>BNJS01003558.1_pt1 | contig 809711 bp, 870 predicted proteins | sample 8540461 | NCBI WGS metagenome assembly BNJS01 (sample SAMD00202454, study PRJDB9452) | human saliva metagenome | isolation source: human saliva | place: Japan | reverse complement strand
TCTCACCTCCGTTCAGTAACCTCTCTTTATTACGAGCCAGCTTATCCTTTTGAATAGCCTTTCTAAAATCTTCTCCTACAACCATAACAGGAATACACATCTCTATAATTCGTGAATAAATCCTCTGATACTCCACACTTTCTGTACAATTTACAATTGTGTCGTAAGAAAGGTTTGTGGTAAAGATAGTCGGTTTCTGTTTTAAGTACCTGTTATTCACGATGTTATATACTTGCTCTTTGGCATAGCTTGTATCTCTTTCTATTCCTAAGTCATCCAAGATAAGAACGGAAGTATTTACAAGAGATTCAATATATGCGTTTTTATCAAGGTCAAATCCGCCTTTTTGTAATTCGTTGATAATCTGTGCAAAATTTCTTATCTTAACCCTTACCTGATATTGTTCAATTAGAGCATTGGCGATAGAACAAGCAAGGTATGTCTTTCCACTACCTACCGAACCATAAAACAAAAGTCCTATATTTTCCTTTTTTATTTCCTCATAATCTTTTACAAAATTCTTGGCAATAATAAGGCTTTGATTTTCTTCTCCCTGATAATTTTCAAATGTGTATGACCACTGAATAATCGAGTTAAAGCAGCTACTCTTTAATCGTTCAATCTCCATCTGCTTTTGTCTTTCTTTTTCTCTTGCCTCTCTATCTCTATCGCATTTGCAAGAAATCTTAAATATCATCTTGTTATCAAAGAACTCCATCACTTTTCCGTCTTTTCTTTCATGGCAAACTTTACAAAATGCGTGTCCGTCCTTGATATATTCTTTTTCAGGATCGTAGGAATACTCTACATCTTCTATCATTACTTTTTCTAATTCTTTCATCATAGGTGTTCTCCTTTATCATATTCTTCCCATGTCGGGATATTTGATGTTTTCACTTTTTTACTTCTTCCCTGATCTTTATAAAACCAAGAAAGGATTGTCGCTTTATGGTCTTTATAGGTCTTTCCGGTGCTTTTTGATATATGCTGATAGTCTTTCAATGTAATTATCAAGCTGTGAGTTCATTATGATTTGTAAATCGGATATATCTTCTGCCGTTAAAAAAATACATTTTGAAATGTTCCAAGTCCGTTTTTCGCTAAAACTATATTCTCTTACTATACTTACTCTTATTATTCTCTATATAGTTAGAGTCAAGATTTTGAACTTCCTGAAGTTCATTTTCTTTACTTCTGAGGTTAAAAATCTTTTACTTCTGAAGTTAAGTTTTTTGACTTCTGAAAGTCATTTTCTTTTACCGCTAATATGCTCATAAAGTCTTTAACATATATGACATTCGGCTTACCAAGCCCAAGCCTTACTCTTTCAATCAGTCCGATTCCTTTTTTTCATATCGAGTTCATCTAATGTTTTTATAGCTGTCGGCTTTGAGATATTTCTTCTTCTCATAATTTCTTCGACTGTGAAATAGATAAATACTCTGCCTTCCTTGTCCACCCAATTATTCTTAAAGGACATTCCTGTTCGTTTCAAAAGCATAGAATAAAGGATAATTGCTTCAGCAGACAGTCCCTTAAATTCTTCTCCGTCTACCAATATTTCAGGTACTTTTAGAAAGTTAAATCTTTCTGCTTCTCTGTTATAGAAATAGTCAAAGTCCATCGCTTCACCTCCTCCCCAAAAAATTGGCAAAGAAAAAGACGATAGTTTTTCTTCTATCGCCTTTGGTAACCATTTGTATGAATTTTTTTAGATTGATTTTATTGCTTCATTGATTCCCTGAAGGAATGCTATAACAGCTGCTCCGACCATCGGTATTCCATAAGGACTTAACAAAAATCCTAATACCAATGCCTCAATGCCAAGTGATATATCTTTTTGCATAAATGATCCTATTGCAGCAACTATACACATCAGCATTAAGAAATACAGAATAGTTGTTCCTATGCCAAGTATAAATGTCAGAAAGGCAGTAAGGATACTCAGCAGCAAGCTGATTGGAAATAAGATTATTTTTATTATCCATCTCATCATTTCTTATTCCTCACTTCCCAATTCATACTTTGTATCTCCACACACCATATCAATGCAAACATTCACATCTATATAATTTTTTAGGACTTTTTTTCGTCCACCTTCGCCATCTTCTACAAATACATAATGCTTGTAAAACTGCTTAAAATGCAGGATTTTCACGATTTCACTCTTTGTATCAACGCTATACACTCCACATGCTTCGTCTTCGGAAAATTATCATACGCCTTCATCACCACCGGCTCATACCCTAGCTCCGCAAACTTCTCGAGATTCATCGCCATCGTATTTGAATTACACGAGATATAGAGAATCTGCTCTATTCCGTAGCTTGCCAGCATCTCCACAACCTTATCGTGCATACCCATGCGTGGTGGATCCACAACTATCATATCCGGCTTCTCTGTAACCTCGTCTAGCTTCGCTTTAACGTCGCCGCAGATAAAGTGGCAGTTATCAATATTATTCATTTTGGCATTATCGATTGCCGCATCCACAGAATCCTGCACTATCTCAATTCCGTACACCTTCTTGGCTTTAGATGCCATAAGCTGGGAAATCGTACCAGTCCCGCAGTATAGGTCATACACGACTTTTGAATCAAGATTTGGAATTAAAGCAAGTGCCTCGCTATACAGCCTCTCGATTGCCTCAATGTTGGTCTGGAAGAATGAAAAGGCATTTACCTTAAACTTTAGCCCTAGAATTTCCTCGTTGTAGTAGTCACGACCATAAAGAATTTTCACACCTTCATTGATTACGGCATCTGCTAGGCTGTCATTGAAAGTACGCATAACACCTATGAGCTCGTTATCAAGCTTAAGTGCCTGCAACATCTCGAGGTAACCTTGCTCATCGAATCCATCTTCACTGCTTGTAACTATGTTAACCAGCAGTTCATTAGTCTTTACGCCGTGCCTAACAACGAGATTACGAAGAAGACCCTTATGAGACTTCTTGTGGTAGAACGAATAACCTTTTTCGATACAGAAATCCAGAGTTGCACGAAGCACCCTATTGAAATCCCTAGGAACCAGTTGACATTCGTCACATGTTACAATTGACATGAAGTGTCTCTTCATGTGCATACCAAGCGTCAGTTCACCGCCGATTTCAAGGTTGCCGAACGTATACTCCATCTTATTCCTGTATCTATATTCCAAGAGAGCCGGAACCAGACCACTGAATATAGAATCGTCGACCTTGCGCCTCGTCAGCTGCTCTCTGATTATATTTTCCTTCTCCGCGCGCTGCTCCTCATATGGAACACCCTGATACAGACATCCTCCGCAGTGCTCGGAGATCGGACAGATCTTAAAATTCTCCATATTTGTTATAGAATTCCCTCTTATACTCCAGGAACCTATCCTCCTCAATTGCTTTTCTGATGTTTTTCATCATGTTTACCAAGAAATGAATATTGTGTTCTGATAGCAGCATCGAGCACAGTATCTCATCATTCTTAAATAGATGTCTTAGATATGCACGCGAATAATTTCTGCAGCAATAGCAATCACAATCTGGATCTAAAGTGCTAAAATCCCTTGCAAATACAGCATTCTTAATATTGATTTTGCCTCTGCTCGTCATCGCCATACCATGCCTAGCTAGCCTTGTTGGTAGTACACAGTCGAACATGTCTACTCCTCGCTCAACACTTTCGAACAAGTAATCTGGGGTTCCAACCCCCATAAGGTATCTTGGCTTATCTTCAGGTAGTAGGTCGACGCAGTCATCAAGTACATCGAGCATGATATCCTTTGGTTCACCGACGGACAATCCGCCGATTGCATAACCAGGCAGGTCTATCTCCGTAATCTGCTTTGCGCTTAGTTCTCGAAGATCCTTGAACATTCCGCCCTGCATGATTCCAAAAAGCGCCTGCTTCATAGTATCAGAGCCTGTTTCCATAGCGGATTTAGCCTCTAGCCTCCTGTGGTGATCGTCGCAGCGTCTAAGCCATCTTGTAGTGCGCTCTAGAGATCTAGCGACATACTTCTTTTCAGCAGGATATGCAACACATTCATCGAACGCCATCATGATATCTGAACCCAGCGCCGTCTGCACTTCTATCGAGCTCTCCGGGGTCATCATATGAGATGAGCCATCTATGTATGATTTAAACTTAGCCCCTTCCTCGGTTATCTTACGGAATTTTCCAAGTGAAAACACCTGGAAGCCACCACTATCAGTAAGTATAGGACGATGCCAATTCATGAACTTATGTAACCCACCAGCTTCACGGACGATGTCCTCACCAGGTCTAAGGTATAGATGATAAGTATTTCCAAGTATAATCTCAGCACCTGTTTTTTCAACATCTTCAGGCTTCATCGCCTTTACCGTCGCCTGAGTGCCAACCGGCATGAACACAGGCGTCTCAATAGTGCCGTGAGGTGTCGTAATCCTGCCGCGCCTTGCTCCAGTACGCTGGTCCTTTTTTATTAGCTCAAAACTAAGTGATTCTTTCATCTCAATCTCCTACTTTATAAACATCGCATCGCCGTAGCTAAAGAACTTATATCTCTCACGCACAGCCTCTTCATAAGCAGCAAGAATGTGCTCCCTATCGTATAGCGCTGAGACGAGCATGATCAGAGTCGACTTTGGAAGGTGGAAATTTGTAATAAGTCCATCAACAACCTTATACTCATACCCCGGATAGATGAATATCCCTGTACTGCTATGTCCGCTCTCAATCTGCCACACACCGTCAACCTGCTTTGCAGCACTCTCAAGAGTTCTCGTCGAGGTCGTACCAACGGATATAACCCTTCTGCCCTCTCTAATTGCTCGGTTTATAGTTTCAGCCGTTTCAGGGGCTATGGTGTATTCCTCAAAATGCATCTTGTGGTCCTCGATATTATCCACCTTGACCGGTCTAAAGGTTCCGATGCCGACATGAAGTGTTACATATGCAATTTCAACGCCTTTTGCCCTTACCTTCTCAAGCAGTTCGTCTGTAAAATGAAGTCCTGCCGTCGGAGCTGCCACAGACCCATCCACCTTGCTGTATACGGTCTGGTATCTCTCCTTATCGTCATTTTCCGCGTCTCGCTCGATATATGGTGGAAGTGGCATACTTCCAATTTCTTCGAGGCGTTCCATAAATATACCTTCGTATTCGAACTCTATTATTCGTGTTCCGTTTTCTTTATCTTTAAAACCCAAGATATGTGCTTTAAAAAGCCTGTTCTCATCTAGAACTACCGTATCGCCTTCCTTGAGCCTCTTTCCGGGCTTAACCAGACTCTCCCACTTATCACCCTCTAGTCGTTTGATAAGAAGTAGCTCGATATGTGCACCCGTCTTCTCTTTTATTCCGTGCAGTCTTGCAGGAATTACCCTCGAATCATTTACGACAAGACAGTCGCCTTCATGCAGGTACTCTAGAATATCGTAGAAATGTCTATGCTCTATCGTATTCTTAGCTCTATCGAGCACCATCAGCCTGCACTCATCCCTCTTTAGCGAAGGTGTCTGTGCGATTAGCTCTTTCGGAAGCTCGTAATCAAAATCTTCTAGTCTCATTAATTCTGTATTCTCCAGTTCTAATCAGCGAGGCGCGATTACGGATACATATAGTACATATCCGCCGCGCCCCTTATTAATCTTCTTTGTAATAGGACATCAGTCCTAGGTATTCATATGCGAGCTTCGTAACCATACGTCCCTTCTGCGTACGGTACATGAGGTCTGACTGAATGAGGAACGGTTCGTTGACATCCTCGAGTGTCACCCTCTCTCTTCGCCGATCGCACTAGCAATAGTTTCAATTCCAACTGGGCCACCGCCAAAACTCTTGATTATCGTCTCGAGAATCTGCCTATCCAGCTTATCGAGTCCGAGTTCATCCACTCCGAGAGCCTCTAGTGCTTTACGTGTTACTTCGATATTAAGCTGTCCATCGCTTATAACCTCACTAAAATCCCTGGCCCTCTTAAGCAGTCTATTTCCGATTCTTGGTGTCCCTCTCGATCTACTAGCTAGCTCATCGAGTGACTCATCGTCTATCTCTATGCCGAGAACCTTTGCGGAGCGAAGTAAAATATTCCTGATTTCCTCGTGAGTATAGAATTCGAATTTTGTGATTATTCCAAATCTATCTCTTAATGGTGCTGAAAGGCTTCCAGCCCTCGTCGTAGCTCCGACTAAAGTGAATTTTGCGATATCTATTCGAAGAGATCTAGCCGCAGGCCCTTTTCCGATGATGATATCTAGGGCAAAGTCTTCCATAGCAGAATAGAGAACCTCTTCAACTGAACGATTTAGCCTGTGAATCTCGTCTATAAAAAGGACATCATTCTCGTTTAAATTCGTAAGAATAGCGGCTAAGTCGCCGGCCCTGCTGATTGCGGGTCCTGACGTAATCTTGATGTCTACTCCAAGTTCATTTGCAATAATATTTGCAAGAGTAGTCTTTCCAAGACCTGGGAGGTCCATAGAAAAGCACGTGGTCTAGTGACTCACCGCGCTTCTTAGCAGCTTCAATATATATCGATAGGTTCTCCTTCGCCACTGACTGCCCACAGTACTCACTTAGATACTGGGGTCTGAGCGTGAACTCCCCGTTTATCTCATTCGGTATAACCTTAGTTGATGTTATGTTATCTAGCATATCTCAATCCTTCTTCTATAGCAGATACTTAAGTGCCTTCTTGATATATGTCTCTGCATCAAGCCCTTCATCTGTAACGTGTCCGATAGCATCTTCTGCCTCAGCTTTTGAGTATCCTAGTGTCGTGAGTGCAAGAACAGCCTCCTGCCTTGACTTATCAAGTCCTGGAATATTAACAGAAGTAGTCGCTCCCAGCTCTGGCATAGGTACTGCATCGACCTTATCGCATAATTCAAGTATCACTCGTTCTGCTGTCTTCTTTCCCACGCCCTGAGCCTTGGCAATTGCAGTCGCATCCTTGTTAGCAATACTGTATTTAATTTCATCTGCAGACCCAGTTGACATAATAGCCAGCCCAGCCTTCGGCCCAACACCTTTAACAGTTATAAGCTGCTCAAAGAGATTAAGCGAATCTAGGCTTGCAAAACCATATAAAGACATGCCGTCCTCTTTGACCTGCATGTATGTGTGCATATTTACAATATCTCCCTCTCTATGCAGAAGAAGAGGTGAAGTATCCGCAACAAATATGCGAAAACCTATTCCTCCGCTAGTCTCTACTATCATCGAGCCCTTGTCGTAATAAAGGTATTCACCTTTGATATTTCTAATCATTATCTCTTATCTCCCAATCGTTCTGGAGTTACGTGAGTGTGCATGGCAAATGGCTGCAGCCACCGCATCGGCAGTATCATCTGGCTTAGGGACTTCTTTTAAATTCAGAATCGTCTTGACCATCATCTGTACTTGTTTCTTCTCCGCCTTGCCGTAGCCTACCAGAGCCTGCTTTATCTGCATAGGTGTATATTCTGACACCGAAAGTCCACCTTCAACACAGGCGAGCATTGCGATTCCTCGCGCTTCACCTACACCGATTGCTGTTGTAACATTTCTATTAAAAAAAAAAAGTTCCTCTATCGACGCTTCGTCCGGCTTGTACTCCTGAATTATTTCAGTCAGCCCGTCGTAGAGCAACTTTAACCGCTCAGGCATAGGCACTCCCGCCTTAGTCTCGATTGAACCATAATGAACGGTCTTGAAACGATTGCCATTGTAATCTAAAATGCCATATCCCATGATGGCGTAACCTGGGTCTATTCCTATAATTCTCATCATTAATCACCTTCGATATTTTACCAAAAACAGGCTATTTTGTCCATTAATCAAGATATCGAGTGTTAATGTTTCGTATTTATTCATTCCATTGAAAATTTATGCTATAATTTATAATGTGTTGTGTACAAAGAACCGTTTTATCATTGGGAGGACAGATGCGTTACTCAAGACAGAATAAGATATTGGAACTAATCCAAGGGCACGTTGTAGAAACACAGGATCAGCTACAGGATCTCCTCGAGCAGGAAGGATACAAAGTAACTCAAGCGACTATCTCTAGAGATATCAAAGAGCTACAGCTTGTTAAGGTGTCAATCGATAAGGATCGCTATAAGTACACATCCGGAAAGTTCGACATTCAACCGATTTCCGAAAGGTTCATTAAGATTTTTAGAGAGACTATCGTTTCATATGCATCAGCACAGAATCTTATCGTAGTTAAGACGCTTTCAGGCTGTGGAAATGCTGCAGCTGAAGCAATAGACTGTCTAAACTCGAACACGTTGTAGGCTCCGTCGCTGGTGACAATACCCTTCTGATTATTGCTGAGCACGAAGAATACGTTGCGGCAATTCTTAAGGTGTTCGAAGACATGATTGCCCTAAGGGACTAAGACTAGACATTGAGGTAAGTTAATGCTCGATCGTATTGAAATTACTAATTTTGCGACAATTGAACATATGTCATTTGACCTAGGCCCTTCCCTTAACATAATCACAGGTGAAACGGGCTCTGGTAAATCAGTACTTGTACAGGCTATCAGCACTGCCCTTGGTGACCGTGCTGATATTTCTATGATTAGAAACGGTGCTGACAAAGCAATGATTCAAGTTGTTGGTCATATCGGCGATGATGATATTATCATCTCACGAGAGCTTCTTAAATCAGGAAAAAGTGTGGCAAAGCTTAATGGCGAGATAGTTTCGCTGGCAAAGCTTCGTGACTTCTGCAGTGAGTTTGTCGATATACATGGACAATACGATAACCAGCAGATACTAGATCCTGAGAATCATATCCTCATCACGGATAGCTACAACCATACAGCTATCTCTGACAAACTTGATAAACTCAGAGAGCTTCATAAGAGTTATCACGAGGTCAAGCGTGAATACGAACAGCTACTCCGCAGCGAATCGGAATCACGTAGACAGCAGGATTTCTATCAGTTTGAGTTTGACTACATTGATAATCTTGATTTGATAGCTGGAGAGGATGATGAATTACGTGAACAGCTTGATTTAATGCGCAACAGCGAGCGCATATATGAAGCGGTTGCTGGCTCATATAGCAGACTAACTGAAGATCCTTCCGTTCTCAGTGTTCTTGGTTCGTGTATGAATCAGCTTCAAGGAATCTCTTCATATAGCGAAGAGCTAAGTGAGCTTTCTGAAAGTTTTTCTGAGCTATACTATGGTCTTGAAGATATATCTTCTACCCTTAGAAATACAAGTGAGTCCATCAACTTTTCTGAGGAAGAGATAGACCTCGTTTCTTCGCGGCTTAGCGTACTTGAGGATGCTAAGCGGAAATACAATATGACTATCGAGGAGATTATAGAATACAAAGAAGAGTTAGACAGTAAGCTTGGAGTAATTCATAATCTAGACGAAGAGAAGCAACGACTTCTAGAGTTAATAGATAAGAGATATAGAGAGCTAGAGGCTCAGGCTGATATAGTTAGCAATATTAGAAAAGCTAACGCAGCATCACTTGAATCTGAGATGATTAAGGAGCTTCAAGATCTGGCATTTGCAAATTCTGAATTTAAGATTGAAATTGTTAGGCTAAACGATATATCAGAACTTGGTTATGACGGTGTTGAATTCCTAATATCAACTAACCCGGGGGAACCACTCAGACCTATGGCTAAAATTGCTTCTGGCGGTGAAATTTCTAGAATAATGCTTGCCTTCAAACACATTATCGGTAGTAGCGATAGCGTAGAAACAATGATATTTGATGAAATTGACACGGGAATTAGCGGCAAGACAGCACTCGTTGTCGGTCATAAACTGACTGAAATCGCACAGCATAGACAGATACTCTGTATAACTCATTTACCTCAAATTGCCGCCTCTGGAGACGACAACTTCTCCATAGACAAGAAATCTCTGATGGTAAATCGCACACAGTTATTGAGCACCTAGATGACTCAGGAAAACTAGAGATGCTCGCTCGATTGATAAGCGGTGCCCCAGACAGCAGCAATGCACTTGAAGCTGCGAGAGAGCTTGTCGCATCAGTAAGAAAATAAGGGTTATAGGACAAAACGTGTTGGTAAAAACCGCTGTAGTCGTTGAAATTTCAACGGCTACAGCGGTTATATCTTTTTTGAAAGAAGATACAGGGTGGACAAAACGTGTTGGTAAAATCGTCTGTAACCCTTGAAATCTCAAGGTGTATTGGGGTTATATCTTCCTTAGAAACAGTATTCTAGGAGGATAGTAAAATGAAACGTGTTATTTGCCCTGTTTGTAATAGTTGTTGCTCGAAATATGGTAAGACAAATGCAGGAACACAGAGGTGGTTTTGTGGTAATTGCAAGATGGCATTTTCGCCAAAAATAGATAACCTAACCAAGCAACTTAATATATTTCTTAAGTGGCTTTTTAGCAAAGATATTCAAAAGGATATGCCTGGAGGTGGTCGTACCTTTAGGCGAAAGACATCCAAATTTTGGGATATATGGACATTACCAACCGTAGTGGAAGAAAAAGCATTCAGTGGTGTTCGTAGATGGAATTTATCTATGCCGTAATGCTTGTGTTTTTAATTTGCTGTGACAGAAATAATGTGCTTGGATGGTACTTGTGCTGCCATGAGCATGCAAATGCATGGATTTCATTAATGTCCAGGATTACTGAACCTACACTAGTAGTTTCGGACGGAGGGAAAGGATTTAATAAGGCTTTTGAAAAAGGTATGGCCTCATGCAAAGCACCAGAGATGCCTTTTTTTCATGTGTTTTCTCAAGTAAGAAGATATACTACAACAAGACTCTAAAAACCCTTTGCAGGGGCTGAGCTATATGCTCTTTTCCAAAAGACTGCTCCACCTAGAAACGAAATCTGAAGCAGATAAATGGATAGATGAGTTCTTAGATTGGATGAGAAGACACAACAAGTTTTTGAGCCAAAGGTCACTAGACGAAACTGGCAACTGAGAGCAACGCATGAAAGACTTTTTAAAAGGCGCAGATATCTCTTTCTAGGTTGGTAAAAGAAGGTACTTTATTCACTTATTTGGATGAAGATTTAATAGCTGAGATAGGTAAGGTTCCATCTACAAATAACCAGATAGAAGGCGGTATAAATGCAAGACTAAGAGCTTTGCTAAGGAATCACCGTGGACTATCTGTTGAAAGAAGAATAAAAGCGGTCTTCTGGTGGTGCTATGTGCACTCACCAAGACCGCTTTCTGTGTCTGAACTATTAAAAGTAATGCCAACGGACAAAAGTATTGCAGCGATATACCAGAAGATTTCAGAGCTAGATAAACGCACTTCATCTATCCCTACATGGGGAGATGCGGTGGTCTGGGGAGAGCTTCACAAGTCGTCTGAATTTCAGAATTATTGGGACTAGTGACCAACACGTTTTGTCCTATAACCCGAAAATAAAAGCTTGAGGCTCTGCCTCAAGCTTTTCTATTATCAATTATTTATACCCATCATAGAAACAGATTATACAGATGACCTTAACGCCTCTTCATTACCAGTTAAATACAAATAGTTCAAGAGAAGTGTTTTTGTCCATCTCGCCAGTTTTTAGAAGTCTATCTGTATCATAAAGTTCAAGAAGAGCTTTCTTAATCTTACTCTTTCCAATCTTCCTAGCTGCAGCATATGCCTTCTTAAGCCTATATTCATTCACTCCTAAATTCTTGGCCATAGCTTTAATTGGCATCCCTTCATCATCTAGTTCAAGTGAATCGTACATAATCTCAAACTGACCGATTAATGTTGAAGCTAGAGAAAACACATTGCCCTTACCCTTTGAATTTTCGCCCGCAGCAATGGTATTAACCAGAAGCTGCATAGCCATACTCTTCTTACCAGCAAGTAAATAGTCGATAAAGTTAAATACAAATCTATCCTTATCACCTATCATAATATCTTCTATAAGCTGCTTAGATATAGTGGTATCATCAGACGCATTTACTAGCTTCGTAAGATCTGATTCCATCCTATACAGGTCATACTCACTATCATTATTTAGATACCCCGAGATATCAACTAGATAATCCATATCACGAGCGCCTATGAGCTTGCCAGCAGCACGAATTCGCTTATTTACAAAGGATTTGAGCTCAGCAGGGTTTAACCTATCGAAGTTATAGGTGCTACAAGCTGCAGCTACTTTGGTAGCAAAAGCATTAAGTTTCTCCTTCTTGCCCGGGCTGTGAAGAGGTTCAATGTAAAATATCAAAATTGTAGAGGAATTTGGGTTACTTAAATACTCAAGGATAGGTGCAGTTTCAGTTACTGCGCTCTTTTTTATAAGCGGCGGATAATTTTTAACAGTTAACACTCTGGTGCTTGCAAACATCGTCATAGTATTTGCAGTTTCAACGATTTCTTGTGCCGATACCGACTCTCCATCAAGGTCTGTAACTACATATTTTCTTTCTGCTTCACTCGAATTATTTTCGATAATAGTTTTTACAGCCCAATCTGTAAGAAAACCTTCTTCTCCGTACAGAAATATGTTGCTACCAATTATTCCACTCTTTATATCTTTGCTAAACTCTTTAAACGACATCCTTAATCATCCTATCGATTTTAATTTCTTTACGGCTAATATCTACACCAATAGCCCCCTCTTTATCATTTCTATACACCTTAATACCACGCTTCTCAAACCTTCTAATCACTCCTGCATTCGGGTGACCATAGGTATTGTTCTCCCCCACTTGGATAACGGCAATACGCGGATTTGCGGCTTCTATGAACTTCTCATTAGAGCTATATCTACTTCCGTGATGAGCGACCTTTAATATATCGCATTTTAACACATCTGTAGATTTGTAATAGTTTATCATATCAAGTTCATCGGCCTCAACCAAATCACCAGTCAGCATTATCTTAACACCTTTATAATACAGCATGTAAACGGTATTTAATTCGTTTTCGTCTGAATCGTTTGTCGCCACCCTATCATCCATCGGCCAAATCGCTTGTATCCACACATCTTTTCCTAATCTCAGTTTATCTTTAAATCTTACAAACTTCAGCCGCTGACCTGACACCTGATATCTATACGGATAAGGCACCATAAACTGTTTGACGGGATATATCTCACCGAGTTCCATGGCTCCTTTACAGTGATCCATGTGCATATGAGTAAAAATACTCATATCTACATCATTTGCCCCATTCTTTAAAAAGTATTCCTTAAGTACTCTCTCTCCGATATTACGATTCTTTTCACCTCCTCCGTCAAGAAGCACGTCGCATCTATTGGTCCTTATATGTATTCCGTCACCTTGTCCTACATCAATAAAAACAACCTCATAGTCCATGAAATTATTGCGATAAGCAGAACCTACAGCAATAGACATACACATTACTAAAATTATTGATTGTGCTATTAGATCATATCTCCTCCTGAGCATCAGCACGATGTTGAACTCAGAACACAAGAAATACATCAGTGCATACAAGGCTATTATAATCGTTATTTTCATCGAACTTATCGAGTATGAATGTTTTCCATTCATATTAAGTATATGATTGAGCTTAGTTATAATTTCAGTAAGGTAGAAGATTTCACTCTTTACAGCACCCCCGACACTTCCAAGCAGCGAGTATGAAATTAGTCCCAAGATAGAAAACGGCACAAGCAAGCTGATAAGTCCAACTATAGGAATATTAATTAAGAACCCAAATGGATTTATTTTGTTAAATGTATATATTGTATATGGAATCATCGAAAGCTGAATTGCCAGCATAAATCCCGCATATTTCCCAACTAGTTTACTTAGAGGATCGGTTAAAAATGCTATCCCTGAGACCGCAATATAAGACATCTGAAAGCTCGCTCCAAACAGCATAAATGGATTGTACATGAGCAATATTATAAATGATGCTGAAAGTGATGACAGCAGGTCAAAAGGCCGCTTCAAATAAAAAGCAGTAATAGCGCTACAAGTTAGAATAACTGCTCTTGAAGTCGATACATTCCATGCCGTTATTTCACCATAACCTAGCATCGCCATTATAGTAATTATTCCAATTAATCCACCATGACGCCCCATCGCCATCAGCCTTAGCAATCCATATATTACACCTACATGCAATCCGCTAACAGCAAGAACATGAGCAGTAGTATTTTCTCTAAATTCCTTGATCGTATCGTCGTCTATATCGCTAGTATCACCAAAAGTTACACCTTTTATAAACCCATATATGTCGCTTCTATTTCCAGACACCTTCCTTGCAAATTCATCCTTTTTTCTATATATGGACCTCCTTACTCTCCAGATAAAGCTTTGTTCATCACTTATAGCGCTTATATCGTTTACCTTCATCACATACGTAATTTTCTTTGTCATCAGATATCGCTTATAATCGAAGCAGCCAGGATTGCGAGCACCTGTGGGGATTTTTAAAGAGCCATGCACCTTTACTTTTCTACCGTAAAGCTCTAGTCCCTGACTAGCCTTCATATGTTTATTTATCCCCACACTTGGCTTCTTGCTACCTTTCATAAAAGTTTTGGTTTCATTTCCAAAACCGTTCCATTTCTGACATCTCACAATAGCTACTTTCCCAAGTGACGAAGTTTTAATGTCTAAAGTGAGTCCTTTTTCATTTTCTTTATAGCTAATTACTCTACCTTCAATATACTTAAATCTAAGTAATTCAGTTGATGACTTTTGTGACATTTCGTAAGCATGGATCCCATAATTCAAAACGCCTATGATAAATAAAGCAATACATAGAAGTGCATCATAATTAAGCTTCTTGTTCTCGGTCTCTAGCTCAATGCTCCGTCTGATATATATTGTCCTATAAATTGCAAATATAAATACCGCCATAATCAGAGCGAATCTAATTACTTCCCTATGATTTATATAGATATCAGCCGCAATGATTCCTAGCGCCATAGATATTCCAAGCGCAACTATCCTTCTTCTAAACATTTTTCACACCACCGCTTCATATTTCATTCATGAAATAACACGCATCATACATTATGATATTAGTACGAGCCAAAATTCCCTTCAGCACACATTTATTTTGCAAGATAAAATGGTTACTAGATGCACATACAATCTTCACAATAAAATAGCTCAAAATGTTCATTTTTCAAGCAATTCATGGTAAAATAATGTGTCATATTTTATTTAAGAGGAAATACATGGAAAACAATTCAACAAACATAAAAGAATTAATCAAACGACTGCAGAACGACGAGCGTTTATCTCAAGAGGAGATGCGCACTGTTGCTAATCATGTAGCTCAAATTAAATTCGAGAAAGAGCAACGTGAAAAGCGTGCTCAGGCTGTTGCAAAAGGAAATGAGAAGAAAGGACTTTCCTTCCACGAACAGGTTGCAAAAGCTGAAGCAGATGCGAAGAAGAATAGACTCAGGAACAATCTTGAGAAAAACTCCGCAAAACACGCTTATTCAGACGATGCGGCGCTTAATAACAAGGCCCGTATCATAAGCAATGATGGCAAAGCTGCTTTTCATGAACAAGTTGCTAAAGCTGAAGCAGAGGCTGCAAAGCGTGATAAATCAATTAGAAAGCGAGCTAAGGAAGAAAAGAAACTTCTAAAACAAGAACAGAAGGCTAAGACACGTGGCGAAGACAGAGGCTTTAGCCCTAAGAGAGACCTTAGACACCCTATCCAGTTTATCAAGCGTGTATTTACTAAACCGAACCCATACTATACGCCGGGAGCTGGAGAATACATCATGGTGGCTGGAAAAAAAGTAAAAAATAAGGCCCGTACACTCAGCATAAAGTATACAATTCGCAACTTTATCGTTATGGGCGTTGTTATGACGCTGATATTTTCAATCTATGCAGCGGCAGTTATTGCTTTTGCACCTAAGATTGATCCTCATAAGATATATGATCAGATTTCTACCGACACTATTATCTACGATGATAGTGGTAACCGTGTAGGAAGTGTTAACAGCGGTGAAAGTCGTACTATTATCAAGTACAAGGACATACCTAAACACACTGTAGATGCCTTCGTTTCTCTAGAGGACAAGACATTCTGGAAGCATCACGGCTTCAATTGGACTAGAATGGCGGGAGCTATTGTTTCCTCATTTGGCCGCGGTAATATCCGTGGTACTAGTACGCTCACTCAGCAGCTAGCGAGAAACGTATATCTGCCAAATATAAAAAGCCAGAGGTCAGTTCGTCGTAAGATTCTCGAGATGTATTACGCAGCAAAGATTGAACGAACCCTTTCCAAGAAAGAAATATTTGCAGCGTATGTAAACAGCATCTATTTTGGATATGGCAACTACGGTATCGAGAATGCATCGAAGACCTATTTCTCCAAGAGTGTCAGTGACCTTTCTATAAAAGAAAGTGCTGCCCTTGCAGCGATGCCGCAGTCACCTGATACATATTCGCTCATTCAGAATGCCGACTCACCTCTTGCTTCAAGAGATACCTCGACACCAATTAAGGTCAACGGCAAGACTTATATTGCAAATGATATAGCTAAGTCGCGTAGACAAATTGCACTCAAGCTCATGTATGACCAGGGATATATCACAAAATCCCAGTACGATGACAATGTGTCTGCTAATCTGGTGGATTTCCTAAATCCTTCTCTAAGCGCAGGAAGCAACTCAGGAACTTCATACTATACTGATTACACAGTGAATCAGGTGATCAGAGCCCTTATGAAGAAATACAAGCTCGACTATAAGAGTGCTCACGATATGGTCTATAATGGAGGACTCAAGATATACTCAAATATGGATTCTAAGGCTCAAAAAGCCATTGAAGATGGCTTCAATGATGGGAACTACTTCCCTTCACTAACTGGGCTAAAGAAGGATAGTGCCGGAAATATCATTAGCGACAAGGGTTCAATTACACTATATGCATATGACAATATGATTCAGGACGAAAAATTTGTGCTCCAGGATGGCGAGTATAAGAAAAATAGCAATGGATCTATTACGGTGTATAAGAACAAGCGTCTGAACATTTACAAGACTTCGACTGCTAATGGCACAGATTACAGCCTCGAGCTAAAACCATCATATGTCATCGAAAACAACAACTTATACATAATACCAGGTGGTTATATCAATATCCCTAGCAACAGCAAGTCCATGGACAAGTCTGGAAACCTTGTAATCAGCTCTAAGTTTATTAAGAACAACAGCAAGCTCGTTACAAGTGTAGATGGCAACCCAGCCTTCACGGACAAGCTGTACATCTTGCAGGATAAGGTTATTCAGCCACAGGGTGCTATGGTAATCACCGAAGTTGGAACTGGTAAGGTAAAAGCTATGGTCGGCGGTCGTGGTGTTACAGGAAAACAGCTTTATAACCGCGCGATCAATCCTCGTCAGCCTGGTTCCTCAATCAAACCGCTCGCAGTATACAGTGCCGCGCTCCAGAGGAGTTATGAATATGCAGAGAAAGGTCAGAAATACCCTCTCGTAGATCCTGGCAATGATAAACAAGGTACAGACAACTACGGCGACTATCTCACAGTGGCATCCATAATCATAGATGAACCTATTAAGATTAATGGTAGAGTATGGCCTAAGAACTCAAACAACAGGTACTCGGGTCCTATGACAATGCGCAAGGGTATGCAGAGCTCTACAAACGTTGTTGCTGTAAAGCTTTACGAGCAGATTGGTGCAGACTATTCTGCAAGTATGGTTGAGAAATACGGAATTAGTACACTTAATAAGTCAGCAAATGGAGATATGAATCCTGCTGCACTTGCACTAGGAGGTCTCTCCAAGGGTGTTTCACCTTATGAGATGACTGAAGCGTATGCTACCTTCCCTAACGGAGGAGTTCGTGTTGAGAACAGAGTATTTACCAAGGTTGTGGATAGAGATGGGCGTACAATTCTAACTACAGAAAAGAAGAAGCACAAGGTTCTAGATGAGGGTGTTGCTTACATAATGGTTACAATGCTCAAGTCTGTTGTAAATGGTGGTACAGGCTCAAATGCTGCTATTTCAGGCGTTGAAGTTGGAGGCAAAACTGGTACGACGAGTAGTCACTACGATATCTGGTTCGCTGGAATTACACCTAAGTATGCAGCTTCACTATGGATTGGTACAGATATAAATATTCCTCTTACCTCTTCGTCCTCGGCAGCTGCAAGTCTATGGTCTAGAATCATGCGTAATGTCCCTAATATTAGAAAAGGTTCTTACAAGGCTGCACCTTCAAATGTAGTTCGCAAGAATGGCGAATTCTTTACTAAAGGCACTGAAGTTGGAATAGGTAATAATCCAAAAGATGAGTCAGAAGAAACGGAAGTTGTAGAGGAAGAACAAGAGACTACTGATCAGACTCAGAGCAACACAAATAACAGTAACAGTTCTAATAATCAAAATAATCAGAATAACCAAGGTAACCAGGGTAATAATCAGGGCAACCAAGGTAATAATCAAGGGAACCAAGGCAACCAAGGTAATAACCAGGGACAGCCAAGTAATCCTTAAAGCAATTCAAGGTTAATGTTCTGAAGCTCTAAACAGTCAAAAGCGGGGATTCTCACTTGAGAATCCCCGCTTTCTTTATAATACTATATTACCTATTCATCTAAGCAATAACCCTTGCTATTTTTTCATAGTGTACTTTGCTCTCGCACCTGCTCTGAAGACAGTTTCGCCTTTATATATAAAATTATTAAAGCCCTTTGATACTAGCAGCTCATAAAACACGGTCTGTCCAAAGAACATATTACCCATTGCTTGGTACATCGGTAACTTTAGTATGAACGTGATAAATACCGCTATAAGGTTAGTATATTCTCCGAACTGAGGCATACCCACAAATGAAAATGCCACCAACGGCAAGCTTGAAAATAGAATCAGCGGTATATATGTCATATCTAGCTGGAACATGCGATACTTATTTCCTGCCATGAGTCTCCTACTCTCAGCAAGACAACTCATAGCACTTCGCCTAGGATCTTCTGCCAGAACATTAAACGCCTGTCTAAATGTATAGAATGCAATGATTCCAGGCACTACTAAAAACATAACCAAGATGGAAATAAATGTAATCTGGATTATATATATTAGTGTTGCACTAAAGAAAAATCTCACTCCGTCGAGAATGGACGGGTAATCAATTTGCTTATTTCTAAGATATCTTAGTATGTATAGCGATCGACCGAGTAAGAGAACTCCGCCAAGAGCCATCACATATACAAAAGATGAAAATGCAATGTCAGGAAGCTGGGCGAGTAGTTTTGGATCAAGGTCCCCCGCTACTACTTTAAAATAAGATCTCGGTACAAAAAATCCGAGAACAGCTGGTACCAAATCCATAAACACGTAGAACAAGACTATTCCTAATATGTATTGCATCATATTGTCCTTCATGTGCATTATGGAGAGGTATCTGATCTCACCTAGGTCCTCACGAACGATGTAATGATTATTATTTTCAGTCATTATAACTCACTTTCTAGTTTAGAATCGTCTCTAATTGTAATATACTAAAAGTAGTAATTCAAGAATTTAAAGAACGAGGTGATACTATGTATAGCACAGCACTGATAATCCTATCCTTTGTTGAGAAGACAAACGTTCCACAGCTTAATGCGCTTTCAAGTACTAGCGACTATATCGTCTGTGCCGACGGTGGTGTAGACGTAGCAAACATGTATGGCATCAGACCCGATTGTGTAATTGGAGACTTTGATTCCACCAATACAAACAACCGCCTTGACTGCCTTTACATCACACTTCCTTCAGAAAAAAAACCTTACCGATACAGAAGCTGCGATTAATCACGCAATTGAGCTAGGGATTAACGATATCACCATCTATGGTGGAATCGGAGGAAGGCTTGACCATACGCTTGGAAATGTAGGTTTGCTTGAGAAGTACCAAGGTAAACTTGAACACCTAGAGTTTATAGATGGAAAAAACTCCATGCAGCTCCTTGATAGCGAAGTCTGCAGTTCAGCTTTGCTTACACCTGATTCTTCGTATAAATACTTCTCTTTGATACCACTAGACTCCACAGCTGAAGGTGTTACTATCACAGGAGCCAAATATTGCCTCGATAACGTATCAATCTCCCGCTCTTCGACTCTTTGTATATCGAATGAGATTTCATGCCGTAGCGCTCATATTTCAGTGCGCTCTGGCAAAGTTCTTTTAGTGCGTTCAGGTGAATAAACTGCTATACGGCTCATGATTCAACACTCTGCTACACATGGCCCCTCAGAAAAATAGGGTTATAGGACAAAACGTGTTGGTCACTAGTCCCAATAATTCTGAAATTCAGACGACTTGTGAAGCTCTCCCCAGACCACCGCATCTCCCCATGTAGGGATAGATGAAGTGCGTTTATCTAGCTCTGAAATCTTCTGGTATATCGCTGCAATACTTTTGTCCGTTGGCATTACTTTTAATAGTTCAGACACAGAAAGCGGTCTTGGTGAGTGCACATAGCACCACCAGAAGACCGCTTTTATTCTTCTTTCAACAGATAGTCCACGGTGATTCCTTAGCAAAGCTCTTAGTCTTGCATTTATACCGCCTTCTATCTGGTTATTTGTAGATGGAACCTTACCTATCTCAGCTATTAAATCTTCATCCAAATAAGTGAATAAAGTACCTTCTTTTACCAACCTAGAAAGAGATATCTGCGCCTTTAAAAGTCTTTCATGCGTTGCTCTCCAGTTGCCAGTTTCGTCTAGTGACCTTTGGCTCAAAAACTTGTTGTGTCTTCTCATCCAATCTAAGAACTCATCTATCCATTTATCTGCTTCAGATTTCGTTTCTAGGTGGAGCAGTCTTTTGGAAAGAGCATATAGCTCAGCCCCTGCAAGGGTTTTAGGTCTTGTTGTAGTATATCTTCTTACTTGAGAAAACACATGAAAAAGGCATCTCTGGTGCTTTGCATGAGGCCATACCTTTTTCAAAGCCTTATTAAATCCTTTCCCTCCGTCCGAAACTACTAGTGTAGGTTCAGTAATCCTGGACATTAATGAAATCCATGCATTTGCATGCTCATAGCGGCACAAGTACCATCCAAGCACATTATTTCTGTCACAGCAAATTAAAACACAAGCATTACGGCATAGATAAATTCCATCTACGAACACCACTGAATGCTTTTCTTCCACTACGGTTGGTAATGTCCATATATCCCAAAATTTGGATGTCTTTCGCCTAAAGGTACGACCACCTCCAGGCATATCCTTTTGAATATCTTTGCTAAAAAGCCACTTAAGAAATATATTAAGTTGCTTGGTTAGGTTATCTATTTTTGGCGAAAATGCCATCTTGCAATTACCACAAAACCACCTCTGTGTTCCTGCATTTGTCTTACCATATTTCGAGCAACAACTATTACAAACAGGGCAAATAACACGTTTCATTTTACTATCCTCCTAGAATACTGTTTCTAAGGAAGATATAACCCCAATACACCTTGAGATTTCAAGGGTTACAGACGATTTTACCAACACGTTTTGTCCACCCTGTATCTTCTTTCAAAAAAGATATAACCGCTGTAGCCGTTGAAATTTCAACGACTACAGCGGTTTTTACCAACACGTTTTGTCCTATAACCCGAAAAATATAAAAGTCTCTGCATCACTGCAGAGACTTTTATTGATTCTAAAATCTCTATATTTGCGTATCGTTTTATCTTGTACGTTTACTCTTCTCTTAGAGTAGCCCCCGTCTTCTTTGCGAGCACATTCAAGATGTTCTTAGTTTTCTTTTCAATCTGCTTAGCAGTCATAGTGCTATCATCATTTCCAAGCTTGATACGAAGCATGATTGATTTCTTGCCTTCAGGAATTTGAGCACCTCTGTATTCCTCAATGAAGTTAACTTCCTTAGCCATGTACTTGATTGCCTCGTACATATCCTCCCACTTAACATCCTCATCTGCTATAAGCGATAAATCCTCTTCAACTAATGGGAACTGTGGTAGGTGCTGGAATTCATTTGTTCTAGAAGTGAATGGAACGAGTTTCTTTACATCTAGTTCAAACACAGCCGCACTCGCTTTCTTTACACCAGCATCTGCTAGTGTTGCAACAGAAACGAGACCGAGCGATCCGATGATATCCTTTTCATCATTGACAATATTTAGGTATACATCTGAATCAGCCCAGGATGGTTTTTGAATCTGCTTAAACTGATATCCGTTCATATGGCAATATCTAGGTAGCGACTCCACCACACCCTTAGCATCAAAGAACAGACTTTTTGCATCCTTACCAACGAGTGCACCCGTGAGCATAAGTCTATGAACTGGCAATGTCTCATCTTCTGAAGAAGGATGAAATTCGCCTTTCTCAAATACTTCCGCAACCTCGAAAATCTTGAAGTTATCATAGTATCTGAGATTTTTTACGATAGCTTCGAGAGAACCCGGAATTAGTGACTGTCTTAGAGTCGCAAGCTCTGGTGCTGGTGGTGTTGCAAGTCTTATGCCGTTTTCCAATTCAATCTTTGCAGCCTTGATATACTTCTCATCAATCCAAGGATATGTAAATATCTCATTGAATCCACACCTAAATGCTAGATGCTCTCTAAGATTTCTATTTAGGTCCGTATCAATCTGATGAACCGCATTCACAAAGTTAACAGGTAGAGGCTTGGATTCAAATTCTCATATCCAACTAATCTTGCAATCTCTCCGAGTACGTCATCTCTCATGGTGATATCACCTGTTGAACGCCACGTTGGTGCAACTGTATGATATACACCATTCTTGAACTGGACATCAAATCCGAGTCGGCCCAAAGTATCTGCAATTTCTTTCTCTTCGAGAACCTTTCCAAGTCTTGTGTCTAGAAACGCTTTAGTGATATCGACTTCTGCTCTCTTTGTAACAACAGGGTTAACATCTTTAAAAGCAGTGAATTCAGCTTCAGGGAAGATTTCCTTAAATAGCTTCATCCCAATTGCAAGTCCTTGCTCTACTCTCTGGGTATCGATGCCCTTCTCATATCTGATAGAAGAATCTGTCTTTTCATCAAAGCGCTTTCCTGTATTTCTAATAGTGCTAGCTGTGAAGTTAGCAACCTCCAGTACTACATCAACTGTATCATTAAGGATAGAATCCTTCTTACCACCTCTGATGCCTGCAAGTGCCATAGGCCCTTCGGTATCGCAGATTACCAAATCTTCTGTTGTTAACTCAATATTCGCTCCATCAAGTAACTCTAGCTTCTCTCCCGAACGTGCATCACGAACAATGATTTTTTCACCAGTTACATGAGTTCTATCAAAAGCATGTGTAGGCTGACCCACACTGAGCATAATATAGTTGGTAATATCAACAATCGCGTTGATTGGTCTCATACCGCCGTTGATAATCGCAGTCTTCATCCATAGAGGGGATTCCTTTATAGACAGATTTTTAATCTCAAGACCAGCGTATCTATAACACTTCTCTGGAGAGTCGATTATAACATCATACTCTCTAAGTCCTTTAGGCGCAACGAAGTCATCTAGCGGCTTTAGAGGTAGCTTGTAAATAGCCGCGAGCTCTCTAGCAATGCCGTAGTGTCCCCATAGGTCTGGTCTATTAGTCAAAGACTTATTATCAATCTCAAGAACAGTGTCTTTCATACCTATAATCTCAGCAATGTTCTGCCCTGGTTCTGCATGAGCATCTCCAAGATCAACGATAATTGTTGGGTCATCTGTCGGATAGAAATCTTCTAGATAAACCTCTTCTGCGCCACATATCATGCCGTAAGAAGCAACCCCACGCATCTTAGTCTCTTTAATCTTCATGAGTTCGCTCTCACCGTGCCAGTATACCTCAGCACCTGGTTTTGATACGACTACCTTTTCACCCTCATACAAGTTTGAACCGCCGCATACAATCTGAACATCCTCTGCTTCACCGATATCTACCATACAAACTCTCAGCTTATCAGCATTAGGATGTGCATCAACTGATGTAATCTTACCAACGACAATGTCATGGAATTTCTCAGCAGTATCAACAACATCTTCAACCTCAACAGTTCTCATGGTCAGGTCGTAAGCTATCTGCGCATTCGTTAAATCTGCAGGTATATCAATATATTTTTTTACCCAATTAAGTGATACTTTCATAACGCCCTCCTACTTGAACTGCTCTAAGAATCTAAGGTCAGCACTATGGAAAAGTCTTACATCATCAACTCCGTAGCGCATCATAACAAGTCTATCTAGCCCAATGTTGGTGTAGAAACCAGTCCACACATCGGGGTCAAGATTAGCAGACCTAAGAACGTTTGGATGAATAACGCCACCTGGCATAACCTCAATCCATCCATTCTGGTTGCATACTCTACAGCCCTTACCACCGCAAACAAGACACTCCATATCGATTTCGTATCCAGGTTCAGTGAATGGAAGAAGCCTTCACGCATACGAACATTTATTTTTCTTCCAAATACTTTTTCAAGAATAGTCTCAATCATTACCTTTCCGGATGAAAAAGATAAATCCTTGTCTACAATCAGTGCTTCGTACTGGAAAAATGCCCTTTCATGTCTAGCGTCTGTATTCTCATTTCTATATACACGTCCAGGATACACAAATCTCGTTGGTGCACCGACTTCAAGCAAGCGTCTTACGGATGCACCAGTTAAGTGTGGTCTTAGGCAAAGCCTTTCAGTACCAGTCTTATCCTCCGTACCCTCAATCCAGTATGTATCCATCATCTGTCTAGCTGGATGGTCGGCCGGAAAATTCAAGTTATCGAAAGCATACTTCTCACTACTAATATCATTCTCGCTAAATATCTCAAAGCCCAAGGAGAGAAAGGCATCATTGAGATCGTAACACATTTGTGTAATTGGATGAAGCGCACCACTAGTAATAGGCGTGCCAGGCAAAGTTAGATCGATTTTTTCATCGACTGCTGATTTAGAAGCAACTAGAGCTTCTTCTCTCTCACTAATTTTTTCTGCAAAGAAATTCTTGATTTCATTTGCCTTCATTCCAACAGATTTTCTCATCTCTGGTTCTAGCTTTCCGAGGTTCTTCAGCACATCAGTCAATGCACCCTTCTTACCTGTAAGCTCTCTACGAACATCCTGCAGTTTTTCAACTGTATCAGCATTTGCAATGCTCAAAAGTCCTTTTTCACGGATTTCTTCTAATCTGTTATGCATAACTTAAGCCCTCCTTGTAAGCATGCTATCTTAAAAATATACCCAAATATTTTATCATTTTTTGTTGTTTTTTTCAACAATGCTAAAGTACGATTTCGTACAAAATAAAGCATTTCCAATCATGACCACCGGCTCAGCCGGTGGTTTGTTTTGGCCCTATAAGGGCCTTTTACCTGCTGCATCTTAAGATGCGTTGAATAGATTCGCCAACCGCACGTACTTTCCTACAAGTCCTAAAGGACTATTTCATCTTTTCTCCTGTGAATGGATCAATATACTCTTTCAGCGTCATTTGATCATCTACTATGTCGTCTTGAAGTTGTGTACGTATGTATTCAGCTATTTTCTTTTCGTTTTTCCCTACTGTATCAACATAGTACCCTCGGCACCAAAAGTATCTATTCCCATACCTGTATTTTAAATTTGCAAATTTATCGAATATCATAAGAGAACTTTTTCCTTTCAAATATCCGACTATTTGCGACACAGAATACTTTGGCGGTATTTCTACAAGCATATGTATATGGTCAGGGCACAGCTCAGCCTCAACAATGTTGATACCTTTTCTTTGGCATAGGATTCTTATCATCTTTCCTATTTCCACTCGGTACTTCCCATATATTTCTTTTCTTCTATACTTTGGGTGCAAATACTATATGATATTTACATCTCCAGCTTGTGTGTGCTAGAGTATTTTTGTCATCCATGATGGCAACCTCCTTTGTTATTTGATGTGGTTGGCGAACCAACATCATGATAACATTGGAGGTTTTTTTCTTGAAGCTAAAGCTATCCTAATCACACCGGCATAGCCGGTGGTTTATTGATTCACCTCACAATCGTTCGGCGAATCCACTGCTAAAGCAGAACCAATAGAAAAGGACATGCACAAAAGCACATGTCCTAATTTCTTATGATCATTCTTTATCTATTTATTTGAATAGAATTCCACCAAACTGTACAAATACAGGTGCGAATACAAGCGAAACGATTGTCATCAACTTGATAAGGATGTTGATTGACGGGCCAGATGTATCCTTGAACGGATCTCCTACTGTATCACCAACAACTGTAGCCTTATGAGTATCGCTTCCTTTTCCGCCGTATGCTCCGCTTTCAACATACTTCTTAGCGTTGTCCCAAGCACCACCAGCGTTAGCCATCATGATAGCAAGAAGAACACCAGATGCAAGAGAACCAGCGAGCATTCCGCCTAAAGCCTCAGTTCCTAGTAGTATACCAATCATTAGAGGCGCTACGATAGCGAGTAGACCAGGAGCAATCATCTCGTGAAGAGCAGCACCTGTTGAGATGTGTACACATCTTGCATAATCAGGCTTAGCATTTCCTTCCATGATTCCCTTATTCTCACGGAACTGGCGTCTAACTTCTTCAATCATCTCGTTAGCAGCCTTTCCTACAGAGTTCATAGTCATAGCAGAGAATAGGAATGGTAGCATTGCTCCGATAAATAGGCCTACGATTACTAGTGGATCAAGCAAGCTGATCTGGCTTAGCTTAGCAGCAACAGCAAATGCTGCGAATAGAGCAAGTGCTGTAAGTGCAGCAGATCCAATAGCAAATCCCTTACCGATAGCTGCTGTTGTGTTACCAACTGAGTCTAGAGTATCTGTAATTTCTCTTACGTTATCTGGTAGCTCTGACATCTCAGCAATTCCGCCAGCATTGTCAGAAACTGGACCGTAAGCGTCTACAGCAACTGTCATACCAGTTGTTGATAGCATACCTACAGCAGCAAGAGCAATTCCATATAGTCCTGCAAAGTTATATGCAACGATGATGCCAACGCATATAAAGATAATTGGCCATAGTGTTGAACTCATTCCAACACCGAATCCACTGATAATAGTAGTTGCAGAACCAGTCTGTGACTGCTCAGCAATCTTCTTAACGAATCTGTAAGAATCTGAAGTATAAACCTCAGTGATAGCACCGATGATAACTCCTACGAGTAGACCAGCAATAATAGCATATGCGTAAGTCATAGATCCTAGAAGCTTGTTACTTAGAACGAGAGAGCCGACGATTACAATCGCACTGCTCACATAAGTACCAACATTTAGTGACTTAGCAGGGTTAACGTTAGCGCTTCCTCTAACACACATCACACTATAACAGATGCAATAATACCAACTGCAGCAATTAGTAGCGGAAATAGCGCAGCAGTTGCTTCTGTAAATGTTCCTGTTGCACCGGATGCGTTAACAGCAACCGCCGCAAGAGTTACAGCAGAGATGATAGAGCCAACATATGACTCGAATAAGTCAGAACCCATTCCAGCAACGTCACCTACATTATCTCCTACATTATCAGCAATTACGGCTGGGTTTCTTGGATCATCCTCAGGAATTCCTGCCTCAACCTTACCTACAAGGTCAGCTCCAACGTCAGCTGCCTTAGTATAGATACCACCGCCAACACGTCCGAATAGAGCCATTGAAGAAGCTCCTAGACCGAAGCTTGTAATGCACTCCATAATTGAAGCTAGATCAAGAGAAACTACCACAATTCCTAGACCTAGAAGACCCAGACCAGCAACACAAAGTCCCATTACTGCACCACTTCTAAATGCAATCTTTAGAGCCTTAGGCATGCCAGATTCCATAGCAGCATTTGCAGTTCTTACATTACCCTTTGTCGCAACGTTCATACCAAAGAACCCTGCAAGTACGGATAGAAGAGCTCCACAAACATAGAGAACTGCTGATGTCCAGTTGATTGCAAACCCAATGAGCACAAAGAGCGCAACGATTACAAGAACCATTGTCTTATACTCTCTCTTTAGGAATGCAAACGCACCCTCTCTGATGTAGCCGGATATTTCCTTCATTCTGTCAGTACCTTCCGGTGCTTTGCTTACCCAAGAAGCAAGAGCGAAAGCTACAAGCAGACCGATTAGTGCCGCAGCAGGAACCATCCACTTAATCGCCATAATAAACCTCCTTGAAACATGAAAACAATATTCTCAAATTCCTTAAAATAAAATATAAATATATTAAAGATATACAGAGGAACAATGCATAACCTCTGTATATCAACATAAACAATTTAATAATTTACTGTATCTTTAAATAAATACTAGTTGAAATTGCTACGATGACTAATGCAACAACGATATAAATAGCAGATACAACTGTCGTAATTCTTGCGAGAATTGCATCATAACCATTGCTCTTCTTCTTTCCAAATAGCTGCTCTGCGCCTCCAGCGATTGACCCCGAAAGTCCATCACTCTTACTGGACTGAAGCAGAATGCTTAGAATGAGAATCACACTAGTCACTAGTAAAACAACCATTAGTGCGGTGTGCATAACTTCCTCCACATAAGTACTAATTTATAAGTTCTATAAAACCATATTAGTTTAACATGCAAAACACACAAAGTCAATAATCTGAAAATTCGCTAAAGCTTGAAATTCTGTACAGTCCAGGCTTTATCATCAGTCAGTTATCACATAAAAATAGGAGCTTTTTTATAATAAGCCCCTGATGCATTTTAATAATAAATTTTAAAGCCTATCTAACACATATCTGTTATACATACTGTGCTAGCAAAGTCTTAAGAGCTGATGCACTACTTGAATGAACCCATGCAACTTGCACATTTTTGCGTTTAGCCTCTGCAACAGCCGTGTTCATCATCTTATGCGATACAGTATTCGTAAACATCACCAACAAGTCGGGACACCCCATTTTCTTGCCGACATTACCGCGTTCTTTAGTGAACACCTTTGCCTTGCAGCCGTGTTTCTTGCAGATTTCCTTATATTGACACTCCATACACTCATTTCCGCCTACTATGACAATACTCATAATCCGTCCTCCCAGTTATGCACAAACAGTTAGCTTAGCAATATCCCCGTCTTGTTTAAACCTCTTCATATATATCGTTTCACAACGTCTATATTTTGTAAAAAGAGTCTTTGCGTATTCAACATCCCCATAAACTTTCCACTGACCACACGCCTTACAATTGTTTCCACAATGATTGATAAAACCTGCAACATCATCAACAGGATATCCTAGAAAAATTCCAACCTCATGCGGAAAGCTCCCACACATAGATAGCCTTTGCTTAAGCCTATGAAGTGCACTTTCTACATCACAATCTTCATACCCAAAATCATGCATAAGACTTATCACACGGCAATCGGATAGTCGGTTTATAAGCATGCTCGGCCTAAAAACATAAAGAAGCGCCCTCTTACCATTATCATTTAAGATAATTACATTTACACCCTTGCAATTGAGCATCTGATTTATATTGATAAGTTCTTCTTCAAAAGATTCTTTCGAAAGATAGTTATATCCAAACATACTACCGGTCTTAATCCTGGCTAAAGTTGGTGCACAAAACTGAATAATCTTATCCTCTAACATCCTCTACCCCTGAATTAATTATCGCAATTATCAATAACATGAATTTACATAATAAGTGTGCTAGCCACTTTAGTTAAATATCTCTAACTAACGTGTCTTAAAAAAGACTCTTTAGTTAGAGTCTTTTAACTACTGATAAAAATACCATATCCTTTGTATTTAAGTCAAGACAAAATTGAAATAATTCTATTAATTTACACTGCCCTCTCATTAATTTCTCTATTAAGATACTTCTCTGCAATACTTCTAGCTCTATATAGCTCATTTTTCGCCAGCTCGTCTTTAATAAGCTCAAAGCAACTCAGCGCCTTTTTCTTATTCTTTGTCACAACCTTATCTATAAGCCTGATTAGCTTTATATTAAACGGTGTCATGGTCGTATCTGGATAAAATAAGAGTCTAATGCTCTTGTAATCCGTTTTATTCTCAGTTGCATAAATAAGTTCTGGCTCTATAAGATATCTTTCAGCACCAATTAGCATTTGACGATTTGTTTCATTTATCATTATAAGAGTTAATATTAACTGAAGTTTATCTACCTCCGTAAGGTCACGATATAGAAGTCTCCTCTTATTCTTTTTATCATATGAAAATATGTAAGTATCATTCTCACATATAATAGTCATCTCTAAAAACGACTTAGCATAGTGACTACACAGAATATCGCATATATATCTAGGTATCTTATAATCTGTGATGCTCTGTCTAATTTCCTTTTCCAATTTCTTAACCTCCACACTTTGAACATGGTGTGTATCCACGTCTTTCAGCAATTTTCTTTGTTATCTCTATATAATTCCTCTCCATGACTCTACATCCATTTAAATGATAGCATTCACCTTCGACAGGATAGTAATAAACACTCGTTCCAATCTTCGCTTTTTTACTTTTACATACTGGACACGGATCAAATTTTTTTCTTAAGCCGGGAGTAAGTGTCGTCGATATTACCTTTGAATTCATATAAGTGCATCCTTTGTTATGGTATTTTTCCCCACGTTTAGGAAAAATATATACCGATTTATCACCTTCACCCATAAGATCTTCAACTGTCATATGCGTATTCTCTCTGACGCGTCCCACGTATGCACGCGTTATTGTTTTAAGTCTGTAATTTGCTTCTGCCTTAAAACCAATAGGATTCTTTGTATTTAACTTCATATTTGCATCGATTGCAATTACTTCATCGATTCCTAGCTTATTTTTTCTATACACAGCTGAACTCACTATAAAACCATCAACTTGTGAATGATTTGAGCTAAGCTCGCTACCGATTTGGCGAGGAACCACCATGTACACATTCATCTTTGAAGCAACTGCTGCCGATTTTCTCAAGTGATTTGCAGATATGTAATTTGCATCTTCTATACAGCTGTAAGCCGATATTATAGAGCTCATTACCATAATAGCAATCATAAATATCGGCAGCATTAAAGTCGCCTCAACTAAATAACTTCCCCTCTTATTTCTGATATCTTTACCTATATGAATCATCAACCTCATATGATTTACCATTTACTTTTAAATTGAATCTTACCCCACAGTTATATTCATCGAAGTTAAAGTCATCATAGTACCGGTACTTCATGTTAATCTGTATTAGATCCATGATTCTGCGCGTTCTCATATCCTTAGGGGTTGTCAGCATCATTAGGAGGAGGTAATCTTCATAGCTTTGACCATTCATCTTCTCTACAAAGCTCTCCGTTTTACTCATCTCCTTAAGCTGCTCAGAATTCTCGTTCATTAACTTCCTAGATTCTTCATCTATCTTTTCACCAAATTTCTCATCTCCGAGCACACTTTCTAGAGACACCTTCCATTCACCTTTCTTCTTGATGAAAGGAACTCTTTTGTTATCTAGTAATGCTTTCACATCTTCATTCGCCTCGAGCGCAGCCCAGCTTTCCATTATTATTCCCTGCACAACAATTGCTCCTGGACCTGGAGAAATAATCTCTGAAATCGCTATAATTAATTCCATCTTTTCCGGATCTTTTGACAATGCTGCAAGGTTAAGTGCATTTCTAACTAGAAATATGTCTCTTTTACAGCTCTCAAAATTCTTTTTATCGTCTAGATGCCCTTTTATAATGTACTCGTACTCATTAGCAAAAAATGTCTCTTTGTCGCTACAAGTCTTAAGGTGGCTATTGAAATGATTGACTATAAATGCCATTTCTGAGACCTTTCCTATTGCCTTAGTACTGAGTTTTTCCGACGCATCGTCAGAGCTTAACATTGATGTTAAGCCCTTAATACTTAGCTTATTACCCTCACCACGTGATGGCAGTGTTCCTATGACATACTTGTTACCAATAACCCTGTTGCCATAGGCCGTCTTATCCTCCGAGCTTGGATATGTAGCTGAGCTGTTTCCTTCACTTCCATGAACCATGTCTTTTCTAATAACCCTGCTATTTCCTTCCAGTACCGTCTTAGCTCCTTCATATATAAGCGAGTCACGTATACTTTTGCGAAAGTTATCGATATCTGACATACGATACTGATCTAAATTCGAACTTGGTGTGCCAACATTGACTCGCAGCTTATCCTCAAAAGAATAGTTTGAATACGCACTTAACCGCTTGACTACATCTACATCATTTCCGTGAAAAGCCATTATGCCATAATCATTAAGTAAGTACTTGTCATATTCCGATAGAAGCGCTTTGCCCCATAATTTCCCATTGACCTCAGACCAACTTTGTACAGTCCTGCTTCTAGCTATTCCTATTGCAATTATTATCATTGAAATCAATGATAGAAACACAAATGATAGAATTACAATTGTTGAACCACGTTTACTTCTGAATAGCTGCCTCAACACTATCACCAACTCTCACAAACTTATCCTCACATACTGAGAATCCCTTTACCTCTACAGACTTTCTAATTAAGCCTTCTGCCAGCCCTAAATTAGCATAATTTATATCTCTGATATCAGATATTGTCTTTACAACCGGAGAATTAGTATTATCCCATTTAACAAGCATCTTTCTATGCATATTAGTTTGAGTAATCAAGCATTCCAGATAAAAGGTACATAATCTAACTAATAGCATTATCACCAGGATCATAATTGGTAGCACAATACTAGCCTCCACCATCTGCTCACCACGTTTATTAAGTATATTTAGCTTCAAGCTATGATTATTGGGTCTAGAATTTACTTGCATTAAGCGCTTTAAATGTTTTATTTACAAATGATGTGATTTCTGTTTTAAAGATAATTCCAAGCGCAATAGCAATTGCGATTAGAATAGCAACTTGAACGAGTTCCATTCCTGCTTTAGATTTAAATAATTTTTTTAATATTTTTCATATCTTTCCTCCTTTATAAATTGTAGATAATCATCTCACACACTTAAAATGATAAAAATCCACATACACACAAATTTACTAATATAAATATTATATTGTTCTAACTTGTTCGTTTTAACCATTTTACATACTGATCACCTCCTTAAGCATAAAATCACCATCATAATTACATAGACATCATTGCTGGTGCCATGGTTATAACTATTAACAAAATTAGTAGAAGTCCGAGCGGATATGTCATCTTAGTATCTATGAGTTTTCCTTGCTCTCGCGCAATTACTTTCCTAACCTCCCATAAAAAAGCACTTTCACGCTCTAACTTTTCTTGTATATTGCTACCTCTTTTTTCGTTCTCACGTAGCACTGTTGAAATACGCATTAACTCCTTTACCGAATAGCGCCGTGCAAGCTCTGAAAAAAGTTGAGGAATACTGCGATTAGTTAGTTCAGCAGACTCCGTCATGGTTATTATATTTCTTTCGAACTCACCCTGTGACTCTTCCTCCATCATTGAATATCCATTACAAATCTTATGAAAAGCATCAGTAAGTATTACTCCTGAATTCATCATCAGAAGCAACTGATTAGTAAATCTCGGTAACGCTTTTAGTATCTGCTTGCGCTGATTCTCATCTGATTTACGTAGTTTTTCGTATTTATTCATTATCACAGCAAAACCAATTAGCACGTATAAAAATGGAATTGTCATCCAGTCTCTATTGACCTTACTGCTTTTACTCCACTTCACCGTACTCCCATCATCAAGCTTAGAAGGCAAATTAATTTTCTTACTCTTGGAATCCTCAAGTCTACTCACAGCAATTCCAAGACTTGCGCTCATCTCTGCTTCTACATCATGAGAAGAATCAGAACTAGCTTTATCATTATTCCTCTCATTCTGCTTTCTAAGCTTAACATCCTGCGATATGCTTTTATTCCCTCGCTGAACATTTGCTATAAGGTCAAACTCTGCAAAATCAACTTCGCCGCGCTGCTCTATACCAACAACATTCCCCTTATTATCGACGATGTATTTACCGTTCATTCTCGGTTTAATTAAAATAATTACCAAGAAAATAAAAGCGACAATGGATATCCATATTAGTTGTTTCTTCAAATCACTATCGAATATTTTCTTAATATTATCTTTCATAAACGCACCACCTACCTATATTTGTATATCCGTAATCTTCTGCATAACCGAGTAGATTAATATATCCGTAGCAACGACCATAGTCATAATCATTCGTCCAGATATATTTTCATAAAGTGGAGCAATGTACTCTGGAGAAAATAAGTTAAGGAACAGTACAACCACGAAAGGCATTGCAAAGAGAATGATACTTTCATTTTTCTTTCTATTAGCCATCGTTCTTATTTCATTTTCAATCGTCATCTTATCAATGATTACACTAGCCGCTTTATTAAGAGCATCAACAAGATTTGCACCTGTTGTTTTACACGTAGTATAAATAATTGTAAAATCTACTACATCCTCTGAACCTGATCTCTTTGCAAAATCGTTAAGCACAGTTACGTCTTCTTCATTTCCGACGCTCATACGCTTATGCATGTTCTTTAGCTCTTTACTTAAAATAGCATTTTTCTCCATATATTCCAACTATTCCAGGAACTGCTTCACCTATCGCATCACGCATTCCTCGGCCTGCGCCAATTGAGGTTGATAATATAAATAAGAAATCCTTAAATTGTTCCGCTAGCGCACGTTTGCGTCTTCTTAACATAAATGTAGAATATATTTCTTGTATTTTGATATAGAAGAATAACAACACCACACTAAAAATTATATTGTGATATAAGAGCGCAGATAAACTCATGCCTGATATGAGAGTTAGAATGAATAGAATCTGCTTTTCTCTTTTATTAACAACATATTCATCATACTTAATTGTAAAATCTCCAATATGTTCCTTTTCATCTGTAAACTCTCGATGGAATTCGGTAGTTTGTTTTTTGTAAAATCGTGTATCTTTATCACTAACAAAAAATCCATTTCTCACGTTCTGTTATCCTTCCTTATAGCCGTTCTGTATAAGTTTCTCTGTATTAATAAGTTTATTTCCTGTCTCTAACAGTTTCCCTTCAGTATCACTAGAATAAATATAATTGAGTTTATAATCTTCACCGTCAAATCCAACCATTTCTGCAACTTCAACTAAACGTCTTTTCCCATCACTATCTCTTCGCAAATGAACAAAAATATCGATAGCATTTGCAATCTGACTTTTTATAGAATAAATTGGAATCTGTGCATCCATTAGATACATCGTCTCAAGTCTATTTAACATTCCTTTTATTGAATTTCAATGTCCTGTAGACATGCTTCCATCATGCCCTGTAGACATGGCTTGAATCATATCAATAACCTCACGTCCTCTAACTTCACCTACAATAATTCTATCCGGTCTCATTCTTAGACTAGTCTTTATTAACATTTCCATGCTCACCCTTCCTTTACCAACAGAGTTTGCATTGCGGCATTCCATATGAACAATATTATCAATTTGACTAACTTTTAGTTCAGCAGAATCTTCTATAATGATTACACGCTCACAAGGTGCAATCGCTGATGACAGAGCATTTAAAAAAGTAGTCTTTCCGGAAGATGTTCCTCCACTTATAAAAACATTGTACTTAGAAGAAACTAATTTAGAAAGAAAGTCTGAACACTCACGAGGCATTGTATCATTATTTACCAAGTCGTCGAGTGTTATCTCTTCATTAGCAAACTTCCTGATAGTTAAAATCGGTCCATTTAAAGCAACATTCTTTAGTACACCATTTACTCGATAACCATTTTCCAGTCTCGCATCAACAATAGGATTCGCTTCATTAATTTCACGATGGACATCTGACGCAAACATCCTAATCAAGCCTTCAAGCTCATCGTCGGAATAAAAAGCATTATCAACCTCAAAAATCTTTTTATCCTTTTCAACAAAAATATGATTGCAGCCATTGACCATAATCTCATTAATATGTCTATCTTCTAAGTAAATAGAAAGTATGCTGTATTTGCACGATACTCTAAGATAAATTGCATTAATTAGTTCAGTAATATCACCGTAATTAATTTGGGATATTGCTTCACTATCAAATACTGCATTTTCAACAAACTCAAGAAGATCCTCATCTGTTATTTGTGTCTCAGAATGTGATATAATCCCTTTCAATTTATTAGTAATAGCTTCTATAAATAGTGAATATCTACTAACAACAGATTTCATACTAAAGTCAAAATTAAAAATCCATAAAAAAATCACACATCTAAAAAAATCTCTCTTCAAATTTTTGAAACAATAAATAAAATCTATAATATAAACTCATTAAGCATCTCATTTATGGTAAATTCTAGCGTACTTCCATCGACATCAGAATTTACATATGTAAAATTATCAATACCTAGTTCAGAAACAAGCTTTGAAGATGAAGAATCATTAATGTGAGATTTACTAAGTACGATAACCTTATCCATTTCATGAAGAAGATCAATGTTACGTTTATTCAAGCAACACGAAATATCGAAACAGATGAGATCAAAATAATGAGTAATAATGTACTTAATTAACTTATCAAAAGAGGTGTCATCCATTGCTGCAATAGGATTTAAAACTAATGAACTTTTAAAATGATAGCACCCAAGATAGTCTTTATAAAAAAAAGAATCAATTGGTATATCTTCAGACTTGTTTATGTAGTAGATTAGTTTCTTAAAGATGCTTGTATCGTCCTGTAACGAAAGAGTTCCACAACATGTCGTATTTATAAATTGAAGTGGCAAAATAAGAACATTTATACCCGACCTGTAAACAGCTTGTTTCGCAAACTGCTCAACAAAATCAGAATAATAGACCCCCTGATCAAATATAAAGCCAACCTTATAGCTTTTTACAATCCTAATATTTCCAGTCCCGTAATAGACATGACTGCAAATTTTAATCTTAGAAATTAAGTCATCAAATCCTTGAAACTTAAAAACTTGAAATGGACTAGAAGATAAGTTCTCTTCACCCTGTCTACCAGTAAGAAAACAAATAGCTTTGCTATTAAGTAAAGGATACTGATGAGACAACGAATCAATAGATAGGTCTGTAATCAACAGTTCATCATCAAAGAGTTCACCATCAAAGTTTAAGTCAATAAGAAGGCTTTTATCTGTCTTACTAGACATATCGATAAAAGATGTTAGATACTCTTTATCACTAAATAAAACACGAAATCTCATCATTCACCTCTAGAAATAGTAAAAATTGGAGTGGCAAGGAACATGTCTTATTCCTACAACAAAATAATAGCATTAATTTGATTCCCCTTCAGCACACCTTTATAGACATGAACAAACACAAATAAAAAAGACCTGTAGTAAAACTACAAGTCTTAATTGGTGCGCTTGGAGGGACTCGAACCCCCACGGTCGCCCGCCAGAACCTAAATCTGGTGCGTCTGCCAGTTCCGCCACAAGCGCATATTTAATTGGTGGTGACCCCACCGGGAATCGAACCCGGGTTACCGCCGTGAAAGGGCGATGTCTTAACCGCTTGACCATGGGGCCTTATAAAAAAACCGGCGACGTCCTAATTTCCCAGGCAGCTTCCCACCAAGTATCTTCAGCGCTAAAGAGCTTAACTTCTGTGTTCGGGATGGGAACAGGTGTAACCTCTTTGCTATTGTCACCGGATTTGTAAATCGCTTTTGCAATCTACTCATATGTTGTAGTAAGATGTGTTTCCATCATCTTCTACGCTTTTAAGAGCTGTGCCCTCAAAATTGAATAACCACCTTGTGCTTTAAAACCATTTGGTCAAGTGTTCGACCTATTAGTATCAGTCAGCTGAATACGTTACCGTACTTACACCTCTGACCTATCAACGTGATAGTCTCTCACGGGTCTTACCTTTCGGAGGAAATCTTATCTTGAGGTGGGCTTCGCACTTAGATGCTTTCAGCGCTTATCCCTTCCATACGTAGCTACCCGGCTATGCCCTTGGCAGAACAACCGGTACACCAGAGGTATGTCCATCCCGGTCCTCTCGTACTAAGGATAGCTCCTCTCAAATTTCCAACGCCCACAGCGGATAGGGACCGAACTGTCTCACGACGTTCTGAACCCAGCTCGCGTACCTCTTTAATGGGCGAACAGCCCAACCCTTGGGACCTACTTCAGCCCCAGGATGAGACGAGCCGACATCGAGGTGCCAAACACCCCCGTCGATGTGAACTCTTGGGGGGTATAAGCCTGTTATCCCCGGGGTAGCTTTTATCCGTTGAGCGATGGCCCTTCCACTCGGAACCACCGGATCACTAAGCCCGACTTTCGTCCCTGCTCGACCTGTATGTCTCGCAGTCAAGCTCCCTTTTGCCTTTGCACTCTTCGCGCGATTTCCGTCCGCGCTGAGGGAACCTTTGGGCGCCTCCGTTACTCTTTAGGAGGCGACCGCCCCAGTCAAACTGCCCACCTGACACTGTCCCTGTACCGGATCACGGTACTAGGTTAGATTTCCAACATTACAAGGGTGGTATCCCAACGGTGACTCCTCCAACACTGGCGTGTTGATCTCTTAGTCTCCCACCTATCCTGTACATGCAATGCCGAAAATCAATATCAAGCTACAGTGAAGCTCCACGGGGTCTTTCCGTCCTGCTGCGGGTAACCGGCATCTTTACCGGTACTACAATTTCACCGAGCCTATTGTTGAGACAGCGTCCAGATCATTACGCCTTTCGTGCGGGTCGGAACTTACCCGACAAGGAATTTCGCTACCTTAGGACCGTTATAGTTACGGCCGCCGTTTACTGGGGCTTAAGTTCTGTGCTTCGGTTGCCCTAACACTTCCCCTTAACCTTCCAGCACCGGGCAGGCGTCAGCCCCTATACATCAGCTTTCGCTTTAGCAGAGACCTGTGTTTTTGGTAAACAGTTGCCTGGACCTCTTCACTGCGGCCTGCCGAAGCAGGCACCCCTTCTCCCGAAGTTACGGGGTTATTTTGCCGAGTTCCTTAACAATAGTTCGCTCGCTCACCTTAGGATTCTCTCCTCATCTACCTGTGTCGGTTTGCGGTACGGGCACCTTGGATCTCATTAGCGGCTTTTCTTGACAGCGTGAAATCGATTGCTACCGGTCATACGACCACCCCATCACAGCTCAACCTTATAGAAAGCGGATTTGCCTACTTTCAAGCCTCACTGCTTGGACACGCTCAACCAACGGCGTGCTCAATCTATCCTTCTGTGTCCCCACTTCATTCAAACAATCCTTGGTGGTACAGGAATATCAACCTGTTGTCCATCGCCTACAGCGTTTGCTCTCGGCTTAGGTCCCGACTTACCCTGAGAGGACGAACCTTCCTCAGGAAACCTTAGATTTCGGCGGACGGGATTCTCACCCGCCTTACGCTACTCATGCCAACATTCTCTCTTCTATACTGTCCAGATTTGCTTACGCGCCTCCTTCTGCCTGTATAGAATGCTCCTCTACCAATTAGTTATACTAATTCCAAAGCTTCGGTGGTAAGTTTGAGCCCCGTTTATCTTCGGCGCAGGATCACTCGACTAGTGAGCTATTACGCACTCTTTAAATGTATGGCTGCTTCTAAGCCAACATCCTAGCTGTTTGTGCAATCCCACATCCTTTTCCACTTAACTTACTCTTTGGGACCTTAGCTGTTGATCTGGGCTGTTTCCCTTTCGACCATGGAACTTATCTCTCATAGTCTGACTCCCAAGTATGATAGCACGGTATTCGGAGTTTGATAGTTGTTGGTAACCGGTGAAGGCCCCGCGAACAGTCAGTGCTCTACCCCCGTGTATCTTTACCTTGAGGCTAGCCCTAAAGCTATTTCGAGGAGAACCAGCTATATCCGAGTTCGATTGGAATTTCACCGCTATCCACAAGTCATCCTAACCTTTTTCAACAGATATAGGTTCGGTCCTCCATAACCTTTTACGGTTACTTCAACCTGCTCATGGATAGGTCACCCGGTTTCGGGTCTACAGCATGTAACTCTCGCCCTATTCAGACTCGATTTCTCTACGGCTCCGTTGCTCCAGCAACTTAACCTCGCTACATACCATAACTCGTTGGCCCGTTCTACAAAAAGTACTAGGTCACTTGCGCTCCCTATGCTTGTAAGCATCAGGTTTCAGATTCTATTTCACTCCCCTCCCGGGGTTCTTTTCACCTTTCCCTCACGGTACTATTCGCTATCGGTCACTGGGTAGTATTTAGGCTTGGAGGGTGGTCCCTCCTGCTTCAGGCCGGGTTACACGTGTCCGGTCCTACTCTGGTGCCACCTATGCGCTTTCTGCTTCCGCCTACAGGAGTATTACCTTCTTTGCTTGAGCTTTCCAACTCTATTCGGCTTGCATAACTTCGTCAATATTGGTGGACCACAACCCCAGACTGTAAACAGTCTGGTTTGGCCTCTTTCCCTTTCGCTCGCCGCTACTAAGGAAATCGATTTTTCTTTCTCTTCCTAGGGCTACTTAGATGTTTCAGTTCACCCCGTTCCCTTCATTAAGCTATGTATTCACTTAATGATACATACGCATTACCGTATGTGGGTTCCCCCATTCGGAAATCTGCGGGTATATCGGATATGTGCTCCTTACCGCAGCTTATCGCAGCTTATCACGTCCTTCATCGGCTCCCAGTGCCAAGGCATCCACCTGATGCTCTTTGTACTTGACCAATCATTTCTTTCGAAATGTTCTCTTGCCTAGACTAGCGTTGTCTAGGTCTTATTCACTATTGTAATTCTCTCAGTGAATTCTGGTTTCTCTCAACAAATAGTCTGTCTGAAATCGTTACCCAATTTGAATCTCCTTCAAGAAGATTCGGCTTGTTTCTCGATTCGTTGTCTATTTGTCTTCATTTTACACTTGGTGTGTTATTCAATTTTCAAGGTACTACTTTACATATATATAATATATGTAGTGGTGGGCTTGGGAGGACTCGAACCTCCGACCTCACGCTTATCAGGCGTGCGCTCTAACCACCTGAGCTACAAGCCCATAAACTATCATAGTGTAGAGACTAGGTCTCCTTAGAAAGGAGGTGATCCAGCCGCTCGTTCTCGAACGGCTACCTTGTTACGACTTCACCCCAGTCATTGGTTTTGCCTTAGGCGATAGATTAATTAACCGACTTTGGGCACCCCCAACTTCCATGGTGTGACGGGCGGTGTGTACAAGACCCGGGAACGCATTCACCGCAGCATTCTGATCTGCGATTACTAGCAACTCCAACTTCATGTAGGCGAGTTGCAGCCTACAATCCGAACTGGGATCGGTTTTGGTGATTTGCTCCACTTCGCAGTATTGCCTCTCATTGTACCGACCATTGTAGCACGTGTGTAGCCCAGAACATAAGGGGCATGATGATTTGACGTCATCCCCACCTTCCTCCGAGTTGACCTCGGCAGTCTCGCTAGAGTCCTCAACTGAATGTTAGTAACTGGCGACAAGGGTTGCGCTCGTTGCGGGACTTAACCCAACATCTCACGACACGAGCTGACGACAACCATGCACCACCTGTCTCTGCTGTCCGAAGAAGGGACCGGTTAAGGTCCTGTCAGCAGGATGTCAAGCCCTGGTAAGGTTCTTCGCGTTGCTTCGAATTAAACCACATGCTCCGCTGCTTGTGCGGGTCCCCGTCAATTCCTTTGAGTTTTACTCTTGCGAGCGTACTCCCCAGGCGGAGCACTTATTGCGTTAACTGCGGCACTGAGCCCTAACGGGCCCAACACCTAGTGCTCATCGTTTACGGCGTGGACTACCAGGGTATCTAATCCTGTTTGCTACCCACGCTTTCGTGCCTCAGTGTCAGTTACAGTCCAGAAAGCCGCCTTCGCCGCTGGTGTTCCTCCTAATATCTACGCATTTCACCGCTACACTAGGAATTCCGCTTTCCTCTCCTGCACTCAAGTAGCCCAGTTCGCAAGGCAAGTAGAGGTTGAGCCTCTAAATTAAACCTTGCGCTTAGGTAACCACCTACGCACTCTTTACGCCCAATAATTCCGGATAACGCTTGCCCCCTACGTATTACCGCGGCTGCTGGCACGTAGTTAGCCGGGGCTTGCTCCTAGGTACCGTCATTTGTTTCTTCCCTTAGAACAGAAGTTTACAACCCGAAGGCCTTCATCCTTCACGCGGCGTTGCTGCATCAGGCTTTCGCCCATTGTGCAAGATTCCCTACTGCTGCCTTCCGTAGAAGTTTGGACCGTGTCTCAGTTCCAATGTGGCCGATCACCCTCTCAGGTCGGCTACTGATCGTCACCTTGGTGAGCCGTTACCTCACCAACTAGTTAATCAGACGCAGGCCCATCCCTGACCGATAAATCTTTGACCGATGAAGCATGTGCTTCTACGGTGTTATGAGGTTTTAATCATCGTTTCCAATGGCTATCCCTCTGTCAGGGGCAGGTTGCCTACGCGTTACTCACCCGTCCGCCGCTGTCCGTTAGTATATTCCCCCGAAGGTTCATGCACTAACATCTCGCTCGACTTGCATGTATTAGGCACGCCGCCAGCGTTCATCCTGAGCCAGGATCAAACTCTTAATAAATGTTATCTGAAGAATCTTTCGATTCGTCCAAATCCTGTTAATGGATGACGCCTATCGCGTCTCGACTCGTTATTTCCGAATCATTGTTGTTTGTGTTTGAATTGTACAGGGACATACGACATATTTGTACATCGTTTGTCTCTTATACGATCTTGAGATCTAATCTCCAGTTTGCACTGTGTCGATCTCTTGACCAGTTTCTACACTATGAAGTTGTCATGGTTCTGCTGACTGCGTTTGAGCGTTTTAAAGTTAACAGCTCTCTCGCGACAGCTTAATCATTATAGCGCACCATTTTTGACTCGTCAAGCACTTTTTTATCTTTTTTGAAAGTTTTAGTACTCGCCTTGTCACGGCTCGCTTACTCGTCACCGATTTAGTAACAAGTGTTTTAATTATAGAGTCTGCACTATTGCCTGTCAACCCCTGATTAGCAACGTTTAGGTATTATTGTATTCATTTTTAGATACATACTAGTTAGTGTATACAATTATAATATTAGAACCGCCTACCGACATCAGTGTTTGTCTGTAATTACTCTTCTATTTACTTATAACTGACTGCCATATAACTTACAATCATCAACATCCCTGCATGTACTTATAAGTTACTTTTTATACTATAATATATTGGTACTAACTAATATGAATTTTATTTACGTCTTTATCTATCTTTCCTTCTTATTCACACATAATTAGTGCAGCTCTATAATTAATTTACTTAACTGGCAGCCATATACTTTTATTTTGGTTCATCTTCCCAAAGCGAATTGATTGTCGCATGTGGTTTGCTTTCCCAATCCACTGTCACATATGGCGGATATCTAAATAGATACTTTTTATAAGCTCTTCTAATCTTAGAGTGGTTGTTTCTACCTATACCTATCTTTCTGCCTGATTCAAATTCGATTTCATACTTGTCAATCCTTTTGACTTTGTCAAAGTTGATAATTAAACCTACTAGCGGTCTAAAGAAAGACCTTCCTACTAGTGGATATGCAATATCATTGATTTTGGCAAAAGTCTTATAGATGTATGTCGATGTATAGATAAGAAGAGACTTTCCTTCTCTATCGATAAATTCGATGTCATCAATTGCAACTTGTGCACATGTCGATCCAGTGATAATTGATATAGTGTCTGTGTTTTCTTTATACATAATTTGCTCCTTCTTTTGTTATGAAATAACACACTTTTGCAGTCAGGGGTGACTGGTGGCTTAATATTAACCTTGTCGAGGTTAAAAGTAAATCGACTTTTTTCGACCTCAAAATCGATATATAGAGCTTCTCAGCATTATAGCCACAAGTTCTGCCACATAAGACAAATCATGCTAGTTTTTACGCTAATTTTTTAATTTTTTCAGGGTTAATTTTTGATTATTTCGCGTTACTTGTTTATTATTTTCCTATCATTTTAGCTAAGGTTCATATCAATTATTAATTTATTTGATCAGCATGTATCATTACTTGAGCATCTTGTTTTTAACTGCTTGTAGATTAGTTATTGATTCCTTGCATATCATTTATTAATTGATTCCTTGCAGTTCAGTTGTGGATTTATTGCAGTTTTTATATCTCTTGCTTATATTTCTCTATAATCAAAGGCAAGTAATGTTAGCTACTAGTTTTTTTATACCTATATAACTGTATACATCGACTCTGCATCTACCTTTTTTACTGTATCTAGGAGTTTCTCAACCCTTACTTCAAGTTCACTTGTTCCAAAGGTAATTTTAATCACATCGCCTTCTTTGAGTTCTACTCCCGGCTTCGAAACCTTTCCATTAACTTCTACTCTCCCCCTGTTCGCACGCTTCCTTTGCAACTGTGCGTCTTTTTATTATCCTTGAATTTTTTAAGAATTTGTCTAATCTCATTTTACACTCCCTTTAATTTTCTTCGTAGTTACGAGCTATCTCTGCTACAATTCTGAATTTTGTCATTTTACGGCTATTGTCAAAATGAATGTATGAATAATATTCATTCCAAAACAAGTGATCACTTCGCGGAGTCCAAGTAATACCATAATAGAGACTTGTCTCATCTTCAGGATATTCAGGTACATGCCATAAGTGACTTTTAAAAGTATCCTTTAGTTCCTGTTCACTTAAAGTAGCGAGCAAATCAAGTCCATTAAGTTTAATGTTCTTTACATCATTTCGAGCATTCTTAATACAATCCTCATCCATCATTATAGTAACAACTTTACAATCCTTAACTAAGGTGTCTTTTTTCATATCTCCATAGAAGTAAATTCCTCCGATTACATTATTGTTTAACTAATAAGTACTTGGAATAAAGTATCCCTTCCTCAACACGCTTGTAACCAGCGGGGATCGTCAGATTACTGTTAGGTGAGTATTTTTCATAACTTGTTAAATTTGAAATGTTTGTATAGTCTTCCTGATATTGAGGCGTATCGTTTACTCGTACATAAATATCATAGCCGTTGTCTATTAATTCTGAAGCACGCGTACTAGCCATCTTAATTTCCGTGTCACCAAGAGTTACAACTGGCGCTTTGCTCGGAAGGCCAATTATAGAAAAGGATATCATAAGAAATACCGAGAGAAGTGCTGTTGCCGCGAGCACCATCAGCGACCTTCCAGTCCTCTTACGAGCATTAAATAATGCAAGTGCAGGCGGTGCAATTATCCATCGCGCCATAATCGAGAACCCAGAACCTGCCCCCTCCACTAGTCTGATAGCTCCGCTAACAGCTATCGCTATCATTAGAATATAAACTATTAACTCACTTAAAGGAATTTTGCTCGTATCTGTAGATTCGTTGACAGCACTATCAAACAGCGATATTCCGTCAACCTTTGTATTCTTCATATACTTATACGCTCCAAATCCTATACCTATATATAATAGGGCAAGGAGCACCAGTAACCCTATTAGTACCAATCTAGCCATTTATTCCTCTCAACTCGCTTATATCACTCGTGCACATGCTAATCTAAATATATTTCTAAAATTATAAATTTACAAAGAAAAAGATGGGCACGTCGTACCCATCTCCCTAAGTATCATTCAATTACTTGTTTACTGCATCCTTTAGCGACTTTCCTGCCTTGAAAACAGGAGCCTTTGAAGCTGGGATATCAATAACTGCCTCTGGCTTCTGAGGGTTTCTACCCTTTCTAGCCTTTCTTGACCTTGTTTCAAATGTACCGAAACCGATGAGTCTTACACTGTCTCCAGCAACTAGGGACTCTTCAATTGTTCCTAGTACAGCGTCCAAAGCTGCTTCTGCATCCTTCTTCTTAAAACCAGTCTTATCAGCAACCTTACTTACTAATTCAGCCTTATTCATAATTTTCCTCCTTATGGTAACTTAACTACACGTATTATACTGTTGGAGTATTGAAAAGTCAACGAATTGATTGCGTTTATCTTGCTTTTAGTTTATAAAAAGCCTATAAATCACGAAAATAATCACATTTTCTACTTATTCGTCAAGTGAAGTTTGTCCGTTAACTTCAAAATCTTCTCTCCCTTAGGCATCATGAGGATTTCTTCAGAGCCCAAACACTTAGTTACAAATACCGCAACTGCATATACAGCTACAGCAACCATCATTGCCAAAAGCGTTGCAAGAGAATTACTTCCCAGAACTTTAAATACAAGTATGTATGTACCATGAGCCGCACCACCCATAACGAGGGAAGCAATCGCAGGCTTAATAAATGTTCCTATAATATCTAGATTAGTTCCCGTGAGCTTGTGCATTGCCCGATAGTTTAGTATTGCCGTTATCCCATATGCCGCTACATTTCCAGCCGCTGCACCGTTAATGTTAAATGCCGGAATACCAACTAATATATATGTGATAATGAATTTGCATATAACTCCTATCGAAAGGTTTATAACTGGTATCGTAGGCTTCCCTATTCCCTGTAAAACGCTTGAAAACGTACGTAAAATAGATAAGCACACTATTCCTAGAGAAAGAACCTGTAGTGTTGGTACCGCTAGCGCTGAATCCTCAGGCTGTCCTGGATACAGTAGAAATAAAATCGGTCTTGCTAGTGCAATCAACCCAATCATACAAGGGAAGCTTATAATCATGCTAGTCTTGATTCCTGTCTGTATGTTTTTGTGCAGTCCAACCATATCTTTTCTAACAAATGCCGATGAAATCGCAGGCACCAAACTTACCGCTACCGCAATAGTGAACACCTGCGGAAATCCTATAAGCGGGTCGCAGAATCCACTGATTAGACCATATAGCTGTTTAGACTGATGATGGCTCCATCCCGTAGCCTGCAGCCTTCTCATTACAAGCCATAAATCTACAATCATCATGAACGGAAGAATCGCCGAGCCTATCGTAATTGGAACAGCAATCTTGAGAAGTTCTTTGAATATTGACTTTGTTGACTCATCTTTGTGTATTGATTTCTGGAAATGTAGCTTACGCGCATTGGCACCTACGACGTAGACAATTAGCAGCAATATTAGCGCAGCTATTGATCCTGCAGATGCACCAAATGTAGCACCTGCGGCAGCCTTCGTTAGGTCCGCACTCGAACGAAGGAACATGTAAGCCAGCCCCAGTCCTGCAAATACCCTCATAAGCTGCTCTATAACTTCTGATGCTCCAGTCGGCATCATCTGCTGCTGCCCTTGTGAATATCCTCTAAATGACGCAACGATAGGAGCCGTTAGTAGCGCTGGCGCAATCGCTCTAAGAGAAGCAGCTCCACCAGGATTTTTACTATGTGCAGCTATCATATCTGCTCCAAAATAACAAACGATAAAACCAAATACACCTATTGCGAACATGATTCTTAAAGATACTTTGTATACTCTATGTGCATTGATATAATCACCGATTGCTACTCTTTCCGAGACCATCTTTGAAATTGCTACTGGCAATCCAGCAGTTGCAATTATCAAAAAGAACGAATAAATCGGATAAGCAACGCCGTAATACGACATTCCGGTCGCACCAATCCAGTTATTAAGCGGAATTCTGAAGAAGGCGCCAAAAACTTTGGCAATTATTCCTGTTATTGACAGTATAGCCGCACCTTTTACAAATTTGGCTCCGTGTTCAGAGTGGTTAACCTTACTCATTTATATCTCCTAAAATATATAGTCTTTTAAGCACTAACGCCGATTATACCATACCATGTTCATAAGTCTATGGATAAATCACGATTCAGAATCGTATATAGTTTATAAAAGCAATTTGATATTTCGATTTATTTAAGCCCTATTCAGCTTTCGAAAGCCCCTGAAGCCTAGCTTCCGCCATAGTCATCATTAGGTCTAGGATTCTAACAGCCGGCTTTTCCTTTGCCTTTTGAAGACTTAAATAAGGGTTAGTTCCGCTGCTAATAATCAGCTGTTCTCCATACTTTTGTTTCGCTACAATTAATGTAAATGCATCCGCATTGTTCTCTTCATTGAACTCGACAACATACCTTCCGCCACGTTCAGATATCGACTTGACCCCGAGATCCGCTGCCAGGCACTTAATCTCAGCAATTCGAATAAGATCTACTGTCACAGATGGTAAATCCCCGTATCTATCGATTAGTTCAGCTACCAGTTCTTCTGCTTCTTCGTGATTTGCAATCTGCGCTATCTTTTTATACGCCTGTAACTTCAGAGTCTCATCCTTAATATATTCAGTAGGTATGCGCGCGGGAATATCTACCTCTATCGCAATTTCTTCTCTTCCTTCGGTTATCTTCTCACCCTTGAGCCTTCGTACAGCTTTATCAATTTCCTTGACATAAAGCTCATAACCGATTCCAGCAATATTACCATGCTGTGCTTCTCCGAGAACATTTCCTGCTCCCCTTAGCTCGAGGTCTCTCATCGCAAGCTTAAAACCGGCTCCAAACTCGGTGAACTCCCTGATGGCAGCAAGCCTTTTTGTAGCAACCTCTGTAAGCACTCTCTCCGGTTTATATAACAGATAGGCATATGCCAGTCGGTTCGACCTTCCAACCCTGCCCTTAAGCTGATATAGCTGCGATAATCCTAGTTTATCCGCATTTAATATGATAATTGTATTAGCATTAGGAATATCTATACCATTCTCGATGATAGTAGTTGCAACGAAAACATCTATATCTCCTTCAACAAAATCAAGCATGACGTTTTCCAAAGTCGTTTCGTTCATGCGGCCATGTCCAACTGCGACACTTGCATCTGGCACAAGTGCATTTATACGCTTTGCTACCTCGTTAATGCCATTTACACGATTATAGATTACATATACCTGACCGCCTCTATCAAGCTCTCTCCTAACCACACTTCTTATTAGTTCATCATCTTCTGCAGATACGAAGGTCTGGACAGGATATCTGTCCTGAGGCGGCTCCTCAATCGTACTGATATTCTTTATACCTGTCAGCGACATGTTAAGTGTCCGTGGAATTGGAGTTGCAGACAGTGTCAGTACATCAACTGATTGTCTAACCATTTTTAGTTTTTCTTTGTGTTTTACTCCAAATCGCTGTTCTTCATCGATAACTAACAGCCCTAAATCCTTATAGGATATATCATCCGAAAGCAATCTATGGGTTCCAATGACCAAGTCTACTGTCCCTTTTCTAAGGCCTTCGAGAACTTTTTTCTGATGAGACTCATTTACAAATCTCGACATCATCTCTATATTGAATGGATAGTCCTGGAAACGTTCTTTTAATGTGTTGAAATGCTGATTAGCAAGAAGCGTCGTCGGCGCTAGAAACACTGCTTGTTTTCCTTCAGAAATACACTTGAATATAGCTCGCGCTGCGACTTCCGTCTTACCATATCCGACATCTCCGCAGAGCAGTCTGTCCATCGGCAGAGGTTTCTCCATATCTTCTTTTATTTCTAAAGCAGCTTGAAGTTGGTCGTCGGTTTCTTGATAAGGGAAGCTATCCTCAAACTCTCGTTGCCACACTGTATCTCTCTGAAATGCATATCCTCCTCGGAGCTCTCGTTCAGCATAGAGTTTAACGAGGTCTTCAGCTATTTCCTCGATTGCCTTACGCGCCCTAGCCTTAGTGTTTCGCCAGTCTCCACCTGAAAGTCTAGATAGTTTTGGTGCTTTTCCTTCACTTCCGATGTATCGTTGAACTATGTCCATCTGTTCAGTTGGAATGTAGAGTACGTCTGTTCCTGAGTAATGGATTTTTAAATAGTCCTTTATCTCTCCGTCAGCTTCTAAAGTCTTTATCCCTTCGAATCGTCCTATTCCGTGTTCCTCATGAACCACATAATCACCAGCATGAAGGTCTAGAAAGTCTTGCTTCTTAGTCTTACGTTTAAGCTTTCGCTTAGCACTCTTCCTTATATTAGGAAATATGTCCGAATCAGTTATATAGCATAGCTTCTCATCATCGAGTATCATGCCCGATACAAGATGCCCTATATCATATCTAAAATTACCAAAAATACCCGCATCTTCAAGGTATTCCCGAATCCTAGCAAGCCTTTCTTGTTCAGCTGAAACGACATGAACTTCGTAGCCTTCTTGGAAAGCCTTCTCATCTCTCTTCCAAAGAGCTCCATCTGTCCGTTAAAACTTGCAATCTGTCTACTTGTTACGTTTACGACTCTTCCGAATTCTTCGATCCATTTTATAGGTTCAGGGAATGGCGTAAAGACTATTAAATCCTTAGAAAAAAGCTTGTTGAGGTCAGATTTTTCCTCATATTCAGGGACTTCAACCTCTATTCTATTAGGATCATAGATCATCAAATTAACATCATCTGAATAATCAAGATAATCCCAGATTCTCTCGTCCTTTATATTGAAGTACTTTAAGTAGTTGGCGAATATCTGCACATTAGTGCACTCCGTAAACATCTCAGTGATACGCCCCTTAAGTTCTTCAATTCTATCGATTCTTCCATCAGATAATGTGCCGTTCTTATTCTCTATACGCAGATTTACAAGACGTTCATCGTACTCGCCGATTATTTGAGGAAGTGCAGCTAGACGCTCTTCCTCATTTGGCACAAACTCAGCTGCTGGACACACTCTTATGAAATCTATATTTTCCAGTGATATCTGAGATTCTGCATCGAAATACCTCAGTGAATCAATCTCGTCATCAAAAAAATTCAATTCGAATAGGGTCAATGTGGTTTGGTGCAAATATATCTACTATACCACCACGTGCACTGAACTCACCTTCTGCCTCAACCACCGGTGTACCCACATACCCAAGTGCAACTAACTTTTTCTTTAATTCAGATGGATCAATCCTCATCCCCATCTCTAGCTTTATAATCGAATCTACAAATCTTTGTGCGGGCTGAAGAGGCTTCAGCGCTGCTGAAATTGGTGCAATTACTACAGCTTCATTGCTAGATGTTATCGCATCAATTGCCCTAATTCTCTGAATTAGCGAATTACTGTCTTTTGCCTCATAGATTATCTGCAGTTCATCCTCGTCAGGCATTACGAAAATCTCTCGATCTTGAACAAAAAAAGAAATATCGTCCCGGAGCCGTGCTGCAACATCAGCTCTGGAAACGATAATTAATGTCTTCTTTCTTAGCAATCTCCTTGGCTGCATAGTAGGCAACCCTACTACCGCTAACACCAGTGATATTGGTCTTCATATCTAGTCCTTTTTCTTAGTAGTATTGTTGAGATTCATCGCTTTCTCAATTCCAACCTCAATAATATCCTTTGCTGCCTTTGCAGCTTTAACTGCAGTTTCATTAAGTACTTCATTCTCATCTTTTGAAACTTTGCCAATTACATGTTCTACTAGCGATCCTTCGTTGCCACCAACTCCGGTTCTTATCCTTGGGAAATCAGTCGTTCCAAGCTGGCTAACAATTGAACGCATTCCATTATGCGTTCCTGGCCCACCAAACTTGCGGATTCTTATTGAGCCTAGCGGAATATCTATATCATCGTAAATAACTATCACGTTCTCTGAAGGAACTTTGTAAAAATTCGAAACTTCTCTTAGTGCATCTCCACTCAAATTCATGTATGTCTGAGGCTTTACGAGTAACACCTTATGCGTTCCAATTCTACACTCTCCAATTAAGGACTTAAACTTAGCTTTGGTAACATCTACGTTTAGATCATCTGCAAGTTTATCGATTGCTCTAAAGCCCATATTATGTCTCGTCTGTGCGTATTTATCCCCTGGATTCCCTAATCCTGCAATAATGTACATACTCTTTTTCTCCAATAGATAGATTGGCAACGGAGATTTCTCCGTTGCCATAAATCGTAGTTTTATATCAATATTAGTCAAATAGAGGGCTTACCGATCCACCCTGATATATTCTGGTAATTACCTCTGAGAAAATTGGCCCTACAGAGATAAATGTCATCTTGTCAATCTTCTTCTCGTCAGCAATTGGAACTGTGTTGAGAAGAACTAACTCCTTGATAGGGCTCTTCTCAAGACGCTCCATAGCTGGTCCCGATAGAACTCCGTGAGTAGCGCAAGCATATACACTCTTTGCTCCAAGCTCCATCAGCGCATTTGCAGCATTACATATAGTGCCCGCAGTATCAATCATATCGTCTAAGAGAATACAATTCTTACCATTGATATCTCCGATTATATTCATAATCTCACTCTTATTTGGCTCTGGACGTCTCTTGTCAACAATTGCAATCGGAGCGTCGAGTCTCTGAGCCATATTTCTGGCTCTTGTTACACTTCCGTGGTCAGGAGACACAACGACAATATCGTCAAGGTTCTTCTCTTTGAAGTACTTTGTAAGTATAGGTAGTCCAAGTAGATGGTCAACTGGAATATCAAAGTATCCCTGTATCTGATTAGCATGGAGATCCATAGAAACAAGTCTATCTGCTCCAGCTGCCTGGATTAGATTCGCTACAAGCTTTGCTGTAATCGGATCTCTCGCCTTTGCTTTTCTATCCTGTCTTGCATATCCATAGTAAGGAACCACTACATTGATTCTTCCTGCAGATGCTCTCTTGAGCGCATCGATCATGATAAGAAGCTCCATTAAATGGTCATTAACAGGTGCACATGTCGGCTGAACGATGTATACGTCGCAATCTCTAACCGACTCCCATATACTCACCTGAATTTCCCCATCACTGAACTTATTAACAGTTGATTTGCCAACCTTAATTCCCATTAGTTCAGCAATTTCATTAGCTAGCTCTGGATGCGCGTTGCATGTAAAAAGCTTTAGATCAGAAAAGACCTTGTTCATTATTTACCTCCAATACGTGAACTTTAAAATATAATCGCTAGTTACTTATTATCTTTCTTTAAAATCTTACGGTTACGTACCCAATTTTCCTTTATGGTCATCCTCGATCTTCCTATGCAAAGGGCATCTTCCGGAACATTTTCCGTAACTGTTGTAGCTGCTGCTACGTATGCACCTTCACCTACTTCAACCGGTGAAACAAGGTTAGAATTACATCCAATAAATGCATCATCTTCAATCTTTGAGCGGTACTTCTTGGTACCATCGTAGTTCACGAATACTACTCCGCATCCGAGATTTACATTTTTTCCTATGTCAGCATCGCCTATGTATGTAAGATGTGAAGATTTACTTCCATCTCCCATCGTTGAATTCTTAACTTCAACAAAATCTCCTACCTTGCACTCATCACCGATAACACTGCCAGGTCTGATATAAGCAAAAGGTCCAACACTGGTATTAGAGCCTACTTTACTCTCATATATATAAGATGCCTCAACAGTAGATCCGCTACCGACCTCAGCATCTCTTAGTACTGATGACTGACCTATATAAGCTCCTGCTCTAATTATGGATTTGCCTGTGATAGTAACATTTGGGGCAATTATAGCACCCTTCTCTATTACGACCTCTTCATCAATATATGCAGAATAGATGTCTACGAAATTTACTCCATCTTCTTCCATCCTGCGTCTATTTGACGCAAGTCTAGCACTCTCGCAATTCCTATACTCCTCAATAGTCATAAACTCCTCCGTTATGCCTTAAGCATCATCTGACCGATTTTGTATACGTCACCAGCCCCCATCGTCATCACGATATCATCCTTTTCTGCATTTGCAGAAAGATACTTAACAATATCTTCAAAATCCTGGACGTAATAAACTTCTCTATCAGGGTATTCAGCCTTAATAGCATTTACGAGCTGATATGAAGATACTCCGTATACATCCTTCTCTCTAGCCGCATAGATATCTGTTATAATAAGAGAATCTACGTGGTCAAATGACTCTACAAACTCCTCAAATAAAGCTTTAGTTCTAGTATATGTGTGTGGCTGGAAGATTACCCTAAGCTTATTATGCTTAACCTTGCTTGCGGCTGAAAGGGTTGCCTTTATCTCAGTTGGGTGGTGAGCATAGTCATCAACTATCTTGACACCCTTCTTAGTAACGCCGGTAAAGTCAAACCTTCTATGCGTTCCTTTGAAGCTCTTTAGGGTGCCTGCGATGACATCATCGCTTACACCGAGATATCTAGCCGTAACATATGCGGCCATTGAGTTCAGAACGTTATGCTCTCCTGGCACACCTAGATGTAAGTGGCAAAGAACCTTGCCCTCATGGCAGATGTCGTATTCAGGAAAACCGCCGTCATCGAAAGAAACGTTTTCTGCATAGAAATCGTTACTATCTGTATATCCGTACGTAATTACGTTATTAAGTCCTCTGAGTGCTTCCTTCACGAAAGGATTTTCACCATACGCGATGATGATTCCTTTCTTCGGAATGTTGGAAACGAACTCCTTAAACGACTTAACAATATGGTCCATATCTTTAAAGTAGTCAAGATGATCGGAATCTATATTGAGAAGCACACCGATATTGGGAGTTAAGTGCAAAAAGCTATCCATATATTCACATGCTTCCGTAACAAAATAGTTGGTGTCACCAATTTCTACGTTACCCTTTATCTCCTCTACATTGCCACCAACAAGAATCGTTGGTTCATACTTTGCATCGCGAAGTATGAGGGATGTCATTGATGTTACAGTTGTCTTGCCATGTGTACCGCATACAGCAATACTATGCTTATAGTTGTTCATGAGCATGCCGAGTACTTCCGCACGAGAATAAATAGGAATTCTTCTCTCTTTTGCACGAACAATCTCAGGATTCGTATCAGATACAGCGTTGGAATACACTATTGCATCAACGTCATCTACATTCTCCGCCTTGTGCTCATAGAACACTTTAATACCAACCTTATTAAGGTGGTCAGTAATTTCAGATCTATTGATATCAGTGCCGCTAACCACGTGACCATTGTCCTGTAGTATCTCTGCAACAGCCGATAGGCCTACACCGCCAATACCCAGGCAATGAATTCTCTTGAACTTTGAAATGTCAGCCACTTTATTTACCTCCAAGCAAATTAATACCTCGAATAATTATACGGTATATTGCCCATTATTTCAACGAATAAAAGGTATGAAACATGAATAGAACACGAATTGACTTTTGGTCTAATAGCGGTAAAATGAATGATATTGGAGGAATTTGCCATGAAGAAAAATAAGCGTGTTGGAAGCTTAATTACAGAGCTTCTCTCCCACCCTAGCAAACAATATTCTTATAACGACTTTTGCTCAAAATTTGATATTGCAAATCTAGCCTCAGTGAGGATATCACTACTGCTGGTGAGATTATTGCCGAGGAAGGTATTGGTAGACTCGAGACTATCCAGGGAGCAAATGGTGGATTAAGATACGTACCATCATTGTCTGACGACAAGATTAAAGCTCTACAAGAAACACTTGCTAATAAGCTATCCGATCCTGCGAGAATACTCGGAGGAAGCTTTTTGTACACATCTGACCTAATGTTCGACGGGCAGTTAACTCGTAGTATGGGAACTTATTTTGCAGGCAAATTCACAAATCTAAATGCGGACTACATAGTGACGGTCGAGACCAAAGGAATTTCTCTTGCTGCCGATGTAGCATTTATGATGAATCTTCCTCTGGTAGTAGTTAGACGCGAAGCTAAATATTCAGAGGGCTCAACTGTGAGTATTAACTACTTCTCCGGTTCTTATGACCGTATACAGAAGATGTCAATTTCTAAGAGAGCCGTTGAACCAAATAAGCGCGCCATTATCATCGATGACTTCATGCGTGGAGGTGGCAGTCTCAAAGGCGTATCTGAAATACTTTCGGAGTTCGAAATAGAAGTCGTAGGTGCGGGTGTTGCAATAGCTTCAAGAGAACCTATCAAGAAGAAAATTGCGAATTATCTGCCCGTTATTTACCTCGATTCAATTGATGAGGATGCAAACGTTATCAAGGCATCATTTGAGTAAATTATTAATTCTCTCAGTAATCTAATCAATATACCTAAATATGCTTTGATTTCTCCACATATTTGTCATAATCGAGTTATATAATCATATCAATTTATGATTAGAGGAAAAGATAGTTGCTAAAACTTGATATGCATTGCCATACGAGATATGGCTCAATAGATGCCAAGGTTAAAATTTCTGAATACGTTGAAATGCTTTCCGAAAAAGGATATGACGGGATGCTCGTGACAGATCACGACTCTTACCGCGGTTATAACAGATGGAAATCTGAAAATCCAAACAGTGTGTTTAGAGTTATTAGGGGTATCGAGTACGATACGAGAGACGCAGGTCATTTTATAGTTATTATGCCCGATGGTGTTCACTTGCAAGCGCTCACTATGCGAGGTATGAAGGTCGAGAAGTTAATCCATCTCGTTCATGAACTAGGTGGAATCATCGGTCCTGCTCATCCATTTGGAACAAAAAGCTCAAGCGCAATGCTTTTTAAGGCTCTTAAGAGAAATCGAAATCTGGTTAAGGACTTTGATTTTATAGAAGGATTCAACGCTTGTGAGACAGAGACTGCAAATGACTTGTCTCAGCTTCTTGCCAAGGATTTCGAGAAGCCGATGTTCGGTGGTTCAGATTCCCATGACTACAAATACGTAGGAATGGGCTACACACTATTCACTGATGATATAAACTGCTGCGACGATTTAATTTCAGCTGTTCGTAACGCTTCTGGGATGAAAGATACCTCAATCAGTTGCGGTGGTGTAGTTCGGGGCGAGACTTTAAAATCAAAACATGCACACGCTTTTTACTCTGTATATGCGTTTCTGGCATACAACTTCAGCCTGGGAATAATCTACTCTCCACTAAGAACTCATAGAGTCAAGAAGGCTCTTGAGCACAAGTAGAACTATTGTAAAAACGGCAATGTGCACAGCGCGCTATCATAACACTTATAATTCAATATGAACTTATTGCAATCAAAAGCACCAGCTGCCAATGTTTTATCATTGATAGCTGGTGCTTTTTGATTTTAATAATTTACGTAATCCCTCGGTAATATAAGCTGTTACATATATGTTTAGTTATATACGTAAACTATAGTACCAGTAGGAATGATGCCGAATAATTGACCAGCCATCGCAGGCGGCATATTTACACAACCATGAGAGCCATTTGAGACATAAATACCTCCCCCAAAAGCGCCTCTCCAGTTAGCATCATGAAGACCATTTCCTCCGTCAAAAGGCATCCAGTAGTTAACAGGCGATTCGTAGTCCGAACCATCGTCGTTGCGACCTCTTAATGTCACATTGCGCATCTTACCGTTAATTCTAAATATTCCTGTTCGCGTTCTGTGCCCAGGTCCACCAGATACGATTGATGAGCTGAACACAACGTTACCATTCTTGATATACTTTACATTTTGTCCAGCTAGGTTAATTTCAAGATGAGATCCATCACCACTTGCCGCAGCTTTATCAGTTATAATTGAACCTGTTTTACCACTCTTAGCAGCATCTAGAATAGAATCTGCTGTCTTATCAACATCTACATTGAGCTTGAGGGCACTGTTGTACAGTGTCTTATCGCCAGCTAAAGTCTTGACAGTCAAAGTATTTCCAGCATACTTGTCTGCAATTTCTTTGGCAACTTCCTTAGCACCTTCCTTACTGTACTTAGGTCCTTCCTTAGTATATAGGATGACCTTAGCAAGTGAATTCGGCTCAACCTCATACGGAGTCCCCGTGATAGTACTTAGATAAAGGGGCTTTGAAATATACTTCTTTGCAAATTCGAACTCATCCTTGAGTGATTCAGTAGTAACTTTAGGTTCAGAAATAAGCTTCTTACGGTCCATCTTATACTTGTTGAACTTATAATCAGCAGCCTTTTTATCAGCAATCTCTTTTGCTACTTTGTTAAAATCAACACTGTCGCCCTGAACCTCCGGAACAATATTCATATTGTTATAATCGATATAAGCATCTTTAGTGTACTTTACACCCTGTGCATCAGGAAGAGCCTCACCAATAGTCTTAGCTGACTCCTCAATGCCACCTCCATTTTTGAGCGAAACACTATAGTCTGCACCATTTCCAAATAATACTCTTGGATCAATAGATGATATCCCCATCTTAGCACGAACAGATGACTTAATATCGTAGGTAAACGAAGTCGTTATTTCCTTTGGCTCCTGTCCATCTTCTTCAATTGTAAATGAATTATTAGCATTTGTGATTTTATTTACAGCTTCATCGGTCTTAAGCCCAGATACATCAACACCATCAACCTTAACGCCCTTCGGAAAAGTTGTTGCATTAGTATATCTATAGCCAATGAACGCGCCCCCGCCTATTAAAATCACTACAATAATCGCAATTATTATTTTAATTCGCTTGCCAGAACCCAGCTTTTTATCAGCTAGATCCTGCACTACATTCTTGCTTCTCAAGTTCTATGTTTCCTTACTCTTTTATGAAATTTTTGGTTAATTTAAATTACATTTTATAAAATCTATACCTATTAATTAAATCACATTGGGTGGTCTATGTCAAAGTAAAATAAAACAGCTGAACTGTATCAGTTCAGCTGTTTTCGTTATGGAGGCGACACCCAGATTCGAACTGGGGATAAAGGTTTTGCAGACCTCTGCCTTACCACTTGGCCATGTCGCCATTACTTGGCTGGGGTAATAGGATTCGAACCTATGAATGACGGAGTCAGAGTCCGTTGCCTTACCGCTTGGCGATACCCCAATATTAAATTGTAACTATTAATGGGGTGGGTAGTGGGATTCGAACCCACGCATACAGGAGCCACAACCCTGGGTCTTAACCGCTTGACGATACCCACCATATCGAGTTTAAAAATTGGCGACCGGGAACGGGCTCGAACCGTCGACCTCCAGCGTGACAGGCTGGCATTCTAACCAACTGAACTACCCGGCCAAAATATGGTGGACGCTATAGGGCTCGAACCTATGACCCCCTGCTTGTAAGGCAGATGCTCTCCCAGCTGAGCTAAGCGTCCAAATGGTAGCGGCGGATGGACTCGAACCATCGACCTTCCGGGTATGAACCGGACGCTCTAGCCAGCTAAGCTACGCCGCCACAACCACACATTAATGTGTCGCCAAATTATATTACCAAACGACATTATCCTTGTCAATACTTCATATTCAATTTATGCGATAATCTCGTTAATTTAGCCCATTTATGGTATACTATCGTAGTATATTTTTCAATAACTACTTTATATAATGGAGGTTTTCTGTGACATCACCAGGTCCAATAGCAGTTTCAATAGCCGGATTCGATATAAGATGGTACGGAATCCTAATTGCCTCAGGAGCGCTGCTCGCCCTTTATATAAGCTATAGGCGAGCACCTAGATGCGGATTAGCTTCTGAAGATGTGTTAGATATAGTCCTCGGCATACTTCCTGCGGGAATATTAGGAGCGAGAATCTACTACGTCATATTTAACTGGGATTACTACAGCCACTTCCCTTCTGAAATCATCAATATTCGTAGTGGTGGCTTGGCCATACACGGCGGACTCATACTAGGAATGACCACCGCATATGTTATATGTAGATATAAGAAAATTAGCTTCATAGATGCTGCCGATTTAATCCTTCCATCAGTTGCTCTCGCACAGGCAATAGGACGCTGGGGTAATTTCTTTAACAACGAAGCATACGGTACTGAAACCACCCTTCCATGGGCTATAATAATAGACGACAAATCAGTACACCCAACTTTTCTCTATGAATCAGTATGGTGTTTTATAATGTTTATCGCCCTCTCCTACGCATTTAAACGCAGAAAATTTTCTGGGCAAATTGCATGCATGTATGGACTTCTTTATGCGCCAGAGAGGTTCCTCGTTGAAGGACTCAGGACAGATAGTCTGATGATTGGTTTTTTGAGACAAGCTCAAGTTATAAGCATCGTTATATTTGTCGTTTCACTCGCACTGTATATGTACCTTAAGAGAAGAAACGCACTAAATTATAAATAGAATTTGTAAGAGGTAAAAAATGAAACTAGGTATTGTCGGCCTACCTAACGTAGGCAAAAGCACACTATTTAACGCTATTACTAAAGCTGGCGCAGAAGCTGCCAACTACCCTTTCTGTACAATCGAGCCCAATGTCGGAGTCGTAACAGTTCCTGACAAAAGACTCGAGGTGCTAACAGATATCTATAAAGCGAAGAAAACTATTTATACGACCATAGAATTCTGCGATATTGCCGGTCTCGTTAAGGGAGCTTCAAAGGGTGAAGGTCTTGGAAATAAGTTCCTCGGCCACATCCGTGAAGTTTCTGCAATAGTTCACGTTGTAAGATGCTTTGAAAATGACAATATCGTTCATGTGAATGGTCACATCGATCCGCTCGATGATATCGACACCATCAATACTGAGCTTATCTTTGCTGACCTTGAGGTTCTCGAGCGAGCTATTGCAAAGCTCAATAAGAACATGAAGGCTGACAAATCTCTCGGAAAGCAGATCACCCTACTTGAGAAAGTTAAGGCATGGCTTGAAACAGGAAAGTGCGCTCGTGCTATGGAGCTAGAAGACGAAGAGCAGGAAGTTATAGAAGCTATGGATCTGCTCACATATAAGCCTGTAATATACGTAGCAAATGTATCTGAAGATGAAGTTGCCAGCGAGGATAACCAGCATGTAGTTAGCGTTTCAGAGTTTGCTGCTACTGAGGGTGCTGGCTGCGTTAAGATTTGTGCGGAAATTGAATCTGAAATGGCGGCATTAGAAGACGAAGAAAGAGAAATGTTTCTTGAGGACCTTGGCATAACTGAATCAGGACTGGACAAACTAATAAAGGCTAGCTATTCCCTACTTAACCTCATTTCCTACCTCACAGCTGGAGAACCTGAGGTTAGAGCTTGGACAATCACCAAGGGAACTAAGGCACCACAGGCCGCAGGAAAGATTCATACAGACTTCGAAAAAGGCTTTATCAGAGCTGAAACTATAGCCTACGATAAGCTAATTGAGTGCGGTGGCAGTCTTGGAAAAGCACGTGAACAAGGTTTAATCAGATCTGAAGGAAAAGAGTACGTAGTTCAGGACGGTGATGTAATACACTTCTTATTCAATGTATAGATTAGTAACACTTAATCATCCAGAGTCGTTCTGTAATAACTTAATTATTTAATGGCTACTTGATGCAAAGTAGCCATTTTTTATTACATATTAGCCGCCAATTGTTATTTATAATCAGTTTTTATTATTGAATATTCGACAATTGCAAATATTTCTTATGTTACTAGTATAATTATTATCATAATAAGTATTGCAAAAATATACAAAAGAGCTACTATAATCAATTATAGAGATTGTCTCCCTGGCAATCTCTTAATCTCTAGTCCCAATACCCTTTTTACGAAACAGACTACTCCCCTGTAGTCTGTTTTACTTTTTTGTGATTATCAATTATAGTATAAAACACAGTTAATTATAACGAACCACGACTTTATCTGCTAAATATATAACAGCTAAATGTCGTAAAGTCCTAACCACCAATATAAACATCAGATAAATTTAAATGAACGAAAAAAATGAAAAAATTTACTAGAACATATAACATCCCTCTCTATTCTGGGGAAATATTTGACATATACCACAATTCACTTAAACCGTGCGTATTCGATATTGAAACAACGGGGCTCTCTGCGAAACGAGGAAACAAAATTATTCTGACAGCATGCATGACTGCAGCTACTAAAGGAGTTACCATAACGCAATTTCTTGCAGAAAGCCCGTATGAGGAAGACCGCGTGCTAACGGCAACAATGGAATTTCTTAAAGAAGAAGGGATCGATTATTTGATTACATATAACGGCTCCTCCTTTGATATCCCATTCATGAAGCAGAGATTAGAAATGAAGAATCTCCCCTACATCCTAAACACTTACGAGTTTGATCTGTATAATTTCGTTCGCTCTAACACAGACTTAAAAGCAAGGATTGGGTCTATAAGTCAGAAGAACTTGGAACATTATTTTGGTATTAGTTCTAACCGTAAAGATGTGATTTCCGGCCGCGAAAGCGTAAAATTGTTCTCTGAATATGCAGTAAATCAGGATTCGGTAATAGAGAAGATCATCCTTACCCATAACAGAGAGGATGTGCTTCAGCTTTGTCAACTGCTTAATATCATCGGTCAGAATAATTTCAGCAGCGTGCTCGGAGAATCAGGTGATAGTAATGGGATCGAAAATTTTTCTGAAGTTAAATCTGGTGATAGTAACGTTGCGCCTGATGAGAATTCAGCGCCTAGCATTTCGAATCAGTGCCTCGATGCGGCGCTCGCGCAGACGGGAGCCGGGCTCCCGTCTGCTGGCGGCGAGCTAACTGCGAGGCCGAGACTCGCCGCCGGCTGCCTGACCGTGACGGGCAGGCAGCTCTGCGCGCCGCACAAGCTGTCAGAAGATACTGATTTCGCAATCAACGCTAACTTCTTCCCTGATGCATCATCATCTATAAGCGCGGAATTCATCAAGGAAAACTGCTCGTACCAAATTAAAATTCCACTAGAAAAACACGGAAACTCGCAGTTTGTAGATGTTAGAAAAATACTATCTGATGCAAAATCATCTGGTGATGAAACCCAGGTTAAGTGCGCTGAATTATTAGGAGGCTCAGATAATCTCATCAATGACTATTTACTGCTTGTAAACGACGGCAAAAGAATTACACCGAGAGCTTAACCTATTCTCAGTTCTTATCAGTACCCAGATTTATAGAAAAATATATAAAAATTAATTGTAATCATGACCACCGGCTCAGCCGGTGGTTTGTTTTACCCTATAAGGGTCTTTTACCTGCTGCATCTTAAGATGCGTTGAATAGATTCGCCAACCGCACGTACTTTCCTACAAGTCCTAAAGGACTATTTCATCTTTTCTCCTGTGAATGGATCAATATACTCTTTCAGCGTCATTTGATCATCTACTATGTCGTCTTGAAGTTGTGTACGTATGTATTCAGCTATTTTCTTTTCGTTTTTCCCTACTGTATCAACATAGTACCCTCGGCACCAAAAGTATCTATTCCCATACCTGTATTTTAAATTTGCAAATTTATCGAATATCATAAGAGAACTTTTTCCTTTCAAATATCCGACTATTTGCGACACAGAATACTTTGGCGGTATTTCTACAAGCATATGTATATGGTCAGGGCACAGCTCAGCCTCAACAATGTTGATACCTTTTCTTTGGCATAGGATTCTTATCATCTTTCCTATTTCCACTCGGTACTTCCCATATATTTCTTTTCTTCTATACTTTGGGTGCAAATACTATATGATATTTACATCTCCAGCTTGTGTGTGCTAGAGTATTTTTGTCATCCATGATGGCAACCTCCTTTGTTATTTGATGTGGTTGGCGAACCAACATCATGATAACATTGGAGGTTTTTTTCTTGAAGCTAAAGCTATCCTAATCACACCGGCATAGCCGGTGGTTTATTGATTCACCTCACAATCGTTCGGCGAATCCACTGCTAAAGCAGAACCAATATAGAAAACTATCACAACAAGCACTATGTTATGATAGTTTTCTTATTACTTATCATTTTTCGACCAGCTAAAACCAAAGATCACCGCTAGAAGCGTAAATAAAATACCAAAAGCCCAATCACCTGCTCTATTCATCATTCGTTCAGTATGCTCTCTAAATTCAGTTTCCTTTTCATCCTTAAGTTGTGCTACCTCTACCATTCTTTTGATTACCTCCATTTTTTCTTCAAATGGCACATCTTTTTCTAGTATTTTTTTTAGCTCTTCTAAAATTATATCGTATGTCTTTAAACAGGATGCGTTACTTTCTCTATTTATAGTAATCGTTTTTTCATATATATCTCTATATTCTTTTAATGCCTCTACTGCTACTTTTGAAAACTCAGGAATCTGCTCAATCGCTTTTTTAGCAACGTCTGGATTCATACCTGACAACTTAGACATAAATGGTATCATCTTATCTTTTTAAATCTCTAAAATCTGAATTTTCTAATTCCTTAAGTACACTTTTCTTCTAACATATTTTTCTCCTCCTTATTTTTTTATAAAAAAATATTTTGTCCTCTTTCTATTTTTCATTTAATAGTCTCCTTCTTTATTATATTGTTAAGTTTAAATATTTCGCAGCCCAACTCTGGATATGTTAATTTATAATAGTTATTTAGAATATAAAAAAATATAGAAAGGAGGTAACGCATATCCAGAGTGACTGCATAAACGGATATTCAGCTTACACATTAAATGTGATTTGGTAGTTTTTGAGTAGTTTAATCATACAATTACTGAATCAACCTCAAATTATATTCTTTTTCTGTTGATACTTATATTATGAACTTTTTAAAGATATTATTCAGCAAAAATCATGAATTCACTACGTAATTTTTCATTAATAACGAAAAAAAGACTACGCTCAATTATGCATAGTCTTTTTATATTATTATACTATTCTAAACTCTCTGGAATTCTATGTGCTACTTTCTCTTTATCAAGCCAGAGTCTCAAATTGTCAGCGGATGTGGCAATTTTTTCTAAAGTATCCCTTACATTCTTAAAATCATTATATTCATCAGGTGTGATACGATCATCTTCAAAGATCTCTATAAGCCTCTCTTGAATTTTATTTAGTTTATTCAATGCATCTAAAGTTTCAATTGCTATATGCCCCAAATCCTTTATACAGATATGTCTATTATTTCTTCCGAGTAAACAAGTTTTACAATACTGCTTTGTCAGTTCAGGCATTTGAAAAACTTTCGATAAAATTTCTATATCCTTAGGATATATTTCGGCATTTCTTTTTTCTATCCTCTCTAAACGATCAGTTGACATTACATTATCAGTAATTAGTGCGATGTCACAACGAGTATACCCCTTATCTTTTCTAATATTCTTTAGATATAATCCGTCAACATTTACTTGATCTTTTTTACTCATAACAAACCCTCATACAACCAACTTACTTACAATTTTTAGTATAACACAGGAATAGGCATATCGACTAAAAAAAGAAAGGTTTAACTTTATAAAAAAGAAAGTATTACCAATTACTATTTGAAAGCAACCATAGAGCACTACGGTATTTATTAAGCCAAATTATACATAAAAAAACGACTCTAGATTATCTCTAAAGTCGTTAAATTTCATTGGTTGCGGGGACAGGACTTGAACCTGCGACCTCCGGGTTATGAGCCCGACGAGCTACCAACTGCTCTACCCCGCGATATTTAGGTTATGGTGCCGGAAACCGGGGTCGAACCGGTACGAGAATCACTTCTCACGGGATTTTAAGTCCCGGGCGTCTGCCAATTCCGCCATTCCGGCACAAATTCAATGGCTCCGAGGGTGGGGCTCGAACCCACAACCTACCGGTTAACAGCCGGTTGCTCTGCCATTGAGCTACCTCGGAACATCATCCCGCATTTGCGACTTCCTTATTTTACACTACACATATTATACTGTCAAGCAGTTTTATGTAATTATAATGCATTTGTAGCGCCCCAAGCAGCTACGAACTTAGGCCTCCTTCTCCCTTGCTTACTATCTTTTGTGTAAGTTTCTCAAGCCCTAATTCACCACCAACTAAAAGCAGCGTCATCAGCATGAATATAATATATTTATTAACATCAATAGGAAGTGCTGGAGGCAGCTTCATTAGATAGCTATAATTAGTTCCTAGGACTGTGTTCACAGCCATAATAAACAGATTCATTACAATTGTAAATGCAAAGATACTCTTTACATCCAGCTTAACATCGTTTTTCGCTACAATCATCAGCGAGCTCATCGTGATAAAGTAATGAGTGCAAATGAATGTAATATTTGTCAGATGCGGCCACATAAAGTCGGAGGGATCTGGAACACCAAACGCCACTATGGTTCCGATGATTCCAAGCCACGCGAAATACTTTGTGAGCTTTGGTTTCTTTGCAAAATACCCAACTGCTATCATTATGACCGCGATTCTACAGTGATATAAAGGAAGTCCCTCCTTGATAAAAAGCTCCTTAAATCCAACATACCAAGTAAATAACGCAATCTGCAACAAAACATTGGCAATTATAAGACCCTTTAGCAGATTTTCACTCTTTCTGAATTTATACGCAATAATTACAGCAACCACAAGTCCTGCGTAGATAATTTTCATATTTAAATGCGGGTCACCGTCTAAAGTATATCTAAAAAAAAATGTTCCATTGCTCTTCCTTAGAAATTCTCTTGTTCAATATTATTCTTAATTATCTCAATCTTATTTAGGTATTTAGCGGCATTTGCCTGATCACCGATTGCTACATAGACGGAAGCAAGTTCTTCCATTATATCTGTGTTGCTTGGTGTATAAACTAGCGCCTTCTTGTAATACTCAATAGCTGGCTCCGCATCTCCAAGAGAAGCTGCACAAACCGCCATATAATACCAGAGAGGCCACCAGTCACTATAGTTTCCATCTTTGTAACTTGATAGAATCTCAAGCCCACCTAGGTAATCACCACTCAGAACGCAGTTTACACCCTCTTCGATTTTCACAGGTTCTTGTAGCGCATCCATTCTCTCGGAAATCTCGCTACGAAGCTCCTCAGTTTCAGGGTCTCCCGTAGCTGCAGTGAGTTCAATAAACTTTTTCCATGTAAGGTCAGCTTTAATGTATAGTCCCATATTCGCATACCCATACCCTAAGAAGTAGTATCCCATAGCAAACTCAGGGTGAAGTATAGTAAGAAGTTCAAAGATTTCAAGCGATTCAGCCTTAAAGCTTCCAACGTAGGTTTCATCTTTGTTTTCAAGCTCATACGCATCCTTACAAGCTCTACCATATAAGTAAAGTGCATCCTGTGATTTGGGGTCAAACAGCAGCACAGCCCTGAAGAACATCGCTGCGAGCTCGTAGTTCCCGCTCTGTCCATACTTTGCCCCTTCTGCAATAAGTGCTTTGGCTGCATCATCACCAAACAGGTGCTTAATATACGCTACATAGCTATCTACATACTCAAAATTAGTGTCTGCCCCTATAACTCTAGCCATCCCAAAGGCAATTGTCAGAGTCGTGAGTTCATCACCAACACCAGCAGCAATTGGAACCGGTACACAATGAAGTATCTCAAGTACTCCTGCTTCCTTTAAATATTTGTCTGAGAGCTCATCAAACAAAATACCTCCATTTAACTCCTGGAGGTATTTTGCAATGCGATCTTGTTTAGCCTTTTGCTTTGACATGTATTTCCCAACCTTTACGTTCTAGTCTTCTAATCACATCTTGCGAAACATTTTTGTTCATATCGCTGTGAAGCATCTCTTGCAGTACCTGTAGCTTCAAAGTGTCTTCATTCCTATCGTACAGCTCTGCAGCATACGTATAAATTACTCTGTATAAATTCTCTTCTTTTCCAAGTTTGGACGAAAGGTCATTCTCCATAATGAACGCTGTAAGTCCATCAAAAAATTCGAACGGCTTTAAACTAGCATCAAAAAGTATCTTGCTGATAGAATCTTCAAATCCATGCTCAAAGGTCTTTACTGTCTCAGCAACAAGCTTGATTCTGACAATATTAGCAGCCGAAATATAGTCATTGGTTATAACTTCATTTGGATATTCTCTGCTATACTCATAGCCAAACTCATCCGCCCTCTGTCTGAACATCGTTCCCTTCTTGATACGAAGAACCTTAATGTCGAACTCATTAGCCCCAAGGTTATAAATCTTGTTAAATGCTCTTTCAAATAGTTCTATAATTTCTCCTGGAAGGCCTACGCGCTGAACTACTCTTACATTTACATTGCTATTCTGCAGGAGCTTAGACACATTGTACATAAGCTGGTATATATTCTCCTTACGGCCTGACGCAGCAAGCGAAATTGCATTCGTACTTTCAATATCGATGTTGAAGTGGAATAATCCTGGTCTAGCTTCACTTAGGAGCTCAACAGTTTCCTCATCTAATAAATCGCCATTTACATCGAAAACAAATGAGGTTACACCATTATCATTGTTGATCAGATACTCCCATATTCTGTAAGCCCTGGACACATCATAGTTAAACCACTTTTCTACGAATTCAACCTTACCAACCTTCTTAACAAGGAAGTACCTAAGTTCGTTGCAAATTCTATTTAGCGACAGCGAACGAAGTGACACACCTGGCATATACTGAGAGTAGTGACAAGTATCGGGAACACCTCTAGACGATTCGTAGAATACATCTTCGCCTTCCTGTACCTCGAACTTATCGTATGCAAACGGGATATCCTCGTATCGAATCGGCTCACCAATTTTATTTACAAGAATCTCATCATTCTCTCTATACGCCAAGCCATCGATGCTCTCAAAGTCAAAAGTATATGTAATAATCGAGCGCACGAAATCGAACAGAACCTTTTCACCCTCTCCACGGAACACATAATCCACTTCTGGATGTGCAAGCATGAATTCGCGAGTTTCGAAACTAACTTCCTTGCCACCAACTACTGTTATACAGCTTGGAATCGCTTTCTTAATCATCTCACATATATGTGCTATCTTGGATTCATTAATTTCGTCTGCATGAAAATATAGAATACTATACTTTTCATCAAGCAACTCTTCATAAATCCCCTGATCAGGTTCACAAGACTCGAACTCCCTGAGATTCACCTCTAGCGGTGCATTCTCAACAACATTATACATATTCTTGAGTGCTAGCTTTGAATCAAAGCATTCTGTCTTGACTGTGCTGAGCAATAGCTTCATCGTTGTCTCCCCTACATTTTATCTGGCGCTTTTATGCCTAGAATTGCTAAGCAGTTAGCAATTGTAACCTTTGAGGCATATACTAGCGCTAGCTTTGCAACTTTCTCTTCTTCATTATCCACTAAAATATGTTCATCGTGATAGAACCTGTTAAAGCCCTGCGCGATATCTATTAGATGCCTTGTCAAAATCGACGGCTCATACTTAGCTGCGGCCTCTCTAATAACCTCTGGCACTCTATAAATCAGCTTTGTTAGCTCGTACGCACTTTCCGATGTTACGTAGCTAAAGTCACTGATATCACATCCCTTAATCTTAGCTAATTCTTCCTGAGATGCATTTCTAAGTACACTGGATGCTCTAGCATGTGTGTACTGAACGTAAGGACCAGTTTCCCCATCGAAGTTGAGAATTTTATCCCATGAGAACACGTAATCCTTAATTCTGTTGTTAGATAGTTCCTGGAATATAACCGCACCGATACCTACTTCCTTAGCAATCTCGTCAATATCGATACCGTCTGTATTCTTCTCAGAGATAATATCTCTAGTTTTATCTACAGCCTTATTGAGCACATCCTCAAGGAACACAACTCTCCCCTTACGAGTAGACATAGTTCCTTCTTCAAGGCTAACAAGACCGAAAGGAACGTGAATACAGTCTTCCTCCCATGCATAACCCATCAGAGCGAGCACCTGCTTCCACTGCTTAAAGTGGAGGTTTTGCTGTGTAGCAACTACATAAATATTTTTATAAAAATCATAGTGCTGCTTTCTATAAATTGCTGCTGCAATGTCTCGCGTCGCATATAGGCTCGATCCATCTGACTTTGTGATAACCGCAGGAGGCATGTCGTAGTTTTCTAAATCTACTATCTGCGCACCTCTCGACTCATGCATGAGGTTCTTATCCTTTAGCTCCTTCAGAACCGCAGGCATCTTATCAGAATAGAAGCTCTCACCTGCATATGAGTCAAACTCTATGTCGAGCATCTTGTAAACTCTGCTGAACTCCTCAAGGCTGAGCTCTCTAAATCTCTTCCATAGCTCAACTTCCTCAGCATCACCGTTCTCTAGCTTACGAATGTCTCTCTAGCCTTATCCTCGAGAGTTGGATCCTTCTCGGCTTCTTCATGGAACTTTGTGTAATATTTAAGAAGCGATTTAATCGGATTCTGTTCAAGCTCTTCTTCACTTCCCCATAGCCTATACGCCACAATCATCTTTCCAAACTGTGTACCATAGTCTCCGAGGTGGTTTATTCTAACTACATCATAACCAGTAGCATCATATAGCTTATAAATAGAGTTACCGATCACCGTACTTCTGATATGTCCTATATGAAACGGCTTAGCGATATTTGGCGAAGAAAACTCTACGATTACCTTCTTGCCTTCACCGACATCAGACTTACCGTAATCAGTTCCGCGAGAAACAACTTCCGAAACGACATTACGCACAAAAACATCCTTGCAGATGAACATATTAACATAAGCATTAACCTGTTCAACTTTTTCGAATATTGATTCAGCCTCAATTGCTACCGCGATATCTGCAGCAATCATCTGTGGAGCCTTTCTCATAGCCTTAGCTAATCTAAAGCATGGAAACGCAAAGTCACCATTCTTAGAGTCAGCTGGTACCTCAATCATCTCAACAATCTCTTCGGCAGTTAATCCAATTTCTTGCTTAGCAATAATTTGTGCTATCTGTACCTTGTAGTCGATCATTACTCGGACTTCTCCTCTTATATCTTATCTTTAAAATCTTTCTCACTCATCACAGAAATTCCCATATCCTTGAGTATCTTGGCAAATATACCATCGCCTGGAATCAGGGTTCCTGTAAAGGTTCCATCGTATATCTGTTCACTTCCGCAGGACGGGCTGTTAGCCTTGAGAATGGCGCCTTCAATTTCTTCCCCTAGTTCAGCACATCTACTAACGACAGCTTCAAGAGAGCGCTTTGCACCACATACAAAATTTTCCGTTAAATCGTCACCTGTATTATCTATGACGCGCGTTTCAGTACTGCCGTCAGCCTGCACCAACCTTCTATGTTCTGCTGGCGGCCTAGCGATTTAAGTCCACCTGCTGTCTCTGGACAGACTAAAATAACTGAATGATTTTGGCAAAACTCAGCGACATCTTCGCTATAGTTATTACCGCCATTATACTTACAATTATTGCCTAACAAGCAGCTACTTACGACGAACATTTATAACATCTCCAGTAAAACTCTTTAATCAATTAATTATATATCAAAAACAGCATTTTAGTAACCTATTAAAGGGATTAAAGCTCATTATTTGTCTATAAAAGTGACTACCGTCACACCTTCTCCCCCTTGGTCATACGAAGCACCCGCTATCGACTTGATATTTTTATTTCTTTTGAGCATATTTCTGATTCCACTGCGCAGTATTCCTTCACCTCTGCCGTGCACAATCTGAACTTCATTAATGCCCGATAAAAATGCATCATCTATATACTTGCTAACCTCGAGTTCCGCATCATCAAGGTTCTTGCCTATGACATTAATCGAAGGAGATATAGTCTTAGCCTTTGCTGTATTCATCTTGGCATAGCTCTTTCGTTTACGTTCTTTTGTTCCAGGCTTATTATCCTCAATTATCATAACGTCTTTAATCTTTGCACCCATCTTGAGCGCTCCAATTCTAACTGTCAGATTGCCGGATGCATCAGGCGCGGTTTCAACTTCTCCATTTTGCCCTAGCTTGAGCAGCTTAATCCTTGTTCCGCGTTTTAAATCCTCCGCTTTTGGGATATTGGTATTCTTGATACTACGAGGTGCCATGGCATTCTCTAATGATTTCTCCCTGAGTCTGCGTTTACTATCAGCAACTACAGATGAAGAGTTATTTCTTCCTTCCTTTGCAGCTTTTCTAAGCTCCTTGCTGATTTCCTTGACAGTTCTGTTCGCATCACTAATTATGTCGCGAGCCTCTTCTTTAGCTGCTTCAATAATCTTATGCTTACTCTCCTTAGCCTTAGCGAGTTTTTCTTCTGCTTCCTTGAGCTTCCTCTCTGCTTCCTCAGCTTTAATACGAGCTTCTTCAAGTGCAGAGTCAGCCTCTTTTTGATCTGCTTCGACTCTCGATACAGCACCCTCAAATTCGATATCGCTTGCTTTCATAAGCGATATCGCTCTATCTATAATACTTGAATCAAGACCGAGCTTTCGTGAAATTTCAAAGGCATTCGACTTACCCGGAAGGCCAATCTTTATCTTGTAAGTCGGTACAAGCGCTTCCATATCAAATTCCATAGATGCATTTTCAACACCATCGGTTGAAAGCGCATACTTCTTGAGCTCTGTATAATGCGTAGTAGCCACTATATGAGCGCCCTTATCCTTCAATGCCTCGAGCATTGCAACAGCTAAAGCGGCACCTTCTGCAGGATCTGTACCTGACCCCACTTCATCGAGCAGCACCAGGGAATCGTAATCTGCATTTGAAATAATATTTGCAGTATTAAGCATATGCGAAGAAAATGTACTGAGGTTGTTCTCTATACTCTGCTCATCCCCAATTTCCGCATATACCTCTTTGAACAGTGGTATGCTACTCGCCTCATAGCACGGAATGTGTAATCCCGACTCTGCCATCAGTATAAACAGCCCTATAGTCTTGAGGGTTACTGTCTTTCCACCGGTATTCGGTCCTGTAATCAGAAGTGAATCGTAATTCTCACCTAGTGATACATCGATAGGAACAACCTTCTCCTTATCTAGAAGGGGGTGTCTGCCTGCTCGTATATCTAGAAATCCATCTTGATTGAGCTTCGGTGCGACAGCATCCATACTTACAGAAAGCCTGCCTTTCGCGTTTATAACATCAAGTTTTACGAGAAGCTCCTGATTATTTTTAAGTTCATTATAATGCTCTCCAACTCTGTCAGACAGCATCTTGAGTATTCGCTCAATCTCCCTCTGTTCAGCCAACTCAAGCTCTCTGAGCTCATTATTCAGGCTTACGATTGCCTGTGGCTCTATAAAGAAAGTTGCCCCTGTCTTGGACTGATCATGTATTAGTCCAGGCACCTTACTACTATACTCACGCTTTACAGGAATTACATATCTTCCATTTCTTAAAGTTACTATGGAGTCTTGTAAATAAGTATTGTTATTGCCTGCACTTGTATAGCTATCGATTTTACGACGGATGCTTTCGTTTTTGTTTCTTATCTCTCGCCTGATTTTATTTAGTTCAGGCGAAGCATTATCCGCCATCTCGTCTTCAGACAGTATGCAGCGATTAATCTCGCTCTCCAGCTTGGTATTTGGTGAAATTAATGAGTTAATCTCGTCAATCATCGGAATTGCTGGAACATCAGAAGAAAGGAAGTCTTTGACTTCCCTCGCACCCGCAAGACTTCTATTTATGGCAAGTAACTCTCTCATAGAAAGCGCTCTTCCCTTACGAACGATGTCTAGCAGGCTTATGATGTCCCCAATTTCTCCGACCGGAATACTGCCTTTATACAGAATAACGGAAACTGCTTCCGTAGTTTCCGTTAATGCTTCCTTAACCATCCGCATATTGGACATAGGTGCAAAGCCCTTAATGCGCTCACGCGCAAGAGCTGAACCCGCCTGAGCGGAAAGCAAGTCTATTATTTTGTTGTATTCCAGAAGATTTAAAACCTTCTTATTCATTCTCGCCTCTGAACTTCTGTAGGTTTCTAATTTCGTTCTTGAGGTTAGTATTCTCCATCTGAAGATCAAAGTATGCACTCTCAAGCTCTGCACACTTTGTCTCAAGCTCTTTATACTTCTCACTCTCCTGAACATTGATGTCAGATGCAGTTGTCATCTTATCTTTTAAATCAGATACCTGTAGTTTAGCATCTTCCCAAAGTGAGATGTAGTGCTTAACATCGTTATCAAGCTGGTGATTCTCAGTCTGAAGCCTAAGCAGCAAATCACTATTATCCATCAGCTTCTCAGCTAGGTTAATAGCTGTCAAAACTGCACTTCTATAGTTTGGGTTGCTATTAAGCATCTTGCTGGTATGTCTAAGCTCATCGTCAACGTACTTAGCAATTTCTTTAATCTTATCCTCACTCTTGTCTCCGGATAGGACATAATCATTGCCACAGATTGTTACGTCTGCCTTGCATTTTTCCATAATATACTCCATTCTGCTATAAACGTTGTATTCGTGTTATCACTCAGAAGCTCTTATAGCTTCGTACATCAATAGCGAAGCACAAATAGCTGCATTAAGTGATTCAACTTCTCCTTGCATCGGTATATTCACACGGACGTCGGAAGATTCCATAATCTCGTCACTTATACCATTGCCTTCATTTCCTATAACAAGTGCTATATCATTTGTAAGATAACACTCGTAATAAGGATCCCCTTCTCTTGGATCTGTCACAACAATCTTCTTGTCTAGCCTCGACACCAGTTTCTTGAACTCCTCAGTATCAGCAAGCTCTACAACAGAGATTCCAAATATCATCCCTGCAGATGCCCGCAACACTTTCGGTGAATAGATGTCTGCTGTGCCTTTAATCGTAGCGACTATAGAATACCCCGCTGCAACAGCAGTCCTAATCATAGTTCCTATATTGCCTGGATCCTGTAGTCTGTCTAGCACGAGAACATTATCTCCGCGGCGTAGCTCAAGACTATCCAGATTATCCAGTGTATAGAATCTCTTATCAACGACTGCAATAATTCCAGATCCATTTTCCGCATCGCTAATTTTCTCAAATAAAAATCGCGGAATCAGGTATATATTGCGATAATCAACGCCAACAGCAAGTGTATTTGCAATCTCACTGTAATCAAAATCATCAGCTATAAGAACAAACTCTACATGCTGCCCCTTACTTAGCGCCGCTCTAACAAGATTAATGCCTTCGATAACGAATTTCCCTTGCTGATCACGGTACTTCTTTCTACTGAGTTTATTGATGAGGCGTATCTTATCATTGTCAGGAGAACTAATGAATCTATATGATTCATTAGTTTCCCTCTATATTCGTTATAAGCTTCCACTACTTAAGGAAATCAGGAACATCGAAGTCAGATGCTCCGCTGTTATCCTTGTGCTCGTCCTTCATGAAATCGCTCATGTCAACAATCTGTCCTTCAAGGCCATCTACGTTAACGCGAGTTCCGCGAACGCTTGGTGATGCAACCTCAGGAGTCTCGTTGATTGGAGCAGAAAGCCCACCACTAGTAAAATCTGTGGCAATGAGCGTAATCGACACCTTGTCGTTCATGTTCTCATTAACAGTAGCTCCGAAGATGATGTTTGCATCTGGATCAGCTTCATCCTGAATTTTACTAGCAATCTTGCTGATATCCTGCATACCCATATCGTATCCACCACAAACATATAGAAGGATGGATCTAGCACCGTCAATCGATGTCTCAAGAAGAGGACTCTCTATTGCGTTTCTAACTGCATCTTCAATCTTATTATCTCCAGTTCCGAGACCAACGCCCATGTGAGCAACTCCTCTGCCCTCCATGATTGTCTTAACGTCAGCAAAGTCAACGTTAACGATTCCGTACTCAGAGATGAGATCAGAGATACCCTGAACACCCTGTCTTAGTACATCATCAGCCATCGAGAACGCCTCAAGCATTGTAGTGTTCTTTTCGCTAGAATCGATGAGTCTATCATTAGGAATGATAACCAGAGAATCAACAAAGTTAGTTAGATACTGAATACCCTTTGTAGCTCTGTTCCAACGTTTTTTTCCTTCGAAAGAGAATGGCTTTGTTACTACAGCAACTGTAAGAGCACCACAGTCCATTGCTGCCTTAGCAATGATTGGAGCAGCACCTGTTCCAGTTCCACCACCCATACCAGCAGTTACAAATACCATATCTGCATCCTGTAGATATCCGGAGATTTCCTCTAGAGTTTCCTCTGCTGCCTTCTGTCCAATCTCAGGGTTCGCACCTGCACCACGACCTCCAGTTAGCTTTTCACCAATCTGAATCTTCACTTCAGCTTTGCACTTCGCAAGAGCCTGCTTATCAGTGTTAACCGCAATAAATGTTACACCTTGAAGATTCTCGTCAACCATTCTATTGATGGCGTTACAACCGCCGCCGCCTACACCTACGACTTTGATAATCGCAGCATTATCAGTGCTGGATACGAAGTCTGAAACAAATTCCATCATAAAGCCCCTCCTATTATCGACTAAATCTAACTAATAATATCATATTGAATAGCACAATGCACTATATATACGGTTATTTTTTGCATTCATACCACAAAATACATGGTTTTTTATTGTTTTTAATTAACAAATAAACAATATATGTAGCGTTATAATTCTGGTGTAAATGAAGCATATCCATCGGATGAAATTGTGATTGTACCACGTTTAATGTTCCTCTTGAATAGTTCATCGAGCACCTTATGTAAGCGCCCCTTATCGATATTCTCTTTAAGGTCCTTATATTTGCTTCTTACTACTAATGAATCATATACATTTGCCGTGATAAACATCTCTGTGATATTTATCTTTGTGAAGTATACATCTCCCTCTTCCATTGACTTGAGAAGTGATAGTAACTCCTTAAATAAATCTGGGTTGCTGACCTCTACGGCTTCTCCAAGTTTCACCTTTTTGACCTTAAACCCTGTTACAATAGTTAGCTTCGGTTTTGTCTTCGTAATTCTGAGAAGTGTCCCTTTGTTGTCAATGATTAAGAACTTATCACCATATGTCAAAGTGGCAATCTGCATTCTCTCTTTAACGTTGATTACAATCGTGCTTGGCAGCTTTCTATACACCCTTGCTTCCTCTATATAAGGGTTCTTCTCAAGGTACTTGCGCATACTTCCTTTATTGAGCCTGTATATAATATTTCGTCCTGTGCTAGCATGCGCCATATTTGAAATTTCTTCGTCTGTAAAATACTTGTTGCCCTGCACGTCTATCGTATCAACAGTGAAGAAATTCGACAGAGAGAACGCTATAACGGCAATTGTTATACCGACCACTATAAAGACTCTAGTAAAGAATCCCGGCATCTTGAGTTTACGCCTCCGCTTTAATCTCCGCTTCTCAATATCGTCGAGCTCCTCTTTATCTGTAGTCTTGTGCGAATTCTCCTTATCTTGTGAGCCGGAAGCTTCTTCACTCTTATCATCTTCTAATTCAAACTCATCCGCTTCTGAAGATTCAGAGACTTCATTGTTTATCAAGATTTTCTTCGCCGCTTTCATATTCTGAATCGACTTCATCTTCGGTTTCATTCAAACTAGAATCTTTATCTGTGCTTGAATCTACGCCGGATTCTGAATCTAAATTTTCATTAGGTATGGAATTCAAGTCTTCATTACTTACTGAACTATCAACATCTTGAGCAGCAGAGTTTGACTCATCTTTGAACTCTATATAGGCCTCAAGCTCCTCCTTGGCGTCGTTAAAAAGCGATTTGAGATATTCTTCTTTATTCAATTCAGGTTGTGTACTGTTATCCTTTGCCATTGAACCCCCTATCTTCGCCTTGCTTTCACGTCACTTATTATCTCTTCGCAAATTATCTTAGCAGCATCTATAGGTGCTGACTTATAGCTTCCAGCTTCCATCTCTTCTAAAAGCGATGTATCAGTACTTAAAGCCTCGAGAGCATTGAGTACTCTGAGCTCTACATCACCATTTTCAGTTATGAGAACCGCTCCTCCGTTGTCAGCTACCGCCTTAGCGTTATAGTACTGGTGGTCACCAGTTACATTTGGGGAAGGTAAGAAAATAGCTGCACGACCAGCCATCGTTACCTCTGCTGTAGATAGAGCGCCCGACCTACATATAATTACGTTACTTGCCGATAACATCTTTGCCATCTCAGATATGTAAGGCATAATCCTGACATTCGCAGGGGCTTCCTTACCGCCTAAATTCAATCTGGATTTAACGTGTTCATAGTAATCCTTACCAGTTCCGAACAAGATGGTGACTTTATCGTCATTTCCATACTTATTTACTATCTCTAGACCAATATCATTGATTGTCTCAGCACCTAAGCTACCACCGAATATTAGCACTACGAAATCATCCTGCGGAATGCCTAGCTTCGCACGGGCATCTAATCTATTCTGCTCACCAAATTCGCTTCTAACAGGATTTCCTGTGTACACGACCTTCTCGCTAGGAAAATATTTTCTTGCCGCCTCAAAGCCAAGAAACACCCTTCTCGCATATTTCGCGAGCAGCTTATTAGCTACACCTGGATATGCGTTTTGTTCATGGATATATACGGGAATCTTAAGTGCTTTGCAGCGAGTACGACAGGCACACTAACAAAACTTCCTGTGCTCATCACAAGGTCAGGCTTAAATTCTTTCATCACGCTAATCGCCTGCCTCTTTCCTCTTTCATTCTTGAATAAGGTCTTAGCTAGTTTGAGAGGGCTACTTCTATCAAACCATCTGGAGTCTATATACTTAAGCTCATATCCATATTTAGGTACGATATAACGCTCCATGCCTTCATTTGAACCGAGGTAAAGAAACTCCGCATCCTTATCAATTTCCTTGAATTGATCTGCAATCGCTAGCGCTGGATAGATATGTCCGCCAGTGATTCCGCCAGTCAAAATTACTCTCATTTCTATTTAGCCCTTCCTTGCTTAGATATATTTAGCATAATTCCCATAGACGCCATGAATACCCATAGCGATGTACCACCGTAGCTTACAAACGGTAGAGTAATACCTGTTGCCGGCATAGAAGCGGTTACAACGGCTACATTTACAATAACCTGTAGCCCTAGCATGATGGCAATTCCTGCAGCCATAAACAAGCCTAGCTTATCCTTTGCCTTGGACGATACCATTATGCATCTCCAGATAAGCACAAGATATACGACCATCATTATAAAGATACCGATGAACCCAAGTTCTTCGCCGATGATAGCGAGGATGAAGTCATTCTGTGGTTCTGGTAGATATAGGTTCTTAGAAATGCTCTTCCCAAGGCCAAGCCCCTTGAAGCCACCATTGCCAAGTGCAATTATAGACTGTGATACCTGATAGCCCTCACCTTGAGCATCCTTAAAAGGGTCCATCCAGTTGGTAAGTCTTGAATACCAGTGGGTGTTTCGGAAGAATAGCAAGATCGATATCATTCCCACACCTAAACTTCCCATAGCTACGAGAATATATCTCCATGCTAAGCCACCTACAAACAAAATACCAATCATAATCGCGACGATTACGATAGCTGTAGATAAGTTAGGTTGCTTGATAATAAGCCCTGCATGAAGTGCCATCATCCCCAGAATAACAGACATGCCAGCAAGCCCTTGCTTAGCCTTTTTAGGGTTTTCTGCTAGATAGGTCGCAGTAAATATAATCATAGCGAGTTTTGATATTTCGCTCGGTGTAATTCTAATCGGCCCTATAAAAATCCATCGTCTAGCGAAGTTAACCGTTACGCCAAGAGGCGTAAATAATAGAAAAAGCATCACTATACTGAATATGGCAATGTGCTTATAGTATTTAGAGTACGAATGATAGTCTACCTTTGAAAAAACCAAAAGAATAGCAAAACCAGAGACAGCAAACGCAACCTGTCTCTTAGGAAATAGTAGGCATCCGTCGATTTTGCCAATGTCGAATAATAGCCTGCACTGAACACCATAACCACACCGAACATTGTCAGTGCAGCTACGAGTAGAAATATGGTGAAATCGCTATCCGTATATAGGCTGCTCATCGCACCATTGAAGAACTTGCGGCCCGATGACACTTTACTGATTTTTGCTAAATTTTCACCCTTTGCCTTCTTTTTTGTTTTTGTCTTTTTTATATTATTTGGTTTCTTCAATTTGGCCTTCCTCTATCCCGAACTCCAATGAACACTAACCACTATCTAAGTAGCTGATTTACACAGTTCTTAAAATGATCCCCTCGTTGCTCATAATTATCATACATATCCCAACTAGCACATGCAGGTGATAGCAGCACTTTATCACCCTCTTCTGATATCTCATGTGCACGCTTTACACAATCATTCATATCGTTTTCAAGGTAAATATTCGAGAAACCACAAGCTCTTGCTGCATTCTCGATCTCCTTTGCATCTCTCCCGAGAAGTACGAGAGCTTTTACCCTTCCCTCAAGATTTTCTCCAAGCTCTGTGAAATCCTGTGACTTGCCGTCACCTCCAGCAATGAGAATTATGTCATGCTCTAATGCCTTTAACGCAATTACCGAGGCATCAACATTAGTTCCCTTTGAGTCGTTATAGAACTTAACGCCATCAACTATGCCACAATATTCGATTCTGTGCTCAACACCTGGGAACTTCTTAATCGCATCTGCAATAACATCGATATTTATTCCTGCAAAGAACGAAATTGCTGTTGCCGCAAGTGCATTCTCCAGGTTATGGTTACCTATGATTTTCAGTTCATCCTTGCTGCAAATCTGATGTACAATTCCGCTTTCATCTCTTATTACAATATAGCCATCATCGATATATGCACCGAATTCTAATTGCTCCAACCTGCTAAAAGGTACTAGTTTAGCCTTCGTATCACTTGCAAGCGCCAGACAAGCCTTGTCATCATAATTTATAATCATATAATCATCAGCAGTCTGGTTTGAACCTATCGCCGCTTTACAAGCACCATATGCCTCCATATTGCCATGTCTATTGAGATGGTCTGGAGTAAAGTTAAGTATCGCCGAAACAACCGGTCTAAAGCGAGAGATGGTTTCAAGCTGGAAGCTACTTGCTTCAGCAATCATCCATTCATCTTCAGTTGACTCCTGCACTTTAGAAATAGCCGCAACACCAATATTTCCAACAACGGTGTAATTTCTACCCGACTCTTCAAAAATCTTTCCTACTAGGCTGGTAGTCGTAGTTTTACCGTTAGTTCCTGTGATTGCCACATATTTTCCACGAGATAACCTATAAGCCATCTCTAGCTCACCAATTATCTCAACACCCTTATCTCTTCCACCTTTGATAAATTCAAGATTCGGATTAACGCCTGGGCTCAGAACAACTATATCGAAACTGTCCATATGCTCTGGTGTAGTGCCAAAGTAATAGTCGATGCCTTCTCTATCTAGGAATGTTATGAACTTAGGATCAATTTTATCGACTGTATTGATATCCTGCGCTGTTACAGTCGCACCCAGATTATGTAGCTCTCTAACTGCCGCAATACCGGAACGCCCCATGCCAACGACAAGAATTTTTTTAGAGGAGATTTCTCTTCTGTATTCATCAACTGTATAACTCATAATTCACTCCTAACCAGTTTAAGCAACTGAGAAATATGCAATTACACTCGCGCATATGGTCACGAGCGCAAATAGCTTCACTACGTTGTACTCCTTCATTCCACCGAGCTCAAAGTGATGATGGATAGGTGCCATACGGAAGAATCTCTTACCGCCGGTCTTGCGGAAGTAAACGACCTGAATAATAACCGAAAGAGACTCAATTACGTAAATGATTCCAGCTATAGGAAGCAAAAATTCCATCTTGCTCACAATTGCAATTGCCGAAAGGACTCCGCCAAGGGCCATCGAACCTGTGTCTCCCATAAAAATCTTTGCTGGATACTTATTGAAAACTAGGAACCCTATGAGAGATCCAGCGATAGCAAGACCACTAACCATAAGGATATATACATCATGAGTATATCCAACTGCTGCAAACAGAATTGCAACAACGAGCGTTACTGTAGAAGCAAGACCATCTAGTCCATCTGATAAGTTAACACCATTGGACATCGCAACTTCCGTAAGAATCACGAACGGCATGAACAGCAGTCCAAAGTTTACATACACATTTACAAAAGGAATAAGTACATCTGTACCGTTTCCGCCAAATATCATGTATAGGCCAATCCCAAGGCTGAGCAGCACCTGCAATAAAATTTTCTGCTTGCTGTAAGTCCTAGGTTGTTCTTTTTAGCAATCTTTTCAAAGTCATCGAGAAAACCGATTGCGCCAAAGACAAGCATCGTAAAGATAATTGCTATAGTATCGGCAATTTCGCCGTTTGAAATCATTCCTACAACAAGACCAACCGTAATACCAAGAACGATCATCACACCGCCCATAGTTGGTGTTCCAGCTTTTTTCTTATGTGCCTGTGGTCCTTCTTCACGAATAAACTGACCAAACTGCTTCTGCTTTAGAAACGGGATTAAAACTTTAGTTCCTATCGTAGAAACAAATAGCGATATTATAAAAACAACTACAAGTGAAATATTCATCTAGCCTCTTCCTTGCTACTTAATAGCTGAAATAACGTCTTCTAACTTCATGCCACGTGACGCCTTTACAAAAATCAAATCTCCCTCACAGAGTATGTTATTGATTTCGTTAATTGCAGTTTCTTTATCGTGATACGAAATAACCTTTGTCACACATACATCCTTACCGTTAGCAGCTCCGCTTGCTGATTTTGCTGCTCTAGCAATTGCCTCTGAATTGCTACCGATTGTTATAAGTAACTCCAAGCCCATATGCGCCGCATATGCTCCTACACTTGCGTGCAGCGATTCAGAATCATCGCCTAGCTCGAACATATCGCCTAGTATTGCCACGTGTCTTTCCGCCTTGGATGCCATAAGCATCCCTAGACCTGACTTCATAGATTCGGGACTGGCATTATATGCATCGTTTATGATAGTTAGGTTTTCTCTTCTATCTACTTCGAGTCTGCCCGAGGAGAACTTAGTATCCTTAAGTGCCGCTATAGCATCATCTGGATTTATCCCTAGCCTAGTACCTGCAGCAATCGCTAATGCCGCATTGCCGAGATTGTGAGCTCCAACGACTGGGATGTTGAGTTTATATGTGCCGTCGTATTTATCATCATCAACACGAACATCCAAAGAGCAGCTTACTCCGTCTATGCCTAAATCTTCAATGTTATAAATAGCAATGTTATCGTCAACTCTGCTTCCTACTGTTAAAACGACTGTGCTGTGAGGCACTATTTTACTGACATTTTCCCTAGTGAGCATATCACAATCTGAATTAACGATAATTGTTTCTTTGTTTGAAAAGAATTTTGCGATATCTAGTTTCTCTTTGGCGAGGTTACCACGGGTCCCGAATACCTCTAGGTGTGCCGTTCCTACATTTGTAACAACTCCAATGCTTGGTCTAACAATATCTGCCAGCTCTCGGATGTGTACAGACTCACCTGCTCCCATCTCTATAACCGCTGCTTCTATATCATCATCAAAACCAAGTACAGTTAGCGGCACTCCATAATCACTGTTTAGATTTCCAGGAGTCTTACCTGTCTTATATCTAGCACCAAGCACAGCGCCCAAGAAATCCTTCGTACTAGTCTTACCCACACTGCCAGTAACAGCAACCTTGATTAGATTTGACCAGTCGGCAACGTATCGCTTTGCGAGCTGCATAAGTGCATCTCTTGTATTGTCTACAAGTATTACTGTCATATCACCAGATTCTGCAATCTTGCTACCCCAATCTGGGTTGGATACAACTACCGCATGGCTTCCACTTTCTCTTACCGCCGGTAGAAAATCATGTCCATCATTTCTCTCACCTATAACGGCAAAGAATAGTGTTCCTGCTTTAACTTGTCTGGAGTCAATCGCCACACTCGTAACTTCTTCTGCTCCAGCATCAGATATTAGTTTTGCACCCTTCATGGATTCAAGAATATATTTTATTCCTGTTTTCTTCATTAAACTATCCTTTAACTACTACTATAAATGTATACTGTGCCACCCTTTGCAAGCTTTTCGCCTTTCTTAGGGTATTGGTCGATAACTACAAACGAATCTCCTGTTCCTTCCGGCATCTTCTTAGCCTTAAGACCCGCTGCCGATATCTTACTTAGCGCTTCACTACTGTTAAGACCTGTAACATCAGGGACTGTAATTTCTGCCTTCGCCAAAGCATTCTTCTCGCTCTTCGAGTACTTTCGCTCTATACCCTTGTAAACAAGTGTCTTTTCAAGGATTTTCTTTACAATAGGCCCGGCGTTAGCCGCACCGTAAATACTCTTCTTAGGTCTTGTTACCATTACGAGAATAGATACCTGCGGATCATCCATAGGTGCCATCGCAATGAACGATGCTATAGTCTGTTCAGAGTAACCTGCATTTTCAGCGATATTAGCAGTACCAGTCTTACCTCCGACTCTATAGCCTGCCAAATAAGCACTTTCTCCACCACCGTCAGATACATAGTACTCCATTATTGAGCGCATCTTGTCAGCCGTTGATTTTGATACAGTCTGCCTTAGACGGCGATTCTTAATGTTTTTCTTTACCTTGCCATCTGGTCCGATAATCTGCTTAACAACCTTAGGTTGCATCATTACTCCACCATTACCAAGGGAATTGATTGCTGTCATCAGCTGAATTGGCGAGATTGCAATACCATGTCCGTAGCCCATAGTTGCTATGTCTACATTTCCAACAGTGTTCTTATTCTTGATAATTGGATCTGCCTCTCCTGGAAGATCTACCCTAGTCTTCTGAGTGAATCCGAAAACATCTATATACTTATAGAAATTATATTTACCCATGTCGAGCGCAACTCTTGCAAGTGCAGGGTTGCAGGAATTGCCTACGGCTTCTGTTATGTTCTGAGTTCCATGTGGAACAGGACTCCAGCAGTTTAACTTGGTCCCATCTACATTGATGTATCCTGGACAGCTATACCTAGATGAATCATTTGTCGTTCCGCATTCGATTGCAGAGGCAGAAGTGATAAGCTTGAATGTGGATCCTGGCTCATATAGTCCACTAACAGCCGGATTAGTCCACATTCTACTGAGGTATGCACTCTTTTCCTTAGTGCTCAGCGCCTTGAATTTCTTAGCTTCCTCGCCTGACGGTGTGTATGGGTTATTAGGATCATAGCTTGGCGTACTTGCCATCGCCAGTATATCTCCTGTGCGTGGATCCATAACTATACAAGTGATCGATTCAGCACCTGTATCTTCCATACCCTCAGCTAGAGCATCTTCTACATAGTGCTGTATAACCTCATCGAGTGAAGTTACTAGACTATCACCGTTCTGAGGAGAATAGTATTTGCTGCTACCAACGGAAAGAGAATTTCCATATATATCAGTAGTTCTCACAACTCTGCCCTTTATACCAGCAAGTTTCTCGTTATATTGGTACTCGAGTCCATTTAGACCAGTATTTTTGCTATCAACTGAACCGAGCAATGTCGATGCAAAAGTTCCATTAGGATACGCTCTTGTCACCTTTGTCTTCACGACGATATCTTCGCCCCATTCCTTCTGCGCCCTATTAACCTGACTCTGATCCAGTCCTTTTGCAAGCAGCACAAGGTTTTCCTTACCGGATAGTTTTTTCTTCATATCCTTGCGGCTCTCACCAGCGAGCTTTGCAAGGTCATTTAAATTCTTCTCTTTGGCAGCACTATCGAGGCCTTTCTTCTTATAAAGATTTAGCGAATATCCGTAAAGCTCATATTTTGTTACCGTCTGCGCTAAAACCTTTTTGTTCCTATCGTAAATATTGCCTCTAACTGGCTCCAGTTCCGCATCAATCTTCTGCATCTCAGCAGCTTTTGCATTTAAATCATCTGCTTTTATAACCTGCCAGAATGCAAGCCTAAAGACGAGAAGAGTAAAGCATACTACAATTGCAAGAAAGCCGAAACCAAGTCTACTCTTGTTTTCAGCGGTAACTGCAGTGCTTACGCCCTTGCTCTTTACTGAGCTCTTTGTGGACTGAGAAGCCTTTCTTTTACCAGAATCTTTATTACTTTTTTTATCTAAAGGATTGTGGAACTTTGCCATCAATTTCTCCTAATTCAATCTCTAAATATCCATAATACTACAATCTATATTATATACCATATCTAGTTGTTTTTTATACATTTAGTATATATATATTTGAAAAGCCACCGACCCAATTCAGGATCAGTGGCATTATAATCAGTTAGGATTATTTATTCGTAAGCTTCATCCTTGATTGCAGATGCTAGATTAGTCTTGCTGGACGATTTTGAATCTCCGATAGTAATGCAGTTCTGCGATTCAGAGTGTACCATTCCGTACTTTTCTGTCGCTGTCTTCTCTATCTTATTAATATTACTTGCATCGTTAATCTTCGTATTTAGCGAATCGACCTCCGCCTGGATATAGTCGTTCTTCTTCTGAAGCTGATTGTTCTCCTGATTAAGGTTTGCTGCAAATGCCGACATGACAACTATCATCAAACACATGATGCCTGCGATAATAACACCCGTAAACATTCTTGAATTCTGCTTTGCCCTAGCACTTCGCTTGCTATTACCAGCAGTCCTTCTAACAACACCTACACCACTGTTCATTGTTCCTGCTACGTTAGTTGCAACCTGCATTTCCTTCTTCTCCTTACTGAATACTACTAAATTTTTTCAATAACTCTTAGCTTCGCACTTCTAGCTCTCGGATTCTCCTCAAGCTCATGCTCGCTTGCTATTATTGGCTTTCTTGTAATCTTTCTTACATCTGCCAGTTTGCCGCATACACACACTGGTAATTCCGGCGGACAAGTACAAGGATTAACTCTATTATTGAACGCATCCTTTACTATCCTATCCTCTAGTGAATGGAAGGTTATCACCGACATTCTTCCCCCTGGTGCGAGCAACTCTGGAAGTTTCTCCATTGCTACTTTTAAGTGCTCTAGTTCACCATTCACTTCTATCCTTATGGCCTGGAATGTTCGCTTGGCCGGATGAGGACCTGTTCTTCTTGCCGAGGCTGGAATTGCAGCCTTTATAATCTCTACCAGTTGTCCCGTGGTTTCTATTTTCGCCTCTGCTCTTGCTTTGACTATGAACTTCGCTATCCGTGAAGCCCACCGCTCTTCTCCATACTCTTTGATAATTCGAAAAAGTTCGGCTTCTGGATACTCATTTACAACAGTAGATGCAGTAAACAAATCATCTTCATTCATACGCATGTCCATCGGGGCATCATGCATGTATGAAAAGCCTCTCTCTGGCGTATCTAGCTGATATGAGGAAACTCCTAAATCCAGCAGTATGCCATCTACTGTACCGACTTCAGCTTTTATCTTTTCAACATCACTGTAGTTGGCATGTATAAACGTCTTCGCGCACTTGAATTTCTCAAGCCGACTAGCTGCAGTCTTAAGAGCAACATTATCTCTATCAACCGCTATTAGATGACCTTCTTCACCGAGCCTCTCACATATACCTGATGAATGTCCGGCTCCACCAACTGTTCCATCCATATATGTTCCATCCGCTTTGATATTGAGCGAATCAATCACTTCATTGAATAAAACAGGTACATGTTCGAACGTCATCTTCTCTCCTATAGTCCATACTCAGCTAGCTTAGCTATGAAGTCTTCGTCGTCCATAGGATTATCATCCTCGTTCTCGTTGAAGATTTCCTTGCTCCAAATCTCTATCTTATCCATCGCACCAAGCGTTACTAAGTCCTTGTCAATTCTCGCGTAGCTCTTTAAGTTCGCTGGCACTATGACTCTTCCTTGAGAGTCTAGTTTGCACTCACTTGCCTGCGAGAATAGTTTTCTTATGAACTCTCGTATCGCTGGGTCAGATTGTCTAAGTTCTTTTAATTTCTCTACCAACAGCCCCCAATCTTCCATCGTGTAGATGTAGATACAGCGGTCATATCCTCTAGATAGAACACACTCACCGCCGAGCTGATTTCTGTACTTAGCCGGGATGATTAACCGGTTCTTGCTGTCTATTGAATTTTCATAAGTCCCGGTAAACATATCTTCCCTCTTTGCACACAAATTCTATTTTTTATAATTTCCTCTCCATTTTAAACCACTTCTCACCACAATTCAACACTTTATTGGTATTTTTATGTATTTTTCAGTATTTTTCACTGTTTTTCATAAAAAGAAAGACTGCTTTTTAAACAGTCTTTCTTTATATTCTTCATCGATCATATATTATTAATTCTTGGTTTATTAGCTTCTATTCAGCTATTCTTTTGAGCCCTACAGCAGCCTCTAGATTTAACTCCCCACCTGCTTCAGTGTAGAAATAAATAAGTTTTTCTGCTCTTGGATCCATCTCTCCAGGCTCAACAGCCTCACTGCGGTAGACCTTAAATTCGCTGCCTAGCGGAGCTTCGTGAACATACCTTAAATTAATAGAGGTTATGAAATATTTCTCCGCTTCAGGGATATTGTCATATAATTTCGCAGCATACACCGTGTTATTCATGTGCATGTTAATATCAATCATCGACACCGTAACCTTTGAGTTCTCAACCTCTTGAAATTCAAGCTCTTTGGGAATTCTGAATCTCCTCGGAACTGTCAGCTCAGGCTCATCATCCATCGAATACGACCCCATGTCGTAGTCTTTGCTAGCAATGAGCTTTCCCGAAATAGTATCGACAAGAGCCCAGTTGCAAATAGCTCTAGCTACAAGCTCTCCATCCCTGTACATCTCATATCCACGAGGAAAGTTAGCACCTTTGCCAGGAATAATCCAGGTTTCAACCTCCACATCTGAATATTTATAAACAGGTGCAAACACCTCTATATTCATGCGGCTAACCACGAACGCTTTATGCTCTTTGATATACATATCATCGTACGCTACTGCCTCTGCCCGCATCTGCCTATCACCAGACTCCTGAAGGAGCTGCATAAGCTGCATGGGTTTTAGAGCTCCATAGAGATCAACCTCATACGATCTCACATTGTAATGTTCTTTAAATCTCATCTATGCCCCCTTTCCTCTATATCCTAATGACTTGTCCTGTTATAAATGATGACTCACCCGATGCTAGCTGCCTCGCTGCATCTGCGATGTGCGATTCTGCACTAACATCTTTGTCATAAATAATAGCATTTACACTTATATTAGACACGCTTAGAGACTTGGATAACGACTTCGTGAGTCCTTCAATATAAGATTCAAGTATGTCGCATGCAAATCCAGCCTCACATCCTTTGCCGCAGTTATGATTATGCTGCTACTCTTGCGATTTAGGAATGGTCTCAGCGCTCTAATTGAATAGAACAAACCGTCGATTTCTGCAATAACTTCGTGACGCCACTTATCACCATCCATATCATCAAAGTTAGTGTTGTCTGCAATGTCTATGTTGAATACGAGAGTGTCAAACTCATCATCAAAGTACCCCCTAAGCACTTCTAAGGCTGACCACAGTGAATCAAGCTTCGATGTCTTGCACCTGATATTAAGTGCGCTAGCCTCTTTGCTTAAAGCAATAGCCTTATCATATGAATTGCTGTAAAAAAAAGCAGTAGATGCACCGTATGACGCAAAGCTTCTCACAAGCATTTCACCAGCTGCATTTACCCCGTCTGTTATCAGAACTCGTTTGCCTTTTCTCATGTTTTAGACCTCCAACACTATCGCTTTTGAACAGATTTATGTTATCACTTAGCACCAATAACATCAAGAGACCGCATGTGTGTGCTCACAGCGGCCTCATATACAATGTATCTTTTATTTAAATTAGGATGGTTTTACTTCCAGAAGTCAGTCTCACCATTTATACCGATATCAGACGCGATTAAGTGTGGATCAAGCCCTGCGCTCTTTTGATTAGTTTCTCCTTGCGTTCTCTACTTAACTTCTTAATATGCCATTCTCTACTCATTGCTTCCCGTTTATTATCGAACTCTTCATAGTATACTAGCACTACAGGAAGCCGCGTACTAGTGTATTTTGAACCACTTCCGCTATTATGTGCTTCAATTCGCTTAGCGATATTTACAGTCCACCCCGTATAAAACGTTCCATCTGCACACAGAAGTATGTATGCATAAAAGCCTTCTTTTTCAATGGGTTCAAGTATTATTATACTATTCTCATTAGCAGATTTATATTTATAAGCCATTACTATCACCCATTAATATTATTCATTGCGCTTACTACATCATCCATGTGACCATAATCGCCACCTTTCTGGCAGCAACCAAGCGTGACAATTATGTACGTTCTGCCATTCTTCTCCGCCAATACAGCAATGCTCTTTCCAGCCTCAGGAGTATACCCAAACTTTCCGCCGATAACGTCAAATTTCTTATTTTTGTATTTTTCAAAAGCAGCAATTACATCATTAGATATTTTAATTCCATCCGGATGACGCTCAGTCTTTGTTGAAACGTATGATGGAGTAGTGAAAATCTTATAATACTCTTCGTCTTGAATCGACTTTCTTAGTAGACTCGCAACATCCGCTGCAGTCGAGTACTCACCTTTCTTATACACACCATCCGGTGTCTCGTAATGCGTATTTACAAGCCCTAGAGCTTTTGCCTCTTCATTCATTTCACTAACGAAACTCGCTATATCGCCGCCCATAAGAATCGCAAGAGAGTTAGCAGCTGCGCCGTCAGACTGCATAATCATAGCATAAAAAAGATCATTAAAATCAGTGCTTTCATCTGTACTATATCCAACCATATACTCACGTTGACGCTTGACGAGCTTAACGGCCTCTTCAGTAACCTGCCCGTTATCCGTCATATTTATACCTTTGCTCTTCATTATTATGAGTGCTTTGCGGCAAGTCATGAGCTTGGTGAGAGATGCTATAGGAAGCTTCTCATCGCTGTTAATATCAAGCTCTACCTTGTCATCAGTCAAATTGTACACGTATACACTTTTACTATTATATCCAGTTTTGCTCTTATAATCTTGCGTTTCACCTTCTCTATTGTTTAAATAACTTATAACACAAACTGTTGCAACCAAGATGATTACAATAGTTACGATTATATATTTACCTTTTCGTTTATTCATGTTTCCCAATAATTCCCTCACAGCAAAACGAAGCAGTCAGCGTAGTAACAAAGCCTGGCTAATTTATCGCAATAGTATTATAACATCTCTAGAAATGCTGTAATCCTGGTGTTTAGTTGTCCTACATCCGCCTGCGAATAATCGGTTTCCACACTGAGGTACGGAACACCTTTCTCCTCCGTTACGAACTTTCCAATCGATTTAGATTCAATATTGTATGTAAGACATGCTGTAAGCGACATATCAATTACACCATCAACTTTATATTGATCAATTAATCTACCAAGCAGCTCATAACTATTCTCGTTTGGCGTCATCACCGAGCAGCCAATATCTAGGTATCTATCTGCAATACTCCTATTATATCATCGGCACTGTCATCCACAAGTCTGTCAAAGCTCTTATAGTCAGAACAATTCTCATAACACGTATTTTTCAAGGGTTTTGCTAACATTAACTTTTCCTATATGTGCTCTCAAGTTTTAAATTTAACTCATAGCTATTAGTATATTAAGGTCTTATTAAGTGTTTATTAAGTTGTGCACAATTCACTATGCACCGTAGTTTTTTAATGCTATATTACAGGAAACGGAACACCGTTATTACGAAATTAGGAGATTGATTATGAATAATACAAAATTAGATAAAATCAAGGTGTTGTCAGGAGCACAACTAAAATATATCGCATTCCTTTCAATGCTTATAGATCATGTAAATAAAGCACTACTATACCCGAATCTTACAGGCGGAAAACTTAACGTCTTGAGCGATGTATTCGATATTCTCGGTAGAATTGCTTTTCCGATATTCGCCTTCCTGCTAGTAGAGGGTTATTTTAGAACGAGAAACAAGTGGAGATATCTGGGAACGCTCCTCTTGTTCGGTGTCATATCTGAAGTTCCTTTCGATATGTTCGCAACCGCCGAGTACTACGACAAGAACTGGAATAACGTAATGTTCACTTTAGCATTGATGCTCGTAACCATTTGGGTTATCGACGTGCTTAAAGAAAAGATGAAGTCAGTACACAAAGCATTCTGGTTCCTCGCATCTATTCCAGTGTTAATAGCAGGTGTCGGTCTATCCATGTACTTCAGCGTTGACTATGATTACCACGGAATACTGATAGCATACTTCTTCTATCTTTTCCATGGCAGAGAGCTACTATCAATACCATTCTGCTATGCATCCATGTTCAAAGAACCTTGGGCTCTGCTGGGATACGGATTCGTTCTCACATATAACGGCAAGAGAGGAAAGCAGTATAAACTCGTGAATTACCTATTCTATCCAGTTCATCTTCTAATCCTGGGAATTATCAGAATGAAGTTTGGAATCTAGTTTATGCGAGAATTAAAAGACAAATGAAATCTGAAAACTATCCCAAGGTATGGCTTTCGATTCACTAAATTAAAATAAGATATAAAATGCCAAAGGCCGGATTCGATGAATCAGGCCTTTTTGCATGTGCGAAATATGGAGTTAGGAATATTTCGACATATACTATAGGGTCCAATATCCATAAATAATGGATACATGCCTTGTCATAATTGCTTAGTAGCAACAAATGCTAGACTTAATTATATTATGTTATTTAAAAAACCTTGGAACTGCTCCAAGGTTTTGATCAATGCTTTGAGCTCTTCAATACGTTCAAAAGCGTCACACCATATGATAGATTTTTCTTTAGATCATCGTAGTATTTCTCCAGACACCGTGACATGTTGCTTTCATAGTCAGCCTATCCTTTAGATAGATTATATAATATGGGGAGGAAGGCGCTGTGAAATGCTTTTATTATGTACAAGATAGCTGTGAATAATTTTAAAAAATTTGCTTATTTTAAAGGAATCAGCTTGTTTGTATATGACTATTTAAAAATATACTTGTTTTTAAATAATAGAGCTTATATTTGTACTATATAAAAAGGATGTGATTTTTTTGAAAAGCAAAAGATTATGTATATTTGTCGAGTTTATACTATGACCACCAGGATGATTACAATGATTTATATGCTAGCAGAATTGAATCAGATGAATGTATAAATCTAGATTTTATAATTAATGATTCACCCGCCTTCTTTTTGGAGACGCCAGCTTTGTTAAAAGAAGTTATAGAAATTACCAGAATCGACAAGGAGATTACAGAAATTATTAATATTCTCCCACCTGTCGCAATAAGCCAATATATTAATAAATGTCTTATAGACGAAATAGTAATTACTAACAATATAGAAGGTGTACACAGTACCAGAAAAGAAATCGGCGAGCTTTTAGATAACCCTAGATTAAAGAGCAAGCGATTTGTCGGATTGGTAAAAAAATACATTGCATTAAATAAAGAAAGTCTTATATCAGTAGACAGCAGTTCTGATATAAGGGCTCTATATGACGAAATGTTTTTACCTGAAATTATTGAAGATAACCCTGATAATGCTCCTGACGGCGCACTTTTCCGCCAAGGACGAGTCGAGGTTGTTTCTCCTGCGCAAAAAGTTATTCATAATGGCTTGTATCCTGAATCAAAAATAATCGATAGCATGGATAAGGCTATCAATATTTTAAACGATGATCAAATTGAGCCATTATTCAGGATTGCAATTTTTCACTATCTATTCGGCTACATACACCCTTTCTATGACGGAAATGGTCGACTAAATAGATTTATCAGCAGCTATTACCTTGCAAATACGTTGGAACCTATTATGGCTTACCGCCTCTCTTATACAATAAAAGAGCATATCAACAAGTATTATAAAGGCTTCAAGATTGTAAACTCTAGTATTAACAAGGGTGATATCACTCCATTTATATATATTTTTGTAGGCTTCGTAAAGGAGTCCTGCATCAACTTACTTAATGGTTTGAAAGCAAAATCAGAAATATTGAGTACATTTTGCACGTACATTGATTCATTACCTCATTCCGAAAACGAAAACTATGAGTCGATATACTATTATCTAATTCAGGCATCTTTATTTTCTGAATTAGGTATATCAACTGTTGATTTACTTGAGAATCTCGGAATCAGTAGACCAACTTTGCAGAAAAGGTTAAAAAAAATAGATGAGCATGGTCTGTTAGTTACCGTGCATCGCAGTTTAAACAAGTTTTATAAGTTGGATTTAGATGTTGTTAAAGATTATGTCCAAAATTAATGCAAACATAAACACCTTGTAGTTATTAAAATTACAAGGTGTTTTAGTTTGATTTTGGACTATTACTGGCTATTGATTAATGTATAGCTCACATCTTATTAGCCGCTATTTTTCAGGAATAATCTCAATCCAGTATCCATCTGGATCTTCAATAAAATAGACTCCCATCCCCTCATTAACATAGACAATACAGTCCAATTCCTCATGAAGCTTAACTGCTGCTTCAATATCATCAATCGTCATTGCAAGATGAAACTCTTGCTCTCCAAGATTATACGGATCCTTGCGATCATGTAGATATGTGAGTTCCAGCTGAAAATCAGTTTTTCCATCACCAAGATAGACTAGAGTAAAGTTATCACCGTGCTTTTCACGAACAGGCTTTAACCCAAGTGCTTTATCGTAAAATTCAAGACTGCGTTCCAAATCTAAAACGTTGAAATTAAAATGGTTAAAAGTAAACATGTTTTCTCCTTAAAATCATAAATAAACAGAAATTCAATAGTGTTAGTGATTATACCGACAAAATTTCAATTGAGTAATTAATTCGATACTGTTTGAATTCTATTAAGTTATTTCATTGTTTATGCATACTGAAATGTTTACTTGTTGTATTATAGCACATAACAAGTTATTTATCTGTATTTGACCTGCCTTGCCCTCCCTTCACTTCCCTCGGTAATCGGCTGGCTAGGTCATAATCGAACCTCCTGTGAACCCGTGGCTTCTCGTACATTACCACATATAAGCATTCTTTTAATTCACAATACATTAAAACAGAAAGTAAATAGCTTTAATTCCCCTCAAATAGAAAAGCGATAAAATCTATCTAAAATGTTCCCAGCAAGATTTTGTATAAACTTTAGCGGTATCTCCATGCTTCTCAACAATCGTCTTCAAGCGTTCTGCTACTTCCTTACTGTTAATCATTACCGGTATTTTACTTATAAATATCTTCTCTCCTTTAATGAAAATATATCCTTTTCCAACAATTTCAACATAATACTTTTGCTCAAAATATAGACCACCTTCGACTGATTCAGGCATGCCAAAAACTTGCGCATTTTCAAAAAAAGAAGATGTCTTAATGGTATTCTCTAATTCTTTAATACTCCCCCTGCAATTTTTACATCTTTTAGGAGGACTTAACCGCTTATCAAGATAAAAAAATTGCTCACCCTCAGTAAAAGTAAATTCTTTTCCACACATTATACAATTAAGTTTAATATCCATTTGCACGCTCCTTACACATATATCTTCATCATAATCTACAAATCATTCATATACAATATCTTAAATAATCTATCATTAGACTATCATACTTTAAATTTTAAAATGAAAAATCTTGATACTTCAAATAATTTAATATTCACTTGAAATAATATTAATCTTAATAATCAAATTTTTCATATAGATTAATTGTAGTATGAGCTTGAACAACTGAATAAAAAGATCCATAGGATTCCTTGGTAGAATTGAATTACCAGATACTACAACACCAAAGGAGGACACTATGGATCACAATAATTTTACCACACCAGAACGAGACAAATGTCAGCATCTTCGTTTTGAGGACAGATGTAGCATCAAAACCTGCAGGAAATTGAAGCTTTCGCTTCGTAAAACCGCCGAAGTTGCGGGCTGCGTCGCCTCAACTGTACTCAATGAGCTTCGCAGAAGAACTAGAACAAGAAACGGTAACCGTGAACACTTTCCTGAATATTCTACAAAAAGGGACAGACTAATTATGAAATCAACCAGCTATTACTTGCTGTTCAAGTTGAACTTAAAATTTGTGAATTTTTCATATACCTTTATGCATATTTATTTTTAATTAAATTCAGTCAAGTATATAAAAATTAATGTAGTGATATAGAATAATATCTTTTTATTAAGCTCATCTCTTTATGGCGGAGGACATGGGACTACTATGACGGCTGCAGCTCGACTTTCGCTTCGCTCTTTCTCTCTGGCCGTCTCTGCATTTGACCTGCCGTGCCTTTCCCTTCACTTCCCTCGGGAGTCGGCTGGCTAGGTCATAATCGAACCTCACGTCCCCCGTGGGTTCTCGTCCCATCTTGTTGCATAAAAAAAGAGACGAACGAAGTTCATCTCTTTATGGCGGAGGACATGGGACTCGAACCCACGGGGCTGTTACGCCTTACCTGATTTCCAATCAGGCTCCTTAGCCACTCGGTCAATCCTCCACACGCGGCTATCGCACTCGTATTCAAATCGTGCCTAACTAGATTAACATAAACGGAATACAAACGCAAGCCGTTATTATATTCACAGATATGGTATTATTTATATGTAGTAAGGAAAGGAGTTTCATATGCACGAGCTTATACAACTATTAAAATCGGATATGAAGCCTGCCCTTGGCGTTACCGAGCCAGGTGCAATCGCTTTTGCTGTTTCCACAGCCTGCTCATACCTAGATGGCGAGGCAGAAAACATCGAACTCAGACTTAACAGTGGCATATACAAGAATGCCTTTACTTGCGGAATTCCAAGCAGTCCCCATCTAGGAAATCTATATGCAGCTGCCCTAGGTGCAATAGCTGCAGACCCAAGCAAGGGGCTTGAATGCCTCTCGTCTGTAACTCCAGAGGATAATGAGGCAGCTGAGAAGATGATTGCCGAAGGGCGCATAACAGTTGTTCTGTCAGAGGTTAGTAGCCGTATACATATAGAAGCAGTTGCACGATGCGGCGATGAGTCTGCCGAGGTTATAATCTGGGATAGCCACACCAATATCACGTGTATTAAGTACAATAGAGAGATTGTGCAAGGCAGCGATTCATACACCGAGGAACAGCCAGAATCAACCGAGTATCCTATTATTCACAAGTATACACTCCAGGACTTCGTTGATCTTGTAAATGAAGTTCCTTTTGAAGATATCGAGTTTATCAAAGATGCATACAGGGTTAACTTAAACTTATATGAGGTGTCTCTGGCGAGCGATAGAACGACTTTTGCCAAATCCCTTTTTGCAAAAAAAATGGAAATAAAACTATCAGTGACAACGACGTCGACACTGCTAACCTTCTGTGCAATGCTACGATTGAAGCTCGAGTGCTAGGACTCGACGCGCCTGCAATGAGCATTACTGGCTCTGGTGCACATGGAATTATCGCCACGCTTCCGTTATATGGATACTGCAAAATCCATGGTATAGATGATGAGAAGCTTATCCGAGCTACCACGCTGAGCTATCTAGTATGTACCTATATAAAGGAATATTCTGGGAAACTATCCGCATTTTGTGGATGTGCTATCGCTGCAGGAAGTGGTATGGCATGTGCTCTTGTTTATCTAGATGGCGGGGATACCGATGCTATGTATAGATGCCTCAACAATATGGCTAGCAGTATCACAGGCATGATTTGCGACGGTGGAAACCACGGATGTGTTATGAAGGGTGTATCTGCGGTGGATACGGCATTTCGCTCAAAAGACTTCGCAATGGCCGGCATATGCATCGAAAACCTACACGGTATCAATGGAGCAACACCTGAGGAAACCATGCACAACATGGGCTTAATTGCCTCCCCTGGTATGGTTAAGACCGAAGAGACTATTCTAGATATCATGAAATCAAAGCTTAAATAATTATGTGCAGAACCGCTCTTGCAGTCCCGCCCTCAACATCAGGTTATAAAGAAACAAGCGGACGGCAATGCCGTCCGCTTGTTTCTTTATTCGATTTCAGCTCAAATTAAATTCGAGATATTACTATTCGTAAATCTTGTATTCCTTAGTCTCAAGAGCTCTAATAGCACCATCAGCAAGAGACTTCATCTCTTCCTCACCAGGGAATCTTAGAACTGGAGCAATCTTTCCTACGTAAGAAGTGATATCTTCGCAGAACTTGTCACTATATGCCATTCCACCAGTGTAAACGATAGCGTCTACATCGAAGTGAAGAACTGCTGACATCGCACCGATATCCTTAGCTAGCTGGTAAGCAATAGCTCTGAAAGCTCCTAGGCACTCCTGATCGCCCTCGTCAAACGCCTTATCCTCTACTGTACGGAAATCCTTAGTTCCTGTGTAAGAGAATACACCAGCCTCATGACCGATAATCTTCTTAACTTCAGCCTTAGTCTTTCCGGAGAAGCATAGGTTAACAAGAGCATTTGCAGGAAGAGATCCACCTCTATCCATACCCATTGAACCTTCGTCCTTTACGTTGAATACGTCTACAACTCTACCTTTCTTATGAGCTGCAACGGATACTCCACCACCGAGGTGAGCAACAATTAGGTTTAGCTCCTCGTATGGCTTTCCGATTTCCTTTGCCGCCTTTCTAGCAACGGACTTCTGGTTAAGTGCGTGGAAGAAGCTCTGTCTCTCCATACCCTTTAGTCCAGTGTATCTAGCAATGTCATCTAGCTCATCTACGCAAACAGGGTCCACGAAGAAAGCTGGGATTCCAACTTTGTCTGCAAGCTCCTTGGAAATGTATGCTCCGAGGTTTGCAGCGTGCTCACCGTAAGGTGGGTTCTTAATATCTCTGATAACTGCATCGTTTACGATGTAAGTTCCAGATGGAATGTGCTTAAATAGTCCACCACGACCGCAAATTGCGTCAAAGTCCTCGAGTTTGTAGCCTTTCTCCTCGAGAGTCTTCATAATTACGTCGCGACGGAATGGCATCTGATCTACGATGTTTGCATACTTATCCATCTCAGCAGCATCGTGGTCAATACCTACGCGCATAAGCTCCTGATCATTCTCGTATACAGCAATCTTTGTGGATGTTGCACCAGGGTTGATTACAAGAATCTTCATGTTACCAATTTCTCCTTTCGTTACCTCAATATTTTAATCATGTCCTTAGTATAAATACTTTCGAACGTGATAACATGACTATTTATTTCTATTACCCGCTTTGCGTCTTTCGATCTCTGTCAAAAGCTTCTTGCGAAGTCTGATATCCTCTGGAGTTACCTCTACGAGTTCATCTCCATTTATTGAATTCGAGCGCTTCTTCTAGGGTAAATGTTCTTGGCGGAGTAAGCTTGATTGTATCATCGCTTCCAGCCGCACGCATATTTGAAACTCTCTTAGCTTTGCTTGGATTTACTACCATGTCCTCGCCTCTAGAGTTCATACCTACTATCATACCTTCATAAACGTGAGTTCCAGGTTCTACAAACATCTGAACACGTTCCTGAATGTTAAATATCGCGTAAGGTGTACAATTTCCTTCTTCCTGCGATACAGCTACGCCGTTAGTACGCTCCGGAATCTCACCCTTCCATGGCTCAAACCCCTCAAAACGTCTAACCATAGTTCCTTCGCCATGAGTATCATTGATAAACTCACTTCTATAGCCCATGAGTCCACGAGTTGGAACTGAATATTCGATTTTGGAATATCCATTTCCTTCGCTCATCATCTGTTTCATCATACCCTTACGAATATTAAGTTTGGAAATAACCGAACCAGAGTACTCATCTGGAACACTCACAACAACCTCTTCAACAGGCTCTAGAACCTCTCCATTATCTCCACGCTTAGTTACGACCTCAGTTTGGATACCGCTAGTTCATAACCTTCACGGCGCATGTTTTCAATAAGAATTGACAGGTGGAGCTCACCTCTCCCTGACACCTTGAATGCATCAGTTGAATCCGTAGGTTCTACCACAAGGCCAACGTTAACCTCGAGTTCCTTCTCCAGCCTCTCTTTGATGTGTCTACTCGTTACATATTTACCCACTTTTCCGGCAAATGGCGAAGAGTTAACCATGAAGTTCATCGATAGAGTTGGTTCTTCGATAATTATATTTCCAAGGGATTCAGGATGTGCAGTATCACATATAGTCTCTCCAATGGATATGCTCGAAATACCCGATACAACTACGATGTCTCCACACTCTGCCTCTTCAACGGACATTCTCTGAAGGCCTCTATATATACAAATACCTGATTTATCTTGGCATTGTACGACTCTTCCTCATCTTTCATGACTACAACCTGCTGCGCCGCCTTGAGAGTACCTCTAGTGATTCTGCCGATTCCAAGTCTACCGATATAATCATCGTAAGCGAGTGATGAAATCTGTAGCTGTAGTGGTTCCTCTCTTAGATCAGGATAAGTATCACAGTGTTCAACAACCTTATCTAGCAGCGGCTCAATATTGAAGTCACCAAATCCCTTAGGGCTCTTCTTGATCTTGGTTGTACCATCATCGACCATGATGTCAGCAACCTCACTTGGGTCGCTTACAGCGATTCCCTGTCTGGCAATACCATACATAATCGGGAAGTCTAGCTGCTCATCATTAGCCTCGAGATCCATGAACAGCTCATATACCTCGTCCACAACCTCATCTATTCTAGCATCCTTCTTGTCTATCTTATTGATAAATAGTATAGGATTTAGCCCCTGCTCGAGCGACTTATTTAGTACGAATCTAGTCTGCGGCATTGGTCCTTCACTAGAATCCACAAGCAGGATTACTGTATCAACTGTCTTCATGATACGCTCAACCTCAGAGCTGAAGTCAGCATGTCCTGGGGTATCTACGATATTAATCTTGTAATCCTTATACATAATCGAGCAATTCTTAGAATATATAGTAATTCCTCGTTCTCTCTCGATTGCATCACTATCCATTACACACTCTACAACCTCTTCATTATCTCTAAATACGTGAGATTGCGCGAGTAGAGCATCAACTAGCGTAGATTTACCTGCATCAACGTGTGCAATTACAGCGATATTAATTATTTTATTCTTCTCTCCCATCGTTATCCCTTCTAACTGGTTATACAATATTTATCTACCGGAACTAAGGAAAAATCTCCTTCTGCTGTTAATCACGTAATAAACGCTTTCTATAGTTCTTTCAAATTGATGAAGCTCTCTTGCCAAGTCTCGACATCACCGCTGGAAACGTTACCTGTGGAGGTGCGTCCCTCAGTAACGATTTCAAACCATTCTGGTGCCGAAACCTTAAAGCCTCTGAATTTCTGCGCCCATATCTCATACTGTGAGAATTGCATAGCATAAGGTAACATTTCGTAGAAGTATTCGGGATTTGACTGTTGCATTACCAAGATATCTCTAGGCTGCGCTTCTTCGATAAAGTTGCGTATACCCATCATTCTATTTGCAAGACGGGCATTTTCACGCGCTCTCGCCGACATAAGGCAAGTCATAATTGCTCCAATTGCCCCTGTCACTAATATAAGCACTGGAATAATTAGCGATTTATTGCACTTGTACACTAGGTACCCTACATAAATCAGCTCTGCGGCATAAAGTGAAGAATACATACTGATAGATGCCTTGAAGTGATTCCAGTCCATATCGTACCTTAGATCAAAGCGTCTAGCGATAATTGATAGAACGCATATAGAGAGAACGAAAAGTCCCGCTGGCAGCCCGTATTTTATATCCTCTTCGTATGCGTACATGGAAGTAAGTACTGGAACTGCCGCAATTGCAAGCGAAATAGCAATAATTCCCACGTATCTAAACAATTTAGATATAGTCGTACTTGCTCTCATCTCACGAGAGCTATAACCGCTGGCAACACTGCTTTCAACATCGTGAAGAATTCTCTTGAGCTTAACTCCGATTTCTTCCATCTCGATAGCTCTTCCCTCGTATACATCTTCAAAAATCTCTGTATATATTGAACGAATATAGCGATCTTCATCGATTGAAGGCGCCTTGAGCTTAACTAGCTTATACTTCTTTGGAGCATACTCAACCACCTTTAGGCATCCAGAAACTCCTAGCCTAACGATAAGCGGTACAATATCTCTTATAGAAAGCTGTCCGTTAAATACATATGCTACGTCCGCAGTTGATATTCCGTCCATTGGTTCTGAAAGAACTTTTTTCTTGAACTTGGGGTCCCTTCCTCCTGCCAGCCATAGAACTAGCGTCAAAGCAGTTGTTGCCATGAATAAAACTCCACCAAATCCGATTGTCCATTCATTATTGAGTGGATTCTTCCAATATCCATCAGGAAGCTCTGCCTTGAATGTTATACCAAAGTCTGAAGGGATAAGCGATCCACTCATCGTTACCGTGTTTCCATCTATCGAGTAAGACAGCTTATTAGATACGTCTTGCGACCCAAACTGACCCGCATAGTACTGAAGATCATCCCACGGGAAATCTTCAGGTAGCACCAGCGTGAACTTGAAGTTTTGAATTGGTACCTCCCAGTCTGGCGAGAGTGCAGTCAAATAGAATAAGTCATAGTTTTTATTCTTGTCCGCATATTCCTTTACGACATAAGTGATATCAAAAGTATGGCTACCCTTCTTGAGTTTATTTTTATCTTTGATTATGATGTTGTACTTTGAGCCATTTTTTTCCAAAGAAAAATCAGTACCCTTAACATTTACATCGCTTATCATGTAGTTTCCTGCGGGTACATCAAATGTAAGCTCCGAAAGATTATTCGGAAGATTTACAGTTATCTGCTTAGTAACCTCATAGTTGTGGTTCTTCTTAACAACCGCTTTAAAATCGTAGTTGTTGATCTCGTAGCTGTTTTCCTTATTCGCACCGAATGATTCGGCTATGAACACACCTTGTCCGAAGCACAAGATTACGATGATTAGAACCATTTTTACTAAGTATTTATATATGTTTGACAACGCTCTACTGTTGCTCGTCATTAAACGTCTCCTTCTAGGCAATACTTCTAAATATTATACCCTATAAAAGGGTTCAGCACAATAATTCAAGAGAGCATAGAATGGTTGATACACCATGTACCATAGTATAAAATACATGATAGATACTATATTAACGAGGGCACAATATGAAAAGACAAGATTATATATCATGGGATGAATATTTTATGGGTGTTTCCCTACTTGCTGCAAAGCGTAGCAAGGATCCTAATACGCAGGTTGGAGCGTGTATTGTCGATAACAACAATGTGATTCTTTCCACAGGCTACAATGGATTCCCTGTCGGATGCTCTGATGACGATTTGCCGTGGGACAGAACTGGTGAGGATACAAAATATCCTTATGTGGTTCATGCTGAGCTTAACGCAATACTTAATTCAGGTGGTAAGTCACTTAGAGGCGCAACAATATACGTTGGTCTATTCCCATGCAACGAATGTGCTAAGGCTATCATTCAGTCTGGAATTAAGGAAGTTGTATATCTAAATGATAAATATGCCAATGAGAAGTCCACCCTAGCATCTAAGAGGATTCTCAGCATGGCAGGAATCAAAATGCGCAGGCTTACGCCAAGAGAGAAGACTCTAGTGCTCAGCTTCGAGAACGAGCTAGATAGATAGCTCGCATTTTACATTGTAATTATTATTAAGGAATTATTGTTAATAATTGGAGGTATTATTATGAAACTTCTAGTTGTAGGACCGCGCGGTAAGATGGGCCGCCTAATTACTGCGATTGCAGCAGATCGCGAAGACATTTCAATTGTCGGTGGAGTTGCTCCTTCTGACAGCGATTACATCGGCAAGGACATCGGAGAAGTTGCTATGGTTGGCAGAGTTCTAGGGTGCGCCTGTCGTTCCAGATATCGAAGAGCTCATAGATGACTGTGATGTAATAATAGATTTTGCCACTGTCGAGCAGGCGATGATTACACTCGAAGCAGCAAAGAGACACAAGAAAGCACTAATCTGCGGAACTACTGGTTTCAGTTCAGAACAGAGGGCTGCATTTGAAGAAGCAGGCAAAATAATCCCTGTAATGCTTGCGGCTAACACGTCAAGACTCGTAAATGTTATGTATAAACTAATCGAAGATGCTACGAAATTGGCTGGTGATGTAGATGTTGAAATCCTCGACATGCATGATGGCACCAAACTCGACTCACCTAGTGGTACTGCTAAGGAAATCGGCGAGCTAGTAGCTAATAACAGACGCGAATCACTCCATGACATAGATAGATATGGCAGACAAGGTAGATGCCCTCGTGAGCACGGAGAGATTACTTTCCACTCCATCAGAGGCGGAGATATATCGAGCAGCCATACGACATATTTCGTCGGTCTTGGCGAGAGACTTGAAATTACTCATCACTCTCAGAGCTTCAAGTGCTTTGCTGCAGGTGCAGTAGATTGTGCTGTTTACCTCAGCAAGCAGCCAGTTGGATCATACACGGTTCAGGATTGCTTTGGACTGTAGACATCTATTCATTCAACCCATTGTGAATACATTTACTTCTGCTCCTTTATTTGTAGTTGGTATACCGCATTTAAAGTGTAGCAGAAGTTTTTTCATCCATCATGATAATAGCATCAACCTATTCATGTTTCCTCCAGTAAGCGGTCTACTAGTCATTCAAACAGTTTAGAATTCAAAACTGCGTCTACTCCTCGCTATTCTTCCAAATGTATTTCTTTGGAGCACACCATCCACATACATAATCTAATATATCTGCTATCCACTCTTTATTTAGACCTTCCTCTAAACTATTATGATACTTAAAAAGTAGGTCATAAGCTTGTTTTTGTGTAGTACCCATAGCTTTTATTTTAATCAAAATTTCATATCCCTGCTCATTGTATTCATGATAGTTTTCCTCGGTAACATTACTAGAAAGTTGTTTTATTTGATTAAATAATTTGTCAGATGTGCACATTGTAGGCTTCGCAAACCGCTCTATCACTTTATCTGCCTGCTTTATGCCGTCACAAGCCGCTGATGTTATTCCGCCTGCATACCCACATCCTTCGCCTGCAGGATAGATACCTGAAATAGTTGTGCTCTCACCTGTCTCTCTATCTCTTAGCACTCTTAAAGGTGCAGAGCTTCTAGTTTCGACAGCTTTTACCACTGCATCTGGGCTATCATAGCCGTGAATCTTCTTGGCGAAATTCGGAACCGCCTCTCTAATCGCCTCATACGCAAAGTCTGGAAGAGATGCTATGACCTTATCTGCTTTACCAGACAGGAATTCCTCCATTGTGCATGTTGGAGGCTTGTAGTTTCCACCACCATTTTCAAAAGCGAGCCTTTCGTATTTCTGTTGGAACCAGATCCCTGCTAGTACATCATCCGATTCGTAATCGCTTACCCTAACGTCACAAAGGATTCCGCTATTAGCTGTACCGCTATCTCTCCTTCTGTTGCTCATGCCATTAACACAGACTTCACCGCTATTAGTTGAGCACGTTACGACCTCTCCTCCAGGACACATGCAGAATGAATACACGCCCCTTCCATTGCTAGCTTTATACGATACTTTGTATTCAGCAGGCGGAAGTCTGTCCTCTGACCCATACTGCGCTCTATCGATTAGTTCCTGCGGGTGCTCCATTCTAACACCTATAGAAAGCGGCTTCTGCTCCATCTCAAGGTTCGAATCTTTGATTAACTCGTACGTATCTCTTGCGCTGTGACCAGTAGCAAGAATCATGGCATTGGTTTCAAGAACCTCTTCACTTCCGTTTGAAGAAGTGATAGTAACAGAATTGAGTTCATCATTTGAAATTGTTATTCCGCTAAGTTTAGTTCCAAATCTCACATCGCCGCCAAGGGTGATTATCTGCTCTCTAAGCCTTACAATTACAGCTCGTAGCACATCTGTGCCTATATGCGGCTTATGCTTGTATATGATTTCTTCTCCAGCACCTGCACCTGCAAAAGTCTCCATTACGAACTTTATATTCGGATCTTTGATGCCACTCGTGAGCTTTCCGTCAGAGAATGTTCCTGCCCCACCTTCGCCGAATAAGATATTTGACTCTTCGTTCAGCAAGCCTTCATTTTTGAAATTTTCCACATCCTTGACACGCTCCGACATGCCCTTTCCACGCTCTATTACTATCGGTCTATAGCCATTCTGTGCTAGTTCAAGAGCCGCAAAAATGCCGCAAGGACCGAAGCCTACGATCACTGGACGACCCGTAAGCTCCTTATTTCCAGGCATAGGATCCACTTTCTTAATTGGCGTATGCATATTGCACTTGTGCTTTTTGGCAATCTTTGGAGCAACCTGAACTCTTGTCGTAAAATCTACGGTGTATACCATAAATATTTGTGCCTTATCTCGCGCGTCTATCGACTCTCGAGCAACTTCCCAGGTCATGATATCTGATACTTTTAACGAGAGCTGCTTCGCAATTTTAGCTGGCAAATAAGTCATTTCTCTTCTACAGGGAGCTTTACTTCGCTAATCCTATACGAATACTTGCCTAGCCTATCGCCACCGCGCCAGATTCTATCTATAATTCTTGATTCCATAATGTATCCTTTTGTATTCTTAAAGTTATATATTGTTAGCTACCGCTGTCCCTGCGCGCTTTCCAGATAGGAACGCATGATTGAGATTGTACCCACCGCAGAAACCGTCATAATCTAGTACCTCACCAACTATATATAAATTACTAGCCAGCTTCGATTCAAATGTCGCATCATTCACTTCTCCGGTTGCTATGCCACCTGAAGTACACTGTGCGTCTTTCCAGCCCTTCTGGCCTGTTGGATGAAATTTAAGCGCTCTTGCACTAACCACAAGCTTTTCACGATTTGATTCGGACATTAGAACTTCAGTATTCGCATCTGCTGCAATTCCTGCCTGTCTAATCACTTCAAGTGCTAGACCTTCTCTGAAAATTGTCTTGAACACGTCCACAAGTTTCTCGTAATTGCCTGATTCGTAAGACACGGCAGCCGCTCTCTCAGCTGCTTCTTTAAGCACATCTTGCAAGTCCACATCTTGGCATAGGTCCAGCTCTATCTCAAAGCTATCAAATGTATCACCAGGTTTAAACCTCATCATCCTAGACAAGTTAAAAATACAGATTCCAGATAGTCCAAACTTAGTAAACTGAACCTCTCCGTCTTCTCTATGGATTTCCTCACCTTCTTTGAATAGCTTTACTTCTGCAGAAACTCTAATGCCAGAAAGCTTTGACAAATCCATATCACCGCATTCTATAGGTGCAAGCGAAGGAACTAGCCTTGTCACTGTGTGGCCAAACGCCCTTAGCCATTTGTAGCCATCACCAGTAGAACCATATACTGGAGCAGCCTTTCCGCCTGTTGCAACTACAACTGCCTTAGCTTGTAATTTATGTTTACAAGCCGAGTCTTCATAATTTGATTTATTTACCACTATTTCAAAGCCGTTACCATCGGCATTATACGACACATGCTCCACAGTTGTGCCCGAATATACCTTTATCTCCAGCTGCTCTAGCCTTAATGTGAGAAGGTCTGAAACATCAGCAGCGGACTCCGACACAGGATATAGAAACCCTCTATCGTTAGTCTTGGTAACTATACCGATTGAACTCAAAAATTTAATAACCTCGTTAAACCCTTCCGCGTTTACATTGGTTATATTACATCTTCCATTTCCTGTTGCACGAAGCTTACGGCCCATAATTTCATTTTTCTCAATCAAAACTACATCAAGTTCAGCATTGCTGCGCTTGGCGCTTATAGCAGCGGACATTCCTGCGGGACCACCACCTATGATTACAATATCGGTTTTTAGAGATTTAGGCAGTGATAGTTTAGTTGACACACCTTTCTTTCCCTTATGCTTATGAGCCATATTTACACCTTCTCATTTTTACAAAATCAATACAAATTATATCATAATAGGCTAACACAAACATGCTTTGATGATTGTATTAGCCTATAAGTCTTTTAATTATTAAGTTTAATTATTCGCTTTATCCTATGCGAACTTTTCTGCTGCAGCCTTTAGCTGTTCAGCCTTATCTGTGTCTTCCCATCTAACGCCAAGCGCATCCCTACCGAAATGACCGTAAGCAGCTAGTGATCTATAGATTGGTTTCAAGAGGTCAAGCTGCTTGATGATCGCAGCTGGTCTCATATCGAAGTTCTCCCTTACCAGTTTAGCGATATCCTCGTCCTTCAGGCTTGCAGTTCCGTATGTGTTTACGTATACGGAAACAGGCTCTGCAACACCGATTGCATATGCTAGCTCAATCTCGCACTTACGAGCAAGTCCAGCAGCGACGATGTTCTTTGCAATATATCTAGCCATGTATGCGCCACTTCTATCAACCTTAGTAGGATCTTTACCGGAGAATGCACCACCGCCGTGGCTAGCATATCCGCCATAAGTATCAACAATAATCTTACGTCCAGTCAGACCCGAGTCACCCTTAGGGCCACCAATAACGAATCTACCAGTTGGATTTACAAACAGCTTTGTCTCGTCGTCGATTAGCTCAACAGGAATTATTGGCTTAATTACATGCTCAACCATATCGCGTCTAATCTGCTCAAGTGTTGCATCAGGATCATGCTGTGTTGAAATAACTACAGTATCAACTCTTACAACCTTGTCGTCATCGTACTCAACAGTTACCTGAGTCTTGCCGTCTGGTCTTAGATAGTTTAGAGTGCCATCTTTTCTGACTTCAGCGAGCCTTCTTGCTAACTGGTGAGCAAGCGAAATAGGCATTGGCATAAGCTCATCCGTCTCGTCACAAGCGAACCCGAACATCATACCCTGGTCTCCTGCACCAGTCATTGCATCGTCGCCAGCTTCTGTGCCTTCCTTAACTTCGTATGACTCATTTACACCCATAGCGATATCTGGTGACTGCTCTTCAATGCTTACAAGTACTGCACAAGTGTTGCCGTCAAAACAAACTTCGCTGCAGTCATATCCGATTCCCTTAACAACATCTCTTACGATGCCTTCAATATCAACAGTGCACGTAGTAGATATCTCTCCAAATACGAGTACAAATCCTGTCTTAGTTGCTGTTTCACAAGCTACGTGGGCGTGTGGGTCTTCAGCAAGTATTGCGTCAAGAATCGCATCAGATACCTGGTCGCATACTTTGTCAGGATGACCTTCTGTAACCGACTCTGATGTAAATAACTTCTTCATTAAAACCTCCTTTGGACAGCCGTTCTTCTGCCCTCTCTGCAAAATAAAAAACTCTTCCGCATGAGCCACATGCACGAAGAGACAATTTCCATGTATGAATATGTCTCCTCATCTTTCAGGCTTTACCTGTGGGACTTGGCACAACCGCAATAAGCGACGCTGCCGCGAGTTCACCGGGCCCATTCCCTCACTCGCTCTTAATAAGGATTTCAAAAGTATTATATATGTATTTTGGTGGGTGTCAAGTTGCATATGTTACATATCAAGGTTTTTTGAGAAAAATACTATCGAGAGCGAGATTCTCACTCACTTTTGGTATAATTAAAATGTTATGGATTAATAAGGAGATTAAACATGCCAGAACTTAAGGTTGTAGAAGGTAAACTTTCAAATAAATATAATCATTTTAATGACTACCGCTTCGACTCATGTATCGCTACTGACACACGTCTTATGGGCGTCGTAGCCATGAAGGTTTCTTGGACTGCAAAGGATGGAAGCAAGGATAAGCTATTCCAGCTTATTCACTTAGATTTCTCTGAGTACGGTGTCGATGATTATCGTGAGATATTTTCAAATGCTGAAAATCCTGAAGGTGGTCGTGAAGTTAGGTCGGAATGGAAACGAATTTCGGGTAGCCTAGGTGGTAACGAAGTTAAGATTCCGTTCTTTACAATGGTTCAGCTTATAGATGAGGTTGTGGCAACAAACGAGAAGTACTACGAAGGACACGAACTGTTTATTCAGGATTTTCGTAAGGAAACACTCATTAGACTTGATCTTATGAAGGAAGCATCAAGAAAGCTTTTACATGAAACCTCTGCATTTGAAGATAAAAGTAAAGAGGGTCAGCAATTAATCTGCAAGTCCCCTCTCACATCTTTTGAACTTATCAACTACTTCCTGATGAGGATACTCGATAAAGATTTTCACGGTGCTTCATTCCTTGGTGAGGTTAATGTTAGCGAGATGGAGAGAGAAGCAGATTTAAAGAGATTGGACTCGCTGAACTTGTCAGAAATAAGATATCAAAAGCGACCACTGCCGCAACTCCTACCGGAGAAGCGACAGTGTACAAGTGTAGGTTCACAGCGCTTTCCGATACATATATCTATGGAGAAGCGCTGATCACGCTATCACCGCGCAGCCTCACGCGAACACGCCGCATCCTAGAGTTCGAGGTGACAACACTGATGCACATATCGAATTACGAGGCAGCGCTCCAGCTCCAGCAGGCTGAGTATATAACATTGTACGAATTAACAGTGCCTGCAGAAGCGTTCGATTTAGATGATTCCGTCTTCGGGGCAGATGCCACGATGTCGCCAGCCCCTAACGGAATCGTATATATCCTATACAACAAAGATAATTACCATGTGGATTCATCTAATTATTTTATGAATCATGACCTATACGGAGCCTATCTGTTAACACCTAACGACGAGCTCGTAGTCATGAGTCATGACATCATCAAGATAACCAACATGGAAGCAGATATTGGCCGAAGCATGAACTCGAGCAAGCTCAAATTAAGGGGTAGATATAAGCTAGAAACTCAAGTATTTAAGAGCTTTTCTGAGACGTCTGGGGCGAAGTTTAGCGAGATGATTTACAGTCCTGACGATAATAACTAATTTTATTTGTCAACGGTTGTTCTTTTTTGATTAATAGATTTGATGTAAGTTATCCACATCGCTTGATTCCTAATAAAATGCACACATCAAGAATTATCCACATAAAAATCAAAAATCGTATACAATCTTTTCAACATGCCAAAGTGGATAAGTTGATAATCGCAAATTCGCATTTTTCAAGGCTTAGCGATTGTAAATCTAGATGTCAAGAGAAGTTATCAACAGTTTCAAAAAATAATTTTACATATTTTTGTTCGATTTGTGAAAGAACAGCTTAGCAGGGAGGAAAAATGAAAACAGAAAAAGTTTTCCACAGTGACCAATACTTAAAAACGCTCGAGGCGACAATAACTGATATAATTATCGCCAAAGATAGAGCTGAAATCATAACCGACAGAACCATTTTCTTTGCCGAAGGCGGTGGACAACCTGGCGATAGAGGAACTCTCTTTTTATCGACTGATAATAGCAAAACCGTATCTATTTACGACACACACGATTCAGGTGATGCGGTGGCGCATTACACCAAGGATGAGGTCCCTTTTGCTATCGGAGATGTGGTCATAATGGAACTTGATTGGGCGTTCCGCTTTACAAATATGCAGAGACATTACGGTGAGCATATACTCAGCGGCGCGATCTATAAACTTTATAAGGGAGCTAATAAGGGCTTCCACATGGGACAGAATTATATAACTATAGACATCGATCTGGGCGGCGAGCTTATGACAGCAGAGATGCTCGAAGAAGCTGAGACATTAGCCAACGAAGCTTTATGGAAAAACTTACCTATACAGGCTCATCAATTCGATTCAATTGAGGCTGCCAATGATATGCCCCTCAGAAAAGCTGTTAATGAAAAAGTCGATGGAAACGTCGTAATTGTTACAGTTGGTGATCAAAAGGATCCATTTGACTGTTGTGCGTGCTGCGGTACCTACCCTGCTACGAGCGGCGAAGTTGGTATCATTAAGATATTTAAGGCAGAGCCTAACAAGGGTATGACGAGAATATATTTCGACTGCGGCAGAAATGCGCTACTCCACTATCGTGAGTCTCACAAGATTCTAACTGAGATAGCTGAAAAATTTTCATCAAAACCCGAGAACCTCATGAGTGCACTAAGTAAGAGGGATAAGGAAGAAGCAGACCTAAAGGCCGAGCGAGCACACCTAGCAGAGTATGTTCGCACTGCTGAAGCACAGTCTATTGCTAATAGCTATGAAGCAGACTCTAAATTTGTGTATAGAGAATATGACAGCATCTCACCTAACGACCTGCAGAAGCTCGGATTTAAGGCTCTGGAGCTGATTGAGGGATACAAGCCACTTCTTGCTCTTGCAAATGCTCCTTCACACACGCTCATGCTCGTTTCCGACGGGTCATACCATTGCGGCAACCTCGTAAAGGAACACGCAAAGGAGTTTGACGGCAAAGGCGGTGGACGAGACGATAATGCGAGAGCACAATTTGATAGCAAGGATAATTTAGCAGCCTTTATAGAGGTAATAAAACATAATTTATAGGTTGATTAATTATCCGATAGATTATGTTATAATCAGCTTAAGGAGGCGATGTTATGTCAAATAAAGTCATAGTAACAATCGGAAGAGAATTTGGTAGCGGTGGTCACGAGGTTGGCAAGCGACTTGCTAATGAACTAGGCATCAAGTTCTACGACAACGAATTTATCAGCATGGCAGTTCAGAAGACTGGATTCCACGAGGAGTATGTTAAGAACAACGAGGAGAAGGCTCCTGATTTTGCAGCTAGCGCCCTATTTTCAGGTATCGAGCTGTATCAGCCATCTCCATACGACAAGATTCAGGCGGAGGAATACAAGCTTATCAGAGAGATTGCTGCCGAGGATAGTTGCGTAATCGTTGGTCGTGGTGCTGATTACATATTAAGAGACCAGTCACACGTAAGCATTTTCCTATTTGCTCCACTAGAGGATAGGGTAAAGCGTAAGCTAGCGCTTCTATCTGCACAGGAAGCTAAGAATATGACTCCTGCTAAGATGGAGAAAGTCGTTAAGCAGATGGACAAGCAGCGCCGCAGATACTATGAGTACTACACCGATACCAAATGGGGTGATAGAGATTCATATGATTTGCTTATCAACACTAGTCGTGCCGGTATCGACGGTGCAGTAAAGATTGTCAGGACATACATTGAATCGAGCCGCGGCGAAAGTATGATGCCAGACTAGAGGTTTGCATCTGATGTCATCTTTCGGATGGTTAACTCGACATTTCAATAAAATAAAACGCAGATGTTTGGATGAATCATAGAAGACTCTTCATAGGCATCTGCGTTCTTTATTTTCATTTATTCCAGTATATCTATATCGACTTCAAATATTCAACCTCGGCAGGTCCAAGCTTTCTATAGCCACCTACTGCCAATCTTCCAATTACGAGATTTCCTATCTTGATTCGTTCTAGTGTCTGAACTGGTGTATCGATAGCTTTAAACATACGGCGAACCTGATGATTCTTGCCCTCATGAATAGTGATATCAACTACAGTTGAGTTCCTATTGTGCTTTCTAACCTCAACCTTAGCTGGAGAAGTTCTAAATCCACCTATATCTACACCCTTTTCGAGTCTTGCAATCTTACCACGTGTAAGAATTCCCGATACGACAGCGCGGTATGTCTTGTCAAGCTCCTTCGAAGGATGCATTAACTTATTGGCAACATCTCCGTCATTTGTAAGAATAAGAAGTCCAGATGTATTGTAGTCAAGTCTTCCCACAGGGAATATTCTCCTGTCCTCATCCTGAATAAGGTCGAGAACTGTAGGTCTATCCTTATCATCAGAGGTAGTGGTCACATAACCCACTGGCTTATTTAGCAAAATATACGTCTTCCCCACTTCGAGTGAGATTTTTCTACCATCACATATAACCTCGTCATCAGGCTGAACATCGTAACCAGGCTCTCTCATAATCGCACCATTGACTGCGACTTTGCCCGCTAGAATTAATTCATCAGCCTTTCTCCTGCTAGTAACACCACAGGATGCAATGTATTTATTTATCCTCACTATCCGCATCTCCTTCAAAATTAATCGATAGCTGCTCGTGAGCATTTTCGTCTTCGTATTCCTCTATATCATCAAACTCAGTTATATCCGGAAGTTCCTTAATCGACGTGAATCCAAATTTCTTGAGAAACTCATCTGTCGTTTTATACAGAAGTGGACGACCAACGCCTTCAGATCTTCCAGCTACGTCGACTAAATCCTTGCTCATGAGTCCATCGATAACTCTCTCACTCTTGATGCCCCTTATAGAATCAACTTCACCCTTAGTAACTGGCTGTCTATAGGCGATGATTGCCAGGACTTCGAGTGCTGCCTGTGAAAGCTTCTTAACTTTGACCGGAGTGCAAAGCTTCTCGATAAATAGCTCATTTTCAGCATGAGTTACGAACTGAAATGCACTATCAACTTCTCTGATTCTGATTCCACGTCCCATCATCGCATATTCACGCTGTAGCTCTAGGAAAAGCTCTTTTACTTCCTTCTTATCAGCATCCAGAACCTCTGCTGCGTCCTTAACCTTAAGCGGCTCACCCCAGACAAACATCATCGATTCAAGTGCTGATTTCATTACCTTATCATTGTACATCTGTCTGAACCTCTTTCTTAATCACGCTGATATTTCCGTAGTTTTTCTCTTGTTTAGCGTCAACTTCCTGCATTTTAATCATTTCTAGAAGCGACATGAACGAAAGTGTTATATCATACCTATCCGCCTCTTCAGGCACTAACTCGGTAAAATCAATATACTCTCCAACCGAAGCTTTATCCTTTATGATAGCTGTCATATAGCTTATACGATCTTCAATCGAAGCACGCTCACGCTTGATTCTCTGATACCTCTTCTTGACATCAGCTACTCGCTTTTTCTTCTGCAAAAATGCATTGAACGCATTAACGAACTGCTCGATATCAGCCTTTAGAAGTTCGTCAGGTGAATCAAGGTATTCCGACATATCCTCAGCAGGTTTCTCATGAATACATTGATTGGCTTCCAGTCTCTCCTGAAGCATCTCAGCAATTTTCTTAGTCTTAACGTACTCAGCAAGCCTGCTCGCTAGTTCCATGCGAGGGTCTTCGTCAATTTTACGACTTCTCCAGCATCGTTGACGCGAGGCAGCAACATGTGTGACTTAAGCCTGATTAACACTGCCGCCAACACTATAAATTCGCTGCTCACTTCGACGTTAAGCTCACCCATCTCTTTGAGATAGCCGATATACTGCTCAGTGATTTCAGCAACCTTTATGTCATATATGTCCATCTTGGCATTCTGAATCAGATAAACCAGCAAATCGAATGGCCCTTCAAATTTATCAATTCTTACTTTATACAAGTGCCGCCTCCATGCTTAAATTCATCATCAAAATAAATCTCTTCGAGATACAGCCCTTCTGGCGGTGCTGTAAATCCCGCTTTGCTCCTGTCGGTAGAAGCTATTATGTATTTCATCTCCTGAGCTTCCTTCTTGCCAGTTCCTATTTCAATCAATGTGCCGACCAGAATCCTGACCATATTATAGAGAAATCCGTCACCAGTAACTCTGATGACAGTCCTAGTATCTTCTTCTGTTATTGAAATATCTGTAATCGTTCTAATCGTAGTCTCTCTAGGAATTCCCCCAGCAGTCTGAAAAGAAGCGAAATCATGTGTTCCCATAGCTAAACTTGCCGCCTCACGCATAGCCGCATGATCTAAAGGAAAACTGTAATGGTAAACGTGATTCCTCTCAAAAATATCTCCACTTCTATCGATAATATACTTATACGTCTTGCCATGGCAAGAAATCTAGCATGAAAATCCATAGACACTTCGTCTGAGGAAATAATTCTGATATCTCCAGGAAGACCGCTGCGCCCAAGACCGCCAGCTCCAAACCTCCTGTTCATGATGTCTGCTAGCTTCTCTGTCGGAAGCGGATTATCCCATACGAAAGAGCAGCATTGACCAAGAGCGTGAACGCCGGTATCTGTACGGCTAGTGCCATTTACAGGCACTTCGTAGCCGGCAATAAAGCGAAGTACATGCTCTACTTCACCTTGAACTGTTCTCACGTCAGGTTGCTTCTGCCAACCATGAAAGTTCGTACCGTCATATTGAATTTTAAGAAGAATATTCTTGCTGTTCTCAGACATATTAACCTTTCTCTATGTTTAAATATGCTTAATCACTATTATGCGATATAAAAATTAATAGTAATTTAGATGCGTTATATAAGCACCAGCGGAAGATAATCCCATAGCACCAGCACATATATTGCGACTGCCGGAAGTGCATACACTAGCATCGGTCTGTGCTCGTCAGCATCAAACCTCTTAGTGATGCTTAGGTATACGATGTGGATAAGTGCAAGAATTGAAATCATAATAAATATCGCAAGCACTCCATTAACACCTGTCACAAGGCCTACCGAAATATAGAACTTCAGGTCAGCCCCACCTATTACAGTCTTATGGTATATTATCCTTCCTAGTCCATATGTTGCAAGCCCTAGCGAAAGTCCGATTAGCGCACCATAAAGCGGTTCGAGCATCTTCTCGTTGAAGCTCACGAAACCGACTGCAGATACGGCAAGTAAAGCGTTAAGTTGATCAGGCACCACCCTATACTTAGCATCACATATAGCCATCATTGAGACAATAAAAATTACCATCATGCCAGCAATCATGAACTGAGTTGATTCCCTAACGGCCATAAATACACCGCTCGCACCAAAAAACACCGTAAAAACCAGCTTCCATGGAGTACTAGCGAGTCTCTGTCTTTCACTTTCCGTGTCTTTAATAAGTGCAGGAGGCAAACTTTCACCTTCCTCCTGAAACCATCTTACAGGCATATTATTGAACCAGACAACTATGCCATTGCCTAGTAGCAAAGCAATAACTACTGAAATCACCGCTTTGATTATCATAAATACGTAATATTGATCCATTTGCTAATTATAACATACAATATAATGAATAAGGCACCCAAAAGGGCGCCTTAAATTACCTATTATAAGCGTATAATCACTAACACTACCTCTTGTTCGATCGTCGCCATACATTTACTTCCTTAGCCGAATGAATCAGTTCTTCTCTAAATTCAGGATGCGCAAGATTAATCAGCTTCTCAGCCCGCTCCCATACAGAAGCTCCAGCAAGGTTCTCAATACCGTACTCGGTAACCATTGTGTACGCCTGGCTTCGAGGGTCTGTAATGATATCTCCACCTGTAAATATAGGCTTGATATTCGAATGTAGGTTACCCTTTCTATCTGTAAATGTAGAAGGAAGAGCTATGAAGCTCTGAGCCTTAGGATTTTTAAACCCTGCAGTTAGGAAGTCTAGCTGCCCCCCAGTCCCACTAATGTGACGCGTACCCGCACTCTCTGCTGAAATTTGTCCAAATAGATCCACTGCAATGCAGCTATTTATAGATACGAAGTTGTCTAGCTGCCCGATTACATCGAGTCCATTAACATAGTTAATCGGTGCACAGCACATGCTAGGATTATTAGCAACCCAGTCAAAGAGTTCCTGAGTACCGTGAGCTATACTGAATACGGACTTACCTCTCATGATGCCCTTTTTATTAAGGTTAGTTATCTTTCCAGCCTTATACATGTCAAGATAAGCATTGACGAGAAGTTCAGTATGAATCCCCAGATTCTTTAGATCCGAATTTGCGATTAGCTTTCCTATCGCATCAGGCATACCTCCAACACCCAGCTGAATGCAAGCACCATCAGTCATTCTATCTACGATTAATTCCGCTATCTTCTCCTCTACTGGACCAGCGACGATTGACGGGAACTCTGTCAGACCCTCGTGCTCACCTTCGATGACCATATCTACTTCAGAGATATGGATTGTATTTTCTAGGCCATGCACATTAGGAAGGTTCTCATTTACCTCTAAGATGATAAAATCCGCTACATCAAAAACTGCACGAGCATGAGAATTGCTCATTGCCATGTTAAAGTAACCATGTTCATCCATCGGGGTAACACCCATGACTGCTACGTTAACAGTCAGAAAGCGCCTGTAGTAGTCAGGAAGATTTCTAAATACCATAGGTATGAACTTACAGAGCCCCCTATCTGACAGCTTTCTCTCATAGCCGATCATGTGCCATGAATTTGTATGTGAAATGCTCTGCATCTGGATCCTGCTCTGCTATCTGTAGCGGCTTAGTTATCAGTAGAGCGCGCACTTTTACATCTTCAAGTTCATCCTTCCTAGCGGCAAGCGCCTCATCAAATAGAGCTGGAAAGCCTTGATAGCAACCGAAATCCACCCAGTCTCCGCTCTTTACAACCTGTGCAGCTTCATTTGGGGTTCTTAATTTTTGATTATATATTTCTCTATAGTTCATTGATATCATCTAACCTTTCGTCTAGCCAAGTTCTGATGTCATCGTACACAACTTCTCTATCTGTTTCGTTTAATATTTCATGCCTATCATCGTGATAAAGTTTGATATCCACGATGCATTTCGTATTGCTCACATACTGCATGTAAGCTTTTCTTACGCCTTCACCGAAGTCTCCTACTGGATCTTCCGCTCCTGATACGAACAACATGGCGAGATTCGGAGAGATAGTCCTAGTTCTGCCCTTATCGATGCACTTTAGAATACCTTTAAACATCTCTTTGTACGCATTTACTGTGAACGTGAAGCTGCACCATTCTTCTTCGCAGTACCAATCTACGATTTCTGTATCCTTTGTCAGCCAGTCAAAAGGTGTTCTCGCAGGCTTAAACTTTTTGTTAAACGACGAAAATGCAATCGAGTTAATCAGCTTGCTCCTGTGATGTGGACCTCTAGCTGCTTGAATAATTGATGCTAGCATGCTTCCAGCATGTATTGTTAATGCTTTATTCTGGCTTGTACCCATAACTATAGCGCCAGCAAGGCCTTCCGAATAGCTCGTTCCGTCCTTCTCCTGTTCCGTTAGATACTGACGAAGCAGTATCGAACCCATGCTGTGTCCAAGTATGAAGTATGGAATACTAGGGAATTCCTGACTTGCTCTTTTTCTAAGCTCATGTATATCTGAGATTAATGTCTGATTGCCGTGATCACCAAAATAACCGTAATCATCAGGTGTAAGCGCTGATTCTCCGTGCCCAAGTATGTCATGGCCAACAACAACATAGCCATGATCTGTTAGATACGAAGCAAAAGCACTATATCTGCCTATAAATTCAACCATTCCATGGATAATTTGCAGAACAGCCTTTGGTTTCTCATCCGGTATCCATTTTCTCACATGTATTGGGGTTTTTAAATCTGCCGACATAAATGTTTCATCAATTTTTTTCATCAGTTCATTCCCCTCCTAGCAAACTTATCATAATTATTTAAATTATTTATTTGGAAATCTTCTGTCCGTGGTACTGATAGTATGTTGTCTGTAATCTTCCGTTGTACAGCTTTCGTCTTCTATCGGCCTTTCTATCAAAGATTTCCTCAACATCGCGGTCCGTCGTTATCATGAAGAGCGACCATGTCGGGTCTTTTTCAAGTATCTCTTTTAGGCGCACATATATCTTGCGAATCGCTTCCTTATCACCAATTCTCTCACCATATGGAGGATTTGTGATGATTATTCCGTTAGACTCATCCGCTCTAAATTTACGCATGTCCATACGGCTGAACGTAATATCCTCTTCTACGCCAGCTTCCATAGCATTAGCCATTGCTGCGGCAATAGCTTTACCGTTTATATCAAAGCCTTTTATGAGTACCTCACTATCGTAATCAACTGCGTTATATGCCGCCTGCCTCTCTTCATTCCAGAGCTCCTCAGGGATAAAGTCCCAAGACATCGCTGCAAACTTACGGTTAAGTCCTGGCGCAATATTTCTAGCCATCATAGCAGCTTCAATAAGTATAGTTCCTGATCCACAACATGGGTCGACAAGAAGCCTCGACACGTGATCTGGATTATCCTTATCCCTACGCATCACACCTTCTTTCCAGAAGCTAAGTCTAACAAGTGCCGCAGCCAAAGTTTCCTTCATAGGAGCTGCAACGTCAACAGCCCTATAGCCACGCTTATGGAGTCCTGCCCCAGAAGTATCTAGAAGTATCGTTACATGATTCTTGAGTATGGAAAATCTGATGCGATAGTTTGCACCAGTCTCATCAAAATGATTCTGTACATAGAAATCCGATAGTCGTGAAACTATCGCCTTCTTGATTATACTCTGACAAGATGGAACGCTGTGAAGATTTGATTTTACTGAAGTTCCCACTACTGGGAATGCTGCATCGACAGGCAAAGAAGTCCTCCCATCCGATTCCCCTAACCTGCTGGAACAGCTCTTCGAATGTCGATGCCTTAAATTCAGTCACCTTAATGTATACTCTATCCGCAGTTCTAAGCCACATATTGGAATGTACAATGGCTCTCTCATCACCAATGAAGGTGACTTTTCCATCTTCGACTTTAACTACGCTGTATCCAAGATCCTGTAGCTCCATCTTAACTACTGCTTCAAGTCCAAATGTCGCAGTTGCAATTAATTCATATTTCATATGCTATACTTTCTCGAAAACTCATCATAGAGTTCGGTGAATTCAACGCTATCCTTATCTTTAAAATCTCTTACAAACTGATGCATGTGTAGATGATTCTGCTTTAGTTCAATCTCGGCTGCAGCAATGTTTGAGCAGTGGTCGGAAACCCTCTCGATATCCGCCAAGATGTCATTTAATATGAATCCTAGCTCTATAGTACAGATTCCATTTTTAAGACGCGTAATATGATTTGCTCTAATCTGCTCAACTATGTTATCAATTAGCTCCTCTAGTGGCTCTACCATAAGAGCTGTCTTGGTATCCATCTCAAGTATCGCTTTGCCAGACAGCGCGAGTATCTCGCTCACGGCTTCGCTCAGTATATCAAGTTCACGTCTAGCCTCTTCAGAGAATGAAAGCCCTTTGCTTTGAAGTTCATATATGCTTTCTGCGATATTGAGCGAATGATCACCAATTCTCTCCGCATCGGTGATACTGTGGAGCATCATCGAAACATTCGCCGAGTCTCTCTCCGGAGAGCTCAACCTTTGCAAGACTCACATTGAAGGAACCAAGCTGGTCTTCATAGTAATCTAAGAGTTTCTCATCGCTTTTAATCTTCTCAAACAGCTCATCACTATATCCGCTCGATAGCGTAATCGCGTCTCTAAAGTTCTGAAAAGCGATCTCAACCATCTCGTTGGTCTTTGCCCTAGCCTCCTCAACGGCAATCGATGGAGTGACAAGGAGTCTCTCATCTAGGAAAACCTCAACTTCTTCGTCCTCTTCACCACCTACAAATTTATGGCTGATTGTAACGAGCTTTTCAGCAAACGGAAAGATAATAACTGTCGTAAAAATGTTAAATAGCGAATGGATAATAGCAATATCAACAGGTGTAACTGTTTTATTAATAAAGCTGAAATTGATTAGGTAGTGACCGATACTATATAGCGCCATGAATATAATCGTTCCAATTATATTAAATGCGATATGGACAACTGCTACACGTTTCGCATTCTTATTTACGCCAATACTCGAAATAACCGAAGTTACACAAGTTCCTATATTCTGTCCCATAATAATAGGAATGACCATGCCATATGTCAGCCCACTAGTCATGGATAGAGCCTGCAAAATTCCCACCGAAGCCGAAGAGCTTGAATGACTGCAGTTACGATAACTCCAGCAAGGATTCCAAACACAGGATTGTTAAATGCAGTAAGCACCTTTGCAAACTCTGGCATATCCTTGAGTGGCTCCATAGCTGAACTCATGAAATTCATGCCATACATAAGCACTGCAAATCCAAGCATTACGGATCCTGCATCCTTGCGCTTGTCCGATTTACTCACCATCATCATCAGAACGCCGATCAAAGCCATTATTGGCGAAAACGCCTCTGGCTTGAGTAATTTCAATAATATATTGTCACTGCTTATTCCAACTAAGCTGAGCATCCATGCTGTAACAGTAGTACCAATATTAGTACCCATGATAACGCCAACAGACTGCTCAAGAGTCATGATGCTAGAGTTTACAAGACCTACAAGCATGACCGTCACTGCCGAAGAACTCTGAATAACTGCAGTTACACCGAGTCCAAGCAAGAGAGATTTAAACTTATTTGACGTCATTGACTTCAAAATCCCCTCTAGCTTGCCGCCTGCAAGTTTCTCAAGCCCTTGTGACATTACCGACATCCCATATAGGAACAGCGCCAATCCTCCAAGCAAGTTGATTATCGAAAAAATATCCATAAATTACATCTCCAATTAATACCCATGCGATTATGCACATACATCTTAATATTTTATCATATTGCTAGTATATCCGCCTTGTTTTTGATAGATAATTTCGATACTTTTGCTGCTTTTACTCTTCTCATGTATTAATTCTTTATAAATTTTCTAGAAGTTACTGCTATAGAATAGTTGCAATTGAAAAGCGCAGCCTTAAAGCCGCGCTTTTATAATATTAAGAGGTGTATATCTATAAATGATATTTTAATGAATGAAAACCTCGAAATACAGGGACTCCAGTATATGTTAGCACATCCACCTGATTGGTCATAGCTTGATATGCGCCAGATGCGAGAGCTGCAATCTCCCACTCCCCTGGCATAACCCACGTTTCCGAGATCCAGTCTACGTATTTCTCTAAACTCCTTACTATATATTCGCTTCTAGCAAGTCCGCCGGTGATGAGGATTGCATCGACGTCTCCTTTGAGCACGCACGCACATTCTCCCACAGCCTTTCCAAACTGATATATCATCGCATCGAGAACAAGCTTTGCATACTCGTCATTGTCCTCTTCGATGCGTCTCATGATCTCCTGAACATCTGCAGTTCCTAGGTGGCTATTGAGTCCGCTATTCCTAACAATCAAATCCTCTAATTCTTCGTGCGTATAGTCCCCGCTAAATGCCATATCGATTAGCTTCTTTGCCGGAATTGTTCCTGCTCTCAGAGGGGTCATTGGACCATCGCCGATGAGATTATCATTGCTATCTATCATCCTGCCTTTCTGGTGAGCTGTAATGGATACGCCTCCACCAAGGTGACAGATTATGAAATTGGACTCATTGTAATTAATGCCTTTCTCTAAGCAGTATCGCCTTGCCACTTCTTTTTGATTTAAGCAGTGAACGTGACTGTCTCTATAAATTCCTTTGATACCAGTAACGCGTGCTAAATCCTGAAATTCATCGGTATCAGGTGGGTTAACGATATATGCCTTTGCATCGTATTTGTTGGCGAGCTGCCTTGCTATTTGAGAAGCGAGTAGCGCAGGATGATGCACACCAGAGGCCGCTGTCTCACAGTCGTATATGATTTTATCATTTATACAATATACACCACTAGTCGAAGGAAGAAGCCCTCCCCCTCTACCGACAAATGCATCTACCTCTTGTAACTTAACACCATTACATGCGCATCTATTTTCCACGAGCAGCTTTCTGTAGCTGAGCTGCTCCTGTATACTGCCAAATTGAGAAAGCTCATCTTTCTTGTGATAGATATTCTCGATAAAAACCTTTTCGCAGTTGTGGTAAAATCCAAATTTTGTGGATGTCGACCCAGGATTAATAGCGACTATGTTATATATCTTTTTGTCCATGTTATCCCCCTTCGGCAGCTTTTTAAGAACAGGGGAATGCAAGACGTGCTCACACCCCCCTGTACTTGCCGTTTTAAGCAGTCTCTCTTGCTGCTTTGATCGAATCGATTAGCAGCGGAACTACCTTGAATAAATCACCTGTGATTCCATAATCTGCAATTTCGAAAATTGGAGCTGTCTCATTCTTGTTTATTGCAATGATACATTCAGAGTCCTGCATTCCTGCCTTGTGCTGAATAGCTCCAGAGATACCGAGCGCAACATATATCCTTGGATGTACAGTCTTACCTGTCTGTCCTACCTGATGATCTGCACTAATCCAGCCAGCATCAACGCAGGCTCTCGATGAACCCACTACTCCGCCGAGTAATTCTGCAAGCTCTGTTGCGAGTGCGATTCCGCCTTCAACGTCTTTTGCAATTCCTCTGCCAACAGAAACTATTACATCTGCTCCAATCAGATCTACCATTTTCTTTGCAGCCTTAACAATATCGAGAACCTCTGTCTCTATGTCTGCTGCAACTAGTTCGAACTCTGGGTGCATAATCTCTATATTTGCTGCACCAGATTCATCATAAGGTCTCTTCTGCATTACGCCAGGTCTTACAGTTGCCATAGCAGGTCTGAACCTAGGGCACACGATGGTAGCCATCAAGTGTCCACCAAAAGCAGGACGAGTCATCTTAAGATTAGTATTTACGTCAAATAGCTTTGTATCAAACTTCATGTTATCAACGTCGAGAGACGATCCCGAACGCAAGAAGTTAACGTATCCATCTAGATCTATATCTAGGTGTGTACAGTCTGCACAAAGTCCTGTGTGAAGTCTTGCCGCACACCTTGGAGCAAGGTCTCTACCAATATTTGATGCTCCAAATAGCATTACTTCTGGCTTGAACTCTTGTACCGCTTCGCTAATAACTTTAGTATACCCGTCAGTAGTGTAATTTTTGAGCAGTGGACTATTATATACATATACGCCATCTGCATCGTATCCACCAAGTTCTGCAGCAAGTCCGTCTACGTCATCACCGAGAAGTATGCCGTATAGTTTGCATCCTAGCTCATCTGCGAGCTTTCTACCCTCGGATATAAGTTCAAATGTTGTTGGCATCATCTTGCCCTGGCGCTGTTCACAGAATACCCATACATTCTTGAAAGCGTCGATTTGCGAACTATCGTAAGCCATATTGAATTCTCCTTTCTAAATGATATGCTTGCCAGTCAAAATCGACACAAGCTCATCAGTGGTATTCTTGTCTGAACCTTCCATCATCATGCCACCGCCTTTAACAGGAGGTGTGAACGACTTGTAGATGTTGGTAGGAGAACCCTTGAGTCCGATAGTAGTCTTATCGATAAGCGGATGATTCTCAAGTGCCGCGAAATCCATAATTTTGAGAGGCATATCCCAGCATTTCTCAGTTCCGATTACGCTCATGTATCTTGGTGTATTGAGCTCCTTGATGCAAGTAATCATGCATGGAGTTGGAACCTTTACTAGCATATATCCATCTTCGAGCATTCTCTTGATAATAAGAGACTTGCCCTCCTTAGTAACTTCTCCTGCGTAAGTAACCTGTGGCAGATGAAGCTTCTCAGCTATCTGAGGACCTACCTGCGCAGTATCACCATCGATAGCCTGACGACCAGCGATTATTATGTCATCTTCTTCGATTCCATAAGTATCAATCGCTGCTGCTAGAATCTGTGAAGTAGCATAGGTGTCCGAACCTCCGAATTCACGAGCAGAAACCAGCACAGTCTCGTCTACACCCATTGCCATAAGCTCTCTAAGCATACCTTCTGCTGGCATAGGTCCCATAGTGAAAGCAACCACCTTATATCCGAACTCTTCTTTGAGAGTTAACGCCTGCTCCACTGCATTAAGATCATCAGGGTTAATGATTGTCTGCATCGAAGCACGGTTTAACGTTCCGTCCTCGTTTACTGCAACCTTGCCAGAGGTATCGGGAACCTGTTTAACTGTTACAAAAATTTTCATCTATTCCTTCCTCCTCTACTTAAGCAAATTATTTGCGATTACAACTTCCTGAATCTGGCTAGTTCCTTCAAAGATGCTCATGATGCGAGCGTCTCTATAAAGTCTTTCTACTCTATATTCCTTGATATAGCCATATCCACCATGAATCTGCACAGCCTTGTAAGCGCATCGGTTTGCAGCTTCTGCAGCGAAATATTTAGCTATCGAGCAAGCCATTCCTGCCTGAGGCGAATTCTGATCTTTGAGAATAGCTGCATGATATGTCAGCTGTCTAGCTGCCTCTACATCTGCCTGCATCTCAGCAATCATGAAGCTCACGCCTTGAAAATCTGCTATTCTACGGCCAAACTGCTTACGTTCTTTTGCGTACTTTACAGCCTCATCTAGGCAGCCCTGCGCTACTCCTACCGACATAGCAGCTACTCCGAGTCTACCTCCGTCAAGCGTCTTCATTGCATACTGGAATCCCTTGTTGAGAGGTCCAATAAGATTTGCCTTTGGCACCCTTACATCTTCAAATACTACATCAGAAGTTGGATATCCATTAATTCCCATCTTCTTCTCAGGTGCACCAAGTGATACACCGTCTGCATGCATATCCACGATAAACATCGATATTCCGCGAGAGCCCTTCTGTGATAAATCTGTCTTTGCATAGATGATAATCCAGTCAGCCATAGGCGCACCTGAAATGAAGCACTTACGGCCGTTGATTATGAAGTCGTCTCCATCTGGTATAGCAGTTGTGGTTGTTCCTCCAGCATCCGACCCTGCACCAGGCTCAGTAAGTCCGAATACGAGGATTTTCTCGCCGCTTGCAACCTGTGGGAGATATTCCTTCTTCTGAGACTCGCTTCCTGCAAGCAGAAGCGGACCTCCTCCAAGAGAATTCGAAGTGTTCGCGTATATTGCAAGAACTGCATCCTGACGAGCGAACTCCTCATCCATGAGCACATAAGTTAAGCTATCAGCTCCAGCACCACCGTACTCCTCAGGAATCTTCACTCCCATAAATCCGTAGCGTGACATCTTCTTGTGCATATCCCAGTTAAATTCACCAGTTTCATCTAGTTCATCCTGAAGCTCCTTGGTGAACTCTGTCTCTGCAAATTCACGAAACAGTTTTTGCTGCAACGCATGCTTTCGATCCAAAATCATTTACTTACCTCCTTAGCATGGTATCTCATGAGATGACTTGCCTTCAGTCATAATCTCATAGATGCTGTCAACTCCACATGCTGCCATAGATGCAGCAGCCTCTTCTGTAAAGAAAGCCATATGTGGTGTGTGATATACGTTTACAAATGAACGCAGATATTTGAGCTTAAAGTAAGGCATTCCTTCAGTTCTAATAATGTCTGTGTTATGTGGAATATGAATAATTCCAGTCTCCCCTGGGAAAGCATCGCAGAACAGTGCGCCAATCTTCTCACTTTCAACGCCTTCGATAATCGCATCCACATCGAGTAGCTCACCTCTTGCATTGTTAATTATTATTACGCCATCCTTCATCTTAGAAATTGCATCTTTGTTGATCATGCCTGTAGTCGCTGGTAGTAGTGGCATGAATTGTTATCACATCACATTCCTTGTATATGGTATCCATATCTACATAGGTTGCATATTCCTTAACCTCGTCATCCTGAACTACGTCGTAAGCAAGGATTTTGCATCCGAATCCGCTAAGAATCTTGATTACAGTTTTGCCAATCTTGCCAGCACCTAATATACCAACTGTGAGGGAGCGAAGCTCTCTACCCATCTTACCCTTGAGAGTAAAATCGTTATCATTTGTATTGTAGAGTGCCTTCTTCTGGTGGCGCATGCACATCAGAATCGCCATTACTGAGTATTCAGCAACTCCATTTGGAGCATATGAACCGTTGCAAAGTTTAAAGCCGAGTTCCTTAGCATACTCAACATTCATGTGATTATATCCAACACAGCGGGATGCTAGTACCTGAACGCCCATCTTCTTGAGTTCATCCAGCACCTCATTAGAGTAAGTGCTCTGTCCCAGTGTAGTGATTCCATCGCTACCTTCAGCTAGATTAACTGTAGTCTCATCGAGGTTTGCTCTTGTAATTACTACGTCGATACCGTATTTGTCACATAGATTTCTGATGACAGGCTCTTCATCAGGTCTAACTTCATATGCAGTAATTTTCATATCAATTCTCCTTTGTAAATCACTTTTCTTGTGTCAAATCTATGCATTTTTCTGCAAATTATTTATTAATCCCTAAGTGCTGGATCCATATCGATCGCAGCACCGATCTTAATCATCTCTTCTATCGCTTCTCCTGAATATCCGAGTTCTCCTAGGATATCCTTAGTCTGCTCTCCAAGATATGGTCCTCTCTCATAAGGTGGAAGACCCATCTGATCGAATAGAACCGGAGGTCTTACGAGCGTACGTTTATTTCCGTTGCTATAAGACATCTCATAGAAGCAATCAGAAGCCCATGCCTGCTTGTCTTCTAAGAGACTATCCCACTCCTGTGCAATTGCATATGGCAAATCATTTGCATCGAGGAGCTTGCACCACTCGTCACAAGTCTTTTTCTTGAATTCTGCTGTAATCCATGCAGAGAACTCTTCACGGTTAGGGATGAGGTTCTTCTGTGGGTAGTATCTAGCGTCATCTGCTAGCTCTGGGTAGCCCATTGCATTCATGAGTATTGGATAGTGTCTGTCGTACTGAGGCATTGCAATCTGTAGCCACTGTCCGTCAGCAGTCTCGTAACAGAGCACTAGTGGATTGCCAAGCTTCCATCTCTCCATAGGATACTGAGTGCTATCGGCACCGTACTGGCTAGCTTGGAGCATGAGTGATATATCCCAAATTGCACTGTGGAAGAGCGATACTACTACATGGTCTCCTTCGCCAGTCATCTTAGCCTTGAATAAAGCTGCCAAAACTCCAGCTGCTAGATTCATAGCTACTTGGTGATCTCCAAAACCTTGAACTGTCAGCATTGGCAAGCTATTCTTGTCACGAAGTGGTCCTAAGATACCACCTCTAGCGTAGAATGCAGTGAAGTCGAAACCTGGCAGATCCTTATCAGGACCTTTTTCTCCGTATCCTGATACATATCCGTAAACTAGTTTAGGGTACTTCTCATGTAGAGTTTCCCAATCGAGCCCAGCTCTCTTTAGAGGCGACTGACGCCAGTTACAGATAAATACGTCTGCTGTTGCCAGAAGTTTCTCAAGTGCTTCTCTTCCCTCTTCAGACTTCGTATTGAGCGAGATGCAAGTCTTACCTGCGTTCTCTAAGTCGTACGATGTATTTTCTTTCTGATCTAGAGGTCTACCTTCGTTCACCGCAGTGTAGCGAAGTGGATCTCCCATAGGTGGTTCAACCTTTATAACCTCAGCACCAAGGTCTGCCAGAAATCTCGCTGTACAAGGTGCTGCGATAAATGTTGCCATCTCAACTACTCTTATTCCCTCAAGTGGTCTATTTCCCATTTTATCCTCCTTGAATTTATCTATACGCTTGATGCGTTTTAAAACATTAACATGTCACGGAATGTTTCGAGGTTCGTCTTAACCTGCTCGAACTGCTTCATCTGTCTGTCAACTTCTACTAGTACTAGTGGCAGATCCTCTTCTTCACAGGCTTTCTTAATACATACGAAGTCAAATTCTTCAGGATCGCAGAACTTAGTCATCACCACGACCACGCCCTTTGCATGTCTCTCCTTTGCTATATCAACTATCCACTGAACTCTTGGCTTATCTACGTTGTATAAGACTGAACAATTATCAGTATTTGCAAATTTTTCAGCAAGTGCCTGAAGTGGTTCGTCACCAGTAGGTACGTCAGTTCTGTACTGTCTTGAGTGTGCACAGACATCATCAGCAACGATATGAATACCAATCTCGTCAAATGCTTCGCTTAGCCCCTCCATATCTGTAAGGATTCCCGAAACAACTACAGGATAATTTCCTATGCCTTCCTCAGCAGCCTCGAGCTCGGCGATGAATTTATTTACAAGAGCAGTGTGTTCCTCTACTAGCATATAGTTAGCGCTTGCAAATATATCGCTTCTATCCTGTACCGTTACTTCCGCATGTCTTGCTAACAGTTCATCTACTCGTCTCATCGCTTCGTTGTGTTCGTTATAAAGCCTATTTGACTCTGCCAGCTTTTCCATCGAGAACTTCGCTCCAGTACACTCTTCGAGGTCTTTGATAACTCTCTCATATCCTGCTCTTGTATAATTGATTCCATATGCAGGCTTTCTGTTCTGAGGGTAAGTCATAGGGATGAACTTGATGTCTGGAACTGCGTATTTCCAGTTTTCACCCATAGTCTTGAGAGTGTCACAGAGAGAAGGAATTATGATAGCACTTGCACCTTCGAACTTTCCGGCAATACCAAGCTCCAAAATTGACTGCACTATAGAGCACATAAATGCTGGAAAGTATTCTTTCGATCTATTGAGCTCCATATCAGCTCCCCATGTCCCCATTGGCACAAGCCCCATCGAGTGCATGATCTCATCAGGTGTATAATATGGGACAGTGAGCACGATCTTCTTGCCTTCAGCAATGTATTTATCCATCTGCTTGCGAGGAGAGGATGCTATCTCATGAAACTCTTTAATTGAACTGTATGCCATAGCTACTTATCTCCTTTCTCGGCTTTGTTAGAATCCATGATTTCCATGAGCCCCTGTACTCTCGTATCATACTGTGCTTCAGAGAAGTTTCTTGGATCCGCCTGATCTCCATCAAAGCTTGTAACTGGTATATCGCATGCTTCTCCAATTTGTCTGCTCATCTCGTACATGAAACCACTCCATAGTTTGCACGAGCGGTTAGTGTGAACAAGCAAACCTTCGACATGATTTTCCTTACAAAGCTTTATTCTCTTATCTCTCGACTTCTCGAGGTTTATAGCATTTGGTACGCTGCAGTAAGCCTTAATCATCTCTTCAAATGAGTGATAGTCGAAACCAAAAGCATCTGCATAAATCGTTGTTACCATGTTGATCCCTCTATCCTTGAGTCCGTGTGAAGTTGCTCTCAGATATGGCCAACAAGCTATTCCTTCGAACATTATTCTGTGCTTTTCTTCTGCCCTAAAAGTACTTGTTCCATTCAAGTGGTTTTCCTTGTACTCCTTGAGCAGTGTCTCCATCGCTTCGCCTGCTTCTTCTTTACCTCTAGCTGTAACCATTACAGCCATGTGATTAAGTAGATCGAATCCATTGAATGGAGAAGGAATGTATTTAGCCTGTGCTGTTGCCTCTAGCCAGGCTCTACTTGCTCTACAGCTAAATCCGGTTACCTTCTTGAACTTTTCATCATCCCACTTCAGATTGAACAGTTCCTCAAGCTTGTGAACCGCATCCCAGAACTGAGCAGATACATATTCAACTTCTGCATCGGACACCTCATAATCTGGATTGAATGGAATATCGAGGATAATCATCGGAATATCGAGCTCTCTTGCTAGATTCTCATACCACTTAATCATACAGTTACAGATGTTGTTGCAACATAGAAGCACATCTGGCATCGCTACATCCTGCTCTGGACATTCTTTGAGCTTTGCATACGCAAGACTAACTCTTGCATATGCACATATGTCATTTGAATAACCATCCGATTCAGCGACGTTGCACATTCTCTCTCCAGCACCACGAGCAGCAATTCCTGCCGCCTGGTTTTCAGGATAGGCTGTAGCAATTCCTAGCGTCTCTGGGATCTCTACCGGAAAGTTGCTTGAAACCCATGCAACTGGAATGCCATCCTTCTTAGCCTCTATAGCACTAGCGAACGCATCGCCAGCAATTTTACCAAGCTTGAATTTGGCTGAATTAGGATCAATTGGTTTCTTAGGCTTTTTGATTTCCTCTCCCATAACCATACCTCCTCATGTATTTTGTTAATCTTTTAGTAAAGTTTAATTAATTAACTTATTTAAAACGTCTTTGCTAAAACACTTCGTTAATTTAATAACGTTTTTGAATATTTTTTTTACTGCCCCCTAGAGCAGCAAAAACTAAAATCTATTGTTTCTCTTTGTTTATAACATTTTTAAAAGCATACACCGCAGCACCTATCGCACCAAAATATTGAGCGAGTGGATCGTATTCTATTTCAACTTCTAATGCATTACTCATTGCATTTCTTACTGCACCATTCTTTGCAACACCACCAGACATACAGACTTTTTCTTTAATTCCTGCTCTTCTAGCGAGTGCACTTACTCTTGATGCAACACTATTACAGATTCCCGCAATTACATTTTCTCTACTCTCACCATTCGCTAGCTGGCTTATTACTTCTGACTCAGCAAACACGGTGCATGTACTAGAAATAGTTGCTGGATACTCTGCTTTTGATGCTAAAAGCTCTAGTTCTGATATATCAGCTCTCAAAATGTTAGCCATAACGTCTAAAAATCGTCCTGTACCAGCTGCGCACTTATCATTCATAACGAAGTTGGTCATTCTTCCTGATTCGTTTAGACATATAACTTTTGCATCCTGTCCACCAATATCTATTACGGTCCTAACATCTGGAAAAATAATTTGACTTCCTAGCGCATGACATGTCAGTTCACTAACTTCAAGATCACAGCCTTTGTATTTATTTCTTCCATAACCCGTAACAACAGTGCATGAAATATCTGATTCTGTAAGCTCTGAGCGCTCAATCAACTCGCTCATAACTTCTTCTGGCCCAGAAGTTCCAAGCCCTCCAACACTTAGAGCTTGAGCAACTATTCGCTCACCATCTTCAAGTATAACGCTCTTCGACGTTGTTGATCCTATGTCTAGCCCAAGAGTATACATCTGATATTCTCCTTCCGTTGTACTTGTCTGTGTACAATTTCATTATATCTCTCGTTATTTTATAGTCAACCAACTTTGTTAAAATTTTATTATAGTTGTTTTTCAATCGTGTATTTAATAATTTTTAATGGTTATGTTGCGGTTTCCTTTAAACCTTATTATTTCAGCGTTTAAACATAAAAAGAGAGGTTTAACCCTCTTATAACTTCTTTTGCTATAAATTTTTGTAATAACAGCTCATTAAGTTTTAGCTACTTTACTCGATTTGCTTGTAAGATAAATCTTGCTTGTAAAATTAATCTACCTTTATCTTATCCCAGAGCTTGGACATTCTCTCCATACTCTTTGCATCTGTACCATTCTTCTTAAGTTGCTTCATATACATCTCCTTCGGTACTCCCATCTTCTTATAGGCACCAAGATACTTCTTGGAGTAATTGCTCATGTACACAAAGAATCCGCCCATATAAGCTACGCCTACTACGGCAAGAACTGCTGCTGCAATCCATGTCCAGAAGAATCCGCACACAAAAATCAAAGCAACCCAAACGATTCCTAGAATTCTGTTAATCTTAGTTATCTTCTCGATATTGATAGACTTTGGAACCTGAATATCCTGCTCCTTCATCTGCTTCTTATATAGATTCTGCTGATAGCCCTTCGACTGTCTGATGTATTGTGGTGGTCTCTGCTTACCTTTGCTCATTTCACTATTCCTTTTCTAATTAATCTAGTTAATTATTCTAACACAATTTATTCACTCTTTTCAAGTGATTTGAACATCTCCTGCATAGTAGGATTATTTTTGGTTAGCTTCTTAATCGTTAAATCCTCAGCCTTGTTATTCGCTAGCCTCAAATTGTTCTCAGACGAAGTTAGTGCTTTCTTGATTTTCTCAAGGTGATTTATTGACTTATCAATCTCATCTATAGCTTCTTGGAACTTTCTAGAAGCTATATCATAGTTTCTCGCAAAAGCACTCTTAAAGCTTTCCATATCTTCTTCAAAATGTGTTATATCGATATTCTGTGCCTTTATCGTCTCCAGCTCCTGCTTGTACTTCAGAGAGTTATACCCCATATTGCGTAGCAAAGATATAATTGGTATAAAGAACTGTGGCCTTATCACGTACATCTTCTCATATCTGTGCGATACATCTACAATTCCTTGGTTATAATATTCATTGTCCGATTCAAGCATAGAAACGAGAACTGCATATTCACACTTCTTTTCTTTTCTATCTTTATCGAGCTCTTTAAAGAAATCTTCGTTCTTATGTTTTGTCGCTGTTGTATCCATCTCGTTCTTCATCTCAAACATTATGGACACGACCTCAAGGCCCGACTCGTCCTGTTCTCTAAATATATAGTCGCCCTTGCTCCCACTTCTCGCATCATTGTCCTTCTCAAAGTAAGCGTTCTGAAAAGCTGTAGCCCTCAGCTTATTAAATTCTATTTCACAGTGCTGCTCTAGTGTCTCTCCTACCATCTTGGTAGACTGACGCGCTTTAAGATCCTTATAGTAATCGATTTGCTCATCCTTCATCTTTAGCTTCGTCTCATATTCGTCCTTGAGAACCTGTAGATTCAAAGCAGCTTCTTTTTCATTAACTTTAAGGTCACCGGAAAGTCTCTGAAGTTCCTCCTTCTTCTTTGAAAGCTCTTCATCCTTTGATGCCGCAGATTTACGGTATTCTGCATCTTTTGCATCGACTAATTTCCTGTACTCGGATTCCTTCCGCTGGACCGCTTCATTAATTGCTAAAGCTTTCTCCTTATCATAGGCATCGATGCTAGCACGAAGCTTTATTATTTCCTGTTCTTTTGCTGCCAGAGACTCCTGAAGTTTATTTTCAGTCTCTACCTTAGCAAGACTGATTGCTGCAGCCTTATCTATTTTGTACTGTTCCTCAGCACGCTTTATCTCGCTGTTAAACTCTCTATCTCTAACCTGCTTCACAATCGCTGCATAACCAGCTTCATCTATTTGAAATGCCTCGCCACACTTAGGGCACTTTATCTGCTGCATAATATTCCTCCTACAAAGTGTTACTACTATTCTATACAAAAAAGCTCCGGCGAAAAAGCATTAATCTTATCACCGAAGTCGTTTCTTATATTTTACAGAGTAAATGAACAAACATTGATTTTAGTGGAATGATGCTACTTATCGTCCGGAATAACCTCCACATCAACATCAACCGCATCTTTGGTAAATTCTTCTTCTAATTCATTATTTGCAGTATCATTACTTGTATATGATCTACTCTCTCTGTAATAGTACTGCTGTGGCTCTTCATCCCTGCGGCTTCCCCATCTCTTCGAAATTGCTTGAAACAACACAAGAATGCCAACTACAATCCAAAAAAACTGGACTAAGAATAATAGCCATCACAACTGATAAAAGAATTAGTATGATAAATATTCCAATCAAGCAACCAAGACCACCATCATCGCGATAATACATCTATTTCCCCCTATGTTTTTATCCACCCTGCGGTGAATATTTTTTAATCTTATATGGCGTATTATAGCACATGTTATTTGTGCTTTAGGTGACGCATTGATAAAGAAGCCATTACCAACGTTTGTCTTATAAATAAAAAATGGAGCAAATGCCCCATTTTTTATATGAATAGTATCTGCACTTAACTCGGATTTAGCCGAAGTATCTCTCTAGAAGTCCTGCAAATGCCTTTCCATGTCTAGCCTCATCTCTAGCCATCTCATGAACTGTGTCGTGGATTGCATCAAGGTTAGCAGCCTTTGCTCTCTTAGCAAGGTCGAACTTACCAGCTGTTGCGCCATTCTCAGCGTCAACTCTTAGCTGTAGGTTCTTCTTTGTGCTATTTGTAAGAACCTCTCCTAGAAGTTCAGCAAACTTTGCAGCGTGCTCTGCCTCTTCGTAAGCAGCCTTCTCGTAGTATAGTCCAACTTCAGGATATCCTTCTCTGTGAGCAACTCTAGCCATAGCAAGGTACATACCTACTTCGCTGCATTCTCCCTCAAAGTTAGCTCTTAGATCAGCCATGATGTCCTCGCTAGCGCCCTGAGCAACACCTACAACGTGCTCAGCAGCCCAAGTCATCTCGCCTTCCTGCTTCTTGAACTTCTCTGCAGGAACTCCGCATACTGGACACTTCTCTGGTGCCTGATCTCCCTCGTGAACGTAACCACATACCTGACATACATACTTAGCCATTTCATACTCCCTTCTTCAGCGTTGCTGAATTACATAAAAATAAAGTCATTTTGTTAATCATCTATGCACGACTCCTCGTCATGCAATCAGGGCAGATGCCATAAAAACTGAATTCGCACCCTTCTATAGAGCCAGAAAAGTTTTCCTGGCCAATTTTAACGATTTGTTCCTTACCGGTATCAATATCGAGAACTGCTCCACACTTGTTACAGAAGAAATGTGCGTGAGGCTTTACATTATAATCATACCTAGTTGCCCCATCTGTGATAATGGTAGAAATCTCTCCCATTCCCTCCAGCTGCTTTAGATTCCTGTAAACGGTAGCAATACTAAGATTAGGCATGCTAGGCTTAAGCTCTGAATACAGAGTCTCCGCAGTCGGATGGTCACCTCTATTCAATAATTGATCTTTAATCGCTTGACGCTGCTTGCTATACTTAATCATTAGCACCTCTAATATTGATAATCGTTATCGTTATTAATATAATACCATTTTAAATTACATTGTCAACAATTAAATCAAGAAAAATTTAAATTTATCGTTTCTTATTATACACAATGTTGCTATTATCGGTGTGTTATGCTAATCTAACTATAAATGAAGGAGGGATATTTCATGAAAATTCAGAAGTCTTCGGAAGATTATTTAGAGACAATGCTGATGCTTAGTGAGCAGAGAGGGTATATTAAGTCCATCGATATTGCAAGGCATCTCGATGTAACAAAGCCTAGTGTTTCATATGCGACTAAGAGGCTTAGGGAGAACGGCTATATTACAATGGACGATGATGGGCTCATTCATCTCACTGAAATTGGAATGTCGATTGCCACAAAAATTTATGATAGACACAAGATGCTTTCTCGTTTCCTTATGCTACTTGGCATAGATAAAGAAACTGCAGATGATGATGCATGCAAGATTGAACATGACATCAGCCAGGCTACATATGAAGCTATTTGTAATCATGTCAACAACTTCCTAGCAGAGTGCCCTGCTATGAACCATGACGAAGAACCATCAGCATAGTTTTAGTCAAATACCTTTATAAATATATTAGACCATCTCGAATTTGAGATGGTTTTTTTGCTTTTATAAACGGGCTTTTCTATTTATAGCTGTTTACTTGCTTTGCCATATATGGCAAAATTAAATTGTGATATGGTATCACTGGACCATATATTAATAGTGTGTTTCTTGACTATTTTGATTCGCAGTTTATGTGCTCTTTTTTCCTTTTGCACTAGACAGATTCAAGATAGTAAGCGTAAGTTATTGCTGTCACACCTTATTAAGGAGGTTCCCAATGACAGAACTTGAAAGAAAGCACAAATACCCGATAGCCTTCTGGATTTGTGGCTGTACAGAAATCTTCGAGCGTCTATCCTTCTATCTTGGACGTTCCCTGATTCTAGTATTCGTTACAACTGCTGTTGCATCTGGCGGACTTGGTCTTGCAAATACAACAGGTGCAAAGATGCAGGCAGATCTTACTGCTTACTCATACCTAGCAGGATTCCTGGGAGCATTTATCACCGATAAACTAGTTGGTGCTAGATACACAACTCCCGTAGGTATGCTCATCATCGCATTCGGTTACTTCTCCGGATCGATGGCTCACGATGCTAAGCTCGTATACGTAATGGTATTCTGCGTTGCATTCGGTCTCGGATTATTTAAGACTGGTCCGCTGATTGGAAGAGTTGTTAAGCCTGAGGATCTAAACTCGGCCTACTCAATCCGTTATTCTCTTGTAAATGTAGGTGCGTTCTTTGGACCGCTACTAGCAGGTTTCCTATATCAGTATGTATTTAAGACTGGTGATATGCTCGGCTTCCGCCCTTGCTTTAGAATCGCTGCTATATCGATGCTCGTTGGATGTGCATGGTTCACAGTAGGTATGTTTATCAATGGCAAGGACTACGGTAAGAAGCCATTTAAGATGTACAAGACTGAAGAAGAACTCCAGCGAGAGGCTGAAGAAAAGGCTGCTGCAAAGACTCACCAGAAGATGACTCTTCTCGAGAAGAAGCGTGTTTCTGCAATCATTCTAGTATCAGCGTTCCAGATTATCTTCTGGCTTTTCTGGTACCTAGCTTATCTACCAATCTACTACCACTGGGCTGAGAATATGAATTGGAAGGTTGGTGGTTTTGTCGTCCCTGTAACATGGTTTGACTCACTCAACGCCCTATTCTGTGTTATCTCTGGACCTCTCACAGCTCTTCTATGGCAGAAGCTGGCTGCGCGTCCACAGGGAGATATCAGTATCTTCAAGAAGCTTGGCCTTGGACTAGGTTTCCTCGGAATCGGATACATCTACTACGCTGTAATAGATATCGTACGTGGAGATAGCAAGCCTACAGTACTTCTTCTAGTTATCTTCTTCGTATTCCTAACACTTGGAGAGATGTTCTTCTCACCTCTTGGAAATGCATTTATAGGTCAGTACTCACCAAGCCGTCTACTCGCTATCATGTCGGCAGTATGGGGACTCGGACTATTTGCAGCTGCTAAGCTATACGCTAACGTATATGCATTTGCATTCAGCGGAAAGTTCGCATTCTCCAAGGCTTGTATCGGAATTGCTGTAGTTGCGTTTGTGAGCACCGTAATTCTATTCGCACTAGACGGCAAGCTGATGTCCCTCGTTAAGAATAAGGACGAGAACTAAACACATACTTAAACTAGATTAGTGATAATTGATATACACACTTAATATATGGCTTAAAGCTCCGCTATTTGCGGAGCTTTTTAATGTTATATTACATAGCATTGCTTTAGTAACAATATCGCTGTGTGGCTGTATAACCCCTTTCAGCTATATTTTTTTCTACTATGTCAACATAGTGTCCTCGGCACTAGAAATACCTATTTCCATACTTGTATTTTAAATTTGCAAATTTATCGAATATCATAAGGGAGCTTTTTCTTTTAAATATCCGACAGTTTTTGATACAGAATACTTGTGATACAGAATGCTTTGACGGTATTTCTACAAGCATATGTATATGGTTGGGGCATAGCTCAGCCTTAACAATGTTGATACCTTTAAAGCAGAGCCAATAATATCCAAAAGCTCTTAATATTACAGAGCCTTTGGATTATATACCTCTAATTAATTTTATGTTTTAATTACTATCTACCCTTGATTTCTTTCACTCTTGGAACTATTAAGTAAAGCGGAATTATGTTCAAGATGAACACTATTAGAAATAACAAAACATCTTTTGAATCAACTGGACGCCCTGACGAAATCGCTGTTACGATATCACTGTAATAGTATCCAGGGAAAATCATCTGAATTTTGCTAACAGCCCCGATGAATCCTCCATCTGCACCTAGAGAAGCAAATGGTATTATTGTCATCGCTGCCAAGATAATAGCAGGAAAGCTAATCGTATCAAGTGTCTTTGCATCAACGCGCACACCGAGCACAAAACCGATAATGCTAAAATATATTCCCATAACCGTGAGGAGTAGAAACTGAACTACCAGACTGGTTGTAACATGGAGGTTAAAAAAAGAAACGGCGAATGCAAGTACAGCCATGAATATTAGCATATTTAACGCAAGTTGAACGAGCATCTGATCAAGAAGGTAGTCTTTCACAGCATATCTTGTGAACCTCGATTCAAATGAGTAGAACTCAATATTTGTTGCGATTCGTTTGCTAAACGTAGCTAGGCTGTTTCCAATGATTCCGATAAATACTGCTATACCGAATACGATGTTCGGTAAAACACCCTTTTGCACATTGGAAATAAACACATACCATATAACAGGAACGAAGATAGTAAATAGAAGGAATCTTTTATTTCTTAAAACCTGTTTTAATTGTATCATCTTCATAGCTTTAGTCCTCCATTTCGATTTTCTCACGGTAATACTGTTCTATTGTCCTGCCAGAATCATGGATGGACTCCACTGATTCATTTGCAGTTATTATTCCATCCTTCAAGATGAGCACCCTCGTAAAGAAACGATCTATCTGATTGAAGTCGTGAGTGACAATTACCGATGTGTAATTCTTATTCTCGAGTAGCTTCCAAAAATTGTCTACCGATTCAAGGTCCATTCCTGTAGTCGGTTCATCTAAAAAAATAAGCTTAGGAGAATTAAGTATCGTCAGTAAAAGTGATAAACGTCTTTTCTGTCCACCAGATAAGCTTCCGACATACTGCTTCTGATGTTCTTGAAGTTCAACCGACATAAGCAGTTCCTCAATACAGGCATCGCTTAATTTATTCATCTTGCACTTTAGACTAACGATTTCAAATACTGTCAAATCATCGATAAGTATATCTGCTTGTGGCATCATGCTTATTTCAGTCTGAAAATCAAGGCTAGTATCTACTTCACCTGAGTTAGCCACTATCTGTCCAGCAATTATCTTAAGAAGAGTGCTCTTGCCAGCACCGTTACCTCCGAGCAATGCGACTCTATCTCCTTCTGAAATCTCAAATGTCACGCCCTTTAAAACTTCTTTATTTTTAAACGATTTCTCTATCTCTTTTACTTTAAACATATGAGCCTCCGTTCTTCTATTCTTGCTTTGTGACAACATTATAGGTCATAGCCAATTGATAAAACCATGTTTGTCAAGAACGGCACTTAAAATGTCGCTAACGGTTAATCATCCGCTCCTACATTCGTACTTTAATAAGGTGACTAATCGAAGGCACACAAAAGCCTGGATATTTACTATCCAGGCTGCACGTATGAAAATATATTTGTTAGTGTGTTATTTTCTAAATGTAATCGTCTGAGAGAACAGATAATCTGCGCTTCGAGTAGATACGGACGAAAAAGGATACTTTGCAAGGATTTCTCTGACATTATGAAGTCCAATCCCTCTTCTCTCGCCTTTACTTGAGTAACCTTCTTCAAATATATGGCTGATATTCACTCTCTCATCAACAGTCGAATTTTCAACCACTAATATCAACGCCTCACCATCGAGAATCAGTGCAACTGTCAGCTTTGGCAATTCTGACTCTAAGCTCGCTTCGATTGCATTATCACAAAGAATTGACATCACTTTGATAAAGTCTAGCAGATCTATCTTGAAGTCATATACAGCATCTTCTATCTCAATTGCGATCTCCACACCTCTACTATGTGCTTCAATAAGCTTTGCAGAAAGCACACTCTTCACGGCATCGTTTTTTATATTAGAGAGTTTTGCTATATCAAACTTGCTGTTATATAGTTGTTTACCACTGTCCCCGAGAACACCTTCATAGACACTCTTGATTGCATCGATATCCTTATTGTCAATACCTACTTTTATACTGGTAAGGATATTGATGTAGTCATGGCGAAAGCTGCGAATCTCACCGTATAAATTCTCTATGTGATGACTATAGTTTGATAGTTCGCTTAGCTGAATATCCTTTTGTTTAAGGATCTCCTCCTTAAGCTTTTCCTTTGAGGTTGAATTTAGATAAAGCATCATCACAAAGAATAACAGAATATAGATATCATTGACATGACCACGCAAGTAATCAGCATGCGATATTTTCTCACCAAAAATCATAAGGACTGAAATAATAAGCATGTATACAAGCATTGATACATCCACGACAAGTAGCATACGGTTAAAGAAGTTGCGCTCAAACCCCTTTTTCAAATCGTTAAAGTCTAATTTTAGAGTTTTAATGATTAGAAGGTAGAAAGGGAATGTGAGAGCATCAATCAATAAATCATAAATACTAATATTTACCTCATTATAAACCGCGATTCCCACTAGAGGGAATAAGTGATACGCAAGTAGTCTTCCGAGCAAGCTTATTATAACGATAGGATAAACCCCAATAAATAGGTTAAATAGCTTATTGCCATGAGGATTAGCGAAAAAGCTGTATGCTACAAATATAAAAAAGTAGCCGAAGTATCCAGCTGGTGGGCATAACATAAAAATCAAAACGTAAACCAGCGGAAAAATCATATACCAATACGGCTTAAACTTTTTCTCACTTACCTGACTGTATAAAAGCATTGTTAAGAGTATCTTAAGCGCAATACTAAAAATTTTTAACAACATTTCTCTAAACACCTTAATATCTAATGATTGAGTTTTTCAAGAAGACCTCTGTACTTCATCCTTGATATCAGACAGCTCTCTCCATTTTCGAACAGAGCAACCTTGCTCTCCTTATCTATCTTAATTATATTATCAGGATTAACTACGAATGATCGATGGCAGCGGTAAAGACGGCTATCAGCCTTCTCAACGTCAGCGATACTACCATAAAACTCCATACGTTCGTCTTTAGTATGCAAAATTACTTTGTGAACCTTGGGAGAAGTCTCAAAATAAAGTATAGTATTAAAAGGTACTTGAACACGTGCCATGGATGTTTCGATGGCGAACGAATCCTCAGATAGGCTCGTCCCAACCTTACAAATAGTGTACTCGATAGCCGAGCACACTCGCTCTTTGAATAACTCTTCATCAAGTGCTTTATCGATAAAGTCCAGCGCAGCTACTTTATATTTAAACGTAACAGGCATAAACTCTGTATGCGTTGTTACAAATACGATCGTCGCATTAGGATCTCGGCTACGAATTTCCTTAGCAATGTCCAGTCCCTTCTGTTCTTCTCCCTTAATCTCGATATCAAGGAAAAACAGTTGATGGGAACCGAATTCTGAGATATTATCTAGCATCTGCTTCGGACTGCTAAAAATTTCTGGAGTATTGCACTTCAAATCTTTCTGGTCAATCACTTCCCTGATTATATTGTCGATTCGTGATTGCTGCAGAATCTCATCTTCTAAAATGAATATATTAATCATTTGATTTACTCCTAATACCTCATCAGCTCTTACTATCCAACTTGTATGCATATTCAGGTCAAAAATAACTGCCCATATTTTATCATTAAAAGACCCATCCAGTAAACTGGATGGGTCTCTCTTTACTTTATCTATACTAAAATATATTAATTGTGCTTAAACCTCTCTTGTGTACTTAGCTAGGTATTCTCTCTCATCCTCTTCTAGGTAAGGAGCGATAACCTCATATACATGTTTATGGTAGTCGTTAAGCTGCTTGCGCTCTTCAGGTGTCATGAAATCAGGATCAATAGCATCTAGGTCGAATGGAACTAGCGTTATTGGCTCAAATTTGAGGAATTTACCGTATTCGTTAACCTCATCTAGCACGCATAGGAGCTCATTCTCAAGACGAACACCGTGAGAGCCTTCGATGTAAATTCCTGGCTCATCTGTGATAACCATACCCTCATCGATTACACACTGGTTGCCCTTTCTGTATACCCAACGGAAGCTAGCAGGACCTTCGTGAATATTTAGAAGGTATCCTACCCCATGACCAGTTCCATGGTTAAAGTTGAGATGGCGATCCCAGAATGGTTTTCTTGCATAAGCATCAAGGATTACCCCGTTACAGCCGTAGAGGAACTTAGCATTTGCAAGAGACAGATTACTGATAGCGACTAGAGTGAAGTCCTTCTTCATCTGATCTGTAATCTCGCCTAATACGTAGGTTCTTGTGATGTCGGTTGAACCCTCGTAGAATCCTGCACCAGTATCTGTCAGGTGAAGTCCCTTAGCTAATACTGGTATATCTGTTTCAGGAGATGGTGCGTAGTGCACAATTGCAGCATGTGCACCATAAGAAGAAATTGGCTCGAAGCTTGGACGGATGAAGTTTCCTTGCTCTGCACGGAACTCATCAAGCTTATTAGCAACGCTTAGCTCAGTCATCTCAATCTTGCCTACGTTCTCCTTCAGCCACTTCATGAAACGAACGTGTGCAATACTGTCCTTTATCTGTGCCTTGCGAATATTCTCAAGCTCAACTGGGTTCTTAACATTCTTGAAAATCATCTCTGGATTCATCACGTCAATCTTCTGAACAGAATCAGCGATGTTGCAGAATAGAGCATAGTTAACCTTGGATGCATCGAGCATTAGCTTTGTATCTGCAGGAATCTTCTTGATATCCTCGTAAATGTCATTGTATGGGTGTAGAACCACTCCGTCTGCAGCAAGGCGAGACTTAATCTTGTCATCTAGCTTACGCTCATCAATGTATAGATGATATGTCTTATCATCCATAAGAGCATAAGATAGAACCAGCGGGAAGAAGTCTATATCGTCTCCACGAATGTTAAGTGTCCAGCAGATATCGTCAAGTGTTGTAACAACGTGCATATCTGCTTCAGCCTCTACCATCTTCTCACGGATATCAGCAAGCTTCTCAGCAACAGTCTTTCCTGCGTATTTAACGTCAAGATCAAATGCAGGCTTCTCTGATAGCGGCGGTCTATCTGTCCAAATCTCATCAATAAGATCTACGCTGTACTCTATGCATCCTTCGTGCTTCTTTGCAATTTCAGCATAAAGTAGTCCCTCATCCATGGATACAACTCTTCCGTCAAATCCAATCTTCTCACCCTTCTTAAGGTTGCTACTGATAAAAGCATCGAGAGTTGGAACTCCAGGCTCGCCCATCTTCATTAGTTCAACCGAGGATCCCTGTAGCTGTTCAGCAGCCTGGATAAGTATCTTCCATCTACCCAGAGCCACGCGCCTTCTAGACCAACTACAGCAACACCTGCTGAACCTGAGAAGCCAGTGATGAACTTTCTTGCCTTGAAGTGCTCACCAACATATTCACTCTGATGAAAGTCAGCAGTTGGAACTACATAGTAATTAATGTTATGCTCCTGCATCTTGGAACGAAGTGCAGCGAGCCTTTCCTGAATTACACCCATTTAAAATCTCCTTTCAAATGAACAATTAAATAATAATATTTACTAATATTGTCTTAAATCAATTATAGCACCAGATACGTGTAGCAAAAAGCCTAACTCCATAATCTGGTGCCTAATCAGTTTATTTCTTATGATAGTCCGATGATAGTTCCGTCAGATAATACATCCATACCGTTTGCCGCAGGTACCTTAGGTAGTCCTGGCATGGTCATGATTGATCCTGTAAGCGCAACTATAAATCCTGCTCCAGCGGACACCTTTAGTTCTCTAACAGTGATTCTGAATCCTGTAGGTGCACCGAGAAGTGTTGCATCATCAGAGAATGAATACTGAGTCTTTGCAACGCAGATTGGTAGTTTATCGTAGCCTAACTTAGTAAGCTCCTTGATTTGCTTCTGAGCTACTGCAGTGAAATCAACTCCGTCTGCGCGGTAAATCTCCTTGGCGATCTTTTCCATCTTCTCTTCGATAGAAAGTTCTAAATCATATAAAGGCTTGAAGTCTGCCTTGCCATCTTCGCAGATTCTAATTACTTCTTCAGCAAGTTCCATTCCACCTTCAGCACCCTTTGCAAATACTTCGGATAGAACAACCTTCACTCCGTACTCTTCGCAAATCTTATCGAGAAGCTCAAGCTCAGCCTCTGTATCAGTAGGGAATCTATTGATTGCCACTACTGATGGAACACCGAATTTAGCAACATTCTCGATATGTCTAATCAGGTTAGAAGAACCGGCCTTTAGTGCTTCTAAATTCTCCTCAGCAAGGTTATCCTTAGCTACTCCACCGTTCATCTTGAGTGCACGAACTGTAGCAACTATCACTACGCAGTCTGGTTTTAGTCCAGCATATCTGCACTTGATATCAAAAAACTTCTCAGCTCCAAGGTCAGCACCAAATCCAGCTTCAGTAACTACGTAATCTCCGAGCTTTAGCGCGGTCTTCGTAGCAACTACCGAATTGCATCCATGAGCGATATTTGCAAATGGTCCACCGTGAATAAACGCTGGTGTGTTATCAAGTGTCTGCACAAGATTAGGCTTGATTGCATCCTTAAGAAGAAGTGCCATAGCACCTGTCGCTTCTAGGTCTCCAGCAGTTACAGCCTCTCCATCATAGTTATATGCAACTACCATCTTGGATAGTCTTGTCTTAAGATCATCAAGATCTGAGGCTAGGCACAGAATAGCCATAATCTCAGAAGCAACTGTGATATCGAATCCATTCTCACGTGTTACACCATCACCCTTGCCGCCAAGTCCAATTACTATGTTACGGAGTGCACGGTCATTCATATCTACAACACGCTTCCAAACGATTTTCTTGGTAACGATACCAAGCTTATTACCCTGGTGAATATGGTTATCTAACAGGGCTGCAAGTAGGTTGTGTGCAGATGTAATAGCGTGGAAGTCACCTGTGAAATGTAGGTTGATGTCATCCATTGGAACTACCTGTGAATATCCGCCACCAGCAGCGCCTCCCTTAACTCCAAAGCAAGGCCCTAGAGAAGGCTCACGTAGAGTCGTAACAGTCTTCTTGCCTAGCTTGTTAAGAGCCATAGAAAGACCCACGTTAGTAGTAGTCTTTCCTTCTCCTGCAGGAGTTGGATTTATTGCAGTAACTAGTACTAGTTTACCATCTTCTCTATTCATATTTCCCTTGATATATGAATAAGAGAGCTTAGCTTTGTATTTTCCATATTGCTCAAGCTCATCGCTCGGAATATCGAGCACTTTTGCAACTTCTGTGATAGGAAGCATTTTCGCTTCCTGAGCAATTTCTACGTCTTTTTTCATAACATTCCTCCACAAATATAATATGTGTCAAAAGCTTATATCTACATATATAGATATATATAGTTATTATACTGCATGTTTATATTGGCATACAATATACTTGAGCATGATTAAATTATTTAATGATTCTATATTATTTGAATATATATTTTTATAGATGATTTTATGATTAATTTTCAACACTTACATGAATAGTTGCACTAAAAAAATACACCTCCAAAAATTAGTTTGTACCTAACTTTTGGGGTGCACTTCATTATCGCTTGCGGTTTAATCTTTATGAATTTAGATAGCGCTCACACATGTGCCTTTATCTATTTAATCACGTCTACCTAAGCTTAAGCTCGTTATATGGCTCGCGACCTTCTTCATCTCTAATCTCACGTAGGTAGTTATATAGCGTCGCCTGAGAGATTGAAAGTGTTTTGCAGATGAAATGTACTGCTTCTTTTACAGAGAACAAACCTTGGAATTTGAACTTGGTTAGCAGCTTAATCTTGCCTTCCTTCGAGTTAATGAAGTTTGAATCGTACTGCTTTACCGACTTAATGATAGCATCCTTCATTACATTCTGGATGTAGTCCTCGTCATTTATCGAGTATGCTGAGTCATTAGCCATCGGCTCCTCAACATCATGTATCTTAATCGAATCACTGAGGTAGTTTATAATATCCTGAACCTTTGACGGATCCTGATTTATACATATCATAGCTGCAGGATTACTATCTTCATCCATAAACATAAAGTGAGATGCGCGTAGCTTCTTGCCCTGCGCGGACTTACTTGCATAGCCGATTAGATGGCCTTCGCCATCAGCAAGATTATTGATAACATCATATACTCCAGGGTTAATTCTGTAGCTTCTCTCCCTACCAGTAATGTTGTTATTATGCATATATACGATTTCTCTCTTTGTCAAATCGTGTAACACAACCTCTGTATCGCTACCCATCAGTTTAGCGATTCCAGCCGCAACCTGTGCTAGTATATCTAAGCGTTCTTCCTGAGTCATAACTTATCTTCACTCCTCTTTTTGTGTAAGCTCAATTCCTTGACGTCTCTCAGCAACCTTAGGAACATAATCCTCGTCGCTGAACCATGTTGTAAATCCATTACCATTAACTTCGCTAACGTTAGAAATTGTAATAAATGCATGTTCGTCTATTTCTAGAGCTGCTTGCTTTACCTTATTGAGATTTCTACTACCAACCACGCAGTACACCAAGTCCTGTGCAGACTGCAAGTAACCACCTGTTGCATGCATAATAGTCGTACCAAAGCCGAGCTGTAGCAATCTCTCGTTAACTTCTTTGATTTTCTTAGTGAAAATCATCAGCTGTACGCCCCCCTGTCCAGCAGGATCATCTTGTTCATAACCACGCTGTAAATCAGCGCATATAGGATTCCGAGTATAACACCATTTGTCTTAGTAACCGGAATCTGAATCAAGAAAATTGTAAAGTCAATGGCATACATAATCGGTGCGATTTTGACACCAAACTTTCTGTTCAGAATCAGTGGTGGCACATCTATTCCACCAGTAGATCCGCCAACCCTTAGGATTAGTCCAAGACCAACTCCGTCGATTATACCGGCACAAATGGCTGCAAGTAGTGGATCATCCACCAGATGGTGCAGCATCGTCGCTTTCTGGAAGATTCCCAGAAATACAGGAAACAGAACTGTTCCAAGAACAATAGAAGCAGCAAACTTCTTGCCAAGTGCCCATGTACCAATAATAAAAAGAATGACGTTAATTACTAGAACCGTTCCCGATACGCTAAGACCAAATAATAATTAGTCATACGGCCAACGCCCGCTAATCCTGAAACTACCATTCCATATGGAAGTGCAAAGCAAGCAATAGCGAAAGCACTTAACGCATTTCCGACAACCATCTGAAGTACTTCTAGTCCCACCTTGGAAGCATTTCTCATAATTAACCTTTCCGAGTTATTAATTAACTCGTTCACCCTTTCTATTGTGCAAATTATTAATTAAACTTAAAGCAAAACACATGTAAACAGCCTAAATAAATAACCGTGTACAATAAGATAATATATCATCAGACTGCCGAAACTGTCAAGGTTTCAGGAAATATTCTAATACAAATTTTTATTATATTTTAATTCTTATCGTCAACTCATTTGTTCCTTTATCCCCCATTTAAGTAGTTAAATAGTTGGAACGGTGCGATGTTTGTGATACTATAAATTATATAATTGACGATAAGATTCGATTTCATAAGGAGGACCTTCCATGAAAGCACACGAAAGATTACTGAAATATGTTTCATATCGCACACCTAGCGATGGCGGTAGCGAGACATCACCTTCAAGCAAATGCCAGTTTGAGTTGGCACATGCATTAGTTGAAGAGCTCAAGGAGCTTGGTGTAGAGGATGCGGCATGTGATGAATACTGTTATGTATATGGACACATTCCGGCTTCTCCAGGCAAGGAGAATGTTACTGCTATTGGATTCTGTTCACATATGGATACAGTTAGCGACTATTGTGAACACGATGCAAATCCACAGATTATAGAAAATTATGATGGCGGTGTTATTGCTCTAGGTGATAGCGGACTAGTTCTATATCCAGAAGTATTCCCTCACCTCAAAGGTCTCAAGGGGCGTACCCTCATAACCACAGACGGCACTACTATACTCGGTGCCGATGATAAAGCTGGCATCGCAGAAATCATGACAATTGTGGAGCATATCAACGAATTTGAGCACGGCCCAATTTCAATCGCGTTTACACCTGACGAAGAGATTGGTAAAGGTACTGTGCACTTTGACGTTAAGAGATTTAACGCAAAGTACTGCTATACTCTGGATGGCTCAGCTGAAGGCGAAGTTCAATATGAAACTTTCAACGCTGCAACTGCTAAAGTTTACGTAAAGGGAGAAAATGTACATCCTGGTTCCGCAAAAGACGTAATGATTAACGCTGCACTAGTTGCGATGGAGTTTGATTCATTGCTCCCTGCCGCTGAACGTCCTGAAAGAACTGAAGACCACGAGGGTTTCTATCACCTTATGTCTATGAGCGGCACTGTTAGTGATGCTAGCATGACCTATATCGTAAGGGATCATGATGCATCCAAGTTCGCAAATAGACAGGCTACTATGAAGATGGCTGAAAAATTTCTCAACGAGAGATACGGAGAAGGGACTATTAAGGTTGAAATCAAGGAACAATATAGAAATATGGCCGAAGTCCTAGAGAAGTGCCCTGATGCTATTGATAATGCTAAGAAGGCTTGCAAGATTGCAGGTGTTGAGCCGATAGTAATTCCAGTTAGAGGCGGCACTGACGGTGCAAACCTTAGCTTCATGGGACTACCTTGTCCAAACCTTGGTACTGGCAGCTACGCATTCCACGGCCCTTACGAGCACACTACTGTGGAAGGCATGGAGACTGGTGTTGCAATAATCAAGGCTCTTATCGAAGAGTTTGCTAAAGAAGCTTAAGCTCAAACATTTACAATATAACAAAAGCGGTTAGGATAACTACCTAACCGCTTTTGTTATTCATCATCTAAGTCTACATGAGAACTGAGAACAACCTTAGAATTTGCCTAAAGATATTGATCGATTTCTTGCCATCCAGATACTTTTCTGTTACTTCTACACACCTTGAAAGCGTTTCATCAAATCTGTCTTGATATCATGAACAGCTTTGCAGTTATACATTATGACACCATTTTCAAAGTGATGATAGAAGCTCCTGTAGTCAAGATTGATAGTTCCACAAGTAGCTATCTCATCATCAGCAATACACTGCTTCGCATGACAGAAGCCAGGTGAGTATTCATATATCTTAACTCCATCCCTTACAAGTCTCGAATAGTATGATCTCGTCACAGCATATGTCGCACGTTTATCTGGAATTCCAGGAGTTATTATCCTAACATCCACACCTCGTGAAGCCGCGAGAGTCAAAGCCTTATTCATTTCGTCCGTGATAATAAGGTAAGGTGTCATAAACCATACGTATTCATCCGCATTGCTTATAATGCTGAGATAAACATTCTCTCCAACGTGCTCATGGTCTAGCGGTGTATCACCGTATGGCTGAATAAAGCACCCTTCTTCTTTATTATCAAGCCTCACATCTGGCATATACTTTGAATAGCATGTATCCTTGGAGCCTCGTGTCTTGGTGGCGTTCCAGATTTCGAGAAACATCATCGTCAAGTTATGAACCGCATTTCCCTCTATGCGTACGCCAGAATCCTTCCAGTCACCATAAGGTCTAGTGAGCTTGAAATACTCATTTGCAAGGTTATATCCACCTGTAAATCCAATCTTGCCATCGATAACAGTAATCTTGCGATGATCTCGGTTGTTGAGAAACACGTTGGCAATTGGTACTACCGGATTAAAAACTCTGCACTTGATACCAAGGTCGCTCAAACGCTTTATAAAGCTGGTGTCTATAAATCCAACGCTTCCGACATCGTCGTAGATGATTCTTACTTCAACTCCTTCAGCTGCTTTCTCTGCCAAAATCTCTTTGATTCCCGCGAATGCCGCGGAATCCTCGATTGCATGGTACTCCATAAATATGAAGTTCTCGGCATTTCGCATCGCTTCTTTTTGCGCTGCTAAGGCCTCTCTAGCTTCACCATAAAACTCTATATTTGAGTCACTATAAGCCGGAAAAAAAGCTTTTTTCGACACATACCTAAACACATTGGCAATGCCTAAATCTTTTTCACCTATCTCATCTAATACAGTCTTATCATCATTAAGTAAAGGAAATAGCTCGTTATCGACATTTAAGAATCTTGCCCTCATCTTTCTTGTTGAGCCAGATATCCCTACCATAAAATAGATTGTCACACCTATGATAGGATTGAGCATTATTAGTACGACCCACGGTAATTTTACAGACGCACTCGTTGATTTTGTGGAAATAGCTATGACTATAGCCAAAGCGACGATTCGGAAGACTGTGGATAAGATAGTGTATTTTTCATTTAGGTGATTTATAAGCGTAGCAATAAGGAGCACTTCAGCTGCAATCGCTATGACTGCTAGCATCAGTCTACCAACGCTGTTTTTGACTTGCTCCTTTTTTTCATATGTTGCAAATGTCTTGGAAACACTCATATGGCTAGCCCCCTATCACATCTATTCGTCCCAGAGCACAACCTTTCCTTCTTCTCTAGTCTTATTCATGTCTATGAGCCTCTGATTCTCTGAGCCTCTGAATCTCAGCTTAATATTCTTTAAATCCTGCTCAAATCTGCCATCGATAAGTACATCAAGCATATTAAGCATGTCTATAGTCACATCTGTGTGGCAGTGTGTGCCCTCTGTCATAAGGTCCTCTAACACAAAGCCAGAAAATGACCATATGGTCTTGTTAGGATATGCTTCCTTTACTCGTTTAAGGAACGGAACGAGTACGACCTGATTTTCTGGCTCAAATGGCTCTCCGCCGAGAACAGTTAGCCCTGTTATATAATCAGGCTTAAGCATCTCAAGAATCTTATCTTCTGTCTCTCTCGTAAATTCCTGTCCATAATTAAAATCCCATGTCTGGGGTTGGAAACAGCCCGGACATCTGTTTGTACAGCCCGATACGAAAAGGCTGACTCTTATGCCAATCCCATTGGCAATATCACAATCTTTAATCTCTCCGTAATTCACTTTAATACTCTCATTTCATTTTGTTAACACAATTATATCGCATATAGCATAACATTTTAAGCTTTAAAAACTATTCGCAGTGTCATAATCTACCACTTTGTTGGTAAGTTGCGAAGGCTACGCCTTCTCTCTTTATAATGTGGCTCAAATCGGCTCACAATGTCCCAGAATGCCCCAGAGTGATTAGCTTCGATAAAATGTGCAAACTCATGCACCACTACGTATCTAAGGTCCTCGTACGGCGCTGTAACGAGCAACAGATTAAGTGTTATTTTGCCTAGATCAGGGCGGCATGACCCCCACCTTGATTTCATCTGTCTGATAGTCACATGCGGAAATGGCTCACGATAATGACGCCTAAATTCATCATATACATCATGTACAACACTCATAAAAAGTTCCCTTGCCTGTCTGCTATACCACCGCTTTACCACATCTATGCGCGCAGCAGAGTTTGTCGGCTCAGGCATCTGTATAAGCAAGAAGTCATCGCCAGCTCTTACGTCAACCCTAGGACCTTGTAATAACTTAACCTCTAATGGCGTACCGAGGAAATAAGCCTTATCTCCGTCAGCATACTTCGATTTCTCTGTCTTGGCAACTCTAATACGCATAAGTGCATTGATAATAAAAACGCCCTTGCTGAGTATGAAATCTTCAATCTCAGCCAAGGGCACTCTATGAGGTGCTGAGACGTATATCGAAGCATCTGGTCTAATCCGCAGGTTGATATTTCTCACATTTTTGCGTTCTAAAGTATAGACTATCGTCTCTCCAGATATGCTTACAACATGAGCTTCAGTGCGTATATCGCTTCTCAAATATCGTCTCCTCATATTAATTTTCTCTTATAGATGGAGAACTCTGTCTTTGATTTCCTGAGTTCTTCCCTGGTTCCAGAACTGTGTTCCGATGTATCCGCAAGTTCTTCTTGCTACAGACATCTTATCCTGGTTGCGATTTCCGCAGTTTGGGCACTCCCATACGAGTTTGCCTTCTGCATCCTCAACGATCTTGATTTCACCGCTAAACCCGCACTCTTCACAGAAGTCACTCTTTGTGTTGAGCTCAGCGTACATGATGTTCTCATAGATGTACTTCATAACGTCGAGGATAGCAGGAATGTTATTCTGCATATTTGGAACCTCTACGTAGCTGATAGCACCACCTGGAGATAGCTTCTGGAAGTCTGACTCGAACTTCAGCTTCTGGAATGCGTCAATCTCTTCCTCTACGTGAACGTGATAGCTGTTTGTGATGTAGTTCTTATCTGTAACGTGAGGAATTACACCGAATCTTCTCTGGAGCGACTTAGCAAACTTGTAAGTTGTTGACTCCATTGGTGTTCCGTATACAGAGTAGCTAATGTTCTCAGCAGCCTTCCACTCAGCGCACTTGTCGTTGAGTCTCTGCATAACCTTTAGCGCAAACTCTCTTCCCTCATCAGCTGTATGGCTCTTGCCTACCATGCGGTAACACATCTCGCAAAGTCCAGCATATCCTAGTGAGATAGTTGAGTATCCGTTGTAAAGCAGCTTGTCGATTGTCTCACCCTTCTTGAGTCTAGCAATTTGCTCCGTACTGCCAAAGGATAGGTGCAACGTCTGAAGGTGTTCCGAGAAGTCTCTCGTGACGAAGTCTTAATGCACGGTGGCAAAGCTCAAGTCTCTCATCGAGGATTTCCCAGAACTTGTCCATGTTTCCATACGATGAGCAAGCTACGTCAACGAGGTTGATTGTAACAACACCCTGGTTGAATCTGCCGTAGAACTTGTAGCTTCCGTCAGCGTTCTTCTGTGACTCTTCAACTGTCAGGAATGATCTGCATCCCATGCAAGTATAAACGCTACCCTTCTTGAGTTCCTTCATAACCTTAGCAGAGATGTAGTCTGGAACTAGTCTCTTAGATGTGCACTCTGCAGCGATTTCTGTTAGATGCCAGTAAGGTGCGTCTTCTCTGATGTTGCACTCGTCAAGAACGTAGATTAGCTTAGGGAATGCTGGTGTAATCCATACACCCTTTTCATTCTTAACACCCTGCATTCTCTGCTTTAGAACCTCTTCGATACAAAGTGCAAGGTCATCTCTAGTTCTTCCTTCTTCTGCCTCATCAAGGTGCATGAACATAGTTACGAATGGAGCTTGTCCGTTACAAGTCATCAGTGTGATGAGCTGATACTGGATAGTCTGGATACCGCTCTTAATTTCATCCCTAAGTCTATCTTCAGCAACCTTATCGAGAGCTTCCTGGCTTGTCTCGATACCTGCATCCTTAAACTCCTTAACAACCTTATCTCTGATCTTCTGTCTGCTCACATCTACAAATGGAGCAAGATGAGCTAGCGAGAAAGACTGTCCGCCATACTGGTTAGAAGCAACCTGAGCGATAATCTGAGTTGTGATGTTACATGCTGTGTAGAAGCTGTGTGGCTTCTCGATAAGAGTTTCGCTGATTACAGTTCCGTTCTGTAGCATATCCTCTAGATCGATAAGGTCACAGTTATGCTCCTTCTGCGCGAAGTAATCAGAATCGTGGAAATGAATGATTCCATTATCGTGTGCAGACGTAATCTCCTCTGGAAGAAGAATTCTCCTTGTAAGGTCCTTACTAACCTCTCCAGCCATATAGTCTCTCTGTGTGGAGTTGATAATAGGGTTCTTGTTAGAATTCTCCTGCTTAGCTTCTTCGTTATTAAGCTCGATAAGCGAAAAGAATCTTGTCATCTGTTGTGTTCGACTGACGAATGAGGGGATCTTGATATATCTGTATGTGATATATGCCTTTGCAACCTCATATGCACCATGCTGCATGATATGCTCTTCTACCATATCCTGAATTTCTTCTACAGCAGGTGAACGACCTAAATCCTCGCAAGACAGAATTACGCTGTCAGTAATTCTCTTAATCTGAACTGGTGTAAGTCTAACTGCTTCTTCAACGGAATTATTTGCTTTGCTTATCGCATTTTCAATCTTGGCTTTGTCAAAAGTTACTTCTGAGCCATTTCTCTTGATAACATTCATTGTTTCTCCTTAACCGAATACCCGAACATGTTGATTTATGTGAGTTAATTCTCTTAAAATTAATTAATACATTTTTTAGCAACAAACACTATATCTTGTTTGACGCCCTGTCATTATATCCCATATAATGGGGTTAGTCAATCAGTTTTATGCCATATTATTTTATACAATTTTAAGCCTATAAGGTAGATGTTTCAAGACTTCTATGCTAGTATTTACTAAAATACGAAAAATATTTTCTGCATATTTTTTGTACTAAAAGAGAACATAAGAACACAAGATATTGTGCCATACGGGGAGGTACTACATATTATGAATAATTTCGATTGGTATGCACCGACACACGTCGTATTTGGAAAAGAAACTGAGTTAGAGGTAGGCTCTCTACTGAAAGAATCAAAATGTAATCGCGTTCTCCTCCACTACGGTAGTGGTAGCGTGATACGCAGCGGTTTGCTAGACAGAATTAAAGCTTCGCTCGCGGAAGCTTCTATAGAGTATGTTGAGTTAGGTGGCGTTGTAGCTAACCCAAGGCTTTCCCACGTATACAAAGGTATAGATATCGCTAAGTCAAACGAAATCGACTTTATACTTGCTGTAGGCGGCGGCAGTGTAATCGATTCGGCAAAGGCAATAGCATACGGTGCAGCTATGGACTTCGACGTATGGGATATATACGATAGAAAGCAAATTCCACAATCAGCTCTTCCTGTAGGTGTTGTGCTAACCATTGCGGCTGCGGGAAGTGAAATGAGTAACTCTTCTGTTATCACTAACGAGGTTGGCGGCATAAAACGCGGTTACAGCAACAACTTAGCTAGGCCTAGATTTGCTATTCTTAATCCCGAGCTAACCATGACACTTCCTGACTATCAGACTGCATGTGGTTGTACAGATATCATGATGCATACTATGGAGAGATATTTTACATCCGCCGGAAATATGGAACTGACTGATGGTATAGCAGAGACTCTTATGAGAACAGTTGCAAGGAACGCACTCATACTCTTAGATGACCCTACTAACTACGATGCGAGAGCTGAGATCATGTGGGCAGGAAGCCTCTCTCACAACGGTCTCACTGGCTGCGGAAATGGCGGTGACGATTTTGCTACGCACCGAATTGAACACGAAATTAGCGGTATGTTCGACGTAGCACATGGTGCGGGACTAGCTGCAATCTGGGGTAGCTGGGCAAGATACGTTCTAGATGATTGTCTACCTAGATTCAAGAAATTTGCTACAAATGTATGGGATATTAATGATTCTGGAGATGACCGCGAAGTTGCTATTGCCGGTATCTCGAGAACTGAAGCTTTCTTTAAACAAATCGGAATGCCTATTTCCCTAAGAGACTTCGGGTTTGAGCTAACAGATGAAGTTGTAAACGAGCTATCCGAAAAGTGCGAACGTGCAGTCGGAGGCAAAGTGGGGGCTGCCAAGGTTCTTTATAGAGATGATTTTAAAAAAATCTACAAGCTAGCTTACGAAGAGAGATAGTTTAATACCGTATATAGACAGGAAAATGCGCTCCAAAAGGGGCGCATTTGATTTGCCTTATAATTATAAACCTCTGCCGGGGACTAGGTTCCTCTAAGTAGTTATGACATATTTTCGATCTTATACGCTTCTACATTACATTTCTTATAATATCAAAGATCAATATTGCGAAGCAGTACACTCCTAGTAGCACTTGATTCCATAGAGGCATGCGTTTTTCGGTGTAGCTCAGATATACGTTATATACTATTTCAAATAAAATAAAAGGTATAGTCGTAAATATAAACGGATTGGCATGAAAAGCCTCGCTAAATCTGAACTGCAAGATATTCACACACAGTGTCGTCGTGCCACATCCCGGGCATTTGTATCCGGTTATGGCTCTGAAGACACATGGTATATATATGTGTGTCATCCTCAGTCAAATATAGTAAACGACTCCCAGTATTACAAAAGGAGTCGTTTTTTTAATAAGATAGTGCAGAAAATCATGCTTTTGATTATTATGCGATTGTAGCATGCTTGTTCACTTGATCCTGCATGATGCTGTAAGCAACGATTGAAAGTCCAAATATCATCAGAAGAACGTACAGAAGCCCAGAATTACCGTCTCTGTCATTGAATCTATCGAGCTTTTCACCCATGCAGTAAATCCAGTAAACTCCGTATATTCCACATGTTAAAAGCGAGAACAGAAATACCATTCCGCCAGATGTAGCATTTCTATCGCCAACAATTTCATTTACATCATCATTTAGAACGATCATCCAGTAAATGCCGTAAATTCCGCATGTTATAAGCGAGAACAAGATGCAGAGACCGATTTCTCTTCTAGAAATAGGTCTTGTATACTGTGTATAATTTGTTCCACCGTTTTGATAGTTATTCTGATTCGTATTCTGATCCTGAAAATTATTTTCCATTTCTCTCTCCTTAATACTCTTAATACTTTCTAGTGCTCGAATATTATAACATAATGCTTTGTTTTTTCCACACATATCTCAGATTATTAATAACTGAAAAGAGGACATCTATACAGATACCCTCTCTCTATTTCTTCTCTTTGTTATAAACAATTCTTGCGTATATAAGACTAATAATTAATGTCGCTCCTAAAGAGCCCAAAAAAATCTTTTCAGCCACATTGCTAGATAGCATGAACCAAGAAATTAAAGATATTAAACCTCCAAGTACTATCAATATACCAGTAAATCTGTTGCATTTCTTCCAAGTCGTATCGTTATATTCAGACCAAGAAATCCGTACTCCCACGACAGGATTTTTAGGAACGAACATACATATAACCCCAACTATTATGGAAACGATAAACGCAATCAACAGAAAAGCTTCATAAGTACTCATAAGAACTACACTCCTTTTAAAATAGAGTCGTTTAGCTGAAACTCCTATAACTAGTTAATAATCCTCTTAACTTCCAATATGCTCTTGCCACTATAGGTGGTCTTAGTTCCTGGTCTATAGAGATCAATCTCACAAATGTCGTGAGAAGGATCCATAGCGTGTACTATGCGTCCATTTCCAGCATACATAGCTACATGTAGCCTTTTATTTCCTCTACCAAAGAAAATTATATCTCCAGGCTTCATATCATCTACTGATACTGTAGTTCCTCCGCAGTTGTCATAAAGCGTATTAACAGAGCCCATCTTCCAGTTGTATCCGTACTCTTTGTATATGAGTGTTATAAATGAAGCACAGTCACAACCATTTGTAAGGCTCTTGCCACCGAGAACATACGGCTTACCGACAAACTGTTTAGCAAAAGATATAATGCTAGCCCTCTTATCTTCTGCAACCTTGATATCTCTTTCAGTCTCCGCCTGGGAGATTGTCGCCTTAGTACCAGTCACCGTACCTGAATTATTATCAGTGCTGATGGTCTTAAGCGTTGCTAGCTTAATCGATGTGCTGCCTATATGTCTCTCGTTTATGGCATCTGCTTTAACGACAATAGTCGATACCATTACTATCATAAGTAGTAATTCAGTAACGACTATCACCTTAATATTCTTAAAAGCTGTTTTAAGCCTTGATACCATGCGCGTTTTCCCAATCCTTCTATTTGAAACAATATCTAGTCAGTATTATATTATCACAAACGTCTGGTATCGCATGTGTAGTTTTTATAGAAATTCTTGTTGGATTTCTTACTGGAATTTTTCCTTGTAGTGATCCCTAATTTCATCCATTATCTGAACGCACTCGAGGGTTCCTACGTATTTGCCCTCGGCATCACGAACTGCCCTATAGCTAACGAGAACCTCACTTTCTCCCTTATTCATCCACACCTCAACCTTGTCCTGTGCTCCTGATTTGAACGAAGATATGATGCTACGAACCATAGGTTCGATCGTTGGTGGGTGGCAAGTATAAACCTCTCTATCTAGCGAACTGATAGGCCTCTTGAAGAGCTTCTTCTCTCCGTTGTCATTGTAGTATCTGTTCATGTCTACATGGTCAACGAACGTCAATTCGAGCGGAATAGTGTTGAGCATAGCCTCAAGCTGGTATGGAGTCATATGACCTAGTGCAAAGATAACTTCGTCATTCCCAGCAGCTCCGTTCTTACCTTCCTTCGATGCTCTATGCGTATAATCTTCCTTCGATGCCTTCTCCCACTCTACTGGCTCCTCCTTGAGCAGGCAGAAATCATACTCCTTGAGGTCGCGACCAACTTCCTCCCACTCCTCATCTTTGAAGAACTGCACGCAGATTGGGAAGAGGATATTTGCCTCTTTGAAGAGCATTTCATCTGCTCTCTTAACTACAGCCTTAGATTTCTCTAGCCACTCTTCGTCAGATAGTGTTCCATCAGTTACACGTCTTAGCTCATCTCTGATTTCATCATCAACTGTCCACATTACATCAGATGGTCCAGTTACGTCATATCTGCTCTTGAGTATTGTGTAGATGATATCACCCTTCTTAGCGTAGTGAATCGATACTTCGCGAAGTTTGTTCAGCTCATCGGTGATAACCGCACGATCCGCACCCTCTTCAAATAGCTTGTTAACTACTGCGATTTGCTCGGCAATACCTTCGTTCTCAAGAGTAAGTACATTAAGAGGATGTCCTGGCTCTGCGATTAGAGTCTTTACCTTGATTTCTGCTTCCTTACGGTCATTGGCACCGTTCATTCTTCTCTGTGCTGCCTCCTTAGATGCCGCCACAGCCTTCTCAGCATTCATGACTTTCTCCTGCTTAGTCGAGCCGTGGAATAGTGCTGAATGAACGTCACAAAGCTTCTGAACCTCCTGATAAGGAACTCCACTTCTAATTAAGTGCTGCTCTGCGTTCGCAATTTCAAGAGCATCAACCTCTTTAAAGTTCTCCACGAACTCTGCTCTTACAGTCTCGAGATCCTCACCATTTGTAAGTCTCTCGATATAGCTGCGAAGCAGAATTTCTCTCTCACTAGCATTCTTTGGTTTCTTCGATTCTTCCTCTACAGGTGTTTCTTCAGCCTTTGCCTCAGTTCCTGCCATAAATGATGGAAGTTTGCTTGGGTCGATTCTTCCGTCCGCATCTAGGAAGTTCTTTACAAAATCAGGAACCTTATCCACTTCTACAGTGCCATCTTCTCTGATGTAAGCCTTTGCAAAATCAGGAATGTTGAGCTTGCTAATATCGAATGCCTGCTTTGCTGGCTCTTCCTTTGCTTCAGCGGATTGCGCCTTCTTTTTCTTCTCTATCTCAGGAACATTGATAACTTCAAACCCCTTCTCTTCAAATAAATTCACAATTGCTTCCAAATCAATTCCTTTAATCTGAGAGCCCTTAGGAATTGTCATAACTCTTCCCATTGTATTTAAAGCAACTGGATTAGAAATATCCTTAAATCCAAGTTCAATCATGATATCGATTACTTCTGGATACTCTGTTGCTAAGTCGTGTACGTTTTTCTTCATGTCTAATACTTTTGCAGTCATTTCTATTTCCTCCTTCGAAAATACTCTTATCTTCTTATAAGCCCGCGTCTTAGTCAGGCGTATTTACTGTAATTTGTTTGCTTTAAGTTGTATATACATTATACATTAAACGACTCTAATCTCCGTAACAGATGTTACACTTTTGAATAATTCATAAAATTTCCACAATAATTCAAAAACGGATGTATCTGCTGCACTCACTAGCGTTACCACAGTATCGCAAATGGCGCGAAATCTACATCCGTTTTATTTTTATGCTTTCGCAACGAAAGCGTTATAAATTGCTCTTATCGCCCTCTGATAATCAGATTCTGATACACCCACCTGCACACTTATACGTTCAGGAGCATGGTCAATAAATCTGACATTTACATGAGCACTTGATAGCGCTTCAAATATCTTCATCGCTACAGAAACTTCGCCAGAGATGTTTCTTCCGACTACAGAAATCGCAGCAATACCAGTAGAAACCGTAATTTCATCAGCATCTGTTGCAGAACGTAGTCTCTCAGTCAACTCTTCCTCGCAGTGCGCTACACTTGCCGAACCTACGATGATAGAGAATGAATCTAGTCCAAGCTGCTCACTTTCCACAGCGATGTTGAATTCTTCAAGAATGCTCTGAATTCTGTCACGATATTTTGCATCGTCGTTGAGTTTCTCGCGCTCGATAAGAATAGAAGAATATCCCTTCTTGCCGGTTATACTAGAGATTTCGAGAAGGTCTTCGTACGAATCGGCATTCTTAACGATAAGAGTACCTGGCTTCTCTGGCTCTAGTGTGCTCTTGATATTAATCGGAATTCCGCACTGGCTTACAGGTCTAACTGCATCCTCATGCAGCACTTCCGCACCTCTTAACGCTAGCTCCCTTAGCTCCTTATAGATTATTACAGGGATACTGAGTGGCTGCTTAACGATGCGAGGATCAGCCATCAAAAGCCCAGGAACATCTGTCCAGTTCTCATATAGGTCAGCCTTTGCAGCAGCAGCAACGATTGAGCCTGTAATATCAGAACCTCCTCTTGAGAAGGTTACTACTTCTCCTGCTTCATTTGCACCATAGAAGCCAGGGAATACAATATGCGAGTGCTCTCTGATGAGCTTCTGAATATTAGCTCTTGTAACGTCAGCAAGAAACTTGCCGTCATTATCAAATCTTATTACCTCAGCAGTATCTACAAAGTCAAATCCAAGCTGCTCAGCCATAAGCTGTGCAGTTATGAATTCGCCCCTGCTAATCAGGTAGTCTCTGCTACCAGTAGACTTATATGTTTCGACAATCTTATCAAAGATTTCATCTATATTAATCTTTGAATCTAGCTCAAGCGCAATATTCTTGAATCTCTTTCTCGCAAGCTCCAGCTTGCTGTCACAGCTCTCTGGATTATCATGCGCCGATAGTAAGAGGTCTGTAATCTTAACCTTCTCATCGTCATGAATGCCTGGTGCTGAAACCACAACGTAGCGACGAACTTTGTTCTGGCGTACAATCTCTGCCGCATTTTTGATACGCTCAGCTGTCGCAAGTGATGACCCACCGAACTTTGCAACTGTGAGTTCTGACTTATTTCTAAGTGCAGGTGCAAGATCCTCATTCTCGATTAGCTTGATATCGTATGGTGTAGACTGGTATACGAAGTAGTTTAGCCAATTTGAAAACAGCAAGCTGCCGGAGGACCTCCAGCGAACCACAGGAGTTTTCGAATCATCGTCGTCAGGGAAGTAATTTACAGGTATCTCTGGATTGATTCCTGCATTTTTATCTCTCACATACTCCTTGAGTAATGTATTCCAGTCGTACTCGGTATGTCCGGTCACAAATATCTGTCTATCGTTGTCAGACTTAACGCAGAACACACCACCTTCTTCTGATGTGGAAAGCAAGGTTATTCCTGGAGTCTTCTCGATATCCTCTTCGTCTACAGTAGTGTTTCTGGACTGCGGCACATAAAACTCGTCGTCAAAACCTCGGAAAAGCATACTGCGCTTAGTTTTGAGGGTATGCTTAAACACTCCAGAAAGTTTCTTAGGTAGCTTCTTCTTATCTATACCATAGTGATAGTAGAGGCCTGCCTGAGCACCCCAGCAGATGTGGAAAGTGCTGTGAACGTGAGTCTTGGACCACTCCATGATTTCACAGAGTTCTTCCCAGTAATCAACCTCTTCAAACTCAAGAAGCTCAATCGGAGCTCCCGTGATGATCATTCCGTCATAATACTCGTTCTTAATATCATTAAATGTCTTGTAGAACGCCAGCATGTGCTCCTGAGATGTAACGTGAGGCTTATGAGTTGCCGTTTGTAGCAGTTCAAGCTCAACCTGGAGAGGCGTGTTACTGAGCATACGTGTAATCTGTGTCTCTGTGTCAATCTTTGTGGGCATCAGATTGAGAAGCAGTATGTGAAGCGGACGCATATCCTGCGTCATTGCACGTGTGTCCGTCATTACGAATACATTTTCATTGGTAAGCGTCTCTATCGCCGGCAAATTATTTGGTACTTTAATTGGCATTATTATCTCCTCCCAAATCCCCTTTTATTTCAGCTCGGCTGCGATGGCACACCATTCGCCCTGTTTAGCAACCGCTAGCCACTGAAACCGTTGTCTCTTAGTGCTTCTAACACCTTGTCCTGCTGATTAGTTAGTATACCAGACATTATATATCTTCCGCCACTATTTAGATGATTCCGAATATCACCAGTGAGACGAATGACGAGGTTTGTTAGTAGGTTTGCCACTACTAAGTCAGCTTTAAAGTCTACTCCCTCTGTCAAATCAGCTTTTTTAATCACTGCATTATGTACGTTGTTAGCCTCTAGGTTTTCTATCGAGGCTGCTACCGCCTCGTCATCGATGTCTATACCTAGAACTTCACTCGCCCCGAGTTTGCTAGCGACTATAGACAGTATTCCAGTGCCACAGCCAACATCTAGGACTTTATCACCTTCCTGGATATACGTCTCAAGAAAATCTGCAGAGAGAGAAGTCGTCTCATGAAGGCCAGTTCCAAAAGCCATGCCAGGATTAATGCGTATGACCTCTCTATCATCAAATTCATGGGCATATTCAGACATATCTATCCATGGCGGTGTAGCTACATAACTATATCCGAGCAACGCCGGCTTAAGGAATTCCTTCCAGCGGTCTTTCCATTCTTCATCATCGCGAATATTTAAAGCAACCTCCAATGAACCGAGATCTGCACATGCTCCAAAAAATCCTTTTTCTACATTATCTCTAACGGTTTTAACGGCTTTCTTAACTGCATTAATATTATTATCAGCCTCTTCATCATCTGCTGCATATACGACGATGCTAGGATTCTTGTTGCTCTCCCTATCGAAATCCTCTTGTGCCAGGTAATCGGTTTCTCCAAGATGCCCATTCATAAACGAAGCATCCGCTGGGTCATTTACCTCAGCAGTATCTATTCCCTCACATATGAGTGAGGCTAGTACAGGTTCTATCCCAAGTTCTGATACATCAATTTCTATTTCGTAATATTTCATCTAAGTGTCTCAATCTCTCTTGCGTAACCTTCAAGGTCTTCCTGCGGTGTTTCTAGAATGCATGGAAGCCCAACAACATGTGGATTATTCACCACTTCGAGCATCGCTTTGAGTCCTATCTCCCCGTCACCGATTTTCTCATGTCTATCCTTTGCTGCACCCATTGGGTTCTTACTATCATTGATATGAAGTGCACGAAGTCTATCTAAGCCAATAATTCTATCGAACTCTTCAAGCACACCTGTAAAGTCATGCTTTACATCGTAACCAGCATCGCTGATATGGCAAGTGTCTAAGCATACGCCTATCTTGTCTTTGAATTTCACCCCATCGATAATCTGGCGCAGTTCCTCGAAATTTCTTCCGACTTCACTTCCCTTTCCTGCCATTGTCTCGAGAAGCACTATAGTCCGCTGGTCTTCCCACATGACTTCATTTAATGTATCGACAATCATTTGAATTCCGAGCTCACTGCCCTGTCCGACATGACTGCCAGGGTGGAAGTTATAATAATTCCCAGGCAAGTACTCCATGCGCTTTAAGTCTTCAGCCATGCAGGTACGCGCAAATTCCCTTACGCTCTCTTTACCTGAACAAGGATTGAGTGTGTACGGTGCATGCGCAACTAGTTTGCCAAAGCCATGCTCATCCATAATCTTAATCAAAGCCTTAATATCAGCTTTATCAATAGCTTTGGCCTTACCACCTCGTGGGTTTCTCGTAAAAAAAGCGAATGTATTGGCGCCAATCGATAGTGCCACCTTTCCCATAGCTTCAAATCCATCCGAAGTCGATAGGTGGCATCCCAAATATTTCTCCATCTATAGTCCCTTTCTATCTGTTTTCATCCAGAAACGCTCTAATCTCCTGTAAAGCAGATTCAATATCTATTAAAAATTCTCTTGATGACACCCTAAGTGCTCCGTGACCTAGCGACATCTCCTGCACTAGTGCATCTGACGATACGACCGTAATACTCTCGCGCTTACCAATCTCTTTTGTAAGTTCAGCAATGTATGCATCTGCTGTCTCATTTTCCTTAGTATATACTATGTCTGTATCATTAATTGTATATTTTCTGCCGAAACTATAAGGCACACGATATGCGTCAAAAACAATCGTCATCTTACAGCCGAGATACCCGCGGTAATTCGCAAGTATATTTATGAGGTGATCTCTCGCCGCCCCGATATCAGCCTTCGAAAGTTCCTTCATATGTTTATCAGCATTTATCAAATTGTATCCGTCTATCACAAAATGCGAATCTGGAGCTGATACTCTCTCTAGTCTATGAAGCGATCGTTTCTGCTTCTCCATAGCACGATATTCTGCCTCGGAAGGTTTTTCCTTACGCTTTATAGCTTTGTAACGCGATATGCTTCCGTATGTTTTCTCAAATATAGCTAGAAGCTCAGCATCACTTGCAAGCTTGCGACCAGTCTCCATCGTCTCGGCTCTTGCCGAACTACTTCCATCATTCGATTTATCACCTGACTCAAGCACATACGGAAGATGCATGTAATTCTGCACCTCATACCACTTGACAGTTTTACCTGATCCGTGATGGCAGAAGATAGAATCTCCAGTTTCGATCTCATCTTTGTCTGCATCATAAAGAGAAGCTTCGATAACTTCCTCTTCATTGTGACATAAGTCATATCCGATGAGCATACAGCTAATACGTCCTCGGCCTCCGGTATATGATGTAAGCTTTCTCTGATAGTCAAGGAGCAATGCTGCAGGAGCCTTTCCATTAAGAATCGACATGTCTCCATCTACTTTTGGTTCGTCAAATGCCCCCGAACCATTCTTAATATCTGTCATAGCCATACCGATATTTGCACTTGGAAGTTTTATCTCAAAGCTGAACCAAGGCTCGAGTATGTGGCATCTAGCCCGCATAAGTCCATTTCTAACAGCTCTATAAGTTGCTTGTCTAAAATCTCCACCTTCTGTGTGCTTCTCATGCGCCTTCCCAGCGGCTAGTGTGATGTGCACATCAGTTAGAGGTGCTCCTATCAGCACACCGCGGAAAATTCTCTCATCAAGATGCGAAAGAATTAGATTCTGCCAATTTCTTCCTAGAACATCCTCTGAAATATCACTATCTGTGACAATTCCACTTCCTCGCTCTCCAGGACTGATAATCAGGTGAACCTCTGCGTAATGTCTGAGCGGTTCGAAGTGCCCCACTCCTTCAACAGGCTCTATCACCGTTTCCTTGTAGATTATACTTCCTGTCTCAAAGCGAACACCGTATCCGAATCTGCTCATTATCTGCGACTCTAGGATTTCCTGCTGCACTTCTCCCATAAGCCTTATATTCACACCACGAATATTATCCTCTAAATCTATGTGCAGCTTAGGGTCTTCCTCTTCTAGCACTCTCATATCTGAGATGAACTTGTTTTGCTCCACATCATCAGCAGGAACAACTTTATATGTAAGAAATGGCTCGATTATTCCGTTTCTTGCTTCATTCTCTGCCAATGCACCAAGCCCCTGTCCAGCTCTCGATGAGCCAACACCAGTAATAGCGCAAATATCACCAGCAGATGCAGAGCCTACCATCGAATACTTTTGACCTGAATATATCCTTATCTGGTTGACCTTCTCGTGAACGATTTCCCCGTCACTATTTCTTACGGCAATGCTATCCCTCACTTTAAGAGTGCCGTTCATAACACGAACAAATGAAAGTCTTTCATCTCTCTGGTCACGTGCAATTTTATAAACTAGCGCACCCATTCTATCATCTTGGGTTATTCCATCATGAATCTCATCAAACCCATAAGTATATATTGCGAGTGTATCCATGAGCCTATCAACACCATCTAAATGAAGTGCAGATCCAAATAAGCACGGAAACACCTGACATTCGCGTATTGCCTTGCGAACTCCCTCTGTCGGTAGCTTGAGCTTTTCCAAAAACTCTTCTGCAAGTTCGGGTGAATAAAAAGTTACACCATCTACAAATTCTTCATCGTCCTCACTCATACTAAAATCGACAAATCCCTCTCCAAGCCTGCCTTTGATACGGCTAATCTGTTCTTGTCGATCCGCAATTGCAAGATCCATCTTATTAACAAATACAAATGTCGGAATATTCCTTGACCTAAGCAGTCTATACACAGTTTCTGTGTGACTCTGCGGTCCATCCACACCGCTGATAACTAGAAGTGCATAATCTATAACTTCGAGCGCCCTCTCCATCTCTGCCGAAAAATCGTCGTGTCCCGGAGTGTCGAGTATGGTGATTTGGCTCTCCTTCCAGCTTAGCCCAGCTTGTTTTGAAAAAACTGTAATTCCCCGGTTTTTCTCAACCTCGTAATTGTCAAAAAACGAGTCTCCCTTGTCGACTCGTCCTATTTTTCTTATTGTCCCAGCAGAGTAAAGCATGGCTTCGCTGAGCGTTGTCTTGCCCGCATCTACGTGAGCCAATATTCCAAGTGTCAGCTTTTTGCTCATGCTTCCTCCTTCTGAAAATTTTTTCTTCCTTACAAGACAGTACCTAGATCACATAGAACCACTCATCTTGACTCCGCTCTTTTTCCTGCCCTGTCTTATGCGTTTGTTTATCATATACCATCTCGAGAGTCTTAATTGTTACTGTCGTGTGCGGATCTACAGATTTTGTTACAAATGCATTTCCGCCAATAACCGCACCTTCTCCGATTACAGTATTTCCTCCCAGCACCGACGCACCAGAGTAGAGTGTTACATTGTCCTCGATAGTAGGATGCCTCTTCGTACCATGAAGCTTCTGCCCAGCCTTAGTAGAAAGTGCTCCTATTGTGACACCCTGGTATAACTTCACATGCTCACCGATAATAGACGTCGAGCCTATTACCACACCAGTTGCATGATCCATGCAGAAGTACTTTCCAATCGTTGCACCCGGGTGAATATCCACACCAGTTTTTCTATGCGCATATTCAGTCATAATTCTTGGAATCAGCGGCACATCAAGCTCATGTAGCTCGTGTGCAAGTCTGTAAATTGCAGTAGCATAGAGCCCTGGATAGGCAAGAACTATTTCGTCCTTGCTATTTGCCGCTGGATCACCCTCATATGTCGCAAGAATATCAGTATTGAGGTATTCTCTAATCTTAGGAATCTGTTTAAAGAACGCTTTTACGATTTTCTTCGCCTCATCCTGCCTAAGCGTTATGCAAGCATCTTCAAACTCTGGTCTATATAGAAGAGCTTTCTCTATCTGCTTAGTCATCATGTACATTACATCTTCAAGTACTACCAAAATCTTTTTCTCAACGCTGTATGTACGATAAGATTTCTCACGATAATAGCCTGGAAGCAGCACCATCATAAGCTCACGAATTATCTCCTTGATAGCCTTAAGGTCAGGGATTTCAGACATTCTAATCGTATCGATATCACGATTCTGCTTGTAATCAGTCAAAAGCTGTTCAGCTAGTTCACTCATATCCTGGTCAATTTCCTCAAAACTGCTCATTTCACCAGTATGGCAAGGTTCGATTATCATTACATCCTTATCCACTTCATTCTCCTCTCTACACTCCTCATATGTGTATCAAATATTATAATTTTGTTTAACTATCTTATATATTTGCTTATGCATGCCTTCTATAGTTCAGCACCGCACTCCATGCAGTATGGTGCTTCAGGAGGCACTTCAACTCCACACTCTGGACAGACTGCAACATTGGATTTATATACGACATCCATAATTGTTAACTCTACGCCATCGCGGAGCTTTTCGGCAATTCTATTGGCATAGCTCGAAACCTTAAAATTCTGACAGCTAAACCTGACTTTGCTTGCCGTCATCTCAAGTAATGCAAATACATCATCGTAATCTGCACCTTTTCTAAATACGAGCGATATAGCGTAAGGCGTAGGTTTCTTAACTACTAGCGATATGAGGTGACGCTTTTCATAATAAAGCACTGCGTAAAGCTGCTCATTGGTGTTGATTCGAGCTCCATCTATAGGTACCCCCCTGTCGTCTGCGATGACAACGTAATCACCCACAAAGCTAAACGAACTCGCCTTTGACGCTTTCTTATTTACGACAAACATACACTCTCCCGTGCACTCTAGCTTAGTAGCTCCCACATTTTCCTCCGTAATTTATCTAATTTCTAATCAAGTCTAGTATGTAATTGCTTCTACTAACGCGTTCATATCTGAGCAAATCGGTTCTGCTCCTAGATTTTCCAAAAACCTTCTGCTTCTGAATCCCCAGTCTACACTGATGCAGGCAAGTCCAGCATTATGTGCAGTTTCAATATCTACTTCTGTATCTCCAATGTATACCGCTTCACCTTGCTCGAGCCCCATAAGGTCAAGCACCCTGAGTGTCGCATCGGGATTAGGCTTTCTCCTAATTGTCTCGTCCACTCCTTGTACATATTCAAATGCGCCAGGGGAAATATCTCTCAGCGAGAATCACTGCCGCATCATGCATCTTGTTTGAGACCACGGCAGTTCTTACGCCCCTCTCTCTAAGGGCATTGATTGCTTCGGTGATTCCTGCAAAAGGCTGTGTCTTTTCATCACAGTGCTCCGGATACCACTCTTCAAACGATGCTATTACAGATGCAAGCTCAGACTCATCACCTTCATATGATGCCTCTACACCGATACGGTCTACATCTTCTTCACTATATCCAGCTTCAGTCGCAAGAGCTCTAGCCATTGCAACCTTGACGCCGCTACCAAAGAATCTAGAAGCATCTTTAACACTGTAATCACATCTATGTCCGTTTACCATCATTGCATGATTGATACTGTCCCTTAGATCTGTAATCGTATCAAGAATAGTGCCATCCATATCAAATATTGCAGCCTTGTACATTAATTAGTTCCTTATACCTTTCTCAAATGCAGCCCTCACAGACTTAATGGATACTCCTAGCTCCGACGCAGTCTTTCTAAGGCTCTCATACTCAGGATATGTAAAAGTTTGTCCTGCTACAGTGGAAACTCTCTTCGCCTCAATTGGCCCAAGCTCTGTTTCTACCAAGGCCTTAGTTCTTGTGAGCTCCTCGCGCTGCACAGGAAAGTATCTAACACCTATCGTTGTAGTTTCCGCAAAAATAATCTCGCATAGTCTCTCCCTGCTCTCGGCTCTACAAATAACTTCGAGCCTATATGCAGGTCTATTCTTCTTCATAAATATTGGCGCATAAGATACATCGAGTGCGCCAGCATCCATGAGTTTTTCAAGCACGTACCCTAGTTCTTCGCCAGTTGAATCATCGATATTAGAGTTTATAACTATGATATCACCTGTTTGAGATGCATTTCCTACTGGCACCTCTTCTCCAAGTATAATCCTAAGTGTGTTCGGACCGCCTATGTTGCGGCTACCCACACCTATTCCTATTTTACTGATATTCATCTCTGGCATAAGCCCGTATGATTCTGCAAAAGTCGATACAATAGCTGCTCCAGTCGGAGTCACTAGTTCTGTCGGTACTTCGATCTGCTTAAATCTTACTTGTTCATTTTTGTAAATAGCTGAAGTTGCTGGCACTGGAACGCTTAGAACACCATGAGCACACCTGATAGTTCCGTATCCATCAGATACTACACTCGAAATAACACGGTCTGGTTTTATGTAGTCCATAAGAATTGCGACGCTGACTATATCAACTATCGAATCTAGCGCACCTACCTCGTGAAAATGAACTTCGTCTATCGGCTTGCCGTGTACGGTCGCCTCTGCGACTGCGACTTTATGAAACATTGATTTTGCAAGCTCTTTTGCACCATTAGTTATACCACTGTTTTCTATTATCTGCTTTATATCACCATACGTTCTGTGGTGATGATGACCATGGTCGTGATCGTGCTGGTGGCTATGCTCGTTGTGATGGCCGTGATTATGATGATTATGCTCGTGATGATGGAGTCCATGCTGGTGATGATGTTCATGATCATGGTGGTGAGTGTGCTCATGATCATGTTCATTGTTATCTTCCCGTAACTCCACTGTGCGGTCAACATACTCGCCTCTACACTTGCAGTATCCCTTAAATTTCGGCTTCTCGCACTTACCGCATAGTTTCTTCTTTTCCTTTTTCTTGAGCTTCTTAGCAAGCTTCTTTTCTTCTTTTGACTTCTTCTTAGACTTGCTATCTTCATCCGCATAGTCGCCATGGTTTTCGTGTCCATGAGGATAAGTCTCACCATGCTCATGGACACCACCGTGAACGTATAGCCTCCTACCTGAAATTTCCTCAGGTAATGCATCAACAGGATTATCTGTGCCTGCTTCTACTACTTCAACGTATGTTCCATCGATTCCATGCGAATCTTTTTTTATTATTTTGACGTCGTATCCGAGAACTCCAAGTTTAGCAAGCTCCCCTCTCAAATACTGTTCTCCATCGCACACCTCAAGAAGTGCTCCGATAGCCATATTGCCACTTATGCCTGTTGCGCAGTCAAAATAAAGTGTCTTCATCTATACCCCTTAACAAATTAAATCTGTGATATTCTAAATCTATAATAGTAGAGCATTGCGCTCTGCGCAATGCTCTTAATCTCGTAAAATTAATACTTTTCAAGTATTATAGTGCTTTACCTGAGCAGCCGAGAACATTCACAAGCTTATGTCTCACAAGCTCCTTGATATTAGCTCTTGCTGGCTTTAAATACTGTCTAGGATCAAAATCCGCTGGGCACTCAACGAGGTGCTTTCTAACAGACCCTGTCATAGCAAGTCTTAAGTCTGAATCTATATTAATCTTGCAAACTGCCGAACGTGCCGCTTCTCTAAGCTGATCCTCTGGAACACCTATAGCATCCTTCATTGCTCCACCATATGCATTTATCATATGAACGTACTCCTGAGGAACAGATGATGCTCCATGTAGCACTATTGGAAACCCTGGTAGCTTCTGTTCACATTCGCGAAGCACATCAAATCTAAGCTGAGGCTTAGTACCAGGCTTAAACTTAAAGGCCCCGTGGCTAGTTCCGATTGCAATGGCAAGTGAATCGCAGCCAGTTCTGCGAACGAACTCCTCAACCTCTTCAGGGCGAGTATAAGATGAGTCCTCTGCAGCAACCACTACATCATCCTCGATACCAGCAAGTGTACCGAGCTCTGCTTCAACTACTACGCCATACTTGTGAGCATAGTCTACCACCTGCTTAGTAATTTCAATATTTTCTTCAAATGGCTTCGAAGACGCATCAATCATAACAGAAGTAAACCCTCCATCAATGCACGACTTGCATGTCTCAAAGTCTGGGCCATGATCTAGATGAAGTGCAATAGGAATATCTGGGCAATCCATAACTGCCGCCTCAACCAGCTTCATGAGATATGTGTGGTTAGCGTATGAACGAGCACCCTTTGACACCTGAAGAATTACAGGGGGCATTTTCCTCCCTGCAAGCCTCGGTGATACCCTGAACGATTTCCATATTATTTACATTAAAAGCTCCGACAGCATAACCTCCATCATACGCTTTCTTAAACATCTCTGTAGTTGTTACAAGTGCCATTAATAACCTTCCTTTCTCGGCTTTAATTTCAAATGACCGAAAACGTTGTAGTTGATTAACATTATAACACACAGAATGTAGATTAAAAACTATGTGTATGGGGCGATAATATGTTACAATTAACTAACGTTTTTTTGTTAAGAAAGGAAGAAAGGTTATGACAGAACAGAGTATTGCAAAAAAAGGTATTATACTCAATACCGTATTAATTATCGCTACATTTGTAGCATTCTTGGTAATTAAAATTACTAATCAGTTTCTTCTATCCTCATACGGATACTATGGCTACAGTGGACACTATATGGAGATGTATACAATACAGAGAGCGACACTTATCGGACTTGTAATCGTATCAGTTGCAACTATTATCTTAGCAGTATTGCTGATGACTAAGAGCTCCAGCAAAAACACTGGATTTATACTACTTATCATCGGTGCTATAGTAGCAGCAATACTAGCTATGTTCGGTCTAGTGCTAGGAATTGTCACTTGGATTCTCTGTGGAGTATCAATCAACCAGTTTAGAAACTCCAGGGCGAAAGCACTTTCGAGAGCAACCTTGACTTCGGTGCTGTTTCCGAATTAAAGAAGGCTGCTGGAAATAACACTCCTGCTCAGGCGGCAACTGTGGCAACTTCTGAGACAGTTGTAGAACCAGAATCTAAGCCAGTTAAAGTTGAAGCTGAAGCGACACCTGTAGATGTTGCGTATGAGGTAAAATCTGAGGACTAGGTAGACCCTTCTGAAAACAAGGATGCATAGTCTGCAACGCTAATTTTCATCAATTGAACTATTTAAAAGGATTATCAAAAATAGATATGAAAAACATCGAAACTAAATTTTATTCAAGCGATATAACGAAGAACTCGATTAAGCGAATTATCACCGCTTATATCATCTTTGCAGCAGTACGCATCGTACTGTACCTGACAGTCGGAATATCAATATCTAGAAACATTTCACTTGGTAGCACATACTTTTTTTACCAGGATGGGCTAACACTAATTCAGTTATTTGTTATGGGTTTTATCTATCTAATCCTATTTATTGCTTCAATTGTATTATTAGCGTCTTGCCTAAATATTGTTTCTGATTTAGATGATAGCTATGACATAAATAAGCGTCTATATCTCTATTTAATTCCAATGATACTAGATATATTTGGTGGTTTAATTTTCGCTAGTATTTGGGTGGTCAGATATGTTGCCTCATTTGTAGGCATCCTCATATCTCTCATAGAGATTGGACTTTTCGTATGGCTACTTGCTAGCGCAAAAGAGGATAATCAGAACATTTCTAAATAGTAAATCAAGGAGCTAGTTATAATGAGCATAGCAAAGGGTACCGTAAATATTAAAGCACCCGCAGAAGTGGTACAAATAGCTCTAAAGGGGCTTCTATCACATACAGGCGTCGATACACCTCAGAGTTACTATTTCGACCGCCCACGCCTCAAGGCTTTTCAGAAGACTCCAGAAGGAAAGAATTTGTCTGGGCTTATTATTAATATTAATTATTTAAAGCTCGATATTATATCAACCTCTAGTGAAACCACTTCTCTTTCTTATGAAGTGGAAACTAGAGGCTGGAAATCTCCAATTCCAATAATGCTATTTGTGGAGGCAGGACTACTATTCCTGCTTGGACTTGGGGTACAGTTATTAACTAGTTTTCTTCCGCTTGCTATTCTTTCATATGCAATGGCTGTTATAATACTATTAATAACATTATTCTTTGTTATTCCAACGGGAAAGAAAGTTGACAAGTTCTTTCACAAGTTATTGCTACCGAGACTCGATCGATATATAGATATTATAAATGAACATATTGAGTCCTGATTATAAGAGAGAAAAACAGCAGCCCACATGCTGCTGTTTTTTATATACTACATCAAACTTGTTTCTTGCTATGACTACGAATAATCTCACGGTCGAGCACAAGCTCCCTTATGTTGACATTTACGCATTTTACTTGAAATGACGTCATCTGCTCTATGCTACGCTTAATATCTCGCTGGAGAATAATACATGAGCGCATACAATCAACAGTCTTTCGAACTTTGAGGTCCAGCTCAATAACCAAATTCCCCGTCTTACCATTATTATAAAAATTCGTAACTCTAATATTTCGTCGATTTTTCTTCGCTACAATTCTTATGATATCACCGATGACATTCTCGCTAATCGTGTAATTCCCACTGTATGCGTACTGCGGCATAACTACAGTCTTCTCATACTTGTCAGTCTCATCGCTTGCAAGGGTCCAATTCTTGAGCAATCTCTGGGGGTTCATGAAATAACCTGCAAAATCACGCTTCAAATCTCCCACAGGCGCTGGTATAACGTGTTCTCCGTGGTTATTACGACGTTCAGCAGCAATCTCTCGCTCTCCTGCGCTAGTAAAATCCTCTATATACAGTCTCTCCATTGCCCTCGGAAGATCAAGAGTGTCAGTTATGATATCTACCATGCGGTCTGAAGTTCCGAGCACTAGCAGCTTCTTAATCTTGAGTGATTTAATTTTCTTTTGAACATCACCCCGCTGATCTTCATAATTAAAAAGTGCAGTACGCATCGCCTTAGCTTTAGATTCACACTTTTTTGCAGAATTTCCGGCCACAATTTTATTTCTATATATCAAAAGGCCATCATCGATTAGAGCTGGGATGCCTTTTTCCTTCGCTACTCTTATCGCCTGATAGCTTTTTCCCGTTCCACTTTTTCCTGTAAATGAATATACTTTCATACTAATAAAATTCCTTGAGAACTTTTTAAAAAGTTAACTTTATCAAACCTATTATACCATGATACAATGCAAATAAAGAAAGACAAATGAACTGTTTAACCATAGGAGGATTATTATGGCTTATAAGATTAGTGAAGATTGCATCAGCTGTGGTGCATGCATGGATGGTTGCCCAACAGAGGCTATTACAGAAGGAACACCTTACGTTATCGATGCTGATACTTGCATCGACTGCGGAGCTTGTGCAGATGTTTGCCCAGTAGGCGCACCTGCTCAGGAATAATCCATTAGGGATATACCAAAGGTAGAATTGACCCCTGTGCTAACGCACAGGGGAATTTTTATGGATTGCAACAGATTTCTGATCCAAATAATAAAATGGCGGGGCGATGCCCAGCCATTTTATTACGTAATGTCAAAATTATTTACTTTTCAGCATCTTCTAGCTCATTGCTTCTAATGAGGAACGACAGTGTGTGCAAGCTGTCACTTAGATGAACATTCTCAACAGCGACATCATGCGGTACATCGAGATCTACTGGAGCAAAGTTCCAGATACCCTCTATCCCTGCATCGACAAGAACATCTGCAACCTTCTGCGCATTCTCACGATTAACGCAGATAATTGCAATATCTATGTCATTCTCTTTTACAAAATCGCTCATCTCAGAAAAATCGCGAACAAGAACATCATTGATGCTTAGGCCTACGAGTCTTGGATTAACATCGAAAAGTCCTACTATATTAAATCCAATCTTGTAGTAATAAGTGTAGTTCGTGAGTGCCTGACCAAGATTACCAATACCGATTACGATTGTCTTGTACTCGCGGTCAAGACCTAGAATTTTATTAATCTCATTGAATAGAGAATCAACCGAATAACCGTATCCTTGCTGACCGAAGCCACCAAATGTATTGAGATCCTGTCTAATCTGAGATGCAGTATAACCAATAAGCTCACTTAATTCATTAGAAGAGATTTTCTTAACGCCCTGCTTACGCAGTTCGTTCAAATATCTTCTATATCTTGGTAGTCTGCGTATAATCGCATTTGATACCTTTGTATTGTTGCTTTTCATAAATACTTCCCACCCCAACTCGACAATTATCGCTTTTCTTACTTGTGTGAATCTACGTACTCTACTAAATCCTTTACAGTCTCAAACTTCTCAGCTTCTTCATCTGGAATGTCTAGACCGAAAGCTTCCTCAACACCAAGAATGATTTCAACAGCATCAAGGGAATCTGCTTCGAGATCTTTCATCAGGCTTGTATCTAGCTGAACCATATCAGCATCAACACCAAGCTGCTCGACTACTAAATCTCTGATTGTATCAAAAGTCATAGCTCTAACCTCCTTTTGAAATTCAAAGATAATTATAAATTATACAATCGATTCTTGCAAGTTTTTTATCAATCATATGCATTATAATCACGATTTTTGAAAATAAATTCGCAAAACAACATAGAGCTAGTATCTTGTCGCTCCTATTGGCCCATTCTACTCATTTTCTTCCTGAAGGCTGAGCCATTCATCGTATATCCCCTCAAGCTCAGTCTTGTATTCATCTGCTTTATCACCCGCTTCACGAAGGTAGAAGACATCTGATGCGTGTTCTGGTTTACACATCTCTGACTCTATCTCATCGATTTTACCTTCGATTTCATGAATAATCGCTTCTAGTTCCGCAATTCTGCGTGTCCTGCGCCTCTCTTCCGCTTCACGCTCCTTACGCAGTTTTCGTTCTTCTTCGGCACTTAGTTCATTATTTGGAGAAAGTTCCTCTTGTATATCCGCCTCTCGTTCGTCGAACTCTACGCTTTTTTCGAGATAATAGTCGAACTTGCCTTTGTATTCCCTTACTCCCTCGTGCCTTAACTCAAGTATTCTATCTGGAACCTTGCTCAGCAAATATCTGTCATGGGACACAATTAGAACTGTACCCTTAAACTCCATTATTGCGGCCTCGACGATTTCTTTGGACTCTATATCTAGGTGATTGGTCGGTTCGTCGAATATAAGTGTATTAGCGCCTGACAGCATTAGCTTAAGAAGCGATAATCGCGCCTTCTCACCTCCCGAAAGAGCTGAGACACTCTTGAATACGTCATCACCTCTAAAAAGGAATCTACCCAAGATATTACGCATCTCTGTATCGGTATATAGGTGATATGCATTCTTCATCTCACCTAAGACAGTTTCGCTCTCATCAAGAAGTAGCTGCCCCTGATCGTAGTATCCAAAATCTACGTTGTGCCCAATCTTGAGGTAACCCTCATCAGCTTCCTCTTCACCCATGATTATGCGAAGTAGAGTAGTCTTACCGACGCCATTCTCACCGATAAAGCAGATTTTCTCACCGCTCTTGATATCAAACTTCACACCTCTAAAGAGCTGCTTATCTCCAAAGCTCTTGGCAAGTTCCTCTGTCATGATTACGTCCTTGCCGCTCTGGAAATCCGCATCAAACGACAGCTTTAGTTCGGCCTGTTTAATCGATGGTCTATCTAGAACTTCAATATGAGCTAGCCTCTTCTCTCTCGACTGTGCCCTCTTAACGAGATGCTCAGTGTTATGCTGCTTAAACCTGCGGATAATTTCCTCTTGACGTGCAATTTCCTTCTGCTGCTTTTCATACTCACGCCTCATTACCTCTTCGCGCTCCCTGCGTTTCACGAGATATTCGGAGTAATTGCCACGGTAATCCACAAGATGAGTTCCACGCATATCAAATATGCGATTTACTATCCTATCCAGGAAATATCTATCATGTGATACGACGATTATCGTGCCCTTGTAAGTCTTTAGGAATGACTCTAGCCACGCCAGCATCTTGAGATCAAGATGGTTGGTAGGTTCGTCAAGCATTAGAATATCTGGTTTTCTAAGCATCATGCATGCTAGGGCAAGCCTTGTCTTCTCACCGCCAGAAAGCATGTTTATCTCCTTGTCGTGAGTATCTGGACCAAAGCCCATGCTCGCCAGAACGCCAATCAATTCACTCTTGTATGAATATCCACCCTTAGCCTTGTACTCATCCATCAGATGTGTATAGGTTTCTAAATCATAATCAAATCGTGGGTTATTGGTATCAGATATCGCCTTCTCAAGCCTAGCAATTTCTTGTTCCATCTCATAGAAATAAGTAAAAGTCTTTGCCGCTTCAGCGAGAACTGTTCCTTCCGAAAAGAAATGGTCTTTTTGTTTCAGATACCCAACGACATACTCACTGCGAATAAACACATCTCCGCTAGTCGGTTCATTCTCACCTGCGATTATGCTTAGTAAAGTTGTTTTTCCGGCACCATTCGGTCCGACGATTCCAACTTTATCTCCTTTATTAACAGAAAACGAGATATCCTCGATGATGATGTCAGTTCCATATGACTTGCATATATCCTTTGCCGACATTACAAGCATAATTAAACTCCAGTCCGGGACAAGCATCTAGCGACATATCCGCGAACTCTCCTTTCTTCATCTTATAATACGCCGAGCAAGCGATCATCGCACCATTATCGGTGCAGAGAATTTGCGCAGGCTTTAGGATCTCAATGCCTGCCGCTTCACCCTTAGTTTCAAGTAGCTGCCTGAGTCTGCTGTTAGCCGCAACTCCACCTGCTACTACAATTTTGTTATTTCCATATTGAGAGGCTGCGCTTATAGCCTTATCAGCGATAACTTCCATAATAGATTCCTGAAAAGAAGCCGCCAAATCAGGCACGTTTATCGTTCTCCCCGCCTGCCTCTCACTATTTATGTAGTTTAGCACCTGGGTCTTAAGGCCGCTAAAACTAAAGTCGTAGCTGCCATCCTTAAGATAAACTCTCTTGAATTCGATAGCAGTTCTGTCTCCCTCGCGAGCAGCCTTATCTATCTTAGGACCACCTGGGTATCCTAGCCCTACAACTCTTGCAACCTTATCCATTGCTTCACCAGCGGCATCATCCCTAGTCGCACCGAGTATCTTACACTCGTTGTAATCATCTACCTTGATGATATTAGTGTGTCCACCAGAAACTACTAGTCCGATGAATGGTGGCTCAAGATCCATATACTCAAGGTAATTTGATGCGATATGCCCATGCATGTGATTAACACCTACGAGGGGAATATCACGTGCCCATGCCATAGCCTTCGCTGTAGCCACACCGACGAGAAGAGCACCTACTAGTCCAGGACCATATGTTACCCCGATGAGATCCACATCATCCATAGTGATTCCAGCCTCATCGAGTGCCTGTTCGATTACACCATTGATATTCTCAAGATGTCGCCTCGAAGCGATTTCGGGTACAACACCACCAAATTTCGTGTGTATATCAATCTGAGACGAAATAACATTTGCAAGCACCTCGCGTCCATCCGCAACTATGCCTACTGCCGTCTCATCACAGCTCGACTCTATTCCGAGTGTAATATGCTTATCCTGATGCATAATCACCTGTCTCCCTCTTCATAATCAGTGCGTCTTCACCATTGTCCAGATAGTACCCTGTGCGCACGCCGCATTCCTTAAATCCATACTTTTTATAAAGCCCAATCGCTGGAGCATTGCTGACTCTCACCTCAAGATTGATAATTGAAACACCGCTTTCAGATAGCAGTTCAGCCATTGCCATTACAATCGCTTCACCGATTCCCTTCCTTCTGAAATCGGCCTTTACAGCTATGCTGTTCAGATCAGCTTCATCTAATATAGTCCATATATCTGCATATCCTGCAAATACACCTTCATACTCCGCTACTAGCACGAACGCATTATCGTTTTCTAGGATATCGTAGCTAAGCGCTTCTCTACTCCATGGCATTGCAAATGTCGCCACATCCAGCTCATATATGCTATCTAGATCTCTAGCCTCAGCTATTCTAATGCTAACACCTGGCTTCAGCTCATTCGCCTTCATAATCATCTGAGCTTTCCTATCTTGCTACTTAGCGTACCCGACTCAAGCCGCATCTCAGCTTCGCTCTTCCTCATATAGTTAGGAATAAGTTCCTCGCAAGACACCGTCTCCCCTCTCTCATACTTCTGAAGCGCAAGCTTAGCCACTGATTCTGCTTCTTGGTATCGCCACTCGTGGTCAGCTAATAAGTATGCACCAGAGCCAGTTATTTCCGACTCATATGCATCGATTCCATCTCCAACAAAAACAATCTCAGATTCCTTTGCATCAAGCTTCTGAAGTTCCTCCATAAACTCATCTATCATGTACTGCTTTTCACTTAGAACCGTTTCATATCCTGTCTTTGTTCTCTCATATAGAGCGCCGTAGAGCTGTCCTCTTCTGGCGTTTATAATCGGCGCAAAATAGCAAACTGTTTCGTCCACATGCATATCTGCAAGAACTGCCATTCCTTCTAGAGATGATACCGCAATACAAGGTATGTGAAGCATCTCCGCAATTCCTCTCGCTGTAGACACCCCTATTCTAATACCCGTAAAAGAGCCTGGTCCAATAGAAGCCGCAACCGCATCTAGGGATGCAGGTCTTAACCCTTCAGACTTAAGGCATTCATCAGCTAGGAACATGATATCTTTAAGATGGTTCATCTCCTCGTGAGAGCTTTTTGATACGATTTTTCCTTCAGCATCTATTAGTGCAGCTGAACCGTATTTTCCCGTAGTCTCAATGCTTAGAATATACATCTATAAATTCGCTCCCCTTGCTTGTCGCCATACTCAATCAATATAACTTTCGCTTTATCCGGCACAACATCGGCGACGATGTCTGCCCACTCGATTATGCTTACACCATCTGCATAAAAGTATTCGTCAGCGCCTATATCAAGCAGTTCATCACCGCTTGATAATCTGTATACATCAAAATGGAAGAGCGGTAATCTACCGCTCTTGTGTTCCTTTACAATATTGAAGGTTGGACTATCGATATTCTCAGTGACCCCGAGCCCTTTAGCAATATACTTAGTCAAAGTCGTCTTGCCAGTTCCAAGATCTCCGATAAGGGCCACGATATCTCCTGGTTCTAGGGTAGAAGCCAGTTCCATTCCAAACGCTTCAGTATCCTGCTCATTATTTATATAAACAACTTGTTCTTGAACACTCATTTCTCGTCATGTACCTACTTACAGCAAAGCTTGTATACTGTTGAAGCATATATCTTCGCCATCTTGCTGTATGAATCGAGAGAAATTCTCTCGTCATTCATGTGCATACAGTCGTCTTCCCATGGGAATAGTCCGCCAAAAGCTAATACTCCATCAAAGTGCTTCGCATATGTTCCGCCACCAATTACAACAGGCTCGCTTTCTAGATCTCCCGAGTAGTCCCTGTACGCCTCCATAAGAGTCTTTACAAAGTCATCCTCTGGATCAACGTATATCGCTTTCTCGTCTGTGCCCTTTACAATGCCCTGGTTAGGACCAAGTACGCTCTCAATACCACCTAGTACTGCTGAGTTCTCGTAAGTAACAGGGACTCTAATATTAAGCTTCATCGTAGCAATTTCATCATTAATCTCTATAATTCCTACATTTACTATTACCTTGCCCGAAGGAGCGTCTTCAAACTGGCACTCGAGTCTCTCTCCATTGAGATCAAACCCTATATGGTCATTGTAAAAATCGATAAACTCAGTTACTTCGTCGCTAGCTAATTCTAGCTTGCCCAGGAACTGCATGAGTATGCTGATAGCATTAAGTCCCTTGTGAGGAACTGAACCATGTGCAGCAACTCCGTGTGCTTCAACAGCTAGCGAAGTTCCTGTCTTCTTGGCTGTAACATCGTATCCACTCTCTTCTCTATAAGACTTAACGAGAGCAATAATCTCGTCATACTTTACTTTATCGTCCGAAGCAAGTACAGCTCTCGCATGTGCAGGAACTGCATTTGCTGCAAGTCCGCCCTGAACCTTGCTAAGAATAAGTCCTTCCTTCACAGTGTGCTTCTTGAGCTTCTGAGCTATATCGAATATAAGAATGCCCTTCTCACCATTGATTACTGGAAAGTCTGCATCTGGAGTGATTCCAAAGTCAGGCATAGATGCCACTTCTCTATAGTGAATAGCGCTCTCCTTGCCAGTTTCTTCATCGAGTCCAGCAATCAGTTTAATCGTTTTCTTTGGAGTTATACCTGCGTCTTTAATCGCCTTCATTGCAAATAGTGCAGCGATAACTGGTCCTTTATCATCGGCTGTTCCACGGCCGTACATATAGCCATCCTCGATTACTGGATTAAACGGACCATACTTCCAATCATCAGATACCGGAACTACATCGAGATGCCCGACAATGCCAAAAGTCTCTTCTCCAGGCTCGCCGGGAAAAACAATCTCTCCAACGTAGTTGTCGTAGTTATGAACCTCAAAGCCCATGCTCTCACCAAGCTTGAGTAGCTCAACGAGTGATTCCTGAACACCCTTTCCAAACGGATATAGCTCACCCTCAGAAGTTCTTACGGGTTCTGACTTTACACTGTCAATTCTTACCTGCTTGGCAAGTTCCTCAATCATCTCAGAATTTGTTTTTTCTAAGTACTCGATATAATCCATTTCGTTACCTCAATCTACAAAGCTTTTTTTAAATGTAACGCCTCAAACAAGCATCTTTCGCCTACTTAATTTTCTCTAGTGTTTCCGCTGTAGTAGTGTCATTTGTTACATATAGCGAAATAACCTTTCCAGACTTTATAGTCGATAGGTTTACTGACTTAATAGGATTTCCATCTTTGTCAAAATTGAATACTCCCGTAGCTCCCCTGACACCTGAAATTTCAGACAATGCCTTTCGTATGTCTTCCGGCTTCTTGGAGTTTGCCTTGTTAATGGCGTTAATCGCGAGCAGGTATGAATCATACCCTAGCGCGGCGTTACTCGTAGGCTCGGAATCATTTCCATACTTGTTAGCATACTTAATGATAAATCTCTGTGTCTCTGCTGTTACTGACTTTGTCGTTGTCTTACCGCCACTAAACACCGAGTCTGATGGGAATACGACTTTTATTTTGGGATGCTTTTTCATCATATTGACAAACTCTTCGGCATTCCAGTACGAGCTACCAACGAAAGTAATCTTATCCTCTAAGTTTTCCTTTTCTATGGCTGTAAAGAATTTATCGGCCTTCTCCGCTCCGAATGGAAGAATAACTACATCTGCACCAGATGCTTTAATATTCTTTACTAGCCTCCCAAAGTTTTTAAAATCAACATCTACAATCTTTCTATACACTACAGACGTTATAGTAGAAGCAGATTCACTATCAGCTCCCTGCTCCAGTTCATGCACCTTGGCATTGAATCCTCTTATCATCGCAGTATTAGCACTGTCATTTTTCATAGATATAGTGGCAATCTTTCTAGAGCCGAGTACACTATATACATATTCAGCAAGTCCTGCACCTCTCTGTGACTCAGTTATCGAAGCTCTAAAATAGTATTTATTATTTTCAGTAATCAGCGGATTTACTGCTGACGGAGTAATAGTCGGGATCTTGCAGCCTCAATATACGGAGAGGCAACCATCGAGTTAGCTTCTCCAGCACTACCGATAATAATAGATGGGTTCATCTTGATAAGATTCTGAATTGCACCTTTTGCCGAATTGATATCCGACTGATTATCAACTTTAACTAGCTTTATCTTAATTCCATTTACATTACTGTAGATGGAGTTAGCAAGTTCTATACCCCTAATTTCTTCCTCACCCTGTTCCTTAAACGCACCAGAGCTAGGCTCATAGATGCCTATTGTTATGGTGTTTTCCTCACCAACTACCTGTTCGTCTATGAAGGTCTTTTTGAAATTATCAAAAGTCATACATCCGCTTAATGTACCTGCTATCATAAACAGCAGTAGCACAACAGATAATGCTTTAAGTCTCTTCTTATTACTCAATTTTCAAAGCCTCTTTCATCTCTGCCTGTGTTTCAATAGTATTAATCCTGCCGCGGAGCTTCGCTGCTCCTTTCACCCCTTTAGTATACCATGCGACGAACTTTCTCATCTCTCTTACTGCTGAATATTCATCCTTCAGCTGAATAAGCTCGTCGAGATGCCTGTTCATCATTGCACCTATCTCTTGCACGGTAGGACGCACTGGAATTTCTTCACCAAGGAGTGCGGCATTCAATTCTCTAAATATCCAAGGATTTCCCATGGCACCTCTTGCCACCATTACGAAATCACATCCGGTTTCCTTCATCATGCGTATGCCATCTTCACCAGTAAATACATCGCCATTTCCTATTACAGGAATGGACACAGCTTCCTTGACCTGCCTGATAATGCTCCAATCAGCTGCACCTGAATAGTACTGCTGACGAGTTCTTCCGTGCACTGCAACTGCTGCAGCACCTGCACTAGATATAGCCTTTGCAACCTCTGGTGCATTGACAGAGTCTTCATCAAATCCTTTTCTTATTTTTACAGTGACTGGCTTCTCAGAGCTCTTGACAACCGCATACACTATATCGTATACGAGGTCAGGGTTCTTCATTAGAGCAGAACCATCACCATTCTTGACTACTTTAGGCACAGGACAGCCCATATTAATGTCTAGAATTGCATTTGGACGAGAGTTAAGCTCCGTTGCCGCATAAGCCATAACTTCGGGTTCACTGCCAAAGATTTGAACTGCCGTTAGGCCTGATTCTGGCGGTATGTATAGAAGCTTGGGGGTCTTCCTATCCCCGTAATAAAGGCCTTTTGCACTTACCATCTCCGTGCACGTCATAGCCGCTCCTTGCTCTTCGCAAAGACGTCTTGTTACTGCATCTGTCACACCAGCAAGTGGTGCAAGCATAAATGGATTTGGCAGCTCAACATCGCCAATCAAGTATCTACTATCTGACATTAATCGTGTTTCTTCCTCTGTGATTTATTTCTCTCGTAGATGAGCACTAATCCGTCAAGTGTTAGTCTCTTTTCAATGACATCGATACACTTAACGCCATTTTCAACCATAGGTGCGAGCCCTCCTGTCGCAATGACTTTAATGGCATCGTACTCCTTGCCATAGTTAGAAACGAGTTCACTCTTCATTCCCTCTACGATATGCTCAGTAAGTCCCATATGACCATACACAAGTCCTGATTGCATGCTCTCGATAGTGTTCTTGCAAATCATATTGCCAGGAACTTCTAGGTCTACGTGGGGCAGCTTAGCTGTCTGCTCAAAAAGTGCCTTTGCAGATATCTTGATTCCAGGCGCAATCGTACCACCTAGGTACTCACCGTCTTCTGTTATTGCACAGAAGGTAGTTGCAGTTCCAAAGTCAATTACTATGAGTGGTCCCTTGTACTTGTGGTGGGCTGCGACAGCATTAACGATTCTGTCAGAACCTATCTGTCTTGGGTCATCACATTTTATCTTGAGTCCAGTCTTCACACCAGTTTCAACAACTAGCGGCGATACGTGTAGGTACTTGTAGCACATGTGCTGCAAGGCAAAAAGCAGCGAAGGCACGACAGAGGATATAATTACGTCGTCGATGTCCGCTGGATCAATCCCCTCATGCCTAAACATCTGCTCGACTAAAATCCCGTATTCGTCTGCACTTCGCCTGCTATCAGTAGCAAGTCGCCAACTCGTAATGAGCTGCGACTTGCTGAACACGCCTATCACTATATTTGTATTTCCTACATCTACAGCTAGAAGCATTTTAGTGATCCTCCATTCTCCTTAGAGCCAGTGCCATAGTTAGGCCTGGAATAATTCTGTTTCCGGTCAGCTCTGCGCCGAGAATCTCGTTGATTCGCTTAGTCTGTATTGAACTGTATTGTTATGAATGTTCATAAACTCTGCAGTCTTGTTACTGTTCATTCCTGCATCAAGTACAAAGGTTTCCAGAGTCTCCAGGAGTAACCTGCCTTTATTTAGAGATACCTCTCTCTCAAATGGCTCTAAAAGATCTAGGTAAATCTTTTTGAGCACGCTACCTTGCATCTGAATGTTGATACAGTTGCAAACCATAGACATCTCGTACTTAGTAAATACTCTCTTGTAAGGGAACACGGTCTCCACATTGTTCCAAGTCTCATTAATCATCTTGAAACCGTCTATTGCGCTGTCTAGTTCCTCAATACCTGTGGAGTGGAAAATTCTTACGTCCTTACGTCCTTCTTTGAGGTCATCGTACATTCTAAGACAATCGTTCTTGAGCTGAACGCCCTTTTCCTCACCTGCATCGGCATATATCATGCCGTAAAATTCATTTCCTTCTATAAGCGGAAGTATTCCGAATCCCGCTTCTGACTTATACTTCTCGAGGATATCCTGCGAAGCTCTGTTGTTGATTCCATTCGCATAGAACACACTGACAAACTGCTTGCCCTTTAGTCCAGCCTCATCGATTAGAGTGTAGCAGAAGGTGAGATCTCCTCTGATAGCCGATTTGATAAACTCAGCTCTTGAATCTCTCTCAGGAGTATACTTCCACATACCCATCGCCAGCTCGATGATTTCTGCGAGCTTCTTGATTTCAGTAGCAGAATAATTGTCCTCGTTATCGACAATCATCAGAATATGCTTCTCATTATTGATATCGATAGTTCCCCAGTATGTTATAACATCGTTAATGTTGACCTGAGTGAATAGTGTCGAGTGAGACACATCCATCTTCTTTGCCTGAACTATTGCGTTATCAATAGTCTCTTCATGGCGAGTTTCAATCGTTAGAATAGGATTGAACTCAGATGTCATCAAGATAGCCTGATAATCGTTATTAATAGCCGCCTCTTTGAGCGCACTCTGGAAGTTTCTGTGCTTCTCAAAGTTAAGGAGGTGATAAATCGTGTTGTTAAGAATGTTGTCGCTGTAATTGTGTCCGTACAGAATTTTATCTAACACCTGCTCCATAAGCACTGCATAGGTAGTCTCCTTATCGTCAGGAATAACGGTAATAAGGAGTCCGTTTTCCTCTGCTGTCTTGATTACTTTCGGATCTACCGCTCTTACACCCTCCTCATGTAGGAAGATTACAAGTGTTGCAATCGCCTTTTTGCCGAAGCCAACGACAATACGGCACTGAGCATCAATATCATCCTTACAGTTCCAGAAATGAGTCAGGACCATCTGCTCCTTAACTCCGTTGCGTTCAATTCCCTTCTCATAATCGATTTCATCGAAAACGGAGAGTGTGCGCACTCTTCTGTCCATCTTTCTTTTGCAGGAAATTACAGTGCTACCCTTGAACGCATCCAAGTTAAGGCAATCTTCTACAGTTATCCTCATATTATTGCTCCTTCAATTACTTCGACTTTGAGCCTACTGCTCGCTGTCAGCTTCCGTATCATTCTTAATCTCGTCATCCGCTGAAACATCTGCTTTTGACTCGTCTTCTGCTGCTTCTATTTCAGTAGCTGCAGTAGCTTCTGTAGTAGCTTCATCTGTTTCTTCAGGCTGTGCATCTTCAGCTTGTTCCGCTGACTTAGCACTTTTAACGCCCTCTGCACCCTCTGCAAAAGTAGATTCTTCAAACTTGAGTTCTCCGACTAGAACAGACTGCAGTTCTTTGAGCTTCTCTTCTGCCTCTTGGCGTCTTTCTTCCTCAAGTCTCTCGCTTTCCTCTGCCTCAGCTTTGTTCAGTTCTGCAATCTCTTCTTCACGAGCTTTTACATTCTTAGCGAGCTCCTCCGGAGTTACCTTGCCGTCATAAAGGTCATTGAACTGATCTCCATCAAGTGTCTCAATCAGAAGCAGTGCCTGAGCAACTCTCTCAAATGCTTCATCATTCTCCTTAAGAATTTCAGTAGTTGCCTTATAGCAGCTCTCGAGGATGTGCTTAATCTCAGCGTCGATTTCAGAAGCAGTCTCTTCAGAATAGTTCTGCCTTGTAGAGAAATCCTTTCCTAGGAACACTTCATCGTTAGAGCTGAAGCTTACAGGACCTAGTTTTGAGCTAAATCCGTACTTTGTAATCATCTGTCTAGCAATAGCTGTTGCACGTTCAAGGTCATTGCTTGCACCAGTGCTGATATCGTCTAGCTTGAGCTCCTCAGCAACTCTTCCGCCAAGAAGGTGCTTAATCATATTGACCATATCACCCTTAGTCATAAAGAACTTCTCATCCTCAGGAAGTGACATAGTGAAACCACCTGCCATACCTCTTGGAATAATAGTAATCTGGTGAACTGGGTCAGAGTTAGGAATAGCCTTCATAACTATGGCATGTCCAGCCTCATGGTAAGCAGTCAGCTTTCTCTCTGATTCAGAAATCACTCTCGACTTCTTAGCAGGTCCAGCCATTACCTTCGTAGTCGCTTCCTCGATCTCATCCATCCTGATTTTAGTTCCGTTACGTCTAGCAGTCAGAAGTGCCGCCTCATTTACTAGGTTTTCGATATCTGCTGGCGAGAATCCAGGTGTTCTCCTTGCGAGAATCTCAATAGTTACATCATCTGCGAGAGGCTTATTCTTGGTATGAACCTTAAAGATTTCCTCTCTAGCCTTTACATCTGGCATTCCGATGACAATCTGTCTGTCAAATCTTCCAGGACGAAGTAACGCTGGGTCGAGTACATCAGGTCTATTTGTCGCAGCTAGAATGATGATTCCTGAATTTCCATCAAAACCGTCCATCTCTACTAGGAGCTGGTTTAGCGTCTGCTCACGCTCATCGTTTCCGCCACCAAGACCTGCACCTCTCTTACGTCCTACTGCATCGATTTCGTCAATGAATATAATGCATGGTGCATTCTTCTTAGCCTGATCAAATAGGTCTCTTACACGGGAAGCACCCACACCTACGAACATCTCTACAAAGTCAGAACCAGAAATTGTAAAGAAAGGAACGCCAGCTTCCCCAGCTGTAGCCCTCGATATGTATGTCTTACCAGTACCTGGGTTTCCTACGAGCAGTACGCCCTTAGGTATTCTGGCGCCCAAATTCGAGTATTTTGAAGGATTTTTAAGGAAGTCAACTATCTCCTCTAGCTCTTCCTTCTCTTCCTTAAGGCCAGCTACATCCTCAAAACGTATATTCTTGCCATTTTCTTTGTATAACTTCGCTCTGTTCTTACCGAATTGAAAGCCTTGCTGTTGCCACCCTGACTCATCATGAAATAGAACAGGAATCCTAACGCTACTACCATGATAATTGTCGGTAGGAGCGAGAAGAAGTTCACGCTGCTCTGTGGTGGATCACTAGAGAGCTTAAGCTTGCCTTCCTTGACCTGAGGGAACACATAGCTGTTCTCTAGCCAACTGATTTCAACAACTGAAGGCGCATAAGCATATTCCTTATTGCCATTCTTAAGCGTTGCAGTCATCTTGCGATCTGTTATATTTAATGTCTTATATTTCCCCTTTTCGAGGTGAGTTGCAAATGTTGAGAATTTAACTTCGGTTGTCTTCTTGGCACCGCCTACTCCTTTGTAGAAAAACGCTACCCCGAGGACCACCGCAAATATAACCAAATATATTGCAAAATTCTTAATAAATCTCTTCAATTATCGTACCCCTCATATTCCTTTAGTGGTGTTTTTAGTCTAAAATTTGTTATTTTACACAAACTGTCGTGTTATTTTATCATACGAATTAACGTAGTTCAAGAAACAAAACTCGCTCTGAGCTGTTATCAATCTGATAATTCTGTGAATATTTCCCCTTATTCCTATACCGCTCAGACTTGAACTTTTCGTCTGGCAAAATCCACAGTATTTCACTGCCTATTGTTGCTATTTTTATATCATCTCGAGACGTTCTCGCAACCTTCTCATCTACTAGAAAATCCTGAAGCTTTTTGCTCCCATTTCCAGTTCCTATGTAGTCACCCCGTCTCCTTGAGCGCGTGGTTATCGATAACGTAGAAATAAGAGAAGCCGTGTCTTTGTTAGTATCTAGCCCTTTGGCTTTTATAAGTTTATCAAGGTCAAATGCCGCATATATTCTTTGCTGGTTTACACTTTCATTTGAACGCCCATCACTTCTACTTATTTTTCTGTACTCAGAGATACTACTAACACTTAGCGATATCTCTTTCCCATCTTTTAAAGCATCATCTATTGGTGATTCCTCCACAGATTCGTTCTGCAAAAAAACGAGTCTCTCGTATCTGCGCTCTGCCGTCACCCCACCTGGAAGATTGTACATCGCCGATGGATTCTCGGATTCTATTACCCCTACGATTGAATTAACAAGCTCGTAAGTAGGATGCACGCTTTCATCTTCAAGCATAAGGGCTGCGATTCGCCTTTTCATAGCTTCGTGCACATCTATTAGCTTATCAATTACGTATTCATGCGGTCCAGAACGCATAGATTCATATATAGGGACCGCCTCCTGCATCATGAAATCATCGTCACAAGTCGCCGCCTCACTAAGCTTAGCAATAGCTTTTCGGATAGAAGGATTGTATTCACGCTCAAGCTCAGGGAGTAATTCTAGTCTAATCTTATTTCTGCTATAAATAGGCTTTTCATTGCTCGCATCAATATTAGGCTTAAGTCCATAGTCAGCTACATAACTGTCAATTTCAGAGCGACTTACATCAAGAAGCGGTCTTACTACTTCAAAACCGTATTCATCACGCCTTCTAACAGGAATTCCAGCTAATCCGTGAACGGCTGTTCCGCGAAGAATATGAAATAGCACCGTCTCTACCTGATCGTCTGAATTCTGCGCTACAGCAATTTTTATCTTATCCTTAGCTATTCCTTTTTGATTGATCTCTTCTGCCATTTTTGAGAACGCTTCATATCGAATCTTACGCCCAGCTTCTTCTTCGGATATCTTCTCCTTCTTTGCAAGCTCCTTGCAGTCACTTTCAACTAACCTAAATGGCACATCAAGCTCCACACATACCGACTTGGCATGTTCAGCCTCGACTTCACAGTCAATCGGCCTAATCTTATGGTTGATATGAACCGCATAGAGTTCCAGATTAAGTTGCTCCTTTACCGAACTTAGCGCATGAAGAAGCGTCAGCGAATCGGGACCTCCCGAAAAACCGACAATTACAGAGTCACCATATTCAATTGTTCTACTTTCAATTATCTTTTTAATAATTTTATCCATATAGGTCCTGACAAATCCTTATATAACTCTATATCGGAAAACGGGGAGGTGACTTTATTCAAGCAAATAGCGCACCTCGCCTATCTACTATCTATCTATTATGTTAAAGAAACGCTTAGCGTTATCCGATGTAATGCGAGCTGCCTCTTCGTATTCGATTCCTTTGACAAGAGCCATTCTCCTGACAACATGCTCAATATACGGAGTCTTATTAGGTCTTCCGCGCTTAGGCTCTGGTGCAAGAAAAGGTGCGTCCGTCTCACTCATTATAAACTGAAGTGGAGTTCCCTCTAGCACTTCTACTGTTTTTCTAGCATTCTTGAAAGTTAAAGGTCCCCCTATCGAAAAAGTCGCTCCCAGCTTCACGTATTCACGTGCCAACTCTAGCGAACCTGAGTAACAGTGGAGCTGAACTCTCGCATCATATACTAGCTTCCCCTCTTCATCAGGTCTCTTTGGAAAATATTCCTTTCGCGCCTCGCTGAATGCTCCCTCATCGCTGAGAATCTCCATAGTTAGTGCATCAGCCTCTCGCGTATGAACCATGATTGGCATCATCAGGTCATTCGCTAGCCTAATCTGCTTTCTAAAAAGCTCAATTTGCTCTGCCTTAGAGTCCTTGCCATAGTGAAAATCTAGCCTATTTCTCCAATAGCTTGGACTTTAGGAGCAGCCGCAAGTTCCCTTATTATATCTATGTCATCATCAGAGTATACAAGTGCTTTGTCTGGATGTATTCCTACAGCGGCATAGCACCATGGGTAATCATCTGCGTCTTTAATCGCCTGTCTTGAGGACTCAACCGAATCTCCGACATCGATAATAAAATCTACAACAGATTCCTCGATTTCTCTAGCTCTTTCAAGTCTTTCCTCTGCGCTAAACTCTTCATAATTCAAATGGGTATGTGCATCAAATAGCATTTATTTCTCCCTCTATATTGGTAAAAAAGACCTCAAGTCTAAACTTGAGGCCTCATTCGTATTATTTCTTGCGGTTATTTTTCTTTATCGCAACTTTTTCCTGCTCTGTATTAGAGAGGATTTCGATTTCCTTAGCTACATCAAGTCTTGGGAAAAGTGCATCACCCTTGTGAACAGTCGCTCCTGTCATCATGCGGAACTCCTGTAGGTCTGACCAGTTTGGCTCACTATCTGTGAGTCCGAGCTGCTCTCTCATCCTATCTGAAGTTGTATGCATATAAGGGATGATTAGAACAGAAATCATTCTGAGTGCCTCTGCAAGATTGCTCATCACTGTATCAAGTTCTGCTTTCTTGCTCTCATCCTTAGCAAGAACCCATGGCATCTTCTCATCGATATACTTGTTAGCTCTCGATATAACTGCCCAAATCTCCTCAAGCGCATTGTTGAAGTGGAACTCGTCCATATGAGCCTCAACCTTCGGAGCGCAGCCGAGTGCAGTCGCAATTAGGTCGCGATCAATATCATCCTCAGTCGTAGCTTCTGGAACTACTCCGTTACAGTACTTCTCAATCATGGAAACAGTTCTTGATAGTAGGTTTCCAAGGTCGTTAGCAAGGTCGTAGTTGATACGGTTAAGCATGATCTCGTTAGTATATAGCCCATCCTGCCCGAAAGTATACTCTCTAAGTAGGAAGTACTTGAGCGCGTCAATTCCATATCTATCGATTAGAATCTCCGGATCCACGATGTTCCCCTTTGACTTGGACATCTTACCACCGTCGATTAGAATCCAGCCATGTCCGAGAACCTTTTTAGGTACTGGCTCATTCATAGACATGAGCATTGCAGGCCAGATAATTGAGTGGAATCTAACAATTTCCTTACCCACAAGGTTGACTCCTGGCCAGTACTTCTTGTACTGCTCATCATCTTCACCAGGGAATCCTAGTGCAGTAATATAGTTTGAAAGTGCATCAAGCCACACATAGATTACGTGTCTCTCATCAACTGGTACCTTTATACCCCAGTCTAGCGAAGCTCTTGAGATACATAGGTCTTCGAGCCCCTGCTCAACAAATGAAATCATTTCTTTGCACGAGATTCAGGCTGCAGGAACGTGCCATTTCCAAGCAGCTCAATGAGTTTATCAGAATACTTCGACAGCTTAAAGAAGTAAGCATCTTCGCTCATCTTCTTAACCGGTCTACCACAGTCAGGGCAATTACCCTCAACGAGCTGACTCTCAGTCCAGAAAGACTCGCAAGGTGTACAGTACCAACCCTCATACTTATCCTTGTAGATGTCTCCGTTGTTATACATCTTCATGAAGATATCCTGAACACGCTTCTCATGGCGCTCTTCAGTGGTTCTGATAAAGTCATCGTAGCTGATCTCCATCGTCGCCCAAAGCCTCTTAATTGTCTCAACAATCGGATCGATATATTCAATCGGAGTCACGCCAGCTTCCTGTGCGCACTTCGCAATCTTCTGTCCATGCTCATCAGTTCCAGTGAGAAATCTCACATCATAGCCAGTAAGTCTTTTAAATCTAGCCATAGCATCCGCCATAACTGTACAGTAAGTGTGTCCTATGTGCAGCTTAGCGCTTGGATAGTAAATCGGTGTAGTAATATAAAAAGTACCCTTATTTTCCGTCATCGTATTCCCTTTCAAACTCTATAACTTCTGTCAAATGATTGGTCTAGTATACGCCGTAATCCTCGTCATCCTCGCCCCAATCAACATCTGACCAATCATCCTCAACAAAAATCTCATCGAAATCTTCTTGGTAGCAACAACAAGTGTAGCTCCAGCGATTATACCGATACCAGCAATTCTCATGCTAGTCTTAAGCATCTTCTGTCTTCTTGCGATTTTACCTTCTTCAATTAGGATTGCTTTCTCAGCATCTGTCATACGTCTTCTTCTAACCATTATATCCTCCTTGCCATCTGGCAATATTTACGTGTGTTACTTCCCTCGATTATATCTAAATACCTTGTTTTTTTCAAGGCGTTTAGATGTGCACTCCTACATTTAGGTATTTCGAGTATATCAATTCCAACTTAAACTATATTGATCATGCATATGAAAAGGCGACAATCATATTCCAAGAACAGAATAGATTGTCGCCGCGTTATTAGTCACTTTAAATAGTAGCCTTAGCCTGCATTTCTCAAAGTTGAACCGATAATGCTCTTAAGCTTTCCACCCACGCAGAATGCAACGTGCAGCTTTATAGCATCCCCAAGTACAAATGGGAGCACCGTCAGCTGGAGCACTTTCGTGAATGGAATATTATTTCCAAGATGCACACTCTGCACCACATAGAAATACCCTGCACCAATCACATATATGAGAAGTGTCGCAATCACAAGGCTCGCGTATCTTCTAAAATTTGAACTCGACTCATATGCTGAGCCAACAATATATGCAGCCAACATAAACGCCATTATAAATCCGAATGTAGGAGAAAATATATACTGAGGACCGCCCTTTAGTCCTGCAAATACTGGAAGTCCAACTAGTCCAGCTATTACATAGACTGTAACTGCCATGACACCTAGTCTCTTACCCATAGTTATTCCAATCGTCAACACAACTAGTGACTGTAAGCTTATTGGAACTGGTCCAATCGGAAGAGCAATTGCGGAGCCGATTACTAGAAGTGCTACCGCAAGTCCCACGCTGGTGATACTGCGTGCATCAAGGCGATGACCACTCTTGTCATGACCTTTGCTAAAATTTCCCTCTGTACCGTAAATATCGTTTTTTCTATCTTGGTTCTTATCCATTTTAACCTTGTCTTTCTTGTTAGTTACATGAGGATTTTGCCTGAAACGAACGCCTTCATGCCTGAATCTGTCAAAAGTAAAGCGCTCCGTCCGCACCGACACCAGCCAGTGTGCCTTCATAGCGCTTATCTGAATCAAATAGTATAGTGGAGCCTTTCGCGTATAGGTGTGTGTTTACCTCTAGCTCCATATATTTCATATTGTCCTCATAGCTTTTCTTCATGTGCGTAAAGAGTTTAACGAGAATGTCCGCAAGCAGCTCGCACCTATTATATTTAATGCCTTTATAGCCATAGAGAGATGTCATATTGTATAAAATCATCTCATCCTTAGACTGATTTACATTGATTCCGAAGCCTATTATTAACTTTGCGACTCTCCCATTCTCAATGATTGTCTCACATAGGATTCCCGCCAGCTTCTTATCATCGATATATAAGTCATTTGGCCATTTAACTTCAGCATCTATTCCGTGCTCAGCGAGCGTTTCACGGATTACCGCACCGACAAGCAATGGGTATACCAGTATTTCTGCAGGATTTAGGTCTACAGTCAGCACCAATGTCGCTAATATAGAGCTGTATGGGGAAGACCACCAGTGCGAGGAGTTTTTACCAACCCCCTCATACTGATTCTCAGCAACGATTACCGCTGCTCCAAGCGTATCGCTATGCTCTTTAGCGTATTTATTGGTGGAATCGATATTCTCAAAGTATAGATACTGGGAAACCCAGAGGCACAATTTCCTCCTGCCCAGTTCTCCTTTCAATCCCAGAAATTACCGCTTCCTCGTGCAATCTATCATTGTGCATTAGTCAACCTTATTATCCGCGATGAACCTGTTAACCTCACCCATAAACTCATCACTCATAACCTTTAGAATGTGCTCCAGGTTATCAATTTCCTCTTCAGTAAACCTTTTTGCAAGTCTATCGAGAACTATCGGTATATAGCTGTTCTTCGCCTTATAATACTCGTGAAATTTCTTTGTTTCCATAAGAATAAACTCACGTTTATCCTCTTTAGACTGAATTTTTTCTATATAACCCTTCTTCATCAATGAAGAAATCTTGTACGCAACATTAGGCGTAGACATCTCCAAAAACTCTGCCAGCTGACTGACTTTAGGGTTCTTCATAGCATGAATAACCTCTAGTGTAAATGTCTCAGTCGCCGTCAGCTCATTTTCCTTGCTTCCGCCATTTACAAACATATGCTTATACAGGTTCAATTTGAACTTCTCGTATACTTCTGCAAATACCTCTGTAAGCATTAATAAATCCGCCTTTCTTCGCTATGGGGATTAAAGTTCTGGCGTTCTACATGATGGCAAATGAAATCTCACAAGACATCGCCTTCTCACCGTCAACGAGAATGTAGCCTTCTCCAAATCCAATTTTCCCACTTCTTTTATTGATTGCGCAGTGGATTTCCAGCTGGTCTCCGGGAACGATTTTCTTATAAAATCTTGCCTTCTTTATTCCTGCGAGAAACGCATTTGCGCCTTTCTCCTGGTCAATCAAAACTGCAACCGCACCTACCTGTCCCACTGCCTCTACTTGAAGAACTCCTGGCATTACAGCCTCTTCCGGAAAATGACCTTGGAAACGGCTCATTTCCACTCACATTTTTAATTCCTACAGCCTTATTCCCCACTTCAAGTTCAATGATTTTATCCACCATGATGAATGGATATCTGTGCGGTAGAATATTTCTCACTTCTTCGTGTGTTAGTTTCATTCGGTCCACCTCTTTACCACTATTGATGCGTTGTGCCCACCAAACCCGAGAGAGTTCTTGAGCGCATAGTTAATTTCTGCTTCCTTATATCTATTAACTACAAGGTTGAGATCACATGCGTCATCTGGATACTCATAGTTAATAGTCGGCGGAACTATGCCTGCTTGCATTGAAATGATAGTCATCGCTAGCTCCGTTGATCCTGAAGCTCCGAGCAAATGTCCGATCTGCGACTTTGAAGAAGAAACAAGAACGTCTCTATAGCCTTCGCCAAAGGCACGCTTAATGGCTGCTGTTTCATACTTGTCATTAAGAGGAGTTGAAGTTCCGTGCGCATTGATATAATCGACATCACTTGTCTTGATTCCAGCATCATCAATTGCCTGAGTCATAGCCAGCGCAGCATATTTACCATCCTCGCAAGGCGCGGTGATGTGGTTTGCATCGCAAGTATCACTGTATCCAACTATTTCCGCAAGGATGTTTGCCCCACGCTTAACAGCATGTTCATACTCCTCGAGAACCAGGATTGTCGCACCCTCACCCATTACGAATCCATCTCTCTTCTTATCGAATGGAATCGATGCTCTATTGGGATTACGAGAGAGAGATAGTGCTTTCATAGAAGTGAATCCACCTACCGAAAGTTCAGTAATTGGAGCCTCACTACCGCCAGCAAACATAATATCCGCATATCCATGCTTGATATGACGATATGCCTCACCAATGGCATTGGTTGCGCTCGAGCAAGCTGTAACCGTTGCCTGGCACGAACCATGTGCATTTAGGTCTATCGCTATATTACCCGCAGTAAGATTTATGATTGCCATCGGGATATAATACGGAGACACCTTGTCGAATCCACGAGACAGCCCCTTGCTGTGTTCAGACTCGATGGTACTTATTCCACCGATTCCAGAAGCTACAAAAACTCCAGCTCTTTCTTCTGACAAATATTCTCTTGTAAGATTAGCATTTTCCAAAGCTCTTCTGCCGGCTATTATACCAAATTGGGTGACTCTATCCAATCGCCTCTGTTCCCTTTTATCAAAGTAATCATCCGGATTGTAGTCCTTAACCTCTGCCGCTAGCTTAACTGCTCTATCGCTTGTATCGAATCTAGTAATCTCTCCGATTCCGCAACGTGAATTCTTAATACCCTCGAGTACTTCAGAAACGCTGTTTCCAAGAGGTGTAACCATACCTATACCTGTAACCACTACTCTACTCATTATATGTTCATACCCCCATCTACAGAAATTACCTGTCCTGTAATATAACGTGATTCCTCTCCTGCCAGGAATGCCGTCAAGTTAGCAACGTCGCTCGGCACTCCGATAGTTCCAAGCGGGATTCCTGCTTTGATCTTGTCCTTTACATCGTCTGTCAAACTATCAGTCATCGGTGTCTCAATAAATCCTGGTGCTATAGCATTGACTAGAATGTTTCTCGACGCAAACTCCTTCGCAAAAGACTTTGTCATTCCTATCAAACCAGCTTTTGCCGCAGCATAATTTGCCTGTCCTGCATTGCCGTGCAATCCTATGACTGAAGACATATTTATGATTCTGCCGCTTCTTCTCTTCATCATATGCCTCGACACATACTTGCTGAGATAGAAAGCACCGTTCAGATTAGTCGTTATAACATCTTCAAAATCTGCTTCGCTCATCTGCATAACGAGTTTATCTCTAGTGATTCCGGCATTGTTAACCAGTACGTCAATCTGTCCCTGTTCCACTATTACTTCATCGACCATTCGCCTACAGTCTTCAGAACTTGAAATATCTCCGAGGACAATCTGCACATGACAGTTTTCGTCCGCAAGCTTTTCAGCTAGCTGCTCAATCTGCGGCCTCATTGTGCGAACATTGAGTGCCAAATCAAAGCCTTCGCTCTTCAGTCTCTCTGCGATTGCCACCCCTATGCCGCCCGCAGCTCCTGTGATAAGCGCTACTTTCTTCGCCATACATTTACTCCTTTTTAATTCCTAAAAATATGAACTATGCGCTTACGCTTCAAGCAGTTCTATTAGATCATCATCATTTTTAATTACTTTAACTTCAGCACCTTCAAAGTCCCTCTGTAGGATAGTTGAAAGTACGCCTCCTGGCCCAATTTCAAGGAAGTGTGTAACCCCGTCATCAACCATTTCCTTAAAAGTTTTGTAGAGAAGCACAGGAGAAACTATCTGTTCAGATAGAACTTCGCTCATTGGAGCCCCTTCGTACTTTTCACCAGTAACATTTGGATAATATGTAACTGATGGTTCATCAAAAGATATGTTTTTAAGAGTTTCTACAAAAGCCTCCCTTGCAGGTTCCATAAACGGAGTGTGAAATGCCCCGCTAACTACGAGAGGTTTTGCAAGCTTTCCTTTTGATTTTAGATAAGCCTTAGTTCATCAATCGCATCGCCTTCACCTGATACGATAATTTGTCTGCTGCTATTGATATTAGCGATATATAGTTTGCCCTTGAACTCAGGGTTCCCAAAGACGATTTCTCTAACCTCATCCTCCGTCATCTTAAGTATCGCAAGCATCTTGCTATTGCTACCCTCAGAAGCTTTGCCCATCAGGGCACCTCTCAGAGAGACGAGCCTTAAAGCGTCCTCCTCCGAAACGATTTCAGATAAAACAAGTGCACTATACTCTCCAAGGCTGAGTCCACAAGTTGCCTCTAGACCCTCAAGCAACTGAGGCTTATGTGAACGAATAAGCTTTAAAACGGCAAGCTGAAACGCAATCATAATAGGCTGAAGATTATGCGTCTTAGATATATCCTCGATGTTACCATTGAAGGAAATTTCCGTAAGCTCTTTTCCTAGTCTATCGTATATGCCCCTAACCTCAGGATATCTATCGTATAGCTTTCTTCCCATGCCCTCGTACTGATATCCCTGTCCAGCAAATATAACTGCTAATTTATTCATTGTTTCCCCTGTATCTATATTAAATCCAATTACTTAACGCTGCTCTTTGCCGCTTCGTACTCATCCATTAGCTTATCTAGAAGTTCAGGAACTGAATACAGCCTGTCAAACTGCGCTGCGGTGTATCCTGCCATAACGGAACCATTGTCAACATCTCCCTCGTACACAGCCTTTCTAAGCCTACCTAGAGTGAAGTTTTCGAGTGCATCCTTATTCTGCTCAGTTCTCTCAAGCTCCTTAAACTCCCTAGTCATAGGATTTTTAACTAGACGCATTGGTCTGCCATTAAGATATCCGATGGAAGTGATGCGGTGAGATTCTGTATTAAGGAGTAGCTCTTTGTATTTATCATGAACAGGAACCTCGTTAGTAAATAGAAATGCAGTTCCAATCTGAACGCCAACTGCTCCGAGCACTTCTGCCGCTAGCATCTGTGCCCCCGAACCTATTCCACCACCAGCGATTACAGGCTTCTCGGTCACATTAGCCACCTGGTAAATAAGCGTCATAGTCGTCATCTCTCCGATGTGTCCACCAGCTTCCATACCCTCTGCGATATATGCAAATACATCGAATTTATCAAGCCTCTTAATCTGTAGCGGCGAAGATACGACTGGCATAACTTTGATACCTGCCGCGAGGAATTTCTCCATATATGGGCCAGGGCTTCCAGCTCCAGCAATTAGATATGGAACCTTCGCTCTACATACGACATCTACCAGCTCCTCAATATCTGAACGAAACATGATCAGGTTGACTGCAAAAGGCTTGTCAGTAAGCTCTCTGCATATCTCGATTTCCTTTTCTAGTACATCCGCCTTCATGCCGCCCGAACCAATCGTTCCGAGCGCACCTGCGTTTGATACAGCGGCAGCAAATTTACCGTCTGTGATATTTGCCATTCCACCCTGAATTATAGGGTATTTAATATTAAGTAATTTTTCTAATTTCATCTCTACCACTCCATCAGCACTGAATTTATTAATAGCCCTGCTCCAAACGCTGTGAACAGAACTTTATCGCCTTCTTTAAACTTCTCCCTATTATCATATAAAAGGGTTGGAATAGATGCAGCTGAAGTATTTCCGCGCTCCCTGATATTTTTGAGCACCTTATCATCATCTATACCAGTTCTCTTTGATATCTGTTCGAGTATTCTCACATTTGCCTGATGAGCTGCTACGTAATCAATATCAGCTCCCGTTAGACCCGCTCTATCCAAGAGACGCTCAAGCGACTCAGGAACTCTGCTTATCGCAAACTTGAAACTTCTTGCCCATTCATCTGTATAAAGTCGTTGTCATCCATCACGATAACTCGATCATCGCCGAACGTATTGGCGTCACTAAGCCATAGTTTGTCGTTCTTCTCTACTACTATGCCGGCACAGCCATCTCCAAAGAGGACCGCAATTCCCCTATCTTCAAAGTCGATGTATCTGCTAACCTGCTCACTTGCAACAAGAATTGCCTCTTCGCCAGGGTTAAGCATACGCTCTGCCATAATCATCGCCGATACAAATCCCGCGCATGCAGCATTGATATCGAGAGAGAAGCAGCTATTATCAAGGTCTAGTTTTTTTGTGAAGCATGCCTGCTATCGAAGGGATTCTTATATCACTCGAAAACGATGCGATTAAAAGCATTTTGACCTTGTCCCTATCAAACACAAGCTGTTCAGCAAGTTCCTTTGCCATCTCAGAAGGAGTTTCTTCTGCGATGTAGCGGTTTTCAATTCCCGTACGAGTAAGAATCCACTCATCTGTAGTATCGAGCCTTTCTTCATAGTACTTATTGCTACGCTTAACTCCCTTGGTCAATCCCTTTATATCCTTAATTTTAAGTCCCATCTTATCCTCTAATCTCTCTAAATTTATCGTATCTGAGTTCCCTTAGCTCATCACCTGTCATCTGCGACATAGCTTCGAGTTCAGCGTAAATCAATTTTCTAAGTTGTGTAAAGTTAACAGTCTCACCATTCTCATCTATAATCTCATCGACGATTCCGAAGTCGTATAGATCCTGAGCTGTAATCTTCATTACATCAGCTGCATTATCTGCTAGGCCAGCATCTTTCCAAAGTATAGATGCGAAGCCTTCAGGTGATAGTATTGAATATACTGCATTTCGGAACATGAAATCTTGTTCGCCACAGAAAGCGCAAGTGCACCTCCAGATCCACCTTCACCTATCACTACAGCAATTACTGGAACTGTAAGCATCGACATCTTCTCAAGCGAAGATGCTATCGCCTCAAATTGGCCTCTTTCCTCCGCTCCTACTCCCGGATAAGCACCAGGAGTGTCAATAAACGTAATTACAGGTCTTCTGAATTTTTCAGCTTGATCCATCAGCCTCATGGCCTTGCGATACCCCTCTGGCATCGGCATACCGAAGTTGGTTTCAACACCCTCTTCAATGCCTCGTCCCTTCTGGATTCCGATAAATGTAACTGGTCTACCCTCGAATGTTCCGATTCCACCGATTATCGTCTTAGAATCCCCGAAGCATCTATCTCCCTTTAGATAAATTGCATCTTCAATCAGCCTCTCGATTACTTCTTTAGATCTTAACCTGTTACTCGACCTTGCTTTTTTAACTATTTCATAAGCTTTACTCATATTTTGCTCCAATCTTCACATGGTGCTTGAGCAGCTTAGCAATCTGTCTCCGCTGGCTCTCTCTCTCACAAATCATGTCCACAAATCCACATTCCTCAAGCTTCTCAGCTCTCTGGAACCCTTTTGGTAGCTTCTTCTTGATGGTCTGCTCAATTACACGCGGTCCAGCAAAACCTATAAGCGCGTTGGGCTCAGCTATGATAATGTCTCCTAGAGACGCAAAGCTTGCTGAGACACCACCCGTTGTAGGATTAGTCAGAACGCTTATATATAGAAGTCCCGCATCTTGGAACTTACCTATAGCAGCACTCGTCTTAGCCATCTGCATAAGAGAGAATATTCCCTCCTGCATCCTGGCACCACCAGAAGCTGAAAATACAATGACTGGAAGCTCATTTCTAATCGCATACTCAAACATTGCGGTCAGCTCTTCACCGACGTAAGTACCGAGGCTTCCCATCATATACTGAAGCTCAAGCACAGCGACGAGCACCGGCTTGCCCTCTATCGTCCCCTTCACGATAGAAATCGCTTCATTTAACCCTGACTTAGCCTCTTCCTTCACTCGCTTTTCTGCATATTTTGGGAAATGAAATCGGATCCTTGAGTTCGCTACCGAAGCTAACCTTCTCATACCCTTCATCCATCAGGTAATCAAAGCGATCTCTTCCGTTCATCTTCATATGGTATCCGCACTCTGGACATATCTTAAGATGCTCGATGAATTCCTTATAGTCGATTACAGACTTACATCCATCACACTTAAGAAAGAGGTCGGGCAGCGCTCTTCGAGGCTCGCGCCTAACCTGATTCTGCTTGCTCCCACCTCTTATGTTCTTGATTGTGGATAATAGATTTTTTCGCTTGTTTAAGCTTCCCATTTTCTGCTATTCTCCCGTTACATGCATGCTTTCCAGAAGCTCAGCTTCCTTATGTGCAACATAGTTTGTATCGATATTTCCAAGGATAAAGTCCTTGTCATATAGTATTGCAAATATAAATCCGAGGTTAGTCGGAACGCCGTCTATAATCGTCTCAGAAACCGCACGTCTAAGCTTTTTTATAGCGTCCATTCTAGTATTTCCCTTCACGATGAGCTTTGCCATCATCGAATCGTAGAACGGAAGTATCTTTGCCCCCTGGTATAATGCCGTCTCAAATCTCGTATCTAATCCCCCCTGGTGGTAGAAAGAAACTAATCTCCCCACAGCTAGGTCTGAAATCATCATATGGATTCTGAGCATTAACTCTGACCTCAATCGAGTGCCCATTCACCTTAACATCCTCTTGCTTCACAGAGAGAGCAAGACCTGAAGCGATTCTAATCTGCTCCTTGATAAGATTTATTCCTGTAACCATCTCCGTGACTGGATATTCAACCTGAATTCTAGTGTTCATCTCCATGAAATAGTAGTTGTCATACTTATCGACGATAAACTCTACTGTTCCCGTACCTTCATATCCGCAAGCCTTTGCACACATTACGGCAGATTGATACATCTTTTCCAGTAGATCCCTATTTGCCCTGCTTGGGCTCTCCTCGATAATCTTCTGATTGTTTCTCTGGATGCTGCAGTCTCTCTCAGGTAGATAGACCACATTTCCATGACTATCAGCAAGGATCTGAATCTCAATATGTCTCGGATTCTCAATTAGCTTCTCAACATAGATATCGTCATTTGCAAATGACGCCTTTGCCTCTCGCTTCGTAAGTTCCCAGCCAGCTACGAGATCTTCACGCTTGTAAATCCTACGCATACCTTTTCCGCCGCCACCTGCCGAGGCTTTGAGAAGAACTGGATATCCAATCTCATCTGCGATTCGATATAGCTGTTCCTCGTCAGAAATTGCATCATTGCATCCAGGTACGACTGGAACACCGCTTTGCTCCATTAGACTTCTCGCTGAGAGCTTATTGCCCATAAGATTTATAACCTTTGACGATGGTCCGATAAGCTTTAGTCCACAGGCCTCCACCTTTTCAGCAAAATCGCCATTTTCAGCAAGGAATCCATATCCAGGATGGATGGCTTCACAACCAGATTCGATAGCAGCTGTCAGGATATTAGCAACGTTGAGATATGAAGCGGAGCTCTTTCCTGCACCTATACAGATTGCTTGATCCGCCAAATATATTGCAGGCTGTCCCTTATCTACATCCGAGTAGACAGCAACAGTCTCAACACCCATTTCATTGCAATTTCTCTGTATGCTCAGCGCAATCTCACCACGATTGGCTATTAAGACCTTTCTAATCATTCACCCTTCTCCAGCAAAAACATGACCTGACCAAACTCAACAAGCTCTTCGTTCTTGCATTTAATCTCCTTGATCACTCCGTCATAATCAGATCTAATCTCATTCATCATTTTCATCGATTCGAGAATGCATAGCACATCACCCTTTTTCACAGCATCTCCGACTTTTACAAACGGAGGTGAATTAGGATCCTTTGCCGCATAGAAAACTCCGACAATCGGTGATTTACAACCTCAGCATTAGCTGATGCAGTGTTCTCTTCTGCCTTGGCAGCTGTATCCTCTGCTTTAGCTACAGTACTGTCATTAGTAGCAGATGCTGAATGCATAGCCGGTGCCGGAGCAGTAGCAACAGCCTGTAGAGGAACTACAGGTGCAACTGCTTCGGACACAGGCACTGATGGTAATGTATATACGGATGAGCCCTTCTTAAGAGTCAAGGCATAATCCGAAATCTTGATTTCAAAAAAGTCACTGTTACTCTGGTCGAATACTCCAACCAGTCTCTCGGTGAGTTCTAAGTATTTTTCCATAATTAGTTACCACTGTTAGCAAACTTTAGTACATCTTCAATAGTCTTACACTCAGGGAACTTCTCTTCAGGAATCGAAACTCCATGAGCCTCTTCCATCATCATCGAAAGCTCTACAGCATCTAGAGAGTCAAGCTTTAGATCTTCCTGAAGGTCTGCTGTCTCAGTTACCTTCTCTTCATCAACACCAAAATTCTCGCAAATAAGTTCCTTTAGCTGTTCAAAAGTCATATCGTTTACTCCTTTTTTCAATCTCTGTGTTGGATAAAATATTTTAGTTAAATAATTTTATCTATTATTTTTTTACTATTCTAGTTCTATTTCTCCTCCCCGTCAAGTGAAGGTTTTGTGTGCAAGACTATGTAGCTGTCAAAAACAGCTAAATTCCAACGATTAAACGGTCATTGTTTAAATCAAAAAACGCAAAAATCATAACCACCGGCTTAGCCGGTGGTTTGTTTTGGCCCTATAAGGGCCTTTTACCTGCTGCATCTTAAGATGCGTTGAAAAGATTCGCCAACCGCACGTACTTTCCTACAAGTCCTAAAGGACTATTTCATCTTCCTTCCTGTGAATGGATCAATATACTCCTTTAGCGTCATTTGATCATCAACTATGTCACTCTGGAGTTGTGTACGTATGTATTCAGCTATCTTTTTTTCGTTTTTCCCTACTGTATCAACATAGTAACCTCTGCACCAAAAGTGTCTATTTCCGTATCTGTATTTTAAATTTGCAAATTTATCGAATATCATAAGAGAACTTTTCCCCTTTCAAATATCCTACTATTTGCGACACAGAATACTTTGGTGGTATTTCTACAAGCATATGTATATGGTCAGGGCATAGCTCAGCCTCAACAATGTTGATTCCTTTTCTTTGGCATAGGATTCTTATCATCTTTCCTATTTCCACTCGGTACTTACCATATATTTCTTTTCTTCTATATTTAGGCGCAAATACTATATGATATTTACATCTCCAGCTTGTGTGTGCTAGAGTATTTTTGTCATCCATGATGGCAACCTCCTTTGTTATTTGATGTGGTTGGCGAACCAACATCATGATAACATTGGAGGTATTTTTCTTGAAGCTAAAGCTATACTAATCACACCGGCATAGCCGGTGGTTTGTTGATTCACCTCACTATCGCTCGGCAAATCCACTGCTAAAGCAGAACCAAAAGAAAAGATGGCTGATGTTCAGCCATCTTCCCTCATACCATATGGATTTATCAGTAAGCGCCCATTACCTAGCGTTTACCGATTTACTTTCTAGCTTCAGCACCTATATCAAGTCCAGTCTTGAAAGCCTTGTCATTTAGCGGAATTACCTTTGGCTTGTGCTCAAACTTGTGGTGAATTCCATCGTAAATAACCTGCTCAGGTACAGCGTTTGAATATCCGATATAAGCTCCTAGCATGATGATGTTAAGAACTCTTGGGTTACCCATCTCGAGAGCCATCTCTGTAACTGGAACAGATACAACAGTGATGTCATCTCTATCAATTGGATCCTTTACGATCGAGCTGTTAATGAACAGTGTACCACCCTTCTTAAGAGTAGGAAGGAACTTGTGTAGTGAAGGTCCGTTCATTACTACAAGATCATCTACACTGTTAGATACAGGTGCACCGATTTCGTCGTCAGAAATTACAACGTAGCAGTTAGCTGTACCACCTCTCATAGCTGCGCCATAAGAAGGGAAGAATGTTACGTTTAGGTCTGTTGACTGACATGTAGCTTCAGAGAGAAGCTTTCCCATGGTCATTACACCCTGTCCACCGAATCCGGCAATCATCAAATTTCTTTCCATTCTAAACCTCCCTATTTAGCTTCTGCGCCCTTGTCTCTAACGAGACCTAGAGGGTACTCATCAAACATATCCTTCTCGAGGAACTTGAGCGAATCAAGTGTGCTCATTCCCCAGTTAGTTGGGCAAGATGTAACGATCTCTACGAGCGAGAAGCCCTTGCCTTCTAGCTGATACTGGAACGCTTTCTTGATTGCCTTACGAGCCTTAATTACGTTCTGAGGAGTGTTGCAAGAAACTCTTTCTAGATAGTAAGGAGCTGTTAGCTGGTTGAGAATCTCAACGATGTGCATTGGGTATCCGTGAACCTCTGGCTCTCTACCTTCTGGTGCAGTTGTAGAGTTCATACCAATAAGAGTTGTTGGAGCCATCTGTCCACCAGTCATACCGTAAATTCCGTTGTTAACGAAGATTACTGTGAAGTTCTCACCTCTGTTAGCAGCTGACATAGTCTCTGCAAGTCCGATGGAAGCAAGGTCTCCGTCACCCTGGTAAGTGTAAACCAGTGAGTCAGGGGATGATCTCTTGATTCCTGTAGCTACAGCGCAAGCTCTTCCGTGAGCAGCGATTGTAGCGTCGTGAGCAACGTAGAATTGACCGAGTCCGCAGCAGCCTACACCCTCAACTCTTACGAGTTTTTCGAGCTGGCCTAGTTCTTCTGCTGCTTCACCGATTAGCTTATGCACTGTACCATGCATGCATCCCGGGCAGAATCCGGATACTGTATCAGGAAGAATTCCCTTAGTTCTTGAATAAACTTTTGACATCTATAGTACCTCCTTAATCAGTTCACGAGCAGCTTCCATTACCTGATCATTAGTCAAAGCTGACCACCGGATCTTAGGCACTCCTTGATAACTGTTCTGCCCTTAACTGCATGATCCACATCCCATCTCATCTGAGCAGGAATGGACATCTCGACATTGAGAATACCCTTCACTCTGTTGAAGTCTATGTTCTCAAATGCTTCATATGGGAATGGAGAAAGCTTGATAGGTCTGATCATACCAATCTTAACTCCTTCTTTTCTGAGCTCTCTTACGACAACCTTTCCGATACGAGCGGAGATTCCGTATGCTGCGATTATTATCTCAGCATCCTCTGTCTCTAGCTCTTCGTACTCAACGTCCTTATCCCAAGTTCTGTAGAGCTTATCTGCTTCAATATTAACAGCTTCCTGTCCTGTTCCAACTGATCCAGGTCTGCAGAATGCGTTCTCACCAACTGGGTGACCTACGATAGCTCTGTAGTTGAATGCATCTCTTAACTCTGCAATTTCTTCTGGTGTCTTCATTGGAGGAAGAACTACTGGCTCCATGATCGTTCCCATAACTCCGTCTGTGAGAATGAGAACTGGGTTCTGGTCTCTCTCAGCATAGTCAAATGCCTTGTATACCATGTCTACGCACTCCTGTACTGTTGCTGGAGCGAGTACGATCATTCTGAAACCACCGTTTCCGGAAGCCTTAGTTGCCTGTAGATAGTCCTGCTGAGCAGGCTGGATAGCACCGATTCCAGGGCCACCTCTCTGTACGTTTACATAAACTGCTGGTAGTCTAGCGGATGCGCAGAAGGAGATACCCTCTGAGTACAAACTGATTCCGCAGCTGGATGAAGAGCTCATCGCTCTGATTCCAGTCGAAACAGCACCGTAAAGCATGTTTACAGATGCAACCTCAGACTCACCCTGTACAAAGCTTCCACCTACTTCTGGCATTCTTCTTGCCATATACTCAGGAATTTCGTTCTGTGGTGTGATTGGATAACCAGCAAAGAAACGACATCCTGCTCTTACAGCTGCCTCAGCAATAGCTTCACAGCCTTTCATAAATACACGTTCTGCCATATTGGTCCTCCTTACTAATCTCTCCAAACCTCGATACAATCCTCTGGACACATCTGTGCACACATTGCACAACCGATGCAAGCCTCTGGTGTAGCTGCAACTGAGTAAGGGTAACCCTTAGAGTTAACATTCTCACCGATAACGAGGACTTTCTTTGGACATGAAATCACGCAGTACTGGCACGACTTGCAAGCCTCAGCATTGATTTCAACTCTACCTTTAGCCATCAACATTACCTCCTTAAAAAAAGTGTTTTAGCGATCAACCCACGAATAAGTCAGGAACAACTCGATTGGGAACAAATGTCTGTCAGTCATACCTTTGACTTCATCATAAATCTCATCCCTCACAACGAAGCTGCCGACAGTAACTATTCCGCCAAGCATCTCGTCGAGCTTACCTAGTCCTTCCATGAATTCTTCAGCACTCGTCTGGTAACCTAGGTTAGGGTTACCAAGAATGTAGATGCGATTCAGCCTAGCCGCAGTGACAATGTCGCTCATAGTCTCATCAATCGACTTTAGACTCTTGGTCCAAGGTCTGTAAGGATTGATGACATAGACTGGAACAGTATTGTCATCCTTAAGCAAGTGTGAGTACACCCCTACAACTCTCGCTGCATTGTGTCCACCACCGATATCAAGAATCGTGTAAACGTCCTTGTTCATCAGCGATTCAGCAACACCGCCGACTACAGTCGGCGCATCGAGAAATTGCATCTGATAATTTATCTCTACACCCTTATGGGCGAATGCATCCTTCATATCTCTGGAGCGATACAGCGGCTTGCTCTGGTCCATATCGAATACCTGAACCTTGGCACCAGTCTTCTCTGCAATCTTGGCAGCCACATTAAGAACTATCTCGCTCTTGCCGCTTCCAGCCTCTCCTATAAAGAGGAAATTCTTCTTCTCTGTAAGAATATCTCCGAAATTCTTGTCCATCTCGTAGAAAATACTCATCCCACTACCTCATCTACAAAATTTTTCATTTATCAAGCATGCAGCAAAGCCTTTAACATCAAGCAAAGACTGTAATTGATGCTCTGTACTAACTATCTAAATAAATTCTCGCATTCAGAAGCAGTATCTTGAAGTCTAGGAATTACGGAGTATAGGCTTCTAACCATCCTCTCCTTATATCCACTGACACTTATCGCACATATAGCTGTTCCATCAGACGAAAGAACTGGTGCTGCTACACATACAAGGCCTTCTGTAACTTCTTCCATATCGTAAGCTAGCTTCTCCTCCTTGACCTCTTCAAGGAGCATCTTGTACTCTTCCTTATCGATGATACTCTTGTCCGTTAGTCGAACGTAATCGATATCTTCAACCAGCTTGTCAGACTCTCCTGAAAAAGCTGTCAGCACTTTCCTGCCGCTGTCAGGTTCAGGCTCATCATCTCCTCTGAGCTAACCACTACGGCAATCCCTGTATAAGGGTTCTTACGAATAGCGATATATGACTTTAGTCCCTCACGCACCGAGACCGTAACCGCAAGACCGCACTTTCTACAAAGTCTAGCTACTGGCTCATCAAGCATGTTGACTATCTGCTTCTGTATATTGGTATTTCGACTCAAGGTGAACACTCTATCAGTAAGATAATAACCTCCATCGATCTTATCCTTATAGATGTACTTCATCTCCTCAAGCGAATTGAGAATTCTGCTTATCGCAGCATTGGGAAAGCCCCGTCTGCTGCGCAATAGACGTTAGAGTAAGGCGGCTCTGAGATTGGTATAAATCCAGTACCTTTAACGCTTTCTCAAGTGAACTATTACGCTCTGCCATGGTGTCTTCCTTTCACTACTATCTCACAATTCAAAATATACTCTTCGGGGTGAAGTTAGTCAACATTAACAAACTAATTTTTTCCGTATTTCGAGCAACTAATTCGTTATACGGAAAATATTGGTTGATTCATTTTTAGTGTTTCTAACATACTTTTTAGTTCATGGATTGATATTGACACTGCAAATTTCTTATAAGACAATAGTACCACTATGAAAATTTTGAGTATTAGCACACAAAAGCCGCACTCAACTGGTAGCGGTGTATATCTAACTGAGCTCGTCAAATCTTTTGACAGAGCTGGTCATGAGCAGGCCGTAGTTGCAGGCGTATACAAGGAAGATATGTTTGAGTTCCCTGAAGTAGTCAGCACCTACCCTGTTTACTATTCGCACGGAGACTCTATAGGTGAATTACCGTATGAAGTTCTTGGTATGTCAGATGTTATGCCTTATCCTTCTACTTTATATAATTCGATGACTGAAGATATGGCGGATATGCTTTATAGAGCCTTTGGTAAGGCTATTGGTAAGGCTATCCAAGACCTCAATCCAGATGTTATACTTGCCACCACCTATTCCTTCTTACATCTATGCTTCCATCGATAGTTAAGGAATTTGCAGCCGATTCATTTCATGGCAAAATCTATGGTATCTCACACGGCTCCGACCTCAGACAGTTTCAGAACTGTCCGTTTAGGCACGATGCTGTAATAGATGGAATGAGGCAGCTAGATGGAATATTCGCTCTTCATGATGAGCAGAAGGTTCAGATTGGCGAGCTATATGGGATATCTGATGACAAGATTAATGTTATTGGCACTGGATATAACTCGCAGATATTTAAAATGGACGAAGATACAGATAAGCCGCACTCAGATGGCCCGTATAAGATTATCTACGCCGGCAAGCTCAGTACGGCTAAGGGAATTTTTCCGCTTGTTGAGGCGCTAACTGAGCTGGATAAGGATAGTGAAATTCCCGCTTTTGAGCTTCTGCTTGCCGGTGGCTGTCAGGAGGAGGGAATCGCACGCCTCCTCTCGGGGAAGCCAGCGCTCCGCGCTGGCGACGCAGGCGAGCTCGCGGCACTGCCATTCAGAGCTAGCTACCTCGGCATGCTATCACAGACCGAGCTCGCCGCGGCCTTCAGAGCCAGTGACATTTTCGTGCTCCCTTCATACTATGAAGGCCTTCCCCTCGTGCTGATTGAGGCGATGGCGTCGGGCGCGATTCCCGTCTGCACCAGCCTACCAGGCATACAGAGCTGGCTGGCTAGCAAGATTGTATCTGACAATACCGTCTTGGTAGAGCCGCCAGAGATGAAGGCACCCGGTGAACCTTTTGAGTCAGAGATTCCAGAATTTGAGCAGCGGCTCAAGGATGGTATAATTTCAGCTTTAAGGCTCGCACACGATAAGAGGCATAACCCTGATTACGTATCCCCTGATACTAGCAAAGTATCATGGGATGGAGTTACGGAAACTATACTGAAATATGTATAACTTTCCTTTTTCTCTCCACAATCAAATCACATTAGATGCTATAATTTAGCCATAGTATCGACGGGCATTTAGAGCCCATTTTGCATTTTAAGAATTTAGGAATATTGAGATTATTAGTGCAGCTCGTTTTGACCGATTCGGCTGCACTACTCTAATACTAATAGTTTAGAGAGGAACTGATATGAACGAACTACAGGCGAGGGAACTTATAGTTAAGTATGCCTCCGACTTTACAGATAGATACACCAAGGCATACGGCTCAATTATTGCAAGAGTTGATAATGGAACATACCTAATGTCAAGACCAGGCTTAGTTCTGGATACAATTAAGGATTCAGATTTACAGCTTTATGACATGAACTCTGGTGATGTCGGTAAGATACTGAGTACGAGACGTGACATCAACATCATGATTTTTGCATGCACAGAGCCTGCAGCACTTTTTTCAAAAGATGCTAAATCACTTAAGCCAGCTCTCTATGATCTTGCAGGCATCGTTGGAACTGACATTAAAATCGCTGAAGACACCACCTCTAAGGCTCTTCTATCAGCTCTTAAGGACAGAGCTGGGTGCCTGGTTCGTGGCAAGGGTATATTTAGCGCAAGTGATAATATGAAAGATGCAATTTCGATTATTAAGATTATAGAGAAGAGCATCGAAGCGGAGATGTACGGTGATAAAATCGGTGGTATAAAGCACCTTACAGACGAAGAGGCTCTACGCACACGCCAGATGCACAATCATCTGTATTCCAATGTAAATTCTGAGAAACATGTTGATTTGTCAATATCTCAACTGATGAATTAGATATTCGTAATAACATAATTGATTGCACTAATAAGCTCAAGGACTTGGGGCTTTTTCACGGCTCATGGGGAAACCTATCTGTTAGACTCAATGACCATGAGATGCTGATTACCCCTTCGGCGATGGAGTACAACAATATCCGCGCTGAGGATATCGTAAAGGTGGATATTAACACACTAGCATTTGACCACATCCAGCGAGTACCTTCGAGCGAGTTCGACTTACATGCTGCGATTTATAGAGAGCATCCTGATTGGAATGCGATAATCCGCACACACTCACATGGACTCTCTGTATTTGCAGCTGCTCAGGTGGGCTTTAAGATTACAGACCCTGCCCTTCGCCAGCTACTAGGAGATGTCAGTGCGAGTGAACACGTAGAACCACATACCCCTGAGTTTATCGACAGCATCCTTAAAAAGCTAAGCACAACAATATATGTGTAATCGCTAATAGAGGACCTATCTTCTGTGCTACTAGCCTTGAAAATGCTATAGTCATGGCGGATACCATCGAAGATACCGCATGCAACATGCTCGGATATAACGAATCGCTTCTTAAATCCGAGGATAACTAAACAAAAATTATGGCATGCATCTGATGCATGCCATTTTATCTGCAGCAAAACAGATCATATATGCGTGAAATTTATCAAAATGACTTAATATTACGGAGGAACAAAATGAGTTGGATTAAAACAAAAGATGAAAGGCAGCACTATACTAAACCATCTGTAGCTAATGGACCTGGTCACATGATCACGACGCAGATTATCGACTGCGACGAGGAACTTCTTGGCAAAGGAAGACTATTTAAGGAAATAATACTTGAGAAAGACTGTGGTGTCGGCTACCACGTTCACGAAGGAGATGCAGAAATCTATGTAATCCAGAGCGGCGAGGCAGAGTATAACGATAACGGAGAAATTAAGATTGTGCGTGCTGGCGATGTCACATTTACCGGACCTGGCGAAGGCCACAGCCTGACCAACAAGAAGGATGAGCCTGTAAAATTTGTCGCGCTAGTAATCTATGAATAATATCTTATGCTCTCTTTTTCAAGGTTACACAGCCTATAATTTGCTGCATAATTACATGATTATTTGTTGTAAATTATCACACAAGTTGTTATAATCTCACGGGCAGATTACTGTGCGGATATCATCGCAGCTGAACGCGCGATAGAGATTTCGGAAATCAGTAAATACCAGGTAAATCATTTCTTCGGGTAACCCGGCTCATCGCTGTATCCTTACGGAACGGCAGAAGGAGGTTAATATGAAGGATAAATTATCCAACCCTAAATTTCTTGCGCAACTAGCGCTTCTCGTCGCAGTTGAACTTGTCATGAAGATTACAGGGCTTGGCAGTGTGCCGATCGGTCCAATCTACATGTCATTTCTCACACTTCCAGTCGCTATCGGGGCGATACTAATGGGTCCACTCGCTGGAGCCATACTCGGCGGAGTATTCGGCATCGCAAGCTTTATAGATGCTATTTCAGGCGCATCTGCAATGGGTGGAGTTTTATTTCAGGTCGCACCATTTAAGACATTTGTACTATGCGTTATCACAAGAATCCTCATGGGAGCTTGCGCAGGCATTATATTTAAAGCAATCAATAAAGTTTTAAAAGACCGCACTATTGCATACTCAATAGGATCAATTAGTGCTCCCCTACTCAACACATTATTCTTCATGGGATTCCTAGTCATTGCATTCTACGACACAGACTATATCCAGAAACTGGCTCATACGATTGGTGCTACCAATCCGCTTACTTTCGTAATTACACTTGTTGGTCTTCAGGGCTTAATCGAAGCTGTAACTTGCTGTATTCTCGGAACAGTAGTCTCTAAAGCACTAGCAAAGCATCTCAATCATAAGATGTCTTAAAAACACAGGCTTAAGCTTCCCATTAATCTAGTGACTTTATTATGCCCTTATGCATGTACCAATAAGGAAATCTAGCCACGCAAGCAGATATTGCATTGCGTGGCTTTCTTACATAGCAAGAGCAGATCTCCAAGATTCGCTCCTGAAGATCCGCTCATTCTATTTAAATTGAGTTTTGACTCCCAAGCTATTAATACTAGCTCACTTTTCTTCTTCTAAAGTAACTAACACCAGTAAGTATTGCACCAGACACGCCCAAAGGAGTACATATAACATTATATCTGCATCATCGCCCGTCTTAGGCGTCTTAGTCTTCTTTACAACCTTTACTGTCTTTCCAGGGTTGCTTGGTGTAGTATTCTCGGCAGCTCTATTCACCTTGAAGGTGTATGAAATCAAGTTAGGTTTATCCTGTGGTGCCGCTGCATCTCTTCCTGAAATAGACTGTTTAGCAGCAAAGAAATACGCTGCTCTTACATCATCTGAACCTGCACCTATCTTCTTCTTTGCTACCTCCATAGAATCTGTTACAAGTTCATCTTGTACACCAACAACACTTCCAGTGATAGTTATGTTCTCATTTACAGCAGCCTCACTATTGACCAAAAGCCCTTCAACACTTATTTTTACATTACTAATCGTTTTTAGGTAAGCATAGTAATCTCTAGCAGGCAAATATCCACTCTCACTTAATGAAGGGTGTACTCTAATTATGAGTTTGTCACCATCTCTTTCTGCTTTCTTAAATTTCAGAGAATTTAAACCATCAACTCTAAACTTTAAATCATTAACATCAGGAACTGTAATACCTCTAGGTATATTGATAATAAATACCAATTCTGAATCAGTAGCTATATAAGCTTCCGTTCCATGAGTTTTCCATGCCGTGCCCTTTGAATGTCCATTAATATCCAACCACAACCTGCTATTTTGCCATTTGCTAAGATTACCTAAATTAACCGAAAAATCAAGATTTAATTTATCTCCAATTGCATGTGTTCCTATAGCGGCATTTTCAGTATTATTGTTAACAGATATATCACCATATACATTTAATTGATCTCTGTCTTTAATAAAATCAGAATCAAACTTGAAATTAAATGGATTGTGATATTTATTATCTTGATAATTCGGATCACCATTAGGTCCCTCGTTATCCTGTAACTCTGGTTTGGATATATATTCATACATATCCATTCCCGCTACATATGTTAATGTATTAAGATTCTTGTATATACCAGTACTAGGAGAATCCCCACCTCGTGCCAAATCAAAATTTTTAAGAACACTATCTTGCAATTTCATTAGGTATTTAGGATACACCCCACCATCAACATAACTGCTTTTCTCTAACTCAGCCCAATAGTTTTCAGCAATGGCTGTATCCGCATCAGGAGCTTCTTCATCATCTGCATATACTAACCCGGAAAAGAACACTGTTATACAAATCATAAATGCTATGAATAGTGAAAAGCATTTTTTTATTCTTGAATTTACAACTCCCATTAACTCCACTTTTCCTTTCTTAATAAATAATATTTGTGAATACAACATCATTACTTTATCATATATATATATATATATATTCTGGATTGTACTTTTAAAGTACAAGAAAGGAACGCCTCTATTATTTAGTTTCAAACAGTTATATCACCCTTCTTGCGAGCTATTGACCTGCATAGGTACACAAACGGTGTATCGCAGAGACTAGTCACTATATAGATTATATAAGTCGAGAATATCAGAGTTATTACGGTCTTAGTATCGTACAATCCTGCAAAAGCAAATACCGTATATAGCGCTGAATTCACTAGCTGCGAGACTAGGGTCGAGCCGTTATTACGGAGCCATAAAAATCTATCTCTATGGCCAAACCTCTTGTTAGTGAAATCCCACCACTTATGATATAGCCATACATCAAAGTACTGTACGATTATATATACAGCTAGACTCGCAAACATAAGTCTTGGTGTATGTGCAAAAATCTGCCTGATTGAAGGTGATGCGAAATCGCTTGAGCTCGGCGAATACATTAGCCAAGATGAGCTGATTACCACAAATGCAATGGATGTCGCTACACCTAGGTGTACCGCTTTGTGCGCATCTTTTTTGCCATATATCTCACTAGCGATATCAGTGACCAAAAAAGTAGTCGCAAAGAGAACGTTTCCAAGCGTCATCTCCATGCCGAACGCCTTTACGAGGATAAGAACCTCAATGTTGGCGGTGATAGTTGCGAGCACTGTCCATAGATATAGTCCGTCTCTACCTAGGAACTTGTACATTAGCACCACGGCGCTGTACTCAACTATCAGTGTGATAATTAGCAGTAATTCATTACTCATTGTGTTTTTGCCTGGGTTATCTTCTCCCAAGCTCTCCTTTCCATAATTAAAATTCCAGAAGACAAGCATATTCAATGCAACTCATATCACCACACGTGATGGTCCACTATTGAAAATGATCAAAATAAATAGCCGACGCAAAACAAAACGCCGGCTTACTTTCGTATTCCTAGTACCCGTAGTTTTGATAAAGCAGGATGGTTTCGAACTGCTGTATAAAATTGTCTCTGTAATTAACTTACATGTTTAAGAATGCAAAAGCTTCTTTCTCACTCGTAAAAGTGATTATAGTGAGTAGCACGAGCACAGCCGCCCACACAAAGAGCGCCAATAATAGAATCCACTTTAAAGGCTTGTTAGCCCTAGCTCTATAGCACACATAGCCGAAGAGTGCAAAGATTACTAGTATCGCTGCCCATACTATAGCGTTGGCGTGTGGCACAAAATATTGTTCTGCGAATTTCTCAATCGGCGCAGGCAATCTCATCTCAATCTCCTTTCGAACCCTTTGTCTTAACCCTTATATTTTAGACTAATACCTCACCCTTAGGCAAGACTTTCTTGAGTGTTCTTTTGTATGCAAAGCCATCATAGCAGCTGTAATCGCCCAGCTCACTGGGTAAACGAGCATGAGGTTAAACCATGTCGGATATAATTTGAAGAATGTATAAACCCATACAATTCTTACGCCACATACACCGATAAGCGTTACTATTGCCGGACTCATAGAGTATCCGTAGCCTCTCATGCCACCAGACAGCGTTTCTATCGTCGAATTCAGAACCTCGGCTACCATGAGTATCACGAGCCTCTCATAACCAAGCCTTATCACTGCCATGTCATCGTTAAATATTCCTAGAACCTCTCTTCCGAACACAATCATGACAATACCAAATACTATCATTGAAATCCAGTTGAGAATTTGTGTCTGTTTGACTATCTCCTTGCATCTCTGATAATTGGCAGCACCATGATTCTGTCCGACGAATGTAACTGCTGCCTGTCCAAACGCATTTGAGATGAAGTACGCCATAATTTCGATATTAAACGATGCTGTCGCTCCCGCCATTGCATCAGTTCCAAGGCTATTAATCGCTGATTGGATGAGCAAATTTGATATCGAGAATACCATACCTTGCATTCCAGATGGCACACCTATTTTGAGGATGCTTTTAGTTATTCTTCTATCTATTTTGAGTTCACTTAGGTGGATACGAACTAACCCTTCGTGCTTTTTGAGATAATAGAATAGAAGCGCTGCACTAAGAGCATCCGCTAATACCGTTGCAAGTGCGACACCTTCAACATCCATTCCCATTGCAACTACAAAGAATATATTAAGAGCCACATTTACTATGCCAGAAAAAGCGAGACATATTAGCGGAGTTCTCGTATCACCTTGACTCCTAAATATCGCCGATTCAAAGTCATATAGCATTATAAACGGCATTCCCCCGAACAGTATTCTGAGATACCTAATTGAGAGAGGTGCGATATCCTCTGGTACGCCGAGTATATCGACGATTGGATTTGCAATTATATTACCAACTATAGCTATTGTGATACCGCTTAGAAGCGCTAATATTACAGCTGTATGTGCCGCTCTACCTACACCTTCCTTATCCTGTGCACCTGTAAACCTCGACATAATTACGTTGGCCCCGACAGAAATGCCTATAAACATATTTATCATCAGACCGAGAACAGGCGAATTACTTCCTACTGCAGCCATTGAGTTTTTGCCGACAAAAGTTCCAAGCACAGCTACGTCAGCTGCACTGAAGAGTTGCTGTAACACACTTGTAAGTGCTAAAGGTAGTGCAAAAATTAAAACCTTCCTCCATATGCTGCCATGGAGGAGGTCGCTCATATCATTAGATTTTGCTTTATTCATATTTTACTTATCCTTTTTAGTATCAATACACTCTTCACAGGTGCCGTAGAATACTGTTCGAAATGGATCGATTTTGAACCCATGTTCTTGGCTCATATGATGCTCAATGTCCTTGATCATATCACAATGAACATGAATAAGCTTACCGCATCCTTCACACTTACAGTGGTATGCACTAACAGTCTCATGTGGCGCTCCATCACCGACATACTCAAAACATGCTGCACCATTCGTTCCGACCGCATACTTACTCACAATACCATCATCGAGCATACGCTGTAGATGACGATATAAGGTTGTTACTCCAATTGCTTTATCTTTACCAGCAAAATGCATGTATAACTCATTGACCGTAAAGTGCTGTCCTGGTATAGACGAAATATATTCAACGAGCTCATCGTACTGTTTTGTTTTATATCTCTTCTTGGATTCCATTTTGCCCTCAATTAAACTTCAAATTTCAAGAAAATTGGTTTTCAACTCTTAAGAATTGAAAACCAATTTAATTTTATGATATATCAAGCACCAAGTCAAATAATCACACGCAAGACACTACTGTTTGAATTTAAGTATGCGCATCGAATTTATTATGCATATAATGCTAACTCCTACATCACCAAATACCGCATACCACATCGAGACGAGTCCAAGTGCAGACAATACGAGAATTAGAAGCTTTACTCCTATAGCAAATGCAATATTGGATTTTACAATCCTCATCGTTCGCTTAGCTATTTTTAAAATTAATGGTAACTTTCTCAAATCATCATCCATCAGAACGATATCTGCAGCCTCTATTGCCGCATCAGAACCTAGAGATCCCATGGCGAATCCGACATCAGCTCTCATGAGCACCGGAGCATCATTTATTCCATCTCCTACATAGCCAAGCTTTGACCCAGTATTACGATTTCCTTCTATGAGCTCCTCAACCTCCTCAATCTTGTCAGCTGGAAGTAGCTCATACCTAACTGCATCGAGTCCGAGCTCTCCAGCTACAGCCTCTGCGGTAGCTTTCCTATCGCCCGTGAGCATAACCGCCTTCTTGACACCCTCACGCTTAAGTTCAGCGATACTTTCTCTCGCTTCATCCTTAATGGTATCAGACACCACTATATATCCTTTATACTTCTCGTCATACGATACAAATGTGATAGTTCCCATCTCGGAGCCATATACTCCACTCACATCTTCTATTTCATTTTCATCGAGGAGTTTACGGCTACCTACAAGAAGAGATTTTCCATCTAACATAGCTGAAGTGCCTTTTCCTGTTAGATTGACCACATCTTCAAGCCTACTCTTATCAATCTCCTTATCCTTTGCAGCTTCTAGTATTGACTTTCCTATTGGATGTGTTGCAAATGCCTCACCATACGCAGCGAGTTCTATTAGCTCATCTTCAGATACACCCTCTGCTGGTACAAGTTTTGATACTTTAAATTCTCCCTTTGTTAGCGTTCCCGTCTTGTCAAAGACCATTGTATCTAGGCTCGCTGCTGCTTCTAGAAAGTTGCTCCCTTTTACAAGAACTCCGACCTTGGACGCCGCACCAATGCCTCCAAAGAACCCTAGCGGAACTGAAATAACGAGTGCGCACGGGCAAGATACAATCAGGAAGTTGCAGGCTCTTTCTATACCGTCTGACCATGATAAGCCGAATACAAGAGGCATGGCTACAGCCAAAAGCGCAGCGCCTATAGTAACTATAGGTGTATACACACGCGCAAATCTCGTTACGAAGTTCTCGAGGACAGCCTTCCTAGCACTAGCATTTTCAACCAGTTCTAAAATCTTTGCAACTGTCGAATCATCATACTCTTTGGTAACTTTAACCTTGAGCATACCTTCACCATTCACACATCCCGATATGATATCGTCGCCCTCAGAAACTCTCCTAGGAACAGATTCCCCTGTCAGAGCTGACGTATCGATAAAAGACTCTCCTTCGATTACTACTCCATCAAGTGGAACCTTATCGCCAGGTCTAACCACGACTATACTGCCAATTTCGACATCCTCAGGATCCACCTCTTCAGTCTCATCTCCATTAAGCACAAAGGCTGATTCGGGGGCGATCGCCATCATCTCGGTAATTGAAGCCCTAGACTGTCCGACAGCATAATCCTGGAACGCTTCACCTATCTGATAGAAAAGCATGACAGCGAGCGCTTCAGAATACTGGGTATCCCCAAATAGACCTAGTCCAAACGCCGCAAACGTCGCAATCATCATAAGGAAATTCTCATCAAAAACTTGACCATTCCTAATATTCTTGGCCGCTTTTATGATTACATCATTACCAACTATAATATAAGGTATGAAGTAAATTACAAACAGGACGAATCCGTGAACTCCATCTAGCACACCTGTAAGCTCAAGTATCATCAGTACTAGAAAGCACACGAGTGATATTGCTATCCTATTTCTTCTATTTCTTTGCTTTTTATTCATAAGTAAAGCCCCTAATCTATAAATACGCTATGCTAAAAAAGTTATATAATCTAAATACTACTTTATCTCTACAGTAAAATCAGGCTCAATCTTCTTACCTGTCATAATAGCTGTTTCAAGGATTTCATCGAATCGATCGTCATCAGCAACAAGAGTGAATTTCTGAGCCATAAAATTAACCCTTGCTTCCTCCACTCCGTCTAGCTTATTTATCGCATCCTCTACCTTTGCAGCACAGTTTGCACAATCAATCTCACACTTGAATTTCTTTTTCATCTCTTACTCCTTTTCTGCTTAATACGTTTCTTAAATCTTAAAATCTTGTGCTCTTATTAAATTACATTAAGAGCATAATGTCTCTCTCCTAGATTATCTCTCTTCGATATGTTCCTTACCGACAGCGATAATAATTCTCACATGCTCATCTGAAAGCTCATATATGATTTGTTTACCTGCTCTTGAAAACTTAACTAGTTTAGCTTGTTTAAGGATCTTAAGCTGATGAGAAATTGCCGACTGGGTCATGCCCAATGCTTCCGCCAAGTCACATACACACATCTTCTCTTCGAATAGTGCAAATAATATCTTCATCCTGGTAGAGTCACCAAACACCTTGAACAGCTCGGATAGATCAAATATCTCTTCCTCTTCAGGCATCGCCCCGACAACTCTTTCTACAGTGCTTCCATGCACTTCGTTAACCTCGCAGTGAGGTACTAAATCTTTTTCCATATAATCTCCTACTTTAGAAATCACAATCACATTCATATGAGCACTTGTTCATATGTTCATTTATAATATACTCTCCTGCTTTTAAGGTGTCAACATGTCTTTGATTAAATTCATGTACTATATCTAATACTACGAAAAGCAATAGTTATGCTATAATCAGTTATTCAATGGAAATAGGAGACTAGAAATGAGTAAGAAAGTTCTCGTCGCCATGAGCGGCGGAGTAGATAGCAGTGTGGCAGCTCTTCTTGTAAAAGAAGCTGGCCATGATGCAACAGGTGTAACAATGAGGCTGTATGATAATGATACAATCGGCAGCGATTCTAAAACATGCTGCAGCCTTGAAAATATAAATGATGCAAAGAGTGTCGCTAAGAGCCTAGGTATTCCTTTTAAGGTCTGCGATTTTAGACCAGAGTTCGAGGAAAAGGTTATAAGTAAATTTATAAGCGCTTATGAGCACGGCATAACACCGAATCCATGTGTAGATTGCAATAGGACTCTAAAGTTTGATGAGCTCTTTAGAGCTGGTAAGGAATTAGGTCAGGATTACATCGCCACCGGCCATTACGTCATTTTAGAGCATGGAGAAGATGGAAGATACAAGCTTAAGAAAGCTGTCGATTTGTCTAAAGATCAGAGTTATGTGCTTTATTCTTTAAGTCAGGAACAGTTATCACACACTATGTTCCCTCTCGGTTCAATGCATAAATCAGAAACTAGAACAATTGCTGAAGCTCATGGACTTATAAGCGCAAAACGCAAGGAGTCTCAAGATATATGCTTTATCCCAGATGGTGACTACGCCGCCTTTATAGAGCGATATACTGGTAAAAAAATAGCTTCTGGCAACTTCGTAGATATGGATGGCAATGTACTAGGTATCCACAGGGGGATAATCCATTATACAGTCGGTCAGCGCAAGGGACTTGGACTCGCACTTAAGCACCCGATGTATGTACAATATATCGATGTGGAGAACAACGAGGTAGTGCTCGGTTCAAACGAAGATCTATTCAAAAGAGATCTGACTGCACATAATTTCAACTGGGTTTCAATCGCCTGCCCAGATGCGCCTTTCAGAGCTAAAGCTCGAATTAGATATAAGCACAAAGAGGCACCAGCCACCATTACGCCTCTAAGCGAAACTGAAGTTAAAATCGTATTCGATGAACCTCAGCGCGCTATAACTAAGGGACAATCTGTAGTTGTATATGATGGCGATTACGTTATCGGTGGCGGTATCATTGGATAACCTCTTAGTATTAATTTTACTGGATACAAAAAGCAGGGGCTGCAGGCTCCTGCTTTTTTACTTTGACGATGGTTCCTATCCATAAGACTGCAGCTCGCTTAAATCGTTCTATCAATCGTCACCACAACAGATAGAGATGCACACGAGATATTCTTAGCAGTTGGCCAATCCCGACCAAAGCTATTATATTGGATATTTTTCCGCAAGGCGATTAGCGATAGCAGCTGTAGCATCCGTTGAACCATCATTTACGATAATAATTTCAACCCTAAGTCATATAATCATTAAAAAAACAACATCAATCACTGATGTTGTTGTATAAATTTTATACGCTGGATAATACCTATTATAGAGCTGTTATGAATGTTAAGAAGCCCAACACAACCCCAAATGTATTTGGAATAATTAAGATATAGTCCTTCTTTGGCTCCTTAGTCCAACCATAAATAACCCAAATCAAGCATGAAACAGCTGCTGTAAGTGGCTGTTGAGGTTGTCCCTTTATACCATTTAAATTTGCAATAATCTGTGGGATATAAGTGATGAAAACGAAGATTCCAACAAATGCTCCAATTGATCCTACAATCGTATTGATTTTCTTTTTCATATCATTTAACTCCTTTCGACAATGTGTCCTATTATAAAGGAAATCCTAAATAATATCAAATGATATGCGGTCATTTGTCATCGCTACTACCCTTGGTAAAGACAAATCTACTGTAGGAAAATAAATCAAATTACATCGTGTCCTTACATATAAATTTAATCTGCCTCTAGAGTGTGCTAACTACAAACGCTGTAAACATGAACACTACTGTACTCTAGATTGTATCGATTATGTCCCTTTCAAATGTGCTCGCAGACACAAGTCGCCAGGATCTTGTAACGGATGTAGAAACTATCGCTCTTGTCGTTATGACAAATATCGATACTCCGCCTTTGATGCACAGAACGACTATAAGAAGATAACTCAGAAGTTTCATAATCAATCATACACGAAGGATAGGCATTCAACTTTTAGCCATCAACGAAGTAGAATCAACTCTTACAAATTTTTTGAACAGTAGATTTTGCCCACCTTTCATGCGCTCATTTTTCTGTAACTTCACCTTCACTCTAACTAAAATAAAATCATTTTCACTTAAAAATAGTACCATCTTAGATTATCAATCCTTGATAGCACTATTTCTGAATAACTTACTTCCACTTTATTTTTTATTCTTGAATTGTCAAGCTAAGTGCAACACAGTTAAATAATAGACTTCATAGGGTGTTTTGAACCCAAGGCATTTTCGTGGGCGCTTGTTCATTTCATCCACTTTGTTTTGTATATATTCTTTTGACACAAGGTTGCTCCGTAAGACAGGAAATCATGGTATCTTTTACAGATGACGAAGTTTGCGGATAGCACACGATTACCATTCGAAGAACGCTCTTTGTCAGTATCAAATATTCCTGAATATATAACACGATATATTATCGTATAACTGACATACAGATCTGATTTCTCCAATTTTAACCGACCGCATATTTGTTCAGGTGACCATTTTAATTCCAGAAACTTATCTCTAACATATTTGAATATTTTAGGATTAGAGAGCTTAAGTTTGGGTTTGCAATTGCTGCGTGGTTCTAAATATTTAGTATGAGCTACACTTGGTGAATCAGTTCCATACTACGCTCTTTACCGCAAAGTTGATCTAGTGTCATTCCTAGAACACCCTCTAATTCATCAATGATATCTTGTGTATGAGCCTTTGCCTTTAGGATTCTCTCTGTGCGCTCCGGTGTCTTGCCCGGCTTATCTATCAAGTACTGCATCCGTTCATCAAGACCAACGTAACAGTCCTCCTTCACCAGGCGATCTGCTAAGCAAAGTACATCTATTTCCTCAAATCTATCAGCATGATTAAACGGATGATAAGTCATATGACGCCTTACAAGCTCCGCTTCATGAGGAAGCTCCATATTAATCAAAACTTCAGCACCCAGCCTATCATGCTCCTTCTCTGTTCTAAGAACATCATGCACAAGCGCTGCTCCTCGCAGCTCTTCTATATTAAGCTCAAATCCACGCTCATTAAGCTCTTCAGCAATAAGCACAGAAACCCTTGCCACCTCGTCACAGTGGCGCTGTACATGTTCTGGTGTATTATATTTTGCAAATAGTTCCTGCTGCTTTTCCTTATCAATATGCATCTTACTCAATTCCCAATAAAAAAGCTCATCTCCATACATACGGAAACAGAAACAATCTCTCCGCTCATGTGATGTGCTGTGCTACATTAATAGATTGAATTTTCCCCTATGTTAATAACCTCTATAAACCCTGCTTAATTATACCAAATTCGAATACTAAATTCTATCGAATAAGCTGTGTTACTTTTACTGAAATTGAACGAGATTTTTGTTTTTGAACATAAATAAAATTGAATTATTGCAATTTGTCCTCTGATAAGAAATAATAGAAATATCATGAACATTTGAATTGAATGACCATAGGAGGTATTAAAGCAATGGCAAAGTACAATTGGGACAAGTTTGGTTTCCACATCCCTGAAATAATGGTACCTAAGGCTGGAACTGATTACAGCAAGTGGGCTGTAGTAGCGTGCGACCAGTACACTTCAGAGCCTGAGTATTGGGAGCAGGTAGAAGAAGTTGTTGGCGATGCGCCATCTACACTCCGACTTATGTTGCCTGAGATTTTCCTAGATAAGGAAGGCGAAGCTGAAAGAATCAAGGCTATCCGTGAGACTATGGACAAGTACATGGCTGACGGAACTCTTGAAACTCTTGCGCCAGGATGCATGCTCGTTAAGAGAACTGCTGAGGGACGTACTCGTCTCGGACTTGTAATCGCTACAGACCTTGAAGCATATGATTTCAACAAAGGATCCACATCTCTTACAAGAGCTACAGAGGGAACTGTTGTTGAGAGAATCCCACCAAGACTACGAATCAGAGAAGGCGCTCCTATCGAGCTACCTCATATCTTGATTCTTATCGATGACCCAGAGAAGAGTGTGATTGAGCCTCTAGTAAACGCTCCTATGACACCAGTTTACGATACAGACCTAATGCTCGATGGCGGTCACATAGCAGGCTGCTTCATTGAAGAAAAGGATCTCTCTGGCGCACAGGAAGCACTGTCCTTACTATATGACAAGGCTGAAGAAAAGTATGGTGCTGGCAATGTAATCTTCCAGGCTATGGGAGACGGCAACCACTCACTTGCAACCGCTAAGACTAACTGGGAAAACATCAAGAAGACACTTTCACCGGAGGAGATTGAAACTCACCCAGCTAGATACGCTCTCTGTGAAATCGAGAACATCCACGACGAAGGCATCGTATTTGAGCCAATTCACCGTGTAATCTTCGCTAAGAATGGTCAGTCCGGTGAGGAGCTAGTTAAGGAAGCTGTTGATCTACTTGATGAGCAGAATGAGAAAGCTTACATCGCTCCAGAGGGAACTGCTGCTCCAGAAGGTGGATTCGCAATCCCATGCCTAGCTGGCGAGCAGAAAGGAACTATCATAATTGAAGGACCTTCTGCAAAGCTAGAGGTAGGTGTGCTTCAGAACGCACTTGACGTAATGGTTAAGGAGAGAAAGTCAGTAGACATCGACTACATCCACGGAACAAAGGCCCTCGAGTCTCTATCCGCTGAGGCAGGCAATGCTGGATTTGCACTTCCTGCTATGGATAAGTTCATGCTTTTCCCTGCTGTTGCAGCAGATGGTGCTCTTCCAAGAAAGACATTCTCAATGGGAGAAGCTAACGAGAAGCGTTACTACATCGAGAGCAGATATATCGGCAAATAGCAAGTTTATAAATACATAGATTATAAATATTTGTACACGGGCTACGGCACTGTTTCAAAAGACGAAACACTTCCGTAGCTCGTTTTTTTAATATTTTTTATTAAACTTAACATAGTTATTTGACATTATACTTATCAAGTCTTATGCTATATTACATAGTTTATTTAAAATTATTGAGACAAAAGGAGATGGCTATGTATATCAACAGATCCGAACTAAAGCAGAGAGGCGGATTCAGATTCCGCGAGAATTACTGGCGTTCAGTGCTAGTCGGCTTCGTTTATTTTCTAATTAGCGGTGGCGCTGTCGCCACTACACGCAGCTTAACACTACAACTACGAGAACTAACAGCAGCTTTTCTGCTAATGCTTCATATAATATTGCTGATGATCCAACCGTACAGTGGATAATAGGTCTTGCCATAGGTATACTACTAATAGCAATTGCAGTTGTTATCGCTTTTTCGATATTCGTTGCAAATCCACTTATCGTAGGCATTGACACCTTTTTCCTTCGCAACTCATCCGGCGAAGCTGAAGGCTTCCACCTAGGAGACGGATTCAAGCACAACTATCTTAATGTAGTTAAGACCATGTTCTTTATGAATTTATGGATAATACTTTGGTCTTTTCTATTTTATATCCCTGGAATTATAAAGGCATACTCATACAGACTGGTTCCATATATACTAGCGGAGAACCCTGATATCGATACTAATGAAGCGCTAATGCGTTCTGAGCAGCTAATGCGTGGCAACAAGTGGGAATCGTTTATCTACGACCTGTCATTTATCGGTTGGTACATTGTAAGTATATTCACTTGTGGATTACTTTCAATCTTCTGGGTTCATCCATATAAGCTTGCGTGTGATGCGGAGCTTTATAGACTTCTTGCAGGAAAGCAGGGCGATGACTATCGCTTTGGAGTCGACGGAACAGGAACAGGCCCATCAACATTTACAGGTGCGCCAGGTCAGAACGAGCCACTATACCACGCAACTCCTACTTCTCAGCCACAGCAGAATAATGTTGATACTCCTTCTACAAATGAAGCACCAAGTACTCCATCTGATAACAAGCCAGCTGATGGTGTTGTATCAGAAGAAGATACTATCGACTTCAAGCCGGGTGAGTAATTCTTAGGACAAATCGCAGATTTATAACTTATTTGACCTCCTTCTCTAGGTGAAGGAGGTCATTTTTTATATACAGCACCGTTATTAAGCAATTTATATCATAATGCAATTTTATACGATAAGATGTTAGTGTATCTCTGTTTGACATTACAGAGATTTAGTTTTATTCTAAATTGAATCGTCAATAAAAGAAGAAAATTGAATTTAAGGAGAGTGTTATGTATATAGATTCGTTAGAAATCAAGTATAAGGTCAAGCTTAGACACAATTCAAATTATTGGGACAAGGTGCTGGTAGGAATAATATATAGAATGTTAGTTGGCGGCAGCTTAATAGCCCTAGTTCACCGCTTTGAGATGGTTACTACTGACTTCGGCAGAAATGGTTTCTTAGACTATTCATTTGAACAAGACCCATTCTATACTAGTCTTCAGTCACTTCCACTTATCGGCATGTTCCTAGTAATACTTTTAATGCTAGGAATAAAAGTCTTTATAATTAATCCGCTCAATATCAGTATCAGATCATTCTTTCTACATAATGCAACAGGGGTTCCTGACGGGCTACACCTTATGGATGGATTTAAGAGTAACCATGTTAATATTGCAAAGACTATGTTCATACGAAATATTAAGATTCTTTCTTGGTCACTTTTATTTATTATCCCTGGCATAGTTAAGGCATATAAGTATAGGATGGTGCCATATATTCTTGCAGAAAATACAGATATGAGCACTACTGAAGTCTTAATGCTCTCAGAGAAGATGATGAATGGCAACAAGGAAAGAACATTTAACTACGACTTATCGTTCATAGGTTGGTATATTGGAAACTTTCTTACATTTGGATTAGTAGGAATATACTATTACACTCCGTATAAACTAGCTTGCGACACTGAAGTTTACAGAGTAATTTCTGGAAAACTCGGTAGCGATGTGCTATTCGGCAGAAAACCAGTTGTTTACCCTGTTATGTACCATATGAGTAGAAAAATGCCTTAAATTAAACGTAACAAGAAAAGTCCCAAGCAGATGTAATATACTTGGGACTTTTTTATAATAATGATTATACTAGCGGTATGATATATCAATTCCAACCCACGCTTTTAGGTAATACCATAGAACTTCTGATAAGCCCTAGTCCTAAACTAACCTAAACTGCCTGGTTTTGCAAAACTCATATACCTCAGATATCTGGGAATCAGCGTCATCGCCAAATATTTTCTGCATAGATTTTATATATGCTTCAACCCTTCCCTTAGCCGCTATCGCCACAGAGATACCCTGTCTGCCATCATCTATGATTGCAGTCGTACCGCTATCATAGAGAAGCTCATCGCTCACAGAGATTGCAATTGCAAGCTCTTCAAAGGTCGGCGATCCTGCAACGCCATATGACTGGAGGTATTTAAATCTAGAGTCACTTGCTGACTTAAATGTATTTATAAACCTTTCTATATCATCAGTGATAATATAGCTGCTAGCCTCAAGAGTTCTCACAATTTCTCCCATGTAACAGAATGATCTGAGAAGTGCCCTATCTCCAAGCTCATCTCTTATCTTCTCCGCATGTTCTAGAATCACATCGTTACTAACATCTCTCAAAACTCTTGCACCGATTATATCCGCAACCTGTCTAAGCTCATGAACTATGTCACCTAGTGAAGCCAAATCAGTTCTCTCATTGAGAATTGCTTTTGGATACAGCTTAGTGAGCACCAATCTATAGTCTCTCGGTAAAACTTCGCCCAAGACCTTGCTTGAAACAGGAAGTCCTGGTTTCTTGAAATCTGCGAAGCTAAATCCTCCCATACAAGAAGCGAGCTGCCTTGCAGTCCCACTAGGTACGTCGTAGTGTGAATTCGATGCACATTGCCCTATCTCGGCCAGCTCGTATTTATTAAGTTCACCATGATTAAATAGTTCAAATATCGCTCTAATCATCACAACTTCAAAGGTTGGTACATATATCTCGTCGAGATCAAAAGGTGCGTGCCCTAGAACATATGCATTAAATCCACCTATCTGATACCCTCTTAGTTTCAGCTCAGCGAGTATTCCTCTTACAAGCCCCTTCTCTGTTTTGACCTCATTTTCATTTCTTCTGAGCCCCCAAGGATCTAACTCAAGTATACCTTTTGCCTCAGAGTACACATGAACCATCTTATCCTCAGATTCACATATCACAACTACAAGTTCGCTATTTATGGCCGCACTAAGCACCGCGCCGTTCTGGGCTTCTGTAAAGTCTCCGAGCAACGGAATCGCAAAAGGAGCACTGTAGACAGAAGCCTCCATCTGTCCGAAATTTTTCTCAAAGCCACTGATGGCATCACACAGTCTCTCCCTGAGTCTGGAAATGTCAGTGGTGCTTGCTGCATCTTCGAGAAGCAAGTCGTACACCCCGTCCCTTAATTCAAAAAGCAATTTGTTAGTTGTCTTCATATCTGTTTTATTACATTATAATGTCAAGCTTAAGCTGATTCTCAATATCCGCATCATCGTGATCCGTAGAATCAGCTGACATGGAGTCGAGGACTCCCATGTACTTAGCCTTGTATTTTGCAAAGAGCTGATTATAAGTCTCATCATCCGAGTGATGTATATCACGTAGATATTGATGCTCATTTCCATAGATATTGTCATCTTCGATACCGAGTATATTAACACCTAGGTCTGAGCACTGGTCAGAGATACGCTCTAGATTCTGTAAGATGTTCTGGAAGCTAAGCCCCTTCACTACATCGCAAAGGTTATGCTTCATTCTCCACATGTGTCTACGTCTTACTTCATCAACTAGCTCGTCAATAACTTCCTCGAGAGGTTCGATTCTCTGAGCTTTCTCATAGCTACTCTCTTTGTATGCGTCAGCTGTTAGCTCCAGAATATCATTAATAGCTGTTAGCAGAAGTCTCAATTCAGCCATGGCTACCCTTGAAAATTCAACATCATCTTCCTTCATACTCTTGATAGCATCCATGATATTGATAGCTAGGTCACCAATTCTCTCTATACTCACTAGCCCCTTCATCAGGAAGCTCTGGAATCTATCGTCATAATCAAGAGTGATATGCGGTGAAATTTCAATTACGTACTTGTCAGCCACGTCTGTCATCTTGTCAATCATGTCTTCGCGCTGATTCATACGTTCATTTCTCTTTGGATCGTATTCGTACATCTGCTGAATACAAGCAGTATAGTTGTGTAGTGCAACCTCGAACATATTGCTAGTCATAGTGTGTGTTTCACCAAGCGCAATACGAGGATTGTTGATAAGTCTAAGGTCGAGCTGCTTGATGCTCTCCTTAATCATAGTATCTTCTGGATCTTCTGGCTCATCAGGTACAAGCCTCTCTGCAATCTTTGCAAATACTCCAGCGCAAGGTAAAAGCATCAGTGCCGGAATAAGCTTGAAGAGTCCATGGACATTAGCTACTCCGCCCGCTTTAAGCGTCATGTACCAGATATGATCATCGAGAACACCTGTCCCTCTGAGCACACCTACAGCTATGAATAGAAGTATAGCCGCCGTCACGTTGTACAGAATGTGAACTAGCGCAGTCCTAATCTGGTCAGGCTTCGCACCGATTCGGCACACAAGATAAGTCGTCAAGCAGTCACCGATATCGATACCGATAATTACTGCAAATACTCCGCAGAACTTGATACCGATAGTGCTAGCGATAGACTGTAGTATTCCGACTACAGCTGAAGAACTCTGAATTATTCCTGTCACAAACACACCGGAGAAGAATCCAAGAAGCGGGCTACCTTCAAATGAAACTAGCAGTTTGCTAAGCATATCCCCCATATGAGAAACTGCCGCACTCATGTTCATAAGTCCAACGAAAAGCGTTCCAAATCCCATAAGGATGGTTCCTGCTGTATTTGCAGCTCTCGAGTTCACGAACATAATCAGAATTATTCCAACAATCAGGGCCATAGGTGCCAGGTTGTCAGATTTAAAGAAAGATAAAATGCTGGTCGATCCAGCCTTAACGTCCATAAGTCTAATAATCTGTGCTGTAATCGTAGTTCCTACGTTGGCACCAAGTACAATTCCGATAGACTGTCTAAATGTCAGGAATCCTGCACCAACAAGACCTACAGTTAGCACGATGGCCGCAGTAGAGCTCTGGATCATGCAAGTTACAACAAGTCCAAGCAAAAATCCTTTAAATGGCTTGTCGGTAACTCTCGCAAGTGCCGCCTTCATCGCACCTCCGGAAGTAGACTTTAGTCCGTCACCCATGATACGCATTCCGTAAAGGAACATTGCAAGTCCGCCGAGCAGACTTACGATTTTAAAGAAAATCTCCAATCTGATATCTCCTTATATTAAATATTTCGTGTAAAGATTAGAATATTCATGCAGTGTAATTTTATTACAGTAGTACGCCTTTTGCAAACACTTCTATGCCAATAAACACAAGAATTACACCCCCTACAATAGTCGCATGAGCAGAGAACATTTTACCCACCCTGGATCCTATTCTCATACCTGTCATACACATAATCCATGTTACTGCCGCGATAATGCTCGAACAGACGAAAGCTGCCTTCGCATCGTATCTAGCTATCGCAAACCCAGTAGATAAAGCGTCTATAGATGTAGCAATCCCTTGCAGAATAAGAGTCATACCTGTAAGCTCCGAAGATGGTATGTCAGCGATAAACTTCATCCTTTTACTGCATATGTCTCTCTTGCTACATACCTCTTTCCTGCCGCCTTCGCTGGAACAGACTCTGTCTTCGCAGCTTGTGCTACAGACTTCGGCTTCCGCAATTCTAATCCTTGCTCCATCAAGTATCATACGGCCACCAAGGAAGGCAAGCAATATCAAAGCGATCCAAGGAACAAGTTCGTTAAATGACCCAAGAGCCTTTGCCGCCTCATGCACCAGAAACCAGCCAATTAGCGGCATCACAAATTGAAATAATGCATACACCGCTGTAACTTTATCACATATCCAAGCTCTGCCTCTGGCTTACTGATACCATCCGCAATAGATATTGCAAAAGCATCCATAGCTAGCCCAATGCCAAGCAAAATGCAACTAATGAAAAATATCAAGTCCATAACCACCCTATATAATTTGAGAGCCGCATTTACGGCTCTCAATAAAAGTCATATTGATACAACCTAGAAGTCTTCCCCTGTCAAAAGCTTATACGCTTCCTTGTACTTCTCGATTGTCTTTGCGATTACCTCGTCAGGCAGTTTGTAGTCGCTATCCGGATTTGCCTTGAGCCAGTCTCTTACAAACTGTTTATCATATGACGGCTGCGACTTTCCTACTTCGTAACCTGCTACTGGCCAGAATCTCGAGCTATCAGGTGTGAGAACTTCATCTGCAAGCACGATACTCCCCTCTTCATCTAACCCAAACTCAAGCTTAGTGTCAGCGATTATTATTCCTCTCTCTCAAGCGCATAATCTGCACACTTCTTGTATACTGCAAGTGTCAGCTCCTTAACCTTACGAGCTAGCTCCTCTCCTCTTCCTGGGTATGCCTTCTCAAGCACTTCGATACTCTTTTCATACGAGATATTCTCATCGTGATCGCCGATTTCAGCCTTTGTGCTAGGTGTATAAATAGCTTCAGGCAGCTTCTCAGACTCTCTTAGTCCCTCTGGAAGCTTGATTCCACAAACCTCACCAGTCTCCTGATAGCTTGCCCAGCCACTACCTGTAATATATCCTCTAACGATGCACTCTAGAGGTAGCATATCTAGCTTGCGGCACATAGTGCTACGACGTGCAAACTTCTCACTTCTAAAGAACTCAGGCATATCATTGTTATCTACTGAAATTAAATGATTTGGCACAATGTCACTCGTCAAATCAAACCAAAATTTTGAAATCTGTGTCAGTATCGCACCCTTATCAACGATATCGTTATTAAGAATGTGATCGAACGCCGAAATTCTATCTGTAGCAACCATGATTAGGTTGTCACCATTATCGTAAATCTCTCGTACCTTACCAGCCTTAAAAGGTTTAAACTCCTGCATCTTGCTTCCTCCTAGTATCTTTAAGCAACTTACAAATCTGTACTTTATAAATTGTATCACCAATTGCCGCCTACCGCTACTCCCAAAGAAATCTTATCGTCTCAGCGACAGCAATTTTTCTCTCCTCAAGTGTCGGAAATAAGTGTTTACCGCCTTCAATTTCAACGAGCTTAGCATTTGGAAATATCTTTGCTGCTTTACGAGCATAATCTATATCAACTAGCTCATCATCAGTCCCATGTACAATTAGAACTGGATTCTTGTACCTCATCATCTCGCGCCACTCGCTTAAGACAATTGCATCCGCAACGTATCTTTTACCTACTCTAAACTTATCGTTCATCACCTTGAAGCTGTCCGGAATCTCTTCACCGTTAAATACAGCGCCAAGCATTGAACCCTTCCGAGCATCGTCGGGTATAGAGAGAGCAGGATAATATAGCACTAGCTTCTTAACCTCGTCCTTGCGCTTCTCGGCTGCTAGCGATGCCACTAGTCCCCCTTGTGAGCAGCCCATGAGAAATATAGCATTCGTGTTCACAAACGCTCTATCCTGCACATAATCTAGCACAACGAGTAAGTCTACAACCTCTGTGGTGACGCTCATCTCCGTTGGCTTACGGCCTCTACTAGTGCCGCTCTCGGAGCCACAAAAGTCAAACACAAACACAGCATACCCTTGCTTGCACAGCATCTGAGCATACCTGCTTGTAAATCTCATATTGGTTCCGAATTCGTGGCAGATTATGATGGTTGGATGCTTCTCTTCACGCCCGTCCATGTACCACCTTCCGTGGATTGCCAGCGAACCCTCCCTGATAGTAACTCCTCGTGTGATCACTTCATTACCTCACTCAATTCTTTCAGTTATATTTTAATTGCTGCACTCGTTCAAAACAAGTATATGAATTGCATCCTATATGCTACAATATCAGTATGAATATTATGGTTTTAAGTGACACGCACGGCGAACTTGACAGTGCACTCGAGATGTACGAACGTATATCTACTTCGATTTGCAATATAGACCGCATAATCCACTGCGGTGATTTCATTAAGGATGCCCATGAGATAGAAGATCAAACTGGCACCCCTGTTAGTTGTGTGCCGGGAAACTGCGATGGATGTAACAAGGAGCGGTTTGAAATTATTGAAACGCCTGCCGGCAAAATCATGATTACGCATGGTCACATGGAAAATGTAAATTTCTCGCTGATGAACCTAAAGTATCTAGCCGCTCAGCACGACTGTTCTGCCGTATGCTTCGGACACACTCACGTTCCTGTAAACGAAATTTCATCTGGTATAAGATTTATAAATCCAGGCAGTCTCACTAACCCAAGAAGTGGTAGTAAGAGCTCTTGCGCACTGATCATAGCTGAAGATAGAAGGCTTGCCTCAACTATAATAGAGTATTAATCATGCCATCAAACGCTAATCTTCTTCTAACTTAAGTGTCAGAACTGCACATCTTCATCAACTATAATTAATACCCAAAACTGAAAGCCGCTGCACCAGTTCACTTTGAACTGATATAGCGGCTTTCCCAATGCACTAATGAGGCTCGATATTTATATTAAGCTGTTCTTCATCTATTCTGCCTGTTTGAGCGCGATTGCCATAGGTATCTTCTTAATCTGACGAAGCAGGATCATTGATATCAAGAAATATCCTGATATGCCAAGCACCAAAATCTTAAAATACACTGACGGTTCGATGTAGTAACCAAGGCAACCACTATAATCAAGCATCATGTAATGAAACATCTCTCTTATGATTCGCTCTGCCAGGAATATAGATATAATAAGCGATGAAATCGCAACTATTCCTGTTGCGCGGTTGTATAACAAGCCGATTTCCCTGTTCGAGTAACCGAGTATCTTGACAAGCGAAATAGAATTTACACTCTTCTCAATAGCAGACTTTGCAAGCAGATACAAGAACAACATATATAATGTACACGCAAACGCTCCGAACATCTCAAATATCTCACCCATAGATGACTCAAGTTGGTCAGCAGCTAGAGTCAAGTCTTGTTTAGTAATAATAGACGCAATATAGTTTTTATCTATTTCACTTAACTTCTTATCCGAGAAATATCCTGTATAATTATCCGCAGCTTTTCCGAACACCTCGTTGTATGTTTTTATCGGCATAAAGAGAGCAAGCGAGGATGGATATTTGTAAGTCCTCTTTACTACAAATGTATATTTTTCATCGCCAAATTTCGCATGTAGCTTAAGCTTATCACCATCCTTTAGGCGATACTTATCCATGTAACCACTCGAAGCTAAGACTTCAATCTCTCGTTTCCCATCATCATACTTTACACTGGAATCGCTATGTGATTCTGAATTAGCACTATCGCTAGATGCATCCGCTGAATCGTCCTTATCGTTATAAACAAGCCTTCCCTTAAAGTACTTTGAATTCTCTTCGATTCCAAATATCGATACATCTTCACCTCGTTCATTCTGAAGCGTTGAGTATGCGTACTTCTCCGCACTTTCGTACCTAACATCGTATGGTGCTTTGAGGACATATTGGTATGTTGCAGTCTGACTTTTTGCGACATCTGCTTTAAAATGATGAAGCATAGGACCCAGCATAGTTCCGAACATCATCAGTATACTAGCCAAGAGAATTCCTATCGCTAATGTAACATAGGCACCAATATTATGAAGTATAATCCTCGCCCTAAACCTTGATATGAATCTCCAGTTAGGTAAGGATATAGGATTCCTGGACTTTCTCTTGTTCTTGACCTCTCCTCTCAGGAGCTGTAGTGGCTCAGTCCTAAGTGCAAGCACTATAACTACTATATCAACGATTAGAACTATTACTAACGGAACTATCGTTGTCTTGATAAATGCCTCGCTGTTCCAATACGTCGTGTACATAGGAAGCGAATAACTGTGGTAATACGCCTTTGCAATGTATTTCTTAAGCCATAAATATCCAAGGACATTTCCTGTAATCGCAGCTACGAGCGATACAATCATTGGTAGCATTAAGTAGTATGACAAAAGCTCGCGCCTCGTGTATCCTGTTGCCCTTAGTGTTCCGACAGTTTTAGACTCTTTCTCAATACCATTTCTAGCACTGATAGCGAATATAAAAGCGATGACCGCCATGATTATATAAAGCATAAACTGCATCATTGCCATGTCATGTCCGAAGTCATCTCCTGTAAACATAATTGCATTGTTATCAGGTCTAGCTATTACGTCAGAAAGCATCACACGCTTTTTTATAAGTTCATCCTTAACATCTACAGCCTTGTCCTTTTGATCTTTTTCGGACAGCTTCTGGTCGTTATTTCGCCAAGCATAGGAATAAACTATTCCATTATCTCCAATCTCATCCCACGCCTTGTCACTCACAAGAGCCACCGAGAAATTCTGCGCATCGAACATCATATCTGCATTATTTTTGAACATAGCGCTGTAATCAGAAAAAGCACTTAACCCCGACACCTTGAATTTACGGTCATTCACGTAGATCGTATCACCGATTTTAATCTGATTGTTCTCTGCATAGAGTCGGTCGATTACAATTTCATCATCGCCCTTAGGCTTGTGGCCGGACATCATCGATACCTTGTTAAGTTTCTTTCTGTCCTTAAAAATACGGAATGTATCACCTTTGTGCTTACCCGACGTCACATTCTGCTCTTTATAATGCTGCTCTTGAACTTTGATTGATTGATTCTTCTCTAGTTCATCTATAATTGCATCGAAGTCCTCGTTTGGCTTCACCGCAAAGTTAAAGTGTCCATTCTCAATGGAGTACTTTTTAAAGCTGTTATTATACGTGCGAAGCATACTGCCATCAGCAACGAGATATCCACTCGTGAAACCAATGGAGAAAACAAGAAAAAGGAACAACACTAAATACTTGGCTTTTTCTGCCCAAAGCTCCCTAAAGACTCTTTTATATATTGGATTCTTCATAGCCGCACCTACCATTCAATAAGTTCTGCAGCTAATCTCTGAGAATTCTTTTCATCGCTCCTAATCTTGCCATCGTGAAGATTTATGACCTGATGTGCCATCTGGCTAATTGCAACGTTGTGTGTAACTATCACTATTGTGCTGCCATACTTCTCGTTGATGTCCTCAATCAGTTTAAGTATTTCCTTAGATGTGTTGTAATCAAGAGCTCCAGTCGGCTCATCACAGAGAAGTAAATCAGGATTCTTGACAATTGCTCTACCTATGGATGTACGCTGCTGCTGCCCTCCTGAAAGTTGATTTGGTCTTTTATTCTTATGAGCCTCAAGACCAAGTAGCTCAATCAGTTCATCAATTGGAAGCGGACTATCACTGAGATATGCACCAACTTCGATGTTTTCTCTCACAGTTAAGTTCGGAATCAAGTTGTAAGACTGGAATATATACCCTAGGTGTTTACGCCTATACTGAGAGAGTTGTTTATCATTGAAATTTTCAAGTTTATCATCTCCAATTGTCACCGATCCGCTGTCCGCCTTATCGATACCGCCAAGTATATTGAGCAGTGTCGACTTTCCAGACCCTGATGGGCCTAAAAGCACACATATTTCTCCCTTTTTAACGCCACAATTAACCCCTTTTAGAACATCGACGCGGCTATCTCCCGTGCCATAGCTTTTCTTTATGCTGTCAATCTTCAGGTACATGTTATATCCTCTGCCTTCCTTATTAACTTGTGAGAATTATTTTATTGTAGTTAGTTATATCTAACTACAATTGCATAAAAGACAGGAATAATAATACAACTATTCCTGTCTTTATTAATATATCACTATTTATTTAACAATTCAATGTTGCTTTTGAATTTGTTCTACTCACAGCCCCTTACTTGCAGTGTGAAAGAATAAGCTTCAAATACTGCCAAGTTCTTTCGGTTGATGAGATTGAGATGTTCTCGTTTACAGAGTGAACGTCTGAAATGTCTGGTCCAATAGATACCGCATCTACCTTACCTAACTTCTCAGCCCAAATTCCACACTCAATACCAGCGTGCATTGCGCTTACAACTGGTTCTTCACCATACTGCTCCTTATATGCAGCGATGCAGACATCGAGAAGATCCGACTTGTTGTTAAATTCCCAAGCACCATACGAGCTTCCTAGCTCAGTCTTAGCACCTAGAGCCTCTGCAAGAATTCTAATTTTCTTAGCAAGTAGATAGTTGCGAGAGTTAACGCTAGATCTAGCCATAGACTTAGTAATCAGTCTTCCCTCTTCAATTTTGATGATACCGATTGAGTGAGATGTCTCAACAAGTCCCTTTAGCTCTACGCTGTAATGCTCTACTCCCACAGGGCAAGCAACAACGAACTTAAAGAAGTTTTCCTGACACTCATTACCTACTGCCTCTTCTTCTACCTCACCGACAGCCTCAATAGATACAGTGATTCCAGGGTCTGAAGTGCGGTACTCAGCCTTAATCTCTTCAGTGGAAGCAGCAATGCTATCTTCGAATGCCTTTACATCAGAAGCAGCGACAATTACTTCACCCTCTACCTTTCCGAGGATTACGTTAGTTGCTCTACCACCCTTGATGGACACGAGATTGAATTCAGCCTTTTCGCTAGCATTGAGTAGCATTCTAGCTACAATCTGACCAGCATTTGCACGCTCCTGATGAATATCTAGTCCAGAGTGACCACCGAGTAGTCCCTCAACGATATACTTGTATTTTACACCCTTAACGAGCTTCTTATCTGCTGGGAAGCTTGTGATTATATCAACAGCACCTGCACATCCAACCGTTATAACGCCCTCGTCCTCAGAGTCTACGTTGATAACCTTACGAGATCTAATCTTAGAACCGTCGAGAGCGTAAGCTCCGAGCATACCAATTTCTTCATCAACAGTAGCGACTAACTCTAGCGGTGGGTGCGGAATATCCGTCGAATCGAGAAGAGCAAGTCCCATAGCAATTGCTGCACCATCATCTGCTCCGAGAGTAGTCTTGTTAGCAGTTAAGAAATCTCCATCGATAATCAGTTCAATCGGGTCGTTCTGGAAGTCGTGAGTGCTATCCTCAGTCTTCTCAGCAACGATATCCATATGGCCCTGAATCATAACCATGTCAGAGTTCTCGTATCCTGGAGTTCCTTCCTTCCAGATAATTACGTTGCCTGACTCATCTTGATAATATTCTAACCCGTGCTCCTTCGCAAAATTTACGAGATATGCACTAATCTTATCGGTGTGTCCTGATGCACGTGGAACATCACTGATTTCTTTGAAATATCTAAACACTTCTTGTGGTGCTAGTTTGCTTACGTCGCTCATTTAATACCTCCATAATGTTAAAACCATAGTTTTACATACTATATAAACAATTATAAATAGATATGTGAATTAGTTCAATATGATTTACCCTCGATTATGTGTTTTCGAGTTATTGTTCTCTCAATCTATTTCTGCATTAAAAAAGCGTAGCCAATCGGCTCCGCTTTTTCGTCACTCGATATCTTACTAATATCAAGATTTTAACTATATTATAGCTTTATCGAAACGAGCAAGGCTTAGCCCTGAACTGCTGCAGCAACCTCAGCTGCAAAGTCGTCTTCCTTCTTCTCGATTCCCTCGCCAACTTCGTACCTTAGCATAGATACAACCTGCATATCCTTACCAACTTCCTTAGCGCACTTCTCTACGTACTGAGCGATGCTTAGGTCGCTATCCTTTACGAACGGCTGATCAACTAGGCAAACTTCTTTGAGCTCCTTCTTGATCTTTCCAGTAACTATCTTCTCTACCATCTCAGGCTTCTTTCCTTCGTTTAGAACCTGCTCAGTAAGAATCTTCTTCTCGTTCTCGATGTACTCAGGGTCAACACCTGCTTCATCTACGAACTTAGGGTTCATAGATGCAACCTGCATTGCAACGTCCTTACCACAAGCCTCAACCTCAGCAGCTGTAGCATCAGTCTTAATACCAACGATAACTCCGATTCTGCCGCCACCGTGGATGTATCCTGTGTAAACAACGCCCTCTTCCTCAACTCTAGCATATCTTCTGATGTTGAGGTTCTCACCAATCTTAGCAATCTTAGCTGTAAGAACATCCTTAACAGTTGATCCCTGGAATGGCTCTGCCATGAAAGCATCCATGTCTAGATCGCCCTTTACAAGTGCTTCAGCAGCAATTGCCTCAACGAACTCAACGAACTCTTCGTTCTTGGATACGAAGTCAGTCTCAGAGTTAACCTCAGCGATTGCAGCAACCTTGTTGCCTTCACCAAAAGCAAGCCTTACAAGTCCTTCAGCAGCGATTCTGCCAGACTTCTTCTGAGCCTTCATGATTCCCTTCTCACGAAGCCAATCTACCGCCTTATCGATGTCGCCATCTGTCTCAACTAGCGCTTTCTTGCAATCCATCATACCGGAACCTGTGAGCTCACGAAGCTCCTTGACTAGTGCAGCTGTTACAGCCATTGTGTCCTCCTTACTAAATAACCGTCCGAGCCGGGTTATTTCTCGGTCCGGACGGCATTCACTTGTTATATTATTCGTTTATAAAAGTCTGTTTAATTTATGCTTCTGCTTCAGTCTCAGCTTCCTCAGCTGGAACCTCGCTAGCATCGAAGCTCTCGCCCTGCTTAGCTTCAATTACAGCATCTGCCATTGCAGATGTGATTAGCTTTACAGCTCTGATAGCGTCATCGTTAGCAGGAATGATGTAATCAACATCATCTGGATCGCAGTTTGTATCTACGATACCTACAACTGGGATTCCGAGAGTTCTTGCTTCCTTAACAGCAATCTTTTCCTTCTTAGGATCTACTACGAACATTGCTCCAGGCATACCCTTCATATCCTTGATTCCACCTAGGAACTTCTCTAGCTTATCAGCTTCCTGTCTGATCTTAAGAGCTTCCTTCTTAGCGTACTTCTCGATAGTGCCATCAGCTTCCATCTCACGAATCTCTGCAAGTCTAGCAATTCTCTTGCTGATAGTCTTGTAGTTTGTGAGCATTCCACCGAGCCATCTCTCATTTACAAAGAACATTCCTGCACGTAGAGCCTCATCCTTGATAGCTGCCTGAGCCTGCTTCTTAGTTCCTACGAATAGGATTGGCTCTCCATCTGCTGCTACCTTTCTGATGAAATCATAAGCATCGTCGATTCTCTGAATAGTCTGCTGAAGATCGATGATATAGATTCCGTTTCTCTCTGTGAAGATGTATGGAGCCATCTTAGGGTTCCATCTTCTAGTCTGGTGTCCGAAATGAACACCTGCTTCTAAAAGCTGTTTCATTGATACTACTGACATAATTAACCTCCGGTTGTTACTTCCACCGTGAACACTAGCCTTCAACCTTCAATAGGCACCGCGGCAACTTCACGATGTGATTATTACTTACTACATCCATGCATTTGAACACAAAGATGCCTATATATTATAGGTCACGAGCCTTATTAATGCAAGTATATATGAGTAGTTTTCAAGCTTTTATATGAAAAAAACGGCAATCATCTACTACCTAGCTGATTGCCGCCTTATTTCATAACTCGTAAGTATTCGAGCACCTGCTTGCATAGCTATTCATCATTGTAAAAGTTCAATGGTCTTATTACCGAACTTGCTACTGAATATTATTACGTCTTTTTTTAGCTGCAACTACTGCGAGTATAACCGAAGAGGCACATAGCACAAGTGCAGATTGAATAGGTTTGCTTGCATCACCAGTCTTAGGACTATTGCTCTTATAGTTCCCGTCATCCCTGTGCTTCGTCACTGTTATGCTAGGCTTTTCTGGAACCTGGCTGTTCTTAATAATCTTCGTAACAGACTTATCTGGGCCGAAGTCCGCTGGAACTACCTTAACAGTCTCAGTAGATAGCATATATCCTTCTGGAGCTTTTTTCTCTTTAATCGTATACTTATCCTTCAGCAGTCCGTCTAGGCTGCCATTGCCATTGCTATCAGTAGTAATCTCGCCAACTTTAACGCCTGAAGACTCTCTGATAACTTCGAAAACAGCACCACTCAAGCTATCACCATTTTCATTTTCCTTGTGGATTTTGATAGTAAAGTGGTAGCCGTTTGCCTCACCACCAGACTCCTGATATACAGCTCGTATTACTTCGTCCATAAGCACCTGAGTGTCATTATAGCCACTAATTCTGTTGTTGACAATTTCTTGATTGACGGGTCTATATGAAAGCTTCATATCATACTTTATGTAGTAGCCTTCTCCCTGCACATTGTTGAAATCGATAGTGAAGCTGTTGCCATTAAGGTTAATCGGAATCTGATTTGTTACGTCAACTTCATTCTTTAGAGCAAAGTATCCATCAGCTCCAATCTCCCACCTACCCTTCGTAATCCTAAAGCTGTTCTTGTCATACGAAACAGCTGGCGTTTCGATTGTGTCTTTTACAGTAAGCTTCTGGAAATTCCCACCCTTGCCGTTTACACGAATTCTTGTACGCACGATTGTGGGGTCGTTGTTATCGAAGTAGCTTCTCTTATACAGGTGTTCATCCGGATTATCTCTACGAACGCCAGCATATACAAATGGATTGATGTCAAATCCATGTCCACCGTCCATAACCAGACGCAGTCTCATCGTCTGACCAGATGTAACGACATCTGTATCAATTTTTACAGTGACATGGAGTGAACCAGATATATCAGAGTGACTATCTACATAATTGGCATATGTAATCGTAACTGTCTTCGCATCAGGGTCTGTAACCGCATTAGCGATAGTCTCGCCTGAAGGGCTCTTGATAGCAAAAGACTCTCTCTTCACGATTTCAAATTCATTAGGGACATGGATAATAGTCTTGTCTCCCGCATGAACTCTATTATTCAAAGCAAACTTAACTACAAGCTGCATCCTAGTTGTCACATTAGCCCATGTTGCTGGTGTAACTAAATCAGCCTTCGTTAGTTTGACTTCAGTAACAACATCATTATGAATAGTCTCCGCATAAGCTTTACCAATCACGGGAGTTATGCCGAGTAGCATAATGCAAGACACAATAAGAACTAAAAGTTTTTTTACCGCAAATTTGCATTTTGAATTCATAAACCTTCCTCCTAATAAAAATACCCACAATTTTGACTAATTTTGTCATTATTACAAATGTAGCATATTAATATCCACATGTCACACTAAATTTTCAAGAAAAATATTATTACTTCTAGTATAAGGTGTTACTAAACATCCACCAAAGGTTGCTGACCACCTTGGCAATAGATTGATTATGCATATACCTATCCGCTTATGTTTCAAGTTTTATATAGATACTAATTCAATAAATATGCAGACAAAAAGACGCCGACTAATCGGCGTCTTTGTCACTATTAAATTTAAATTGTTTTGAGAAATCTTATGATTAATTATCTCTCTTCTCTTCTCTTGAGTCCAGCTGCACCAGCAACACCTGCTACCGCACCACCCATTACAAGCATATAGAACAGAATGTTAGCAGCATCACCAGTCTTTACAACTTTGCCCAGCTTAGTAGGTTTCTTTGGTGCAGCAGGACTTGTCTCTGGAGCATACTTCATGGTGAAAGTAATCTTGCTGAGGTCGGTTGGAGCGATAGCATCAGCTCCATCCGCAGTCTGTTTGCCGTTCCACTTAAGGTTGAAGTTTACGACTTTGCCAGTAGGTATGTAAGTAGCTTTCGCTTTGAATAGACCACCAACTTCGCCCTTCATCGTATAGTTAGTATTTGCAACAGCTGCACCAGTAAATTTAACACCACCAACCTTCACCTTAAGGTCATCGTCAACGGATCTAATGTCCCTAGCTAGATCATCATAATTCGTGTAGCTCTTAACAAGCTTGATAGTAACCACTACCTTGTTGCCGGTGCGATTAACATTGGTAATCTTAAAGATGTTATTAGCACCTTCAAGAGTCGCAGTCGGCGTACCAGTGCCAAAAGTCATCTCGTTTGGAAGCTCAAGACTAGCAGTAAATGTCGTATCTACTGAGTCTAAACTAATCTGATTAGCAATAGGATTGTTGTAGTGTCTCTCAATCTGAGTCATCTGATCCTTTACAGGCTTTACTTTAAGCAAACCTATAACTTCGTGCGTATCAGTTTTTTTAGTCTCGAATACCTGATTATGCTCTGTTTCATTTCCTATAAGGATATCGCCCTCGAGATCTCTCTCGTCAGTTACTACTGTAGGCTCATTGTACTTAAGTGTGAAAGAAATCTTGCTTAGATCTGTAGGGTTCGTCGCGTCTGCTCCGTCTGCACTCTGCTTACCGTTCCACACATAATTAAAGTTAATAACTTTGTTGCTTAATACATTGGTAGTCTTAGCCGTAAACTTTCCTGAAACAGAACCCACTACCGTATAGTTTGTATCTGGTGTAGATGCTGATGTAAACTGCGCCCCTTTAACGACAACCTTTAAGTTGTCATCTACTCCCGAGACAGCATTTTTAAGCTCTGTATACGTCGTGATATTGTTCGCATCCTTGAGCTTAATAGTAACGTTTACCTTATTACCAACTAAAGTCGAGCTTGCTACTTCAAACTTTCCATTCGCACCAAGCAGCTGAACCTCTGGATTCGCATCCTTGAATTTCATACCTGCTGGAAGCTCAATAGATGCATTAAATACGGTGTCCATATTTTCTACTCTGATTCCGATTGCCACAGCACCTTGGAACAAAGTCTCAAGCCTTGTAAGTTCATCCTTGATAGGCTTTACATTAAGATTGCCTGTGAAGTCAATTGTATCGTTCTTCTGCACCTCATACACAGAATTGTGCTCTGTCTCGTTTCCTACCAGGATGTCACCCTCGAGATTTCCAGTAGTTGTCAAATCCTGAGGAAAATGCTGTACGAGATTGCTGGTAAATCCAACATTTGCTACATCTGTATTATATGTCTGAAGGCCAAAAACCAAATGCTGCAGCAGTTCCAGATGGGTAAAAAGAGAAATCGCCCTTACCCACAATCTTTTCACCTTCCATCCTAGCAGCAGCAGCCTTGTCGCTAACTGTTACGCTATATGGGATTGTGATATCTACTGTATGAGCATCTGGATTAGCCTTGTCAGCAAGATAAGCGTTATAAATACCCTGCCAATTTACATCGTTCAGATACAGCTTAAAGTTAACAGTTCTACCGTTAACTGTCTTGATAATCTTATTGCCATTAATATATGATACCGAGTTTGCTGCAGAGATATTTCCAATGTTCACATCCTCTGGAAATGTAACATTGTACTCGATATAGGCAATCTTGTTCGCTCCCTCTCTTCCGTGTGGGTATAGACCGTTTACTGCTGCAGTAGCCATCTCTGACTCTTTAGGTTCCAGCACCTTTGACATCGGTATCTTGAGCTTTACTGTACCGTTATACGTTGCACTGCTGCCATCCGCTCCTCCAGTTGTGCTACCTGTCTGGGTAACGTACTGTGCAACAGGCAATATGTTGCTAGCTGCGGACGCGGGAATCATAGCTGCTAGCTGAGTTATCAGCATAGCAACAATAATTATAAGCGCGTGAAATTTTTTAGTAAATTTCCTTGTCCCCATATTAGTTATTTCCTCCTTTTATTCTTCTAACACAAGTAACGATAATCCGCTACTCTACTTAACAATTAATCAATAGAATAATTTTATAGCTATTACGCCATAAAGTCTACTAAATATTTCAATAAAAAACGATGCATGTATTTGTTCACATGCACCTACCTAACTACTATTCCATCTCACTCATGTATACTTTATGCCACTTCCATGCTGATTCACAAATATCCTTTAGGTCATACTTAGCAGACCACCCGAGATCTTCTCTAACCCTATCGCAGCAAGCATACATTTCAGCGATGTCGCCTTCTCTAGCAGCTTCAATCTTATACGGAATCTCTTTGCCTGTCGCCTTTTCAAAAGCCTTGACAGCTTCTAGAACACTGTATCCACAGCCAGTTCCCAGATTATATGTATATACATTTGGCTCACTATAGAGTTTTTCTATAGCCGCAACATGACCACTAGCTAAATCAGAAATATGTATGTAATCCCTTACACCAGTTCCATCCGATGTTTCATAGCTTCCCCCAAGCACTTTAAAGAAAGGAATATCTCCCGAAGCCGCAAGAGCTAACGACGGCATAAGATTGTTAGGCGTTTTACTATACCTCTCCCCAATTAGCCCGCTCTGGTGCGCTCCTGCTGGATTAAAGTATCTGAGCATAACTATATTCCACCTGTTGTCAGCAGTGAACATATCTCTCAGCAGCTCTTCCTGCACCCACTTCGTTCTTCCATAAGGGTTCGTGCAATTTCCAGTTACACAGCCCTCAGTAACTGGGACCATTTTCGATTCTCCATACACGTTCGCAGAAGAGCTAAGAATGATTTTGCGTACATCATACTTTTGCATAACTTCGAGCAGCGCAACAGTAGACAAAATATTATTTCTATAATATTTAAGTGGAGACTTAACGGCTTCACCAACAGCCTTATAACCAGCTAGATGAATGACCGCATCTATGTGTTCTCTTTCAAACAAGTCAGCTAGACGCTCTTCATCACAAATATCGATATTGTAGAAAGGAAAGCCTTTTCCTGTAATTTCTCGAACCCCTGCGAGGGCTTTCGCACTAGAGTTACTGAGATCATCAGCAATAACTATATCGAATCCTGATTCAAGCAGCTCAACCGCAACATGGCTTCCTATATAACCAGCTCCACCAGTAAGCAGAACTCTCTTCTTATCAATTATGTTATTAATCTCTGACATCTCACTTTCCCCAATGCTATTAAAAACATCTTCAAACACATATTATAGATTTCTTCAATACTATGGTCTATCGTATAGCCAAATTAAATACATCGCTATTTCGCTTATTTTGCTAAAATTGAATATTTTACGAGTAGATTCATCATATAGTTCGGAAAATCGGCGAATTTCCGCCATTTCTCCCATTAATAAGGACTATTTTGTGTGAACATTTCTTGAAGTTAGACTTTTTGCCCCATATAATTATTTTATCACGAACAGACCAACTTATGTGCTGTTCTATCAACTACAAGATATTTAATTATCACTAGAAGGAGTTATCTTTATGGAAAAGTTTTTTAAACTTAAAGAACACGGTACTACCACCAGTACTGAAATTATCGCCGGAATTACCACATTCCTATCGATGGTATATATTCTGGCAGTAAACCCTAACATCCTATCTGCAGCAGGTATGGATGGAGCTGCTGTATTTACAGCTACTGCAATTTCTGCAACTGTAGCCACTCTATTCATGGCATTCTTCGCTAATTACCCTGTCGCTCTTGCATCTGGAATGGGACTCAACGCATACTTTGCTTTCTCTGTCTGCATTCCAATGGCAAAGGCTGGAATCAATGACCCTTGGAAGATTGCACTCGCTGCAGTTCTTATAGAAGGTATCGTATTCGTTCTTCTTTCGCTGACAAGCTTCCGCGAAAAGCTAGTCAACGAGGTTCCTGCTAACCTGAAGTATGGTATCACAGCTGGTATCGGTCTATTCATCGTTCTAGTTGGACTAAAGGGTGCGGGCATCGTAATCGGTAGCGGTGCAACTCTTGTTGAGCTTGGTCAGGTTGGATCACCACAGTTCGTACTCGCTATGATTGGTTTCCTTTGTATCTGTGCAATGGTTCGCAAGAACGTTCCTGGTGCAGTTCTATGGGGGATTCTCATAACATGGATTCTCGGAATCATCGCTGAAAAGGCTGGTTGGTATCATGTTGATCCTGCTGCTGGTGCATTCTCACTAGTACCTGCAAAGATATTCAGCATTCCTACTGCCCCTTACTTCGGACAGTTCGACTTCACATGGATTTCTCAGAATCTGATTAACTTCCTAGTTATCACATTCTCTTTCCTATTCGTTGACCTATTCGATACTGTAGGAACTCTAATCGGTGTTGCTTCAAAAGGAAACCTTCTTGACGAGAACGGAAATCTACCTCGCGCAAAAGGAGCTCTTCTTGCTGACGCGTTCGGTACAATATTTGGAGCTTTCGTAGGAACTTCAACAGTTACTTCATACGTTGAGTCAAGTGCCGGTGTAGCTGCTGGTGGAAGAACTGGTCTTACAGCTGTAACATCTGCTGTAATGTTCGCAATCGCACTATTCTTCTCACCTGTATTTCTAGCAATTCCAGGATTTGCTACAACCCCAGCACTTATGTACGTTGGACTATTGATGGTTTCATCAATCAAGGATATCGACTTTGGCTCAGATATCGCTGATACTGCAGCTGCATTCTGCGCTATCACATTCATGCCTTTCACATATTCCATCGCTAACGGAATCATGTTCGGTATGATTTCATGGGTACTACTCAAGGTTATCGGTGGAAAGGCAAAAGAAATTTCCCCAGTTATGTGGATTTCTTTCGCACTATTCGCACTCAGAATCGGTACTCTAATCGCAGGAATTGGCTTCCACTAAGTTTTATTCAGTATTAGTAGTGTACTAAATAGTAATATCAGGCGGGTTCTGCTGAACCCGCCTTTGTTATATTCAAAACATCTGTTCGCACTTTATCTCAAATCGTCTATAATAGTATTATTAATAGACTCACGAAAGGACCGCTACATGAACAGAGACAGACGAATCCTACATTGCGATATGAACAGCTTCTATGCTTCTGTTGAGCTGCTGTCGCGTCCTGATATAAAAGATAAGCCCGTGGCGGTTGCTGGAGATCCAGATAGCAGACATGGGATTATCTTAGCCAAGAATGAACTTGCCAAAAAATTTGGAGTTGTAACCGCTGAGACGATACAGTCGGCAAGGAGGAAGTGTCCTGAACTTGTGACGATTCCGCCCCATCACGATAAGTACCAAGAGTACAGCCATATACTGAATTCAATATATCTAGAATATACGGATCTTGTTGAGCCCTTTAGCGTAGATGAATCGTGGCTAGATGTGACTGCTAGTGAAATGCTGCTAGGCGATGCGAAAATAATCGCCGACAACATCAGGGAGCGTGTACACCGCGAACTTGGACTCACGCTCTCCGTCGGTGTTTCTTTTAATAAGATTTTTGCCAAGATGGGTAGTGATTATAAAAAGCCTAATGCGACTACAGTTATTTCAAGGGAGAATTTCAAGGAATTACTATGGCCGATGCCTGCTTCTGAAATGTTTTTCGTAGGCAGGGCTACAGCTACTAAACTAAGTAATTTTGGAATTCATACGATTGGTGATTTAGCACATGCCGATCCGTTGCTGCTTTCAAATACATTTGGTGTCCACGGAGTAAATCTTTACAAATATGCAAACGGTCAGGACGATGATCCCGTGCGCGCATACAATAATCGCGAAGACATAAAATCAGTCGGACACGGCATGACATTTCGCCGCAACCTAAGAGGTGCTGATGACATTGGAATCGCTTTGACGGAATTAACAGACAAAGTAAGCACCAGACTAAGACGTCACGAAAAATGGGCACGTGGTGTCAAAATTGAAATAACGACACCCGAATTCAAACGGCTATCGAGACAGAAAAGATTACCAAACCCTATTAACAGTCCTGCAGCATTTAGGAAAGTGGCATTTGATCTCATCAAAGAGCTTAACTACACTAATCGCCCTATACGGCTACTCACCGTTACAGCAATAGACCTGACAGACTCACAAGATGGCGGTCAGCTCACCATATTTACAATGGGTGCTTCTACGGATGAAAAGAACCAATATGATAGAGATGAAAACATCGCTAAAGCTATGGACGAAATTAGGGATAAATTTGGCAACTCGTCTATTAAATTTGCCCACGTAATAGGTAATGATATTGGAATTGATGAGGACTAGAATATAACGATGAAACAGAGACTAGCTAAATCACCGCATCAGAGACGTAGTAAATCAAAGAAAAAATCAGACGGAATTCGAGTCAGATTTAAGAAATGGCTTAATCGCAAAACCTCTACCTTAAAAAGAAAAGCAATCAGCAAGATAAAGAGAAACAAGTTTAAGGTAGCGTTTTCAGTTATCGGACTCTTGGCGATTTTATTCGTCGTTTTTCTACACTTAACGCGTAACAAGTCTTTGAGTATGGAAACTTCACGCATGATGCAAGATTCAACGGATATGTAATATCTACTGGAATCGATGTTTCGTACGCACAGGGTGATAATATCGATTGGCACAAGGTCAAGAAATCAGGCGTTGATTTCGTTTATATCAGAGCTGGCTTCAGAGACGCATCAAGAGGTCATCTCCATAAAGACGCTAAATTCGAACAAAATATTAAAGGTGCCCGAGATGCCAATCTCATGGTTGGCGTGTACATATATTCGCAAGCTTTAAGCACCGAAGAAGCTGCTGCCGAAGCGGATTACCTGACTAGCCTAGCAGATAAATATAGTATCGATCTACCGATAGTAATGGATTATGAGCTATATAACGGTGGTAGACTTGCCAACGCGATAAGCTCCGGTTCTCTCGGAACGGCAGGGATAAATAAAAATGCTTTGGCATTTACAAAGCGAGGCTGGGACCGTGGATATGAGACGATGATTTATGGCAACTATGATTTCCTCATGCACTACGCAAGCGGATTTGAGCTTTCCAAGAGTACCAATATATGGCTAGCGCAGTATAATACCAGAGCTACTTACAAGGGTGATTATATGATGTGGCAGAGCACTGACAAGGCGACCGTTCCCGGTATCAATAAAAATGTTGATTTGAACTTCATGTATTTGAATCCTAAAAAAACTTATCATTCGCTACGCTCTAACGCCAATGGCAAGAGATCGATTGAAAAATGCCATGTGCAGCTTAAGAGTCACAGCTCTAGATATCTCGGATTCATAGTAAAGCCTGGAATCGTGGTTTACGACAAAGGCAAGGAACTTAGTGAAGGAAAAGATTATAAAGTTGCATACATTAAGAACACATCTCCTGGTACAGGATATGCTATAGTTACAGGGATAGGAGAATATAAAGATTCTATCATGACCAGCTTCAAGATTAAGAAGATATTATAATGCCGCTACGCCTAAACTTGCGGCATAGAAGCTTAAGCGATACAAAACAAAAATAAGCAAAAGGAAATTCAAGAAATGAAATTTATATCATGGAATGTAAATGGTTTTAGAGCAGTGCTCAAGAAGGGTTTTGAAGAGATTTTTAATGAGCTCGATGCGGACTTCTTCTGCTTACAGGAGACCAAGATGCAGGAAGGCCAAGCAGACTTTCACCCAGAAGGATATCACGAATATTACAGCTATGCGGAGAAAAAAGGTTACTCGGGAACAGCGATTTTTGCAAAGAAAGAACCTCTCAGCGTAGTATATGGAATCGAAGGTAAGCACAACGACGAAGGTCGTGTAATTACGCTTGAATACGATGATTTTTATCTGATATGTGCTTATGTTCCTAACGCTCAGAACGAGCTGAAGCGAATCGACTACAGAATGGAATACGAGGATGATCTTAGAGCCTATATGTCTAAGCTAGATAAGTTTAAGCCTGTTGTATACTGCGGTGATCTCAACGTAGCACACCAGGAAATCGACCTCAAGAATCCGAAAAGCAATCGTGGTAGTGCGGGCTTTTCAGATGAAGAGCGCGGTAAAATGACGGAGCTACTGGCTGCTGGTTTTACAGATACTTTTAGATTTCTTCAACCTGAAACCACAGGCGTGTACTCATGGTGGTCATATCGTTTCAATGCGAGAGCAAATAATGCTGGTTGGCGTATCGACTACTTCTTAGTATCAAATCGCCTCGAGCCCAAAATCAAAGAAGCTGCAATTCTCACCGATGTATACGGCAGTGATCACTGTCCGGTTTCGCTGGTGCTTGAATAATGTAGACAGTTATCACTTAACATAAAAGTAGAAAGGGAAAATTTATGAAAAAGATTTTAGCATTTGAATATGCAGGTTGCCCATACTGTGTACAGGGTAAAAAGGCTCTTGCCGACCTTATCGAAGAGAATCCAGAGTACGGCAAGGTAGAAGTTGAATGGATTGAGGAGAATGAACATCCTGAAATCATCGCAAACTATGATTACTATGCGACTCCTTCGATGTTTATAGATGGTGAGAAGAAGTATGAAGCTCACCTCTTCGAGAGCTATGAGGAGTGCAGAGGTCACATCAAAGATGTACTCGACGAGGCACTGCGGTAACATATTAGCAAAGCTGATATTCCTTAAGTATTAACGGATATCAATTCATATTTACAAAAGAACGAGCTACATAGCATATGCTTTGTAGCTCGTTTTAGGGTTATAGGACAAAAAGAGTTGGTAAAAACCGCTGTGGTCGTTGAAATTTCAACGGCTATAGCGGTTATATCTTTTTTGAAAGAAGATACAGGGTGGACAAAAAGAGTTGGTGAAAATACTTGTAACTCTTGAAATCTCAAGGTGTATTGGGGTTATATCTTCCTTAGAAATAGTATTCTAGGAGGATAGTAAAATGAAACATGTTATTTGCCCTGTTTGTGGAAATATTTGTATAAAATATGGGAAGAATAAATCAGGATCACAAAGGTGGATTTGTAAGAAATGCAAGTCAATAAATACACCTAAAATAGATAACCTAGCCAAGCAACTTAATATATTTCTTAAGTGGCTTTTTAGCAAAGATATTCAAAAGGATATGCCTGGAGGTGGTCGTACCTTTAGGCGAAAGACATCCAAATTTTGGGATATATGGACATTACCAACCGTAGTGGAAGAAAAGCATTCAGTGGTGTTCGTAAATGGAATTTATCTATGCCGTAATGCCTGTGTTTTAATTTGCTGTGACAGAAATAATGTGCTTGGTTGGTACTTGTGCCGCTATGAGCATGCAAATGCATGGATTTCATTAATGTCCAGGATTACTGAACCTACACTTGTAGTTTCGGACGGAGGGAAAGGATTTAATAAGGCCTTGAAAAAAAGGTATGGCCTCATGCAAAGCACCAGAGATGCCTTTTTTTCATGTGTTTTTCTCAAGTAAGAAGATATACTACAACAAGACCTAAAACCCTTGCAGGGGCTGAGCTATATGCTCTTTCCAAAAGACTGCTCCACCTAGAAAAGAAATTTGAAGCAGATAAATGGATAGATGAGTTCTTAGATTGGATGAGAAGACACAACAAGTTTTTGAGCCAAAGGTCGCTAGACGAAAATGGTAACTGGAGAGCAACGCATGAAAGACTTTTAAAGGCGCAGAGATCTCTTTCTAGGTTGGTAAAAGAAGGCACTTTATTCACTTATTTGGATGAAGATTTAATAGCTGAGATAGGTAAGGGTCCATCTACAAATAACCAGATAGAAGGCGGTATAAATACAAGACTAAGAGCTTTGCTAAGGAATCACCGTGGACTATCTGTTGAAAGAAGAATAAAAGCGGTCTTCTGGTGGTGCTATGTGCACTCACCAAGACCGCTTTCTGTGTCTGAACTATTAAAAGTAATGCCAACGGACAAAAGTATTGCAGCGATATACCAGAAGATTTCAGAGCTAGATAAACGCACTTCATCTATCCCTACATGGGGAGATGCGGTGGTCTGGGGAGAGCTGCATAAGTCGTCTGAATTTCAGAATTATTGGGATTAGCCACCAACTCTTTTTGTCCTATAACCCTCGTTTTAATATCAGCAACATCGTAAATATCTACTTTCGTCTATTTACTAATCACAATTCTTATTTATCAAACTTGAGGTTATTAAACTCTTTCTTGCGTGGATATGAGTCCTCGGAGAACTCCTCAGCCATATTCTTAATAGCCTTCTTCTCCTTCGAGCTGAGCTTAGTAGGAACCTCGATATTAACCTTTACATAGAGGTCGCCATATCTACCAGTTCTAGGGTTCTTAACGCCCTTGCCCTTCAGCCTGAAGTTCGAACCCGTCTGAGTTCCTGGAGCAAGTGTGTAAGAATAAGTCTCATTGAAACCTGGCACCTTAACCTTGTCACCGAGAACAGCCTGATCATACGAAATAGGCATTGTCAGATAAAGGTCGTCTCCGCGCCTCTTATATATCTTGTGAGGCTTTACGTTGATGACGATATAAAGGTCTCCAAACGGACCTCCATTTACGCCAGGCTCACCCTCACCACGAATTGGGATGATGCTATCGCTATCAACTCCCGCCGGGATATCGATCTTAAGTGTTACAGTCTTTCTAACAGAGCCTTTTCCATGGCAATCAGGACAAGGCTTATCTATAACTTGACCAGTCCCGCCGCATGCATCACAAGCAGATACATTTTGGAAAGTTCCAAACGGAGTCTGCGATACATGTGAAACCTGACCAGTTCCCCCGCACTTCTCACAAGTGTGCTTATGAGTTCCAGGCGCAGTTCCCTCACCGTTACAAGTCTTACACTTAACTTCCTTAGTGAGCTTAATCTCTTTCTTGCACCCAAATATTGCTTCTGTAAATTCAATCGTAATCGACTTCTGTAGGTCATTTCCCTTGCGTGGGCCATTACGCCTTGCACTTCGTCCACCAAAACCGCCGAAGCCGCCGCCGAACATATCAAATATATCTTCAAAGCCGCCGAAGCCACCGAAGCCAGCTCCGTCGCCGCCAAAGCCTGCGTTTGGATCTACTCCAGCATGTCCAAATCTATCGTACTTACTCTTTTTATCAGGATCCGACAATACAGCGTATGCTTCATTGGCTTCCTTAAATTTTTCTTCAGCTTCCTTATCACCAGGATTCTTATCGGGATGGTATTTCATCGCCATCTTACGATACGCTTTCTTGATTTCGTCCTCGGAAGCGCCTTTCTGGATGCCTAGCACCTCATAATAATCTCTCTTTGTCAGCCATATTATTTCCTTCCAACGATAATTTATAAATCAGTGAACTGCCGGCACTATGTACCGGCAGCGATCACCTACTGTATTTGGTTTACTTATCTTCGTCTACCACTTCATAATCAGCATCTACAGTGTTTCCGCCGGGTCCAGCACTCTGTCCTCCATCCTGAGCCTGCTCTCCCGCTCCTGCAGCACCTGCCTGAGCCTGAGCTTCCTGATAGATTCTTGATGAAATTGGATAGAATGCCTGTGTCAAAGCCTCAATCTTAGTCTTAGCATCCTCAACATCGTTAGCTTCTACAGCCTTCTTTAGGTCTTCCCTAGCTGCATCTACTTTAGCCTTCTCGTCTGCTGTAACCTTATCGCCGAGCTCATTCATCTGCTTTTCAGTCTCGAAGAGAATTCCTTCAGCCTGGTTCTTAACCTCGACTTCTTCCTTCTTCTTCTTATCCTCTTCAGCGTACTGCTCAGCTTCCTTGATCTTAGCGTTGATCTCATCCTCAGATAGTTTAGTCGAAGATGTGATAGTAATCTGCTGTTCCTTACCAGTTCCAAGGTCCTTAGCGCTAACATTTACGATACCGTTTGCATCGATATCAAATGTAACCTCGATCTGTGGAATTCCACGAGGAGCTGGGGCGATGCCAGTGAGCTGGAATCTGCCTAGCGTAATGTTATCAGCAGCCATCTCTCTCTCTCCCTGCATTACGTGAACGTCTACTGCAGTCTGGTTATCTGCTGCTGTTGAGAAAATCTGACTCTTCTTGGTAGGAATAGTAGTATTTCTCTCGATTAGCTTAGTTGCTACACCTCCGAGTGTCTCGATGGATAGTGATAGTGGAGTAACATCGAGTAGAAGAACGTCATTTACCTCACCTGTGAGTACTCCAGCCTGAATCGAAGCACCTACAGCTACGCACTCGTCTGGGTTGATTCCCTTGAAAGGCTCCTTGCCTGTAACCTTCTGAACTGCAGCCTGAACTGCTGGTATACGAGTTGAACCACCAACTAGAATTACCTTGGAGATATCAGAGTTTGATACTCCAGCATCTGCCATAGCCTTCTTCATAGGCTCAATACTTCTATCTACGAGATCGCTAGTAAGCTGATCAAATCTAGCTCTTGTAAGGTCCATATCCATGTGTAGCGGGCCAGCTTCAGAAACTGTGATGAACGGTAGGTTAATCTTAGTCGTCTGAGCGCTTGATAGCTCCTTCTTAGCCTTCTCAGCAGCTTCCTTAAGTCTCTGAAGTGCCATGTTGTCTTTTCTGAGATCTACTCCGTGCTCTGCCATGAATGAATCAGCGAGGAAATCGAGAACTGCGTTATCGAAGTCATCTCCGCCGAGATGAGTATCTCCGTTAGTAGCTAGTACTTCAAATACTCCATCTCCTAGTTCTAGAACAGATACGTCGAATGTACCACCACCTAGATCGTATACGAGAATCTTCTGAGCTCCTTCAGCCTTATCTAGTCCGTAAGCTAGTGATGCAGCTGTTGGCTCGTTGATAATTCTCTTAACCTCAAGTCCTGCAATCTTACCAGCATCCTTTGTAGCCTGCTTCTGAGCATCGGAGAAGTACGCAGGAACTGTAATTACAGCCTCTGTAACCTTCTCGCCTAGGTAAGCTTCAGCGTCTGCCTTGAGCTTTCCTAGAATCATAGCTGAGATATCCTGTGGAGTGTAGCTCTTACCATCAATCTCTACAGTATAGCTCTCGCCCATGTGTCTCTTGATAGAAGCGATAGTTCTATCTGGGTTAGTGATTGCCTGTCTCTTAGCAGTCTCTCCTACTAGTCTCTCACCATTCTTGGTGAATGCAACTACAGATGGTGTAGTTCTTGCTCCCTCTGCGTTTGCGATTACAACTGGTTCTCCGCCCTCTAGAACGGCTACACAGCTGTTTGTTGTTCCTAAATCAATTCCAATAATCTTGCTCATTTTATATACTTCCTTTCATATAAGAAATCTTTATTTACTAAATTTTTATGCACGCTTATATTGCGCGACTTACTTTACTTTGCGACGGTAACCATCGCTGGTCTAATGACTCTGCCATTTAAGGAGTAACCCTTCTGAAGGACGCTGCACACCTTGTTACTATCGTACTCATCGCTATCTGCTGTCATAACTGCATTGTGTAGGTTAGGGTCAAAATCTTCACCTAGAGCCTTCACTTCCTCGAGCCCCGACTTAGTTAGCACTCCGTGCAGCTGGTCAAATATAAGTTTCATACCCTGAGCATATCCCTCCGCTTCCGCAGAAGTATCGTTTGCTAGAGCTCTCTCAAAATTATCGAGAACCTCGAGCAGCTCGGTTACAATCTTTTCATTTGCATACGCATGAATATCTGTCTTTTCCTTAGCTACGCGCTTCTTATAGTTCTGAAATTCTGCCATCAGCCTTAGATACTTGGCATCACCATCCTCTTCGGGCTGTGCATTTTTGCTCTCCGCTTCGGCATCACTCTTAGAGCTAGTATCTTCACCAGGGTTTCCAGAAGCTTTCGCCTCATCACTGCAGTCTGCAGATTTAGCCCCCGTCTCTCTATCCTCAGGTGCTTCAGCCTCCTGCTCTTCTGCCGCTTGAGCCTGTTCTTCAGCCTGATCGATATTAATCTTATTCTCTTCAGTCATCCTTGATTTCCTTTCCATCGCTTAGTAAGAACGCTTTGCTTAGGTTCTCCGTCAGATACTCCATAATAGAAGTAACCTCGCTATAGTTCATGCGTGTCGGTCCGATTACACCGATCTTTCCTATCAATTTACCATCTACATGATATGTCGCTGTGACTAGCGAGCAATCCTTCATAGATGAGTCGACGTTTTCATTTCCAATAGTTACGATTATGCCATCCTCACGCTGCAGCATATCTCTAGCAAATTCATCCTTCCTGCTCACAAGCTCGATAAAGGATTTTGCCTTGTCGATGCTGCTGTATTCAGGAATGTTGAATATATTTGTCAATCCTTCCATATATAGATTGACGTTGAGCATATCCTCGAGCGTTTTCATGAAGTTCGGCATAACCATACTAGCCAGCGGACTCATCGCCTCGAGGTCGGAGTTGAAATCCTCAATTATTGATTTCTTAAGCGCCTCGTCTATCGTGGTCCCCTTATAGCTGTAAGTCATCGACTTGCTCAAAAGCTCAAGAGATTCAGGTGTGTAAGGCACATCGACTTTGAGCGTAGTATTATTCACATTACCTGTATCTGAAACTATCATCAATACAATTGTATATTCGTCAACAGGAAGCAGTCTGATGAACTTAAGTGTGTCAAAGTTCGCCGAAGGTGTCATCGCAAATGACGCGAGCTTCGTTATATCTGATAAAAGCTCTGCGGCGTGCTGAAGTGTCTGATTGAACTCTGCAACGCTTACCTGCATTCTCTCATTGATAATCTTTTTCTCTTCAGGCGTAAGGTCATGCTTGCTCATTAGGCTATTTACATAAAGTCTATACGCCTTATCCGAAGGTACACGACCTGCCGAAGCATGAGGATGTGTCAGGTAGCCGAGTTCTTCGAGGTCAGCCATTTCATTTCTAATCGTCGCTGGACTGACGCCTAATCCATATTTCTTAGCAAGTGAACGTGAGCCGACAGGCTCCGCACTCTTGACATAGTCAGTGATAATCGCCTGAAGGATCTGAAGTTTTCTCTTGCTTATGTCCATTGATTTTCCTCCTTGCCTTCAAAGTTGTTAGCACTCATTAATGCGGAGTGCTAATCACTACCCATAGTGTACTATCGTATCCACTAAGTGTCAACACATAAAATTGAGCACTATATGTTTTTTTCGTGAAGCATATGACATCGCTTAATCACACAAAATAGACCTCGGCATAGAGCCGAGGTCTATTAATCCTACAATAAATGTGCTACTTTTCTGTTTATATCATTATATAATAGCAATCTTTCTAAAGTGGCAAGTTCCCCTTTTACCTTCCTTCTTGCTTTGGAGTACTTGCAAATATAAATACCATGTATTTTACATATACATAGACCACAAACGCTACTGCAATCACTATCTCTACGAGTAATACAATGCTTAGCCAAGGAAGTGGATGTCCCATGAGCGCTGCACAAGCCATAACCTGTTTGGTTGCAATTGCACTGATTACAAACGGGAATGTGAATCCCGCAAAGCTTGGATAGAACTTCTTTACAAGACCTAAGCTTGCAACTAGAGAATATACGTATAGCACTGTTGCTGCTACGAACATAGCCATGAGTAGAGCAAAGTTCTTAACTTGAACTGACTGAATATAAGCTGCAATACAAAGGCTCATTGGTGCTGCAAAAATACCAACTAACGGCTTCGCTGGATCAGGGGAAGGCAGTGCTACATATCTTTTAATTACTATTATAAGTAGCGGAACGAGTGTGATTAAACCGAACCAGAATGTCGCTGCTCCAAAGCCAGTCTTTTCATACGCAGGTGCAGTAACTCCCGCAACCGCAATTCCAACGTATACGATGAACCATGTTGTAAAAACTTTTTTCTGGTCGTATTTTAGCAAGAACTTCACTGTGAAATATACGATTAATATGCCGTGTAGCGCTATCGCAAACAGCCAGATGAAGTACGCCCCCTGCCCTATGAATGGTTTTACGTAGGTGCTAAGAATCATCAGCCCCATTGGGAAGGTTGCTGATACTCCCGCCATAATAGGATTGCCCATGTCTTCTTTTATCATATTCGGATATATTACGAGCTTAAGCAGTATTAAAACCAACAGAAACGCTGCTAGTATACCGCAAATATTTCGTGCACTCTCAGAGTAACTCTGAAGCAAGTTTCCAAGAGCAGCAGTTCCGAGCATTACACCACATATAGGTAAAGGTACTTTTTTAATCATTGTCACATTCTCCGTTTTCTACAAACTACAAGTATTAAGCTTCAAGAGGTGTAGTTCTTGTCTTTAGATATTCATCATGAGATAGAACTGTAATTTCTCCTGTTGTTTCAATTCCGAGCTCACGAGCTAGAATTTCAGCAGTCTTTGCTGCGCACATACCTGTGTAGTAGATACACTGCGACTTGTGGGCACCCTGACCCATATCAAATTCTCTTGTGAGAACTCTGCAACATGCAGCCTTCTTTGTATTGTTCTCTCTGAACCAATCATGTAGTTCATTAGTCATACTCATACACTTTACAACCTCAGGATCCTTAGGACCTCTCTGTTCATCTCTACCGAAGAACATGCTGATAGCTAGAACACCACCATTGAGCGCTCCACAGATACATCCCGACTTTCCAACACCGATAGCCATTCCAGATGCCATCTTGATAATCTCGTGAGGAACATCGAGCTCAAAGTTATCCATAATAACTTCCATAACTGCTTCGCAGCAGAAGAACCCCTTACGATACGATTCCTCAGCCTCGGCCTGTACCTTTGCTAAATCAATTGACTTTGCATTAACTTTCATTTTGTTACCTCCTATCAATACCTTCAAAACATATCAGTCATTTAATACATTCTAAACAATTGTAACAAGTCAAATTACGTACACCTAACGAAATTTATGCATATCAATATTTTCAATATTCTAAAGCTTTTTTTAGCACTCATATTCATATTATCAATACTTTTTTTAATTCGGCCACTTTAGCGAAAAAGTAAAAAAGACGGTCTCCCGGTTAACGGAGACCGCCAAATTGCAATAGCTATTATATTTATACTGTACAGCGAACTATATAGAGTCCATCCTGATATGCGTCTACATAGATATATCCTCTATCATCTACTATACAGTGTTCTCTCACCTTCTGTTGTCACGATAGCAAATGGTCTATCACCAAGTGGCATGGCTGTATGCACTGCAGCTCCCGACTGACCGTTACTAAATGGCGGATTAAGTGAAACGTTACCAAGAAGTCTAGCTGCCTCTACAAAAGCCTTTATCTATCATTCATTATCTATCTCCGAATTTCACCTACTTTGACTTCACTTCTTTCCAGCTATCGCTGTAGAGTTTAGTCGTATCGGGATCGAGATTTTTAAGTAGCTTACAGCGAGCAATCGTCTCTTTGCTCGGAAATACCGCTGGATTTGAAACGTATTTTGAAGGAATAGTCTTAATCGCTGCGCTGTTCGGCGTCGTGTAATATATGTAGTCAAAGTTTTGCTTCGCTACCTTCGCCTTGCACATGTAGTTTATAAACCTCTCAGCATTTCGCTTGTTCTTGGCGCGCTTAGGCACTACCCATGAGTCGATAAAAAATTCAGAGCCCTCCTTAGGGACCACAAATTCAACATCTTTATTGAGATCATGAGTGTAAATGTACTCTCCGTTCCACACAACACCTATCGCAGCAGACTTGTCAGCTAGAAGGTCTCTTGCGGAATCGTTAGCATACTTATACACGAGCTTTTTCTGCTCCTTTAGAGCATTCTTCGCCTCTTCTATTTCCTTAGGATTAGTGGTATTAGGTGAATAACCGAGTCTCATCAGAGAAATAGCAAACGCATCGCGAACGCTGTCCTGCATTACTATATTATTCTTAAAATCTGGATCCCAGAGTGCATCCCAAGAATCAATCTTTTTACCATTTACCATTTTCTTGTTGTAAAGGATACCCGATACACCAACGATATAAGGGATGGAATACTCGTTACTCGGATCGTACTCCTCGGCCATCTTCATGTAATCTGCATCTAAGTTCTTGATATTCTTGATATTCTTCTTGTCCAGCTTATATAGCAGATCCTCATCCTTCATTTTGCTAATCATATAGTCTGACGTGCACACGACATCATAATCAGCCGAACCATTCTTGATGATAGGATACATCTCCTCTGCAGTATCATACGTATCTTGAATTACTCTTATGCCCGTCTCAGCCTCGAAGTCAGCGACAACTTCCGGATCATAATAATCTCCATAGCTATAGACGTACACCTCTCCATTCTCACCGCTGCGGCACCCTGTCATAATCAACATGAGAAGCACGAGCAGCGAACCGATTATTAACTTTTTCTTCATGCTCTCTTAGGCTCCTTATCCCTGTTCACATTGACGATTAATAGTGCGATTAGGGCTATCAAAAATATAATCGTTGATAGCGCATATAATGTCGGTCTGATGCCGATTTTCACCTCACTGTAAATGAGTGTCGATATGGTGTTGATACCCGCTCCCCTCGTGAAGTGCGTAACTACGAAGTCATCTACCGACATCGTAAACGATAGAAGTGCTCCCGATAGTATTCCGGGCATCAGTTCGGGCAGAACCACCTTTCTAAAAGCATACGAGCGCGAAGCTCCAAGATCCATCGCTGCTTCAAAAAGGGTATCCGTCCTCTTGTTAAGTCTCGGTCTCACCGAAAGTATCACGTATGGGATACAGAACGTCACGTGCGAGAACAGTATCGTCATATAACCAAGTGATACTCCGAATAGCAGGAACGATAGCATAAGCGAGATACCCGTTACGATATCTGCGTTAAGCATAGGAATATTGTTCACTGCTAGTAGAGTCTGCTGCGCACCAGGTCTTAGCGACTCAATTCCGAGTACCGCCAGAGTACCGATGACAGTTGCGATAATTGAAGCTAGGATAGCTATCGAAAATGTGTTTACAATAGCTCCCAGTATGAGTCTGCTGTGGAACATCTCCTGGTACCACTTCAGCGAAAACCTCGTAAACACCGACATTGACCTACTCTCGTTAAACGACAGCAGAATAAGCGTCAGAATTGGCATATATAGGAAGAGCATTATTATTGTCAAATACACATTGCCGAAGAATTTCTTCATAATAGATGGTCCTCCTCTCCGTCGCCGAATTTCTGAACTATCAGCATGCTGACGATGATGAATGCCATCATGACCAGCGAAAGTCCCGAGCCTAAATACCAATTAGAATTAACTGTGAATTCCTGTTCGATGATGTTTCCAATCAAATTTACCTTGCCGCCTCCAAGCATATTAGATATTACAAATGTAGTTAGCGCTGGGATGAACACCATAGTAACTCCACTTGCGATTCCAGGGATGCTAAGCGGAAAGATAACTCTCCTAAATACATAGAATTTACCAGCACCCAGGTCGTATGCTGCCTCAATTAATCTGTTATCAATCTTCGATACAACATTATAGATAGGTAAAACCATGAAAGGCAAAAAGTCGTACACCATTCCGAGTACTACGGCTCCCGGCGTTCCCATCATCTCCTGCCTACTCAATCCTATGGATGCGAGCACAGTATTTATTACCCCCTGTCTCTCGAGGAGAACTTGCCATGCCATCGTTCTAAGCAGGAAGTTCATCCACATCGGGAGTATAAAGACGAATATCATAAATCCTTGTTTTCCAAATCTGCTATCTCTCAGTATTAGTGCCATAGGAAAAGCCAGCACGAGGCATACCACTGTGCTCACAATAGAGAGCAGTAGCGACATGCCGAGCGCCTGTAGATGCTGCGAATTGAACATTGCCGTGATATTTTCAAATGTAAAAGCACCATTTCTATTGGTTATGCCATAATAGGCGATAGTCAAGATCGGAATTACAGTTCCCGCAACAATCCAAATGACAAAAGGCGCTGCATACCTTCTCTTAGATATCAACTTCCTGTGCCTCCTCATCTTCTGATGTAGGCTTGTGCATAATCTGAATATTCTCAGGTCGCACATACATACCTATAGTTTCACCAACTTCGTGCGAATCATAATTCTGAAGTAGCCACTCCACCTTACCATCCTCGCTCTGTACGAGCATCTCATAGTGAACGCCAATGAACAGCTTACTAATTATCTTACCGTTCATGATGCCCTCACCATACTCACGGATTTCAATATCCTCAGGTCTGATTACCGCATCGACAGGCTGTCCGATATTGAAGCCGTTATCTCTACCGTCGATACATTTAAATACATGACCGTCTATCTCGACAGCTTGTCGTCAAGCATCCTTGCATCAACGATATTGCTGTCTCCGATGAAATCCGCAACAAAGGCATTCTCCGGCTCATTGTATATCTCTTCAGGTGTTCCCATCTGCTGAATGTATCCATTGTTCATAACGATGACAGTATCCGACATCGTTAGAGCTTCTTCCTGGTCGTGAGTTACGAATATAAAGGTGATGCCTAACTCTTTCTTGAGTCTAACCAGCTCGTACTGCATCTCCTGCCTGAGTTTTAGGTCAAGAGCACCTAATGGCTCATCGAGTAATAGCACTCTAGGCTCATTAACTATCGCACGTGCCATGGCAACTCTCTGCTGCTGACCACCAGACATCTTATCAACTCTTCTATTTCCGTAACCGTCAAGATTAACGAGCTTAAGTCCGTACGCAATCTTATCCTTTATATACTGCTCAGACTTTCCACTTACACGCAGACCAAAAGCGATGTTCTCCTGCACTGTCATGTGCGGGAACAACGCATAGTTTTGAAATACTGTATTTACATGACGCTGATTCGGTGGAACATTAGTTATATCCTTGCCGTCAAAAATAACTTTTCCTATATCAGGAGTTTCAAATCCTCCGATGATACGTAGAGTAGTAGTCTTGCCGCATCCAGATGGACCCAGCAGCGTTACAAATTCGTTCTCATTGATTGAGAGCGAGATATCGCTTAGCACCTCTTGGTCGCCGTAGCTCTTACCTATATTGTCAAGTCTGATTAACTCGTTCAAAATCTTCCTCCAATGTAGCTATTGTAAAGAATTACCTTATTGCCTTAGAAACTAGGTGGCGAGCTCACCCATATAATTTCAGCGCCTTTTCCTGAGCTTATGAAGTGCTCTTGTTCTGGATATATGTAGAACGACTCGCCTTTACCCACATGATACGCGTCGCTTCCGATATGAACGTCGATGCTACCTTTTATAACATACCCAAACTCTTCACCTTCATGAGGGTTATCAGGTATCGTCGTGCCGCCAGCGCCTATGGTCACTCTGATAGGCTCCATGTTATTCTTCTGCGCGTTAGGAACGATCCATTCTATCGTACTCTTATGACGCTCATCCTCCTTAACGAAGTAATCCTCTCCGCTAAATACGACCTGCGGCCTTTCCTTTTCAGAGAAAAATGCTGTGAGATCTGTTCCTAGAGAGATAACGATATCCTCTAGTGTCGCGATTGACGGCGAAGTAAGGTCTCTCTCTACCTGGGATATAAAGCCCTTTGAAAGCTCTGCTCTATCAGCGAGTTCCTCCTGCGTAAGTCCACGTTCTATTCTAAGTTCTTTAATCTTCTCTCCAATTTCCATCTATCTTCCAATCTAAATGCACTAGTATTTGCAGTATATTCACACGGATATGACATGTAATATTATTTGCTGCTATGCATTATAATAAATAATTAGTTTAGTATTTGTAAACCAACATCACTATTATAATCGCATCAGCTTTAGTGTCAATATATTAATCATAATTCTCGATATATTAAACAAGGTTTCTTGATAAATAAAAAGCCTCAGCCCTCACTTTCGAGGTTTCTGAGGCTAAATTTCTACATATAGTATATATCCTAGATCATACTACTACTTCTCAATGTCCTGTAGCAACTGCATTATCGACTCATCGAGAGCTGAAGTATCTGCGAACTCAATTCTTCCCTGGTCGCTAAGCGTAGCTAGGTCAGGGTTGATAGGTAGCTTTGCAAGAACCTTGAGACCGTTGTCTGTAGCGATTTCATCTACATGACTCTTACCAAATATTTCGTACTTCTTGCCGTTATCTGGGCACTCGAAGTAGCTCATGTTCTCAACTAGTCCAAGAATAGGAACATTCATCATCTTCGCCATCTTGACAGCCTTCTCAACTATCATAGAAACGAGCTCCTGCGGTGATGTAACTACGATGATTCCGTCAATCGGTAGTGACTGGAATACTGTGAGCGGTACATCTCCCGTACCTGGAGGCATATCTATGAACATCACATCGAGGTCTCCCCATGCAACATCAGTCCAGAACTGTGTAACCGCACCTGCAATTACAGGGCCTCTCCAAACTACAGGGTCACTCTCGTTTTCTGTTAGCAAATTAAGAGACATGACCTTGATCTCGGGAAGCTGATTTACCAGGGATGATCCCTATCTCACTTCCGTAAGCCTTATCATGTATGCCAAACATCTTTGGAATCGAAGGTCCCGTAATATCCGCATCCATCACACCGACTTTGCATCCGTTTCTGTTAGCTGTTACAGCTGACAGAGCAGTAACCATCGACTTACCAACTCCGCCCTTTCCGCTTACAACCGCTATAACCTTCTTAACACTGCTATGTTCATTTAGTTTCTCATGACCACCATGTGCACCGCCATCTCTAGACGGGCAGCTAGATCCGCAGCTTGAACAATCATGACTGCAGGATTCAGGTGTCTGCATATTATCTGCCATCTCATTCCTCCTATATATCAAATTACTTATTTGTTAATCGTACTCACATATTGTACTACAAATTCAAAAATTCCTAAACGTATTCCTGTCCATTCATTCTATCAACGTAGTGGCAAGCCTTTGTTGCAGCAATCGATCCGTCGGATACTGCAGTAGTTAACTGATTTAATTCCTTAGCTCTGCCATCTCCAGCTACGAATACTCCAGGTGTTCCTGCTTCGCAAGACTCGCCTATAGTGAAGTATCCAGCTTCATCAGTAGCAACGAGGTTTGCAAAAGGCTTTCCATTTGGAATCTTACCTATAGCTACAAAGAGTGCACTAACAGCGATATCCTTCGTCTCTCCTGTCTCATTATTCTTAACAGTTATTGATTCGAGTGCCTTTTCTCCATTTACGCCTACAACATTGCTGGTCATAACAAACTCAACGTTATCAAGCGCCTTAAGCTCATCTACAACAGCCTGTTCTGCTCTAAATCTATCTCTTCTATGAATGATAGTAACCTTAGTACAAATATTAGCTAGGAATGCTGCATCCTCGACAGCCGTGTTTCCGCCGCCATATACGGCAACTTCCTTATTTCTAAAGAACGCACCGTCGCAAACTGCACAGAAGGAAATTCCGCGGCTAATTAAGCCGTCTTCACCAGAAATTCCCATCTTTCTATTATCTAGTCCAGTAGCAAGCACGATAGCTGTGGCTTCGTATTCGTCACTATTGCCCTTAATCTTGAATACTCCACCTTCAGCTTCTGGAGCTTCAACTTCAACAATCTCATCCATGATGATTTCTGCACCAAACGACTCAGCCTGTGCCTGAATCTTCATCGCATACTCAGCACCGTTCATTCCTGGTGCTGCAGGAAAGTTATCAATAGAATCGGTAAAGGTAATCTGTCCACCGATAAGACCACGCTCGATAATAGCCGTTGACTTCCCAGCTCTAGCTGCGTATATTCCCGCTGTTAGTCCAGCCGGACCTCCACCAATAATTACAACATCATATTTATTGCCCATTTCTAGCACCTCCGTGTATTAGAATCCTTATGTATGTATCCACGCTGAATGTATTCATTCACCTTCATTATCATGAGTCCATTATACTCTAAGAAAGGTGCAAATTATGAATATTCTGTGATTTTTAATTTTGCGCAATCTAATTTGCCAACGTAATTTTATTAACGGTTTATCGTTTCCTTCTTGAAATATTATCTCACTAGTAGTATATTATTAGCAGACGGTGCACGAGAGTGCTAATCGTTAGATATTATTATGAAAGAAGGTTTATGATATGGAGAAAATGCAGTTTAAAGCAGAATCACAGCGACTGCTCGATATGATGATCAACTCTATCTATACTAATCGCGAAATATTCATGAGAGAGATTATCAGCAATGCGAGTGATGCCATTGATAAGCGTTACTATAGAGAAGCCGAAGATGGCTGCACAGGAAAGTCCAGAGATGATTTTGAAATCAGAATTGCAGCAGACAAAGCAGCTAGAACCCTAACTATCTCAGATGACGGAATCGGTATGAATAAAGAGGAGCTCGAGAACAACCTCGGAATTATCGCCAATAGCGGCTCACTCAAATTCAAGTCAGATAATTCAGAAGCTTTGCAGGATGTGGATATAATCGGCCAGTTCGGAGTTGGCTTCTACAGTGCATTTATGGTTGCGAAGAAGATTCAGGTGATTTCCAAGGCTTACGGTTCTACTCAGGCATATATCTGGGAGAGCGAAGGTGCTGAAGGCTTCACGATAGCTGAAGCAGAACGTGCTGATGTCGGAACCGACATTATCATTTATTTAAGAGACGACACAGAGGACGACAATTACTCTGAGTTCCTCGAAGAATACAGAATCAGAAGCATCGTTAAGCAGTATTCAGACTATATTCGCTACCCTATCGTGATGAATGTTACGAAGCAGCGTCAGAAACCTGCATCCGAAGAAGAGATGAGTGCCGAGGACTACAAGCCTGAGTACGAGACTTTTAATGAGGATGAAAAGCTCAACAGCATGGTTCCTCTATGGAAGACCAAGAAGAGCGAAATCACTGACGAGCAGTATAACGATTTCTTCAAAAAGACTTACATGTCTTGGAGTGATCCGCTAAAAGTAGTTCATACTAACGTCGAGGGTGTTATCTCATATGACGCACTTCTGTTTGTACCTAGCGAAATTCCTTTTAATTACTACAACAAGGATTTTAAGCCAGGTCTACAACTATACTCTAGCGGCGTTCTAATCATGGATAAGTGCGAGGATTTACTACCAAGTTACTTTGGATTTATCAGCGGACTTGTGGACTCACCAGACCTATCTCTCAACATCTCTAGAGAGATGCTACAGCAAGATAGGCAGCTTCGTGCAATAGCACAGAGACTCGAAAAAAAGCTTTTACAGGCGTTTGGAGAAATGCGTGACAAGGAACGCGAAAAGTACGAGCAGTTCTTTGAGAACTTCGGAATCCAGCTCAAGTACGGAGTATATGATAACTTCGGCGCTGACAAGGATAAACTTATAGATTTACTCCTATATTACAGTGGTACAACAGAGAGTATGACTACGCTGAGTGACTACGTATCGCGCATGGAAGCTGACCAGAAATACATATACTACGCAGCGGGAGAATCAAAAGGCAAAATCCAGATGATGCCTCAGATGGATCTATTCAAAGATAAAGGATATGAGGTTCTTTACTGTACAGACAATATCGATGAATTTGCTTTCATGGCAATGAGAGAATATGAGGGCAAGGAGTTTAAGAACATTTCAGATAAGGATCTCGGATTTGAGAAAACAGATGCGGAAATAAAAGCACAGGAAGATAAAAATGAAGCAGCAAAAGATACACTAACGGCTATCAAAAATGCTCTCGGAGACAAGGTGTCATCCGTGATTCTTTCGACGAGACTCAAGAATCATCCTGTCTGCTTTGCAACTGCAGATGGTGTGTCTATAGAGATGGAAAAAATCTTAAAAGCACAGGCTGCTATGTCCGGCAACAAGGATTTATCAGGAGTTGAAGCTGATAAAGTGCTTGAGCTAAACGGAGACCTTCCATTCTTTGAAGCTATCAAGCAGGCTGTCGATACCGGAGACGATGACAAGGTTAGCGATTATGCACACCTGCTATACGACCAGGCTCTTGTACTTGAGGGCATGCCAGTCGAAGATCCTCTTGCGTTCGGAGAACGAATCTGCAAATTGATGAAATAAAACATATTTAAAAAACCGCGGTGCATGCACCGCGGTTTTTATTAGTCGATTGAACTAATGGTTCAACTTGATATTAAGATTACTGCTGAGCAGATACACTCTTAATTGCTGTGAACATTCCGCCCATCATAGCGTCTAGGAAGTCAACGTTGTTGTTGATATCTGTTGTCCACTCGCCCTTGTCATTCTTTGTGCAGTTGATTGTAACTGTCTTCTTGTATGACTTATCCTTTTCAGCATTTAGCTCCTTAAACATTACCTGGTAAACGTAGTCTTTAATGTCTGTTGATGCTGTAATCTTTCCGCTCTTAGCATCACCTACTACAGTGTCGAAAGCTCTCTTATAAGCAGCACCGAAGTCGTATGTCTTGATCTCAACCTTTACAGTTGCCTTCTTGCCATCAACCTTCTCTTCCTTAACTTCGTAATCGAACTCCTGTACCTTCTTGATGAACTTGTCGTACTCTTTTCCGTACTTCTGCTCTAGAGTTTTGTCGTTGAATAGCTTAGAAACATTTGTGTTAGCCTTCTCAGTCTTAATCTGCTTAGGTTATCCTCAACAACAGCAGACGGTTTCTTGCCGCCGCAAGCTGTTAGCGCAAACATAACCATTACAAGCATGCTTACAATAAGTAGTGTCTTTTTCTTCATTATAGTTCTCCCTTTCATGACTATTTTATCGCCTTTCGGCACTCTCCATTAAACACTGTAATACCGTACTTGTCAAGTGCGGATAATAAAACAGAGGCAAACTTCCTTGAAATTTCAAGCTTATCACGATATTCCGCCAATGTGAATCCATCGGGCTTTTCTGACCCAAGTTCTCGTACAGCAGCAACCGCTTCGCCCCATGCCTTGGTATCGATAAAGTAACTAGCATCAAGCTTGAATATTTTTCCCTGAGATACTAACTCAGCCTGAAGCGCACTGGCAACATTCTTGTCGCCTACGAACTCATATATCTCTTCATTCTTGATTGTCTCAACTCCAGCTTCACTGTACATCTGATTTATCTTATCCATGAGTGCAAGCTGTTCATCCGAGAACTCAACCTTGAAGCCAGCAAGCGATATCGTCTTTTCCTTATCCTCCAGCATACCTGTATCTAAGAAGTTAGAAATTATCGCCTGTCCTAGCTTGTCATCTTCAATGTGTCTGTATTCCTTTAATCTGCTAAGCAGCTCTCTCTTTGGTATACCATCTACCATAGGATTCTGGCTGTGATATTCGTTGATGATTTGGGAAAGCGTATCTCCAAGCAAACTTAATTTATCCTCACTCACTATAGAGCCATCGGCAAGAGTGATCACTTTGCCTTGATCTGAAAGCCGCTCTATAGAACACTTTATCTCATCCGCAGTTAACCCCAGCTCCTGTCCGAGCTCCTGCTGCTTATAATACTTCCACTTTCCCGCCTTGAGGTGAACAATTGCATCGACATCTCCACTTGCTAGAATATCAAAGTCAGCCATAACATCATCACGATTTCTCTTATGCTTCTCTGGATTTGCATCCAAGATTACGCCGCCACCAATCGTAATTACCGGTGAGTAGAATCTGACGATAAATTTGTCGCCCCTTCTGATTGCGATAGGCTCTTCGAGCCTTAACTGTACGTAGGCCGTATCACCACTCGCCATATATTCTCGGTCCAAGATTATTACTTTTGCCAGAACCTCCTTGCTACCAGTGTATAGGTGGATCCTGCTGTTATTTAGAATCTGCCTGTCACTACTCTTAAACACTCTCAGCTCTACATCGAGCATATTGGTCACAGTTACTGCACCAGGAGCTGCCAGAACGGATCCTCTAGGAGCATTTTCCTTCTTGATACCAGATAGATTCACAGCAGTTCGCTGCCCCGCAACCGCTTCGTCAGTATCGTTTCCATAAGTCTGGATACCTCTCACCTTCGCAGGTATATCATCCGGATATACAGCCATCTCATCGTTGAGTCTGAGCACTCCATCCACAAGAGTTCCCGTAACTACAGTTCCAAATCCCTGCATAGAGAAAACTCTATCTATTGGAAGTCTGAACAGCTCAGGCTCCTCGCGCCTCTTCGACTCTCGGCCACATTTCTTTAAAATTTCTTCTTTGAGAATATCGATATTCTCGCCAGTCTTGGAAGAAACAGCTATCATCGGTTTGCCTTCGAGGAATGAACCTTCAAAATACTCCTTAACATCCTCGAGCAGCATTTCAAGCCACTCCTCATCAACCATGTCTTTCTTTGTAATTGCTATGATTCCATCATCTATACCGAGTGCTTGCAGGATTTCAAAATGTTCCTTAGTCTGCGGCATAATACCTTCATCCGCTGCAACCACGAAGAGCACAAAATCCACGCCACTGATTCCAGCAAGCATATTCTTGATAAATTTCTCATGGCCCGGTACGTCGATTACTCCGATATTATATCCAGCATCATTATCGATATGAGCAAATCCAAGCTCAATCGTTATTCCACGCTTCTTCTCTTCAGATAGCCTATCTGTATCGATTCCAGATAGAGCTTTAATCAATTGTGTCTTGCCGTGATCAACATGACCGGCCGTACCAATAATTACATTCTTCATTTATTCCACTTCCCCTAGCGCCGCTGCAACATCATCGAGTTCACGGTCAATCAGCGTTCTAACAGAGAACAGAAGCTCATCTTCGTGAATTCTAGCGATTACAGGAACCTCATGCTTTCTCAGTGCCCTTTCGAGACCCTTTGTAGTAGATTTATCAGAAGTCACCGCAACTGCAACACCAGGCAGAAATACCATCGGTGCCGACCCACCACCAATCTGGTCGTCCGCATCGACAATCTTAACGTTGAGCTTATCATTTGCCGCACTAATCTTGCATGCCAACTTCTCTGCTCTTTCAAGAAGAACCTCTCTAGGAGTAGTAATCATGCGGAGCACTGGAATATCGCGCATCGCAACAGTGGTGTCCCTGTATTTTTTGAGAGTCTCTTCCATAGCTGCAAAAGTCATCTTGTCCACTCTCAGTGCACGAGCTAGCGGATGCTTCTTCATCTTCTCAATATACTTGCGCTTTCCAGCAATTATTCCAGCCTGCGGACCACCGAGCAGCTTATCTCCGCTGAACAGGATAACGTCTATACCCGTACCTAGCGAAGCAGGAACGTTAGGTTCATCAAGGCCATACTCAGATAGGTTAACCATGAGGCCATTTCCCATATCGAATATGACTGGCAGGTCATGTGCCTTACCGATTTCTACTAGCTCATCGAGTTCAGCCTCTTCGGTGAATCCCATAATCTTGTAGTTGCTGGTGTGCACCTTCATGAGAGCCCCAGTATTTTCATTAATCGCTTTCTCATAGTCGCTAGCTTTGTCTTATTGGTAGTTCCAACTTCATGCAGTGTCGCTCCACTCTGCTCCATGATATCAGGGATTCTAAACGCACCGCCGATTTCAACTAGTTCACCGCGGGAAACCACGACTTCGTGACCCTCTGCCATCGCTGATAAAACAAGCATAGTTGCCGAAGCGTTGTTGTTAACGATCATAACATCTTCAGCTCCTGTTAGCTCAACCATGAGGTCCTGTAAAATATCATGTCTTGAACCACGTTTTCCAAGCTTAACATCGTACTCGAGATTCGAGTATCCTCGCGATACCATCTCTACATTGCGCACAGCATCTTCACATAGAGGTGCCCTTCCGAGGTTCGTGTGTAGGATAGTTCCAGTCGCATTGATGATTCCATGCAGGTGGTTAACTTCATCCTCTTCGAGCCTATCCATAATCTCATCAGCAATACCTGCAACACTTAGTTTTGCTGCATCGTAAGCTTCGATTGCTTCATCACTAAGCTCTAGGATTTCCGCACGCACTTCATCGATAACCTTTCTCGCCATCGACGTAACTACATCTCTTCCACTCTTCTCGAAGGCATTAGAAAAGAGGTGCTCCTTGAGCACCTCATCTATCTTCGGAATCTGTCGTAAAACTTCATTTCTTTTCATATTATTTACTCCCATGCAAACTTAAATGGCGGGAGTGCGTGGGAATCGAACCCACCCGAGAAGGTATCAGCTCCTCATATCGGTTTTGAAGACCGTAAGGCACACCAGCACCTATCCACCCCCAAGTTACATACCTTGTTATTATATCATCAAAATAGCAGCCCTTCAATAAAGAGTTATTACTTATGTACTATATAAAATTATACGTTATTCTGTTTTAAATTGCGTAGAACTAGTTTGCGTATCTCAGGTAATCTATTTAACATTTTTTATGATATAATCAAAACCAACACTAAATTTTTATAATAAAGCTGTTTACTCAATTAGGAGACTTTTTATGATTTATCTGGATAATGGTGCTACTTCCCTACCCTAAACCAAAGGAAGTTGCAGATGCAGTCTATGAATTCATGACCAATGTTGGTACTAACATCAACCGCGGTGGTTACGAAAAGGCTTATTCAGCTGCTGAGGTAGTCCTCGAGACGCGAGAGTTGATTGACTCGATGATGAACGGCTACGGTGCACGTAATGCGATATTTACACCAGGAAATACATATGCACTTAATTTCTTGATTAAAGGTCTAGCTAGAAAGGGAGATAAGTTCCTCACTAGCCATATGGAACACAATGCTGTATACAGGCCGCTGCATCAGCTTCAGGAGGACGGTGTAATTCAGTATGAATGCATGCCTTGCAATGACTTCGGTCAGCTTGAGCTAGACAAGGCACTTGAGATGATTACTCCAGACATCAAGGCGGTAGTAATGCTCCACGCTTCGAACGTAAGCGGAACTGTACTTCCTATCGAGGAGATAGGCAAGAAGTGTCATGAGGAAGGTGTTCTCTTCATTGTAGATGCAGCTCAAACTGCAGGAAATACACCTATAGATATGCAGAAGTGCCATATCGACGGCCTTACCGTTCCAGGTCATAAATCACTTCTCGGACCGCAGGGAATAGGAGTAATGCTCATTAATCCAGAGATTAAGGACGACATCATCCCCATAATTTCTGGCGGAACTGGTAGTCACTCAGATATGGCAGAGATGCCTTCTGAGCTTCCAGACAGATTCGAGAGCGGCACTCTCAATTTGCCAGGGATCTTTGGACTTCACGCAGCACTTAAATGGCTGCAGAAACATTTTGACGAAGTTCGTGTACACGAGGAGAAGCTGACTGCAAGGATGCTAGACGGGATTGCAAATATAAAAGGTGTGCGCCTCGCAGGATTACCTAGAGCAGAAGGAAGAGTTAGTGTAATTTCTGTAGATTTTACTGATGAAGATAACGGCATCTGCGCATTCAATCTTGAACACACTTATGGAATAAATACGAGAGTTGGGCTTCACTGCGCACCTCTTGCACACGAGTCTCTACGTACTTTCCCAGAGGGTACTGTTAGATTCTCAATTGGTCCTTTCAACACCGAGGACGAAATCGACATTGCACTGAAAGCTATTGAGGCGCTTGCTACGGCGAGCAGCCTATAAATATTTTTACAATTTGATCATGAATAATTGCAAATCATCGTTTAATTAAATTCAATAACAGAAAGAGGAAAAGGATAATGGGAGAGAATGAAAAGAAATCCTGCTGTGCCATACCTATGGCACTGGAGGATGTTAGACTAACTGAAATGACTGCTGCTGGGGGTTGAGGTGCTAAAGTAGGACCGGGAGTCCTAAGCGACATACTATCTAAACTACCTAAAATTCGTGATGAAAGAGTTTTGGTTGGTTTTGACAGCAGTGACGACGCTTGTGTATATAAGGCAAGCGATGATCTAGCTATCATCAATAGCATAGACTTCTTCCCTCCAATCGTAGATGACCCATATATGTTCGGTCAGATTGCTGCAGCAAACTCGCTAAGCGACATCTACGCAATGGGCGGAACACCTAAGCTTGCTATGAATCTGCTCACCTTCCCTGAGAAACTACCACTAGCTGCCGTTGAGGCTATTCTCGAAGGAGGAAACGATAAGGTTAATGAGGCTGGGGCTATGACTACAGGTGGTCACAGTATAAACGACAAAGAGCCTAAATACGGACTAAGCGTAACAGGATTTGCACACCCTGACGATATCTTGAGCAACAGTGCTTCAGAGGGAGATTACCTCGTAATCACCAAGAAGATTGGCTCTGGAGTACTCACAAGCGCTGACAAGGTAAGCATGATAACTGAAGCAGAAAGCAAAGCTCTAGCTGAGACTATGGCAGAGCTTAACAGGTATGCTTTCGAAGCGACTGCAGGTGTAAAGGTTAACGGCTGTACAGACATCACCGGATTCGGATTAATCGGTCACGGTGCCGAGATGGCTAAGTCAGGCGATGTGACACTTGAGATTTTCACAGAGAGAGTTCCTCTGATGGATCATGTACTTGAGTTCGCATCACAGGGAATTCTTCCAGGCGGTGCTCATAACAACATGTCATACCTTGAAAAGGATGTAATCGACTACAGTGTAGGTCTAAAGCAGGCACAGATAGATATGCTTTACGACCCACAGACTTCTGGCGGACTTCTACTCGCAGTTAAGGAACCGGAGCTAGAGAGACTTCAGTACCAGCTTGGTGAGAAGGGATGTGAAAACGCAGTTATCGGAAGATTCAAGAAGCGCACATCGCACTACATCGAGATTCTAAACAAGTAACTCGTCTCGCATAAACAAATCAAGTCTAAAGCAAGACGAAAATTATAAAAAGGCAGGAAGCAATAGTATCGTCTTCCTGCCTTTATTATGCTTATAATAAAATGGATTATCTAACATCAATGATTATATTACTTGTGCTGCTCTGCATTCTCAAGAACGAACTTCCTGAACGCCTCTGCAACTGGTGAGAGGAATACATTCTTGAGCGTAATCATGTAGAAGCTGCGTAGCTTGTCAAAGCCTTCAATCTTAAGCACTTTGAACTCCTCCGATCTTACGACCTTGTTAACTGTCTTCTCGGAAAGTATCGCTGCTCCAACATTATTTGCAACAAGACGCATAATCAGGTTAAGATCATTAGTTCTGGAAATAACTCTGAAGTTATTCTTATCGTAGCCCTTAGATGCAACTGTATCTTCAAACGACTTACGAGTAGCTGATCCATTCTCCCTCCATATAAGCGGGAGCTTAGACATCTCTTCGAGGGTGATAGAATCCTTGTCAGTTTCATATGTTCCTGGCACTAGCAATACTGAACGGTCATGAAAAATCTCATGCACCTCAATACCTGGCTCGGCAACATACTCGCCGACGAATCCGATTTCACCACGTCTCTCGAGAAGACTTTCAACTGTCGCTTTACTGTCGTTCATCTCGATGTAGAACTGCGTGAACGGATGAGCATCTGTGAACTTACGGATTATCTCAGGCAAGAAAGCAATTCCTGGCACTGTCGAAGTCTGTAGCTCCAAAACGCCATCTAAATTATCATCCCCATTATCAAGCGCTTCAATAGCCTGAGCTCTAGCATTAACCATCTCTACGGCATACTGATAGAACTTCTGACCGTGAGGCGTCATCTCAACAGTTCTGCCCTTTCTATCGAGAAGTTTAGTGTTGAGCTCCTTCTCTAGCGAGCTGATATGCGTACTGATAGTCGGCTGGGTAAAGAATGTCGCATCCGCCGCACGACTAAAGCTCTTAAACCTAACAACATTTACAAAAGCTTCAATTTGCTTAAAATCCATCTTTCCTCCACTACCCCTTAAATAAAAAGGAGCGCCTCGCTAATGAAACACTCCTGTTAGCTAACCTAAATACTATATTATTTGTAATATTGTGTCAAACAAACAGCATTGTATACGGGATTGCTATTGAAAAATTCTATTCTACGCCTATAAGATTAGCTTTTTTTATACCTTCCGTCTCCCTCATATCGAGGATGAGTTGCTCAAGACCGCATGTTGCATCATCCATGTTAAGTGCGATCATAACGGTCGCAATGTTGTTCACAGGTGGGCTTTGATTGATAGTCCAGATGCTATAAGAATGACTCGCAATCACACGAATCAGTTTCTCTAACACACCTGCCTCATGGCGAAGCTGCATAGAAATAATCGCCCTCTTGCTCGTCTTCTTGGCACTTAGCTCCATCACATAATCTTTGTACTTGTAGTACGTGCTACGTGAAATTCCCACTGTGCGCACTGCCTCGCTGATGTCAGGAACCTCACATTCAGCAAGTAACCTGCTGGCCTCAACGACTTTCTCAAAGTATTCAGGAAGGATTTTTTTATCTACTATAAGGTATCTGCTATTCACCTTCTACTCCTTACTCTCACCAGCATACTGCACAACTCTAACCTTCATCTCATCAACATTGATTATGTCCTTATGCTTAACTTCTCTCTCAAATATTGCACGAAGAGGACTAGGAATCTCTGTTCCCGTAAGTTCAGCCAGCCTCTCCATGTCCGCTCTGTCATCACCAGAAGCTTTTTCTCCAAGCGCCGCAAGCACGGCACCAGTGAACTTATAAGGGGAAGCGGTTGATAGAACTACATTTTTTGCTGATGATCCTTCTTTTAAATCTCTATCTGATGCAGCCCAAGCGATTGCCGTATGGGTATCCATAACATAGCTAGTCTCCTCAAATAGTCTACCGATAGCTGCTGATCCTTCCTCATCTGAGCATGCATATCCGACAAAATCATTTTTAATCTTAGCTAGCTCCTCCTCGCTAATCTGGTACTCACCCGTCTCAGCAAGCGACTTCATGTACTCCTTAGTCTTCTCTGCACCGCATACGAAGAACAGCAGTCTCTCAAGATTGCTCGATACTAATATATCCATCGACGGTGAGGATGTCTTATAAAACTCTCTCTTCTTATCATAGTGTCCCGTCTCTAGGAACTCTGTCAGAACATCGTTCTTGTTGGAAGCACAGATTAGCCTTCCAACTGGTAGTCCCATCTGCTTGGCGAGGTAGCCTGCCATAATATCACCGAAGTTTCCTGTTGGAACTGTGTAGTCAACAGCATCTCCTAGTTTGATTTCTCCCTCATCGACGAGGCTCTTATAAGCAGCAAAATAATAAACTACCTGTGGAACGAGCCTTCCTATATTGATGGAATTAGCACTAGATAGCGAAACTCCCTCACAAGGTCTAGGAATCTCCTGAAATAATCTCTTAACACCAGACTGGGCATCATCAAAGTTGCCTCTCACACCAAATGCCTTCGTATTGGCACCAGACTGAGTAACCATTTGTAGTCGCTGAGTCTCTGAGATACCTTTATCAGGATAGAATACTGCTATTCTGATACCAGGGACATCCGAGAAACCGTGAAGCGCCGCACTACCAGTATCTCCACTTGTAGCTGTCAAAATTAAAATTTCATCTTGAAAATCATTGAGCTTCGCTGCCTCTGACATTAGATTAGGAAGTGCAGAGAGTGCAACATCCTTGAACGCACAAGTCGGACCACAGAACAGCTCTAGTATGTATCTGCCATCAACGCTTACCAGCGGAGTGATTTCCTCTGCTGTAAACTTATCCCTATAGCTTCTCTCAACGATATCGCATATAAGCTCTTCGCCGTAGTCAGGGAAGAACTTTCCAAATACCTTTTTTGCCATCCCACGATAGTCCTCGGCAATTACTTCTTTATAGTCTAGCTTGAGTGCAGCCAAATCTTCAGGTACGTAAAGTCCTCCACCTGCAGCAAGTCCGTCGAGCACTGCCTGCGACGAAGAAACCTTGTGAGTAACATCTCTTGTACTTATATAATTCAACATTTTATCTCTCTTTTCTGTTGCGTATTTTGTGTTTTTATGATACATTATTCCTCGTAGGAATACAAGTGTTTTTCATACAAGGACACACGATACCATAACGAGGACATAGAGAGGATTAAAGAGTATATAATATGAAGATTGCAATTCTCGGATACGGAGTAGTTGGTAGCGGCGCATACGAGGTCGCACAGACTGCTGATAATATAGAAGTAAAGCGTGTACTATACAAGAGACCTATAGCAGAGCTCGGCGATGTGGTTACTACTGATTATGATGATATTTTGCAGGATAAAGAGATTGAACTGGTTGCAGAGTGCATCGGAGGCCTACATCCAGCTTACGAATACGTATCAGCGGCACTTAAAAGCGGCAAGCACGTGGTAACACCTAACAAGAATCTTGTTGCAGCATACTGGGATGAGCTACACGCTCTAGCTAGTGAACACGGTGTAGAATTCCGTTACACAGCTTCTGCTGGCGGCGGCATCCCATGGCTATTCAATTTGAAGCGTCAGTCGAGAAGCGACGAGATACTGTCTATAAGCGGAATTGTTAACGGTACTTGCAACTACATTCTCGACACCATGCACAACGAGCCTGTTGATTTTGCTGAGATTTTGGCAAAGGCTCAAGAGCTCGGATATGCCGAGAAAGATCCAACTGCTGATATCGGAGGTTTTGATACACAGCGCAAGTGTGTAATTTCAGCAAACCTCGCCTTTGGGGCAAGTATCAGAGAGGAGGATGTTCCTGTATTCGGAATACAGAACATCACAGCTAGCGATATCAAGTACTTTAACGACCATGGATATACATGCAAGCTGCTAATGAACGCTGGTCAGACTGGGTCTGGCGCTTACGCATATGTTGAGCCTACATTAGTTGGTAGAGGTGCACTAGAATCCGCAGTGCCTGCTAACAATAACTTAATCAGTTTGACAGGCAGCAACATAGGCACATTAAGCTTCTACGGTCAGGGAGCTGGCAAATACCCTACCGGAACATCGGTAATTCAGGATGTTCTCGATGTAGAGAGCGGTTGGAGTTTTTCTACAAAGAACAAGGTAAGCGATATCTCTATCGACAATAGCCTTGAATCTCATAGATATTATGTAAGAGAAAATGGTTCATGCAAGATTACAGAAGCTATGAGCGTTACCGAGGCACACAAGCTGGCTGCCGAAAGCAGCGACGAGCACTTCTTCATGGCAGGAATAAGGGAGTAAGTATAAACGAATGATTAAAGTTGCAAAGTTTGGCGGCTCATCACTAAGTGATGGTGTTCAGTTTGCCAAAGTAAAGAACATTATTGAGCAGGACCCTGATCGCAGGGTGGTCGTTGTATCGGCACCAGGCCGTCGCTCATCCGATGATAATAAGGTTACAGATCTTCTCTACCTAGTGAAGGCTCATATCAAGTATGATGTATCGTACGACAGCATCTTTGAGATGATTGAGCAGCGATACATGGATATCCGCTCTGAGTGCGGGTTATCGCTAGATTTAGATTATGAGTTTGAGATTATCAGAAACAAGCTCAACAAGAATATTTCCATGGACTACCTCGCTTCAAGGGGTGAGTTCTTAAATGCTAAACTCATGGCTGAATATCTAGGCTACCAGTTCGTGGATTCTGCAGACCTCATAAGCTTTAAGTATAATGGCGACGTGGATATGGAGAAGACCGAGCAGAATTTCAAGGAGATTTTCGAGGTCTATAGCAAGATTGTAATTCCAGGCTTCTATGGAAGTCTACCGAACGGAGATATTAAGGTATTTTCCCGCGGTGGCTCAGATGTATCAGGTGCAATAGCAGCAGCTTCTCTCGATGCGGCTGTATACGAGAACTGGACAGATGTCAGCGGTATCCTGATGGTAGATCCGCGCATAGTTGAAAATCCAAAGAGCATAGCCCACGTGACTTACGCTGAGCTCAGAGAACTCTCATACATGGGAGCAGCCGTTCTCCATGAGGATACAGTCTTCCCTGTTCGCGCCAAGGATATTCCGCTTAATATCAGAAATACTAACGAACCTGAAAATCCTGGTACGATCATCCGCGAGAGCTTCGGAGAAGAAAGTCCTGAGGAGAGTAACCGCTTCATCACTGGAATTACTGGTAAGCGTGATTTCTCACTGATTAAAATTGCTAAGGGAAATATCGGTGAAACCTACAAACACTGCGCAAGGTACTAGATATCTGCGAGCAATACGATGTGCCTATTTCTCAGATTCCTAGCGGCGTTGATAGCTTTTCTATCATCACACCATCATCCAAGCTCGAGCAATGCAAGTACGATGTGCTGTCTGCCATCAAGAAGGAATGCGGTGTAGATGCGGAAATTGACCAAGGAATCAGCATGATTGCAATTGTCGGTAGACAGATGGCATACAAGACTGGTATCTCAGGTAAGCTGTTCGGTGCGCTCGGAGTAAATAAAATCAACATTCGTATCATCGAGCAATGTGCAGATGAAATCAATATCATGATCGGCGTATTTAACGACGATTTTGAGAAAGCAATTCGCGTACTCTACGAGAGCTTTGCAAAGTAACAAGAAAGGGGTTTGGGATCTTACAGATTCCAATAAATAAAATATGAAAGAATACAGACTAGGAATACTCGGGTGCATCTGGCGCCGTTGGACAGGAAATGCTCAAGATTCTGCAGGAGAAGGACTTCCCTCTATCAGAGCTCAGACTTCTAGCAAGCAAGAGAAGTGCTGGTAAAGAGGTCGTAACTGAGAAATACGGAACTGTCGTAATTCAGGAGGCAACCGAAGATGCATTTGAAGGTTTAGACTTCGTGCTGGGTGCAGCTGAAAACGATATCTCAATTAAGTTCACACCAGCAATCAAAGCAGCTGGAGCTACTTATATCGATAACTCGAGCGCATATAGACTCGACGAAGGCGTGCCGCTAGTAATTCCTGAGATTAACCCTGAGGATGCACTTAAGAATAACGGCATCATCGCCAACCCTAACTGCTCAACTATCATCACGCTCGTTGCTATTAACGCAATCAACAAACTCTCCCCTATTACGGGAATCTATGCTTCAACATATCAAGCAGTAAGCGGAGCTGGTGCCGGCGGCCCAGTTGAGCTATACGAGCAGACTAAGCAGATCCTTGCTGGTGAAGGTGATTCAGTGGAGCCAAAGGTATTCCAGCACCAGATTGCTTTTAACCTAATACCTCAGATCGGTGGATTCGGTGAGAATCTCTACACTTCCGAGGAGATGAAGCTACAGAACGAAGGGCGAAAGATTCTTCACCTTCCTGAGCTAAAGGTTTCTTGCACATGCGTGAGAGTTCCGGTTGAACGTTCTCATTCGATCTCAGCTAATGTCATCACAGAGGATAGACTAGAGCTAGAGGACGTAAGAAAAGCTATTGCAGAGGCAAAGGGCTGCAAGCTTGTAGATGATACTGAGTCACTAAGCTACCCAATGCCAATCGATACCAGCAATCAGGACATCGTATTTGTAGGCCGCATCAGACGTGATCTCGTATGCGAAAACGGTATCAACCTATGGTGTGCTGGCGACCAGGTTCGTAAGGGAGCGGCAACCAATGCAGTACAGATTGCAGAGCTGCTGATCAATGCCTAGAACAGAGCTTTAAAGCTTAGCGATACAAGAATTCAAAAAAAAAAAGACGGGTAATAAAAATTTTTTAGGGTCTAGATATTTTAGGGACGAATTTTAGGGTCAGATTTTGGTATTTGAAAAGCGAGGCAATTTTTATTCTTGCCTCGCTTTTTGCTTTCTCATAATATGTCTTTTGGGAAAACATCAGAGAAAGGAATTCATATGAATATTATCACATCTCCATATTTTTTTACTGTCAATACGAAATCTTTTAAATTCTGTCGTCTTTCTTATTGCTTGCATAATTCGTACTCAATATGACATCTCCCATTGTCCATATACTTATTATTCCAGAACCATAGACACAACCATTCTTATATATGTATCCTCGAAAAATCGTATCATACCCGCTGTATGTCTCCGTTATAATCTCAAAAATCCCATTTGGGAATTTATCTACAAATTCTCTCATTCTGTATCTTGTTCCGGTAAATGATCCATATCCAAGCTCAGAATCAAAAACTATGACATCGCATTCTTCGTAATCAATGCCCTCAAACAGCATAGTAGCAGGATAACTTCTCTCATTATCACCATTATACTCATACACTTTGTCAAGCGTCAGAGTAAGACGCTCTGCTTCTACGCTGATTTCGATGATTCTACTATCATGAAGACTGAATGGTATGTTGTTATCAACTCTCTTTTTTATATTCATAACCACCTCCGCATTAGTATTAACATTAACTAAATCAATGCTAATACTTCTGGGAGCGCCTCGGGAGCAAAAAAGCTACTCCTACAATAGCAACAAATATCCCCGCTGCTATTATTAAATCTTTTGCATTCCTATGATTGAGCCCCCTTCTTTTTATTTATGCCTCTTCAGACTTAGCCTCTTCCCTACGTAGCTTTTCAGCCTTCTCCTCATCGATAATCTTCTGAGTCTCAACGAATCTCTTTACCTTCTGAGTACTTGTCTTCTCCATCGGCTCATCAGTCGTATAGACTCTCTTGATTCTCTTGTAAGGCGGAAGCTTGTCATTGATCTTCTCAACATCCGCTTTTACTAGAGCATTGATCTCATCAGGTGTCTTTCCTTCAAATTCTTCAGGATTGTACACAAGCTTGAGAGTAACTACGAGGTCACGCTCATCTCCTGCATTTGGAATACCTACAATAATCGCCTCTTCCTTGTAAGGTAGGACATTTAGCTCCTGCTCTATCTCTTCAGGAAAAACGTTTTTACCATTCATCAGCACGATTACGTTCTTCTTACGACCAGTGATAAAGTAGTATCCGTCCTTATCTCTGTATCCGAGGTCTCCTGTGTGGAACCAACCATCGTAAATGCATTCGTTTGTCGCCTCTTCATTCTCGTAGTATCCGAGCATGATGTTCTCGCCGCGAGCGATAATCTCTCCGATACCGTTCTCATCTGGCTCGTATATATCCATGCCAACACCCTCGATTGGAATTCCAACGGAACCAGGTCTTCGGTATTTAGGTCTCTCCGCCGAAAGCACAGGAGAAGTCTCAGTAAGTCCGTATCCCTGTAGGCATATAACTCCGAAATCATTCCAACCCTTTATACAATCAGGGTCAGCCGCAGCAGCACCCAGGATTACCATTCTTAGATTTCCACCGAATGCCTCGAGAACTCCCTTAAATACAGTTCTTCTGATATCGATATGGGCCTTATTAAGCACTCTTACAACCTTACCCATAGTCTTAAGTCTGCCAGCAAGACCTTCCTTCTCTGCCTTCTTGAGGATACGGCTGTACATCGTCTCAATTAATAGCGGAACTCCTACAAATATGGATACACCGTATTCCTTGAAGTTCTGCTGAATGTACTTGAGTCCGTCGCAGTATACTGTCGAAGCACCTGCCGCAAACATGATAATCTGGCAAGTTAGTCCAAATGTGTGGTGGTACGGTAGAAGCGAGATGTTAACATCAGTATCATAGATTGGCTCAGATGCGATAGTATTAACAACATTTGAAACGACATTGCGGTGCGAGAGCATTACAATCTTGGACTGAGATGTTGTTCCTGATGTAAAAATCATGAACGACATTGTGTCAGGATCAATCGTAACAGCGCCGTACTTGTCAGAGCCGCCCTCGATTAGCTCCTTGCCCTCTACTGTAAGGTCATAGATATCTGTCTTATCAGCAGCTTTGAATAACGGGAATGCGGCCTTGATATTAGTCTTTCCGGTCTTAATCGCCTTAGCAACAGCCTCTGCTTCATTCTCATCATAGAATATAACCTCAGCCTTACTACGGATTAGCGAAGTCTCAAACTCTTCATACTTAAGCTCTTTGTCAAGAGGAACCGTAATGTTGCCAGTAACGAGTGTAGTAATATTTGCAAGATACCAGTTATAGCTATTCTTGCCAATGATTACGATTCTCGTATTAGAGAAACCTCTACATAGTAGCGCCTCTCCTAGACATCTAACCTCTTCATAGTATCTGCTATACGATATATCGCGATACTCTCCATTCCCCTGCTTAAGTGTGAACGCCTTGTTAGCACCATATTTACTAACAGCATCTTCTAGTAGTTCTCTAATGTTCTCCAAAACAACCTCCGCTTATAAAAACATCTTAAACCCCTTCTATGTACCAAGCATCCTGCCTAAAAGTCGCAATATCTCGATACATCGAAGGAGAAGTTTTACAAATTTATAAAATAGTTTTGAAAACTATATTATTTAGTATTATAATCTAGTTATATGCTGTATAATACTCTATTTAGCACAATTTGGCAATATTTAATTTGATTTTTATGCAAGTAAATATGTGCGAATAGTTGAAAAATACAAGTTCTTAGATATTTGAAGCTCGTGAGGAGCTGTGTTACTATTCTTATTAGGAGTGTAACTGGAAGGAACATATGGAGAGAAGAAAACTGCCGCAGGATAGCACAATACTACGTCTCCCACGATGGGATGAGCTTCCAGAGATGTCCTTGTATATGGAACAGGTACTATCGCTGATAAATCCACATTTTCAAGACACGTACGGAGACAGCTATTTGCTGACTAGCACTATGGTAAATAATTATGTTAAACTTGGAGTTATTCCGCCACCTGTGAAGCGCAGGTACGATAAGGAAGCAATTTCTCGGCTGTTCGTAATAGTAACACTCAAATCTATATTTAACGTACAGGAAATCGCTGAACTAATTTCTGCAATAGACGATGACAATGGTGTCGGTTACAAGATATCTGAATCTTATGATCTATATTGCAGCACACTCGAGGCTGCAATCGCTTCGACATACGCTGATAGCATATCTCATAAGAAGCCAGAACAGGATTATTTTAGAGTAATAGAGGATGTCGCTACCGCTGCAGCATATCAGCTCATCGTAAAACGCAGACTAAAACTAAGACGAGAAAGGAACAAATCATGATATACAAGCCAGAAGGTGTCTGTGCAAAGCTCTTAAATCTCGAGGTCGAAGACGGCATAGTCAAATCAGTTGAATTTATAGGCGGATGTGCGGGGAACGCTCAAGGCATATCTAGCTTAGTTAAGGGAATGCCTGTCGACGATGTAATCGAAAGGCTAGAAGGCATAGGATGCGGATTTAAGGATACATCATGTCCGGACCAGCTTTCAAAGGCATTAAAAAAATACAAGGACGAGCATCAGCAATAACTTGAGTTTTGTATATAATTGTTCTTTTTATATCCCCCTTTACATAAATAATTATATATGGTAATAGTAAGTTACCATCGGTTAACCACTGCGCATAGCAGCGAGTCACCTATAACAGGAGGTGGACATCATGAAGAAATCAAAACTTTTAACTTTAGTGATGATATGTATCTTAGCCCTGCCTCTACTTTCGGTTTATGGCGGTACTAAACTCGGGGGTTCATCAGCATCTAAAGCTAGACTTGAGCAGTACCGAGGTATTTATTACAGCAATACACTCATCAAGAAATCAAAACAGTATAGCTCGTATAAACGAGTATCGAATAATATTGAGAACTCAGCAGACGGAAACCCTATCACACCAGATAGAGCTGTAAAGCTTCCGTGCATATGTGACCGGCGATACACTCGGTTATCGTGTAAATGAGAATATATCCATAACTAGTGATTTTACGGACCGACACACTGTTGATAGGCTTAACAACGAGATTATAGGCAATATACCATATAAGACTCTATTTGCTAATGATATGTATAATCAAGCAGCTGATCCAATCGTGTTAAATGGTGAAAAAGACAAGGTACAGTACATCGGTTACAGAGCTGTATATACCGTAGAAGAATATGAGGTGAAGATGTACGAGCAGAGAACCGGAAAACTCATAGGGTCGAGCCACTACAAACTGCACAAACCAGATCACGGGGAATATGCTCTGTTAGATGTTAGCTAGTAGCTCAATTTTATGATTAACTACTTTTGAATATGACAAGAGGGATGGCTTTGCCATCCCTCCTTTATTTGCACTAATATCTATTTCCTCATCTAAATCTACTTCGAGTTTTCCTTAGCTGTCACGATATATGGAAAGCTACGAAGAGGATACCTCCTAGCATATTTCCAAGCGATACAAGCCCTAGGTTATACCAGTATCCACCTATAGTCACGGCTTCATTTCCACCGTTGTTGATCAAAGAGAGAGCCAGAATCGTCATGTTTGCTACACTGTGTTCAAATCCAGAAGCAAAGAACGCAACGATGCACCAGAACACCATAATTAATTTTCCTGCATCTGTCTTGCACCTAAAGCTGCACCATACAGCTAGGCAAACGAGGAAATTGCACAGTATACCCCTCGTAAGAAGTGCGATAGGTTGTAGATTCATTTTTGTAGCTGCGGCACTTACTATAGCCACTTGTGTCGCATCTGTATATAACCCTGTCATGTTGTATATCCATGCGAGCAATGCTGATCCGATTAGATTTCCAAGCCAGCAAACTGCAAAGACCTTTAGGACATCTGCGATAGTCACCTTGCGTTTCATATATCCAACAGCAAGCACCATATTGTTACCTGTAAAAAGCTCAGCTCCTGCTATTATTATGAGGCTGAGGGCCACGCTAAAGAATATCGCCATAACTAGCTTAGCGTAAGGCTCGCCCTGAAGTTGTCCGGCAAGCGTGAACGAAATAAGCACACTATGCCTATATAAATTCCTCCGAGAAGTGACATAAGAATATATCCACAAGGGTTTTCTCTCAAAAGTCTAGCCTTGGCTTCTGCTCCAGTTGAAATAGCTGTAATCTCTTCTCTATACATGCGTACTCCTCCATCAAAGCTCTATTCACATATCCATATAATACATTATAAGCAGTTGGAATTAAAGTTATTACAGACAGTTTGAGCGATATAAATACAATTAAAATACAGCAAATTATGAGCATAAGATTTAAAATAGAATTATACTATCTTATTAAGATAGGAGATTATCTATGGATAGCACAGTTCCAGAGTGGGTTCATTATGGTAGTAGTACAGCGGACATAATATCAGATTACTTTGCAAAAGGTCTTGTTATATTTACGATTTTTGGGCTTCCTATACTGTTCTTCGTGGTTTGGGCTATAGATGACAAAATCTATTACAAGAGACGCATGGCAGCTAGAGAGGTAACTAAGCTCGATAATCATACAAAGGCAGGAGCGAGATTTGAAAGAAACTGCATCAATAGCGGTGAGGACTACGCTCTATACATTTGGATGCTTGATGAGATAAAAAAAGACCTCGATGCCATAGGGTATAACGAGGCAAGTGTTGATTTTGCCTTGATTCATCTATCGGTCACCATTGACGATGTCTTTGGAGACACTAGCCTTCATGAGAGAGCCTGTAAGATGTTTGATAGTCAGAAGGACTATTTCAAGAATAAAATATGCGGCAAAGTCTAGATCTGCCATCCCTCGCCTCTCTCCGTTCGGCTTCAGCAGGCTAGGTCCACAGAACCCCGGGGATTCAAATCCTTATTTCAGCATAAAAACAGACGGTGCATAAATGCACCGTCTGTTTTTATGGCGGAGAGAGGGGGATTTTACAGCCGACCGTTTCCGCTCTGGCTTCGCCTTTTATACTTCTGTTTGCTCGCCACTCGCGGACGGTCTGTGACTGGGACCTGCCATCCCTCGCCTCTCTACGTTCGGCTTCGGCAGGCTAGGTCCACAGAACCCTGGGGATTCAAATCTTTCTCGCATATAAAAATAGACAGCACACGGTGGTGCTGTCTATTTTTATGGCGGAGAGAGGGGGATTTTACAGCCGACCGTTTCCGCTCTGGCTTCGCCTTTTATACTTCTGCTTGCTCGCCACTCGCGGACGGTCTGTGACTGGGACCTGCCATCCCTCGCTTCTCTACGTTCGGCTTCGGCAGGCTAGGTCCACAGAACCCTGGGGATTCAAATCCTTGTTTCAATATAAAAACAGACGGTGCATAAATGCACCGTCTGTTTTTATGGCGGAGAGAGGGGGATTTGAACCCCCGCACGGGTGTTACCCGCCTGCTGGTATTCGAAGCCAGTCCCTTCAGCCTCTTGGGTACCTCTCCACAAATGCGCTATCTTATGAGTCAAACTACCAATATATGTTCGGATAACCGCGAAGGTCATTATAGCATAGGAGTATGGTGTACGCAAGTAGTCGCAAGCGCCGTAACGACACGCCGAGACGCCGATTACACTTTATCATGCTTTCCAATTGGCATTGCGGCCTTCTTTCTACGTCTTTTTACTAGACAAATAATCACAATTAGAGCAACTAGTGTTGGACCTAATACCATGGCCCCTAGATTAGAGATATATGCTTCGGAGGTAATCCACCCTTTGCTAACATTTCTCTTCACAACTAGCGGTGCATCGGATACATACTTGCCATCGACATACACTTTTGCAACAGCCACCTTATCGCCCTTCTTGAGCGGAGCCTTTACGGACCAATCGCGCTTAATTTTTACACTTATCTTTGAACGATCGCCCTTCTCAGTATATGCATATGCTGTCTCGCTGGCATACGCATCAACGACTGTGTTTTTTCCACCACGAACCAATACCTTTGTAATCTTCTTGCCCTTTACAACAGGCTTGTTCACCTTCAGGTATTTGTACGCATATTCAAATATCGCTTTTGCATCCTTGGGTCGGTTCTCCTTATCGTCGCCAAACAGCACTAGCACGAGCTGCAAATCCTTCTTGTCGTACGCGAGTACAATCGATGCCTCGCCATTCCAGAAGCCAGTCTTTCCAGCGACTACCCCTGACCCCTTAGTATTTATTAGATCGGTATGCGACTTCATTACGCGACTTTCGCTTAGGTTTGTCGCTCCCATCTCATATTTCTTGGTGCTAGCGAACTTATATACCTGCTTATTCTTAAGTGCAGCCCTCGCAATTTTCATATAATCGCTAGCAGTCGTATAGTGTCCGTCTTCTTTCATACCATTAGGATTTACAAAATGAGTATCATTGCAGCCAAGCGCCTTCGCCTCATCGTTCATCATCTGTACAAATTCATCTACGTTACCATTCGACACTGTTTCCGCAAGACTGTAGGCTGCATCGTTTCCCGACAGAATCATCAGTCCGTAGAGGAGCTGCCTAACTGTTACGACCTCACCTTCTTTGAGTTCCATTGAAGATCCACCGAGAGCAGCAGCTTCTTTTGATACCGTTACCTTTTGGTCGAGATTCTTGATATGCTTAACTACCAGCAGTGCTGTCATCAGCTTCGTGGTGCTAAAAGGTGCAACACGTTCATCCTTATTCTTCGAAAACACCACAGTTTTCGTATTCTCGCTATACAAAACCGCACTCTTCGCATTGATTTCTGGCTCACTAGTAGCTCCATATGAAAGCACATACAATAAACCGGTGCTGAAAACCATAGATATGCACAGCACTGTCAAAATCGCTATTTTAAAACTTCTCTTGAGATTGTCCCAAGTTTTCATTTCCTAGTCTCCAATCACGATTTTATCTTTCAGCGAACTTTTTATTACTTCGCTCATTTGATTATTTGCGTTTATCAAAACACCTACACCTGAAGGTAAGGCACGAGCACACGCAGCGATCTATCTTTGATTTCTATAGTAAGCTCGTCCGTTTCAGTTATCTCTCCGTCGACAACAAACTTCATGTGCCCACTTCTTGGCACTATATGAATCTTTCTTCCCTGCTTATAATCGGTTATCTTATCAATCCCTTTAATCTCGTCAAGCTTACCTTTTGCGAACTTCGGAAGCACCTTCAGAACAGTGCGCCTTGGTATCTTGTGAACAACTAGCACATCTGCAAGTCCATCGTCGAGCTTAGCATTCGGGCTGCTCTCGATGCCGCCTCCACAAAATCTACCGTTTCCAATAGTACACATCATGAGTGGCCCTTTGAAAACCTGTTCTCCATCAACCTCAACAAGCAAGTTCTGTCCGGACTTCTCTATGAGATTAAGAAAAATCGACAGTCCGTACGACAGCGAGCCACCGATAAAGGTCTTCTTATTAAAATACGTCGCTAGTATCGCAACATTTCCGTCAAACCCGATATTGAATGCATTTAGACCAACCCTATCATATGCTTCTCCGTCTCTCTTATAAGAGTATGCCATCACATCGATGACCTCTTCCTCAGCCAAAAGCTGTGACATTAGATCCTTGTAATCGGTATTTCTCGAGCCACCAAAGTTGCGAATAAGATCATTACCACTGCCGATTGGAATAACTCCGAGTGCTGCATTTGTATGGCCATAGACGCCATTTGCAACTTCATTTACAGTGCCATCTCCCCCACATGCGTAGATTCGAACCTCTTCGTCATCACGCTCAGCTTCAGTCGCAATCTTATCGGCAATGTGAGTAGCCGAGCCAGGACCTGTTGTGTAGTGTAGCTCGATATCGAATTCTGAATCTAGTGCAGCCGCACTGATATCCTTGCACAGCTTATCTGCTTTCTTGCCGTTTCCCGCAATAGGGTTTATGATAAATGCATATTTCATTGATAAATGTCCCTCTTTATAATTTATCCTTTTATTTCTCACTGTCATATATGAGCTTCGGTCTCGCGCCTAGATAGTCGAGCGAAACAAGCCTATAATCTATACCGTCATGCTCACCTTTTATGCCATTATCCCATGCGACCATTCCGTGAAGGTGTCCGTATATGCACTTAGTAACACTATACTCCTTCATGATTTTAGTAAATTCTGTTTCTTCCATCTTGGCTGGCGGATAGTGCATAGCCACAATTATCTCAGATGCACCCTTTTTCTTCGCCTCGCCGAGACTATTTCTCAGCCTACCCTGCTCACGCTGATACATCTTTTCATCATGTTCAGTATAAGATACTGCATCTGGTGTCGGCCAGCCGCGCGATCCACATATCGCAAGATCTAGTGGCTCTATATAGTAACAGTCATTTTGCAGAAATGCATATCGTCGTAAAGTGTTCTCAGATACTGTATCTTGCACCACCATAGATCGTGATTACCACGCAGAAGCACCTTCTGGCCAGGTAGCTCATGAATCCAGTCGAGATCAGCCATCGCTTCGCCTAGCTTTAGCCCCCACGATATATCGCCTGCAACTATCACAATATCATCATCTGTCACAAGCTCAGTCCATGCAGCTTTAACTCTTTCTGCATGATCATCCCATCCAGCGCCAAATACATCCATCGGCTTATCTATTCTCTTATCAAAGGAAAGGTGAAGATCCGCAATTGCGTATATTTTCATACTTATTCCTCTTCGTCATCAATATTATTTACTCTCTGAAGTGCCTTCTTCATCTGTCGCATACGCACACCTGCCAGTTCATCAAGGTCATCACTAGCTTGCTTTAAGTGACCTTGTGACTTGGCTAGAACAACTTCAAATCTATCAAACTCCTTGCGTACAGCGTGTAGGAGTTCCCACACTTCGCTGCTCTTCTTCTCTATGGCCAGAGTATTGAATCCCATCTGAAGACTATTTAGGAGCGCCGCCATCGTAGTAGGGCCAGCGATTGTAACCTTGTATTTTCTCTGTAGCGGTTCTATGAGACCTGCATTAATCGCTTCAGAATATAGACCTTCAAACGGCAAGAACAATATAGCAAAATCTGTCGTAAGCGGAGGATTTATGTACTTAGCGTTAATATCTTTTGCCTCGCTCTCGATTCTATTAACTAGCTTCTTCTTTGCTTCGGCAATAGCCTCCTTCTCCCCTAGGTCATACGCATCCAGCAGCGCATTATATGCATCTCCAGGAAATTTCGCATCGATAGGTAAGAATACATCATGATCATCCGTTCCAGGAAGCCTAATTGCAAACTCTACGTTCTCTCTGCTGTTCTCTTTAAGCCTCGCATTTTTTACATAGTGACTAGGTGGCAGCATCTGCTCCAAAATCGAGCCAAGCTGAACCTCACCGAGTATACCGCGAGTCTTTACGTTAGATAAAATCTTTTTAAGGTCACCGACTCCCTGAGCTACGGACTGCATTTCTCCTAGTCCTCTATACACCTGTTCAAGTCGCTCGTTCACAAGCCCAAAAGACTTTGTAAGCCTTGTGTCCAGAGTCGTCTGCAGTTTCTCGTCAACGGTGTGACGTATGCTTTCAATCTGAGTGTTATTTCTGCACGCAGCCTTGCCATGCTGTCATTAAGCTCTTTGAGTCTCAAATCCTGATGCTCGGACATACTCATCTGACTCTTGGCAATTGCATCCCCATAAGCTTTAAAATACGTGTCAATTCGTTCTTCATTGCCCTTAGTGCGCATCAGAACAAGGATGCTCATCAGCATCGATCCTAGACACATAATTAATAACAATATCATAAAAATATTCATCTATGATTTAACCTTATTTTTCTAGAATTTAACTTTTACGTCTTAACTTTCCAACTACGCATCTCAGAAACGACCTTATAGATAATGCCACTAGTATATCCTCTATTTTCGAGCTTCCTTGCAATTGATGCAATTTTACGCTCATCCATATACTCTGCTCCTTCGTCAGCAGAAGCTTCAGATATCACATCTCCAGGCGTCTCACTATATCCATTTGCAAAATCAGAGCCATATGCGCTCGCTCTCGCAATTCTCCTAGCGTTTGCAAGCTCATCCACTCCGGTTTCGTATTTATAGTCCTCCAGCGCATTATCAGCAGTAAGAGCATCTACTCCCTTCTGCTCGAGCTCACGCTTTGCCCTCATGCCTCCCCTAAGTTTCTCAAATGAGTTTCTGTAGAAGGCCAGTGCGTATTCGTAATCATCTATATAATGATGCGCCTTGAGATCACTAATCGCACCTTCAATATCAGAGTCTTCGTACTCTTTCTCCTTGAGGTGCTGACGCATCTCCTGTTCAGTTCGCATGCGGTGAGACAGGTATCTCATAGCCTCGTCACCGACACCACGCTTCTTACCCATGTCCTTATGCTCCTATATTCTCTATCTGTGATTTTATTATTGTCCTGTAGCTGCTGTGCTTACAGCTCAAGCTTATGCACCTTGATATTACCTGCCCCTGCAAATTCAGAATCGTCTCTTACTGCAACCGCTGCGTGCGGTCTCTTAAGATTTCTCTCCTGCACGCTTGTTACACTCAGTTTACTTTCAGGGGTATTATCTTTAAAATCTATCAGAACATCATAGATACGCCACTTGAAACCTTGGTAGGTAGCACTTTCTCCCATCGTGCTCGGAGCTTCACTAAACACCGTACTTCCAGCGGCCTTTATAAGAGCCTCTCGTCTCGACCAGATACGAAAAAACTCATCCCGACCTAACCGGTCAGCGCTTTCAGCCTCATCTTTCTGGTAGAACTTCGAGGCGATTTTCTCAAGCTTTGCCTCTCTATTATACTGTATATCAAGGCCACATGGTGTATCGGAAAAATGATTGCCCAGGTATTCTCACCATGAGAAATCGAGTAATCTGGAATCCCCTTAATGCTCGGCTTTCCATTCTTATTCACCTCGATATTATCTGAAATATATCTGCGCAGCTCATGGTCATCAAGAGCAGCTATTTCAGAAGTAACACTTACATAACCATCTAGCTTTATAAGTTCACCAATGCTCGCAGCAAGTAGTTCCCTGCTGTGAGCGGACTCCCTCTTGTATTCATTTGTATAGAATAAATACATATCGGACCTCCTAATTGCTCTCTAGTAGCTTCGCTGCCTCCTTGACCGCCAAGTCACCTGACGCGACTTCCACATTTGGCATAATACCCTTATCATTTATCTTCTTGCCATTAGGATCGATGTATTCGGCAGTCGTGAGCTTCACCACAGAACCGTCCTTCATCTTAAACACGGTCTGTATTACACCTTTTCCATACGTCTTGGCCCCAACGACCTTAGTACCATTTGCCTTTAATGCCGCGGCAAATATCTCTGCCGCACTCGCTGTATCTTGATCTACGAGAACTACCATCTTGACGTCAGCTGACTTCGTGTCGGAACTGTACACCTTAGACTTGTTCTTGGATACTATTTTGCCGAGCTTCGCTTTCTTCAAAACCTTATCAGCAGAGCTAAAAGCTTCTTCGACTACACCGCCATTATTGCCGCGTATGTCGATTATAATCTTATTACACCCCTCTACTTTAAGGGTTTCTGCAGCATTTTTGAACGACTTTGCAGTACCATTTCTAAATGTGCTGATGCGGATATACCCGATATGCTTTGACGAATCCTTTACTTCATACGTAACACCATCATCCTCTATCTTTGAGCGGGTCAGCTTGTACTTCTTAACCATGCCCCCGCGCGAAATGGTGAATTCGACATCGCTGTCTTCTGTATCTTCCATTAAATCCGCTGCATCGTCTAGACTCTTAACGTTTTTGCCATCAACCTTGAGGAGCACATCTCCTGCCGTGATTCCCGCTCTCTCAGCATCACTACCAGATAGGACCCTATTCACTACGATCTTATCATTTTCATCTGACTTAAGTGCAACGCCAACTCCAGAATACGATGTTAGATACCTGCGTTCAAATGCTTCGTACTCTTTCTCCGTCATATACTCCGCATACTTGTCGTCTACGGTTTTAAGAATCCCGCCAGCGACAGCCTTATCAACTCCATCCATATCCTGCTTGTAGTACGACTTGTTGTTTATAATCTTCTGCATCTCGTAGTACTTGCCAAACTCATCATTTAGAGCCTCATACTGGTCAAGCTTGTACTGAGATATGAGCCTACCGCCAAGAACCACATGCATAAAAATAACAGCGCAAATCACTGCGGTTCCAAATCCTGCGGCAAATATTATTATCGATGTTCTATGCCTCTTCCATATCGAGGACTCTGATTTGAACATTCTCTCTGTCCTTCCACCTATTTATATCCATCACTCCGTACACAGTCAGCGGTTTATTGCTCATCACACGCTCATACACATCCATAGCCTTATTGAACAGTATGCACTGCACAGCACTTCCGCGCTGCATCAAAGAGAATCTCGCATGCTTATTGTCTGACAGGAACTTCCAGTCTACAACTTGCGCCTTCTCAAACTTGAAGATTGGCTCAGGGTTCCCGGCCCCAAACGGTGCAAATAGCTCCAGCGCCTTCGCAAGCTCTATACTCACATCTGTAACAGTGATATCTAAATCCGCATTGATGGTCCTGTCAAATAGTCTTTCGTTATCCGCAAGCAATCCTGCAACATCTTCATTCAACGCCGACTTTAGGCTATCTAGTTTTTCTGTCTCCATCGTAAAACCACAAGCTGCCTTATGACCTCCAAATTTTACAAAGTGCTCCGAATGACGATTTAGTAGTGCGTAAAGATCTATCCCCTCTATAGAGCGCCCGGTTCCTTTGAGCTGTCCATTGTTAGGAGAAACTATCACAACTGGCCTGTTGTAACGTTCCTTGAGATTGCCAGCCACAATTCCAAGTATGCCTTCATGTGCATTCTCAGCCTCAATCATGATAAAGTCACCATTCTCTAGCTCTTTGTCCGCAAGACTTATGCAGTTTTCAAAAGCCTTCTGCTGCAGTTCTCGGCGCTTCGTATTTGTCTCCATAAGCTTGGTGCACAGGCTCTCAATCTCATCATCGTCTTCGGATAGCAAAACTCTTACTCCAAGTGACGCATCACCTAATCTACCAGCAGCATTAATTCTCGGAACTAATGAAAATGCAACATTTGTCGAAGTAATATTGCTATAATCCACTCCCGACAGTTCCGCTAGTCTCTTAAGCCCTTTATTCTTAAACCCAAGTCTCATAAGTCTGAGGCCGTACTTTACAAGAGAACGGTTCTCATCCATGAGTGGCATGACATCTCCGATAGTTCCGACTGCAACAAGCTCGAGAACTTCCGTGATAAGACTGCGAGGTATCTCACAGTTACGGCTTAGTGCTAGTGCCAGCTTATATGCTACACCTACTCCAGCGAGCCCTTTGAAAGGATAAGTATCATTAGGAGCTTTTGGATTAATTACTATTCCAGGAGCAACTACATCTTTAATCGTATGATGGTCGGTTACTATAGTCTCTATTCCGAGGCTATTTGCATAAGCAACCTCCTCAGCCGACACAGCGCCGCAGTCAACAGTGACGATAACCTCACCCTCTTGCTGATAAATATAGTCGATCGCCGCTTTGTTGAGTCCATACCCTTCGTCTATCCTAGATGGAATGTAGTATGTGACATTATCTGTGAGCGCACTAATAACCTTCATCAGCAGTGCTGTTGAAGTTACGCCATCGCAATCGTAGTCGCCGTATATAACAATCTTCGAGCCGCTATATATAGCATCTAACAACAAATCCACTCCCGCATGCATGTTTGCTAGCAGGAATGGATCATATGCAAGCTTAGGGCTTGGGGAGAGGAACTCTGTGAGCTCCTCTTCTCCTTCAATCCCTCTTATTCTTAATAATTCATTTAGCACCGGGGTGCTCTTAAAAATTTCTGTATTCATAATTTAGAACAAACTCATTGGGTTAATGTAAGTTCCGTTCTTTATCAAACTGAAGTGTAGATGCGGACCTGTTGACCAACCCGTACTTCCGATGTATCCAACAACCTGACCTTTAGTTACATACTGACCATTAGATACTGCAAATCCACTCATATGTCCATATAGAGTGGTGTATCCATTTCCAATTGAAATCATAACACAGTTACCGTAACCACCATAGTACGATGCCTTAGTAACGTATCCGTTAGCTACAGCTCTGATAGGCGTACCAGTTCTAAGTCCAGAAACATCTACTCCGTCATGATACTTCTTAGTCTTGAATATAGGGTGGACTCTCCATCCGAAAGGCGAAGTTATAGTTCCACCACTTACTGGCCACTGGTATCCGCTAGAAGTTGTTGGCGCGCTTGAACTTGAGCTACTCGAGCTTGAACTTGAGCTACTCGAACTTGAGCTTGAGCTGCTCGAACCTGATCTCGAACTGCTTGAGCTAGAACTACTTGAAGATACCTGGCTCTGCGCCTGAGCTGCCTGCTTCTGTCTAAGCTTCTCTTCTGCAGCAGCCTGAGCCGCAGCCGCCTCTGCAGCCAGTTTATCACCCTCTGCATTAAGCTGATCCTGCTGCTTAGCATATTCATCAGCTAGGCCCTTATACTTCTCACGAGTTGCCTCGACTTCCTTCTTGTTCTTCTCTAGAATCTTCTCCTGCTGAATCTGCTGCGCCTGAAGTGCCTCAATTTCCTTGTAGTCCTTCTGTAGTGAGCTGAGCAGCTTCTTATCACTGGAAAGCACTCTCTGAACCATGCTTACATTAGTGATAAGCTCACTAACATTGTCTGAGTTTAAGATAACATTGATAAATCCAGCAGTACCTGTTTTATACATCGCTCTTAGTCTCGAGTTTAAAGCTTCAGTCTGCTTGCTTACAGCAGCCTTCTTAGATTCGAGCTTAGCCTGAGTTGCATTGATTTCTGCCTGAGCAGCATTGATGTTCGCTTCAAGCTCTTCTACCTTCTTTGTAGCTTCCCCAACCTTAGCGCTGAACTCTGCAGACTTAGCACCTGCCGCTGCGGCTTCTTTTTTCTTCTGGGATGCGCTAGTTGCGTACGAAGAATCTGCTGCAACAAATGACGAAACAACCATCGTTAAGGCGAGTAGCAAAACTACCACACACTTTGTTTTATTCACCCTAGTCATACGTTCCTCCTTATCTATCTAAGAATCTTCTTATCGAAATTATACTTCCACAAGTACCTACGCCGACTCCGAGCGAAATGAATATTAACATTACGTTAGAATCAAGTAGCTTGTTGGAACTACTGGCACAGACAGCATCCTCATGATGTCAGGTCCAACAACCCCGATCAGTCTGGAATATATTACGTACATAAGTGCCGTAGAAATTGTCGCCGACACGAATCCGAGAATAATTCCTTCAAATAAGAATGGTCCTCTTACGAACCAGTCCGTCGCTCCGAGGTACTTCATGATGCTGATTTCCTTGGAACGAGCGAATACGGTGAGCTTAATAGTATTTGCAACGATAATAACCGATACGATTATCAAGAATATCATCGTGATAATTGATGCTGTCTGGATGAAGTTCGTAATTCTCTGCAGCTTCTCAACAGTATCCTGGTAATACTTGATGTCTTCAACACCCGAAACAGATGTTACACTCTTGGAAATTTTATCTGCTACCGACTTATCCCTAACATACACGAGATATGAGTTAGGTAGTGGGTTGTCAGAAAGGCTATCGAGCAGGTAACCATTGTCTCCCCAACGTTTCTTCATAATCTTGATAGCATCATCCTTAGATCTATACTCAACCTTGTCTACACCCTTGGTCTCCTTGAGACGACTACCGATATCCTTGTTCACAGCATCGGTATTATTATCATCTAGAAAAACCTCAACGATATTATAATCCTGCTTGATAACGTTAGCGAAGAGATCGACATTTACAAACGCTACAAAGAACAGTCCGAGTATCAACATCATTGCAGAAATTGCCAGCACCGCTGTTATATTCATACCCTTGTTACGACCTATCTGTGAAATCGATTGCTTGAGTGTGTATCTTGCTCTAGAAAACATATGGATCCACCTCCTCGTCGTAATCGTAATACTCTTCTTCGTTATAGAATCCATACTGCCCCTGCTCATCTCGAACAATATGGCCATCTTCAATCGCAACTACACGCTTATTCATCTGGTCAACTATATCCTTAGCGTGTGTAACCATTAGTATAGTGGTGCCACGAAGGTTGATTTTATCCAAGATACCCATAATTTCCATAGCGGTAATTGGGTCAAGGTTTCCAGTAGGCTCGTCGGCAATTAGAACCCTTGGGTTATTAACAATCGCACGTGCAATTCCCACACGCTGCTGCTCACCAGCACTAAGCTCGTTAGGGTATCTATCCTTCTTGTCAAGAATACCTACGAGATCAAGAGCATACGGAACCTGTCTTCTTATGTCCTTGCGCTTCGCATGAACAACTTCCATAGCAAAAGCGACATTCTCATACACAGTCTTCTTCTCTAGAAGTCTGAAGTCCTGGAATACCATTCCTATCTTCTGCCTCAGTTCAGGAATCTCCCTTCTTGACAGCCTTGTTATATCTTTACCAGCAACTACGATAGTGCCCTTATCTGTGCTAATCTCGTTGAGAATAAGTCTTACAAAAGTAGTTTTACCTGCACCACTAGGTCCAACGAGGAACACAAAGTCGCCCTTCTCAATGCGAACGGTTGCATTCTCTAGACCTACGTTATTGCCATAATGCTTAGTAACATTTTTAAATTCGATCATATGACCTCCTAGACACACCAACAGATTGTAATATTATACACTAGAAACGCTGAAAAATAAACAAAAGGCACTACAAAAGCACGGCATAGAAGCCCTATACCGTGCCCAAAATTAACGATTTTATCCGAAACCTTCACATAAAAACTAAATAGCGCAAAATATTGTTGTGCGAACTCCCAGAACCACAATATATCTGCATTTTATGAGGCACTAACTCAAAACCTTGGATAAGAAATTCTTAGTTCTCTCTTCTGATGGATTTACGAGAACTTCCTCTGGTGTTCCCTGTTCTACAATAACGCCTTCGTCCATGAAGATAACTTTATCAGCAACTTCCTTGGCAAACCCCATCTCGTGAGTTACAACTATCATCGCAAGACCTTCCTTGGCTAGTCTTTCATTACATCGAGAACTTCTCCAACCATCTCAGGATCGAGTGCAGATGTCGGTTCATCAAATAGCATAATCTCAGGATCCATAGCTAAAGCTCTTGCGATTGCAACACGTTGCTGCTGACCACCTGACAGTGAACGCGGATATGCGCTAGCTTTATTATCTAGGCCCACCCTCGTCAAAAGTTCCATCGCCTTAGCCTCTGCCTCCGCCTTGCTCACACCTTTAACGTTGATAGGTGCGCATGTAACGTTCTCAAGCACCGTCATATGCGGAAACAGATTGAAGTTCTGAAATACCATTCCCATTTTAGTTCTGATTTCATTGATGTTCTGGTTTGTTACTAGCTCTCCATCGATAAAAACTTCTCCAGAGGTTGGAACTTCGAGTAAGTTGATGCATCTTAACATAGTGGACTTGCCAGACCCTGACGGCCCGACTATGCACAGCACCTCAGACTCACTTACAGTCTGATCAATCCCTCTCAAAACTTCGTTATTTCCGTATGATTTACACAGTTTCTTAATCTCTATCATTATGCTGCTCCTCCCTCGAGTACTGGTTTATTATTTTCTTCCACTACTTCTTTTTTTGCTTCCCTTGCCACGTTCTTCCAAAACTGCAATCAGCTTGGAAAGAGGTAATGTAAGAACTAGGTACGCAAGCGCAACACCGATATATGCTGGGAATGCCTGATAAGTGGCTGCATTGAGCAGTGTTCCCTTGCGCAGAATTTCAACTACTCCTACATAGCTCAATACCGACGTCTCCTTTATAAGAGTTACAAACTCATTGCCAACTGCAGGTAGTATGATCTTAATAGCCTGAGGGATAATAATAAGCCTCATCGCCATAGCCTTACTCATACCGAGCGACCTTGCAGCTTCCATCTGACCTTTATCCACCGCCTGAATACCACTTCGTATTACTTCAGACATATAAGCGGCGCTATTAAGCCCACAAACGATTATTGCGGGAATAATTAGGCTTGCCCACTTAAAGTAAAACACATGAGACTGCATAAACTGCGGTACTCCATAGGCGAAAATAAGTGCCTGCACAATCATCGGTGTACCTCTCACTATATCAACGTACAGTTTCGAAATCCAGCTGACGAATTTATTTTTAGAAGTTCTCATGAGGGCAATCAAGAGTCCGATTACCGAACCCATGACAACTGATAATATACTTACGAACACTGTTGCGGGAATTCCCTGACACGCAACTAGAAAACCTTTGATATAAGCGTCCATTTTAATTCCTTACTTTCTATATTTACTCTCTAACAATATAGATATGGTAACATTATTTTATCTGTAAATCAACAATTTTCTGTATTTATTTTAGTTTATCAGTATATTTATACAGCAGTTTATTATGCCTTTATTTATTAGTTTATACATAAAAAGAGCTCACCTCCTGCAAGGTGAGCTCTTCGCGATTTCTACATTATTTTATATTATTTTACTTCTGTATTTTTGTCCTTGAAAACTGTACTAATTACTGCATATACAACTGCTAAAACTCCAAGCGAGATAATTCCGTAAATGGTTTTTGTTGCAAAGAATCCTGATGAAACACCTAGGATAAACGCACCGTTATTGAGGTATCCACCAAACCAGTTCTTGCCATAGGAGTAGAACATAGGCTGATTAGTTCTTGCCTCCCATGTAGTAAGTGCAATACCTATTAGCGCTATAAGTGCACCGATACCGAAAGACATATCCGTAGGTATATTGTTTCCACCCGTAGCAGCAAGGATCAACATGATAATAAGCCCTACAACGATTAAATATCCAACTTTCTTGATTGTTTCCATAGTGATAACCTCCTTAGAAGATTTAATATAATATGAATCCTGCTGATGGATTCATCAAAATCATCCGAAGCACTTCTTTAGTATCTATATGATATCATTTATATATCATATGTCAACAAGAGTAACTTGCATTATCACTATTATTTTGTATTTGTTATGTACAATTCATCATTTCCATTCGAATATACTGATAAATGTATATAGAATAATTTCGATTCCAAGTGCACAGAGTCCATATGCCAGATTACTTGCAAAGAAGAAAACACTTATTGCAATCATCAGCGAGCTATTATTAACGCCCAAGTGAAATGGAGAACTTTCAGCACCCCAGAAAAGCGGTAGATTATTCCTGATTTCCCATAAAGCGAGAGCAAAACCGTAAATCACAAAGAATATCGCTATCACAAATTGAACTTTAACAGGCAGATGCATAAGTTCAGACTTGTTAATGATAATTCTACCTAGAAGGAGCAGTATACTAAAAATCACTGTGCATGATATCTGCCTCAATCTTCTTATCTCCATAATCTCCCTACTTTCGTACAGTCAACATATCATAAGAACAAGAAAGCGAAGGGCCAAGCCCTTCGCTTTAATTCTAATATATACGATTTAGACTGTAAATCAGTATTATATAATTATTCCTGTTCAGCCCATGAATCAAGCTTGCCGCTGAGTATCCATAGGATTACACCAAAGACGATTACGATTCCACCGAGTAGACCGTAAGCAAACCCAAAGTTCTGAGTTAAAGTCCAAGCATAAATCTTAGGGTAGATGAACTGTGAAATAAATACCGCTACTGGCCATGTTCCTAGAAGAAGTCCTAGAAGCTTAGCTGGAGCTAGCTTGTTGATGAATGAGTTTCCGAGTGGTGAGAATACCATCTCTCCAACTGACATCATTATACAAACAAGACCAACCCATAGTACAGAAACCTGACCGTGGTCTCCAGCAAGTTTGTCGGCGAATACCATTACGAAGTATGCAAGTCCTAGAAGTCCGCATCCTAGACCAGTCTTCTTGTACATGCTGAGGTCTCCCTGAGGTCTCTTAGCTAGCTTTAGCCATACACCAGCAAGAACTGGTCCGAGAATTACGCAAGTTAGAGCGTTTGTTGAGTCAAACCAAGATGTAGGAATCTTGAAGTTACCGATTACCCAGTTAGCCTTGTTTAGATACTCAGCTCCGTCTCCCCAACCAAATCTGAAGTATGCTGGGAAGTAAGCGAGGTACCATAGCATCCAGAATACCATCGAGAATACGATTACGAGAAGTACAGCTGCAACTCTCTTCTTATCTCCTGCGGATAGAGGAAGCTGATTCCTCGTGCTCCTTAGTCTCAGCAGATACGAACTCTCTCTGGTCCTTCTTGAATGGTGACATACCAGCCTCACCGAGTGCCTTGCCTCCAACTACGAAGAACCAAATAGCATCGATGAATAGGAAGATACCTGTAATCAAGAATATTGTTCTGTAAGTTACGTGAACACCGAACATACCTGTTGTTGCAAGCGGAGCAATGAATGTTGTTCCGATGAACGAACCGATGTTAACGAATGTGTACTGAATAGAGAATGCGGAGTCAAGCTGTTCAGCGCTGTTGAATAGCTGACCTGTGATTCCGGATAGGTTACCCTTGAATAGACCTGTACCAACAGCTACGAATACGAACATTACGTATACGAGAGTTAGAGAGAAGTAGCCTTCCAAGCGATCATGTATCCGATTCCCATAAGAATCATACCGATAAGTACGCACCATCTAGGCTTTACCCAACGGTCAGCGATATATCCACCAAACATAGGTGTGATATATGTCCAAGCTACGAATCCTGCAGAAATAGCAGTAGCCTTAACCTGGCCCATTCCAAGACCGCCACTTAGTACATCTGCGGCAACCCACATTGCCAAAATGTACTTTACAGTGTAGAACGAAAGTCTCTCAAATGTATAGCCCATGGAGCATACATAGAAGCCAAACGGTCTACCTTTCTTTACACCAGTTTCCATAAAAAACCTCCTAAAGTAATAAAATTATAATTGCAAGTAACGAATATATATTAAGTATTAACATAATACGTTTCGCCATTTGCCTTTGGCCCCGCCTTAGTCGGGTCCAAACGTTCTAAAACAATTCATACTATATCACTTATTCATCACATTGTAAATTCAGTTTGTACTAATTTCATATTATTTTGTTAAATTTTTACTAGCTTAAAACAAATTTCGTTCTGAACATCAGTATTTGCAAAAGAAAAAGCAACCCCCATGTGAAGATAACTTCACGAAAAGAGTTGCTAATATTTTCTAGTTTCTAGTTTTTTTATTAATAATTGATCTTACTTAAGGACTTCCTTAACAGCATTAACGATATCAGCTTTTGTCAATTCGTACTTCTCTCTGAGCTCAGCAGGCTTTCCAGATTCACCAAATGTATCCTTCTGTCCCACCATAACCATCTTAACTGGCTGATTCTTAACGACAACCTCTGCAACGGCGCTTCCAAGCCCACCGATTACAGAATGCTCTTCTGCAGTTACGATCGGACCGTTCTCCCTTGCGGAATTGATAATTGCCTCTTCATCTATAGGCTTGATAGTATGCATATCGATTACACGAGCATAAACTCCTTCGTTTGCAAGCTCTTCAGCCGCCTCGATTGCATCAGCAACCATGATTCCAGTAGCTATAATTGTCACATCACTGCCTTCGCGAATTTTATTTGCCTTGCCAACCTTGATATCTGAGTTCTCGTCATAAATAACCGGTACACCTGATCTGCCAAGTCTGACGTAAGCAGGACCTTCTGTGTCAACTACTTCGTTTAACAGCTTCTTGGCACTTACAGCATCTGCTGGGTTTACAACAACCATACCTGGAATCTCTCTCATGAGCGCGATATCTTCGAAAGTCTGGTGGCTAGCGCCATCCTCACCTACAGTAATACCTGCGTGAGTCGCACAAACCTTAACATTTGCATTAGTATATCCGATTGAATTTCTAATAATTTCGTATGCTCTTCCTGCTGCGAACATTGCAAATGTGCTCGCACATACAACGTGTCCAGAAAGCGCGATACCTGCAGCCTCAGCCATGAGGTCCTGCTCAGCAATTCCGCAGTTTACGAATCTCTCAGGATAAGCTTTTGCAAAATCCTTAGTCTTGGTAGAACCCGATAGGTCGGCATCCATAACGACAAGATCCTTGCGCTCCGCTCCCTTTTCTACTAGGAATTCTCCGTACGCAGCTCTAGTTGCAATCTTATCTGCCATTAGTTGTCACCTCCAAGCTCTTCTATTGCAGTCGCTAGCTCCTCATCGCTTGGCGCCTTGCCATGCCAGCCAGCATTGTCTTCCATAAATGATACACCCTTACCCTTGTGAGTATGGGCAACGATTGCAGTTGGAACACCCTCGCACTTCTTCGCATTCTCAAATGCTGCAATCAGTTCTTCATAGTTATGACCATCTACGACGATTACGTTCCAACCGAAGCTCTTAAACTTCTCATCTACAGGAGATACGCACTTTACATCGCTTACCTTGCCATCGATCTGAAGTCCATTGAGGTCAACGATTGCAACTAGGTTATCCAGCTTTCTGTGAGCTGCCTGCATCGCAGCCTCCCACACTATACCTTCCTGGATTTCTCCATCTCCAGCAAGTACGTAGACTCTACCAGGATTGCTGTCAATCTTACCTGCGATAGCCATTCCTACGGCTGCAGAAAAGCCCTGGCCAAGTGAGCCTGTTGACATCTCAACTCCCGGTACCTTGTGCATATTAGGGTGTCCCTGGAACTTGCTTCCTACCTGTCTGAGGCTCATCATCTCGCTTACCTCGTAAAAGCCTCTCTCTCCGAGCGCTGCATATAGCGCAGGAACTGCGTGACCTTTCGACAGTACGAATTTATCTCTATCTGCCTTCTTAGGATCCTTAGGGTCGATGTTAAGCACCTCAAAATAAAGAGTTGCAAGAACATCTGCCGATGATAGCGAACCACCAGGATGACCTGACTTTGCGGCATGAATAGCCTTTAGAGCATTGATTCTGATTTTGCGCGCCTTATCAGCGAGCTCAGCATAGTTAATAGTATTCACCATATCCTCCTACAATGATAATTTGAAACTAATTAAACAAATTATGTTGATATTTAAATAGAACTAGCCTACAGCTTAATTTCTATATTATTGCTTACATTTGTGTATATTATGCCTACGCAGTAACCCGAGTATCTTTAAATCTTAAGCACCAATCTCGCCATCGAGAAGTAAGTTCCTAGAGCTACCATATCGGTGAGCGATGCCATCATCGGTCCAGCGATAAGCGCAGGGTCTATTCCTATTTTCTTGGCAATCATCGGCAGTAAAGCTCCGATGCATTTTGCGATTATGACGATTAATACCATGGCTAGGCAAACCGTCATAGCTACAGATGACCCATTGTGGTCGAACGCCACTATTCGCATGTAATTAAGCACGCTAACACATATGCCGACGATAATTCCAATGCGGAATTCCTTCCACAGAACCTTAGCTATATCTGAAAGTTCAAGGTCACCCATCGCCATGCTGGTGATAATTACTGTAGATGACTGTGTTCCCGAGTTACCTCCAGTTCCCATCAGCATCGGCATGTAAGAAACCAGTGCGATTACTGCTGAGAGCGATTTCTCAAAGCTTGCAATCATACCGCCTGTAAATACGTACGACACCATGAGCACGAGCAGCCACGGAAGCCTTGCTTTGACATGCATGAGAACAGATGTATCGAGATAATCTTTGTCGGTGTTATCGATGACACCTCCCATACGCTCCATGTCCTCAGTATTCTCTTCTTCAATTACGTCGAGGATGTCGTCGAAAGTGATGATTCCGACTAGTCTATCTTCGTTATCAACTACTGGAATTGCAATGAAGCCGTATTTTTTGAACAGCTCAGATACTTCTTCCTGGTCATCATCTACGTGTGCGAAGATAATATCTTCCTTCATAATGTCGGAAACTTTAGTATTCTCATCTGCAAGCACCAAGCTCCTGAGCGAAACTACTCCAACCAGCTTACGACCACCGTCGAGAACATAACAGGAGTAAATCGTCTCTGAATTCATTCCTACATCGCGAATATGGTCGAGAGCCTCGCGCCTAGTCATGTTCTTACGCAGATTTATGTAGTCCGGAGTCATCAGCGAGCCGGCGCTATACTCCTTATACATAAGGAATGTGTTAATCTGTCTACGCTCGTTCTTAGGTGTCTTATCTAAAATCTTATCTACGATATTTGCTGGCAGCTCTTCGAGCACATCGATCATGTCGTCAAAGTCCAGCGCATCGATTATGTATTTGATCTCGGGATCAGTGATGATGTTGATAATCTCAACCTGGTCGTCAACGTCAAAGTGTGCGAATACCTCAACCGATATATCTTTTGGAAGCGTGCGAAACAGTATGACAGCACTCTGCATGTCATACTTTCTCATTACCTCTTCAAGGAGCTCCATGATATCAACTGCATTAAACTTCAGGAGTTCGTCCCTGCAGCGGAAGTATTTCTTCTCTTCGAGGAGTTCAAAGATTTTTTCTCTGCTTTCTTCGAAAGCTTGTTCCTGATCAATCAGGTTTGTACTTTCCATTGGTCCTCCTCCGCTTTCTAAAATTAGTATTGCAAATATTTATTATATATCTAAATAGCGTCTACGATAACCCCCTAATACCCGAGCATCGTGCGAATTTCTTCTTCCGTTATGATTTTTACACCGAGTTCCGCAGCCGCCTTGTTCTTTGACGAGCCTGATTCTGGATTATTTGTCACAAGGTAGCTTGTATTCTTACTCACACTTCCAGCAACCTTTCCGCCCTGTGCTTCAATTTCTTTCTTAAGCTCAGTTCGACTCTTGTAATGCTCTAGACTGCCTGTGATAACAAATATCGCCCCTGCTAACGTAGTTCCTGTCGCTTCGTAAGTCTCGTCTATAACTAGTTCGTTCACGAGGTCATCAACAACTTTCACGTTGTGCTCGTCTGCAAAAAAATCTTCGAAATCTCTAGCCATAACTTCGCCGATGCCGTCGATAGTTATCAGTTCATCGTAAGTTAGCGACGAAATTTTGTCCCACTTATTCTCACAAGATTTTGCTATCTGAGCAGCAGTGGTAACTCCAACACCTGGGATTCCGAGAGCCACAAGAACTCTTGCTGGCACAGTATGACGAGCCTTTTCGATCGATGACGCTAGCTTCTCGTATGACTTTTCGCCGAAGCCCTCTAGTTCTACGATTTCTCCTCTATGTGAGTGTAGACGGAATATATCGCCAAAAGACTTGATATATCCAAGGCCGATGAACTTTAAAAGTGTCTGCTCGGACAGACCTTCGATATTGAGGGCATCCCTCGACACGAATAGTGAAAATCTCTTTACCTGCTTAGCGAGGCAGTTAGGATTAGTGCACGTCAGGACTTTAGTGCCAGTCATCAGCTTAATCTCCGTGTCGCCATCACAAACTGGACAGTGGCTTGGAAACTCGATGTTCCCACTTCGAGTCAAATTATCACCAATCTGCGGAATGATCATATTTGCCTTGTACACGGTGATAGTGTCGCCGATGCCAAGCTTTAAGCTCTCCATTATATTGAGGTTGTGAACTGAAGCTCTCTTAACTGTAGTACCTTCGAGCTCAACTGCATCAAAAATAGCAATTGGGTTGAGAAGGCCAGTTCTCGACGGGCTCCACTCAATTTCACGAAGAACCGTCTCAGCCTGCTGGTCTGCCCACTTGAAAGCCAATGAGTCTCGCGGAAACTTCGCAGTCGTTCCGAGCGTCGCCGCATACTCTAGGTCTTCTAGAGTCAGCACGAGTCCGTCCGACGGAATCTCAAAGCTGTGAACCCTCTCGGCGTATTTATCTATCGCTGCAAATATGCTCTTGTTATCGACTTTTATATACTCAACCACGTCAAAGCCCTGCTCCGCCATCCACTTCATCTGATTGGAGCGAAGACATGCTACTTCTACACCGTCAGCTTCGCTGAGCGTAAATGCGTAGAAGCGGACATTTCTCTCTGCCGTGATCTTGCTATTAAGCTGCCTGACGCTTCCGCTGCAGAGGTTTCTAGGATTTTTGTACTTCGCATCTGCATCATCAATTGCAGCATTGATTCTCTCAAACTCTTTGTACGTTATCACCGCCTCACCTCGTATGACAACGTGACCAGTGTAAGAGATACGCTTCGGTAAATTTGCAAATACAAGTGCATTAGGTGTGATAACCTCGCCTATGTCGCCATTGCCACGCGTTACTGCTTTTGTAAGGCTGCCGCCATCGTATGTCAGTACTACTGTAAGTCCATCGAGCTTCCAAGACAGCAGCCCCTCATGTTCCCCGAGCCAGCCGCCAGCTCTTCACGGCTCTTGGTCTTGTCGAGACTTAGCATACGGCTTCTGTGCTTTTCCTTTGGTAGCTCCGACTGAACTGTATATCCGACATTCTTGGTCGGGCTGTCATCAGGCGAATAACCTGTCTCCTTCTCTAAATCCTCTAGTTCGTCATACAGCGCGTCGTATTCGTAATTGCTCATTATCTCACTCGCCTCGTCGTAGTATGCCGCTGAAGCTTCGTTGAGCACTTTGATGAGCTCCTCTATTCGTTTCTTCTTGTCATCAAGATTCATAATATCCCCTATATAAACCCGCATTTATAGTCAGGTTTCACTTTAAAATTCTTCTTATTATCTATGCAAATACTAGACCTTGGTCAATTTGACGAAGCCCTTACCCAGTTTCTTGATTCCTACAGAATCAAAGGCGATGGTCAGCGTCTTGGCGTCTTGATCGATGAGCAGACCTTCGCCGAACTTCGGATGGCGAATCCTGTCTCCGGCTTCAAATCCCTCGTTGTCGATTCCTTTGGATGCCTGCTTCTTGGCGAATTTCAGCGCATCGAAAGGCTTTGAGAAGCTGGCATCGAAGCCATCTGCACTGCCTTCATACCTACCTTTGAACTCTCGGGGCCCTAGTATGCCGCCATCTCCACGAATGCCTCCTGCGGCTGCAGCTCTCTGAGCCACAGTCTGGTCACCATCTAGAAGATCAGCATCCATCTCTCGCATGAATTCCGACTCAATCGTGAAATCAGTTCTGCCATACAGCATTCTAGTCTGTGCGCCTGTTAGGTAAAGCTTTCTCATCGCTCTAGTAATTCCAACATAGCAAAGCCTTCGCTCCTCCTCCATTTTGCTCGGATCATCCATAGATGCAGACCCAGGAAATAGTCCATTCTCCATGCCAGGCATGAACACAACCGGAAACTCGAGTCCCTTAGAGCTATGCAGTGTCATCATCACTACTGCATCTTCGTTCTCGTCTCTATTATCAATATCAGATAGCAAAGCAATTCTCTCGAGGAATGACTGAAGCAGTGTCGGTTCTTTTACATCAAACCCCTCTGCCCTAAGCCTTTCGCGCTCTTCTCTGAACTCATCTTCTTCATCTGCCAACGTCGTTCCTGCCACTTTATCCTCGAATTCCACGATTACAGAACGTAGTTCAAGAATGTTCTCAATTCTGGCGTCCGCTTCGACAGTGTTTTCCTCTTCAAGCGCTGTCAAATATTCCGACCGTCTGATTAGATTATCGTAAATATCCGAAAGCTCCATGTCCTCCTGCTCAGCTCCTAGCTCATCCAGCATCTGAACCAGACTCGTCACTGCCGATCGCGACTTCTTGGACAGCGAGCCGATAACCTCTGGCTCTTTGAGCGCTTCGAATATACTTATCTTATATGCTTTTGCATATGACACAATTCCCCCGAGACTCTTAGGCCCAAGACCTCGCTTCGGTTCATTGATTATCCTGGTCATAGCGACATCATCGCGCGGATTCTCCACTAGATGCATATATGCCATTACATCTTTGATTTCCTTGCGGTCGTAAAATCTCGTTCCTCCTAGAACTCTGTAAGGAATCCCTCTAAATGAAACTTCTCTTCAAAAGGTCTCGACTGCGCATTTTTACGATATAAGATAGCCATCTCGTTAAACGGTATTCCTTCATCATCATGCAAACGCTGGATTTCTCCGCCCACATACCACGCTTCACGCTGCTCATCCTCGAGCCTTCGATACGTTATCTTGCTACCTTCCTTCTTGTCAGTCCAGAGTGCCTTAGCCTTACGGTTTCTATTGTTGGCAATTACCGAGTTAGCCAGCTCCAAGATGTTAGCATCTGACCTGTAGTTCTGCTCCAGCTTGATGACCTTAGTTTCAGGAAAATCGTTTTCAAATTCCAGAATATTCCTAATATCAGCACCTCTCCACTGATATATACATTGATCGTCATCACCAACTACACAAGAGATTGTGACTCTTCCCAGCTAGGGCGTGCACTAGCTTATATTGCAGGTAATTCGTATCCTGATACTCGTCTACCATTATGTACTGAAATCTTCTCTGATAATATGAGAGCACCTCTTCGCTTGCCTCAAATACTTTCATCGCATTCCACAGCAAATCGTCAAAGTCCATAGCGTTGTTTTGCAGTAGGTCTTCCATGTATCTAGCATATACCTTCGCAACTGTTTCAGCTTTGAAATTCATCGAGTTATTTTCCGCATATTCATCGGGACCTTCCTCAGATTCCTTACAGGAGCTAATCACACTCGAAAGATATGACACTGGATAAATCTTTTCGTCTATCTCCAGCTCCTTAATGATCCTCTTGAGAAGAGCTTTCTTATCAGATTCATCATATATTGAAAAGCCGTTTTTAAACCCGAGCACGTCTCCATGATTTCTTAGTATGCGAACACACATGGCGTGAAAAGTCATCACCCACATTCCTCGCGTATCGCCGGTAAGCGCCTCGATTCGCTCCTTCATCTCTCCGGCAGCTTTATTTGTAAATGTAACAGCCAAGATGCTATAGGGGCTTACACCTTGCTCCAGCATATATGCTATGCGGTGAGTCATCATTGTCGTCTTACCACTACCCGCTCCTGCCAATATAAGCAGTGGTCCTTCTGTGTGTTTTACCGCTTCTTGCTGCTCTTTGTTAAGTCTGCTCAGGTCCATTTCTCTCAACTTTCTTCTATAAATTGTTAGCATTTAATTTTATCATAGAGCCTCGCATTTATCTAACATTAAAAAACTGTCAATATATTGAAGATTTCCGTTCTTATCAGCGCTACTTATGCTTATTTTGCATTTTGTATACACGTTGACAGCGTATTATCAGAGTGCTAAAATTCAAATAAGTGGTGCAAACGCACCCGAATTTATACATTTTTATATTGTATTTTTGTAAGGAGTTTAAAATGGCTAATATTTCACAAAAGTACATCGACATCGCTAAGCAGAACTATCCTAACGAGCCTGAGTTTCTTCAGACCGTAGAAGAAGTTCTACTATCAATCGAGCCAGTTCTCGAAGCTCATCCTGAGTACGAGAAGGCAGGTCTTGTAAAGAGACTTATCGAGCCTGAAAGAATGATTTCGTTCAGAGTTCCTTGGGTTGATGACAACGGCGAGGTTCAGGTTAACAGAGGATACAGAGTGCAGTTTAACAGCGCTCTAGGACCATACAAGGGCGGTCTAAGATTCCAGGCTAACGTATACCCAGGAATCCTTAAGTTCCTCGGTTTCGAGCAGATCTTCAAGAATTCCCTAACAGGCCTTCCAATCGGAGGCGGCAAGGGTGGTTCTGACTTCGATCCAGCTGGAAAGTCGGATGCAGAAGTTATGAGATTCTGCCAGAGCTTCATCACAGAGCTCTACAGACACATTGGACCTAACACTGATGTTCCTGCAGGAGACATGGGTGTAGGCGGCAGAGAAATCGGTTACATGATGGGTCAGTACAAGAGAATTACTAAGGACTACGATGGAACATGGACTGGTAAGGGAACTACAAACGGCGGACTAAACGGAAGAACTGAAGCTACTGGTTTCGGTATCGTATTCTTCGCTAGAGAGGTCCTCAAGCACTTCGGTGATTCCCTAGAAGGAAAGACTGCTGTTGTTTCCGGATTCGGTAACGTATCTTGGGGAACAATCACTAAGCTAGTTGAGCTAGGTGCTAAGCCAATCACAATTTCTGGACCAGACGGATACATCCTCGACGAGGAAGGAATCACAACACCAGAGAAGATCAACATGCTTCTTGAGCTACGTAATTCCGGCAAGAACGTTTGCGCACCTTACGTAGAGAAGTTCCCTAACGCTAAGTTCATCCCTGGAAAGAGACCTTGGGAAGTTAAGGCTGACCTTTACCTACCTTGCGCAATGCAGAACGACATCACTATGGATTGGGCTAAGGAAATGGTTGCTAACGGAGCTAGATACCTCATTGAGGGAGCTAACATGCCTACAACAAACGAGCTGTTCAGTACCTCATGGACAATGGCTGCGTAGTTGCTCCTTCCAAGGCTGCTAATGCTGGTGGAGTTGCTTGCTCTTGCCTAGAGATGGCACAGAATGCTGAGCACCTCATCTGGAACAAGGAGAGAGTATACGACGAGCTAGAGAACATCATGGTTCACATCTTCAAGATCACAGAGGAAGCTTGTGCTAAGTACAACCTCGGTGAGAACCTCGTAGCTGGTGCTAACATCGCTGGATTCGAGAGAGTTGCAGAAGCAATGATGATGCAGGGTATTGTATAAGCCCCGCGCTCGGAGATAAAACACCAAACAACTAAGAACGGTGGATGCGATACGCATCCACCGTCTTTTTAATGATTTATATTTATTGATATAGACTCACAGATTTCTGCCCATATGACAGGTATGCGTCTATAAAGACTATCTAATTCTAGATGTCTATATCGCACCTACTAAATCGATTCCTGGCTTTAGGGTTGCCGCTCCTGGAGCCCATCTTGCAGGGCAAACCTGATCGCCATGCTCAGCTACGAACTGACTCGCCTGCAGTTTTCTAAATAGCTCCTCTGCATTTCTGCCAACATTTCCAGCGCTAACCTCGTATACTACGATTTTACCTTCTGGATTTACGATAAAGCTTCCTCTCTCAGCGATTCCCTGACCTTCAATAAGAACTTCAAAGTCTTTTGCAAGTTCATGTGTAGGATCCGCTAGCATTGGGAAAGTAATCTTGCCGATACTCTCTGAGTTATCGTGCCAAGCCTTATGTACGAAGTGTGTGTCGCAGGAAACTGAATAAATCTCACAGCCTGCCTTCTGGAAATCTGCATACTTAGTCTGTAAATCTTCGAGTTCCGTCGGGCAAACGAAAGTAAAGTCTGCTGGATAGAAGAAGAAAACACTCCACTTCCCTAAAATATCTTCTCTAGTAACCGTTTTGAACTCATCATTCACATAAGCCTGTACGGAAAATTCTGCTACTTCCTTATTAATCAATGACATACCAATATCCTCCTTTGTGTTAGGGTTCTCTAACTATAGCATTTAGTAAAAGGTAGGCTTATTATCACCTACCAGTAAATGCAGAAAAAATTTTAAGAGTTAGTCATCTCTTACTTGTAATATAAGCTTCGGCTCCGATAATGTCAATCCCCTTTTTTCGATTATACAATTATATATTGTGCTACTAATACCTGATATCATTTATTATTATCACTATTTTCAACAATATCATTTCATTTATACGATAATTATCTAATTTACTAATAGAACTTGTATATGATATTGATAAAAAAATATCAGTATAGATAATTTGATATTATTTTATAAGTCACATACTTGCCTATTTATAAGGGTCAGAGCTATTTACCCATCAATCAACCTATTAAAATTACTGGATTTTAGACATTCATTACAATAAAATCTTGTTGCATTATTTTCAGAATTATGTCAACATATTAACGAAAGCAAGTGTTCTCACTGCCTAAAAGGCCCTATAAGAATCGCCTTTTAACAGCAGTAACAAAATTTAAGAAAAACGGAGGTAACACAATGAAAGGCTTTGCAATGCTAGAGATTGGCAAAACTGGTTGGATAGAAAAGGAGCGTCCTACATGCGGACCACTTGATGCTATTATTAAACCGCTAGCTTTATCACCTTGCACTTCTGATATTCACACTGTATGGGAAGGTGCACTAGGCGACAGACATAACATGATTCTAGGTCATGAAGGATGCGGAGTCGTTGAAGAAGTTGGTGAACTCGTTAAAGATTTTAAGGTTGGTGACCGTGTAATGGTTGCTGCGATTACTCCTGACTGGTCTTCACTCGAAGCTCAGGGCGGATACCCTATGCACTCAGGCGGCATGCTATCTGGTTGGAAATTCTCGAACTTCAAGGATGGTGTATTCGGTGAGTATTTCCACGTAAATGATGCAGACGGAAACCTCGCCCACATGCCAGAGGCAGTATCTCCAGAAGAAGCTTGTATGCTTTCCGACATGGTTCCTACAGGATTCCACGGCGTAGAGCTTGCAGATATTCAGTTTGGTGACACTGTACTCGTTAACGGAATTGGCCCTGTAGGCCTCATGAGCGTTGCTGGTGCAAACCTTAAGGGCGCTTCCAGAATTATCTGCGTAGGAACTAGACCTGCTTGCAGGGAGGCTGCTAAGAAGTATGGTGCAACAGACTTCATCAGCTACAAGGAAGGTTCAATTGACGAACAGGTTCTTGAGCTAACAGGCGGCAAGGGTGTTGACAAGGCTATCGTTGCAGGTGGCGGAGTTGAATCCTTCGATCCTATTATCAAGGCTCTCAAGCCAGGTGGAAAGATCGGTAACGTTAACTACCTAGGTTCCGGAACTCACGTAACTATTCCTCGTGTTGAATGGGGATGCGGAATGGGCCACAAGATGATCACAGGTGGATTAATGCCTGGTGGTAGACTAAGACTAGAGAAGCTCGCTAGCCTAATCGAGGTTGGTAAGCTTAATGTTAAGCACCTGATCACTCACAGATTTAACGGCTTTGAGCACGTTGAAGATGCGCTTATGCTCATGAAGGATAAGCCAGCTGACCTAATCAAGCCAGTTGTTAATATAGGCAAATAGAGCTGAATTCCCCAGCCCTGACGGGTGTCTCTAGAGCACTTTCCCATGGCTGGGGATTTAATTTACACAAAGACTATTTGCGAAGAGGATTATATTTATGAAGATACTGATTATTTCTGGCTTTCAAGGAGCTGGGAAAACCACGTTTATCAAAGCGATGTCAAATACGTTAAATCGAGATTTCGTAATCCTCGAGAACGAGTATGCCTCGCTCAATGTCGATGAAGATATTTTGAAGGAAGAATCTGGACTCAGCGTGTGGGAACTTACCGAAAAGTGTATTTGCTGCAGCGGAAAGACCGATTTTGCCTTGAACATCCTTACAATTGCAAATTCCATTGCCCCAGAATATCTAATCGTTGAACCAACTGGTGTCGGTTATCTCTCAAAGGTAATTAATAACATTTCGCAGATTGAATACGAACAGATTGAAATGCTTGCGCCGATTACGATTATCGACCCAAATAGATTTTTTCAGCATATCGAAGAATATCGCGACTTACTTACCGACCAGATAAAATGTGCAGACACTATAATCTTATCAAAATGCGATAAATCGGTTGATGTTGACATCGAATCGGTTGTTTCGGCCATAAAATCTATTAATGGCGAAGCCAATATTATCAGTAAGCATTATAGCAATCTACCTCAGACATCTTGGGAAGAGTTTCTGCTTCGAAAAAGAGATGGCAGTATCGAAGTTCCTGAGGTAAAGGAAGAACCTGAATTTGAGAGTATCAGCGTTCCTAATGCTGAGCTTCCTTCTATTGGAGAACTTGTCTTCTTCCTAGAGGAGTTGATTAGAAAAAGATATGGAAATATCATACGTGCAAAAGGCACCATGGGTATTTCTGAAACCTTGATTAGAGTCGATATCTCCGATGGTAACTATGCTATTTCTAAGGCGGACCCGAACTCAAAGCAAGGATGCGTGTTTATCGGTGACGATATTAAGTCGGGTGATTTAAGAATTAAGTTACTGCCTATTAGCTTAGAACGCCCTGACTTTGGAAGGCTGAGAAAAGCAACCACCAGATAGAAGAAGTGAGCATAACGCTCACTTCTTCTAATATTTATGACATTTAAGATGCAAGTATAGTCGTATCTGCTAACCTAAAGAATATCTATAACTTCTCCTGAAAGCGCTTTATTCATACTTCTAACTGCACAGAACTTACCACACATACTGCATGTATCGGAGTGGTCCTCATCTGGCATTCTCGACTCTCTTATCGCTTTTGCAGTTTCAGGATCTAGCGCCTCTAGCCACTGAGCATCCCAGTCAAGAGCTCTTCTCGCTTTAGCCATTCTATCATCTTGGTCACGAGCTCCCGGAATACCCTTCGCAATGTCTGCGGCATGAGCAGCGATTTTGCTGGCAATAATGCCGTCATGAACGTCATCTACATTTGGCAGAGCGAGATGCTCTGCTGGCGTAACGTAACATAGGAACGCAGCACCTGACCAAGCGGCAATCGCACCGCCTATTGCAGCGGTAATATGGTCATATCCTGGCGCAATATCTGTAACAAGAGGTCCAAGTACGTAGAAAGGAGCGCCTTTACACAGTGTCTGCTGAACTTTCATGTTAGCCTCAATCTGATTCATTGGCACGTGGCCTGGTCCTTCAATCATAACCTGCACATCTCTAGCCCATGCTCTATCGGTTAGCTCACCCAGTCTAATAAGCTCTTCAATCTGACAGTTGTCAGTTGCGTCTGCTAGGCAGCCTGGTCTGCAGGCATCACCGAGACTTAGAGTCACATCGTGCTCACGGCAAATCTCGACAATCTCATCGAAGTATTCATAGAACGGATTTTCCTCACCGGTCATGGTCATCCATGCAAATACAAGGCTTCCGCCTCTACTTACTATGTTCATCTCACGAGTTCCGTTCTTAATCTGCTCTATCGTCTTGCGAGTGATTCCACAGTGTAGTGTTACGAAATCAACTCCGTCTTCAGCGTGCATCCTAATTACATCTAGGAAATCCTGGGCTGTCAAAGTATTTAAATCTCTCTGATAGTGAATAACCGAATCGTACACAGGAACTGTACCAATCATCGCTGGACACTCTGTGCAAAGCTTTCTTCTGAAAGGCTGCGTATCACCATGGCTCGATAAATCCATGATGGATTCAGCACCGAGCTCAACAGCTCTCATAACCTTTTTCATCTCGACGTCGTAGTCCTTGCAATCTCTACTGATACCTAGGTTAACATTAACCTTTGTCTTGAGCATTCCTCCAACGCCGTTTGGATCTAGCGATTTATGATGAATATTTGCCGGAATAACCATCTTCCCCGCTGCAAGCAGCGGCAGTAGGTCTTCTACCAATCTGTTCTCCTTTGACGCAACAAGCTCAAGCTCCGGTGTAACTATTCCCTTTCTAGCTGCCTCTATCTGTGTTGAATAATTTCTTGCCATTTTTCCTCTTTTCTGCCTTTTGGCTATTAAAATAATAATTGCAATTCGTTTTCTTATCTTTTTTTTTTTACTTTTCTCTAATTAACGTATTAACGCACCGTGGTCGACCGATCCGTTTCCTGTGCCGATGTGCATATCACTTGTGAGTGCTGCTGTTACGTACTCCTTACCTCTATATACCGCCTGTTCTAATACATATCCCTTTGCCAGATTAGCTGCTATTGAACTCGATAAAGCACATCCCGTGCCATGCGAGCTTGTCGTTTCAATCATCTTGTCCTTAAATTCATACGTCTGCTCAGCACTTTTGGCAGACCCACTTGTCCATAGGCAGTCCGTAGCTTCTTTTCCGCGGTAATGTCCACCTTTGACAAGCACATTGCATCCGCATCTTTTGCCTATGCGTTTTGCTAGCTCTTGTGCTGATAGACTATAGCATTCAGCTTGCACCTCAATATGAGACTGATCTTGTTCCTTAATCACTGCTCGTTTCTTACCTTCAAGTTTCGCGATAATCTCATATATTTTTTCGGTTTCAGGTAGATTCGGGGTGATAACCGTCGATAAAGGAAATAATTTATCGACCATGCATCTCATCACTTCATAACTCGCAAACTCCACGCCGCTCGTCGGAGCAGCTACGGGGTCAACTACTACATTTGCGAGGCTATAGTGCTTAATTACATTCGCTATTATATCGACCTGATCAGTCGTAACAATCATGCCAACTTTTATTGCATCCGGCCGTATATCTCGAATCACCTCTTCAATTTGTTTCCTAAGAAATTCTGCTGGCACCGGCATAACCGCTGACACTCCATTGGTATTCTGTGCAGTAAGACCTGTAATAGCCGCCATCCCGTAGCAGCCCTCGGCAAATATAGTCTTGATGTCGCCCTGTATTCCCGCACCTCCGCTAGGATCGCTGCCCGCAATTGTAAGTACAGTAGGAATCGTCATTTTAAAGTCCTCTTCATATAGTCTGATAGATTTTCTACTGAATCCCTAAGTTTTTCTGCACTCTTCTTGATATCGGACGAGCTAAATAATGCTGAGATAACAGCCACTCCAGCTAGCCCTCGTCCCTCCAGAGCCTTGATATTATCGACGTTAATTCCGCCAATTGCTACGACCGGGATTTTTACTGCTGCAGTTATCAGATTGTACACATCGAGACTTGGCAGCTTCACAGCATTCCCCTTTGAATTAGAACCAAAAGCGGCTCCAACTCCTATGTAATCTGCCCCTGCAGCTTCTGCTGCGAGTGCCTCTTCGAGATTATGTGCAGTTGCCCCTATTATCTTGCTATCACCAAGAAGATTTCTCGCTTCCTCTATCGAGCCGTCGCTAAGACCGAGGTGAACTCCACATGCATACGTCTTCTTGCAGATATCTGCATCATCGTTGATTATTAGCGGCACCTCAGCTTCATCGCACAGTGGCTTGATTTCAGAAATCACACGAACTAGTTCATCACTGCTAAGGTTTTTTTCTCTGATCTGAACGCATGTCATGCCACCTTTTATAGCATAACTGATTGCTTCTCTATGAGTGATACCTTGCAAATTTTCACTACCGAGTATGCCGTATAGCCGCAGCTTGTCGCATAGATCGAGTTTCTTGCAGCCATTTTGCTCTCTTTGATCCATCACTTTACTCCTCATGTAACACGAGATTTTGATTTGCAATAAAAAATGTGTAACACCCGAGCTTGGGTATTACACATGTAAATCAGCACTCTCCCTCCGTTGGCATTATCCAAATCAGGTTCAGAGTCGTAATGTATTTCAACACTACCTCTCAGCGATACCGCTCCCCTTGCTCGTTGTATTCATTTGTTTTGCTGAATAATTATATAACATCTCTGTATTTGTTTCAATACAAAGCTACAAATTCACCTATTATAACTTTTTTAAATTCATGCAAAGCTTATGTTACAGGCTCTCTAGCGCATTCTTGATTATTGCTGGCAATTTTCTGCACTTAGTTTCAGAAATAGATGCAATTGAAACTCTCACTCCTTTGTCCATAGGAACGCAGTATACATCACTTTCCTCTAGCTTAGCGCTAACTGCATCCGGGTTTTCGCATGGAATAGATACAAAGAAACCAGCTCTAAACGGAACAATCTTGAGTTCAACCTTATTAGCTTCCTCTTCAAAAGCCTTTCCGCGTGCAAGCAGCATATCACGGAACTCCTTACGCTCTTCGTCTACCTTAGCCAGAAGCTCGCTATCGCTGTAAATCTTTACAATTACTTCCTGCGGTCCACGAGGCGAGTTAGACCAGCTCGATCTACTTGAAGTACGAGCATACCTTCACAAACTCCTCTGCCACTTCTTCGCTGTCAGCTAGGCATATCAGAGCTGCACATCTGAACCCATAGAAGGTAAATGTCTTGGATGCACTGTATGCTAGTAGCGGTAGCACGTTGCTCTTTAGCTTCTCGAGTTCTGGAAGAAATTCTCTAACCTGTTTCTCATCGCCTGCAAAATCTATATACGCAATGTCCACAAGTAGAGCAACCACCTTGTCATCAGGCACCTTATTCAGAATCTCAATTACCTTCTTCCACTCATCGAGCGACAATGAGTATCCCGTAGGATTATTTGCAGGAGTATTGAGAATAAGAACGAGCCTATCCTGTATGCGAAGCAGCTTATTTACTTTATATTCAAGGTCAGCAAGATTGAAATTACCGTCCTCGTCGAACATTTCAAAAGTCTCAAAGCCGCGGCCTTGCTCTGCAGCAATGTGCTTATAATTAGGCCAGCACCAGTCATGAGTTAAGATCTTATCTCCAGGGCATGAATAGTTCGCAATAGTGTTCCTGAGCGAGCCTGTACCTCCTGGGGTCGCAACCATTCCTATGTGTCTCGAAGTATTAAAATCACCGAGAGCAGCATTTGTAACGGCTTCCTGAATCCTGGAATACCTGCGATAGGAGCATATTCTGCATACTGAACTGGCTCTAGGCTCTTAACAGCCTCATCGACAGAAGATAGCACAATAAGATTTCCATCGTCATCGAGTAACGCACCAATAGTAGCGTTTGCTACATTATCGTGTCCCTTCTCCTTAATAGCAGCTTTAGCTCTGCCGCTAATTCCAAATACCTTATCCTGTGCAGGAATCTCTCTACTGTTAAGTGCCGCTAAACCCATCTTCTCACCTTTCCTTCGTATGCGCCCAATCTCCATCATCTTGATATTGAATCCCTTGTCGCTGAACTTCTCCTCGTATTCAGTCCTAATATTGTCCTCGTTATATGGAGAAGCGTGTAAATCCCTAGTAAACTCGCGAATTCTTAGGTCTGATGCAATCACTTCATTTACCGAGTAGTTGAACAGATCTGTGTTGTCGGTCTTAAACCTTACAACTCCATCTTCCTTGAGTATATCAAAATACTGCTTAAGCTTGCCGCGATATGTAAGTCTCTTCTTTGCAGAGTAGTTCTTCGGCAATGGATCGCTAAAGTTAAGGTATATACCGTCGATTTCACTGTCAATAAACCATTCATGGAGGTTTTCGATGAACTCAGGAATGAATACGACATTTGTCAGCTCTAGCTCACGCACCTTCTCCATCGCACGTAGTAGGACACTCTTATGACCTTCAACCGCAATAAAGAAATTCTCTGGTTCACGTGAAGCAAGCTGGGAGATGAATCTGCCTTTGCCGCAGCCCACTTCCATATAAATTCCTTTGCTATCTCCAGCACGCTCAGCCCATTTTCCGCGTATTTCCTCTGGATTGTACACCAATATATCTTCAAATCTAGCATACTTCTCTTCCAGATTTTTTACTTTTCTCTGTCTCATATACTCTCCTAGTTTATATATAGATTAGAACTTTACAAATCGACTTGCAATAAGCGTCCCTAGAAACAGCATCATCAGAAATGCTGCAACCACATCCCTCTTCTCAAATCTGCTTTCGTTGAGCTTCGTTCTGCCCTCTCCACCGCGATAGCAACGTGCCTCCATAGCAAGCGCAAGGTCTCCAGCAATTCTAAATGAACTAACAAATAGCGGAACAATTATCGGAATCAAGCTCTTTGCCCTCTGAAATATATTTCCCGATTCGAAATCCGCACCTCGCGACTGTTGTGCTTTCATTATTTTATCCGCTTCATCCATCAGCACCGGAATGAACCTGAGCGCAATAGTCATCATTAGCGCTATCTCGTGTGAAGGAAGCCCCAGCTTAGAAAAAGGCTTGAGCAGCTTCTCAAGCCCGTCTGTGAGCTCAGTAGGTTTCGTACAGAACGTAAGTAGTGACGTACCTATAATCAAAAGCACGAGTCTTATAGCCATAAATCCGGCTCTATATAAGCCTTCATACGTAATCTTGAGGAATTTCCATTGCCACAGGATGGTTCCATCCATCATAAAGATATTGAGCACCATCGTAAATACTATAATCAGAACGATTGCCTTCAGCCCACGCACCATGTACGAAAACGGCACACGCGAGAGTTTTATCACGATTCCGACAGCGAGTGCAGCGACTGCAAATCCCCATAGCTTATTTACCAAAAAAAGTCCCACCAGATACAGAAACACTCCAAGCACCTTCGTGCGTGCCTCTAGTCTATGAATCGGCGATTCCACCGGATAATACTGACCAAGTGTTATGTCTTTAATCATACTATCTTCGCCTCTCCTTTAAATGCTCCGCAATGTACTTCGCAGCTTCTCTCTCATCAAAAATAGGCTTGAACTCTATCCCCAGTTTCTCCGAAGCCTCGTAGAGAATTTCTGTAACCGGTGGTACACTTAGACCCATACTTTTAAGTTCACTAGCCCTTGCAAATACCTCTTCTGGAGTTCCGCTAATAACTAGTTTACCACCGTTCATAACGATGATGCGATCGGATAGTTCAGAAATATCCTTCATGTTATGCGACACGAAAACTACTATTAGACTTTTATCCTGCCTAAGCCTCTTGATTACCTCGAGCATGTCACGCTTCGAAGCTGGATCAAGGCCTGCCGTCGGTTCATCTAGTATGAGCACCTTTGGCTTCATAGCAAGAACTCCTGCGATAGCAACTCTGCGCTTCTGCCCTCCTGATAATTCAAAAGGTGATTTATCAGCAACCGCATCATAGTCGAGCCCTAGTAGCTCAATAGAATCCCTGACAACTGCCGAAATTTCTTCTTCGGGTACTCCGAGGTTTCGCGGACCAAAGGCTACGTCTTTAGCCACAGTTTCTTCAAATAGCTGGTACTCAGGATATTGAAACACGAGTCCAACATTCTTACTTATATCTACCTTCTTGACTGAACCATCTCCGATGTTCATGTCAGACACGATTATCTCACCAGAATGAGGGCTTCAGCAGTCCATTCATATGCTGAAGCAGTGTCGACTTACCCGAGCCAGTGTGTCCGATTACGCCAATGCATTCACCGTCTTCTATATCGAGATGAAACATCGTCAAGCGCAACTGTCTCCCCAGGCAGTCCTTTTGAATATATATGTGTTAGATGTCTTGCAGTTATTGACATAGTTCGTCCACCAAATCATCCTTATTGATAATCTCACGAGATATGTCAACGCCATTCTCAATGAGCTCATTTCTTAGTAAAACCGCCGCAGGAATCTCAAGTCCAGCTGACTTAATCAAATCAGTATCTGCAAATAGCTCCTCAGGCGACCTATCCGCAAGAAGTTTCCCCGATTTCATGACCAGCACGCGGTCTGCCTCGGCAACTTCTTCCATAAAGTGTGTTATGAGGATAATCGTAATGCCCTGGTTGTTGAGTTCTCTGATTACATTCATAACCTGACTGCGCCCTTTAGGATCGAGCATTGCCGTAGGTTCATCAAATACAATACAGTCCGGCCTCATAGCTACTGCTCCGGCAATAGCTATACGCTGCTTCTGACCACCCGAAAGCTTGTGAGCTTCACGATTTCGATATTCATACATGCCAACAGCCTTAAGAGCGTTTTCTACCCTCTGTCTTAGCTCTGGGTTCTCAATTCCTAGATTCTCTGGACCAAAAGCAACTTCGTCCTCAACCATCGAGGAAACGATCTGGTTATCAGGGTTCTGAAAGACCATACCGATTTTCTTCCTAATATCCCAAATTAAATCGTCGTTCTTCGTGTCCATTCCGTCGATGAGAATCGCTCCCTCTGTCGGTAATAGCAGGCCATTAAGGCATCTTGCAAGTGTTGATTTTCCTGACCCATTTGAGCCAGCGATAGCAACATATTCACCGCGAGTGACTTCTATCGAAACGTGGTCAATAGCAAGGCTGTGGTTATCTGCACCTTGCTCCCCAGCATATTCATAAATTAAATCTTTTACTGTAATAAAGTTTGCCATAATGCCTCCAATTCTTAATTATATATTAGCGCCAAAAGTAAGGCAACGAAATGAATGAATTGTCAGCAAATAAATAAGCCGAAGGCTTGGCCTCCGGCTCTTGTTCGCAATGGCTACAACGAACGTTCTTGGATGTATCAGAAATTCCCCTATTTCCGATACTATAAAAATCTGTATTTCAACCCTTTTCACTTATTGACAACAAAATTATAATTGACCACATTTCAATTGTCAACGGCTGATTTGTACATTTTCACAAACTTAATGTGTACCATAGCCTAGTTATTGTAATATTTTATACTTTCTCTCTAAATTAGCCCCACTGAACGCCAACTTCTCTATCTTTTGCTTTATCGTATATCAGTTTAGCAATTACAAGATCAAGGATTCCTAGTCCTACGTTCTTAAATATAATTATCTCATCATCGGACTCTCTACCTATAACTTCTCCGAGTGCATATTCTCCGATATCTCCTGTAAGGTCATCATCTGTAACTATGCCTTCCTTAAGCGGAATCTGGATATCTGCAGACTCAGCAATGCACGCTTCCTTGGAATCGAAGTAAATCTTGTCAGCCATCTTGAATAATTCAGGGTCTATCTCGTTCATCTCAGCCGTATAAGAGCCTACACCGCTCACTACTGCCCCCTTCTTGACTCTCTTAGCATCGAATACCGGTTCCGTAGCAACTGTTACAACCACAATTACATCGGCACCATCTACAGCCTCATCAGCATCGCTATAAGCAACTATTTTAACTCCACTATCCTTAAATCTCTCGGACATCTCCGCAACAAACTTCTCAGTCTTAGCAAAGTCCCTAGCAACGATCCTTACCTCGTCTAGTTCACAGGCCGCAAGCATCGCCTCGAGCTGGCAGTCTGCCTGTCCACCAGTTCCGATAAGACAGCCAACCTTAGCATCTTTTCTTGCAAATAACCTAAACGCTGCACCCGATGCTGCTCCCGTACGGAACTTAGTGATAAAGCTTCCGTCCATAAGAGCGATAATCTCACCATTTGTATCATCCATCAGAAGCACCTGCCCTATAGTCGTTGCCTCACCACGTTCACGGTTTCCTGGAAATATATTGACAATTTTAATACCCGCTGCCCCGAGCTTTGAGCTATATGCCGGCATAAATGCAAAATTTCCTCTCCCCTCGTCAGCTGCGAGTACCTGACGAAGTGGAACCACAGCATTCCCACTAGAAAAAATCTTATATGCCTCGATATTAGAATCTATCGCATTGTTCATATCAAATACAGTTCTAATGTCTTTTTCATTAAGTAGTAACATTGCATCCTCCTTATTTTAGCTTTATTTCGGCAACGACAGGGTTGTGGTCACTGTTCTTGAAGCCAAGGTCCACTGTCTTGCAATAATTCATCTCAATATTTGATGAGTAAATCACTCCATCTATTACATAGTATTGAAACTTTAACTTATTGGCACCTTTGAGCGGTTTGTCAAGCGACCTACACGTAGGGATATTGCTATCCATAACGAAATTGAGCGAGGAATCATACTCGCTTATATCAATGATTCCAGCCTTCCACAAATTCTTATGAACTTTATACGCTTCTGTGTCAACATTGTTGAAACTCTGGTTAAAATCCCCAGCAGCTATGACATAATTCCCCTTATCAATTTCCTGCTTTAGCAATTTATTTAGCGCCTTGGTCTGTGCAACTTTTCCAGCACCAGAATCGTAAGCCTCCAAATGCAGATTAATGTATACAAGTTCCTTATCCGTACCTTTGACCTTCGTTCTCATCACAAGGAGGCACCGCTTAAGGTTTGCTGTCCTCTCTGGCCACTTAAATGACACAGGCAGGCTCATTCGCTTAGCTGTAGAAGCCTTAATAGTTGACATCGTAACAAGACCACTATCCATTTTGCCTAGAGGTGGAATTGGGTATGGTACAAACGCAGTCTTAAAATTTCTTGCATAGGAATATTCATTTCCTTCTACACTATTTCCAATTTGCGCGACTTGATTAATATAATATGAACGCTTTGAACTCTTATCTATCTCTTGTAGCATCGTAATGTCGGGAGATTCTTTGTTAATCTCATTTGTAATGGCCTTTAAGTTCTTCTTTACACGCTCCTCACTAGATGTAAAAACTGATTTCCCTCCATCCATAAAGAAGTCCGCATTGTCACCCAGTGCTCCAAATCCGATATTCCAAGTCATAACCTTAAGTGTATCACCTTGGCTAACTTCCTTCACGGATTTGCCATTTATAGTAAGACTCTCCACAGAAGCAGGCTTGTATTCAGTGGCAGTTAAATAGCCAATTAATCCTGCAAAACTAAGTAAACATATAAGTATGATTATAGTTATTACTTTGAATATTCTTTTAATTAAATTTAATGATGATTTATTAGGTAAATAATGAGTTGTATTGCTTCGCATATACAATTTTTCCTTCTTAATTTAGTATTAGATATTGCAAGTACTAAATACGATATTTTTGTTTTTACTATAATAGAATACCACATCTCTCTATCCTTTGAACATAAAAACAAGTATATACAATAGCATTGTTAGCACTCATTTAATCATTTATAAGAAAAAACAGGGGCGCATAGCGCCCCTGTCATTAGTTGTCTGGTGGTATTACCTCGTAATCTATGATTACTCAATAATCTCTGTAACTACTCCGGATCCTACTGTTCTTCCGCCTTCTCTGATAGCGAAACGTAGTCCCTCTTCGATAGCTACTGGTGTGATGAGCTCGATATCCATTACTACGTTATCTCCAGGCATGCACATCTCTGTACCTTCCGGTAGCTGTAGATCTCCTGTTACGTCTGTTGTTCTTAGGTAGAACTGTGGTCTGTATCCATTGAAGAATGGTGTGTGTCTTCCACCCTCTTCCTTCTTTAGTACGTATACCTGTCCCTTGAACTTTGTGTGTGGGTGAATTGAGCCTGGCTTCGAGAGTACCTGTCCTCTTTCGATTTCGTCTCTCTGTACTCCTCTGAGAAGTGCTCCGATGTTGTCTCCTGTTTCAGCTGCGTCAAGAGTCTTCTTGAACATCTCTACTCCAGTTACAACTACCTTTCTCTTCTCGTCGCTTAGACCTACGAGCTCTACCTCGTCTCCTGTCTTAAGCATTCCTCTCTCAACTCTTCCTGTTGCTACTGTTCCACGTCCTGTGATTGAGAATACGTCCTCGATTGGCATTAGGAATGCCTGGTCGTTTGCTCTCTGTGGCTCTGGAATGTATGTATCTACTGCTTCCATTAGCTCACAAACCTTATCTCCCCACTCGCTGCTTGGATCTTCTAGTGCCTTTAGTGCTGATCCTCTGATGATTGGTGTGTCGTCTCCTGGGAACTCATACTCGTCTAGTAGCTCTCTTACTTCCATCTCTACTAGGTCTAGTAGCTCCTCGTCATCTACCATGTCGCACTTGTTCAGGAATACGATGATGTATGGTACGCCTACCTGTCTAGATAGCAGGATGTGCTCTCTTGTCTGAGGCATTGGTCCATCTGTTGCTGCTACTACGAGGATCGCTCCGTCCATCTGAGCTGCTCCTGTAATCATGTTCTTTACATAGTCAGCGTGTCCTGGGCAGTCTACGTGTGCGTAGTGTCTGTTTGGTGTCTCATACTCTACGTGTGCAGATGAAATCGTGATTCCTCTTGCCTTCTCTTCTGGCGCCTTATCGATCTGGTCGAATGCTACGTCTGCTCCGAGTCCATATCTTGCGTGTAGAGTCTTTGTGATTGCTGCTGTTAGAGTTGTCTTACCGTGGTCAACGTGGCCGATTGTACCGATGTTGATATGTGGCTTGGTTCTCTCATACTTCTGCTTTGCCATGATAATTTCTCCTATTTAGAATTATTTGAAATAATTTTCTGTAAAATTTATATTCTCTCCGATAACTTCATTGAGATTATAGATTATTTTGCAACCTTCTCCTTCAAGCTCTCTGGTAGCTTGTCGAAGTGGTCAAACTGCATTACGTATACACCACGACCCTGTGTCTTAGAACGTAGGTCTGTAGCATATCCGAACATCTCGGATAGTGGAACGAATCCTCTTACGACAGCAGCACCATTGTTGATGTCAGATCCTTCGATAGATCCTCTTCTTGAGCTGATGTCACCGATGATGTCTCCCATGTTGTTCTCAGGTACAGTAACCTCTACCTTGAAGATTGGCTCTAGTAGAACTGGCTTTGCCTTCTTGCAAGCTTCCTTGAATCCCATAGTAGCTGCAATCTTGAATGCCATCTCGGATGAGTCTACTTCGTGGTAAGAACCGTCGTATAGATCTACACCAACGTCTACTAGCTGGTAGCCTGCAACAGGTCCGTTCTGCATTGCTGCTTCCATTCCCTCCTGAATCTTAGGGATGTATTCCTTAGGAATAGCACCACCTGTGATGGAGTTCTTGAACTCGAATCCAGCGCCTGCTTCTCTTGGGTATAGTCTGAACTTAACGTGTCCGTACTGACCAGAACCACCGGACTGCTTCTTGTGCTTGTAATCTTCATCAACTTCAACGGTAATAGTCTCTTTGTAGGATACCATTGGCTTACCTACGTTAGCCTCTACCTTGAACTCTCTGAGAAGTCTGTCAACGATGATTTCTAGGTGAAGCTCACCCATTCCAGCGATGATAGTCTGTCCAGTCTCTGGATTAGTGTATGTTCTGAATGTTGGATCCTCTTCAGCCAGCTTAGCGAGAGCGATACCCATCTTCTCCTGACCAGCTTTGGTCTTAGGTTCGATAGCGATCTCAATTACTGGATCTGGGAATTCCATAGACTCGAGAATGATTGGTTTCTTCTCGTCACAGAGTGTATCTCCAGTTGTAGTCTGCTTTAGACCTACAGCTGCAGCGATGTCTCCTGAGTAAACCTTCTCGATTTCTTCTCTGTGGTTAGCGTGCATCTGCAGGATTCTTCCGATTCTCTCACGCTTACCCTTAGTTGCATTGTATACGTATGAACCAGTCTCAAGTGTTCCAGAGTATACTCTGAAGAACGCGAGCTTTCCTACGTATGGGTCTGCTACAATCTTGAACGCAAGTGCCGAGAATGGCTCCTTGTCGCTTGCGTGTCTTACATCCTCTTCCTCTGTATCAGGGTTACACCACCGATTGAAGGAATGTCTGTAGGTGCTGGCATGTAGTCAACTACACCGTCTAGCATCATCTGAACACCCTTATTCTTGTATGCAGATCCGCAGAATACAGGGAAAATATTTCCTGCGATTGTCTCTCTTCTGATAACTGTCTTGAGCTCCTCGATTGAGATTTCCTCTCCCTCGAGATACTTCATAGTTAGCTCTTCATCGAGCTCAGCAACAGCCTCGATCATCTTGTCATGCCAAGCCTGTGCTTCTCCCTTCATGTTCTCTGGGATTTCTACGATTGCGAACTCCTTACCTGTAGCGTCGTTCTTATCATAAATCTCAGCCTTCATCTCAATAAGGTCGATAATTCCCTCAAACATGTTCTCAGAACCGATTGGAATCTGAACAGGTACAGCATTAGCTCTTAGTCTATCATGAATAGTATCGATTACGTGGAAGAAGTTAGCTCCTAGGATGTCCATCTTGTTAACGAAGATCATTCTTGGAACGTTATACTTCTCAGCCTGTCTCCATACTGTCTCGGACTGAGGCTCAACACCTTCCTTAGCACTTAGTACCATTACCGCACCGTCAAGTACACGTAGTGATCTCTCTACCTCAACAGTAAAGTCAACGTGTCCAGGTGTGTCGATAATGTTAATTCTTGTGCCGTTCCACTGAGCGGTTGTAGCAGCAGAGGTAATTGTAATACCACGCTCCTGCTCCTGAGCCATGAAGTCCATGGTAGCAGCACCGTCATGAGTCTCACCGATCTTATGAGTCTTTCCTGTGTAATAAAGGATTCTCTCGGTAGTTGTTGTCTTACCGGCATCGATATGAGCCATAATTCCAATATTTCTGGTATTTTCTAGAGTAAATTGTCTAGCCATAAATCCTCCTTCCTGCTTTTATCTAATCTCTGTCAGGTGTGTCATCTCAGATTACCACCTGTAGTGTGCAAACGCCTTATTAGCCTCAGCCATCTTATGAGTATCTTCTTTTCTCTTCACAGATGCACCTGTGTTGTTAGAAGCGTCCATAAGCTCATGAGCTAGTCTCTCAGCCATAGTTCTCTCACCTCTAAGTCTTGTGAACTTTGTGAGCCAACGTAGAGCTAGAGTCTGTCTTCTCTCTGGTCTAACTTCGATAGGAACCTGATAGTTTGCACCACCGACTCTTCTTGCTTTAACTTCTAGTACAGGCATGATGTTGCTCATTGCCTTCTCAAATACTTCCAGCGGTTCTTCGCCAGTGGATTCCTTAATCTGGTCAAATGCATCATAAACGATTGCCTGGGCTACACCCTTCTTACCGTCTAGCATGATGCTGTTAATCAGCTTTGAAACCACTACGCTACCGTATACTGGATCTGGAAGTACTTCTCTCTTTGGTACGTTACCTTTTCTTGGCACTTCTCTTCCCTCCTTAGGTTCACGGGGTACTCGGCCTGTTTCTGTCGCTGGCCGTGTGCGCCTTAATATCATATATTAAGGACAATATCCCGAAATCAATTACTTCTTAGGTCTCTTTGCTCCATACTTGGAACGTCCCTGACCACGACCCGATACGCCAGCAGCGTCAAGTGTTCCTCTAACGATGTGATATCTCACACCAGGGAGGTCCTTAACTCTTCCGCCTCTGATTAGTACAACACTGTGCTCCTGTAGGTTGTGACCGATTCCAGGAATATATGCTGTTACTTCGATACCGTTAGTCAAGCGAACTCTGGCAACTTTTCTTAGCGCCGAGTTAGGCTTCTTAGAGTTACAGTCTTAACTGCAACGCATACTCCCCTCTTCTGAGGCGAATTTACATCAGTAAGAGTCTTCTTAAGGTTGTTCATGTTCTTACCAAGAGCTGGGGAACCCGACTTCTTAACTGCACTCTTTCTGCCCTGACGAACTAATTGGTTAATAGTAGGCATTATTGTCTCCTTTCTTATAAAATTTAACTCATTCAAAACAGCAGCGACCATATAGACAGTCTCCGCGTAGTATATTGAACTTATACATTATAACAGCCGATGCACTGAATTGTCAATGCATCGGCTTATTGTCATACGCGATTAATTTGTATCCTTTGCGGGTCAATATTGCCTAGCTTTATTCCTCAATGCCATCATAAAGTGGTGTCGACTGAGGCTGAACATGAACTGATGGCATCTTGAGAACCATGTTCTCGTCATCGTAGCTTGAGTTCATAAGAGGCTCATTTTCACCGTAATCAACGTCAACTGCAGCGTAACGCTTCATACCAGTTCCTGCAGGGATTAGCTTACCGATCATAACGTTCTCCTTGAGTCCGTCTAGGTGGTCAGTCTTACCCTTAACCGCAGCGTCTGTTAGGACACGAGTAGTCTCCTGGAATGATGCGGCAGATAGGAACGAGCTTGTAGCAAGAGCTGCCTTGGTGATACCAAGAAGCTGACGCTCATATGTAGCTGGTTCGCCCTCTTCTGGGTCAATTTCAGCATTTGCAATATTAATCTCATTGATACTGTACATGCTGCCAGGTAGCAGGCTAGTGTCTCCAGCCTTTTCAACCTTGTACTTAGATAGCATCTGAGATGCGATAACCTCAACATGCTTGTCGTTGATATCTACACCCTGCTGTCTGTATACTCTCTGAACCTCACGTAGCAAGTATTCGTATACTCCCTGAACGCCGAGGATTCTCATTACATCATGTGGATCAAGAGGTCCCTTTGTAATCTGACCACCTGCCTTGACAGTGTCGCCAACCTTTACATTGAGTCTTGAACCATAGGAGATAATATATTCGCGGTTTCCATCTTCCTCCTTAACGATAACACTAGTTCTGTTGTCGTCAGTTGGCTCGATAGATACAACCTCTCCATCTCCCTCACAGATTTCAGCAAGTCCCTTAGGCTTTCTAGCCTCGAACAGCTCCTCAACTCTTGGGAGACCCTGTGTGATATCGCTTCCAGCTACACCACCTGTATGGAACGTTCTCATAGTCAGCTGTGTACCCGGTTCACCGATAGACTGAGCAGCAATGATACCAACAGTCTCACCCGGAAGAACTGCTGTGCCTGTAGCGAGTTTTTGCCATAGCACTTAGCACAAACTCCATGATCCGCCTGACAAGTCATAACAGATCTAATCTTAACTACCTCAACACCAGCAGCCTCGATTGCTTCTGCAACGTCATCTTCGATGAAGTCCCCTTCAGCGGCGAGAACTTCACCAGTCTCAGGGTGCACAACAGAGTCTGTTACGAATCTGCCTGCAATTCTCTGTGCTAATGGCTCAATTACTTCCTTGCCATCTGTGAATGCCTTGATTTCAACGCCTTCAACTGATCCACAATCGTCCTCTGTAACGATTACGCTATGCGAAATATCTACAAGTCTTCTTGTTAGGTATCCGGAGTCAGCCGTACGAAGCGCAGTATCCGCAAGACCCTTACGAGCACCATTTGAGGAAATGAAGTACTCCAGGATAGATAGACCTTCACGGAAGTTCGCTTTGATAGGAATCTCTACCGTGTGTCCCGTCGCGTTAGCCATAAGTCCTCTCATACCGCCAACCTGGCTGATCTGAGATTTGTTACCTCTGGCTCCAGAGCTCGCCATGATGAACAGGTTGTTGAGAGGTCCTAGGGAATCCATCAGAGCATCAGCAACCTGATCAGTTGCATCCTTCCACGTCTTGATTATTCTGTCGTAACGCTCTCTATCTGTCATCAGACCACGTCTGTACGCAGCCTCGAACTTGTCTACCTGCTTATCAGCAGCTGCAACGATTTCAGCCTTTTCCTCAGGAACCTCCATGTCGGATACACTGATTGTAACAGCAGCCTTAGTTGAGTAGTGGTAACCTATGCTCTTTACATAATCGAGCATAAGAACAGTTCTTGTATTGCCGTGCTTCTTGAAGCACTTGTCGATGATAACACCGAGTTTCTTCTTGTCGCAGAGAAAGTCTACCTCGAGTGAATACGGATCTTCGTCTCTATTTACAAAGCCCATATCCTGAGGAGTCCCTGGTTGAAGATAAATCTACCTACTGTAGACTCTACTAGCTTTCCTGGATCTCCAGGGAACGCATGTCTTCTAACCTTAACCTTTGCGTGAATTCCTACAGCATGGTTTCTATATGCCATAAGCATCTCATCAAGATCAGCAAAGCACTTGCCATCACCCTTTTCATTCTCAAGATTACGAGCCTCTGTACCCTCGTGTGTGAGGTAGTAACTTCCGAGGATCATGTCCTGAGTAGGAATAGTGATAGGTGAACCATCCTTAGGCGCAAGGATATTGTTAACTGATAGCATGAGGAATCTAGCCTCTGCCTGCGCCTCTACCGATAGAGGTACGTGAACCGCCATCTGGTCTCCGTCGAAGTCGGCGTTAAACGCTGTACAAACCAGCGGATGAAGCTTAATAGCCTTACCCTCTACTAGAACTGGCTCGAAAGCCTGGATTCCAAGTCTGTGCAGTGTCGGAGCACGGTTAAGAAGTACCGGATGATCCTTGATTACGTAGTCGAGAACGTCCCAAACCTCGGACTTCATCTTCTCAACCATCGTCTTTGCACTCTTAATGTTATGCGCAAGCTCCTGCTCTACAAGCTCCTTCATGATGAATGGCTTGAACAGTTCTAGCGCCATCGTCTTAGGAAGTCCGCACTGATAGAACTTCAGTTCAGGTCCTACTACGATTACAGAACGTCCTGAGTAGTCAACACGCTTACCGAGCAGGTTCTGACGGAAACGTCCCTGCTTACCCTTCAGCATGTCGGATAGTGACTTAAGCTGTCTACCAGCAGCACCAGTTACAGCTCTTCCTCTTCTGCCGTTATCTATTAGAGAGTCAACCGACTCCTGAAGCATTCTCTTCTCGTTTCTAACGATGATGTCAGGAGCTCCGAGCTCGAGTAGCTTCTTAAGTCTGTTGTTTCTGTTGATAACTCTTCTGTATAGGTCATTAAGGTCAGATGTAGCAAATCTGCCACCCTCAAGCTGAACCATAGGTCTCAGATCTGGTGGAATTACAGGAACTACATCGAGAATCATCCACTCAGGTCTGTTTCCAGACTGCTTAAGTGCCTCGATAACCTCGAGTCGCTTAACTAGACGAATTCTCTTCTGGCAGTTGCCTTTTTAAGCTGTTCGCGGAGAAGTTCAGTTTCCTCATCAACTTCGATGTTCTCGAGAAGCGTCTTGATAGCTTCTGCCCCCATCGCTGCTTCAAAGTTCTTACCATAAATCTCACGAGCTTCGTTGTACTGATTCTCCTCGATGATCTGCTTGTACTCAAACGGAGTCTCTCCTGGATCAGTTACGACATATGCTGCAAAATACAGCACTCTCTCTAGCTGTTTTGGAGTGATATCGAGTACGAGTCCTATCCTTGAAGGAATTCCCTTGAAGTACCAGATATGAGAAACAGGGCTAACAAGCTGAATGTGTCCCATTCTCTCTCTTCTTACCTTGGACTTCGTTACTTCAACTCCGCAGTAAGGGCACACAATGCCCTTAAAGCGAATCTTGTTGTATTTACCACAAGAGCACACCCAATCCTTAGTAGGTCCGAAAATCTTCTCACAGAAGAGTCCGTCACGTTCAGGTTTGAGAGTTCTGTAGTTGATAGTCTCAGGCTTTGTTACCTCACCATGAGACCACTCAAGCATCTTCTCTGTTGAAGCCAACTTGATCTGTAGGGATTCAAAATTTCTAAGATCTTGATTGTTATCGTTTTTAGTCATGTTTCCCCCTTAATTATTCATCAATAGCTTCGTCGCTTGTGCCAATTATCTCGTCAAGGCTTACCAGTTCTGGCTCCTCGTCGTCATCTAGCACCTCTGGAACATCTTCATCAACACCAAGTGCCGCTGTCAATGTATCTAGAATACTTAAATCTGGCTCTTCATCGAAGTCTGCCTCTTCATCAAACTCATCGTTCTCAGCCTGTCTTGCACGTAGCTCCTCTTCCTGCTCACGCTCACGCTCATGCATAGCCTCTGTACGTCTATCAGCTTCCTTGAGCATACGATCTACTGAAGCAGGCTCATCAAACTCGGATGTATCCTTTAGCTTGATTTCCTGGTTATCGCCAGACATTACTCTAACGTCGAGTGATAGTGCCTGTAATTCCTTGATGAGTACCTTGAAGGACTCTGGGATACCAGGCTTTGGAATATTGTTGCCCTTAACGATTGCCTCGTAAGTCTTAACACGTCCGATGATATCGTCAGACTTAACTGTTAGTATCTCCTGAAGCGTATAAGCAGCTCCATAAGCCTCGAGTGCCCATACCTCCATCTCTCCAAATCTCTGTCCACCGAACTGAGCCTTACCACCGAGCGGCTGCTGAGTTACTAGTGAGTAAGGACCTGTACTTCTAGCGTGAATCTTGTCATCTACAAGGTGGTGCAGCTTGAGCATGTACATGTATCCAACAGTTACCGGATTATCGAAGTACTCACCGGATCTTCCATCTCTAAGTCTGAGTTTACCAGTCTTAGGGTGACCGCAGTCATCTAGCATATTGATTACGTCAATCTCGCTAGCTCCGTCAAATACCGGTGTAGAAATATACCAGCCCTTTGTCTTGGCAGCGAGTCCCAGATGAACCTCGAGTACCTGTCCAACGTTCATTCGGGAAGGTACTCCCAGAGGGTTAAGCATTACCTGCAATGTCTCGCCATCTTCCTTGAACGGCATATCCTCTTCAGGAAGAATTCTGGAAATTACACCCTTGTTACCGTGACGACCAGCCATCTTATCTCCGACGTTGATCTTTCTCTTAGTAACTATGTAAACTCTTACGATCTTATTTACTCCTGGTGGGAGTTCAGAGCTGTTCTCTCTTGTAAATTCTCTTACATCGATGACAATACCCGTCTCACCGTGCGGAACCTTGAGAGATGTGTCTCTTACTTCCTTGGACTTCTCACCGAAGATCGCACGAAGCATTCTAACCTCTGCAGTTAAATCTGTCTCGCTCTTAGGTGTCAGCTTTCCTACAAGGATGTCAGAAGACTTAACCTCTGCACCTATTCTGATGATTCCGTTCTCATCAAGCTCCTTGAGAGCTTCTTCGCTGAGGTTAGGAATATCTCTTGTAATCTCTTCTGGTCCAAGCTTTGTATCACGAGCTTCACACTCGTACTTAACTATGTGTAGTGATGTTAGAACATCATCCATGAGGAGTCTCTCGTTGAGGATAATAGCGTCCTCGTAGTTGTAGCCTTCCCATGTCATAAATCCGATTAATAGGTTCTTACCTAGCGAAATCTCACCGAGGTTAGTCGACGGTCCGTCTGCTAGAACCTCGCCAGCTTCAACATGCTCTCCGCATGCAACTATAGGTCTCTGGTTGATGCAAGTACCCTGGTTGGATCTCTTGAACTTGAGCAGCTTATACTCTTCGAGCTCACCATTATCGTCTCTACGCACCTTAACAAACTGCGCATCAACAAACTCGACAGTACCAGCTGTCTTTGCAAGTAGAACAGCTCCCGAGTCACAAGCAGCCTTATACTCAATTCCAGTTCCAACGTATGGAGCCTCTGTAACTAGTAGAGGAACAGCCTGTCTCTGCATGTTAGATCCCATCAGAGCACGGTTCGCGTCGTCATTCTCAAGGAACGGAATCATTGCAGTTGCAACGGATACTACCTGCTTAGGGGAAACGTCCATATAATCGACGCTTTCTTTTTTAGCAAGTGTAATCTCTCCCTTAACTCCTCTTACAGCAACCTTGTTGTTTACGAAGCGACCTTCTGCATCGAGCGGTTCGTTAGCCTGAGCTACGATCATCAGCTCCTCGTCATCTGCGGATAGGTAATCAACCTGCTTAGTTACGACGCCGGTCTCCTTATCAACCTTGCGGTAAGGAGTTTCAATAAATCCATACTCATTGATGATGCCGTAAGTTGTGAGGGATCCGATAAGTCCAATGTTAGGACCTTCAGGCGTCTCAACCGGGCACATTCTACCGTAATGCGTATAGTGAACGTCACGCACCTCGAATCCAGCTCTTTCTCTCGAAAGACCGCCAGGTCCAAGTGCGGAAAGCCTTCTCTTGTGAGTTAGCTCTGCAAGAGGGTTGTTCTGGTCCATAAACTGCGATAGCTGTGAGCTTCCAAAGAACTCCTTAACTGCTGCAGTTACAGGCCTAATGTTGATAAGCTGCTGAGGAGTTGCATTCTCAGTAGTCATTCTCTCCCTAACGGATCTCTCCATTCTTGCAAACCCAATACGGAACTGATTCTGAAGTAGCTCGCCAACCGATCTAAGTCTACGGTTTCCGAGGTGATCGATATCATCAGTCTCACCTATTCCATAGCTTAGATTGAGGAAATAGCTCACTGAAGCGATGATATCATCGTGTACGATATGCTTAGGCGAAAGTTCATTCTTTCGGTTAGCAATAGCTGCCTTTAAGCATCCTCGTCTCCATTCGCCTCTTCTATAATCTCCATCAGAACAGGGTAGTAAACCTTCTCTGATAGCTTGTATGGAGCAAGGTCAAGGTCGATATACTTAGTTGGGTCAACGAAGTTATTACCGATAACCTTAACTACCTCATCATCCTCAGTCTTGCTGTTAACATATGCATAAGCAACACCGGCATCTTCAATCTCCATAGCTCTCTTGCGGGAGATGAACTCTCCCTTTTCAACGAGAACTTCACCAGTTGCTGGGTCTACAATCTGCTCAGCAGCAACAGTCTCAACTAGTCTGTTGTGAATACCGAGCTTCTTGTTGTATTTATATCTACCAACCTTTGCAAGATCGTATCTACGCGCGTCAAATAGAAGCGAGTTAACCATAGACCTAGCATTCTCAACAGTTGGAGGATCTCCAGGTCTGAGCCTCTTGTATATTTCTTTAACACCATCATCTGCATTCTTAGTGCTATCCTTCTCAAATGTTCTTAAAAGAGCAGGATTATCACCGAAGGTGTCGATAATTTCTTCATTGGAACCGAGCCCCATCGCTCTTAAGAACGATGTGAGCGGAAGCTTTCTAGTTCTATCTACTCTTACGTAGAGAACGCCAGCTGAATCAGTTTCATACTCGAGCCAAGCTCCCCTGTTCGGGATAATAGTCGAAGAATAAAGCTTGTTGTTCGACTTATCCGTATCAAACTCAAAATACGGTCCTGGAGATCTTACGAGCTGTGTTACAATAGCTCTCTCCGCACCGTTGTATATGAATGTGCCTTTTTCTGTCATCAATGGGAAATCTCCCATGAAAACATCTTGTTCCTTGATTTCAAGAGTCTCCCTGTTTATCAATCTAACCTTGACCGTCAGAGATGTAGCGTAAGTGGCGTCACGCTCCTTGCATTCCTCCTGATCGTATTTAGGTGTATCTGAGAAGGAGTAGTCAGCGAACTCTAGGCTCAAAGTATTGGTGGTATCTCTGATTGGAGATACATCTTCCAGAACTTCGGCTAGTCCTTCTTCGACAAACCAATTGTATGACTCGGTCTGGATATCAATGAGGTTTGGCATCACGCAAACTTCGTTGATCTTCGCGAAAGTCATACGTTCTTTCCTTCCAACTTTTACAGGTTTTGGCATGTTATCACTCCTTGTTATTTAAGAAAAAACGTCTCCATAGCAACTTACTATTATAGAGTAAGATTGTAAATATTTCAAGCTTCCAGTTGTGCATATTATGCATTTTTTGTAATTTTTCGTACTGAGTCTGCTGGAAAACTACAAAAAACACATAATCTTGCCCTTTGCCGCATATGCACTACTCGATGTTGAGAAGTCGGATTTTGCAGCGGAAACTAGCCCTTCTAAATAGCAAGAATTGGGCTCCCGAAATCAGGAGCCCAATCCAAGATTGTTGTGCTATTTAATTACTTAAGCTCTACTGTAGCTCCAACTGCCTCAAGTGCTTCCTTAAGTGCGTTAGCTTCGCCAGCTTCGATGTTCTCCTTAACGTTAGCAGGTGCTCCATCAACAAGCTCCTTAGCTTCCTTAAGTCCAAGACCTGTAGCTTCTCTAACTGCCTTGATAACCTTAATCTTCTGGTCTCCAGCGCTAGCTAGAACTACTGTGAACTCTGTCTGCTCCTCAGCAGCCTCTCCGCCACCTGCAGCAGGTGCTGCAACTACAGCTGCAGCTGCAGATACTCCGAACTCCTCTTCACAAGCCTGAACGAGCTCGTTGATCTCAAGAATGGTCATACCCTTTAGGGCTTCAATGATCTGATTCTTATCCATTTTATTTCTCCTTTTGTCTAAATTTGCTGAAATATCAGCGTCTCGATACACCGATTAATCGGTAAAATTTCTAAAAAATGTTAGCTACTAATAGCTTATGCCTCAGCAGTCTCTCCTGCTGGAACTGCACCCTCATCAGCGATTGCCTTGAATGTTCTAACAAGCTGCGATACTGGCGACTGGATGCTTCCCATGAAACGAGCGATAAGCTCTTCTCTTGATGGGATATCTGCAAGTGCTTCAACCTGCTTAGCGTCATAAACTGAGCCATCAACGTATCCGCCCTTGAATGACATCTTGTTGTACTGCTTCATAGCCTTCTTAAGAAGTCTAGCAGAAGATGTTGCATCCTCTTCGCAGAATGCGAATGCGCTAGATCCCTTTAGAGCTTCGCCAAGTCCTTCGTACTCAGTTCCGGCGATAGCACGCTTTACAAGTGTGTTCTTGTATACAGTTAGGTTCACGCCGTTCTCTCTAAGAGTCTTTCTTAGTTCGTCAGCCTGAGCTACTGTAATTCCAAGATAGTCTACAACTACAACCGAGATGGATTTGTCAAATTTTGCCTTAATCTCATCGATAATTAGCTGTTTTGCGTTCTTTGCTTCTACAGACATTTGGTCTCCTTTCTTGAGCACTGTTGTACCCATAATTGTGGTTTAACCTATTCGGTCTTGTGTGCTAATACCAAGTACGGTACAAATAACCCCGCTGAGAGACAGCGGGGAACAAATTTATGTTTGTACCTCGGTGGGATATTAAGCTTTCGCTCCCACTGTCTACGGTTGATATTCGATTATTAACACCGGCCGACTATTAGCTTAGGGATGCTGTGCTAATCTTAACTCCAGGTCCCATTGTCGATGTAACAGTAACGCTCTTGAAGTACTGACCCTTAGCAGCTGCTGGCTTAGCCTTAGCAACAACCTGGATTAGAGCGTTAGCGTTTTCAACTAGCTGCTCCTCAGTGAATGAGCACTTACCGATAATTACATGGATAATGTTAGCCTTGTCAAGACGGTACTCTACCTTACCTGCTTTGATCTCCTCAAGTGCCTTCTGCACGTCCATTGTTACAGTGCCTGACTTAGGGTTTGGCATAAGTCCCTTAGGACCGAGAACCTTACCTAGACGTCCTACAACGCCCATCATGTCCGGTGTAGCAACTACTGAATCAAAGTCGAACCAGTTTTCCTTCTGGATCTTTTCTGCAAGATCCTCTGCGCCTACATAATCTGCACCAGCTGCCTCTGCCTCTTCAGCCTTAGCACCCTTAGCAAAAACAAGAACCTTCTTGCTCTTACCTGTTCCGTGCGGAAGTACAGTTGCGCCTCTAACCTGCTGGTCTGCGTGTCTTCCGTCTACACCTAGACGAATGTGCATCTCAACAGTCTCATCGAACTTCGCATTAGCAAAGCTCTTTACGTTCTTTACAGCTTCTGCAACATCATAAGTCTGTGTCTTGTCGAACGACTCCATGATTGCGCTGTATCTTTTGCTTTTCTTAGCCATAAATCCTCCTTGTGGTTCTATCGACATCTCTTAAAAATGTCTCCCACTGATTACTCTGTTACAGTAACTCCCATGCTGCGAGCAGTACCCTTGATCATATCAGTAGCTGCCTCAAGTGTAGCCGCATTGAGATCCTGCATCTTAGTCTTCGCAATTTCCTCTGCCTGAGCATATGTAATCGATGCAACCTTTGTCTTGTTAGGTTCGCCCGACGCCTTATCAATGCCTGCTGCCTTCTTGATAAGTACTGCTGCTGGCGGAGTCTTGCACACGAATGTGAATGATCTGTCTGTGTAAACTGTGATTACAACTGGAATGATCATTCCCTGCTGATCCTGAGTCTTAGCATTGAACTGCTTACAGAAGTCCATGATGTTAACACTCTTCTGACCTAGGGCAGGTCCAACTGGTGGTGCTGGTGTTGCTCCTCCTGCAGGGATCTGAAGCTTAATATAGCCGTCGATCTTCTTTGCCATCTTATTCTCCTTTCTCTGAGACTATAGCTCCCAGTTAGTTAAGTTTTCCCACCTGCGAGAACTCGAGCTCTACAGGTGTATCTCTACCGAACATCGATACCTTCGCCTTAACAATCTGCTTATCAGGACTGATATCCTCAACGATACCCATCTGACCCTCGAAAGGTCCACCGATAATACGAATTGTGTCGCCAGTCTCAACATCCAGGTCGATGCGCATTTTCTCAACGCCCATCCTAACCACTTCTTCTTTAGTTAGTGGAATAGGATCCGAACCGTGACCCACGAACCCTGTAACACCCTCTGTGTTGCGCACTAGATACCAGGTCTCGTTGTTGACAATCATCTTGATGACTACATAACCAGGATAAAGCTTTCTAGTCTTGACCTTTCTCTGGCCATTCTTAATCTCGACTCTATCCTCAGTAGGAATGGTAACCTCGAGGATGAGATCCTGCATTCCTCTGTACTCTACCATCTTCTCGATGTTAGTCTTAACCTTGTTCTCATAACCAGAATACGTATGGATTACGTACCACTTAGCGGTACCATCGCCACGTAGACCTTCGCCCTCAAGTGGTGACAGCGTTGTGCCGCCCGTATTCAAGTTTTCGGTCTTCTCTGTCATGTATATCTCCTTCTAGCCTATTTCGATAGCGTAATTCCGAGAAGCTTCTTGAGCACTGCTAAGAAGCCTGTATCCATCCCCCAGAACAACAGGGAGAAGAAGATGCACACACCAAAAACAACTACAGTATCCTTGGTCAGTTCCGCTCTCGTCGGCCATACTACTTTGGCCATCTCCTGTTTAACACCAGTGAAATATCCAATGATGCCCTTACGCTCTTTGCGCTGTTCCGGTTTGCTGGTCTTATTCTCTATTTTAGTATCCTTGCCATCTCTGGATATGGTTTCATTGTTGTTTGCCATGATGTTCCCTCGACTACTTAGTCTCCTTGTGGAGTGTTTCCTTACCGCAGAACTTGCAGAACTTTCTAAGCTCAATTCTATCAGGATTGTTCTTCTTGTTCTTAGTTGTGTTGTAGTTTCTCTGCTTGCACTCTGTGCATGCTAGTGTAATCTTGTTTCTCAAGGTGATGACCTCCTTTGCAAATATATATGTAAGCTTATTGCTTCTCTCAACTCAAAAGCCAGAGCCTGCCTCGCAAGCTCTGTCGTGAATTCATAAAGTAGCCTTATAATAATACGCTGTGCAGATGTCAATGTCAAGCATTTACTTGATATTTAATGCTGTACAAGCACTAAATATATTAGGCTAAAAGTCCCTGCTGCGTCTAACCGCATACATCATTATGGCTACTGCATTAGATGCATTAAGAGAATTGATGCTGCCCTTCATAGGAATTGAAATCGAAAGGTCGCACTTCTCCTTGACGAGTCTACTGATACCCTTGCCTTCATTTCCTATAACTAGGGCAATTGCCCCCTTCATCACACCTGCTGTCTCATAATATGACTCTCCGTCCATATCTACAGCTGCCACCCATACGCCCTGCGCCTGTAGCTCTTCTATAGTGCGAGATATATTGGTTACTCTCGCAACAGGCATGCGTTCTAGTGCTCCTGCTGAAGTCTTAGCCACGGTACTTGTAAGCCCACAAGCATTGCGCTTAGGAATTATAACTCCATGAGCATTAGCGCACTCTGCTGTCCTGATAATCGCACCAAGGTTGTGTGGATCAGAAATCTCATCGAGCACCATGATAAATGGCGGTTCATTACTGTCTGCTGCTCGTTCCATGATCTCTTCAACTGTTGAATATGAGTATGCAGATATCTCCGCTGCCACGCCTTGATGCTTCTCACCTGGTGCCATTCTATTCAGCACTATTCTAGGTACTGTATCCACTACTATACCTGCGTCCTTAGCCATCGCTCTGATTTTTACGACGGAACCCTCAGCTCCTGCCGCCATGTAGATCTTCTCGATCTCACGGCCGCTCTTGATCGCTTCGATTACTGGGTTGCGGCCGGCTATCAGATTTGCGGCTGGAGCGCTCTGTGCCTCGGCAAAGCTGCCGCCACGGTTGTTCCATTCGTTATTGTGATACGTATTTCTGTAATTATCTCGCGGGCGGCTGCTTGAATTTCTGCTACGCTGCGAATTCCCGTAGTTCCCCGAATTGCCGGAATGCTGCGAGTTTGTATAGCTATTTGCATGAGCATTGCTACGTTTAGGTTTAGCAGCATATCCGCCTGCGCTTCCGCGAAACTCTTCGTCACCATCATCATAAGGTCTAAAAGCAGCTTTCCCTCTCTCCGCACGCCTCTGGTATACTCCATGTGCATCGCGTCTATTCTTGCCACGAGCACCAGTTTTCTTTTTATCTGTTCTTGCCATTATTAATTCACATCCTATCTTTAAGCATGACTATTATTATATGTTACTCGAATTAGTCCTAATCGTCTAGGAGTCTTTTTCTCTGTTGTTTCATATACGGAAGCACACACACAATGCTTGTAGCCATAGTTTCTTCCTAATCTTTTTCGCTTGCTATACTCCTAGTTCATAAGTGCTAAAGTGAATTTGCCTACTTGATTCTACACACTTTGTCCAATTGTACTAGCAGAATCTATTACTGCCACCCAGTATACTTGCTAGGATGCGGTCTTGTCGGTAGATAGTCTTCGAGTTCATACTCTTTGGCATACTTGAGTTTGAGAAAGTATTCAACCGCTAATACTATTGAAAATTCTAAAGCAACTAATAGTATGCAAATAAATAACGTTAGTTCATCTGCATCTGAATTAATTACAATGCTTTTTATGAATAGCATGATTGCAATGAATGAACCAGACCCCAAATATCTCATTGTTTTGGTGCCTATATCTTTGTTTTTTTGATAGAAGCCCTTTCCAATTCTTTTTTTAACAACGATAATAGTCACAGCAATTGTTATTACAATTATTGCCACTAAAAAGCATATTGATGTTAGTAGACTTATTTGTACCTCTTCCCACGAAAAAAAACTTAACATTAAAAGAGACGTATGTAATACAAATCCCGTATACTGCCATGCCTCAGCCGCATACATGCTCTTACCTGGTTCTTCATTAAACGCCTTTAAATATTTTCTACGCAACCACATCGAAAATACAAATGTTATTATAGAAAATATAACTCCAACGATATACAACACACTTTCACCAGATGTCTTATCAGATGACACTATATAGAATATTGTGTAAAAAACAAATGTTAATGTAGTTAAAAACGGCATCGCAATTAACGGATACTCAATCGGTCTTATAATATTATGATTCGCTATAAAACTTGCTATCTTTTCTTTGCTTTCCATTTCACTTTCTTTCATCAAAAATCATTTAAGCTTTTTAATCTGCCTATGAGTTATTCCAAAAGACAGGCAAACAACACTAAATTTACTATCTTTTATAGAATGTTTTTAAATAACTCATCTCTCATATCGTACTTATTGGCAAAATACAGTTTATATATATGCTCTATGAGCGATCTTGATAGCCATATCGTTGTATAAGTTTCCAAAATAATGATAATAACTGAAAATATAGTTATATGCCCTCTTATGGCTAATAGAAAAATAATAGAAAATACCATATATTCTAGTCCTTTAGATATGTCTCTTTCATTTTCGAAAGGTCTTTTTAATACCATCATTATCTTCTATTGCACTTAAAAATTCGTTTTCTTTCAAAAATAAATGATATCACTATTTGCAAAAAAACAATTATTACTAGCATTAAGATATTTATGCCTCTGTAAAGACCTCTAAAACCACCTATAAACATCAGATCAATAATTATCAGAAGAAAACCTATTGAAATAATTTGGTACACCTTGCTTTGTGGAGCAGCTGCTGAATATAACTTCACTCCAAAGCAGAACTTTGATATCACCATCCAGATTGCAGTAATAGCCATCTGTGTAGCAAATATACACCTTACAACAAAATCGCTCCATTGTACTGCATTTGAAATAGAAAAAATTAAGCACATTACTAATATCAAACACAAACTGATTTTCGCAGACTTGTCTTTTTGCGCTTTTCTTTTTCCCTTTTCTGTCATTACTGAGCCTTTCCCTGAAACGAAATTCTTTATGGCTTGGTCATTGTATTTCTTAAGCATAGTATCGCGATGCTCCTATTTCAAGTTCTGCCTAAAGGCGTGTTTATAGTGCTTTGATTATCATTTCCATCCTGTATACGGACCATGATTAGGTCTGGTAGGCAAATACTCTTCAAGTCCATAACGTTCTGCATATTTTAGTTTAAGATAATATATAAGTGATAGAGCTGAAGATGACGTTACTAGCATAATTGACATAATTCCATATCCAATTCCCGTAAAATTCATTTTGATAAATTGAAAAATAATTATACATATTGCTATCCCTATCGCTGAGGAAATAAACGCAATTATTTTTTTATTAATTATGTTTTTTCTATGCAAATAATGCCCTCTCTTTATATTTAGTTTTACACGGACATATGTACTCGCAACAGTAACACCAGCAACCAAAATAGTAAATCCTATTGCACTTGGAACTTTTTTCGCACCATATTCGCATAGTACAACAAGCGTGACAAATAATATGCCTATAATCAAACAATATATATATATGGTTATTTGAACAATATATAAACTCTTACCAAATTCTTTTTCTTTAAGATAAAAGATTCTTTTTCCTCAACAATATACTAACAACTAGTAACATAACTGGAATACATAACGAGATATATAGTGCTATTGGGTCAGCTTTATCTGGAGGTGATATTGCAAATCTCAAGTATATTAATATCAATAAAATTGATATTAAGTGGGTGTCAAACATTAATGACTCTATTGTTTGGTGGATATTATTGTGCTTTATAAATTCCCTAATATATATCATTTCCTTATCATTCATTGTGGTCGGTTATGTTTCTTTCTCTTGCGTATGATGTAATTACGTTCATAGAGCCATAGTGACTTCTCTACGAATCCTGCATGTCTAGTATCTCTGTTTAAAACACCTGCACTTTAGTTCATAAGGGTTAAGATGTCGTTCGCACTACTTATTTGGTCTATATTGTCTATGCTAATGCCTTTTATATTTGAACCTTCAAAATCTACGTCTATATCATAAGGAAGATAATCATTTGATCTTAAGAACTTAACTATTTCAAACAGCTTTTCTGACTCTTCTTGCTTTGTAGCAGCTTTTTTTACTTTAATTGCAATGTAATAATCTTTTTTGTATCTGTTTTCTATATTTTTTAGAGTTGGCTCCTGATAAGTTTCCCAAGTTCTACTACCACCTGTTACAACTTCTACTTCTACCTTCTTTCCCCATTCTTCTTTCACAGTAGGTGAGATTTCTTCTCTCATCTTTTTGATTAGCATTTCTTCTAAATAAGTATCCGTTTCAACATATTGTTTAACTTGTTTTATAAAAAACCTCTTTCCGCCTTTTACTTCTACCTCAAACCTAACATCGTTTTTTTCATCAACAAAGTCTAGGAGATAGTGACTAGCATCTAAGCTTGAACTATATCCCCCTGATATATATTTGGGTTTAAATTTATACTGTTGTTCAATATGATTTTCTGCCTCAATCCTAGCACTCTTAACATTCCAGCTAAAACCAGGAGATAAATATATGACAGCGCATATAAATATAAATACTGTTACTTTGAATGTTCTAGTATGTAATATCTTTTTTATCATTATTTTCTTCCCCTTTAGTCTAAGCTAATTTGTTCATAATATTCATCCTTATTTATTGCAGTATTTTTAAAATATGCTTGCATTATGTACATGTTAATATTTGGTAATACAGAGGCTTCTTTGTATCCCCTTCTATTCAGAAAGGCTTTGACACTCTCACCTGACTCTAGTTTGCCTTTCATAAACAAGTTCATTGTAACTTGCCCACAGTTTCTGCGTAAAAAAGAGTATTCAACATTTTCGATATTAAATGCTCTTAAGACTTTATCTCTTATTCTATTTCTATTTTTATTTTTTTATTAACCTCAACCAACCTGTTCCCCTCTTGTATAGATTTTGAAAAGTCTCCTTTTACGTATACCGCCTCATGATACTCTTTGTTAACCAAGACAGCATCCATACCATTCAGATCCACAAACTCTACCGAATCGTTATGGCAGTACGCATACTCGTTGAGGCTTCTTGGCTGCTCTACTTTGCCCTTTAGAATATCTCTTCCCATGAATCGCCCTATTTCTTGCATATGACGTAATTCTTATGCTGTTAAGCTTCTGGCTTTAACACCGTCTCATCTCTTTATGACTGTCTATATATAATTGTATTACTATGGTATTAACTCCTTATTCGGTGCAGATGGCAGTAAGTCTAACATTCCGTATTTCTTCGCATACTTAAGTTGCATATAGTATTTTACTATATCGATTATAAAAAACACTTTAACTGAAAATAAAAGAAAAATCAGCAAAATGCCTGTCTTGGATATCCATTTTAGCAAGATGCATATTCCAAAGAAAACGGCAGAGGAATAATTATCTTTGTGCCATATTTTTGTATGCCACCGATCCCATTTTGCAACTTCTTCCGAATAGTCTTTGTAAGCACCTGTTCTAATCCAGATACTCTGTTTTCTAAATGTCATATAAAACACAGAAAGTATTAGCATTGTATGATATACAATCCCAATAAAAGCAATTTTTATACCTAACACTTTATACGCGACATATGTAATGCATACATCTGAAGCAATCCACAACCCCAAGTTGTATATAATCTGCTGCCTGATAAATCTTGTATTATCACTTAACAAATTAATCTTACATCTTAACACAATAATAAATATTAAAAATAATATTGAGAAAACAAGCAATGATATATCTACTCTTCTATTACCATTATTATAAAAAGCATAAATTGCATAGCTAAACGCAAAAAGCATGGTCATTACTCCATACAGTTGCCATTTTATTCTGCTTTCAGAATCTGTAATGTAGTTATGCTTAACAAAAGCTTTAATATTCTCGTTCACACTCTAGTCCCTTTATAAGTTCACTTGCTTTTCATCAATCTAATAAAGCAACTTGCTCATACTCCTAACTTACACTAATGCAAAGCACTACTTCCATCCCGTATACTTGCTAGGATTTGGTCTTCTTGGTAGGTGTTCCTCTAGTGCATAATCTTTAGCATATTTTAATTTAAGGTAATATAGCACCACCAATATACTTGCTCTCTCTGCTGGAATAAATAGCAAAACAGAAATTACAGAAGACACATTTATATCATGATTATTAACTATAATATTTTTTAATAAAATAAATACAACAACTGAAGCGCCTGATGAAAAAAATTGAATTACTTTATAGTTACCATTCTGTTTTTTCAGATATAATCCCTTCTCTATTTTTCGTTTTATAGCAATTATAGTTATACACACCGTGATAGTAATTATACTCAAGCCACAAATGCATATGATAATGGCCTCTTTTAATTCATTATCTAGAAGCAAGAAATAAATCATAAATAATAGTGCAATTACTACACAGTAGGAATGTATTAATATTTCTGCACAGTACAAACTTTTGCCTGGTTCCGTATTGTACAGTTTTGTGCACTTCTTTCGAGATATTATTCCTAAAATAAAGCAACATATAAGTATAAACATTCCTATATAACTTATAACACGCTCTTCAAAATATTTATTAGGTGAAAATACAAGAAACATCAGCCACACAATACTGGAGATGCCTGAAAATAATGGTAATCCTAGCAGTGGATATTCAATTGGCCTTATAATATTATGATACGCTATAAAGCTTGCTATTTTTTCTTTATCTACCATAGTCCTCATTCATGATCATAATATGATCCGAAACCTATAAGGTATTCTTCCATATTAAGTTCTTTTGCTAATTTTAGTTTAAGTTGATATCCTGCTACAGTTACAGGAAGTACAACGAGCACTAACACTAAAAAAGAATATAGCATCGCCGCATTCCCGACGGTATATTTTAAGATTAGTGGAATACCCACAGCAAAAACACGTTTAATATCGTCGTTACCGAAATAGTGTACCTTTTTTTTTGCAAATTCCGTTGAATAATATGATTTGCTTATCAGTATCATGAATATTATTACTCCAACTAGATATGAAATCGACATAATAATAATTGATAGTACTATTCCTTTGATAATAAAATCTCCAACTTTCAATTCAGGATTTAAGCTTTGTACGAATGCAAGCATCATAGGAATTGACCAAATTCCTAGTGCGATGTAAATATCTCTCTCATATCCAATCCTTGCCCGCCTTCTATTCTCTTTTAACCGTTTGTTTGCAATGATATATAAAATTACACTTCCTATAATTGCACAACTAACGATAATCACGTATACCCATTTTGACAGAGTATTTAACTTAACTCCATTGTCTCCCTCTGTTACAGCTAGCGGAATGGTAATTAACAAAACACCGAATGGGATGGGGGTAAGAAGTGTCCATATCCAACAATCTTTAGTTTCCCATCTAGGCGAGTATCCAAGAAATGCTATTAATTGTTTTTTTGAATATATATTTTTCTTCATTATTGCTCTCCATGGCTTGGTCATTGCATTTCTTATGCAGAGTGTCGTGATATTCCTATTTCAAGTTCTGACTCAAGGCGTGTTTATAATGATTAAATTACCAATTCTATCTTATAAATTATTTAGGATTAGATTTAGTAGGCAAATATTCTTCAAGTCCATATTTTTGCATATTTGATTTTTGATATAAAAGACTGTCGCAAGTATTATTGCTACCTCTGAAATCACAAACAGAAACAAATAAAAAGCAATCAGGGCCATTTACACCCTGCATTATTAATTACTATATTTTTTATCACCATAAGAATAGTGACATATGTTCCCGAAGAAAAAAATGCCACTACTTTAGTATCCATCATTTTTTTGTTTCGGTACACATCATTCAGTATCCTTATTTTTATAACAATAAAGGTGACAATAATCGATATAACCGTCGATATAATAACTATCCCTATTATGCAAATTGCCCTTTCTATATGGTTTCTTTGTTTAGCAAATAGGAAAAACACAACATAGCAAAAAGTATAAAAAGCGGACAACATTGGGACTGTAGACAAAGGATCTTCGATTGGTTTTATTGTATTATTGTGTGATATAAAATTAATAATTTTGTTTTTTTCCATGATTAATTTCCTTTAATCAAGACTATTAATATCTTTCTTTTCGAATAATTTGAGCTAACCCCTCTCATTGATAATCAGAAACATCTTATGTCTTCTTTACTTTTTCCTATATTGGAAATATCTGAATAATTCACTCTCCATGTTGTACACTGTAGCGAAGTATACAACATAATAATGCATTGTAATGGCTCGCGTTAATGCAACAGCTGTGAAAGAAGCAGCTAGAAACAGTATCCCTTCTAGCACACTAGTGGCACCTCCTAAAGATATACTTATCATTGTTGCAGTAATAATTGCGGCACCGTTTTCTAATGGTGTTTTCATATTATAAAACATTCTTAAATAACTCATCCCTCATATCGTACTTGTTGGCAAAACACCACTTATATACTTGTTGAATAAGCCCCCTAGATATAGTAAGCGTAACAAACGACGACGAGATAACAACAAAAAAAGCAAATAAATTCAAATTCTCTCTCAACGCTATCATGGTAACTATCATTACAACTACATAGATACCCCCTTGAGATAAGTCTTTTATATTCTCAAATGGTTTTTTCATAATACCATCACTATTATTAATAGCATTAAATATTTGTTTTCTCTCATAAATAGCAGCTCCAAAACTCTGCAAAAGCAATATTATTGACGGTATAACAAGGTTTAAATCACTGTATACTATTCTCAAAACACCAACGAACATAAGGTCAACAGTTATCAAAAAAATAATCAGAGACCATATTTGAAATAGTTTATTTCGGGGTATTACCGAAGTTATTTTAATTTTAAAATAAAACACCGATGCCAGTAGCCATATTACAATAGCTACCATTTGGATAACAAAAATCACTCTTACATTTATGTCGCTTAACTGTATTGCATTTGATATTGTAAAAAAGAAATATGTAAGTAGCGTTAACAAAAGCGTTGCTTTGTTAGATAACTCCTTTTTCGCTTTTCTTTTTCCCTCTTCTGTCATTACTGAACCTTTTCCCGAAACAAAATTCCTTATGGCTTGCTCATTGTATCTTTTACACATAGTATCGTGATGCTCCTATTTTAATTTCTGGCACTTTATATTTGTGATGCTTGAATTTTCATGACACAGATAGCATTAATTCAAAGAATATACATCCTTATAAGTACTTTTTTAACATAACTGGTTAACAATTTAAACCAACTAACATTTCTGCTCTGTTTACTGATTGGAGCTGCATCTAAAAGGCAAGTATTCTTCAAGTTCATATTTTTTGGCATATTTTAACTTAAGAAAATATATAAGTGATAGTGCTGAAGATACCGCTACTAGCACAACCGATAGAATCATATACCATAGACTCGTGAAAGTGATTTTTATAAATTGAAAGATAATGATACATATTGTTAGTCCTATAGTCGAAGAAAGAAATGTAATTATTTTTCATTTATTATTAATTTTCTGCTAAAATAATATCCATTTTTTTATGCTCCGTTTTACACAAATATATGTGACCATAACTGTAACGCTAGCAAACAAAACAGTAATTGCTATTGAACTTGGAATTTTTTGCAAACCATATTCGCATAGTGCCGCAAGAGAAACAAATAGCATTCCTATAATCATACAATAGAGATATATAATAATTTGAACCATATATAGGCTCTTACCAGGTTGTTTTTCTTTAAGACAAAGAATCCGTTTCCTCAACAATATACTAACAATTAGTAGCAGAACTGTGATACATAAAGAGATATAAAGAGCTGCTGAGTCAGCTTTTTTCGGAGGCGATATTGCAAATCTAACATATATTAATATTGCCAATACTGACATAAAGTGTGTGCCAACCATTAATGATTCTATTGTTTGGTGGATATTATTGTGCTTTATAAACTCCCCTATATACATCATTTCTTTATCATTCATTATTTTGTTCCTAATCCAAACTATTAAGTCTTCATGTTGAGTTTTTATCTTTAATACATTCTCGTTAATTTGTGGCTGTCGATGTACCATTCTATTACTATGGCTTTAACTCCTCATTCGGTGCAGATGGCAACAAATCTTGTAAACCATATTTCTTTGCATATTTGAGCTGTAAAGAATATTTTTACTATATCAATTATTATTAATATTGGAATTGTAAACACAACAACATACAGTAGCATTATCCCTTGTTTTGATAGTTTCCCTATTAAAAGCATTGTTCCGAATACAAATACACCAATAAAACTATCTTTATGCCATATATACGTATGCCATCGATCCCATTTTTCAACTTCTTCAGAATACTTTTTATAAGCACCTGTTCTAATCCATATCTCATGTTTTTAATGATTTGTAGCATGTTAATGAGACTATAATTATTTGATATGCAATACCGATTATTGCATTATATCCACCATGAAACTTATATAATAAATATGTAAAGGACAGTTGAGCTGAAATACATGCCATAAAGTTATATATAATTTGGAGCTTAATAAACCTGGTGTTATCAGTTGCCATGTTGGCTCTATGTCTTAATAAGACAATGGTCGGAATTATAACTGCAGAATATGTAAATAGTAATATATCTATAGCTAAATTTCCTGTTCGACCAGAAAAATAAGCGAGCCATGCAAGTATAATGAAACAAGTAACGGCTCCGTAAAGTTGCCATTTTATTCTGCTTTCAGAATCTGTAATGTAGTTATGCTTAACAAAAGCTTTAATATTCTCGTTCATATCGTCCCCCAATTAGTCCAAGCTATTAATCCATTTCTTAATTTTACCACCATAATATACCTCAACAGCCACTAGTGCGAATCCAACAAACCAGCCAACTGGTCCACTAGAAATGCACGCTCCTACTAATAACCCCGCCCCAGCAAATCCACCATTCACCAGCAAGTTAGTATTTCGTTTAGATGAGGACAGTCCGTCATCATAGTCTTTCTTGTATTTGATTCCAACATCAACTGCTGCTAAAGCGGCTGCAGGTCCATATTTAGCTGCCCCCTTGCTCGTGTTAGCTAATTTATTAGTGCTTGAAATCTGTGCACTTTTTTTCATTTCTAGTTCCTCTAACTTTTTTGCCCCGTTAGCAGCCCTTCCTAGCCTCAAATTTTGTGATCGGGTCTTTGCAATTCTTAATGGGGTATCAAAGTCTTTCTCAATTATTCCAAGTCTCTGTGTTTGCCAATCATTTATTGGTTTTTGCATAATCTTATTAAACTTATTTGTAGCTATGTTCTCTGCGTTGTATTTCATCCCAGACTTAAATAGCTCATTCTTTTTCTCATTGTCATCAATTATGTCTTTAACCTTATTTGATATTTTCATTGGGTCCATTCCATTCAAATCCACAAACCCTATCGGATCGTTATGGCAGTATGCATACTCGTTGAGGCTTCTTGGCTGCTCTACTCTGCCTTTCAGGATATCTCTTCCCATAAATCGCCCTATTTCTGGCATATATTCTCTAGCCTGTGCAAATAGTGTATCGGATATATCGTCTCTCATATATCCGGTAAAGCCTAGAGGTAGTTCGCCAGCTATTTCAGGTAACTTAGTTGTTTCTGGTATCTTAGCCACTTCTGGTATTCCGAATTCATCATAACCGAAGGAATGTTCAGAAGCTCCTGCTAACCTCTCTGGTGTCCCTAATCTGCTAGCTAGTATTGGTGCTTCACCTGCCATTACCAGCTCGTTACAAAGCCATATGAAGTCTTCCGATTTACTAGGACTTTCCATACTGCCTGGGGCATCTACCTGGATGCTTTCTAGCAAGTTGTTATACATCTTTGTCTGGTCAAGGACGTAGTCTATGCTTCCTGCATCTGTCGCTCTGGATACTCTCATTCCAAGGCCGTTATATGCGTACCTTGCTGTGAGCGATTTGCCGTCAGCATTCTTTACTGCCTGTATGAGCCTGTTGTTTGCTCCGTATGTATAGTTTCCAGAAACTGTTTTAGACGCACCTTCCGTGCGCTTATGTATAACATTGCCTCGTTTATCGTATTCGAAGATAGTAGTGTCATGAGGAGTGTCTGTTCTCATTAGCTGATTCGCTTTGTTGTACAGATACTCTGTCTTTGCCCCTGCTTCATCTAGGATGGTTCTGTTGCCAAATGCATCGTAGGTGTATCTTCTGAGCGGGCTTCCGTCCTTCACCAGCTCAGTAAGTCTACCTATCTCGTCGTATCCGTACTCGTAGTTTCCGGTGGCTTCAGGCATCCCTTCTCTCTTTTGGCTAGATGCTACTAGATTGCCTGCCTGATCATAGCTGTACGCGTATGAATCTAGAACTGTACCGTTCTTCTTATTGACAAGGCTTGCCAGATGTCCACATTTATCATATGTGTATGCAGTTTCAGCAGGACCTACTGTCTTTGATGCGATCCTACCATATGAATCGTATGAGAGGGATACCATAGGAGTTGCTTTTACTGATGCTGGTTCCATTTTAGGTGCAACTGTTTCTATACCAGTGAGCAGACCCCTATCATCGTATATGTACCTGACGTTCTTGCCATTAGCATATCTTATACCTGTTCTGCTACCGGCATCGTCGTACTCATACGAAATAGACCTACCCTTGTGGTCGGTTATGCTTCTTTCTCTTCCGAGAATATCTCTATCTATCTTAGTTAATCCAAGAGAATCTTTTATAGACTTAAGCTGTCCGAGAGCGTTATATGAATACTCTATATCCTCTCCGTCTCCATACGTAATACGCGAAATATCTCCCAGATGCGTTCTTGTAATCTTGGTTCTGTTTCCGTCCATATCCGTCTTGGCTTTTATATGGCCTTGCGGTCATATTCATAACTTTCGACATTACCGAGTGCATCCGTGACAGATGTTACTCTTCCAAGAACGTCTCTTGCATATGACGTAATTCTTATGCTGTTATGTTTCTTGTTAAGCTTCTGGACTTCTTCGGCATCTTCAAGGAGTTCAAAATTGATATCTTCTGCTTCAGAGCCTGTACCCTGTACGATGTTAATAAGCCTATGAGCTTTATCGTATCTGTATCTGGTAACATTGCCTAGCGGATCAACTACAGCAGCAATATCACCGCCCTTTGTTCTGATATACTTTGTCTGATTTCCAAGGCCATCTATCACTGAACTTATATTGCCGGCAGCATCGTAGGTGTAGCTTGCAGTTAATGCTCCTGCGATAAACTCCTTAGTAACTCTATTCATGGAATCGTATTCAAACGACTTCTCTACAGCTCCTACCTTCCTGGATAAGAGATTACCATTGTTGTCATATAAAAATCTTGTTGCCACTCCTGCTGCATCTAGTATCTCTGCTTAAAATACATGTGTTTTAGTTCATAAGGGCTAATATGTCGTTTGAACTGTTTATTTGGTCTATATTGTCTATGCTAATGCCTTTTATATTTGAACCTTCAAAATCTACGTCTATATCATAAGGAAGATAATCATTTGTTCTTAAGAACTTAACTATTTCAAATAACTTTTCTGACTCTTCTTGCTTTGTTCCTGCTTTTTTGACTTTAATAGCAATGTAATAATCTTTTTTATATAAATTTTCTATATTGTTTAATGTTGGCTCCTGATATACTTCCCAGGTACGGTGTCCCATTGTATCAACTTTAACAGATGCAGCTCCCTCCCACTCTTTTTTTACAGTAGGTGAAATTTCTTCTCTCATCTTTTTGATTAGCATTTCTTCTAAATAAGTATCCGTTTCAACATATTGTTTAACTTGTTTTATAAAAAACCTCTGTCCGCCTTTTACTTCTACCTCAAATGTCACACCGTTTTTTTCATCAACAAAGTCTAGGAGATAGTGACTAGCATCTAAGCTTGAACTATATCCACCTGATATATATTTGGGTTTAAATTTATACTGTTGTTCAATGTGATTTTCTGCCTCAATCCTAGCACTCTTAACATTCCAGCTAAAACCAGGAGATAAATATACGACAGCGCATATAAATATAAATACTGTTACTTTGAATGTTCTAGTATGTAATATCTTTTTTATCATTATTTCTCCCCCTTTAGTCTAAGCTAATTTGCTCATAATACTCTTCTTTATTAACTGCAGAATTTCCAAAATATACTTGCATTATATGCATGTTAATATTTGGTAATACAGAGGCTTCTTTGTATCCTGTTCTATTCAGAAAGGCTTTAACACTCTCACCTGACTCTAGTTTGCCTTTCATAAATAAATACATGGTCACTTGTGTGCAATTTCGAAACTGCAAATTATATAATTTGTTTGGACATGGGCTTTTCCCCTTCATGCTTCTTAAAGTTTTTATTATAAAACTCTTGTAGTCTTTGCCCTTCTTTTACAGACTTTGAAAAGTCTCCTTTTACGTATACTGCCTCATGATACTCTTTGTTATTATCACCCATAGCGTCTTCCCTCTTAAGATAGGCAGTTACATCGCTTTTACTGCCATTAAAATTATCATCAACTTTTTTGACCTTTACAGTATCTCCCCAGTAGAAGTAATACCAATTGGATTTAGAATCTTGAAAGAATCCTCCCATATGTTCGATGCCTGATACGCGCTCGATTTCTTTGTTAACCAAGATAGCATCCATTCCATTCAGATCCACAAACCCTACCGGATCGCTATGACAGTACGCATACTCGTTGAGGCTTCTTGGCTGTTCTACTCTACCCTTCAGGATATCTCTTCCCATGAAGCGTCCTATTTCTGGCATATATTCTCTAGCCTGTGCAAATAGTGTGTCGGAGATATTATCTCGCATGTACCCTGTAAAACCTAGAGGTAGTTCGCCAGATATTTCAGGCATCTTAGTTGCTTCTGGCATACCGAATTCATCATAACCGAAGGCATGTTCAAGAAGCTCCTTCTATTCTCTCTGGTGTTCCTAATCTGTCAGACAGTATTGGTGTTTCACCTGCCATTACTAGCTCGTTCCCAAGCCATATGAAGTCTTCAGATTTGCTAGGACTTTCCATACTGCCTAGGTCATCTACCTGGATGCTTTCTAGCAAGTTGTTATACATCTTCGTCTGGTCAAGGATGTAGTCTATGCTTCCTGTATCTGTAGCTCTAGATACTCTCATTCCAAGACCGTTATATGCATACCTTGCTGTGAGCGATTCGCCGTCAGTATTCTTTACTGCCTGTATGAGCCTGTTGTTTGCTCCATATGTATATTTTATAGAAACTGTTTTAGATGCACATTCCATTTGCTTGTGTGTATAGTATTACCTCGTTTGTCGTATTCGAAGATAGTAGTGCCATGCGGAGTGTCTGTTCTCATTAGCTGATTCGCTTTGTTGTACAGATACTCTGTCTTTGCGCCTGCTTCATCTAGGATGGTTCTGTTGCCAAATGCATCGTAGGTGTAGCTTCTGAGCGGACTTCCGTCCTTAACTACCCTATTAAGTCTTCCTATTTCATCGTATCCATATTCATAGCTTCCAGTAGCCTCAAGCATACCTTCTCTCTTTTGGCAGGATGCCACTAGATTACCTGCTTGGTCATAGCTGTACTCATATGAATCTAGAACTGTGCCGCTCTTCTTATTTACAAGGCTTGCCAGATGTCCACATTTGTCATATGTGTATGCAGTTTCAGTAGGCCCTATTGTCTTTGATGTAATCCTGCCGTATGAATCGTATGAGAGAGATACCTTAGTAGTTGCTTTTACTGATGCTGGCGCTGGTGATGATGATGGTGCTGATGCTAGCGCAGGCTCGGGTGTTAATGAGAGCTCTAAGTTCGCCTTAGTTGCAGCTCCATCTATGCCAGTGACTTCTATACCTGTGAGTAGACCTCTATCATCGTATATGTACCTGACGTTCTTGCCATTAGCGTATCTTATACCTGTTCTGCTACCGGCATCGTCGTACTCATACGAAATAGACCTACCCTTATGGTCGGTTATGCTTCTTTCTCTTCCGAGAATATCTCTATCTATCTTAGTTAATCCAAGAGAATCCTTTATAGCCTTAAGCTGTCCGAGAGCGTTATATGAATACTCTATATCCTCTCCGTCTCCATACGTAATACGCGAAATGTCTCCCAGATGCGTTCTTGTAATCTTGGTTCTGTTTCCGTCCATATCCATCTTGGCCTTTATATGGCCTTTGCGGTCATATTCATAGCTTTCGGCATTACCGAGTGCATCCGTGACAGATGTTACTCTTCCAAGAACGTCTCTTGTATATGACGTAATTCTTATGCTGTTATATTTCTTGTTAAGCTTCTGGACTTCTTCGGCATCTTCAAGGAGTTCAAAATTGATATCTTCTGCTTCAGTTCCTGTACCCTGTACGATGTTCATAAGCCTATGAGCTTTATCGTATCTGTATCTGGTAACATTGCCTAGCGGATCAATTACAGCTGCAATATCACCGCCCTTTGTTCTGATATACTTTGTCTGATTTCCAAGGCCATCTGTCACCGAACTTATATTGCCGGCAGCATCGTAGGTGTAGCTTGCAGTTAATGCTCCTGCGATAAACTCCTTAGTAACTCTATTCATGGAATCGTATTCAAATGACTTCTCTACATCTCCTACCTTCCTGGATAAGAGATTACCATTGTTGTCATATGAAAAGCTTGTTGCCACTCCTGCCGCATCAATTATCTCTGTTAATCTACCGGCTGCATCGTAACTATACCTGATGCTCTTACCTGCACTTCGTTCTTCGATAAGGTTTCCACGTAGGTCGTATGTATACACTGTATCTACACCAGTTGGGTTTATGGACTTTATCTTTTGACCTGCTAAGTCGTATTCATTTATCCATTCACCGCCAAGGGCGTCGGTGAATTTGGTTTCATTTCCGAAAGCATCGTACTCATAGTATTCCGCACTTCCATCCGCCATTACTGCAGAGGTCATGCGGTTCATCTTGTCATACGCATACTTGGTTACGTATCCTTCTTGATCCCTAACCTTTGTTATGTTGCCACAGGAATCGTAAGAGTACCTGATTGTTGAATATGATGCATCTACGACATTAGTGAGATTTCCCTCGGAATCATATAAACATAGGATATTTGCGCCTGTAGGGTCTTTAATTTGGTCAATCTGCCACATCTCGTTGTAGTAGTATTCTGTTCTGCTACCATCTTTATCAACATACGCATACACCTTGTTCAGCTCGTTGTATTCGGTAAATTCCTCATTTCCGTCGTAGTCAACAACGTGCGTGAGTTTTCCGCTTTCGTTATACTCAAACGTTCTTGCATCCCCGAGCGGATTTATACTCTCGGTCAGTTCATTTCTTGCATTATAAGCGAACTTCTCCAGGTTGCCGTTAGCGTCAACTGTAGAAGTAACTCTATTTAGGTCATCGTAGCTGTATTTATTGGTATTACCGAGCTCATCTATGATTTCGTCAATGTTTCCTCTGTCATCATAACTTAGAGAAAGACTGGTGCCGTCTGGGTTTATGATTTTCACTGGAAGCTTATACTCGTTATACTCGTATCCGATAGCTCTACCCAGCGCATCGCTTGAGGATACTAGGTTATCATCCTCATCGTACTCATTCTGCGTCACTACTACGCCATTTACTTCAACCGAAACAAGCCTGCCCGACTTGGAATAAACAGTCTTAATAACATCTCCCACAGGGGTCTTCTCCACGATCACATTACCTTTGTCATCGTATTCATACGACGTAATGTTGCCGTTCTTATCGCGGTGCGAGGTTCGATCATTGGTATCATTGTATGTAAACTCTTCATACCCACTTGTATATCTGGATACGGTGCTTCGGAATTTCTCATCATGTTCATAGACAGTTTGGCTGCCATTCTGATGAGTAGCGATAGCCTTTCTACCTATGTCATAGTACTGAACCGTTATCTCGCCGCCATCCGGGAATATCTGCCTAGTAACCCTCCCACTGCCATCGTATTCATTTATAAGATTTACGGTATTTCTCGCGTTGATGACAGTGTACATCTTGCACAAATCGTTATACTTGAACGAGTATAAACTGCCCATTTCATCGTGAATTTCAGAGAGAACATGCATCTTGCCAGTCCTACTGAACTTATCATCAATATCTTCGTACTTAAGTTCAATGCTACGACCCGAGAAGTCAGATACCTTGGTCACATAAGAATTGCCGTCATCAGATTCCTCGTAGTCAAATACATATCCAGTGTCAAATTCGGTGCTGAGCTTTTTAAGCTTCAATTCGTCGTACTCGAATTGTATAACTCTACCTTCACCTGTGAGCTTCTTGATGCATCTACCTATATCATCAAAGAAGAATTGCTCTTGCCTTTCGTTAGTATACTTATATCTGTATTCTTCACCTTCTAGGCGCTCGATTTTTCTTGAAGTAAATCCGTCTTCACTTACATATACGTCTCCTTTGAGTACGTAAGTCTCCTGCCTGCCGCTGTCTATATTAACCACAATCTTAGACTCGTAAATCGTGAGTTCATTTCTATAGTTGTGAGTCCATCCAGCAGAGGCGAATCTCCTTCTAAAGTTATCCACACTATTATACGTGATCTCCAAAACGAGAGGAGCCACACCAGGCGTCTCAAGAAAGTTCTTTCGGTACATGTAGTTTCCGGTAGCCATGTTTACTGGATCAAGGGCTTCAATGTTGAGCCTTATGTCTCTTGCTGAGCTCTCTATCTTTTTTTTATTCTTGCTTAAATTTAGATTTGACGGCTTAAACATGCCCGTTTTGCTGTCAAAATGCTTGTCAGTGCAGATTTTATTAACATTATTTTTGATAGACGTAAGGAGTCCATTTACTTCTATGTAGAAACTTTTCGTTTGATCTTCTAAATCGTCCATTTTCTTTATCTGTTCTTCTATTTTTTGAATCTGCCTTTTCTCCATTGATTCAAAAACTGTGTACTTATAAGAGGCAAATCCAAGAACCAATCCTAAACCTGAACTATTGCCAACTTCCATTAGTCTATCTAATCTTTGTATTTCATTATTAAGCTCTTTTATTTCCTTATATAAATCAGCTTGACTAGTTACGCCGCCAGATGTTTCCAAAAATATATTCTTATGAATTGCATCTGCAAGTGCTTCATTTCTTATAATTAGCACTTCACATACACTATTTAAATCGTGTAAAAGCTCCTTGTATGTCTTATTAAAATATTCCTCTATTGCTTCGAACCCCTTGCCTTGTAGAGGTTTCCCCTTGCCACAGTCCTCAAGCATATTGTCTATCGCACGCTGTATAGATGTAGAGCTTTTCTTGAGTTCATTTATATGCTTGCTCATCTCATCAAGCATGATGATAGCTGCTTTCTTGCCAATTACTTTATTTCCGCCTGACATATGTTCGTTCCCTTCTTATATTTTAACCTTACTATTACCTATATCTTCGAAAGTTATAGTTAAACAGCTTGCAACTTCCTTGTCTTCTTTCTTCCACACTTCTGCCACTCTAGCTATATTGGCACAGTCCTGTTGCAACTTACGCTGCAATCTCGGTGCAATAGTATTTAATTCCTCATAGCATCTCTTAACATCTGTTAGTGCAGTATACCCTGCATCAACTTGTCCATTCGGGCGACTTAAAGATACCTCTCCCATTTTCGTTGATTCCCTGCGTATTCTCTCCGCATGATCTTTAGCAAGCGAATTATTTACAGCTATATTTTTGCTCATATCAATAGTCCCTCCTCATCTGCATAAGCTCATCTTCACACTCACGTTCCTCTTTCAGAAGCGTCTGAATTGCGTGTCTTCGCTCTTCAATTCCGTCTTCCGCATCTCTTATTAGATCTCTATATAAGGTTTCCCCTTTCGGCATTCAGTTCAGCGACCTCTCTGCCAAACTCGGTACCAGCCCAGTATGCTAGTCTTTCCTCATTGAAGCTAGCGTACATGTGTTTCATATCGATTATCTCATCAATAATCTCATTTATACAGGCTTGCTCCTTCTTATTTAGAGCAACTTCATCCTGTATTTCACGAAGGCTCCTATTGATTTCTATCCTTTTGTCCTCTATCCTTCTATCTTCCATTCTTCTACCTTTACCACATTAATAACCGTTCAATTTACACTAAAAATAGCTGGATTATAAACTCCAGCCTTAAACTCGCTCATACAAAGTGAACTCATAGTCTATACCATTCTCACTATGCATCTCACTCTTCCAAGTCTCTTTAAAATCGTCATCCTCATCAAGGTTAACCATGAATTTGTCAGCATGTAAATCCGCGTGCATCTTAGTTACGAAGCACTTGTCACAGTATTTGTAAAACTTCTTATATATGCTCTCTCCGCCGATGATAAATACGTGCTCTGGATCATACTGCTCGAGCTCCTTGAACAGTTCTTCCTCGCTGTGCACGGCTATGCATCTTTCGGCCTCGAACTCAGGGTTCGATGTGAGCACGTAATTTATGCGCTTTGGAAGCCCCCTCTGCTTAGGAAGGCTCTCGAGGGTTCTGCGCCCCATCACTACAACTCCGTCAGTCGTCTTTTCCTTGAAATACTGCATGTCTCCAGGAATTGAAGCGAGAAGATCATTGTCGCATCCGATTCCCCATTTCTCATCAACAGCTACTATTAGATTCATAATTCACCTCAGTTTGTTATATTCGTGCATTATGCACTCACATGCTGACATTATCATTTTAATAATATTTAAGACGGCACCTCAGTAAACTAAAGGCACCGTCTATATAATCTCGAATTAAATCGCTACTGGAATGTTTTTCACCTGCGGGTTCTTCTGGTAGTCCTCGACGATTAGATCATCAACTGTGAAGTCGTAGAAATTCTTTACCTCAGGATTTAGCATCACTTTAGGTGCCGGATACTGCGGTCGTTCTATAAGCTCCTTCACTATGTCCACATGTCTGTCATAGATATGAGCATCTGAAATCACGTGAACAAGTTCTCCTGCCTTGAGTCCACTAACTTGAGCAAACATCATTAGAAGCAGCGAGTACTGTACTACATTCCAATTATTTGCAGTCAAGATATCCTGCGAGCGCTGATTAAGAATAGCGTTGAGTGTATCGCCCTTTACATTGAACGTCATGCTATATGCGCAAGGCTCAAGGTTCATCTCGCTAAGGTCAGCAAAGTTGTACATATTAGCCATGATTCTTCTGGAGTATTTATCATTCTCAAGCAGCCAAAGGATGTTATCGACCTGATCCATCTCACCCTGCTTAAACTTATACTTCACTCCGAGCTGGTATCCGTACGCCTTACCGATGGTGCCGTCTTTACCGGCCCATTCGTCCCATATGTGGCTTCCGAGGTCAGAAACCCTGTTCGACTTCTTCTGCCATATCCAGAGCAGCTCATCAAAGCAAGCTTAATAGCTGTAGGTCTTATTGTGAGCGCTGGAAATTCCTCCTGCAAGTTGTACCTATTTACAACACCAAAATTCTTAATCGTATGCGCAGGCGTTCCGTCCGGCCAGTGAGGCCTTACCTTCTGTCCCTCTGAACTGAATCCGTTCGCTATTATATCTTCACACATACTCACAAACAGTTTATCTGCTTTACTCACTCTAATCCTCCTCGATAATTCGAATAGCTTCAGCTAACACTTCTTCTAGTCTAGCTTTATCGCTATCCATATGAAGTGCGCCTATCAGCGCCTCAAATCCCGTAGCAAGCTTGTACTTGCGCGGATCTGCGTTCCTTGGCCTGGATGTCGCACGCTTATTCCTCGCACGTTTGACGAGCTTCTGTTCCTCTTCTGTGAGAAAATCCTTCATCATGAACTTGATAGCTTTCGCCTGTCCATCCGAAGAAACAAATGACACGGCTCTCTTGTGCACTTTGCCGACATCGCCTTTATTTCTACCAATCAGAAGTTCTCTAATATGTAATTCATAGACAGCATCTCCAATGTAGGCTAGCGTCGTCGTATTCATGCTCTTGATATCGTTATGCATCTGCTTTAATTATCTGAACTCCCTGTGGTGTGTCTTTGAGTGTATATCCCATATCCGCTAGCTGATCTCTTATCTCGTCAGCTCTTGCCCAGTTCTTTTCCTTACGAGCCTGCTGTCTCTCGTCTACGAGAGCCTGGATGTCATCGCCGATTGCATTTTCGTTGCTTCTCTGAAGGACTCCGAGAACATCAGCGAGCTCGTGGATTATCTCAAGTGCCTTGCCTGCAAATTCCTTTGATGCTCCGCCTTCTATCTCTACGTTGATAGCCGAAACTAGCTCAAAGAGAGCTCCTATAGCACCAGCAGTATTGAGGTCATCGCTCATGCACTCAACGAATTTCTCCTTATAATCTGCGAACGACTTAACTGTCTGCTCCTCCTGTTCTGTCATCGCTTCAGAACCATTCTGTACGAGGAACTCCAAAGTCTCAGTAGCATTTACAAGTCTATCGTACCCCTGCTTAACCTGCTTCATGCCCTCATCGCTGAAGTTGATAGGTCCTCTGTACTGAACGCTGAGAAGGAAGAATCTGATAAAGTCACCGTCATACTCCTTACGAATATCTCTCACTGTAAAGAAGTTGTTGAGTGACTTTGACATCTTCTCGCCATCAACCATGATGTATCCGTTGTGCATCCAGTAGTTTGCAAAAGGTGCACAGTTGCAAGCCTCAGACTGAGCGATTTCATTTTCATGATGAGGGAACTTTAGATCCTGTCCACCGCCGTGAATGTCAATCGTTGTGCCAAGGTGCTTCTTGGACATAGTTGAACACTCGATGTGCCAACCAGGTCTGCCCTTTCCCCAAGGCGAATCCCATGCGATTTCATCGTCTGTCTTCTGAGCCTTCCATAGTGCGAAGTCGAGCGGATCCTTCTTAACCTCACCAATAGCAATTCTCGCACCCGATTCTAAATCATCTATGTTCTGTCCTGATAGCTTTCCATACTCTGGGAACTTACGAGTGATGTAGTAAACGTCACCATCTGCCTCGTATGCATACCCCTTCTCAATAAGAGTGCTGATGAACTCGATGATATCCTCAATATGCTCGGAAACCTTAGGGTGCACGTCAGCCTTGATAACATTGAGAGCCTCTGCATCGTTAAAATACTCCTTGATGTATTTCTCCGATACCTCGAGCGCAGGCAGGTTTTCTTCCTTTGCCCTATTGATAATCTTGTCATCCACATCTGTAAAATTCTGTACGAACTTCACATCATATCCGATATATTTGAAAAACCTGCGCAGCGTGTCGAACACTACGAAAGGTCTAGCATTGCCTATATGAAAATAGTTGTAAACCGTAGGACCACAAACATATATATTAACCTTGCCTTCCTGTACAGGTACAAACTCTTCCTTGCGTCTAGTCATAGAGTTATAAATCTTCATTTCTTTCCTCCACAAAATCATATCTCGACTTAATTCGTCATTCCCTTTTGGGTATAGTTGTTAGATTATACACCAAGGACAGCTCCCACGCACCCAATAATGATAAGTACGAGCATTGGATTTACCTTAAACTTTTGAATCAGCAAAATAGTCAGCCCACAAAGCAATATTGAAATCAAATCTATGTGTGAATTACCGACTGAAAGCGACAATCCTCTTAGAACTGCGAAGTTTCCACCTAGAGAGTTCTTTGGCATAACTGCTGCACCTCCGATGGTAATCACCGCACCTGCAATAAGTCCCACTGTCGCTGGCCTTATACCCTCTAGAGCCCCTTTAACAGCAGTGCTTTCCTTATAGCGATTAACAGCCTTTGCAACTAAAGATATAATTATAAATGCAGGGGTTGCAACGCCCAGTGTCGCAATAGCTGAACCTAGATATCCGCCTACCTCATATCCCACATAGGTTGCCGAATTTACTGCAACTGGTCCCGGTGTCACCTGTGCGATAGCGACAATGTTCGCAAATCCCTCTTGAGATATGTTTGCAAACTCCTTAATGCTATCGTATATGAGCTGAATAATCGCAAGACCGCCGCCGAATCCAAAAAGACCTATTTTGAAGAAGGCAATATAAAGTTTTAGTAAAATCATCACTTGTCGCCCTCTCTTCTCTTTACATCATGATCCAAACTGCATGCTCCTTCATCAACTTTGAATTTTGATGATTCTACATCACCTTTTCCTTTACGAGCTCCGTATCGTCTATGGACATTGGAGTTTCAACGCCTTCAATAGACGATCTCGTAATATAGGCGCGAGTAATTCCTAGAGCTATGAACAGCAGGATAATGTAAACAACATTTATCTTAAATACAGCGATTAGCACGAAGCTGACCACTGAGCCTATTGCGCTGAAGCTATCCTTAATGACACCCTTAGCGACCTGATATACAGCTATGATTATAAGCCCAAGAGCTGCTGCTCTCAGTCCTCCAAGCGCCCCTTGGATGTACGGGTTGCTATCTATGAAATTCATGCCTTTTGCTATGATGACGATTATCACAAACGAGGGTAGAATCACACCAAAAGTTGCAACAAAGGATCCAATCAGCCCGCGCCTCTTGAATCCTACGTAAGTTGCCATATTGATGGCAATGACTCCAGGAAGCCCCTGACATATAGCGACGATATCTATCATCTCGTCTTCAGAGAACCACTTCTTGTCTTTGACCATAATATCAGAGAGGATGGGAATCATAGCGACCCCACCCCCTATTGTGAATAAGCCCAGTTTGAAAAATGTGACGAATAGTTCCAGCATTTTCCCTCCTAATTCTCAGGACTCTAAATCACCTTGTAATTATTTTTTTCTTCGTAATTATCGGATTATATTCCGAAAATCTCCTTATCAACGAGTTCTGTCGCTGCCTTGATAGCTTCATCAGCCGACATAACTTCGTTACCATCTTCACGTCTTAGCTTGTACTCAACGTTTCCGTCCTTAGCGAGCTTTCCAACTGTGATTCTAACAGGAATACCGATTAGGTCAGCATCGTTGAACTTAACTCCAGCTCTCTCATCTCTGTCATCTACGATAACCTCAACGCGCTTAGCTTCGAGTTCAGACTCGATCTTGTTAGCAAGTTCCATCTGAACCTCATCCGCAGGGTTGATAACCGTTACAATTACGTGATATGGCGCAACTGACATTGGCCAAATAATTCCCTTATCATCGTGACTCTGCTCAACGATAGCCTGCATAGTTCTTGTAACACCGACACCGTAACAGCCCATCCAGTAAATCTGGTCTTCACCATTCTCATCCTTGTATGTTGCACTCATCGACTCTGAGTACTTAGTTCCGAGCTTGAAAATCTGTCCAACCTCGATACCTCTTGTATGCTTGATTGGAGCTCCGCAGTGTGGGCATGGATCGCCTTCCTTGAGAGTCTTGATATCTGTGACGATATCTCCAACGTAGTCTCTGCCGTAGCAAACACCCTTCATGTGGTGGTCTTCCTTGTTAGCTCCAGCAACCATGTTCTTAGTTCCAACTAGCTCGCTATCAACAACGATCTTGCAGTTGTGAATTCCAACTGGCCCTGTAAAGCCTCCAACGATTCCTGTAACAGGTCCCATCTCGTCCTCATCAGCAAACTCGATGTAATGCTCAGGGATTCCAAGAGCATTTACAAGCTAATCATGTTAACGTCTCTATCTCCTCTGATAAATACGCAAACGTAATCAGCTGGATTCAAATCCTGGTCAAATGTAGTGAACATAAGAGCCTTAACAGTCTGCTTCTCCTCGACACCTAGGAAGTCACATACATCCTTGATAGTCTTCGTGCCTGGAGTATAAACTACCTCAAGATCCTGCTCTGGCTCATCAACAGGCTTCTCATCTATGCACTCAGCTCTTTCAATAGTAGCTGCCATATCGCACTTCTCACAGTAAGCGATTTCGCTCTCACCAACGTTAGATAGAGCAGAGAACTCGTGTGAATTGCTGCCTCCTATAGGACCGTTATCAGCTTCTACGATTCTGAAGTCAAGACCACATCTTGAGAATGTTCTCACGTATGCTTCGTACTGCAATCTGTATGCTACTTCTAGATCTTCAGGTGTTCTGTCAAATGAGTATGCATCCTTCATGATGAACTCACGAGATCTCATCAAGCCGTATCTTGGACGAGCTTCGTCACGGTACTTGAACTGGATGTGATATAGCTGAAGAGGTAGCTCTCTGTATGAAGAAACCTCCTGCTTAACGATATTAGTACATAGTTCTTCACATGTAGGAACGAGGCAGAAGTCTCTACCGTTTCTATCCTTGATTCTCCATAGCTCTGGTCCGTAAGCGTACCATCTGCCGGACTCCTTCCAGAGCTCAGATGGATTTACGTGAGGCATGTGAAGCTCCTGACAGCCAATTCTGTCCTGCTCCTGTCTTACTATATCTTCGATCTTTCTGATTGTTCTCCAGCCAAATGGCATGAATGTATATATACCAGCAGCTTCCTTCTTTATTAGATTAGCTCTGATCATCAGCTTGTGGCTGATTAGTTCCGCTTCGTTTGGTGCTTCTCTCAAAGTCTTGAGGTGGAGCCTCGATAATTTCATAGTTAAAATCTCCCTTCTATTGTGCAAACAGCCTGAGCTGCAATGCCTTCTTCTCTTCCGGTAAAGCCTAGTTTCTCTGTCGTCGTGGCTTTCACATTCACCGCGCCAATAGGCATCTCAAGTGCCTCGGCAATGTTCTCTCTCATCTCATATATATACGGTGCAAGCTTAGGTCTCTCAGCAATTATCGTGATATCAACATTGCCAATTCTTACGTCACCAAGCTTCTTCTTGACTTCACGAAGAAGCGCAACGCTATCCGCACCTTATAACTCTCATCTGTGTCAGGAAAATGCTTTCCAATATCGCCTAAGCATGCCGCCCCGAGCAGTGCGTCCATAAGCGCATGTGTTGCCACGTCTGCATCCGAGTGTCCGACGAGTCCCTTATCGCTGGGGAGTGGGACCCCGCACAGTATAAGTCTGTGCCCTTCGGCGAGTCTATGAACATCATATCCTGTACCTACTCGTATTCCCATAGGGATGTCCTTTCCAGTAGTTATCTTGGTATTAGCATAATCTCCTTCTACTAAAGCTATGTCTAAACCAAAATACTCCGCGATAGAGGCATCATCTGTACCGACATATCCATCACATCTCGCTTTGTCGTACGCAGCTATTAAACTACTGAGCTTAAAGCACTGCGGCGTCTGTACAGCGACCACTCTATCTCTATCAATAGATTTACTATTAATTATAAGATAATCATTATGTGATGACAAGTCGTCAAAAAATTCACTTGCTGATTTTTCTGTCATTCTGAGCGAATCAATAGATGGAACTACAGTGCACGCCGCTTCATTTGACTTCATTGCAGATATATTTCTGTCTATAACCTCTGTAGTTATTTCAGCTCTAGCTGCGTCATGAATTAGGATCACTGCTTCTCTGCTATCAGCCCCCTGCGGTTTAGGAGCAACTACGTCATCCGCCAACTGGTCTATGTCTTGACTACTTCCTAAATATCGTTTTATCGCCTGCAATCCGTTATATACCGACTCGCCTCGGGAATTTCCGCCATACAAACAACGGACAGGCTTGTTGTGCAAGTGTCCCAGCCTGTCCGCTATTTGGAAATGTCTCATCGTATTCTCTATCTTGTGGTATGAGGAGAAATATCGCATCAATCTCCTCGTGCGCCGCAAAGACCGAAGCGGTTCGCTCAATCACCGTAGTTCCCTTGTAGTTCATGAGCTGTTTTGGAATCTCAGCCCCCATACGCGTGCCCTTGCCTGCCGCAGCAATAAGTGCAATGTGAGTTGCTCGGTGCTTTGCCGCCCCTCTCTGATTATCTAAATTAATACTAATCGCTATTTCCATCCCTCGTTTAGTCTGCGAAGAAACGTTCACTTCGCGAATACGACCATTACCTAAGAGTCGCTCATCCTAATGCTTGTACTAGCTCCTTATATTATCGCATTATGGATTGATGCGTGCAAATATCATTTTACCTGCTGCCGTCTGTATAACGCTCGTAACTGTTGCCGCCACGTTTTCTGCGATGTGATCAGCCCCGTCCTCAACGACAATCATCGTCCCGTCATCGAGATATCCGATGCCCTGCTCGCGGTCTTTGCCTCGCTTAACGATATCGACGAGCATCTTCTCACCAGGTATTACCACTGGTTTAATTGCATTTGCCAGTTCATTAATGTTGAGAACCTTAATATCATTGATTGTCGCAACCTTATTGAGATTGAAATCTGTGGTAATAAGATTTGCATTTAGTTCGCGCGCCAGCTTAATTAGCTTAACGTCCACTTCAGAAATATCGTCCAGATATCTCAGTTTTGCATTGTTGCTATATACCTCAACATTAAACTCGCTTCTGATTTGGTTCAAATATCTAGACCTCGTCTACCGCGTATTCGCTTAATATTGTCACTTGAATCAGCAATATGACGTAGTTCATCAAGCACGAATGTAGGAATAATAATCTTGCCATCGATGAAGCCTGCTCTCATGATATCAAGAATTCTTCCATCGATTATAACACTCGTATCGATAACCTTTGGTGCGCCAACGCCTACTCTCTCATGTCCGCGAATTGCGAGGTTCTCAAATAGGGTTTTACTTCCCTTGACCTTAGCCGAAGCCACAGCAAAACCAAAGAAACCTAGAACAAAGTAAAGACCTATCGTCACTACAGCATACCAGAGCGGCGATAACAACGACCTGTAGCTCATAGATATGATTAGTGCGATGACGAGTCCTATAACGACTCCAAGCGCATCTATCAGAATAGCATCAATGGATACGTCTTTGAGATCATGTTCGATATAAGATGCGGCTTTCTTCTGTTTCTTGATGAGTGTCGGCGCAAAAATTCTAAAAATAAGTCCAAAAATCATGACAAAAAGCACTAGTGTGCTAAAATCAACGACACTCGTAACAGCAACTTCATTGAAACTGATATTTTCTAACTGCATCTGTAGCACGCAAAACAAAAGCCCTCCGATAATACCGCCTATGACAAACAGCAATACGGAATATAACTTCTTACTCAATCTAGCCCCTCCTTTCTGCCAAAAAATAAACAATTGCATTTATAATAAGGGCACTTGTGGTCTAGGCTGGACGCAACAAGCACCCTAATGGCTAAATGTTAGATTCTACAAGATTATCCGCTTCATCAAGCGAAAGTCCTCCTGCGAGCACTAGTTCGCTTTCGAGGATTTGCTTGGCATTACCGAGCAACTTCTTCTCACCAGTGGATAACTTCTTAACTCTGTCACTACGCACAAGATTCCTTACAACGCCAGCGATTTCATATATATCGCCCGTGCGAAGCTTTTCTGTATTCTCTCTAAATCTTCTATTCCAGTTGTTAGACATCTCATCGGACTCGCCTCCGAGCACTTTGAGAACACCTTGGATGTCCTCTTTGCAAATGATAGCTCTAACCCCCACCTTGTCCGAATTATCGACAGGAACCATCACATGCATCTTGCTATACGGGAGGCTAACATGATAATAACGGCAAATCTCACCGAGCACTTCCTTCTCTTCGATTTCAGTGACAACTCCCGCTCCATGCATTGGATATGCAATGCTATCTCCGATATTGAACACGACTGCCTCCTCTCTACACATCTTGTACTTAATAAAATTATAGTATAATTGTATTTTAAAAGCAACAATCGAAACATTACAAATTAGCATAAGATATAAACGATGTCAATAATTATTTGACAATTATTGTCAAATCTTTTACTTTTATTCTTCTAGTATAAAAAAATAGAAAGGCGATAGTCGCCTTTCTATTTAATATTCCATGTTGCACCTAGTTCAATTATGCAGTTTAAATGCTGAGCAAATCATTGCGAGCAACTCTCAAAGCCTCGTTTTTTATGCATCCTACACATATGAACACTTCAATAACTCGTATTCTTCAATGGATTTCCACAATGTGAAGATGGGTTGTGATATAATTGTTTAAAATTTAAGAACTATATTTTTGAAATAGTATTTTGTTTTATTCACCTGATATGAAAGGAAATAGATATGAAAGCTACTTGTGGTAGATGACGAAGCGAAAATCAGAGAGGTCATCAAAGAATATTCAGAATTTAGCGGCTACGAAGTTACGGAGGCTGCAGACGGAATGAGCGCAATTGGACTATGTAAGCTTAATGATTACGACCTGATTATCATGGATGTAATGATGCCTAAGCTAGATGGCTTTAGCTCAGTTAAAGAGATCAAGAAGTTTAAGGACATTCCAGTCATCATGCTTTCTGCAAGAGGCGAGGAATATGATAAGCTATTCGGCTTCGAGCTAGGTGTTGACGACTACGTAGTAAAGCCATTTAGCCCTAAGGAGCTCATGGCTCGTGTAAATGCAGTTATTACAAGACGCGAGGGTGCCGACCACGGAACGAGCAATGTCATGAAATTTGACGGTCTCGAGGTTAACTTTGCAGCTCGTACTATTTATATAGACGGAGAGAGAGTAAACCTTACACCTAAGGAATACGACCTCCTATTCTACCTAATCCAGAACAGAAATATTGCACTTTCCAGAGACAAGCTTCTCTCGGATATCTGGGGATACGATTTCTTTGGCGACGATAGAACTATAGATACTCACATCAAGAACCTTAGAAACAACCTAGGTCCATACAGAGATTTTATCGTTACGCTAAGAGGAGTAGGTTACAAGTTTGAATACGAAGACAAAGAGAAGTAAGTGGGACCCGAACAGCATCCGTGCTATATCGCTGATGTACTTCATGGTATTCGCTGCGGTCATATTGCTAATGGTATGGTTTATGCAGAGCTTCTTCATGAACACATACTACGAGCGCATGATGGCTCGCGAAGCACAGTCAACAGCGAACAAACTAGGCAACTATTATTCCACTAATAAGAAAAATTTTGATTCATATGCTCGAAAAGCTGCCGACCGAAACGGACTATACATAAGACTCGATACTTCTGATTCGACTTCTGAGTATGGAAATAGCGGTTTCTCACAAGGCGACTTACCGCACTATCAGTTTGAAATTTCTGATGCAAAAGATAAACTAGATAAGAGTACTCTCGGCACTGTTTCTCTTACTGTAGCCGAAAAAGGCAACAAAGCGTCAAGACTCGTATACGCTACGTATCTGGGAGACCGTTCAGACGGAACTATCCTGTACATGATAGCGCCACTTTATCCAGTGGAGTCGACAATATCGATTTGAGATCGCAGCTACTGTACATCACGTTTATAACACTGATGATTGCCAGTATGCTTGCCATCATTATGTCTACGTGGTTAACGCTACCAATAGCGAGCATCACAAAGTCTGCAGTGCAGCTCAGTAACGGTAATTATAACGTTAAGTTCAGAGGCGGACTCTTTACCGAGACTAACGAGCTTGCCAGGACACTTAACAAGGCTTCGTATGAGATGCAAAAAACCGATTCATATCAGCGTGACCTGATTGCCAACGTCTCTCACGACCTCAAGACACCGCTCACGATGATCAAATCATATGCGGAGATGATTAACGACATCTCTGGAGATAACCCTGAGAAGAGAGCTGAACACCTTGCAGTCATTATTTCTGAAACGGATAGGCTCAATAAACTCGTGTCTGACATGCTTTCAGCCTCTAAGCTTCAGTCTAATTCGGCTGAACTTAACATGACTAAGTTCGATATCGTCAAGGCCGCTACTGAAGTTGAGGAGACTTTCGAAGTCCTTAACCAGCAAGAGGGATATGATATATCGTTTAAGAAGTGCAAGTCGGCATACGTATATGGCGACTATGATAAGCTCAAGCAGGTTATGGCAAATCTAATCTCTAATGCGATAAAGTATTGCGGCGAAGACAAGTACGTTCGCATCGAACTCAAGAAAGTCGGCAGGAATGTCAGATTCGATGTAATTGATCACGGTGACGGAATCGCTGCCGAAGAGATTTCTCACGTATGGGAACGCTACTATAGAACTAGTGCCAATAGAAACCGCAATATCGAAGGAACTGGGCTTGGCCTATCCATCGTCAAAGGAATTTTGAGCCTTCACAACGCTAATTACGGGGTCGATAGCGAGGTAGGAAAAGGCAGTGACTTCTGGTTCGAGCTAGCTACTGTTAAGAAGTAATTTCTAAGTAGTGATGCATGTTTCGGCAAGTTCTTAAAATACATTTATAGATAAAACACCATCGGAATATGAAACAGGAAGGCGAATCCTCACCTTCCTGTTTTGGTTTTTGATAATATTAGTTCTAACACTATACGTGCGCAATATTGGTATGCTCAGATATCTCTCTACTAGTAGTAACGAGATCTTCGACACTAAGATTGTGAAGCTTACTATGCCCCGTAACTCTTGCAAATGTCTTGAGCTCCTCAAGCGACACATTTAGATAGTTCGCAACACGCTTTGCAGCAGCTTCCCCTTTGAGTCTAGCACGAAGCTCTGGATCCTGAGTTGCAATACCTACTGGACAAAGTCCAGTACCACATATTCTATACTGCTGACAAGCAGCTGCAATCATTGGTCCCGAAGCGACCGCAATCGCATCAGCCCCCATAGCTATCGCTTTCGCAAAATCAGATGATACTCTAAGTCCACCAGTGATTATAAGCGAGATATCTGAGTTGATGCTATCAAGGTATTTGCGAGCTCTGTAAAGTGCAAATATTGTTGGCACGCTTGTTGACTCCCTTAGGAAAAACGGACTAGAACCAGTTGCACCACCTCTTCCATCAATAGTAATGAAGTCAGGTTTAGCGTAAACGGCAAAAGCCATATCCTTTCAATTCTACCTGCAGCAAGCTTGATGCCGATTGGTCTACCCTCGGAACGCTCCCTTAGCTCAGAAACTAACGCCTTAAGGTCATCCTTGCTGTGAACGTTAGGAAATTTAGAAGGACTCTTGATATCCTGTCCAACTGGCTTACCACGCATCGCCGCAATCTCAGGCGTTACCTTATCACCAGGAAGATGTCCGCCCATTCCTGGCTTAGTCCCCTGGCCTATCTTAATCTCAATAGCATCTACCTTCTTTAGATTTTCGTCTGTAACGCTGTAGAGATTCGGGATGTACTCAAATATGTATTTATCAGCAGCCTCGTATTCCTCAGGAAGCATACCGCCTTCACCGCTGCACATAGCTGAATGAGCGAGCGCGCTGCCCTTAGCAAGAGCAACCTTAGCTTCTTTAGATAGAGCGCCGAATGACATGTGTGACACATAAACAGGGTTCTCAAGTACTAGCGGCTTACGAGCATTCTTTCCGATTACCACTGAAGTATCGACCTCATCTTCATCATTTAGCGGCATAGGATCAAGCTGGGCTCCAAGCAGTAGAATATCATCGAATCCTGGCATCTGCATCTGTGTGCCCATGGCCGCACTGATCGATTTCCCCGAAACTGCCATCTCATGAATCTCTTTCATATATCTGCAGCTCTCATCAGTTTTTGCAGTCGCTTTGTCATATTCTAGATTCGCTGAAGTTTTATCATCCTGTGAAGACGTAGCAGTCTTTGCTGAAGCTGGCGCTTCCTCATGAGGTGTGTTTTCGCCCTCATCTACAAGGAACATAACATCCTTTGGCTGCTTACATACTGGACATCCATCAAGCTCTTCAAACGATTTGCCTTCTTTTTCCTCATCAAAAACATATCCGCAAATCTTACATTTATATTTAGCCATATTTTTCACCTCCATGTTTATTTAAGTCATTTTGTCCATTGTATCATTTAATTGTATGCAATTGTGAATAATCTATGACTTTTAGTTTGACTAAATATACGATTATATATTGATACTCGCTCAGTCATTAGATATAAGATCTGATTTTATAATACAAGCAGTTTGCTATATAAAGAGAGCACCGCATTTGCGGTGCTCCCCACGTTACACAATATGTTCTAGCTCATTAAAGGGCTGATACTTCGCTTGCTATGCAGCCTCCATGCCTCTAGGAACTCTAGGAACTAGTGCAGCTAATTCTTACCTATGTACGCTTTAATCGCGTCGCCGAGGCTATCTGCTCCAACTACTTGGATACTGGAAGTTGGCTTCTCCCCCTTGAGGTTACCCTTAGGAATGATTATGGTCTCGTAGCCGAGGCGTGCCGCTTCGCTTACTATGCGGTCTGCATTTCTCACTGTTCGTAGATTTCCGGTAAGCCCGACCTCGCCGAGCGCGACTACGCGGCGAGGCGAGGTGCGCTCGCGGAACGAACTATAGATTGCGAGCGCGACGGCCAGGTCTGCACCTGGCCCGTCGGGCTTCAGTCCGCCGACCACGTTTACATATACATCATGATTAAGAAGGGAGATTCCGACCTTCTTTTCTAATACAGCCAGAATCATGTTGAGTCTGTTATTGTCGATACCGATTGCGCTTCGGCGCGCAAAACCGACATTTGCAGGCGTCACTAGCGCCTGAATTTCAAAGAACACAGGACGGCTGCCCTCATAGAGCGCCGAAGCGACCGACCCCTCTTCTCGGATATCAGAATTCTCAAGCAAAGTTCCCGATAAATCCCTTACCTCTGTCATACCTGTACTTCCCATGCTGAACGCCCCGATTTCCTCGGTTGTTCCAAATCTGTTTTTAACAGAACGCAGAATCCTGAGATCCCTATCTCGCTCACCTACAAAGTTCAGCACACAATCAACCATGTGCTCGATTGTCTTAGGCCCCGCCAGATCCCCAGATTTATTTACATGTGCAACTATGAAAACTGGCACATTATTGATCTTAGCATACTTCATAAGTATATTCGAGCACGCACGAATCTGTGTGATGCTGCCTGCCGTATTATCTAGCTCCTCTGAGTACATAGTCTGAATCGAATCGATTACCAAGAACTTTGGTTTAGTCTGCTCACAAGCTGCAAGCACACTCTCGATATTAGTCTCTGGAAAAATCAGCAAATTGTCCGACAGATTTTCACACACTCTATCCGCTCTTAGCTTCACCTGTTCTTCCGACTCTTCACCGCTAACGTAGAGCACAGTTCCATTGTTCAAAGCAATCGAATTAGCCGACTGAATTATCAGCGTCGACTTTCCGATTCCAGGCTCACCAGATATGAGAATCATTGAGCCGAGCACAATGCCTCCACCGAGAACCCTATCAAGCTCCTCGATTCCTGAGGTAATCCTCGTGTAGTTTCCAGTTCCCACACTTTTAAGCTTAGACGGAGCCGCTTTGCTAGTCGTCCTCCTGCGAGCGTCACTATCTGAATCAGGCTTGACCTTCTGCTCCACAATGGAATTCCACGCCCCACAGTAAGAGCACTGTCCCTGCCAGCTCGGAAACTCATTGCCGCACTCCGCACACATATATACTGATTTTGCTTTCTTAGCCATCTACTTCAAATACTCCTTCTACACCGGATTGTCATTAAATCTCTAGAGTGCCGCTATTTCTAACGAGACACTTTTACTGTGTTACTTCGCTTATATAAGTACCTTTATTCCGTTACTTAATATTTTGTAGTTCTGCAAGAAGTCCCCTGCATCCATCCATGACATCATTATACGTCACATCAAAATTCCCTGTATACCAAGGATCTGCAATATCTCCATCTCTGCCAGCATGCTCGAGGAGGAGCGAAACCTTATCCGCCTCATCACTGCCCACAAACTTCTTCATGTTACGCAGATTATTCTCATCCATAGCTATCAAATAGTCGAAATAATCATAGTCTGCCGCAGACATCTGCCTTGATCTATGCGGCACAACTGGTATGCCAACTTCTCCGAGCTTCGCTACCGTTCCGTAATGCGGCGGATTTCCGATTTCCTCTCTGCTTGTCGCAGCCGAATCTATTTCAAATTCATCGCTTAACCCCGCCTCTTTCACGAGATGAGTCATAACCGATTCTGCCATAGTGGAACGGCAGATGTTGCCGTGACAGATGAAAAGGATTTTTGTCATAGATGCCCCCCCCTTTTTATTCAATATCCGAATTTCTATACCTTGACCCAACATAGCCTGTAATGCTTATTAGCGGAATATTCCACTCTCCTGGTGTATAAATTACACAGTCAATTTCATCACCAGCGCTATTCTTGGCAGAAAATACGTATCTGCCCATCTCTTCATTCTCTGCAAGTCTTTCTATATTAGGTAGATAACTATCACCAAAATACCCCTCAAATATATGCCATATCTCCAGTGCAGCATCATTTGACAGAGTGGCTTTTGATTGACACTTTATTCCAACCTTGCAGCGCTTCTTCTTGCCATTTTCATCAGCTTTGCAAACCTTTGCTATGCCTTTGTCGAATATCCAGTCCGCATCCTGAAGTTCTTTGCATGTTGACGCGATTTCGTCCTTAAAAACCAAAATTGTCTCTGTTATATGCTTACACGCAGTTTCAAAAGAATGTTGTTTCTGCATTTTACCCCCTAGAACCTCTTAGTTCCCCAAGTATCTTCTGAATCGTCCCATCTCGAAGCACACCTAACAGCATGCCTTCATAGAACTTTCACCACGAACAAACAGCATCAGCTTGGTGATTAGTTTATCATCCAATGCATGCTCCGTCTTTTTATTAATATTTAACTGAATTTGAGTTACCGTCTTTCAATTATTAATGTATGTAGTTACTTCTTCGTATCTCGTCTCTCATAATCCTCATCTATTTTGATTTTCCAATCCGCTGATAATGGCTCCTCGCACATCCTGACACTTGTTACTACATCGTTGATAACCTCATAGTTTAGAGCAGTTCCAACTTCATCACATCGATAGTTCGCTGCCATAGCTTCATCTATCCCAAACCTTTTCGCTTCTGCCGCAGCATCTATATTGGCACCAAGGAATATGAACTCCCAGCCATAGCGCTCTTTCTGAAGCTCTATCATGTTGCGCACTTTATCGTAGCTATAATAACGGCTGGCGTTCTCCATGCCATCAGTAGTTATGATAAAGAGTGTTTTCTCGGGCACATCCTCTTTGCGTGCATACTTATGAACATTACCAATGTGATAAATTGCTCCCCCAACAGCATCGAGCAGAGCCGTACATCCACGGACAAAATACTCCTCTTCTGTTAGCTTTGGTACCTCTTTAATACTTATGCGATCATGAACAACTTCAATTTCATTGTCAAAAAGAACTGTGGATACCACCGCATCCCCCGGCTCATTACACTGCTTCTCAAGCATGGAGTTAAACCCTCCAATAGTGTCATTTTCAAGTCCAGACATTGAGCCGCTACGATCTAAGATAAATACAAGTTCGGTCATTTTTAAATCCTCCTATCTATTGTTGTACCCTTATTATCGGGCAGCAAGGAGAATTAATGGTCGCATGGCATGCGACATTTATGCGCCAATTAACGGCTGATCGAACGCAAACAGCACCTCGTTAAGTTCATAGATATTGTAATTTCGATTTGCAAGAAAGAACTCCACAATAACATCAAACTTGCTACTATGCGAGAGTGCAAAACCCGCTCTTCCGATAAAGTCTTCTGTCTCTTCTATATCAAGCTCCAGAGCAAATGCAAATGCCAGCGCTGTTGATTTGGATGGCTTATAATCTAGATTATTCCTTATTTTCGAGAACAACTTTCTGTCGATATTAGCTCTTTTATAGATTTCAGAGTCCTTCTTACCCGTACGGTCTATGAGCTTCATCAGTGTTTCAGAGAACCCTGCATCCAAATTACCTAGTAGATGTCCCAGATCCTCTTCAGTCATTGTCGTTGCTGCATAGATATTTGCACCGAGGCACTCTTCCATCATCAGAAGTTTATTATCTTCTGCATTTTCGCCAATGTGTCTAATCCCATCTCTAGCACATCTAGTTTCAGAAGATAAATCCTGCAAACTACAACTGCCGTATTCATCCAGTATTGTACTCTTAATATAGTTTCATCAATATAGCTACTTACGGATTCGAACAGTTTCTCAGAAAGCTCATAAGAGTCTTTGTCGAATACTACCAGATAAATCTGTATTTCATTTTCCATGAGGAAAGCACTAATTTCACGAACGGCTATTTGTAGAGCGAGAGATTTCGGAAATTTGTAGCTTCCAGTGGCAATCAAGGGAAATGCGATAGACTCGCACTCATATTCCCTAGCAAGCGCTAGAGAACTCCTGTAACACGATTCTAGAAGTTGCTCCTCCCCACAGCTACCACCATTCCAAACTGGCCCTACCGTATGGATAACATACTTTGCAACTAGCTCATATCCTGATGTTATGGCTGCATGTCCAAAATCAATGTCACCAATTTTCTTCCTTGCAGCGAGTAGCTCAGCTCCCGCTTTCGCATGTATTGCACTATCTACACCGGAACCGATTACAGGCTTGGGATTTGCAGTATTTACTACCGCATCCACTTCCATATTTACAAGATTATTTCTTACTATTTCAAAAGGCATAATTAACTTCCTATTAGACCACGTTACTCTTCCAAATCCTCGCTATCCACGCCCTCAGCTGCAGCGATAGCCTCTTCACATGCTCTAGCTTTCGCCCTCATCTCAACTAGGCGCTCGAACCATATCTTAAGTAGAGCCGCAAATGGCACGGCAACAATCATGCCTGCAAATCCGCCTACCTTTCGCCTGCGATTATCGCTACCAATACTAACATCGGATGTATCTCAATACTCTGTGATAGAAGCTTTGGATTGATAACTGCCCCATCTAACACCTGAACAACCGAAATTATGACGATAGAAATAATCATCGTCTTGATTTCGCCAGAAATCACACCTGACACGATAGTAAGTCCATATCCAACAATTGGCCCCATGTAAGGAATTAGGTTAGCGATACCTGCCATAACACCGATCATTACACCGTAAGGCATGCCAGCAACCGTCAGTCCGATACTGATAAGAAGTGCCACTGTAAATCCATCCATCGCTGCGCCGCGGAAGTATCCGCTAAATACCTTATTTACATCATTATAGACATATGTAAGATGATCATTTGCATTCTGTGACCATATTGTTCTGAGCATTCTACCCCAGTACTTCCTGAGGTTCTCAGCATCAAATAGAAAGTATACCGCGAACATTGCCGAGAATAAAAGAGTGCTCACCCCAGCCGTTATATTCGAGAATAGCGTCGGAAGGCCGCTCGCACTATTCAGCTTGCTCGAAACCCAGCTTATAAGATTCTTCTCAAAGTTGAGGTCGTAGTTCTTGCTGAAATTGTATTTAGATAGCCACTGCTTAAAGCTGTGTTCAAATGATTTTGCCTGATCGACAATGCTGTTTACGAGCGCATTTATGCTATCCGCATTGATAGTCTGTACTTGTTTTGTCACAGCATATATGATCGCGGTCAGTGAGGCTAACACAATGGCTACAATAATTAGTAGCGTTAGTATCACTGCAAGCGAATGTCTACGCTTTTTCTGCACTGGATTTTGGCTCAGCGATTTCACATTGCGAGTTATGAGTCTCTCAGTTAGTCCAACGAGTGGATTTAAGATGTACGCCAAAATCGCGCCGATTACAACCGGCTTAAGAATCGCTGACACCCAGTTTAATCCGCTCACCAAGCTCTTTCCAAGGCTTTGATACTGCCCAAGTAGCAAAAATCAAAGCATAAGATAGCCCAACTGCTAGAACTGCGTATGCAACTATCTTGAGATATTTTCTGTCTAGTCTGTCTCTAAATTTCATGAGTCCTTCCTCTCTAGTTCAATACGCTTATAATATCAGAAAAAATGCACTCTTGCAGTAAATGTTCCTCCAAATCACCACATGATTACTTACCCGCTGATTAACCTACTATTCGTTGATAGTGTAATCCCTTCGACATCCACCTAGAAAATCTCATCAAGTATAAAGACCAGCCATACGGCTGGTCTTTACCAATATATCGCTATACGCGTTTATTTACCTTCTGTCTCCTGCTTATGAGTCTCGATAATCTTCTGAGCTAGGTTAGCAGGTACTTCTTCGTATTTTGAGAACTCGACTTCAAATCTTCCTCTAGCTTGAGTCATAGCTCTTAGTACGATTGCGTAGTCAAAGAGTTCTGCCTCTGGAGCTTCAGCATGTAGGCAAGTTGTGCCATCATCTGCTGGATCCATACCGAGTATACGACCTCTTCTCTTGTTCATGTCACCCATAACATCGCCCGTATATTTCTCTGGAACTACGATGTCAAGCTTCATGATTGGCTCGAGGAGGCAAGGCTTAGCCTCTACGATACCCTTCTTAAATGCTAGCGAAGCAGCAATCTTGAATGCCATTTCGTTGGAGTCTACATCGTGGTACGAGCCATCGTATAGTACAGCCTTGATATTAACTACCTTGCAGCCAGCGAGAGGACCTTTCTCCATCGACTCTAGAAGCCCCTTCTCAACTGCAGGCACGTAGCTCTTAGGGATTGCTCCTCCAAATAGCTCTTCGGAAAACTCGAAGTTCTCCTGAGCTGGCGAGAATCTGATGTGTACATCTCCGTACTGGCCAGCACCACCAGACTGCTTCTTGTGCTTACCCTGAACGTCTGATGTACCCTTGATAGTCTCTCTGTATGCTATCTTCTGAGGAACAGTCACTACGTCAATTCCGTAGTTCTTCTTGAGCTTCTCCTTGATGATTCCAATCTGGAGATCTCCCTGTCCACCGAGAAGTGACTGGTGAGTTTCAACATTTCTCACAAGAGCAAATGATGGATCCTCTTCCATTAGTTTGAATAGGGCCTGTGCCATCTTCTCTTCGTCATTCTTATCCTTAGCCTGAACAGCGATGAAGTAGTTTGGCTTAGGGAAGTCAATTGGCTCGAACTTGATGCCTTCGCTCTTGAGCGAAAGTGTATCGCCCGTCTTAGTTCCTGCTAGCTTGGCAAGTGCAAAGATATCTCCAGCCACTACCTCAGTTGCTGGGATCTGGTGCTTACCTCTTACAAAGAACATCGAACCGAGCTTCTCCATCTTCCCTGTACGAGAATTGTATAACTCCTGACCAACCTTGACAGTTCCTGTAATAACCTTTGCGTAGGAAATTCTACCTAGGAACGGGTCAGCGATTGTCTTGAATACCCATAGAACCGGCTTCTCTGATGGATCAGTAGTGATCTCAACGTCTTCATCCTTAATGTTCTTTGCTGGATATGCAGGGTGCATATTAGGTGTAGGAACATACTTGCTGATGCAGCGTAGAACTTCGTCTATTCCTTCACCTGTCTTAGAAGACATCTTGATAATTGGAACTACATCACCTGTAGCAATTCCTGTCATAAGTCCGTTATAGAACTCTTCTTCTGTAAATGGCTCCTCATTGAAGAACTTCTCCATCAGAGCCTCATCTGTACCAGCAACTGCCTCGTTCAGAGCATCCTTGTCGTCATCAGTAACTACGGAGTTTCCGAACTTCTCGCGAAGCTGCGCTACAACCTTATCTACATCTACGTTATCTTTATCTATCTTGGTGAGGACTATAAATTTTGGATTCTTATGCTTGCTGCATTCCTCCCACGCCTTCTCAGTTCCAACCTGCACGCCAGCAGATGCATCTACCATGATAATCGATGATGCAGCTGTGCTCAGCGCTGAACGAATCTCTCCCTTGAAGTCGAATAATCCTGGGGTATCAAGGAAATTATATTTATATCCCTGGTACTCTACCGGAACTAGAGTGGTATTGATAGAATGCTTCTTCTCAATTTCCATCTTGTCGTAATCCGATGTGGTGTTGCCATCCTCTACTTTACCCATTCTGGTAATCGCACCAGTGGCAAGTAGAGCAGCTTCAAGAAAAGTCGTTTTACCGCAGCCGCCATGTCCTAAAAGTATGACGTTTCTGATTTTATCTGTAGAATAACCTTTCATCCTTAGATCCTCCCATTGATTTTATTTTATTGTTGAGCATATAAAATTATTTAAGCTCTTGTCACAAGTATAACACACGTTGTTCCTTGTTCAATACAATATTTAAATTGACAATAAAATAAGTACAGCGAGCAGATTATGTTCTCTACTTGCCGTACTTTTATGATGTTAAAAGCGGTGATTATCAACGCCATATCACAGGCATTGGACAATCACCGCTAAATTAATCTAATATTTAATTTTATGCCTAGAAGCTTTAGAATTCAGCGTTCTTAGGTGTTCTTGGGAATGGAACTACGTCTCTGATGTTGCTCATTCCTGTCAGGTACATAATCATTCTCTCAAAACCAAGTCCGTAGCCTGCATGCTTTACACCACCGTATCTACGAAGATCAACGTACCAATCGTAGAGCTCTCTGTTCATACCGATTTCATCCATTCTAGCCTCAAGGATATCGAGTCTCTCTTCTCTCTGGCTACCGCCGATAATCTCACCAACTCCTGGAACGAGCAGGTCACAAGCCGCAACAGTCTTGCCGTCGTCATTAAGTCTCATGTAGAATGCCTTAATTTCCTTCGGATAATCGATTACGAAGATAGGTTTCTTGAACACTTCTTCTGTGAGATATCTCTCGTGTTCAGTCTGTAAGTCGATTCCCCATTCAACAGGGAACTGGAAATCCTTGTCAGCCTTCTTGAGCATCTCAACCGCTTCTGTATAAGTAACTCTCTCGAAGTCTGAATTTACGATATTGTGAAGTCTCTCGAGTAGTCCTTTGTCCACGAACTTGTTGAAGAACTCCATCTCCTCAGGAGCGTGTTCAAGCGTGTAGTTGATTATGTATTTTACCATATCCTCTGCAACATCCATGTCATCAGCGAGATCTGCAAACGCAATCTCTGGCTCGATCATCCAGAACTCAGATGCGTGTCTAGCTGTGTTGGAGTTCTCGGCACGAATGTTGGTCCGAATGTATAAATATTTCTAAACGCAAGCGCCATCGCTTCGCCCTCGAGCTGCCCCGAAACTGTGAGGTTAGTCTCCTTGCCAAAGAAGTCTTGCGAATAGTCAATAGAACCATCTTCGTTAGTTGGAGCGTTGTTAAGGTCTAGTGTGGTAACCTTGAACATTTCTCCTGCACCCTCTGCGTCACTTCCTGTGATGATTGGAGCGTGTACATATACGTAATCACGCTCTTGGAAAAACTTATGAATCGCATAAGCAACGATGCTGCGAACTCTAAATACCGCAGAGAAAGTGTTGCTTCTAGGACGAAGATGTGCGATTTCTCTAAGGTACTCCATGGTATGGCGCTTCTTCTGCAGCGGATAATCCGATAGCGAATCAGCCTCAACAGTAATCTCTGTCGCCTTTAGCTCAAATGGCTGCTGTGCCTCAGGGGTAAGCTCAAGTACACCCTTTACCATTACACCAGCTGCTAGATGCACCTTAGAAATCTCCTCGTAGTTTGTAATCTTCGAAGCTTCGTATACAACCTGGAGAGGTGTGAAGAAGGTACCATCATTGAGTGAGATGAAACCAAACTGATTGGATGAACGATTACCTCTCACCCAGCCTCTGACAACAATCTCTTTACCCGCATACTCTTCTCTATTTCGGAAGAGTTCTCTGATCTCAATATCTTTCATTAGTATATCCTTCCTATTACCGTTTTTCTCTCGCATATGCACGAGCCTATCAATTATATCACGTTTACATGTAATTTATCGAGTGTCTGAACCATTTTATCGCTATTTACATGCTATTTTCGCTCTATGTGTAAACTTTGCTTCACTCAGTTTCACTTAATATCTACGCGATTTTCTCTACGCCACACTTATAAGGCGCAACTGCATCAGCAAGTCTACTTAGCACTTCACCTGCAGTAAATGCTTCTGGATATCCAATCTTAAGGCTGATGCTCATGCAGCTCTCCCCTCTATCTATATCCAAGGTATCAATACTAGTTCTCTCTTCGCCTGCGATAAGGTTAATCTCAGAGTTAATTCCGTACGGCTCTTTATCAAAGAGCTTTAGGAACATGTCATCGAACCTATTTGCTGTAACTGTGTATCCGCCTAATCTCTCGGGGAGTACCGGCATATTAACTTTAACTTTCATTTCTCTATTTCCCATTGTGTCCACCCTTTTTCTTCGATTTATCTTGATTTACTGCGATTAACCTCGTCAATCTGTACCCAGTATGATACCCCTTTTCATCTTCCAAATTCAAGGGGTTTAACTAGGTATTGATTTTAATTCGTCGTATTAACAGTAATCGGGGATTTTATCTCCGCACATTATCCTTACATATGTGCTATATACTTCCGGAATCGGTCTAACGAGGTAAATCTCAAGCTCCGGATTTACATTTTTCCCCAGAAGGCTACATAAACTTACTTTATTTCGCGAACCTTTACCTTATGTTTCTTCAGCTGTTTCTTAATCTGCGTAAGTCTCGCTTCAGTTGCCTTATCCTTTCCAATAATGATACCCTTGTTTCTCCCTTTTTTTCTCACAAACTCTATAAAATATCTGTGACCATTTAGACGCCTTCCGCGCACAAAGTGTATCTCAACCGCTTCGAGTTCCTTCAAAGGAATCACTCGGTTACCCGGAACAATACCGCTGTGAATATACAAATTTCCATTAGCTATATGCATAGGCTCTGAAAACTTTCCGCCACTCTTGCTAACCATCACAAGCTTGCGTATCAACGATACAAGAAGGACAGTTCCAACTGTAAAAAGCACTATTTTAAAGAGATTGTTGTCCCACGTCTGTTTTATTCCTATCAAAAAATATTGATATATCTTCATTAAAATTCCTCCAAATTAGTTCGCCGCTTTTAAAACGCTAGGCTCCCCTTTGCCGCCGTACAAATTAGCTCGCATCAACATAGATTTGGTATTTTCCGCAGTGAATACAGCGAAATAAGTATCCACACAGATCGCCATCTTTATATAGGTACTCTCTGATATCGGTATATTCTGATCTCATCTCGTACTCTTCAATGACCTCATCTGCAATACCCATCTCCTCAAGCTCCTTTGTGCCAACTGTTCCGAGATATGCGCAGTAGTCGTTGCAGCATGATAGCCAGTGCTCTCCCTGCCAGCTCAAATAGCCGGGGGTTCTTTCAAATAATTCCTTCGACTTCTCCCAATCTATCTCGCCTTCCCATTCGGCATCTTGCACGAATTCCGCATCGAATTTCTTAGCTGCCTCACCACTAGCTATACATTCCGGGCATAAATACTCAATCTCTTCAACACAATAAGGAGACGAACTATAATAGATTGTGCTTTCCTTACCGCAGCATGGGCATATTTCTGGCGTTCCTTCTTCAAAGCTTTCAGTTGCAAGCGGATCTGGATGATAGCGGAACTGTGGTAACTTACTTGCTTTCTCCTTATCTTCAGAAATCTGCTTAGGCGTTTTAGGCCTCTTTACTGCACCCCAATCACCATGACCTTCTGCATCTGATTTGAGGGTAGCGAGCTTCTTAACCTGCTTCCTATCGCTCTTGTCAACAATCTCCAGTAACAAGTCATATGCACTTTGCATTAGCGAAAGCGTTCTATATACATCAACGAGAACTGCTTTTGCATCTCTATCTCCAGCTTACTTGAGCCTGTCTGAAAACTCATATAATGCTAGAACCGACTCACGATTACCCTGCTTAGCTTCGTAATCTCTTATCAATTCAGCGTACTCTTTTACGTATGGATTCATTATTTTCCACCTATGATTACAAATTAAAATTTCGCGTTCATGTCCATGAATTATATCAACTTTTGCCGTTAAATTATAACAGATTTCACCTCTATATTCATTGACTTTTGGCAGCCCTGGTGGTAACATAATTCATTATTAAAACGTTGACGAGGACAGTAGGTTCGCTTTAAGGCTTTGAGAGAGGAATGGGCGGTGAGATCATTCCAGCACGGGCGCTCTGAACACCACCTCCGAGTGGCACTAATCCTGCCCGCTTAGCCGCGTTAAAAGCTTCAAAGAGTGCTGGAGCAGAAGCTCCGGAAGATGGGTGGAACCACGAATACGAATGTATGCGTCCCTTCTGACAATTTGAATGTCGGAAGGGGCTTTTTATATTCCTTCCGCTAACGAAAGGAGTTCTTATTATGATTATTACACTTAAAGACGGTAGCAAAAAAAGAATACGCTTCACCGATGTCTATCATCGATATCGCAAAAGACATAAGCGAGGGTCTCGCAAGAGCAGCTTGCGTTGGTGAAGTCGATGGAGAGGTCTGTGATCTCAGAACTGTTGTAGATAAGGATGCTGAGGTTAACATTCTCACATTTGATTCCGATGCTGGAAAGCATGCTTACAGACACACATGTTCTCATGTGCTCGCAGAGGCTGTTAAGAATCTATATCCTGATTCTAAGATGACTATCGGTCCTTCAATTGAAAACGGCTTCTACTACGACTTTGACATGCCTGCTCTCACAAGAGAGGATCTCGATAAGATAGAAGCAGAGATGAAGAAAATCATCAAGAAAGGTGACGAGATTACTCGCTTTACACTTCCTAGAGATGAAGCTATCAAGCTATTCGAAGATAGAAACGAGCCATACAAGGTTGAACTAATCGAAGACCTTCCAGAGGACGAGATTATTTCTTTCTACCAGCAAGGGGATTTCATTGAACTCTGCGCTGGTCCACACCTTATGAGCACTAAGCAGATCAAGGCCTTCAAGCTAACTTCAAGTTCTGGTGCGTACTGGGAGAGGTGACGAGCATAACAAGATGCTCACGAGAATCTACGGTACTGCATTCAACAAGAAGTCTGATCTAGAGGAGTATCTCGAATACCTAGCTGACATCAAGAACAGAGATCACAACAGGCTTGGACGCGAGATGGAACTATTTACAACAGTAGATATCATCGGACAAGGTCTACCTCTATTCCTACCTAAGGGAACTAAGATGATTCAGAAGCTGCAGCGCTGGATCGAAGACTAGAGGATTACGAATGGGGTTACGTGAGAACGAGAACACCGCTGATGGCGAAATCGACTCTTTACAAGATTTCAGACCACTGGTACCACTACAAGGATGGCATGTTCGTATTTGGCTACGAAAATCTAGACGACCTAAACAATGCAGAAGATGCAACTCGTGAAATCAGAGGTCTAGAGGACCTTAGCCTCATCGAGAACGATGCCGACGCAAATGCATTTGCCCTTCGTCCTATGACCTGTCCATTCCAGTATTATGTATACAAGGCTAAGCAGCACAGCTATAGAGACCTCCCTTACAGAATGGGCGAGACTTCGACTCTATTCCGTAACGAGGATTCCGGCGAAATGCACGGGCTTACTAGAGTTCGTCAGTTCACGATTTCAGAGGGTCATCTCGTGTGCACACCTGAACAGATCGATGAAGAGTTTAAGAACTGCGTTAAGCTTGCTAAACACTGCCTCACAACTCTTGGACTTGAGGGCGAGGTTACATACAGAATGTCAAAGTGGGATCCAGAAAATCCAGGTAAATATCTTGGAACTGCCGAGGAATGGGATAAGGTTGAATCGGCAATGCGTGAGATTCTCGATGAAATCGGTCTCGATTACACAGAGGCTTCTGGCGAGGCTGCATTCTACGGTCCTAAACTCGATATTCAGGCAAAAAATGTATATGGCAAAGAAGATACTATGATCACTATACAGCTCGACATGTTCCTTGCTGAGAGATATGACATGTACTATATCGATAAGAACGGTGAGAAAAAACGCCCATATATCATCCACCGTACATCGCTAGGCTGCTACGAGAGAACTCTCGCTTGGCTGATTGAAAAGTATTCAGGGAACTTCCCTACTTGGCTATGCGCAGAGCAGGTTAGAATCCTTCCTATCTCAGATAAGTACCAGGATTATGCAGAGGAAATCTTCGCTGAACTAAAAAGAAATGGCGTTGATGTTACAATTGACAGCAGCTCCGAGAGAATCGGCTACAAGATTAGAAAAGCCCAGATGGAGAAGCTACCTTATATGCTAGTCGTTGGACAGCAGGAAGCTGAGAATCACACGGTTTCCGTTCGTTCTAGATTTGAAGGTGACGAAGGCAGCAAGCCACTAAGCGAATTTGTAAACGCAATCTGCGAGGAAATTCGCACAAAGGCAATCAGAGAGAAGAAAGTCAGCGAAGAAGAAAAGAAAGATAAATAGTCAAATTTGCAAGAGAAGGTAACGGAGGATTTGTCATGCAGAGAGAGAAGCGTAAAGACAACATAATACGAAAATTGCAGTCTACAGATTCACCTGTAAGCGCTTCCTCTCTTGCAAAAGAGTTCGGAGTAAGCAGACAAATTATCGTTGGAGACATCGCTATCCTCAGAGCTGAAGGTCATGATATTAGTTCGACCCCTCGTGGATACGTGCTCCCTCAAATCGGGACTACTCCAGTCTATAGAATCGCTTGTAAACACGATTCGTCTAAAATCTTAGAAGAGCTAAATGCAATTGTCGACTGCGGTGGCACCTTGCTTGATGTAAGTGTTGAACATCCAATATACGGTGAGCTGGTTGGCAATCTACATATAGCAAACAGGCTTGATGCAAAGGAGTTCGCAGATAAGATTATTGAGAGCAATGCCCCTCCACTATCACTTCTCACAGACGGGATTCACTTGCATGCTATCACGTGTAGGGATGAGATCGCACTTGAGCGGATAAAAGATAAGCTCCGTTCAATAGGCATACTCTTTGAGTAAACGATAAAAATTTTTAAACGGACTAACAGTTTATTTTTTAAGTAACATGTAGCGTTTTCTTTAATTAGATATTGACTTTTCACAGAGCCTCTTTTAACGTATATACAGGTGTCATGACACCTGTATATAGTTAGGAGGCTTTTTAGATGGCTAGTTTTTCTTCATTTCTAAAACGCAAGGATATAATCATCTCCGGAAAGAGATATGGAATTGATGCACTTGGCGCTATGGCTCAGGGACTATTTTGTTCACTACTTATAGGAACAATCATCAATACTATCGGAGTACAACTTCACATCTCTGCCCTATCGCAGACTGTCGCTACTATAGGTGGTATAAAATACACTGTGGGCGGTCTTGCGATGGCTATGGGAGGACCTGCAATGGCATGTGCGATTGGATATGCTCTTGCTGCTCCACCGTTAGTTCTATTCTCCCTCATCACTGTCGGTTTCGCTTCAAATGCGCTTGGAGGTGCTGGCGGACCACTAGCAGTACTATTTGTAGCGATAATAGCAGCTGAATGCGGAAAAGCTGTTTCAAAGGAGACAAAAGTAGATATCCTGGTTACACCAAGTGTGACAATCGGCATAGGAGTCGCTTTATCTTGGTTGATCGCACCTGCACTCGGAAACGCGGCTATGAAAATGGGTGATATTATCATGTGGGCTACGGAACTTCAGCCTCTACTCATGGGAATTATTGTCGCTGTAGTTGTAGGTATAGCACTTACTTTACCAATATCTTCTGCGGCTATTTGCGCAGCCCTAGGTCTAACAGGACTAGCTGGGGGTGCGGCTCTTGCTGGCTGCTGTGCTCAGATGGTTGGATTCGCAGTTGCTTCGTATGAAGATAATGGCGTCGGTGGCCTCGTATCACAGGGGGTTGGAACTTCGATGCTTCAAATGGGTAACATAGTTAGAAATCCAAGGATTTGGATAGCTCCTACTCTCGCATCCGCTGTCACCGGGCCTATTGCAACTTGTGTGTTCCATCTCAAGATGAACGGACCCGCTATAGCAAGCGGCATGGGCACATGCGGTCTCGTTGGACCTCTAGGTGTGTACTCAGGCTGGATTGCTGATATAGCAAAAGGAACAAAGGCAGGCATCACTTCAGTGGATTGGCTCGGTCTCATCCTAATATCTGTAGTTCTGCCAGCAATATTAACTCTTATATTTCACAAAGCCGTTAAGAGAGCTGGCTGGGTTAAAACAGGAGATCAGAAGCTATAGGCTAATAAATATTTTCAAAAAATCTGTAACCAATTAAATAATCTCAATAAAAATGTGCCTAGCACAGAGTGTGATCCCCCTAATTTCACACAGTGCTTGGCACATTTTTTAATATTACAATTATTACTACATTGCTATTTTATAACTTCTAACTCGCTTTGACGTTTTGACTATCCTCGCTACTCTTACTATCCTTACCACTCTTAAATTCACCATATGAAAAGAATATGAGACCTATCCAAATCAATCCAAACGCCATAATCAGCACTTTATCGACAGGTTCTTTATACAAGAAATCCCTAGCATAAGCGCCAATGTAGGACTGAGGTATTCCGTCAAACCGAGCACGAACATAGATGTTCTCTGAGCTGCATAGGCGAATAGCCCAAGAGGTATGGCTGTTGCAAGCCCACATAGGAGTAGCAGGAAGTATTGATATGATTCTCCAACTCCAAGTGCTCCTGCCCCATGCAGTTCAAGCCATACTATTACACATAACATAATCGGAGCCATAAAAATAGTTTCATATAGAAGCGATATAACAGGTGGCTGGTCTACAGTCTTTTTTATCGCTGAATAAATCGCAAATGTCGTCGCTAGTATGAGTGCTATTCCTGGAACCTGTCCATAGTGAATCAAAATTACGATTACGCTTATAGCTGCAAATATCACAGCTACGGACTTATAAACCGTAAGCTTCTCTTTAAAGAAGATTGCACCAAATATACATACTACAAGCGGTTCTATATAATATCCAATACTCGTCTGGATTATATGACCAGAGTTAACCGCCCAGATGTAAATGCTCCAGTTGCTCGTTACAATAAGTCCTGCTACGAAAAATTTAAGAGCAGTCCGCAAATCCTTTAGCGGTGAAAAAATCCTGTTCCACGAGTACTTAAAACGCGCAGCAATCAAGCAAACTACTGCAATCATCAGAATTCTATATATGATGATAGTAGATGATGGTATTGGAATTAGCGACTTCCAATAAATTGGGAGAATGCCCCATAGCCCAGCACAAGCAAGTGCAGCAAAGAACCCCTTTTCATAACTTTTCTTCATAAATAATTCCCCTGTAGATAAATCTATAATATGGTGCACAATGAAATAATTTTGCTCCAAAAGGATGAAAATTCATTAACTACAAATAAAAATGCAGCAAACATTATATCATCCTTTGCAGATTGTCACAATAAATGTTATCCTTATACATCATAAATGACTATTGGTATGCAAATTCAAACGGTTGACTGGAGATTTGATATGAAACAGATAGAAATAGATATAGAAGTTAGTGCTAGACATGTACACCTCTGTCAAAGCGATATAGAAAAACTTTTTGGCATTGGTTATGAGCTTACACCTAAGAAACAAATTATCGTAGGTTATGTTGCTGAAGAAAGACTTACACTTGTTGGTCCTAAAGGTACTCTTCGAAATGTAGCTATTCTAGGACCTGCTCGCCCAGAAACACAGGTCGAGTTAGCAGCAACCGATGCCAGAAATTTAGGTATCGAGGCACCTCTTAGACTTTCCGGAGATTTAGTAAATACCCCTGGGATTAAAATCGCAACCGAAAATGGAAACACCACTGAAATAGATCATGGATGCATAGTCGCAAAAAGGCACATCCATTTATCAAAAGAAGATGCGGAGCAGTTGCAGGTAGCTACTGGAGATGAAATATCTCTAAAAATTGATACAGGATGTGGCAGAGCATTAACATTTGAAGAGGTGATCGTGCGCGTCGGCAATACTAGAACCGTTGTTCATTTGGACACGGACGAAGGAAATGCGGCAAGTACAGGCAAATCATGTAAAGGAATATGCTTTTCCAAATAAATAAGCTGTGTTTTAACATAATAGATAAGTAGGAGTAATAATTTGTCATCATTATACAGTCTTGAAAATATAGTCTTCGCACTTGAAATAATCGGCACCATCGCCTTTGCAATCTCGGGAGCTACTCTCGGGCTCGAGAAAGGGATGGATCTCATGGGCATCACCATACTCGGCTTAACCACAGGTGTTGGTGGCGGTATTATCAGAGACCTTATAGTCGGTCAAACACCTCCACTCACTTTCAGGAATCCGACTTATCTAGTCCTTTCGGTCGTGGTCTCAGTGATTGTATTTACACCGCCAGTAAGGAAATGGATTTTCTCAGATTCCACTTTGTATGATTGGCTGATGCTAATCATGGACTCAGTTGGACTTGGAGTTTTCACAGTTATCGGTATCAAGTCAGCTTACAACGCAACTTCGATTCAAGGAATTATACTTTTTGCCTTTGTAGGCGTTCTTACTGGAGTTGGTGGTGGAGTTCTCAGAGATATTATGGCTGGTGATAGACCTTACATCTTCGTAAAGCACTTCTATGCGAGTGCCTCTCTCATAGGGGCATTTACATGCATAATCCTTTGGGATAGATTGGGTACTGTTCTTGCAATGGGAATTGGTGCTACTCTCATCGTCCTGCTCAGGCTACTTGCTGCTCACTATCACTGGAGTCTTCCCAAGGCTGATATTCACACTGATGATAAATAAAAAAGAAGCGCACCGCAATGCGGCGCACTTCTTTTTATTTTGTTTCGAAAAGCTCAGCGAGTGAGTGTTTCTTCAAATCAGCATTGATATTCTCCTGAATGCGGAATAATTCCTTGCGAAGCTTACATGACATATTCCCAGTATTAAAAGGACATTTAGCATCGCGTCTCAGGCACTCGCACACTAAAGATGACGGCTCTATAGCTTGATATACATCAAACAGCGTAATCTTTGTTAGCGGTCTTTAAGCATATAGCCTCCACTGCTTCCTCTTACACCATAGATGATTCCAGCTTTATCTAGCTTCCTTGCAACCTTATAGGCGATTGCCTCTGATATGAATTCACCCTCCACGAACGAGCTTATACTCGTGGGCCTATCTGTTGACAGATTCCGGAGGACCCTTACTGCATAGTCTGTCTCTCGATTAAAAAGCATGTCTCCTCACTTTTCTTTTTATACAGGAACAACAATCCTGCAAGTGGCGATAGTCAATCTAACAATGCAACATGTATATTTCAATCAGCAATAGCGATAGGTAAGAATATTGTATACATATCCCCCTCTACTTAGCAACGATAATACAAAGCATATACAAATTGTACTAAATTAATACAATGCACAATCTACATATCATTGAACGTCTCAGCTATTGCAACCCTGCGAGTTTTCTTATATAAGAGTACTGCAATTACGAGGCACATCATTTCCGATATAGCAAGTGAGCTCCATACGGTTTCCGTTCCAAATAAAGCGACGATTATAGCCAGTGCCACTATCAATGTAAGTGTGCATCTCATCAGCGATATTACGATCGCAACTCTGGATCTTTCGAGCGCAGTGAGATAACCTGCGATAATGACATTCATACTTAGTAGTGGAAATGCCACAGCTACTAGTCTGAGTGCATACACTATATCTGTAGCTAATCCGTCTCCTTCGCCTATAAACAGCATGGCGATATACTTTCCAAAAGCCACGATAAGCACTGCTTCTACAGCAGCTAACAATATCCCCGACTTAATCTCGTACCTAAATATGGCATGAAACGCATCTCGCTCGTGACGGCCGTGATAGTAGCTAACTAGAGGCTGAGCACCTTGGGCGATTCCATTTGCAAGAACCGTCGCAAGCAGGATTACATATGATAGTATCGAATAGATAATCAGTTCTCTCTCGTGCATAAACGCAACGATAAATCTGTTAAATATAAACGTCACTATTCCAGGCGACATCTCGGTAATTCCTGAAGGTATCCCGCTAATAAACTCACGCAAGATAAGTCCTCGTCTGAACTTGAACTTCGTAAAGCGTAGCGTCGATTTCTTGCTAGCGAAGTGAATCAGGTAAATGATTATTACAACCGTTTGAGAAAGATGTAGCTAGTCCAGCTCCAACAATTCCCCAGTTCAGTTTGAAAATCGTGTACCAGTCGAGAAAAATATTGAGAATTACTCCGAGTAGCACATAGATAGTGGCGAGTTCTGGAAATCCGTCAGTAGCAAGAAGCAGCTCGAGGTTATACGAAATCACAAACGAAAATATGAATGGTGCTATCGTGAGAAGATAACTCTTACATACGGCAACGTCGATTCTGTCGCTCCGAGCATCCTGCATAGAGGATTTAGAAAAACAAACACTAGCGCACTGATTATTATCGACAGCAAAACGAGTGAAACCAAGCTTTCCGTAAATACGCTACGCGCCTCCATAGTTCGGTTCTCACCGAGAAGACGAGCTACAATTGTCGACGTACCTACCGCAAAAGTTATTGAAATCGCAAACAGCAAGGTTATAAATGGCGTAGCAATTGAGACGGCAGCTAGAGCCGTCTCGGATACACCTCGAGCTACAAATATCCCGTCAACTATTGTGTACAGCGTAAATATCAGCTGTCCTGCCATCGCGGGAATAATGTATCGCAAATATTTTTTTATCAGCGAATCATACTTATTCAATTCTCGTCATCCTTCTGCCGCTGTGAAATTTCTCTCACCATCACATGGTCTGCCTTGTCAGATTGTCACGATTAATCGCACAAACCCCTTCTTAACCAAGTGCGTTATAACGTGTAGAGTAAGTATACTCGTAAATTGAAACAACTTCAATCCGTTCATTTCAAAGACTTCTGTACAAAATAAAAAGCCGAGTTCTTTTTTGAATTCGGCTCTTTCTTTATAACTTGATTCTAAATTTTGATGTGGTTCCTGTATACTTCCCCTATTCAAGGTTGAGTCTATTCTTCATCAGATAGTTTGATACGAGGAAGTAAATTGCGAACTCTACAACCTGAATTAATATCAGCACTCCTAATCCATACACCGCTATTCTTAGTGTGTCCTCAAACATGATAAGATTTAGCGCAAATTTACCACTCAGATTTCCGATTACAGATATCATTACGTATATTTCTAAAGCTGTGATAGCAACGAACAGCAAGCCCTGAATCAGTGTCCTGAATCTGCTAAGTTGCACGCTTATATTGATGCAAGTCAGAATCTTTAAGACGAATCTGCTGATGTAGATTATTCCAAGGATTAGAATCTCTATCAGAAGTAAGATTACCTCTCTTGCCTGCGCTGGGTTTTCGTTAATAGTAACGGCTATATCCTGAAACCCCTTAAATCCATCTTTCACTGCACTTGCAATCATCATTGATATCACCCCCACGAAGCATGTGAGTACCATCCAAACTGTAGTCGTAATTACCTTGCTCCAGATATGAGTACTCGCCTTAATCGGTAGAGAAAGCGTGAAGTATCCTTCAATCCCATAAAAATTCTTATAGAACCTACGATCTATAATTACTACTAATGTCATCACGAATGCAGCAATAAGAGATATTATCCATGCCCCATTAAGCAGTTTTATCATAAAATCCGGTGTTCCAGTTAACACTTTAGGCAGTGTACTAACCAGTATACTAAGAGTTAGCCATACAGCATAAAGAACTCCTAAGTCATGTACTAACGATTTGAACTCATATTTTATTAATTTACCTAGCATTTGAACACCTCTCTGAAAGCTTATCTATACTCTGCCCCTTCTTCTCACGTAAATTGTCCGCAGTCTCGTGAACCACTACCTCTCCATCCTTGATAAATATTACATCATCGAGCACCGACTCAACATCAGCGATGAGATGTGTAGAAATTACCACTACCGCCTCAGGATTGTAGTTTGTGATAATCGTCCTCAAGATATAATCTCTAGTAGCTGGGTCTACACCTGCAATTGGTTCATCGAGTAGATACACCTCGGCATTGCGAGCCATAGTGAGGATGAGCTGCACCTTTTCCTTAGTACCCTTTGACATCGCCTTAAGTTTAAGCTCCTTCTCGATACCAAGGTCATTAAGCATCGAGAGTGCTTTGAGTTTGTCGAAATCAGCAAAGAAATCCTGATATAATCTAACTAGACCGCCTGCTGTCATGTATGTTGGATACGCCATGCTGTCAGGAAGGTATGCAATCTTGGCCTTCGTCTTCTCGCTAGGTTTATCTCCATCAATTAGCACCTCACCAGCATCAGACGTGAGAAGTCCCATGATTATCTTGATAAGTGTTGTCTTGCCAGAACCGTTTGGACCCATGAGTCCAACGATTTGCCCCTTTTCTATACTTAAATCTACACCCGATAGTGCGAGCTTTGAGCCATATGCTTTGCTCAAATCCTTTATTTCTATTATGCTCATTACTTCTCCTTTCCCACGCAGCTAGAAACTGCCTCTATAATCTCCGCATCATTCATCCCAATATTACGAAGTTTCTCAATCATCTCGTCTATATATTCACTCGATAAACTTTTGTATATCTCTTTCAAAACCTTCTCATCCTCCGTCACAAATCTTCCGTTAGTTCTCTCCGTACGTACTAGTCCGTTTCGCTCGAGTTCTGCGAGCGCACGCTGAACTGTATTGGGATTAACGCATGCCTGCGATGCAATATCTCTAACAGAGGGTAGCTTCTCCCCCGGCAAATAGTCATGCCTAGCTATACGCACGGTCAGTTCATCTACAATTTGAGAATATATCGGGATACCGTCAATAAATTTCCAATTCATGCTTACTTACTTCCTTCCTTATTATATTTGGTTCCCATGTTTATATCTGTCATAAAATACAGCTAATATAAATCGGTGTGTTATTGTATTAAGTTACTAATACAATAACACACCTGAAATCAAATGCAAGTTATTTTTTATGAAGATTTTCTTAAGGTACTCCTTAATTTTTTCTACCTCGCACCTTAAACGCTATGAGCACAACCACTGCGCTAAGCGCCGACATGAAGATCATAGACTGAATCAGAGGTCCGAAATTATATTCCCTACCTAACCAGAAATCAATGTAGTCGTTGCCAAGCTGTGCAGTAGGAAGCAGGTCAGATATCCATCTAACTGATTTAGGAAGATCAGTTATCCTAATGCCCATATATCCGCTCAAAATCATCATTGCGAAATAAATCGCCATTACAACGCCATATGTCGGTCCGAACTTGCCTATTAATGTCGCTATCCCATGAGCAAGTGCCATCAAGATGATAGCGAGAATATATATTCCCAGAATCCAAACCACTGCAGCTGCAAACTTTGGTTTAAGTATACTTAAAAAAGGAACTGTTCCACCAAGATAAATAAATATGCAGATTGTAAGTATAATCAAGTTCGCTACAAGCTTATTGAGTAAAATATCCTTCTCCGAAAACCCAAAGAGGAGTAAGCGCTCTGGAATTTTCTTATCAAGCTCATTTGAATAAATCGCTGCATGATTCAAAAATATGCTCGCCAGTGGAATCAGCATCGCCATACCGATAAATATCGTGGTTATTACCTCATCCTTCATATTCTTAGGTATATCGCCAAGTGATCCCTTGACAACCATATGTAGTAGAAGCACTGGAAAAACCGAGCCAAAGAAAACCGCATAGACATTGTGCAGCGTATTCTGAAATTCGTATCTTATCGTATATCTATTCATCTTACCTCTCCGCATTAATAGTCATCATTTCGATATCGTTATTGCTTCGCCTGTAGTTAATGTGGTTTCTGATAAGCTTTTCAGCGATTTCAACCTCTTCATCATCATTGTCACATGAGAGTGCAATAAACCCTTCGGCGGCCTTTATCTGTTTATGCGCCTTCGCTATTTCACGTCCTTTTTCCGTATCCTCGAAGATCACCACGGCATTTCCACAGTACTTTCTAAAAAGCTCTTCCTTTGACCCGTAGTCCACGGCCCTACCGTCCTTAAGATACAGTATCTTGGTCGCCAGATTATCGAGCTCAGTATAGTAATGTGATGTTATAAGCAGTGTCGTGTGCTTTTCCTCGTACCAAGTTACGAGCTTGTCCATGAGCCTCTGACGCGTCTCGAAGTCGAGTCCTGATGTAACTTCATCGAACATCACTATTTTGCTGTCCTTACACATCACGAGTATGAGAGTGAGCCTCTGCTTCTGACCGCCTGATAGCTGTTTCCACCTCTTATCTAGGCATCCTTCAAACTCGAAGAATTCAATCATTTCTTGGAGTTTCTGATTGTCTATTATCCTGCAGCCCATCACCATCTCGATGATGTTCCTAATTGAAACGGTATCGACATAAGAGTTGTACTGCATGTGAACGGAGATCTCATTTGACGGAACTCCGAGTGCTATGTTTCCTTTATGAGGGACCAGACCGATAATACTCTTAAGAAGCGTAGTCTTTCCAGCACCGTTGCTTCCTATAATTCCGACTCTCTCACCATCCGCAATTTCAATCACTCGCCCGAGGTCCACAGCGACTTTATCCTTAAAACTCACCTTTACATTATCGAGTCTAATCATCTCTACCTCTTTTCTCTAGAACAAACTGAACGCCGTCCTGCAGATTATCACCATGCAGCTCAAGCCCTAGCTTCCCAGCAAAATATTTGGCTATATAGAGCCCTAGACCATGACCTTTCTTCTGTCCTGACTCTTCACCGTGAGAGCCCGTAACAAATGGTTCAAATATATCGTCAATAACTTCGTCATCGATGTGTCCAGGGTGGCTGAACACTGTAATCTTCAATTCTGTAACATCGACCGTAACACTTCCATTTTCGCCAGTGTGATCTACGCCATTTGAAATCAGATTTTTCAAGAATCTTCTTGAGCATCATCGCATTGCTATGCCAATATACGGCTGTTTCAAGATTAGGGGCCTGAATGGTTATTCCCTTCGATTCAGCTCCAATGCGATTCTTTTCTATAGTGTCCCTGCATATCGCCACTATGTCGACCTTCTCAACATCACCGCTACCAGCCGCATTATTGAGATTTGACGTTTCCTCAATTATGCTCATCATCTCTCTAAGCTGAGATTTAACCTCCGGCAAATACAGGTCTCTATCACCGAACTTACCGACCTTACCAATCATCCCATCTACGAGGAGCATCGATGCCGCGATAGGAGTTTTTAGCTGATGCGATGTCGCACGCAGGTAAACTTCTTTTCGCTTACTCTCCTCTTCAAGGCTTTGAACTGCCTGTGACTGTTTTTCATACAGCAGATTGAGCGACCTCGTTAGATCTGAAATTTCATCCTTACCCGCAACCTCAAGCGGTGCAAGCCCTACAGACGACGGAATCATGCGCCTCTCTGCATCCATAGATAGCTTCTTTAATCGGAGATACTATTTTGCGCGAATAAATCGCTGAGACACCAAAAGCTAGGATTATCATCAGCAGTATGAGCATCGGTGCCGATCCGTAGAGAACAGGTAGGATTTCACTCGCTGATGGAGTCATCGTGGTACTGCTCAAAATCAGCATATCATCTCCACGCTTTGCAACTCCGACAAAGTAAGTGTAGTTAGTTCCCGAGTAACGATTCTCAACAGAATACTCACTTATTAGCACACCCCCACTGAAATAGTGGAATTTCTTATTTTTTATTTTAAACTGCGATAGACTATTATCTCCCTTGAAGTCTATCTTGAAGCTACTATTCATCTCCGCTGAATTCTCTTCTGCAAATGCCTTAATTGCAGGCTTTAGATTCTTAAACGCAGCCTTTTTACTACCTTTACCACTCATATCAAGAGTCCTGAATTGATCTACAAGCTCCTTAGACGCCGGGCTAACAGCTTCGATTATACCGTTGAAGCTAGGCCAGTGATTTTAATAGTATACCCTTTTCCGGGTATGACGATACCTAGTGTATTCGTATCACCAATCTTGAAATTCTTCAATGATTCATGCTTCTTGAAGTGTTCCATCGCTGACTTGGCACTCTCCAGATTCTGATTCTCTTTGTAGTCCATATACATAGACGGCATCAAGAAAATCATGTATGAAAAAATCACAATTCCCACTATGAGAGAGATTATCACGCTGTATAAAAAAGTCTTGCTACCTAATTTCATCTTCTTTTCTCCATCTATAACCGATACCTATGACAGTCTCAATATAGTCAAACGGCAGTTTCTTCCTCAGGTTCTTAACATGCGCATCAATAATCCTATCGTTTGCTACGTACTCTTCATCAAATATCATGTTGATTAACTGGTCTCTGCTAAACACTCTTCCCGGGCTGTCCCTAAGCGTCTTCATGAGCACAAATTCGCTGACCGTCAGCTTCAAGTTTTTCTTATCATAATAAGCTCTAAGCTCATCTTCATCGACAACGAAGCCCTGCTCAATCTGTGATGCAGCCTTCTTGCCTGTCCTTCTGAGCACAGCTTCAATCCTCTTGATTAAGATTATTGGAGAAGCTGGCTTTGTGATGTAATCATCCGCAAGGCAGTTAAACGCTTCAAGCTGCGTATTAATATCATCGTAAGCCGTAAGCATTATCGTGCCAGTACATTCTCCGCGCTCTTCTTTTATAGTTTTGAGCACTTCAAGTCCACTCGCCCCAGGCACTCTAATATCAAGAACTGCAAGGTCAAAAGTCCTGCCTTCTTCAATCAGCTTTATCGCCTCGTCGCCCCTCTCACAAGGAATCACATCATGACCTGCTACCATCATGTACTCAGAGAGAACTTCACGAATCATATTTTCATCTTCTAAGAAAAGTATCGTTGCCATGCTGCGCACACCCTTTCTACCTTCTGATATTAAATTACTATCACGGTGTGAATTTGATATGAATTTGCTTTGCATATTTGTGTTTAAACTAACTCCACACTGATTATTGTAATTTATTAATCATGCAAAATATAGACAAATTAAAACCTCTCCTGTCAGAATCTCTGATATCCGTTGCTTCGACTACTCAAAGCTTCATATCATCACACTCTGACAAAAGAGGTTATTAGTCCTATATAGTTTATTTAAAATGTCGCAACTTCAGGATTGCAAGGCTCACATGCCTCGACCGACTTGCAGTAAAGTACGGGACCTTTCTCTCCATATGCCTCGACGTACTCAACTCTCACTTTAGCCTTAACCTGAACCCAGGCTCCATTCTTGAAGTCATCAATTCTATCATAGATGCCCATAAGCGCCGCGAACTGCATATCCTCTACACAGCATGTCATGAGGTGCCTGCCAAGCCCGAACTCTCCGTGCTTCATATCGCCGCCCTTTACGACTCTACCCTTTAGAATCAATGTCTTGTTGTTGTACTCGTCCTGATTTTCGTTGATATCGCGATACCAGTCAGCGTACATATCGTCGGCGATTTCAATCGTGCTGGCCTTCTTATCGAAAGGTAGCTCATCCACAATATCGTCTACTTCTATGTCATGCGGCCCGAACTCATAGACAATCTGCGAGCGCCTGTTAGCTACACGCACTTCCTTATGGAACGGCATCTTATCCGCACCCTTCTGGAATCTATTGAATACCACAAGCTCTGCATTCTGCATCTTGTTGAAGCAGAGCTGTCTCATGTTCTTATTGTACAGATCGAACATTGTCGCATCGAAGAATGTCATCTCTTGAGCGATTATCCAGTTGCGAGGCATATTCTCAAACAGAGTCTGCGTCATCCACATGCCATTGTACTCGACCATTACTCTGTCAAATACATACCTCGATGCAATGCCATTGAGCTTAGCCTCTGTGAGATCTGTCTCCTTCTCGATTCTCTCAATATATACCTTGTCGGTAAATTTGCTTTCATCGTAGGGCACTTCACCAGATTCGCACACTAGAAGAAGGGTGCTTGCACCTTCTCCAAACTCAGGTGTCTCGAGGGTATCCTGTATGAATGTTGACTTGCCCGAGCCTAGAAATCCTGTAAATAGATAGACTGGTTTCTCTCTCATATTCCGAACAACTCCTTGATTTTATCCTTGTTGAGTCCTACTCCGATTACGCAGATTACTCCGGTAGTCTCCGCCTCGTCAGCAGTTCTAACTTCTGGTTCATCTGGGATATAGTCGAATTCGTACCATTCGCCCTCTGTGCCTGCTACAAAACCTTTTGCTCTCAGCACTTGTCCGCACTTCTCGGAATCCATGAGGCCTGCTAGAGCTTGCTCGAGCTGGCCGCGCTCGAAGCGGTGTGCGGTCTCCACGCCCATTTCGTCAAACACTTCGTCGGCGTGGTGTCCGTGGCCGTGATGGTGGTGATGATGTCCGTGACCACAGCACTCATGCTCTTCGTCATCGTGATGGTGATGGTGATGGTGGTGCTCATGGTCGTGGTCGTGGTGGTGTCCGTGACCACAGCATTCATGTTCTTCGTCATCGTGATGGTGATGGTGGTGCTCATGGTCGTGAGCGTGATGATGTCCGTGACCACAGCACTCATGTTCTTCGTCATCGTGATGGTGATGGTGTTCATGGTCGTGATGGTGTCCGTGACCACAGCACTCATGTTCTTCGTCATCGTGATGGTGATGGTGGTGCTCATGGTCGTGATCGTGATGATGCTCTGCCTCGTGAGCTTCCTGCTCTCTATACGCCTCTTCTCTTAGTCGGTCAAGTTCAGCAGAGAGTGTCCTTTTCTGTTCCATAATCTCTAGGATCTTAGCCCCGTCAATTTCCTTCCAGTCTGTCGTCACTATAGATGCCTCGTTGTTATGTTCGCGTAGAAGTGCGATGCACTTGTCTATGTCTTCCTGTGACATTCCTGCAGTATGACTTAGAATAATTGAGCTCGCATGCTCTACCTGATTCTCATAGAACTCTCCGAAGTTGCTCATGTACATCTCAGCCTTCTTGGCGTCTACGACAGTAGTGAATCCATTTAGCTCAATCTTGTCGTTCTTAAGATCCTGTACTGCAATAATTACATCCGAAAGCTTGCCAACACCTGATGGTTCGATGAGAATCCTCTCAGGGTTATACTTCTCAATTACTTCATTTAGCGCCTTTCCGAAATCGCCAACGAGAGTGCAGCAGATGCAACCTGCGTTCATCTGATTAATCTCGATTCCAGTATTCTGAAGAAATCCCTTATCTACTCCAATCTCACCAAATTCATTTTCGATGAGAACTATTTTGTCCGTGCCATACGCTTCCTCAATAAGCTTCCTAATCAGTGTTGTCTTACCTGCTCCTAGGAATCCTGAGAAAATATCCACTTTAGTCATATGTCTCAATCCTTTCTATATATATATAAATAATTGATTTGCTTGCGCCTTAGTATGGGTTAACTAACTATATTATGAGATTATACCATATTGAACCTCATATTTTTGACACTGATGTGTTAATTTGCGAAATAAATAAGCCACGTGCATAGTCATTTGCTGACTGTACTCATGGCTCTTTTGTGTACTATTATCAAGTATTCTCCGCCTCTGTCGTTGGCAAAATCACTATTTCTATGGCGCATTTACTTATGCGATTTCTTCCACTCCTTGATGCTCTTTAGACGCTCCTTAAACCTTGCCTCAACACCTTGTTCAGTCGGTTTGTAGTATTCACGCCCAACCAAAGAATCTGGCAGACACTGCATAGACGTAATTTTATCTTCATAGTCGTGAGCGTACTTATACCCTTTACCGTATCCGAGGTCTTTCATGAGCGAAGTAGGTGCGTTTCTAATATTAAGTGGAACTGGCTCTGCCATGTGTTCCTGGGCATCATCCCTTGCTGCAAAATAGGCGACCTCCATAGCGTTAGACTTAGGAGCCAGCGCCATATAAATTACAGCTTCTGTAAGGTGAACAGAGCATTCAGGCATTCCTATAAAATGGCACGCCTGATAGGCCGCTATCGCTATCTCCAGTGCCCGAGGATCCGCAAGTCCTACGTCTTCCGATGCAAATCTAGTTACTCGCCTCGCCACATAGAGCGGGTCTTCACCAGCCTCGAGCATCCTTGCGAGCCAGTACACAGCTGCATCAGCATCCGAATTTCTCATTGACTTGTGTAGCGCTGATATGATGTTGTAATGCTCTTCACCATTCTTGTCATAGAGTAGCGATTTCTTGGAGATGCACTGCTCGAGCGTGTCCATGGTTATATCTATCATGCCATCAGATTGTATGTCTCCATTGAGTACCACCATCTCGAGCGTGGTCAGCGAACTTCTCGCATCGCCGCTTGCAAACTCGGCAATCATATGAATCATATCATCAGTGATATTAACCTTCTCACCGCCAAAGCCTCGCTTATCTGTAATCGCACGTTTAAGAAGCTGCTCAATATCACTAGTTTCAAGATTCTTTAACACGAAAACCTTGCAGCGAGATAGCAAAGCGCCATTTACCTCAAATGACGGATTCTCTGTCGTCGCCCCAATCAGGGTTATGCTACCCTTCTCGACAAAAGGAAGAAATGCATCCTGCTGAGCTTTGTTGAACCTATGAATCTCGTCTATAAATACTATCGTCCTCTCGCCGAATCTCGTATACCTATCTGCCTGCTGCATAACCGTGCGGATTTCTTTAATTCCGCTAGTAACTGCAGAAAAAGTTATGAAATTCGCCTTCGTTTTGCTAGCAATAATCTGCGCAAGTGTCGTCTTGCCGACTCCTGGAGGTCCCCAAAAAAATCATTGATGGCACCTTATCAGACTCGATAAGCTTACTGAGGATTTTGCCCTCGCCAACTAAGTGCTGCTGCCCTACAAACTCGCTTAGACCTCTTGGTCTCATGCGAGCAGCTAAAGGTTCATCTTTACTATTCTCATTTTCAAATATCGAAATTTGTTCCATTAAATTCCTATTCCACCTTAGAAATAACTAACTTTTACGCGTTTACCCATCTTCTCGAGGGACGCCGAAAGTTCTTCAATCATGTTCATCTTTACACTGAAATTAAGAGGCATATCAGCTTCTTGATGTGCAGGGTTTACAGCTCTTCCTACAAAGAAATTGATGTCTGTAGCCTCTTCAAACAGCGTACGGCTAACGAGAGAAGCTGCATCGTGAGAGACACTCCACTCAGCAAAGCCCTCGTCATTTGCAAGGTAGTCACGAGCATTCTTAACTACATGGTCGATTGTAACGATTCCTTCGGTTACAAGCTCAACGCCCTCGATTTCAGACATCGGAGGTCCACCAAGATTCGGATTAACCCTGTTAGTCTTGATTGGCTTACCTAGTAGTCAGCTGCGATTGAAGCTGTCGTACCTCCGCAGATTATATGCTTTCCCGCTTTGGAGAAGAAGAGTGACATCATGCGGTCGCAGTCTTCGCGGTTTGCAGGCGGACCGAATAATAGATTGACCTGCGCACGCTTTATAACCCTAATGATACAAGCTGTTGCATCATCGATTGGCTTGCCCTTATACAGCTTGTTACACTCTTCGACGAGGATCGTTGCTAGAGTCTTAGCCGGATAGCCCACAGGCGCAATAGTTTCCATAAACGAGGCTATGTCAGCCTCCGTCCATTCTTTATTGTAAGAGAGTTCCGAGTTTGCACCTGGACAACCATCACTCATGGCGATGAACATGTCGTCTTCTTGTAGCTTGATTTCAGAGCGATATATCTTCTTACCGTCGATTACCTGCTCTACCATATCGTATTCAGTTGCAGCAAATCCCTGATGAGAATTACCCTTGGATTCTCATACTGAATAAGTTCAAGTTCTTCATTATCCTTGATATGCATAATCGTAAAAGTCGAATACGCAACATCATACTCAGAACTTATCGGCAGAGTCGCAGCGATAGTGTGTACGCACTCTTCAAGCGGCATACCTTCTGCCATCATCGTGGAAATAATCTTAGATGTCAAAGTTGAAAGGATGCTCGCCTTTACTCCGCTCCTTAGTCCATCCGCTAGGACCACGATTTTATCACCATTCGATTGCTGTGCAACTGCAACTGTATCGCCGCAAAGCGGCTCCCCGAAGTGATTAATACTCTTGTATCCGATATCTATACTGAGATCGTTCATACTAATCCTCCATCGTATCCTTCAGCTTAGTTAGCGCAATCTTAGTCTCAGCAGTCGTCTCGCCGAGTAGTGAGGCAATTTCCTGAACTATTCGCATCTGCTTCTCAACCATCTGATCTGCGATAGCAGTTGTCTGCTGTCTTACCTTGGCTTTCTTGGACCTTCATTTGCCTCATCTGTCACATCTTCGATCAGACAGAACAGCATATGATAGTTATTATCGTATAGTATACTCTGCTCAACGTACCTATCGTATTCGGCAAGATATGCACACTGGAACGAACTCTTCTTGCTCTGAAGCACATCCATAAAAGGCTTTGGCTCGAGCAGCGTAACTATCTGCGCACCGAGCACGTCCTCCGCTCTCCTGATATTCATTATCTTGCAAGCCGCAGGATTGATTTCCTGAATCTCGAGGCGCTCATTAAGCACAAGGAGTCCATTTGGAGTGTTATCAAAGATAATATCTGAGAAATTCTCTGACTTCTTTGCGAGAATTGGCTGGCACACCTTAATCTCCGCTTTATTTTGATACACGACAATCGCCTTCTCGCGGCATGTCTCATATCCACACATACCGCAATTTAGCTCATCCGCAGGCTTGCTCTTCCCCATCTGCAGCATAATTTCTCTAATCTTATGTTCATTAGGCATAACCTTCATGCCTTGCATTATCTCAAAGTTTCTGGTTATCGCTGTCAGTTCTGGCTGCTTCACATCAAAATGCTCATCTCCAGCATAAGCGCTAATAGCCTTATAGTTTCTAACTGGTGTATTGTGATACTTCTCAAACGATGGCCCACCCACGCAGCCACCAGGGCAAGCCCATAACTCAATAAAGCATTTTTCAATCTCACCGTTCTTGATATCTTCGAGTACGTCAATGCATTTATTTGCCCCATCTACCGACAGATAAGCATATCCGTGGTCGTCACCTTTCATGCACCTTGAGATACCACCGCTCGCCGCAAAGAGTCTCTCCTTAGATTCTGTGCACTTATCCACACCCTCACTTATCTCAACCTGCTTATCCTTGAGCAGTTCATCAAATTCTTCGAAAGTAAGAACTGCATCGAAAGTCGATCCTTGACGATTCGCTTCATCTTGCGAGCGATGCACGGTCCTACAAATACCACCTTCGCATCTTCATGGCGTGACTTTATATCATTACTGTGAATCTGAACATACGACATCGCATCGGAGAGGTACTTGATAAGGTCTGGATAGTGCTTCTGAATCATGAGATTTACAGATGGACAGCACGAGGAGATAACGATACTCTCTCGCTCATTCTCAATTACCGCCTCATATTCACGCTTCACGACCACTCCAAACTTCGCTGCTTCCTCAGCCGCTACAAACCCAAGGGACTGTGCCGCTTCAGAGAACTTCTCAATACCAGTTCCCGCATAGTAAGCAACAAAAGATGGATCCACACTTAGGTATACAGGCGCATCTCCATCCAGAAGCATCTCCACTCTCTCTACGTCGCTAAGAATCTTCTGCGCATCCTGCGGACAGACTACGTAGCACTGACCACAGAGCATGCATTCATCTGCGATTACGTGCGCTAGATTGCCAGAGAACCTAATCGACTGCACGGGGCAGTGCCGGATACATTTATAGCAATTTTTGCAATCGGATTTCTTCAAATAAATAGGATGAGCCATTTCATACCCTCTCTTTTCTTCAAAACATTATCGAGATTAGTCGCTATTCCGACTAATCATACGAATCGTTTATATCATACCTATGATTATAATATCCCAATTTGTTCGTTTACAAAAGGCAGTATTTCAGATAAGATTATTTCATCTAGATATATTATTGATAATATATCTAATTTAGCTTTTAGGGAGATAACAAATGAGTTCTACAAGCTCGATATGGAAACGATTATGCGTAAGACTTTTTAATCGCAAATCCATAATCAATTACATTATTATATCACTTTGCTCAGCAGCAATCCTCCTCGGATTGATGAATTACACGCCTTCAGTAGATAGGATACGCACGAAGGCTCTCGATACCATAAGCAAGATGGGTACGGCTGAATATTTTAAGGAAGATATGAGCACCGTCAATGACATCAAAGCCGAGTATAAGGATAAGCTCAAGCAGCAGATTTTAAAGCATGATTTAAGAAAGACCGTCACTAAGTTTAATAAAGCAGTTTCGAAAGTAAAAACTAAACCTGAATTAATCAAATCTCTGGCTGAGAAGCTTGAGAAGTATCGTAAAGATATATACAGCGACGAGGACAAGGATTCTGCTAAGGAGTTAATTCATAAGTTCAAATTAGGAGCAAAGGAAGATTCTTCCAAGGAAGATCTCAAGGCAAGGTATCTCGATATCGAAGAACAGATACTAAAGTTCAAGACCGTAAAACAGCACAAAGAGGAAGAAGCTCGCAAGGTTAAGATTGCTGCGAGATGGACAGTCGCAGGATCTAACGAGTATCCATTTAAACTCAGTTCAGACGGAAGCTTCATCATGCCAATCGATATGAATGGATCGCACGGTTATCTCACAGGAAACTGGGAGCTAGACAATACGACTGTAACGGTTCATATTAGTAAAAACACAATCGATGAAAACTACAAGCCTTATGACTGGGTATTCAACTATGATGAGGATGCAGACGCCCTCATTGGAACTGGTCAGTTCGCTGGTTGGAAGTACACGAAGTACTAAGATATGCTCTAAGGTGTGACTCTCATTCATCGCTACTTGCTTGGGATAAAAATATAAACTACATACGAGAAGGCGGTTGGACCAAAATCCAACCGCCTTTAATTTACTCTATCTCGATATCTAAAGGCTTATCTATCTCCTCGCCAACATACTTGCCGTTCTTACGCCTCTGACGAACACACTCCGAGAGCAGATACTCAATCTGCCCATTAACAGAGCGAAAATCGTCCTCTGCCCAGGCCTGGATATCCTGGAACAGCTTGTCAGATATTCTAAGTGGAATTTGTTTCTTGTTTGCCATGAGCTTTGTATATGCCCCTTCTTTTACTAGTCCTTATATAATTTTAATACATTACCGCACAATAATCTGCAATATATGCATTTAAATTCATTTTTCCCCTGTACTTAATTAGTACAATGATCCAGAGTTAACGATTGGATGCACGTCATGACTTCCACATAGCACAACCATTAGGTTAGAAACCATAGCCGCCTTGCGTTCTTCGTCGAGCTCAACTATTTCATCTTCGTTTAGTTTCTCAAGGGCAAGCTTAACCATACCAACTGCACCATCAACTATCATTGCCCTTGCATCAACTACGGCACTAGCCTGCTGTCTCTGTAGCATTACCGCTGCAATTTCTTGTGCATAAGCTAGATATGTGATGCGCGCTTCGATTACTTCGATGCCAGCTTCTGCAACCCTCTTCTGGATATCTTCCTTGATGCGCTCAGCAACTACATCGCTAGATCCGCGTAACGAACCTTCATCGGCCATGCCATCACCAGTGGTATCTATATTAGGAGCGACATCATATGGGTATAATCTTACCACATTTCTTAGTGCCGAGTCACTCTGTAGAGATAGATATTCTTTGTAATTATCTACATTAAATACCGCCTTCGTCGTATCGGTAACTCTCCACATAACAGCAATTCCGATCTCGATTGGGTTACCAAGTGCATCGTTAATCTTCTGCACAGAGTTGCTGAGTGTCATAATCTTGAGAGATATCCTCTTACCAGAAACAGAGTCGCTATCTGCGTTAGCCGAAGGAGCAGGCCCTTTGCCCTTTATATCACCAGACTGTCCTAGCCTAGTATTAGCTGCAGGGTTTATAGCTGTGCAGAATGGATTCACATAGTAGAATCCTTCACCCTTAAGTGTTCCGTAGTACTCTCCGAACAGTGTTAGCACTAAGGCTTCTTGTGGCTTCAAAGTTTTAAGTCCAGCAAATAGGATAAGACCTACAACTAGATAAAGCACGCATATTCCCATCAGCAAAAAATTGTCGCTCATTCCACCCCTAACGAGACCGATAGCAGCTGCTATATAGAGCGACAGCAACAAAATCAACATTGGTATTCCATGCTTCTTGTTAGTTAAAAGCTTCTCTGTCATTATAGCGACCTCCTTATATCTAAATATTAAAATTGCCTACTTTATAAGCTGATGATATCATTTCAATATCAGCTGTCAAGGTGTTTTTGATTATTAAACAAATACATATTTTCTCAATAAAAATGAGATGCACGGATATATCTATGCATCTCATCTTCGTATTTTAGAACTAATTATAAATTTTAAAAGTCAGTCGTATCAGCGCATAGATTATCTACTACTATGCTGAATTAACTAAAAACCAAACAGCCCTTTCTTAACATATGGCTCTGATTCCATTTCAGTAACCTTATATCCCATCTGTCCAAGCTCATGAGTAAGCTCTTCTCTAGGGATCTCGTCAGGTGATACTATAACACAATCACCATTTACATGAGATGCTTTTATCTTCTTGACATCAAACTTTTTTCTAATCAAATCCTTTACATGCGCCTCGCACATGTTGCACTGCATGCCATCGATCTTAACGGTAGTCTTAATCATGTCACGCACCCCCTATTCTAATCTTAAGTGCTGGTAAAATTTCCTAGCACCCTACTTGTCTTCCTCAGTATGAGGATAAGCACTACAGCCTGAACAGCCGCTACAGCCGCTACAGCCGCCACAACTTGTAATACCAGCCTTGCGCTTCTTTACAACATCTCTGATGATAAAGAAAGCTATTACAGCAATAACGGCAACGACAATTATATCAATTACGTTCATATCTCTACCTCCCCGTAAGTTTATTCTAACTCGTCTCTGTGACGTTTATGCGTTTATTTGAAGAAGCTAATCAGCACCTTCACAGCCCCTATAAATATTACAGCGACCACAGAGAGGACAATTACATCTACTAAATTCATCTCATACCCTTCCTATAATCATAGCCTGAGCAAGTAATAATAATATAATACTCGCTAAAGCTATACTTTCGTTTTATTTGATTACTTTGCACCTTCTGAGCCGTCTAGCACTCTCTTCTTGTTTGGATCTGGTCTGAATAACAGATACAGTACGAAGATTGCGATTACTGCTGCTACTACTGTCCATACGCCGAATGCAACCTCACCGATTGCAAGTCCAACTAGCTGATATATAACTAATGCAAACAGATATGCAGAAACGTTCTGGAAGATAATCGTATTCCAGAAGTGATTTCTGTTGTGCATCTCCTTAGCAACTGTCGAAATTGCAGCGAGACAAGGCGAGTCAAACAGGTTGAACATCAAGAATGAAATAGCTGCTATTGCGCTTGGGAAGAATGCATCGAACGCTGTTCTCATCGAAGCATCGTAGTTTCCAATTGCTCCGAGTCCAGACAGAACTCCCATCGTGGAAACGATTCCTTCCTTAGCAACGAATCCTGAAATAGAGCTAGCAACTGCCTGCCATGTTCCGAATCCAAGTGGCTTGAAGATGAATGCAACTACACCACCGATATCTGCCATCAAGCTGTCCTTAGCATCAACAGCTCCGAATGAACCGTGGCTGAATCCATAGCTTGAGAGAACCCACATTACTACTACGCATAGGAACAGGATTGTTCCGGCCTTCTTAATGAATTCCCATACTCTCTCCCATACATGGATGAGTACACCCTTTGCCGAAGGAATATGATAGTTAGGAAGCTCCATGATGAATGGTGCTGGTTCTCCTGCGAACTGCTTAGTCTTCTTGAGGATGATGCAAGAGCAGATAACCATTCCGATTCCAACGAAGTACATTAGAGGTGCTACCCACCATTTGTTACCTAAGATGTAAGCAGAAATCGTTGCGATTACAGGCAGCTTAGCTCCACACGGAATCGCCGTGGTAGTCATCATCGTCATACGACGATCCTTCTCGTTCTCGATAGTTCTAGTTGCCATGATTCCTGGAACTCCGCATCCTGAAGAGATGAGGAAAGGAATAAATGACTTACCAGATAGTCCGAATCTTCTAAAGATTCTGTCCATGATGAATGCAACTCTCGACATATATCCGCAGTCCTCGAGGATTGATAGGCAGAGGAATACGCATGCCATCTGAGGTGTGAATCCTAGTACAGAACCGATACCGTTTATAACACCGTCTACTACGAGGGAAACAACCCATCCGGATGCTCCGAGGCTCTCAAGGCCTTTCTTAGCACCTGGGATAATCCACTGACCGAACAGCGTGTCGTTAGCCCAGTCGGTTAGAGGCGTACCAATCTTAGAAATAGCTAGCCAGTACACTAGGTACATGATTGCCACGAAAATTGGAAGAGCCAAAAGCCTGTTAGTAACGATTCTGTCTATCTTATCGGAAGTAGTTAGCTTCTCATGGTTTGCCTTCTTAGTCATAGCCTTAGGCGCTACCTTATTGATATATGCGTATCTCTGGTTGATAACGATACTCTCAGCATCGTCATCTAGCTCCGCTTCGCAGTCTGCAATGTGCTCCTCGATATGCTTGCTGAGTTCAGGATCTAGAGCTAGTTCAGCTACGACCTTCTCATCTCTCTCGAAGAGTTTGATTGCATACCATCTGAGATTTTCCTTACTTACAATTTTCTCAATGGATTCTTCAATGTGAGCGATTGCGTGCTCAACCGATCCGTTGAATACGTGTGGAAGTTCTCCAGGCTGATGAGCTTCTGCAACCTCCAGCGCTTTCTTGATTAGCTCCTTGGAGCCAGATCCCTTTAAGCGCACTGATTGGAAGAACAGCACATCCTAGTTCTTCACTGAGCTTATCCAGATTGATGGTGTCCCCGTTCTTTTCAACTAGGTCCATCATGTTAACTGCGATTACAACAGGTATGTTGAGCTCGAGCAGCTGCGTCGTTAGGTATAGGTTTCTCTCTAGATTAGTTCCGTCGATGATATTGATGATAGCATCTGGCTTCTCATTAACTAGATAGTTTCTTGTAACAACTTCCTCTAGTGTGTATGGAGAAAGAGAATAAATTCCAGGAAGATCCTGAACGATTACGTCCTTATGTCCACGTAGTTTTCCGTCTTTCTTCTCAACAGTTACACCTGGCCAGTTACCAACGTACTGCGCGGAACCAGTCAAGGCATTAAACAATGTGGTTTTACCACAGTTAGGATTACCCGCGAGGGCGATCTTAAGTGACATGTTAGTACACTCCTTTCACGGTACTTAATATATAGTTAGTTCAATTCAACTAATCGATACTTAAAAAATATAGAAGCGGCAATCACCATAAATTAATCTTCTATCTCAACATCAATCAAAGCCGCATCAGCCTTTCTAACAGAAAGCTCGTAGCCTCTGATAGTTAGCTCGATTGGGTCACCAAGAGGCGCAACTTTTCTCACGAAGACATCGGTTCCCTTGGTGAGACCCATGTCCATGATTCTGCGCTTTACTGCTCCGGCACCGTTGATTTTCTTAATAGTAGCAGTCTTACCAACTCTAACATTATTAAGAGTTCCCATCTGAGTTGCCATGTTGTTCTCCTCCTTAAAAATAAAATCTTTTATTTGCTGAAGAATTATCCATCGATAGCCATGCTATACCATAATTCGTCTTGCCATCGTCTCGTTGAGCGCAATCTTAGCTCCGTGAACCTGCAAGATTACATTGCCATTGAATGCACTTACCACCTTCACCTCAGCATCAACTACAAATCCGAGCTCTGCGAGGTGCTGTCTAATAGCATCGCTACCAGTTATCTTTTTGACTGTAACGAGTTCCCCCTGATTAGCAAGTGTGATTGGAATCATACTGCATCTCCTCCTCCACTAATTAAAATACGCGGTACAAAGCCGCGCTGCCAGTTAAATTAGCTAACATCGTGTTAGGCTTTCTTAACTTAGATTAGTGTACATTAACCATATTATTTTGTCAACAAAAAACGGTTAGTTTCATCGAATTTCAGCTTATGTTTTTAAATAAAAACCGACCATGATTCACATTCATGGTCGGCTTGTATTTCAGTGTCTTATCCACTATTTGCTATCTGCACATCGCTTAGCTCTATCGATTTCGTCCCGCGTGGTTATGCCACCGAATCCATCGATATTCTGAACGCGCTTCTTGGTATATATTTTGACGGCTATCGCTACCGCAAAAATCGCCCATATAGTTATCTTAAGTAACATCTAATTATCTCCTACAAACGCTCTTTATAGAGCTTACTTTCTCTTAGCTTCTTTAAGTTTCTTATACCACAGAAGCAGTTTTATGTCGGATATTATAAGGACTGTGAGCCAAGCTGATCCAGCTCCAGCTCCAGCAGTCGCTGCATTTGTTACAGTTTCTACAGTTCTGCTTGAAGCTATTCCGCTTCCAGCGCTACCTGAACCGCGTCCCTCTGCACTTGCACTTGAACGACTTGATTCACTAGAATTATTTGCACTATTTGCTGCACTAGCATTGCTTGAATCCGAGATAGCATTTTGATTTACTTGATGCGCTCTTGCTGCTGACGGAGCTCTGTTCGCACCTCTAACGCTTGTACCCGAAGATATTCTTCTAGCTAAGCTTTGAACCAAGTTTGCAGCAGTGCTATGTCCATTTGTGTTTGTTCTATCCTCGTTGCCTGCACCAGTGTTTCCACCGCTACCACCATTTCCGCCATTACCGCTATTTCCGATGGTAACTGTAGTCGTCGCTGCATTATTAAACCCGCTGTTGTTGGCAATTTCTAGCCTATAGCTTCCGCGTAGTGTATCCGGAGTTACGTGGGTCAACCCATTGACTCTTACGAAGTAGTCCCTGCCAAACACTATATCCGGTATAACCGTAGCATTTCTGTCTGTATAGAAAGTCATGCTTTTATTGGCAATGTATTCCATAGCTTGGTCACTATCCATACCATTTATTTCTTCTGGTAAAATAGTAGAGCTATTCAGAGCATACCCAATGGTGTATGTAACTCCGTTCTTAGTCACATGTATTACATGCTCGTTATTCGTGTTGTTGTTTGCCCTATCACCTGTTGTTTCTAGATAAGCATCAGGATTAACGGTCTCACCTTCCACGCGATTCTCTAGCAATCCGTTTTCATCAAGCGCCAGCGGCCTATCGGAATCACCTTCAAGTGCGAAAACATTCATGCTATAAAGCATTAAAGCAAGCACATCACTAAAATGCGCACTACAGTATCCGCTCGCCGTCGCGTACTAGTATTATTTTTGTTCAATTTCCTATTATTACACATCTTTTTAATCTTCTTTTATCTTCTTGATATAGTTTCTGCCCGCTGGAAGCACTGCTCCGTCGCGAAGTGTCACATCTCTCATAGTCTTCTTGGAAATATAATCAGCATTGACAAGATACGCTCTATGTACACGAACGAAGTTCTTTCCCTCAAGTTCTTCGCTAAGTTTAGCTAAAGGTGAATAAAAACTAAATTTCGAATCACCGTAATACACTGTTGTAAGCCTTTTATACACCTCGAAATATTTAATTGCCGATAGGTTGATTACTCTTGTCTCTCCAGCGCATCTAAGAATGATAACTTCACCGCTTCTCTCTCCCTTTCGAAGCAAGAAATGTCTCAGTACCTCGCTAAATCTCTCGGATGAAGTCTTGCCTTTTATTAGGTATGCAAGCGCCTCATAGTCGTAGCCATTGACTGCATAGTCTATAGTTCCAGTAAAGAAAACAATCTCCCCGCTATAGTTCATGTCACGCAGCTTCTTGCAACTGTTATTCCATCTAGGCCGGGCATCATGATATCCAAGAAAATGATATCAATATCAATATCTAAATCAGGATACTTAAATAGCAGTTCGTTGCCTGATTCATACTCAAGCACCTTCAAACCTTCTTCAAAGTAGCCCTGATTTTTGAGTAGCTCTTTGTGGCACCACTCACGTTCTTTGGCATTATCATCACAAATTAATACGTTCATACTAAAGCGTTGTCCCGCACTACATCAGATGACATAGTTATCTGCGGCATCCCCCTTCATCAAATCAGCTATAGTTATTCCATCTAAATATTCGCTAATTAGCTTATCAAGTTCATTCCACATCGGTCTCGTTCTGCATTCGTACGATCTATCGCACTTACAGTCTGTCTCATCGATACAAGCTACCGGCGCAAGCGTGCCTTCAGTTAGACGCAGTATGTCACCGATACGATATTCAGCTGGGTCTCGATTGAGCTTATAACCCCCGCCCTTACCGTGCTGACCGTCGAGCATTCCCGATTTGGTTAGAACTTGCATAATCTTGGTCATATACTTGAGCGATACATCCTGTCTGTCGGCAATTTCCTTCATAGGTATGTATTTGCCGTTCATGTGTTCAGCAAGGTCAATCATAACTCTTATTGCATATCTGCCTCTTGTTGAAACTAACACAGTTTCCTCCTGCTTTTTAAATTCACTCTATTTTACATTAATTTTAAAAGAAACGCAAAATGCGGGGCAAGAAATTCTCGCCCCTCACATTTGTACTAACTCATGTTGCAATATTGCGATGACTTGTTCATCTATAGTTATTCCTGAAATAACGGTGTGGATAGATATCTATCACCTGTATCAGGTAGTAGAACTACTATATTCTTACCTTCATTCTCTTCCTTCTTCGCTAACTCAATAGCCGCCCACAGAGCTGCTCCTGAGGAAATTCCCACTAGAACACCCTGCTTCTGACCGAGAAGTCTCCCTGTCTCAAAAGATGCTTCATTAGTAACAGGGATAATTTCATCATAAATGTCTGTATTGAGCGTTTCAGGAACGAAACCTGCACCGATTCCCTGAATCTTGTGCGGAGCGGCTTCACCCTTGGCAAGAGTCTGAGATGCCTCTGGCTCAACAGCGACGATCTTAACATCGCCATTCTTTGACTTTAAATATTCTCCAACTCCTGTCACAGTACCACCAGTTCCTACTCCAGCCACGAAGTAGTCAACCTTACCATCGGTATCTTCCCAGATCTCAGGACCAGTAGTATCTCTATGCGCCGCTGGATTAGATGGATTAACGAATTGACCAGGAATGAAGCTGTTCTCTATCTTGCTCGCAAGCTCCTCAGCTTTAGCGATTGCACCCTTCATACCCTTTGCACCCTCAGTGAGCACTAGCTCTGCGCCATAGGCCTTCATTAGCTGCCTTCTCTCTACAGACATTGTCTCAGGCATTACAATAACAGTCTTATATCCTTTTGCGGCAGCAACAGCGGAAAGTCCGATTCCCGTATTGCCAGAAGTAGGTTCGATGATGGTTGCACCAGGCTTTAGTTTGCCACTAGCCTCAGCATCCTCAATCATCCTCTTAGCAATTCTATCCTTAACAGATCCAGCTGGGTTAAGATACTCAAGCTTGGCAAGTATCTTAGCCTTAAGTTCAAATTCATCTTCAATTCTTGTAAGTTCAAGAAGCGGTGTCTTGCCGATTAACTGATCAGCAGATGTATAAATGTTAGCCATGATGTAACCTTCCTTTCAATTCCTCATTATATGTTTATATCTTTTCTAAATATCAATCTACATCTATCATTAGTCTAAATGCATAAATTATAAAGCACAAGTCATTTGTCCACTTTATTAGATACCTGATTAGTAGTTAAGTAGATTATAGCCATCTATATTCGCTTTGTCAACAGTAAATATATGTTTTTTACAAACTTTTGAAAACTCTGAAGACAAATAAAAGCAGCAAACCCATTTGAGTTTACTGCTATCCATAGTTTCAATTTTGATTTATATATACTATAGTTAAACGCTATCCACCTCTCAGTTCTAATGAAACTTCATTAATTCTTTGTTGGTGCAAGCTTAGCAAGTTCAATGATTATCTCAGCAGATAGCTTAGATGCCTTCTTTCAAATTCATCATACGACTCATTGTTAGTTCCATCTGCCATATCCGAAATTACCCTTAGCACAGCGCACGGAATATCAGCACAACTTGCAACGTATGCAAGAACAGCTCCCTCCATCTCTGCAGCATCACCACCGAAATATTCTCTCAGTTCAGCCTTAACCTCAGGGCTGTTAATGAACTGGTCGCCACTAACAATTCTGCCAACGAGAACCTTACCTGCTTCTTCATGCTCTCCAGCTATCACTTCCGACACATCTGTCAGCAGTCTTATCATGTCGCTATCTGCCTCTACTATCGTCGGCTTTGAGCGATCACCTGTTGCTAGGCATCCCTTTGCGTATCCGATAGGACTAAGATCAAAATCATGCTGGATAAATCCTTTCCTACAACTATATCCATAGGTCTGAGCTCGGTATTAAGAGCTCCTGCAACTCCGCTATTTATTATATAGCTCGGCTTGTATTTATCAATCATCAGCTGTGTGCCTCTCGCAGCATTAACCTTGCCGATTCCGCATCTTACGAGCACCACCTGAGTCTGTTCGAGCACGCCTTCATAGAACTTAAATCCATAGATTTCATCGACAGAAACGCCCCTCATCCGATCGAGCAAATCCTGCATCTCGACATCCATCGCACATACGATTCCAAGCTTAGCTCTACCACCGATTACTGCTGCAGCATCACAGAATGCCACTCCTATACTCTTATCCTTCATAGTCATAATCTAGCTTCTCCTCATTCCAATCCCTGAGAACTTCTACCATATCTACTGCCACTGCTCTCGCCGCTTCTAGGTCGTGCTCCTCGCTGTTGCCACACTCACTCTTTGCCGCCCCAGGTATCTCACCTTCGTACTCAGCTATGAATTTAAATGATTCCCTAGCTAAGTCAATCGCCTGCTGTCCAGTAGCTGTATCTCTCATCAGCAGATAGAATCCAGTTCTGCAACCCATAGGTCCGATATATATCACCTTGTCTGAAATCTCGCTGTTCCTAGCATAGGTTGCAAATAGATGTTCAAAAGTATGTAGTGCCTCGTTTGAAACGTAGTCTCCCATATTAGGTCTCTTCATCCTGATATCGTAAGTAACTACATCTCCATCTATTCTCGAAACGTACATGCCCTTCTGCAAGGTATCGTGATTTACGTTAAAACTCGCAATTCTCTCCATTTTATCCATCGGAGTATCCTCTCTTCATAAAAATAATAAGCGTGCGAGGCACAGCCTCACACGCTTATTTTATCACAATTCTGAAGTTTTCGTCTATAACGCAGACTTATTGTCAAGCACTGCATCACATCTTCTAATTGAAGCTTTAACCGAAGTACTTCTTTCCTAGCTTAGCAAATGACTCAGCTGATCTGTGGATAGTTTCGTTTGCGATGCAGAACGAAAGTCTGATGTATCCAGGGCAAGCAAATGCGCTTCCAGGAACTGAGAGAATTCTCTCTTCCTTAGCTGCAGCTACTAGCTCCTTCTCATCTGCAACTGGTGACTTAACCCATAGGTAGAATGCACCCTGAGGGACAATTGCAGAGAAACCTGCCTCTGTTACGATCTTGTATAGATCCTCAGCATTCTTCTTGTAGTACGGGATATCAACCTGTGCATCTAGGCATCTCTCAACAGCTAGCTGAATGATAGATGGAGCATTAGTGTCTCCAGAAATACGGTTTGCTACAGTTGCTGCTGCCATGAACTCCTCAACGTTGTCAGACTTTGGAGATACTGCGAGGTATCCAAGTCTGTCTCCAGGAATCGAAAGTGACTTCGACCATGAGTATGCGATAATAGTGTTGTCATATAGGTCTGGAATGAACACGATTTCCTTATCTACGTATACGAGTTCTCTGTATGGCTCGTCAGTGATTAGGTAAATAGGGTGTCCGAATTCCTTCTCTGCTTCCTTTAGAACCTCTGCAATTTTCTCGAGAGTCTCGCGAGAGTAAATTGCTCCTGTTGGGTTGTTAGGGTTGTTAATGATTACTACCTTAACCTTTGGATCAAGAACCTTCTTGAGTGCCTCAGGATCTGGCTCGAATCCATTTGCTTCGTTTGGAGGAACAACTACTGTCTCTGCATGATAGTTACTAGCCCAGTTTGCATACTCTACGAAGTAAGGTGCAAATACAACCTGCTTATCACCAGGATCGAATATTGTCTTCATGATTACGTTAATCGAAGAACCAGCTCCAACAGTCATGATAATATGCTCTGAAGTGAACTCTGAACCGAATCTCTTGTTGAGATTCTCAGCTACAGCTGTTCTTGTCGATTCAAATCCAGCATTAGGCATATAGCCATGAACTAGGTGTGGGTCCATCTCGTTGTTAACGTAGTTGATAGCCTCTCTATATTCTTTTGGTGGATGCAGTCCAGGGTTTCCAACACTGTAGTCGTAAACGTTCTCTGCTCCGTAAACCTTTGCCATCTTCTTACCCTCTTCGAACATAGCTCTGATAACCGAGCTACCCGCTAGAAAGGGCTCCATACTTTTTGCGATCATAATTACCTCTCCTCTTACCTTTAATGTTTAACGGCTTTAGCCGTATACGAGCTAATTGTAACACACCAGATTATTATTCAATAGATAGAACTTTATAATCTTTATCTTCTACAGCTTTCTGCAGCACATCATCCTGAACATTTTCTGATAGCTCTACTACAGCAGTTCCAGCCTCATGACTAACTTCAGCAGCCTTAACCCCCTCAAGAGCTTCAAGAGTTTTCTTTACTGTAGCCTCGCAGTGTCCGCACATCATGCCTTCGATTTTCATAGTCTTGGTCATAGTTTTTTCCTCCTTCAAAAGTTCTTTATCTTCATATAAATTTTTGGCCTCGTCAACTCCCAAGTTTTCGTCAGTATTATTGCTTTCAGCAGGTGTTCCGATAAGAGCTCTAAGTTTCTCACTATCAACAATGGCTTTGGAGCTTTTATCTCTGTTTGCAGCATGCAACTTAAACATGTTTAGCCTGAGTGCATTCATGCACACACAGAAGCTCGATATGCTCATCGCTGCTGCTCCCCACATCGGATTCATCGACCACCCTTTCATAAAGTGGGCATATGCCCCAGCTGCAAGCGGAATTAGTAGGATGTTATAAAAAAATGCCCAGAATAAATTCTCATGTATGTTTTTGAGTGTTGCCCTACTTAACCTGATTGCCGCTGACACATCCGAGAGCTTGCTATTCATAAGTACGACATCCGCCGCATCAACTGCTACATCGGCTCCTGCTCCGATAGCAATTCCGACATCTGCACGAGTTAGTGCAGGGGCATCGTTTATTCCATCTCCTACCATCGCAACTTTGCCTAGTTCATCTAGCTCTTTGATAAGTTTCTCCTTGCCATCTGGGAGCACTCCTGATGCGACATAGTCAATACCAGCCTGTTCACCGATAGCTTCTGCAGTTCTCTCGTTGTCGCCTGTAATCATCACGACCTTGAGTCCTTGCCTCTTCATCTCAGCGATTGCGCTTCTGCTGTCGTCCTTAACCGTATCCGCTACGGCTATCATTCCTATTAGTTTTTCGCCACCTGCAAATAACAGAGGTGTCTTGCCTTGGCTAGCTAACGACTCCGCCTCTACCTTCGTGCCTTCTGGTACTTCCACCAGACCAGATATATATTTTACGCTTCCTGCAAAGAGCTCACCCTTTGAGCCAGCTCCCGCAAGCCTTGCATGGATGCCTTTTCCCGATATCGCTTCAAAGTCCTCTATCTCAATATCTGCCAGCTGATGCTCATCGCGATTCTCGTTAAAGTAACGAGTTATAGCTAATGCGAAAGGGTGCTCGCTTCTAGCTTCGAGAGCATTTGCAATATTGAGTAGCTGTGCCAAAGTCACACCCTCTGCAGGGGTTATATCAGTAACTGTAGGTTCTCCCTTAGTGATAGTTCCCGTCTTGTCGAGAGCGACTACCTGAATTCTCCCCGTCTCCTCGAGAGAGCTAGCAGTCTTGAATAATATTCCATTCTTCGCTCCGAGTCCGCTTCCAACCATGATTGCTACAGGCGTTGCCAGACCAAGTGCACAAGGACAGCTTACGACGAGAACAGCGATTCCCCTAGATAAAGCATATCCAAATGGCTGTCCTGCAAATATCCAGATTAGCGTCACAATCACCGCGATTATGATCACCACAGGAACGAACACACCCGACACCTTATCAGCAATCTTGGCTATTGGTGCCTTGGTTGCCGCAGCATCACTGACCATCTTGATTATCTGAGATAGCGTAGTATCTTCGCCGACGCGAGTAGCTTTCGCTCTTATAAATCCAGTTCTATTTATCGTAGCTGCCGACACCTCGTCACCAACTTCTTTATCTACTGGAACACTTTCACCAGTGAGAGCTGATTCATCTATCGCTGTACCACCTTCAAGAATTACACCATCCACCGGAATGCTATCTCCAGGTCTAACGACGAAAGTATCACCAATTTTCACCTCTATAATTGGAACTTCTACCTCTGCTCCATCACGCTCTATAATCGCAGTCTTAGGAGCTAGCTTCATCAGACTCTTTAGCGCATCAGTAGTCCTGCCCTTAGATAGAGCTTCTAAGAGTTTCCCAACAGTAATCAGTGTCACTATCATCGCTGCTGATTCAAAGTACAGGTTGTGCATGCCAGCCATAACAGCTTTGGTATTGCCGTCTGTTACGTTCCTTGTCATCTGCATAAGTATATAGAAACTCCATAGAAACGATGTCATAGAGCCCATAGCGACAAGTGTATCCATATTGGGTGCACCTGAACGAATACTCTTCCAGCCGCTGACAAAGAACTTCTTATTAATGAACATTACTATCGCTGCCAGCACCATCTGGATAACTGTAATTCCTATATGATTTCCGTCTAAGAATTTAGGCAGCGGTAGATGTAGCATGGTGTGTCCCATCGAAAAATACATGAGGACGATTAGAAAAGCCAGCGATGATACTAGTCTTCGTTTGAGCACGGGACTTTCTGTGTCCTCAAGAGCTTTTTCCTGAGCCTCAAGATGATTCACAGAAGACTTAGCCTCCTCTACTGCTTCTCTGCTTGCTCCGTATCCCGCATCTTCTACAGCCTTTATTATATCTTCACTCGTTGCACTTCCCTCTACACCCATAGAGTTGGTGAGCAGGCTTACGGAAACAGATTCTACCCCCGGAACCTTGCCTACCGCCTTCTCCACATGAGCTTGACAAGAGGCACAGCTCATGCCTGTGATATTATATTTATCCATCAAAATTCCCCCTTTACCCTATTTCATCAGCTTCTGCATGACCTTAACGAGCTCGTCAATGACCTCATCGTCACCGTTTCTTATGTCATTAGCAACACATCCCCTAATGTGACTAGCCATCAGCTCTTTATTGAAGCTATTGAGTGCACTATTTACAGAAGACACCTGAATCAAGATATCAGGACAATAGGCATCCTTCTCTAGCATCCCTTGGATACCCCTGATCTGACCTTCGATCCTCTTAAGCCTATTCATCAGATTCCTGTATTCCATGTGCGACCGCTCACGGCGGCGTTCAGATAACTCGGCCATAGCCCCTCCTAGTATGATATACTCCCATCTTCAAAATCATCATGTGTTCATTTGCAGAATCTCGATTATTCAGAGTGGGTTGCATTTTCATATCTTTTATTATTGCTGTACTATGACTTGAGTATATACCCCCTACCCCTATATGTCAAGGTGCTCTAACTAATATTAAAATGTGTTTATCTTCATATTTATCGAATATGCACTCATACAAAACCCCGATAGCACATCGTGCTATCGGGGCTTTGTAACTATCAAAGAATTATTAGCTTTCCTTCATAATCGCGCAATTCTTTACTCTGCCTCAAAGTACTCTGCCACCATTTCAAGGTCCTTGATAATCGGCAGATGCTGTGGACAGATTGCCTCGCACTGACCACAGGCGATACAGTCACTCGCCTTGCCAAATGTAATCGCCGTTCTCTCATAGTACTCGCGCTGTGGTGTCCACTCGCTATCGCTACTCTCATGCATATCGGTGTTATATAGCGAGAGAAGTAGCGAGGAATAGGAATGTTTACAGGACATCCCTCTGTGCAGTAGGAACAGGCTGTACATGGGATACCTATGGAACTGTTGATTATCTCAACAACCTTATCTATAATCTCGTATTCCTCTGGAGAAAGTGGTTCGAAAGCTTTCATATATGAAGTGTTATCGAGCAGCTGCTCCATACTGCTCATGCCGCTTAAAACTACTTTTACATTCTCTAGGCTCGCCACGAAGCGGATCGCCCAAGAAGCGACGGACATATCGGGACGGTGCGCCTTAAGGAGAGCTTCGGCTTCAGGAGGAACATTTGCAAGGATTCCGCCCTTGACCGGCTCCATTACTACAACGTCCATTCCATGCTTCACAGCCGCCTCATAACATCGTCTTGACTGAACTCCTTCGCTGTTCCAATCAAGGTAGTTAATCTGTAGCTGGATGAACTCAAATTCAGGGTGCTCAGTTAGGAACTTGTCCACATGCTCCGCATCCTCGTGTGACGAGAATCCTAGGTGCTTGATGATGCCCGCTTCCTTCTTCCCCTTAAGGTATTCGAAACAGTGAAGCTCCGTAAATTTATCGATGTTCTCGCGTCCAACATCATGGAGCAGGTAGTAATCGAAATAGCCTGCACCAGTCTTCTCAAGCTGCGCCTCAAAGTATGCATCACGCTCCTCTTCCGTATTAAAAAATCCTGCATGCATCTTGGTAGCAAGAGTGTACTCGCTTCTATCATGGCGCTTAACAAGGAATTCTTTTGTCGCTGGCTCGCTTTGCTTGTTGTGGTACATCCATGCCGTGTCAAAGTAAGTAAACCCCTGTTCAATAAATGAATCTGCCATGCGTCCGCTTTCTGCTATATCGATGCTTCCTGCATCATCTGGGTTAGTCATCGGCAGCCTCATAAGGCCGAAGCCTAGCTTGTATCTAACGTCCATTTTACCCTCCGTACATATTATTAATCTATATACCCTTATTTTTGCTGGAAAAAATCATATAATCTATTAGCTATAAGTATTTTTAGTGCAACCTATTCTTCATGCCTAACACAGTAACACTATCTCCTGTAGTTTCAAAGCTACATCTTGCATATCCCAATTTTCTTGATTTTACAAAATCAAATTACCAGCAAGTTAGCAACTCTTGAAATTCAAGCTTTTTTTCATGATCATCTTATTTTTATGTTTCAAAAAGCAAGTTAAACTATGCCCAAAACGGAATATACGACTTATATCTTGGGGCTGTATTGGGATCCAGTGGTTTAATTAACTCTGCTTCCACGGCTAAATTAATCAATCTTGATGCACTAGCAGCTGCCGTGCTCGCTAATCCTAGCCTATCACGCAAAGTGGAATTTGTTGCCTTTTACTGGTTAACATATTTTAAGCAAGCATGCAAGTAACATGTCCATAATCTAGTTTCTTGTGTCATATTCTTATATGCAATCGGTCCAAAAACAGTTACCTTTGTATTCTCTTCGTATATATCTATTTGTGGGGCAGGTAGTAAATATGTCTCACAATATGTGGCGACTCTATCCCATCCAGTACCTAGTTCTTCACATATTCCGAGCCTTCTCATTAAACTTGCCATAATCTCATTACGTGATCTTGGAGGATTATCAATAATTCTGTTTATGTTTACAAGCGGAGTTCCTGGATTAGTTATTTCTATTCTTGATTTAAAAATTTCTATTGTTGGTCCTGCACCTGTAATCGATAAATCTTGATGTATCAGAGCATTGGCTATTAATTCTCGTATCGCAACGATTGGATAAACTGTTTTTTCCTTTCGTAAAGGAGCTTCGATTTCATCTTTAGCTGGCAATAACCCAGCAATGTATTTTACAAGACCTTCAAATCCTGATGCATATCCTTTTCCACCAGTATCCTGACGCAAGATATTTATTCTCTTATCATCCTCATACTGTATAACTCTAATTCTCTTGCGATCCAGCGCAGGGTATTTATCTAATTTTTTTGCAAATAATAATGCCCCTAAATTAGAAATCGTATATAGACCATTGTCTTGATACAGTATTATTTTGTCTTCGAGTAGATAATGCGCAATTTGATTTCCCTCAGCAGGAACGGCAATACCACTCATATCAAAATATGTAACATAATCCAATTCGTTTAGGACATCTTGCAGTGACATATCTTCCTCAGCAGGTAATTCTTCGAATCTAGAATTATTAATCTTTTGCCAAAGTTTTGCTTCTGACCCTGGATTGTCTTTCAATTTTTTCTTATGCGACCCCACTCTAATATACTCAACATTCTTGAAAAAAACCGTTTTCCCTATAGCTTTATATATTATTAATATTACTACATTCTTATTATCTATTTTAACTTCCTCGAATTCAAAATTAGCATTATCACTCAGCAATCTTCGCAGCCACGGTTCTAAATCCTCATTCCCTTCGCCTTTCTTCGTTCTATAATTAAATTCTGTACCAACTATCTCGTGTGTATCGTTGTCAATTCCCCATAAAACATACGCTTTTGATTTGTCTTCTATAGCAGCAGTGTTACTTAAAGCACTGATATACTCACCTATCATTTGAGGATCACTATTATTCTGCTTGAATTCAACGCAGGGATATTCTGCATCCAGTTTTATTAATTCTTTTACAAGTAAAGTTAAATTTTTCATTACCACCTCTTACAAAAGCAAGTTATTTTCCTCTTTATATAATACTTAATAAGATTGCACTACACTATATATTGTGATTCTCTTGTTTAGAATAATCAAAAAGCAAATTACCAGCAAGTTAAAACATAAGCATTTTGTCAACCATCAGACTTGAGTAATCCTTTTCAGTAAATATGTTGCTTTAACAAGTAAAAATAGCTTTATATACCTCATTGAAATTATTGCTATCAAAATACGAATGGTAATTATTGCCATCTTTGTTATATATCAGACATAGTGGGAGCCACCATTTCGAAAACAATATGGTCTTTTTCCATGCATTAGTTCCCCCTTCTTTTGGATCCGTTAGACGGTATTGTTTTATTATGTAATCATCTTGCCTACAGCCATCTTAGAAAAGTATAAGTCTACATTTTTTCATGTAATTTTTAACAATTGCAAATTTATTACCTCACTAAATCTTACCCCAGTATATCCGCAACTCTTCTCTTAAGTACGGGCACAACCTCTTCCATAAACCACGGATTTTTTGCCTGCCAACGAAAGTTGAGTGGACTCGGATGAACTATTGGGAAGTAATTTGGCAGGTATTCCGCAAAGCACCTTACTGTCTCAGTCAGATTGCGCTTCATATCGCCTTTCAGATAATAATCCATCGCATACTTTCCAATCAGAATCGTCATCTGAACATTCCCTAGTTCAGCTAAGAGATCACGGTGATACTCCTCAGCGATAAATTTTCTCGGAGGTAAATCTCCTGTTTTGCCCTTTCCTGGATAGTAGAAGTCCATCGGTAAAATCGCAATTTTGTCGGAATAGAAAGTCCCCCTATCTATGCCCATCCACGTGATTAGCTTCTCTCCTGACTTATCGTCAAAAGGAATCTGCGATTCTTCCACCTTGCGACCCGGAGCCTGCCCGATTATGAGAATCTTTGCTCCCTTATTGAGCTGGAAAATAGGCGGAATACCTCGCTCTGTATATTCAGCATTTCTCTCATCTGTTTTTATCTTCTCTACAATACTTGAAATACTCATGTCTCCCTCCCTATCTTAACCGAGTGCCACGTCAAGCGTCATCATAATTGTAAATCCTACGGCGAACATCAGCACACCACTATGCGAGTGTTCTCCTTCAGACATCTCCGGGATAAGCTCTTCTACTACTACATAGAGCATCGCACCAGCCGCAAAGCTGAGCATATAAGGAAGTATCGGCGTAAGTGCCTGTGCGAAAATTATCGTCACAATCGCCCCTATCGGCTCAACCACTCCCGATAGTACACCATTTCTAAATGCTCGATGCCTCGATGAGCCTGCAGAATAGAGTGGCATTGAAATGATTGCTCCCTCTGGAAAGTTCTGAATTGCAATTCCAATTGCAAGCGCAAGTGCACCACCAAGAGTGATTCCAGAATTACCAGTCATCCAGCCCGCAAATACAACGCCGACCGCCATGCCTTCGGGTATGTTGTGAAGTGTCACTGCTAGTACGAGCATGGTGGTCTTGGAAAGTCTGCTCTTGGGACCTTCAATATCATTAGTTACAGCATGCATATGCGGAATCACGTGATCCATAAGCAGGAGAAATCCTATTCCCACCCAGAACCCTATAACTGCAGGCAGAAAAGCTAATCTGCCGAGTCCTTCACTTTCCTCCATCGCTGGAATAAGCAGACTCCATATGGATGCGGCAACCATTACCCCTGCGGCAAAACCGCTGAGCATACGCTCTACACCTTTGCTGAGGTCTTTTTTCATAAAGTATACGCAAAATGCACCAAGTGTCGTTCCGAGAAACGGAATCATGACACCGTATATAACATTTAGATTAATACCCACATTACCTCCTATTAAATTCACTCCCGCACTGCTGTGCCAATAACGAGTAAAACTTATGCTATAATTATGTGATTCTCATTATACACCTAGGAGATGAAATTAAAACAAACTATGAGTTTAAAAACCACAGATAAAATACTTAATACTAAATTCGGAACCACCAGTGAGACTACTCCGTCCATCACTTCGTCTATACCTGTCACTGGAACATTGATAATCGGAGCTGGCGCCGCTGGACTGATGTGCGCGGCAAATCTAAGTACAGGTGGCATCATGCTCGAGGGCTCCTCTAGAATCGGAACTAAGCTTCTGATGAGTGGCCACGGGCATTGCAATATCACGCATGCAGGCAGTATCAAAGACTTTCCTAGCTGCTATGGTGAAGCTGGAAGATCGATACGCAAGATTCTATACAAATACAGCAATGCTGATCTCATAGATTTTCTTGCGTCGCGCGGAGTCAACACGGTGACAAACGAAGATGACCGAATATTCCCCGAGTCGATGAGAGCACAGGATGTTAGAGACGCATTCCTAGAAGCTGCCGAATCTAATGGATTCAAGATTATTTCTAATAGAAAGGTAGTTGAAATTCACTTATCTGAAGCAAGTTCAGAAGTCCGCAAATACATAATTGTAGCCGAAGCTCCAGACGGTCAGAGGTTTCATTATGAAGCCACTAAACTAGTAATTGCAACTGGTGGAAAGTCATACCCTAGGAGTGGTTCAGATGGCTCGATGTTCTTTGTCTTATCTGCAGGTTTAGGAATTGAGCATACAGAACTAAAGCCTTCACTTGCACCACTTGAGATAATGGGGTATCCGTATGGGGATCTATCTGGAATTTCTTTTGAAAAGGTAGAAGTTAGCATCTACCCTAAGAAAGGAAAACGCCTTGCACTGCTAAGCGGCTCTCTGCTCCTTGCACACGAGAATTTCTCAGGCCAGCTATTCTCAATTCATCTAAATATGCTGAACCTGGATGCTGGCTCCAGATTAACTACATAGGCATGAGCAGAGAGGACGCTCTATCTAGAATTGCTGCCAATCATGGTAAGAACGCGCAAAGCGGCGAACTCGCTTCTATCATTGCCAAAGAGTTCGCCCTGCCGCGCCGCTTCGCCAAGGAAGTGGTGAAGCGTTCCGCTTGCAGCGCGCGGAAGGCCGCCGTCCTCCTCTCGGAGGACCGATTCGAAATCGAATCGCGCGGTGACTTCAGCAAGGCCATCGTCACCGCCGGCGGCCTCCGCCTCGACCAGTTTGACTGCAAATCGATGCAGCTCAAATCCGCCCCGAACGTCTACTGCATCGGAGAGATGCTAGATGTAGATGGTATTACGGGCGGTTACAACCTCCAGTTTGCCTGGTCTTCGGCGCGAGCAGCAGCATCATCAATAGAATCAAATAGCAATTTTGCCGCTTCAATCGATAAATCATAATAGCCTGCAGCGTATCCAATTCGAATGCGTTTGTAGCTATCCAAAACCAGAATAAAGATATAACCGCTGCAGCCATTGAGATTTCAATGGCTGCAGCGGTTTTTACCAGCTCTTTTTGTCCTATAACCCTAAACCTACAGATACGAAACCGTCTCGCATAGCTCCTTGCGGCTGAAGTGGTTAGGTAGCGGCTTTCCGTCCTCTGCCGCATACCCTAGATCCATGGCCATCAAGATTTCTTCATTATCAGGAAGTTCAAGCGCCTTATGTAGTTTGTCTGGGTCTAGGAAGTTAATCCAGCAGCTATCGAGTCCAGCATCGGCTGCTGCGAGCATCATGTGAGTTGCAACGATCGAGGCATCCTCTATTCCCGAATCCCTCTTTCCACCCGGATATACATACACATTAGTCTTATCAAATGCTACTACGATTACAGTCGGCGCACCATATCTGCAAGGTGTTTCGATATCGAACTTGTCTAGCGCCTCCTTTGATTCAAGTACGTATACATGCTGTTCCTGTAGATTCTTGGCAGTCGGCGCAAGCCTTCCAGCCTCTAGTACAGCCTCGAGCTTCTCACGCTCTACCTCCTTGTCCGAGTATTTCTTACACGAATATCTGGCTTTTACAACTTCTTTGAATTCCATAATACCCTCCTTTTGCCGCTACTACCTCTTTTTCTTCATTGACAGAGCGATTTTCTTGCGCTTCTCATCAACTGATAGCACTCTAACATTTACGATATCTCCAACCTTAACCACATCGAGCGGATGCTTCACAAATCTATCTGACAGCTCTGAGATATGTACGAGTCCATCCTGATGAACTCCTATGTCCACAAATGCTCCGAAGTCCACAATATTACGAACAGTTCCCTTGAGCTCCATATTTGGGCGAAGGTCACTTATTTCTAGCACGTCACTTCTTAGTAGTGGTGCTTCAGCCTCTTCTCTTGGGTCTCTACCCGGCTTCTCTATTTCACTCAAAATATCCTTGAGCGTATACTCACCGATATTCGCCGCCTCAGCTAACTGCTTCATCGAAGGCTTATCCGATTTGCTATTGGCGTGCTTGCTGCCAAACTTCTCCTGCAATTTGTTCTTGGAGCTTAGGCTATCTGAAATCCCCTTTGCCGCACCAGTAATTATATCTGCTGATTTGTATCCCATGATTTCTAAAATCTTACGTGCTGCGTCATAGCTCTCAGGATGAACTGCTGTGCAGTCAAGCGGCTCCTTGCCATCTCTGATGCGAAGGAACCCTGCACACTGCTCAAATGCCTTCGGTCCTAGCTTTGCAACCTTGAGGAGCTGCTTTCTGCTGTCAAATCTGCCGTTTTCTTCACGATACTTCACGATATTAGCCGCAATTGGCTTACTAATTCCGGATACGTACTCGAGCAGTGAAGCAGATGCTGTATTTAAATCCACTCCGACGCTGTTAACGCAGTCTTCAACCACTGCTCCAAGAGCTTCTGCCAGCCTCTTCTGATCCATGTCATGCTGATATTGACCGACCCCGATTGAGCGTGGGTCAATTTTAACTAGCTCAGCAAGTGGATCCTGCAGTCTTCTCGCAATCGATGCAGAGCTACGCTCACCCACATCGAGATCTGGATATTCTTCCGTCGCTAGCTTACTAGCCGAGTATACGGAAGCCCCCGCCTCGTTTACGATTACATACTGGAGTTTTTCTTTGGATTAGCATAGAGTCCCTGTTCGTACTCCTTGATAAATTCAGCAATAATCTGCTCTGACTCACGAGAAGCCGTACCGTTTCCTACGGAGATGATATCTATATCATGCTTCTTTACGAGCTTTGCCACGACCATCTTAGCTTCTTTGATCTTGTTCTGCGGTGCAGTTGGATATATGACAGTCGTATCTAAAATCTTTCCTGTAGCATCTACAGCAGCCAGCTTGCAGCCAGTTCTAAATGCTGGGTCCCAGCCGAGAACAGTCTTGCCGCTGATAGGTGGCTGCATGAGGAGCTGCTCGAGGTTGCTGGCAAATATCTTTATCGCCCCCCTCCTGTGCACCGAGTGTCAGCTCGTTTCTTATTTCAGTTTCTATAGACGGTGCGATAAGTCTCTTATATGCATCTAAAGCGGCGTCTTCGATGTACTGCTGTGTCACCTTGTTAGTGGAGCTCTTAAGGTCTCTGAACAACCTACCCTCTATCTTATCCACTGGAGCCTCAAGCTTTACACCGAGCACCTTCTCGTTCTCACCTCTATTGATAGCAAGAATTCTGTGACCAGGAAGTCCAGATATCTTCTCAGCGAACTCAAAGTAATTTTCATACACACTGCGCTCTCCACTAGCTTCGAGCTCAGCCTTAACTGCAGGAACGACCGATGTGACGAGCACGCCTTCCTTAGCCGTTAACTCCCTTATCCATGTTCGTATATCCGCATCATCTGAGATGTCTCCAGCAATAATATCAAGTGCTAGCTTGATGGCTGTTTCAGAATCATTTACTCATGCTCTTCGCTCAGATATTTGAGAGCTTCTTCAGACACTGGAGCAGCTGCATCGCTTGACATGATATATTCTGCAAGCCCTTCAAGCCCCTTCTCCCTAGCGATCATCGCACGAGTACGTCTCTTCGGCTTATACGGTCTATATATGTCTTCGACAGCAACTACTGTCTCTGCCTGTTCGAGTTTATCCAGTAGTTCATCGGTTAGCTTGCCCTGTGACTCAATCGAAGCAATTACTGTCTGTTTTCTCTCCTCGAGTGAACGTAGGTACTTCAGTCTCTCTTCAAATCTTCTCAGCACCTCGTCATCGAGCGCTCCAGTTGCTTCCTTACGGTATCTCGCAATAAAAGGGATTGTATTCCCCTCATCGATTAGTTTGATTACAGCCTCAACCTGCCAAGACTTTATCCCTAATTCCTGTGTTATCTTCTGTGTAATATCCATACTAATTCAGCATGCTGCTATCGAGTATCAGCATTATCTCTCCTTCATTGTCATACGCGCGGAAACGAACCTTCTGACCTGGTTCTAGACCAAATCCCTGCTTCGGTGGATTGTGAAGTGTTCCGTAAAATTCGTTGTCACCAAAGTCTGTCGTTCTCACCCATACTACCTCTGGCAAAAATCCTTTCTTGCCAACCGTCACACTCACGAAGTCCGGAAGCTCTATATTGCGTCCACCATCAAGCATCTCGAGTTCTCTGAGCATAGCCATCCTCTGATCTGCCGATTCAAAATTCTCTCGGATATCATCTGGCACGTCTGTAAATGCTGATAAGTCAGCTTCTAGGTTATCTGCGAGTTCAAACTCATAGTCTCTAACATCGCTAAATCTAACTCTTGCGTACTTTTCGGAACTTCTCGGGCCTATCTCTAGTCTTCCATCCTCCGATTTCTTTGCCGACGCAAGTAGGTTAAAACTGGTGCCTACCAGATCTTCGCAGAAACAATACGCGAGCACACCTGTCGCCCCTTCTATTATCTCAAGCGTGTCAGATAAGCCTTCTAGCTCCTCTTGACAGTCGATATATATAAACTTGTGAAATATCTCTCTGAAAATAGCTTCATCAATATACATATTCAATCTCCGATTTCTAGTTTTGCCTTATTATTTCTGGCTGTGCCGTGTACTTACAGGGCTGCCAAAAGCATTTATCAGACATTAATTATAACATGATATTGTTTTTTCTCACAGAATCATCACACATAGCTGCACAAAAATGGTAAAGTGAAGTCAAGAAGAATTGTATGCAATTAATCAGAGTGACTTAACTCTGGTTTTTAGTAATATGAGGAGGATAATAAAATGGCAGCAATTGAATTGACAGCAGAAAATTTCGAACAGGAAGTACTACAGGCAGATAAGCCAGTTCTAGTTGATTTCTGGGCTTCATGGTGTGGACCATGCAAGATGCTTTCTCCAGTAATCGAGGAAATCGCTGAAGAGAGAAGCGACATCAAGGTTGGAAAGGTTAACATTGATGAGCATCCAGAGCTAGCTCAGAAGTATGGCGTTATGAGCATCCCAACCGTTCTTGTACTTAAGAATGGAGAGGAAGTAAATAAGTCCGTAGGAGCAGTTCCTAAGAAGGCTCTTCTTGACCTTATCGGCTAATAGCGTTTATCGCGGAGCGCTACTCCGTTTATAATCTAATAGTAAAAAGACCTCACTAGATGACTCTTAGTGAGGTCTTTCTATTGAAATAAAATTGTGGGTTATAGGACAAAACGTGTTGGTCACTAGTCCCAATAATTCTGAAATTCAGACGACTTGTGAAGCTCTCCCCAGACCACCGCATCTCCCCATGTAGGGATAGATGAAGTGCGTTTATCTAGCTCTGAAATCTTCTGGTATATCGCTGCAATACTTTTGTCCGTTGGCATTACTTTTAATAGTTCAGACACAGAAAGCGGTCTTGGTGAGTGCACATAGCACCACCAGAAGACCGCTTTTATTCTTCTTTCAACAGATAGTCCACGGTGATTCCTTAGCAAAGCTCTTAGTCTTGCATTTATACCGCCTTCTATCTGGTTATTTGTAGATGGAACCTTACCTATCTCAGCTATTAAATCTTCATCCAAATAAGTGAATAAAAGTACCTTCTTTTACCAACCTAGAAAGAGATATCTGCGCCTTTTAAAAGTCTTTCATGCGTTGCTCTCCAGTTGCCAGTTTCGTCTAGTGACCTTTGGCTCAAAAACTTGTTGTGTCTTCTCATCCAATCTAAGAACTCATCTATCCATTTATCTGCTTCAGATTTCGTTTCTAGGTGGAGCAGTCTTTTGGAAAAGACATATAGCTCAGCCCCTGCAAAGGGTTTTAGAGTCTTGTTGTAGTATATCTTCTTACTTGAGAAAACACATGAAAAAGGCATCTCTGGTGCTTTGCATGAGGCCATACCTTTTTCAAAAGCCTTATTAAATCCTTTCCTCCGTCCGAAACTACTAGTGTAGGTTCAGTAATCCTGGACATTAATGAAATCCATGCATTTGCATGCTCATAGCAACACAAGTACCATCCAAGCACATTATTTCTGTCACAGCAAATTAAAAACACAAAGCATTACGGCATAGATAAATTCCATCTACGAACACCACTGAATGCTTTTCTTCCACTACGGTTGGTAATGTCCATATATCCCAAAATTTGGATGTCTTTCGCCTAAAGGTACGACCACCTCCAGGCATATCCTTTTGAATATCTTTGCTAAAAAGCCACTTAAGAAATATATTAAGTTGCTTGGTTAGGTTATCTATTTTTGGCGAAAATGCCATCTTGCAATTACCACAAAACCACCTCTGTGTTCCTGCATTTGTCTTACCATATTTCGAGCAACAACTATTACAAACAGGGCAAATAACACGTTTCATTTTACTATCCTCCTAGAATACTGTTTCTAAGGAAGATATAACCCCAATACACCTTGAGATTTCAAGGGTTACAGACGATTTTACCAACACGTTTTGTCCTATAACCCAAAATTGTCTTTAAAGTGCTTCGTAAACAGCCTGGCTATCTTCGAGCAACATCGCTTCTTCTTCATCGCTCAACTCATGCTTTGATAGCTCCAAATACGTCTTAGTGAGCCTTATTGCAAAAATCGTTCTAACTACGAAGCTTATAATGTAAGCGGCAGTCAACAGGAACAGAAATGTCTGCATCCCTCTAAATGCGCTGTACAGAGCCACGAAAGCTTCAGCACCCTCTCCAATAATCTTGTGTATGTACTTCTTAATAACAAACAGGATACCTGTCGCACCAATAACTTCTATGACAGTTGCAACGATCATTGCGATTCTGTACACTTTCTCGGTTGTAATAATTCCTTGCGAAATAGCTTTTCCACCTAGCACGTCTACAATTCGCCTTGTACCAAATAGGATGTTTCGCATATATATGATATTTAGTATATTCCCGATAACTTGTACTGCAAGAATTGCTACAAATAACACCCAAATAAACACACTTACTGTAGTTGTGTTTATATTCTCTGTAGTAATTGCCAAAAATGCAAATCCGCTAGCAGTAACGAAGAAAATGGTAATTGCAATTATTGCCAGTAGCAGAAAAGCTAGATATATAATGTAAGCTCTGAAGGCATTCCTATAATAGGGATTGAGCTTATGGAGTTTATTTAGTCCAATAATATAAAGTACGATATTTGCTACGAAAATAAGGACGAGTAAATCTGGTACAATTTTGCTTGAGAATAACAGCAGCCCCTGTGATATCTCTGCCATAGCTGCAATCTGTAGCAAAGAAAATAGTCCAGTTACACCATTTACTAATATATATGCTACTTCTAGCCAAATCGTAATACTGATATATTTCAGCCCATCAAAGTTAATCGCCTTCTTACCCATACTCTCTCTTTTCCAATTTCTTAATGTATTGTCACTTAGTTTAAATTCACTATTATATTTACAAAATGCGAATGCATCAATGTTTAAACTGTTAGTATTTAAATTCATTATATGGTTGAACAAGTTGAGGAAACAACAGATATAATGTAAAATAATAAATAATTAAGAATTGAAAGTAAGATTAGGAGGAAATATGGACGGTAAGCAATATAAGGAGGCATTTAACAACAACGTGCCTGATGGATACGATGTTGATACATATATTATTGTATGCCCTGTATGTAATAAGGAGTTCCAGTCAGCACCTGGCGATGCAGTTTGCCCAGAATGCGGAGCTGAACTCAGCTTTACTATTGAGGACAAATAATGGGAGCTGGCGAAGCCAGCTTTAAGATTATCATCACAGCTTGTGAAAACCTCCCATGTCAGCATGCTGACGATAGGAGGTTTTTTCGTTGTGCTTATTTAAGATTATTTCACAGTCACATAGATGCCGCGATCACCGCTAACCTCAACCTTAAGTGACTTAAAGTCACTCACAAATTCCTTTAGATACTTGTAGCGCTTTCCACCTTTCATGCTGTAGTAACGCACGTCGAAGTTCTTGTATATACGGTTAAGCTCATTGCCGATAAGCCCCAAATCAGTAGGCTTACCCTTATCATTGTTCTCCATGATAATCTGTTGTATCTTAGCTTCAATCGCCTTCTTGCTTGGAGTATTTGCTGTATTCTCATTAGGCTCCTTGCTTCGCTCATGCTTCTTCTGTTTCTTATATTCGTCTTCGAGAGCTTCCTCGGCGAGGCGTTCCTCCTCTGCCTGCTTAGCGAGCAGATCTATATAGATGAACTTATCATAAGCATTTTCAAGAGCTTCTGTAGCCTTGTCCGACTCTCCCATACCAAGCACTAGGCATCCCGATTCGCTAAGCCTCCTTGCGAGCGAAGTGAAGTCGCTGTCCGAAGACACTATACAGAAACCCTCGACATTGCTGCCATACAGGATATCCATAGCATCGATTATGAGCGCCGAATCAGAAGCATTCTTGCCTCTGGTATTGTTAACCTGCATCATCGGTTTCAGTGAATGCTTTCGGATTTCCTGCTCCCACCTCGTCTTGACGATGCGCTCCCAATTACCGTAAATTCTCTTATACGAGCAGATACCGTACTTCTCAATCTCATCTATTATGTACCCAGCATACTGAGCTGAAATATTCTCTGCATCTATGAGTAGCGCAATTCTAACTTCATCTGTCATCTTAGTTTTCCTTATATTTGTTAACTTCAGCGACTACAGCTTTGGATATTCTATCTAGCCTACTCTCTGCTGCTGACTCTGTACCGTAGAATCCAAAGTAAATTTTAAACTTCGGCTCAGTTCCAGAAGGTCTGAATGCAATCCAGTCGAGACCGTTCAATTCATATAGAATCACATTTGACTCAGGCATGTAGTCTGTGTAGTTCTTTATATCTAGCACTCCGAGTTCTGTTCCTGGCTCACCTAGCTTGCCATCAAGCGATCTCAGATGTTCCATGAATTTTTCTCCAACACCGGTTCCCTCAACACATATACTAGTTTCTGCGGCATAACCATATAGCTTGTGCAGTGACTCCAGCTGGTCGATTAAAGTTACGCCGTTTGCTTTTGACAATGTGGCAATCTCAGCAATTGCAATAGCTGCCATAACTCCATCTTTGTCTCGAACAGCCTGATTAAGCATATATCCATTGCTCTCTTCAAAGGCAAATAAAAATCTCTCCGAACCATTGTCCGAACGCTGTCTGATCTGCTCGGCAATATTCTTTATACCAGTTAGAGTCTCATACTGCTTCACCCCATATCTAGCGCTAATAGCTCTTGCAAGGTGTGTTGATACGATTGAAGTTACGGTGTATCCATTTTCAGGAAGTCTGCCAAGCTTCTTCGCTTCAGATAAAAGGTACTCGAGCAGTATTGCTCCAATCTGATTCCCTGACAGCTTCTTATATTCGCCCTCGTCGTAAACTGCTACTCCAAGTCTATCTGAATCCGGATCTGTGACGATGATGATGTCAGCAATCGACATCTCAGCATATTTCTTTGCTAAATCATATGTGTCATCATACTCTGGATTAGGCACTCTGAGGCTTGGAAATCTCCATCTGGATAATCCTGCTCATTTACTGCAAATACCTTTTCATATCCGAGCTCACGAAGCGCTCTCCTTACAGGTTCTCTTCCTGACCCATTGAGCGGAGAGTACACGATGCGCAGCGATGCTCTGGCCCGTCTGCTCACACTGCTGCTATTGAACGAATCCATGATCATAGCATTGTAGCTGTCGTCGATTTCTCTACCGAAATATTTGATTTCTCCAGACTTAACAAGCTCTTCAAATGATTCAGAATTCGCTAGTATCTCGATACCGTCAACTGCAGCTCTGATGCGGCTTTTTATCTCCTCGGTTTCTTCGTCGATCATCTGTGCACCATCGGCTCTGTACGACTTGAATCCATTGTATTCCTTAGGGTTATGTGATGCGGTAATCATGATTCCGCCATCTGCATCGAAATTTCTTATTGCATATGAAAGCATTGGCACCGGGCGAAGTCGGTCGGAGAAAAGCACCTTTACTCCAGCCGCACAGCTTGCCACTGCGGCTGCCTCTGCAAACTCTCTAGAATTATTACGCGAATCATACGAGATAACGATTTTTACATCATTACCCTCGTGCCGTTCAGTCAGCATTTCACCCATAGCATATGCTGCTGTCGCAACCGTGTAGATATTCATACGTGCAGATCCAGCTCCCATGGTCGCTCTCATTCCAGCCGTACCAAAATCAAGCTCCTCACTAAAGCAGCTCTCTATTTCATCGGGACGAGATATCATGTTCATTAGATACTGTCTCATATTTGAGTCGATTCCTTTGGAGTTAATCCATTCTGTATAATTCTTGATTGCTTTGCTTTCTTCCATATCAATTCTCTAATTCTAAATTAAATATACAGTCTATAACTTTTTCAAAACACAGTCTCGAGCATGCACAGAAGCCCATATCTTAAGGCTCCACACACTCGGACTAATCGATACTTATATTATTCTACAGTTACACTCTTTGCGAGGTTACGAGGTCTGTCGATTTCGCAGCCCTTTTCCTTTGCAACGTAGTAAGCGTATATCTGTAGAGGAATTACGCTAAGAAGTGGCGAAACTTCATCCATGCACTCTGGGATGTAGAATGTTTCATTAGAATGTTCCTCAATAGCAGTATTTCCTTCTTTTGCGATGGAGATTACGTGTGCGTTACGCGCCTTAACCTCTTGGATATTAGAAACCATCTTGTCAAACAGCTTGGACTGAGTCGCAAGTGCCACAACAATAGTCTTTGGCTCCATAAGTGCAATCGTTCCATGCTTTAGCTCACCAGCCGCGATAGCAAATGAGTTGATATATGAAATCTCCTTGAGCTTGAGCGAACCTTCATAAGCAACGCTGGCATCCATTCCTCTTCCGATGAAGAACACCTGGTCTCTGTCATAAAGCTTCTTGGCAAGCTTCTCGATTTCACCTCTCAGCCTTAGTACTTCATCTAGCTTGCTAGGAATTGCTGACAGCTCGCTGATGATTTCACTGTAGTAATCATCTGAGATAGTTCCTCTGAGGTCTCCTAGGTATAGAGCTAAGAGGTACAACGATAATAGCTGTGTTGTATAAGCCTTAGTCGAAGCTACTGAAATCTCTGGACCTGCCCATGTATAGAATACATCATCGGATTCACGAGCAACTGTGCTGCCTACTACGTTAACGATGGATAGCACTCTTGCGCCCTTTCTCTTTGCTTCACGAAGAGCCTCGAGTGTATCGGCAGTCTCCCCAGACTGGCTGATTGCAATGAATAGAGTCTTCTCATCTACAAACGGATCTCTGTATCTGAACTCAGACGCCACATCCACCTCAACAGGCATCTTTACGAACTTCTCGAAAATATTTCTTCCAACTAGTCCAGCATGGTATGCAGTTCCACATGCTACGATGCATATCTTGTTAAACTTCGAGAACTCCTCCTTAGTGAGAGTCATATTGTAAAGTGAAACTCTGTTATCTTCACCGAGATTGCGCGCAAGAGTCTCCTTGATTGCAGCTGGCTGGTCGAAGATTTCCTTGAGCATGAAGTGCTCGTAGTTGCCCTTTTCAGCCACGCTCTCATCCCAGCTGATATGCATTGTCTCACGCTTTATTTCCTTGCCTGACTCATCGTAAATTGTAACACTATCTGGAGTCAGTACTACTGTGTCACCAGTCTCTAGCAAATACACATCTTTCGTATACTTGAGAAGTGCCGAGAAGTCGGAAGCTACGAAGTTACATCCATCTCCCTTTCCTACGATCAGCGGTGCATTCTTTCTATATGCAACGAAAGTATCTGGCTGGTCTTCAGCAATTGCAGCAAGTGCAAAAGTTCCAGTCATCTCGTGAGTTACTTTGTCCATAGCAGCCTTAAGATCACCTAGTTCGTTGTAATACTTACCAAATAGAACTGCCGCAACCTCCGAGTCAGTATCACTCTTGAATGTAAAACCCTCTTTCTCGAGCTCAGTTCTGATTTCTACATAGTTTTCAACTGTTCCGTTGTGAACTAGTGCAATTCTGTTATCGTTACTCATGTGAGGATGTGAGTTAACGTCAGATGGAGCACCGTGAGTAGCCCATCTTGTATGACCGATTCCCACGTGACCTCCGAGATTCTCATTTCCGATTAATTTCTCAAGATTAACGATAGCACCAACATGCTTTCTCAGCTTAATCTTGCCATCATTAACAACAGCAACTCCAGCTGAGTCATACCCTCTATATTCTAGCTTCTTAAGTCCCTCGATAATGATGCCCTGAGGAGCATCATTACCTACATAACCTACGATTCCGCACATATTATTTCCTCCAAATGTATTATTTCAAATAGCACTCTCACGGCGCACCGCAAGTTGCTATAACGATTCATTTTCCTAAGTTAGCCTACTTTCCGAACTTTTCCGAAATAAGCCCCGCAACCTGTTCAGCATAGCCCTGAATCTCATCTATATCCTCGCCTTCGAGCATAACTCTAATCAGTGGTTCAGTGCCAGAAGGTCTGATTAGAACTCTACCAGAGCCCTCCATCTTAGCTTCTATCTCGCCGATAAAGCTCTTAACCTCTTCATCCTCGAGAGCTATTGCCTTGCAGGCATTATCCACTCTCGCATTGACTAGAGCCTGTGGATAAATCTGAATTTCATCTCTAAGTTCGCTGAGCTTCTTGCCTGAATCAAGATATGCCTTCATAAACTGCAGTGATGATAGTACACCATCTCCAGTTGTCGTGTAGTTCAGGAATATCATGTGTCCCGACTGTTCTCCACCCAAAACAGAACCAGTCTGCCTCATCGATTCGAGCACATATCTATCTCCAACCTTAGTTACATCAACACCGATACCGTGCTCCTCTAGGTATTTGTGGAGTCCGATATTACTCATAACTGTAGCTGTTAATTTATCAGTGGCTAGAAGGCCATGATCCTTGAGATATTTTCCGCAAATGCAGAGAACTCTATCTCCATCTATAATGCGTCCTTGCTCGTCAACGACGATAAGCCTGTCCGCATCTCCATCATAAGCAAATCCAACATCTGCCCCGAGCTCTACGACTTTCTGCTGTAGGTTCTCAGGATGCGTGGATCCACATCCGTCATTGATGTTAATCCCATCTGGCTTATCGCTGATTACAGTAACATCTGCTCCGAGAGCCTCATACACGATATGAGCAGTCTCATAAGATGCACCATTTGCAGTATCGAGCACAACCTTGATACCGTCGAGTCTTTTATCTATTGTCGTAAGCAGAAAGTCTGTGTACTGCTTAATAGCACTGGCATCATCTTCACGGCAGATTCCGAGTTTAGCACCTACAAATTCGTCAGTGTTGATCTCCTTCTCCCCAAGGATGATCGCCTCAATTTCCTGCTCGATCTTATCGTCCAGTTTGTATCCATGTCCGTTAAAGAGCTTGATTCCATTGTATTCAAATGGGTTATGCGACGCTGAGATAACGACTCCCGCATCTGCATTGTACTTCCTTACTAGGTGTGCAACTGCTGGTGTAGGAACGATTCCGAGCTTAATTACATCTCCACCAACCGAAAGCACTCCAGCTGTTAGCGCATTTCCAGCATATCTCCAGAAATTCTAGTATCGCGCCCGATTACCATTACAGGTCTCTTTTCGTTCTCTCCGAGCACAAATGCTGCCGCTCTACCGATATCGAATGCAAGCGAAGCTGTGAGTTCTGTATTAGCAACGCCTCTTACACCATCTGTTCCAAACAATCTGCCCATTAGTTTCTCCTTAATTCCTTAGTATATTCTGCAAAGTATAAAGTCTGTCTTTGAAATGCTCCAGTGGCCGTTAATATATAACAGCTGTCATTAGATTATCCCCTATCGATATTACTGAATTGTAATCGTTATCTGGGCACTTTGAAGTGCTGCCGTCAGTCCTGAGTTGTTGGTCAGGTATGCTGTAACAGTGTGCTGACCTGCCCCAAGTCCCCCTGCATCTGCGCTGATTACGAACGAACTAGCGGTGATACTTGATAGCTTTTCTCGGCTACCCGTCACGACAACATTAACTCCACTATTAGCCGTTGCAGTGTGTCCATTAGCAACGTTATTTATATTAATCGATTCTGCTGACACGTTCACAGTCTTAGACGTGCTCGTGCTAACCTTAACTTTGAGCTTAACGTGTCTAGACTCATTAGCTATGTTCACACCCGATGGCAAGACATAATCGATATCTAGATCCTCCGTCTCAGTAATGGAGCTTATATCCATCTCTTTGGAAGTAATCTCGGTTATATCCTTGATATCCTTGCTTCTGCCCTTGATCACAACAGTGCTTGGAACAGAATATGTACGTGCCACACTGTCATCCTGCATATTAGTAACCTTAACCTTGAGTTTTACAGTCTTGGTCTCACCCTTATACGCAGTTACAGAAACTTTGCCAGGCTCAGTAGTTAGGTAATCTACCTTGTGTCCACTTCCATCTACAGGCGTTGCTACTACGCTAAATTCCTTTGCCTTATCTGTAACTTTATTGGCATCAAGTGCAAGTTTTACCGAGTCAACATTCTTGATCAGACTTGCAGCACCTTGAACCTCTACTTCCTTGCTGCCCTGTTTCTTGACTACAGGCTCTCCGGTTTGACCATCAAGGTAAGTGGTGTACGTACTCACTTTCTTTACTTCTAGGTCTTCAACCGTCACAGAGATGCTGCTTTCACTCTGGGATTTAACTACGATTGCTCCAGGCACGCTTACCTGTACCGCCATCGTGTTCTCGCCCTTCCCAGCATTAGCAGCATTGACCGTGGCAGCAATTTCAGACTTCTTAAGTTCATTAATCGCCGATCGTCTACCTACAAGCGTGACCGATATCTTCTCAGTATCCATCTTGCTTACCGCAAGGTCATTCTTGGCGAGTGTATTTGAATTAGTGACTGTCACCGGAATATTCGTATACGTCCTTGTTATTGTCGGATTGATGCTGTATACAACGTATAACCAAGCCGCAAATGCTATCGCAATTGAAAGCGCTAGGTTCAATTTGTTGATTTTCTTCTTACTTGCTTCGTTATTTTGCATCGTGCTTTCCCCCCTTTCGGCGTACTAGCTTTGCAACCTTGCCATACATACCTCTCTCAGATGGTAAGTACATATTCAGAAGCATCTTCTCAATCGTCTTGAGGTCAACGAATCTGCGAATCTTCCCATCCTCAGCGATCGATACAACACCAGTCTCCTCAGAAACTATTATGATTAGTGCATCGCAGACCTCACTAAGGCCGACACCTGCGCGGTGCCTAGTTCCGAGATTTCTACCGATGTTTTTCTTTTCTGTCAAAGGGAATACGCATGATGCCGCGTGAATTCTCGCACCGCGAATGATTACGCCTCCGTCGTGCAGTGGCGAACCTTCGTAAAATAGATTTCCAAGAAGTCGGATTGAAATCTCAGCATCTACAACTACTCCAGTCTCTATGATGTCATTAAGCATAGTGTCACGCTCGATTGCTATAAGTGCTCCCGTTCTGGTCGCAGAGAAATCGTCAATTGCGCTCACTAGTGCATCTACCGTCTCAACGGCCTTGTTCTTGTCGATGTTACGAACGAGTTTGTGTTCATAAGATTTTTACGCCCCACCTGCTCAAGTGCCCTACGGAACTCTGGCTGGAACAGTACAACAACTGCGAAGAGACCCATAGTGAAGAGACTCTTGAGTAGCCAGTTAAGCAGGTAAAGGTTGAATATGTCCGATATAAAAAACGCAACTATAATTATTACTAGCCCTCGAATGAGTTGCATCGCCCTGGTTTCCCTGATAAAACCGATCATCTTATACACAATATAAGACACGATTGCTATATCCAGCGCATCTTCCGGTCTGAAATTAGATATTATACTTTGAATCGAGCTTAACATATCGGCATCCCGTCCCTCTCGTAATCGTCCATTTTACATGGCATAAGTCATATTATTATACTATTTTGAGAGGTTTTTATCAATAAGAGCGAAGGTGTGGTTTTCGTGTAATTTAAACAAAAATAGAGCCAATCGCCATGGTGACGATTGACCCCTTATCTGCAAACTATTTTCTGAGCGTTTTTTCACTCATGCTAATTCATTTTTATCATAAATTCGATGCTCTTTTCGCCTCGCTCGAGCCTGTGTTCAATCCCATAGCTAAGCAGAATATTTCTGACGATATAGAGACCCAAACCGTTGCTATTGTCCTTTCCCACATCAAAATTAACTTCAAATAGCCTATCACAGTCGACTTGCTCCGCATTCTCATACGCGTTCTCAATAATAAGCCAACCATCTTCTGCTCTTATTTCTATTGTTCCTCCAGCATCCGAATATTTTACGGCATTGCTGATTATGTTGGACAGAACTACCTTGAGAGCCGTCTTTCCGATGTAGATTTTCTCTTCATTCAAATGATTAGTTACTGTGATATTTCGTTGTGATGCCAGAAGCGCATACTTCTCAAGCACTTCCTGCAAAGTTTCATTTACGACCACTTCTTCCTGATCATCACTAAGGTGCTCCAGTGATGAAACCGAGAGAATCTGCGAGATATTTTGTGCAAGCCCGTCTACTATCTCGAGACAATTTCCGATGTACTCGTCACGATTCTTATACTTGCCAATATTGTACTTCATATTCTCAAGAATTATCTTGAGGCTTGCAAGCGGCGTCTTTAGTTCATGTGACGCTCCTCGGAAAAAGTCGAATTTGAGCTTCTCCAGTTTTATTATCTCCTCATTTTTAATCTCTAGGTCATCAATTAGTTCGATCAACGTAGCATAAAGGTCATTGATTTGAGCCTTTAGCTCCCCTATTTCATCCGAAGTTTCGATAGGTAAAACTGCACTTCTGTCGAGGTTCATCATCCTGGTTGTAACCTCTTTTATCTCCTGAACATTTCTAGTCAGAAGTCTTGCATACATTAGAGATATAAGTGCGGATATTGCTAGCGAAGCAGCTAACGAAAGCGGGAGCAGCTTAAGTATAAGCCCTTTTGCATCTTGGCGCATATCAGCCGTTGAGACAAAATTCACCGCAAGTTCACTACCGTCCGCAAGCCTTATATTACGAGACTCGATGATGAGCGAATTATTGCTGCTCGCTTTATCAACACTATCATCTGCCGCATCTCCGATTTTAAGCTCGCCCTCCTTGATGCTGCCACTACCTACATAAGCTTTAATCTCACTGCTCTTAGAATAGAATGTCAGGTGCTGCTCAACGAAGCTCTTGTCCTTGCCCGCAAGCGCTGCAGATACTGCATTGGCCTCGGATGTAATTTCACTCTTTCTGCTCTCTAGGTAAATTTTAGGAAATATCAGAAAAACCATCAGATGCACCACTACAATCAGCACACCGAGGATGGTGAATGTCTGGATGAACATTTTAGGGAATATCTTTAGTCTTTTCATTTCCTCTCCAGTTTATATCCTACGTTCCTAATGGTTACTATGCAGTCTAGCTCAAGCTTTCTCCTGAGCTCCTTTATATATACATCTATCACTCGGTCAAAAGGCGGCTCCTCTGTCGCCTTCCACACACCGTCTATAATCTGCTCTCTAGTCAGTGCTCGCCCTTCATTTTGAACGAGAAATTTTAATATATCTACTTCCTTAGCATTGATATCTATAGGCTTCCCTGCAAGCTTCGCCGTATAGCTTGCAAAATCTACCTCTGCACTATTATAACTGAACTTATCCGCTACTACGTAGTAACGCTCGATTAGCGAATCAACGCGGGCACGGAGAACTGGCAAAGAGAACGGTTTCTCGAGATATCCATCTGCCATATTTGTATAGGCTTCGATTTTATATTCTTCATCGCCAAATGCAGTCAGCATAAGAACTGGGAGTTTGCTCGATTTTCTTATCTCCTTAAGGACATCAAGTCCGTTAAGATGCGGCATCTGGATATCGAGAATAGCAAGGTTTATATCATATTCTTTGAATTTCTCAAGTCCTTCTCGTCCGTCCGAGGCCTCAATTGTAGTATAACCAAACTCAGAGAGGGAAGCCTGCGACTCCCTCCCTGATATTCTGATCGTCTTCAACAATAAGAATCTTCATTAACCCTCCAGTCTCTATCTCACGTCTATAAGTAGCTCCTTCGGCCTCTTGCGCAGGATGCGGTATGTAGAAATGAGTAGCGATATAGCTAGAACTACTGTCATAAAGAGTACGACATAAATCACAGCTCTTCCGTTAATGATAACATCTAAACTTGTCAGAGTCTTGTTAAATCCGTCAACTTCTGCACCTCCACCGAGACCTGCCGAAGCGGACTCCTTGGAGATACCCTTAGCAATATTTCCCGTGACGCTTTGAAGCACTTTGTTTCCTATCACCTTGCCCAGCGCGCCTGCTGCAAAGAACGAAATAATATAAGCTGGAATCGTTATAAATGCGAGCTCTGCTGCGAACTGGCCTGCGATTTCCCTCTTAGTTCTACCAATCGATAGCAATACAGCAACTTCTTTCTTTCTCGAGCTCATCCAGAGGAACAGTAGGAGCGATACAACAAGACCTGCAAATATGATTCCTCCAACAAAAAGTTTATTTGCCGATGAATAGATTCCAGAAATTGACTGCTGCAGCGCCGGATAGTTCGATGTGCTCTTCACTAGCGTGTAGTTCTGCCAATCGATATCGAGCCCCTCAACTTTCTTGATAACTTTATCGAGGTTCTTATCTCCCTTTACAAAGAACGTCGCATCCTGATACACCGCAGTCTGCTCTGTATTTCCGTACAACTTTGCTGCTGTGTCTATGTCGCTAACTATATTATTCTCATAGAGTTCTACAGCTGCACTAACGCCGCCTTGGTTGTGCCCGTCAAATAAACCTTTGATTTCAACCTCTATGATCTCGTCCGCCTGTTTCTCGTTGTCTGCGTCGTACTGGTTAGACCTTATTTTAATCTTGTCGCCGACCTTGAGATTATTCTTCTCAGCAAGGTCTTTGTGAATAAGTACTTTATTCTTGTCATTCTTCCCAAGATGCTTACCTTCTACAAGTCTAAATGTACCAGCTACGAACTTCGTATCCTGCGACGAATCGTTCACACCAGTCACCATCACGGTGCTCTTGAATTTCTCGATGCGCTCCGAATCTTCATTCTGATTAGTCGATTCAGTCCTTATTATGTCGTATCCAACTAGGTCAGCTACTGCTCCGATTCTCTTGATGTATCCTTTTACATAGCCGGATTTCACAATTTTATTGATATCTTCGTTGCGAATGTTGCCTCCACCTCTCGCAGTACCCATATTAACCTGGCGATTTATCTCCATTGTGAAGCTGTTCGTTATGTCACCAAAAGTTTTTGCCGCCGCCTTGTTAGTAGCATCCTTAATAGCAAGTCCAACCATACTCAACGTAGCCATCGCAGCAATGACGAGCAATATGATCAGAGATTTTAGACTCTTTCTTGTGACATATGCAAATGCATTTTTTATCATCGTCATCCTCCTAGCTGTGTTTCTTAGTCTCTTTGAGCTTCTTACCGCTTAGTTCCATAACTACATCTGCTGCATTTGCAACCTCTTTGCTATGTGTAACTACGATTACACATTTATTTCTCTCTTGAGCTAAAGTCTTGAGAATTCCAATGATTTCGCCCGCAGTTGAATCATCGAGATTCCCAGTCGGCTCATCAGCAAGAATCACTGGTGCTTCAGAAGCTAGAGCCCTTGCTATAGCAACTCTCTGCTGCTGTCCACCAGAAAGCTTCATGACATTTCGCTTGATCTCACTACTGTTAAGACCAAGCCTTAGAAGAAGTTCATCAGAAGCGTTTCTGTTTACGAGCCTCACGTTTTCAAGCGGTGTCAGATAATCAATCAGATTGTAGTTCTGAAACACCAAAGATATGTTGTCTCTACGGTGATTGCTATATCCGTGTAACGCTATGTTCTTACCATTAAAGCAAATCTCTCCTGAGCTAGTACGTCAAGCCCTGCGAGTAGAGATAGAAGCGTCGACTTGCCGGCGCCGGACTTACCAGTGATAGCGTAGAATTTGCCCGCTTCAAAGCTGCAATTAATCGATGATAGCACCTTGTCTCTCGAGCCATAGTAACTGTATGATGCGTTTTTAATTTCTATTACTTTCATGCCTTCTCCTAACTGATTTTGGATAATATGTCTTTGGGACGATGTATCAAAATTGCTCCAGATGTTATAACTACTGAAACGATTATTATCATTAGTAACAGTGCGTAGCTCATCGCAAAAGTCGTGAAACTAGCACCTATTCCACCTTCGCTTAGACCTCTCGCAAGTGCTCCCGATTCATCACTACTTGCAAATCCACCAACGATAAACGAAGATGCAACATTTCCGACTATTAGTGCCGATATCATCGCTGGAATCGATACGAATATGAGTTCAAGAATGAACTGTCCGACTATCGCCAGCTTGTTTACACCGATAGACAATAGAATTCCAATCTCGTAAATTCTCTCTCTGAGCCATAGCACCAGTATGAGCGAAAGTACTATTGTTCCGCCTCCTAGAATCGACAGTGTCATGATTCTCATGATGTTTTTAACTCCTGACAGCGACTCTGAAGCCTCTTTGAATGCTCCATTATTCTTAGTCGTCTCGAACTTCGACCAATCTATATTTAATTTCCTTATATTTTTCTCTGCAGTTTCTAAATTCTCTGGACTATTCGTCGTAACTGTTATTGAACTAGCCACTCTACTATCACCAGTATATCCAAGTCCCTTCTGACTGGAATCATAGTCAGTAAACATGGTATTTTCACTGAGATCAGATGGCATACCCGTGTGTTGCTCTTGCATCTTACCGGAGAATATTCCGACTATTTCGAGTATCTCTGTATCCCCTCCAGACGCTGCGCTCCCGTCTGATTTCAAAAATGTCAGCTTAATCTTGTCATGAAGTTTTAGTTTGTTTTGCTTGCAAATTCTCTATGCACCAAAACCTTACCCTTATATTTAGGACCTATATGTTTGCCCTCATCAAGATTGAAAACCCCGCTACTAAATAACACCTCGCGTTTAGTATTGCCTGTTGATTGAACGGATGCTGCATTTTTAAGTTCACTCGGCACATCATCTCGTTTAACCGTTTGGTTTTCAGTGACAACGTTATTTCCTACGAGCGTCGCTATGCCTTCATACCTAGGGATAACTTCGCTGACACCTTTAACTTTTTTTAAGCCTGAGAAATTCTTTATTTCAAACGCACCTTGGTCCCCTTTCTTGACTATTGATAGCGATGAATTAGAAGCCTTGTATAGAGACTTTTCAACGTTATCACTAGATATAATTATATTTAAACACACATGTATACATGCGAGGACCAAGGTCAAAATGATGAAGATTATAAGTGTTCTATACTTTCGTCTCGTGACGTATGCTATTGCATTTTTTACCACTTTATAGTCACCCTCCTAATATTCTAATGAATCTCTTTTCTTCACAAGGCAGATATTACAGAAGATTTATGAAATGTTTATGAAACGAATTGATATTTTTATTTCCCCTACACATGTAATACGAATAAGCTGTATTTATGTTCTAACTGCAGCAAATCACCCAGCAGCATCACTTTTAAACATATAAATAGATACGAAAAAGGCAAATGCAGAAATTTGCATTTGCCTTAAATTTACATATTCAGTTTATCGAGATCTACAAATTACGCTTTACGCTTAAGTCTCACAGTCACTAATAAAGCAACAATCGTTCCGAATAGGATGACTGCATATGTAGAAACATTCTCAGCATCACCAGTCTTTGGACTCTTCTTATTAATCTTAGTAACTTTCTTAGCTGCCGGTATCTTGTAAACCGGATATACGTTGGTCACACTCTTAGTGAGAGTTGCATTCACATCGAATACTTCTCCTGTCTCAGCATTTATCCAGTGTGAGAATACCTTGCCTACTGGAGCAGTAGGTGCTTCAGGCGTAGTTGCTCCAACTAGATTTAGGTTATTGCCACGGATAGTTGTAAGAGATTTTATCATCTTGCTATTATCATTATTATCAAATGCTTCCTTGGTCTCCCAGAAGTTAACCTTAACAGCCGGTGCCCACGCGTATGCTACTCCATTGTGATTCTCACCTACATTATATGTGTAAGCGGAGTGTGCGGCATTAGCCGGATCAGCTGCTATGCTAATAGATTTATTAGAAAAGCCCTTGATATCAAAACGTGTCAGCAACTCTCCGTTAGCATTTTCAGGCTGTTTTGCAACCTGATTACCACCTGCAGTAGGAGTTACTTCACCATCAACTACATGCTCTTTGTAATCCTCAAGTACCGAGCCGCCCATGATAACCGAACCGTTAGTTCCTCCTGTAAGCAAAGGTACTGAACCGTTGTCAAATGTTTCTCCATCCAGTGTTACATGAGGCTTACCACTGGTATACAGCAGGCTTCCGTCAAGTGCGTACTTATATCCTTCAACCTTGACGATACTCTCATCACTTGCGGTAATTTTTGCCCTTCTTATGCCACTAACCGCTGTTCCACCTTTAGCCTTGACTAAAAGTTTTCCCCCTTTAACGATATCAATAGTATTGGTAGCATTGCTGCCGGCATTGATACCTCTTGAAGCCGTTGTTGTGTTAACCTCTACTGTAGCTCCATCTATTTTCAGAGTACCTACTCCTGCAAGAACCATTCCGTATGAGTTCCCTGCTCTGCTCTCGTTAATTGTAACTTTAGTATTGGCCCCGGTCACAGTCATCTTCCCGTTCATATATAGGTCGCCAAATGTACCATTACCGTTATTTTCAAAAGTTACTTTAGCACCATCAGATACATTGAAGGCACCTCCATCGAGCTCGAATCCACCTTCATTTCCGGATGTTGAACAATTTTTAATTACAAATGTGCCGCCCTTAACGTTAGTGGTGTTACCACCTAATAGTCCATATAAACCAAATCCAGGGGCACCGTCTATAGTAAAGTTAGTGTGATCAAAATTGAACTTTACTGATGGGTTGTTAGACCAAATACCATAAGTGTTTGGATTCTTGAGTAGGAAGGAGCCAGCTCCAGTAAATGTGATATTGGAATTTGCATAACCTCTAAAATCTCCCCCAACAAGCGTTACATTAGCACCAGCATCAGCCTTGATAGTTACAGCTCTCCTTATGTGAATTGGTGTAGCCATGTTGTAATTGTATGTTCCTGCTGGAAATTCAACTACATCGTACTTGTTGCCCGCTGCATCGGTGGTTGTCCCGTCGATGATAGCCGTAAGCTGAGCTGCCGTCTCACTACCTGTTGCAGTGTACTTAGTAGCAGCATATGCCATGTTAGGTGGCATCATCATTAATGCTAACAAGAATGCCAAAATAAGCGCTGCACTCTTGCCATATCGAATTGAAGCTTTCATACATCCTCCTTACATTAGTATAAAAAATTAAATTGTTCGGAAATTAACACAGAGATTATACTCCTTTATCTGTCAAATTGCATTAAAAAAAAGACAGATAAATTGTTTTTATTCTGTCTTTTTGTGCATTTTATAAGTGCAATTTTTAAGTTTATGAACTCACCTTCTCATCATAAATTTTAGACGAGGAAACCTATATGATTCGAATTTCTTATTAAACCTTGATCCCCTCGTTCATATTATTTATGACAATCATGTTCCGATTAACTTAAGTTTTTCTATCAAAAGCTTAGCCTTTACAGCTAACTCTTCGTTTTGCCACAACCGTAAGGACTGCCGAAGCAACTCCCAGGACAAGTAGATATCCACCTATACTATTTTTATCACCCGTCTTTGGTCCATGTCTATGAACCTTATGCTTGCTTACGGTATTGGCTGCAGGAGCACTGTTTCTGCTAGAATTTCCTGAGGTAGGTGTAACAGTAGCTGAAGAAGTGCTATCTGCTTTAAATGTCCACTGCCCATATACCGCTGTATTCTGGGTCACATTTACTGTAGTGGCCTTTGTAGTGCCTATATTGTTTCTGTCTGTCGACCATCCGGAAAATTCCCATGTACCGTTAACGCCATTCTTTTGTCCAGAAATGCTATTTGGTGCAGCCTCAAGTGTAACTGTCTCCCCGTATCCCACTCCAGTTACAGTGCTTGGAACTGCATATCCATTTGGGGTGTCTCCAATAACATTGTACTCAACACTATATGCATTAACATTAACTAACATTGGAATTGTGATATTTAATTTCGAAACGCCTTCTGTAAAATTAATATCGAATAGCTGATCTATTCCCTCTGCAGTTGGTGTTCCTGTGATATTGACAGCTGTCTTCTCAGCCGTAGCATCGTAGTTTGCAGCGCTTGCTGTAAGTCCACTTGGAAGTGCACCAACGATACTAACTGTGTCATAATGCATCTTGGCAGTTACTCTTGCACTGTATGAGTTTGGATAATACGTGTATGAAAAATCAGGGAACGAAAGGAGCTCAGCATATGCCTTGCCCTTTACTGCGTCTGAAAGGCGGTTGCTCTTCAGCTTTACTCCTACTACCGATGAAGTCTGACCATAGAAAGCTCGATGAGCTAGCGGTATGACCGAAATACGTATCAGCGATGTAAGTCTTACCACTGCCTTTGTTTACAGCAGTGCTGTCTGTGAACGAACTGTTCGAAACATTAGACACTCCATAGGTAGTGAGACCATTGTTGAACTTTACGTTGTCAAAAGTGATATTTGCTCCCGCTTCTACCTCAACAGGTCCGTTAAATGTCTGATTTGAAACAGTCTCTGTTCCGCTGTATATAGTCTTAGTAAGTTTCTTATCATAGAGCTTTGCTATAATTGCAGGATTCATAACTGCATTTGACCTGTGTATAGAACTGCTCCATTGGCCTTGAATGTGTATACATATCCACCAGACTGATAAACTCTAGATACCTCTACTGGGTAATAGTTAGAACCATCAGCCGAATACCATATCGGTGTAAGCGTTGTGCCATTAGTTCCTAGAACCTTCTCATATACTGCACTCCACTTATTTCCGTCAGTATACCCCTATGCACTGCTTCCAGACTTTACAGACACATCGTAGGGCTTGTACACGTCCTGTGTTCTGCTTGCTGCTGAAACTATGCTGATGCTTCCAAGAACCATACTGAGCACAAGAATTGCTACGAACAATATACTTCTCTTCTTGACATACTCCATATATTTTTTCCTTTCCTACTATACGTAAGCTGCAGCTGAGAAATATTCCCATCTCCCCTTTGCTTACTTAACATAAAAACACACGCCGATTAGTTCAAGCTAACTAACTGACGTGTGTCATTTTATCATCATAATATTATCGGTTCAATAGTAGTAATGGTTTTTATTATCCATTACATGGTTTTTTATGTGTACAAACCCTATTTTTCTTGCACTTCTTTACCAGTCATATGCTCGATCTCAATCTCGTACATCTGCACAGCATGGCCAGTTGCTTTTATCTCACGGTGTACGAGCTCTTCATTAGGATAATACTTCATGGCAAAATCTCTTAGCACTTCGAACATAGTCTCTCTATCCTCGATTGGGTTGCATCTTCCAAATACCACCACGCTCTGTACGAATGGCGCCCACGCTTCTTCTTTAATCATTTCTTTGCCACAGGCTGTAAAGCAGACTTTGTCGGATTTGTCCATGCACTCAACCTTATATCCACCTTTAGACTGTGGAAATAAATGCGGTTCTTATCCTCATCATATAAATAATTAACTGGAACTGCATATGGATACCCGTCATCTCCGTTAACAGATAGAATTGCTCTTGGGGCTTCTTTTAGTAAAGTCTTGGCACTTTCTTCTGAAATTGCTTTCTTCTGGTTTCTCAAACTTCTAAACATTTTATGTACCTCTCTATAATAAATGTTCACAATTACGGCGATAGCTATAACATTGATATAGTAATTGATTTGTCTAGCAAATACAAATATGCTTCTTTAACCATAAGTCCTGTTCCCTCCTCGAGAGCGTGCTTGTAAAGGTTTACCTGCTCTTGATATTCACCCTTTATACGCTCAATGTCTGCTTCTCTATCTCTGTAGCTAAGTCTATTGCTCTTGTAGTCAATCAGAACAATTTCATCACCGTCTCTAAAATAGCAGTCGATGATTCCCTGTACAAGTACGGCCTTTCCATCATGATTAGTCCTGAGCGTGAAAGGCTTTTCCTTAGATAATAAACCAGCCCTCGCAGCTCCACACGCACGCACACCGATTTCAGTTTCAAAGAACGCATAGATTTTGCGAAGATCGAGCGCTTTAAATACAGGCTCAGAAATTGCGCCGTTTATGCGAAGACGCTCCGCCCTTTCGTCGATATAACCTCTGTCGCATTGTCCAGCATCGTTCACAGCCTTCTTGAAGTCCACAAACTCCATAATCCTGTGATAGGCAGTTCCAATGCTTGCAGCATCGGCAGTCGCTAGCCTCTTAACTCTGGTATTTCTGTCTTCGATTTTACCCTTATACTTTACTTTTTCCTTAGCTTCCTTGTTAAGTTCACTTACAGAGAACTTTGCCTTTGTAGATAGGTCATCCTTATACGCATACTCATAATCTAGTCGTCTCTTGACCTCTTCGAATTCCTCGCTAAGTTCAATGTCCATCGGCAATTTATCTGTCGTAAGGAAGTTATTAACCCCACGCGGAAGTGTCGGCATCTTGACCTCGTGCATATCGCAAGATAAATATTCGTTATACTTTTCAGCATCACACAGTTTGCCCATGATTTTGAAATAGCTAGACCTCGAGCGCATATCATCAAGTACAAACTCATCTGTCTTCTCACAGCCAATCAGATACAATTTCTCCCTTGCACGAGTCATCGCCACATATAGAACTCGAAGCTGCTCCTGATATTCATCTTCACGAATCTTGGCGGTTATCTTCTTCTGCATCAGGGTTCTGCGCCAATAATGTCCTTCAGGATTTACGTAAGCCAAAGCGATTCCAAGCTCGTTATCAAACTGAAATCCCTTGCTGCCAGTAGTGTAATTGAGTTGGTTCCCCATACCCGCCACGATTACAAAAGAAAATTCGAGGCCCTTACTCTTGTGAATGGTCATTATTCTGACTACATCATCTTCTTCACTGACCATCGATGGTTGTCCCATCTCCACATTCTTAGTCCTAAGCACATCGAGATAGCTGATATAGCTACTTAGCGAGGCGATGCCCGACTTTCTAAAAGCACCTGCTCTCTCCACAAGCGCCCTAAGGTTAGCCTGCCTCTGCCTACCGCCGTACATAGCACCTGCATACATATAATAATTGGAATCTTCTAGCAAATACCAAATATAATCGTCGAGCTGCATCATCTTGCTGTGTGCTCGCCACTTCTCGATAGTCGAGAGAGCTGCATTTACACGAGCCCTGAGTTCTTCCTCAGTTCCATTTGCACCGTACTCGAGCAGAGCTTCACAATACGATTGCCTGCGGTACTGAATTTCACCTTCTGCATTTGAAGCTTCTTCTAGTTGTCTTTCCCTTGCAAACGCCCTAACCTCAGCTAACTGCTCTGGCGTAAAACCGAAGACCTCCGACCTAAGTACAGCGATAAGCGGAATATCCTGATGTAGGTTATCTACAACCTTTAGAATCGCCATAGCTACTGCAACCTCAACAGTGTCAAAATACCCGCCATCATCAGCGATATGCGACGAGATGCTCTTGCTCATCAGCGATTTATAGTACATATCGGACTTATTCTTGGTAGAACGAAGTAGTATAGCCACATCTCTAGGCGTAGCTTTTCTAATCGTGCCACTCTTGCCATCATAAAATTCTTTGCCGATTATGCCGCTTACAATATCTGCAACATGAATAGCCTCAATCTCAGCCTTAGAGAGCACTGCTATTTCTTCGTCATACTCAGATTCTGAACCACCTATATCTCCATCTATGTCTCTAAGCTGTGACTGTGAGCTGTATAGCCCACAGAGGAGTTACCACCTTCGCTATCTTCGTCCACTTCTGTAAGCAGAATGTGAACTTCTGGTCTTAAGTTGAAGTCGGCGTGTCCAGGGAGTCCTTGATATAGTCGTTCGTCATCATCGTAACCGCTCATAAGGTCGCTAAACACATAGTTGATATAGTCTATGGTTGCACCGTTACTACGGAAATTCTTATTAAGGTTAATCTGAATTGCGTGGTCATTACGTTCGTCTTTATACGCCCTAGACGTCTCCTCAAATATGTGTGGTTCAGCCTGTCTGAACTTGTAAATGCTCTGCTTGACATCTCCTACTTTGAATACATTATCTTCGCGCGCCACACTTCCAATCAGGTATTCCTGCAGTGTGTTTACATCCTGATATTCGTCGACAAATATAAACTCAAAGCGCTCACGAAGCGCCTTTCGTGCCTCTTCATGCTTTAGAATTTCAGCCGTGATATGCTCCATATCACCATAGTCAATAACACCTTGTTCCCTCTTCTTGGCACTGTAAATATTCTCAAATTCCTTGAGAAGCGCCAAATAGTACATCGTATACTTGTATGTCTCCGCTTGCTCCTCAAACAACGTCTTGAGCACAGCAAAATTATATTCCTTAAAGAAGCTCTGGAAGTTTTTCTTGTACGATTCTCTACGAGGCTTACAATAAGCAGATACTGATTCGTATCCTTGCTTTTCTCCTGCTCCATATGAGAAAGTACCGAAAATCTTATTTCTAAACACTTCCTCTACGGCTTCTTCCGCCTCATCGAAAGACATGTCGCTATCTCTCGCAGTTTTCATTGCCTCAGCTAGAGTCTGAAAAGCCTCTATTTCTGAATCAAGCTTCGCTGCTGTATTAGGCATATTTAGACTAGTTAAATATTCGTGGAGGCCAAGAGCTTCGTGGAGTGTATCGTCCACGACCTTTCCCGCTTCATCCCAGAGTTCTTGAAACAGCTCACTTTGACGGTAATCCCCGTTCTCTGGTAAGCGGAGCTTCTCAGCCATACTTTCAGCCCATTCAAATAATCCGGCATACTTCTGAGATCCTCATACGCCTTGACTAGTTCCTCCATAAGAGCCTTATCATCGCGCTCCTTGCTGTAGCGATCAAGAAACTCACGGAATGAGCATCCTTCTATAAAATCATCTTCTTCAAACCCATGCTCGAACACCTCGTCGATAGCTTCCATCTTCATAATTTCAGCCTTGAGGCTATCGCATATCTTGAAGTTAGGTTCCAGGTCAGTTAGATAGAAAAACTCCTTAATTACACGATTGCAGAAACTATGCACCGTCGATATATATGACCTGTACATCCTGCCGAGCTGCTTCCTAAGCGTCTCCGCTCTCTCGGGATCAGAAGTCTTGGACGCCTTGATTTCCTTATTAATTGCCTTGGTTAGCTTGAGCCTCATCTCAGATGCAGCGGCATTGGTAAATGTCACAACAAGCATGCGGTCAACGTCCGCCTTGCCCTGAACTATAATATTGATGATACGCTCAACGAGCACTGCCGTCTTGCCGGAACCAGCTGCGGCTGATACGAGTATGCTTTTATCAATAGTATCGATTGCCCTCTGCTGATCAGGCGTAAATCTGACGTCTGCCATCTCCCGTTCTCCTTAAATAATGATGCTACTATTATATGATGTTTATTATCTCGTGCAAACCCCAAGTAGTATCAGAAACTCATATTTCTATCACAATATCGAGCTATAAATCAATACATCAACTCCTAGAAATAACCGCCGCGCTTGTGTATACTTGAATATATCTATAGGAGGATATCAATGATTAAAAATAGACCTACAATGCTGATGATTCTCGATGGTTACGGAATCCGTCAGGAGTCACACGGCAATGCAATTGCTGCTGCTAATAAACCTCATCTCGATGCAATTTTTGCAAAATACCCTTTCATCACGCTGGAAGCGAGCGGCGAGTTCGTCGGACTTCCAGACGGACAGATTGGAAACTCTGAGGTTGGTCATACCAATATAGGTGCTGGAAATGTTGTACTGCAGGACCTTCCTCGCATCAATAAGTCGATTAGCACAGGCGAATTCTACAACAACAAGGTGCTGCTGGAAGCTATGGAAAATGCAGCTTCCGGCCACACTCTTCATATAATGGGCCTCTGCTCAGATGGCGGTGTTCACAGCAAGCTAGAGCATCTATACGCTGTTTTGGAACTGGCAAAGCGTTCAAATATCAAGGACGTAGTAGTTCACTGCTTCCTCGACGGCCGCGACGTTCCGCTCGCAGTGCGATGACTTATCTATCTGCACTCGAGGGCAAGTTCAAAGAACTAGGTCTCGGTAGAATCGGTGTAATTTCTGGCCGTTTCTACGCTATGGATAGGGACAAACGATGGGAGAGACTCGAGCTCGCATATGATGCACTTACACTTTCTGAAGGCGTCAAGGCAGCTTCTGCATCTGAAGCGATCCAGATATCTTATGATAAGGATGAGTCAGATGAATTTGTGCTACCAACAATCGTTGATGACACAGCTATCAATGATGGAGACTCGGTTATCTTCATAAACTACAGACCCGACCGCGCGCGAGAGATAACTCGTGCAATTGTGGATCCAGACTTTGATGGATTTACAAGAAAGAAGGCTTTGAGCAATATCGTTTACGTATGCATGGCTGAGTATGATGCTTCGATGCCAAATGTAAAAGTTGCATTTCCTCCAGAAGTAGTTGAACCTACCCTCGGAGGCGTGGTATCTGCCGCAGGACTTACTCAGCTTCGCATAGCTGAAACGGAGAAATACGCACATGTTACATTCTTCTTTAACGGCGGCGTTGAAGATCCAGTTCCGGGCGAGGACCGCATCTTAATTCCATCTCCAAAGGTTGCAACATATGACCTTCAGCCTGAGATGAGCGCTCCACTCCTAACCGAGAAGGTGCTGGAAGCCATCGACTCTGATAAGTACGATCTAATTATCTTAAATTTCGCAAACCCTGATATGGTAGGGCATACAGGAGTTTTCGATGCAGCGGTTAGTGCAATAGAGGCTCTCGACGGCCTTGTACAGCAGATTGTGGACAAGGTTCTGGCAAAGGACGGTCAGATTCTGCTCACAGCAGATCACGGAAATGCCGATTACATGCTCGATGACAATGACAACGTGGTTACAAAGCATTCACTTTCGCCAGTGCCACTATGCCATATCGCAAATGAACCGCATAACTTCAAGGTCCCTCACGGTAAGCTGGCAGATATCTCGCCAACTCTGCTGACACTCATGGGAATTGAAGTTCCAGATGGTATGGATGGAGAGGTGCTAGTCTAGATGGCATTGCTGACAGCGCCCTCATACCGGTTGTCGGAATAGTAACTACAGACGAACAAAAGCACACAGCACCGATTAATTTCGGAAGCTGTATGCTTTATTTTTTCATGAATATACGATCACATCTATAACCCTCTTACTCTTACAGGTTCGCCTTTAAGCTCTCTATTCGTAGAACTTAACTCTTTCCGATATGTCTTCTTTATCTTTCGGTGCTGGCTCCATACCAATTCCACCAAAAGGCATCTGCGCAACGAGCTTCCAGCTCTTAGGAATTCCAAACTTCTCACGCACGAAATCATCAATAACAGGATTGTAGTGCTGTATATTAGCCCCTACCCCAAGCTCACGCAGCGCACTCCAGATATTAATCTGAAGCATACCGTTAGCCTGATTCGCCCATACTGGAAAGTTCTCAGTATATGCAGCAAACTTCTCTTGTAATCCACGCACTACCTCTTCATCGTAGAAATACAGAATCGTCCCTGCCGCAGCCTTAAATCCGTCGATCTTCTCTCTCGCAACTTTGCCGTCAAACGCATCATAGATGCCGTCCCACAGCTCATCCTGCTTCTCCCCAAGCGCAACGACTACGCGCGCACTCTTCATATTGAAAGCGTCCGGCACAAGCTCTGTAACTTCATTTATAAGACCCTTAATTTCATCCGTACTAACAGGTAGCTCTTTATTCAGCTGGTAGTAACTTCTTCTCAGCTTTAGTCCCTCGTAAATACTCATGTTTATCCTCCAAATCTCTCTTTATGTCCCGATAAATTATGGCTACATTGTATCCGAAAATCCTCGATGAACTGTGAAGGTTGTCAGAATCCCACGCAAAAAGCCCGCGCTCACGCGCAGGCTTTCTATTTAAAAATTCGGTTTTAGCCTGTTTTATCGGCTTTAGTACATTGTTTTACTGCTATTTTCGGACGATTAATATAATCATCCGCAGGTAGTCCTAGAATTGCGACTTCTTCACCTTGCTAGCATCAAATCCGTGAGGCTTCTTGATTTCCTTCACATCGTTGATGTCACGGTAATATGCCTGATAGTAATCCTCGTTGTCGATTGCTCCTCCAATTTCAGGAACATCCATCTTGGTAATAAGCTTTATCCTTGTCTGATAAGGAGTTGGCCCGCCCTTGCCCTTCTTCATCACGAGGTGAATTTCAATCTTGCAAGACTTTACATCCTTCTTACCCTTTTTAAGCATTTTGCTTTAGGGATAATCGCTACCTGAAGCTTGGCCATCTGATCCAGATTGTTGCTCACATCACCTTTATAATCAAGATAGTAATGGTTCTCGTCCTCAGTCAGCTTAAACTTGTCCGCATATTTCTCGTATATATCTAAGAAAGTCTTGCTATTACCTATCTCTGGAGGATTTATATCCTTTGCCTCTTTCCAGACCCACTCATAATTATTAGTTACCGAAGATGAGCCGATATATACCTTCTTAGGCTTTGGGGAGTATATCTTATCACTCTTAAATATGAAGTCCGAACTTCCAAATTTTATCAAGTGCTCATCAACATCCTCAGGTTCCTGAACATTAGAACTACCTTCTGAGTAATATTCGCTGAAGACCTGCGGGTCAAGCTGCATCTTACCTTGTCTAACCTGTGATTCTCCCCTGAACAGTCTATCTGATCCCTGAGATGCTACGTATCTCCTATAGGTATGGATCTCATAATCAAGGTTTTCAACCTTTTGCATCTTCTTTACAAATGTCTTAACATCACCTTTTCCACCGCAAGCTGAAAGGGTTAGGACCATCATCACGGCGATGACTACTAAAACTATTTTTCGTTTCTGTCTCATTTTATTGCCCCTCCCTAGTAACCTTTAGCCTTATCAATGCCCTTAGGTTCTTCAACACGAACACCAGTGTTCTGATCGCTATATTTTGCCACGCCCTTGAATTTAGCGCTAACTTCGTTGCTATCATAATTACAAGTGTACTTGAATGACAGCGGCTTATTATCCTCCTTAGAAACGGTTAATTCAGCAACCAGCTTTCCTGTGTCGGTACTAGAGCTAACAATGATTGGCCTGAACATTGCACCAAAGAAGAGGTCACCATTTTCATCTTGAAGCTTCATATCAGTCGACTCAAAGCGAAGTGTGTAAGTCTTCTTATCCTCTTTAACAGTGATGTCTTTCTTCTTTGTTTGTAGAAAAGCGATAAAGTCGCGGTTGAATCCAGTTGGCTGATTGCGCCACTTACTGGTATAAATATCCTGCTTCCAGGCCTTATCGCCTTTTTCTTTTTTATATTCTGCCCCGTCGGTTCCGTAGATTTCTCTAGATCCCTTTTTAGAATCATTTGCATAGTTTAGCTTTCCGCGGGCTCTAACTGGACCCATCTCAAAGGTTCCCTTATACGAGTACTTATTAAAGCCCTCTGCCTTCTGTCCCTCTGATGGTTGATGACGGACATAGTCAGTTTTAGCTTCTATCTGAACCTTTCCGTCATCTAGATTGTAAAAGGCATCTAGTCCCGTATCAATTTTCTGTTCTTTGGTTAGATTCTCGCCGCCTCCAGACTTTCCGCATCCAGCAATCCCAAGTAAAGCGATCAAACTGATAACCAATATGACTGTTCTTTTCTTATAACCTGTCATATTCTACCTCCTCTTTGTAAAATATCCCCGTGCGTAGGTTATTGCTATCATAACTTAATTAGTATACTTTTGCAATTAATATTATGTCGCGCATAAGTGCAGTTATTAAATTCCCGCTGGTTTTTCAATACTTTTAACTTTGTTAATATCACGATATGAAGCGATAAAATTATCCTCATTAGCTAGCTTAACTCCCGCTCCGTCGATTTTTCCCTTTGCCTTAATCTGGATGTGGGCTTCACTTGGCACCATCTTTTCGCCAGTAGCCTTATCCTTCTTAGCTATAACTAGATGGATGCGCAGCTTTACTGACTTGATATATCTCTTTCCTGAGGTAAATACCTTAGTATCTGCAAAAGCTCTCTGGGCTTTTCCCACCTGACTAAAGTCCTTCGATACATCGCCCTTATAATCTAAATAGATATAGTTGCCATCTTCCGTCTTCTTGAACTTGTCAGCATACTTCTCATACAGCTTAAGTATTTCTTCGTTACGCCCAACTTCCGGAGCCTCGAGATCATCCTTATCTATCCATGCCCATCCATTTTCCTTTGGAGAAGTGAATCCCTTATATCCTTTGCCTGGTTCTGGCGAATACAGCCTCGTATAGCTACTTAGGTCGTCGGCACTTGCAAAGATGCGATTCGCCTTCGCAATCTCAGCCTCATCGTTAGTTGTCCCATATCCACTTAATTCATACTCGCTGTATACCTGTGGATTGAACTGAATTAAGCCATGTTTAATTGTCGTATCGGAGCTGAACTTCTTCATCTCACTGTTGGAAGAATTGCCCTTATTGTAAATAGTTACATCGTACTCTAGGTTTTCCGCCTTGCGCAGCTTTTCAACGAAGTTGTCTACGTCTGAACTCGCACCTTTCTTAAAGGACATGAGGGATAGGCTCAAAACAAACGCAATTACTATCGCAAATAGTCTCTGTTTCTTATTCATCATAATCCCCCTTTCTAGTTGCTTGCGGCGCTACTGATGCCGCTTGGCACTTCGACTCTTACACCTGAATTTTGCTTAGAATATTTAACAGTGCTCTTAAACTTGACAGTTAGCTTAGGATTATTCTGTTCACATGTGTACATTACAGACAACGGTTTGAAGTCTTTCTTAGAAACGGTAAGCTCCATCTTTAATTTGTCGCTAGTATCACTATCGACATAGATAGGTCCGTTATAGCTTCCGCCAACAAGAAAATCACCGTTAGCTCCGAGCAGCTTTATATCGTCAGTCTCGTACACAATAGTGAAAGTCTCCTTGTCATCTGTGACCTTTATGTCTTTTTTCTTTGTCTTAAGGAATTCAATAGCTTCTCTACTTATTCCATTTGGCTGATTATAATGTCTTTTTTTTGTGCTTTCTGTGTTATTAGTCCACTCTGCCGTTCCTGCTGGTTTTGAGTACTCTGAAATCGCATCATGATAATAATCATATTTGTCTTTACCATTATCATACACACCAAGCAGGTGATCTGGGCTCTTTTCAAAATCTCCATTGAAGGTGATGTTTAAGTCAACCTTTGACTCCGCCCCCGCAGCTTCCTTCAAATCATACTTAAGATGACTCTTCATCTGAATCTTTCCGTTTTTCAGATGCGCGAAAGCGTCTAGTCCCTTTTCGATTCTCTCTTCATCAGACAAGCTTCCATATCCACCATTCTTACCGCAGCCCACTAGCCCAATCAGAGCTATCAGCCCGATAACCATTATGACTGTTCTTTTCTTATAACCTGTCATACTCTACCTCCTCTTAGTAAAATATCCCCGTGCATAGGTACCTATAATCATAATATGATTTTATAAATATAACAAGAAAGCGCGAGCCTCACGTGATAGCCGAAAGGCCTCGCACGCTGTTGACTCACGCTTTTGACGGTATTTTCAGTATTATGAATTAATCTTACCGCATTAATTATATATTTTTATATGACAGCAATTATTCGCTCCTCAGTGCTTCCACTGGATCGCGTTTTGCCGCCGACCTAGATGGAATTAGACCGGCTATATATGTTAGAAATACCGAAATTCCAATCAGCACCAAAGCAGCTCTAATAGGCAGGTTCATTATGTGGTCAACGTTAAATGAAGACAGCACAATCGCATTGATTGGAATACTCACGAGGTATACAAAAATTATCGCAAACACTCCCGATAGCAAGCCCTCGATGAATGTCTCTGCATTAAATATATTTGCAATATTGCGCTTCGAGGCACCCATTGCACGTAGGATTCCGATTTCCTTCCTTCGCTCAAGGACCGATATATAGGTGATAATTCCTATCATGATTGAACTAACGATTAGCGATACGCTGATAAATGCCACTAACACATAGCTTATCATATTTATGATATCCTTAACTGACGACATCAGAGTCCCCATAATATCCGTATATGTGATCACACGCGACTTATGGCCCGTCCTCTTCATGCGGGCATTATATCTGTCTATTCCATCGATTACCTTGTCCTTGTGTTCAAAGCTGCTCGGGTAGATTGATATGGATTCAGGACTCGACTTATCCGCATATCCCATCTTCTTGAGGTTGAGTCGTATGTCACGATGCCGTTATTCATGAACTGCGAGAACAGCGCCGCCATCTGCGTCTGGTCCATATTTAGTGAAAATGCCTTTGCAAAAGCCGAAGGATTTACGCTAAACACACTCTGTAGCGCCCCTGCCATCTCTCCGCTCATAGCCGCTCCTTCACTTATCTGCGCACCGAGCTGCTTCTGCATTTCAGTCATAACCTGATTCATGAATTTACCCATTATCTTGGTCATTCTGCCTTGCATGTAGTTATTTAGTGCCCTCTCTATCGTGCCTCTAAGGTCGCTCCTGCCGAGATTCTGCGCTATACGTGTCGCTGTACTTGAGATAGCTGTCCTCGAATTATCACTGGACAAATACGCTGTGATTATCTCGTTTTGAGCCGCACCAGGGTGATTAGTCGCATAGTCACTTGCAAATGCCGGATAACCTGCAAGTAGCGTTGCCACTAGCTGACTCGTCTCAGTAGTAATCATCGACTGCTCTGCTGGGGTCAGTGTTATATTCTGCTGCTGCAGATATGCTGGGAATTCCGCCAGCTCCTGCACTAATTCGCTCATCATGTTCTGAGCAAGGCTCGTCGTATCGACGTTTGACAAAGCCTTCGAATAGTCAAGATTTGCCAGCGAGCTCATTCCAAATACCTTCTGCAGCTTGGAAGCATCGAACCTAAATGCACTAGCTAGCATAGACTGGTTGATACTAAACAGCTTGCCCATATCGAAGTCTGCACCGTTTTCCTCCTTGAGAGCTGCAAATGACTTGCCCGTAAATACATCCACTTCCGGATTCGCAAGTTGTTGCTTAACTATATCTGCGTCCTTCATTCTATCGATAACTTGTGATGTTAGAGATGGCAGATAACCGACGCCTGGCTGAAGTGCATTTGATCTGGTCTTGCCGTTTGGCTTTATTACTCCAACTACCTTAAGCTTGATTCCGTTATCAAGCTTACCGGCTAAGAAGCTCTTATTCTTGGACTGATCCAGCCATGTTCCAGTTGCTGAGTTGTACGAATATATTTCTCCAGATGAAATCACGCTATAGCTCAGCTTGAGAGCGTCCTTGTATCTAAACGGTCTCTTCGTCTGTGTGTCCATCTCTAGCTTGCCAGTCTCTCTGTACTTGATCATAGCACGGTCATATTCCTTGCGGTTGTAATATCCGAGCTGATATAGTGTGGCATCTGACACTGAACCATCCTTGTTTAGGACTAGAACGGCTTCTGTCGCTTTCCGAGGCCACTTTCCTGCCACGACTTCGTACTGCTGCTTCAGAAGCTTTTCATTATCTAGCATCTGGTAAAATCCAGTATTGCTTGAGTTCTGCAGACCGAAGCTCTCATAATTCGCATCCATGCCGTCCGTAGCGTTGACCTGAATTGGATCTGAACTGCTCTTTGTCTGGTATATGAGCGGTGTAACTCCGTAGTTGTAGGTGATTACTGCAGCATTTCGGCGGACCTTGTTGCCCTTTGAATCGAGATATTTCTTGAAGGCAACTAGGTCGTTTTTGCGGGTGCTGCCAAAGACGTTTCCGAGCACGTTCCTCTGCCTTATTTCCTTGTCCTCGACTTTGGCTGCACTACTTGTCTTGTCTGATTCCCCGCTCGAATCTGAATTCGAAGCTGAGCCCCCTTCGTCATCCACATCTGAATCCTTATCCTTGCTTTCATCCTTCGAGTTTCCAGACATTCCTGAAAATAAGCTCGAGAGATCAGCCGCACTCTTGGAAATAGTAAGCGGATACGATGAAAGCGTGTCCTCCTCGACCTTAGCAATGTAACCGTTTACTCCATTTGAAAGAGCTAATATCGCTGCAATCCCTATAATTCCTATCGAACCTGCAAAAGCCGTGAGTGCAGTCCTGCCTTTCTTGCTCATCAAGTTGGCGAAAGAAAGTGAGAGTGCCGTACGAAAGCTCATCGAAGTCTTATTCCCAGCGTCTGATTCACCAATCTTAGTGCGAGCAGCAGCATTTAACTCATCTACAGTAACAGCCTTATTATCCTCTAGTATCGCTCCATCTTTGAGTGTAATAATCCTGCTTGCGTACTTCTCAGCTAGTGCCGGATTATGCGTAACCATGATTACTAACCTATCTGTGGCAATCTCCTTAAGTAGATTCATAACCTGGATGCCTGTTTCTGTATCGAGTGCACCAGTCGGCTCATCTGCGAGTACGATTTCAGGGTTATTTACAAGAGCTCTAGCAATAGCCACGCGCTGCATCTGACCACCAGAAAGCTGGCTCGGCTTCTTGTTCTCATGCCCCCTAAGCCCAACCTTATCTAATGCTTCCTCTGCTCTGATACGTCTCTCATCAGGACCGACTCCAGTTAGCGTCATCGCTAGTTCGACGTTGGCCCTTACTGTCTGATGCGGGATGAGATTATAGCTCTGGAATACAAATCCAATCCTATGGTTTCTGTACGTATCCCAATCTGCTGACTTATACTCTCTCGTCGATGTACCATTTATAACAATTTCGCCCGAGTCAGCAGTGTCAAGGCCGCCAAGAATATTTAGCAGCGTCGTCTTCCCTGAACCAGATGGTCCGAGAACCGCTACAAATTCATTATCTCTAAAAGTAACCGATACCCCATCAAGAGCTGTCTGAACAAAGTCGCCAGTTCTATATTCTTTTCGTATCTCTCTAATTTCAATCATCTCTATACCCTATATAAAAAAGGGCTTCGGCGAACCGAAGCCCAGATAAGCCGTATGGACTATCTCCTTAGTAGTTTTCTGCGTGAACCTCAAAGAATGACTGTGGGTGATTGCAAACTGGGCAAACCTCTGGCGCCTTAGTTCCAACGCAGATGTGTCCACAGTTGCGGCATTCCCACACCTTAACTTCGCTCTTCTCGAATACTTCCTTCATCTCTACGTTCTTGAGAAGTGCACGATATCTCTCTTCGTGGTGTTTCTCAACCTCACCTACTAGACGGAATCTAGCTGCTAGCTCTGGGAAACCTTCTTCCTCAGCAGTCTTAGCAAAGCCTTCATACATGTCAGTCCACTCATAGTTCTCACCATTTGCAGCATCCTCAAGGTTGAATGCAGTATCACCTACACCATCGTTAAGCTCTTTGTACCATAGCTTTGCATGCTCTTTCTCATTCTCAGCTGTCTTGAGGAATAGTGCAGCAATCTGCTCAAATCCTTCCTTCTTAGCCTTTGATGCAAAATATGTATACTTATTACGAGCCATTGACTCACCAGCAAAAGCTGCTTCTAGGTTCTTCTCTGTCTGTGTTCCTGCGTATTTCTTATTAGCCATAATTTTACCCTCCATATAAGTTTTTGTTAATCTCAAGATGTAGTAATCAGCTACATCTCCTTTCAGCTTGATTATAACACTTTAAAATCAATTGCGCAAAATTATTTATATGAATTATTCTTCACCTAAGTGCACATATCGATATACAGCTTTTCCTTCGCTTCCTATGTTATAATCTTATGGCTTGCGTGCTTTAGTAGCACGTATTGTTTATATATTAAAAGTTTTTTGAAGGAGTATAACAATCAATATGATAGACACCAGTGATAAGAAGTACGGACTCAGAGATAACGTGCTCTGGATTTCATTATTAACATTTATGCTTATCGCATTAGGCGAAATAATGTCTCTTTTATTTACAGTAAGAATATATAATCCAGATTACTCCGAGACATTTAACCTATATTTCCCATTCTGGGCTATATGGCTCTCATTCATACTCGCAATTGTGCTAATCAAGAAAAACCGCTACATACTTGATAAGATAAAGTACAAAAACGGGGGGAATACCTTCAAGAACCTACTTATAGGATTTGGGATAGGCTTTCTCATGAATGGTACATGTGCTCTGACCGCATACCTGCATGGAGATATAAAGCTCAGCTTCGATAAATTCGAGTTCTTTCCAATACTCTTGATGTTCATAGTTGTATTCATCCAGTCGTCAGCTGAAGAACTTGCCTGCCGTGGATTTATGTATCAGAGAATTGCATATAGATATAAGCACCCCTGGATTCCAACAATTATCACAGCTGTTTTTTTTACGGCAATTCACCTTGGAAATGATCATATTTCCTTAATGCCCATTCTCGACCTATTTATGTCAGGTCTTGTATTCGGTGCGATGATTCTCTATTATGACAGCATTTGGATGGCTATGGGATGCCATACCACATGGAACTTCACCCAGAACATACTGCTCGGACTCCCTAACAGCGGCTCGGTTTCTTCTTATTCCATATTTGTATTAGATAGGAATTCTGCTAGAGGGAGCTTTGCTTACGATGTTGGTTTCGGACTCGAAGGTAGTATCATGTCCATAGTAGTTCAGGTAATCAGCTTGGCACTGATGATATATGTGTATCGTAAATATACGAAGAATCAGGATGTCTTGAAGTAATAAGCTGCAGCGAAAATACTTAGCGTTCACAAAAGCCACTGGCCATTTTGCCCAGTGGCTTTTAGGGTTATATTTCTGACCAAATGAGCTTTCAAGATACGAAGGTATAGGCGTAAACCAAAAGCCGGAGGCTTATGCCCCCGGCTTTTGGCGATTAACAAAATGACTTAAATATGTAGGTTGAAAGTATGATTATTATGGTTTGGATTTGCTTAATGTTATTAAGCTTATTTGTATTTATATTATCTGTACGATTATTCGAATGTGCCATCTCTGGTCACAAGCATTCGCTTTAGGTATGATTAAGCGTTTGCTAGTGCCTCTCCTAGAGCCTTGCACTGTGCTAGTCCCGCATCATCAGGTTCGTTGTTGCAAATTACTGGCTCCTCTACAACTACAGCGCCAGCGCCTTCCATACGCTCCTTCCATGAGCGCATCCACTCGCCATCGCCCCAATCGTACGATCCGAATAGAACAACCTTCTTACCTGAGCAGCAGCCCTCTAGCTCTTCGATGAATGGCTCAAACTCTTCCTCTTCGAGTACCTCTGCTCCCATAGCAGGGCATCCTAGAGCAAGCTTGTCCTCACCCTTTACATCTGCAACGCTCACCTCAGATACAGACACAACCTTAGCATCAGCTCCGATGCCTTCACCAACAGCGTTAGCCATTGCTTCAGTGTTGCCTGTAGCACTCCAATATATTACGTACATGTAAACACCTCCTGGTAATTATATACTGCATTGTTAGTTATCTCTAACTGTTGTTTATTATATTAGAGCCATCTAACTTTGTAAAGAGGTTTTTTGTAAATTTTTTAATTTTCACATTAATGCGCTAAAAATGCGAAGAGCGAGCACTCTTAGCTCGCCCCTCGCATTTTAGGAATATAGAGAAAATGTTACTGATGGTATGTTCCCTAGTGGAACGCTCTACCATATTTGCTTCTATTGTATGCCATCTTGATTAAAGCATAAGATAAGGCCATGCAGCCTCCCGAAATAATAAAACCAACTGTTGCACTTACCATATCATTTTCCTCCTTAATCAAGATTTTCTATTTAATTAATAATTTCTTCTGTTGTTATGTACATTTTAGCTTATTTCGTAACTTTGTCAATACTTTATCACATATTTTTATGTATGTGTTACAATTGATAATTCTCCACAAGAGCTAAACTTGTTATTTAAAACAATAAAACGAGCTCACCTATTGTGAACTCGCATAAATTCCCTATATTTACTCTGCTATTTCTAAAAACATCTATATGTGGCACCTCTTTTTCGGCACCTCATATATTCATCAACCCGTTAATTTACAAGGCTTACATCACACATTTGCATTAGTTAAATAATACGCAGTGCATTTTAAAAATTTTAGAGTTTACAAAGTTTAACCTATACCTATATGTATAACACTGTTTCATCGAATAGGTGTACATCTCTTACGTCGGTATACATCATCAACTCCGAAAGTTGTTGATTCATTTCTACAACCTTCTTCGTAACTCCTTCCGTACCCTCCTTTAGAAGCGGTCCAAGTATTCCGCGTCCAACAGACACCGCATCTGCACCAAGTGCGAGAAGCTTGTAAGCATCATAACCTGTGTCGATAGAGCAATCTGCAAATATCGCAACTCCACTTCCATCTAGCGCTTCTTTGATCCTTGGCAATATCTGGGCTGGTGCGATTCCGAAAGGAATTCTGCCGTGATGATGCGATACAACAATAGCTTTGCATCCCGCATCTCTTGCTTTTACTGCATCCTGAACAGATAGAACTCCCTTTGCTACAAATGGTAGCTTAGTCGCCTCTACATACTTCTCAAGGTCAGTCTTCATAACTGGTCCGAGAGGGAACCCGTCTACAACATCATATTTACCATCGGTTCCAGGCACATGATCGATATCAATACCAACAGCAACGGCCCCATGCTCTTCTGCAAATTTTATCTCATCTAAAATCTTATCATGATCCATGAAAGGCTTAATGATTCGTACCGTTTTAGCCCCAGCAGCGGCAATTTCCGCATACTCATCATTTGGCTCCATGCCAACCCAATTTAGCACATTTAGCTCTAGCGCAGCCTCCGTATACTGAACCATAGGCTTCTTGCCATCCTTGCCAACCTTATTGAGATGCGAAAATGCAGGCATCATAATCGGAGATGCGAATTTCTCTCCGAAGATTTCACACTCTAGATTAGGCTCAACTGCATCAATTGCGCGCATCTCCACATGAATGCTATCTAGGTATGCTCTGTTATATACATTTGCATCCTCCGCCTTACCGCTAGTTACTGGAATCAATCCCTTCGGCCCTGGCCATGGGCTCTTAATCTCACTCATAATATCCTCCATAATATATATCGTATCATTAAAATTTATATCACTATCATTCGTTATGCCACGAATATTGTAATAAGTGTATATGCAATGAGAGCTATAACAAGGAACAGCGAAATAAATGCCGACATATAGCTTTCATCATCTTCAGATGTAACGAGCGACTGCACCTGAAGTGGCACTGGGAATCCAGTTGGGCACATAAAGTACAGCAGAATTGCTATCTCGAACACCTTTTCCGCTACGAGCTCTGGGAACACCACATAGAACAGTCCTATGATTATCGAGCAGAGAACGAGCCTAACTAATGCAAGTCTTGCTAGTGAAGAAATCATTTCCTTTTGGAATTTCAGCTCATATCCTAGTGTAAATAGTATAATTCCTGTAATCGGGGTAATAACGAGCTCCATCGTTGAGTTAAAAGTTGTTTCAAGCCCCATGTCCAAAATCATTTTGTGCAGCCCGGTTAGGTTCATAAAAACGCCACCAATAACCGCAACCATGAACGAGCAGTAAATATCTTCTTGAGCAGTTCTTTCCACTCTACCTGCCCCACGACTTTCTTAGTCACAAGAATTGGTAAAACTCCGAAATTTATTAATATCCCTGCTACGTCAAAGGTAACGATATTCACTGCATGAGCCGCTCCGACTATAGATATGTAAAGCGGTAGTGCTACGTTCCCACCCTCACAAGTCACGAGTAAGTACGGCGATATGTGCGCGTATTTTTCCCCGGTAAAACGAGTGAGTTTAAATCCTATAAACAGAACCACTAACCAGATAATATCCATGTATATGATTTGCACAAGGAATGTACTCTTAAGCTCCGATGATACAAGTACTTTGTATACGAGCAAGGGGAATAAAATCGTAAATACCAGCTTCTTTGCACCTTCGTTCTGTGCAAATGTAATCCACTGCCTTTTTCTTGCCAGTAGCCCTAAAAAGAGCATGAAAAATACTGGAAATAATGCTTCAATTGCTTTCATATTGTTCTTTCCTTTTTATGGGCTGCGCGTGCATTATCCGTAAAATAAACAGCAGCGCATCGCCATTCCCTTATGCACAATTAAACAACATACTATCAAGACGATTATATATTTTATTTTCATTACGTCAATATCGATATAAGTTTGCCGTTTTATATATCCAAATGGTCCTCAAGAAATTCGCACACATCTCGTACACAGTCCTCACATCTTCTGAGCGGCTTTCCATTGTCTACACCCTTTAGCTCTCTACATATTAGGGAGGAATTGCGTTCCTTAAAATTTTTCGTAATCTCTCGCATATCTCCGACGGTCTTTACTTTATCCTCACCCTGAAGGCTGAGGATAACAGCTGCTCCAGACAAAGCTCCACAGTGACCGTCAAGACTTCCAAGTCCACCCCCAAACCCTTGATTGAGTGCATATAGCGTCTCCTCATCAATATCTACATAATCCGCATATGTACAAGCAACCGCCTGTGCACAGTTATATCCATTGTGCTTGCGTTCAACTGCAAGCTCACCTCTTTTACTCATTATATTCACCTTTCTATTCACTCATCCGCGTCGCATACATCAGATGCGGTGATTATTTCTATATATACTAGCAAATCTTAAAAAAACAAGCTACCCGATAATTCGGATAGCTTGCAGTTACCTATTATTTATTGCGTCTTCTAATGAAAGCGAATAGCAATCCAAGTATCGCTACTACAAGCACTACACCGTAAAGCATAACATTTGTCATATCTCCAGTCTTAGGACCGTGTCTCTTTACGAGCTTCTTACCCGTTTTACTAGGCTTTGGCTTCTCGATGTGGGTATTCGTAATTATAAATCCATTGTCCCACATCACCGGTATACGTTACTGTATAATCCTGCACCTGATCTTCCTTGACGGTATACTTGATTTTGTTTCCGTCCTTATTGACAGGTAGATTATCGAATTCAGCCTTCCAATCACCATTTGCATCCGGTGTAACAGTCTTATCTGCTACTTCAGTCCCATCTGCCATAAGGCGAACCTTAATTGATGAAGGTCTGTCACCGGCTACATCGTTAGCCCACTTCTTTGTAACCTTAACTGATCTTGTGTATGGCGTGTGCTTGTTGATAAAGTTGAACCCATCCTGAACGGCCGTGTACTCGTTTACCGAAGCTTCCTTTACAGTGTAAGTAACGACATTTCCCGCCTTATATTTATCGAGGTTTTCGAACTTATACTTCCAGTTGCTCGATGCATCAGCAGTCGCTGTCTTACCAGTATCTACGCCGTCTGCATAGAGTTTAAAGGTAACACCGTTAGGTCTGATTCCATCTTGGTCATTCGCATCATCCCAAGTCTTCTTACCAGAAACAGTGGTTTTCTCAACTTTATGAGTGTTCTCGATATTATAGCCTGTCACCTTAGATGTGTATCCATCTACAGCAACTTCCTTGACTGTATACTTAATCTCTCTGTTGCTATCGTCGTACTTGAGAACTCTTCCGAACGAATAGTTCCAATTGCCTGCCGCATTAGCAGTCGCAGTCTTGCCAGTGTCATTACCGTCGGCATACAGCTTAACGGTAATCGAGCTTGGACGCTTGCCATCCTGGTCATTTGCATCAACCCATGTCTTAGTTCCTGAAACCTCAACCTTCTCAGGCTCTGGAATAGAAACTGTGATAGCCGATGCTGCGAGCGTAGTAATTGATTTATTACCGCTGATATCGTAATCGAGTACCGGCGATAGAACATCAATCTTCTCGTTATAGTCATAGGACAGATCGGATGCTACCTTGTATACAACATCTATCGAGCCGCCATCGCCTTCCGCCAAAGTTTAGTCGAAACTAGATGAACCATATCCGCATCCGCTGGGTCAGTCACTACGTCGTAATCTGAAGCGCTTGGCGCCTTATTAACATTATATGTCTTACCAGGGTGAAGCTTGATGTATTCAACCTTGAAGTTTGGCGAAACTTTTACGGAATCTAGCTTAAGCGGGAAGTTGTACTTTCCTTCTGGATTAAAGCTAGCCCCGAAGTTAACATCCTTATTGAGTAGCGGCACAAATACGTTAGCATGATCTAGCTCTTGAGCAGCATTATTTCTAAGAGTAACTCTCAGCGTCGCCTTATCGCCTCTCTTGAGTACTGGCGTAGTATCCGTCTTAGTCTCTGCACTAGTCGGATCATACTTATACTCTTTGTTCTCGCCAGTAGTCTTATCCTCGACAAGAAGCTTTGAGTCTCCCTCGCACTGCAGCTGCCTGCTGCACTGTAACTCCTGGTCGTTCCGAAAGCGACACCATGAACTCACCAGAATTCACCTTGTCATCGAACACACTCTTTGCCTTGCCATTTTCAGTCTTCGCATATCTGCTATTATTAGTAGACCAGTTGCTTCTATCCCACTTTTCAGGCTTAATCACAGCACCGATTTCTTTGAAATCCTTAGTTGTAAATGCAAAGAAATCATTTATATGGTATGTGCCCTTTGCCGCATTCTCGTTAGTGGTTACGGTCATACTCATATTCATCGACTTGATCGAGAAGTCTGGCTGATACTGACCTCTAGTCTCATTGCCAATATCCACCTTGTATTTCCAAACTTTTACAGGTGTGCCATTTATATCTCTGTACTCGCCCACATACTCTGGATTTCCAAGTGTTCCGTTTGTAATGGTTAAATCCTTATAGCTGAATCCCTCTGGCATCATTACGTAGATAACTGGCTCCTGTAATGGATTCCAGTCCCAGTTAGCATCATTGATGCGACCTGTAATCTTGAACTCGTCACCGCCAAGAACCTGCGTCTTGTTAATGCTTCCGACACCGTTTAGAACCTCGGGCGCTCTACTTGAAGCCTTTGTCGTAACTGTGTCAGCTTCAGAAGGCGTTTCGTCAGAATTGTAGAAACTAATCTTGCTTACTACGTCGTCCTTCTCACCCTTCTTCCATGTACCGAAAACTCCTGCTGGTATGTAGCTCCATCCATAGAATTCCCCTGGCCCCAGCTTGTTTCCGTCTAGAAGGTCTGAGTTAGGTCTCACCCCATCGTATCCAGCTGGCAGTTTGCCAATATCTACCTTGATGGATTTAATGGATGTATTGATATCGAGCCCTAGCTTAGTATTCTTGATAAGCGCAGATACTCCACCTGACGTCTCGAGGATGCTAGGATCAGCAGTACCGCTAGTTCCATCGGAAGCAGTCCAGTGAATAGGTCCATACGTCATTCCTGCTTTATAAGGAATAGTCACACCTCTGATGATAGCCTTATTAGTAGTATCTAGCTTCATCTCGATAGTCTTAGCCTTGCGAGATGGGATAGCAAGATCATTCTTGATGAGAAGTGATCCTAATCTTACATTATATGTATCATGCTTCTTATAGGACCAGTTCGGAGCGCTCTGAACTGTCGTTCTGCTCTTAATCGACTCAGGATCAGAACCGTCGATTAGCTGTACATTGAGAGTTGCAATGTTATTCTTACTAGTTCTATCCACATTAGGTGAATCGTTCCAAACTGTCTTGTGTAGGTTCTTAATCTGTACGCTAAAAGAGCTACCATTTGCACGTGTACTGTTCGTATCAACCTTGATATGTGGTTTAAACGTAGGTACTCCGCTATATGAACCAGGCTCATTCCAAGACACTACAGATACTTTATTCTCTCCAACGACAGTTGTTGATTCAACAGTTCCATTTGCACGATACAGACTCGTCTCTTCAAGGCCTATTAATTCAACATCCTTAGGATAAACAATTTCAACAGTCGTTTTGCTATTAGCTTCAGTTAACGCATTGCTGCTGATATTGCTCCATGCATGCGAAAAAGTAGTTGAAGTCTGTATCCTGGAAGTTGTATCTCCCTTAGATATAACCTCTGAACTCTGGTCGTTCCAGAACCCATATGAAAACTCATCCGCAGCAATAACGTCATACGTTTTTGAATCAGTCGCATTAGCCACACTCGTACCAACGCGAACTTTAATCGCTCCTGAGAGCACCTGATTCTTATCCTGGTTGATATACGCCTCATCGACTGTAAATATCATTTCCTTATGAGAAGCAGCTGAATCGAGCCCCTTCTTGGTCTTAAAAGTCACGTCTCCCGAGCGTGACTTTGCAGAACCTGCTGTCGGATAATTGTATGGGGATGTTCCGGTTCCTGTAGGCGCTTTTACGAGTTCTTCAAAACCAGTTGCCGTAATCGGTCCCTGTGTGAAAGTAGCACCTGGAAGCGACTTGAAGTAAAGCCCATTTCCAAGTGTTGCTGTAAAATAAGTATCGGAATTTCGAAGCTCCTGCGGTATGTTATAATCCACATCCAGTGCATACGTTGTTCCAACCTTTAGTTCAGGCTTCTGCCCCGCCATAAGATCTGCTACAACAGCTCCAGTCTCTGAATTGATTACCTTAGCTGAAGTAATCTTCAGGTCATTGGTCGCTGCACTAACTGCTCCTATACTCGGCATTGCCCCCGTAATCACTACTATTAATGCGAGCATGCACGATAGTATTTTTGAGATAGTTTTGCTCATACTTCCTCCTTTTAATACGTCTATACGTAACTGTATTAGTCTATCACAAGATGCATATTTATTCAATTTTAGACTATACAAGTCAATATTACTTGATCAATATCTTCATTGCACTGGAATGCAAGGGTTTTGCACCTAATATTATTTTAAACAATAAAAGATGGTGCCCGGGCACCATCTTTTTATATATTGTTTTTATAAAATACAATGTTATTTCTATTTTATCGCGAAATTAGAGACTCTTTCTTCTCATAACTAGTCCACCTGTAACTGCGATTGATGTTAGTAGAATCAATCCGTACATACCGATGTTGTTGCTATCTCCAGTCTTAGGTGTAAGTCTGCTCTTTGGAGTCTTAGGTCCTGGAGTTGTTGGCGGGATTTCTGTATTAGTAACAGTGAAGCCATCTTCCTGAGTTCCAGTCACCTTTACTGTGTATCCAGCAGAATCCGCCTCTTTAACGGTATACTCTATCTTCTCACCATCATCGTTGTACTTGCGCACCTCTGCAAATTCACCCTTCCAGTTATTTGCAGCATTTAGAACGACCGATTTGCCAGTATCCACACCATTAGCATACAGCTTAACAGTTGCGGAATCCTTAGCTTTTCCAACCCACTTCTTCTCAACCTTTACAGTTGTCTTGGAGAATATTCCAGTAGCATCCCCAGAGGAATTCATAACCTTGTAGTTGGAAACAATCTCTGTTCTCTGCTCACTTGCAACTAGCTGCGCAAGGTTCTTGAGCAAGGTTCCTGGGTGGTATGTCGAACGATACACGAGTATGTACTGCTTCTGTCCTATATTTCCCATTCTTAGACTGAATGATCTTCCATCTGCAGCGATATTCAGCTTGCCAGTTATATCAACAACTGTTGGTGTACCGTGCTCGTATCCACTTGCATCGATAGTTGTCTCTGTCAAAACAAAGCTTCCTGGGATGTACTTCTCGTCTCCCTGTCCATCTGTGAGCTTATCGGAAAATACTAGGTTAGTGAGCGTGTCTTTCTTATGGTTTATACGTACAGTCCATCTTGCCTCATTAGCATTAGGAGCAGCGCTGCCCCACTTGCCGAGAATCTCTGGTGGAAGTATTCCAGGTCCGTAAACGTGGAATGTAATTGGAAGCACCTTCGATCCAACTGTGATGTTAAGCGTGTTATCAGCATCTAGAGTTATCTTTGAAAGTTCAAGCTTTGCAGCTATACTGATCTTACCTTTAACATCTTCTCTGCCGTTAACCCAGTTGTTGAAGGTAATTCTTACCTTGCCGCCAAGGTTGTTAGCACCTGGTGTGATATGTGCCCTACCTACTACCGTATTGCCGTCTAAATCATATATATCAAAATCTAGTTTTTCAGCCCCACCTGGGTAGAACACCTGGTCTGGAAGCTTGATGTCAAAATAGTCACCCGCACGCATGTTGGCACCATTTGCACTCGCATCCCATTCCATAGCTAGATAGAATGTATCTCCCTTATATACGCTGTTCTTGTCCGCTCCAGCAATGTTCTGGATAGAGAATTTAGTAACACGAGCTGTTACCTCTCTTGGTGTTGCAGCGTTAACATTCATGCTCGCCAAAGGAAGCATGAGCCCTACTACCATAACTAGAGATAGTAGACATCCAATAAAATTTCTTACTCTCTTCATAATCATTTTCCTTTGCATTGATTTTACACGCTAATTTCCTAACTCCAATTAAGTTTACCAATTATGTATAGTTATTTCAATATTAAATCGTTCACTTTACATAATTATTCATTTCGATTTTATTTATCGATACTTAACTCTTGGGTGTAAATGCAGCTGTTTAAAAAAAACTTACTTGACCATTATACGTCAGTTTGTGGGTAAATTTTTAACCAAATTTGTGTTTGGTTTGCTCGTCACTATGAGCAGCATCTCTTAAGCTTGAATTTTCAAGTATTGCATGCGGATGTTTTTTGACATTTAGAAAAAGCAAAAGAGCATAATCAACGAAAACATTCGCAATCATGCTCTTTTTTATAATTTTGTTCTAGCAATCTGTATTGTCAGAAATGACTTTTTATTCAGAAATTCTCTTTCTCATTCTGATTAAAAGTGCTAGCCCTGCGAGTGCAAGTAGAAGCACACCTGCATAGAATACTAGTATTGCGCTATCTCCAGTCTTAGGTAGTCCATTTTTCTTAGGCTTGTCTGGTGTTTTTGGCACGTTTGGCTTCTCTGGCTCATAAGTGTTAGTGATCACAAAGCCAGCAGAATCTCCGGTAACCTTGGTGGTGTATCCACCTACAGCATCTTCCTTTATAGCATACTTAATCTCCTTGCCACCTTTGTACTTAGGTAAGTTTGCAAATGTATGCTTCCAGTTATCAGCTGCCTTGATATCGCGTTCCTCAATCATCTCATCGTTAGCATAAAGCTTTACATGAATCTTGTTAGGACGGCTGCTGATTACACTGTTATCGTTCACCCAAACCTTCTCTACAGGGATATCAATATACTCTGGCTTATGCTTATTACTGATGTCATAGCCATTTATTGTAGCCGTATATCCATCTACAGCTTCCTCTGTAACTGTATATGCGATTTCCTGTCCAGCCTTGTATTTAGGCAGGTTTGCAAATGTATATGTCCAGTTGCTGTCAGCGTTCACAGTCTTTTCCTGCACCTTTGAGCCATTAGCAAGTAGGTTCACCTTGATTGATGCCGGACGCTTGCCATCCTGGTTGAAGTTATCATCCCATGTCTTAGTTCCTGAAACTTCTACCTTCTCCTGCTCCATCGTGTTGGTAATGGTGATGCCTAACTGAGATGTTGGCGAAGCTGGATTTACCTGAACAGAATTAGCTGTAACGTCATATGTCTTGCCACTGTATGTTACTTTGTTATTTCCGTTCTGGTTAGCTTCCTTCACCGTATAAACGATTGGTGTCTTAGTTGTAGTGCCATCATTGTTCTGAACAACAGTGTACTGGCGAAGCTGTGTGAACTTTACTTTCCAGTTATTCGCTGCTGTCAGCTTAGCGCTCTTACCAGTATCTTCACCATTGGCAAAGAGTTTTACCGTAATTTCGTTAACATCCGGAGTTGCAATTTCATTGCCCTCAGTATCAACCCACTTCTTAGTTGCTTCAACATCCATCTTATCAATCAGCTTGTTAGAAACAACATCGGTCTCACGAAGCTTTACTTCGTCGTTATATATAAACACTGAATGTGTTGTTAGCAACAGCCTCTGATAGCTTAGGATCGTAAGTTGGGGCCTTCATCGTGAGGTATGCAGACAGAACTGTGTACGGCTCCAAAGTCGTACCATTCTTACCTACAATCTTTATAGCCTTGACCTTAGTGTAATCTCCAGGGTTCTTAGTCCAAGCAGAGCTAGTTAGCTCGTTTTTGTCCGTTCTATCAGGATATTTATCCGTGCGGTAATATATATCGTAATTATCGCTTACATCTGTAGAACCGATCTTTAGCTCGAGTGGTCCCTGAAGGGTGTTACTAAATGCAGAATTTCTGCCATCGCCTACATGTGGGAACACGTCATACATGAGGATTTTATCCATCGCCATGTTGTAATAGTTACGAACACTTAGGCGATACTGGAATAATCCGCTCGTGTTTGTCACATCGGCAAAATCTGTCGAGATAGTATTTCTTGTAAATGTCCTTCCGTATAAAGCAGCACCGCCTGGAGTATTAGGCTCGAGGCTTCTTATGTGCTTGTCCGACTGAATACTCTCTACGTTGTTACCCAGAACCTTGGCAGTTGCCTTTAGTATAGTCTCATCCACGACACCATTTATATTGATATCTAGTGTGTCTTTTACGAAGTTGTTCGTATTATAGAGACCAGCGAAATCTGCTGGCGTTCCCTTTGTCCAGTTGTCGGCGTAGAAATAAACATCATTATTATTATTTAACTGATCATTCTCAGCCTTGCTAGGTATTACGTCATTGTTGACATATAGATCGACAATATCATAAGACATATTCGCATATTCATATACGTAGCCTGAAGGTAGAACAATTTTAACCGCATCGCGGCCAGTCTCGTTATAGTTCTTAATGAACTCCACCGACTGAACTGGTTTCGAACCAACTATCGGGTCAACATGTGTAAGCTGATCATACGAAACACCGGTTGGCAGTAGGTCAACGAATGTTGGATTCTTAAGGTAGCGCGCTCCAGAGAGTGTATCAAGCCTAAAACCTACCCTGGCAGTGAATCTCTCGTTTGGCATCCCCACCCTCTGATTGCGAGTTTCCTTACCTAACCACACCTTCTCGGTGAAAGGAGTAAAGTACGAGTTCCAGCTACCAGACAGATCCATCTTCGTCTTGGAGCCATCTTCGTTAACCCTGTTGACATCGGCCTTAACCGTATTGTTGATAGGTCTATCGTTATAGGTTTCCCCAAAAGGATTGATAAACATCATCTTGAGGTTAAACTCTAAGTTTGCCGAAGGTGCGAGTGTGAAATCCCCTTGAGGTATAGACCCACTCTCTTGTACTTAGGATCAACTGCACCAGCATTTGCAGTATCTAAAGTGCCCTGATTAATCTGATCAAGGTATGACTGAAGCTTTGCCTTACTATCAGAATTTACCTCTCCCTTAAATATCCATGCTGCACCATTGTTAGTAAGTGGAATAACATCGTACGTTCCGTCAGCTTTATAGCCTCTTAGTTCTAGCTGTGAGAGATTGAGTTTGCTCTCGACCCTACACCTACGAGGTTTCCAGTTATCATCGTCATAAATAGACGACCGCCAGTGTTCTGAACGTCCTCATAAATCTCAATGTCTGTAAGCGGTCTATCGAGCTTGTTAACCAGCTTGATAGCATATTCCAACTCTCTTACTGCGAGACTGTTCTTATCGAACGGAATGGTAAGCGGACCTTTCTTGCCGAGCATTCCATCTCCGTTGTAGTCATCACCTGCTAAGCGAAAACGCTTCGTATCATCGTCAAAATTGTGTTCATTTCCAGCGACTTTTCCGACAGTAGCCTCAGCTGCGCCCGGATTGAATGGAATTCCCTGCATCTCTGCAGTGTTCGTAAAGTTTACTCTATTAGATCCATTCATGTACTTTGCACCTGGGAATGACAGCTTGAGATTTGAATAAGCTGGCAGATTATCCCTGATGTAATCGCGCAAATCCCTAACGCCCGTAGGTATGTCGAATCTTAGCGTAACCGTCTTACCGTCGGCGCTTAGAGTCCAGTTAGGGTTCTTTGCAGGATCAAACTTTGCAGTCCTTGTATTGCCTGCGCTATCAACATATGTCGGAAGCTTATCAGTAATTATAATTGAGCGATATGCTCTGTAATCTTGATACAATTTAAAGTTGTAGTTGATGTCCGATGCACCATCTTCTGAAATAGACGAAGGATTCGTCCTGCTAGATGCACCAGCATATACGAGCTGGTCGTCTGTCTCTTCTCCCGCAACTATCTTCATGAGCCATGGCTTTGGATAAGTAACACCATAAGTCTTATCCTCAAGTGTAGAAAGCTTAGTGCCATCAGCACTATACATGCGAACTACTGGTTTAAGCTTAAAATCACTTGGTGTGGTCTTATCTGCAAAGCTCATTACATATGGAAGCTGCAATCTTACCGTATTGTCTATCTTGTTCAGATAAATTCGCTTAATAGTTTTCCCATCGTTAGTCACGATTGTCTCTTCTGACTTGATAATAGGCTGCGTCTTAGAAGCTGGTGTCGCAAAGTTATCCAGATAAGTCCCATCCGCGATATTGTTGGTATCGTTCTGGTTCTTCGATGTCTGCTTCGTTGGCACTTCAATCTCGAGATACAGTCCCTCGACTGGCTTCGTCAGCGCCGTCGCATCAATCTCAATCCCTGTTGTGATATTCGTCTCTGTCCTTACTGTCGTAGGCGAAGTAGGCTTAGGTTTAGCGTAAGAGAACCGCTCTGACCAAAATTAATCGTGTCAGAGAAAACTGACGCACTAGTTCCTGATGACGCACCTGAAGCCGCCGCATTTACTGATGGAATACCAGATATCACAGTTGTGATAATCATGGCCATCAAGCACAGTATGGACACCGCTTTGCTTCTAATTGCCTTCATAATCCCTCCTTATAAATACACTTATCTTAAGCTACACATGCACCAAAATGTACAGCGTAGCTTTTAACGATATAATGCAAAAAACCTCTATATAACGCACTACCGCATTATATAAGTAATTCTTAACTAATTTCGTTTATTTTACACGAAAGTCCACTATTTTGCAAATTGCACACGCACTACTTAATGTTACAAAATCAATAAAATTGGTATTTACTACAACTTTTCTTTGTTTTTTAGCCTTGTTTTTTTTGCTTTTGTTTTTTAGCAGTCCAATGTTAGAGCATAGATTGAAGGCATAGCTCCTTAACACATGATAAATTTGAGTCTAAACTCAGCACCATCACCTTCCTCTGAGACTATCTTGAACTCCGCCCTATGAAGCTCCGCAATCTCCCTCACAAATGATAGTCCGAGTCCGAGCCCACTGTTAATTTCTTTATTTCTTGATTCATCGACTTGATAAAACCTTTCCGAGATTTTAGCTATATGATCTAATGATATACCGATTCCGTCATCCACTACTTTTAAAGTAGCCGTCGTAAGGTCAGTGACTTCCTCGGGTTTCTCGCACTTAAACGATATGTTCTTTTGATTCTCGCCAAAACCTTGCCCATGATCACGCTCCAACTTTATTAACACCATCGTTTTAGAAAATTTAATCGCATTGCTCACGAGATTATCAAGCACACGGTAAAGCATCAATTTGTGACCATAAATCCATATATCCGATTGAATCTCTATATCAAATTTCAGTCCCGATTCTACCCACTTTCGCTCGTGCTGTCTGCAGTATTCTGTGACGAGCTCCGAAAGCGACAGCCTATCTAAATCAGACCAACATAACTGCTCGGCCTTAGAAAGCTCAAGAATCTGCTCTGTCATATCCTTCATCAGTTTAGCCTGGTGGTTTATTACCTCAAGGGACTCCCTTGCACTCTCTAAATCGTCAGCGTATTTCGCTCCGAACTCACTTTCTGCCATTATCACCGAGAGTGGTGTTCTGAGCTCGTGCGATACGTTCTGATTGAACTGCTTCTCCTTATCGAAATTTTCCTGTATAGAGAAAATCATTTTATTAAATACATTTGCAAGCCTAGCCGTCTCATCATACGAATGCTTATACAAAGTATTGATGCGCTTCGTATAGTCACGACTCTCCGTGATATCCTCTGCCATTTTAGTAACATCATTTATCGGAAGTAAACCGCGCTTAAGTATTCTTCTACCCCCAAGTGACATTGCAATCATTGAAAGAGGCGCAAGAACAACAATTGCAAGCAGAAATAGTTTCAGCTCATAGCTCAGCCATTTGATGGAATGAATTCCACGAACCCATTTCTGCTCCTCTTTGTTATACGTATCAAAGTAATAATAATTTAAGCCATCAGAACTGTACTTCGATATCTCTCCTGATGAAAATGGAGCATTTTCATGAAACCCTTGTGGCAGCGTGCCTCGCTCGAGTTTTTATCCTTACTGTATATTGCAAAATATACACCGTCGTCATAGGACTCAAAATCATCGAGGTCTGAAGCCATCCCCATCGTTGCTCGTTCGAGCTCTGTTCTGGTTGTATAACTCGACCACGTATCAGAAAGCACAAGCGCTACACTGAACATTGCAATAAATATAGCTGCTACAAATACCGTGTACCAACAAGTAACCCTCGAGACGATGGTTCTATTTCTATTCCTTTTCTTCTGATTTGAATACATATCCCATACCTCTCTTCGTCACTATGACCATCGGATCCTCTAGCTTCTTGCGAATGTTCTTTACCAATACATCGATAATGTTCGACTCACCCTCATAGTCGAAGTCCCAGATATGTTCTCTGATCTGCTCTCTACTCAATATAACATTAGGATGCCTAACCAAACACTCTAGCAGGGCGTACTCCTTGGATGTAAGGTCTACTAGATACGAATTCTTGGTAACTGTTTTCTTTATAAAATCTAAGCAGCAATCACCAAACTGCACGGTACTCATGAGAATCTCTCTATTATTGCGTCTCAGCATAACTCTGATGCGTGCGAGGAGCTCATCAAATTCAAAAGGCTTAACGAGGTAATCATCCGCACCAGCATCTAGCCCAGTCACCTTGTCTTCAAGCGTATCCTTTGCTGTTAGCATGAGGACAGGCGTCTTAATCTGATGATTTCTTAGATACTTAAGCACACCAAGTCCATCAAGTCTAGGCATCATGATATCTGAAATTATTACGTCGTAATTAGTTGCTCTTATGTAGTCAATCGCTTCTTCCCCATCATATGCCGCATCAACACTGTACTGCTGAGTCTTTAGAAGCTTTACTATACTTCTATTAAGCATAACCTCATCTTCGATTACTAACAGCTTCATGGTCTCGCTCCTTTACTTTCTTTATTGTCGCCTATTATATCATCTTATACGCAAAATCTCGGCTAGATAATCTAACCGAGATTTTATATACAATCATATACTATTAACTAGTCATCCTGATCTTCATTTTCTTCTGCTAAGAACGCCCCATCGACAGCACTCATCTTTACATCAATCGTCTGTTTACCATCTATTACAGTTACTTTGTATACGAGAGCATTTTCATTAACGTCCAGCTTAAGCTTCATGATAATTGCCTTAGCATATTTTTCTTTCACTAGTGTTTCAGCCTTTGCAAGGTCAACTTGTGGCTTCGCACCTATGAGAGCCTTGTCTTCAGAATCTGAATTGAAGTTATCTGCATCAACCTTCAGGACTTTCCCTGATTCTCCATCGATTTTATATTCCTTTACAGAATTAGTGTCGCTAACGGTAATTTCATACACTACAGTTTCATTGTCAACATCTATCTCATATCCTATAACAGTTCCTCCATTCGATTCCTTGAGTGCCGTTTCCTCTGCCTGCTGAACCGTTACTTTCGCCTTACGCACAGCCTTCTCATCATGATTGCTTGAGCATCCAACCGCTGAACCGAGCGCTGAGATAGAAACTGCTAATGCGATAAACTTTGCTAACGTCTTTTTTTTGAAAATCTTTGTCATATCTTTACCTCTTTCTGTTTTAATTTGAAATTAAACTCCTCATCTTTGCTTCTTGTTGTCCATATAATAAATGAGAAAGATGAACGCAAAATGAATCGCAAAACTTTTTTATAAAAAAAGAGAGCAACCACATAAAGCAGTCGCTCTCTAGCTTCTTATTTCGTACCGTTCTATAAACGATTCTTCCGTCTGGTAGTTATCACCGAAGCTGATACTATTACGAGTATAACTCCTGCAATGTACACAACAGTTCTACCTAATCCGCCAGTCTCTGGCAGAGAAAACTTTGGATTTTCAGTATTTCTGATTGTGATTGTACCCGAAGAAACTGCCGCATCTCTTGGAGTCTGAGTTTCTACACCGTTATTATTACTATAGTCAGCTGTATAATCCGGCATTGCCGTCTCAACTACATAGTAACCGTATGTAACCTCTTCACCATTAGCAGCTTTGCCTTTGACAGGTAAATCCGTATAGGTTTTAGTCCAGTTACCAGCGGACGTGAGTGTCTCACCGGCCTTATATACCTTCTCTGTGGTAGTTCCGTTAGCAGTTGTCGAAATCTGCATCAGGTTGTAGGTAATTGAACCAGTTGGCCTTTGCACCTCTTGCCCGTCAGCATCAAACCACTTCTTGTTGACAGTGATTCTCGTCTTGAGCTTTTCGTTCTTAACCTTGAATTATTTCTGCTCATTTTTTCTAAAAACTGTATTTTTATAGATGCAGTTCTGTATATAACTTTGGTTTTATGCACTATGTTTTAGTCGATAACAACGCCACCTATATTAATTTTAGGACGCTTTAAACAATAAAAAGTGGCTAACATTATCCTCAGTTAACCACTTTATAAACTTCTATAAGCGCCTATAACGCCTCACTACGTCTTCTTCTGAAGAACATCCACGCCGCAGTCATGCAGAATGCTCCGCCTAAATAGAATATGTACGTTCCGATACCACCTGCCTTTGGCAGTTCGTATAGCGGATTATCCTTAATTCTCAGCTTCGCAAGTGCATTTGCACTTGGATTAGCAGCAGTTGTCTCTGTCCAAGAGCCCCCAGATGTAACTTCCACGGAGTTTCTCTTAACCTTTACCTTGATAGGTTCAGGGATGATGGAGTAACCCTCTGGAGCTTCAGTTTCTACAATATAGTACTCACCGACAGGAGCTGTTACATCAATCTTCTTATCTACTACTAGATTAGTCTTGAATGGAATTCCCCATTTATCGGTTGTATTCGGTATCTTCACCGCTCCAGCAGTGCCCTGCGCCGATACCTTGTAGATATCGAATTTTGCACCCTTGAGCTGTGTTGTACCAGTATTGTCAGTCTTCTCAAGAACAAATGTAGAGTCTGCAACCTGTACTACTGGATGCTTATACGGCTCTTCGATCTTCTCATCCTGGAACTCATAGTTAATCCTTGCGGACTTGTTTGCTCTAAATCCAGCCTTTCCAGAACTCGTCTTGTTAGTTCCATGGTCTGTATCTGTATCACCAGTTGAATCGTAACCGTTTGTCTCATACTTTTCGTATGCCTTGTCAGTAACCCTTACATTATACGAAAGAGTGTACTTATACTTACTGTCGACCTTCTCGTCCTTATGGAACTTTAGCTCCATCTTGCCCGTTGTATCTGCAGCAGTAGATGGTGTAAATGTAACCGATTCGATGATCTTATGACCATTGTTCGTATTGGCCACCGTGCTAACACCATTGTCATAAAGCACAACTTCTCTACCAGTAGCCTTTTCCGTACGCACAACTCTGATATCTGGCTGTGCATTGAATAGTTCTACCGAATCACTGAGTTCGTCAGTGATATTGAGTACGTTAACCATATTTGCTTCGAGAAGCTTTTTAACTTCTTCGTACAGGTTGGCGTTATTGTATACTCCGATATACTGTCCACCGCTCTTCTGTGCCATATACTTAAGCAGTTCAGGGTCACTCGTTGGAGTTGCACCGTTGATATCTCTGGAAACACCTACAGCGTGAATCATTACATCCTTGTGTTCTGTAATGAACTTGTTAATTCTCTTCCTTGTAGGCTCTTTGGATGGCACTGCCCAGCGTTCAGGGTCCCCCCATCCTTGTCTCCGCTCGTTATCATCTACATAGAATGTAGGAACTCCGTCTGATACGAATACCATGAGCTTTCTATGACCATTGTTCTTAACAGCAGGGTCATTAAACATGTCTGATGCCTGTGCAAGTCCCGCACTGTAATTCGTTCCTTGCTCGTTCATTGCATCAACATTTATAAAGCCACTGTTTCGACCCCACCCTCTGTCAATTTTAGCATCGTCTCTATAGTTAGTATTCGGTCTGTATCCAAAGAAAGAGATTACTGCAACTTGATTTCTAGGATTCAAATTCAAGAGTTCAGGCAAAAGGCCTCTTCCGCTCCAACCACTAGTTGATCCATTAAGCATCTCTGCGACCGCTTTGTCTCGCCCAATATATGTATTCATGCGAGAACTATACATGTCTTTCTCTTTCATACTGGATGAACGGTCAATTACGAACAGAATATCAAACGGCTGCTTCTCAATCGACTTACCAGTAACGTCAACATAGATACGATATAAGTCCTTAACTTCTTTCTTGTGGTTTTCAGCCACAGTAGTGTCGTTGTTCTTAACTCCATCACCGAGGTAGTCGATACGCTTATTGTGTTCTAGAATATCAGCAGTAGGGATTGTTGCCGTCCTAGGTACACTAGGTGCTCTTCTGGCAGTAGCATTAGCCCTATTCCTGCTTCTGAACCCAGATGTTCCTGTTTTCTCTACTACGTTTATCTTTATCTTATCGCTGAGCTTTGCGGTATTCTTCTTAACCTTGAATTTGTACTCAAAAGTCTCAGAATTCCCACCCTTAAGCTGTACGGACTGTGATTCCGCACCAGAGGTCAATTCCAACTCTTCTTTGCTATATTCGAGATTGATAGAGAGAAGCTTTTCTCCGCATTGCTCGCATCGATATTCTTGTATGCCGCTGTGACAGATACCACCTCGCCAGAGCTGTAGCTGCCCTTCTGAGGTGAAATCTTGAACTCTATGTTCTCATCTGCTCCGTATGTCTGTGCGCCCACACCAGGCAAACTCGATAACGGTATCAAACTTACAATGAGTACAACAGCGATGAAAATCGATGCAACGCTTTTCTTAAATGTCTTTTTACTCATAAGCAATTCTCCTAATATCCACTGTAAACCCTTGTAAATTAGGAGTCCTTTTTCTTTCTCTTCTTCACTAATACCACTAATGTTGTCAAGGCACCCACAAGTGCGACTGCATAAATCGCAAGCCTTGTTGTGTCTCCGGTCTTAATGATTATACGTCTATACTTGTTGGTAAAGACACCATCGCCTTGCTGCTGAATGTCTCTCACCTTGAGCTGACCTTCCTCATTTTCGTAAACCGTAACAACTACGCGCACCTCGCGATTGTCGTAAACTATATCACGCTGACCGTCATTTACCTCTGTGACTACAAAGTTATATGTTCCTTCTTTGGCGATTTTCACTCTGAACAGAATGCCCCCATCGCTTTCATTAGAAACGGTTTGAGTTATGCCACCAGATTTATTTTTCCAGCTTGAATCAGCTTCTTTAAGAGTAAATTTGAACATGCCCTTCTTTAGTCCTTGCCTTCGAGCTTCTTGGTGAGCTTAAAAGCAACTTCTATAGGCTCTACGTCCTTCTTTACTAGAGCAACCTTCGGCTCCAGTGTTACATCGTATTTCCACTGGTTCTCGTTGTTAACTCTCTCGATTCCTGGAACAACAACTAGATACGGCTCTACTGGGTGATACGCCTTAGCATGACCTGTAGCGCCAGTCTGTCTTACTAGGTAAATTCCGTGTGATAGTCCCGAAAAAGACACGCGTCCCTGAGTATTGGTAATCCCTGAAGTGCCCGCCAAGCTGTCCCTGTCAACTATCGCTGATAGCTTCTTAGCAGCTACAGCAGAAGACTCTTTGGTAAGCCCGTTGTACTTAACGTTAGCTGAAGCAAAATCAGCCACCGCTCTGTACTTTGCACTTCCTCCACTAGTGGTCAAGTTCGCAACCTTGTGTATTTCAAATGTAGCGCCTGGAACTGCCACATGATTGACTCTGTCCTTGTGGTACACGAGGTTAATAGTAAGCGAGTCCTGCCTTCCAGTATCTACATCTGGAACAAGATCAGGATGTGCTGCCATAACACTCTGCACTGACAACATAGTCATAATCAGCGAGCAAAGCACTACTATCCATATAGATTTTTTAAACTTTACCATACTATCATTTCGCATTATTTCAATGTCCTATCTCTCACACTAACTGCGTCTTTTCCTATGCTTACGCATGAAGATTATCGCAATTATGATTACTACTGCTGCAACCATTAGCTTGAACTGCCATGAATTCAAGAAAACCATAAACGGCGACATTACGCCACTATGATCTTTGTATGGCACTCTATGGCCTCTAACCATGAGGCGATGAGTATTAACGCCATAAGGAGTGCAGGTTAGCAGTGTGACATAGTCCTTGCCATCAGATATCTCAAGATCGCTGAGCTCTTCAGGCTTTACGGTCCTGATTTGATCTATTTGATACGCAAGTTTCTTGTCTAAAATTCTTAAATAGAAATTATCGCCTTTTTTTAGTTGGTCTAAATCCGTAAAAAGCTTAGCTCCCGGCAGTCCTCTATGCGCAGCAATTACTGCGTGTGAACTCTTGCCGCCAATCGGAAGGCTAGTTCCTTCGACGTGTCCCGCACCTCGCTCTAATGATTTAGACGCAGTACCATGATATATGATGATTTCCTGATCGATTTTGGGAATCTCAACATAGCCCATGATACCATTTTTACTGGGATTTAAAAGGTCGCTGTACGGATGAGTTTTGATGTACTCATCGTTGTCAAAAGCATCCTTTACGGTATTGACCGTATGCTGTGCATTGTATGCCTTTGCCTTGCTCCATTCGTCCTTTAGCGTGTCTTCGGAATAGAGGTTAACCGATTGGTCGTAAACCGACTTCATACGATTGTTCCATTGACTATTCCACAAATCACTAACTGCAGGGTATAAAACCACCGCCGCTCCTGAGATAAACAGCAGAACGATGACAAGGTTAAACAGCTTCCCTTTTAGCTTATTTTGTGTTTTTTGTGTTTCCATCTACTATTTGTGGACTTCTTGCTCTTGTCCAAAACCCTTCCTATGAATATTGCGATACCGCATCCAATAAGTATACACAAAATTACCTTTAAAATGTGCCCTATATTGGTTCTTTTCACTGAAGCATTCTGTCCATCGTAAGGAACTCGATGTCCGCGAACAAGTAGTCGGTGTGAATTAACGCCATACGGTGTGCAAGTTACAAGCGTTACGTAGTCTTTACCCCTCTGGACCTGCAGTGAGGTCGTCTTGCTAGGCTTAACTACCTTTATGCTATCTACCTTATACGCCATTTTCTTGTCCATTATATGCAGGTAGAATTTGTCACCCTTCTTGAGTAGATCCAAATCCGTAAACAGCTTTGCGCTAGGTAAGCCTCGATGTGCCGAGAGTACCGCGTGTGTTCCTTTCCCGCCGATTGGAAGACTGCTTCCGCACAGATGTCCTACACCTTTCTGGAATACTTCCTCGTTGGTGTAGTGGAATATTGGTAATTCCACATCTATGGACGGGATTATTATGTATCCCATCATGCTGTCTTTATTGATATTCAGACACTTTTCGTACTCCAAGTCCCTCTTATTCTCCTTGGATGAAAACGCATCTGGAACGGCTTAGGCGAAAGTTCGCGATTATATACCTTTGCTCTTTCTAGCTCCTCATCGAAATCGGTGTTTCCGTTCTTTATCGCCCTTTCATAGTTTTGCATCATCTGTCTTGCAAATCTCTGGTTCCACCAGTTACTTACAAGCGGATACATCATTATAGAAAGTCCGACGATAAACAGAAGCGCTATTCCGATAAAGCTCTTGTTTCTAATAATAAAGTTCTGTTTCTCTTTAGCCCGCATTAAAATTCACTACTCTTGTTCTAATATCCTTCTTTTAAAAGATACGGATAAGCGCCTTAACTATAAGTGCACTTATCCGCACCTGCATTTAAATCACTACTTTACAGCAGCTTCACTTTTGTTTTTTTTAACCATCATTGCAACTGCAAGGCTAAGTAGAGCTGCACCAACGATGTAGAATAGGTATGTTCCGATTCCACCTGTGCTTGGTAGAGTTCCTAGCTTGTAGTTGTTGAAGTGTAGTGGATTGTATGTTCCTGTAGTAGTCTTTACTTCATCCTTTTCGTATGTAGCAACGTACTTTCCAGCTTCAACTCCATTGATAGTTACTGTGTATGATTTTAGGTTTCCGTCTGCATCTAGCTCAGCACTAATCTTAACTGGAACTAGAGTTTCGTTCTTAGCATATCCTTCTGGAGCCTGTGTCTCTACAAGCACATACTCACCAGCGTCGATACCTCTAAATCTGATCTTACCGTCTGCCTTAGTCTCTGATTCGTCAGCGATGTTGTCGCTTGCGTCAAGACCTCTTCTAACTAGAAGAGTTGCTTCGTGGTTCTTATAGTCAGCAGCAGAAGTTAAGGTTGCATCCTTCTTATAAAGTCTGAACCTAGCGCCTGCCTTCTTGCCAGCAGAAGCTGTTGTTGCAGCAGATGTAACTACATCTGTTACAGTGTTGCCTTCATCGTCCACACCAACCTTAACGATTTCTTCTTTTCTGTTAGTCTGGTTTAGCTTAGTACCTACATCTCCGTTGATATCGAATGTGTAGTGCTTAGTTCTGTCAGTATCCTTACCGTCGTTAGTTGTTGGCGATGTTGAGTAATCGATTGTAGCAGTATTTGTGCTTGGATCGAAGCCTGACTTAGCATCCTCAGTTAGAGTAGCCTTGTAAGTAACGTTGATCTTAGTCTTATCAGCGCTATTTAGAAGGAATGTCTTAGTAAACTTTACTGTGAATCCTGTAGCAGTCTTACCTTCGATAGTATAATCGGTGTTTTCTGTGAGCAGCTTAGCTGGTGAAGGATCTCCGTTGTACACCTTGATTGATGTCTGATCTAGCTCAAGACCTGTTGATAGCTTATCAGAGATTTCAAACTTAGGGTTCTTGTAGTCACTTGTGTATAGAGGGATAGCTGTTCCAATCTTGAACTCTACCTTATCTCCAATCTTGTGAGTGTCTCCAGCCTTAGTAGCATCACCAGTTACCTGATCATTCTCAGTCTTGTTGTATACTTCCTTCTTAACCTTAGGTGTTGACTTCTTAGCATATGCTGTAGTTCCGATCTTAAACTGCTTGTTAGCATCGTTTACATCAAGAACAGAAGACTTGTCTTCGCCAGCATCCTGCTTATAGTCAGCGCTGACAATCATAGGTGTGTATACACCTGTGCTTCCTGCCTGTGGTGTTACCATTACTAGGTAAATACCAGCCTTAGGATTGTTAGCAACGTACTTTCCAGCTGTCTCAGCAAATGTTACTGTGTCTAGACCTGTGAAGTCTCCAGCAGATGCAATTGCATAAACTTCAGCAGCTGTCGGCTTTGCAGGGTCCGCGATAGTAATACCTGTCTTACCTACAACCCACTTACCGTTAGATTCCTTAACGATTCTGTAACCTTTTACAGTTGCTCCTGTCTCAACATTCTTTACTGTTAGTGTTGAATCAAGTGTTGCTGCAAATGTTGGCATTGCAAATCCACTTAGCGCAATAGCTAGTGAGAGTGCCAACGCAGCCATTCTCTTAAATAGCTTGGTACTCATACCTCTTCCTTTCTTTATCTCTCCAGAGTTACCCATTACTGTCTTTCCTTTCTGTTTGTTATTCCGCATTAACGGGAATAAATCTCTACCAAATAAATTCGCTTATCTGATATAACATGTAGACTGTGTTACACACATTAGCCCATAAAAAGACCGATTCTATCTATTCGATAGTATCTTATCAGAGTTGTAAAATAATATCAAACTTATAAATTGTATCTATTTTCACAATGTTGACACGAAAAAACACAGTATTGACAATTTTAATAATTCTGTACTCCTTGAGTTCACTTAATTACATAAGTAAATTTTTTTACAACTTTTTAAAAGTTAATGCATAATTTTCGGTATTATGTTACAAATGTTTTTAATACAATTTTTCACCCTATTTGATTGTGCCTCTTGTTTTCATGCAATGTATACTCCGAAGCACCGTAAAACATCATTTACATCACTACTTTTAGCTTGTTTTCACCGTTAAACCGTTGATTTTTACGCACAACGAGTCTTTTTCACAGAGACATGATGTCATATACAGTTATAGTGTTAAAAGATAAATTTAACTTATAACGACTTTTTTATACGCACAATTAGTTGAAACACAGCCTAATTGCCCATCCATACCCCTTGTGATATAATTCTTTAACTACACTCAAAGGGAGGAAATTATGGCAAACTCAAAAAGAACAATCAGAAGATTTGCATTGCTTCTATGCACTCTTATGATAATCAACATTTTTACAATGAATTCAGCTTTTGCTAGCTACGCTTCAGATCCAACAGAATTTACCAAGACGCTTGATAACGGCCCTGTACCACCTGAATACATGGGAAAGTTTAAAATAGCAATCAAGGATCCTGAAGGAAATACCCTTAAGATTGCTGATGATTTTACGACACTTTTGAACGAGACTCATGAAAATAATGGTAATGGTGGTAATTCCTTTCTTAATTATTTCAGCGAGATTGTCTATCAGTATTTAAGACGCGCACAGCCTGAAGCAGGTTTTCATTACGTGACCTTTACGGTAAGAGGAGGTTCCGACAGATGTTCCAGGCATTAAATTTGATAAAACTGTCTATAATGTAAAATGCTATTATGAAGGTTCTAGAGCTTCATATAATACTAATTATTATAATCTTAGATACATAGAAATTAACGGAAAGTACTTCACATATGACGGCCAAAGGCTAGAACTTAATCCAGATGGCACTACAACTTACATTGGTGGTCGAGACGGTTTCATATCTTTTAACAACACTACCATTAAGTATGTAACTCATACAGTTAAGAAGGTATGGAAAAACGGTTCAGAATCGTCGGCCAAGGCTCAGCTTTATAAGGATGGCACTGCTTACGGCACTCCAGTTGAGTTGAATGCTGCAAATGGTTGGACTCATACTTGGAACAATCTCGACGATAGCTACTCATGGACTGTAAAGGAGCTCGATGTCCCAGCTGGATATAGCTCCAAAGTTGATGTCTCAGCAGATGGCAAAACCACGACTATAACCAACACTAAGTCGAAGCAGCCAGCTGCTAGTCAGCATAAAGCACTCCGTTAAACTCAAAGAAAACTGTAAAGACTGGAGATAATACGAATGTCGCTGCTTGGCTAGTCATATTTGCGACAGTACTAATTAGTCTCTGCTTCACACTCTACATCAGAAAGAGAGCTAATTCTGTAAGATAATGATAATCTCAAAGAGTGAGATGGGTTTCTAAGATGAGCATAAATAAGATCAAATACATAGCGATAATATCGATGGTTTGTGATCACCTGGCATCCGTGTTTTTTGCACCGGATGCCAGTATTTATATTGTGCTTAGATTGATTGGTAGAATAACAGCGCCTTCAATGTGCCTTGCACTTGCTGAAGGTTTTGTGCATACATCGAATAGAAAGAAATATATATCTAGGCTTCTCGCTTTCGCGCTGATTGCACAGATACCATTCTCATACTTCGAGTCGGGTACTTTCACCCTGCCACTTGGCAATGTGCTATTTACATTTTCATGCTCCTTCGCACTGCTAGAGGTTGCCGAAAAATGGCAAGAGCTCGGCACATTAAAGGGTATAATTTCTGTAATTGTACTACTTATGTTGTCGATGAAAACAGACTGGCTGATATTTGGGCCACTGTTTACACTGTCGATTTATATAAACAAAGAAAATAAGGACCGTCAGGCCATTTGCTATGCGGCCATCAGCGTCCTTAGTTTTTCATTATCTGCGCTCATGTGTATAAGCTACGGCCTGCCTTGGTACGGTCAAGCATGGCAGATTGGCACGCTCTTGGTCATCCCAATCATATACCTATATAATGGCGAGCGTGGTAGCAAGGGTTCATTTAATAAGTGGTTTTTCTACATCTTCTACCCAGCCCATCTCGTGGTGCTTGGCCTCATAAAGTGGTAGCGACACTTATTTCTGAAACACCACTAGCCCAACCTCTGTTGGATGGTCCAGATACAGTGCTGTTTTAGATGCTTTATTACCTAATATCATCTTGGCTATTAGGATATCTCCACCTGCAGCGATAGTCATCAGTACTCCAGCTGCAAGAAACAGTATATCGGTCGCAATGCAGCCGATTATGCATGGCACTATACCTAGTAACAGTCCTGGCATCAATGCGCCTGTTATGTATTGCCACTTTCCTAGCGGCTCACTGCAAGTGCAGTACGGTGTTAGGTATTTCCAAATCACCCCGAATTCAATATCTTTGAAACTTTTTGTAAATCTACTCCACGTTACACCGTGAATAAGCTCATGTACCACCGTTAATAATAGTAGTAGAGCCAGAACAGTTAGACCTGAGCTAGCTGAAATTCGCGATTTACCAAAATCAGCGCCTTCATATCTAAGAACGTAGATAACAATAAAGGGCACAGTCATGATAAATCCATATAAGGCCCCGATGTTCGCCTTAACTACTGATATCGTAAGTTCTGTCTTTGTGTACCCTCCTCGTTCTAGTTCTTCACACTTTGCCTTGTATCTCTCTAGCCTTCTTTGCTCAGCCTCGGTGAGCACTCGTTCATTACTTGCCATATATCTAACCCCTTTATTAATCTTCTATAGCATCTGGGCGCTATTATTTATCTACATATTATCTTAATTATACTGCATTTTAAACTTTCAAAACATTAAAAAGCGAATAGCCTCAACAAGCTGCTATCCGCTCTTTCTCTTATTTACATTTAAGACTGCTAATTGCTAAAGCACTATCTCATTCTCTTCTTGTATCTAGTCGCACCAATTAGCATTAGTACAGATGCTGCGAAGATGCTGAGCATTAGCATTAGGTTTCCAGTGCTATCACCAGTCTTTGGTGACTTGTGCTTCTTAACCAGCTTACCCTTAGTAGGCGCCTTTGGCACTTCGTACTTGTTGTTAAATGTTAAATCGTTTACAGTTTCTGCACCCTTCTTAATCTCGTAATTTGCTACGAGCTGGTTATTAGCATCAGCTGTAACATCGATGACAACCGTGTACTCTGTATTATCGTAAGTGTAATTTGCAAGGCCTGTATTTATCTCAACAACCTTGTATGTGTACTTACCAACTGCTTTGAACTCGATATCGCCGAAGTCGATTTCGCCTGCTCCGTTAACCGTAACAACCTTCTTGCCTAGCACAGAGCCTGCTGGCATTGGCGCCTCGCTTAGTCCTAGTGCTGTAGTTCCAGCTTTGAGATAGTTCGAACTTGAACTCGCCTGCTGCTGGCGGTATCTCTCCGCTTAGAGTCTTCTTAACCCTTAGGTTTTTCTTAACGGACGTAAACACGTTTCTAAATCTTGGTTCACTGTCAGCTGTAGCCTTGAGTGTTCCTCCATCGTTAGCAACAGTTACCTTAACTTCTTTTTCAGCTGTATCATATGCAACACCTGCTACTGGGTTTGACGCTGTTTCCTTAACCTTGAACTTGTATGTTCCAACCTTTGTGAACTTGATCTTATCAAATTCGATGCGTCCATCGCTGTGCACGAATGTTGTCACATCGCCAGGCATCGTCACGCCATCGTAGTTCTCACCGGCAATCTGGCTAACGCTTACTTCAAATGTGTTCTCTGGTATGGTTACCGCAGTTCCTTCTGAATCGACATAGTCCTTGTGACCTTTAATCACGGCTTCTGCAGTCTGGTAGTTAGGAACGATTACAGCAAACCCCGGTTGCGTTGCATTCTGAATTTTGAATGTTCCTTCTGTTGCATTTACAGAACCTGCTGTTGCAATTGCTGCGTTTGGCTTAAATACCTTATTAGTGTATGTATACTTCGCTGGAGTGCTTGTCTGCACGAGGCGGTAGTCACCCCTTGATAGTCCAGAGATAGTAGCTTCGCCTCTTACATTAGTCTTTGCAGTTGCCTTGCGACCTCTGATGTAGTAATCAGTCCAGTTGCCGCCAACCTTAGTCTGAATCTTGAACTCAGCTCCAGCGATTGGAGTAGTTCCGTCGATATCATCAACTGCCTTAATGTTAATACTTCCTGCTGCTACGTTCGCAGTTCCGTTTGCTTTATCGATTGTGTATGAAACCGATGCAGAATCCTCTGCCTGATCAGACTTTGCGTTTCCAGTGTTAGTCACATTCTCTAATGATGTGATGTCTGGGTAGTGAGTGTCGAACTCAGCGAAGAATGTAACGACATTTCCGTGAGAAGGACCGTTGTTTCCGTAGATATCCTTAATTTTGTTGATACCTGCGAGCGATGGCTCAAGGTCGGTATACTTCAGAGAGTCGTTAGACATGTTTGCGATAAAGGTATCTCCTCCTGTCGCAGGATCTTTGAACACACCGTAGCTCAGCTTCTGAGCCTTAACCTTTGCATAGAAGCTATCGTAAGTATCTGAAGACGACTGGTTTATCTGTGTGAAGTACTGTGTTACTGGAATCCAGTTACTTCCACTCTCATATGGCATAACTGTTCCTGGAGTTGCCTGTGCATAGAATCTGTTTCCACTTGCAGGCACTTCTGTCCAGTTGTAGCGAACTGCCGAGAACGAAATTGTGCTTAGGTCTACAACACCATTTCTTGGAATCTTATCAACGATCATCATATGGGTCTGTTCCTGATAAGTTCCGAAGGTGCTATCGATATTGTTGTAAGTGTTGAATAGACGCAGTGAACCCAGCTGGTTGGAGATCAGCTTAATCCTAGCTGTGTCGTATGCCGAAGTCCAGCCCTGCTTCTCGATCAGTCTGTTATTGATCGTTCTGCGACTTGGGTCTGATGGCACACCACCAGTATTAGTTCCAGGAACTGAATCTCTAACCTTGAAAGTTACATTAGTCGAAGCATCTTCAACTGTGAGCGGCTTTGTAACAGGATTTCCTGCAGTCGCACCGTTATCTAGAGCTTTTAGTCTAGCTCCTGTGTAAAGACTTCCAGACATGAAGTTTCTATCAGATGGAAAATCTGAATCTAATGTAAACTTAATCTCTGTTCCTGTAATTGTCGCTGTCGCAATTTTCTGGCCACTCTCTGAGTATAGTGGAACATCTGAACTTGGAAGATTTCCAAACATCGTTCCAATATTGGTAGACAGCTTAATCGTATCACCAGGCTTCATTGCATTACCTGACTGTGTGTCGATGTTGTAATCGAACTTCAGGGGAAGCTAGCGAACCAACGTTCATCTGGCCAGGTGAAACCGTCACATTAGAAATCGCGATATTGTATCCGTCCTTCTGTGTTGCGGCACTAACTTCATATGGTGATGAGAATGGTCCAATTGTAATCGCTATTACTGCAACAAGTGCAATAAGTCGTTTTGCAAAATTCACGTTCTTCCTCCTTTTTATTAACGTAATTATTTAATGTAATTTAATATTTATACAGTCTTTTCTAGTATACCCTATTATAATTCAACGAATCAAGCAAACTATACCAAAAGTGTGCAAAAAGAACACAAAAAGTGCAAATAATTTTACTCTAAATTATTAAAACATTTTGATAATTATTATACTATTTTATATTTATGCAATTTTGAGATTCAAAAAGATAGAAAAATAGAAGGTACGGTATATAGACCGCACCTCCTGCAAACTGTTACTTTATATGACCTTTTGGCTTCTTCCTCTTGCCAGTCATATGCTCAACCTCTAGCGCATACACCAATGTCCTCGGAACAGCGGCAGGGTTAAAGTATGCATTTATCCTCATGATAGTGATTCATGAGCTGCCTCAAAGCGTGCATCTTCTCATCATCCGAGAGGATTCGAATCTTGCCTCTTCCGATTACACTCTCGTACGCCATCGTGCAGTAGCCTTTGTCCTCGAAGTACTCGAGCTCCTGCTTGCAGTCCATCTCGAAGGTAGCACGATTATCCTTCTCGAATAGTCCAACCTTATAGCCCTCAAGTGCACTGTGAAAATACAGCGTCAGCTTACCGTCATTCACCTCTGTGCCGAAGTTGAGCGGAAGTATGTACGGATATCCGTCGTCGTTAAGTGCTAGCCTGCATATGTCGCAGCGATTTATTATCTCCAGCAGTTCGTCTAATTCTGTTATCTCTCTGTCCTGTCTTCTCATGTATATCCCCCTTATTTGGACTTAATCATAGCTAGCTTAGAGTCCTTCTTTAATTTGATTATTGCTAGATGCTATTTCCACATCTGTTTAATGATTATCAGATATGAGGTGTCTTTGATTTTTATAATTATCTACATCTAATGTGATTATTTCACTCGTATGCTGCTACTATACCTAACACCAGCTATGTAGTCGAACAGCAGTCGCCTGTTAAACAATATGCTGAAAGCCGTGATGATGAAATGCAGTAGAGCGACGTAATCAGCTCTTATCGTTAACAGCAGTCCCAGCTATATAGGCACTCGGCGAAGTCCAGATTACGAAGCTGCTCTTTTGTCGCAAAGAAATTTCCTACGCCACAGTCACCCCACAGGATGTAATAATCGTCAGTTCCTCTGCTACTCTTTAGTACGCTTCGCAGATTACTTCTGGATTAGTCTCAAATTCCTCATTGAAGCTAACTAGCAGATACAGTTCACCCGCTGGCGATTCACCCACATAGTATCCTAGCGCAAATGCATCGTAGCATCCACTCTTATCGAACATTACGTCGGTTAGCGTGATACCTTCGACATTCTCTTCGGGGAAATTTTCTTTTATAAGGCGTAGTGCCTCTTGATCCAGCTTAGCGATTTCTGTAGCTAGTCTTTTCATTAATGAGTCTGGGATAGATTTCATATCCTTTTCGCTGTATCCAGAGAAGCTAAAGTGCAAGTCCTTATCGGACTTGCGGCTTACAAGTATATTCCTGCTGCTGAGCTGTCCCATGAGTTGCCCTGCCAGAGGGCGAGAAGTTGTTGTTTTGTCATATGCTATCCTCTATGATTATTGATTATTGCAATATGTGCTATCGCAGTTTATAGCTCTGAATCTTCATCGGTTAGTACTTTCTTCTGCCAGCAACGCTTACTGCACTTTGGGCACCTCATATATCTATCTCTCTCTATGTGGAGCTAAGATTACCTCTCTATAGGTCGGCACGTATCTGTGATGACAGGAGTCACATTCATAATACCCTGCCTTTTGCTCAATGCCAACTGCAATAAAGCCCACTACAAGAATCATAGCGACAGTGAATGCAACTAATGCTACTCTGAGCCAAATTGGCATAACAAGCAATGCCGCAAGAACTATGAGGATGATTCCCACTATACCCAAGCATATGACGAATGCGTGGGTGGGTACAGGAACTGGTGGTTGAGTTGGGGAATTTATGCTCTTTTTCACCACTTTGACCTTGGTCTTAATCTCCTTTTTCCGCTCTTTATCAATCTCATCAGACTGTTTAGAGAATTCCTTCAGTGAGTAGGTTTTTCTGAGAATTTACCAATTCACATACAATTTCTTTAAAAGCAAATATCCTTCTGGTTTGCTGTCAGAAACACCAATAATATCACCAAGCCATTCCCCAGTCTCTGCAACTCTCCCATATCCCATCAATATTGGTAGTGGGTCTGAAAAATCATTCTCTGTGTTATCTTGAAAAAGAATTTTCGTTTCATCAAGTGAGTAATACACCTTTTTCGTATGGTTGATAGTGTACTTATATCTCCGTGCAGTTTTTAAGAACAGCCCCTCATAAGGATGTTCCAAGTCGATTCCATATTCATTATAGTGTTCCAGTCTTCCGAGCTCCAAATATTCTTCAATATAGTAGCCTATTTCTTCACGAACATCTTCCTCGGCTTCCTTGAACAAACAAGATACATTTCGATATGTATCAAGTACCAAATCTAGTGTATAACCTGAATATCCAAACTCTATTGTTGTGCATAAAGGTCTTGAATAACAGCATTTGGAAAATCCTCTGATGCTAGACGCTCATCACCAAGCCACAGAACACGATCGCCCCTCCACTCATTAGCTAGGAGCACATGAAGAGCATGTAAGGGAACACTGTCTTTATGCATTGACTCCCAGAACTTGTTCCCATAGTCAAAATCATGGGGAGAAATATATTCCTTCTTATCTATATTGACCCAGTGGTAATATTCACCCATAGTTCACTCCTTTAGAAGTTTTAATGCCGTTCAGCAGATTAAACCCAACTCAGCTTCTCAACATCTTTTAATATCATCGTTTCCCCAGTGAAGTCATTTTTTAATTCAACGTAATTCGCTTTTACCTTCACATTATTATACCAATCACCGAGACTGGCACTTTCGCCAGTATGTATGTTGATAAGCCTGCTAGTTATAGGGCTCCAAGTGTGCTCTTCCACTGTTTCTGCAAGCAGGTAGTAAGCATCTAAAAATATTAGGTTTCTCCCGTACATCCAAAACGGAAGCTTAACATCTAAAAGCGGCAATTTTGCAGAAAAAATTTCATCGCCATGAGGAGGTACCGTTTCATAGCGAAAATCTATCTCACTGCCATAATACGCAATGGTCGCACCTTCACATCCGATATTTTGAGGAATGCCCTCCTCAGCTACTATAAACTCCATAGCGCCTCCTTATATTTCGCTTAGTACACGCTCACCAGTTCTTTCCAAAACTTAATGCTGCTCTCGGAATACTCGCGCTCCATCAATTCCGCAAACTCTTTTTCAGCGTGCTTCCATACCGCGTATTGAGCAGTTCCCATCGCTCTTATAAATTCTTCAAATCAGAAGCAATAGGCACTATCTCCTCATAACTCATGTCACTTGTGAATGCATATATTTTCCCGGATTTACACTCCAATAGAATAGTATACGGGTCACCGTTTGCAATAATAATTAAGTTCTTTTTGCGAAGAACCGAATATTCCTCATATTCAAGATTGCGAGTAATCAGCCAGTTAAGGCTCGCTTCATCCCCATATCCAAACTGGTAGCTGAGAAAGCCGAAATTCCCCCAATTATAACTTAAAATATTTTCTGCAAATACCGAATCTAAATACTCTATTTCAAGTTCAGATTTTAATTTCTCGATTTCAGACGTAGGAATTTCCCTTTTGCTAAGAATAATTCCATCTGTTATTTCTGCATCGAGCCCCTCAGTTTCTTCCAGTATTGAAGATATTATTTCGTCGATTGTTAGTAATTGCATCTACAGTTCCTTCCTACACTTTATGACTTTATATCAATATTTATCCATTAACCTTGACAGCAACAATCAGGAAATATCGTTTCACAGGTTTTATCTTTATTCTTTTTTAGATATACTCGCAAGTCTTCACTATCTGCAAAAATTTTGTATGATAATCTGCCATTCTCGCTCTTAATCTCATAGATTCCTCAAGATTTTTTATTGTATAATCAGCAGTTCTCAAATATAACTTAGCAATTTCTAAGTTATTTTTCCTATTTCAATACCATTCAGATATGCGAATTTAATCATAATGGCTCCAGAAAAATTCCGAGTAATTCAAATTAATGTTTTCTTCAGGCATACTTTTCAATGATTCATAGAAACTGATATATTTATTTTTTTAATTTATTTACCTTTAGAATTTTATTGAAATACTGCTGTGCTTTTATTTTTACCGCCAAAATAGTATATATAGTATAACAAACTCTCTGACGTGCAATTTCCTTCTAAAATTCTATCAATATTTGCTTGAGTATCCTCGAAATAATTGAAAATTGGAATAACATGTATTTTTATAAGATTGCTTACTTCTTCCACAGTATATTTACAGCTCGCACCTGCAAGTTGCCACCACGCATGCGGTTTTCTTGAACTTAACAAACCTAAATCCCCACCATATATAAATCCATTATTGATACCTGCACGCTTTATTGATTTGGAATAAATGCCAATATGTGGAATAAATTCTACGCTATTCTTATTATTATGTCTGTTTGCCTGAAAATATATTTCGAAGAAAATATCTTTATCTTTCGCAACCCTCTTTAATTTTTGTCCTTTTGAAAGCACCTTAAAATCCGGAAAATGACTCGCTATTTCTTGCCAGGCCTCTTCACATAATGTTCTAGGCTCCATTTTTTCCACCTCTTCCTTTTTTATTTTCATTTATTGAACTGAACCTCCTCTTTGAAGATAGACACGAGTCTTTTTCTATTTTATATTCTTCCCTTTAAACAGTAATATACGATCTTCCGTTTGGATCAGCGTACTACCTGTTGCTGGTATAATTTCATCATTCCGATTAATTGAGATAATCAATTTATTGTCCGGAAGCTTCAAGTCACTGATATACTTATGATTCCATGCATGATGTTCAGTCACTGTAAATTCTATGAGATCTTGTCCGTTTGGATCAAAATACTCTTCGCCGCTCCAAACAATAACATCATTTGGTTTTAGAACAAGACTTCCATTAGGAACTAATGGCTTATCATCACGAATTACCTTTGCAATAATTAGGTGCTTATCTAAAGAAACATCTTTTACCTGACGATGTGCGAGAATACCATCCTCATCTACCACTGATTTTACAAATGTAATATTCCCTTTTCCAGCATAGTAATTAAATGTCCTTAATACTTCATTACGAGGATCAATCATATGTAACTTTTCTGTTACCCACTTCATAGAGGAGCCTTGTATGAGTGATGATAGTAAGCAGACACCAAAGACAATATGGAAGATATCCACATGACTTGTTTTATACTGATTCACTACCATAATTGCAAAGGCAATCGCAGCTGCTCCACGAAGTCCTCCCCAAGATACTAACCACTTTTGATTGAGCTTCAAATCAAATGGTAACATCAGTCCAAACACTACGATTGGTCTAACAATAAAGATGAGTACAATTGCAATGACAATCGCAAAGAATAAGTTCGTCAAGATATGTGCAGGTGTCGCAAGTAAGCCCAAAATAAAGAACAACAGGATATTCATAATGTTAGATACACCATCAAAGAAGAATATCACCTCTTTCTTTGCGATAAAAACTTGATTTCCTAATATCAATCCAAGAATATATACCGTTAGATATCCATTACCATTCAACAGTTCACTAATCGAGAAAGATAATAGTACAACCGCAAAGATAAAAACTGTAATTAATCCACTCTTTTGAAGGTCTGTATACTCCATAAATTTGCGAATAACAAAGGCAACGATTACACCAATGAGAATACCCCAGAATATCTGAAAGAATAATATTGTACCGATAGAAATCTGTTCACCTTTGATTAATGCTAAGAAAATACAAGTTAGTGTAAATGCAATCGGGTCGTTTGACCCACTTTCAAGTTCTAAAAGAGATGCAGTATTGTATTTTAAATTTAGATTCTTTGAAGAAAGAATATTCGATACAGATGCGTAGTCCGTAGAGCCAATAATTGAACCAATTAAGAAGCTCTCTATCCAGTCAAAGCGTAGAATAAAATGTATCAACGTTCCGGTCAGTAATGACGTAAATATTACTCCTAATGTTGATAGAATTAATGATTCAATTACAACAGTTCTTCCAGCTTTCCAGTTTGTGCCAAAGCCACCATAGAAGATGATAATTAATAATGCAATCTTCGAGAAGTTTTCCGCAAATTGGTAATCATTAAAGTTAAAACCAATTAGGCTGCTTACAATACCCAAAGACAAGAACAACATCAAAGAAGGAATCCCTGACTTTTTCGCTATCTGAACCGCAATCAGAGCCGCCAGTAATATGACGGATACATAAAACATACGCTATTCACCTCCCATTATTGTAATTCTATCAAGATTTAGTATATCTTTCAAAGCGAAGATATGTGTGCATGCATGTATAATCAATTTATTTGTTGAAGCACAAGAGCTTCATTTAAGCCTAGTTCTCTGGCTAACACTTTATTTGCTAGTATAGGTTGTTCATCAAATAAGTACCTACTCATATTATCACCTCCTTTCTCTTAAATTTAGGCATAGAAAAAGACGATAGATTTATATTGAATGAACTAGAGCTTTTGCCATATATGATAGAAACCTCTCTTGTTATTAGATAATGTCAACATCCATTCCAATTATATTGGTATAGTACAGCAAGGTATAGAATCCCATCGTTATTGTTTGTGAATTCACCCTAAAGTTAAAACACAAAAATAGGGACTCGAATAACGATTCCCTATGTAATATACCCTATGCAATTTTCTTTATTTCAAACACATACTTTTCTTTTAATTTTGAGCATCTCTCTTGTGGAATTATTCCTTCATGTTGCAATCTTCCGGCTACAATTCCTGGGTGAATGCCTATAGTTTTAGCAAATTCAACAATCTCATCATCAGAGGTATATCTTGAAGGAGCTAATCTTCTATAATCCTCAGGCGAAATCAAATAGTTCTTTGCAAACTTATCTGCATCTATTTCCAGTTTATTATTAATATCCATCATTTCTTCTAGCGTACTGCTGATAAAGACCTTCTTAATCTTTTGCTGAAGTACATGCCTGATTTCATGAAATAAAGAAAACCAGAACTTATCTGCATACACTCCTCGATTGTTTATCGCAAGAACTACCCTATCGTCTGTTACCCACTTGACAGCACCATTCACTCCTGAATTCTTCAAGTGTGGTAATAAAACAAATGCAATACCGCATTCAGCAAATATTTCATGCATTCTTGGCAAAAATTCCTTAGGTTTCTTTACCGTCATACCTCTAAGCTCAGGTAAATACCCTTTTAACTTCGCTGCATTATAAGGCTTCGTCTCAATATCTTTTGAGATGTTTATAGCTGTTTGAATCCATGCTCTAGAATTAATGATGTTCTTATCACTGTTAAAAGATGAACTTGATCTAAAATTTATTAGAAAATCCGGCTGCAACATAATTCTTAAATCTGCAACCTTAAAAAACTTACATAAATTTGCAACTTTATCGTTGATACTTCTTGTTTTTGGCAAGCCAACTTCATCAACAAAATATTTATAATCTATTTCTTTTACAAGCTCTGCTTGTGCATCAATATCTTTAGCCTGCTGTATCTCTATCAGTTTTTGATCATAAGCATTCTGTAGATTCTGCCAAACCTCTACACTTGTTCCAAGCATTACAGAAAGCTTCTTTGCTAAATCATTGGAAATATTAGCCTGTCCATTAATCAACTGGCTTAAAGTCTTTGCAGTTGTTCCCATTCTTGTGGCAAATTCAGCCTGACTAACTTCCATATCTTCAATAATATCTGCAATATAATATCCAGGATGAAATGCCACTATATCATTGTATTCATTTACATTACTCATAATGATTCGACACCTCCGTTACCTTCACTATTCTAATCATTTTACATTGAGTCAAAATATCTCCTTCTATAATCTCTCTTCCATCATTATAGAAAGGAATCATAGTGACCCTATATCCTGTATTACCTAACCGTATGCTCCATTCATCTTTTCTATTACCCTTTAAACGCTCAAAATGAAACGGAGGATAATTAGCAAGATCCATTAACGACTCTGCATTAAGTATAAAGTTTTCTGCAGATATAAGTTTCTTTTTTACTTGCTCAGGATATCGCCACTTTTTCTTGTATTCAGAACAAAACTGTTTCTTTACTGTTTCATTCTTATATAGTATTTGGATTCCCAAATCTAATTACTTCCCTCCTTTTTTATTACCATTTAGGTAATAAAATTATAAAGCCAATCAATTTTAATTTCAATACTTTTCAAATTATTTATATATTTTCATTACTTTTTACGTAACAAATATTTATATAGATTGCCTCTCTATTGAGATACGCCTTGCATAAAATCATGGTTTATCGAGAGCAATCACACCGTCTCAACATGAAATGAATGAATATTCAGTACGTTAACTCAATCTGTCTGTATATGTGAACATATACACAAAACTATTTAACGATAGCTTAAAGCTATCGTTAAATAGTTTTTACCTCGATAAACTGAGAGTTAGTTTGAAAAAATATTTTTAAGTATTGGTATCAAAAACATAATTATACCTATAAAAATTAGTCCTTTAACCTCCAACCCTGCCTTTTCTTCTATTGCATCTTTGATCATTAATAACCATCCTATAAAGCTGATAATAACTCCTATAAATGTTAAAAATAATCCAATAGGCGCCAGCATCTTAAACAATATACTTGGATAGGCTTCACCAGAAAAAATTAGCACTAATAAAATTATTATTCCAAAGGCTCCTATCATAATGCCGATATTATATAGTCTTTTGTTCATAATGCTTTTCCCCTCAACTTACAACTATCTCATACTTTTTTGTTCTAAATTATCCAAAATAGACAGATATAAATCTGAATAAAAAGATCCATAGGATTCTTTGGTAGAATTGAATTACCAGATACAACAACGCCAAAGGAGGTCACTATAGATCGCAATAATTCTACCACACCAGAACGAGAAAAAGGTCAGCATCTTCCTCTTCACGATGGCATTCTCTATCATTACAATTATATATATTCACTTCCAGTCCAGCTAATTCCATACTTTCGATCTCTTCATATTCACCAGAATCACAATTAAAAGCTCACTTTGACATAATTAGTTTTCCTCAAAATTATCTAATACATACTTCAACATTTCATACGCAGCCTCTTTCTTTGCCTGTTTCTTAGAAGAGGCTTCTGCATAGAAATAGTACTCCATTTCATCAATATGACATTCCACATTCCAAAAAGGGTTGCCGTCATTATCATGAAACTCTTTAAAACTATACTCTGGAATAGAAAAATAGCCGCGACGTGATAGAGTCTCTAGCTGGTTAATCGCCATATTTAATGAGGGATTAACGATTTCATCCTTAATTGTATATAACATGTTATTTGCTTCCAAATAGTCATATATGTTTTTTGATGCTTCTTCATGCGCCATCGCCTTGGTCGCACCATAACCAACAGCTTTTTTAACTCCGTCTACAGTGATATAACAAGTGTACTTTTCGTAGTTATTAGGTGCTTTAGAATTTAATAAGTTGAGAGTTGTGGCACAATATCTGTAGTTTTCCGCAAACTCACGTTCCGGTAAATCTCCAGTTCTTCTTAGGTTCCAATCTTGAACTTCTTGAATATAATTGATTTTATTTTCAAATATAATGGCCTTTGGATTAAGCATTACCATAACTGAATCCTGTATTCGTGAAATATCATAATTCGAATCGATTGCTTCTGCCCCAAGTATAGCTTCAAATAAATCTTCCATAACCGAATGTGATTCCTGGACATTATTCTTTTGATCACCATTTCCCATAATCAAATACTCAGCCAGCCCTAGATTATAAATACAATTTGCAAGTGTGTCTTTCTCAACCAATCTTTTTTTAATTTCAGTAAGTTTGTTTTCCTGGTATTTAGATACAAACTCATTAAAATCTTCATTTGTGTTAAAATTATCCATTTCTGATGCAAGCATACCAAACTCTTCAGAAAGTATTTTCACCACTATAAAATCAAGTACTTTATCGCCAATAAATTCAAGCACCTCATTGTTCTCGCCACCGTACTCCTTTGAATATGATCTGCGCACAAAAGCCTGTTGAAGCAAATCTAGATTTTTGAAATTAAAAGCAATAATTTGTTGGATTTTTGATAGATCATTTCTATTCATTAAGATCCCTCCTTATTCTAAAAGAAGGCACAATAATAGCCTGACGTTTTTCCACATGAAAAGACTGCCCGACCTAATGAGATTAAATTAAATTCTATATTTCTCAGTATTTTACTAACATCCACTTGCATAAATACTAGCAAATAAACAGATACATTGTTTTCAATTTAAACTTACTATGCCTTACAATATTTACAGAAGTATTATACTTCTACTCAAGTAAATACACAAATAGATTAGAATAATTAAAAATTTATAGAGCCCTAGAGTCAGATTCGGTATACGAAAAGCGAGGCAATTTTTACTCTTGCCCCGCTTTTCACTTTCTCATAATACGTTTTTGGGTAAACATCCGAGAAAGGAATTCTTTTTGCTACTCGCAGTAATCCAATTCACAAAGGTCAACAAACTAATAACTGATGTTTCCCCATGCAAAAGGGATTGGGCAAAATGCCCAATCCCTTTATATTTCATCTTTCCCTAAAATTTGACGGTTCATTTTTCTTTATTTCAAAAACATACTTTTCTTTTTAATTTTGAGCATCTCTCTTGTGGAATTATTCCTTCATGTTGCAATCTGCCGGCTACAATTCCCGGGTGAATTCCTATCGTTTTAGCAAATTCAACAATCTCATCATCAGATGTATATCTTGAAGGAGCTAATCTTTTATAATCCTCAGGCGAAATCAAATAGTTCTTTGCAAACTTATCTGCATCTATTTCCAGTTTATTATTAATATCCATCATTTCTTCTAGCGTACTGCTGATAAAGACCTTCTTAATCTTTTGCTGAAGTACATGCCTGATTTCATGAAATAAAGAAAACCAGAACTTATCCGCATACACTCCTCGATTGTTTATCGCAAGAACTACCCTATCGTCTGTTACCCACTTGACAGCACCATTCACTCCTGAATTCTTCAAGTGTGGTAATAAAACAAATGCAATACCGCATTCAGCAAATATTTCATGCATTCTTGGTAAAAATTCCTTCGGTTTCTTTACTGTCATACCTCTAAGCTCAGGCAAATATCCTTTTAGTTTCTCTGCATTATAAGGCTGCGTCTCAATATCTTTTGAGATGTTTATAGCTGTTTGAATCCATGCTCTAGAATTAATTATGTTTTTATCACTGTTAAGAGATAAACTTGATCTAAGATTTACTAGAAAATCCGGCTGCAACATAATTCTTAAATCTGCAACCTTAAAAAACTTACATAAATTTGCAACTTTATCGTTGATACTTCTTGTTTTTGGCAAACCAACTACATCAACAAAATATTTATAATCGATTTTTTTACAAGTTCTGCTTGTGCATCAATATCCCTAGCCTGCTGTATCTCTATCGGTTTTTGATCATAACAGAAATATGTGATAGCAAATGTAATTATTAGATATTTTGATAATTTGTTATATTTCATGCTTTCTCATTCCCCTCGTCAAATTCTAATTTATTTGTCTATGTCGCTTAATATTATGGTATTTTTTAGGCATTTTTCTACTGCCAGATTTCATACTCAATCACCACAATTCCCCTTAGCTTGTATTACTTTAAACAGCTTATCTTGAAATGTCTCTTTACTCTTCTTATCAAAATATATCTCTGTTACAAAGGTCTTTCCATTTATCTTTTTTGTAAGAATACCATCAGGATTTTGGTGGGGTGATTGTTCTTCTGTCTTTAGTTCTTTAATATCTGTTTTCTCATTTTCCGCCATTTAGTTCCTCCTTTCGACTTGCACAAAAAAAGATTTCCTGTAATTAGGAAACCTCTTTTCATATTGGTTGATATTTGGTTTTAGGTTGTTGCTTGTAGCCTCTTTCTTGCTCTATATTCTCTTGCTTTTATCCGCTCGTACTCTCGGCACTTTTCAAGATTTATCGGTCTGTTCTTTGGCAAGACTGTTTTTTACCAGTGCTTCAAACTCTGATTTGTTTGTATCATATTTTCTAATGTAACAGATACAAAAATAAATCCCAAGTTTATTTCCTTCTCCCGTTTTCACCAAAATTGTTCTTCAATGCGATTTCTGTTGTAATAATCACTCCAGCTAAAGGAATCATCTGTATCATCGTGATAATACCGCCAACAGTTCCCACCGTCTCCGTTCCCTTTCTAAAAACAATAGCTATGGCAATCACGGAGAGAGGTGCTAAAATCAGCCCGCACCCTCCTCTCCACAAAATCTTCTTAAATCTAAATGGTGAACTCAAACTCAATGCTAATATCCAACCTATCTTTTAAGGTATTATAGATTAAACATTTTGATATGATATTTCTAAAGTAAGTCTCAGCCTTATCAGCTTCCATAAAGGTATATAGGTATATTTTTATCTTGATACTCTCAATATAAGGCAAGTCATCAAAGCCCTTTACAGCCAAGATACTCAGGGGATTTTTCACAGTTATCACAGTCTGACTTTCTAAGTCCATTATTGTTTCACCCTGTTTTTTTGCATATTTATCTATTGTAATAAGCAAATCCGAAACTATAGAGGCAACAAAGTGGTCAAGCGAGGTAAATTCTTCTTCTTTAGAATCAAAGCTGATATTTTCATTTATATTGATACTAATTTTTTCATTATAGGCTTTCACGCCGTTATTTACAGCAATTAATCTATATTTTTTTTCATAAATTTCAGATTCTCTAACACTCATCTCTTAATATCCTTGCTGCTGTAACCATGTTTTTAATCTTGTTTTCTATATTTCCATATGTATTCACCGGTCTATTTGAAAATGTTGCATAACCACAATCAGGATTGAGCCAAAGATTTTCTTTTTTTACATATTTTAAGGCTTCCCTGGCTCTCTCCACTATGCCTTCTACACTCTCTGCCTCATCCATTCTCGGATTTAACACTCCCAGACCAAGAATAATATCACTGTTAATCCTATCATCTGCTAATAACGCCTTGAGTTCTCCGGCTCTTGGAGTCGAAAATTCAAGAGAGAGATTATCGCAACCTGATTTACTAAATAATTCAACCAAAGGAGTATACGGTCCTTCCAGTAAAATTTCTTCTTTTTTGCTCCAATTCCCTCTACATACATGCAGGGCTGACATTGATAATTTTTTATTAATTTTGCTAATGACTGAACTTATTAGATGCGTAGCAAATTCCAACTCTTCTGTTGGATCTTTTCTCTGTGACAGACTGGCACACATAAAACTTCTTGGCTTACCCTCAGTAAACACAATCTCAGTTAGAACAGGCTCATCAAGCTGGATTACATCCACTCCTATTTTTTGAATTTCTAATATTTCTTTTTCAAAAATATCAATTACAGCCTCACCTAAAGCTTCTTTGGACGGATATCCATTTTTAGAAAGTTCGTACAGCCACATACTTCTGGTAACCAGATAAGGCCCCGGCATTGTGATCTTAATAGGCTTATCAGTATATTTTTTTACCATCAGAAGCTCATTTTTTACTATGTCTCCCTTGTAAACAAGCTTATCATTACAGATTGCATTTTTAATTGACTGAGCTGGTACATCCAAGATACTGAGCTGATTTTCAAATTCCCTCTTATCTTCTATATATTCAAGCATATCAGCCTGAGTCATTTCAATGACTCCACCTATTTTTTCTGAAATGAACGAAACATAATTATCCCTTGCTATCTCACCGGAAGTTATGATATCTATACCAAGTTCTTCCTGCATCTTAATTATTTCCCTCGTCTGTTCCTCGACAAGGTTCATATATTCTTCTTTCTCCATCATACCAGCTCTTACCATGCGTCTAGCCTTTAATACCTTTTCACTTCTAGGCATAGAACCAATAAGAGCGGTAGATAAAGGTTTAAACTTATCTACCGCCATATTTTTATCTCTTTTCGTTAAAATTTTCCAAGAAATTCAGATACTTGTTTGCTTCTGTAATCTGCTCAAAGCCTGTTGTTCTTCCCTCAACCCACTTAGTCAGACCTTCCATATCCATTATCTCTTTTTCTTTTTCATTGGAATAGTCCATCTTAAGCATTATATCGGATAACTCTTTCAAATCCTCATCACTTACATCCTGATGAGCAGAGAACAGACAATGATCAAACTTTTCTGTCTTGGCTAAAACTTCAACAACATTTTCATCAACACTTCCGTCCTTTAGCCAAGCTTCAAAGTTTGGTGCAAGTACAAAGCTTGCTTCAGTTTTGCCATCAATCATTGCATACATTGCATCTTTTTCACCACCAACATGGTCACCATGAAGTCCAACTCCAATATCAAATCTTACTTCCTCATAGTCCTTTCCAAATTCTAGACCATTATCTCTTAAGAATTTGATAGGTATGAGTCTTGCCTGTGGAGAATCTATGGCACCGAAGCCAATCTTCTTGCCCTTAAGATCAGATACATTCTTAAAGCCCCTGTCTTTTCTAACAACCATATAAGTACAAAGGTCTCTGTCTGTATTTCTCATAGGCCCAAACTTATCTTTTCCAGCCAGTCTAAGATGTGAATCAAGCCTTGCTAATGGAGAATTCCAAGCTATATCAATTTCTTTATTTTCTAATGCAGTTACCTGCAAATCATAATCTTTAAAATATACGGCTTCTATCTCCGCACCATTTTCCTTGTAATAATCCTCTATCATCTGCCATATAACAGACACCTTAGGATCATATAAAACTGCACCTACTTTTAATTTTTTCATATATTCCCTCTTGTCAGATTATTTACTATTATACTAATGGCTGTCCTGTAATAGCCTTTCCTAACCATACAATGAGTACATCTACAGATGGAGCCATAATCTGACCTGCGTAAGAGTCTCTTAAAAGTCTCTCAATCTGCGTTGCCTTGTTGTAAGTCTTTCCTCCTCCTATTCTCATAGCAAGTCTTGATGCTTCAATTGCATTTTCAGATGCATTGATTCTTGCCGCAATGATTTTTGCAACTGCATCAGCTTCACCAGCGTTAAGCTTCTTGCAGCTTCTCTTGTTAAGAATTCAGAAGTCTGAGCCATAGTATATATTCTAGCTAAGTGAATCTGTACTGTTTCAATATTGGAAAGTGATCTTCCATCAGGATATTTTCTGCTCATAGAATAATTGGTTGCAAGTTCAAGCTGAGCCTGTACTAAACCGGTATATACGCTTGCAAGACCAACTATAAACATAGGTGCTACCTGAGCAAATACCTGATCCATACCACTTCCGTCCTCACCAATTCTCATAGACATAGGAAGTTTTATATTGTCCATCTTCATTGGGCAGGATACATTACCTCTCATACCGATACCCTTCCACTGATTCATTGCAAATGAAAGTCCGACACTGTCCTTTGGTACTATCCAGTTATTGATTGCGTTTTCTTTCTCAGCAGGAGCAAGTACAAGATAATAAGCAGCCTGTTCAGCGGAAGTTACCATGGATTTAACTCCATTTAATACAACTCCTTCTGCACTATACTCAGCCTTTACTTCAGGCAGATAGAAATGTGTTCCTGTGCCGAACTCAGAATAAGCAAGTGCTAAAAATACTTCATTTTCTACAACATCCTTGCAAATAGCTTTCTTGGTTTCTTCTGTTGCATTTGCAAGTACACAGTTAAGTGCAACATTGTGCATCATATAGCAAAGGCCTGCTGTTGGGCAATATTTTGCAAATGCAAGCACTGCCTCCTGATGCTCTACTATTCCTTTTCCTAAGCCCCCAAGCTCTGTAGGAATTATCAATTTGAAGTATCCTGCTTTCCCCATCTCCTTAAAGGTTTCCACAGGAAAAGCCGCATTTTCATCGGTTTCCTTTGCATAAGGTGCTACATGCTTTTTCGCAAACTCCAGTGCCTCATTATAAAAATCTGACATAGCAAACTACCTCCTTATAATAGTTAAAATATTCAAATGTATATGTATTGTTTACATATTATATGTGGACTTTGTACAAATACACAGTTATTTTTACATACTGCCAAGGTTCTGTCAATTAAAAATGCACTATAAATGACTAGATTTATAGTGCATTTCTATGAAATAGCAATAATTTTTTAATCCTTTCACTCTATTCCAATATTTTCAAATACATGTCAAGTCTGGAGTTTACATAACCTGCAAACAGTTTCTCCATTGCAGAAAGATTATTTTTTTCATGATACTCGTCAAAAGCCTTGTAATATTCCATACTATCCATTAATTTTATATCTATTGGAGGATACCCTGCCTCAGATTAACCAAAAGCCTTCCTTGTCTATCCAGTTATTCTTAAAGGACATTCCAGTTCGTTTCAAAAGCATGGAGTATAGGATAATGGCTTCAGCAGACAGTCCCTTAAATTCTTCTCCGTCTACCAATATTTCAGGCACTTTCAGAAAGTTAAATCGCTCTGCTTCACGATTATAGAAATAGTCAAAGTCCATGCAGGATCACCTCCCTTCTTAAAAATTTGCAAAGAAAAAGACGATAGTTTTTTCTCTATCGCCTTTGGTAACCATTTTTATGAAATTTTTTAGATTGATTTTATTGCTTCATTGATACCTTGTAAAAAAGCTGTAACTGCTGCTCCAACCATCGGTATTCCGTATGGACTTAACAGGAATCCTAATATCAATGCTTCTATGCCAGTTGAAAAATCTTTTTGAAACAATGATACAGCCCCGACAACGACACACATAAGCATCAATAAATATAATATCATTGTTCATATACCAAGTAAGAATGTCAGAAAGGCAGTGAAGATACTTAACAGTAAGCTAATTGGAAACAAGATTTTTTTATTATCCATCTCATCATATAGTAATCCTCACTTTCTAAAGCATTCTTTGTATCTCCACAAACCATATCAATACAACCATTCACATCAATATAATTTCTCAGGACTTTTTTCGTCCTCCATCGCCATCTTCTACAAATACAAAATGCTTGTAAAGCTGCTTAAAATACAGGATTTTTACGATTTCACTCTTTGTATCAACGCTATGCACTCAACGTGCATCGTCGCCACAAACATATCCACTGGTGTCGCCTCCACGAACTCATAACCGAGTTCACCTAGTAGCTTGATATCGCGAGCCAGTGTTCCTGGGTTGCAGGACACGTACACTATTTTGTCCACCTCACAACTTGCGACTGCTCGGAGAAGCGCCTCATCGCAGCCTGCGCGCGGAGGGTCGAGGATAGCGATCTTTGGGGCATTTTCATCGATATAATCTACGAAAAGCTTATCCTCTTTGTCGAGGAGTCTCGGCATCACATGTTCGGCGCGGCCGGTGTAGTAGCGTGCATTTACAATGCCGTTGATTACTGCGTTGCGATTGGCATCGATAACGGCATTTTTTACTGACTCGATTCCGATAATCATGCCAGCCTGAGTCGCCATGCTGAGGCCGATGGTTCCGATGCCGCAGTAGAGGTCAAAGATGGTTTCGCCGCCCTTGAGACAGGCGTATTCCCTGACCTTGGCGTAGAGCTTGCTCATCTGCTTCGTGTTGACCTGGTAAAAAGCAGGTGCGGAAATTTCGAACTTCATGCCGTCGTCCGTTATGTCGGTAACCGTATTGGAGCCTGCCACAACCTCGTAAGCGGTAGCGGGTTCGCGGATGTCTTTTGCCTTATTCACCTCGACAACCACGCTCTGTAGGAAGTATGGTTCGGCTTCGGTCGAGACCGCATCGATTGCGTCGCTGATGGTGTAGATGACTTTCTCGGCATTTGGCAGATGCTTGGCTGTGCCTGTAAATATGAGCATCATCTCACCCGTGCCCTCGCAGACCTTGATGGTGAATCCCCTTAGAAATCCTTTGCCGTGTCTCACATCGTATACGGAAATCAGCTTGTCCTGTAGGAGATTGCGGATTGCATTGGCTGCCGCCATAGTTGCACGTTTCTGAAGGAGGCAGTCGGTGCAGTCGACTATTTTGTTGCTACCGCGCTTGTTGAAGCCGACGAGCGGGCCAGCGCTCGTCATCGCAACTGCGAACTCAGCCTTGTTACGGTATCTAAGCATTGAGTCAAAAGCCTCGCTGGCAGTACCGCCAGCACTCTCAATCTGCTCAGGTTGCCCAGTCTCCTCAAACTCCTCGCTCTTCCCAGGTCGCCCGATCTGCCCAGCCTGCCCTCCGTCGGCTCCGATCGTATCTACGGCGCCCACAACTTCCCTGACAGTTGGATCCTCAAGGGCGCCTATACGCTCGAGCTTAGTGATTATATTTTTGCGTTTGATGCGGAGCTGTTCATCGTAACTAAGCTCGAGCATCGAGCAGCCGCCACAGTCCTTATAGTATGGGCATGGCGGCTGCACTCTGACTGCGGAAGCCTCAAGAAGCGTGATTGTCTCAGCAAATGCGTAGCGCTTCTTGAGCCTCGTGATGCGGGCGCTCACCTTATCCCCAGGAACGGCGCCCGCCACAAAAATAGCAAGGCCAGACAACCTGCCCAGTCCCTTGCCATCATCAGTCATATCTGTAATTTCGAGCTCTACAATCTGCCCTTCATTAACTACAAGAGCAGCAGTCTTATCAATATTATCGCTCATTTTCACCTCGGAATGTTCTCTCTAAATTTATCTTTACCTAGTATTGCTTTTTAACAATTTGCTTGCTAGAATTCTTCGCTTTTTAAGTACAAATTACTTGCTTTTCGATTCCGTAGTCGCTAAAATTCATTCTCAATTTTTCTATACTCAGACCTGCTTTTAGTTATCGTTTCTGCTAAAATCTCATCCGCATTTTTCACTTTATACTTGATTTCTAATTCCGCAGCCGCTAAAATCTTCACCCATAATTCTTAACAATCAGTCTTGATTTCAGAACTTGCGCCTGCTAAAATCTCAACTTCATTATCCGCAGGCCTTGATCTCTCAAATCCCAACTGCTAAAATCCCATCCTCTTTTTTCTTGCTTCTCAATCTCACCCCTGCTAAAATCTCCACCAAATTTTTAGCCATGAAACTCCCTAAGTTTCACACCAAATAGCCTAAAATCTGCACTCTCATCTATCACAGCTAGCAAAACCGAATTCCTGCTCTCCAATCACTAAAAATCCCCAAATTTTTAGCCACCAGCTCCCAGCAATTTGGCACTCATCAGCCTTCAACCGGCACTTTAGATCCAGATTAGCACTTTCAATATTATGATCTACCTCTCCAGCCCCTCCGCTATCTCCTTCAGCTTAGCGAAGCGTTTGCTCACGCCCGGTTTCTTGATTGGCGGGCTCAGGGCCTCGCCTATCTCCGATAGGCTGGCACCTGGGAGCTCAAGCCTGAGCTCCGCAGTGTCGCGAAGTACAGGTTCGAGATTTTCGAGACCGAGCCTCTCCTTGATGATCTCTATATGGTGAATCTGTTGCTCGGCGGCGGTCAGGGTTCGGTCTACATTTGCGTTGTCGCAGTTCGAGATCCTGTTTACTTCGCGCCTGAGCCCTCTACCGATTCTTATATTTTCGAATTCTAGCATCGCCTCATTAGCACCCATGATTCCAAGCATATCGCTGATGTATTCAGCGCGCTTCATGTATACTATATGCTCTTCTCCGCGCTCGATTAGGCCAGCTGACAGGTCGACGAAGCTGCCAATCATCTTCCTTAGGTCATGTGCGACATGCTCGCTATTGAGCACGAATTCCAGATGATAGCTCTTCTTAGGGTCGGACATGGTGCCGACTCCTAGGAATAGCCCTCTCAGATATGACTTCTTGCAGCATTTGCTCCTGACAATTGGCTGGTAGATGCCGTCACTAAGGAACTCATCACCTTCTCGGATGAGCATCATGCCGGTCTCGCGTAGTATCTGTGAGCTCTTTTCCTCTGGCCTGATGACCAGAGAGTATCTGTATCTATAGTTGCCGCGTGATTTCCCCGGCATCTGTGAATTTCCGACTTCGATACCAGTGTTGCTGCCGAAGTATTCCTTGATTAAGGTCTTATAGTGCCTTGCAATCGCTGGATTCTCTGTCGATGCTACTATTGTAAATTTTCCGCCACCAGCAAGTCTGAGGCTGCCTGCAACTCTCAGAAATCCCGTGATTTCCGCAAGCATGCAGCACTTCTTCCTCGGCATGACGCGCGCTAGTTCGCCCTTAGTCTGTGATGAGAAAGACATCTATCTGTATGACTCCCTTCAAGTTATAATTTGTACCGCTTGATCACTGCATAAGGGCTATCGCTTATCTATAGTCTATCTATTTCTTGCTGATTCCCTTTGCGATGAAATCAAGGTCTCTATGTGTCACCGTCACTCTATATCCATCCTCGTGGAAGAGCTCTGCCATCTTGTTTGCGATTGCCACTGATCTGTGGTGACCGCCAGTGCATCCAAATGCGACATTTAGATGATACTTTCCCTCGTGGATGTAACCAGGTATTAGCTCCTTGATTAGTGCGTGGTACTTGTCCACGAACTCATTTGCGAGGTCCGACTTGAACACGTAGTTTACGATTTTCTTATTGTTACCGGTGAGCTTCTTGAGGCTCTTTACGTAGTACGGATTCGGTATGAACCGTACATCCACCATGATGTCTGATTCGCTTGGAATTCCATGTTTAAAGCCAAATGAAGTCACGTTGATGTTGAACTGATTTCCTTCCTTGCCTAGGAATATTCTCCTCATCGCCAGATTAAAATCAGCAACCTTCATGGTGCTGGTGTCGATGATGTAATCAGCCTTCTTGCGTACGCTCTCAAGCCTTGCTCGCTCCTCTTCGATTACAGCCTGTGTAACCTTTCCGCTTGCGAGTGGATGGTGCCTTCTCGTCTCGTTAAATCTCCTGACTAGCGTTGGCGTCGAAGCATCTACGAAGAATACCTCGCTCTCTATCTGCTCGCTGCTCTTCAGCTGATCTATAACCTCTACAAGATCGGAGAAAAACTCACCGCCACGGACATCGGCAACGAACGCAATCTTGTCCATGCCATTTGTCATCGAAAGTTCTACAAAATTCATCACCAGCTTAGGTGGCATATTGTCGATGCAGTAATACCCCTGATCCTCCAGCCAATCTGCGGCCTTCGTCTTGCCTGCACCCGACATCCCTGTGACTATGACAATCTTCATCTCTTACCTCTTCTCAATATTGACAATTTCTCTCTAGATCGAGCCCTGCCTCGAGTGCCCTCTCAACCCCAGCGACATAAGTACCGACCTTATCCGGCACATGCGCATCGCTGCTTATGGCAAATTTCACATCGTAATTCGCCGCTATCTCGATTTCCTCCTTGGTGAGGTGCGTGTGACGAGTGCTGATTTCCATAAGCGTGCTCGTCTCTTCACACGCCTTGCAGAGTTCCTTCATGTCGAACGGTCCCTTGTCACCAGGGTGAGTTAGAAGAAATATATCATTCTCATAGAGCGCCCTAAGTGCCATGTCTGTGTTCTTATTTCTGAGCTGCTCCCTGCTTCCAGACGGAAGTCCTGCGTGCCAGCACACGTAATTTGCGGTCATATATCCGTTCGGTAGACCGTAGTGATACCCTGCATTTACGATATCGAAACGCTTAAATTCCTCTTTATCGATGTCAAGCCCATTTGGTGAGTTGATGATGTTAGCCTCAACCCCGAGCAGCACCTTGACATTCGGAAACTCACGCATAGCCGCCTCGATGTCTGCCCTCATAGCTGGAATTTTCTCCATCTTGAGTCCATAGAACTTATGCCCTGGTCCATGATCAGTAATTGCTAGCTCTCTCGCAGTCCCTTTGCGGAAGCTGCAGCGACATTTTCAAGAACAGTCCCCTTGCCGTGCGAATATCCCTTACCGTGCGAATACCTCGTATGTGTATGGTAATCCGCAGTCAATTTATATAGCTTCTTAATGTTATTTCCCATCAGCTTATCGCTTCCTTTTTAGAATACCCTCTTAATTTTTATTCAGCATCGATGATTCTAACTTCAGGTTCGAGCTTGATTCCCGAATTCTTCTCTACTTCCTGAGCCACAATCCCGATTAGCTCTCTCACGTCCTTGGATGTCGCACCACCGATATTGATTACGAATCCCGAATGCTTCTCCGATACCTGCGCACCGCCGACAGTTCTGCCCTTGAGACCAGCCTCTTCAATGAGCGCTGCCGCATAGCCGCCTTCAGGTCTCTGAATGTGCTGCCTGCACTTGGGAAATTTACTGGCTGCTTCGTTCTTCGTCTCTCAGCGAGGTCGTTCATCCTCTCTCTGATTTCGTTTATATCATCTTTGTGTAATCTGACCCTTGCAAAAAGTGCAATATCATCATTATGTTGCAGTACACTATTTCTGTATGAGAACTCCATTTCTTCACCAGATAGTTCATATACCGAGCTTCCGTCAGATTTCATTAGAGTTACGCTTACGACTACGTCCTTCATCTCTCCGCCGTATGCACCTGCGTTCATGAAGAGTGCTCCGCCAAATGTTCCCGGAATTCCCGATGCGAACTCGAGGCCTGACAGTCCGTTATCTCTCGCAAAATTAGCGGTGCTCGACAGCATACGTGCTGCACCGACTCTGATTTCCTCGTCGCAAGATGGCACAACTTCGATGTGCTCAAAATCTCCACCGAGCTTTACTATCACGCCGCGATATCCTTCATCGGCGAATAGTAGATCAGAGCCGTTTCCAACTAGCATATATCTAATATCTTCACTGCGAAGCAGCTTGAGCAGCTCGCTCAGCTCATTTTCTGTACAGGCGGTGACAACTACATCCGCAGCTCCACCGATTCGAAAAGACGTGTGCATCTTCATAGGCTCTTCTACTCTGACCTGGCCTTCAGGCACAATCGAGCTTATCTTATTTAGTAGGTTTGTGTTCAATATGTTCATCTCCAAATAGTTCTCCCTCTTCAATACCGAACTTTGCGTAATCCGTGTACGACCTGATATCGACTGCCTTGCTACGTTTTCTTAGCTTGCTGTTGGTCAGCTTACCTGCGTATCTGTAGAATACTGCAAATACAGGAACTCCGAGTGCCATCCCGAGGAATCCAAATAGTCCGCCGCCGATAAGAACCGCGATAAGCACCCAGAAGCTACTTATTCCGATTGCACTGCCGACAATCTTAGGTCCTATTACATTTCCATCAAGCTGCTGAATCACCAGTATCATTATGATGAAATAGCCCGCCTTCACAGGATTTTCGAGCATTAGTAGGCAAATCGACGGAATCGCCCCTAGGAAAGGTCCGAAGAACGGAATCACGTTAGTTACGCCGACAATTACCGCAATCAGTAGTGCAAGCGGCATGTTGAATACAAGCATACATATGTAGGTGAGAATTCCGATTATGATCGCATCGAGAATTCTGCCTACGATGAATCCGATAAATGTCTCGTTTATGATTTACAAATTCGTATAGACTTCTCGACTTCTGCTCGGAGCATGTCGCCGCAACGATCTTACGAGAATTTGCAAATATAGTATCTTTGTAGTTTAGCAAATAGATTGATATGAGTATTCCAATGAAGAGGTTTGCACTTCCACGCACAACATTTATAATCTGTGCCGAAACCATGTTAGCTAGATTCTGGAAGTTATCCTTCAGGATATTATCTCTTATCCAGTCGATAATTTCGCTGGTACCTGCGTTCGCAGCCTCGTTAATCCACTTAACAATCTGCGGGAAATTCTGCAGATGGTGTTCTGACCATGACGAGAAGTATGCAAGCCTCTGCGGCATGGTATTCATGAGGTTTACAATGCTCATGACAATCTGTGGAACTACGAAATATCCGATAAGTGCAAAGAAGGCTACGATGATCAAGATTGATATCGCACTCGCACCAATCTTGGCGATGGCGAGATTTCGCTTCATGCGCACAGTCACGTCTTCCTTCGGCATATTTCTTCCGCCAGCAAACTTCATGCAAACAGGTCCTTTACAATCCTCTTCAGAGCGATTGTAAGCATCTCTTAGCTTCGTATATATTGCCTTCACAAGCTTGTTATATATCGGGCACAGCAGGAATGCTATAAACACGCCGATATACACCGGCATCAGCGTCTTGTTGATAGTCGCCAGGCCTTCGGTGAACTTCGTCTTATTAAGCACATTTGACAGCATAATAAGTATTGAGCCGCTTATTATGAACGCAAGCGAAGCTTTGACATATGGACTTTTTACAAATTTTCTTAGCAAAATATTACCTCTCTATCTGCACATACTCATACATAATTATATTACTATAAAACGCACCCCTTTTGTGACTATCTGTGTGAAAATACACAGAAAATCACCTCGCATTTTACATTGCCAATATTCAAGATTTCTATTTGAAGAACTAATCATGCCCTGTTATGATGATAATGTATATTTTATTTTGAATTATTAGTCTGGAGGTGTCAGAAGATGAGACTAGACGCATCAGGTAAGGCATGCCCGATTCCTGTAATTATGGCAAAGAAAGAATTAGACAATGGTACTCAGGGCCTTGAAATTATCGTGGATGGACAGACACAGATCGATAACCTAGAGAGACTAGCTAACGCATACGGTAGACCTATCAGCTCAGTTCCAGAAGGCGACAAGTTCCTCGTAAGCTTTGCTGATGGAGACGGAAAAGTTCCAGAGAGCGCAAGCAGCTTTGCAGATGAAAGCTATGCAGTATTTTTCAACAAGGCTTCCGTTGGTTCTGGAGACGCTGAGCTCGGTCTTAACCTTGCAAAGATGGCTATCTTCACTCTCTCCGAGGGAGATAACATTCCTTCCTACGTTCTATTCATGAACGATGGCGTTAAGCTTACAACAGGAATAGAGGAGCAGATTGTCGACAATCTAAACACCCTAATCGAGAAGGGAACTAAGGTCCTTGTGTGCGGAACTTGCCTCAACTTCTTTGGAGTTAAGGAAGACTGCAAGGTTGGAACTGTAAGCAACATGTTCGATATCCTCGGAGCGATGCAGGAAGTATCCAAGGTTATCACTCTGTGATGGGGAGCAATTATTATATGACTGAAGAGTATTATCTATATACATTCGAGTCGACTCATGGCGCTATAGCTACTGAAAAGCTGCTAAAGCCTCTCGGCTGCACCATCATGCCTGTTCCTCGTCATATCTCGACGAGCTGCGGTATTTCGGTGAGAGTTACTGTCGATAAGTTTGACAGTTCAAAGGAGACTTTTCTAGGCAGCACCGATTTGTCACCAGATGAGTACCACGTGTACCACATCACCAATGATAAATCGGACAAGGAGCACGGCTTCAAATTTGAGCAGGTTCAGCTATAAGCTGCGTCATTGATTGAACTGGGATAGAGAGAATTAGGAGATTAAGCGAGACATAACGCTAACAACATCAAAGAGCGGGGCAGCTGCCCCGCTCTTAGTTTGTGCTTTGCCTAATTAACATTCTTGGTGCCAAGACACTCCCTATCGCTTAAGTGCCTTTGCTTCACTATGTACTACGCAACACTGACACCAATGGTTATGATTGACTCTTTTCCAGAGCTATGTGAAGTAACTTTGATTTTAACCAAAGTATATCCGTTTTCCGTCATGTCTGGGTGATCGAGCACTTCCAGTGTTACGCTTCCGTCATTTGGGAAATTTGAAATTAGCGACTGATATTCTTCAAGCGTTGGTTCTGCATCTCCAACTTTCTTGTTGATGATCTTAGTCGATAGCTCCGGTTTGAATTCATCCTCGACTTCATCAGGATTGTCTCCATCGTGGTTGTCATCACCTGTGCCAGGCTTTTCGTCTACTACATCATCTACGAAAGTGATATAAACTGCGAAATTAGCATTCTTGTTGGATTCATAATCCTTATTAACAGAATTAAAACTAAATTTATAACCATACTCATCTATAGGGAATCTGCATTCATATTCATAATGCTTGCCGCTCATAGATGTAGTTCTAACCTTAGCCTTCTTGCCGAAATATCCCTTCTTGAGCTTAACAGTCTGTCTTGGTGATATGTTTTTGCTATTATCCTCAGCCTTAGCAGGGTCAGTCACTTCTTCCCAAGTCTTGCCATTATCGAAGCTGTATTCCATCTTAGTGATGTAATCTGTACTGTACGACTCGAAGAAAATCGCAAATTCAGTACGTCTCTTAGAGCCCTTATGCGTAATCCTAGCAATCAGCGCCTGACTCTTAGTTTCGTCCGATAGATTCATTTTGTCATACAGCTTCTCGCCAGTATCTCTGTTGGTAACTTCGATTCCGTACTTATCGAACTCTGAGTATGGAACCTCAATCTTCGTTCCATCTTCCTTTGTAAGTTCAACCTTAATACCTGATAGATCAAGAGGCTTCGCAATATCTGACTTCAGTACTCTCTGTCCTGTATAGCCGTTTATTGCTGTAGGTTCGAGTACATTGATTTCAGTGATATCGTTTCCAGTTTTCTTGTCGTTCTCTGAAAGCTCTAAAGCGTTGTCAACAGATAATCCGACTCCGCCCGTAGTGAGCGTAGCTCCAGAAACTGCATCCATCATCTTCTTACACTTATGGTTCTCCGCCAGGTATTCTCTGATTACTGGTGAAACCATCTCTGCTCTTCTCGCATCAGTAATTTTGCTCGCATACTCCTTGCCTAGAAGCCTTTCTGCCTCTTTAGCATGATCCTTTGCATGCGCAATCTGGTCGATGTACTTTCTGTACACCTTGAGAATAGCGACATTTCTCTTGCCTTCTTCACCACACAGGTATGGTATTGCTCTCGCAGAGATTGCCATGTAGTCTAGTCCAGAGTATCCCTGCCCTTCGACGAATACTACATTTTCGATGGTATTGTTCTTGATAGTAACGATAGTCTTAACGCCGCCTCTAGCCTCATCAAATCCATCGCCGAGTCCAACATACTTTCCGTCTTTGAGATTAGATTTCCTTTATGAAATCGCTTATCTCTTTCTCAATCTGCGCCTTTCTATCTACCACTGGAGGCACTTGTCCACCAGGGTTTGTTCCAGGGTTTACACCAGGATTTGTTCCCGGATTTACACCAGGGTTTGTTCCAGGGTTCACTCCAGGATTTGTTCCCGGATTTACACCAGGCTTCTCGCCAGGCTTAACATCTGGTTTAGCACCTGGCTGTGATGGGCTTACAGACGGCTTCGATGGATTTACCGAAGGAGTGCTTCCCCCTGGCTTAGCCCCGTTCGAAATTGTTTCCGGATTCTGCCTAATATTCTGAGAAATAACGCTTCTAGCTCTTACGCCACCTCTAGAATTCCTTACAAACGCGCTACTGCCACGATCCCTGCTACTATTAGCCTCATAGTCCCCCGCAGTACCCTTATCTTCACTCGCCTGTGGCTCATTCTGCTCATTAGCCATATCCGTATGCTCTTTCTTATGGGAAACTGCAGACTTCTCTGGTTTCTCATCTCCCCCTGAGAGCATACCGAAGGCTATTCCCCCTGCCACTGCTAGGGCGAGTACACCGATTAATATCGGCTTTAAGATTGCGTTCTTGCTCATTTATTCCTCCTAAAACGATAATGAGTAGTATTAAATTGTGGTTAACCATGACTAACTACAGTATATCACATCTAACTACAGAAAATTTATCAAACTTTTAGATCAATTGTATTTTATTTGTTTATTAATATAAACTAGACCAACGAAGATCATGCTCTCAAGCTTAAGGATACGGCAATCCATATGTACCAGCCACAATCAAAAGAAATAGAGGATGCGACGAGCGCACCCTCTACTAACGAAAGAAAGCATATAAATGTTCTGCTTAATATTTGGATTTATTTATCTTCTTCTGATTTATTCTTCTCTTCTCTCTTGTGCTCTATATGTAGAACCATGCCTGTAAGAGCGAAGAGAGCGATAACGTTAGGGATTACCATCAAAAAGTTAAACATGTCTGAGATCTCCCATACGAGCTCGTTCGAAGCGCATGTACCAATGAATATGAATACTAGCGCAAGTGCGGTGTATACCTTTACAGACTTCTCACCGAACATATAAATCATATTGATTTTTCCAAACATGTTCCATCCCAGAATGGTTGAGAATGCAAAGAAGAATAAGCAAACTGCTACAAATACTGGACCAACCTTATCACCAAATGCCGATGCAAATGCAGTCTGTGCTAGATTTGTCTTATCGATTCCTTTAGGAATAACGCCACTACTTATAGGACCATCTGGCGTGTACATAGTCGATATAACTACGAGCGCATTGAGTGTCAAGATTACGAATGTATCGATGAACACTCCAATCATAGCTACAGTACCCTGCTCATGAGGTGTCTTAACGTTAGCCTGTGCGTGAGCGTGTGGAGTCGAACCCATACCAGCTTCGTTTGAGAATAGACCTCTCTTAGCACCCTGCGAAATAGCAGTCTTGAGAGCCATACCGAAGCCTCCGCCGATGATAGCCTGTGGCTGGAACGCATACTTGAATATCATAGCAAATGTAGCAGGGATATACTGAATACGCATCGCTAGAAGAATCACTCCGCCAAGGATAAAGATTGCCGCCATGATTGGAACTAGCTTCTCAGTTACAGAAGCAAGTCTCTGAGTTCCACCGATGAAGATGCATCCGCAAAGTACAACGAGAACGATACCTACTGTCCATCCTGGTACTCCAAATGCTTTGCTGAATGTAGCACCGATTGAGTTAGACTGAACCATGCAGCCAAAGAAACCGAGTGCCAATGTAATAGCTACTGCAAAGAAGCCTGCGAGGAACTTTCCAAAGTCGCCCTTAAATGCAGTTCTGATATAGTAAACAGGACCTCCAAGCACTTCTCCGGATTCGGACTTCTGTCTAGTTTCGATAGCTAGAGTAGCTTCTGCGTAGATTGTAGCCATTCCAAAGAAAGCGATGATCCACATCCAGAATATAGCTCCAGGGCCACCAGTGAGGATAGCGCCTGACGCACCTACGATATTACCAGTTCCCACCTGAGCAGCAATAGCCGTTGCAAGCGCCTGGAATGAGCTCATGCCGCTGTCTTGCTTGTTTCCTTTGAACAGTATTCCTCCAAAGGTTCTCTTAAAGCCTTCTTTGAAATATCTAACCTGTACGAACCTAGTTCTAAGGGTATACCATAGTCCAACGCCTACTAGCATGAATACCAACACATAATCTGCTAGAAAAGCATTAATTGTTTTTACAATCGGAAGCATCTGTTCTCTCCTTTAACTAAATAATTTCTAATCACTAGTCACCATGATATCTAGCACATGTACTGATATAAGTACATCATGAAATTATATTAGCAAAGAGACTTATTTGTGTCAACACATAAATAATTTTTTATTTTATTATTAATTTTAACAATTTAAGTCTCTGATTTTGTACTGCACTACAACTAAAGTTCGTTATTGAAGGTCGCTATACTGACTCGCATACAAAAAGACGCGACCAGCATATCTCCAGTCGCGCCCATCTCTATATTCGCTTGTACGAATCTTATTTTACGCCTGTGCAGCAGCCTTTGTCTTTGCTTCAGCTGCCTTTGCAGCCTTCTCAGCCTCAGCCTTCTTCTTGGCATTGATTGCCATCTTAGCGTGTCTCTCATTGTAGCTGTTGATTGATCCTGTAGACAAACGCCCATACACATTCCACAGTTCTTACACTTCTCGTAATCTACTGCCGCAACGTTGTTGTTAACGTGGATAGCATCGAACTTACATGCTTTCTCACACTTTCCACATCCGATACAACCGTTCGAACACTGCTTACGAGTAACCCCACCCTTTTCAGTGTTCTTACATAGAACGTGAACTTCTTTCTTATAAGGAACCATCTTGATGATAGTCTGTGGGCAGCTTACAACGCACTTTCCACACGCAACGCATGTGTCTCTGTTAACCTTAGCAACGCCATCGATAATACCGATAGAGTCGAATTCGCAGACACCAACACAGTCTCCAAGACCAATACATCCCTGTGCGCAATCTGAGTTGCCGTTAAAGAATGTCTTAGCTCCTGCGCAAGACTGCATACCCTGCCACTCGAGAATCTTCTTGGAAGCATCGCATGTTCCGTTGCACATTACCTGTGCAATCTGCTTATCAGCGCCACCTGCTGCACGACCGAGTATGTTAGCGATCTGCTCAGCACAAGAAGCTCCACCTACTGTACAAGCGCTACAGCTTGTTGACTCATCGTTAACTACTGCGTTTGCATAGTCATCACATCCGGCAAATCCACATCCACCGCAGTTAGCACCAGGTAGAATCTCTCTTACCTCGGATACTCTCTCATCTACTGGGACGTAGAAAGCGTGTGAAGCGATTACTAGCAAGAGAGAAGCTATGAATCCTGCACAAACTACAAGTATTACTGCTGTTATAATTGCATTCATCTATACCCCTCCTTACTGGAATAGTCCTGAGAATCCCATGAACGATAGAGAGAGGATTGTTGCACTTACGAGTACCATTGGAACTCCCTTAAATGCAGCAGGTACGCCCTCTTCATTCCATAGCTTCTCTTCACGAACACCTGCAAACAGTACCATCGCAAGTCCGAAACCTACTCCAGCTCCAGCTGTGTAAACGATAGCCTGAATGTATGTGTAGTTGTAATTGATAGCGTTAATCGTCGCACCTAGAATAGCGCAGTTTGTTGTGATTAGAGGTAGATAGATACCGAGCGACTTCTGAAGCGCTGGCATAAACTTCTTCATGAACATCTCAACGAACTGTACTAGAGCCGCGATTACAAGAATGAATACTACAGTCTGTAGATATGCGATATCTAGCTTATTAAGTAGCTGCTGGATTGGCCATGTTGTAATCTCCGCAAGTACCATTACGAATATTACCGCACCACTCATACCAACCGCCGATTCCATCTTGTTTGAAACTCCGAGGAATGAGCAGATTCCGAGGAACTGCGATAGCAGGAAGTTATTTACAAGAACGATCGACATAAATATGATAACTAAATTTAACATTATGCCTCAGCTCCTTTCTCCTCTGCTGCAACTTCCTTAGCCTCTGCTAGGTTGCATGAATTGTACATCGGGCATGTGCCACAGCTGAACGATTTCTTCTTAAGAGCCTTGCCCTTAGTGATTACGTTAAGAACTGCGATGAGAACTCCGAATACGAAGAATCCACCAGGTGCGAGGTTGAAGAATCCGATTGGTGTGAACCATGAACCGAATACTGTCATTCCGAACCATGTTCCTGCTCCGAGCAGCTCTCTGATTGTACCCATAACTGTAAGTGTTAGTGTAAATCCGAGACCCATTCCGATTCCGTCTAGTGCAGAATCAAAGATGGTGTTCTTGTTAGCAAACGCCTCAGCTCTTCCGAGGATAATACAGTTTACTACGATTAGAGGGATAAATAGACCGAGCGACTTGTAAAGTGCTGGCACATACGCCTCTAGCAAGAACTGAACTACTGTTACGAATCCAGCGATTACTACGATATAGCAAGGGATTCTTACTTTGTCAGGAATAACCTTACGTAGCAATGAGATTACTACGTTAGCTGCGATCAGTACCGCTGTGGTCGAAAGGCCCATACCGAGACCGTTCGAAGCGGATGAAGATGTAGCTAGTGTAGGGCAAGTACCAATTAGAAGAACCAGTACCGGGTTTTCCTTGATAATACCATTAGTTAAAATGGATAGCTTATTCTTATTGCTCATTTATTTGGCCCCCTCCCATAGCCTTGTACTGTTTAAGACCAGCGAAAACAGCTTCGTGTACAGCCTGTGAGGAAATCGAAGCTCCAGTGATGTACTTAACCTTCGAATTTGCATCCTTAATAGTTTCGCTTCCAAGATCCGCTAGTCCCTTGTACTGACCAAGGTGCTTTGGATCCTGAGCTTTAGTACCGATACCAGGTGTGTCCTGAGCGCTCATAATCTTAACGTTCGTGATTTTACCCTTGCTGTCGATACCTACCATAGCAGTTAGAGTACCACCATAGCTGTTGGAGTTTACAGTTACTACTACACCAGAGCCATTTACAGCCTTGGAAGCCTCTGTAACGTAAACCTTATTCTTCTGAACTACTACGAGCTTGCCGTCGTAATTCTTGAATTCGCCGTTAGCCTCTGGAATCAACTCGGACTTAGCCTTATTGGACTCCTTGAGGTTATTCTTATCGATGATTGGCTTCGTAACACCGTACGCCATAGCTAGCGCAAATGTAACTACGAAACAAATCAGTACGAGCACTAGGATCGGTGAAATGAAACTTGAAAATGAACTTTCTTTTTTCTTCATTATTTCGCACCTCCCTTTACATAGCTCTTATATGACCATCTATTGATAAGTGGTGTGCAGATGTTCATGAGTAGGATTGAGAAGGAAACACCTTCTGGATAGTTACCCCATAGGCGGATAGCCATTGTGATAACTCCACATCCGATACCGAACATAATCTGACCCTTAGTTAGCTTAGGTGATGTTACATAGTCTGTAGCCATGAAGAACGCACCAAGCATTACACCACCTGCACATAGGTGGAAATAGCCATGTTGAAATCACCCTTGTAGTATGCAAGTGCAATTACGAATACAGTTCCGAGGAACGCACATGGAATTGCTGGGGAAATTACCTTTCTCCAGATTAGGAAAAGTCCTCCAACGAGAAGCGCAAGAGCACTTACTTCACCGAGGGATCCGCCTGTGAATCCTAGGAACATATCCATGTTGGATGGAAGGTCAGACTTGCTAGCTCCACCAGCAACTAGTGCTAGAGGTGTAGGTCCTGTTACGGCGTCAGTCTTAGCTGCCATTCTTGGAAGTGGCCATGTTGTCATCTGTGTTGCAAACGAGATGAATAGGAAGATTCTGGCAGTGATTGCCGGGTTAACGAAGTTTCTTCCGATTCCACCGTAAAGCTGCTTAACAACAACTACAGCTACGAAACATCCTAGTACTGCCATCCAAACTGGGAAGCTGGATGGAACGTTAAATGCGATTAGTAGACCTGTTACTGCTGCACTGAGGTCGCTGATTGTCTGCGGCTTCTTAGCAAGCAGGTTGTATATCCACTCGAAAGCTACGCTGGCAACCACGCAAGAAACTGCGAGTAGTAGAACTCTAGCTCCGAAATATATACACTGGCAACTAGAGCTGGAAGCATTGCAAGCAGAACAGTTCCCATTAATTTGGTAGTATCTTCATCGGTAACGATATGTGGAGATGTGGATACTATCAGATTGTTATGAAATTTCTTGTTATCCATTCTTCTTCGCTGCCTCCTTTACCAAGCCTTTCGCGAGCTTATTGGTAAAGCTCAAAGGTCTTCTTGCAGGACATACATAAGAGCAGCTTCCGCACTCCATGCACTGCATAACCTTGAACTTATCAAGTGACTCTGCGTCGTGTCTCTCGTAGAAATCTGCGTAGAGCATAGGAACGAGCTTGAATGGACATCCGTGGTGACAACGACCACAGTTGATACATCCAGTCTCAGTCTTAACTGTAGCTGACTCCTTGCCGAAGCATAGAAGCGAACCAGTATTCTTTACAGTTGGAGTCTCATCAGAGTGAGTTGCACGTCCCATCATAGGTCCGCCCATTACAATCTTCTTAGGCTCCTGCTTGTAACCACCGCAGAATGCAACTACATCAGCGATGCGTGTTCCGATTGGAACGAATACGTTCTTAGGCTCAGCAACAGCATCTCCATCAACAGTAATTCTTCTCTGAACGAGAGGCATACCTGTTCTGAAGTACTGTCCGAGAATTCCTATTGTAGAAACGTTACATAGAATTACACCAAGCTGTGCTGGAAGAACACCGGCGTTCATAACCTTGCCAGTGGTCTCATATACGAGTACACGCTCAGCTCCCTTTGGGTATCTCGACTGTAACTTGAACACCTCAATATTAGCGATGCCATTCTGCTGAATCAGTCTGTTTAAGTTATCAATAGCATCAGGCTTGTTCTCCTCTACACCAATGATTCCCTTCTCGAGATTCAGATACTTCATAGTTAGAAGCATACCATCGAGAACGTCCTGTCCATCTTCTACCATCACTCTGTTATCACCTGTGATAAATGGCTCGCACTCAGCACCATTGATAACGAGTGTGGTACATTCGTCTAGATTCTTTGGATCCATCTTGATGCTCGTTGGGAACGAAGCACCTCCTAATCCAACCATACCACTAGCTCTTACTGCCTTGACAAAATCAGCATGACTCTCAATGTGAGGTACCTGTACCTCTTCACTGATTTCCTGCTTCTTATCAGTCTCAATTACGATATGTGTCTCCATTCCGCCCATCGAAGAACGCACTGATGTAATGTCAGTAACTGTTCCAGATACGCTGGAATGCACCGGCGCACTAACGAAAGCTTCTGTGTCACCGATCTTCTGACCTACTTTGACATAGTCGCCTTTTGCAACGAGAGGCTGACAAGGAGCACCAATGCTCTGCGACATGCAGATTTCAACCACATCCGGAATTGGCATCACTTCGGTCTCACGACCTGCAGTATTCTTGTGATGCTTAACCAAAATGCTTGGTAAATGTTTACCTTGGCTCATCCTTAAGAACCCTTCCTTTCTTAGATTCGTACAAATAATATCCATTGCATGAGAAAAATTATACATCAAAATTTCCTATAAGTCACCTGAAACTTCCTTGAAAAGTACACAATCGGGTTCAACTTTAACTCTTCCCTCTTCATCAACCCCAGAACCACATGTTGTGCTACTAATTGGTCTCTGACGTACAAGATAACCTCTTTGCTAAGAACTTCACCAGGGCAAGCAATAGGGCTGCCAGGCGGATAAGGAATGATTGATTCGTATAGAACTCTGCCCTCTGCATTGTAGAGCGGAATCTCATCATATGTATCTGGGATTCTGCGCTGCTCAAGTCTCTCTGTAAGCGCTGAATCCGATGTGGCCTGTGCTGGCACTGGGTTTTCGGCGGCAGTCTCAGGAGTTTGATTCTGCGCTTCTGGGTGTGCCTGTCCTGCTTCGCTGAGTCTGCCGCGATACTGCGCCGAGAGGTCACGCAGGGCGGCTAATATATCTTCGTAGTCACCTCGTTCGTTTCCGATTCCCGTCATCAGCATCACGTAGCTGCCATGCGTGAGTTCCACCCAGATGTTCCGCTTCTCGAGCTCCTCCGCTAGCTCCGGGCCGCTGAGGCCGAGGGCTGTCATTGTGAGACTGACCTTGGTTTCATCAAGGTCGATGCGATCGATGAGCCCGAGGCCTTCGATTCGGGCAGCCTCCTGATAGAAGTATTTGATATCTGCATCCCAGTTTTTGATCAGATTGTAGCCGTCCATCCTAAGTATCTGCTGATTGACGTCGAGGCTGCCCATCAGCAGGTAGCTCGGACTAGTTGTCTGCAGCATGCGGAGGAGCTCGCTTATCCTCGAAACATCTGGCCTCTCGGTGCAGATGTTGAGAATTGCGGAGCCCGTAAATGACAGCAGCGTCTTGTGCGTGCTGTCCACCACAATGTCGGCTCCGCAATTCTCTGCCGCACGGTGCGGGAGCCCATCTTCATTCCGCAAATAATCAAAAAAACTTAAGGTGCGCACCGTGCGCCTGATCCACAATCAGAATTCTGCCGTGCAGGTGAACGATATTTGCAATTCGCTCAATATCTGACAGCACCCCATAGTAATTCGGACTTGTCACCAGCACGGCTTTAATCTCTGGATCATCAATCAGAGCTTCTTCGATCTTATCTGGATCTAGTCCAAGCTGCAATCCTGTTTCATCATCTATCTCTGGCATTATGTACACTGGGGATATGCCGCCAAGTCTAAGTGAACCATATACTGACCTGTGAGAGTTCCTCCCCATCAGGAGCTTTCCTCCCCTCGGAACAGCCCCGAGAATGGATGCCATGAGTCCAGCACTGCTTCCATTTACCAGAAGCTCAGTATGCTTCACACCATATAGACCAGCATAACCGTCCATCATATCCTTGATTCGCTCTCGCGGCTGCTGCAGCGCATCGGCTCCAGGAATCTCCGTTATATCATTTCCAATTACATTCTTGATAAAATCACCGAAACCATATATCCCATACAATGTACTTCGTCCTTTATGACCTGGCATATGGAACGAAATCGGGTGCGTTTCCTTGTGATACATAAGGAAATCAGTCAAGCTGACTCTATCTTTCATATGTCGGTTCCCTCCATTTTCGTGAGTCATCTGATTTTCAGATGACCTCCTTCAGTTAAAAAGCACAAAGAACAAATGCGACCTTACCAGGCCATCTAGTTCCTTGTGCTTATGTCGCATCGATATTTAATAAGTTCACAATCGTTACTCAGCCCGCTTTCCGATTTGCTGATTGAGTGATTTCCTACTTAATCACATCTCTTCCAACGTATGGTCTTAGTGCCTCAGGCACTACTACGCTGCCGTCTTCCTGCTGGAAGTTTTCGAGGATAGCCGCAACAGTTCTACCAACTGCAAGACCCGAGCCATTAAGTGTATGTACGAATTCAGGCTTTGCCTTCTTCTCTCTTCTGAAACGGATGTTAGCTCTTCTAGCCTGATAGTCTTCAAAGTTTGAACAGCTTGAAATCTCAACATAGCGTCCATAGCTTGGCATCCACACCTCGATATCATAAGTCATAGCTGCTGAGAATCCGAGGTCACCTGAGCAGAGTCTAACTACTCTGTAAGGGATTCCTAGCTTCTGAAGCACTTCTTCCGCATCGTGTGTCAGTTTCTCGAGTTCCTCATATGAGTTATCAGGATTAGCGAGCTTAACCATCTCAACCTTGTTGAACTGGTGCTGTCTGATAAGACCTCTAGTGTCGCGTCCTGCAGAACCTGCCTCCTTACGGAAGCATGGTGTATAAGCCGTGTAGTACACAGGCATCTCTTCTGGTTCTATAATCTCATTTGCACGAAGATTAGTAACTGGAACCTCAGCAGTTGGAATCAAGAAGAAATCCTTTGCAGGCACGTGGAACATATCATCCTCAAACTTAGGAAGCTGCCCCGTTCCTGTCATCGCCTCACGGTTAGCCATGAAAGGCGGAAGAATCTCTGTGTATCCCTGCTCCTCTGTATGGAGGTCTAGCATGAAGTTGATTACAGATCTCTCTAGCCTTGCGCCGATACCCTTGTACACTGTAAAGCGAGATCCTGAGATCTTGGATGCACGCTCAAAATCTAGAATTCCGAGGTCTTCTCCAATATCCCAATGAGCCTTTGGTTCAAATGTGAACTCAGTTGGCTCCCCGAACTTGCGAAGCTCGAGATTCTCAGTATCATCGTCTCCAAGTGGAACGTCTGGATGCGGCGTGTTAGGAACAAAGAGCAGAGCCTGGCGTAGTTCTTCCTCCACTTCGCTAACCTGTGTGTCCAGAACCTTAATCTCGGCACTTAGTTCCTTCATATCTGCGAATAGCGCTGAAGTATCCTTGCCTTCCTTCTTTAGCTTTGGCACCTCACGAGAAACTGTATTCTGCTTGTTCTTGAGCTGCTCAACCTCTGCAAGAAGCTCTCTTCTCTTGGTATCAAACTTTAGTACGTTATCGATGCCGAAATCGCCCTTGCCTCGTCTCTCAACATCAGCCTTAACGCTATCAAAGTTTTCTCTCACTCTTTTGACGTCAAGCATTTCTTAACCCCCATATTTTCGTATCTTCCTAAAATCACTTAAAATAAGTTCTTGATATAAGTGCTGTATGCACCTCTAAGCTCCTCAACCTTGTCCTGAATCAGCAGCTCATACCTTGAAGCCGCCTCGTAATCAGATGCATCAATCGCTTCTCTCGCAAGTGTTAGGATTGATTTGCTATCGATTGAGTCCTTGCCGAGCACAATTCGCAGGCTGTTGACTCTTCTCCAGTTCATTATATCATAATCAGTTGCTTCGAGTTCATTATGTCTCTTCTTGCAATTTCTCACAAAGTCCATCGCGTTAGGCAGAATCCTGTCGCGGAATTCCATAACCCACTTCATCGTCATTTGTGCACGGTATGACATAACTACATCCCTTGCAGTCTCGTCGCCACCTGTGATCTTTGCAATCTCATCCTCGTGCCTGTCAAATGCTTTTAAATTCTCCCACACTGTAGACGGAGCTTTTCCGAAGAGCTGTTCTCTCTCTTCCTTCGTAAAGCATTCGAACACGTTGAGTTCGCTTCTGTATTCTCTATCCTTAGCCAGGTAGAAGTCTTCTTCTCCCGCCTTCTTGGATATTGACTCTGCAAGCTCTGACGGTGCCTTGCCGTTAGATAGTACCGCCTCGATTCCGTCGAGCATGAGCATAAATGATGCCCCCACTACTAGGTAGGTGTTGCTGTGCGGATTTGGCGATCTTAGCTCAAACCTGGTAGCCATCGGATTATTCTGGTCTCTGACGAGTCCAATAAGAACAGTTCTGTTTCTAGACGGTGTAACGCAGTCCTTGCCGAGCGAAGTTACGATGCAGACCGGCGCTTCATATCCTGGCTTAAGTCTTCTAAAGGCATCGTGAGTCTGTGCCACAAAAGGATTTAGAAGCTCGTAGTTGTTCAGGATGCCCATTAGTGCACCGAAGCCCACAGGCTCATGTATTCGTTCAGTCTGTCTTTCGACTCGAATAGGTTTACTATCTTGCCCGACTTAAGCTTTGCAGATACTCCGAGGTGGGTGTGTTCTCCGCTTCCCGCAACTCCCGGCATTGGCTTTGCAAGGAATGTTACCTCGAGGTTGTTAGCTCTAAATACATCCCTTACGATGTGCTTAATCTGGCCCTCATTGTCTCCAGCCTGTACAGGTGTCGAGAATCTCCAGTCGATTTCAAGCTGCTCCATGATATGGTCATAGCTTCCAGAGTTACCCATCTTGGCTCTTACACCGCCAACTTCCTTGTGTCCCATCTCTACGCCAAATCCGTAGTGGTCGAGAATCTCCAATGTCTGCTCAAGTGCTGTATTTACAGGGCCGATAGTCCTCTTCCAGTACTGTTCTTTGAGTTCCTGAGACGTCGAGAGCTGATCCCTGTCAGCCTTATCATCGGGAGTCTTTACCCAAAATTCTAGCTCGGTCGCACTAGTCAGGTTAATTTCCTCGATATCGTCAATCGAGTTTATGCCATCAAGATAGTCTACAACGTAAGGATACTGTCTGAGCATCTCCATGAGTCTAGTCTTAAATCTGTTGATAGACTCCTTACAGAAGATTCTTGAGCCAACCATCCTGTCGTTGTTATGTCTGAGAAACGATGGAATTCTAAGTGTGCCAACTGGCAGTCCTGTTGCAAAATCCATGTTGCTAAAATTATATTCAACGTACCAATTAACGTCCTTATCTGGAAGGATATCGACTCTGGCATTTGCAAGGTTTGCAATCTCAGGTAAAGCTACGCTGGAACCGTCAGTCTGCACGCCGTTATCGAGTAGCTTCTCCATATCATCGATGAAAGTCTTAATAGGAATCTTTTCATCCGTAAAGTGCCCGCCAAGATCAACTCCCGCAAATGACACGAACTTAACTTCAGGGTGCTCACACAGCACCTCTGTCACCGACTCAATTCCGTGCTCTTCAGCCGGAATAGTAAAGAGCATCTTTTCTAAATCGAAATTTATCATAAACCTCTCCTTATCTCGCAAAGTTAAAAGCTATTTAATCCTCGTCCCTTTATTGCCTTACTGCTGATGCCACGCTCCCTATACGCGCTATACTCAGATTAGCCATCAAGCTGGTCAAGATATCCAGATAACTCTTCCAGATATTCGCCGTATGCTTTCCAATCTCCGCTCTTCTGAGCTTTTACAGCATTTTCATACGCCTGCTTCGCTTTACCAATCAGTTCTTTCTGGCTGCTTGAAGTACCAGAGCTGCCTGATGAACTGCTGGTGACGCTGCCAGAGTTCCCTGCTCCATCCCCGAACAAGTTCTCTAGCGCTTCATCCAAAGTTGATGCGTACGCTATCTTATCTCCGTATGCGACAATTACCCTCTTCACTTCAGGAATCGCCTGGTTTGAAGCCTCTAGATATACCGGCTCTACGTACATTATAGAATTATTTACAGGAATTATAAACATGTCTCCACGTTTATATGTCGTTCCTGACGAATTCCATAGAGAGAACTCCTTAGCAATCTCAGAGTTCTGGTCTATCTGCGCCTCTACCTGCATCGGTCCGTAAACCGTCTTGTTCTTAGGGAACTTATATACCACGAGTTTTCCGTAATCATCTCCGTCGTTTCGAGCCATCATGATTGCGGTCATGTTCTGTTTCGACTTAGGTGTAAATGGAATCATATTTATGAACTCCGCCTGCTTCTCCCTCGGTAAGTTGAAGATGAAAAAGCTGGAGCTCATCGGCCTTTCCTTAGTTCCATATATCTGGTTAGCAATATCCCAGAGGTCCTCCTTCTGGTAAAATACCTTGACCTCATTCATATGGTACTTTGTGTAAGCGTCAGCCTGAATATTGAGGAGAGTCGATGGATACTTGAAATGCTTCTTGATTCCTGCAGGTATCTTGTTCTTGCTCTTAAATAGCGTTGGATATATTTTTTCATAGGTCTTCGCTATCGGATCAGACTCATCTACAACGTAATAATTTACATCTCCATTGTATGCATCTACAACAACTTTTATCGAGTTCCTGATATAGTTCGTAGTTCCAATCCTTCCCGAGTATGGCTCTGAATAAGGATAGTTGCTGCTCGTCGTGTATGCATCGATAATCCAGTACAGTTTGCCATCGACGATAGTCATATAAGGGTCTTTCTCATACTCAAGGTATGGCAAAATCTTATTAACCCTTTCAAGGATATTTCTGTAAACGACAATCCTCGAGTCGGAGTTGATGTTCGACGACACGAGCATCTGCATGCTTTTCTCTCTGATAGAGAACAGAAGTCTATTTACAAAGCCTAGCTTGATACCTGCCTTGCCCTTGTACTTAGTATACTTATTGCTGTTACCGTCTGGATAATCGAATTCTTGCTCATCTCCATTTACTATTATGTAGTTGTTAGTGAGCTCGCCAAAATAAATCTCTGGTCTCGTAATCTTAATCTCAGGAATATTCGATTCAGGCGGAATGTTCTTAATCAGCACGTCAGGCTGTCCACTTGTCGTCACCGAGTTTACCTTAGATAGCGTAACCCCGTACCCATGAGTGTATTTCAAATGTTTATTAATCCAGGTATCGCTAATCTTGCTCTCGTTAATCTCACGAGCCGAGAGATACGCCTGCGTTTCTGCACCATTAATAGTGTATCTATCTACGTCAACATCGTTGAAGTCGTAGTACTGCCTAATACTCTGTGTTTGGTTATAGTAATCCTTTACAGGCTCGTAGTCGTTGATTCTGATATTACTGATAGTCGGCTTGTTGTTCGTAATATCAGCTGCGGTCAAGTTATTATCTGCTGCAAAAGAATCCACCTTAACCTTGTCAAGTCCGTATGCATGGTTCGTATACTGAATGTTATTCTTGATGTACTTGCTCTCCTTGTTAATCTCGTCAGGAGCAACGATAAGGTTCTGCACTCCAACCTTGAGGATAGTTCCTAGAAATAGCACACCTATTATAATCATCGGAACTCTTGCGAGTTTCAGATATTCTTTCTTGTGCACATGCCTAACGAGACTCATCGCTCCAACTACTGCAAGCATTGTAACGAGAATGTATGCTTTCTGCGTGACTGCGATATCGGTATATCCAGCACCATATACTGTTCCAGTATGTGCATGCAAAAGCGAGAACTGCTTTAGCACGAAGTGAATGCCCAGCATAACATAGAAGATGACACCTAAAATCATGGCCTTGCCAGATGCCAAGCTAAACAGGTGGTCGATATTGAGGTGGTTCAGCTCAGGCTTTCTTCTGCGCCTCTTCGCTTGCTTCCTAGCTCTGTCACTCACACCTTTGACGAATTTGTAACATCTTCGAATGGATCTCTCCTGCCAAATGGAATGCTATTGTCAGGTCTACCCTGCTTTACTTCATCGTCGTTTGCGTCATTAGCCTGTGTGGCTCTTACTTCATCCTCTTCTTCAGACTTTTCAAAGAAGTCCTCCCTATCAAATATGTCAGGCGTTCTTACAGATAGCAGGACCGCATAGTAAATAAGAGTTACAATTACTACTCCTACAATCACTAATATCGCAATTGAATTAAGCTTAGTTAGGAAATCAAGCTTAAATACATAAAACGAGATATCTAGCCCGAAAATTGGATCTTTAAGTCCGAACTTCGAGGAATTTGCAAACATGAGAAATGATTGCCAAGTACTCGTTGCCGATATGACCGCAGCGACTAGGCCAAAGGACACAGAAATCACCCATGATAGCACATTAAGCTTGTGCATATCCGGTATATCATGGGATTCAATCTTACTAAAATACCCTTTTCTAAGACTATTTAGATATATCCTCACCAGTAGCCCTGCAAATATGAATATCACAGTTCCTATTTTAAGTTCTGTAACTAGCTGTGTCCAAAAAACCTTGGTGAAGCCGAGTTCTCTGAACCACATCCAATCCGTGATATAGCCCGCACTTGCTCCAATTATGCTCAGCAATATAGTCGCAAGAAATATCAGCTTCCCAAGACCGATTGGCTTCTTTGCCTTTTTATTGTAGGTATACGTGACATTACCCTTTTTTCTGTTTATAGCCATAACTTCTCCAAAAACCACATAATGCAGCGGTAGCCGTCAAGCCTGCCGCTGCATTTACGTTTAAATTACTATTATAGTAGCAATTCCGAATTATCACCCAGCGATGCGAAGTTTGTAAACTTTCCAATAACTTCGCTGATGCGTTGAGCGATGCTGCTATCTGGTGCGAAGTTGAGAATAAGTATCACTACTAAAAGCAGAACGAGCAGGATTGCTACGATAACTGCAATTGCTGTCAGAACTCCACCCTTATGCGATTCTTCGTCATCATCATCGATTACAGACGGTGCGACCGTGCTCGCTGTGTTAACTGCAGCCTGAGCTGGGGAGCTAACTAATGTTGTAGCAGCAGTGATTGGTTCAGTAACGTTAGCGCTGTTGCTGAGCTCTGATCCAGCTTCTTTCTTAGCCGCTTCAAGCTTAGCTGACTCTGCTTTTACTACAGCTTCAACTGTATCATGCTGCGCCTCAACAGGCGCCTCCTCGACTTCTTCCTCATCCTGATATTCAGCTAGTACATCTTCCATCAGAGTATAGTCTGCGCTTCCATCCTGAAGCTTCTTATACTCTTCATCGAGCAACTGCTGGAATTCTTCATTCTTGCGATATAAAGTGTAGAACTTATCTATCTTGCGAGTTGCTTCCATACCAGCATCATCAGATTCTGTACCAAAGAGGTCCTTCTGAAGGTCGTCAATCGACATTACCTCTTCCTGCTTTAGCTCATCACTATTCTCCTCCACAATTGCAGTATTGGCATCTGCCACATCATCTGCAGAGAATAGCATATCAGCCTCTTCATCTGGTTCATCATCTATTGTTTCAAATCCTAGTGCAGCAAGTTCTGACTCTAGGCTTGTCATCTCTGAACTAGCTGGAGCAACAGCAGCAGTCTCAGTCTGTACAGGTTCCTGCACGAGTTCTTCAGCAGACACTACATCTCTATTCGGTAGCTCAATAGTTTCCGATGGATCCTTGCCGAGAAGCTCAGCAAGTCTCTTCTGAAGATTCGCAATCTCACTCTCGATTGCCTTTGCCGCAGCAACTTCTGCATCCTCAGCAGACTCAGTAGGCGCAGCGACTGCTTCTGTAGTAGCGGAAACCGCTGGAGTAGCCTCAGGAACGACTGGATCTACAACCTGTTTTACAACTGGCTCAGCCACTGGTTCTACTGCCGAAGCAGCTGGCACCTCTGGCTCAGCTGGAACTTCTGGAGCTATAACTGCAACTGGTTCTTCCTTAACATCCTCCTGAACATTAGTTGCTACAACATCTGAAGCAACTGGCTGTACAGCCTTCTCAGTTTCTTCATCTATGTATAGTTCTGAGTAGTTGACAGGCTCCTCATACGGAACGTCTATATCTTCATCGCCAAATGCAAAATCATCTAAATCCTCTTCCTTAGGTTCTTCCTTAGGCTCGAGTTCATAATCAGTCTCTGGCTCTGTATTATCATCTGTAAGCTCATCATATGAGAATTTCTCTGGCTCATCGTCATCATCATCCTCATCATCGAACTCAAATTCTTCAGCTTCTGCACGCTCTTCAGCACGCGAAACTCTGCTCGGTGTAACGTAGTCGAGGTACTTGCTTACAGTCTCCTCATCTTCGTCAGTTTCTTCAATCTCAACGTCGAAGTTGAATAGATCATCATCCGCTCTCTCCAAGGCAGGTTCTTCCCTATCATCCTCTTCGTCACGAATAAATGCAGAAAGCTCGGTCTCAAACTCATCTGCTGGAAGCTTGAACTCATCTCTAGTATCTGCAGCAGATACGTGAACCATGTCATCAACAAAGTTGTGTGGTGGCTCTGCCTGGAATACTTCCTCATGAGACTTGCGACGAGCATTTAGATACTCATCAAAATCAGCAGAAGCTGCATCCAACTTGTGCGACACTTCCTTCTCATCCTTCTCGCTTGCCTGCTTCTCAAGCTCAGCAACGATATCGTCCTTGAGTTCAGTATATCCCTGAGTGTTTTCTCTCTCTTCATCAGGAAGAATATACTCACTAAAATCGAAGTCTGTCGAAACGGATACTTCTTCAGCTTCACGTGCAGCCCTCTCGCGCTCTTCCTTCTCCTGCTTCATAACCTCGATGAAATTCATAGTACGTCCACGACCAGATGCCGGAGCAGCTGCGGAATCGTGCTTAAGCATTTCCTCGAGTGAAGAAGTCTCCTCAGCCTCACGTGCAGGCTGAGCAGGCTTGGATCTATCCCAATCACTATTAACTGAACTGAACGACTGAGTAACTGCCTCAGCCTCTTCATCATCAATTCCAGTTGTCTCCCAAGGAGATCTGATTTTCTTTGTTGGTTTCTTATGACTCTCCTCAATTACTGAGCTCCAATCGAAAGAAACCGAGCTTGTTTTCTTCTTAGGCTCCTTAATCTCTAGATCCTCAGATCCGAAATCAAAGTCGAACTTCGTAGAAGATTCTCTCTTGTCCATCATATTTCCTTCTCTATTCGACGAACTAAACGCTGTATGTTCGTGTACTGACGGTTCTGCATCAAGGCTTAATCTTGCACCACATCCACTGCAAACTTAGCGCCTTCTGCTACTTCGTTGCCACAATTGCTACAGAACATTATTACCTCCCAAATCACTTAAAACACTAAAGCGGTTATACCGCCTTTGTGCTAGTTGTCAATCTTCTATAAAGATTCATTGGAAATTATACAACAAGGATAAGTTAATATCAAGATTTCACTTGCAATTAGTGGAATTCGCGTAGCAAATATATAATTTTATGCAAATTTATTGTCATTTTGTACTATCTTTTCCAACTTTTCTATGATAACATTATCTGTCAAGAAGCATGCGCATTATCATATAGATAGGAATCAGTCCCACCCGTGTTCCTATTTATTGTGGAAATGCAACATTTCCTGCACCTGTTTTAGTCGCGCTGCTTCTTTTTTAATTGTATAGTTCTTTTTTTATTGTATCATTATTAATTTTATTAGTATTGAAGTCCTGTGATAATTAGAGGCATATTTAAAGTATTTTATAAATACAATCGCTTTTCTCAACTAAAACATCTACCTTAACATGATTTAGCTCATAATTAAGCCTATCAAGAACTAAACAAAATTAAATTAATTCAAAAAAATCCAAACTTTAGCTTGACTGCCTTTTAAATCAATGCTAGACTATATAAGCTGTTAAGCAGATAACTTAATACGTGTGATTAGCTCAGCTGGCAGAGCACCTGACTCTTAATCAGGGTGTCCAGGGTTCGAACCCCTGATCACGCACCATAAAAACGCAACTCTTACGAGTTGCGTTTTTCTTTGTTTATAGCCTTATTTCAGATCTTCAAGTTTATTTTCCTGACGCTTAATCTTGCGCGTAGTCGTTCTTACGAAATCCTCCTTACGCACATACACCTTGCGAATTCGTTTGAATGGAGCAAGCCCCATGTTTAGCTCTGTTATCACACCTTTTATTAGCGTTTCTAGCTCATCGTCTGGTGGAATGTTTCCAAGTTCATCTTTTATCTCATCCTTGTCAGGTAAAATCTGAACAGCAACGATATCCTCCGAATCACCTGAAGCAAATACCATCGAATCAGATATGTATGCGTGTCTATTTATGTAATCCTCGATTTCTTCCGGATAGATGTTTTCACCCGCATTAGTAACGATTACATTCTTAGCACGTCCTGTCAGGAATAGCCAACCATCCTCATCAAAGTATCCGATATCACCCGTTCTGAGCCATCCATCTTCGATTACCTCGGCTGTGGCATCGGGGAGATTGTAGTATCCGAGCATGACATTTGGCCCTTTAAATAGAATTTCGCCGACGCCATTTTCATCTGGATTGATGATCCTCACCGTTCCAGTATCCACTGGCACTCCGACAGAACCTGATTTGTCGTATCTCTCTCTAGAAACGCTCTGAGGTGTTCCAGTGATTAAAGGGGTGCATTCTGTCATACCATATCCCTGAAGGACTGTGATTCCAAAGTCTTCAAAATCTTTACAAATCTCTGGTGAAAGTGCCGCTGCCCCTGTAATTACTATTCTTAGCTTACCACCGAGCTCGTTTATAATCTGCTTAAAGAGCGTTCTGCTCACGTTAAGTCCGAACTTGCGTGCACTGCGGCTAGCCTTAAGTGCTCTTCTGAAAGTCTTTTCCTTGCCCGACTTCTTGATTGTCTTCATAATTCGACTATGAATCATCTCGAGAACTCTCGGTACAACAATAACGACTGTATTTTCAGCCTCGTGCATATTTTTGACGATGTATTTCATTCCCTCACAAAATGCCGTGCTCGCCCCCCGGTACAGCACGAGAAGCATGCCTAGTGTGCATTCGTAAGTGTGATGGATTGGTAGGATCGACAGCGTTTTGTCCCACGGGTGGATATTTGCGATGCGGCATACATCCATGATATTGACCGTGATGTTGCGGTGATTGAGCATAACGCCCTTTGGAGTACCAGTTGTTCCTGAAGTGAACAGAATTACCGCCATTTCATCTGGATTGATTTCTACATCTGCAAAAGCAGTGCTGCCGCTCGCGAGTTTCTCCTCACCCCTGACAAGTAAATCTCTCCAGAGGTGAACATTTCTCCCTGTTCTCTCAAATTCAGTCACGCCTTTGAGTAAGGTCTCTGGCTTATCATCGAGAGCTGTTCTATCGCCGTAAATTCCATGATAATAAGGTCTGTAATCGATATGATATTTGAAAGCTTAGGAGCGCATTCGGCTGAACAGATGACCGTATGACAGTCTGACGCATCGAGCAGGTTCTTGATTTCGTCTCCTCCGAGCTCCTTGTCGATAGGCACTACAACAAGTCCTGCGTTCATAGTCGCAAGATATGAAGCAATCCACTCATAGCTACCTTCGCCAATAACCGCTACACGTCGCTCATCAGATGCAAGCTCAAGTAACATCGTTCCAATGGCTGCGACATCGTGGCCGAGCACTTCGTAAGATACGGGGATATATTCTCCACCACGTTTTGCTTTTACCCAAAAAGCTGGTCTTTCGCTATACTTCTGAACGCTTCCATCCAGCAGCTCCCTCAGCGTAGTTACTTCTCTTATATCCTTGTACCAGAAGCGACTACAATCGGCGCCCTTTTTCTCAATAAATGAGTCTGCTCCGAATGGGTTAACTGTTGCTGCACTATTAATTGTGTTGTTCGTATCATTCATAGAATGCTCTCCCTACAAAATTATCTATTTGATTTCAATCATAACACACATTTTGTATTTAATTAAGCTTATCGTTATGTATCAGAATTTTCACATAGCCTTTAGATTCAGCGTGTTCATGTTTGGTACAATATGCACAATAAGTGATTCCGAACGGAAGGAGAAAGTATGAACCACGCAAAAGTTAGATCGATAGCACACATCGTATCTCTCGTATGCCTACTACTCATATTTGTAGTATCTACGAGCAAATACGTTGCCGCTGCTACTCAATCCGATTCGACTCGTACCGGCATCCCCGCAAAGATAACTGCTCAGCACAAGCAGGAATCCGACATTCCAGACTGCACTGAGATTGATGTTGCTGTTGATGCAGCTGATGCACCTGCTACACAACTTACAGGTTCAGCAGTTGACACCGTTGCTACTCACGCGACTACCAGCACTTATTCAGCTCCTTTGGTTGCAACTGGAACTAAAACGGTAAAGGAAGTAGAAGAGGAGAAGGCTAGGAAGAAAGCCGAAGAAGAAGCAAAGAATAGTGAGTCCAGTCGCACAGCTACTACTGTGACTTACACTTATACAGGAAGTATTCTCACTAAGTCCAAGGGAACTAATAATGGTCCTTCTGGCAAAGAGACATACTACAACCTCAATATGTCGAGAGTTGTAGCAGCTATGAGCAGATACGGATATTCGTCATCTGACTACTGGGTTAGAGCTGACGGAGTCAAGATGCTTGGAAACTACGTAATGGTTGCAGCTAGCTATACAACACACCCTAAGGGTTCCTTAGTTTCCACATCTCTTGGAAAAGGAATCGTATGTGATACAGGTGGTTTTGCAGCGAGCAATCCAACGCAGATTGATATAGCGACAAATTGGTAAGATTTAAAGACTCTTAAATCGTCATACAGGTAGGCAGAAGGATCCCTATAATCCCCATGCTGAGATAACGTTGACGAGATAGAGTGTCCCATTTATATGAGTGTATATATTTGTTATAAAATGAATAGAGAGAAGCCAGCTACCCGCTTGCTTCTCTTTTGTTGTTTGACGGCCTATGTTTCTTCACCAAAACCAAATATGTCTAGCGGTACCTCCCGATTAGTTATAATATAAAAGTAGCTATTTATATTATTAGAGGATATCAACATGGAAAGATACACTTTTTCTGCAACAACGGCAAAATCAGATGTTTATGTAGGATTGCTTTTTCCTACGCTGATAATGCTGCCTATTCTAGCTATTCAATTGATTTTGTTCTTTCTTAATCTCATGGATACCGTTAAATCACATCCATTCCTTTTCGTATTAGTGATTTTTACCTTCGTAAATTTCAGCTTTCATATGGCTAGCAAAATGCAATCTAAATTTGTTAAAGAATATACTGTAGAGCTTGACGGAAGCGAAATTACAATTCTATGTGATGATAAGAAAATCCTATCAGGCACTGTGGTTTCATATAAATTCAAGGACGTAGAATCTAAATTTTTCGCTAAAGCTGCTTCATTAGATATCTTTACCGACGATGAGAAAATACAACTTCGTACTAGAGCCAGAGAAGCACGGGGTTTACTATCCCCTAACTGGAACCCTTTTTCAACAGGCAGTATATCTGATGTTGATGCGTTAATTTCACTAGGAAACAAGCTGCTAGACAGATTTTAGTATTAAGCTCAATTACCTTTCTTGCTTTCGGAAGCGGATATGCCATCTGCCTCTAGGCGCTCCTATTCAGCCTTCTTGTCCATCTTGAACTGACTGCGGAATTCTTCTGGGCTGCTTGGAAGTTTTTTATATCGGATTTGTTATATAGAGTGTAATATAGTCTCTGTTTATCTAATGAAACCTTATCAGCATTTAGACTTCCTAATTGATATTTCCCCCATTTAGACTTTTGTATTATCCTCCAAGCTGTTCTCTTATCGTTTATATATGTACTATGACCATACACGTTGATAGTGTGTTTTTTAACACTGGAGACATCTTTGAATCCTACTTTAGCACCTTCCGCTGGTTTAATATAATAATTATCATTCTTGACTTTATACTCCCCAAAGTAAATCTCTATTTCCGGAGAGCTCCAATACCCATCTTGAAAATAGTCTTCCCTTTTCCTCCTACTGTCATCATGCATTAGAACATATGTCCCATCCTTTTTAAATTCAATATAATACCTTGACTGATCATCGTCTGGATATTCGATTCCTGATCCTCCAATATACACCGTATTCATCTTAATACCTCTAACTGGCTGTGGATCCACAACCAGTTTCTTTGTCGCAACAAGTAATACAATGAGTATGATTACTGTTATAAGTACCTTAATCTTTGAACTTACTGTTTTATACATGCGAATACCTCACTTCTAAACTTTGCCTGCCTTGTTTTTACTTCTTTAGCATATTTTCGCATTTCTTCAAATTCTGAGGCCTTATATATTGCATCATGACCTCCACCATCTTTTACCTGATTCCCATTATTATCAAGCACACATTTAGAGTTCTCTCTAAACTGCGGTTCATAGGTTGGGTTCGAGGGTTCCACATCAAGCACCCTATGCACCTCGTCATTACGACGTGCATAATTAAAACTTGAGCAGTTTACCTTAGCATCCTGTGTAGCATCTTTGTCCAAAAGTGTAAGAAATCTGCCATTCCCATTGATTATAAATTCTGAACGGAACTTTTCATTTGTAACAACTTTGAGATTGATTCCACCGTTTGCTGTACTGTGTCCATTAGGGTATAAATTCTTTTTTGCACTTGTGTCATAATAAGACTTAAGGTGCAGCCTCGTAGACTCCTCTGCTGCCCAGTTCCAGATTTTCTCTTTTAATATATGAGAAACAGATAATCAGTAAAACAGAAAGCTCAAATATGAGCTTTCTGAAAACCTATCATAACAAATATGCTATCTATTCTGCTCCGCTATGCGCTCCTGCTCCGCCTTCTTATCCATCTTGAACTGCTTGCGGAATTCTTCTATAGAGATGGGCAATTTTTTTATGTCAGATTTGTTGAAAAGGAGATAATAATAGTCATTTTTATCATAATAATTGCCCCTATTATCCTGATATCCCAATATATATTCCCTTTTTCCTGTTCTAAAGATAATCCTTTCTGCATTATGTCCATACTGATTTAATACATATTTTTTTCTATTTCAAATATTCCACGACCATAGTAGTTAATTTTTTTCTTTGCAACAGCCATTGTGTTTTTAAATGACACCCCTGCACTATCTGTCGTTTTTAATATGTAGTTGCCATTCTTTATTTCATATTCACCAAAAATATATCTAGTCTTGGTTTACTTCCATCGCCATCCTCATCATAATTTTTCCTCATTTCTTCTGGTGTCATCATACATTAATATAAATGTTTTATTATCTTTGAACTCAATATAGTACCTTGATTGGTCATTATCTGGATATTCACTTCTAGAACCGCCTATATACACAGTGTTAGTCTTAATTTCAGTAATTGGTTTAGGTTTAAAAAAACGTTATTTTTCATTATAATAGCTATAATTATTGTAATTAAAGAACAAGCAATAAGAAGAATAATTGCTTTCTTATTACTAAAAATATTCTTCATAGCTTTACCCTCTTTCTGAAATATTCCTGACGCACATTTATATCATCTTTATATTGTGACATATCTTTAATCGCTGGCGGTTCAAATTTCAACTCATAACCATCCGAACTATATACTCTACAACCATTTTTATCATATACATATAGAGACTCACACCTAAACATTGGTTCATATTTATATTATTCACCAGCAGGATTCACATCCAAGACTTGATGTATATAATCATTTTGCCTTGCATAATTGAAGCTAGAGCAGTTTACTTTTGCATCCTGAGTTGCATCTTTGTCTAAAAGGGTTAGGAATTTACCATCCCCATTAATTATAAACTCTGAGCGGAATCTGGCATTGGTCACAACCTTAAGGTTTATTCCCCCATTTGTTGTACTGTGACCATCTGGATAAATATATGTATCCGTCTGTTGATTATAAAAATACTTCAGGTGTAGCCTTGCTGACTCCTCCGCCGTCCAGTTCCAGATTTTCTCTTTGACTATATAGTTTATCAGCTTTTCTTCGTCTGTTCGCCCCTTGTAGTTATCCACTACGTATTTAGCCTGCTGGTAGGATATTACGTACCTGAGCAGGTGTAGCTGCTTTCCATGCATACCACATGTTATCAAATGCTTTGGTTACGACCAAAGGAAAACAGAAAGCTCGAATACAAGCTTTCTGAAAATTGTCTACTGACTTTGCTTTGCTAAACGCTCCTGCTCCGCTAGTCGCTCCTGTTCCGCCTTCTTATCCATCTTGAACTGCTTGCGGAATTCCTCTGGGCTACTAGGTAGCTTTTTTATGTCGGATTTGTTGTACATGAGATAGTAATTTCTATTTTTTTTAAATGACTTTTTATCCGCTGTTGGATTTCCTAAAATATATTGTCCCTTTTTCGTCTTATATAAAATCATTCCGACAATCGTGGGATTATTCTCATAATTTTCTTCTTTATAAAAATTAATTAACCCCTTATCTACAGAGGCAGCATCTTTAAATCTAACTATCGCAACATTAGTTGGTTTTATCAGGTAATTTCCATTTTCTAACTTATACCTACCAAAGTAGCACTCTATAACTGGCTCATTTATACTTCCATCCTCCCAATAACCATCTTGATTACGCCTGCTGTCATCATAAATCTTTACAAAGGTTCCATCATCTTTAAATTCAATATAGAATCTAGGATCGTCATCATTAGGGTACTCTTTATAATATCCACTTATATATACTATATTTCTCTTAATCTCCGTAATCGGCTTAGGCTTCAATGCTTGTATATAAATTACAATTGATATTGTAACAATTATTAAGATGCCTACGATTACGATTGCAAGTTTTCTATAATTATTATTTATCTTCATAACTTTACTTTCTTACTAAAATCTGCCTTGCGCTTTTCCCATAATATTTTAGTTTCATAATCTAGTTTTTTAGGTGCTGTAAATTTATTTGATTCATCAACTTTACCGCCTTCTGCCCCAACATACAGTTCACTTTCTCTAAATTTGGGTTCATATTTAGGTTGCACTGGTTTTACATCGAACATCTGGTGATAATCATCATTTGCAGTTGCATAATTAAAGCTGGAGCAGTTAACCACGGCATCTTGTGTAGCGTCTTTATCTAAAAGAGTGAGAAATTTACCATCACCATTGATTATAAACTCTGAACGGAATCTAGTATTGGTCACGACTTTGAGGTTTACTCCTCCATTTGCATAGCTATGTCCTTCAGGAAAAATATCAGTATCATTCTCTTTATCATAATAGTATTTCAAATGTAGCCTTGCTGACTCATCTACTGACCAATCAACTTTGTGTTCCCTTATATATCTTGCCAGCTTTTCTTCATCCGTGCCTTCTGCATACAAGTTTGATATATATTCAGCCTGCTGATAAGAAATTACATATCTGAATAGGTGTACTTGTTTTCCTAATTTTCCTTTTAGTGCATTTTTGATGTGTATTCTCTTTTCTATATTTGCCAGTGCTGTAGGATTTCCTTCAGGAGTAGGCAGGAATGCCGTTCTTACTGTGCTCGAAAGGCTTCCCCAGAACTTATCATCAGGTTCAAGATTAGGATCAATTTTATTTGCAATACGCCTTAATTCTTCTGCTGATGAATTCTCATCAATACCGTCCATACCTGTAACTTTCATCAGCATCTTGAGCTTCTTCTTGCTTTCTGATGCAGATAATCCTTCTGCTTTCCATGCATACCACATCTTCTTAAAGACTTCACTACCAACTAGTTGAGTTTGTTTATTACACTTATCTATCTCTACAAGCACATTACCGGCTGGAATCTTTCCTGCTATATTCTTGTTAATATATCTGGCGTAAGCCTTTATACCATCGACTGCCCAGCCCTGTTTTTCTAGTAGAAGTACATTTGTCGTTACCTCACCCTGATATTTTTCCCATGTTTCCTCATTTATGGATATTGGTCTCTTTATACCATAGAGCACTATAACATCCAGCTCCTTTGCCTCTTCCTTTAGCTTTGCTCTCCATGAGGCTTCTAGGTTTGGATGAAATGCGCCCGCACTAAATGACTTGCCGAGATCTGATAGTGCTGCGTTTATCTGCTCTGCTGTGCTATCTCCAATACTAAATGGATTCTTTGCGGTCTTTTCTATATCATCATTCTTTAATAAGAAATTAGAAAGCTCGAACACGAGCTTTCTGAAATCTATCATACCATCATGATAAATATACTATCTACTCTGCTCCGCTAGGCGCTCCTGTTCCGCCTTCTTGTCCATTTTGAACTGTTTGCGGAATTCCTCTACAGAACTAGGAAGTTTCTTTATGTCGGATTTATTGTATAACATAAAGTAAATTCTATTATTATCAAACGATATACCATTCTTATTAATGTAACCTAATTTATAATGTCCTTCACTTGTAGGAACTATTGTCATCCATGTTTCATATGCATTATTTTTTATTTTTGCAGAATAATAGGAGTTTATTCTATTATTCTTAACAGCAATAGTGTCTTTGAAACCTACATACGCACCTTCTGTTGGTCTAACTATGTAGTTATCATTTTTTTATTTCATATTTACCAAAAATATATATCTTTAACGGGTCTGCTCCCATCTCCATCTTCATCATAATCTTCCTCATTTCTTCTAGTGTCATCATGCATCAATATAAATGTTTTATCGTCTTTAAACTCAATATAGAATCTTGACTGGTCATCATCTGGATATTCTGTTCCTGATCCACATATATACACCGTATTCATCTTAATCTCTTTAACAGGCTGTGGATCCACAATCAGTTTCTTTATCGCAATAATTGATACTACCAGTATGATTAATATTATAAATATCTTAATCTTTGACCTTATTGTTTTATACATGTGAATACCTCATTTTTGAACTTCATCTGTCTCTTCCTTACACTATCTTTATATTCCCACATATCTTTACGCTCTGGTGCTTCATATTTCTTAAATTCGTTTTTATTGTTTTTAACTCTATTTCCAGCCTCATCATGAATGTATCTAGCTTCTTCTCTAAATTTAGGCTCATAATTGTATTTCTCACCTGCAGGGTCTACATCAAGCACCGTATGCACTTCGTTATTGCAACGTGCATAATTGAAACTTGAGCAGTTTACTTTTGCATCCTGAGTAGCATCTTTGTCCAAGAGTGTAAGGAATTTACCATCACCATTAATTATAAACTCTGAATGGAATTTACCATTAGTAACGACTTTGATATTCACTCCTCCATTTGCATAGCTATGTCCATCTGGGAATATCTCTCCATTGTTATATGACTTAAGATGAAGTCTCACAGATTCATCCACTGTCCAATCATCATGTCCCTTTTCTTTCAGATACCTTATTAGTTTCTCTTCATCTGTCCCATTAGTATATTTATTTCTTATGTATTCAGCCTGTTGATATGATATTACATATCTGAATAGATGCACCCGTTTCCCAAGCGTTCCTGTCATCTCATTTTGTGAATATACGCCTTTAGCAGCCTTATCAACTTCAAATGCAACTCCATAAAAATTTGTTTTAGGTGGTGAGTAATATGCTGTTTCTACGGTACCTGCTAGGCTACCCCAGAATTTATCGTCAGGCTCAAGATTAGGATCAATTTTGTTTGCAATACGTCTTAAATCGTCAGCTGATGAATTCTCATCGATACCGTCCATGCCGGTAACTTTCATCAGCATATTTAATTTCTTCTTGCTTTCAGATGCTGATAATCCTTCTGCTTTCCACGCATACCACATCTTTTTAAAGACTTCACTACCAACTAGTTGAGTTTGTTTATTACACTTATCTATCTCTACAAGCACATCACCTGGTGTAATCTTTCCTGCTATATTCTTATTAATATATCTGGCATAAGCCTTTATCCCATCGACTGCCCAGCCCTGTTTTTCTAGTATAAGTACATTTGTCGTTACCTCACCCTGATATTTCTCCCATGTTTCCTCATTTATGGATATTGGTCTCTTTATACCATATAGCACTATAACATCCAGCTCCTTTGACTCTTCATTTAGCTTTGCTCTCCATGAGGCTTCTAGGTTTGGATGAAATGCGCCCGCACTAAATGACTTACCGAGGTCTGACAGGGCTGCGTTTATCTGTTCTGCTGTGCTATCTCCGGTGCTGAATAGATCCTTTGTAGAATTCTCTATATCGTAGTATGCCTGCTCTTGTGCTTCCCAGATTTCAAGCATCCTTCGGTGGTTATCTGCTAGGTGATCATATAGCGATGCTCTTGTGCTTTGATTTTCTGCATAGACTGCGATTGCGGCGTATGTAACCGCATTTTCTCGGCAGCGGTTTGCCCTATCCTCATATGCACGAATTCTACCTCTTGCATACTCTTGTCCTTTGAGGATTTTATCACCATCTAGAACTTTGTCACCAACACTGCTCATGAGTGTTTTGTATTCGCCTATGTTGTAATTGATAAGCGACCTAACACTTTGTAACACTGTCTTGTAATCTGCAATCTGCTGCTTTAGGGCATCGAAGGCTTTGCTCTCAAGCTCACTATTATTGATAAATTCATCTAGTTTATGCTCTACATTTATGGTCTTTGACGACACCTCGTTCAGGTTATCTATGGCCTCTCTGCACTGGGCTTTGATTTCTGCTGGATCTAAGTAAAAACTTGCACTCACACTATTACTTCCTTTCGTAGATTTCTGCTTTCCATATCTTCTAGGGATGCTGAATTTAAAAATTTTAGCACCTGTCTTATAGAGGTTTTCGAATTATCTATTATCCTGCTTTTCTGCTTCTTTCGCAATTATAAGCTGCTGATATAGCCTATCTTCTTCATCGAACAATCTTACGTGATGACGTTGCACTTCATTTCTTACTTCATCATAATCACTAGAATTATGCATGCTCGCTATACCAAGTGAATCGCAGGTATTGTCGATTATACCTATTAGTTCATTATCATCGTTTCTGCAAAGTTCATATCTGACTTGTTCATTTAGCTGCGCATTACCACTTGCAAAATAGTGTTCATCATCGATTTCACTACCTACTTGCGCTTCAGATACTCAAGTTCATCATGCTTATTTTCAAATTCTCTAAGTTTGCCTCTTATCTCTTCTTCTGTGAAATTCTTCATATTATCTATCTAGCTTTGGGGCTTTTGACTGCAACTGCATGCTTATATCTCTGTCAAATTCATCAAACTTCACACCGAGACTGCGGATATTCTGTGCATCCACAGTTATTGTCTCGTCAAACTTTGAAGTAGCGTTTCTTACCTTGTCATAGGCTGTTTTGCTGCTTTTATTTGCTGTTATCGTCGATCTACCATCCTGAGAAGCCAATGGACTAAGTCTTATGTCACTAGACGCGCCTGTAATACCGCTTGCTATGGAAGATGTGGTGTCCTTATTTACTTTTATTGATTTTGTCATTGTGAGGTTTCCTATTCTGTTATTCTATTTTATTTAATTATTTTACCATAAATTGTCGAATTATATTACCTCTAGATTTGCACTATTATTTGAGTCAAATGCACTATTCTTAGACTCATTTCAGATTTTCATTCACAGTCACCCATTTTTTTATATTATTTATAAATTTTTCATTTACAATCGCTCTTTTCATATTATTTATAAATTTTCATTCACAATCACCATTTTCATATTATTTATAAATTTTCATTCACAGTCACCAATTTCATATTCTTTTTGTGGTAGAATTCAACCTATGAAAAATTTTTAGTAATTACGATGTTTATACTCATGTATGTCGTGATGATCTTCTTCCAGAAGTTCCGCGTACATGCCGCGCTGACTTCAGCAGCGGTTTTCTTAATAGCTGGTGTTATGTCCGCTAGTACAGCGATTCAGTCTGTGAACTGGAATATCTTGCTGATGATTTCTGGCACGATGATTCTAGTGCACTACTTTATCGACTCCAAGATGCCGAATAAGCTCGCAGACATACTCCTTGATAAGTCCAAGAACATGATGATGGTCATAATCTTCATGTCGCTATTTTCCGGATTTATCTCTGCATTTGTCGATAATGTCGCGACTGTACTCATGGTAGCGCCTGTCGGACTTGCCATCTGCCGTAAGCTCGACGTATCCCCAGTTCCGATGACGCTGTCGATTGCAGTTTCCTCAAACCTCCAAGGTGCAGCTACACTTGTTGGGGATACCACTTCGATGATGCTCGCTTCGTATGCAAAGATGGATTTCTCATCATTCTTCGTATTCCACGGCAAGCCAGGAATGTTCTTTGCTGTAGAGCTTGGAGCCCTCGCAACAGTGCCTGTTATGATGATTTTATTTAGAAGGTACAGGCAGCCTGTTTCAGCTGAGGAATATACAGAAGTTAAAAACCTAGTGCCGACATATATGCTGGTAGGGCTCGTAGCGACTCTTATATTCGTGTCGTTCTTCCCGAATAAACCAGATATAACTAACGGCGCTATATGCATAACCTTTGCGGTCGTTTCAATAATTTTTGACTATGCGAGAAGACGTGATGGAGACCGTACGATTGCTGCCTTAAAGGATGCAGACATCGAGACTTTGCTCCTATTGTTCGGACTATTTATAGTCATCGCAGGACTTACTGAAGTAGGCGTCATCAAAGATTTGTCTGACCTTATCGTGAGGACTGGCGGAAACAATATGTTCCTCCTCTACACGATTATCGTCTGGGGATCGATTCTGATTTCGGCTTTCGTCGACAACATCCCATATGTTGCAACTATGCTTCCTGTGCTTCAGGGTGTAACTTCGACGCTAGGAGTCGATCCTACTCTGCTCTATCTTGGCCTGCTCTGCGGAGCAACGCTAGGCGGCAACCTCACTCCGGTCGGGGCATCTGCGAATATTACGGCGGTTGGGATTTTGAGGAAGAACGGAGAGATAGTAACTTTTGCGGACTTCATGAAAATCGGAGTACCATTTACGCTTACCGCGGCGACTGTCGGGTACATATTTATCTGGATATTCTACGGACAGGGCAGTATCTAATTCGAGATAAAGCAGGAGGGATTCACAGCTGTGAATCCCTCCTTTTGTATCCCTATATTCCTCATAACTAGATTTTATTGCTGATTGACTATCCACTCATCCAGTTTATATGCTGGTTTACTGCTCTATCTTCCACTTCTTAGCTAGCTTGTCGTAAGTTCCGTTTTCTTTGATATTCTTGAGACCTTTGTTGATCTTCTTGAGCAGATCCTTGTTGTCTATCTTCACTGCAATCGCAACATCTGCAACACTGTCAGCCTTCATATCGCCTACAACCTTGTATTTCGATCCCTGCGAAGATACGATATCTACTGCAACCGGCTTGTCCACCAACACTGCATCCACATCGCCGTTCTCGAGCTGCTGAAGAGCTGTTGTGTTCTGGTTCAGGATAGTAGCCTTGGAAATCTTGCCCTCTTTCTTGAGCTGTTCAGCGATATCCGCCTGAGAAGTGCCGGTCTGAGCCGCAACTTTGAGATTGCTTCCAGAAGTAAAGCTATCCCAACCATTGATGGTAGTATTATCCTTCTTAACTAGAACTACGATTCCTGTCTTGTAATATGGATCAGAAAAAGCTACCTGCTTAGCACGTTCAGGTGTTACGTTCATACCTGCGATTACAATATCTGTGCTATCAGACTTTAGAGCTGGAATTAGTGCATCGAACTCGAGTGATTCAAACTCAACCTTGAAGCCTTGATCCTTTGCTATCGCCTTCATGAGATCCATATCGAAGCCCACAATATCGCCATTCTTATTCGTTGTGTCGAATGGAGGGTATGTCGGTTCTGTAGATACCTTGTATACCTTATCCTTACTGCCACATGCAGAAAGTGCTCCTGCCATAATCAGGCACATCATTAGTGCCAAAGCTTTTCCAATAGTCTTTTTCATTTCTGTTGCCTCTTTCTTTTAAATAATTTTTAATCTAAATAACTCCTCGAAATTCCGCTACTTTTAATTTGCCGCGTGTTTTTCGTTGCTCTCTTATCCGTAGCTCTGCTGATATCATTGTCGTGGTTGCTGATTGACGTGGATCTGCACCATGATGTTCGGATGTGTATAAAGCTGTTTAGATATGCGACTTTGTATTTTTAGTAGTTGTTATGTATTAATATACTACTGGTTCCGCACCTTGTCAATGACATTTCTGAATTTTATTTCATATTTTCGTTTTTTTATTCAGTATAACACAAAAATAATACACAGGCCTCATACAAAGCATGTTGCCTATGCATCTTGATTTTTAGAACATTCCCATATTCTTAAACAGAAATAACCACCCGAATATTGTTAATATAGAAAAGCCCGTTGTGAATATTACTGCATTGCCTGCAAGCTCTCCATCGCTTCCCATAGACTCTGCCATTGTATATGATGACACTGAGCAAGGCGCCGCCATCATAACTATTAGTGACACGAACTCTACATCTCTGAAGCCGAGTAGCATCGCTATAGGTAGTCCAATTGCAGGGAGTACTATTAGCTTGGCGATTATTGATATACTTAGGTTCCTCCTGCCTGATTTTACACTCTTAATATTAAATGAAGCACCGAGCAGCATCATCGCCATCGGAGTCGTACATTCAGATAGAGAATAGACAACCCTGTCTATCGATTTCGGCACTGTTATATTGAGGGATATCGCTATGCCTGCTGCCACGGCACCGAGAATTATCGGGTTAGTGACGATCTTGCGGAGCATTTTAGAGATGCTAGCACGACCACCGCGGTAATACTCCAATATTATGACAGCTAACACATTGTACGTCGGAACGATTATAGTGACGAGTATAGCTGTCTTGGATACATTTCCTGCACCGCATATATTAATAGCGATTGGAAGCCCCATAAGTACGAAGTTGCTTCTATACATCGCCTGTATCATCGCTCCACGTGTCTCTGGTTTTTTCTCCAGCTTATGGACTACCGGTATGCTAAGTGCTATGTAGGATAAAAGAAATACAAGTGCAAATACTATAAGTCTTGGGTTCAAAGCTGTGCTTAACTTCGCCCCATAGAGGTTTTCAAACATCATCGGTGGGAAGAGCACAATAAAGACGAGGCGATTGAACCTGTGCACCTCGTCGTCATTTATAAGGCCTACTCGCTTTACGAGCATCCCGATTATCAGATATATCATCAGCGGTACTACCGCATTTATACAAATCCAGAAATTCTGTATCATTATAACCTCGACATGACTAATTCTGCGTATTCGCGGCATGTTGCACCGCCTGCCATTCCTGTCATTCGTGGTCCAAGCTCCTTATCAGCTGCTTCTAGTGCATCTTCAAGCCTCTTCGACTCATCTCTATAGCCCACATGTGAAAGCATCATCACCGCTGCCTTCAGAAGACTTGACGGATTGGCATGTTCGCCCAGCCCTTCTTCAATCATGCGTGGAGCACTGCCGTGAATTGCTTCAAATATCGCGTAATTTCTGCCGATATTCGCACTTCCAGCCGTTCCGACTCCGCCCTGAATCTGAGCTGCCTCGTCAGTAATTATATCACCATACAGGTTAGGAAGCACAAAAACTTGGAAGTTGCTTCTAATCTCCTTATTGACTAGATTAGCGGCCATTATATCGATGAACCACGAATCCGTCTCAATCTCTGGGTAACCCTTTGCGACTTCACGGCAGATATTCAGGAAGTTGCCATCAGTCTTCTTCATGATATTGGCTTTAGTCACTATGGATACTCGCTTCTTACCATTGGCTCTCGCGTATTCGTAGGCAGCGCGAGCTATTCGCTCCGTACCCTCGTCTGTCGTAACCTTGAAATCAACCGCCAATTCTCCCGTGATGTATTCGCCCTTGCTGCCTAATGCATATTCTCCTTCCGTGTTTTCACGGAAGAATGTCCAGTCGATTCCTTCTTCTGGAATTGAAACTGGCCGGACATTGGCAAATAGGTCAAATGATTTGCGCAGGTATACATTGGCGCTCTCGATATTGGCCGTATTCATGGCAGCGTTTGGAGTGGTTGTTGGTCCTTTGAGCAATACATCGCATTCGCGCATCGCTGCCATGACGGAGTCCGGGACTGTCTTGCCTGCGGCGAGGCGGTTTTCGAGTGTGAATCCTTCGATTGGTTTTAGGACTATTGAGCCGGTGGCAAGTCTGTCCCGGAGAACTGATTCCAGCACGTTCTGGACTTCTGACATTATAATCGGGCCGATGCCATCACCGCCGGCGGTTCCGATTATTACCTTATCCCCATTCGAATTAGATGCTAAATTTCCCTCTCTAGCGACTCCGACTTCACCTTCTCTCTCCGCTCTCATGCGCTCATTTCTATCCACCTGTTCACGCAACATAGCTTCAAAGTTCTCTACTGCACTTTAATATCACGCTCTATTTCGGAGCTATATATCTTATCAGTCATTTCACATCTCCATACTCAGTCTATCTGACTAGCTACAACTTACAGAAGCTCCCGATCTATTTTTTCTAGTTTCCTAGCGCAGCATAGTTCAGAAGTCCACCAGCAAGCAGCACTTCCTTCTGCCTCTCTGCAAGTTCCATTTTAAGAGAAATTTTCTTATCGCCTGCATAAAGGGTAATTCTATCCTCTCTAAGCGCTGACCTCACACCTTCTAGCCTAAGAACATCTCCTTGTTCTATCTTGTCGTAGTCATCTGGATTCTCAAATATTAGGGGCAGAATTCCAGCATTAACTAGGTTTGCTGCGTGGATTCTTGCAAAGCTCTTTACTATTACTGCCTTTATTCCTAGGTGTAGCGGTGCTAGAGCTGCATGCTCTCTAGATGAACCCTGCCCGTAGTTTGAACCCCCAACTATGAATCCTTTTCCTGCATTCTTTGCTCTTGCCACAAAGGTTTCATCAATCACGCTGAAACAGAATTCAGATATCTTAGGTACGTTGGATCTATATGGCAGCACTTTCGAGCCTGCTGGCATGATATGGTCGGTGGTGATATTATCACCGACCTTGAGGATAACCGCGGCCTCGATTTCGTCTTCTAGCGGGCTGGTCTCTGGGAAAGGCTTAATATTAGGGCCGCGGAGCACCTCTGCCGACTCGGCTTCTGCTGCTGGCAGTGGTGCGATGATTCCGTCATCATTGATGCGAAATCTGTCTGGCTGCTGCGTCACTTCGATTGACGATAGTGTCGTCGGGTCTGTGATATAGCCTGTAAGTGCTGACGCTGCAGCGGTCTCGGGGCTCACCAGATAAACTTGTCCGTCTTTAGTACCAGAACGGCCAAGAAAGTTTCTATTAAATGTACGCAGACTCACACCCTTTGAATTAGGTGAAAAGCCCATTCCGATGCAAGGCCCACATGCACATTCCAAAATCCTTGCTCCTGCATCTATCATATCTGTCAGCGCACCGCTCTCGGCCATCATTGAGAAAACCTGCCTTGAGCCAGGTGATATGCCTAAGCTAACACCATCTGCAATTTTGTGTCCCTTCAGCACTAGCGCAGTCTTAGTCATATCTGCAAAAGATGAATTGGTGCATGAACCGATTGCCACCTGATCAACCTTTATACCCACCAGTTCTCTAACAGGCTTTACGTTATCAGGACTGTTAGGACAAGCCGCTAGCGGCTCTAGTTCACTCAGGTTTATTGAGTAACGCTCAGCATATTCTGCATCTGAATCGCTGGCCAGAGGAGACCAGTCAGCCTCTCTATCCTGTGCGATCAGGAACTGCCTGGTCACCTCATCCGAAGGAAAAATCGAGGTAGTAGCTCCGAGCTCAGCGCCCATATTAGTGATAGTCGCACGCTCAGGAACGCTGAGCGTCGCTACACCCTCGCCACCGTATTCGACAATAGCGCCAACGCCTCCCTTTACAGACAGCATGCGCAGAACCTCTAAGATGATATCCTTGGCGCTCACATTAGGGCGGAGCTCTCCGATTAGCTCCACAAAGATCATCCTAGGCATAGGAATATGGTAAGCTCCGCCGCCCATGGCAACAGCAACATCCATGCCACCAGCACCCATAGCCAGCATTCCGAGCCCACCACCAGTAGGCGTGTGCGAATCAGATCCGATGAGCGTCTTGCCCGGAATGCCAAATCTCTCATAATGAACCTGATGGCAGATGCCGTTGCCAGGTCTCGAGAAGTACACACCGTGCTTTGCAGCCACGGTCTGAATATACTTATGATCATCTGCATTCTCAAATCCAGACTGCAGAGTATTGTGATCAATATATGCGACAGAACGCTCAGTCTTGACCTGAGGTATTCCCATCGCCTCAAACTCCAGGTATGCCATAGTTCCGGTTGCATCCTGAGTCAGAGTCTGGTCAATCCTGAGCCCGATCTCCTCGCCAACCTTCATCTCACCACTAACAAGGTGAGCTTTAATAATTTTCTCCGCTATTGTATATCCCATTTGTGTTACCTACCAGTTTCCTTCAGCTTCGCCTGTCACGAATTTATTTACCAGAGTATCTATCTCATCAGGTCCGATCACAGAAACTCTGCCATTCTCATATTGATCATCGATCCAGCTCTTGATATAGTGAACTACTTCGCTGTGCTTATCCACCTTACGTTCTCCCTCTAGGTGATATTTTTCATTCAGCCATACAGCAACACCAGCCGCACCGCTATTCTGATTAATCGAAACTAGAGGAGGTCTATTCAGAAACTTCTTAGTATCGAATATATTGTAGATTTCCTCATTTTTAAGAAGTCCATCCGCATGAATTCCCGCCTTAGTTACATTGAAATTCTTGCCGACAAAAGGCGTCTGTTCAGGTAGGTGGTATCCGATTTTATTCTCATAGTACTCAGCCAGTTCCGTGATAACCGTAGTGTCCATTCCATCGAGAGTGCCGCGTAGCTGCGCGTATTCGAAGACCATCGCCTCAAGAGGTACGTTTCCAGTTCTCTCGCCTATGCCAAATAACGTAGTATTTACAGCCGATGCTCCGTAAAGCCAAGCTGTTGCAGCATTCGTAACAGCCTTATAGAAATCGTTATGTCCGTGCCACTCAATCATCTCGCTAGGCACACCTGCATAATGCTGCAGTCCGTAAATAATTCCTGATACAGATCGCGGCATCGCAACTCCACCGTAAGGAATTCCGTATCCAAGCGTATCGCAGGCACGAATTTTAACTGGCATATTCGCCTGCATAGCGAGATCCTGAATCGCCTTTACGAAAGGCACTACAAAGCCATAGAAGTCAGACCTTGTAATGTCTTCGAGGTGACAGCGAGGCATAACTCCAGCTTCAAATGCATCAGAAATTACCGACAAGTAATGATCCATCGCCTGCTTTCTGTTCATTCCGAGCTTCGTGAATATATGATAATCAGAGCAGCTTACTAGATTCCTGTCTCCTTGACACCAATATCATGAACTAGCTTGAAATCTTCCTTCTTGGCTCTAATCCATGTTGTAATCTCAGGAAACTCTAGTCCGAGTTCTCTGCATTTCTCGATAGCGCGCCTATCTCTTTCGCTGTATACAAAAAACTCAGTCTGCCTAATCTTGCCATTTGGACCAGATAACCTCGACATCATCTCGTAGATGTCAACAATCTGCTCAACCGTGTATGGCTCGCGGGACTGCTGTCCATCGCGAAATGTCGTATCGGTAATCCATATCTCTTTAGGCATGCCAAGAGGATTTCTTCTAAAGTTAAAGGAAACCTTCGGAATCTCCGTATATTCGAAAAATTCACGCATCAAATTAGGCTCTTCAACATCCTGAAGCTGATAATTATAAGGATCTTGCTCAAGCAAATTTGATTTCTTATTAATCTTGATGTCACTCATCTGTTTCACCTCATATAGTATTGGATTTCCCTTACCCCTAAATCTAGTTTTAGCCATATATTCGCTCACCTTCACTAGATTGTATACTTGTATATTAATATGCAATATTTGATGTGTCAAGTAATCACAGTAGATGTGATGAAATTTCCACTCAAAAAAATCAAAACCGAGAGCTTTTCGGCTCTCGGAATATTGATATTCTATATAAACCACTCTGGGTCTTTTCTCTTAAAATGCAGCTTCTCTCTCGCTATCCTCGTCGCCTTGGCCAGCGATCCGTAGAACCCACGGGCATCCTGCGGACACGTCTTTATGCAGGATGTGCACGATATGCAGCTCTTTGAGTCTGACTTTGTTAGGTCGTCAGTGCTGATTGCCCCAACTGGACACACCTCTTTGCACTTTCCGCATGCTATACATAGGGAATTTGCAGTAGGGTGAATAGGCAGCTTAATAGGCTTTCTCTTCGGTATCGAACCTGGAATCGTTAACGGCGCAAGCCTTCCGCGCATCGATGCTATGTCTGTACATATGAACCGCTTTAGCTTCTTGGCGCTAATCCTGCTGAACTCAATCATTTTCTTGATATCGTTAGCATCTGGCCTACTCTCTGCAATCCTCGGAAACATCGAGTGTTGAGCGATAAATGCAGCTGCGCTTATCACCTTGAAACCACGCTCATTGGCATATGTGTATAGCTCGTACAACGCATCACCGTAGCTGTTGTTCCCATAAGATACGAGAGCAATCAGGTATGCGCCATTGCCGTTAACCTTAGACAGCATCTCCTTGCAAATCTCAGGGATGCGTCCTGACATAACAGGAAGCCCCATAACTACAATAGTCTCATCAGTGCAATCAATAGATGAGTTGTGACCGTACCTTGAGCTTAATGCAAGCATATCGTAAAAAGAATAGCTAAGCTCATCGAGGCAGCTATCACGCATATTGTCCGTTAATTCAATTGTAATCTTCTTAGTTATCTTGGCAGTTGCCCCCGACGGGCTAAAATACATGCCTACAACGTTCTTAATCATATTTGAATCTCACACATCGTTATGCTCGTGGCACTATGAGAACACTCCTTCATAATATTAAATAAATTTTACCATGCAAAAGAAAATAATTTGTCTCATTAATGTGCATTTTTGTGAAGATAGAATGAAGAAGTTCTAGAAATTAAAAGTGGCAGGTCCGAATCATCGAATCTACCACTAAGTATTATCTATTTGAGGTTATAATCCTCATCCCACTGATTGAAGTAATCTATCTGCATCGCCTTCTTCATCTTATCGAGAGTCGCTTCTGCTTCAGCATTCGCAAGCTCAGTGCCCTTACGAAGCATCTCAACTACGACTTCTGGGTTCTCCTCGTAGTACGAACGCTTCTCTCTGATTGGCTCGAGGAACTCATTTAGCACTTTGAGAAGGAATTTTTTAACCTTAACGTCACCTAGTCCCCCTCTTCTATAGTGTGCCTTAAGCTCGTCCAGGTCCTTATAATCAGGAAGGTACTTCTCAAAAGAGTCAGGCTGTACAAACGCATCGAGATAAGTGAACACAGTGTTGCCTTCCACCTGTCCCGGGTCCTCCACCTTGATATGGTTCGGGTCGGTATACATGCTCATAACCTTCGTCTTGAGCTCCTGCTCACTATCCGAAAGGTAAATTGTGTTGCCGAGCGACTTACTCATCTTAGCTTGTCCATCAGTACCTGGCAGTCTTAGGCAAGCCTTATTGTCAGGCAGGTAAATCTCTGGCTCAACGAGTACTTCACCATATGTAGCGTTGAATTTACGCACAATCTCGCGGCACTGCTCAATCATCGGCTCCTGGTCCTCGCCTACTGGAACGATTGTGCCCATGAAAGCAGTGATATCTGAAGCCTGGCTGATAGGATATGTAAAGAAACCTACTGGCAGGTTTGCTTCGAATCCGCGCATCTTAATCTCATTCTTAACTGTAGGGTTTCGCTGAACTCTAGCGACTGTAACGAGATTCATATAGTACATAGTTATCTCGTATAGTGCCGGAATCTGCGACTGGATAAATATAGTTGTGCGAGCTGGATCGAGTCCAATTGCTAGATAGTCCATCGCTACCTGAAGCACGCTCTCTCTCACCTTCTCTGGATTATCCGCATTGTCCGTTAGCGCCTGTGCATCTGCAATCATAACGAACATCTTATCTATGCTCGCATCCTCCTGTAGGATGAGCCTCTGTCTTAGTGATCCAACGTAATGTCCGATGTGGAGTCTTCCTGTCGGTCTATCTCCAGTTAGTACAACTTTATTTTTACTCATGTTTTTACCTCTTGTCTCTATATTCAAATCTATGGTCTAACTTATTCTTAGTCTGCTTTATTCGAACTTAGCCGCGCCATCGCGTTCCATAGATTGCATCTTCGGTCGCTACGCCGTCCATGTAAACATCCGTCTCTTCTAGCGGAATATCATCAGCAATAAGCTTTTCAAAGCAAAGCGCAATCTTGTAAAATCCCGAAGCCCCTAGAAATCTATCATAGTATCCCGCACCATGTCCGATTCTCCGTCCATCCTTCGAACAAGCGACGCATGGAACGATTGCGAGATCGAATTCATCTGCAGTGATTTCAGCAGCTTCCGCAAGCGGCTCTCTTATTCCAAATGCCCCCCTTGCAAGCTCGTCGCCACGCTCATACTGCTTGACTACCATCTCATGAGGTCCTACGCACAGAGGAATTCCAACTCGCTTCCCATCCTCGAGCGCTCTCTCGATAATCGCATCTGTAACGGGTTCGCCGCCCATCGACATATAGCAAAATATGGTCTTTGCAGTCTTATACTCCCCTGTTGCTAGTATGAGGTCAGTGATTTTGCGGCTCGCACCTTCGATATATTCAGGTGTTAGCCCCTTTACAATTTCTCTGCACCTTGCGCGAAGAGCCTTTTTATTCTCATGTATCTTCTGGTCGTTATGAATCTCCACGTTAGCTCCTTTATCGTACAGTTTCTGCACTTCGTAAATCTCACGGATATGCAACACCTTTTGCCAGGCTACAAACTGCGCCTATATTTGTCGATTATATCCCTTCTTACTCTTCTAGTATATATGATTGACATGGCAAGTCCAAAGAATTCCGCAATTACAAATGAAAACCATACGTAATCGACATTTCCGAGCTTCGAAAGGAAGTACGCCGCAGGCAAAAGCACTACTAGCTGCCTCACGATGGAGACGTACATACTGTAAATGCTCTTGCCGAGTGCCTGGAATACTCCGATGCGCATGATCGAATATCCTGCAAGCGGATACACCAGTGAAATCACCCTCAGCTCAACGGTTCCTATCCTCATCAGCTGTGGTGATGCTGCGAAGAATCCGAGCAACACATGAGGAATCACCCATAGGACTATCATTCCAAATGTCATCAGTACTATGCCGTAAATCGCCGCCAGCCTCATCGCTTCATTCACTCTCTTGCGATTCTGCGCACCGTAGTTGTAGGCGATAATCGGAACTATTCCATTATTCATACCGAACACAGGCATGAATATGAAGCTCTGAAGCTTAAAGTATGCTCCAAATGCAGCAACTGCAGTAGTTGTAAACTTTACGAGTATCTGGTTTAGTCCAAATACCATGAAAGAACCTACAGACTGCATGATGATTGACGGAATTCCAATTTCATAGATTTCTTTGATGGTATTCCAGCTAGGTCTGAATCCTTTGAAAGTCAGCTTGATTTCCCTGTTCTTCTTGATATTAAAATACAGCCCGAGCAATGCACCGACAGTCTGCCCGAAAACTGTTGCGATAGCCGCACCAGCGATTCCCATCTTAGGAGCACCAAATAGCCCGAAGATTAAAATCGGATCCATGATTATATTGATAATCGCACCGATACTCTGACAGATGAAAATATATATAGTCTTGCCAGTACTCTGTAGAAGCCGCTCAATCGTCACCTGTAGGAACACCATGACAGAGAGCCAGCATACTATCCTAAGATATGTAGAACCGTATTCGATTATCTCTGGATCACTAGTCTGCAGTTCTATAAAAGGTTTTGCGAACACCCCGATAATCACGAAGATCATATAAGTTACGAAGCTGAGGAATATGCCGTTTTGAGCGGTAGCATTTACCTTATCAAAATCCTTTGCTCCGAGATATCTGGATATCAGGGCACTCATGCCGACGGCTGTTCCTACGCCGAAGGCTATCATCATCGACTGGATAGGGAAACAAAGCGAAGTAGCCGTGAGTGCATCCTCATTGATTTGCGCTACAAAGATGCTGTCCACTATGTTGTACAATGCCAGCACAAACATCGACACCATAAGTGGTACCGACAATCTGATAATCAGCGACGGTATAGGTGCAGTTCCTAGCTTATTCTCATTTTCTTTAACGACTGCGCTCATCTTTCTCCCTTCATAAAGTGCTACATAAATAAAAACGACTGAACGGACATACCATTCAATCTTTTGATTATTATACCATCTCGGAAGCGAATCTTTCTAGTGTACTTTCACAAACAAAATTTCATAAATTGTACTATTCCCAAATATTATTTACGAAGCAAAAGAAAAAACGTAGCCTGAGCCACGCTTTCTCCATTGCAGTATAATTATTATTAAGGATGTTACAGCCCGTAGGCTTGGAACAACAAATTTAGATGAGAGAAGCCACTAGCTTCTCAACTTCATCCATCTTCGCAGTCGGCTCGAATCTAGCAACCACATTGCCACTTCTATCAACTACGAACTTGGTAAAGTTCCATTTGATATCAGGATTATTCTTATAATCCTGATCAACTCTCTTTACAATGACCGAAAGTCCTGTTGCCTTTAGTCCTTTACCGAAACCCTCGAACCCCTTCTGCTCCTTAAGAAACTTGTAGAGCTCAAGCTGGTTTTCACCGTTAACGTCTGATTTCTTCATCTGCGGAAACTTCGTCTTGTACTGAAGCGTGCAGAATTCACGAATCTCTTCATCTGTGCCAGGTGCCTGTCCGGCAAATTGATTACAAGGAATATCTAATACCTCGAATCCCTGATCGTGGTATTTCTCGTACATCTCTTCAATCGGCTCATACTGAGGTGTAAAGCCACAACCTATCGCAGTGTTTACAACGAGGACAACTTTACCCTCGAATTCCTTCATGGATAATTCATTGCCATCTGCGGTTGGAACTGTGTAATTATAAAAGCTCATGTCTATTACCTCCTGTTACAGCCATTGTAAAGTCTCAAAGCGAGCCGCCTCATGCCATTCTCACAAGACACCTCTGCTTTTAGCAAACCTCTAGTCTAAAATCCCCTTTTTAGACTCCCCCTTACATGTACAATTATATTGCGCTAAATTCTTTTGTCAACAACCCATGATGCACTTATATAAATACTTAATTAAGCTCATCATAATCCTCTCTCGCGTATATAAAAAGCGTCGGAGTCATTGCTCCGACGCAGTATTCCCTTGATTATCTATCATTATTAGCTTTTACTTATTAATAGTTATTTGCTACCAACTAACTTGCCCGTCACCCGTAATATCTATCTTATCTCCGAGGAACGTTGGTTCTGGCTTGACGATGCACTGCACAAAGGCCTTTTCCCTAGATAGGAATTCTCTAACAGCACGTGCCTCATCTCCAGTATAGCTCTTCTCTACTGCACTTACACCTACTGCCTTAATCCCTAGCCTCTTGGCTGTGTAGAGCGCTCTTCCTTCGTGGTAATGCTGAGTAACGACTACCGCTGATTTAACACCAAAAATAGCCTTTGCACGATACATCGACTCGTATGTCGAGAACCCTGCGTGGTCAAGGAAGATATCTTCTGCAGGAACCCCTTGCTTAAGGCAGTAATTTTTCATAGCCGTTACCTCATCGTAATTCGTCTTGCCATTATCGCCAGACATCAACATCTTAGGTGCCGCCCCAGCCTTGTATAGCTCGATACCGCGGTCGAGTCTGTCCTTCAGAATCTTGGTCGGTTCGCCATTACCATACACACCCGCACCTAGCACGATGATTGCATCATATGATTGGCCGCTAACCTGCTCGATGCTGCGAAGGCTTCTCTCGCCTTCGAACTTAACGAACAGATTGATTCCAACAATCAGTGCTATGACTATCAATATTAACTTCAATATCCATTTAATAATCTTGAGCATACGTATAATAATATTCCTCATAGGTGATATATGCAAGGAAGTAGCGTGTACATAAATTAAAATCAAAAGAAAAACCGGGTCTTCACACGCGTTCTCTTGAACATTGTGCCTGTGACCCGGCAAAATTCAATTATAGTGCTTTGGCTTACGCCTCAGTTGCAGGCGATTAGTCAACAAACTTAACAGCTGTTCCGTATGCCATAACCTCTGCAGCGTTCTGCATTACAGAAGCAGATGCATAACGAACTGCAACGATTGCGTCAGCACCAACACTCTCAGCCTCGTCAACCATTCTCTTTGTTGCAAGCGCTCTAGCATTGTTCATCATCTCGTTATACTTAACAAGCTCTCCACCAACTAGTGTCTTGAGTCCAGCACCAAAGTCTCTGATAGCATTAACTGTCTGGATTGTGCTTCCCTTTACTAGTCCGATTGTCTGAACCTTTTTGCCTTCGATTTCGTTAGTAGTTACTAAGATCATCGTCTTCCCCCTTCTGAATCTCGCGGATTCTCTCGATCAAGATGTGCAGTATTCCATATATTATTCCAGCACATATAAGTGCTGCAATGATTCTTATGCTGAGCGGAATTCCCGGTATAATAGCAAATCCGACAAAGTAAAGCAATACGGATCCGATTAGGCTTCCGATAATTATAACCGCTACGAGAATACTGCCGATTTTATTTTTCTTCATAAAACATCTCTTTTCTAAAATGCCCGAACAGGCATTATTGCCAGCCCCGCATTTTCGGATAATTATACCATCCGGGTGTGATGAGGACAACAGCGAAGGTGATATATAAAAAGGCAAACAGTTTATCTCACACTATTACGAACTATCTCATACTCCTACTCGCAATTAGATTCACACCTGTACCCATAAAGTCACTAACGATTACATCGTTTATCTCCACTGGAGCTGTCACTCTGAGTTTCTTGATTTCTCTCATCGCTTCACGCCAAATGTCCAGCGGAATGTCACTCTCAGTAATAACCGGCAGTACTCGGTTGACCGCACCGTCGATTCTGACCGTCGATGTCAGAATTCTCATCGGCCGAGTTATCTCTTGCTCCGCATAATTCAGTCCTTCTTTGCAACTGTACCCTTCAATTCCTATGATTTTATCATCTTTGAGATGCACAGTAACTCTGCAGCCTTTAGGGCAGTTTACGCAAATTAATTCTGCATCTCTCATCTTAATTCTCCTTTATCTGAATCGTTAGGTCGCCGTCTACTTCCTCAAGGTGTTTGCCTGCGATTACCACCTGCTCCATCTCAGACGGAATTACCGTATCCTTGTGTACTCTGCGTAGCAGCTTGCCACCCTTTAAAATTTCAATCTCTATATCATTCATCGGCTTACGGACACGGAAGTAGAACGTCACTGCCTTTGGCAGATTCTCCCTATGAATCTTAGCTGGAACTACATAACCTACGAGATTACCTGCGTGCACTTCGTAGTATATATCTCCTGCCGAATCTCCATTGTCAGACTGTGCTGCTTTATCATTTAATTTTGTATCGATATACTCTGGCACATCACTCTTTAGAGTCTCGTAATATCTCACTGCACCAACGGCCGCTTCTCCAGCCTGCTTCGTAACGAAGTCAGCGAGATCGTGCACATGAAGTCCATTTCCGCAGGCAAATATTCCAGGAACTGACGTCATGTAATTTTCGTCAACTACTGGTCCACGTATGCTCTGATCCATTGCGATTCCAGCCTCTTCAGCAAGTGTATTTTCTGGGATAAGGCCGACGCTCAGCAGCAATGTATCTACATCGAAATACATCTCACTTCCCGGTATTGGCTTCCTGCTATCGTCTACCTTCGTGAGCTCAATGCGCTCGAGCCTATCATGTCCGTATATATTGGTTACGGTGTGTGACAGATATAAAGGAATCCCGAAATCATCGAGGCACTGTTTCATGTTGCGAGGTAGTCCATTGCTGTATGGCATAAGCTCAGCAACTCCGAGCACTTCTGCCCCTTCGAGGCTCATCCTGCGAGCCATTATAAGTCCGATATCACCTGAACCAAGTATGAAACACGCTTTCCGACCATGTAGCCATCGATATTAAGATATCTCTGAGCCTGGCCCGCTGTGTACACTCCCGTCGGACGTTCGCCAGGTATACCAAGAGCTCCGCGGCTTCTCTCATAACAACCGACTGCCAGAATGATGATATCTGCTTGAAGCTTCTGATATCCCTCTTCCTGACTCACATACTCGATGATACGATCTGCACTCATATGCGTAACCATGGTGCCTAGTTTAATCTCGACACCAGCGGCTATAGCTTCCCTCTCATATCTCTCTGCAAAAGCAGGTCCGCTCAGCTGCTCCTTGAACGTAGTTAATCCGAATCCATTATGTATGCACTGGTTGAGTACTCCCCCAAGCTCGACATCACGCTCGATAAGAATGACATCTTCAAGCCCTTTTTGTTTTAACTTCGCAGCTGCCGCCAGTCCGCCGCAACCACCACCTATTACTACTGCCTGACAATGTCTCATCTTAGCGATTCTCCTTCTCTAAAATCTGCGAATGCTGTCCATCTTGAACAATTTCGACAGGCGAGCATTTAAGTTCTCGTGCTAATATTTCCACGACCTTTGGCTCGCAAAATCCGCCTTGGCACTTACCCATGCCAGGGCGCACGCGCTTCTTGATGCCCTTGACACTACGAGCACCACACATTTCATGTATAGCCGCAACTATCTCTCCCTCGGATATGGTCTCGCATCTGCACACGATATTTGCATACTGCGGATTTTCACGAACGAGTTCATCTCTCTCCTCTTCAGATAACTCTGAAACGATTATTGGCTTCTCCCTCGTCATCACCGCATTCGGATTCTCCTTAAGATAGAGTCTATCCGCTATAAAATTCTCTATCACATAGTCCGCAATACCCGGCGCACTGGCTAGTCCAGGCGACTCTATGGATGCGATGTTGATAAAGTTTGGATGCTCCGGTCCAAGGGGCTCAATTATGAAGTCCTTGGAGTTCGTGCTTGGTCTCAGCCCTGCAAATGTCCTTATCGACTTATGAAGCGGAACGGTCTTAATTATCTTGGTGATGTGTTCACGCAAGTAGCTTGCACCATTCACGCTCGTCGCCGTCGAGACGTTATCCGCAAGTTGCTCGCTGTTCGGACCGATTAGCGTGTTGCCATAAACCGTCGGAATTGCGAGCACTCCCTTTCCCTTAGCAGTCGGAACAGGAAATATAACATTATTTACGATATGTTCATCATTGCTAATTACATAGTATTCGCCTCGTCTTGGGGTAACCTCAAATATAGGTTCATCTATGATCATCCGGCAAATTCCTGCCGCACCTATTCCAGAAGCATTTAGAATCACCTTGGCATTGAATGTCTCGCCACCTGCTGTGATTACGTAGTCATCGCCGTTCCTATCTATGGCGCTCACTTCGTGGTTTAGAAATAAATCTATGCCATTGTTTACCGCCACCTGCATGCAAGCGATAGCGACCTCCCAAGGGTAGATTACTGATGTCGTTGGAAATGACAGTGCCCTGGTTATATTATCGCTGAGGTTCGGCTCTGCCGCCCTAGCTTCATCTCCACTTAGAAATTCATGTGGAATATCCCTACAGACCGCCCTTTCTGCTAGCACTTCGAGCAGATTCTCCTCTTCGTCATCGCACGCTACTACGAACGCACCCGTATTCTTGATATGACAGTGCAAGTCCGCGCAAATCTTAGGATACTTACGAGCACCTTTTACATTAAGCTCCGCCTTGAGCGTGCCATCTACGGGGTCGTATCCTGTGTGAACTATTGCGGAATTCGCCATCGTCGCACCATTTGCAATGTCATTTTCCTTATCGAGTACTGCCACTTTGAGCTCGTACCTCGAAAGCTCTCTGGCGAGCATCGAGCCGGTAATCCCTGCTCCTATAATGACTATGTCGTAAAGCATGTTTTCCTCCGAGTTGATTGAAGTATTTATTAACTTTTTAATTATATCATGATATTAATAATCTTGGGATGATTAGGTCTCGTTAACTTCATTTTCGCAAAAAGAAAGGCACAAATATTGCATCTGCACCTTTCTAACATATATCTAATATTCAATTAAGAAAGTTATATATCCTTCTTTTTTATCTATTATACCAATAGTTCATATCAACTCTATTGCTTATACCATCTACAGAACCTGAGCTGGTATACTGCCAGCACTGATACTTGCCATTATATGTTACACGACTGTAATATTGCGCAACCCAAACCTTGTATACACTGAGTTTTCTCATATCAAGCTGATTATTTAGCCAACTTGTACTTGCGTATATCATAGGGGTATAGCCTCTTTGAAGAGATCTCTCGCAGAAGGCTTTTACTGCAGCTGTTCTTATTTCTTTTGATATTAAATTGCCTCTCGCATGAGAATCTGATACATATTCCGTGTCTATAACAACAGGAAGAGTTACTTTGTAATTTCTAATTTGATTAACGATATAATCTGCCTCTTCAGCGCCTTCTTTTTCATTAACAGCTTGCGAGAAGAAATATACACCTACTTTAATCCCAGCAGCAGTTGCTCCCTTAATGTTTCTTTCAAACCATTCATCTGCAACAATGCGTCCTGTGCCATAGCCTCTAAATGCAGCTCTTATAATGGCAAATTTAATTCCTGCCTTCGCAACTCTATTCCAGTCAATAGCACCCTGTGCATAAGAAACATCTATACCAAGCACCCTGCTTCCTGGAGGACCATTTAATTCGTTTACAATACCCTCTTGATTAGATGTGTAACTTTCACCATTATAGTAAAAAGAGCCAACAACAACTGCCCCATCTGATCCCATATAATAATATGTATTTCCAAAGCTAATGAACTGATTCTTATATAGTTCTCCCTCAGAATTCGAAAAATATCTCTTACCGTTCTTTTCTATCCACTGTGCCTTCTGGATAATCTCACCTGTACGGTCATCTGCATTATATAGGCGACCATTATTTGCAGTAAATATACCTGTTTGCACTGCACCGTCTGATCCCATATAAAACTTAGGCACTCCAAATGTTATAAACTGATTCTTATACAGTTCTCCAGCTGAATTCGAAAAGTATCTTTTACCATATTTCTCTATCCAGTGTGCAACCTGAATTACTTCACCAGTATAATCATCTGCATTATACAAGTTTCCATCGCGGGTTGAATAAATGCCGGTCTTCACCGCACCGTCTGACCCCATGTAGAACTTAGGTACTCCAAATGTTATAAACTGATTCTTATACAGTTCTCCAACAGAATTCGAAAAGTATCTTTTACCATATTTCTCTATCCAGTGTGCAACCTGAATTACTTCACCAGTATAATCATCTGCATTATACAAGTTTCCATCGCGGGTTGAATAAATGCCGGTCTTCACCGCACCGTCTGACCCCATGTAGAACTTAGGTGCTCCAAATGTTATAAACTGATTCTTATACAGTTCTCCAACAGAATTCGAAAAGTATCTTTTACCATATTTCTCTATCCAGTGTGCAACCTGAATTACTTCACCAGTATAGTCATCTGCATTGTACAAATGTCCATCATGGGTTGAATAAATGCCGGTCTTCACCGCACCGTCTGACCCCATGTAGAACTTAGGTACTCCAAATGTTATAAATCTGCTTCTATATGCAATTCCTTCGCTATTTGTAAAGTATCTACCGTTCCCCCAAGCTCGCCATCCAGCCTCTCTCTTTAATGCACCAGTATTCGGGTCAAAGAAATAAATAACACCATCTATTTCATATATACCTCTTACATAGTTACCGTTGCCATCTGCATAGTAACGACTACCATTTTCATTAACCCACGAGTTATATATAGGCGATCTTTGAACACTCCGCGGTGTTGCTTGTGCATCAGTATGATTTCTGGAAGCAGTCTCCGCTTCAAGGCTTGTTATCTGCATCCCATTATCTTGTTGCTGTTCATTATGATCCTGAACCGCATTTTCTGCCACGACACCATTTGCAGGATTTTCTCCAGAATCCCCACTTTCATCAGCATTAACGAAGACGATGCTGAATATAAAAATCACACCTAATAGTAATAATATTCTAATCCTTCTCGTCATCTTCATCCTCCTTTCATTTTTTGGACTACACTAGTTATATAGTATTAATACTTAATATACAACTTATATTTTATCAATGTTATATTCTTGAAACGCATCATATGCTTTTCCACTTCCCTTTGCTCTGGCGTATACGATAATCTTTCCTTTAATACCACTGATATCAACCTTTTTTACAGCTGAATAATCATACAGAATTTCCGTGCTCCCATCATCCTTTAATAGTGAAACCTTGTATTCTGGCACTATATCAGAGTTTTGCAAGCTACTTATCGAAATATATTTATGGTTTTTTTTCTTTTGGATTTTACCTTTCACAGCAACAACGTAATTTATTTGTTTTTTCAGTTCATCTGTATTGTTAAAGAAATACGAGTCTGTGTCCTCACCAGCTTCTTCTTTATTTAGAATCTCTGCAAATACACGGCTCGTTACCTCCGCGCCTTTTCCATTGACATGGTTGTAGTCGTGCATTAGCTCATCTGGCAGTAAAGTTAATCTATTTCGCAATAAATTAAGATTATAATATTTTAGCCCTTTTTCTTTAGCATATTTACTATAGAAGTCTGTTGCCTCTTGATACCCTTTTGTGTTATATATTCTCATTACAGTTGTAGGCCCTGAAACAAGTATTAGGTGTACGTCATTCTTTTTACATAGTGTAACTATCTTATCGAGATAAGCAATTTTTTTCCTATCTAGGTTTTTCTTACTAAAGCTATCATTTCCTGTAATCGGTACGTTTCCTGATTGGAACGACTTATTACTAAATACAAACCCTTTGTCCGCATAGTATTCGTCATTTACCACTTCAGGTGCATAGTTACTAGCTAACAGAGACTTCTTTTTCTGATAGTTTTCTTTTACTGATTCTTTGTTGAACGAACTTCTATATCTGTAAGCTTTGATTCCATAGAGTAAATCTGCCCCTTTGAAGGTAGTAACTAAAAAGCTTGCCTTGTTACGACAGTTTGTCAGCCTGTCATAAACTATTAAATCACCCTGAATAATTTGTTTATACTCTACTATTTCATCAAAAGTTACTCCTAACACTATCGTTTTAGGATGATATCTTTCGATTAAATCTTTTGTTTCATAATAGCTGCCTGCAAGAGATTGCGATGATGAGCCCGCATTAAGCACTTTCTCATATCCACTTTCCTTTTCAAACACAGCTGGTACAAATGACCGATATACTCTCGAGGCTCCAACAAATATTACGTCGTAACTCTTGTTTTTACCGTCAATTACTTCCAGGTCGTGGTTGAAATATGTTGAATAGGATACTGGTTCTAATGCTTCGCCCGAGATATGTAACATAGCAGTTAGTGCTACAATTAACACTATTAGATTAATTATTTTTTTCTGCTTAGAATACTGCATACAAAAACCCACTTGTTAAATCATTATTGCCGCCAGCGTACATAAATAATGCAAATATCAGACTTGCATATATGATGCTACGTACTACACCCGGTACTCTCTCTGTAAACTCATCCCACTTATCATATTCCTGCATTAAGTCGACAAATACAAAAATTAATGAGAAAAAGCTAGCGATTATAATATCGATTCTGCTCATAGATGGGAAGAAGGATGAAATCCCATCTACATGCATATTCCCCCATCCTCTAAATAAATTACCATAATAGGTGAGGCTTTCCATAAAGTCCTTACAATTTGACATAACCCTGAGAAAGTTAATTAACCAAAATGTCCTGAAAACTTGGAAAAAGCTCCATAGACATGGATGTCTATCTGCATGACATGCCTTCCTGCACTTTTTATAAACTGTTTCCATCTGCATACTGAATACAATTATAAAAAGATTAGCTAATCCCCAAATTACATACTTCCACGCTGCTCCATGCCAAATACCAGTAATTGACCATACAAAAATCAACGCAAGATAACTCGGTACAAGCTTACCCATTCTTGGTCCAAACTTTTTCCTTGATTTGCGACCAAGCTTCTGTGCCGATGACCCCATTGAGATTGGATAAAATACATAGTCTCTAAACCATGTTCCTAGAGTTATATGCCAGCGTCTCCAATATTCTTCAACCGATTTGGCTAGAAATGGTCTTTCAAAGTTTTCGGCTACTTCAATACCCATTATTTTAGCGCCACCGCAGACAATATCCATATACCCTGAGAAATCAGCGTAGAGTTGCATTCCGTATAAAACAGATGCTACCCATAAATACACACCTTTATATCCCTGAACATCTAAAAAGTAGACATTTACAGCTATTCCTAACTTGTCAGCAATGAGTAGCTTTTTTACTAGTCCCCATAGGATGCGTCTTGCCCCTTTACATAGGTTATCGTATGAAAACTTATTTTCACGAAAAAGAGTTTTCCCTAATTGATCAAATCGGCTAAACGGGCCTTGTACAATGTGAGGAAAAAAGGTTATAAATGTTGCTACCTTTGTGAAGCTGCTTTCGGCTTCATACTTGTGTCTATATACGTCAGTCAAATAGCCCATCGATTGAAATGTGTAGAATGACATTCCTAGAGGCATCACAAAATGCTGCATCGGGAACGATGCACCTGTTAACATATTTATAGTTTCAATCGAAAAGTTTGTGTATTTTATTACCGCCCACAAACAGAAATTTGCAAAGAGAACTATATGTAATACTCTTTTATTATACCTTTCCGCATCATCGCGTGCCGCTCTTCGATCGTCTCGCAATTCATCGGATATATTTGCTAGTTGAACACTGAGCGCTTCATTTCGGCGCATCATAAGTATTGCACCAGCATATGTGCTGATGATGGTAAAGAGCATGAATAAAAACAATGCTCCATCTGATGCAATAGAAAAGAATACGCTAAACGCAAGCAAAAGCGCTATTTGCATTTTTCTAGGTACTATAAAGTATAGTAATATGAATATAGCAAACAGCGCTCCAAATTCTAAAGAAATTAAGGACAAGTTTTCCTCCAACTATACGGTCTTTAGTTTCTGTACTAGCTCCCAAATTGCTTCAATGGAATTGAAGTTTTCTGGTAACAAATCGTTAACATTAATTCTTAAATCATAGTTCTGATTCAACTCACTTACAATTGCTATGATATCAAATGAATCCAGGATCTTTCCATCTATCAATTCTTTTTCTACATCAAAGTCAACGTCAGGGCGTATCTCTTCGAGAATTGTTCTTAGTTCATCCATTGTCGTACCTCCATTTTCTTTATATGTTATAGTAACTCTAGTTTCTTGCGATCTATCTTCGCATGAGAATTCATCGGCATACTATCTAGCTTTACGTAGCGATTTGGCCACATATATTTCGGCAAAGCTTTAGCTAGCGGTTTTACGATTTCACGTTGGTTCTCGCAATCTCCCTGATAGTAGCAAATTATCTTGTTGATATCTTTTTTAAATACGCAGCAGCAAATCTTGATAAAAGGCAAGGCATTAATTGCCGCTTCTATTTCTCCGAGTTCAATTCGGTGTCCCATGTGTTTAATCTGAAAATCTTTTCGTGATTTAAACACTAGCTCGCCTGCATCATTAAATGCTGCAATATCTCCAGTTTTATATATCCTGCAAGGGTACTCACTGATATCCATCCGAAACGCAAATGCCTTTGCTGTTTGTTCAGGGTTATTCCAGTAGCCTAATGCCAAACTGCTTCCTTCAACACACAACTCGCCCTCTTTATTTTTTTCTTGAATCGGGTTGTTATTTTCGTCCAGCAGCACAATTCTAGTATTTTTGAAAGGCTTTCCAATAGGAATCGGCGTATCGCTCATATCATCCTTATCTACAATATGATATGTGCAGTTACAGGTTATTTCGGTCGGACCATATAGATTTACATATGTTGCTTCTGGAATATATTTTGTCCAATATCGTATAGTCTTAGGTGGCATTACCTCGCCTGAGAACATCACATACTTAATCTGGTGGTCAAACGCCTTGTAATCATCAAATACATTAAAATCAGATAATATTCTGAGTCCAGATACCGCCCAAATAAATACGTTAATTCCTTTTGAGTTTATATAATCGAGCAGCTTGATAGGCATTGTAAATAGTTCTTTAGGAATAACGACCAGTTTGCCACCTGATTTTATTGTACAGTATATGTCTTTCACTGACACATCAAAATCGAAAGGAGCTTGGTTACCAAATGTGCAAGTTTCATCGAATTTAAATGTATCATAGAATTGATTCACTAAATCAATAAGTGATCTATGACTAACTAAAACACCTTTAGGAACTCCAGTTGATCCCGAGGTAAACATTGAGTATACAGGATCAGTATCTATTGATTCATCAATAATTTCATCTATAACCTTGTTTTCATCGCCAGATATAGAATTCTTAATTATGCTGTTATAATCAAGAACTGTAATACCAAGTCTGTTGCATAGTTCTTCTGTTAAAGTTTGGGTCGTATTAATGATTATCTCTGTTCCGAGTGCATTTAAGATCTTTTCTTGACGTTCTTCCGGCATTGCCGAATCTATTGGGACGTAAAAATTCCCACTATAAAGTATGCCAAAGAAAGAAACTATTGATTCTATATTTCTATCAATAAGAACTGCTATCGGTTTATTCTTTTGTTTTACTTCGTTATTTAGGCAAACTGCTATAGTTCTTGCAGTATCTCGCAGTTCACTATATGTTAGTGCACTCTCTCCACACTCAAGAACTGTGCTCTCACCTATTGTAATCGACTTATGCTCTAGTAACTCTAAAATATTCTTAATCATGATATTCCTTTCGAAAAAAAGGGTAATCAAAGTTTTTTAGGGTCTAGATATTTTAGGGGCGAATTTTAGGGTCTAGTTTTAGGGGCAGATTTGGTATATGAAAGGCGAGGCAATTGTTATTCTTGCCTCGCCTTTCACTTTCTCATAATATGTTTTTGGGTAAACATCTGAGAAAGGAATTCATATGAATATTATCACATCTTTACTAGACATAGAAGACAATGCCCTTGAGTTATTGTCTTGTGAAGTTCAGGCGTTAAAGAAAATTGTTACTCTTGGAAGTGCACCTGCACCTCACTTCTGTCCGAAGTGCTCTTACAAAATGCATTCTCGAGGAATCAAAACTAGAACCATCAATCATCCCGTACTTCAAGACGGCTATCAACTAGTAATAAAACTCAAACAAAGACGCTGGCGATGCACAAATAGTGATTGTCTTTACGAATCAAATGAGCATTTCAAGCTCGTTAACCGTTATAGGCGTAATACCAATGCTTCGGACCTACTAATCCTTAATAAATTCAGAAATCTTAATAGTTCTGCTGTAGATATTGCAAAGCAATTTCATACTTCAGATATGCATGTTCTCAATGTTTTCGACAGGTATATACAAATGGAACGTCTTCCACTAACAGATGCTATTTCTGTGGATGAAGTATATCTAGATATGGATAAAAGCTGTAAATATGCTCTAGTTATTCAGGACTTTTACACTGGTGATCCAATAGATATTATTCACAGCAGATTAGATAAGGTTACTGAGCCATATTTCTCAAATATCCCTTTAAAAGAACGTGCAAGTGTCAAGTATCTAATTTCAGATATGTATAACCCTTATCTAAGTTATGTGAAAAGATACTTCCCAAATGCTGTATCTGTAGTGGATTCTTTTCACGTAATGCAATGGCTCATTCATTCTCTTGACATATTTCTTAGAAGCTTACAAAAAGAATACAAAGCACGAGATGAGTCTAGAAAGCAAATACATTATTCCAAATGTGGGTATCAGAAAAGAACCCATATTTCGGATGAAGTATATCTTCTAAAAAAAGTATCGCTGGCTTCTTCTTTCAAATCAAGATAATTTAGAATATCGATTGGAACCTAGGTACGACAAACACTTTAGGTATTTCATAAACACTTTTGGATACGAAGAAAAGTTTCTAGCTCTTCACCCATATATTAAAGATTTCAGAGATTTAAAAGAAGAGTATGTAAGATTCAACTCTAGAAATGCCGGTAATCCTTTAAAAGCTGCCGAGGAAATAGATTCTTTAATACACAAATACTGCAGCAGTGAATATAAGATATTCGTTGAATTCGGAAATTTACTACGTAAATACAAAAATCCAATTATTAACTCATTCATAATGGTGGAGCGACTAGGACCAGATGGTATATATAATAGCCGCCTTTCTAATGGCCCAATTGAGTCTTTAAATCGCAAAGTAAAAGACCTAAAGCGACTAGGTAGAGGATTTCGAAACTTTGAACATATGAGAAATAGATTTCTTTTTGCTACTCGCAAGAATCCAATTTACAAAGGTCAATAAGCAAATAACTGATGTTTCCCCATGCAAAAGGGATTGGGCAAAACGCCCAATCCCTTTACATTTTGTAAGACCCTAAAACTAGACCCTAAAATTCGCCCCTAAAAAACTTTGGCAAACCCTAAAAAACTTTGATGAACCAAAAAAAATCGAGGTATCATCGGTAAACAGATGATACCTCGATTTAGCCTTTTGGCTTTTAAAGGAGTCCCTGCATCTCCACATTACTATTCATTGTACTCAGTCTCTTCCTCACTTTGGTCTGTCGACTTCTGGCTCTTTTTTTGATTTCTTTGGTGGGTTGATAAAGTTCTTTATCATGTCATGAGCTTTCTTGATGCTCTCTTTATCTGGGGTCATAACATATACAGGGGTCGATCCACTTGAATACACAGTTCTTGTTGAATCTCCTGCCCCTTCTACTGCATTGTTTTCAATTTTCCACTCTTTGTGATTCTTGAGTTCAAGCTTAACTAATGCCTTAATCTCAGATGGTGACATATCTGTCTCCATATAAGGTGCAATTCTATCGAGAATCTTCGTGTATTTAGCTATTATCTCAGGTGACTGAGTAAATCTGTGGAAAATACCCTTGAGCACAATCTGCTGATTCATAACACGCTGGTTATCCCCATCCTTAAATGCCTGTCTCTCTCTCGCAAAGGCAAGTGCCTGTTCCCCTTTAAGAAAGTTCGTTCCCTTTTTTATGCGATAATGGTCTATGTAAGTAGTAAATTCATAATCTGAATTAATATATATTCCACCTATAGCATTAATAAACTGAACAACCGTATTATAATTAACCTTAACATAGTAGTCTATCTTAATATCTAGTAACTGTTCAATCGCTCCAGTTGTTTCTTCTATTCCATATAGTCCGCTATGAGTCAATTTGTCTTCTGCATTATTCTTTGAAGGTAGCTTTACCAGATAGTCTCTAGGAATTGAGGTTAGTAAAATCTTATGTTTCTTAGGATCAATCGTAACAAGCATATTGACATCACTTCTAGCCTCGCCATCAATTTTGCCGGTAGTATCCATTCCACTTATAAGCACTGTGAAAGGCTTTTCTGCTATCTTATCATTTCCAGAATCTTCAGCCTTTGAAATCTTGTTCAAAAAGCTTGCTGTCTTCGCCGCATACACCGAAGTCACTCCAAACGTAATGGAAAGAAGTATACTGATTATTACTGCTATAATCCTAGATTTTCTTTTTATATTTCTGAAAAACAGCTGAACAAAAATAACCGTGCTTATAGCAAATATGCATAAAAGTATAATCAGCAACCATTTTTTTGGTAAAAAATCCGTTACTAGCAAAGTAGCTTCAAATACTAGCGCTGAAACTAGATAAATTAGCCCCCATAGTCTTGAGGCTGCCAACATCAATCCTTTTTTCTTTTTTGATTTTACATCCATAATCATTTTCTCCTTGTTACAGAATATAGTTATTATACTCTATGCAAGCAATTTTTTGTAAAACTCTATGAGTTTTTGTCCTTCAACTCTCCAGTTGTACTTCTCTCTAGCGATTCGACTTCCTCTCTCGCCCATTTCTTGGGCTTCATCAGGATTATCTATAAAGTATTTAATCGCAGTCTGGATTGCTGAAATATCTTCTGGGTTTACTAGTATACCTGAATCCGCTTCGCTAATTATTTCTCTCCAAATCGGAAAATCGGATGCTATAATAGGCAATCCTGCTGCCATGTATTCGAAAATCTTTATTGGTAATGAATTTATATAGTTGGCTGTCGGTAGCAGTATGCAAATTCCTACTCTACTTGAAGCATAGAGGTCGTTCACGCCTTCACGGCTCAGCATCCCCAAATATTCGACATTGTTAGGGTTTGAGTTTTTGAGTGTTTCATCCTCACAGATTCCTGCAAGCTTTAAAGTATATCCATCCATAGGCTCTAGTGCTTCCACCATGATATTTTCGCCCCTGATACGAGATATCCCTCCTGCGTAGCAAGCAGTCTTATTTCTTTTTGAAAACTCGATGTCTCCCTTTTTTATCTCATCTAGCTTAGGGTAGTTCTTAATCGTTTCTGTAGTTTTCGCTCTATTCTTAAATTTATCCTGAATGTACTCAGTTGCCGTAATTACTCCTGCTAGTTGCTTTACGTACTTTGTCTCGAGTCTACTGTATGATTTAGAAACAAACTTTCTTGAAAATTTAGGAAGCCACGGTTTATCCAAAATCTGCGCTGGTACATCCTCATGGCTATCAAATATAACAACTTTGCCAGTTTTTGAAAGTTTTACCGCATATTTGAGCATTTCTGGGTCATGAAAGTGATATACATCAGCATCAATATCCACAGCTTTTTGAAATACTGCCCTGCAAAACTGAGAAATTCTTTTGTACCGACTTTCTGGCTGTTCCCCACATCCAACAATCTGTATTCCATCTTTCTCAAATGATTCCCCTGGTGCAACCAGAAAAACTTCATAGCCCTCCTCTGACAAAGAGATACATTCTTTGTAGTAAATTCTATCATCAAGTGCATCGTGTACACTCGTGACATGACAAACCTTTTGCATTAGCTTCTCCTAATTTTTATATCCCAGTAGCTTCTTTACCCTAGGCTTGAGCAGACTCTTAAGCTCTCCTATAAATCCTTTTTTCTCAATTCGGTAATATAATACTCTATCTGCACCGAATCTCCTAAAGAAATTTTCTATTCCCTCTATCATTGAACCTTCAAAATCAAATGCTTTTGAGTGCTTCGAAGCAAATTCTATTCCCGAATCTAGAACCAAGGTCTGTGCTCCACTCGCTCTAAATGTTGGATCTGCTCCTGCAATTAGATAATAGCAGGTCTTTTCATCATAAACGAATAATGATGATGCGTGTACATTACCATCCTTATCTATTGCCGTGATAACTTTAGCGCCATCATGTGCATTACACGCTTCAAAAATGGAATTTATAAATTCTTTTTTGTGTGGGCAGTTTCTCCCTTGGTGTTGAAATGTTTTCACCAGCATAGCGTATAAATTATCTACGTTATTTTCCTCTATTATTTCGACTTTATTTCTTGCACTTTTTATGTTTTTACGAACTGTCTTATCGTATTTAGCCCTTACAGCTTCTATATCAGAAACATCAGTAAATCTATAAGTTATTCTTGGGCTAACCTTAAACCCTAGCCATCTGAATGGTAAAAAGTAATCATTACTAGGGTCTAGCATAAGGTCAAAACTCGAATTCTTTGGCAGTAATTTTACTAGTTCTTCTATGTGCTTTTGTTTTTTACTCGCCTTAATATCTGGTGCAAACCAAATACCCAGGGTTTGTGTTTCCCCCGGCATAGCGATTTTGTTGTTATCGCAAGGCACTGCCCATCTAGCAACAACTTCTCCCTTTTCTTCTACTTTTATTTCAATCCATTTTCCATTTGTAACTGTATCAAGATACCACGGCTGTTCGAAAATTGAATTAGCATATTTTGTTGTAATATCACTATTCGTTGTCTTCATTAGAATTAATATCCTCCAGCTCTTTTACCGCATCTAGATATGAAATAAATGTATAACCATGTTCCTTTAAATACTCGATAAACCAGGTGTACCAGTCTCTTTCATACGCATACCCATTACAAAACTGATAGTCGTGAAATAGTATCGAGAAATATGGCAGCCCTTTATCCTCTGCCTCTTTGAGCAAACGAAGCGACTCTTCCCTTTTTCCTTCTGGTCTCTTGGGTAAATAGCCATCCATCAAGCTAAGTGGAAATTCCCACATTTCGCCCACTTTGTATGGTGCTTTTAGGCAGGTACCTTCGCTCTTCACAAATTCAGTGGTGTCATACACATACCCACAATGACTCAGCTTCTCAAAAGTACTTTCGTCATATCTAACATAGTGCATGCGTATTCCACGAGGCGCTACGCCAACAGCATTCCTGAACCTTTCAAATTCAGCTCTCATTTTCTCTTCATCTTCATAAGATACTCCGTGTATGCCCGCATCAAAGCCATGACTTTGAAGTTTTTTTATATACGGAATTGCCTTGGTGTATCTATAAGACATGCCAAGAACATTATCCATTCCAAAATAGAATGATGAAGGCACACCATTACCTTCATCATACTTCATCAATTCTTCAATATAATTTCTCTCTCTTGAGAATATACCAAGCAGTCTTCTCCACCACTGAGAAAAAGTTATATCACGTTTTAAGAACGATAAAGTCTCCCTTACCCACAGTTTTGGATAAATCAAGTCTTTGTAATGGTCGCTTCTATATAGATGATCTACATCATGTGAAACGATTATTTTCATTGCTCTTATTTTCCTAAACTCCTTAATTACTGATACAACTTCCTCCACATCCTCATCTGAGATGTATGGGTGAATTGGCAGCGATAAAACTGTATCACACAGCTTATTAGTAACAGAGTAGTCGATTCCGTACTTATTTTCATCGCAAAATGCCTCTTGATTATGCATCTGCTTAGGATAGTAAATCATCGACGGAATTGATTTCTCCTTGAGGTGAGCCTGTAATGCATCTCTTTGCTCTCTACTCTCAAGCTTAATTGTGTACTGAGCCCAGCTGCTAAGGAATCCGTCAGGAATCACTGGTGTAGCCACAACACCCTCAAGTAGCTCTGTGTACTTTGCTGCAGCACTGTTAACGTCTGCAACCTCATATTCTGCAAATGCAGCTAGCTTAGGAAGTAGGATTCCTGCTTGAATCGAGTCGAGTCTAGAATTCATACCAATACGTACGTTGTCGTATTTCATCTTGCCTTTGCCGTGAACGCAGTATGATCTGATGAGCTCAGCAGCTTCATCATCGTTTGTAAATATCGCTCCACCATCTCCATAGCATCCTAGTGGCTTTGCCGGGAAGAATGACGTTGTTGAGATATCTCCGAAACTGCACGCTCTCTTGCCGTCAATCTCACCACCGAAACCTTGTGCTCCATCTTCGAGAACCTTTAGTCCATGCTTCTCTGCTATTTTTCTAATCTCAGTAAAGTTAGCTGGTAGTCCGAACAAATCCACTGGTATAACTACACTCGGCTTAAGTTCTCCTTCAGCAGCTACTGCAGCTATCGCTTTTTCTAGCGAAGCTGGATCCATATTAAACGTATCCTGGTCTACATCTACAAAAACTGGTGTCGCACCTAGGATTGAGACCACCTCTCCAGATGAGAAGAAGGTAAAATCAGGAACGAATACAGCATCTCCCTTTCCAACACCCCATGCCATGAGTGCAAGCTCAAGAGCATCCGTTCCATTTGCACAAGTTACGCAGTGCTTAACACCAACATATTCAGCTAGCTTTTCTTCAAGCTCGGAAACCTTGCCGCCTCCGATAAATCTGCTGCTAGCAATTACTTCGTCAATCTGGCGATCTATGTCATTTTTGAGTGCAGCATACTGCTTCTTAAGATCTCTAAACTCCATTGTATTCCTCCGCTTCTACTTGAATTCGCCTCGCATATCAGTGCTTGCGAAATCCGTCAATGGAAGTCTCACTGGCATGCCTTCCTTCTGGCTCTTATATATAGCGAGAACCATCTCAAGTGCATTTCTTCCAGCAACTCCATCTACATAAGGTGATCTGTCTTCTTTAATAGCTTCGATTACATCGGCAAATAGGCTTGTATGACCGTTGCCATATACATTGCTTGTCTCTTCTTCGAGCCCCTTGTTCTTCTGGTCTTCAGCAGTTTCGTCTTTGAAATCCCACACGTCAATCGTGTTGGTGGACTTGCCGCCAACCTTTACTGTTCCGTTTTCTCCAAATAGATACAGTGTCTCTTCGAGGTTTGAGGGTATACGTTAGTGGTTCCCTCAATAGTGCCAATTGCGCCGTTCTTGAACTTAACTACAGCAACTCCAACATCTTCAGCTTCTAGATAATCATGGAACTGCTGTCTAGTTGCTCCATAAACTTCCACTACCTCATCGCCCATCATCCATCTGAGAAGGTCTATTCCGTGGATGCACTGGTTCATCAGGCAGCCGCCATCTTCTTCCCAAGTTCCTCTCCAAGGAGCTTGGTCATAATATCCTTTGTTTCTATTCCAGCGAACATTTATAGAAGCATGGGAAAGCTTGCCGAAACGCCCTCCTTCGACAGCCTTTCTCACTTCCTGAATCGCTACGTTGAATCTGTTCTGGTGGCAAGCTGAAACCTTTACGTTCTTCTCTGCAGCTCTCTTGATAATCTCTTCAGCATCAGCGATATTCATAGCCATAGGCTTTTCGATAATTACGCTAACTCCTGCATCGATTGCATCTAGTGCAATTGCTGCGTGCTTGCCGCTCTCAGTTGCAATGCTGATAAGCTCGAGTTCGTTCTCTTCGAGCATCTGCTTATAGTCGGTATATCTCTTGATTGATTTATCATCAGCCAAGTTGTGCTTTGCAAGAATCTCTTCCATCTTCTCTGGCACGATATCGCATACCGCAACTATCTCTAGATTATTATTTACTGCAGCAGTCACGTGATTTGTTGCAATTCTACCGCATCCAATCAATGCATATTTCATTTACATGTCCTCCGGAATTTTAATTACTATAGTGTCTATATTGCGCCGGGCTTATAGGAGAGAAATATTATCTCTTTCCTTTACGTCCTTGAACGCATTACGAGTATCGAATATTGCTACTGCATTATCTCTAATCATCTCATAGTCGTATGCATCATGAGCTGTTGCAACGAGGATAAGGTCGTATCCCTTGATAACATCAGCATTAATCTCGCCGATGCCCTCATGCCACTCACCATGTCTCTTGTACTTTGGAATCCATGGATCGTAGAAATCAGTCTCTGCACCCTCTCTCCTTGAGAATGTCGATTACGTTAAGAGCTGGGCTCTCTCTATAGTCATCGATATTATTTTTGTAAGCAACTCCTAGAACGAGAACCTTAGATCCGTTGAGAGCTTTCTTGTGGTTGTTGAGAACCGCTGCAGCTCTGTCTACTGTGTACTCAGGCATCTTATCGTTAATAATCATCGAGCTCTCAATCATCGACGTGTGGAAACCAAACTCTCTTGCTTTCCATGTTAGGTAATATGGGTCAAGAGGGATACAGTGTCCACCAAGACCTGGGCCTGGATAGAATGCCTGGAAGCCGTATGGCTTAGTCTTTGCAGCCTCAATTACCTCCCATAGAGAAATCTCCATCTTGTTGCAGAGTATAGCAAGCTCATTAACAAGACCGATGTTGATATTTCTGTATGTATTCTCCAGGATCTTCTCCATCTCAGCAATAGCTGGTGAAGACACTTCATAAATCTCTCCCTCTAGAACTTCTCTATACATCGCAGAAATTACTTCTGTTGCGTCTTTGCCTACAGCACCAACTACCTTTGGAGTGTTCTTAGTCTTGTATATCACGTTGCCTGGGTCAACACGCTCCGGCGAAAATCCAAGGTAGAAGTCTTCTCCGCACTTTAGTCCAGAACCCTCTTCGAGGATAGGAAGTAGTAGTTCCTCTGTAGTACCTGGGTAAGTTGTGGACTCAAGAACAACCATTGTGTCATTAGATAGTGCTTTGAAATAGCCTCTGTGGAGGACTTTACATAGCTTATATCTGGCTCCTGGTGCTTATCAAGAGGAGTAGGTACGCAAATAGCGATGAAATCAACATCCTTTACGAACGAGAAGTCCGATGTCGCCTTCATCATGCCGCTCTCTACGAGCTCCTTGAGGTCTTCGTTTACAACATCTCCGATGTAGTTGTGTCCCTCATTTACCATCTTAACTTTTTCTTCCTGCACGTCGAAGCCGATGGTCTTAAAGCCAGCCTTTGCCTTCTCAACAGCAAGCGGAAGCCCTACGTATCCTAGGCCTACAACTCCTACAGTAATGTCGCGCTTTGCGATTTTCTCAAGTAAACGTTCCTTCATGCCCATTAATGATACCTTTATACCTTTCTTTTATGCTTTTGATAATTTAACGGCTGTATAAAGTCAGCCGATTCATACATATAATTATTCGAATTATTATATATAATAATAGCCTACAATGTCAATATTTCCAATGTGTGCAAGCGTTTTAAAGTTCCTGTAAAATTTCGTTGAACGCCTTTGATAAAGCTATTTTTTCGCTTTCCCAGCACAATATTTTTTTTGAATTTTCCACGTTATGTTTAGCTTCATTGTACATCAATTCGCTATTAATAAGTTCTTTTACTGCCGACGCAATACTGTCTGAATCATCCGGTTTTGCAATAGTTCCGACCTTGTGTCCATTAACAATTCTCTTAATTTCTGGAAGATCTGAACCTACAACAGGTATTCCAGACTGAATGCATTCGAATAGCTTATTGGGGAGTGCGTAATAATAACTCTTTGAAACTGGAGAAATCATCACAATACCGACATCTGCTGCTCCCACGAACTTCCAGAGTTCTTCGTGGGGAACCGCCTCGTGGAATTCCACTCGGGCGTCAACATTGAGCTCCCTGCTCATCTTATGAAGTTCATCTAAATATTCGGGCGAGTCAGGATTTCCGACCACTATTAGTCCAACATTCTCAAGTTTCGGCATAGCGCCTATAGTGGCCTCTAAACCTCTTCCTTTGCATACTAGTCCATGATAAATCAAAAGTTTTTCAACCCCTAGCTTCTCTAGTAGTCGCCCTCTGACCTTCTCACACTCAGTCTTGTTAATATCAAATCCCATAGGAATATTCCTAACAACGGCAGGTCTTTCTTTTAAATTGTATAGCTTTGCTATTTCATCTGCAATGCTATCATTCACCACAACAGTCAGAGCACTTCTTTTAATCATGAAGTGTTCCCAATGCAGTATCAGCCATTTTGAAAATCCAGATCTGTCCGCATTTCTTCCAATTTCAAATTCATGAGAATCGTAGATTAGCTTCGGTTTTTTTCTTGTAAAAAACGTCGATAGCCAGCCAATAGTCAGCGCTAGTAAATCATGTCCAGAAATAATGTCTGGATGCTGCTTTCTTGCAAAGCTCGCCCACTGAAACAAACTAATTACTTTATTAATTGGTCCCGGTATTTTTTCACCCAGTGGTTTTGTTGTATATCTAAATACTAGGAAGCCTTCAACGGTGTCTTTTGCTGGCTTATCACCAACATCTCCTTTTGCTAGGACAGTTATATCTGCCCCTTCTTCCTGATATACAGACAGCTCCCTGTAGTCTCTACTCTCATTTACCCATTTGCTGCAGCAAATCTTTAATAATTTCATCAAAATCCTCTAATGTTAAATTTAAAATCACTACCTTAATATTTTGCGAATAAAAGGTGCGAATTTTTCAGTTTTATAATCTGTATGCTGATGAGTAGGACTCTTCATAATCTCATCAAACGCTTCGTCAGATAGCCCCAGCTTTTCTTTAATAATACTTATATATTCATTCATCATAGCTTCATCATAGGCTGGCTTCTGAAGCTCTTCCATCGCCTCTTCTCTAGTCATCTGTCCCGAAACCACCATGCTGGAAAGGTGCGAAGATCTCTTATCTACACCAAACTTCTTTGGCAGCCAGTAAAGCTGAATAAATGCTGTTAGGATATTTTCAAGATGCTTGCTTCCATAGTATTTAAAGTCACAAAAATCTGATAATTCCTTAAACGCACGTTCTCTATTATAGTCTATTAAATCAAGAGGCCTAAGCGTAACCACGCTTCCCTTCTTTATTCTCATGTATTTCTTATACGAAGTTATAAATTTTAGCTTGTCTATTCCTTTTGTGCCAAACCTCTTATGGATATCCTTGATGTTTGTAACATCCATTGCGCTATATCCATTTCCTTTCTGGAGAACACATTCAAGAGCAAAATTGCCACCTGACAGGAAATACTTAATACCTTCTTTTTCTACTGTATCATACAAAAATGCAAATAGTATGTTGTCTTGCGGAACAGCAACGTCAGGAACTCCCGCTTTCATATATGCAAGTGTTAACGCATTGAACTGTTCCGCATCCGGTGTAATCGTTCGCATTTCAATATTGGCAGCTTCACAGAGTTTCTTGATATTCTCCTTGGGAAATCTCCGTGTCATATCCGTCATCAATATGCACTGCTAATATGCGAAGCCCCCATTTATAACCCAAGTATGCGAGATACGCTGAATCAAGCCCTCCTGAAATGCCCATAATACAATCGTATTTTTTATCAGCATTTTCGGATTTGATTTTGTCAATCATCTCCTTTAATCTCTTCTCACCTTCTTCATTCGGAAAATACACATCAGTATTAATATGTGTCAATGCTTCAGTACAGTAGTTACATACTCCATTTTCATCAAAGGTGATATGGGGATCGGCCTCATTATTCATTACACATCTTGTACAATATTTAATCTCTTTCATCTCTAGCTCCTTTATCTTTTAATTAAATATTTTGTCGATAAATATATAAATTATGTACATCACTGAAATTGAACCCAACATTTCTATAAAGAGGAATCTCATCAATTTCTTATAATCTGCATTAATGACTTTCATACAAAGAAAAATATTAATCAGATTGACTACACCGTCAGATACAGAATAGAAAAGAATTGTCTTAAATATTCCATATCCAAGTCGTCCAACAATCACAAAGCACATTGCATTTATTCCAAGTGTTATGATTGATAGTAGTAGTGACATCCTTGGCCTGTCAACAATAACAAATGTTCCGCTTATGCAGCTCGTGCAATACTTTAGAAGATAATCTGCACCAAGAATTGTCATGTACAATGCCGATACTTTCCATTTGTTACCTAGTGCTATACCCACGACTGGTTGACCAAATACAACTAATATAAAAATTGGCACAAATGCAAGAAAATAGTTCTTTCTCAACAAATCGAGAGCGAAGTTTCCTACATGTTTCCCCCTCATTGTTCCTTATTGCTAATTCTCTCTGGTACACCTTGCTTATTTGGGTCGAAATCAAGGCAATTGGGATGCTAAGAATCCTATTCGCCATTGTGAACCCACCTAGCGCAGCCTTGCTAAAAACATTTCCAAGGTATTGTATTGGAATCTGCTGTGAAACTACAGAAACAACATTGGCTGGCATTTGTACCAGAGGAAATTCCTTATATATGAGCAATGTTTCTTTGATATCACGTATAGCAAAACGCTCATCATAAGGGTTTGCATTTTTTATCATCAATAATATGCTCAATATCAATGAGCATATCGTTCCTATCATATAACCAGGCGAACTTAACCCCATGATTCCCAAAAGTAACGATATAGATGAGTTAGATGCTGCCATTATTATTGGGTTCCAGAAGAGCACACGATATAGACCCTTTCTGTTTACAAATGCATAAAACAGCTGCTGTTGGATAAAGAAGTACGAATATACGCCTAGTAATACACAAGCTACTTTATAGTTGAAGTTCAATGAAAACAGTGTGTATTTGTCAGATATAGCAATTAGGATAACAACACCCGTTGTCATGCAGATTATGCTGAATATATTAACTATCTGACATAGCATCTTGGCTACCCTATCTTCCTTAGGAATTAGTATCGCCATTACAAGACCAAGCCCCACCACGGTTGTTACGATTGCACCATCTGAAACAATTAGATCATATGTTCCTATTTCAGCAGGAGAATATACCCTAATTATGAACAATAAGAAAAATGTGTTTATTGCATAACCAATTATATTTCCTGAAACCAGGGTCGCTATGTTCTTTGCTATTGCTGATTCTTTTATTTGTAAAATGTATTTCTTCATCCCTATATTCCAACTACTATTTTAGACACAAGTTGCTACATGCATCATTATAACCATGGAGCAGTTTGTCTTCACTGCACTTGCTTTTGTAAAACAATGCTATAAAGATTAAGAACATCATCGGACCAAGCACAATTGAATTAAGCAAAAAAGCATCATTTAACCCTAAGAAGACACACATCGAAGTTCCGAGAAGAAGTTCATATCCGATGTTTTTTTGTGCAATATCTAAAAGCTTTAATATTGCCGCAAATAATACTCCCTCTAGAATATATCCAAAAAATCCAAATCTTGCATGACATTCTGCAAAGTAACCTGTATTAGATACTGATTCTGGAGTCCCATAATATATTCCTGAAATTGTACGTGTATAATCAATATCCACATAGTGGGTGTCAAAATGTAAAAACCAAGTTGGAAATAATCCGCCTAAGCCCATCTTTGGATTCTTGCTAAAATAATCAAAATAAGCAAATTTGTTTTGCGCAGAAAGCAGCATTACCCTTCGTCCAAAGAGTGAAAAAATCTCTAAAATTATATTACTTCCAGGTATATTTATCGATGAAAGCAATGCAAGCGTAGAGACGCCTAGGCAAAGACACGAAATTATTTCTGTATAGGAATCTTTTCTTTTTAGCCAAAATGCTACAATAACTACAACTATTGAAATAAACAAATTCGTTTTATGTCCATCGTAGAGATATATAACGAAAATCATGGCAACGAATATTGCAGATCTGGCGAACTTTTTCTCAAGTATACACTTTGTCGCAAAGAACGGAATTATTACATTTGTAATCCATGATAGAACATACCCTGGATAAGTTCCTAAACTAAATGAGCCTGATTCTCTAAGCTCATAAACCTTGTATATGTTTAGTGCAGTAAATGTAGGAACGCCGTTATTCTTCACAATGTATGCAAAAATTAAAAAGCACATTGCGACCATTGCAAATTCTATTATACGTGAATGCTTCGCGCTCGGTTCTAATAGTCGTTCTTCCATAGAAAAGTTAATGTTGTTTACTATGAAAATGCTCAGGTAGAAACAAAGCAAATCCCGTTATAGCAGGCCACTTCCTTGTTCCCCATGGCATAAATAGTAGTTATTGGTACTATTTGCATTACATACACTAATGTTAGTAAGAATGTAGATACACTTCTGCGTTTATGATTTATCGTAACAAAAATAATCACCAACCAGGCAATACCGTTTAAGTATTTGAGCAAGTTGAAGTCTCGCGTGTAAACATTTAGCTGTAATGGAGCTAACCATGTATAGTATTTATAATCCAAGGAAATTTTTAGCAGGATTATTGAAATTGCTAGAATTTTCATTTTTCTACCACTAAATATTTCCGAAATGTTTTTTCTACTCAACATTAATGCAACCTAGAATTTTCTTATCCAATCGACTCAGCTTATTGATAGTTATTTTGGCATTCTCATTTATATCTGTTCCATCATCAGATGTGATAAGTACAAAGTTCTTGAAGTTTCCAATTTTATCTATAGCTTCAACATCATCGACTATACAGCCAATATATTCTGACTCTGATGCATTTTTTTCTATCACTTCAGCAATATTCATTAAGTAGTTCTTCCCAGAATTGACTGCTACAAATCCAATTCCTTCATCTTCAGCATCCAATTGCCTAAGATCTGCAACCAGAACATCTGGATTCACACCCTCTGAAATTACACCTAACGAAGGTACTCCATATTCTTTTTCAATATTATTGGCAAAATTTATCTTTTGATTTCTCATATATCTATATACTGCAAATAACGTTGCTACAAATGCTCCAAAGAAGCCCCCAATGAATCCAGATTTTATACTTCTCTTAACATATCCTATGTTTGTAGTGGTATTTTGCGATGGTATTTGCAGAGATCGTATCGCTTCATTCATTTTATCGCTTTCATATTTCAAGTTTTCAATATTTGTTCGATAAATTTTCTGCTTGTTGTATAAAGCCTGTTTTGCTGCCTCCCCAGATGTAACCGAAACCACCGAAAAATCAACCCCTTGTAGACGGTTGCTTCGCTCGGACTCGAGAAATTTAATTACATTGTTTGCCACATCTTCGGCTTTGTGTTCCTTGGTAGAGTATACATATATATTCCCAATGAAAAGGCCTTCTGATACTGCTCCACTAGCACCGCTATCATTAATAGTAATTGAATTCATATCTGGAATCTGAACTATATCCCATTTGTATCTTTCAAGTACACTGTCTGACTTTCCAAATAATGTCTCGCTGTTAGCAGTTAAAAGCACATTTTCCACAGCATTATAGCTTGCCTTATTTGATGCAGTGATTTTAATTCTTATGCTTTCAGATGAAAATGCATCAATCTTCATAATTGGATTTTCACCAATTATTTTCAAAGCTGACTTTTTCTCTTTATCAAGGTTTTGAATAGTATCTGTCAAAAATTGGTTATCTTTGGTGTACTCTTCGAGTTCCTCTTTATAGGTCGATGAGATTTTTGTGTTTATATCCGCAGCTTTGCGTTGTTCTCGGTGATCTGAGTAAATTCTAAACCCTCCGACGAAAACGGCTGAGATGATAACAACTATCCCAATCATCTTCTTATTATCCTTAATAATTGATAAAAGCTCTTTTATTGATATCTTCTTATCCATTAAGCACTCCTAATACATCTTGCATTTGCTACAACTACTGCCATATATTTAGAACTTTTCTATAATATTCCCATACTCATCTAGCTTTCCAATTGGCTTAGCTGGCACGCCAGCAACTAGCGTAAAGTCAGGTACATCCTTTGTAACAACCGCTCCTGCTGCGACCATTGAGCACTTTCCAACAGTGTGTCCACATACGATTGTCGCATTTGCTCCAATAGAAGCTCCCTCTTTGACTAGTGTCTTTCCGTAGTTCTCAGAACCCTTTGGATAGCGAGCTCTTGGAGTAAGGTCATTTGTAAATACACAGGATGGTCCGCAGAATACGCCGTCTTCGAGTGTTACGCCTTCGTAAACTGATACGTTATTCTGAATTTTTACCCTGTCACCAATCTGCACGTTGTTGGCAATATTTACATTCTGTCCAAGCGAGCAATTCTCACCTATCTTTGCTCCTGGCTGAATATGGCAAAAGTGCCAAATCTTGGTTCCTTTTCCTATCTCTACATTGTCATCTACATAGCTGCTCTCGTGTACAAAATATTCGCTCATTTTATGCCTCCTTCATTATTACCCTTACAAGCTTATCTGCGGCGTCTCCCGCACCATAGTAGTTCTCTTTTTCCTTAGAAATAACGGTATTGTTAACTTTATCAAGTATGTCCGCTTCATCAATATGAGCGAGCACATTGTGGTTTCCATTCAGCGTCTCAACCCACTCCGTTTGCTCACGCAGAGTTACGCATGGTGTGCCTAGTATGTACGCTTCCTTCTGTAGCCCACCGGAATCAGTCACTACCTTTACTGCATTCTTTGTAAATACAGCATTTCGAGATAACCGATAGGTTCTACACAAATTGTATTCTGCAGATTCTCCTCCTCGTTGACCTGTTCAATCATCTTTCTTGTTCTAGGATGAGCAGGTAGGATAACTGGTGCATCGAACTTCTCGAACGTATTGAGAATCTTGCGAACCTTCTCTATAGTGTCAGTGTTTTCAGCTCTATGAACTGTGGATAGATACCATTTATCAATCTCACCACGCTCACCGAAGATATAGTTAAGGTCAGCAAAGTACTGACTACGAGCTTTCTTGTCTATCTCTTGTGAATAGTAAAGAACCGCATCGCACATTACGTCGCCGATTCTGTGGACACCTTTCTTAATTCCTTCATTTTCAAGATTCTCAATAGACGCATCTGTGGAACAGAAGAGTAGGCTTGAGATATGATCCGTAAGAATTCTATTCTGCTCCTCAGGCATAGCCATATTGAAAGACCTTAGACCAGCCTCCACGTGAATTACCGGAATATGAATCTTGGATGCGGCAAGTGCTCCAGCAACTGTAGAATTTGTGTCTCCATATACCATCAAATAGTCGGGATTCTCATTAATTAGTATATCTTCTATTCCGATAAGCATCTCTGCTGTCTGCCTTGCATGGGAACCAGAACCCACGCCTAGATTATACTTTGGCTTAGGGATATGTAGCTCTTCAAAGAAAAGTTCTGACATATTCGCATCATAATGCTGGCCTGTGTGAACGATTATCTCTTCGCAGAATTTTTCTAGCTTGCGAGAAACTGCAGCCGCCTAATAAATTGTGGTCTTGCACCAATTACAGTTACTATCTTAATCACATGCGCTCCTTCTATTCAAATACCTTTTCAAATTCACTTGCAATATTTTCATACGTGTACTTGCTCAGTACAGCTTCACGTCCAAGCATTCCCATCTGCTCTCGTTCTTCGGTGCTCATAGATTGAATCTTCCTGATTGCAGCCTTTATAGCGTCATTATCACATGACTTCGTGATGATTCCACATCCAGATTCACTTACAGGTGTGGACGGTGTTGTTATTGCCATGACTATTGGTTTGGCTGCCATCATGGAGTCGAACATCTTGTTCATACAGATTCCGAACCTGTATAGTGGCGACTCAATAGTTCCTATAAATATCGCGTCAAAGTTATCGATTACTGCAGGGATTATTCCCTTCTCTACTGGCGGTAGGAATGTCACGTTGCTGATTCCATTCTGCTCCGCGTAACTGATAAGCTCATCTTTGAGTTTACCTTTTCCAACCATAACCAGATGAACATTTTCATCGTTTAGCTGCTTTGTAACATCGAGTAGGTTATGAAGTCCGTACGAAAGCTCGTGGCTTCCGAAGTATCCGATAACGAATTTACCTTCTCTCTTTAGCTTGTTAAATGCCTCTCTGTGTTCACTTGGAATTTCCCTTGCTGCGTCCCACTCATTTATCACGACCCCATTCGGTATATACCTAAAGTGATCAGCCTTCATGCCATGTTCAATCATATATTCCTTGGCGTGAGGGAGTAGTGAAACTACAACATCTGATTTCTTATATGCATGATCCTCCGCAAACTGCATAGCAATTACGAACGGATTCTTCTTGCTCATTCCTCCTGCTTCGTAGAGTGTCAGTGGCCACATATCATGAACTTCATGAATATACTTGGCTCCAGCAAGCTTCGCAATACGATATGCTGGGTATGAATCTAGCGGATAAGTTGATGATGAGATAACTATATCTGGCTTATAACGCTCAACAATTTTCTTTTTATTCGTCTTTAGAGCCTTGCAGAAGTGATACATACTGAGGGCTCTGGCAACACCATTGCTATCATACTCATCAGTCTTAATCCACACATACTTTATTCCATCGATTTCCTGCTCTGTAAAATTTTCAGTTATATCTGGGTTCGTCTTTCTAAGATGCGAAAAACTACCCGCAATAATAGTTACATCGTGACCTTTCTTGACGAGTTCTCTAGATATATAGTAAGGTCTAAACTCCATTCCCATCTCAGGTGATCCAGCATAGTGGTTTACAATCAAAACTCTCTTGCCAGTTTTCTCCATGATTCTTACGAATTTGGTCGCTAGCATGTCATATGTGTACTCACTTGACACTAGTTCATGTCCTAAACGTCCCATATTATTAAGTTCATCTGACGGCATGATTTTAAGCTTTTCAACTGCTTCTATATATCCATCTATATCTCCAGCTTTCGTAACTATACCAGCATTCGCTTTTTCAACTATTGTCTCAGGCGTCGTCACAGACATGAGCAGCGGCTTACCGCCCATCATCGCATCGAACATCTTGTTCATGCAAATTCCGAATCTGTATAGCTTTGTATTTGCCGCAAAAATAGTTACTATGTCGAAATAGCTGATTAGGTTAGGGATCGCACTTTTATCTATTGCTGGAAGAAACACTACGTTGTCTAAGTCCTGCTCCTTAGCACTCTGCATCAGCCTATCCTTGTAGCTGCCATCGCCGACTAATACAAAACATACGTTTTTATCGACAATTTTCTTTGCAACGGCAAGTAGCATATCCAGATTATTGGATATGGAGTGACCGCCAAATAGCCTACTATGAACTTTCCTTCAGCCTTCATCTTGTTTAGAATCTGGCTATGCTCTTCAGGAATTGGTGCCGGATTTTCCCACTCTTCTTTGATTACACCATTAGTAATGCAGTTAAACTTTTCTTCAGCAAGTCCATGCTGAACCATGTATTCTTTGGAGTGATCAAGTAATGAAACTACCTGGTCACAGTGTCTGTATGCGAAATCTTCCGCACGCTGCATAATCTTTACAAACGGATTGCTCTTCGACATACCACCAAGTTCGTATAGTGTAGAAGGCCACATGTCGTGAACCTCATGAATATATTTAGCACCAGAGAGCTTTGCAATCTTGTCCGCACCGTAACAATCCAGCGGATAAGTTGAAGATGCGATTACTGCATCTGGCTGGTAGCGCTCTGATATATATTCTGCATTTGAAAATAGCTTTCTGCTGAATTCGAACATACTGAATGCACGTGCTAAGCCATTGCGATTATATGAAGATGTCTTAATCCACACATAGCGAATCCCGTCAATCATCCTCTCTTCGAAATTCTTCGAAACACTAGGGTTTGACTTTCTTAGATGCGAATATCCGCCAGCTATAATCGTGACTTCATGTCCTGCTTGATCCACTCACGAGATAAATAATATGGTCTGAACTCCATTCCCATCTCGGGCGATCCAGCATAGTGATTAATCAGTAATATCTTCAAACTACCCTCCAATGCGCTCACTTTGATAGTTGCAGCGATTGTACTACGTATATTGATTCTGCTTATTTAATAACGGCGCCAACCGTCTTAAGCATGGTTTTGATTTCTCCCAGGAAGCTAAAATTCCTAAGAGCATCAAGGTTGTATTTCATCTTTTCTGGTAAAACTTTTTCGACATATACCTCGTCAGGGTTCTCTGCATTCCCGATGAGCTCGTTCTCATCCTTGTATGTGATGCTTGCCTCTGACGTTACACCCGCTGGTAGCAGCAATGTTGCAAGCATCTCTTTGGAGTAGCAGTCTACATATCTTGGAACTTCAGGTCTCGTGCCGACAAAAGACATGTCGCCAATGATTACATTTAGCAGCTGCGGGAGCTCATCTAGTCTATATTCCCTAAGCTTGTGTCCAATCTTGGTAACTCTAGGATCATTCTCCTTTGTAACCTGTGCTCCGAGCCTCTCCGCGTTTACTACCATCGTTCTGAACTTAAAAATTCTGAACTCTTTACCGTTAGTCGTCACCCTTACCTGCCTGAAAAACGCCGGACCTGGATCGTCGATTTTTATCATTATTATTAAGATAAGAAGTATCGGCGAGATTACTATAGTCATCAGCAGTGAAATGACAAAATCAAATATTCTCTTTGCTATTAGCGAGCCCTTTCTCGAGTTCAGGATATCGTAATATTCTTTTACTTCATCACATCTCATATGCTCTGGTAAGTCATCCCACTTGCACAAAACCATCTACTTAATAAGTCCTCTCTTCTTAAGGATATCAACAAAATTCTCAATAACGTATTCATTCTGCTCGTCTGTCATCGTCGAGAAAATTGGCAGTGAAATCAGATTCTCGTACTGGTGATAAGCGTTTGGATAGTCCGCAATATCAAATCCAAGATTTTTATACGCAGTCATCATCGGTAGCGGTTTATAGTGCACGTTGCACGCAATCTCACGCTCTGCCATATCTTGAATCACAGCGTTTCTGTCCTCTACAGATGCTCCTGGGATTCTTACCAAATATAGATGCCCAGTAGAAGTCATCTCATCTGTATAGTGGTGCATCACCTTTGATTCCAAGCTTCTCAAGCGCTTCCTGGTATCTCTCATTAAGAACTCTACGTCTCGCGAGAAGCCCGTCATATCTCTCGAGTTGAGCTATTCCAATAGCCGCATTGATATTTGTCATGTTGCACTTGTATGCCGGATATACAACGTCATACTCCCACGCTCCCGCTTTGTTCTTGGATAGTGCATCCTTAGACTGTCCGTGTAGAGAGTACAGCTGCAGTTCATGGTATAGCTCTTCGTTATCCACACCATCAATAGCCTTCCACGATAGAGCACCTCCTTCAGCGGTAGTGAGATTCTTTACTGCATGGAAAGAAAATGATGTAAAGTCCGCAATTGCTCCCGCTTTTACACCATTTTTCACAGACCCAAAGGCGTGTGCCCCATCGGAAATAATAGCAACTCTGCCAAGTGCTTCCTGAAGTTTATTTGCAGGCTTAAAGATATCTCTCTTTGCCTCCACTATTTCAAATAATCTATCGTAGTCACACATCATGCCGCTAGGTCGACAGGTACTACAGCCTTTGTATTCTCATTAATTGCCTCAGCAACCTTGTCGTAGTCCATCTCGAAAGTTTCAGGGGCTGAGTCTATAATCACGAGCTTCGCTCCCTTGTGAACTACAGGGCTTGCCGAAGCTGTGTATGTGTATGCTGGAACGATGACCTCATCACCTTCACCTACTCCGAGCACATGGAGGGCAGCCTCAAGTGATGCCGTAGCAGAAGAAAGTGCAACCGCTTTGTCAACGCCTATGTACTCTGCAATTCTTCTCTCGAACTCTTTAACCTCAGGGCCCGTTGTAATCCAGCCAGATTTGAGAACCTCTACAACTCTATTAATCTCTAACTCCGATATGTCCGGTGGTGAAAATGGTACTTTCATCTGCGATATGCCTCCTAGTATTTTTTACAACATATAATTATACACCCTAGTTTTTAGGAGTATATGTAGGGACCATGTTTTTGATATATCTCTTAATATCGTCAGGTTCTGCTTCCACATAGCACTTGAGCTCTTGGAGCTCGCTAATGAACTTCTCCTCGTCTATATTGATAGGATGTCCGATATGAATCATCTTGTTGGCCGTATCCTGAAGGCCTTCTTCATCCATCAGGAGCTCTTCGAACAGCTTTTCTCCCGGTCTTAGCCCAACATACTTAATCTCGATGTCGATTCCTGGTTTTAGACCAGATAGGAGAATGAGGTTTCTAGCCAAATCATCAATCTTAACGGGCTTTCCCATATCAAGCACAAATATCTCGCCACCCTTAGCAAAAGCTCCTGCCTGTAGCACAAGCGAAACAGCCTCTGGAATAGTCATGAAATATCTAATGATATCAGGATGTGTAACTGTAACAGGTCCGCCTTCTGCGATTTGTCGTCTAAATAGAGGAATTACACTTCCATGGCTTCCGAGTACATTTCCAAATCTAACCGCAACAAACTCTGTCTTCGATCTGTTGTTGTAAGTCTGGATAATCATCTCGCATAGACGCTTAGATGCTCCCATGATATTGGTTGGATTTACAGCCTTGTCCGTTGAGATAAGTACGAACTTCTTGACATTCCATTTGTCTGAAGCTAGCACCATCTTCCATGTGCCAAGAACGTTGTTCTTAATGGCTTCATTTGGGCTTGCTTCCATCAGTGGAACGTGCTTATGCGCCGCCGCATGATATACAATCTCAGGTCGGTACATCTCAAAGATGTGGTCGATTCTCTTTGTATTTCTTACAGATGCTATAAGCACGACAAGATTGAGCTCAGGGAACTCTCTCTTAAGCTCATTCTGGATTTCATATGTAGTATTTTCATAAATATCGAGCATTACAAGCTGCTTTGGGCTGTGGCTAGCAATCTGTCTGCAGAGCTCGCTTCCGATAGAACCACCAGCACCTGTAACCATAACAACCTTGTCGGATACATACTCCATGATTCCATCTATATCGACTTCAATAGGATCTCTGCCTAAGAGGTCGTTTACATCAACATGCTTGAGCTGTGACACGCTAACATCACCGCGAATAATCTGATATATTCCCGGAACAATCATCAGCTCGCAGCCAGTCTGCTTGCATATATCAAGGATTCTCTTCTTTTCTTCGCCTGATGCAGATGGCATCGCAAGAAGAATTTGATTAATAGAGTACCTCTGTGCGAGCGCCTCGATATCCTTCGTGGTGCCGGAAATTCGCACACCATTCATTCTCTTGCCAATCTTGGATTCATCGTCATCCACAAGGCAGATGATTTTCTTTCTAAGGCTTGGATTCGCTTTAATCTCCTTAATGAGTCCAGCACCAGCTGCACCAGCACCGATAATCATCGCTCTCTTGGCCTGCCCACGGCTGTTTCCAATGCCTTTAAGCTCTCTCGCCGCTCTAGCAATAAATCTGACAAAGAAAGTTATCGCAAATAAAAATCCACCGGAAAGCAAATAAAGCTTCTCGGCATCCCATAGTTCTGCTGTTCAAAGAAGGCAAATATCGTTGTAACCATGAGCGTATATAGGATAGTTGCTACGAGCACATTAAGCATGTCCCTTATGCCTACATACGACCAAAGGCTAGAATACATATGACAAACTGCAAATATGACAATACCAAGAGCCATCACAACAAATCGATGCCCCTTGAACATCTCCCAATACGACCCCATAGGCTCGTCTAGCGAGAAATCAAATCTTATAAAAAGCGCCAGGAACGATGCAACTTCAATCGCTGCTAAATCGCAGATTATAAGTAAGCACGTCTTAATAAGAGACGCCTTGTCAAAATTAAGTTTGTTATTAATATCCATCATCATGCCTGCTTTCCTTGAAGTCGTCATGTATATAATCTTTTTATTTCTGCGCATACTACGCAAAATTTATCATAATATTATACCTATTATGAGCGAATTAGTCAAAACGCAAGCCCTTATAATAGCAAGCATCTACGCTTATACGCTATCTTCTTTACAGAGTACGCAACTCTAGCTTGTAATCGCTTAAAATACCTCTTATTGTGTCTAGCCCCATTCCATCACCTATACTTCTTCCCCTCTTCCGTGAGCACATAGCGAGTAGCCTTGCCTGCACCTTGAGCCTCCAGATATCCGCCTTCGACAATTCTGGATAGAAGCTTGCTTGACTGCGATGTTGTTAGCTTGCATAGGCCAACTACATCTTTTCGTGCAATGCCGTCAAATGCCCTCGCATACTGCAGTATAAGCTGCATGCTTCGGTTATAATCCTTACCTCGAGACTTTGCCGGCCTAAGCCCATCTATTTCAAAGCTACTAAGCCACGGCTTCTCCTCGTAGCGAATCCTAATCTTTCCAATCTTGACAGCACTGCGCTTCGGGTAATAAACCTTGCCGAGCTCGCTATTTTCCACACGGTAACCTCGCTCGATATAATAATCTGCATTCTTGTCTTTGTCAGCAAAACCTACTGACATCTCCATCTTAGGAGGTGCACATCAGCTTGTAAATTTTATTACATCAATGACAATATCCGAGAACCCCATGTTCTTAATGTACTTTATAGCGTTTTCGTTTAAATAAACCATTCCCTTGTCCTTCTCACATTGTTTTTGTTGAGTTTACAATTATTATAAAAACATATAGCCCTTAATTCAACATTCTCTACCTTATATAGAGGCAACACAAAAGCAGGGCTGCTGCCCCGCTCCTGCGTATACTCTATTATTATGTAGGTCTCTACGGTTGATTTGCTTGTACTTTATGAGCTTTGGCTTACTTTATTGACTCAAAAGCCGTATCTAACGCTGCCTTGAGATCCTCCACATCCTCAATTCCGATTGACAGTCTGATTGTTGCAGGTGTAATTCCCTGAGCATACAATTCCTCCTCACTAAGCTGCGAATGAGTTGTGCTCGCTGGGTGAATCACTAGCGACTTTACGTCGGCAACATTTGCAAGGTCTGAGAATATTGGAAGATTGTCGATAAACTTCTTTGCTTCATCTCTGCCACCCTTAAGGTCAATTGTGAAAATCGAACCTGCCCCCTTAGGGAAATACTTCTTATAAATTTCATGCGATGGCTCGCTAGGTAGTGACGGATGATGTACTCTCTCAACCTGTGGATGTTTGTCCAGGTATTCAACTATCTCGAGTGCATTCTTGACATGACGCTCCACTCTGAGTGAAAGTGTCTCAATACCTTGAAGGAGTAGGAATGCGTCGAAGGCTGAAAGTGACGCACCGCCATCTCTTAGTAAAATTGCTCGGCAGTATACTGCGAAAGCAGCTGGTCCAACCGCTTCGTAAAAGTTAAGTCCATGATACGATGGGTTTGGTTCAGCTATCCATGGGTACTTGCCCGATGCTGCCCAGTCAAACTTTCCACCATCGACAATCAATCCACCAATAGTTGATCCATGTCCTCCAAAGAACTTAGTAGCCGAATGAATGACTACGTCAGCTCCATGCTCAAATGGTCTGATTAGGAACGGCGGTGTAAATGTCGAGTCCACGATTAACGGAAGTCCGTGTCTATGTGCAATCTCCGCAATTTTCTCTATGTCGGTAACGTTGGAGTTTGGATTTCCAACAATCTCTATGTATAGCGCCTTCGTATTTTCTTGAATCGCCGCTTCCCAACCTTCGTAATCGTCAGATTCAACGAATGTTGTAGTAACTCCCGAAACTAGAGGAAGTGTATTTGCAAACAAATTATACGAACCGCCATATAGAGTTCTAACAGCTACAATGTGCTCGCCATGCTGTGCAACAGCCTGAATTGCGTACACAATAGCTGCTGTTCCCGACGCAACTGCTAGTGCTGCTGATCCGCCCTCTAGCGCCGCAACTCTCGCTTCAAGTACATCATTAGTCGGATTTCCAAGTCTTGAATAAATTGAGCCCGCTTCCTTAAGTGCGAATCTCGCCTCAGCAGAATCTGCACTATCAAATGCATATGATGCCGACTGGTAGATAGGAACGCATCTTGCCCCAGTTGCTGGATCAGCATGTTCCTGTCCTGCCTGTACCTGTTTAGTGTTAAATCCCCAGTTCTTTGAATCTCTAATATCGCTCATATCTATATATCCCCTTTCCCGTAGTTGTATTTTCATTGTTCGCAGCTTTCTTGGCCGCATGTGTTTTGCTATGTTTGAATTATATGATATAGATTACGAACTGTCTAATTCTAAAAAATAAGAGCAAGTTATAGTTTTTGCCTATAACTTGCTCGCTACTAATTATATCTTATGTAAACAGTATACTGCCCTAATGTCTGTGACCTAGCTTAAATACGACTTCATCTCTTTGATATACAGCTCGGCCATCTTGCTGAGAATGGTGTTTTTTTTCATTATATAACCGATCTGCATCGCACCCTCTGTGTTAACACGCTCGTCCTTTATTGGTACCATAACACAGTCATCACCGTTAAGCTCCTCGCAAATTATGCCGGAGCATACGGTATATCCGAACAGCCCCTGCATGAGATTGAGCATGGTCGCTCTGTCGTTAACCTTAATCATGTGATTATGATTGATATCGGCGAAAAGCTCTTCTGCAAAATACAGTGTCGAATTATCTCCTTGGTCAAATGTCATATTCGGATAATCTGCAAGGTCCTCGAAGCTAACACTTTCACGCTTAGCGAGCGGATGATTTTTCCACACATACGCATATGCGTTACAATCGATAAGTGGTACGAATTCGAGCCCGTTCTGTTTCAGCACCTTGGTAATGGCCTGACGGTTGAAATCACTTAGATAAATTAATCCGAGCTCACTCTTGAGCGACACAACGTCATCTATAACTTCCTGTGTCTTCGTCTCGCGGATGGCGAAATCGTACTCTCTCATGTCGAATTTCTTTACCATCTCTACAAAGGCCTTGATTGCAAATGAATAGTGCTGTGTCGAAACTCCAAACTTCGTCTTGAGACCACCCTCATCCGAGTACTTGCCCATAAGCGATTCGTACTGACCGTATAGCTGCCTTGCATACTGCAGGAACTCCGCTCCATCATTAGTTACAGTTACACCTCTGCCTGTTCTTCGGAATATGGTTACGCCAAGCTCTGACTCAACTTCCCTTAGAGAGCTTGTCAGCGATGGCTGAGTCATATAAAGCTTCTCTGCCGCTTTGTTGAGCGAACCTTCGTCAGCTATTGTGATTATGTAAAGTAATTGGTTTAACGTCATGTGCCGAACCTCTTTCGATATATCTTCTAATGTCTTCTGCTCGAAGTATTATATATTTAGCCGAAGAAACGCTTAATTTCTATTTCTGCATTTTCAGGAGAATCAGATCCGTGAATGAGGTTCTCACGAGTACTGTGTGCAAAGTCTCCACGAATAGTTCCCGCAGTCGCCTCTTCGAACTTAGTCGCACCCATGATGATTCTCATTCCCTGAACCGCACTTTCTCCCTCGACAATCATACCGAGAACCGGGCCAGATGTCATGTACTCTACGATGTTAGGGAAGAAAGGCTTGTCAGCAAGATGAGCATAATGGTCCTTTAGAATGGCTTCGTCGAGATTCATCATCTTGGCATCCACTATCTTATAGCCTTTTCTCTCGATTCTTGAGATGACCTCGCCTATGAGTCCTCTTTTCACGCAGTCTGGCTTAAGCATGATATATGTCTTTCAATACTCATCGTTCTTCTCCCTTTTAAATGTTTAATATAAATTATCTTAAATACTCTTCTATAGTTTATACCACATCCAATTGGTCATTTCACGTAGTTTCCCATCTCATCCTTCATAATCTGTTAATGACTTTGAACATTTTGATATATACGAAACACCAATGCGATAACAAACCATTACAGAAACGACATAATCGGATGCTAATATAATGGTGCAAAAGGAATTAAGTGCATAAAACATTTTCTTTTGATTGTTCTTTCTTAATTAAATAATTTCGTAGTAGAAATGAACCGCTGACGCCAAGCAGCGGTTCATTTTGTTTTTGATTTAATATCGCACAACACGTTCTCTGCGGTTGACATGTCTACTGTCAGCATGTAAAGTTTTGTTGATAATTAAAAGGAGAAAGACTATGAAAGACACTGATTTCAGCTTTTCAAGCTACATCTTCAGCAAGCAGTTCCTGAGAAATGCACTCACAGTTGTGTTCGGAAACTTTATATATGCAATCGGTGTAACATTATTTATACTACCGACCGGACTAATCACTGGCGGAACGACGGGTATTGCGATTATAATGAATCATCATTTCGGAATAACTATTTCGCTATTCGTAGGAATCTTTAACGCAATAATGTTTGTAATCGGTTTTGGACTGCTCGGCAAAGAGTTTGCACTCACCACAATGATAAGCACCTTTGCATTCCCGACAATTCTCGGCTTCCTGCAAAAGATTGTCGGTAACTTTGTTCTTACAAATGACATGTTTCTCGCGTCACTATTCGGCGGCCTATGCATAGGTACTTCACTCGCGATAATTATCAGGATCGGCGCCAGCACTGGAGGTATGGATATACCACCACTCGTGCTTAATAAATTCTTTAAGGTTCCAATCTCTGTCAGCCTGTATGTGTTTGACTTTATGATTCTTATCGGTCAGATGATGTTCTCACCAAAGCGCACCAGCTTGTACGGAATCGTGTTAGTGCTTGTATATACAATTACTCTCGACAGACTCCTCGCTATCGGAGCAGCTAAGACTAAGCTTGAGATTGTAACTAAGGCCTCTGAAGAGATTACAAATGCTATTCTTCGTGATATTGATCGTGGCGCTACACTGCTTCATGGTAAGACCGGTTACCTAGAAGAGAGACTGACATAGTGATGACCATTATATCTTCAAGAGAGCTGTATAAGGTTGAGAAGCTAGTTCACGACCTCGATCCTGATGCATTTATTATCCTAAGCAAGGTTGGTAGTGTTCACGGTAGAGGGTTCAGCAGCGAGAAGAGGTATTTGGATCAGAGTAAAAGTTTTGAAGATAAGCTCAAATGAACATCATAATAAAAGACACCCTTAAAAAGTATAATAAAATGGCAGATGAAATAGTTCCTCTCCTACTTGAATTACTGACAGAATTAACTTTGCTTGAAGAAGAAGTTTATAACAGAAACCGTGAATTAGATTCTGAAAAATCTACATTAAATATTCCTGGCAACCAAAATCATCCGAAATGGAACGAGCTTATGGCAGAATATGAAAGTCGCTATGAAGAAATTTTGAAAGGAAAGGCTAGTGAGAATCTCATATCAAAAGGATATGCGAATCATTACGGCAATCCGAGCGAGTATTTTTATGTGCATAACAAAGACTTCTCATTGGAGTTTACTATGCAGCAACCAGATTTGGCGGTAATTATTATCCACTTTAGTGGTGCTATTGATATGAAGCATAAATATATTGTTAGGCGGATAAACAATAACTGGTTGGTAGACGAAAAACATTATGGCTTTGCTGATGAAACAATTTGGTACATAGACAGCATATAAAAATTGCTCTTTACACATACGGATCAAGGATAATATAAAAAAGACATAACCGCTGTAGCCGTTGAAATTTCAACGACTACAGCGGTTTTTATCAACTCTTTTTGTCCTATAACCCTAAAAGTGGGGGTTATAGGACAAAAAACAGAAAAAGGACGCTTGCGCATCCCTTTCCTGTAGTGTGTGTGTATTCAATAAAAGAAGGAAAGTTTGTATTAGAATAACAAACCTCATTGAACAATTAGAAGTATAGCACCTATTTCAACCCCTTGTGTGAAGGCTATGTGAAATGTTTACTATAATTTATGTTTCTTTTGGGTCTATTTTTTAAAACATGCTTAATTTTAAACCTTTTTTGCATGTTTTTTGAAATAGATAATTATTTTGCCTGACTAAGTATTTTTGCAGATACAATAGCTGCCTCTTCTGCGAGCTTCTCTGACTCTACTTTCCAGCTCTCCGCAAGCTCGCGATCAGGAATATATGGTACGTTTGCTGACACGTTGAACTCTGCCGCCTGAACTCCTGCATTTAGATTTAAAGCAGCTACGTACAGATCGCTTACTAACTGCTTGTTGGATTTGCCAATCAGACTATCGGTGAGTCTGAGCGCGCAGGTGCCCGCTCTCATCACTTTGAGCGGGGCTTCGGCTGCGCCGACCGAGGCGATGGCAATCGCCTCGCTGCGCGCTGCCTTCTCCTCATCAGTTTCCTTGGGCATTCCATATGCGCTTGCAACCTGCCCGAAGGCTTTTTTATCTTCATCCACTCCAGCCATAAGCTGATCTAAATATCCCTTTGCTTCCTCTATCGCTGCTACATTGAGTTCTTCAAACTCTGCATACTTCTTCTTACCAACAGTTAGGTTTGCAACCATCATAATTAGAGCTGCCCCCTGAGCCGCTGTTAGAGCTGCAACCGCACCACCGCCTGGGGTTGGCGCACCAGAGCTTAGGGCTTCAACATATTCATTTATCTTTTCATCGACTAGTCTGCCTGCCATATCATCCTCCGTTTTCCTTTTCCTATAGATTAGGATTCATATTTACATTACCAGCACATACCCCGCATGAGAGTACCTGCATATATCTATTATAGTTTTGTACGTGATAATACACAATGAGTAAGCAAAAATTACTTTTTTGTAACAGATGTTACATGTATTTGCGTGTTAGAGATATATAATCAACTCAAGCGATGAGATTCGCATTCATTGTATAAATCACACATTAGATATAGGAGGTATTGATATGAAAGAGCCTATGAAGAATATATCAAAATCAGAAGTTTTGACACTTAAGAATGAAGTTGTTTATCAGGATGGTCAAGTAGTTAGCAAGACACTCGCTCAGAACGATGCAGTTAGTGTAACGCTATTTGCTTTTGACAAAGACGAAGAAATTAGCACTCATGAATCTGGTGGAGATGCTTTCGTAACATGCCTCGACGGAGTAGGTCGCCTTACGATTGACGGAATACCATACGAGCTTCACGAGGGAGAATCCATCGTAATGCCGGCTGGTCACCCACATGCAGTGTATGCTCAGGAACAGTTTAAGATGCTCCTAGTAGTGGTATTTTAAATACCTTAAAATATTTAAATTATATCTGTCCAAAAAATCCTCTTTACTAGTTACCAGTAAAGAGGATTTTTTATATTTCTACCTTGTCGCCACTATGTTTTATCCTATAACCCTATATCAACCTACCAACAGATTCCTTATTTGGGGGTTATAGGACAAAAAGAGTTGGTGGCTAGTCCCAATAATTCTGAAATTCAGACGACTTGTGAAGCTCTCCCCAGACCACCGCATCTCCCCATGTAGGGATAGATGAAGTGCGTTTATCTAGCTCTGAAATCTTCTGGTATATCGCTGCAATACTTTTGTCCGTTGGCATTACTTTTAATAGTTCAGACACAGAAAGCGGTCTTGGTGAGTGCACATAGCACCACCAGAAGACCGCTTTTATTCTTCTTTCAGCAGATAGTCCACGGTGATTCCTTAGCAAAGCTCTTAGTCTTGCATTTATACCGCCTTCTATCTGGTTATTTGTAGATGGAACCTTACCTACCTCAGCTATTAAATCTTCATCCAAATAAGTGAATAAAGTACCTTCTTTTACCAACCTAGAAAGAGATATCTGCGCCTTTAAAAGTCTTTCATGCGTTGCTCTCCAGTTGCCAGTTTCGTCTAGTGACCTTTGGCTCAAAAACTTGTTGTGTCTTCTCATCCAATCTAAGAACTCATCTATCCATTTATCTGCTTCAGATTTCGTTTCTAGGTGGAGCAGTCTTTTGGAAAGAGCATATAGCTCAGCCCCTGCAAGGGTTTTAGGTCTTGTTGTAGTATATCTTCTTACTTGAGAAAACACATGAAAAAGGCATCTCTGGTGCTTTGCATGAGGCCATACCTTTTTCAAAGCCTTATTAAATCCTTTCCCTCCGTCCGAAACTACAAGTGTAGGTTCAGTAATCCTGGACATTAATGAAATCCATGCATTTGCATGCTCATAGCGGCACAAGTACCATCCAAGCACATTATTTCTGTCACAGCAAATTAAAACACAAGCATTACGGCATAGATAAATTCCATCTACGAACACCACTGAATGCTTTTCTTCCACTACGGTTGGTAATGTCCATATATCCCAAAATTTGGATGTCTTTCGCCTAAAGGTACGACCACCTCCAGGCATATCCTTTTGAATATCTTTGCTAAAAAGCCACTTAAGAAATATATTAAGTTGCTTGGTTAGGTTATCTATTTTAGGTGTGTTTATTGACTTGCAATTACCACAAAACAACCTCTGTGTTCCTGCATTTGTCTTACCATATTTCGAGCAACAACTATTACAAACAGGGCAAATAACACGTTTCATTTTACTATCCTCCTAGAATACTGTTTCTAAGGAAGATATAACCCCAATACACCTTGAGATTTCAAGGGTTTCAGACGATTTTACCAACACGTTTTGTCCACCCTATATCTTCTTTCAAAAAAGATATAACCGCTGTAGCCGTTGAAATTTCAACGACTACAGCGGTTTTTACCAACACGTTTTGTCCTATAACCCTTATTTGGTTTAGTCTATCATCATTAAGGTAAATATCTTCTATAAAAAACGCCCGCTCATCTGAGCGGGCGTTTTATTTCATTATTATTCGATTTCAGAATCGAAAGGCATTAGAGCTACTACACGAGCTCTCTTTATAGCAGATGTAACTGCTCTCTGGTGCATAGCGCATGTACCAGTAACTCTTCTAGGAAGAATCTTACCTCTCTCTGTAGTGTACTTCTTTAGAGTCTCTACATCTTTGTAATCGATTTTCTTTTCCTTATCTGCGCAGAACTGGCATACTTTTCTTCTTCTCATGCCGCCGCGTCTCTTATTGTTCTCCATTCGACTTGTACTCCTTTCTCAAGATGTTTAGAACGGGATATCCTCTTCAGTTGCCTCAAATGAATCAGGCATCGAAGGCTCCATTGGTGAGCTAAAGCTATCGTTAAATGCGCTTGGCTCGCTCTCAGATCTGCGACCAAATCCAGAATCGTTTCCGCCGTTACCACCGCCGAGGAACTCGACGTTGTTAGCGATTACGTCTGTTGTGTATACAGTCTGACCTTCTCTGTTCTTGTAGCTTCCCGTCTGAATTCTACCGTTGATTGCAACCTGACGACCCTTGCTCAAATATCTGTCACAGTTTTCAGCCTGCTTGCCGAAAACAGTGATTCTAATGAAATCAGCCTGTCTGTCACGACCCTGTGTACCAGGTCTATCAACTGCGATGCTAAAATGCGTAACAGCTGTCTGGTTGTTAGGTGTGTAAGTTAGCTCTGGGTCTCTGGTTAGTCTTCCAATCAGTACTACACTGTTCATCGCTTACCTCCCGACTTAGTTCTCGTCCTGGCAAACAATGATGTGTCTCATAACCGCATCAGAAATCTTGAGTCTTCTGTCAAGTTCCTTAGGTAGCTCAGTGCTAGCCTTGAAAGGAACAACTACGTAGAATCCTTCTTTCTTCTTGTTAATCTGATAAGCAAGCTTCTTGTTGCCCCATACATCAGCTTCGCCAGCCTCACCATCTTCGTTGATGATGCTCTTAACGTTCTCGATCATGGAGTTCTTCGCTTCCTCATCTAGAGTTGGGTCAAGAATGAACATTACTTCGTAATCTCTCATGTTTTCACCTCCTATGGCCTACGGCACCTCTCGGTGCAGGATTTGGCTTGCGTATTCAAGCCATACTGTTTAATTATACTGATTTGTCGTAGAAATTCAAGGTTTCTACGATATTTCCTGTACCTCTTCTAAAAACAGTTCGCCTCGCTGTGCTATTCCGGCACCCGAAGCACCATATATTGTAGTAGTGTTTGTGACTTCATCTGCATCTATATATTATAAATTCATATTGCAATATCACTAAGGCAAATATTACAAATATTTAGTTGCTTCGAGCTATCTTCCTGTAGCCGCCAGTCTACCTATCTGAGTCGCAATATAACCTGCGCCATAACCGTTATCTATATTTACTACGGATATTCCATTTGCACAGGAGTTAATCATAGTGATAAGTGCGGATAGTCCGTGGAAGTTTGCACCATATCCAACAGATGTAGGTACTGCAATTACAGGGTTTCTAACAAGTCCGCCGAGCACTGTCGGCAGCGCACCTTCCATACCTGCAACTGCAACAACGGCATCTGCGCTGCGGATGAGATCTACTTTTGAAAGAAGTCTATGAATACCGCTCACACCTATATCGTATACGCGAATTACCTCTGCACCAAAATACTCAGCAGTCTGAGCAGCCTCCTCAGCAACTGGAATATCGGCAGTGCCAGCGCTGCAGACGGCAACAATACCGCCAGCGCCAGTCCTATTGTAGCCGCCAGCAGGCTCCACCTTCAGGATCCGCGAGACAGGATCATATACCGCGCCAGGAACAGCAGCTTGAACTAGCACCGCCTGCTCCTGACTCGCCCGAGTTCCAAAGGCACAGCCGTCATTTGCCACCATCTTCTGATATATAGAAACGAGGTAATCATCTGGCTTGCCAGCGCAGAAGATAACCTCTGGAAATCCCGACCTCTGCTCACGCTGAGTATCTAGCTTTGCGAATCCCATCTCATCATAACTGTTCTTCTTTATCAGATTTTCTGCCTCATCTGTGTTTAGCTCGCCAGCCTTATATTTATCTAATATTTCTGTAATTTTCATCTGTTTATCCTCTATATTTAATACCTACAGCACTTCATTCATGCTTCCGACTCTATATCCGAGCAAGTCCATAGTTACATATGTAAAGCCAATATCCTTGAGCTTAGCAGCGACTTCCTCTCCAAGCGATAGCAGCCTTGTGAGTTCATCTGGCGCAACTTCAATGCGAGCAAGATTTTCGCCATGCATGCGGACACGCATCTGTACAAAGCCATAATCATTTAGGATGCGCTCAGCCTGCTCAACCATTCCAAGCTTCTCACGAGTTATCGTCTCACCGTAGGCAAATCTCGATGCTAGCATGCTGCCGACGGTTTGTTCCAAGTCCATAAACCATGCGCCTCCGATAGATTTCGAATCTCCTGCTTAGTCATACCGGCTTCTCGTAGCGGGCTCTTTACATCCAGCTCCTTTAGAGCCTGAAGCCCCGGCCTATAGTCTCCTAGATCATCTACGTTTGAGCCATCCGCAACATACTCTATTCCTAGTTCTGCCGCCTTCTCCTTTAGCTGTGTAAATATACCCGTCTTGCATATGTAACATCTATCTGGTGGATTTTCTTTGAATCCTTCGATTTCTAGCTCATTAGTCTGCACAATTATCTGCTTAATCCCCTGGTCTTTGCAGAAGTCTACAGCTTCCCCCGTCTCCCTCTTTGGAAAAGAACCAGACTGCGCAGTAACTGCAACCATCTTGTCACCGAGCACGTCGTGTGCAACCTTTGCTAAATACGTAGAATCTACGCCTCCCGAGAAAGCAACGGCAAGGCTGCCGAGATTTTTTATATATTCTTTTAGCTTATTTTCTTTCTGTCTTTCTATTATAGATACTCCCATATTAGTCCCCTATTTCGATTTTCTCTCTAGCTATCCATGCTTACGATTCTATCGCACACATGTTCAACCATCGGTATATCATGTGATATTAAAATCATCGTGAGCTGTCTATCATCATGAATTTCTCTTAGCAGATGCACTATCTCAGCAGCTGTAGGTACGTCCAGCGATGAAAGTGGTTCATCAGCGATTATGAAATCAGGCTCTGTGATTAATGCTCTTGCAATTGCGGCTCTCTGCCGCTGTCCTCCAGATACATCGTAAGGATGCCTCTTCCTGAGCTCCTCATCCAGATGTACCTGCTTCATCACTTCTTTCACCTTGCTTAGGCGTTCTTCTCTGCTTCCTATTCTAGCTATCACGAGTGGCTCTGATATTATCTCTTCGATTGTCATGCGTGGGTTAAATGCCGATGCAGAATCCTGAAAAATCATCTGCGCCTTAACTTCTCCCCTTGTAGATTTTCCGCCATCACCCCAAATAATTTCGCCAGCAGTCGGTTTAGTGAGCCCCATTATAATCTTAGCCAATGTTGACTTACCGCACCCCGACCTACCGACTAAGCCAATTATCTCGCCTCTTTTTATCTCTAGCGAAAATCCGCAGAAAACTCTCTTATATCCGTATTTCTCCGTCATATATGACATATCAAGGTCTTTGGCGCGGAGTATTGATTGAGCTTCTTTTTTCATTCCCTTTTTCTCGCTCTCTAATCCAATGCCTCCATGATAGTGGCTTCCTTCTTTGCCGTAGCTAGCGTATCTTACGAGAGCCTGTGTATATTCATTCTTCGGGTTTTCAAATACCTCGTCAGCAGTGCCAGATTCGACAATTTTACCATCTTTCATTACAGCAATCTTGGTGCAAGGTCGTGGGCCAGTCCGAGGTCATGGGTAATGAATAGTATCCCCTTGCCCTTCTCTACCGCTAACCTCTTCAGAACCGCAATTATCTGCTCTTGGTTCTTCGAATCGAGTGCTGTCGTCGGTTCATCCGCAATTATGAGCTTAGGATCACAAGCGAGCGCAACTGCAATAGCAACCCTCTGTCTCTGTCCTCCCGATAGCTGATGTGGGTAGCAAGAGAGATATTTATCAGCATCTGCTATACCCATACCTCTTAGCAGTTCAGCTGCGCGCCTCTCATAATCCATCTTATGCTCATGAGGCACCTCCTCTCCATGAAGTATCATCGGTGCAATAATCTGCTCTCCTATAGTCCTCACCGGATCGAGCGAACTTAGAGGATCCTGAAATACTATAGATGCCTCTTTTCCTCGCATTTGCTCGAGCTCTTTTTCACCAATCTTGGTGACGTCTATACCTGATAGCTTTATGCTTCCTGACAAATACCTCGCATGCTGCCTATGTAGCATAAGAATCGAGAAACAGAGCGCTGTCTTCCCGATCCGGACTCTCCTACGATTGCCATAATCTCTCCCGATTTGACCGTAAGTGAAACGCCCTGTACGGCATGAACTGCACCCTGCTCCCCGTCGAAGCACATTCTGAAATCCTCGATATTAAGAAGTTCTGTATTGCTTCTATTTTCTGTCATATAGTTTTATTTCTCCAGCTTCCAGTCAGCCACATTCCAGAAGATTCCAACTCCGTGGTGACCTAGCATAGTGTCTTTGGTAATTCCAGATATATCTTTCTTAACAGCATAGTCTGCATCTATGTATGCGATGAACGTGTAAGGCATCTGCTTAGTCATGGCTCTGAGGAACTCTGAGTAATATCTCTGTCTCTCCGACTCGTTAGTCGTCGCCCTAGCCTTTGCCAGCGCTTCATCTACCGCCGGATTTGCATATCCTGTATAATTATCCCCTGCTTCAGATGTGAATATCTTGTACGTATGATCATCTGCATCAAATGGACTACCCCATCCAATTATTGTGGCATCCTGTTTCTCCCAATCGAGCTCTTTTCTAGCCTCGGCCTTTACCGATATCCCGTGTGCCTTGAGCTGTTCACTGCACATCTTCGCCATATCTACGCGAACCTTGTCATTTGCCATCGCAGTGATTGTAAACTTAAGTTCAGTACCATTCTTCTCATAGATACCTTTCTTATTTTTAGTCCAACCATCCTGCTGCAATAGTTGCTCCATCTTCTCTGGATTATATTCGAACTTTTCGATGTTACTGCTGTTAAATTTATTTTTCTGAATTGGTGAATAGGCCACCTGCCCCTCTCCGAGCAGTGTGCTCTTAATGATAGCTTCTCTATCTATTCCATAGCTCAATATATTGGCGAGCTCTGGGTAGGTCTTAAACAGTTTGCTTCCAGCATAATTATACGCAATTGCACGATAATCCGCTGTGTTCATGCGATAGATATCGAAATCCTTGCTGTCCTTCTTGAGGCTCTTAGCCTGCTTAGGCTCAATCTGCGCCATATCTAGATCTCCAGACTTTAGCTGCAGAAGCCTTGCGTCACTATCCTCTACAATCTTGAAAATAATCTTCTTGATGTGAGGTTTCCAGCGTAGTAACCATCAAACTTCTCGAGGGTTATACTCTGTCCTTCATCCCAATCCGTGAGCTTATATGGACCTGCTCCAACTGGCTTCTGATTGAACTCAGCTGTTGCTAGCTTCTTGCCTTTAAGCAGGTGCTTAGGTAGGATTCCGATAGTCATGTAATCCGCAAATGCAACATTCTCCTTGCTCAGCTTGATTACGACAGTCTTCTTATCTGGGCAAGAAATATTGGTGATATCCTGGTAGTTAGACACTATCTCTGAGTTATTCTTCTTATCTAAAATAGCTTCAAGCGTGAACTTCACGTCTTCCGAAGTCAGCGCCTTTCCATCATGAAACTTTAGACCATCACGAAGGTGGAATGTCCAAGTATGAGTTGCTGCATCATACTCCCACTTCTCTGCAAGTGCAGGGACTAGCTTATTGTCCTTATCATGTGCTGTTAGACCGGCAAATATAAGCGAGTTAATCTCTCCATGCTCATAGAGAGCTGGATTGATGGCTGTATAGTCATGGCTTCCATATACTAGTGTATCTTCATCGTTCTGGACCTTAGGGCCACAAGCCGAAAGTGAAATTGTCATGATTAGAGCAACGGCCAGAGCCGCGAATTTTTTCATGTGATTCATCATAGATCTATGTCCTTTCAATTAAACTTATTTCTTAATTTATAATCCTAATTATGTGTACGAAATAGCTGTTTATATAATGCTATATGTTTCTGTGTTTCGCTGTATTGCGACACCTAATATATTCTCCAACCTCTGTTATCGATACTAATACACTTATTAGTACGAGTCCTGGGATGATAATCATCCACCACTGATCAGACAACAATGCCTCCTGCGATAGCGACATCAGGCTTCCCCATGATACTTCAGATATAGGAAGTCCTAACCCCATGAAGCTCAGCGTTGATTCCGCAATTATTGCAGAGCCTATATTGCTGACTGCCATAAACATGATAGATGAAAAGTAGTTCGGGAAAAGGTGTCTACGGAGAATATACCAGAATCCTCCACCGTACATCTCCGCCGCTATTACGAACTCACTTTTCCTGAGCCTTATAACCTCGCTTCTGATTATCTTCGCCATGTGCATCCAGCTCGTAACTCCGATTATTAGCGATAATGACAAGTAGCTTGCTTCGCCCCAGATGGCCTGCAATACGATTACGATGAGCAGGTTTGGTATGCTCATAAATAAGTCTGCACCCTTCATCAGGAGGTTATCCACATGCTTGTTTGCCATTCCACTAAGAGTCCCATACACTGCTGCGATAAATGTTCCAATTAGTGCACTAGCGATTCCTATGGTGAGGCTTGCCCTTCCTCCGTAGAGTATAAGCGTGAAAAGATCTCTTCCTAGGTTGTCCGTACCAAATATATGGCTGAACGAAGGCGCTAGTCCGATAGCATTTTCATTCATGTATCTTGGCTTATACGGGGCAATTATTTTTGCAAGGAGGCTTAAACTTACGGCAGCTGTCAATATTGCTATTGCTACCTTTGGCTTTCTGTTTTTATTCATAAGAGCCCTCCCCGTGGCGCATTCTCGGATCAACTCTCTCACCGATTATCTGCGCTAGGTGATTGCTTATAACCACCACACTTCCTGTGAGTAGTGTCGTCGCCATTAGCATGTTGTAATCCTTGTATAGGGCGCTTTCGAAGCTGAGCTTGCCAAGACCGGGATACCCGAATACCATCTCTACCACATACGTTCCACCAAGGAGATGCGGAACTGCGATAGCCATGATAGTCACCATCGGCGGCAGGATATTCTTCGTGCAGTACTTCTTAATTATGCTGGTGCGCGGCATTCCTTCTGCTTTAAGCAAGAGCACATAGTCCTTACGCATTTCCTCAAGAAGCAGATTTCGCACCATGTACGAGTAGTACCACAGATGCCCTATAACGATTACAAATACAGGTAGCACGAGGTGCCACACTCTATCCAAAATATTTCCTTCGGAGCCGTAAGAATACGCCCCTCCAGTTGGCAGAATGCGGAGATTTACCGCAAACACAAGGATGCATATCAAGGACAGGAAGAATACTGGAATATTACCCGATATTATGCCCGCCTTGCAAATAAACCTATCGAGTTTCGTGCCTTCTCGCTCCGCTGAAGTTCTCCCGAGGCGAAAGGCTAAGGCGAAAGTCAATATATATGCTATAAGTCCTAATAATATAGTGTTGCCAAGAACTCCTCCGATTACCGCGGAAACTGGTCTCTTGTACTTGTATGATAGACCAAGATCTCCATGCGCCAGGTCTTTAAGCCATATACCGTATTGAACTAGAAGCGGTTTCTCTAAGCCTAGACTCTCTCGAGCCGCAGCTTTTTGCACCGAACTCATTCTATCCACGCTATCCCCATACCAAGAGCGCAATGGGTCGCCAGGACAAAGCCTCGAAAGTGCGAACACTATGATTGAGAGAAGCAGCAATATGAGCAGCATCTCGGCAATCCTGCCTAGTGCGTATTTAAATGTGCTTTTTCTCTCTTTGATCATAAACTTGTGCTATATCTCCTAAAAATTTGCGCATAAAAAGGCCGGGTATGATTACTTCTGTAATCTATCCGGCCTTCTTGGCTTGGTTAATGTTATTTGTTGGTTATTTAATTTTCTTCGCCACCATATAGATTTACAATTCTATCGATTGCATCTTCGATGCAGTCTTTTACAGGTAGCGCTTTTGTGCCTGCTATTATGGTATTGCAGTGCGCTGTTGGTACAAGCACCTTCGGTGCGGTGCTCGAACCTATGCTTTCCGCTATGATTGGGGAGATTTCTCCCAGCATCGCATTTGCAACAAGAATACCAATTGGTCCTGTGATAATCTCTGCTTGCGATGCACAATATCTGATAGCATTCTCGCCTGTCGCTGCTTTCTTAGCACCTGCTTTAATCATGGCATTCGTTGCCATACTATTTGTCCCTGCAGCTACTATATCCGCTTCTGGAATTCTCTCCATAAGCTTTGTTACAAGTTGGCGTCCTATACCGCCTCCTTGTGCATCAATTACTAGTATATTCATGTTATCGCCTCTCTTATTTTATCAAGTGCTTCATGCACTCTAATGACGATAATAATTATAACATAGTTCAATGCTCTTTTTTCTGAGGCTAGCTAAGTTACCATAATTAGGCATGTCTGTATGGAATTATATTTTTTGTTATATGTTTTTATATTCTTCTACTAATTATGCTTTATACAAAAGCTACTAGTACTTTAATCCAAGGCCATCAGCTATATTGCAGATGAAGTCCTGAGCGTTTGTGATGATACCCTTTGAAGATAGGGATCCTCTGTCAGCTAACTTATTTACTACAAACTCAGATGCGTCGCAAACGTAGAAGTATGTCTGACGAACTGTTCCATCTTCTAGTACACGGAAGCTTGGCGTCATGTTACCTACAGCGATTGAATGAAGCATTGTAGCCATTGTGATTACTGTTGTAGCCTGACTAACGTGTGCTCTCATTGCATCCTGCGCATCGTAGCAATCTCCAAATACCTCTGGAAGTGGACCGTCATCACGGATTGATCCACCAAGTACGATTGGAACATCGTTCTTGATAGCTGCTGTCATAACACCATTGTCTAGATTTTCCTGCTCAACGAATGCCTTCATTGATCCAGCTGCTCTTACTCTGTTGATAAGGTCTAGATGGTTGTAGTGACCGTTAGGAACATTCTCCTGTGTGTAAATGTTCTGTCCTAGAGCTGTCTGCATGTAAGCACCCTCTAGATCGTGTGATGCAAGAGCGTTTCCAGCTAGTACAGCGTGAGCATATCCATTCTCAATAAGTGCAGAAAGAGCTCTTCTAGCCTTAATATCGAATGAGAAAGCAGGTCCCATAACCCAAACAATCTTTCCGTTGTCTTTCTCGTGCTTTAGTAGCTCTACAATCTCGTCGAAGTCTTTCGAGAAAGCAGTCTCTCTTGAACGACCTGTACGGAACGCAAATGTATCAGCCTTTACGCCTGTATTCTCATTGAATCCATCGGCATGCATGTAGATTCCTTCCTCGCAGCACTCTGTGCGTCCGCAAACTACGAGCTGTCCTTTCTTAACTCTTCTTGCCTCTAGTGCGAGTACCTTTCCGCCATCATAGACTGGAACGGTATCCATCCTGCTCTCTGCGCATAATACCCACTCACCATTGATCTTGAAGTACTCAGGGAAAATGCTGAGCGCGTGGAAGTCAAATGGAACTACTCCGTCCTGTGGTGCTTCCTCAAGTCTGCAGTCTGGGGAATCGATAAATTTCTGCTCCGTGAAATCCGGATGTGTATATTTTCTTAGTTCGAATGCCATAATTAGTCTCCTTGTTCATCTGATTTTTGATAATAACGATTATTTTTACAGGTACAGTTTGCTACTTTATTCAGCCTGCTTCTCCTGTGCTTCTCTTTCCTTATCAGCCTTGCTCTTGAGGAAGTTTGGCTGAAGCTCAGCGATAAGAATCGCTGCGAACATTAGAACGAATCCTATAGCCTTGTTAACTGTCATTGTTTCGTTGAAGAATACCATTCCGAAATAATTCCGAAGATATTCTCAAAGCTGAGGATGATGGACACGCTTGTAGGTGACTCTGTCTTCTGTGAAATAGTCTGGAATAGGAAGCAAAGTCCTGAACAAACGATACCTAGATAAAGTACTCCAAATATTACTCCTCCATTAACCTGCATATTTCCGAGGTGCTCCTGTGTTAGTGTGAATCCCCACGCTAAGACTGCAGATACTATAAACTGAAGCATCGTGATGATTCCTGGATCCTTATCCTCACCCCACTTAGCAATAGCTATAATCTGAGATGCCCAGAATAGAGAGCTTAAGATTGAGATGCTATCGCCAAAGCTGATGCTAAATGTTCCTGCAACTGATACGAATATGATGCCGACTGCACACATTGTCGCAGCAACGATGTGGTACATCTTTGGTTTCTCTCTGAGAACTATCCATCCGATAAATGGTACAAATACGCAGTATGCTGATGAGAGGAAGTGGCTCTTTCCAGGCATCTCGAGCATAACCCCTATAGTCTGTGTGAAGTATGCGCAGAATAAGCATACGCCAATGAAAATGCCTGCTTTGATATAATCCTTATCTATAAGCTTAAGTTGCTTGCGATAAATAAGAGCTAGGATGACACTTGCAATCGTAAAACGTAGTGCAAGAAGCATACCTGGTGGGATAAAGTCCGTAGAGCCTTTGATGACTACCATCGAGCTTCCCCATGCAACCGCGATAAATAGTAGTAAAAGTTTACCTTTAATGCTACCTGACTTCTGCATAAGACAACTCCTTTCATGTCTTTAAGTTTAATAGAAATAATTTCGTTATTATCTTGTCAGTGTGACTTCAAAAAAACTCACAGAACCTCATAAAGATTCTGTGAGTTTATTATAATACATGTATTTATGTAATTTTTCGCTATTTTTTAGAAATTAATCCTCAATAAAATCACGATATACGGTGAGTCCATCCATAAACTTCGGAATGCTAACCCTACCTCCCGCAGGAGAGATTCCTTCTTGATAATTCACTTCCATCTTAATAGATAGGTGATCGAATACGTATTTCGCATATATCTGAGAGTCATCTTCCACCATATCAATCTTTGCAGCTGCAACATTAGTGAGTGCTTTCTTGAGAGCACGCCTTACGCGCTGCTCAACATTCTTCTCACTATCTCCTTGCATATCGGCAACATCGCTCAGCATCTGTTTCGAGTATCCGCCGCCACTCTTCTCCATGTGCTCGTAAATCTTGCGAATATCGTTCGTGCCTTTTTCGCTGAGTATCCCGAGTGAACCGAGCATAACATCTAGCCAGTTCTGTTTTCTCTCTGCTGGAACCTCTTTCTTTACTGTATTCACAGCATCTTCGGAACTCACCTCCATAAATGCGCTCTGAATATTATCTACAACTTTCTTGAGCTTAATCCTCTCTATTATATTCTGACACACGCGCTCTATCTCGAGTACATTCACTGGCTTGCTCACGAAGAACTCCACACCTGCATCGTATGCTTGATTTACAAGAGATTTATCAGATAGCTTAGAAATCATAATGAACGCTGCCTCATGGTGGAACTTCTTTACCGCCTTGATAAAAGTAATTCCATCCATTTCCTTCATCATGAAGTCGACCATGATTATCTCCGGTCTCTCCTCACGTATATCCTCAATCGCGCACTCTACATCTGTGTTGTAGCCAACAACTGTACCGATTTTTCTATCTGTGATTATATGTTTCAGTGTTTTTACCACTGCTATATCATCGTCTAGGATGTAAAAATCCATCTAGTTTCCTCCTCAAACTTACCAGGTGGAATCTCAATTACGAATCTGGTACCACCGTCTTTTTTGTTCTTGACTCTGATTCTACCACCAAAGTCGTTCTCCACATAGTCTCGTACTAATGATAGTCCAAGACCTCGCTGAACAAACCCTGTGTCCATATTCATTTTAGTTGAATATCCCGGGAGGAAAATTGTCTCCATATCCGCCTCATCGATACCTGGGCCGTTATCTTCGACTTCTATGCGGTGACAAGGACCAAGGCTACTGTGTCTGCACCAAGCAACCATGACTCTAATCTCACCTTCAGAACCTTCAAAGGCCTCTAATGCATTAACTGCAAGGTTTCTGAGAACAGAAATCGTCTTGTAGCCCTCCTTAACTTTGAAATCCATACGCTGGTCTATCTCAAACTTTATGTCCATGTGTTTTGCCGCCGCTGTCTTCATGATATTGCTCTTCATGAACTTCAAGATTTCCGACATAAGAAGGTCAGGTTCACCTTGAGCATTTCTGTTGAGATTATCTAGTGTATCTAGGATTTCCTGATAACAGCCTTTGATTTCGTGTGTTCCTCTAGCGATTTCGAGAGCGCGTCTAGTGAAATCTTCGGAAATTCCAGCTTCCTTCATATCTGTGTGCAGAGCATATGCTTCCTTGAGAACTCGCTCTACATCCTCTTTGTTGTTAAGAATAAATCTCATCTCATCAGAGATGGTAACGCTTTGGTCTACCATGAACTGAATCTTACGATTATGTGCCCTTTCTGTCTGTAAACGTGTGTAATACTCCATACTCACTATTATCAGAATTGCTATTCCTGTTCTAGCCATGGCAATAATCATCAGTGTGTTGAATATTTCCTTAGATACGAAGTTACCTTCCCTGATGAGCGATAGCACATAGACCTCTGTTGTGTTACCCACAAAATCCGCTATGAAAATCGACATGCAGAAGTAAAGTAGCGGTATTTTCTTATCCTTATACACCCTTACACAGAGTGACATTATAGTTCCGTATACGATAAAGAAGATGGCATCTGGGAAGCAATTCAACGCATTGTCTATAATGCTTACACCTGCACTCATAGACGTTATAAAACGGAACGTCGGAGAACATGCTGCGGATATAAGCGAAATTTGCATGGCTGTATATGTGTCAGAAAAGCAATAGATGAATACATTAAGAACTATTACATCTATGGCAAATACAAATCCTGGCGCCACGTTAGGCGCATCTATATTAATCTGTGCTGCAACTGATATGACGAGTGCAATCGCAAGCACATTCTTGAGTCGATCTAAGTAGTGGTTCATTTCTGCTCCTTAAATATGTGTATACCATAACAGTATAGTATCTCGCTATATGACTAGCAATAAAAAAATGCCTCGATTCCATTGTAGGTCGAAGCAAATATTTGTTCACATTTGTATAATGTATTTTTTTACATAATTTCGGCGCTGTCGAGTAAAATCGTAAAAGGACCGTCATTTAGAAGGCTAACCTTCATGTCGGCGCCGAACTCTCCACGCTCGACTACATTTACACGTTCCTTGCACTTCTCGATTATATACTCGTACAATGCATCTGCCTCATCAGGTGCCCCCGCATCGATGAATGACGGTCTATTGCCCTTCTTGCAATTTGCGTATAGAGTGAACTGAGATATGAGGAGAAGCTCACCACCTACATCATCGAGGGATAGATTTGTCTTGCCGTTCTCGTCTTCAAATATTCTAAGCTTAATCATCTTATCGACCATCTTGTCGGCAATGACCTTGTCATCTTCTTTCGACACTCCGATGAGGACCATGAAGCCCTTGCCAATCTTGCCAAGCTCTTTGCCATCAACTACCACATCTGCGTGAGCCACTCGCTGTATTACAAATTTCATATGTCTTAAAAACTCCTTATTTCCTTGATTTTTCGCACATATTCTCATAAAATTATAGCATTATATTTACATTATTACACGACAATCGGAGGACATAATGAACCCATTTAAAAATACAATTGCACTCAACAAGATTCGTAGCGGTTTCCGCAAATACATGAAGCATGTGCCAGCAATCAGAGCTGCTCAGGCTCAGGATGATCACGCAAAGGCTCAGCGCCTGATTCGTAAAGCTGAGGATGAATTTTGCGATTACACAGGTAAGGTACTCGGCATTAAGGTAGATGTTATAAATCCTGAAAACATTCCTGCAAAGAGTCCTTTCCTCGTAGTTGCAAACCACCAGGGCTATGCTGATATATATGCAATGATTGAGGCTTTCCGTTCCACGCAGATTGGTTTTATCTCAAAGTCTGAGACAAAAAAGCTAAAGCCACTTGCCGACGTTATCCGAGGTACGCAGTCAGTATTTATTGACCGTGGAAATCCTCGCTCCGCTGTAAAGACTCTCGCTGAGGTTACAGACTTATTCAAGAAAGGCTATTCTTTCGTAATCTTCCCAGAGGGAACGAGAAGTCACAGTAACGATATGGGGCATTTTAAAGAAGGAAGCTTCAAATTTGCACAGAGAGCCGGCGTTCCAATCGTTCCAGTTTCGATTATCGATTCGTATAAGATTTTCGAGGAGCACAACACTTTCACTGGCGGAACTATTAAGGTAGTTATTCATCCGACCGTTGATATCTCTAGCATGTCTAGACAAGATCAGCTCACAGCTCAGCATCAGGTTGAAGATATCATCAGGGCTGGCATAGAGAAATATCGCTAGTCCAATCATTTTTCAATATTCAAACATGACGGGTTATAGGACAAAACGTGTTGGTAAAAACCGCTGTGGTCGTTGGAATTTCAACGGCTACAGCGGTTATATCTTTTTTGAAAGAAGATACAGGGTGGACAAAAAGAGTTGGTGAAAATGCTTGTAACTCTTGAAATTTCAAGGTGTATTGGGGTTATATCTTCCTTAGAAACAGTATTCTAGGAGGATAGTAAAATGAAACGCGTTATTTGCCCTGTTTGTGGAAATATTTGTATAAAATATGGGAAGAATAAATCAGGATCACAAAGGTGGATTTGTAAGAAATGCAAGTCAATAAACACACCTAAAATAGATAACCTAACCAAGCAACTTAATATATTTCTTAAGTGGCTTTTTAGCAAAGATATTCAAAAGGATATGCCTGGAGGTGGTCGTACCTTTAGGCGAAAGACATCCAAATTTTGGGATATATGGACATTACCAACCGTAGTTGAAGAAAAGCATTCAGTTGTGTTCGTAGATGGAATTTATCTATGCCGTAATGCTTGTGTTTTAATTTGCTGTGACAGAAATAATGTGCTTGGTTGGTACTTGTGCCGCTATGAGCATGCAAATGCATGGATTTCATTAATGTCCAGGATTACTGAACCTACACTTGTAGTTTCGGACGGAGGGAAAGGATTTAATAAGGCTTTGAAAAAGGTATGGCCTCATGCAAAGCACCAGAGATGCCTTTTTCATGTGTTTTCTCAAGTAAGAAGATATACTACAACAAGACCTAAAACCCTTGCAGGGGCTGAGCTATATGCTCTTTCCAAAAGACTGCTCCACCTAGAAACGAAATCTGAAGCAGATAAATGGATAGATGAGTTCTTAGATTGGATGAGAAGACACAACAAGTTTTTGAGCCAAAGGTCACTAGACGAAACTGGCAACTGGAGAGCAACGCATGAAAGACTTTTAAAGGCGCAGATATCTCTTTCTAGGTTGGTAAAAGAAGGTACTTTATTCACTTATTTGGATGAAGATTTAATAGCTGAGATAGGTAAGGTTCCATCTACAAATAACCAGATAGAAGGCGGTATAAATGCAAGACTAAGAGCTTTGCTAAGGAATCACCGTGGACTATCTGCTGAAAGAAGAATAAAGCGGTCTTCTGGTGGTGCTATGTGCACTCACCAAGACCGCTTTCTGTGTCTGAACTATTAAAAGTAATGCCAACGGACAAAAGTATTGCAGCGATATACCAGAAGATTTCAGAGCTAGATAAACGCACTTCATCTATCCCTACATGGGGAGATGCGGTGGTCTGGGGAGAGCTGCATAAGTCATCTGAATTTCAGAATTATTGGGATTAGCCACCAACTCTTTTTGTCCTATAACCCAACATGACAAAACCCACTGCGCCCGTTTTGGCACAGTGGGTTTTTATTGCTTGTAATTAAAGCTTTTGACTTATAAGCCTACTCCTTACGATTATGCTCTCTTTCTTCTGTAAACAGAAATTCCTGCGAGAGCTGTACCAGCGAGAACGAACATGATTGCAAATGCAACTGTGCTTGAGCTATCTCCTGTCTTTACGACCTTCGCACGCACTGGAGTCTTCTTAACTACTCCTGATGTTCCAGGCTTTGGTGTCTTCTTTGCTCCTGCTACAGTGAAGCATGCAGTTGCTGGATTTCCACATCTGAACTTTGCCTTGATGGTGTGCTTTCCAGCGCCGAGGCTTCTGATATAGCTCTCCTTGAGTGTTAGGACAACACTTCCCGGTTTTGCAATGTAGTTTGCCTTATCTACGGCTTTGCCATCTATTTCGATTCCCTGGAATCTGTCGAATACTCTTTCGCCTGGCTGATTCATATCTACTAGAGGATTCTCAATTTTAAATAGCAAATCTCCACCATTCCATACCGCATCGTTACCAACTGTAAATCTGTATCCATCTTCAATCTGCTCTGGTTCAGGCTGTGGAGTTGGTGTAGGCACAACAGGCTGAGGCGTTGGCTGTGGCTGAGGTGTTGGCTGTGGAGTAGGCTGCGGCCTTACAGCATCATTCTCGTCTGCTTCCTGAATAAGTATAAATGACATAGTAGGTGCATCCTTAAAGAAATCATCATATGTCTTACCACCGTCAACTGAGTACTTAAATATGTAACCGAGTCTCTTTCCGGTCCTGTTCTCAGGAATTGTTACATAGCAATTACCAGCAGTGTTGTCCTTTACATTAAGAGTTGCCTCTATATTTGTAGGTTTAAAGTTTGCTGTACTGCCTCCGGATTCGCCTGAATATAGCTTAAGCTTAATATCATGTCCATTATCAAGCTTTAAATTATATCCACTTGCACTTATTTTTAAGGTTTTTCCCTCTTTAGGAACCAAGTTAGTAGTTGGTACTCCTTCGTACTCAATGCCAACGCGGCTAAGAGTCTTTTCTACCTTGACATTTGATACTCTAATATCTTCAGTGTTCTTTATATTTTCATCGTTTACGTCTACTAAAGAACCCTTCTTGAATACCACACCTGTATACTCTTTCTTCTGTCCGGCTAGAAACGTATAAAGATAGTGTCGTTTAGATATCCAAAGTCATCATTAGGTCCTAAAGCAACTTCCCTGCCATCAGAAGTTAGCAACTTTACACCTGCTTTGCGGTTCTGTGGAAATGGGTTAACTTTGATATTGCGATCGAACTTTACTCTAATCTCCTGTGGTGCAGCCCATCTTGCATCAACTGGCTTAGCATTAAACTCAGCTGCTGAAACGTTAGGCAGGAAAACGCCACTTGTAAGGAGCATCGTAGCCGATAAAATTAATGCTGAAAACTTCTTGAAAAAGTTTCTCATATTACGGTTCCTTTCGTCTTTCTTAATCATTTTGCTAATAACGTACTTGTATATTTTACTATAAATAAATATCCATTGCCATAAATATGACTAAAATAGTCTTGATTAATCGTATTAATTCTATTTAAGTGTTATAATTTTAGGTCTTTCATTTTAAATACTAGAAAAGCACCGCATCCATTGAGAATGCAGTGCTTTTTCGATTATATGATTCTTAAAAATCCATCTTTTTATTTTATCTATTAAACCCTTTTTCTTCTGTAATAGCAAATGCCTGCAAGAGCTACAATCGCCATAATTAATGTAGCTTCATATGCAAATGCTATATTTCTGTCACCTGTCTTCACGATACTTCTATGAACTCGTGCTTTCTTAGCAATCACTAGGTTTTTAGCTTTGCTCGAAGCACTTACGATTGACCCAGAGTTTCTCTGTGAATTATTACCAGCAACTGTAAATCTAGCTTCAACAGCCCCATTCTGGAAGTAGATCTTTGCAGTATGACTTCCGTTACTAAGAGTCTTGAGATAGCTGGATTTAAATTTGAGTCTCAGGCTTCCCTTAGTCTTCGTGTAATTATCAGCGGATACTAGAACTCCATCCACTGTAACGTGCGAGAAGTTATCATATGTATCTTCATCGCTACTCTTTGCCTTTACTACTATTTCGAGAGCTTCATCACCGCTATTCCACTTTAGCGAATCCTTGTTTACAACGTAGTATTCCGCCTGCTCATTGCTGCCGTACTCGATTACGTTGTTGTACATAGACATGGTGTCCATCAGGAATTTAACCTTGTCTCCATCTTGGCTAAACTTAACCTTTACTGGCTTTCCTGCTTCATCGATGTAGTATACATGCCTTACGGATTTTCCAGCGGGTACTTTGCGAGTTACTTCAAATGAACCATGTGCTAGCTTCGAGATTTCCACGCGCGCCATGTTAACGGTGTCAATATCGATAACCTCGTAATCTTTCCCTTCAAATCCCTTTACGGAGCCATTTGGAAGAACTCTCTCATTAAGAGCATACTTGCCCTCTGTTCCGAAGTTGAGCCCTGTCAATTCCACGTTATCATCGTAAGTGGATATCACAGTGTCATGCTTGTGGTCATCTGCCTTGTCAAACACGATAAGCGATAGTACATTTCTACAGCTGAGGTGGTCATAAGGATGCTTTCCAGAGTTCCATTCTGACTTGTCCTTTACAGTAAGAGGGGAAGGAATCCATCGCATATGTGCCTCCCGAAACCTCAATCATGTAGTTGTTATCCTCGATAAGATCGCACTCTATAAATCCATCCTCATCTGATGTCACCGTTATGGTATCAATTGGGCTGGTAAGTTTAAACTTTACGTTAGGTGCCGGCACTTCACTGCCCTGCTTATCTTTATAAAATACAGGTAGCTGAACCTTTACCCTCTTATGGTTATCCGTCCCAACTGCAGGCTTAGTGCGCTTTATTAGCACTAGCTTATCGACAGTCTTACCGTCTATCTTGTAGTTTTGCGGCAGAGTTCCATCCTTATTTGAAGTGATATAGGCATTATCCATATCATATTCTTTGTCGTCGGTAGAAATTATGTAGTTATTGTCTTTTACTAAAGTCAATTCCTTGAGCTTCGAATCTGCGGAAACAGTATTTGCCTCATGCTGCTGCGTTGTGCTGTTATATACGGAGAACTTAATCGCCTTATTAACAGGAACCTCTTTGCCGTTAACCTTTTCATATATAGGAAGATCCGCAAGCTTAACCTTTTCCGTCTCATACACCTTCGCATAATCAGACGGTTTGTATTTACCCTGTTCATTAGGCTTTACAGTTGGTTCGTCTTCCTTAGGACCAGATTTATTAAGCTTCTTCCATAGGTCTGGATAAATATAAATATCCATTACCGTAGCCTTGGTGAGGTTCGGTTCAAAGTCTGTCTCAGGATATGAGATATATACTTCATCTTCCGAGTACTTGCTTATATCGATGCCGTTGATGATAATCGGTTTCTTTGCGTTAATGTCAAATACATTTCCCTTTTTTAACGAAACGTATACGTGCACATTTTTCTTTTGGAATTTAACGTCTACTGTATCGGCGTAATCTGGCTTAGACGAAGTTAGCTTTCCATCTGCCTCAGTTATATCAAGGCTTAGAGATACATTATTCTCTTTAGGCTTGGTGTTCTCTCCGCTCTGACCGCCCTTCTTGATAAGCTCCCATGCCTCTGGATAGATATAGAGGTCGAGCATTGCAGTCTTCTTGATCGAAGGATCAAAGTCAGACTCTGGATATGAGAAGTAAACTAGCGAGTCCTTATATTTATTGAGGTCAACACCGTTGATAGAGATTGGCGCATCTCCATCTACCTCAACCTCAGATCCTGGCTTAAAGATGATATTAATTTTTACAAATTTCTTCTCATGCTTTGCCTTGATGCTTCAACATTGCCTGGTGCAGTGCAAGTGATTGTTCCATCCTTGTCTGTGGCTTTGATTTCAACCATTGAACCATTCGCATTTGTCCCTGCCAATGTGTTCATAGGCATGAGTCCAGCGATGAGAAAAGCAGCCATCATAATGACAAGGGTTTTAATTAAATAATTTCTTGAAGTAGTCATTTAAAATACTTGTTCCCCCGAATATCGATATAGTGATAACTTAAAAGCTCTTAATCATAACTAATTAACTAGTCATGGTTAAGAGCTTTAGGATTTTAGTTTACCATTCAGAAAATTATTTTTTTAAATAGATATTTTCAATTCAGGTACTTTCTTTTTACTAAATCCTATTGTGTTTGCATTTTTTTGTGGCGCTTGAATTTAAAGTAGTGAAATAATTTTTTTCATTAAGTTTATCATACGTTTTTAAATCATTATCTGTAATTCTTACGCCTGCATACTTAGCCAAATCACATAACATTTTTGAATATATCCATGGGTGTTTTTCTTTTTCTGAATTGTATATAGATTCAGCTGTTATACAAGTTATGTTATGAGCTGCTTTATTGCGTACACTTTCTTCTATATCTCTTATTTTGTAAATACTATTTTTTAATATTTAAGTCAATTCCTCCCTTGCCATTTTTCATCAATAATTGCAATATAATCAAAGGACTTTACATATTTATTAGTTTCTTTTACCCAAGCTGAACCCGATCTCTTATTAAATCTTATTAATGAATTTAAATCAACAATTTGTGTTTTCTTGATGATCATCTCTAGTAGCTTTAGGAATACAGGTGAAATAGATTGAATATAATCCGCATGCTCCTCTTTCTCTAGTTTGATTTTCATAATCATAAGATATTCAAAGATGTTCCAATGATCACCTTGCTTAATTGGATAAATATCATAGTTGGCAGCTTTTGCGTTCTTCTCACAATTAGATTTATCAAGCTTTAGTCTAGCAGAACCAGCTTCTATTAGGGAAATTGCATCCTTGCTAATATAATCTCTGACACTATTAGCAACGTCTAATGCCGCTCTATAGTCATATGCTTCTATGTGTTCTTGTATGATGCTTGACTCATGCACTTATGCATTGTTCTTTCTTTTATCAACTACAGCCACAACTATAGCTAGAATTATAACAAGTAACTCTATTAGTGCAAGCTCAAACTGCAAGAAAAGCAAAATACCTAATACTGGGAATAGCATAAACAACGCCACAATATAAGCTATGCAAAAGCCAACCATACTCTCATCAGTAGTTGAATCAGTTCTACGTACAGTGAGAAGCAAATAAGCTAAAGTAAGTAATTCAACTAGTAGCATTCTTCTTAGCATAGTTTGACTATACCCAGAACTCCAAACCATATAATAAGCAACTGATTGCAGTATAAGCATCAAACTGCTACATGTTAACATCATTTGATTTTTCTTCATTTTCTCTTTCCACCTCTATTTCTTTCAAATAACGCAGTCAAGATCTCTCAAGACCAGACTAATAAAGTTTTCGTCCCCTATCGGGGTTTTCGTTTTCTAATCCACTTTTATTTTCTAGAGTAATATTTAATTTACAGAACATAGTTCCTCCATACTACAAAATAATAAATAATACTGTAGTCTGATTATAGCATTTATGTATCTATTTAAATACATTTTAACCTTTTATACTATAAAAAAATTTTCTATTAACTTGTTATTTAATACATTGATATACAATCAGATTTAAAGTACTACACTCATATCCAAAGAATACCTTAATCAAATTAATATTATTTTCGCACTTAAAAAGGATTGGACGAACCAATCCTTTTTGCTTATTTATTTTCTAATATTGTATATCCCTTAGAGCTATAGTGTTTTCTCTTTAATTTTAGAAGATGTTTCACACATATTTAAAGCGTTTCTTATCTCCCACTATGATCGAACCCCTTAGATACATAGTTGTTATCACCATTTCCGTTATTTGGCACGATTACACGGGAGTTATTAAGAATCTCAATCTGCTTCTTCATGTCCTTAATGCAGAGTATCGCTAGATTCATTCCGAAATCCTGTCTGAGCACTAGTCTCTGTACATCGATATCCTTGATATTCTCTGGCATTGGATATGCAGGTACCATCCAGCCCTGCATACGGAGACGATCTGCCAGATCATAAAGTGTCCATTCCACATCTACATCGTCCTTAAGCTTCCAGCAGATGATTGGAATCTGTTCTGCGCCCTCAAGCACCTCGAAGATGCCCATATTCTCAATCTCGGAAGCCATGTATCTAGCAACCTCTAGGGTCCGCTCATGGATTTCTTTGTATCCCTTAAATCCATTTCTGAGTAGCATATAATACTGTCCGACAATTTGCGAAGCACTACGAGAGAAGTTAATCGCCATAGTTGCTTCCTTGCCACCAAGGTAGCTTACCCAGAAGATTAGTTCCTCAGGCAGCGCTTTCTTGCTACGCCAAATTACACAGCCAACTCCTGGATATACGAGTCCGTACTTATGTCCAGAAGTACTTATCGACCACACGTTCTTAAGTCGGAAATCCCACTCTAGTTCTGGATCGATAAATGGAGCGACCATACCACCGGAAGCGGCGTCTACGTGAATCCGAATTGGCATATCAGTATGCTCTTTATTGTATTTCTCAACAAGATTATCGAGAGCCTTTATATCATCGTACTTTCCAGTATAGGTTATGCCTAGTATAGCCACTATTCCGATAGTGTATTCATCGACATAATCCATAACCGTGTCCATGTTAAGCGATAGATGATCGAGGTCTATTGGCACAGTTCTCATCTCTATATCCCAGTAACGACAGAACTTCTCCCAGCATACCTGATAAGCTGATGAGATTACGAGATTAGGTCTTCTCTTGGTAAATCTATCTACACCAGCTGCATCTGCTAGCTTTTTCCATCTAAATAGCATTGCTAGTCCGCCGAGCATGCACGCTTCAGAGGATCCAACCGTGGAAGTTCCGAGTGGCTCTTCCTGCTTATCCACATTCCACAGCTTTCCAATAATATCTACACAGCGATTTTCAAGGTCCGCAGTCATAGGATATTCATCCTTATCAATCGCATTTTTCTCGAAATTCTCTGCCATCAGCTTTGTTACTTCTGGTTCCATATATGTCTGACAGAATGTCGCAAGATTCTGTGTCGCATTACCCTCAACACTCAGATACTGTCTGATCATCTCTGCAGCCACTCCTGGAGCAACTGGCTCATCATTTATCTTATCCTTTGGCATTGCAGCACCGCTAGTCTCTGTACCGAAAATAGGTGTGCGATAACCCGTATCATCATTCAAAGAAGATAGACTATCATTCAGTTTTACTTCGTTATTTTCCGAATTTCTCATTTCCGTACCTCTTTTCATCATTAATTGACAATGGTTTAAAACATTTTACTATCTTTTGTTTGAATACACCATATCTACTGATAAATGGTTACTTTTCATCACCTGTAGCTTTTCCGTTCGACGACCATCTATGCCTATTTGAATAGATAATCAATGGTGCAGCCATCGAAACGATAAAACATACTATCAACACTATATGATATTTATATCTCCAGCTTGTGTGTGGTAGAGTATTTTTTTCATCCATGATGGCAATCTCCTTTGTTATATGATGCGGTTGGCGAACCAACATTGTGATAACATCGGAGGTTTCTTCTTAAAGTTAAATATACTCTAATAAACCGACATAGCCGGCGGATTATTGATTTACCTCTCTATAGCTCTGCGAATCCTCTATGAAATCAATACCATATTAAAATAGAAAGCTCGAATACGAGCTTTCTGAAAACCTATCATAACAAATATGCTATCTATTCTGCTCCGCTATGCGCTCCTGTTCCGCTTTCTTGTCCATCTTAAACTGTTTGCGGAATTCTTCTACAGAACTAGGAAGTTTCTTTATGTCGGATTTGTTGTAAATGAGGTAGTAATATACATCCTTTCTATATGATTTCTTGTCCTCTGTTGGTGCTCCTAGCATGTATCGTCCATTTTTGAGCTTACATACTATATCACCCACTGCACGAAAATCCTTCTCATAGTTTTTTTCTTTATAAAAAGAGATTACACCTCTATCTACTGAAGCTGAATCTTTAAATACAACTCTAGCCCCATTAGTGGGTTTTATTAAGTAGTTCCCATTTTCCATTTTATACTTGCCAAAGAAACAGATTATATTTTGCGCATAGCCAGCCCCATCATCTCCATAATCCTCTTGACTACGCCTGCTATCGTCATACATCAAGACAAAGTTCCCATCATCTTTAAACTCGATATATGATCTAGAATGATTTTTTGAAGGATATTTCCCATACAGGCCCCCTATGTATACTGTATTTTTTTTAATTTCTGTAATCGGCTTAGGTACAAACACTGTTGTATAAAATATAACTGCCATAGTAGTTGTTAACAATACAGCCATCAGAGCTATCCCTAGTTTTATGATGCTTTTTTTACTCATAACTTCACCCTATCCTTAAAGTTCTTCCTATTTTGCTTTAATGATTTACTATCGTCACTATTTAATATCTCTGGTGCTATATATCTTCTTTCTTTGTATGTAATCCCTTTTTTATCTTTTAAAAATAGTGACTCATCTCTAAATCTAGGTTCATAACCAGTTTCTTTAGCTGGAAATACATCGAACATCTGGTGATAATTATCATTTGCAGTGGCATAATTAAAGCTGGAGCAGTTAACCATGGCATCTTGAGTAGCATCTTTGTCCAAGAGTGTAAGAAATTTACCGTCGCCATTAATTATAAATTCAGAGCGAAACTTTCCATTCGTAACAACTTTAAGGTTAACCCCACCATTAGCATTACTGTGTCCTTCAGGAAAAATATATCTATTCCCATCCTTATCATAATACCTTTTTTGATGCAGTCTAGCTGACTCTTCTACTGACCAATCAACTTTGTGTTCTCTTATATATCTTGCCAGCTTTTCTTCGTCAGTACCTTCTGCATACAAGTTCGAAATATATTCAGCCTGCTGATAGGAAATTACGTATCTAAACAGATGCACTTGTTTTCCTAATTTCCCTTTTAGTGCATTTTCGATATGTATTCTCTTTTCTATATTTGCCAGTGCTATTGTATTTCCTTCAGGGGTAGGCAGGAACGCCGTTCTTACTGTGCTCGAAAGACTTCCCCAGAACTTATCATCAGGCTCAAGATTAGGATCAATTTTGTTTGCAATACGCCTTAATTCTTCTGCTGATGAATTCTCATCAATACCGTCCATGCCTGTAACTTTCATCAGCATCTTGAGCTTCTTCTTGCTCTCGGATGCTGATAATCCTTCTGCTTTCCACGCATACCACATCTTTTTAAAGACTTCACTACCAACTAGTTGAGTTTGTTTATTACACTTATCTATCTCTACAAGCACATCACCTGGTGTAATCTTTCCTGCTATATTCTTATTAATATATCTGGCATAAGCCTTTATCCCATCGACTGCCCAGCCCTGTTTTTCTAGTATAAGTACATTTGTCGTTACCTCACCCTGATATTTCTCCCATGTTTCCTCATTTATGGATATTGGTCTCTTTATACCATATAGCACTATAACATCCAGCTCCTTTGACTCTTCATTTAGCTTTGCTCTCCATGAGGCTTCTAGGTTTGGATGAAATGCGCCCGCACTAAATGACTTACCGAGGTCTGACAGGGCTGCGTTTATCTGTTCTGCTGTGCTATCTCCGGTGCTGAATAGATCCTTTGTAGAATTCTCTATATCGTAGTATGCCTGCTCTTGTGCTTCCCAGATTTCAAGCATCCTTCGGTGGTTATCTGCTAGGTGATCATATAGCGATGCTCTTGTGCTTTGATTTTCTGCATAGACTGCGATTGCGGCGTATGTAACCGCATTTTCTCGGCAGCGGTTTGCCCTATCCTCATATGCACGAATTCTACCTCTTGCATACTCTTGTCCTTTGAGGATTTTATCACCATCTAGAACTTTGTCACCAACACTGCTCATGAGTGTTTTGTATTCGCCTATGTTGTAATTGATAAGCGACCTAACACTTTGTAACACTGTCTTGTAATCTGCAATCTGCTGTTTTAGAGCATCGAATGCTTTGCTCTCAAGCTCATTACTATTTATAAATTCATCTAGTTTATGCTCTACATTTATGGTCTTTGATGATACCTTGTGCAGGTTATCTATGGCCTCTCTACACTGAGCTTTGATTTCTGCTGGGTCTAAGTAAAAACTTGCACTCACACTATTACTTCCTTTCACATATTATTTATTTTTATTATCTTCTTTTCAGTATCTGTATGATTTATTATTATTTTATAATTTTATCATACTTTTATCTTTTCTACTAAAAAAGAGCAACCGCTCCGCAGCCACCCTTTCTCATCTTTTTATTCAGTAAGTTTAATCTTTCTACTTAACTATCTCATTAAACTAATTTCTAAACCAACGTCATCTGCTCGCTATCAGCCTTTTCCTTCTTAGTCATAGGCTTCGAAGCATCATCCTCGTCGAGGACCTTTGCAAATGATACGATTTCGTCACCAGACTCAACCTTCATGATCTTAACACCCTGGGTTGTTCTACCTGACTTCGATATCTCGTTAGCTCTTATTCTGATAATTACACCGTTCGAGTTGATCAGCATAATCTCATCATCCTTGCTTACAAGCGTTGCACCAACTAGCTCTCCAGTCTTCGAGAACTTAGTCTTATCGTAAGTCGAAACTCCCTTTCCACCTCTGGTCTGAAGTCTATACTCATCGAGGCTGGTTCTCTTACCAAAGCCCTTCTTAGTCATTACAAGCAGTTCACGCTCACCAGTGCTATCGAGTTCCATAGATACAACTTCATCATCCTTATCTAGTGTTATAGCTCTTACACCGCCAGCACTTCTGCCCATGCTTCTAACATCATCCTCGTGGAATGTTATTGACTTACCCTTCTTGGTCACAACATATACACTCTCTTCACCACTTGACTGACTTACAGAGATGAGCTTGTCGTCATCCTTAAGCGTGATAGCGATGAGTCCGGTCTTACGGTTAGTATCGAACTGAGACATTGGAGTCTTCTTGATAGTTCCATTTCTAGTAACCATGATTAAGTAATTATCATCTGCAAATTCCTTAACCGGTATAACCGCAGTTACTCGCTCGCCCTGATCAAGGTTTAGGAAGTTAATAACCGGAGTGCCCTTCGCAGTCCTAGATGCTTCAGGAATCTCGTAAGCCTTGATTTTATAAACCTTACCGAGGTCAGTAAAGAACATCAGATAGTCGTGAGTCGACGTTATTATGAGATCCTTTACAAAGTCTGAATCTCTAGTTGTGAGACCTACTATTCCCTTTCCACCACGGCGCTGTGCCTTGTAAGTATTCTCAGGAACTCTCTTGATATATCCGAGGTGTGTTAGCGTAACTGCGACATCCTCTTCATCTATCAAGTATTCCTCATCTATTCCACCATCATCAGCAACGATTTTGGTTCTTCTGCCATCACCGTACTTCTGCTTGATTTCGGTAAGCTCATCCTTGATAACACCCATTAGCTTGAGTTCGTCAGCTAGAATTGACTTGTAGTAAGCAATCTTCTGCATGAGCTCATTATGCTCGTTCTCAATCTTCTCACGTTCGAGACCCTGCAGCCTAGCTAGTCTCATATCTAAGATTGCCTGAGACTGAATCTCACTGAGACCGAATCTAACCATCAGCTTTTCCTTAGCATCATTGTAGCTAGAACGGATTACCTTGATTACTTCGTCTATATTATCTAGCGCAATCAGAAGACCTTCTAAGATATGTGCTCTTGCCTCAGCTTTTGCGAGGTCGAACTTTGTCCTTCTTGTGATTACAATCTTCTGGTGCTTTAGATACTCATCGATAATCTCGCATAGTCTGAGAATCTTAGGTTCACCGTTAACTAGAGCTAGCATAATCATGCTATAAGTGCTCTGAAGCTGAGTGTGCTTGTATAATCTGTTGAGAATCACATTAGGATTAGTATCCTTCTTGAGTTCGATTACGATTCTCATTCCCTCTCTGTTAGATTCATCTCTAATAGCGGAAATTCCATCGATTTTCTTATTTCTAACGAGGTCAGCCATAGATTCGATGAGTCTCGCCTTGTTAACCTGGAAAGGAATCTCAGTGATTACGATTCTCATCCTACCGCGAGCAGTTTCCTCAATCTCGCTCTTAGATCTTACTGTAATCTTACCTGTTCCAGTCTCATAAGCTTCTCTAGCCGCATCCCTTCCGAGAATGCTTGCACCCGTTGGAAAATCTGGTGCCTTTATAATCTTAATGAGCTCATCATTACTACAATTCTCATCGTCGATTCTCTTAATACAAGCATCGATTGTGTCGCTTAAGTTATGAGGAGGAATGGAAGTCGCCATACCTACGGCAATACCGTTCGATCCATTTATAAGCAGATTAGGTACTCTCGAAGGGGAGAACCACCGGCTCCTTCTCCTCACCGTCGAAGTTGTCTGTAAAATCAACAGTGTCTTTCTCTATGTCGCGAACCATCTGTAACGAAAACGGCGACATTCTAGCCTCCGTATAACGCATAGCAGCTGCTCCATCTCCGTCTACAGAACCGAAGTTACCGTGTCCGTCTACTAACGGATATCTCGTCGAGAAATCCTGTGCCATCTTAACCATGGCATCGTATATTGAGCTGTCACCGTGAGGGTGATATTTACCCATTACTTCTCCGACAATACGCGCCGATTTCTTGTGCGGCTTGTCTGGAGTAATACCTAGGATGCTCATTCCATATAGAATTCTTCTGTGTACTGGCTTGAGTCCATCACGAACATCTGGGAGTGCACGTCCGACAATAACGCTCATCGCGTAGTCGATATATGAATTCTTCATCTCATCATATATTTCATGAGTGATGATTTTGCTATCTTCTAAAAGCGTAGTCATTATATCTCCTTAATGTCCATTAAATATCTAGTGTTGCGTATCTTGCATTGTCTTCAATAAACTTCTTTCTTGGCGGAACCTTATCCCCCATCAGAGTTGTAAAGATTTCATCTGCAGCTGTTGCATCATCAATCTTAATCTGTACGAGAGTTCTATGGTTATAATCCATAGTAGTCTCCCATAGCTGGTTAAAGTCCATCTCACCAAGACCCTTGTATCTCTGAATCTCAATTTTTGCATTCTTATTCTTAGCCTTAAGTTCAGCGAGTAGCTTTTCCTGCTCAGCATCTGAATAAGTATAGTGAAGTTCCTTGCCCTGCTTACTCTGAATAGAGGTGGCTGAGCCGCATATACATATCCACCCTCGATAAGTGGTGTCATGAATCTATAGAAGAATGTGAGCAGCAGAGTTCTGATATGAGCACCGTCGACATCGGCATCGGTCATGATGATAATCTTGTGATATCTGAGCTTTGTGATATCGAAGTTACTTCCTACTCCGCATCCAAATGCAGTTATCATATTCTTGATCTCGTCCGAGTTAAGAATCTTATCTTCTCTCGCTTTCTCTACGTTGAGAATCTTACCTCTTAGCGGAAGTACAGCCTGACGGTTACGGTCTCTACCAGACTTAGCGCTACCACCGGCAGAATCTCCCTCTACTAGGAAAATCTCCGAAAGTGCTGGATCCTTCTCCGAGCAATCTGCAAGCTTACCAGGTAGAGATGTTGTCTCGAGTACCGAAGTCTTACGAGTAATTTCTCTAGCTTTTCTAGCAGCTTCTCTTGCACGAGCAGCCTTGAGGCACTTATCAACAATGAGCTTAGCTTCCTTTGGATTCTCGTCGAGGAAGAATGCAAGGTTCTCATTCATGTTACTCTCAACAAATCCTCTAACCTCGCTATTACCAAGCTAGCCTTAGTCTGTCCTTCAAACTGAGGATTTGTCAACTTAACACTTACTATTGCTGTTAGACCTTCTCTAACGTCTTCACCTTGAAGCGAATCATCGTTATCCTTAAGAAGCTTAGTTCTTCTAGCATAATCGTTGATAGTTCTAGTGAGAGCCGCTCTAAATCCAACTAGATGGAAACCACCCTCGATAGTGTTGATGTTATTTGCATAAGAAAGTGTGAGCTCGCTATACCTGTCGGTGTACTGCATAGCAATCTCTACCTCATATCCGTCCTTCTCGTATTCGAAGTAGAAAATCTTGTTGTTGATTAATCCCTTATTCTTATTGAGATACTGAACGAATTCGATAATTCCACCTTCGTAGTGGAAGCTTTCTTTCTTCTTTCGTCCTTCTCTCTTATCCTCGATAGAAATTCTTAGTCCCTTATTAAGGAAAGCCATCTCACGCATACGTCTCTGCAGTGTATCGTAATCGAATACTGTTTCATCAAAGATTTCTGCATCTGGCCAGAAAGTAGTCTTAGAACCAGTTTCCTTTGAAGTTCCAATGATTTCTAGCTTTGTAGTAGTCTTTCCTCTCTTGTACTCCTGCTTATAGAGATTACCATTACGCTTAACCTCTACAATCATGTGAGTTGAAAGTGCGTTTACTACAGAAGCACCTACTCCGTGGAGACCTCCAGATACCTTATATCCACCATCTCCAAATTTACCACCGGCATGGAGCTGCGTGTGAATAACTTCAACAGCAGGAATTCCAAGCTTAGGGTGAATATCTACTGGCATTCCTCGTCCATCATCAGTAACGGTGATCGAGTTATCTTCATTTATCGTAACAGTGATATGCTTACAATACCCAGCAAGTGCTTCATCGACAGAGTTATCAACAATCTCATATACGAGATGATGAAGTCCCGCAGGCCCAGTACTACCAATGTACATACCAGGTCTAACCCTTACAGGTTCTAGTCCCTCAAGTACGGTAATTTGGGAGGCATCATAATTGTTTTGCTTATTTTCTGCGCTCATATTGACCTTCCTTTTTATATTTCTAACCCATTTATTTTAGCATAGAGGCGTTAAAATAGCAATAAAGGTAGTTTCACCCTTTTAAAGAATAAAACTACCTTAAATCGCTTATTTTTTGATATTTTTCTATTTTTATATGTTATATTGCCTAATTATTCGCTTATTTTGTATCTAATTTATACAAGCGAACCTCTTTTTACGTTAAATACCTTTCCTTCTTCCATACCCTTAAGGAGTTCCGAGTTAACCTCAGTTGACGTAAGAAATAACTGAACATCCTCTATCTCATTTAGCAGATAACTCTGACGTTCTCTATCTAATTCAGATAGTACATCGTCTAGAAGAAGTACCGCATTCTCACCTAGAATCATCTCAGCAAGCTGAATCTCTGCAAGTTTCAGCGACAGCGCGACTGTTCTCTGCTGTCCTTGCGAGCCAAACTTCTTGGCATCTATGCCATTGATATAGAAATCAAGATCATCCCTATGAGGACCTATGCTGCAGTGACCGTTGTATATATCTCGGTCGCGAAAATTTACAATTTCATCGAGAATGTTCTCGGCAGATACCGATTCAACATATTTTATATTCAAAGTTTCTCTTCCCTTAGATATGTTGTTCTGTATCTTAGAAGCTTTCTCTGATAGCATTTCCACGAATTCACGGCGAATTTTAATAATTTCACTACCGTATTTCGCTAGCTGCATATCGTATATCTCAAGCATATCTCTCATCTTAGGCTCGCTCCCAGGTGACCTTAACTGCTTGATAAGTGAATTCTTCTGCCTGAGCACTTCTTTGTAATTTTTAAGAGCCTCGAAATAACTAGGTCTGAGCTGACTTATCTCTTTATCTATGAAATTTCTACGCTTTTCTGGGCTGTCCTTGATGATTCTTAAATCATCAGGTGAGAAAACCACGACTACTAGATTGTTCAGAAGCTCCGCAGTTCTACTAAGAAACTTATTATCCTTCTTAATCATCTTCTTGCCGCGATTATTAACAGTGATGCTAATTTTCTTTTCTATATCTTCGCTGACTGCTTCAATAGATACATTGCAGCTATCTTCCCCAATCTTAATGAGATCAGTTGAGTTGCTCGTACGAAAAGAACGCGCAAACGCGCAGAGATATATAGCCTCTATGAGGTTGGTTTTACCCTGCGCGTTTTCACCTATTATTATATTTCGCTTACTATCAAACTCTACTTCGAGATCGCTGTAGTTTCTGAAATTTTTTAGTTTTATACTATTTACTCTCATCCACAGTTTCCTATTACTAGTTAATTCTTACAGGAAGTACTAGATACAGATAAGTATCACCCTTAAGAGGAGTGATGATGCATGGCTTTACACTGTCGCTCATGCTTAGAATAATCTCTTCATCGTCGATAACCTTTAGCACATCCATCATGTATCTTGAGTTGAATCCAATCTCTAGGTTATCTCCCTCTTTCATGATTTCAACCATTTCTTTGATGCTGCTCTTCTCGGAGAGAGATGTAATTTCAATCTGTTCTTCCCCAATATTCATCTTGATAAGGTTATTATTCTGAGCAGAAGCTATAATAGCAGCTCTATCAATACTCTTCATTAACTCAATTCTGCTAGTTCTAATCTTGATATTAGTTTCAGCCTTGATGATTCTGTTGTAATCAATGTAGTTTCCATTAAGAGTGTTGAGGATTACTCTGTTGTTGTCAAAAAGCATAACAACCTTGTTATCCACAATCTCCATAAATAGTTGTTCATCGTTGTCATCGTCGCTGATAATCTTTGAAACTTCTCCGAGAAGCTTAGCTGGAACTACGATGCTTAGCTTCTCATCTGTATCAACCTTTGCATTGTAAATAGCCATTCTAAATGTATCCACAGCTACCATGCGAAGATTTCCCTCACCTAGCTCGATAAGGACACCCGTTAGTACTCCATTGAGTTCATCAGCACTTGCGGAGAACGAAGTCTTACGGATTAAGTTTTTAATATCTTTTTTTGAAAGAATTATCTTCTGTCCTTCTCCAATATTGAATCTTGGAAATTCATCTGCCGAGAAACAATTAAAAGTAGAAGATGATTTACCGCTGTTAATCTTAATCTGATTCTTTCGTGATTAAAGTCCATAAGCACTTCCTCTTCAGGAAGCTTATTAACGATGTTAGCAAAGTTCTTCTCTTCTATTACAAATGAAACGTCGCCTTCACTATCAACAGAAATGTTAGACTCTATAGTCATGTTAGTATCTGTTGCTGTAAGGTACATTCTATCTCCCTTAGTCTCAATAAGTATCCCTTCTAATATTGGTGAAGGTGTCCTTGTTGGAATTGAGTGAGATACGTTATTAATAGCTCTATTAAGTTCATTTCTTGTGCAGTATATTTTTCATCGAAATTCCCTTTCTTTATATATTATATATTTAGTAATAATAGTAGGGGCTGTTGATAATGTGGATAACTTTCTTTTTGCTTTAATTATCTCGTATCTAGTTCAAAAAGTATATTGATAACCCCTGATGATAACTAGTTAGTAAAATATGGATAAATAAACTTGATAAAAAATAAGTGATTATATCCTATAAATCATGTTTCTTTAGCTTTTTATTAATCTCGTCTATATCGTATTTGATAAGTTCATCTTCCTGATATAGATTCTGTATTTTATTACAATTACTCATTACAGTTGAGTGGTCTCTGCCTCCGAATATCTCACCTATTTTAGAGAATGAGAAATCAGTGCTCTCTCTGCACAGGTACATCGCAACTTGTCTAGCAAGCGCAACCTCTGCAGTTCTACGCTTTGAGTCAAGATCTGAAACCTTGATATCGTAGTAAGAAGCGACTGTCGATCTTATCCTCTCCGGAGCAATTGCTTTATCGGTGTCTCTATAGATGTCCTTTAACACTATCTTAGCAAAATCAAGGTCAATCTTGTTATTCATAATCTCGGAGAAGCTTATCATACGGTTCATCGCACCTTCTAGCTCCCTGATATTATACTTGATTTTCTCAGCAATTAGATTACAAACCTCTTCAATGTCATTATCTATCTCGATTTCAGCAAGTTCAATCTTCTTCTTGAGAATCGCTACTCTAGTCTCAAAGTCAGCAGGCTGAACGTCTGCCGTTATTCCAAATCCAAATCTCGTAGTCAGCCTCTCATCGAGTTTCTGTAGGTTGCTCGGAGGTCTGTCACTTGATATTACTATCTGTTTGTTGTTCTCGTATAAGGTATTGAATGTATGGAAGAATTCTTCCTGAGTAGCTTCTTTACCCTCCAAAAACTGGATATCGTCTATGAGAAGAATATCTATATTTCTATATTTTTCCTTGAACTGATTGGTGTTCTGCGTATTTATTGCTTCTATTAGTTCATTCGTAAAAGTTTCGGAAGAAATGTACAGAACATTTGAAGTAGGATCGTTCTTAATAACCTGAATTCCTATGGCCTGCATGAGATGAGTTTTACCAAGACCGGATCCTCCATACAGAAAAAGAGGATTGTAAGCTTCTGCAGGTGACTCGGCAACTGCAAGTGATGCAGCATAAGCGAATCTGTTGTTACCACCAACTACAAAGTTTTCAAAGTTAAACTTTGGATTGAAAAGCTTGGAATTATCTTTATAAAGAGACTTTCTAATTTTTTTCTTTTTATCAATCTTGTTACTCTTATACTCATCCTTTGACTTTATAACAACTTGAAAATCGTCTCCGAGCAGCCTCGAGAATATGTCTTCGATTTGAACTATGTATTTCTCTCTTAGAAACTTAATTATACTTATATCTTCAAGTTGAATATAAATTGTCTTGTTATCAACATCGAGTTTATATAGTGAAAGATCAGAGAAGAACATATCAAAACTTAGTTTGCTTGTGGACTTCTTGATTTCCTCTATAAACGAATCCCATATCTTGTTAGTGTCCAATGTACTGCCTCCTAGGTGAATAAACATATTTTACACAAATAAATCCACAACAGCAATAACGCTGAATCCTATAAAATCACTGTATTAGCATGTGGCAAAAATAAAGTTATACACATGTTGTGGATAACTTTGTTAATAAGTTAAAGCTACCACTAAATGTAGTGTGTAGGATAAATTTAAAAAATTTAAAAAATTTTTTTTCCTAAAGAACACCGTCAAAATGTTGTATCCATTGACTTTGTTATGGTTTGAAAGTATAATATCACGATGTATGTGCCTTTGGAATTTAGAAGACACAACTATATTAGATTATATCAAACGTTGATATGGAAGGAGAAATTAACATGAAAAGAACTTACCAGCCTAAGAAAAGGCAGAGACTTAAGGAGCACGGCTTCAGAAAGAGAATGGCAACTGCAAGCGGCAGAAAGGTTCTCAAGAGAAGAAGAGCTAGAGGTAGAAAGAGCCTTACAGCTTAATAGCTGACAGAAGGTAATGTGATCATGCTCAGAGAATCAACGCTAAGAAATCAGCAGGACTTCAAGATTGTCTATAACAAAGGTCAATCGAAAGTCTCGAGATTCATGGTAATTATCTATAAAAAGAATGGGCTTAAGTATTCGAGAATAGCTTACGTTTCTAGCAAGAAGGTTGGAAATAGCGTGCAGAGAAATAGGTCTAGAAGACTCATGAGAGAAGCTTATAGACTGATAGGCTGCAAGGTTAAGAGCGGATACGACGTAATTTTTATAGCTAGAAACTCTATCAATGATCACAAGTGTGAAGAAGTCAGAAGGTCGATGTACGGAGTTCTTCGTTCGGAACATCTTCTAGACAAGTAAGGGCTTTTAAAATGATAAAGCTTTTAAAGAACATTATTAAACGCATATTGATAATTATTATCAGAGGATATCAGAAATTTATTTCGCCTTTATTCCCGTCAACATGTAGGTTTTATCCTACTTGCAGCACGTATTTTATACAGGCACTTGAGAAGTATGGACCTTTCAAGGGAACATATTTAGGAATAAAGAGAATACTTAGATGTCACCCGGGAAATCCTGGTGGTTACGATCCTCTAAGATAAGAAAGGACGGAATATGGGAATTATTGCGGTGCCTTTGGGTTATTTACTAACGTTCATTTACAACTTAGTTGGTAACTATGGTATTTCACTAATAATACTAACGGTACTCGTTAAGCTGATCCTCTATCCTCTCTACTTCAAGCAGATTAAATCGACAGCTTCGATGTCTTCGCTCCAGCCTAAGATGAAGGCTATTCAGGAGAAGTATAAGAATGACAAAGAGAAGATGAACGAAGAGATGGCTAAGCTTTATAAAGACGAGAACTTCAACCCTATGGGCGGTTGTCTACCTATGCTTATCCAGCTACCTATCATCATGGGTCTTTTCACTCTTCTCAGAAATCCTATTAAGTATATCGCTGATGAGAACATGATTTTCGCAGTTCATCAGTCGTTCCTATGGATTAAAGACCTTGGACAGCCTGACCTTTGGATTCTTCCAATCGCTGCAGCTGTCTCAACGTACATCTCTTTTGCGATGACACAGCAGCTTACAGGCCAGAACGAAATTATGGGTGGTCAAGGAAAATCAATGAACATGATGATGAAGTACTTTTTCCCACTCAGTATCCTGTGGCTTGCTAGAGCGTATCCAGCTGGTCTTGCTATTTATTGGGCAGGTGGACAGTTCATTCAGATTTTCTTGAATATCAGAATGAATAAGTTCCGTGCAAAGCTCAAGGAAGAGCAGGAACTTGAAGATAAGAGAAGACGTGCTGAGAAGCAGCTTGAGAAGATGAAGAAAGCAAGGATGAAAGGATAATGATGAAAGCTTCAGAAAAATGGGGAGTTGATGTCGACACAGCCGTAGAGCTTGCGCTTCAGGAACTCAAACTCACCAGAGATGAAGTCAACGTTGAAATCCTTGAGGAATCAAGTAAAGGATTCCTCGGTATAGGATCTAAACTTGCTAAAGTGAGAGTTACTCCCAAGAATGAAGGTGCTGATAAAGCACACAAGGAAAAAGCAACTTTCGATGATATAGATAGAATCCTAGCTGGTCTTCCTGAGAATAACACTATTGTTGTTCCTGATGAGATCAGAAAAGATTACGATAAGTACGAAGAGGAAGAGCTTGAAGATGCTCGTGCGAGCGAGCGTGCTAGACAGGGAGATAAGAAGAAATCTCCTAGACCTAAGAAGAACAGAGAGAGAAGCAAGAGAGATAATAGTAATTTGAGCCAACTCTACTTCTTGATGTTGATAAGCTCACGCCGGTACAGGATCATCCAGTAGAAGCGTTCCTAAAAGAAATCACCAAAGAGATGGGCATTGACCTCGGTTTCGAAGTTAAGGAAGGCAAGGATCTTATCTACGTGAATGTGACTGGTGCAGACACAGGTACAATCATCGGCAAGAGAGGACAGACACTCGATGCTGTTCAGTATCTAGCTAGCCTTGTTGTTAACAAGGAAAATGGCGGATACACAAGAGTTGTTATGGACGCTGAGAATTACAGAGCTAAGAGAGAGCAGACTCTAGTAAGTCTTGCAAATAGGCTAGCTGGTAAGGTGGAGCGTTCCGAGAGAAAGATTACTCTTGAACCAATGAATCCTTACGAACGTAAGGTTATTCACTCAACACTTCAGAATCATCCAAGTGTAACAACTAGGAGTGAGGGCAAGGACCCTTATAGAAGAGTTATAATCGAGAAGAAATAACACTTAGAGCCCATCTTTGATGGGCTCTTTTCGTCAAATAGGAGAATTTATGGCAGATACAATTGCTGCAATTGCAACTCCCCTAGGAGAAGGAGGAGTGGGTATAGTCCGTGTTAGTGGACCGAATTCACTTCATATAATGAAGAGTGTATATCGTGAATGTCCTGATGAGGTATTGCCTCGTCACGTTTACTATGGTCATGCTATTGATAAGACTGGAACTGTAATTGATGACATGGTTGTAATATATATGAAAGCACCACATACATTTACTGGTGACGATGTAGTCGAGTTTCAGGCACATGGAAGTAATGTTTCTCTTAAGCTTATTTTTAGAAGCATAATTGCTGCTGGAGCAAGACTTGCAGACCCTGGAGAGTTTACTAAAAACGCCTTTTTAATGGCAGACTAGATCTCTCGCAGGCAGAAGCAGTAATTGATTTGATTAAAGCTAGAAGTGAGAAGCCGCTTAGCATTGCATCTGACCAACTTAACGGGAGTCTGGGTCAGGAAATTATTGATATTCGTAGCAAAATATTAAATGTATTGGCTCAAATGAATGTTAATATAGACTTCCCTGATGAAGATATAGAGCAAGTTGCCTATGATGATTTCATTGCTGAACTCACGAAACTGCAGGAAAAGCTTATTAACTTAATTAAATCTTCTGAATTTGGTAGGCTTGCAAGAGAAGGAATTAAGTTGGCGCTTGTTGGCCGCACCAATGTTGGAAAATCATCTCTCATGAACGGTCTTCTAGGCGAAGATAGAGCTATAGTTACTAATATCCCAGGAACGACGAGAGATACGATTGAAGAGAGTGCTACTATTGGTGGTTATCCTATAGTAATTGTGGATACTGCTGGGATCAGAGATACCGATGATGTCATAGAGCAGATTGGTATCGAAAGATCAAAGAATGAGATTAATATTGCTGATCTCGTGATTATGGTTATAGATGGAAGTGGTAGTCTCGATGATGAAGATATAGAGATTGCTAGACATATAGAGGGAAAACAAGTGCTTCTTGTTATTAATAAAGAAGACCTTGGAATATCAATATCTGAAAGTGAAATTGCGGATATTAAAAGAATACTTAACTGCACTAGTATAGTTTATACCACTGTAAAGACTATCGAAGGAATCGGTAAAGTGAGGAGTGCGATAGAGGATATTTTTACAGCAGGAATGATTAGAAGTGATGATGGAAACATAGTCACAAACGAAAGACATAAGGATGCTCTTGTACGAGCAAATGAATCACTAGGGCGTAGCATAGAACTTTTAAATATGCACGAACCACTTGAAATAGCTGAGATTGAATCAAATGATGCATTTCAGATTTTGGGAGAAATAATCGGAGAAACCGCGAGTGAAGAGATTTTAGATACAATCTTCTCTAAGTTTTGTTTAGGAAAATAATTATGAATTTGCAAGAAATCAAAAATTCAAATAAATATTGCATGATGGGTGAATACGATGTAGTAGTTGTTGGTGCTGGTCATGCTGGCTGCGAAGCTGGACTTGCGGCTGCAAGAATTGGCTGCGAGACTTTGCTTCTATCGATGAATCTAGAGTCTGTCGCAATGATGCCTTGCAATCCATCTATTGGTGGAACTGGTAAAGGTCATCTGGTCTGCGAGATTGATGCTCTCGGTGGAGAGATGGGACTCAATATAGATAAGACATTTATTCAGAGCAAGATGCTCAACACCTCAAAGGGTCCAGCAGTCCATTCGCTTCGTGCACAGGCGGATAAGACGAGATACCATTTGGAGATGAAGAAGACTATCGAGAACGAGGAAAAGCTTAGTCTCAAGCAGGCTGAGATTGTTGACCTTGTTCTCGAAGATGGTACAGTGTGTGGAGTTGTGACGAGAACTAACTCTATTTACATGGCTAAAACTGTAATTATATGCACTGGTACATTTCTCGCTGGAAAGATTTTTATAGGTGAAAGTGCGTATTATAGCGGACCTAGCGGGTTAGCTCCGTCTATGGAGCTGGCAGAGAAGTTACATGAGTATGGTCTTCCAATGCGTAGGTTCAAGACAGGTTCTCCTGCGCGTATGCTCGCTTCTACTTTGGATTACGACAAGATGAAGCAGCAGGACGGAGATGATGAGATTATTCCTTTTTCATTTATGAATGAAGGTAAGGAACTTGGAAGGAACCAGATATCTTGTTGGCTCTCATATACAAATAGTAAAACGCATAGAATAATCCTTGAAAATCTTGACCGTTCAGCGATGTACTCTGGTAATATCGTCGGTGTTGGGCCGAGATATTGTCCTTCAATCGAAGACAAGGTTTCAAGATTCAAAGATAGAGAAAGACATCAGCTCTTCGTTGAACCTGAAGGAATTGATACTGACGAAATGTATATACAGGGTATGTCATCGAGTTTGCCAGAGGATGTTCAGGAAAAGTTCTATCGTACAATACCAGGGCTTGAGCATGCTGAGATAGTTAGACCAGCATATGCCATAGAGTACGACTGCATAGATCCGACGACTCTTAAACCTAGCCTTGAGAGTAAGCTTATCGAAAATCTGTTTTGTGCGGGTCAGTTTAACGAAGCTCTGGGTATGAGGAGGCTGCATCGCAGGGACTTATAGCTGGAATTAATGCGGCACGTAAGATTAATGGTCAAAATCCTCTTGTTCTTGGAAGAAACGAGGCTTATATTGGCGTTCTAATCGATGATTTAGTGACTAAAGGTACTATGGAGCCTTATAGAATAATGACGTCTAGAGCGGAATTTAGACTTATTCTGAGACAAGACAACGCAGATCGACGTTTGACAGAAATAGGATATGAGTACGGATTAGTATCTGAAGAAAGATATTCAAAGTTTATTGCTAAGAAAAAACTCGTAGATAGTGAAATCGAAAGATTAAAAAGTAAGTATGCAGAATTTAGCATATTGAATGATTTTCTAGTATCTCAAGGTAGTCATGAGGCAACAAATAATAATATAACGTTCTATGATTTGCTTAGAAGACCTGAAATATCTTACGAAGCATTACAAGAAATAGATGATGAAACCAGACCGGAGCTAAATCGTGCTGAAAGGTATGAGGTTGAAGTTAGAATTAAATATGCCGGATACATAGATAAGCAACTTGCACAGGTTGAAAAGATGAAAAAGCTAGAGAATAAGAGGCTTCCAGAAGATATTAATTACAATGAAATCAACGGGTTAAGACTTGAAGCAAGACAGAAGCTTACTGAGATAAGCCCGATTAGTATTGGACAGGCAAGTAGAATCAGCGGTGTATCACCTGCGGATATTAATGTGCTCCTTATCTATCTTGAAAAGGAGAGAAGAAGTACTGAACGAAGTGAGAGGAATGAGTATGAAGGATAGAATAATCTCCGAACTCAATAATAAATACGGTTTTGATATGACTGACAAAATGATCAGTTATATGCAGAGAATTCTTGAAATCAATGAGAATATCAACCTCACAGCTGTTAGAGAAGAGAACGAATTCCTAGAGAAACATATTGTAGACTCATTAGCTTGCAATGATTACGAAGAGTTTCAGAAAGCTGAAATAATCGTAGATATGGGTACTGGAGGGGGTTTTCCAGGTATCCCACTTGCTATTACTAATCCTGATAAAAAATTTATTCTTGCTGATTCACTAAGTAAGAGATTAAAAGTGATAAATCAAGTTGCTGAGGAACTTGGAATCAGTAATATTTATCTTCTGCATATTAGAGCTGAAGATATGGGACACGATATAAAATATAGAGAAAAGGCAGATGTTTGTGTATCGAGAGCTGTCGCATCCTTGAATGTGTTATCTGAATGGTGCCTTCCTCTTGTTAAGAAAGGTGGCTATTTTATTCCTTATAAAGGGGAAGGAGCAGAAGATGAAATAGCTGCTGCAGAAAAGGCTATTAATGTGCTTGGTGGAAAGGTAGACAAGATAGAGAATTCGTCAGAAGATACAAACGCTATATCTGGGCATAGGCTAATTTTTATAAAAAAGATCAATGCTACTCCTAAAAGGTTTCCTCGTAAGCCGGGTGTTGCTAAAAAGACTCCAATTCGTTAATACTACTAAATTTTACAATGTAATATTTTACAACCATGTAGTGGGAAAGCAAAATGTTTCACGTGAAACATTTTTGCTACCCACTACATATTGTTTCACGTGAAACATTGAACAAAAACTTCGCTAAAAAATCACGTAAATATAATAAGAAATAGGACGTAAATATAGATAGAAGAGCTGTAATAATATATAATTACAATAGTGAAATCTCAAAAAGGAGACTTATATGGGAAAGGCAATAGCAATATTTAATCAAAAGGGTGGAGTTGGTAAGACAACTACCAACATAAACCTAAGTGCCTGCCTCGCTGTACAAGGCAAGAAGGTTCTAGTAATAGATATTGACCCACAGGGTAATACCACTAGCGGAATAGGAATAAAAAAGAGAAAATTAACTGATACTCTATATGATGTATTGGTTAATAAGGATTATGATGTCCATAAAGCTATACTTCAGACGAAGACAGCCAATTTGGATATTATTCCTGCGAGTGTAGATTTAGCTGGAGCTGAAATTGAACTAGTCAACATTGAGGGACGAGAAAGAAGACTCAAGAAGGCGATTGAACAGGTAAGAGGAGAATATGATTACATATTCATAGACTGCCCCCCTTCACTTGGACTATTGACAATCAATTCGCTTACGGCTGTTGATAGTGTGCTAATACCTATTCAGTGCGAGTTTTATGCACTAGAAGGAGTTAGCCAGCTAATGAGCACTGTTGAGCTAGTTAAGAAAAATATGAACCCCGACCTTCAGATTGAAGGCGTAATACTTAGTATGTTTGATGGAAGAACAAACCTTGCGATACAGGTAGTGCAGGAGGTAAAGAAGTACTTTGGGAAATATGTATTCTCTACCGTAATTCCAAGAAACGTAAGATTAGCAGAAGCACCAAGTTATGGAATGCCAATCGTTAAGTACGATCCGTCATCTGCAGGCGCAAAAGCTTATAACAAATTTGCATTGGAGTTCCTAGATAGAGAAAAGAGGAGAAAAAAGAAAAATGGCTAAAAGAAAAGGTGGTCTAGGAAGAGGGCTTGATGCACTCTTCGCAGATGCTGCTCCTCTGTTCGAAGAAGAAGCGGAACAAAACGAAGAAGAAAACAGCGATGCCAAGCTCCTTGACATCATAGATGACGTAACTGGCGATAAAAGCAGAGAGAGGTTTGCTACAGGAGTTACCAAGAAAAGTAAAAGCAGAAGCAAATCTAAAGCGAGCACAGATAGTGAAAAGGAAAAGAAAACCCATCACAGCAAAGGCACACAACCTATTAAGACAAGCAAAACCTCAACAGATAAATCTATAGAGATTGCTAAAGGCGAGAAAGCAGAAATGCAGGCAGTCTCAAATCAGTCAGAGGATGAGGATAGAGTTCTATATATCGATATCAATGATATTAAGCCTAATAAGGATCAGCCACGAAAGACTTTTAACGAAGAAAAGCTTAAAGATCTTGCGAATTCTATTAAGGAGAATGGAGTTATTCAGCCTCTAATCATCAGAAAGGCTACAAATGGCTATGAACTTGTGGCTGGTGAGAGACGTTGGCGTGCTGCTAGAATCGCTGAACTAAAGAAAGTTCCTTGTATTATAAGGAACTTTGACGAAAAGCAGAATATGATTGTTGCAATCATAGAGAATATGCAGCGAGAAAACCTCGACCCTATCGAAGAAGCTCTTGGACTTAATGAGATGATTAAGAGATTTGAATTCACCCAAGAGCAAGTTTCAAACGCACTAGGAAAGAGTAGGGCATACATTGCTAACTCGCTAAGACTACTCAAGCTACCAGATAAAATTCAGAACATGATTATCGAAGGACGAATTTCTGCCGCACATGGTAGAACGATAATCACAATCAAAGACGAGAAGAAACAGCTTGAAGTATGTGACAAGATTATTAGAAGCGGATTATCAGTAAGAGCTGCAGAGCGTCTTACTGAAAAGATAAAGGACGATGCGCGACCAGAGCGCAAGAAGAGAAAGCCTGCTGTTAATGCAGAAATTGCAGCAGTAGAAGATGAATTACGAAAGATATTTGGCACTAAGGTCAACATTAACGGTAAGGCGTCAACTGGAAAAATCGAAATCGAGTACTACAGTATGGACGAACTAAATAGGTTGATCGATATGCTTAGGGGCATAGAGTAGCCAAAGTTAGGAGAAGAAAATTTATGAACAGAAACGCAGGAAACATAGCCGGCGCAGAATTTCTAGAGTGTTTGCCGGTACCGGCGTGTATGGTCAATAAAGAAGGAAATGTTGTATATGCAAATTCACTTATAAAAAATGTGTTTGCATACGATGACATAGTTGATGGAAATTTCTTTGCGCTAACAGGGATTAAGCTTGAAGATCTCGAAGAGGCGAACGAAGCTGGCGAGGAAGTTAGGATTAAGCGCAATGAACAAGTGTTTGTGTTAAATACAGGTCGCGGAGAGAGAGAAGACGGGATAATAACAGTGTTTTTCAACAATGTAACAGAGCGTGAGCATCTCCGCTCTAGCTACAGAGACGAGCATGTGTGTCAGATGTATATCAGCCTCGATAACTATGATGAACTGATTTCAAACTCGCCTTCGGACAGCAAAATGACCGTGCCGGCTGAAGTGGACAAGATTTGAGCAAGTGGGCGGAATCCAACAATGCTGCAATTGAAAGCATCAGCGAGGACACGTACTTAGCAACACTTTATAGACGAGATGTTGATAACCTGATAGAAGGAAGATTCTCCATCTTGGATACAATTAGAGCTATCCAGACCAAGGATGACTTCCCCGTCAGCCTTAGCATCGGAGTTGGAATGGGAGTTAGAAACCTCCAAGAAGCTACAGAGCTTGCAGAAGCTGCACTTGATCTAGCAATGGGTCGAGGTGGAGACCAAGCTGTAGTCAAGAATGGTGATAGAACTCATTATTACGGCGGAAAACTCCAGTCGATGGAGAAGAACAATAAAGGAAAGTCTAGAATCATCGCTCATGCGCTTAAACAGCTGGTAAGAGAGAGTTCAAACGTAATTGTAATGGGACATCGCTGGCCTGATATGGACTGCTTTGGTTCGGGAATAGGCGCGTATAAGATTGCAAAGTTCATGGAAAAAGACGTTGCAATTGTAATCGAGGAGTACAACGAGGCGCTACAGGCAATTTACAAGCAGGCGGTTGAAACTGATGACTACGAGATAGTAAACAGGGAGAAGGCGCTTGAACTATGTGAAGATAAAACGCTAGTAATCGTAGTAGACACACATAGGCCAAGCATGGTTGAATGTCCTGAAATTCTAGAGAAAGCCGATAAAATTGTAGTTATCGACCACCATAGGTTGTCCGACGATGCGATAGATAACGCGATATTATCATATGTTGAGTCATATGCTTCGTCAGCTAGTGAGCTGATGACGGAGATTATCCAGTACACTTCCAACAAGAAGATTGTCAATAAATTTGAGGCAGAAGCACTGCTAGCTGGAATCACGGTAGATACTAACAGGTATTCGATTAAGACTGGCGTTAGAACTTTTGAAGCATCAGCGTGGTTAAGACGTGTAGGGGCTGATACAACTGAGGTTAAGAGATTTCCAGTCAGAAGTTACATCGTTCCAAATGAGAGCTGAAGCAGTTGCGAGCGCTGAGTATATGGATGAAGGCGTTGCGCTTTCGATTTCTCAGGGTTACTCAACAGACGCTCAGATTATTAATGCACAGGTCGCTGATGAACTATTGATGGTAAAAGGCGTTAAGGCAGCTTTTGCAGCTGGCAAGAATGATAAAGGCAAAACTGTAATAAGCGCGAGATCTCTAGGAGAGGTCAACGTGCAGGTAATCATGGAGAGGTTCAATGGTGGTGGGCACCTAAATTCAGCAGGTGCACAAACTGACATGGAGCCAGAAGAAGTAATTGCAGAGCTAAAGAAACTAGCTCCAGAATATCTAGGTACAGATAGCGAAGAGTCGGATGTCTACGGACAGGACTAAGCACCGAAGTCTCATAAACCACTGAATAAGTGAAGATCATTTTGAATGGTGCCTAGTGTGTCAGTAAAGTAAAAAAGGATTTACAAGAACAACAAGAATTTCCATGGTGGGAATTAGTAAAATAATAGCAAGAGGTATTGCACAGACGAAAAGGAGGGCATTATGCAGATAATATTAAAGAAAGACGTTAAGGGAACAGGTAAGCTGGTGACGTTGTTAAGGTAAGTGACGGTTATGCAAGAAACCGCTTGATTCCAGGTGGATTTGCAGTAGAGGCTACTCCTTCAAATCTCGCAAAGGTTAAGAGAGATAAAGCTAACCGTGAAGAACAGATTGCTCTAGATAAGGCAGAGGCTAATCAGGTTAAGAAGGTGCTCGAGGCAGAGGTAATCAAGCTCAAGACGAAGGTTGGAGAAGGCGGAAAGCTGTTCGGCTCAATTACATCGATGGATATCGCAGATGCAATCAAGGAGCAGACTAGACTTGATGTGGATAAGAAAAAAATCGTGCTACTTAAGCCAATCAAAGAGATTGGAGAGCACGAAGTTGATATCAAGCTATACACCGAAATTACAGCTAACATTAAGGTAGCAGTTACTGAGGAGTAAATATGCCAAATGAAATAAATAGTCAGCTTTCGGAGGCCTTAGAGCCTCCGAAAGACATAGAAGCGGAGAAGGCGGTTCTCGGTTCGATGATGCTCAGCGACGATGCTGTGCAGGATGTCGTGGATATACTGAGGCCCGAGGACTTTTACCTCAAAGAACATCAAGAGATTTACAAGATGTTCATGAGCATGTTCAGAAGAAGTATAACTATCGACCTAATGACGACTAGAGCGGAGCTCAATAAAGTGCATCAGCTTGAGTTAGTCGGCGGAATGACATATCTGAGCAGGCTCTCGGGAGATGCGATAAATCCTTCTAATGCAAAATTCTATGCACTCACAGTTGTTGATAAGTCGAAGATGAGAAAGCTTATCAAGTCAGCTGACACTATGCGTAAGAATGCATACGACGGAAGTATGGATAGTGAGCAGATTCTCGACGAGGCGGAGAAAGAGATATTTTCGATAGCTCAGGCTTCGCAGCGTAAGAACTATTCTCCGATTCAGGAAGTACTGCAGACTAATATTCTCCATATAAATGAGTTGGTGAGGAATAAGGGGCAACTTCCTGGCATAACAACAGGATTCAGAGATATTGATAAAATGCTGGGCGGTCTCAAGAAGACCGACCTTGTTGTGCTTGCGGCCAGACCTGGTATGGGTAAGACAGCATTTGCTCTTAACGTAGCTGAAAATGCTGCAATGGCAGGCCACTCCGTGCTCGTATTCAGCATGGAGATGTCCAAGGAGCAGCTCGGACAGAGAATGCTCGCCATGTCGGCAAGAGTTGATATGGAACACATTAAGAACGGAACCATCGAGGATGATGAATGGTTCAGCATCGATACAGCTCAGGAGAAATTCGAAAGCGTAAATCTCAACATCGATGATACAGCTCAGATTTCGATATTAGAGATGAAGAACAAGTGTCGTAGACTTAAAGAAAAGACAGGTCTCGACCTCGTAGTCATCGATTACTGCAGCTGATGTCACTCGGATATGGTGGAGATAACAGAACGAACGAAATCAGTGCGATTACCAGAAGTATCAAGATTCTTGCAAAGGAGCTTGACGTCTGCGTAATCCTGCTATCGCAGCTTTCCCGTGCTTCCGAGCAACGTAAGGATCACCGCCCTATGCTTTCCGACCTTAGAGAGTCGGGTTCAATCGAGCAGGACGCGGATATAGTAGTATTCCTTAAGAGAGATGACTATTACCAAAACGAAGATGAAGAGGCAGATACTTCATCGGGCAACACATGTGAAGTAATCATTGCCAAGCATAGAAGCGGTCCGACTGGAACCGTTAACCTGGCTTGGATTGCAAGGTACACGAAGTTCGGAAACCTCGAGTACACCGTATAAATTTATATAATTAATTATTTTCAAGGAGAACCATGAACAACACGGAGTTTGTTACGGAACAGAATAAGGATGTCTACCTGTTTAGCACGGAGGTAGAGAATCTCATGATAAATGAATTCTTTACAAGTGCAAATGGCGACTATGTCAAGGTGTATTTGCTCGGCTTGATGCGTGCAAAGTACGGAATCGTAGAGGATAGAAATAAGACGGCAAATGTTCTCGGTATCACTCCTGATGAAATCGATGCGGCGTGGGACTACTGGGAAAGTGTAGGTGTTATCAGACGAGACTACATGCCTGATGACGATTCGTACCGAGTGGTTTTTCTGAGCCAGATTTCAAGATTCTATGGCAATAAGAAGAGTGGAGGCTCTGCAAGTGACGGAGAAGAACAGGAATCACGCCTCGTGGACCTCGACCTAAAGCACCTATATGACACATATGAAAGCGCTAGTGGAAGGAGCATACCTTCGAGCGATGCGCGTAAGATAGCAGATACAGTAGGCACTTTTGGCGTTGCACCAGAGGTCTACGCATATGCAATAAAATACAGTAGCGATAACGGTCATAACGACATTCGCTACATAAATAAAGTCGCTATCAACTGGCACAAAGAAGGTTGCAATTCTGAAGCAGATGTTAAGGCGCTCCTTGATAAGGATGCGAAGAGGAGATATCTGTACGGCAGGATATTTAAGGAGATTGGCTTTAATCGTCAGTGGAATTCTGGTGATTGCGAGATGATGGATCGCTGGTTTGACCAGTTTGGATATAACATCGAGGAAGTTCTTGAGGCAGTGAAGCTCACCGCAGGCAAGCGTGAACCGTCACTTAGATATGTAGATGCAGTTCTTGAGAATAAATATCGTGAGGCTGGAGGCATCGAGCCTAGCTACAAGTCAAACTGTCAGAGCGGTAATCAAGGTAATAGGCAGATGGCTGCGAAAGCGACTACTACAGACAAGACTGGAAATACGAGTCCAGATGGAAGTGTGAATGTTAGCAAAAGAGTTCTCGAAGAGTACTACGCATATCTGCGAGAGAAAGCTGTACGTGAGCAGAAGGAAAAACAACAGAAGCTGCAGACAGAGATGCCTGTAATGCAGAAATTTGCAAGCATTGAAGCAGATATCAAAGAGAAGCTGCTCGCAGGACTAGGTAGCATCGGCAAAGAAAAGAGAGCTGAACTACTACAGCGGCAAAAGGAGCTTATCGAGCAGAAGAAAGAATTTCTGGCGGTAAATGGGTATCCAGAGGATTATTTAGAAGTTAAATACAAGTGTCCGATATGTAAGGATCATGGAACTATGGACGATGGAAGACGCTGCTCTTGCGTAAAGGAGAGAGCAGATGAGGCTTATAGATGGAACAAAAACAGGCAAACAAAATAGAAAATAAAGATAAAAATTTACAGAATATAGAGAGCACAGAGAGTAAAGCTAAAGCCCCTTCTAAGGCAGAGAAGAAAGCTGCTGAAAAACAGGCAAAGCAGGCTAAAAAAAAGCTAAAGCTGTCGCTGCAAAAAAAGCTAAGAAGCAGGCTAAGCAAGACAAAGAAAGAGCTAAAGAGCAGAAGAAGAGCGAAGCGAGAGCTGCCAAGAAGGCGGCACGAGCTGCAAAGGGGCCGACTGTGTGGAATAAGATTGGAACTACTATAACTACGGCTGCAGCTGCTCCAGTTTTCCTGCATGATAAAATCCAAGACGCATCAGACAACTTCCTTATCGGCTGCGGATATAGCCTCGCTACCGAATATCATGACATGCGTGTCAGGTACAAAGGAAGTAGCGAAAAGATAGTTACTGGCCTTTTTGCCTTGATTATCATGGTCTGTGGTGTGCTTCTGACTATGCAGCACTACACAGTTTACGAGTATGCATATAATGGGCGAGTTTTAGGCTATGTAAAGTCTGAGGATAGCGTAGTTGGACTTCTCGACGTTGCGGGAGATCACATGTCGTCGAACAACGACGGAGCTCACATCAAGTTTATTGCGGGCAATAATGTAACATTTAGGAAAGTGTCAGCGGCTGAAAAAGATTTGGATGATGCCGACACAGTAATGAACAAGCTCACTATATGACAGACATTGAGGTATCAGCATACGGTATCTATCAAGATGGCAAGCTGCTCACAGTTGTTGAAACGAAGGGAACTGCAGATTCACTCGTAAATGAAACATTGGCTCACTACAAGAAACCTGCGAAGGGTATGAGAATGGATCAAATTAAATTCGCTAAGCAGGTTGAAGTTAAACAGATCGACGTTATGCTGACAAGCGTTCAGAGCAAGAAGCAGGCATCAGAGCAGCTTCTGAACGGCGGAGTTATCAGCATGAGCCATATAATCAAGGCTGGCGAAAATGTAAACAGCGTAGCTAAGAAGTATGACGTGAATCTTAAGGATATGAGCGGCAAGAACAGCGAGCAGTCTGTAAACGATCTGAAGTCGGGAGACCTTGTAAATATGGAGAAGACAGTTACACCGCTCGAGGTCAGAACTGTTGAATCAGGCAAAATGTCAGAGCCTATCCCATATGAGACTGAAAAGCAGGAGACGAAGGACCTATATAAGGGTGAATCACTAGTAGCTCAGGAAGGTGTAGAGGGAAGACAGATTGTCAGTGGAACCATAACTAAGGTGAATGGCAAAGAAGTAAAGAGAAACATCAAGCATAAGGAAGTTGTATCTAAGCCGGTTAAGAAAATTATAAAGGTTGGAATCAACGATAAACCGAAGACCGCATCAAGTGGAGCTTATGCAGTTCCAATTAAATGCTTACGTTATCAACAGCAATGGTAAGTTCGGAAGCAGATGGGGAAGAATGCATGAAGGACTCGATTTCTCTTGCCCAACAGGAACACCAATTTACGCTGCTGATGGAGGAACAGTAACGAAGGCGGCTACATTTGGAGGTTATGGAAATTGTGTAATAATCAAGCACGATAACGGACAAGAAACACTTTATGGACACTGTAGCAAGCTAAACGTAACTGCAGGAGAGAAGGTATACAAGGGTCAGGTAATCGCGGCCGTAGGAAATACGGGACGAAGCACTGGTGCACATCTCCACTTCGAGATTCATATCGGAGGAAGTGCAGTAGACCCATGGAGCTATATATTCTAATTTATAGGGACGATAGATTTTGATGAGCAAGAGCAAGAAAAAAAGAGAGCTAAGGTCATCCGAAAGGGTGACCGAGGCTTCCCTAGAGACAGGGCAAAGAGCTAAAAAGAAAGCAAGTAAAAAGAAATCCCATACGAAAGGACTTTTCTCAAAACCAGCAAACAGGCGCAATGTGATTATTGTGGCTGTGGTTTTACTATTGCTCGCGGCATCGGTTCGCAATATCGTCAAACTTGAGCTTGAGAACAGAAGGCTTAAGAATAAGCAGAAGGAGCTTATTGAACAGAGGAAGGAACTCAAGATTGAACTCAAGAATGTAAACAGCAAAGAATACATAGAAGAGCAGGCGAGAAAGCAGCTCAGGCTCGTGGATCCGGATGAAATCCTGTTTGTATTTCCGAGTGAAAAGGACAAGGACGATGCAGACAAGAAGTAGTATAGAGGCGGGAGATAAGCTGAGGATAAGAGAAGCTATAGTTGTGGAAGGTAGAGATGACGTCGATGCTGTCTCAAAGGCATGTGAAGCACTGATTATAGCGACACATGGATTTGGCATAACGAGGGAAACCTGGGAGTTAATCGAGAAGGCATATGACGAAAAAGGCATTATAGTCCTCACTGATCCCGACTATTCAGGAGAAGAGATAAGACGAAAATTGGCTGCAAAATTTCCGAAAGCGCTCCATGCATATTTACCGCAGGCAGAGGCCATCAAGGCAGATGACATAGGGGTTGAAAATGCAACGCCGAACGCAATCCGGGAAGCTCTGAATAAAGTTCATGGAATCACGGAGAGTGACGATCGTAGTGACATAACTATGGATGATTTGAACACGTTTGAACTAGTCGGTGGGCAAAAGGCCTCAGCACTTCGTGAAGCAGTAGGTGCGGAGCTTGGCATAGGGTATGGAAACGGCAAGGCTTTTCTAAAGAAGCTAAACGGATTTGGAATATCTAAGTCAGAACTCGAAGATGCACTTGCGAAAGTCCAGAAGCAGGAACGCTAGGATAGAATCGGAATATCGGGGCTTTCCTAACATAATTTGGAGAAACGAATTACAAATTTTATAATTTCAAATCTACAAGCTATTTTCAATTATGAAACTAGAAACGGTAGGCAGTAGGACAATAAATTGGGAAATAAATCTAAGAACAAAGGAAAACAAAGGTCAGGTGGCGGCCATGCACCGCACGGCTTCAAGCATGCGAAGAGCCTCGGACAGAACTTCCTAAATGACCAAAATGTAATAGACGACATAGTAGAAGGCAGTGAAATTGATGAGCAAACTCTAGTCATAGAAATTGGACCTGGAGAGGGAGCTCTTACGACAGAGCTTGCACTAGCTGCGGGTACGTTATTGCAATAGAACTTGACGACAGGTTAATTCCTATCTTACGCACAAAGTTTGCACTCCATGACAACTTCGAGATTATCCATGAGGATATACTTAAGGTTGATATCAAAGCACTCGTGAGCGAGACAATGAAAGAGCGTGGACTTACGAAGACAAGGATAGTCGGAAATCTGCCCTACTATATAACGACGCCGATAATCACTAAGCTGATTGAATCGGAGGCGGAATTTACAAGCCTTACTGTTATGATGCAGAAGGAAGTTGGCGATAGAATAGAAGCTGAGCCAGGAACTAAACTGGCTGGAGCTATTACATATGCAGTTCACTATAGATGCACAGTGGACAAGATTTGTGATGTTTCACGCGAATCATTTTATCCTGTGCCAAAAGTGGACTCGGTAGTATTAAGGCTCAACATGAGAGATGAGCTAGCAGTACAAGTTAACGATGAAAATAAATTCTTTAGATGTATAAAGGCGGGATTTTCGATGAGACGCAAGACTTTGCTAAACTCCCTCCAAGCGTTAGATGATATTAACAAAGATACCATAAAGCGCGCACTAGAGAGTGCTAATATAGATCCATCACGCAGGGCTGAAACACTGACGATGGAAGAATTTGCGAAATTATCCAATTCCATTTGGGAGGAGTAACTTAATATGAAGGTTAAGAATTTCTGTAGAGGGGTTCTGGCAAAGATAAAAGAGGGTGCACTGAAGGTACACGGCAAGTATCGTGCGAAATTCCCCAAGAAGATGCCGAAATTAAATGACGGAAAGCTACACGATAGACAGTTCATTCTAAAGCTCGCAATAGCATCACTGCTTATGAACTTGTATATCGAGACATTCGCACGAATAACGAGCGGAGTATTTGATGGCGTTCTGTTTCTATTCAAGCACCCAATTATATTCTCATACAACGTTTTAATTATCTTCGCAACGATGTGCTTTGCACTAATGTTCAGAAAGCGTGGATTTGCGTTCCTCATACTATGTACAATCTGGGGAATCCTCGGAACTGTAAACGGCGTAATCCTGCTCAAGCGAATGACCCCATTCACACTATACGACTTGCAAATACGAAGGACGGTTTCTCGCTGCTCACTACGTATTATTCAAAAGCTCAGATAACGCTAGGCGCTGCGATTATTGGTATTGCAGTCCTTATTGTTGCGCTCTATTACTTAAATTGCTACAAATGGACGAATCTTAATTACAAGAAAGAGCTTGGAATCATAGTTGTCGTAATAGCAACATGCTTCGGTAGCACGCTAGGACTACTGGAGATGAAAGCGCTGAGCACATTCTTCGGAAACCTTAACTATGCGTATAGAGATTATGGATTTGCGTACTGCTTCTTTAATACCTCTGTAAATAAAGGAATCAGGAAGCCACGCAACTACTCGAAGAAAGAGATTCAGTCGATTCTCGAGAAATATACGAAGAACGGAACGAATACAACTCTCGTTCAGAAGAATGATGCAAAGAAGTATCCGAATATCATCGTTCTGCAGCTCGAGTCTTTCTCGTATGCTCAAGACTATAAGAATATCGAGGTTTCAAACGACCCAACACCTACATTTACCAATCTGATGAAGAACTATTCAACAGGATGGTTTAAGGTGCCGGCCTGCGGAGCGGGAACAGCTAATACGGAGTTTGAAGTGCTTACGGGTATAAGCTCAAGATTCTTTGGGCCGGGAGAATATCCATACAAGGGCAAACTGCGTGAACAGTCGCTCGAGAGCCTCGGATACGTGCTCAAGAGCCACGGCTATGACACTCACGCAATGCACAACCACAGAGCGCTATTCTATAACCGTAATGAGGTTTATGCATCACTTGGTTTTGATAATTTCACCTCGCTAGAATACATGAACAATATCATCAAGACACCTACTGGTTGGGCTAAAGATCGAGTTATGACAGATGATATCATGAACATAATCACTAGCTCCGAAACGAGAGATCTGCTACACATAATCTCTGTGCAGGGTCACGGAGCATATCCAACTGAGCAGGTGTTCAAGGATCCTTATACTACAGTAAAGGCAAAGGATGAAGCAACTAGATGGAAGTATGAGTACTACGTAAATGAGCTTCACGAGATGGATGAATTTACGGGAGATTTGCTCAAGAAGATTGAAGAATCCGGAGAGCCAACAGTCGTGCTAATCTATGGAGACCACATACCAGCACTCGATATTAAGGAATCCGACTATGGAACAGGTGACCTATATGAGACAAGATATGTAATCTGGGATAATATCGGTCTAAAGAAGCAGGACAAATATATCACTTCATACGAAGTAACTGCCGATATCCTCGAGAGAGTGGGTCTCGGACATCAGGGCGTAATCTTCGATTATCAGCAGACTGCGGATAAGAATTCAAAGGATTACAGCAAGAACCTGAAAGCCCTGGCGTACGATATGCTGTATGGCAAGAACTATGTATTTGGCGGCAAGAATCCATATAAGCGTACGAGCATGAAGATGGGTTATAAGAAAATTAAGATCGATGGAATAATTTCTATCGGCAAGAACTACTACATAAAAGGACAGAACTTCACGGAGCACAGTACAGTCAGCCTTGACGGTAAAGTACTCAAGACAGTCTACCTGAGCCCAACGCTGTTGGGACTTAGTGAGAAGGTCGACAAAAAAGATATTAAGAAACTACGAGTGAGCCAGATTGACTCCAAAGATGAGACGATACTATCGACGATAGGTGGCAACGAGGAGCTCTAAGTCCAGGAGGAACAATGGAAAAAGAAAAGAAAAGCACTACGGCAAGTGCTGCGAAGAAAGCGAAAGCGAGTACAGCTGCTAAGGCTGATACTAAGGCAAAAGCAAGTGCAGCTAAAGCTACGAAGACTATTGATTGCACAGACAATGATTTTGCCGAGAGCGTTAATGAAACTAATGATGAAGAGGCAAATGAAGAGCTTGTACATGTAGCAGAATCAGACGAAACCGAAGAAACCGAAGATAGCAGCAATGAACAGGAGCGCCCAGAAGTTGAGGGTATCCTGGAGATTGCTGAAGCTGGATTTGGTTTCCTCAGATTCAATAACTTCCTGACCTCTGAGAAGGACATCTACGTGTCACAGACCCAGATTAGAAGATTTGGCCTCAGAACAGGAGATAAGATTCGCTGCATCTCGAGACATCCCAATCAGGGCGAGAGGTTCGGAGCACTTCTATATGTAAAAGAAGTAAACGGAGAGCCGCCGATTAGCGCGAGAAGAAGACCGTATTTTGATAGGCTCACACCGATTTTTCCTAACGAGAAGATTGTTCTCGAGGACAGTAGCATCAAGCTGGCAATGAGGGCAATGGATTTAGTTGCGCCTATCGGTAAGGGGCAGAGAGGTCTTATCGTAGCTCAGCCTAAGGCGGGCAAAACGGTTCTGCTTAAGCAGATAGCAGCGAGCATCGAGAAGAAATATCCTGAGATTGAGCTGATTGTACTCCTTGTAGACGAGAGACCTGAAGAGGTTACGGATATGAAGAGGGCACTTACTCGCTCAGAGGTAATATATTCGACATTCGACGAGCTGCCTGCACACCACGTCAAGGTAGCAGAGATGGTAATTCAGAGGGCAAAGCGTCTTGCTGAAGAGGGTAAGGACGTTGTGATTCTGCTGGATAGCATCACCAGGCTCGCTCGTGCGTACAACATGGAGACTCCGTCGTCGGGAAGGACGCTCTCCGGTGGACTTGATCCGGGGGCACTTCATGCGCCAAAGAAATTTTTCGGTGCTGCACGTAACCTCGAGGAGGGCGGCAGTATAACGATACTCGCAACTGCTCTTGTAGATACGGGAAGCAGAATGGACGATGTAATATATGAGGAATTTAAGGGTACGGGCAATATGGAACTCCACCTCGACAGACAGCTAAGCGAGCGCAGAATATTCCCTGCAATCGATTTAGCGAAGTCTAGCACGAGGAAGGAGGAACTGCTTCTCGATGATAACGAACATCTTGTTATGAACATGATGAGGCGTGAGATGGCGGCAGGAAATCCTGCTGACATTGCTGAGAAGGTGCTCGACAACCTGAGCCATACCAAGTGTAACAAGGACTTTGTAGATGTGATGCTCAAGGAGCTGAATTTCTAACAGTCGGAGGTAAGATGGACTATAGTAAGATTTTCATCAAAGACGCTAAACCGACCAAGATTGGCGGTCAGGCGGTAATGGAAGGCGTTATGATGCGCGGTGCTGACAAGCAGGCACTGGCAGTCAGACTTCCAAATGGTGATATAAAGCTAGAAATAGAGGATATCAAGACACCATCTAAGGTGACGAAAGTTCCGTTTATTAGAGGAATAGTTAGTTTTTTTCTCTTCACTAATATCGGGCATGAAGACGCTAATGCGTTCATCAGAAATCCTAGAGGAAGCCATGCCTGAAGAGGAAATTGAGGATCCAAGCAAGTTTGATCAGTGGCTGGAGAGAAAGTTCAGTCCGAAGACCGTGTGGAACGTAATGATAGGAATTTCAGTAGCTATATCGCTGCTCATCACGATTGTCGTATTCGTAATCATGCCGACATACAGTGTAAACCTACTAAAGCACGTGACCAAGAATACGATACTGCTCAACCTTGCGGAAGGCATATTGAGGCTAACGATTTTCGTGGTCTATGTTCTAGCGATTTCCAAGATGAACGACGTCAAGAGGTTGTTCCAGTACCACGGTGCGGAGCACGAAACGATTCACTGCTATGAGAACGGGATAGAGTTGACCCCTGCAAATGCAAAAGAATTCTACACCCTGCACCCTCGCTGCGGAACTAGTTTTCTGATGTTCGTAATGATTATCAGCCTTGTGCTGTTTTCATTTCTCGGATGGCCTAACCTTGCATGGCGAATTATATCAAGACTGATTCTGATGCCAGTAATCGCAGTATTAGCTACGAGCTCCTAAGGTGGGCTGGTAGAAGCGATAACGCAGTTGTTAAGGTGCTGAGCTGGCCAGGACTTATGATGCAGAGGCTTACGACCAGAGTGCCAGACGAGGAACAGTTAGAGGTTGCGATAACTTCCCTCAAGGCGGTACTTGGGGAAATCGAACCAGGTGTAATAAGTAAGTGTGGTGAAGATGTTAGTGATGACCTAGATGAGGCAGCTGAAGAGGATGAGCTTGATTCGATTTTCGATGACCTTGAAGACAAGAGGTATAGCGAAGATGAAACCATGGTCAAGAATTTAGTTAGAGCGGGGAGAGCGAAACTTCAGGAGGCTGGCATCAGCAATCCGAACGGAGATGCGGATGACATATTCTGCTACGTAACTGGATTTACCCACAATGAGATAATAACGAGAGACACAGAGCTGCTAGGCACTGCGGATGTCGAGGCATATATCGAGCGAATCGGACAGCGCGCATCGGGAGTCCCCCTTCAGTACATCACTAAGGTACAGGAGTTCATGGGATTACCATTCTGTGTGAATGAGAATGTTCTCATACCTAGACTCGACACGGAAGTCCTGGTTGATCAGGTACTCGGCATCATCAGCGGTAGGGAACTTGAGCATCCAGAGGTTCTGGATATGTGCACAGGTAGCGGCGCGATTGGAGTTTCGATTGCGAGTCTAGTACCTGGTGCTCGCGTTAAGTTGTCGGATATCAGTGAGAAGGCACTCCAAACGGCGAGAAAGAATGCTGAAATCAACAACGTAATAGATAGGACAAGCTTTGCCCTAGGCAATATGTTCTCGTCACTTGACGGAGATGAGAAGTTCGACCTAATTGTCAGCAATCCGCCTTATATCAAGTCGGAGATTATCGAGACACTCGACCCAGAGGTGAAGGACCATGAGCCAAGATTAGCTCTCGATGGTGGAGAGGATGGCCTTGATGCATATAAGGTTATTGCAAATAACGCTGCCGCTCACCTCAAGGACGACGGAGTACTCGCCCTAGAGATAGGCTATGATCAAGGTGAGGCGGTTTCATTCCTACTGGAGAGGACTCATTACTACAAGCCAGCTGTCATAATCAAAGATTTGGCGGGCATGAATCGAGTTGTGATCGCTGAGAAAATGTCCGAAGAAGAGTAGTAAATTATTTAGGCAAGGTCCCCGCCTAATATAGTGCTATGGGGATAACTTAGCCATTCGTCTTATATGGGAGGTTAATGATGAATATTGCAGTTATATTTGGAGGAAGGTCCGATGAACACGAAGTATCGCGAAGTTCCGCGGTAAATGTCATCAAGGGGCTCGATTCTGACCGTTATAAAATTACTAAAATTGGAATAACTAAGGATGGCAGATGGTATCTAACAGAGGCTACTACAGATGAAATCGCTAGCGGTGCATGGGAAAATAGAGCTGATAACAAACAGACATGCATTCCTGCGGATCCGACAGTACATGGGATCCTCGTATTTGATGAAGAGGATAAGGCGACCGCAAAGCGCATAGACTGTATCATCCCAGTTCTTCACGGCGATAACGGTGAGGACGGAACAGTTCAAGGCCTCTTTGAACTCGCTGAAATCCCATACGTTGGACCTGGCGTAAAGGCTTCTGCAAATGGAATGGACAAGTCATTTACCAAAATCATTGTAGGCGAGACTGATATCACTCAGGCGAAGTATTGCGTGATTAAGAAAAAGGATTTTGCCGATGACCGCGAGGGAGAAATCATGAATGCACTGAGCACGAATGACGGTAAACTACCGCTGTTCGTTAAGCCATCTTCGGCAGGATCATCTGTTGGTGCATCCAAGGTAGAGAAGAAATCGGAGCTTGAGGGAGCGATTGAAATGCATTTAAGTATGACGACAAAGTTCTGGTAGAGGAGATGATTGTCGGCAGAGAGATGGAGGTTGCGGTTCTCGGTAATCACAATCCGAAGGCTTCTTGCGTGGGTGAGATTCTATCCGCTGGGGAATTCTACGATTACGATGCGAAGTACAACAATCCCGAATCACAAACTAGAGTTGTCGATGATATCCCGATGAGCAAGCAGAAGGAGATTAGAAACAATGCTGTCGAGATATTCAAGGCGATGGATTGCCGCGGCCTATCGAGGGTGGATTTCTTCTATACAGAAGATGGCAGAGTTGTGTTCAATGAGATTAATACCCTGCCAGGATTCACGAACATCAGTATGTATCCAAAGCTATGGGAAGCCATGGGCATAGACCAGCCGACACTGCTCGACAGTTTGATTAAGCTGGCGATAGAAGAGCATACGTATGATGAGAAGTATTAATAAAAGCAGTATATGATAAATGAAAAGAAGGTCTGAATTGGTGCTGGGCCTTCTTTTTTCAGAAGAAAATAGATGAGAAGGCTATCAGTGATGAGCTATATAAGTATTTCGGATTCCTTATAAAGGCTAATGATAAAAAGCCAAAGATTAATTTGCAGTGGCTTTTTAATAAAAAGTACTATAAGAGATTCAACTAATAGTGAGGTGTGAATTTCAATGAAGAAGATAATAATAACCTGTTTGATTACATCATGTGTAACTTTAGGACTTGTACATCTATATAATAACTGGTATATCGACTACAACCTCAGAAAATACTCTGTTTACTATGTTCACAATATGGAGCATAAGTTTGGAGCACATCCTGAGTTAGCAATGGTGTTAGATAATCTTGATTTAATGCGTAACCCCAAAAAAAGCAATATAGACTATAGATATGATGGCAGATGTATTATATATAATTTTAAATATAAGGTGGATAACAATGTACCAAGATTATCTCGTACTAACTGGTCTGATGATACTGTATATTGCTTTGTTGACAATAAATATTCATCATACTATTTTGATAGATCCTTTGAAATAAAAGATGGATTTAGCAGAACTGATACCACGTATAGAGAAATTGATGTTAATGACATAGATAAAGATGCAGTATATCATGATCTTTATAAGAACTTTGGATTCCTCGTCGAAGCCAATGTCAATCGCAAACCACTGATTAACATGCAGAAAGAATTCAATAAGAAATACTATAAGCGATTCAATTAGTGTTGTAGTAAGCATGAATTTTGATTAAACAAAACATAACAGAAACCCTAGATTAGTGATTCTAATCTAGGGTTTTTAAGTGCCAACACATGCAGAAAGCAGACTGCTTAGAAAGAAGGGGAATGTTGAATATCGTATTTAAAAGTTTGTCATATAAGCTAGGGGGAAATTACTGATATTAACCACAAAGGTGTTAATGTCAGTAATTGTGGCAATTTTTTTGTGATTTGTGTTGGTGATACGCTAGGATGCTATATTATAATTTTTTAAAATAGAATTAAGAAAAGGAGGAGCCCCAGTGAAAATTGGAACAATTATTAAAGAGAAGCGTACTAAATCAGGGCTTACACAGGAAGACTTAGCTAAAAAATTACACGTTTCAAGATCTACTATTTCAAATTGGGAGATTGATAGAAATTATCCGGATATAAAACTAATCGTAAACATTTCAAAAAGTTTTGAATATTCCACTAGAGGAGCTTTTTAAAGGAAGATAGTGATATTGTGAATAAAAATTTCTGAAGATACCATTATTAGAAAGAAAACAGGTAGAAAAAAACAAAATATTAATTATCTTAATTTTTGTTTTAATATTTAGTCTTTTAGCGGCTGTGATTTATTTCAGTAATATAAATGATATCTCAAATAAAAAGAGATTGTAGGAGCATATATATCTAATGAGAAGTTATACATAAAAACAGATTTGCCTATATATAAAAAGTATTGGTGGATACTTCGTTGATATAAATAATAATGCTATAGAAGTATCCATATTTACAAAAATTATCATTTAAACACAATGAAAAGATTTCAATTCCAATTTCTAAAAGAGAATCTTAAAGGAATTAATAAAGTAACGTTTATCTATAATGGGCATAATTACAAGACGATTTCTTTAGAGTAAATAGCAGAACTTAATAAGATAAAAATAATGACTTTAAATTTACATTGGAGTCATTATTTTTTTCCCCATTTATGAGGGTCAATATAAAGAAAGTTAGTCAAAATGTATTTTATTAGAACAAAATATGAGCTAAAAAAACACATTGTTTTTGACATGCTGGGAAGTAAGATTTAAATAAAGTAAAAGTATAAGAAATGTATTTTGAAAATTAAGTATGTAATATTCGTAATACGAAAGGAGCATCACCAAGAATAAAGATAATATAACTTCTAAGCTAACAAGATCAATATTGATAGTATTTACATTAGCAACTATGTTGGCAATTATACTAGGTAGTATTTATGGAATTAACGTTTCTGCGGATGAATTTGTAGGCATTTTTGTCGGATACACATTAAATTGAACACCTGGTAAAACTCAACATGTCGGATTTAGAGCTAAATACAGGGTCGAAGAAGGTGTTAGGTATAAATATAATCAGATTACTAGGAAATTAGTATCTAGTAACACTTATAAAGTTATGAAATCTGTCAATGGGGAATATGCTTTACTTCTTGGATAAAAAATGGGAGGATTAATACTACGATGAAAAATTATAAAAAAATAAATATAAACTAATATCCAAATTTGCAGTAATAATCATTGGCGCAGTATTATGTTTTGCAAACACAGTTCATTTTCTCTAAAGTCTTTTTATGGAGCAAATTCTGGGTTGGCATATGGTTTAGCTGCTGCGGAAGTTATATCAAAAACTGCAATATTATTATATGTTTTTCATACTATTATTACTCTTTTTAATGATGATAATTAGCTACACGCTCTCATATTGTATCCAATACTTATATTTTTGTGTTTAAATGTTAATTATAAGTTAGATAGTTTAATTTCAAACATATATAATACTTTTTAGAGGTACTTATGAAGATATTAATTAATCTAGTAACGAGTATATGCCTTATTATATTAATAGCGCTATTTGAATATAATAAAATTAATTCAATAATATATGTTGTTCTTTCAATCTTATGCTTGATATTAAACTTTTCACTAATAAAAATACATAAAAGGAGATAAATAAGATTTATGAAAAATGAGTAAATTATATAAAAAATATAATATATATCTATGAAGCTGTTTTTCTTTCTTGCTTATGGAATATATAACATATTTGATTTATCCCCATTACATTCTGCTATTAGAACTGGATCGGCAATATCCGTTATATTAGTCTTAATATATACATATAAAAATGTTCGGGGAAAAGAAAGAGGCTACCATGACGGTTATGATGCTATCGCTAAATTTTTATGATTACTGCAGAGTTATGTATTCATTAAAGTTGTATATCCTATCGTTATAGAAGTAGCATTGTATATAAATAAAGCTGTGCTATATTGTTAATAACCAAGAAATGATATTAAGCGTTATGTATGGGCATAATTACAAGACAATTTCTTTAGAGTAAATAGCAGAACTTAATAAGACAAAAAATAATGACTTTAAATTTACCTTGGAGTCATTATTTTTTTACCATTTGTGAGGGTCAATATAAAGAAAGTTAGTCAAAATGTATTTTATTAGAACAAATACGAACCAAAAAACATATTGTTTTTCGATATGCTGCGTGGTAAGATTTAGATAAAGTAAAGGTATAAGGAAATGCATTTCGCAATTAAATATGTAATATTCGTAAGACGAAAGGAGCATCACCGTGAATAAGGATAATATAACTTTTAAGCTAACAAGAGCAATATTGATAGTATTTACATTAGCAACTATCCTAGCAATTATACTAGGTAGTATTGATATTTTGACAAAACAATTTACAAACTATGAAGCCGTAACAGAAGCCTTATATGGAATAGTTATTACAGTGGGGATAGTTATCGTGATAGCTAAACTGTGGATGCTACCAAGCATAGATGAGGGGCTTACCTTAAAAGAAGCAAAGACTTGCAAATATATTGCTAACATCTTTCTATTTGAGTTCTTATGTGAGCTAATTCATGGGATATTATCAAATAAAGGAGAGCGTATATTTGAGATATTCAACGTAAAAGTGTCTATTATGATGATAGTATTTCTTCTATGTGCATTTGCATTTATGTCGGTAGGAAAGCTAATAATAAACTACGTTGAACTGCAAGAAGATAACAAGCTAACGGTATAGACAGCGGGAATATAAAACATGTCAATCAAAATAAATTTAGACAGTATCCTCGAGAGCCGAAACGTGACGATTCGCGAATTATCTGAGGCAATTGATATAACGCCAGCTAATATTTCGATATTAAAAAATAACCGTGCAAGAGCAATTAGATTTACAACGCTAGATAAAATGTGTAAATATCTGGATTGCGAGCCTGGCGATATACTCGTGTTTGAGAAAGACATAGTAAATGCGAATGAATAACTATTTGACGAGAACAGCAAAGAATTTTATGCTGTTCTCGATATAGTTTGGTTCATCAAAGTTTTTTAGGGTTTGCCAAAGTTTTTTAGGGGCGAATTTTAGGGTCTAGTTTTAGGGTCTTACAAAATGTAAAGGGATTGGGCGTTTTGCCCAATCCCTTTTGCATGGGGAAACATCAGTTATTTGCTTATTGACCTTTGTAAATTGGATTCTTGCGAGTAGCAAAAAGAAATCTATTTCTCATATGTTCAAAGTTTCGAAATCCTCTACCTAGTCGCTTTAGGTCTTTTACTTTGCGATTTAAAGACTCAATTGGGCCATTAGAAAGGCGGCTATTATATATACCATCTGGTCCTAGTCGCTCCACCATTATGAATGAGTTAATAATTGGATTTTTGTATTTACGTAGTAAATTTCCGAATTCAACGAATATCTTATATTCACTGCTGCAGTATTTGTGTATTAAAGAATCTATTTCCTCGGCAGCTTTTAAAGGATTACCGGCATTTCTAGAGTTGAATCTTACATACTCTTCTTTTAAATCTCTGAAATCTTTAATATATGGGTGAAGAGCTAGAAACTTTTCTTCGTATCCAAAAGTGTTTATGAAATACCTAAAGTGTTTGTCGTACCTAGGTTCCAATCGATATTCTAAATTATCTTGATTTGAAAGAAGAAGCCAGCGATACTTTTTTAGAAGATATACTTCATCCGAAATATGGGTTCTTTTCTGATACCCACATTTGGAATAATGTATTTGCTTTCTAGACTCATCTCGTGCTTTGTATTCTTTTTGTAAGCTTCTAAGAAATATGTCAAGAGAATGAATGAGCCATTGCATTACGTGAAAAGAATCCACTACAGATACAGCATTTGGGAAGTATCTTTTCACATAACTTAGATAAGGGTTATACATATCTGAAATTAGATACTTGACACTTGCACGTTCTTTTAAAGGGATATTTGAGAAATATGGCTCAGTAACCTTATCTAATCTGCTGTGAATAATATCTATTGGATCACCAGTGTAAAAGTCCTGAATAACTAGAGCATATTTACAGCTTTTATCCATATCTAGATATACTTCATCCACAGAAATAGCATCTGTTAGTGGAAGACGTTCCATTTGTATATACCTGTCGAAAACATTGAGAACATGCATATCTGAAGTATGAAATTGCTTTGCAATATCTACAGCAGAACTATTAAGATTTCTGAATTTATTAAGGATTAGTAGGTCCGAAGCATTGGTATTACGCCTATAACGGTTAACGAGCTTGAAATGCTCATTTGATTCGTAAAGACAATCACTATTTGTGCATCGCCAGCGTCTTTGTTTGAGTTTTATTACTAGTTGATAGCCGTCTTGAAGTACGGGATGATTGATGGTTCTAGTTTTGATTCCTCGAGAATGCATTTTGTAAGAGCACTTCGGACAGAAGTGAGGTGCAGGTGCACTTCCAAGAGTAACAATTTTCTTTAACGCCTGAACTTCACAAGACAATAACTCAAGGGCATTGTCTTCTATGTCTAGTAAAGATGTGATAATATTCATATGAATTCCTTTCTCAGATGTTTACCCAAAAACATATTATGAGAAAGTGAAAGGCGAGGCAAGAATAACAATTGCCTCGCCTTTCATATACCAAATCTGCCCCTAAAACTAGACCCTAAAATTCGCCCCTAAAATATCTAGACCCTAAAAAACTTTGATTACCCTATAGTTTTTGGCGAGTCAAAGTTTAGCAGTTTAATCTTTACGGTGATCTATTAGCTCAGCCACCTACTAAAAAAGAATTGCTATACACATGAAAAAGATTAACGTGTATAGCAACTAAAAAGCTATTTATAAATTCTGCTCCGATGTCCTATATCGATGAGCACTAATACAAGTCGCTCATCCTGTATTTCAGCTAAAATTCTGTAGTCACCTACTCGATAACGCCATTGCCCACTTCTATTCGAAGTAAATCCCTTGCCGTGAATACGCGGGTCTGTGCAGTTCATAAGATTTTTATCAAGCCATGCTTTGATTATCTTTTGGGTTTGCCTATCTAATTTCTTAAAGGCCTTGTCAAATTAAAATAGAATTCATAGATAATACTAGAAATTTTGGTAATAACGGCTGAGCTCCTTGAATTGCATTAAATATAAAATACTTGATAATGTACAGTTATATATGATAGAGTGTCCCTGAAATTTATATCTAATAAAAAATTAGAGAAGTGTGTATCATGATAAAGAAGATTTCATCTATTGTTATTTTAGTCTGCATTATTTTATTTAATATCACACCAATCGTTATGGCAGCCGACTATGCCGAACTTGGTGATTCATCAGCAGCAAGCGGAAGCTTATCAGAAGAAACAGAACAAACAGCAGATAACACACCCAGCATAAGTGGTGTGAATGTTTCTGGTGACTTTAATGAGGGTACTCGTGGTCCCGACTATTTTAAGAATATCAAAATTGATTTGATAGGAGAGAATCTTACGGAGGATAACTTCCTAACTGAAGAAGGCCTTAGATGGACGGATAAAACAGAAGTTGAGCTCATATCGGGCAGGGAGATTGGGCATCTTAATTCCAGCTCTAATTTTGGCTCTGAAAGACCTAGTGTTCCTGTTAAAATGTTCAGCACAGATAACGGATCATCAGGAAGGATAACTTATGTTGGAAAGACAAAATCTGGAATAGACCTAGATTTAATCTGGGAGATTGAAGAGTCAGATAAAGATGATTGGGAAGCCAACTCCGGATTAAATAGACACGGAAGCATTAGAGGAATTGGTTTCTCAGGAGAACAGTTCTTTCCCAATGCTATCGGAAACTCTATATCGGTCTTATATAACAATGCTAATAACATTTCTATTAACTACAAAATAGTAAAGCACGGTACTATGGATGAGAATCAAGTAGTACTAAGCTTCATATCTTCAGATATAGATACAGCACAAGGTGTATCTACTGACCTTGCAAATCTTGCTGAACTAATACCAAGCGCATCGAACCTTGTAAAGGATAACGATATTATCTATGATGCTACACCTGGGACAGTAGGACTAAATGGTTCTAGGGATCTGCCAAGAGGAGGTTACCTGGGGGCTGGATTCCTGTCTGCATTTAATTATACGTTCTATTCTCCTGCACCACCAAGATATGGTAATTCATTTAATTATTCAATGGCAGTAAGGTATGCTCTATTTGGCAGTAGCTTGCAGGCGAAATTAGAAACAAAGGTTAACCAGCATATAAGAGTAGAGTATATAGATGAACAAGGAACACCTATAAAGCAGGCTACAAATCTAAAGGGAATAACTGGATATAGCTATAGGATAGATAAAGCAGATATACTAAACTACAGCCTAATTGGTGTACAAAAGGATATAAGTAATATAAACAAACCGATAATTCGCTTTGTATATAGGAAAAATCCAGTGCAGGAAAGCACAGCAAACAACATAGCACCACAAAATCGTGCAAAAAGAACTAGAAGAAGCATACAGAGTAATACTGTAAAAACTAATAGAACATACAAATCGGTAACTAGCAGCAGTGCTAAATCATATACCAAATCTACTTCATCTAAAAAAGATCCATTCCTAGCAAATACAGGAATGACTGCAAAGGAAAAGAAGGACTTCATACAATACCTCAAAGAGGTAGAGAAGAATGCGAGAAAGAAATACGGGAATAATAGGGATAAGATAAATCATGAAGTTGCAAATGCGATAATATATCCAGTGTACGAAGGAGATAGATTACAATCAAATGCGAATAATCTGGTAAAACCAGACGTGTCAAAAACTACTTACAAAAATGCACGTTATGTTTTAAAGAACATATATGCGAATGATGAATACCCAGTCGATATTTCGCATATGGCATCACCGTTAGGGAGCTATGAAAGAAGTAGCATACGAAAAGAACTTACAAAGGGTCTAGCAATCTTACCAATAGAGGGTTATGTAATAAGAAAGGGCTTAAAAGAACTTACAATAGCGAGAGCAGCAAGACCTTTGGTGAATTATGAAAAAAGCAAGATAATGAAAGGGATTAAAAATATACTAGCAGATAGACCATACGCAGTTACAGGAAAAGATAAGTTCTTTTATCTAAATTCTTATACAGGCGATTATTGGACGCATATGGACGAAAAGGATTTAAGATCTGATAAAGATGCGATTATCTTAAAGTATCATCCAAAATACAAAGATAAGTTATATAACAAAAAGCATAATAGACTACTACAGCCAGGATAATCTTGATGAAAAAAGGGAGAAGTTATTTAAAGAAATTTTGGAAAAACAAGCAGGGCCTGGGGTAACGGCTGATGAGCAATTATTTCTAAATAATTTTTCTGCAACATTTTCAATAGGAGGCGTTGGACTACTAATATACTTTGTATATAAAAAAAGATAAGAAAACAATTAAAAAAAGTAAATGCTGCTAAAAAAAGAATAAAGGTAAAAATATTAAGAAAGGCTATTAAGATTTATAAAAAGAAAATAAGCCATTCGCCAATTGTTGAAAGAATAAAAAATATAAAGGAACGAGCAACTAGCGCAATTCGCAATGTAAAAAAGGGTATAAGAAATGGCGTAAAGGTAATAAAGAAATTAACTAGTATAGCGAAAAAATAGGTGCAAAAATAGTAAGTATAACAAAGAAGTATATAGCAAAACAAAAAGAAAGTTGTATCTAAACTGACAAAGAAGCTGAAAACAATATTTAGAAGGAAGTAGATTAAGCATGAAGAAAATATTAATAGCCACTATTACAATAATACTAGGCATATATATGTGTATTATTTTCATAGTTGCCAACCTATACATAGATTATAACATCAGAAAATACTCCGTTTACTATGCTCACAACATGGAGCATAAGGATGGAACACATCCAGAATTAGCAATGGCATTAGAAAATATGGATGTTATCTATAAGCCTAACAAGAAAAATATAAGGTATAGAGAAAATGGAGGTTTTACCATTTACAATAATTTTGTAAATGGTAAACAAGTTATCATAAATTACGATATCGAAGAGCAACAAAGTTACTATATATTTTTTGATGTTATGTATAAAAGCTATTACTTTGATGAAGCCTTCAGGTTAGAAGGTGGGTATGATAGATTGACAGGGCATGGCGAAATAGATATCAAGACTGTAGATCAAGAGGCTCTTTACAAAGACATATACAATAACTTCGGCTTCCTCGTCGAAGCCAACGTCAATCGCAAACCACGAATCAATCTGCAGAAACAGTTCAATAAGAAATACTATAAGCGATTCAACTAATAATTGAATATAGAATTGATTAAACACAAAGAACCCCAGTTTAGCAGTGCTAAGCTGGGGTTCTTAACTATTAACTATTTTTTAAGCATATGCAGCCTCTCCGCCTTACGTATATCATTTTCGATGAAATCGGAAGCTGCGAAGGAGCTGTCGTACTCGAGACCTGGTGGCAGCATTGGCGTGCAAGGTCTTGAGATGACTGCTCCGAGCTGCTTCTGTGTCAGCTTGCGGCCGTACTCCGCCTGGTACTCCTGCTCGAGTATGCGAAGGATGTCCCGAGCATTCTCGAGGCAGGTAATCGAATACTTATATACCTTATCCATATCGTTTTCGCCCACGAAGCTAAAAGTCGTATATGGTAGCATCAGGTTAATCGTCCTGTGCTCCTTAGAGTCATCAACTAGCTCGAGGCTGTCACCACCAAAGAATGGATAGCTGTCATGCTCATTTATCCAAATCGAGATATCTGGTAGGAAATAAGCACCCTCAACTGGAATTTTTCGTTCTTTCATAGTATCTAACGCTCTGCCAGTAAGTACTCCTACGATTACCTTTCGAAGGTCAATTCCCGCGTCCTTAATCAGAGGTGCGATGTGGTTTAATCGCTGACCATTATGAAGGAGGTCGTCAACTAATATCGCAGGCTTTTCAAAGGACTTGATGGTTTTTATCTGCTCCTGTAGCGGTGCGTAGTTACGGTATTCTCTGATAGTGAATCCCGATAAATCATTCTTAAAATACTTATCCGTCCTCAGAGCCTTTGTTACCGTATTAGGTATGACCACATCCGAAAGGGCCTTGCCATATGGGACCGCCATATAAGGACCACGCTTCTTCAGAGGATCGGAAGCTGCAGGTACTCCATTTTCAGATGTAACCATATTTACGATACGGCTATACACTGCATTAGGGTTAAAGGTCAGTATGAGCTTGCCAGGAAACAGCTCATTAAATGTCCTGAGAAGCTTCGTATGAGCATCATCTGCAGCTTTAATAATCCTAGGATTCTTGTTGAACGGAGCCTTGATACACGCTTCGACATCTCTAAATAGCACGATAGGTGCTTTCATATCTACTGCATAGATTGGTTTTTCCTCACTGCTAGAGATATCGACAAATCCATGGTGGATTAAAAGGTCAATCGTATCCTCGTCCATACCTGCAGGATCTACAGGGCGATAGATTACATAAGTGTAATCTTCATCGAGGAGTTCCGTCATAATCTCCGTTAGCAGAATCTGTTTAAGGTTGGAAACATCTGCATTTGCAACATCTTTTGCGTAAAATGCACCGATTGAAGCTATCGAGCCGAGCGCACTCTTTCTAATCGTAGAAGCTACCTCGCTGCTACCGAATTCCTCGAGCAGATCATTCGCACGAAGCTTTTTAGCCGATGCAAATGCAGAGAGCACAGACTCTTCACGTTCTCCTGACCTAGCGTTGATCAGGATTGACTTCGTAGTAGGGTCATCAAGGTATTCGCTGAGAACCACGAGGTCGTAGCCAGCCGTCTCTAAATCATCGCTAAGCGGCATGGTGAAACCAGCATCCATGTGTTCAAAGACGCTGAAACTGATATCGCTAGCGGTGAGTACCTCCTTGTACGCAGGCTCATGCTTATAGAGGTTCATATCGTATATGTAGTTCTGCACAACTGGGTCGAGCAGCGTGCCGATATCTCGCCCGAGGTCAATGTTGTTACGAATCCTAGCGGAGCTGACATCCTCAGAATACTTCTTGAGGTGTAGCTTTATAATCTCGCCCGTGATTGGGTAGCTATCACCGCTATCTCTATGCGAATCATCGCTAGACTCTCTCTCGAACACGATGTGACCAAGTGAGTGAATCGAGTATTCGCTTGGGGCAGCCTTGTAGCAAGCGGCATTTTCAATAGCATCTGAGCCTGTAACTATGTATAAATCTTTGCCTGCAAAAAGCTCTCTTAGCTTCCTTAAGTCATCCGCATTTGCGAGGTTCACCTGTATGTCGTCTGGAAATACATTTAATTCCTCTTCGCTACTTATGGACATAGCGAGAATATTTTTACGAAGTGCACGAGGGAGTGTCTTCCTGGTCCACGAAAATTCATCTAGTGCCAAATACACCTCGAAGCCCATGTCGCGAATAGCCGTTGCAATCGCTTTGTGGCCGAGAGTAAATGGATCAAAAGTTCCAGGGAAGAAGGCTACTTTATCGTACTCCTTAAACTCAAAAGCTCCTACTTCAGCGACATAGGTAGCAATGAATCTGTAGATATAATTAAGCACAGCTGAGTTGTTGTAGAACTCCAGACCGAGGTCATCACCAATTAGTGGAATCATGGCAACGAGCCTCTTGAAGCAGTGAGATGCAACCCAGCTCTTTGACTCAAGATTCATAACAGTGCTTCCAAAGATGCGTATTCCAAGCACTCTCAGTGCTTCCTGTGAGATGATAGTATTGTAGTGGCTTATGGACTTTACAATCATGCCGAGTAGCCGCTTCTTGTGTTTCTCAGCATTCTTGCTTGGCTTCGGCATCTTATCAAAGTTCTCGAGTAGCACGCCCATGGTGTTAAGCGATGCAGCAGCGGACTTGCTGCTTCCTGTATTTAACAGAATTTCGAGAGCATCAATCGCTTCATTCTGCTCATTATCAGACTGGTACATCATGAGCTGTCCGAGATAACCAGGGATGAACTTAAGGAACTGGTAGTCACTTAGCTCTAGACCATTAAAGAGGTCGATACAGAGTTCATTTATCTGGTCGCTAGGCATAGCAGCGGCGAGTTCAAGCAGGCAGTCTCCGGCATGTTTACGAACAGCGATTACCTCACTGACCTTTATTAAATTGACGAAGTGCGTAGCTATGTGCATAACATTGTCACCCTGCTTTGCCACTTCGAACATGTAATCAATGTTCGCAATCTTGGATATCCAAGATGTATTGGTCTTGAGATTATCGAGGAACAGTGAAGATGGTAGAGCATCTGTCACATCAAGGCCCTTAGGTATTCCAAGTATACTTAGACGCCTTGACTCAACATCCATACCTGAATCAGGGAAGAACCTCTCAATTACAGCGAGTGCGAGCAAATCGGTGTTCGGACTGTAGCTGTTAAGAATATCTTTTGTAAAGAACATTAGGCTCTCTAGGAACGACTCTGGCATCAGTTCTTTATCGATGATTAGTGCGGTGGTGCATAGCACGATAATCGTTTGCTCGTCGAGATCAGCTACATGATAGTACCTCTCGAGCACATCAAAATACTTACTGCGGCACGATGGCCTGCAGTTTTTTATGACTTCATTTACAAAATCAGGGGTTGCCTCGATTATACGCTTCCTATGAAAATCCGTATGCCTTATAGATGGATTAATCAATTTCTCAAGGTAGCTCGAGAATTGAGCGATATTAGTGGTGTCAGAATCCCTTACAGGAACCGACTTAGGTAGCTCCTTCTTGTACTCCTCACGAAATCTTGCGACTATCTGGCCCATTATCTGAGCGGCTTGCTCTCTGAGGTCGCTCTCTCTGTTAAATAGCATGTCGTACATGAAATCGAGAACGATTATCTTCTGATCCTCCGTCATATAAGCTTTGTACTCGCCGAGGATATTCAGATAAGTTCTTATATTACTCCACTGAGACTCACTCCTAGCTCGCTCAATAAGGCTGGAGAATTCTGCTGGATTATTAAATATCTTCATGAGGCGAATGTTGTGCTCAATAGCTCTGAACTTGAGCTGCGATGTAGCCTCAGCACCATTAAGAAGCGCGAGCTCCTTGACTTTAGGAGCGCACTTAAATCTCGGTGCTTCAGACCAATCCTCTGGGAGGACGGTAGTTACACCGTTTTCACACATGAACTCCTCGAAGTCGAGAAGCTTGTTATATACCTTCTCGTATCTGTGGTTCTTTGCTTCATTTATATTGTCGAGCTTAGTTAGGACTACATCAAATGCTTCTTCTAATGTAAAGAAATTGATAGTCTCTTGCTCATCCTCGACTCTCGTACTTCTCACTCGGAAGTCCGCATAGATGAGCAGCAGCGACTCGACGGAGAGGTTTTCAATCTCAAGATCCCAAGTCGAGTGATTTGCAGCGATATGCATTATGGTCGGTAGCCCAAATCTAGTCAGGCAGTAGTCCGTATAATAGTAGTGAAGATAAGGCACACGGCGCTCTTCTTCCTTGCGGCATCCGTATTTACCGATATCGTGAGAAGCCGCTGCGGCGGATACGAGAGCGAGGTCGACATTAATTCCAGCTTCATATAGCTGCCTTGCAGTATACATAGCCACGTAGTGAACACCGCTGATATGCCCAAGTGTATTAAAAGGTGAAATATCTGAACTTAACCTCATGAACTCGTAGACATAATTGCTCTTAACAAGTTTACTAAAAGTCAGATATTCATCGGTAAGCCTTTGCTAACAACCTCTTCATCGCTGAGAAGATTGATGTCATAGCAAGGATCGAAAGGCAGCACCTGTCTCTCGTATTGGTACACTCCGCGCATTAACTGGAGCAAAATATTCCTACCGGCCTTGTATCTGTCAGATTCAATAGGCCCTTCCAGGTGAGGGAATATCAAGTTGAGAAGATATTTCCTCGTATGCTCGAGCCAACCTTCAGGCGGAGCAACCTCAAGCTCTGGCGTATAGCGTGAACAGATGCCTAGAATAGTTTTGGCATCATATCTGCCATGTCTACCAGCATGATAATATAGCTCATACACCATCTCGACGAAGTCTTCGCGGGCAGTGCGTGCTTGCATAACACCGCTGTCCATGCCAGCGTTCGCAATGAAGTCGGGGTCCAGAAGAGCTCCCTTGATTGTGTTAACCATTAATGCTTTGTTATCCATCTCAAATACCATCTATATATAAGCAATAACCGTCTGGCAAAAGCTTGCCTCGTAAATGTTCTGACTCGCCTAGCCGAGAGTCTCACGAAGTGACTTAGCCTTATCGATAATCGCCATCGCCGTATCAAACTTGCTGAGTTTACCTAGCTCCACCTCGTCATCTCCGGTGATAATAGTAACTACGTTGGTATCACCGCCAAATCCAGCTCCGTCTTCACGCAAGCTGTTCGCACATATCATGTCGAGCCCTTTGCGCTCGAGCTTACTGCGAGAGTTTTCGAGCAAATTCTGAGTTTCCATCGAGAAGCCGCAGATAATCTGCTCAGGCTTTCTAATCTTCTTAAGCTCGGCCAAGATATCGACAGTTCTCTTGAGTTCAATCACCATATCGCCGTCCTGCTTCTTAATCTTTTCGTCAGAAGTAGAAACTGGCGTATAGTCGGCAACTGCAGCTGCTTTAAATATGTAGTCTGCCTTTGGAGTGTGCTTAGCACTTCATCACACATCTCAGCAGATGTGGTAATCTCAATCGTGTTGACATACGGAATAGGCTTCAGATTCGTCTTGCCGGTGATAAGCGTAACCTGTGCACCTCGGTATGCTGCCGCCTTGGCAAGTGCATATCCCATACGTCCAGTCGAATGGTTGGTGATGTACCTAACAGGGTCAATAGATTCCTGCGTAGCACCTGCGGTTACAAGTACATTTTTGCCCCTTAGATCCTTCTCAAAAGCCAGGTCAAAGAGCATTTCCTCGAAAATGGTCTCTGGCTCAGGCATCTTGCCGACCCCGACATCTCCGCAGGCGAGCACTCCGCTAGAAGGCTGGAGTATCCTAATTCCAACCTTGAGAAGCCTCATGATATTGCCTTGAGTGATAGGGTTTAGGAACATCTGCGTATTCATCGCTGGAACAACTAGCTTAGGGCAATTTGCGGCGAGAAATGTCGTAGTGAGCATGTCGTCTGCCATACCGTATGATGCCTTGGCTATAAAGTTAGCAGTTGCTGGAGCAACTACAAAATAATCTGCCGCCTTGGCGATAGATATGTGTGCTACATCGAATTTAAAATCCCTGTCAAAAGTATCAGTCATGCATTTGTTGCCCGTCAGTATCTCAAAGACCAGCGGCGAGATGAATTCTGTCGCGTTCTTAGTCATAATCACGTGGACATCAGCACGCTCCTTCTTGAGAGCGCTGACGAGGGATGCCGTTTTGTATGCTGCGATTCCGCCAGTGACACCGACAACAACACATTTATCTTTAAGCATGTGACTCCTCCTGTTATCTACATCTTGTGGTTAAATAATATAATATACTTTAATGTGCGATTTCTCAATCATAAACAAGCCATAAGTCGTATCAAAATGGCTAAAATTCAATACTTGCTAGAGTTTTCCCTTGCACAATACGTCCCGCTTTGTTATAATAACAAGGCTATTGAAGGAGCACACGAGTGTGCACGATAGACTTTTAAGAAAAGGAGAACTAGCATGAAGGAAGGAATCCATCCTGATTATAAGGAATGTAACGTTACTTGCGCATGTGGTAATACCTTTACTACACTTTCAAACACTGACACTATGAGAGTCGAAGTATGCTCAGAGTGCCACCCATTCTTCACAGGTCAGCAGAAGTTTGCTAACCGTGGTGGACGTGTAGAGAAGTTCAAGAACAAATACAACCTTTAGGGAATCAATATTTAGAGGACGCTGTTCGCAGCGTCCTCGTTTTAGAGGCGTTTGGAACCACAGGCGGTGGTTTTCCTGACGCTTTTTTCATAGGCAATTGATATACAAAGAACGGTTCTGCATGGCGCGGTGAGTGATAACCGCGAAGCATTTGCAAGAACTGGTAAATATATAAATTTAATAATCTTCAACTATAAGTAAAGGATGTAATTATGTTTGATAAGCTAGATTTTATATTAGAAATATGAGGAGCTATCGAAGAAGGTTTCTGATCCTGATGTCATAGCTAGACAGAAGGAGTGGCAGAAACTGATGAAGGAGATGAGCGATCTCGAGCCAATCGTCAAGGAATATACTGCGTACAAGAAGGCGAAGGAAGAGCTTGAAGAGGCCAAGGAAATCCTCGAAATGGAGGATGATGAAGAGCTACGCGAGATGGCGCGTGAGGAACTGAAGTCAAACGAGGCGGCAATCGAGGAGTACACAGAGAACCTCAAGATTCTGCTTCTACCTAAGGATCCTAATGATGATAAGAACGTAATCCTCGAGGTTAGAGCGGGAACGGGCGGAGATGAGGCAGCACTGTTTGGAAGCGACCTACTCCGTATGTACCTCAGGTATGCTGAGAGAATGCGCTGGAAGACAGAGATCATCGAGAGCAATGAGACTGAAATCGGTGGTGTTAAGGAAGTTGTAATGCTGGTTAAGGGTAAGGGTGCTTACTCCAGACTCAAGTACGAGAGTGGTGTTCACAGAGTACAGAGAGTCCCTGAGACGGAATCGGGCGGCAGAGTTCACACTTCGGCTGCTTCAATCGCTGTAATGCCAGAAGTAGATGACGTTGAGGTTAACCTAGATCCTAACGACGTGCGTGTAGACGTATACAGAGCGTCTGGAAACGGCGGACAGTGCGTAAATACTACGGACTCCGCAGTTAGACTTACGCACATGCCAACTGGACTCGTCGTAACTTGTCAGGACGAGAAATCGCAGATTAAGAATAAGGAAAAAGCTTTCAAGGTTCTTAAGTCAAGACTCTTCGACCTCATGCAGCAGGAACAGAACGACAAAATTGCGGCAGAGAGAAAGTCACAGATCGGATCAGGAGACAGATCTGAGAGAATCAGAACGTATAACTTCCCACAGAGCAGAATCACAGACCACAGAATCAACCTGACTCTATACAAGCTGGATTCATTCCTCGACGGCGACCTCGATGAAGTAATCGATGCGCTAATCACTGAGGACCAGGCGGAGAAGATGAGGGAGTTCTAAAGCAAGAGAGGCGTCCAATGAAGACAAGAATTATCCTTCCTGATACAGAGGGAATCTCCGAAGCTGGTGCGATTTTGCGTGATGGCGGACTTGTGGCATTTCCGACTGAGACGGTATATGGGCTGGGTGCAAATGCTCTAGATGCCGTCGCTACAAAGCACATCTATGAGGCAAAAGGCAGACCGAGTGACAACCCGATGATAGTTCATGTTGCGAGTATTGATATGCTTAACGGGGTTGCTTCGGCTGTTACAGATGAGCAGAAAGCCATTATGAGCAAGCTGTGGCCAGGTCCTATTACTTTTGTGCTTCGGAGGAACCCTGATGTTCCTGATGTTACGACAGGCGGTCTGGATACGGTTGCGGTGAGATGGCCGGCAAGGCGTGAGGCTGCTGACATTATAGAGGCGGCAGTGTTCCAATTGCGGCGCCGAGTGCCAACCTATCTGGTAAACCGAGTCCGACGACATTCGAAGACGTTGCTGAGGACATGGACGGAAGAATCGATGCGATAGTCAAAGGTGAGAGAACTGCCATCGGCATAGAGTCGACAGTTTTGGATCTGACATCCGAAATTCCTACTATACTTAGACCTGGCTTTATAACTAAGAGTCAGATTGAAGAGGCTGTAGGCGGTGAAGTTCAGTACGATCCATCATTATTCAAGAAGCCTGGAGCGGATGATTTCCACCCGAAGTCACCCGGCATGAAGTACAAGCACTATGCACCTAAGGCGGCAGTGCGAATCATAGAAGGAAGCAAAGATGCAGTGTGTAAGGCAATTGCCGAACTAGAGGCTGAATCGGCTTCAAATAATCTACGGACTAAGGTACTCGACTATATGGGGAACGGTGACAAGGCCGCGAATAACTTTTTTGCAGACCTCAGGCAGTGCGATAGAGACGGTGTGGATATAATCTACATTGCGGCGTACGACTGGGACGAAGTCGGATTTTCTGTAATGAACAGGATGGTTAAGTCGGCAGGGTACGACATCGTAAATGTTTAAAATGTTTAGAGCATTTACACACATAGAGTAGATATAATTTATATTATTTATGTGACATATTTCGCTGATACACATACAATATACAGAGGCGAAGATATGCGAGGAGGAATTATATGAAGATTGCAATCGGTTGTGACCACGCAGGATATCCGCTAAAGGTAGCAGTAAAGGACAAGCTGCTCAAGGAGGGTTACGAAGTAGTAGACTTTGGAACTGACTCAACTGAATCAGTTGACTACCCAAACTATGGAAAGTCCGTTGGACACGCTGTTGTTGATGACAAGGCCGAGAAGGGAATCGTTATCTGCGGTTCTGGAATCGGAATCTCTATCGCAGCAAATAAGGTCAAGGGTGTTAGATGTGCTCTCTGCACTTCCGTGGAGATGGCGGAGATGTCGAGAAGGCACAACGATGCGAATGTGCTCGCTATGGGCGCACGAATGATCGAACAGGATTTGGCATTTAAAATTGTCGATAAGTGGCTAACGACAGATTTTGAAGGCGGAAAGCACCTTCGTCGTATAAACATGCTTGATGAATAACGTATTTCGTATATACTTAATGGTAAGTGAATTGAGATAATCAGGAGGATTACAATGGCTAACAGAGAAGGCAAGGTATATGTGTTTGATCATCCGCTGATTCAGCACAAGACAGCTCTCATGAGAGATGTAAACACTAGTGTAAAGGAGTTCCGCGAACTCGCTACTGAGGTGGCGATGCTTATGGGCTTCGAAGCGACAAGAGATCTGCCACTTGAAGAGGTTGATATCGAAACACCTATGTGCAAGACTACAGTTAAGATGCTTGAGGGAGAGGATATTGCAATCGTTCCTATCTTAAGAGCTGGTCTTGGCTTTGTGGACGGGATGCTTGCGCTCGTTCCAAATGCAAAGGTTGGACACGTTGGTCTATACCGCGACCCAGATACACATCTTCCTGTTGAATATTATTGCAAGCTACCTACAGACATCGAGAAGAGAAAGATTTTCGCTGTGGATCCAATGCTTGCAACTGGTGGAAGTGCCATTGCAGCAATTGATTCTATCAAGAGCAGAGGCGGACACGATATCGCATTCCTGTGTCTGATAGCTGCACCAGAAGGAATCGACGCCCTACATGAGGCGCATCCTGATATTGACATCTACATTGCAGCAAAGGACGAGAGACTCAACGAAAACGCTTACATCCTCCCAGGACTTGGAGATGCAGGCGACAGACTTTACGGCACAAAGTAATCTCGGCAAGCTAATGATATTAAGCCTGCGGCGAGAGCTGCAGGCTATTTTTATAGGAGGGACACGATGATACAGATTCCAGATAATGTGAGCAAGTACACAAACGTATATGATGTACTTGAAGAAAGAGGACTTATTGAGCAGTGCACAGACCCAAAGGCTATGCGCGACCTACTCGGAAGCGAGAAGATTAAGTTCTACGTAGGATTTGACCCAACTGCGGACTGTCTGCATGTTGGACACTTGATTCAGATTATTATATTTGCGTATATGCTCAAATACGGACACACACCAGTAGCGCTCGTTGGTGGCGGAACTGTAATGATTGGAGATCCTTCTGGTAGAACTGACCTGCGCCGCATGATGGACGTTGAAGAAATCGATGCAAACGGTAAGAAGTTCAAAGACCTATTTGACCGCTTCCTGCCGTTCGATGACGAGTGGGAGTACACTGGTAACGGTGGCGTTATGCAGCCAGGACACCAGAACAGAGAGCCTAAACCTGGCCTTGCGGTAAGCGTTAATAACGCGCAATGGCTCAGAAACCTCAACTATATCGAGTTCGCTCGTGAGATTGGCTCAGTATTTAACGTGAACGACATGCTGAGAGCAGAGTGCTACAAGAGAAGACTTAAGGAAGGGCTGACTTTCCTAGAGTTCAATTACATGCTAATGCAGGGATACGACTTCTACGTAATGGCTAGAGACTTCGGCCTCAAGGCGCAGTTCGGCGGCAATGACCAGTGGTCCAACATCATCGCTGGTGTAAATATCGCTAAGAAGAAATCAAACCTAGACGTATACGGCATGACCTTCTCGCTTCTTACTAAGAGTGATGGAGAGAAGATGGGTAAGACAGCAGGCGGCGCGCTCTGGCTCAACGAGGACAGAGTTTCTGTATTCGACTTCTTCCAGTACTGGAGAAATGTAGCAGATGCAGACGTTAACAAGTGCCTACGTATGCTCACCTTCCTACCTATGGATGAGGTAAATAGACTTTCTTCACTTGAAGGCGCAGAGATTAATAAGGCAAAAGAGATTCTAGCTTACGAAGTTACTAAGCTAGTACACGGAGAAGAGAAAGCTCAGACGGCTCTTGAAGATGCTCGTGCGGTGTTCGCAAGCGGCGGCACTAATGCAGCGACTATGCCTACTGTAGAACTTGAAAAGTCTGCCTTTGAAGGCGAAGGCTTCGGACTTGCTAGTCTGCTCAAAGAAATCGGACTTGCTCAGTCTAACGGAGATGCCTTCAGAACTATCGAGCAGGGCGGTGCTAGAATCAATGGTGAGCAGGTTACGGATAGAAAAAGGAGAGTAACACTAGCTGACTTTGAAGACGGCAAGCTAACAATTCAAAAGGGCAAGAAGAAATTCGTTGCAGTAACACTGAAGTAGCAAGTTAATACCGAGTAGCTTGCACTGTAGTGATTTTAGCAAGTAAACAAAAGCGCGCAGCGATGCGCGCTTTGTCCATTTTCAAAACATATATCTGTACATATAGAAAATATAAATATCTATATATTTAGGAGGTACAATATGGTAGAACAAGTTAATTTTGAAGACGTAAAACGTGATGTAATCCACGCATTCACTAATGGATGTATGTGTTCAGAGTCTGTAATTACGATCGCAAACAAACACTGGGACCTCGGGATGGGAGACGATATCATGGCTGTCGCAACGGGATTTCCATTCGGTTTTGGCGACGGCGGTAACGTATGCGGAGCAGTGGCATCAGCGACGATGGCACTCGGAAAAGTATTTGGCAGGGTAATCCCTGGTGATCCTAGCTATGAGAAATGTCTCAACCTCGTTAGAGAGCTCAATGACGATGTAATAGCAAGATTCGGCAGCGCGCTTTGTCCTGATCTACTAGAGGGTTACGAGTTTGCTACACCGGTGCGTAAGGAGCACTGCAGCGAGATCGTGGTAGCTGTGATGGAGTCTTTTGCACGTATCATGGAACGCGAGTGCGGGGTTCATGTCTGTTAGCAAATATGATATATTATGAAGACTAAGATAATAGTGAATTATATATAGAGAAAGAGGCAGTTTATGGCTAAGAAACAATCGAAATATGAGAGACCTGGTGGACTCAGAAAAGGCAGGATAGCGATAGGCATATTTGTTATCGTTGCATTAGCGACTATTGGGGTAATGGTCCGTGCATATTTAACAGGTGGCAAGAGCGCTATGGTCGGGGCGATGATCATCTTGATGACAGTGATGTATTCAGTCATAGCGTTCAATCTTGTAAAGCTAGTTAAGACGATGGAAGAGCAGATGAGTAAGGATGCTGAAGCGGAGAAGGAAGCAGAAGAGAAAGCGAAGCATATCGGAAAGGCGCTGCATACAAGACGTTAAAGAAGCAGTCTAAGAATAAATAGATAAAGTTTCTAGCGACTAGCCGTGACTGGGAGTATTAATTTATCGACACAGGTGCAATAAAATGCAGTAAAGACAATAGGTTTAAAGGTTTTGCAATATCAGATTGTGAGCAATTTTATAGAAAATAATTATCGACTATAAATTTCTGACAAGATGCTGACCGATATATAATAGCTATATAAAAAAGCGGGGACTACTGTCCCCGCTTTTCTTCTATGGATATTCTATGGATGGATTGTGTAATCACAGCAAATGTCTTGAAATTATCCTTGCTATACCCTTATAATAAACCCGAGAACATTGCATGTAAAATTAATTAAAATGAGTTAATTGATAAAAATATATAATAGCGGTCCTCACAGGAGGTAATATGGAAAATCGTAACGTAGCGACCTTTATAAAGGTTGTAGAGATGAATAATTTTACTAGAGCGGCAGAGAGCCTCGGATACTCCCAGGCTGCTGTAACAGCTCAGATTAAGCAGCTTGAACACGAGCTCGGCGCACCTTTATTTGACAGGATTGGTAAGAGGATAAACCTTACTAGAGCTGGTGAAACATTCCTGCCATACGCATTCCGCCTACTCAAGGCGGAGGATGAGGCAGTAGCATGTATCAGAGAGCAGGAGGGACTTAGCGGAACCCTAACAATTGGAACCTCCTCAAGCCTTTCCATGGGAGCACTTCCGCATATTGCAATTGATTTTATCAAAGAGTACCCTGATGTAAATGTAGTCATCAAAGTTTCTGACTTCACACAAGATCTTAGCGAGAAGCTCGTAGCTGGAACTATGGATATTGTATTCACCATGGCAGAGACTCCAAACCCACAGAATTTCCATCGCATGCTAGAGAAGGACGTACCGATGGTATTCGTAGCGCACCCAGATCATCCGCTTGTGGGCAAGAAGGTTTCGCTGCGCAAAATTCTCGCAGAGCAGTTAATCGTTGCGGATAGAGATGTAGGATATACTTTCTACTTGAATAAGTTTGCAAATGATATCGGTATGCAGCTTGAACCGGCTCTCGAGGTCGGCTCAGTAGCAGCAATCGTCAATATACTTGAGGGAGGATACGGTGTATCTTACCTGCCATGGTTCGTCGTTGAGAAGCCAGTTGCTGAAGGCAAATTGGCAACAATTGATGTTACATGCCCGGATCCGGAGCTCAAGAGTATAATTATCTGCCATAAGAGCAAGTGGATTGATCCTGTGATTAAGAAATTCATAGAGTTTATAAATGAAAGAATATAGGAAGGTTGTATTCAAAACATCACAAAGTTTATTAGACTTGATTTTATATGCTCTGAACAACGAATGCCAGGTGCTATGTATTTTATTAATACATAGCACCATATATATATATGGTAGAATTTCCGTGTATATTATAGATAATTAACAATTAAGAGAGGACATTAATATTGATGAATAAGGCAGTTAAAAAAAATATTAGCTTAATATTGAATCTTATGATCATATTATTACTGCTCTCAAATACATCAATTGTATTTGCAGATGAAGATTTAAGCTCACTCCATCCGGTGCATTATTTTATGTATGGTGAGGACTGGCAGGGTCCTTTAGTTGATAAAAGTGAAGAAATCAAAAATGATAATTATTGGGTTGACTTAAAATATTCAAAAGTAGAAAACATTCCGGTAGCTGCAGGAGAACCTATAACATATTTTAAAACTCTTGTTCCTAAATATGCGTTGGAACCTAAAGACACTGCTGTTAATCAGCATGCAAAGGTTAGCACGATAATCAATTTTTGCTGTGCTCCTGAGTTTCTAAATACCGGCATTGTTCCAAAGTGGAGTGGATTAAACATTTTCCTTCACCCTTTGAAACCACAAGATAATCCGTATTTTCAACAATTCTCCACGATTCCTGAAAATAGAACCAATCCACATATGTTTAAACAAAGTGATATTTTAACTGCTGAAGAAACTGCTAATCCTTTGGAAAAATTACAAGTTTTAGCTGATATAAAGGCTAAAGGTAGCACCGATTCAAAGAAAATAGACGAATATAAGAAAGGTGATCCAATTGACCTTGAGTTTTCTATGAATGCGTCCTGGTTCAAGCGTTATATGAATGGGTTCGCTTTGTTCTTAACTCAAACCGGCGGTATGTCAGATGAGGGAATTCAGAAGATTTACAATCAGTATGCAATGTCAGATGCACAAATCGTTTTTTCATTAGATATCCCAGACGGGGTAACTGTTAGTAACAATCCAACAGCTACAATTAGGGGATTAGATGGGTTTACAGCAAATGTTTCGAAGGAAGGAAATACTTTGCTTGTAAAATTACGTAAAAATGAAAAAGGCTAAAGTTTATAAATGGAAAGACTTGATTGAAAAAATTAATTCCATAGATACAAGTAACATTAATGTTAGTATTTCGGGATTAAAGGTTTCCAAAGACGCAAGTCAAGATTCGCAGGTAACTATAAGAGGTACGGTATCAGGAGTTTATGATTTTGCTACTTCTTATACAGAAAAATTTTATTTGCCATCTCCCGAACATAATAGTCATGAGGAGTTAGGTCCGGGACATGAGAATTGTGCGACCAGAAATTACTGGTCATTTGCAGCAATTCAAGATCCAAGTGGATTGGATAAGGCGGCAGACTCAAATAAGCCAAACCAAATATCTTATACTTTCAAGGTAAATAAACCGGCTGATAACACCGTAACTTTCAAGGACGGAAATGCTACACACGCTACCGTAAAGGTGGAAAACGGCAAATCAATTGATAACGATGCTTTAGCTAATCAATCGATGCCAAGTGAGCCAACAAAAAGTGGTTATATTTTTAAGGAATGGAATACTCAAAATGATGGAAAAGGAACTAAATTTACAGGTTCAACCATTGTTAACGAGGATATGGTAGTATATGCTATTTACAGCAAGAACCCGACTCCTAACAAACCCGGCAAGTTACCAAAGACGGGTGATAATATAAATATGCCGTTGTATTTTGCGGTATTAGTTATATCAGGAGTATTATTGTTTGCATTATATTTCAAAAAGAAGAAAAAGACAATTAGTGTATTAATGTAAAATATCAGGAGCTGTCGCATGAGCGACAGCTCCTTTTTAACTTGATACTGATACTTTGCTAGCCTCAATAAACAGAAATTTAACCTAACAATTCTTGTCTGAGACTTTCGCAAATTTCCGCCATCTCGCACATATCCTCCTCTGGAACGAGTTCAGAAAGGTCATACTCAAGTGGATTCTTCGAAAAGTCGGAAAGAGCTTTATTCAAAAGCTCATAATCATCTGGTGTAGCAATAATATTTATCTTGCGAGAATCTGTATCATATGGTTCTAAGTCATGCAAATCAACACTGCCATTTACCTTGCATTCTAATAATATCGCAGCAAGGTCGGTTAATATATCAATGGCGAAAGTAAAATCAAGATAGATTCCCATAGAATTAGTAAAGCCTAAAGGGGAAGTGGTTCTTCTAAAATCCCCATCTTGCCTGTTAAGGCCTAAAGCTTGCAGTATGTCGGAAAACTCTATCTCGTCGCTACTTTGATCTTCTAAAAAAGCGATAAGGTTAAGACTATCGTCAGTGTCTCCGATATAGTTGTTCCAATATTTGTTTTCAATATACATCAAGGATCCTCCGCAAATGTCAATTTATCGATTAGTTATTGCAATTATATCATCATGCAATATTATGTCATACCTCAAGTTGATAGTAATTAGAAATTATTACGCAAAATCTAAAAGGGCTACTCCCATAGGAATAGCCCTTTAGTTATATGTTCGCTCACATTGTCTTAAAAGACTTTTACTTCTCGATTTTTCCTGCTAGAATTGCCGCCCCATACGCGCCAGCATATCGGCCATTAGGAAGCGGAGTGACTGTTCGCCCTAGCTTCTTAGAGAGAAGCTCTGCAAAATAATCATTTCCGCTTAGCCCGCCGGTTATCACGCACTTATCTGCGATAGCTTTCTTTTGACAAAGTGTCACGACCTTAGTCGCAACGCTATCGATTACACCAGCTGCAATCTCTTCCTTAGGGCGACCTTCACCCATGTAGTTGATAACCTCAGATTCTGCGAAAACCGTGCATATTGAGCTAATCGGTATCGGATCACCCCGTTTAGCCTCCTCGAATAGTTCTTCGATTGTAAGGCCGAGGCGATTTGCCATAACCTCGATAAACTTGCCCGTTCCAGCGGCACACTTGTCATTCATAAGGAAGTCAACGGCCCTGCCATCTTGAACCAAGATATACTTGGTGTCCTGACCGCCGACATCGATGATAGAGCAATCTTCCTGTCCCGCCATCTCATAGCCGCCACGTCCGTGGCAAGTGATCTCGGTGATTACTTTATCCGCATAGTCTACTGAGATTCGTCCGTAGCCCGTCGCTACAATCTTAGCGCTCTCTAAATCCACGCCGAGCTTCTCAAGGTTTTCCTTGATTATGCCAGCAGTAATCTTGCTGTTCCAGCCCGTCGGTAGCACCTCGAAACGAGGCCTATCATCTTCTCCGATCACACAGACCTTAGAAGCTGTCGATCCAATATCAATTCCAATTCTAGTCATTTAAAATCCTTCTCATTTTGCCTAATCACATCTGACTTAGAACACGCCAAATCGTCAAGCTTTATCTAACATATTAAGTATATAAAGTATATCAAGTATGCCAAGCTACAGCTAGTCGTACGTAGCTCTAGACGTACTTGACTGAACTTAGCGAGTTCTACCCATATCTGTGCCTACTGCTGTTGAATTCGTTATCTAGCCCGTTTATGGATATGTAGCGAAGCTGCTGATCTCTTGCAAGTTCCTCTATAAAAGACACATCTTCTTCCTTAACTAGTAGCGACACTCCGCAGCAAACGCTTAGCTCGCGAGGAGTCGGACTAATCTGGGCGTAACGTGAAGTTGCCTTTATAGCACGATACATTTCCATAGCATCGGTGTGATTGTCGAACAAAACATAATAGTGGAGCATTTTAGCCTAGCACCTCGATAAATGCCTCGATACGAGTCTTGAGCTGCTGTGCATCGCTGTCAGTATAGTCTGTCTCGATTCCGAGTACAGGGATTCCAGCTTCCTTGAGTTTATCTTCAAGAAGATAGCCCTCGATGTCGTAAGTCTGGCAGAACTTTAGTTAACGTCGATTACAGCATCTACGTCGTATTCCTTAGCAAGTCTGATTATATCGTCAAAACGACCTGAGTTAGGAGTGAAGCAAGCGCAGTTGATCTTCATGTAACGGTCAGCGATATTTGAAACCATCTCATCGAGATTCTCGCCTGATTCATCTACGTAGTTTTCAAAGTAACGAGTTCCAGTACATGTCTCTTCACATACAACAGCTGCACCAGAAGTCTCAATTAGATTATGCATCTTCCAGTTTGGAATAGCCATAGGTGTTCCAGAAATCATGATACGCTTAGTTCCAGTAGGGAATACCGAAACGCCGTCAGCAACTCTCTTCTCGAGCTCGTCACATAGCTTGTTAACCATAGTTGTGAATCTCTCAGGATCGTCGTAGTAAGCAATCTGCGAGATGAGGAGAGTGTCAGTTCCACTTATAGGAACATTCTTGTTCTTGCGTAGATCATATAGTCTCTTGAGAGCCGCACGTTTAGCGTTGATCTTCTTGATATTTTCAGCTAGCTTCTCAGGAGTGATCTTGTTGCCAGTCTCCTTTTCAACCATTTCAAGAAGATCGTGACACTCGTCAGCCCACTTCTCGATATCCTTAGGTCTCTTCATCTGAGGAAGATCCATGATGTGCATCTGAACGTCGGTACCAAGGATTTCATAAGCCTTCTTCTTGCCGTCGCAAGTGTTCTCACCGATGTAGATATCAGCGAGTCTGTAGAAAGGACATGTCCTGTCAAATCTAGCTCCAAGCATAGCCTTGATGAGAGGACATGTGTTTGCTGGCAAATATCTCTCTCCTCCTGGAACCCAGAACTGTGAACCTGCACAAAGGCCCGTGGCGATGCCATTACCTGCAAAGATAATCTCGTCAGGAACGTAAGTACAGAATGTTCCGAAAACCTTGCCGCCGTTCTTCTTAAACTCAACGAGCTCAGCTGGGCGTAGACCGTGAACATCAGCGAGGACCATATCAAAGTAGTCCATAGCCTCTGGTCTATTCTCCTGAGAAAGAAATACGTCACCGATTGCTCCTGGAAGAACGCTACATAGTAGATCGTGGTTTTCCACATCCATGCCGAGATCTTCCCACATCTTACGATAATCTGCCATTTTTTATAACCTCCATAATAATAAGTCAATATACTGATAAAATTATATCAACTATGCGGGTAGTGCGAACATTGAATAAAATGATAGATTGTACACAACCTATAGAATTTATAGATAATTATTTGATAGTTATTGAAATGTAGTGAACTGCATTGACAATTAGCATATGCTGTGGAAACGAGTCAAAACGAGAGATTTTACGGGAAATAAACTAATAAAAAACACAGTATTTTGGAGAAAAATATTGACACCAGAATTAAATGTGATACAATTGAATTGTTCAAAAGACATTTTAGAAAACCAATTTATATATGAGATATTCATAGGAGGATATGAGATGGCACAGATTTATGATTTTAAGCTAGCTAGACCTGATGGAAGTGAGCTAAACCTTGCAGATAACAAGGGTAAGGTAATGATTATCGTTAATACTGCAACTGGATGTGGATTCACACCTCAGTACGAACCACTAGAGGCACTTTACAAGGAGCTTCACGAGTCTGGTCTTGAGATTATCGATATTCCTTGCAACCAGTTCGGTGGACAGGCACCTGGATCAGATGAAGAGATTCATGAGTTCTGCACACTCAACTACAACACAACATTCCCACAGCTTAAGAAGTCGGATGTAAACGGTGAGAATGAGCTTCCACTTTACACATTCCTTAAGAGTCAGAAGGGATTCGAGGGCTTCGGAGACTTCCCAGACAGAGAGAAGTTTGAGGAGTTCGTTGCAATGGGAGATCCTGATTTCAGAAATAACGCTAACATTAAGTGGAACTTCACTAAGTTCATCGTAGATAGAGAAGGAAACGTAGTTGCAAGATTCGAGCCAACAGCTGATATGGCAGAGGTTGCTGCTTGTGTTAAGAGCCTTATCTAATCTATTGATACTATTTTAAACAATAAATAGCATAAGCACGCATATGGATCCAGCAATGGGTTGAGATTAAAGTTATATGTGTGTGCATGTATAGAGCAAAAAGCGCCCGCCGAGTGAATTCGGTAGGCGCTTTTTGCTTTATTATTTATCGTGCGGTTAGATAGTTATCTAGACTGGATAATGATTAAATGATGATTATTCGGGTGAAAAATGCGTAATTGATTGAATGTTCGTTTAAAAAATGTAAAATTATCTTATCAAAGGTACATCATGCATTGCGAGATTATGATGAATTAAAGGAAATGATTATGAAAAATGGAATTAGCCTAAAATTTAATTACCTCATACATATTGGCATAGCAATACTTTTTGCGTCTTCATTTAATGTGTGGCTTGTAATTAGTGGGTCATATATTGGATTTTTAAATACATTATAACTGCAACGCTCTCATGTCTAGCTGCAGAATTATTTGTGAGAGTGGTATCTCCCATCAAATGCATTGTGAATAGCCTGATATGGAAATCAAAAGAGAGCAAGCAGTCAGCATATGCCTTCTGGATATTCGTAAATCTCAAGGGTCGCATTAACCACTCATCGCAGTTATATATGATAAATGAACTTTTTATTCCAGATAAATATCTGCGAGTCCGAATTAAGAATCTGAACTATGAAGAAATTAGATTAGAGTTACGAAGAGTAGAGATACTGACGGAAATCGTTATGTTCATTCTGTACAGCTGTATTTCATTTGCAATTTATATGACTAGTAACATGCCGTTCTACTTGATTCCTCTTGCTGGAATGGCTATAGATATAGCAAATTCAAATATTGAAATGGAAATATTTAGAGGTAAATTCACGAAGCTTCGCGACTCAAAATATTTTGAATATTATGTAATTAGAGAGCGGTTACTCGTGGACTCTAATGATGAAGAAGCGATTAAAAGATTTGTAGAGCTCGAAGCTGAGAACTTTGAAAACAGAGAAAGAATTCACGAGAGGATATCAATCTGGAGCAGGATAGTCGTAGGAAAAGCTCTGAACAGAGAAACTCTTACAGAAGAGATGAAGTTCTTGCTAGAGAGAAAATATCTCGAAGTTATCTGGGAGTTATTTGTAACACATGAGACATTAAATTTGCTGAATCTTTATATTGCATATACAGTGGTAGTTGGAGAAACGAATACGGAGAAAGTCGTACTAAATATCCTAAACAGATGGAAATCTCAGGATATAGGGGCTAAGTTAAAGGCTAAGTTCGAAGCGTCTGAGCAGGTCTTTTGTGGGGATAGAACTAAGCTATGGGAATTAAGGCTACGAGCTGGCGAGTTTTATGAGGAGTTTGCAGAATGCAGAAATGATGTTGATGAGGTCAAGAAGGCTTGTATCAAATGAATAAAGCTTGAAAAGGAATGATATTAGTTAAATGAAAAATCGTTTGTAGCATTATGCTGCAAACGATTTTTTTCGTTACTTCAATATTAATTTAGAAGCGTCTGGGTAGCTGATACTATCTAGCTGCTTCTGCTATCGCTTCCACGAATGTTGGGTGTGGATGGATTGTGGAAGCTACATCTTCGAGTGTTAGCTTATTTGAAATAGCTAGCGCCAATTCGCCTACGAGATCAGTAGCGCGGCCGCACATGAGTTGTGCACCGAGCAATGTATGGCTGTCTGCATCGGCAATCAGCTTGATGGTGCCGCGGCCGAGGTCCTCGAGGACTGTCTTGCCGTTTGCACCCATAGCATATTTCTTGGTGATGATTTCGATACCCTGCTCCTTGGCCTCGTCCGCGGAGATGCCGACGGACGCAATCTCAGGAACTGTGTAGATGCAGGTTGGAACTGTTGCCATTCGGATTGGTGGTTCCTGTCCGTTCATGTGTGCAACTGCATTTCTGCCCTCAGCTGTTGCTGTGTGAGCTAGCTCGATGCCGCCGATTGCGTCACCTATGCCATATATGCTCGGACTCGCCGACTGGTAGTTTTCGTTAACGGCGAGTCGGCCGCGCTCTCCTGCAAGATGCTGGAGCTGCTCAGATAGCAGACTAGGAACATTAGAACGTCTGCCAACAGCCATAAGAACAGCATCTGCAGGGATAGATTTCTCTTCATCCTTCTCAGTATAGACAACCGCAAGTCTTCCGTCGGCCTGCTCAATCCTTACAACAGGGCACTTAGTTAGAACATCGATGCCATCCTTCTGCAGGCCCATCTTCAGACTGCGGGCCAATTCCTTATCAACAGTAGGAATGAGGCGGTCTAGAGCCTCGACAACAGTTACGTGTGAACCAAAACCATTATATACAGTAGCAAATTCAACACCAATAACGCCGCCGCCGATGATCACGAGATCATCGAAGGGCGTACCGCCCTGCTCGAGGAGCCTAGTTGAATCCATAACGCCCTCGAGCTCGGCGCCTTCAATAGGCGGAATAAACGGATTGCCACCAGTAGCAATCAAGATGAATTTGCCAGTTACCTCATGTGATTCGCCCTCTGCATCTGTATAAGATACAGTGTGCTCATCTTTGACTAGCGCGAGGCCGTGAATTAGGTCAATCTTAGCCTTTGCAAGGCCAGTTTCAATGCCCTCGCGTAGGGTATCAAGCACCTCGTCCTTACGGGCCCTAACAGCATCGAGGTCAACCTTAACATCAGCAGCATTCACACCGATTTTAGCACCCTCTCTCGCTGCCTTAGCGAGCTCAGACGAGTGCATGATAGTTTTTGTAGGCACACAGCCTCTGTTGAGGCAGGTGCCGCCAACTCTATCCTTCTCGATTACAGCAACCTTCATGCCGTACTTAACAGCGTCAAAAGCAGCCTCATAGCCACCAGGACCAGCACCAATAACAACTAGATCATAATTAAATTCAGCCATATCTTCCTCTTTTCATAACGATAGTGCATTAGCACCAAGATATACCTACATAATGCCGTCAGCAATCAGATTAGCGATGTCGCTACATATCTGATACTCCTTGCTGCTTGGCGCGTACGGGAGAGCGCCCTCAACAAGTGCTGATATTGCAGACTTGCTGTATTTGCAACCCATAAGCTTTTCCTTTAGAACTCCGAAAACTTCAGTTTCTAGCGAGTCTGAGAATAGTCCGCAGTCCTGAATTACACCGCCTTCAACCTGAAGCTCGATATCAACTCCACCCCAGTCAAGTCTCTCTGAGATTGAAGTAGTGAATGGAATCTTGCGACCAAAGCGCCACTCTTCAGAAGAATACTTGTCGATTAGGGCCTTGAGCTCTGGATCAGTTTCAGCTGTTGGGATATCGAAACGCTCAACCTCTCCGCCATATACCTTTGCAAAAGCATCGTATAGAGCCTTCTTGAGCTCTTCTAGCGTTACGTCAGGCTTGTGGTTGATAAGGTTAGTGATTCTTGAACGAACGGATTTTACACCCTTTGACTTAAGCTTAGCAGCAGATACGTTTAGGTACTCGCCAAGCGGAGTAGGGTCTACGTTGAACATAATAGTTCCATGGTGGTAGCAGTAGCCATTGCTCTGGTAGTATGCGTGGCCGGAGAACTTCATGCCGTCGATAGTGAGGTCATTTCTTCCGGTTTTTCAGCATTGATTCCTAGTAGGCGAACAGCTTCGAGGATTACCTCTGTCTGCTTTGGGATGTTGTACTCATCTTCTCTTGCAATGAATGTAAAGTTGAGGTTTCCGAGGTCGTGGTATACCGCTCCGCCGCCAGAGATTCTTCTAGCTAGCTTGCAGTCGCCTTCTCGCATCGACTCAACCCTGCACTCACGCCAAGGGTTCTGATTCTTGCCGATTACTACAGTGTTAGCGTTCTGCCATAGGTACATAGTTACTTCTCCCTCAGCAGCTCGAAAAGTCATATACTCCTCAGTTGCGAGGTTAATAAACGGATTAGTACAATCAGTTTCGGTATATCTTAATTTCATATATTTATAGCTCCTTGCTATTAGATTTCAGTTAAATCAAGCCCAGACAGACAGTCGCGTATAACGCAGGCTAAATCTGTCCAGGCTTATAATTTGTATTTGGCCGGAAGTATCACGACTCATGTATGAGAAGCTAGGCTTGACATATTAGGCCGCTATCTGCCGGCATATTTCTTATGAAAACTCGTATCTTAGAACTGGTTCTCTCGCAGCCTTAACTTCGTCCAATCTACGAATTGGAGTAGTAACAGGCGAAGCAGAAACAGATTCAGGTGAGCTGATGATTGAGTCGTAGATCTCTCTGAATGCAGCGATTGCCTCGTCGAGAGTCTCGCGTGACTCAGTTTCAGTAGGCTCAACCATGAGAGCCTCACTAACGATGAGTGGGAAGTACATCGTAGGTGGGTGAATTCCAAAGTCGAGGAGAGCCTTCGCAACGTCAAGTGCGGAGACATTGTTCTCTTTGTGGAATTTCTCAAGGCTCATTACGAACTCATGCATGCAAGTGCAGTCGTATGCCATTGGATATATATCCTTGAGCTTCTCCATCATATAGTTAGCATTTAGAACCGCGTTATGCGCTAGTTCAGGAACTCCGTCGCCACCGATATAAGTTAGTATACGAGAGCTCTCAAGCTAACTAGGAAGTTGCCGTAGAATCCAGTTACGCTACCTATGCTGCTCTCTGCACGAACGTACTCGCCATTCTTAACTGTGAGTCCAGGTAGGTACTTGCCGAGGAAGTCTTTGCATCCGCAAGGACCGCTTCCAGGGCCACCGCCACCGTGAGGTGTTGAGAATGTCTTGTGCAGATTGAGGTGGATTACATCAAATCCAATATCTCCAGGGCGTACTAGTCCGATTACAGCGTTTAGGTTAGCTCCATCGTAGTAGCATAGTCCGCCAGCTTCGTGAACAAGCTCTGTGATTTCAAAGATGTTCTCGTCGAAGATACCTACTGTGTTAGGGTTTGTTAGCATTAGACCTGCAGTCTTGTCGCTAATCTTAGACTTGAAGTCATCCATGTCGATGCTTCCACGCTCGTTAGACTTTACAACTACAACCTTGAAGCCTGCCATTGCAGCACTTGCAGGGTTAGTTCCGTGAGCAGCATCTGGAATTAGGATTTCATTCTTATGTCCGAGACCCTTGTCACGTAGATATGCTTTGATGAGGAGTAGTCCGGTGAACTCTCCCTGTGAGCCGGCAGCTGGCTGGAATGTAACGTGGTCCATGCCTGTGATTTCGCATAGGTATGACTCTAATGTGTCTATTGCCTCTGTGCAGCCTTCAACTGTTTCAGCTGGCTGTAGAGGGTGTATATTAGCAAATCCCTTGAGCGAAGCAACAGCATCGTCAATCTTAGGGTTATGCTTCATTGTGCAAGAACCGAGTGGATAGAATCCATCGTTAACACCGTGAGCTTCCTTTGCAAGAGCTGTATAGTGACGACCCATCTCGTTCTCAGATACTTCTGGAAGATGAGGAGCGCTTGCTCTCATAGGTACGTCAGGTAGTGTAACAGCAACGTCACAAGCAGGGAATAGATCCTGACCTCTGCCAGGAACGCTTCTTTCAAATATAAGTTTCATTACTTGCTCACCCCCTTAACGATTTCAATTACTTCATCCATCTGTTCCTTAGTGTTAAGCTCTGTCGCGCACCAGAGAATATCTGTGTCGTTTAACTTAAGTCCTCCGAGGATTCCCTTGTCAGCAAGAGCCTTGAGGACAGCGTCTGCGTCAGCACAAACAGTTACGAACTCGTGGAAGAATGGCTTGTCAAACTTGAGTGAAAGGCCTGCGCCTACAAGTCCTTCAGCCAGATAGTGTGCCTTTGATGAGCAAAGTGTTGCAACCTGCTTGATTCCCTCAGGACCAACAGCTGTCATATATACACCAGCCTTTAGTGCGCAGAGCGCCTGGTTGGAGCACACGTTACTGCTGGATTTCTCTCTACGGATGTGCTGTTCTCTAGCCTGTAGAGTAAGTACGAATCCGCGCTCGCCACGGGAGTCAGTTGTCTCACCGACAAGTCTTCCCACAATCTTACGAGTGTTCTTAGCGGTAGTTGCTAGAATTCCTAGGTAAGGTCCGCCGTATGCAAGACCTAGTCCGAGAGGCTGTCCCTCACCGCAAACGATGTCTGCGCCGATTTCGCCAGGAGTCTTCAGAACTCCAAGAGCGATAGGGTTAACGCTCATGATAAGCTGTGCACCAGCTCCGTGAACGATTTCAGCAATCTCATCAGCTTCTTCAACTACACCGTAGTAGTTAGGATACTGCATGAGGAAACAAGCAGCGGTCTTGTCATCTTCTAGAGTGCTCTTAAGAACCTCTAGGTCAGTAACTGCGCCGCACTTGCATGCAGGAATCACCTTAACTTCAGTGTCTCTTCCAAATGAATATGTCTTAATTACTTCGAGCACTCTAGCATCTACAGTTTCAGATACATAGATAGTGCTACGCTTACGATCCTTCGTCATTGCGCATGCTTCAGCAGCTGCGGAAGCGCCGTCATATAACGAAGCATTTGAAACATCCATTCCAGTAAGTTCGCATATCATAGTCTGATACTCGAAAATTGACTGGAGTATTCCCTGGCTAATCTCTGCCTGGTACGGTGTATAAGCAGTGACGAACTCTTCTTTGCTCACTACTGCGTTAACTGCAGCAGGGATATAGTGGTTATAAGCACCAGCACCGCGGAAAATCTTATCATATACGACATTGCGGTCTGCCATTCTCTGCATAATCTGAGCAGTCTCTAGCTCGGACTTACCTGCTGGAATATTGAGCTCGCCCTTGATTCTAGCAGCGGCAGGAATATCCTTAAATAGATCCTCCCAATCCTTATAGCCGATATCTTTGAGCATCTGGAGCTGTTCTTCTCTAGTGTTAGGAATAAAGGTACCCAATTTGAACCTCCTTGTACGAAAATAATAAGGTTATGCGTTTATGCTTCTTCCGACTCTACAAATGCATCGTATTCGTCTGAAGTTAGAAGCTCCTCAGTCTCAGCTACATCTCTAACCTTGATTAGCCAAGAACCATATGGGTCCTCGTTGATTGTCTCAGGTGCATCGAAGAGACTCTCGTTGATTTCCGCAACGATTCCTGTTACTGGGGATAGCACATCGGAAACAGCCTTTACAGACTCGATGTCTCCAAATGCATCGCCGACTGTAACTTCGTCGTCAACCTCTGGAAGGTTGATGAATACGATGTCACCAAGGCTATGCTGAGCATAGTCAGAAATACCAATAACGCATAGACCATCTTCTTCTGCAATCCACTCATGCGACTTTGAATACTTTAAATCTGCCATTTTATTTCTCCTTTGTATATGTAATTTAGCTATAAAATATCATTTTTGACAAGTACAGAATGGCTTACTGCTCTCTCTTATAGAAAGGAAGTTTAACCATTTCTGCATCGATTTTGCGGCCACGAACGTCTACCTGAACAGCAGCTCCGATTTCGCGCTTAGCTGATTCAACGATAGCCATTCCGTACGATCCGTTTAGATATGGTAGGAATGTACCGGAAGTGATATATCCGATCTTCTCGCCATCTCTATATACGTCGCACTCTTCTCTGATGATTCCTCGGCCAGTAACCTTGATTCCAACTCTTCTCTCCTTGAGTGGAGTTGCCGCTTCGATTGCAGCCTTACCTATGAAATCAGGCTTGTCCATCTTGATTGCAAATCCAAGACCTGCGACCTTAGGGGAAATATCATCATTCATATCGTGCCCGTATAGTGGCATCGCTGCTTCCATACGAAGTGTGTCACGAGCACCTAGTCCGCAAGGAATCAATCCTTCTTCCTTACCAGCTTCGATTAGGATCTCCCATACGTCTGCAGCCTTGTCAGCTGGCATGTAGATTTCGAATCCGTCCTCGCCTGTGTAACCTGTTCTAGATAGAACGCAAGGGATTCCCTGGATTGAACCATCGAAGTTAGCTGTGTAATAACCTGTTGGAATTAGTGCAGGATCAGCAACCTTAGCGAGAATAGAATCTGCCTTAGGGCCCTGAAGAGCAAGCTGACCCCAATCATCGGAAGCATTTACAAGCTCTACTCCATCGATCTTGTGATCAACCATCCAAGCAAAGTCCTTCTCCGTATTAGCTGCATTTACAACTACGAAATAATCGTCCTCGCCACGCTTGTACACGATTAGGTCATCTACAGTACCGCCGTGCTCGTTGCACATTGGGCTATATCTAGCCTGACCAACTGCGAGGTCGGTGAAATCATTAGTTAGTACGTAGTTTAGATATTCAACAGACTTAGGGCCACTTACGAGAATTTCTCCCATGTGGGATACGTCAAATAGACCGCATGCTGTACGAACTGCCATGTGTTCCTGCTTGATACCTGACTCATACTGAATCGGGAGTAAAAATCCGCCAAATGGTACAATCTTACCACCGTATTTAACGTGGGTATCATAGAGTGGTGTTTTCTTATCCATCAAGACTACCTCCTTGAGTGTTTTCGATTAGATACATTGAATATACTCAAAATATAGCATAGCAAAACATTACAATCAATGAACAAAAGCACGACAACAAAAGTTTATTTTGTGTCATGCTTTTTCGCATTGAAATATTAAATATATAACCGTCGCATAAAGTAAATCAATGGATTTATATCGTAAAGATAACCTGCGATATACGAGTTGTTAAGCTGCTCATTTAAAGTGTTTATATAATCCGGTGCAAACAGCGCAGTGAGAGGGAACATAAGTGCTAGGATCAAGAACACGATAATCGCTCCTTTGATTGAACCGAACAGCAAGCCGACACTAGAGTCAACCGTTCCCAGCAGGTTCTTATGATTTCGTCCACGCATAATCCTTCTTCTTATGTACGAAGAAATTATCCACACAAGACCGACTATCGCCGAAAAGGAGATGATGGTTATGGATAGATTAGTAAATCTATTGACAGTAGTAGGAAGCCCATCAAGGCCGAATGCTTCGAACTTAGTGCGCAGCACTTTAGGGATAAACTTGAGAAGGTCCATCTCCTGGCCGTTGAATTTCTCAGTCAGCTTGCCTTTCATAAAATCATCTATAGGCAACGCAAAGAGAAGCGACCTGATCTTATCTGTGTTCAGGATGCCGATAATAACTCCGCCCGAAACAGCTGCTAGTCTGACGAGAGAGTCGAGGAAACCATGCGACCTTCCGCGAAGTGCACATATTAAGAAAATCAATACTATTAAAATGTCTAAAATCATATCAAAATTATCTTACATCTAGGCTACTTTATCAATAGTCACTATTGTAAGGGTAAAAGCAGTGAAGATTTTGCCCTTGTAAAAGTTTAATTCGAAGCTTGCAAGTACTCGAAAACCCACAAATTTCGGAGAAGTGCAGGTTGTTCGACTGATTATTTAGAAAATATGATTATTTTTACCATATGTATATTAAAACATATGGTAGAGATGTATAATGAATATATATTTGTACATGCGCATATGGACAATAGAAATGGAGGAACATTATGCTTAATAAGGCTAAGCTAGAAAGAGTTGTTGCAAAGATGAAAGAGCAGGATATGCCACAGATGATCATCACTGATCCAGTTAGCATTTTCTACATGCTCGACAAGTGGATTATTCCTGGCGAGAGAATGCTCGCTCTTTACATCAATGTAAATGGAGATACACAGCTTGTACTCAACAAGCTATTCCCTCAGACAGAAGATCTTGGTGTGCCACTAACATACTATGATGACATTGAGGAGCCAATCGACATCCTTGCTAAGTTTATCGAGAAGGATAAGACTATTGGTATTGATAAGAACTGGCCAGCAAGATTCTTGCTCAAGCTTCAGGAGCTAGGCGCTGGAAGCAAGTTTGTAAACGGTTCCGTAATCGTTGACAAGGTAAGACAGATTAAGGATGAGCACGAACTTCAGCTTATGAGAGAATCCGCACAGAAGATTGACCAGGTTATGGACAAACTAATCCCATATGTTGTAAAGGGTCTAACTGAGAAGGAACTCAATGCAAAGTGCATCGAGCTCTGCAAGGAAGTTGGATTTGAGGGCCTATCATTCGATCCTATCACAGCATACGGCAAGGGCGGAGCAGATCCACACCACGTAACTGACGACAGCAAGGGTAAGTACGGAGATTCCGTAGTTCTCGATATCGGTGGTATGTGGAAGAACTACGCTTCAGATACTACTAGAACAGTATTTATCGGTGAAATCAGCGACAGACAGAGAGAGGTGTACAACACAGTTCTCGAGGCTAACAAGAGAGGTATCGCTGCTGCTAAGCCTGGCAACAAGATGAGCGATGTCGACAAGGCAGCTAGAGACTATATCACAGAGAAGGGCTTTGGCGAGTACTTCACACACAGAACTGGTCACTCAATCGGACTTGAGGATCACGAGGTTGGTGACGTATCACTCGTAAATGACGAGATTATCGAGCCAGGACAGTGCTTCTCCGTAGAGCCAGGTATCTATCTATACGATGAGGGAATCGGAGTTCGTATCGAGGACATCGTATACATTACAGAAGATGGATGCGAGGTACTAAATGGATATCCAAAGGAAGAGCCAATCGTTGTTCCTGTGGAAAAATAAATAATTCTATTTAAGGGAGATCAATTTAATGGCAAAGGTTACAGAAGGTTACATGCCTTTTCTCGGCTATGAGACTTACTACAGAGTCGTAGGCGAGAGAAAGGACAATGGAAAAGCACCACTCATCTGCCTACACGGTGGACCTGGTTCTACACACAACTATTACGAGGTTCTAGACAATCTCGCAGATGACGATGATCGTCAGATTATCATGTATGACCAGCTTGGTTGCGGAAATTCATATCTAGATGGTCATAAGGAGCTATGGACTCAGGATACTTGGCTAGACGAGCTTGAGGCGCTAAGAGAGCATCTCGGACTAGACGAGTGTCATATCATCGGTCAGTCATGGGGTGGAATGATGCAGATTGCATATGCTATCGAGAGACAGCCTAAGGGCATCAAGTCTTTCGTTATCTCCAGCGGGCATCCTTCTAGCAGCCTCTGGGAGAAAGAGGGTCTAAGACGTATCAAGATGATGCCTCAGCACATGCAGGATGCAATCAATAAGGCGCTTGAGACTGGAGAGTTCTCAGGTGAGGCATATGACGAAGCTGTTGCTGAGTATATGCACAGATACTGTGATTACTGGATCGGTGACGAAGCTCCAGAGTGCTGCACACGTCCTAAGAAGGCTGGCGGCGAGGCTTATCTATATGGATGGGGACCAAACGAGTTCGCACCAACAGGTTCGCTCAAGGATTTCGAGTACGTGGATAGACTAGGCGAGATTAAGATTCCTTCACTCGTATGCAGCGGAATCTCCGATCTCTGCTCACCACTAATCGCGAAGACTATCGCAGATGGAATTCCTAACTCAGAGTGGATTCTCTGGGAAAATGCAAGACACACATGCTTCGTAGACAGACACGATGACTACTGTGAAGTACTCATAGAGTGGCTCAACAAGTATGACAAATAATCAATCAACCCAGAATTGATTGGCGATTTGTCAGTGTGCAATAATTGCAAAATAAAAGCGCAGCATTCGCTGCGCTTTTTTCGCGGTCAATTATTTATATGTGATGGCTATCTGTATTCGTAGTGACCCGGTACATCGACCTTCCATACTGACTTCGTAACCCAGCCCTTTGGAAGATGCTCACCTTTGCACTCAAAATTAGGATTAGTCTTGCGATGCTCTGCAATGTAATTGTTTCTATGCGTCTCGTGTTCAGCTTTACTATTAAATTCTTGGCCGCATCTACACTTTAGAACCTTTACCTGTTCATAATGTCCCTGCTCTGGAACCCACACTTTCTGCTTAGCAGTGGATGCAGATGAGCTTGATGACGAACTGGACGAAGATGATGAACTAGAGCTACTATTCTTATTATTATTTGATTTCTCTTTGCTCTTGTCATTATCCTTTTTCTTGTCTTTGATTGCTCCTTATCTTTCTCTTTGCTCGTATCGCTACTTGTAGCAGAAGAGCTATCTGATGATCCTGAGTTGTCAGTAGAAGTAGCCTCTACCTGCTTTGCCTTCTTGCTCTTAGATTTAGCCTTCTCCTTAGCGGAAGTTGTATCACAGCCTGTGAGAGCTATAACTATAACTAGCAATATTGATAAGAGGCAGGCAGTTTTGAGGCGCCCGCCCGCAGTCGATTTTGATTTAAATAATCTCTCCATGATGTTTCTCTAACCCCCTGAGCACCCTTCAATTTACCAAGCATATCCCGATACTTGCGTTTCATAAAGCAAGCAGAGATATAAAATGCACATTATTGTAACATTTAAAAGAAATGATAAGCTACTGAATTAGTAGACTATAAATATTACCTATAATGCCATCGCAATTATGCAAAAATTCAATTCGAATATACATTTAGGCACATATAAATATAGGGAGTTACATTGTAAAATATACAGATAATATAAACTCATATCTTATTTATTTTTAAGAAAAGAAGGACAGAAACATGAAGAAAATTTTGCTTTCGCTACTATTGGTGGTAACTCTATCAGTTCCACTACCTGCATTTGCAGGAGTGACAGAAGCAGAATCTCCAGCTGGAACAGAGGCGCAGACAGAAGCGCCGGCAAGTCCTAGCACAGATTCTGAGAAGTGGACAAGTGAAGACTTCACTTACACTGACATGAGCAAGACTATTTACGGATGTGATTACACTAGAACCGTGAACGTCGAAGGCAAGGCAATCAGCGGCTTTCAGCAAAGGGGGAAGCCAAGTTTGCCAAGAATAAGAACCTCGTACTGCCATCGAAGGATGACAAGGGTAATACGCTTGTGGGAGTTGCAAGCAACGCATTTCAGAAGAAGGGCGTTGAGTCTGTAACTTTTCCATCAGGCATGCTCGTATCTTACAATGATACCGTAACTCACAAGATTACTCGTAGAGGCAACTTTGTGATTGCGGAGGGAGCATTTGAAGGAAATAAGCTGACTAATGTAAATCTGCCAGACGGCGTACTTGCAGTGCTTCCAAATGCATTCATGAACAACAAGATAAAGACCGTAACTTTGCCTAGAACTATCTGGTGGCTCGAGACTCAGGCATTCTCAAACAACCAGATTAGCAAGGTTAATTTCCCGCTGACCACTTATTTTCAGCTAGAAATGCACGGCATGACTTTCGCTAACAACAAGATTAAGTCCGTAAGATTACCTGACTACACAGCGGTAGTTAATAAGTTTGTCTTTGTTGGGAATCCAGGTATGGAGGAGCTCTCAGCAGAGGGCAAGGCTGCTATGAAGGGTAATTTGCAAATAGTGGTGTGGTGTATATGTATTCTGAGAATCTTGATCACAAGAGCATGGACAGAATCCATACGACAGATAAGACAACTGCTAACACAAAGTCTTGGGTTCAGAAACTGGTTACAAATGAAGGTACACCTGAGACTACTAATACAGACACAGAGTCGTGGAATGTAAACGACTTTACATTTGACGGACAGAAGATCACCGGTCTAAGTGCAAGTGGTATAGCGAAGCGTAAGGTCAACAAGAATCTAGTGCTTCCAGACTACAATGCAGAGCTTGATAAGGTTACAGAGATTGCTGATACAGATTCGATAACCGGCCTATTTGCTACTGCAGATGAAAAGTTTGATTCTGTAACTCTCCCTATGGATCTGGAGAAGGTTGGAAAGAATGCGTTCCGCGATTCTGGACTCAAGGAAGTTTCATTCTCACCAGCGCTTAAGAGCATTGGAGACACTGCATTCCAGAGCAATAGCATCAAGAGTGTAATACTTCCTGACACACTCACTTCTCTTGGAAAGGGAGCATTTGCGACAAACCCTACGATTGAGAAAATCGATTTATCTAATAGCCTAACAGAGATTCCTGACAGTGCATTTGGTTGCAGCGACAAAAAGAACTGGATGAGTGGGCTCACTTCGATTGAGATTCCAGCGAGCGTTAAGAGAATAGGCAAGAGAGCATTTGCAGGAAACAACTTCACAAATATCAGCGTTCCAAAGGGTGTTACGGAGATCGATGACTATGCGTTCTCGACCAAGAACTACCTTCTCAAGGATGCGGAGGTATGCAATGTTGAGCTACCTGAAGGACTAGTAAAAATCGGTAGCTACGCGTTTAGAAACAAGAAAATCGCTGAAGTTAAGCTCCCTGCAACAGTAGAGGCGCTTCCTAAAACTGTATTTGCCAAAGAGGTAACATCTGCAGAAGGCAAGACAGAGACATATAATCTAGTGACAAAGGTGTATGTTGATGACGCTACAAAGTACACGGATTCAAGCAAATTCCCAAAATCTGAATTCCACAAGATACTGTCAGATGACGTAAATGTATGGAATGCAGAGGATTTCACATACGCAGACATAACTTTAGACAGCAATAATTCACCAGCACCTGCACAGGATAATGGCAACTTCATTACCGGAACTATCCATGTTGTAAGTGGTCTTACAGATAGTGGCAAGGCAAAGCTCGCTAACAACAAAAACCTCGTGGTGCCAGCTGTAGATGATAACGGCAATAAAGTTCAGGGTGTTGGAAACAATGCATTTAAGAGCCTTAATCTCGAGAGTGTTGAGTTCCCTAAGAACGTAAAGGCACCAAGTAACGGGCAGTGGGACAGCACCGTGACGACGAGAGGTGACTTCTTTATTGGAGCGAGTGCTTTCCAGGGCAACAACCTGACAGAACTCACCGTGCCAGAAGGAGTAATCTACATCGGAGGAAACGCATTTAGCAAGAACAAGCTGAAGTCGGCACGCTTCCCATCTACCTTGATGATGATAGGAAACGGAGCATTTTCAACTAATGAGATTGCAAACCTAGAGTTCTCTAAGGTTACAGATTATCCACTTTCAATCGATAACATGGCATTTGCCATCAACAATATCGAGTCAGTGCAGCTACCTGATAAGACTGAGAAGGTGTCAAAGTGGACGTTCCTTAGAAATACAGGCAAGGAGCCAGTTACGGTTGGAAATGCTAACGAGAAGAAGGGCGGCGTTGTGTATATGTACATAAATGACCCTGGCGCACTCATTGAAGACATCGGAAACGGTAAGTCTAAGGTGCAGCTTCTCAAAGCTAACCAGAATATCCCAAGTGATGAATCACCTTGGAATAGTGATGATTTCACTTATAATGCAGCTGGAACAGTGGTTACAGGACTAACAGAGTCAGGTAAGGCAAAGCTCAAGAAGAATGACACACTGGTAATACCAGAGACTAACGCAATTGGAGTTAATGTCGTGGCAATCGGAAACGGTGTTAACAATGCGCTGGCAAGCAATGGACAGGTTGGAACTTTTGGATTTGTAGAGGCTGGAAAGGTATATTTGCCTAAGACAGTTAAGTTGCCATCAACTATCAAGCAAGTTGGCGATTTTGCTTTCGCTGGAACTACAGACAACGCAGCTAAGAAGGTGTACGGCGTAGCAAGCGTCAACCTACCAGAAGGACTAGAATCGATTGGTAATTCTGCGTTCTTAAATGCAAGACTTACATCCATCGTTCTTCCAAATTCAGTTACTAAGCTCGGCACAGCTGCGTTTAATGGAACTGATTTGGCAGAGAAGATAGTTATCTCGAAGTCACTCAAGGAAATCCCTGACGTGGCATTCGGTAGAACTAACGATACTGTTGGAATTGCAGATAAGGCCGTTGTTACTGAAATCGTAATACCTGAAGGTGTTACAGATATCGGCAGAAGAGCTTTCGTAGGCTGTAAGGCTACTAAGGTTAGCCTCCCAGAGAGCCTAAAGAAGATTGGCGACAATGCTTTCATGAACAACCAGTTAACAGAGGTTGCTATTCCTGGAAGTGTTACAAACATAGGAAAATCTGCATTTGAAAAGACTTCAGAGGCAATCCCTTCAATGCTAAGCGCACTTAAGCTCAAGGAAGGCTTCAACGGTGCGATTAGCTCAAACGCTTTCAGAGGCCAGCTTTTGACATCGGTTGAACTTCCAAAGTCGTTCACTAATGTAAGTGGAATAGACAAGAGAGCGTTTAGAGACAACCCAGAGAAGCCAGCGCTGCTGACAGATAATAAAGAAGTGGTCGATGCTTACAATAAGCTACCTAACAAGGCTGACCTCACATACGTTATCAAGTATGACAACCTAGTGGGAAGTGGCTGGTCTAGCGGTGACTTTACGTACAGCACTGATGGCGCAACTATCACAGGTCTTTCCGCTAGTGGAATAGCTAAGAGAAATGGTGGAAACCACAAGCTGGTTCTTCCAAATGAATCTCCATCAGGCGCTCAAATCACGGCTATCGGGGATGCAGCATTTGCAATTCCTGAGGCTGAGGTAACAGTTGGAAAGTACGATTTTACTTCTGAGAATGGCTTCGAGTCAGTTAAGCTACCAGCCAAGCTGAAGTCTATCGGTGTAAGAGCATTTGAATACAATATGCTCAAGGGTCTAGATCTAGAGTCGACATCTGAGCTTACTAAGATCGGAACGAGTGCTTTCCACGGCAACCATATCGTGAAGCTGCACATTCCAGACTCAGTGAATGAGCTAGAAGAGGGAGCATTTACAGCGAACTCAATTGTTGACTTAAAGCTTTCTAAAAACGTTACGAAGATTCCGCAGGCGGCATTTGCGATGAATATCCGCCTACGTGAGATTGAGATTCCTGACACAGTTACTGATATTGGACAGATGGCATTTGCAGGAGCAAGGCTTGAGTCGCTCAAGATTCCAGCATCTGTGAGAAAGATTGGTGAGAAGGCGTTCCACCTACACCACCTAACTGAGCTGACGATTCCTGGAACAGTTAAGGAAATCGGTGATTCTGCATTTGAAGGAACTTACAAGCAACTAACACTTACAACCTCAAGATTGAGGAAGGTGTTGAGCACATCGGTAAGTTCGCATTCAAGGAAGGTCTTCTAACAAGCGTTGACCTACCAAAGTCGCTTAAGACTCTAGGCAGTGAGCCATTCACTAACAACACAGGAACTGATACAAATCATGTCGTAATCCTGAGAACTGAAAATCCAGATCACCTGGCGTTTAATGCAGGGGCGACAACTCACCGTGTAATTATGGCTAAAGCGATGATTACATTTGATGCAAATGGAGGTACAGTTGAGAAAGGCTATGCCCTACTAGATGAGAATGGTAAGGTTGCTAACTTACCAACCCCAACAGCTCCAGATGCGCTTCATGAGTTTGAGGGATGGTTCACAGAGCGTGAAGGCGGCAATAAGGTAACTGCTGCTCAGAAGTTCGAAGATGGAACTAAGTTATATGCTCACTGGAAACAGAACACATCATGGAACGAAAATGACTTTACTGCTGACGGAGACATTATTACAGGACTCTCTGAGGTAGGAAAGACTAAGCTCGCACTAAACCCAGACCTCAAGATTCCAGAGTCTGTGGGTGGAACTGCGATTAAGAAAATAGGAACTGGTGCGTTTGCTCCTGCCAAGATAGGCGGCAACGCTATCAACTCAGTAAGTATTCCTGAGGGAGTAACTGAGATTGGACAGGCGGCATTCTCAGGCGCAAATCTGAAGTCGCTTGAACTGCCAAAGTCAGTTAGGACTGTAGGTAAAATGGCATTTAACGGAGCTCCTCTCGAGAGCGTGAAGTTCTCCGAGGGACTTGAGAGCATAGGTGACAATGCATTTGAAGGACATAAGCTAGCGAAGGTAAAGCTGCCAGATACGCTAAAAACTATCGGCAAGTCTGCGTTCAAGAGCAGATCTCCAGAGCGCGCAAGCATCAAGGAAGTTGAACTCGGCAAGTCGCTGCAGTCGATTGGAAGGGAAGCATTTGCTAACCAGAACATCAAGGAAATTAAGGTGCCAGAGACACTTAAGGATGTGCCTGCCAATGTATTCAAGGGCAACGTTGTGGGCGGAAGTGATGCTAAGGTTAAGCTGATATCTTCAAATGATGACCAGCGAAGTGGAACTGGCGCTTACTCTAACTTCAAGGTGAAGGACCCAGCGGCAACATTCTATGTGCCATATAAGGTGGAACTTCTATCTAACGATGAAGAGGATAAGACAACAGAACTAACTACCGATGAGAATGGAAAAGTTGTTCTAACAGCACTTCCTGACAAGGATGCATGCACGACATTCGAAGGTTGGTTTACTGAAGCTGCGGGCGGCACCAAGGTAGATGGCACACAGGCGTTTACCAAGGACACTAAGCTATACGCACACTGGCTTGTTAGCCATGATCTCGAGGAGATTGCAAGAACTGAGCCTACAACATACGCTGATGGCAACATCAGATACTGGCACTGCAAGAAGTGCGATAAGTACTATCTCGACAGTGCAGCTAGTGTCGAAATTAAAAAGGCTGACACAGTGATTCCAAAGATTACTTACACATTCAAGAATGGAGATAATACTCTCTGGACTAAAGGTGATGGAGATATGTTGTTCGTCGTTAAACGTAGCGTAGATGATGCAAGGACATTTGACGACTATTACGATGACAAGGTTCTCCTCGATGGCAATGAGCTTGTAAAGGGCGTTGATTACACTGCTGTAAAAGGAAGTGTAAGAGTAACCCTTAAGAAGGAGCTGCTCGAGAAGCAAAGTACAGGTAGTCATACTTTGACAGTTGCTTTCAAGGATAAGAGAGATGGAGCTTCGACAAGATTCACCATCAGAAGCAATAATCAGCCAGTCGTAAACGGAAGCACATCAAGCTCAAACGGCAACAGAAATGCAAGAATGAAGTATCGCGGATACAGAGTATCTAGAGGCGTTAAGACGGGAGATACAACTGCTCTTGCATTCTACCTAGCAATGTTCGCTATCGCTTCGGGTTCACTAGCAGTTTTTGTGAAGAAGAGAAAAAAAGTGAAGTAGAAAACTTTCACTGTGGACGTAGATAGAATAGACTAAACTATAATAAAAACAGGCAGAGTTTCAAAAATTCTGCCTGTTTTTTTATTTTTGATTAAAATAATCTATGCACAAAGTGACAAAACTACATTATCTCGGTGTAGTCACTTTGAGGCGTTACTATATATTGTGGTTAAAATTTTTAAATTCCCCAATATATACGGTGCACAATCTATTGAAAAAATTGTCAAAAATACGGAAAAAACAAAAAAATTTTAAAGAAAAAAAGACCAAAATTAGATAAAATATTATCAAATTTAAAAAGGCTGAAAATTTCGTCCATTTGACATGTAAATATCGATAGACAATAATAAAACCAATGGAAATTAAAGGTTTTGGGATTAGATATAATATTAAGTCTAGAGTACAGTTTAAGCAAAAGCAATCAAAATCGGATATATTAGTGAATAAATTATCACTATAAGGTGAACTTTAATACGAAACCAGGAACCACATATTGTTCGTTTTAGATTTTATTTAAAAGAAAGACCTATATGAAAGGAAGGTATCACTAATGGAAGGCAAGAAGAAAGTAAAAGCCGTCAGTCTTGAAACGTTCGTATTCTTGTTTATTTTTATCGGAGGATTCGCGTGGCTAGGTCACAAGATGGGCGTGGGTAACATGTTCAAGACTATGATGGCAACAGCACACGATCTACTCCTATCGACAGTATTTCTAATCATGGCGATGGCTGTTCTCGCCGGTGCAATCAGCGGACTTCTCTCAGAGTTTGGAGCAATTGCACTTATCAATAAAATATTCGCACCGCTGATGAAGCCAATCTGGGGACTACCAGGAGCGAGCATCACAGGTGCAGTAGCTACTTATCTGTCGGATAATCCGGCTATCATTCCATTTGCAAGAGACAAGACGTTCACTCAGTACTTCCGCAAGTATCAGGTGCCAGCGCTCTGTAACCTCGGAACATCATTCGGAATGGGACTAATCGTTACAACATTTATGATAGCACAGGGCAAGCAGTTTATCGCACCAGCGCTACTAGGAAATGTCGCTGCAATTATCGGATCGATTATCAGTGTAAGAATCATGCTATGGCAGACCAAGAAGTACTATGGCGATGAAGCTATGGAGCCATATGCAAAGAATTTTTCAGAAGAAGATCTAAAAACAGAAGGTGAATATAGACTCATTCGTGAAGGAAACATGTTCCAGAGAATACTCGACGCACTGCTCGAAGGTGGCAAGAACGGAGTTGAGATGGGTATGGCGATTATCCCTGGAGTTCTTATCGTTTGTACCTTCGTAATGATGCTTACATTCGGTCCTGGTAAGGATGGGTACACAGGTGCTGCATATGAAGGAATCAGACTGTTCCCATATCTAGGACAGAAGATAAGCTTCATAATTGAGCCGCTCTTTGGTTTCCACTCGCCAGAGGCTATTTCATTCCCTATCACTTCGCTAGGAGCTGTTGGAGCAGCTATTTCACTAGTACCTGAGTTTATCAAGACTGGCAAGGTTTCGCCTAACGATATCGCGGTATTTACTGCTATGGGAATGTGCTGGTCGGGATACCTAAGTACACACATCGGAATGATGGATGCTCTAAAGGCAAGAGCGCTAGCTGGAAAGGCTATCCTCTCCCATACAATCGGAGGACTATGCGCAGGTATCGCTGCACACTTACTGTTTATGCTATTGATTCACTAGTGCATGGTGCAGGAAATTAATAAATTGCGCATTAGAATATTTAACACACATGACACAGAAAGCCTGACAGGTATATGCCTGTCAGGTTTTCTTATTGAAAAATACACGTCCCTATGATAAAGTAAACTGATATGCGAGATAACAATTTCTACATGAGAGAAGCTTTGAATGAAGCATATATAGCGGCAGAACTTGGGGAAGTACCAGTCGGAGCTGTGATTGTGAAGGATGGTGAGGTTATCGCTAGAGCGCACAACATGGTTGAAGCCTATGCGTCTTCATCGGCTCACGCTGAGATGCTAGCGATGGATGCTGCGGAGGCTAAGCTTGGGAGTAAATGGCTGAGCGGATGCGAGCTCTATGTAACACTTGAGCCTTGCTCGATGTGTGCGGGTGCTATGGTGCTCTCGAGGCTTGATAAGCTGTATATCGGAACTATGGATCCGAAGAATGGTGCCGCTGGCTCAATATTTGATATTACGAATGCTGCGCAGCTTAATCATAGGATAGATGTAGAACGCGGGATACTTGCCGATGAATGTGCGGAGGCCCTTACTAGCTTCTTTAGAGAGCTAAGGATAACTAAAGCCCAACTTCGCAAGAGAAATATAGATGCAGTCGAAGACAAAGACGATATATTGGAGGAGAATTAGATGAAAAGAAGAGGACTAATTGCAGTTCTATCAATGCTTATGGTAGTTCTTAGCACAGCTATGTGCTTTGCGGCAGATGATACAGCTTTTGCGCTGAAGTCATCATACCCTAAGGATGGTCAGAAGAACACCTCAATTGAGAACCTAGGGGTTAAGCTTATTTTAACCACTCTGTATCAAGCAAGGCAGCACAAGCTAACAATGCGAAGAGCGTTAAGATTGTAGACAAGGACGGCAAGAAGGTTCCGATTAAGGTTCTGACAGCTAGCGATGATTCCGGTCTCGTGCTCGTGCTCGGAGACAGCACCAACAAGAATTTTAAGGTTAAGAATAACTCGGAGTATAAGCTTGTTATCGGCGCAGATTTTGTAGATGACAGCGGAAATACTCTTGGCAAAGAAACCGTGGTGAAGTTCAAGACTTTCAACCAGACTCTAAACACTACTATCAATATGATAATGATGGTAATTATGTTCGGTGGAATCATGTTTGTAACTATTAGACAGCAGCACAACAAGGATGACGACGAAAAGGTCGAGAAGGAGAAATCAGGAGAGTCTACTTTCAATCCTTACAAAGAAGCGAAGAGAACTGGCAAGTCAGTTGAGGAAGTGATCGCTGAAGAGAAGAAGAGAGTTGCTAAGGCTGAGAAGCGCGCCAAGAAGAAGGGTGTGCACAAGGTAGAGGAAAAGCTAGAAATCAGCGAACTACTACCTAATGTGTATAAGGTTCACAAGCCAAGCCCAATTAATGGCAATAAGGCAGGACGTAAAAAAACTTCGAAGTAATTCGAAAATTCACAAATAATATATGACATTTTTGTATGATAAATAGTACAATATATGCGGGGGTGCAGTGCATCCTCGCATTTTTAGAATCTATGGTGGAGTGTATGAATAGAACTAGGCTAATAACGTCCGAAATCGAGCTTAGTGCGTATGCCAAAATCAATCTTTCGCTATATGTGCTATCCCGAAGAACTGACGGTTATCATGACATAAAGTCGTTCATGCAAGGTATCGATATTTTCGATACTTTGAAAATAAAAACTAAATTAATAAATAGTTATGATTACAATTGTTTTTTTGCAGAAACTAACATATACTTATTTTCAACTAATAAGGATATTCCGTTAACGGCGGACAACCTCGCTGTAAAGGGTGCGACGTCTGTCATCGAAGCAATTTCCGAGCGATACAATCTGACGGAATTGATGCTAAAGAGTGGTGCGGAGTGCATCTCTATCGAAATTGACAAGAAACTGCCCGTGGCGGCTGGTATTGCTGGCGGTAGCGGAAATGCTGCAGCGGTTATGCTAGGAATTAACTTCTTGCTAGGAAGTCCGCTCTCTATGCGAGAGCTCATGGAAGCAGGGGTTAAGGTTGGTGCTGATGTGCCTTTTTCGATAATGATGAATGCAAGGCTTAATGCTGGTCGACTTGAAGGCTTGCATCAGCTCGAAGAAGCTAGTAGCGCCGCTATAGTTTCTGGAATTGGCGAAGTGGTTGAGGCGGTAGAGCCAAGACCATATTTCGTGATTTTATTTAACCCTGGTATTGCTGTATCTACTAAAGAAGTTTACGAAGCAATCGATAGGGAACTTGAAGGGACAAGAGAGAAACAGAGAGAAGTAGATGTTAATCACTTCTATAATGACCTTGAGCTGTACACGCTTGCTAACTACGAAGAAGTGCAGAGCTTAGTGTCGCGAATTTGCGAGAATTTGCAGGCTGATGAAGTTCTGATGAGTGGTAGCGGACCGACTGTGGCAGCCTACTATACTGATTACACTAGATTCGAGGCTGACTACGAAGCCTTAGAATCTGCTGGATGGGTTGACCCGACTTGGCGATACTGGAAGACGAAGAGCGGAGGGCATGACTTATGGAGTTAGATTTTCAGATTCAGAAACCACTTAGAGAGCTAGTTTACCTAGAACTCAAGAGACGAATTCTAACAGGTGAAATAGATGCACACACAAGGCTTATGGAAATTGACCTAGCGGAGAAGATGAACGTAAGCAGAACACCTATCAGAGAGGCGATTCGTAAGCTTGCAAACGAGGGTCTTGTTGTCATCGAACCGCGTCACGGTGCATATGTATCTGAGATTTCGGTTAAGGATCTCGAGGATGTCTTTGAAGTTAGAGAAACTCTAGGCGGACTCGCAGCTTCTATTGCTGCGGTTAAAGCTACCGACGAGGACAAGGCAGCTTTACAGAAGCTGCTCAGATTAGGCGAGCTTGCAATGGAGAACGATGACAAGGATGAGATGGTAGAATACGACGTTAAGCTTCACAGCTATATAGTTCAGTGTAGTGGCAACAAAACCCTCATTCAGATGGTTAAGCAGGTTCAGGAGCTTTCTATGAGGTTCCGTTATATGTATTATGAGAGCCAGAGCAAGTATATGATTCAGCCAGTTGAGCATAAGAAGATTGTAGATGCTATCGTTGCTGGCGATTCAGAAGCAGCTAGAAAAGCAGCCTCTGATCACATCAATACGCTTAGGAAGTTCGTCGTAGAGAAGGATAAAGGAAACGGCATGATATAGTCACTCGGTGACGAATCTAGATGGAATTGATAAGAGATGAAGCGAATTGCATTTGCAAATATCCTTTCATTCCTTCCGTTGTTGCGGGCTGGCCGTAAGCTGCCCGCTTTTTAATACCTGGATTTCACCTTTATGTAATCAACATCGTATATATATCCGTGAGGCAATGAAAATTCAGTAAAAATACTATTGAATTTTCATTGTCTCTTAAAATATACATAGAAAACGCCGATAGAAACCGTAAAACACTTGAAAATCGACTAAAGTTAAGGAAGTGCAACAAAAGTTAATATTGACTAGCGAATTTATTAATGATATATTGGATACAATCAATATAATGCGAAACAATTCAAACGAGGAGGTTTATTATGAAATTTTTAGGAAAGCACAGTTGTATGGGTATTGGATGCGTGGCAGCAGGATTCCTCGCAGGAACAGTTGGCAAGCTAATCCTTACAAGCAAGGACGCTAAGAAGGTTTACACACACTGCACAGCTGCAGTTCTACGTGGCAAGGACACTCTTATGGAGACTACAACTACTCTCAGAGAGAACTGTGAAGATATCTACGAAGATGCAATGGATATGAACGCTGTTCGTTATGCTGAGGAAGAGCTAATGATGGTTGAGAGTGCAAGAGCAATCGTAGAAGCATACGATGAGGACGAAGAGGTAGCTGAGGAGCAGGTAGAAGAAGGTAAGGACGCAGAATAATGCGCTTTGTAATACTTCACGAATCGAGCTCTAGGATACGTGTGCGTCTCCCGCATTACAAGATGACGATGGAGCAGGCGGATATTCTGGAGTACTACCTGAGAAACAAACCCTTTGTCGTGCAAGCTACTATTCACGACAGAACGAGCGATGCGTCGATTAGATATAGGGGTGGCGCAGAGGGACGAAAGGCTCTTCTCGAAGCACTAAAGGAATTTTCGTATAGTGATGAAGAGGCTATAGCACTAGTACCAGAGCAGACCAGCAGGGCACTTGATCATAAGTATCAGGAGAAGATGGTGAACATGCTTATGTTCAGAACCATCGGCAAGCTGTTCCTGCCAATATGGGTGCGCAACGGTGTGACGATAGTAAAGAGTGTTAAGTTCATCGCTCAGGGTATAAATCGCTCTCTAAGGGCAAACTTGAAGTTGCAGCGCTTGATGCTACTGCAATTACAGCATCGATGCTCAGAGGCGATTTCGACACTGCATCATCTGTAATGTTCCTGCTAAGCGTAGGAGATACGCTCGGTGAATGGACTCGCCGCAAGTCAGTTACAGACTTAGCAAGTGTTATGTCACTTAACGTAACAAAGGTATGGAAGAGGACAGAAGATGTCGATGTATTAGTTGATGTCAAAGAGATAAAGCCAGGAGATAAGATTGTTGTCGGTACTTCTAACGTAATTCCGCTAGACGGAAAGGTAGTTGAAGGGTCTGTATCTGTAAATCAGGCGACTATGACTGGTGAATCTATTCCGGTTCGCAAGGAAGCTGGAGGCTACGTATATGCGGGAACTGTCGTTGAAGACGGAAGATGCGTAATCGAAGTTGCCCAGTCTGCAGGAACTGGAAAGTATGATCAGATAGTTAAGATTATCGAAGAGTCGGAAAAGCTCAAGTCTGAGACTGAAGAGAGAGCATTCCACCTCGCAGATAGACTAGTTCCATATTCACTAGCGGGAACGGCTATTACGTACCTATTGACTAGAAATGTAACGAGAGCACTGTCGTTCCTGATGGTTGATTTCTCTTGTGCGCTTAACCTGGCGATGCCACTTTCGATGCTATCCGCAATTAAGGAGGCGAGCAAGTACGACATCTCGGTTAAGGGCGGTAAGTTCCTCGAAGCAGCTGCTACAGCCGATACCGTAATCTTTGACAAGACGGGAACGCTGACACATGCGACACCATCTGTGGTAGATATAATTACATTTGGTGATGCTGACGAGAAGGAGAGCCTACGTATTGCGGCTTGCCTAGAAGAGCATTATCCGCATTCTGTTGCAAATGCAGTAGTTGAAGAGGCTAGAAAACGTGGTATCTCGCACGAAGAGATGCACTCGAAGGTCGACTATGTAGTTGCACACGGAATTTCGAGTAACATCGATGGCAAGAATGCGATAATAGGTAGTTACCACTTCGTATTTGAGGATAGAAAGAGCATAGTGCCTGAGGGAGATGAAGGAAAGCTTGATACTCTACCAACAGAGTACTCACACCTATACCTTGCTCTCGATGGAGTGCTGCAGGCTGTAATCTGCATATTTGACCCACTCAGAGAAGAGGCTGCTGATGTAATCAAGGAGCTTTATGAACTCGGAGTGTCGAAGGTATGCATGCTCACTGGAGATAACGAGAGAACGGCAGCAGCAGTTGCTAAGAAACTCGCTCTCACAGAGTATCGTTCAGAGGTACTGCCAGAGGATAAGCTTGCATTTATAAGAGCTGAGCACGCTGCAGGAAGAAAGGTAATCATGGTTGGCGACGGCGTCAACGATGCACCAGCCTTATCTGAATCAGACGTTGGAATTGCTGTAAATGAAGGAGCTGCGATCGCGAGAGAGATTTCCGATATAACTATTTCGTCGGATGACCTACACAGAATCGTACTACTACGAAAGATAAGCATGCAGCTAATGAACAGAATCGATAACAACTATAAGTTTATCGTGTCGTTCAACGCGGCATTGATCGGGCTAGGAGTTGCAGGAATTCTTACACCTTCGTCATCGGCACTGTTCCACAACGGATCAACTATACTCAGCGGACTATATAGTACAACACCGCTACTAAATGAGTCGGAAAAAGACATTAAGGAGTTGGATTATGAAGAAGCATAGATTTTTTGCATGGGCAACAGTTTTCTGCTTTGCCATGACAATGGTGACAGGATACAAGAAACGCTAGTTTAGGCCAATTCTATATCTTGTATACAAGACTTTAAAGCTACTAAAATAAAGCAGAACCTTTCAGATGAAGGGTTCTGCTTTTTTATTAAATCTTATTTCTTAATTTCTGCCGAACTCTGCAGCTTAACAGAAATCGTAATTTCTTTGCCGTCACGAATGATGCCGAGCTTAATCGTTTCACCTATGCGGTGTGTCTGAATAGATGAAATAAGTCCTTCGGATGTGGATACTTTCTCGCCATTGATAGATACTATTTGATCGCCCTTCTTGAGGCCTGCAGCTTTAGCGTTTGATCCATTTACCTCAGCAATGAGAACTGCTGCAGTGCTCTTACCCGAGCCCTTATCCTTTGCGGAGCCGTCATAGATGGAGATTCCAGCCATAGGCTTACCAGTTATAGTTCCGTGCTCGATGATGTCGTCGATAGATGAAGCGACCGAATCGATCGGGATTGCAAATCCAAGCCCCTCGATACCAGCTCCTGAACCCTTTGCAACAACTATGCCGACGAGCTCACCTTTGCCGTTAAATAGCGCACCGCCAGAGTTTCCTTCGTTGATAGATGCATCTGTCTGAATGAGCGTACGAGTTCTGTTCTCAAGCTCAATCTTACGGTCCTTGGCGCTTATAATACCCGATGTTACAGTGCCGCCGAGCTTACTAGAGGGTTACCGATTACAACAGCGAGATCGCCTACGGCTAGTTTACTGCTCCTGCCGATTGTAACAGCGTTGAGCTTAGCTGCATCTATCTTGAGTACAGCGATGTCAGTTTGCTCATCATATCCAACGACACTTGCAGAATAGCTCTTCCCGCTATGAAGCCTTACAGCAATAGTTGTAGCTCCGTCGATTACGTGATAGTTCGTAACGATATAGCCATTGGACTTTACGATAACACCACTGCCCGCACCCTCGTTAGTGCCACCGACAGTCGTCACGATTTCGACCACAGTATCAGCATTTACTATTAATCTCAGCAATAGTCAGCTTGCTTCCAGTCGCATTCTGAAGTGAAGACGTCGAAAGGTTCTTGTAAGATGGAGTTCTGCTCGAGAAGAACATCGTGAGGCTAGAGCTTATGAGCGAAGTGAGCATCACCATGAATATTAGCGTGATGATAAAGAACCTTTTGGTCACATATTTAGGGTTCCTCTGACCAGGGTTATTACCACCATCAGCAGCTGTGCTACTACCTGATGCAGCATGTGCACCAGCATATTCAGAATGCCCATAGATCCCACCTTCGTGAGCTGCGTGCTTGCCGTAAGTAGATTCAAAAGAGCTGTCCGCCGCATGCTTAGCGTAGTCGGACTGCTCGGACCTGGCAAAACTGCTTCTCGGTGCAGGGACGTTGCTATTCTCGTCAATCAGTACGAAGTTCGGCTCCCTGTCATCTCTTGGAAGGAAATCACCTGCATCTTCTGGGGCATAGCTCCCCCATTCTTTCCTCACTGGGGTTTCTTCAGGAAGAATGACATTTTCCGCATCATAGATTGATTCTTCATCCTGCCAATATTCATCAGCTCTTTCGTAATCTGCTTCTGAATCCTTAGTATCAAGAGGCCCAGTTACGGAATTTATATCGTTATTTTCAGCTTGAGTATTATGATCAAAATCATTCATAGAAAGTCTCCTTGAATAATATTTTTCTTCTTGTAGTTATTATATAGGGAAAACCAATATTTTATAGCTATTTATATGTTTTTTATGTGAGAAATTACCTGAACCGTATCAATATAAGTTGATGAACTACGCATCAAAGTAGTATAATCTATTGATATGATTGATGCATTATATGCATCTGAATTTAGCTTATAGGGGGTACGAAATGCATTGCGTTTACAAGGTAACAGATGGAATTTGGTGGATTGGCGGTAACGAGCGTAAACTCTCCGTCTTCGAAGGAGCTATTCCGATGAACGATGGTATGGCGTACAATTCATATTTTATAGATGACGAAAAGACAGTTGTTCTTGACACCGTTGATAAGTCGGTTGCAGGAGTTTTCTATGAGAATGTTGACTACATGCTTGACGGCAGACCGCTCGACTATGTAATTGTAAACCACGTTGAGCCAGACCACAGCGCTTCACTTGAGGAGCTCATCATGAGACATCCAGAGGCAAAGGTAATTGGTAGCAAGAAGATTAAAGCTATGGTTAAACAGTACGTGACATGGGATGTTGATAAGTATTTTGATGAGATCAAAGAGGGCGACGAGCTATGTACTGGTTCGCACACATTCACATTCTACATGGCACCTATGGTTCACTGGCCAGAGGTAATGGTAACTTTCGATAAGTCGACAGGCTCGCTGTTCTCGGCTGACGCATTCGGAATCTTTGGTGCGCACGATGGAAATATCTTTGCAGACGCTTACGACTTTGAGCTAGAGTGGCTACCATCGGCTCGTAAATACTACACTACAATCGTAGGTAAATACGGAACTTTTACCGAGAAGCTTCTCGGTAAGGTTGGAGGACTCGATATTCAGAGAATTTGTCCACTTCACGGATTCATCATTCGTAAGGACTTTGAGAAATATATCAACGCATACCTGACATGGGCGCGTTATGAGTCCGAGGAGAATGGAGTTCTCATTCTATATGCTTCACCGTATGGCAACACTAAGAACGCAGCAGAGATTCTCGCTTGCGAGCTTGCCGAGGATGGAGTTACTCGCATGAACTGATGGACGTATCGCACTGGGATCCAATGGATGTGCTCCCGCAGGCATTCAGATACAACCACATTGTAATTGCATGCACAACTTACAACAACGGAATCTTCGTTAAGATGGAAGAGGCTCTCGGCGAGATGAAATCGATGGGAGTATGCAACAAGAAAGTCAGCATCATCGAGAATGGTTCATGGAACCCAGTAAGCGGAAAGCTTATCAAGGAGTTCTTTGAGGGGATGCAGAATATCGAATTTGTAGGAGATATTGTAACAATTAAGTCTTCTGTAAAAGAGGAGTCCGCTCAGGCTGTTGCAGATCTAGCTAAGGTAATTGCTGCATCTGTTCAGGCCGAGGCATAAGAGGGTATTAATGACAGATAAGAAAAGTGTAAATCTTGTAATCTCGAATAACCAGTATACTGAGCAGCTCGTACCAAGTGGGCAGACATATAGAAGAGCACTCATACTGGAAGACAACATCGAGGTGACTACGGAAGGTTTCCTGTATAACAAAGGGAAGTCTACGTACATCACTTACGATGAAGTTGAAGATGCTGGGCTTGAGAACACCAAGACTATATTGAAGCTTGAAGGAAATGATAAGCTTCAGATTAGAAGATATGGCAAGGATGATGGCGCGGGCATGATGGATATGCAGCTTGAAGAGGGCGTACTCAACATTACGAGATACGTTATCCCAGCTGGGAATCTAGAGATGGAGATATACACCAACAAGATTGAGAGCACGCTCGATGAAGAAGGGTTCGGAAAGATTTCAGCAGATTACAAGATCAAGATGGAGCCGCATGTCAATCTTAGGAATAAGCTCGAGATAGAGGTCAAGCCTTGCTAATGCTAAACGATGTGTGGCGAGGACTTGCGATTAAGATCAAAATTATTTAGCGTTAAATTGGATTTAGAAAGGATCAGAAGCAAATGGGATGTGTCGGTTTTAGTGCGGAGAAGTACATCGAAGAGCAGTCGAAGTACATCCTCCAGAGGATTCAGGATGGGGACGGTAGACTGTATCTTGAGTTTGGAGGAAAGCTTGTACAGGATAAGCACGCGATGAGAGTACTGCCCGGCTTTGATGAAAATGCCAAAATAAAGTTGCTGAACCGCATGAAGGACCAGACGGAGATTATCATCTGCATCTACGCAGGAGATATAATTTCCAGCAAGACGAGACAGGATTTCGGCATCACATATGACCTTGAAGTGCTGAGACTTATCGACGCATTCCGCAGCTACGACCTTGAGATAAATTCAGTTGTCGTAACTAGATATGAGAACAATCCGGCGGTTAATATGTTTATCAACAAGCTGGAGAGAAGAGGAATTCACACTTACAAGCATAACTACACGAAGGGATATCCGACAGATGTTGACACAATTGTCAGCGACGAAGGATATGGTGCAAATCCATACATCGAGGTGACCAAGCCGCTCATCGTGGTTACTGGCCCTGGTGGTGGATCTGGAAAGCTAGCTACAGCGCTGTCTCAGGTTTATCACGAGTACAGACGTGGAACTAAGGCTAGATATGCAAAGTTCGAGACTTTCCCAATCTGGAGTATCCCACTAAAGCACCCTGTAAATATCGCTTATGAGGCGGCAACTGCCGACCTTAAGGATGTGAACATGATAGATCCGTTCCATCTTGAGGCATATGGTGTGACGGCGATTAATTACAACCGTGATATTGAAGCTTTTCCAGTTCTTAAGAGAATCCTCGACAAGATTACTGGTGATGCTAGCGTGTACCAGTCCCGACTGATATGGGCGTTAATCGTGCGGGCTTCGGAATTATGGATGATGATATTTGCCGTGAAGCAGCTAAACAGGAGATAATCAGAAGGTATCTGATCGCAGAGGTTGCATACAAGAAGGGCAAGATTGACGAATCAGTGTTAGAGCGTACAAAGCTTCTCATGGAAGAGGTTGGAGCTACTCGCTACGACAGAAAAGTCGTTGCACCTGCAGAGGAATATGCGGAGATGAAGCGCGCGGAGAATGAGCGCTATGAAAACGTAATCGTAGCAGCTATCGAACTTCCGGATGGCAGAATTGTCACAGGTAGAAGTTCGCATAGGATGGCGGCTTCGGCGGCAATGATTCTCAATGCTGTAAAGACCTTGGCTGGTCTTGCCGATGACATTCCTGTAATTTCGGCTCAGGTGCTGGAGAATCTGCAGAAGATGAACGTGGAGTTCTTTGGAGATAAATCCGCTCTTAACTGCGAGGAGATCATCATGGCGCTGACTATGTCGACTATGACAAATCCGACTGCAGATTACGCACTCAAGGAGCTATACAAGCTTCGCGGATGTAGGGCTCACAGCACTGCAATTCTGAGTGAGAGAGACGAGCAGACACTAAAGTCTCTGGGAATAGATGTGACGTCTAATCCAGAGTTCTCGACTAGCGATCTGTATTCTAAGTAATTGATTATAAGAGATATATTGGGCAGCAGTTCTATTTAGGGCTGCTGCTTTTTTTGTTTAATTTTTATGTGCTAGTGGCAGCAGCCCACTAGCGAGAAGGGAAAGGTCTGCTATAATAGAGATATAAACTGGCTACATAGTGAAGCTAGCAATTTAAGATGCAAGAAGGTTGATGAAGATAGGGATAGAGGACGTATGAAGAATTTGCGTATTATTAAGCTCTCTCATCAGTAAATTGAAATTTAGATAGACAGGAAGGAATTAATATGGCTGCAAAACGCAGTTTAGATAAGAGCTATGTTGTTCGCAACATCAGACAGAAGCAGAGATTCAAATATAAACTCATACTGGAGGGTATAGCTGTAGTTCGATAGTCGGACTGGTTATTGCGCTATTTAGAATTATGATTGTGAAGGCGGATCAGGCTCGCCAGGTGGCTGTTCAGCTTGTTAAGGTAAGGCCTATATATGCGTTTGCAGTTCTGATGGCGCTGATTTTAATCGCCTGGATTCTAGATAAATTGCTTAAATATGAACCGGATATTTCGGGGTCTGGCATCCCGCAAATCGAGGGTGAACTGAAAGGTCTTGAAGATCAGAACTGGCGCAAGGTGTTGGCGGCTAAATTTGCGGGATGCGTTCTGGCTATTGGCGGCGGCTTGGCTCTCGGTAGAGAGGGCCCGAGCATTCAGCTGGGAGGTATGATTGGCAAGGGCTTCGCGCGCCGGAAGAATGCGCTGCTGACTGAGGAGAGGCTGCTGATGAGCTGTGGCGCCGGCGCGGGACTAGCCGCCGCGTTCGGGGCTCCGCTGGCTGGTGTGCTATTTGCACTTGAGGAACTACACAAGAACTTTTCGGCAGAAGTTCTTGTATCCACGATGGCAGCGAGTGCAGTCGCGGACTATATCGCTGTCAATATCATTGGGCTCAAGCCTGTATTCGATTTTGACGTCGAGCACAGAATACCGCTCCGCCTCTACTGGGCTGTAATTTTACTAGGCGTAATACTCGGAATCCTCGGCGTCATCTACAATAAGCTGCTCGATAAAATGCAGGATTTCTTTGAAAGGTTCGACAGTAAGTTTATAAGCATCGGGATTATGCTCATGATTTCTTTCCTGATGATGTTCATCTATCCGACGGTTCTCGGCAGTGGAAATGACCTCGTCGAAGTTATCAGCAAAGGTAAATTTGCCCTCGGCGCATTGGTTTTACTGCTCGCTACAAAACTTTTCTTCTCGACTGGAAGCTTTGGAACAGGAACACCTGGAGGCATATTCTTACCGCTGCTCGTAATCGGAGCGATTACAGGGGGACTGTATTCAACATTTAAGCAATGTATTTGGCATAGAGGAGTACTATATCAAGGGCTTTGTAATAATCGCTATGGCTGGATTCTTCTCGGCCATCGTGAGAGCTCCAATTACTGGGGTTATACTCATCACAGAGATGACTGGAAACTTCATGACACTGCTATCACTTGTCGCTACATCACTCGTCGCATACGTCGTTGCTGACCTACTCGGCGGTGAACCAGTTTACGATCAGCTTATGCACAGAAGACAGCAGAGGAAGGCGGAGAACGGAAATAGTACATCTGAGCATGAGTATTTGACAGATGTCTATAGCAAGGCCGATAAGAAATATATCAAGAAACGCATCTCGATTCGTGAGCGCAAGGTCGTAATCGATTCTAGTGTTCACTTCGGTTCGATTATGGATGGACGCAAAGTTATGGAGCTTGGGCTTCCAGAGGGTAGTCTTATAGTTTCAGTGATGAGGGATGGCAAAGAGATTATCCCTCATGGAGCAACTGTTCTAAATGGTGGTGACGACCTAGAGATACTTTGCCGCCTCAGAGATATTGCGGCTACAGAGGCAGTCCTCGATGAGAAGTGTAAAGCACTATCGGTAGAGGAATAGAATTAGAAAATTAGTTATAGGACAAAACGAGTTGGTAAAAGCGGCTGCAAGCATTGGAATATCAATGCGTACAGCCGCTATATCTTTATTTTGCACTCACCGTAAATTCCGCTGATTCAAGATGCTCATCTATTCTGAACTTTATGCTTAGTTCAGGGTATTTTTCATCAAAGTATTTTCGGTTTTCACTATTATTACCGACAGCATTAGAGAACCACTCAGGAGAAGAGAAGACATCAACCTTTGTCCTAGTTCCTCTGCACTCGTTAGCGATTCGCTCCAGCTGTGGTTCAATTTTATCTCTTGCTATTCGTCCCTCGACGAGCTGCCTGAAAGCAGGATGATACGTTCCACCATTTATCGAGCCACCTTCTCCAATAATATCAGTGCTCTTAAGACCAACCCTCATAATCGTGATTCCTGCATCATCAAGAATCTTATACATCGCAGTCGTTCTCGAAATAGCTTCTTCTCTGCTAAGTGGCTCGTAATCGCCGCGCCTATACATCTCGAGCAGCTCCGTATCATCGATTACAATAGTTGGATATAGCCTTGTGAGTGAAGGCTTTAGCTTAACAGCCTCATTTGCAGAATAGATGCACGTTTCTAGCGAATCGCCTGGAAGTCCTATCATCAGCTGAATACCAAATTCAAATCCATACTCCTTAATCAGCATAACCGCTTCGTACACCGAGGCACTGCTGTGGCCACGGTTAGATTTACGCAGAACGTCATCGTCAAAAGACTGAACACCAAGCTCAATTGTGTCAACCGAGTAAGTCTTGAGGTTATCTAAAATCTCGCGGTCTATGTAATCGGGACGTGTCGAGAGGTGAATTTTTTTAATCTTGCGCTTATCCTTGTACTCCTTGGCAATAGCGAGATATGCACTCTGCTCATCTAGTTCAAGACCTGTAAAGCTACCGCCGTAAAGCGATCTCAACCGTCGGAACTTCTCCGAGTGTCGTGAGCCACGTGTCAATCGTATTTCGCACCTCGTCTATCGTCGGTGCATAAGTGCGCGCTGTAATCTTTCGCTGATTACAGAAAACACAGTCATTCGGACACCCGCGGTGCGGTATAAATATTGGAATAATAGCGTGTCTTTTCATCTTTATCCTTAATCTTAATTTAAATCAGAATCTGCATCTGAATCTGAACCTCAACTTAATGTCAATATAAATCTGCATCTAAATCTGAACCTTAACTCAATCATTTAGCGTGATTATGGAGCCGATGTCCTCGAGCTCATATGATGTGAACCACTTGCAGCCTAGGCCTCGAGCCTCTATGAAATCGACAATTTCTCTGAAGCTTGGATGTGCTGAAAGGTCTCCATTAAAGACTATTTCATCTCCTACGAGCCCGCTCGCCCCACCGATAAATCCATCCTTCGCACCTCGTAGCTTGATGAGTCCTGGTTCGATTAATAGCACATTCATACCAGCATCCTCGCACGGTCTGGATATACCTCTGTCGTATGTGATTATAGAATTTTCATCCACGATTAAAGTGCTACACTTCGTGTATCCTTGTCTTACGCTTATAAATTTCAGGTCATCACCGCACACTTTATTTGCAGCAGCTGTTAGAGCTGGTGCTGTAATATCTAGTCTGTGTATAAAGTAATTCCCAGTGCAAGCGGCGTTATATATTGAGTCATGTGGATAGCTAGCATTTAGCTCGTCCGAAGCACCTTCGTAGATAGGCGATTCTGGCCTAGCGCCAAGCTTACAAAGCATCACATCTGGATGATTAGAAACGAGACTCGAAACCGTATGGAGTTCGGGGAATGTTCTGATAGAGTAACCTGCATTTGCAAGGTAGTCACGCAAGTCTTGATGAGCAAATGTTGATAAATGAGCTAATTTCATTGGTTAAGCTCCCCGCGTAAATCGGCTTCGATAAGCCTGCTAACCTCACTACGTTCTATGCCAAGGCTAAATAGGTAGTAGAGCTTGGCAACTGTCGCTTCGGTAGTCATATTTGAGCCAGAAACGGCACCTGCTTTTGCGAGCTCTGAACTCGTTTCATATGCTCCGAGTCTAACTGTTCCTTGCGAGCACTGTGTGCATACTACTACCGTAGTTCCGTTTGATATGGCACGTGCGATGAGAGGAGGCAGAGCCTCGTCATAATTAGGTATATTACCCGTTCCAAATGTCTCTAGAACTAGGGCGTCGAGACCACGCGTTACGATTGGTGCAAATAACTCGAACTGTATACCTGGGAAAAGCTTTATTACTCCGACTTTCGCAGGCTTAATCGACTGCACGAGAAAATCTCCTCTAGGCGTCCCCATCAGGCGGGGCGTGTTGTAGTTTATATCAATACCTGCATTTGCAAGAGGTGGATAATTAGGTGAGGAAAATGCGATAAGTCCATCGGCGGATTCTTTCATAGCGCGATTTCCGCGGAGAAGCTTATGCCCGAAGTAAAGAGCAACTTCGCTCACCTTGCCTGAAGCGGCTATCAGCATAGATGTGATTAGATTGTCTTTACCGTCGCTTCGGAGCTCACATAACGGAATCTGTGACCCTGTAAAAATCACGGGTTTACTTAAGTTTTCAAGCATAAATGAAAGTGCAGAAGTGCTGTATGCCATGGTATCCGTGCCATGTAGCACGACAAAACCATCGTAATCATCATAGCGAGAAGCAATCGCTTCAGCAATCATGTTCCATTGGAGATAAGTTATGTTAGATGAATCAAGAAGTGGCGTGAACTCAACAAGGTCATAGTGAGGCATGCCCTCAGCACTGAGGTCATCTATACGATTTAGTTCCAACTGTAGGTGGCCTTCTATTGGCGCATATCCGCTCTCAGTTCTTGACATTCCAATTGTGCCACCTGTGTAAATGAGGCAGATTTTTTTATCTTCTATTCTAGTGTTTTTATCTATTTTACTATTTTGCTCTACTATGGTCATAAGACACCTCTATGTTCTCTACTGCTTGCTATATTAATATTACATATCCATGGGAACAGCGGTATGCACGTGTACTGATTATATCACGCAAGGATTTGAATATGAAAATGCAACATTGATAAGTAATTGATTTTATTATATACTTTATGGGCAACTTCAATATGCTGCTGTGGCTCAATGGTAGAGCACTTCACTCGTAATGAAGTGGTTGCGAGTTCGATTCTCGCCAGCAGCTCCAAAAGTGAAAGCCTTATAAATGCTGTAATTCCAAGCATATATAAGGCTTTTGTATTTCAGTAAAAGACAACAAACAACATGGCTAATGGTCTAATTTGGCACGAATTGACATATGAAGTGTTGCACCTAGTGTTGCACCTTATACTTTGCCGTAGTTGAAAAAAGAAAAAATATAATATATAATCACCATCGAACGTACATAGATGACCTTTGGGCTCTATGTCTAATTTTAGGACTGGGCAGTGTGATGCCCTACCCACATATACAAATGGATATGTGGTTCTGCGCCGCCTAAAAGCTAGCATATACGGCGGTAGCAAGATGATAACGGTAGCTAGGGGCGAGAAGTTGCCCACAGCACACCTTTATTATATAGCGTTTATAGTAGTAGTCGCTGCACTGATCAGCAGGCGGAAGAGGCTATAAACTTAATAACATCAAAAAAAGTACACGCCTGTGCGTGTACTTTTACTTTGCGTTTATCATATCCCAGCTATCATCAAGACTATCTAATGTTGTATGTGTATAGATATTAGCAGTCGTTTTAATATCAGAGTGCCCCATCAAGTATTGAGCGGTGCGAATATCAACGCCTTTCTTCTGCAGATTGGTACAATACGTATGCCTGAGTGAATACGTGGATAAATCATCACCGAAAGGATAAGGCGGTATAAGCTGATTCCTATACATCTTGCAGCCCATCTCTATATTTATATCTCGTACAAGACTTTTCCAAGCAAATAACCTCTTTTTGTGAGATAACGTATTATTCTGAGATGTGGTAATTAAATAGCCGGTAGATCCAGTTAGTAAATCACTTAACATATCCGGAAGAGGCACATATCTATCGGCCGCTGCACTCTTGGTTCCTCGTACGTGAATATACTTACGCTCTTTACTAACAACTATATCTTCATACTTTATCTTTGCTGCCTCGGAAGGGCGGCAGCCACATAGGTAAATTAGCATAAAGTATATAGCGTACTGATGCCTTAAAGCACACTTAACAAATACCTCCTGCTCCTCGGCGGTTAGAGAGCGCCTTTTATTTAATGTGCCAGTAGGTTTAGATATGTCTGCAGCTGGATTAGAATTAATCAAACCATTATCTACGGCTTTTCTAAATATAAAATTAAGCTTTTGATACACTTGCCCTATGGTGTACTTACTCATACCCTCATACTTATTAATAAGAGATTGGCACATTATAGGGCGTACATCCTTAAGTTTATAATGACCAATCTCACTAACTATATATTTCTCTGTAAAATCTAAATACCTATCACGAGCATCTTCACTAGAACTAGTCTTGTAAGTTTCAACACATTTCCTAGCCCAATCCCCAAGTGTCATATTAGAATTAATAATCACATGGTTAGCTTTTAGATCCTCGAGCCTTTTCTGATATTTCATTCCAAGCTCTAGCTCGGAGTTTGCCCGGATGTAATACCGCTTACCGTCATATGTAAATGTTTTAGTAAATTTATATCTTTTCATCAAGCCCTCGCAGCATAACTATTAATTAAAAAGGAACCAACAGGGAAGCAGGCAAGACCCCCTACTGTTGCAAAAAGTTCATAATTAAAATTAATTAAGTGCCAATATCCAGGAATTATGAAAAGCCCACATACAGGAAATATAAACATATAAAGAAATGGACCTTGCGAATTAAAAAAACCGACAGTGAGCATAGCAAACACAAGATAGTTAGCCGATAAAACATAATATTCCGGCTTACATATAGCCAAGAACATAAATGCTGTAGGGAATATGTAATCAAATAACGCCCATTTAATCTTCTCTGATGTGCTACCCATGTTAATACCACCTTTCAAATCACGAGCATAAAGAAAAAATATATCCATTGAAATTCAAGCATTTAGCCAACGAAGCACAATACCAAATTGACAAAATCACGAGCAAATCACGAGCAATAACCAATGCGGTGAGGTTACCGCGATGGTTTAATTGCAAATATAATACGCAGTGTTATTTAAGTTTTTTTATTTCCTTATCAAAGTCCGAAAAGATTTTCTGATTTTTATTGTATATATCAAATTCTTCATTAGCTTTGTTAACAGCTGCCTTGTTTGAAATCCTTCCTTTGTCGTGCAGAATATCATACTTGCGAAATGCAAGAAACGCATTAACGCTATTTACGAACTCTTCCATCGTAAACGTATTTTCACGCTCAATTAAATCTTCTATATAGTCAAAATATCCAGAAACAGTCCTTTCTAACCTTCGTATTTCTTCTTGAGAAAGATAATTTTTTGCAACAGAAACATCTTTTTTTAATATCCGTCCATCCGGAGCGTTTTTCCAAGTAGTAAGTCCCATATGATCCTTCGTATGGTCAGCATTTGAATATATGATTTCAGCTGCGGTTTTACCAGTAATGGCATAATGGAATTTGTTTTGAATCATAGCATAGAAATCATTTGTAGTAGGGGACTGCCTATCGTAGTCTATGCTGCATTCTGCATATATGTCAGTTATTTGCTGATATATTCTTCTTTCGCTGGCACGAATGGAACGAACTCTTTCGAGAAGCTCTTTAAAATAATCCTTACCGAAAGGCTTTCCGTTCTTCAACATATCATCGTTTAGTACGAAACCTTTAGTAATATATTCTTTAAGTGTGGCAGTTGCCCATTGGCGAAAACGAGTAGCTTGCTTTGAATTAACCCTGTATCCCACAGCAATAATAGCGTCGAGATTATAGAACTGCGTTAAATAATTTTTCCCATCTGAAGCAGTTGCCGAGAATTTCTCGGTAACTGAATCCTTTATTAATTCGCCTTCAGAGAATATATTTTTTAAATGCAAAGATATGTTATCTGAAGAACAACCGAATAACTCAGACATAGCCTTTTGAGTTAACCAAAAGGTTTCATCTTTAAATGTAACAGAAACAGTCTCTTGCTTATTTTCAATCTCATATAGAATAATGTTACCGAAACCTTCCATATAAACCTCCTATACATATTTATGTAGCACTCCGACACATCGCCCGATTATTCTCACTTCTTCGTAGTCCGTAACCATCGCATGATACTCAGGATTGCAAGGGTTAAGTATCAACGTGTCGCCATCCTGCGTAACTCTCTTTAAAGAAGCTTCGTTGTAATCTAATCTTTCAATCGCATATATTTGATCTTGAACAAAATCATAAGACTTTGAAATAAAGACGATATCTCCATCATAGATATTGGCACCAATCATACTGTCGCCGTGTACCTTCAGGCAGTAATCCGCTTTAACATCTATATCTACTATAAACGTACCCTGGTAATCATCTTCGCATATAACACCATCTCCTGCGCATATAGTACCCATAATGGGGAGCTTGTGCGCTGAAGGCAGAATGATGTTAGATGGAAGAGGTCGAGAGGATACTTTCTTTTGTGAACTATCGTCAAACCCCATCAAGTAAGAAATAGAGACGTTTAATGCAGATGATAACTTCTCTAATGCGATTTGTTTTGGGAAATACCTTCCAGACAAATAGGAAGATAACGCACCTTTATTTATATTGGCTTTCTCGCAAAGCTCGCTTTGCGAGAGCCCAGAAGCGTGAAAAGCTTCATTTAATCTCTTAGTTCTTATATCCATCGTAAATTCCTTTCTGCTTAAGGTGATACCATTATACACAAGCAGTTTAGAAAATCAAACATTATTTTTTAGAAAATCAAACAAAAGTGTTGACAGACGGAATAATGTGCGATATAGTTTAGAAAACTAAACAAAGGAGAAAGTGATGAATTACGATTATACAAACCTTAAATTACGCATTAAAACCAAGTACACCACGTTCGAAAGTTTGCGGATGCTTTAGAAATTGGCAGATCTACGCTATCGCTTAAGTTGAACAATAATGCGGAATGGAGCCATGCTGAAATGAGCAGAGCTATGAAATTGCTAGATATTCCAGAAACAGATATAGATAAATATTTTTTTTGCCACTAGGTTTAGAAAACTAAATCTGTAGACAGATAAAACTGAAGAGGTTTAAGAATGAAACAATCAAAAAAGAAAATAGTTCTTAAAGTAAGAAATATAAAAATTGAATCAATTACCCCGGGAATTATAGGGTTCATTGGTGATTTTCTATCCGAAATTCCATTTTGGATAGATGGAGCCCTAATGCGCCTCGAAAAATCAAAGCACAAAAACTTAATAGAGTTTTGCATCAGCTGTATTTCGGCAGTAATAGGAAGTCTCTTAGCCCTCATCATTTTACGAAAAAATGGGTGGCTATAAGAGAAGTTATAAAAGCTACAACAATAGGGGTTGCTACCGATTTAAAAATAAACTCTATAAATTTAGCTAATAGGTCCTCTCGATAAAAAAGACCTTTGCAAGAAATATCGAAATAAGAAGGTAATCCATTCTGATCCATCTTAAGTTCAGAAAGATAATTGTGCTCATGGAGAGAAATTACTGCTTTTACAACTTTATCTACAGATTTTTTCTCTACTAAATCATTGAGGTCATTGTAACTATGAGCATTTTTATTTCGGCAGCGATTCAGAATCGTTCGTCTAATACCTATTAGTAAGTACATGTTAAAACTCCTTTTTTAAAACAAAAAATTACACTGAAATTATATCAGAAAGGAAAAATGAAATGGAATCACCAATTACCAAATTAAGAGCCACAGAAAAAACACTAAAAGAAACCAAGATTGAACTAGCTCGTACAAGAGAAGAGTTACACAATGCCAAAAAGAGAATTGAAGAAGTAACGGCTAATAGGCGTTCTGGATATGTAGGAAAAAATATAACTCTTCCAGATTATGTACTAAAAGAAGCTCAAATTATTACTGAGATACAAGAGTTACTAGCTGATGAAATTAAGGCTCAACTATCAAAGGGTGCGTGTACAAGAGAAGTTGCACAGCTGGTCGAATCATTAGCCAAGCTAAAATAAATAGCTAACAACAGAGGTGAATAAAAATGACAAAAGAAATGAGAAAATCCTTATTTCCATTACTCAGGGAAATTAAGAAATTAAGAAAAATGGGGATAAGGGTTGACTACATAGTTAAATTTTCAAAGGAGAAATAGCCTTGCCATACCGCTGACAAGGCTACAGAAAAACTGTTTATCTGTAGAAGGAGAAAAACAAAATGGATACAAACACCACAAGACAAATTATCTGTACAGCAATAAGAGATACCCTACACGCAATGAATACATGCAAGGACCTCGATATGATAATCGCTACGCCAGATAAGGACGAAGTGATCTTATCATACGGAGATAAAGCGCTGCGTGTAGATATCCAGGACATCCCGGAAGAAGAACTACCGAGATTCTTAATCGCAAAGATTAACTATGAACAGAAAATGACGCTAAATGACTATCAGCATGAAACGCTGCGAACAGGAAAAGAAGTAGGCGTAATTGAATCCGTAATGGGAATGTGCGAAGAGATCGGGGAAGTAGTTGGCAAAATCAACAAGGCTACATTTAGAGGGCATGATGCAGATGTTGGAGAATTAATTGATGAATTAGGGGATGTTCTCTGGTACTTATCGATAACCGCATATAACGCAGGCGTACCGCTGGAATCTGTCGCAAAGCTCAATCTAGCAAAATTGAAATTAAGATACCCAGATGGCTTTGATATAGAAAGATCCAAACACGAAGAGGAATAAAGAAATGGATAGGCAAGCAATATTAAACGATCTTAAAAAAGAATATGGCAGCTTCCCGACTATATCAGATATATCAAGATATCTAAAAATTAGCCGTGCAAGTGTAAGAGACCTAATGAATGGCGTTGAGTGCTTGCCGGACGGAAGAAGCAAGAAATATTTTGCAGGGGATGTAGCAGACAAAATTTACAAGAACAGGAGCATGTAATGAGCAATAAAGAGTTATTCAAAGCCATATTTTCAGACGAGGACGGCAATTTCAAGATAGTAAATTTGGTTGGAACCATCTGCTTATCACTGCTATTTCCTATGCTGCACATATTCTTATACGCACTAGGGTGCAGATAAAAGCGAGGTTAAACGTGGATAAGTTTAAACCTATTGAACCTTGCATTATCAAAGTGATTAAGCTAGCGCATGAAATGGTCGATAGCGGTACGATTGCAGGAGCAAAAATAACAACATCAGATGGATATGTAAATCTTAAACGCATGAATGGCAAGGTAACTGTACAAAGAGAGGCGCGACATGGATATTGAAAGACGAAGAAAATATTTTAAAGGAATTGTATCCGAATCAGCTATTACTAGAGAGTTTACTGATCATGAAGAACCTAGACTAGAAGTATGCGAAGAAAATAGTGTGTTGTCAAATATAGAACCTTGGAGCGATGAAGAATTGCAAACAATTACATTCGATTAGGAGACTAGCCAAATGATGGATTACTACAAAACATGTGCTTTCCCAAAGCCACAGACCAGGAAGAAAAAGAAGAAACAAAACGGATATAAGGATAAAGCGAGTAGATTCTGCGCGTATTGCGGAAAACCTTACGCTGAAAGGCATGAGGTTTTCGGAGGGTCTAACCGCCAAATAAGTATAGATCTAGGTTTTCAAGTAGATGCATGCCACGAGCACCACGAAGAGCTTCATATGAACTGCAGCGAATGGGCACGGCAAGAAAACATCAAACTAAGACGCTTTTATCAAAAGAAATACGAAGAAGAAAAGATAGACGAGGGAATGACCAGAGAACAAGCACGTAATGACTGGATGATCCTTATAGGAAGGAACTATTTATGAGTAGATGGAAAGCAACTACAACTATTCCAAGCGTAGTTTTAAATGTAAATCAGATTCTACACAAGGCGGATGCTATCGATGACACATTAACATATGAGTCTGTGAAAAAGGCTTTGCCTATGTAGCAAATAAGGAAGAATTCTTAATTCTGAGTGCGTCAAATGGCTACCTCAGAATGACCTATGAGGAACTAGGGGAAGTTAGAAAAGAAATAACAGGAATCTTAGAGGAAGTAGATAGGAAAAGATGGTAAACGTAGGATGTGTGTGTGACAGGTGCGGACACGAACACGGAGCACCAAATGACAACAGGTCGTTTCGCTGGTGCAGGCGAATTAAGGGGACCATCTGTGGTAAATGTTGTAATGAATGCGAATGCTGTAATGAATGGCACTGTATGTATGATCCAGCAGGAAGAGAAAAAATGCGAATGCTGGTATACGCAAACAGGGAAGCCGAAAGAAGAATCTTAAAAAATAAAGACATTATAAAAAAAGTAAGCGCTACAACAAGAAGGATGATTGAACAAGCTAACGAAAACCTAAAAGCGGAGATAAACGCTAGAGAAAAAGAATATGAAAAAATACGCGCCAGGGAAGGCGAAGAACCAGAAATGTTTTAAGGAGATAAGCATGAGCTACGAAACAAACGACGAAATAACAATGGATGCGTACATTGAAGAAAAATTAAACACAAAGCTACCTAAACTATTTTTTATCTCACAGCCAATGGCTGGCAAAACAGATGTAGAGATAGCTGCAGAAAGAACAATGATTAAAGAAAGAATTAAAAGAGAAATTAATCCTGCGGCAACCTTTATAGATTCGGTACTAGATAAAAACAAGGTTGAAAAAGAAATCAAAGATAAGAACGTGAAATCGGAATCACTATACTATCTGGCGGAATCATTAAAACTGCTATCTACTGCAGATATGGCGGTATTCGCTCATGATTGGCTAGTAGCTAGAGGCTGCCGAATTGAAGAAACAGCAGCTAGACAGTATGGAATTGATGTGCACTACATATAGGAGAAGCAATGAATATAAACTACTGCGAGCTTTGCGGTTGCGGTACCGCAAGAGAGAAGCGAGAAATACTTACACTAGAAAATTCAGATGGAAACCAGGAAGTACACGTTTTATGCAAGGCGTGCGCTGATGCATTAAAGAGACAGTTAACAAGGAATAGCAAATGGACTACAAAATCATAGAAGAACTAGCCACGCTATCAACAGATGGTAAGGGCAGAAAAAAGAAGCTTGTAAAAATATCCTGGTACGGAAAAGAACCAGGATATGAAATAAGAACCTTTGACAAAGACGGAACACCGCTCAAAAGAGCAATGCTAACAGAAGATGAGTATCAGGAGTTAGCAAAATTTATGATAGGAAACTACTAAGATGAAATTTATAGACTTTTTCTCTGGAGTGGGGGGGGTTCTCAAGAGGGCTAGAGCTTGCAGGACATGAATGCATAGGGCACTGCGAATTCGACAAATTTGCGGAAGCTAGTTACAGATCTATGCACACCATAACGGAAGAGCAACGAACGTGCCTTAGCGAACTAGATAAAAAGAAAAGACAGAAGGAGATTTTGAAAAGTGAATACCTCAATGGAAAATGGTACGCAAGAGATGTTCGAGCAGTTAACTCTACCAATATTCCAAGAGCCGACTGCTGGACTTTCGGAGCACCATGCCAAGATTTTTCAATCGCAGGAAAAAGAGCAGGGCTCGCAGGAGACAGAAGCAGCCTTGTGCGAGAGATTTTTAGAATCTTGGAAGAAACAGAAGAAGAAGATAGACCCACATGGCTTATCTATGAAAATGTTAAAGGAATGCTGTCTGCTGGCAGAGGACTCGACTTTTTTGTCAATCCTCTCTGAAATGGACCGACTCGGGTACGATGCAGAATGGCAAATTGTCAATTCAAGATGGTTCGTTCCACAAAATAGGGAGCGCATATACGTTGTTGGATGTTATCGAGGAAGAAGTAGACGACAAATATTTCCTATCACGGGAAATGGCGGAGAAAATAGTACAAGGCAATTAATTGGCGGAGCACAAGCGCATCGAGTGTATGACAGCAATGGAATCGCTTGCACGCAGAACGCACAAGCTGGTGGAGTTGGTGCGAAAACAGGGCTATATGCATTTGGCGTTGATAAATCATCAAACAAATTACAAGAGCTGCAAATTGCGAACTGTCTTACGACGAAAGATCGCGGAGTTTCAAATAGAAGAAACGAGGCAACAGCAATTGCAATTCCTGTACTAACACCGTTCAGGAAAGAGAAGCGCCAAAACGGAAGAAGGTGCAAGGAAGCCGGGGAAGATATGTTTACCCTAACAACGCAAGACCAACACGGAATTGCGATAAAGGCGAATGAAGAAAAAGACGTTTGGGCGGTATGGAGCGAGAAATATAATTGCTATCTGGCGGTTAGAAAACTGACACCGAGAAGAAAGCTTTCGCCTCCAAGGGTGGACAGACAATTATTACGAAAGAGCAGAATTCGTAAATAGTAATAGTCAATTGTACAAGCAAGCTGGAAACGGCGTAACGATAAACGTTGTTAAAGAGATTGGAGAAAGATTGTGGACGAAAGAAAATTTATAAAGAAGTGTAAAGAACTTGTAAGAAATTATTACAACGATAGAGTGGAATCAACAGACAAAAACGGAAAAATCACAACAGATGATGTGTTTGTTGTTTGGTTCTGTAAAACCTTGCAGAATTCAAAAGCATTACTCAGCACCAACGTGCCAGATGGTATGTACTACGAGGTTACCTACAACGGAGATAAGAATGAGTGTTATCTTGACGCTTATAAAAAGTGGTAGAACGTTTGCATTGAAATATAAAAAAGGAGCGCAAGACCATGAAGGCGTACGACAAATCCCAGAATGGAAAGAAATTGTATTCAAAGAACTAACACCAGAAGATGAAGAGTACACCAAACATCAGTGGATGTACATAATCGAAAACTTACCAGAATATAACGAAGAGGTAATTGTAACAGATGGAGTTGATGTGTGGATAGATGCATTTGACGAAGCTATAAGTGGGGAAGTCTATTTGTCCGGCACGGGCGGAAATGTGGATGAAGTTACTGCATGGATGCCACTGCCAAATCCATATAAGTGAGAATAGACAAAATCTAATAATACGTTATGTAAGTAGCGGACACCATAAGTTATTTTTATAAGGCAAACAATAAAGATGTAAAAATGATAATCTCTCAAACCAACGTCCGCTGCTTCATATATATAGGAGTAAACAATGATCGACTTAATACTTACATTATGGATATTAGGAATTATAGCAGGAGTTAATGCGCTGCTATTCACTGCGCTAAACAAAATGGACAAAGCAAACAAACTATATCTAGCAGCAGATCTGTTTATCTCTGCAGGTTGCCTAGTGATCCTATACTGGATATTCATATAACTAAATTGCTATGACGGCGGCGAACATAAAGATCCTTTCTAAAAATAAATATACATATAAGAGCACAACGTAATTAAGTAGTCATATTCGCCGCCTCATATATATAAGAAGAAAACATAAAAAACGAGAAAACAACCACCAGCCACGAGCTGGTTTAAAAGTTCAATTGAGTATTAACAAGTTAGCGAAAATATAGATATGATTAGAACTAAAAAATATAACTGCGGAAATTATCAAGAAATAGAAATATTTAATGTATCGCCAAGAAAAAGAAAATATGAGAGAGCAAGGAAGGTGAAAGAATCTACACCGGCACAAAAAAATCTCAACTCTAAAAGAGCACAGAGATATTTTGCAAGATTATGCAATCTTAATTTTAGCGAAGGCGATTACAGCGTAGACGCTACATACGATGATGCACATCTTCCGGCTAACAGAGATGAGGCATTAAGAGACATTAGAAACTATGCGCGCCGCGTTAGATACGAAATGGCAAAGCGTGGAAAAGAAGATGTTGAATTTGTATATGTAATTTCAAATCACAAAGGAGATGATACAGGTTCAAAAGCAAGATGCCACATCCACATGATTTTTAAAGGGGCAGATAGAGATGTTCTAGAAAAAAAGTGGAAAGCCGGATACTGCAATACAGATAAACTTAGATTTAGCGAAACAGGAATTACAGGAAAAGCCTTGTATATGGCAAGACAAGGAAAAAGCAAAAGATGTTGGGGCGGTTCTTTAGGTTTAAAAAAACCAGAACCGATTGTTTCGGATAGAACATTTACAAGGGGGCAAGTAGAGAGAATCATAAACGATCCCGGAGACGGAAGATTTATTTCAAAGTTAATAAATAAAAATAATAAAACTAAATATGTATTCACAGATTGCATAGTTGAACACGACGGCAGGCAGGTCGGATTCTTTTCAGAAGATCCAGGGGACGGCCTCGGATTTAGCGTGCTAATCAGAATGAGGAGGGAATGATGAGCTATTACATTAAATGCCCTTTTTTTATGGCGCATAAAGAAAACACGATCACGTGTGAAGGTTGCATGCATTTTTTTGACACAAAGAAAAAACACCGAAAACAGATTGAAAAATGTGAAGAAGGTGGCACGGAATGCAGGTACGCCAAAAGGCTTTTTGAGTGCTACGAAATCTATCAAGATTCTCCAGATTTAGAATTAAGATTGCACGAAGTTTATAGCGATGAAATGAGAAATCAAATATCAACGCTTGTGTGGAGATTAGCTAGAGAAAAGAATAACCAAAAGAAACTTAAAGAAAATTATGAGAATGCTCTTGAAATCAAAACAAAAGATATAAACAGACTCACTAGGCAGCTAATGCTAGATAGAAAAAAGGTGGCAATCAATGAAAAAACAATTCTAGCGCTAATACATGAGAATAATCTCAGCATGACAGATATTGGCGAGCTTGTGGATAAGTATAGAGATAGCGAATTAATTTTTGATGCAAAAAGCGGAAAGGTGGAAAAGAAATGAACGCATTGATGGACGGTATTATATTTATAATGCTTAATGCCCAAGTAGGTATAGAGATAGGTGCTACAGGGTGGAGTTATTTTTAAGCAAGAAAAAAGAGGGGATGCCCCTCTTTTTTGCTAAGCTGCCTTTATAATTTCCTGTGGTGTGAATGAGAAGTATAAATCGCTGCCAACCTCCGAGCTCTCGCGCTCATATAATACTATTGCCTTGTCAGGTGCAGCAGATAACTTTATTTTATCGATTGCGTTTTCTTTAGTTTCAAAGCCACCGATGCGGATATTGGAATCTCCTGTATATGGAACAGATGATATTCCGTCAGAATCTTTCATAAAGCAATATACTGTGTAATGCTCTTCGCCGTTTGGTCTAACTCCGTACCAAAAATCTAGTGAGTTTAAATATTCTTCGCAGTTGATTTTCTTTGTAATTTCGTTTAACATAATTATAGCTCCTTTTAATTATCAGGGGTGGTAATTTTTAGGGTGTTCGAGCCGCTCCAACGGCTCGATTTTTTTTTTTTTGTTTTTTTGAATCTGCTCAACTAACAGAGATTCTATAAAGTTGCTTAGCGTTCTACCTTCCTTTGCTGCTAGTTCTGTGGCAGCTTCTTTAATTCTCGGGGTAGTTTTTAAGTGTATGTGTGCTGTTCGTTTATCCATGTTTTACTTACCTCTTCCCTTAGCTTGTCTAAAGTATATCACCGCATTAACACCTTGTCAACATCTTTTCAAAACTTTTTTAAAAAATTTTGAAGCAGACGAAAAAACGTATATCGATAGGCATAATAAAGCTGGAGGAAATCATGGATTGGAACAAGCTCGAAGTAGAATACATAACAACGAATACATCATATGCGAAACTGGCTGCTAAATACGGTACATCAGCGCGCACCGTTTCAGAATACGCACGCCGTCACGAGTGGAAAGAAAAGCGCAGGAAATATGTATCAGATACTGTCGGAAAAGCTGTGGAGCGCGTATCTAAATTAGAATCTATAGACTTATCTAAAGAAATAAGCATAGTGCATAACTTGTCTAATATAATGAGCGACGCCCTACTAGATCCAAAGCAGTTTAATAGATATCTGGTTGAAGAAACAGAATATAATTCAGATGGCTTTCCTGTATCAAAGAAAACCGTTGAGAAAAAATATAGGAGAGTAGATTTTAAGCAGGTAAAAGATGCGGCTAATGCTTTGCAGGCAATTGAAAAAATGAGGCGGTCAATGGAGACTATTCTCACGTTCCAGGAAAAGGAAGAACTCAAGAATGCAAAGAAGAGAATTAGGCTCGAAGAAAGAAAAGTCAAGCTGCTTGAAGCCGAGGCGGAAAATAAAAATATCAGCGTTGAAGAGGCTGAAAGCATCGTACTTGTTAACTTAAGTGATGAAGAGGTTGCGGAGGTAGAAGAATGAAAATAGCATGGGAGCCGCAGCCACGTCAAAAAGTATTTATGAGCCGTCCAGAGTACGAAGTATTATATGGCGGTGCAGCCGGAGGCGGAAAAAGTGACGCTATATTATGCGAAGCACTAAGGCAAGTACATATACCAAGTTATAAAGGCTTAATACTTCGTAGAACATTCCCACAGCTCTCGGAGCTTATGGATAGATCCATAAATCTATATTCAAAAGCATTTCCGAGCGCAAAATTCAACGAATCAAAATACGTTTGGAAGTTCGGAAGTGGAGCAAAAATATATTTTGGAAATCTGCAAAGGGAGATAGATAAATACAATTACCAAGGTAAGGCATATGACTTTATCGCATTCGATGAGCTAACGCATTTTACGCGTACGCAGTACATGTATCTAATGTCACGTAATAGACCGACAGCACCGGGAACGAGGGTGTATATAAGAGCTAGCGCAAACCCTGGCGGAGTTGGTCATGGCTGGGTAAAAAAGAGATTTATAACACCTGCGCCACCTATGACGCGTATCAAGGGCGTATATAAAATCGTTACACCAACAGGCGAGTTAATAGAGCGTGTGCGTAGCCGTATGTTTGTGCCATCAACAGTCTTTGATAACAAAAAGCTGTTAGAAAACGACCCGTACTATATCGCAAATTTAGCTATGCTTCCGGAGGCAGACAAAAAAGCACTGCTGTACGGAGACTGGAATTCATTTAGCGGACAAGTATTCACAGAATGGAATGACGAGATAGAACACTATTTAGACCGTAAATGGACTCATGTTATAAGCCCATTCAAGATTCCAGAAACATGGAGAATATTTAGAGGCTTTGACTGGGGCTACTCAAAGCCATTTAGTGTAGGTTGGTACGCTGTAGATAACGACAATAGGCTATATAGAATCAACGAACTATACGGCTGTACAGACCAGCCGAACACTGGCGTCAAGTGGACTACCGAAAAGATTGCGAAGGCAATAAAAGAAATTGAGGATTCAGACCCAAATTTAAAGGGCAGAACAATATCAGCCGTTGCAGACCCTGCAATATTCCAAGAAAATGGCGGTAAATCAATAGCCGATTCCTTTATGGAAGCTGGTGTGTACTGGGAAAAGGGAGACCATACACGAATACCCGGTAAAATGCAGTGCCATTATAGATTAGCTTTTGACGAGAACGGAATACCAATGTTCTATTGCTTCTCAAATTGCAAAGACTTCATCAGAACAGTACCGGAGCTAATATACAGCGAAACCAAGGTAGAGGATATCAATACCGAAATGGAAGACCATATATACGACGAATGGAGATATGTATGTATGGAGTCGCCTATAAATGAGCGACGAGACGCCAGAGGCAAAGCTATACGAGGGAACAGATGGACTGCACGACCCGTTAAATATGATTCCAGCACAACTAGGAAGATACGACTTTTTCAAATACATGTAAGGAGCGAATATGAAAGACAAGAAGAAGAAACTAAAAGAGCAAAACGCTAAAGAAGTTGAAAAGGCTAAACTATTAAGAGATCCTGAACCGATTGAGGATGATGAACCCGAAGAAGATCCGGCACAAGTTGAGGGAGATAAACAGCTTATGAAGAGGCTAGGAATAAACCCAAAGAAAGCAGCCGAAGAACCTATCGAAGATGAAGAGGAAGAGCCAGACTATATAGAGCAGGAACCAGAACCAACATCACTAGATGCAAAGGAAGAGCCAGAAACGGATTACGGAGCATTTAATGAAGATGAAGGCAAAGAGTGGGACCCTAACTATGGCCGAAAAGGAATCATTGATGAAGAGGTTATAGGAGAGGCGAAGAACACATATGAAAAATACAAGCAGAATCTTGAGAAGTTCAAAAAGCGTATTGTCGAGAATGAAAAGTGGTGGCAGTTCAAGCAGTGGGAAGTCATAGGCGATGCACAAGGAAAGGAAAACGATCCAAAGCCTGAAAGTGCATGGATGTTTAATTCGCTTGCTAACAAACATGCTGACGCTATGGATAACTATCCTATGCTAACCTACTTCCACGTGAAGAGAGTGACAAAGGTTCTGCGCTGTCGCTCTCAAAGATCGTGCCATGCATACTAGATAACTGCGACTTCCAGCAGATATATAGTGACGCTTGGTGGTACAAGCTAAAACAAGGATTTTGCGTGTATGCTACATATTGGGATAACACAAGAGATAACGGCGCCGGGGATATCGCTGTAAAACAAATAGATGTTCTAAATCTATTATGGGAGCCAGGAATTAAATATATCCAGGATTCGCCGAATATCTTTTTAATAGATGCTGTGGATAACGATATCCTCGTAGGAATGTACCCAGACCTAGAAGGCGTGCTATCAAATTCTGCAGGTGCTGAAATCGTGAAGTATGATACAGAGCGTGACGATTCAGCATCAAACAGGACAGTCGTATATGACTGGTATTACAAACAGACTGTTGAAGGAAGGACGATAGTTCATTACTGTAAGTTCATCGACGGTCACGTACTCTTTGCATCTGAGAACTGCGAAGAGTATCTAGAGAGCGGATATTACATTTCAGGCGAATATCCGTTCGTTGTGGATAACCTATTCCCGGTTGAATCTGAAATGCTAGGCTTCGGATATATCGATGTTATGAAGTCTCCGCAGATGGTTATAAACAAGATGGATCAGATCGTCGCAAAGAATGCTGCTCTTGTTGGTAAACCAAGATGGGCTGTTAACAAGAATTCAGGAATAAACCCAGAGCAAGTAGCTGATTATTCACAAGACTTCTTTGAGGTAAACGGCAGAATTGAAGAAGGGAATATCAAACAGTTTCAGACAACGCCGCTTCCGTCGCTTGTTATGAATTACCTCGAGATGAAAAAAGAAGAGCTAAAAGAAACCTCAGGCAATCGCGACTTCTCACAGGGAAGTACGGCCGCAGGTGTAACGGCAGCTAGCGCCATTGCAGCACTGCAAGAGGCAGGTTCAAAGCTATCTCGTGACATGATAGGAGGTTCATATAGAGCATATGTAAGGCTGGTTAAGCAGATTATAGAATTAATCAGGCAGTTCTATGATGAGCCTCGTTGTTTCAGAATTGACGGAGAGGGCGGATCGTATGAATTTATCAGTTTTGAAAATTCGCTGCTTAAAGAAACAACAATCGATGATGTAACAGGACAACCAGAGATTGTAAAGAAACCTATATTCGATGTTAAAATCTCCGCCGCTAAAAAGAATGCATTTAATAGAGCGTCGCAGAATGAGACAGTAAAAGAGCTATACGGTATGGGAGTGTTCAATCCGAACAACTATGTACAGGCTGGAATGCTATTAGACGCTATGGATTTTGAAGGAGTGGAAGAGCTCCGCAGGAAGGTGGGAGAAAATGGAAACCTTAACGAGAAGTTGAACCAATTAGCTAGCATTGCTATGCAGATGGCAGGTATGTTAGACCAGACTGTTGGAGCAGGAGAATTCACATCGCAGGTACAGCAGGCTCTAGGAATGGAAGTAGCACCGCAGTTAAACGCAGCCGTATATGAGGCACGTCGCGGTATAGATAGACCGGTTAATACCAGGGCAGCAAACATCAGAGATAGAGCAAGCAATCAAGCAAGCGTAGGAGAAGGTCATGACATCAGCAAAACTGACGAGTAAGAGAGATGAACAAGGCAAATCACGTATACGCTAGATATCAAAGAGCACGCAGGCGAGAGCCATGTGTGCTTTGCGATTAGCACGCTAGTACATACAGTGTCGGATATGGTCGAAAGATTAGAAAGCTCAATCGATATCAATCCTGGTGATGTAGTGATAAGTTTTACATCGCATCCGGACAACGTAAATGAAATGATATACGCAAGAATCATATACACATTTGCATGCAAAATGTTAACGATTCTTGAAGAGGGATACCCAAAAAATATTAAAGTGATTATGCCGTAGTCGAATAATAAATAATTTTTTTATATCATAAATCCGTAAAGATAAATGCTCGCGGGTAAGCCGCAGGAGGAACAATGACATATAGAGATTTTTACCTCTTCGATGGAGAGGGCGGCGAAGGAACAAGCGGTAATGCTGGTGTCGCTACCAGCGGTGAAGAGGGCACAGCCCTTGAAGAAAAGAAAGATGATGATTTGTTTGATGACAACAGCTATGACGATAGCGAGGAACCAGACAATGAACCATCAGAGGGTGAAGACGCCGATGAACCCAAAGACCTATCTGCAGAGTTCGAAGAACTAATCAAAGGAAAGTATAAAGACTTATACGATGCGCGCGTTAAGGATACGCTTTCAAAGAGATTTAAGAACGCAGAGGCAGACAGGAACAAACTTGGCGAATATGAAGATGCGCTATTTGTACTGTATGACAAGTATGATATTGAGCCTGGCAATCTTAATGGACTCAAAGAGGCAATCGCGAAAGATGGCGAATTGCTAGAAGAAAGAGCAGAAAGAGAAGGCTTATCGGTTGAACAGTACAAGTACCAGAAGAAACTCGAGGCGGAAAACAGAAGGCTTGAAGCAGAGCAGAGAAAAAGAGCTGCTAAAGAACAAGCAGATGCACTGTACGAGCAGTGGGAATCAGAATCCGCTGAACTAAGGAATGTGTATCCACACTTTAATCTCAAGAAAGAGGCTAGTGAGAATCCTGAATTCATGAGCTACCTTGAATCCGGAATGAGTGTAAGGAAAGCTTTTGAAGCAGCACATATACAGGAGCTAATCTCTGGCGCTATTCAGATGGCTACCAAGGAAACTAGGAAGAACACTATCGACACAGTAAGAGCAAGAGGCTTGAGGCCGCGTGAAAACGGCATGCAGTCTAAAGCTCCACTAAAGGTCAAGAAGAACATTAGCAATCTCAGTAACGAAGATATGGATAGAATCAATAAGCGTGTAGCTAGAGGTGAAACCGTTACCTTCTAACTGAGTACTGAGTAAGGGGGAAACAATGAACGTTAGAGACTATTTCCTTTTTGGAAATCCAAACACAAATATCACTACAGATAGCAATCTGACGCCGGATATGAAGGAGTACTACGATAAAAATCTTATCAGGCTCACAGGTCCGCAGCTAATTCACGACCAGTTTGCACAGAAGAGACCAATTCCAAGAATGGCGGTAAGGTTATTAAATTCAGACAGTACAAGCCGTTCCCAAAGGCACTAACACCACTTACAGAGGGTGTAACACCGGATGGAAGAAAGCTTCAGATGACAGAGGTGTCTGCAACAATCAAGCAGTACGGCGATTACGTAACTCTATCAGATATGCTACTTCTCACAGCGCTAGATAACAACCTGCTAGAGTCACAGCAGCTGCTATCTGATCAGGCAGGAAGAACACTTGATACAGTTACAAGAGAGGTTATGCACTCAGGTACTAACGTACTTTACGCAGGCGGCAAGTCGGCAAGGGCGGCACTAACCAAGGATGACAAACTAACAGTAGATACAGTCAAGAGAGCTGCTAGAATTCTTAAGAATGCTAATGCTCCCAAGATTGACAAGTACTACGTTGCTATCATCAATCCTGATACCTCGTACGACCTACAGTCTGATCCGGCATGGATTGATGCATCAAAGTATGCAGGTTCAACTCAGATCTTCGAGGGAGAGGTTGGAAAGATTGCGGGAGTAAGATTTATCGAGTCTACAGAGGCTAAAATCTTCAACGAGAAGAGCACATCCGGAGCTAGAATCTATGGAACGCTATTCCTAGGTGCTAACGCATACGGAACTACCGAGATTGAAGGTGGCGGACTCGAGATGATTGTTAAGCAGAAGGGTTCAGCAGGAACGGCAGATCCACTCAATCAGAGAGCAACTGCTGGATGGAAGGCTGCAAAGACCGCAGAACTTCTAGTTAGCCCTTACATCGTAAGATGCGAGCACTGCGTAACACTGGAATCTGATCCAAACTAATTCATAAAGCTAGCCTGTAATTCTGCAGGCTAGCAATATTGATATAAGGAGAAAGAATTATGGCAAAGAAATACGAAGAGCTAGAAGCTGTTGAAACTATGGCAGATGAAGAGGCTACTGAGGCAGTAGAAAATACTGCAGATGAAGAGGCTACTGAAAACGCTGCTCCGGTAAGCGATGATTACCTAGAAGAACTTGTCGAGATTATGCTGTTCAAAGATTCAGATAAATACTCTGATGATCTAGTAGTCACACTTAACGGCAAGAACTACCAGATTAAGAGAGGCGTCAAGGTTATGGTGCCGAGAAAAGTGCAGCTAGTAATTGAGGACTCTATGAAGCAGGCAGGGCTTGCCGCTGACTACGAAGAAGAGGCGCAGCAGCAGTACAAGGAACTTGAGAATAGGCTATAAGGCAGCTATAACGCTGTGTAAAGCGAGGGCTGAGGCTCTCGCTTAATTTATTAAGGAGATAGTATGAAAAGAATCAGCGTAACGGTAGATATAAACAAAGTAAAGTCCATCATTGTTAATGGACTAGTACAGTTCGATGATGATGCAGCGATAGACATCAAGCTACTTAATGGTAGTAGCTCGTTTGATTTCTCGGAGTATACCGCTGTAACAATTGAAATCATCCGTCCGGATGGAAAAGCTTTTGTTGATTGCATAGGAGACCACTTAACAGTTGAAGATGCAGCGCAAGGATTTCTAACATATAAGACGGTTCCAGAGGTCACAAAACTTGTAGGTTTGTACTTCGTGGATATTTCCATATACACAAACGGCAAGAAAATGACTACATCAAGATTTACGTACAATGTATCAGATGGAAACATAGATAATACCGAGATTGAAAAAGAAGAGTATTACCCTGTGCTTCTTGCACTTGTAAAAGAGGTATCGACGTACAAGGCGGCAGAAGAAGCAAGGGAGCGAGCAGAGAAGTTAAGAGCGAGCGAAACCGCAGGTATCATCGCGCAGGCGAATAAAATTCTAGAGAACATCCAGGAAAAACAAGGGTATCTAGATGATTTGTATAGCGCATTCGTACAGATAGCTAACGAGATAACCGGTAGTAACTTTGATGTTACATCGCTTATAACAGCGTCTAGCCTTGAAACCAGATTAAAGGGCATCTATCCAATCAAGGATGGTAAAGAAGGAATTGAAGAAGGGCAGCTAGGGTTCGACAAAACAAAAGGGCTGCTATACATAGGCGGTTCGGAAGTTAAGGTATTAAATAAGCCGGAAGTTGCTATATCAGGAACTGAACCAGAAGATAAGAGTCTGCTATGGCTAGATAACGTGAGCGGTAAGGTTAAATACTACGCTGGCAGTACATGGAGTGAGGCTAAATGCTTTGCAGTATATAAGTAGGTGATGATATGGCAACAACTCTATTTAATCAATGGGTGATACATAGTGGACCCAGAATCAGACTTACTGCCACAACAGATTATTATCGTGATGGCGCATATATGTATTACCGTATAAACACATATATCCACAACCTAGACTATAGCCAGTCGTGGTATGGGTGGTACCTAGATATGGCAGTGTACATAGACGGACAATATATGGGCACTACGAGGTTAAAACAGAATAAACCTATTAGATGGTCGGGTATTAGTAATTCGACACCGTATTATGCTGTTAAGCGTGTTTCTGGCAATGCCCATATCAAGATTGTATTAACATCGAATAAACCTAGATACGGACAGAGAGTGTGGGAAAGCGGCGGAGCTTTACCGGCACCGCCATTAAGCACAGCCGGATTACTAACGCTAAAAGATATAACTGAATCCGGAATGATAGTTAATATAAGCGGACTACCTACAGGATATGAAAAAGAGCTCCGCTTCTGGCACAGGGCAAAAGGTGAGGCATGGAAACACATTGGAAACAAAACCGTGTCTAACAGCGGTAGAGATTGTAGCATGGCGTTTAATGACCTCATGTCAAATACTGACTACGAGATATCAGTAGAAGAATTCGTGGATGGCTACAAGATAACTTCGTTTGATTCAGCAATTACGTTACCTAGTGCAAAAGGAGAACTGACCACAACTACTACAGAAAGCGAACTAATAGCGGTTGAAGAGGTTAATTCAAATATTTCATACGCTAGAACGCTAGAGTGGTATATAAGGCCAGCAGGTGCAGGAAATTTTCAGTACATGGGAGAAGATGAACTACCTGCAGGTGTAAGCACAAAGGCGAGGAAGTTTGAAAAACTCACAACGGGCTGTAGATATGATGTTAGAACGCTCATTAAACACAAGGATACCGTTTTAAAAGAAACCGTTGTATCTGATTCACTTAAACCAAGTAGTGCAGTTATAAAAGCTGAATCAGATACATATAGTAGCATCCAGGTAAGCGTATCTCGCATGGTGAATACCGGGTGGGAACGCACTATAAAGGCGAAGTATAAAGCTGCGTTTGAATCAGAATATAGAGAAGAAAGCGTGACAACAGGAGATGAAAGCACACTTATAAACCTAAAGAATCTTAAGCTTTTACAGATTATGAAGTCGTGGTTGAAATCTATAGAGATTCCCAGATTATAAAGTCCTGGACTGAAAGAGTTAAGACAAGGGAAATGGGGTTTGTTGCAATTCCTGTTATCAAAAGCATTGAATCTGTTATCAGAACTAAAGATGCTGTTATCAATTGGTTTGTAAACGATGACAGAGACGAAATGAGCTATGACATTGAATACAAGATTGGTGAAAGAGAGTGGACGAGGCTTATAACAACTAAATATAAGCCAAAGCTCACAATAACTCTGCCTAGCGGTAATACTGAATATCTAATCAGGATAAAAGGATATGCCACAGATTCAACAAAGATATCTTATTCTCTAGTGGTGCCAGTGTATACATATTACCGCTTCGAATATGACAGTATTGTTAATGCGCAAAATGAAATCGCTTTAACAAGTACTGAGGTAAATAGGCTTATACGCTTTATCAATAAAAAAGTTGGTAGCAGCTTAACGTTTGTTGGAGAGGGCGAATCTATCACTTTAGAAAAGCATAATGAACTAAGAAGGGCACTAACTTTAAGCACGATTTCTAGCGGAGATATTAAAGCCGTAGATTGGATATCGCTCAAAAACAAGGTAAATGAGGGTTAAATATGAATACAGCAGAAGTAATTAAGACGGTTAACGATCGTTGTCCGAATACGTGTACTGACGAAGAAAAGATAGCGTATGTTAACGAGATTGAAAACATAGTTCAAAGAGAATTGTTAAATCTCGAAGAAAAAGACATGAAGAGGCAGGTAACTAGCGACACGCAAACAGAAGAGCTGCTACTAGAAAGCCATTTGATTTAATTTATGTGTACTATGTGGCAGCTATGACTTGCCAAGCAATGGAAGAGTGGGATTCATTTAATGCATGGCTGAGCTTATATAACAGCCGAGCAGTAGATGCACGTAACTATTACATCACAAAAAGCAACAGATACAAGAACTTAAGAATTAAAAACTTCTTCTAGGAGGCAATATGCTACTCAAGGAAATACAGCCAAAGATAAATGGCAAGCAGTCAGTATTACAGTTCAAAGGATATAACGCAAATGCTGTAATAGATGATGGCGAAATGAGAGATATGTATAACTTGTCATCTGATAAGTACCCGGTGTTATCTCAAAGAGCGCCAAGGAATATCATAGATATGCCGGTGCAACATCCAAGGGATATTATTGTAAAAAACAATGTGCCATACATCATAGATAGATATGAGGTAGACGGAGAGATAAGAACGTTTATCAAATACTCTAAAGGTGACACAGACTACCAAAAGCGAATAAATAACATTATGCCTAAAACTATGGTGGCACATAATAACAAAATCTGCATATGGCCAGACAAGGTGTATCTAGATATTACAGATAACACTGTAAAACACATGGATGCATCGGTGCGCGCCACGGCAACAATTAAGCCAGGCAGCATGTATCTAGTTGGTGCAGATTTATCTGAATTCTCTGTTGGTGATGCGATTGAAATATCAGGATGCAAAAATCAACCAGGCAATAACACGGTGATTGTGATTAAGAGTATAGAAGGTAGCACAATTACCACTTACGAGAATTCATTCAGAATGCCGAGTGACGATGTAACTAAGGAGTCGTACGTTGAAGAGGAAGTGAAACTTGCTAGAGAAATCCCGGACCTTGATTACGTCATGGAAAGCAACAATAGATTATGGGGTTGTAGGAGCGAGGACAACACAATCTATGCTAGCAAGTTGGGTGATCCGCTTAATTGGAATTACTTCCAGTCGCTAGCAAACGACTCATACGCGCTAGAGGTTGGTTCAGATGGTGAATTTACAGGGTGTGCTGCATATCCTACGCACCTAATCTTCTTTAAAGAGCATCACATGCATAAAATTTTCGGAAGCATGCCTAGTCAATATCAGCTATATAGCACTGAATGCTTCGGAATAAGAAAAGGCTCTGATAAATCGGCTGTAATCGTGAATGGTGTATTGTACTATCATTCATTAACGGGCGTAATGGCTTATGACGGCGGAACATATCCGGTAATGATATCCGAAGCGTTCGGAGATTATCAGTTCAAATCAGCTGTCGGCGGAAGTAACGGTAAGAAATATTACATTTCGATGCTAAATGAAAGCGAAAATAAATATAACATATTCACTTACGATATACTTCGCAGACTATGGCACAAGGAAGATGAAACAAAAGTAACAGCCTTTGCCAACGTGAATAATGAGCTTATATACATAGCAGATGGTAACATCTGGACCACTACAGGAAAACGTCCGGAAGATGATATTAAGTGGTTTGCTGTATTCGGACCATTTGATGAATTCGTAGAGAATATGAAGTCTTATAAGAAAATAAATATGAGACTAGATATGCAGCCGGGAGCACAACTAAGGATAAGTACTCAAAGTAGTAACGGTGAATGGGAGCCAATATACGAGTGCGAAACAGAGCGAGGGAAAACACTTAGTGTTCCAATTATCCCTAACAGGCAAGCAAAGTTCTCTATAAAAATTGAGGGCGTGGGAAGGACAGATATTGAATCGCTTACAAGATACTATAGAGGCAGGAGTGATAGACCATGATAACTGTACCAAATAGAACAGATATGTCAGATGAAAGCCTTGCACTCAGGACGATAGATGAAAACTTGCGAAAACTCGCAGATGAAGTACTCATGGAAATCATGAACGTATCAAAAGAACCAAGCAAGAAAAAAGAAACATCTGAAAGCAAGGTAAATAAAGAAGCACCCAGAGTCCATATCGCCTATGCAAGTAGCGGAGATGGCGCAGTGGGATTCAGCACCACGGATAGCACCGGAAGAACGTATATAGGAATCTACACAGATTTTAAAGATGTAGCTAGCACAGATCCTAAAGCGTATAAGTGGACGAAAGTCAAAGGTGATAATGGCGTAAGCGTAAGCTCATATACTAGATGGTATTATTTAGCAGTAGAAACTCCAGAGAAGCCAGCACTTAAAGTTCCACCTAGACCGTGGACTATAACAGAACCTAGCTATATAGAAGGGAGCCCAAACAATCTATATTATGCTGACCAGAGTATTTTCTCGGATGGAAGCTTTTACTACTCAGATGTTCAGGTATCAAGCTCATATGCTGCCGCTAAAAATGCATTTAACAAGACTTTAGAAAATCATCAAAAGACACTAAAGCAACTTGAAGACTTAAGCAGACAGACGAAAAAAGAAATCGCAGATGCATCGGACAGCATATCTAGGAAGATTAAGACAGAATATTACTCATCAGCCGATATGGACGATAAGATTGCTAATATCGAATCACAAATAACACAAACGGATAATGCTGTAAATGTTAAGTTTAGCGAAGCTCTCAAAAACATAAATGATCTAAAGTTTGATTCGGATAAAAAGTATAGCGAGATTATAAGTACTATAAGGCTAGACAAGAACGGAATATCTATAGGCAAAAGCGGTAACAGAATATCCATGAATCTAGATAATGACAAACTAAGGTTCATGCAAGAAGGAATAGAAGTTGCGTATATGAGCGATAACAAGCTATATATACAAAATGCGGAGGTACTCAGCAGTATAAAGCTTGGCAAATTTGCGTTTATGCCTGATACCGAAACAGGCAGTTTATCATTTGGAAAGGTAGAAGATTAATGGCAAATACATGCATATATGAATTCATCCCGGTAGATAAAAAATACAGCTCTCTTGAAGAGGGATACGGATGCATTATACCAGGATACTCAACGGTAACACCGGTGGTTCATGGCACGCTTATAGATAAAATGAAGCCTTACTATTTGTATGCGTCAACCTACGATGAAGAGGTAAGGCTAAAAACAGTTACTATTTGTGAAAACAAAAAAGTAAACGTGAATGAATTAAAGAGTCCAAATTCATACTCTATAACTGAAAGCGGAGACGAATTAAATTATAGATTTGAACTCCAAGATGTGTTAGTGCCGACTCACTATTTTTCGCCAGCATATCATGAATACGAACCGCTAATAGCATACATCAGCGCTGCAAACGAAAAGAATGCATTAAATGAAAGTGGTAAATGTATTACAAAATTGGCGCTTTATGGCGAACCGAGAATCACAGTAGTTAAGAATCCTTATGAGTCAAACGCAGATGGAACGGCGAAAAAAGGCGGAAGTTATCGAACTGCACAGGTTCAAGTTGGCTGGTTCCCTATAAACGTGAGTGGCGCTGCAAAGAAAGTAGATAAAATAACCTTAAGCGGAAAAATCAAAAGGTCGAATGAATCAGCTTACAAACCGACCAACATCACCACAAAACTAATCAAAACAGATACTGATGAATCTGGGTGGGTTACATCAACATATGATGTAACTGTGGCAGTTAATAAATCGTATGCACACAGTTTTGCACTGTATGCATCAGATGGACTAGGTGGTGACGGAGTGAGCCACATGTTTTTTCAATCTGCTTTCAAACTGTTTGATTTCAGAATGACCGGAAGGGGGTTTGCACTTGGCAAAACATCCGAAAGAGATGCATTTGAATGCGACTTAGACATGGTTGTAACGAAAGGCGCAGAATTTAAAAAGAAACAGTATTCAGAGGCCCCACTAGAGGACATAGAAACGGAGTGGTAATTATCGATATCGAAATCGCTAAAAACTCTGTACTAATGGATTCGACTAGGTTCCCCGGCGCAAAATATATATTTGAGCTAGCACTACCTAGAAATATGGTAGGAGAACAAATGGATGAGAAATGGCTCCCAGAGCTATATCCTGAAAAGATTTGCCCAGAACTATATCCTATATGTGCACTAGAGACAAACACAGAGTCGGGACTGTACGAGCAATCAGCTAACGATATCTACCTTAAGGTATACCTAACGAGAGAGCCTAAAGAAGATATCAGAATCAATTGCAAGTTTACAAAATCTATGAGCTTAGAAGCACAAAACGCTGCAGGAGGTAATTAATGAGTATAGGTTCAGTACATGGAGCAATGAAAGAAATAAAAACCGCAACCCAAAATGTGGTTGTGGCTACAAACGGTGGAGTAGCAATGAGATCTGTCTCACAATCAGAACTAGGAATACCTCCGGATAGTAAAGTAATACTTGCGCAAGTTCATCCGAAACACAGAGCTGATGTAGATGATGTGTGGACTGCAGTATTTTACGGATATTCTTGGGATGATAAAAAAAGAAGTGTCGAAATTGCAGTAAATGGAAGATTGACAGGATTGCAGAAACAAGAATTTGAAGTAAATGTTTTATATTACTAGGAGGAAGTTATGATAGGTATAGTACATGGGGGGGGTAGAACAAAAACCCAAGAACGCGTTACACTAGGCGGTACGTGGACTGCGCCGCAGAATGGAACGCTTGTATGCACTGGACGAGCACAAGCTGACTCGGCATATATTTTCATCAAAGACAAAAATATTGATGCATATATCGGAATGCACACTATAGAGCGCAATCAACACTACGGCACGATAACAGTGCCCGTAGTGGCAGGACATGTGTATGAAGTTAGGCGAGGGTCCTGGCAAGCTCAAAGCGATTTGTTCATATACGAATCATAATTTTGTTAATCGACTACCATGCTGTAGTAGGATGTACTGGAAACGTCATCAACTGTTAAGTTGGTGGCGTTTTCTGCATTATGAAGAGAGCGAAAAATCATAAATACAAGTGTAATATGTAATAAAAAAAAGAAAACCAGGAGGAAGGCATGGCAAATAAAGATCCATTTAAAAGCGCATACAGCGAGCAGATTGCAGCACTTGTTCAGAAAGCACAGGATAACACGGCTAATTTTAAGTACGATCCTATGACAGATGCGTCATATCAGGCTCTTGCTAAAGAATATGCAAGACTTGGAGATAGAGCTAATGAGAATACAATTGCAAACCAGGCGGCACTAACAGGTGGCAGGACTAGTTCTTATGCGGTAAGTGCAGCGGCACAGGCACAAAATCAGTATAATCAAGCTTTAACAGATAAGATACCAGAGCTTGAGCGTTTAGCGTATGACAGATTTAATGCAGACAGAAACTACGGACTAAATCTCCTTGGAACTATGAAATCGTTAGATGATTCAGCGTTCAATAGATTTACTGATCAGAGAAACTTTGATTACCAGCAAGGAAGAGACAATGTCGCTGATCAACACTGGGATAAAACATTTGATTACCAGAAGTTGCGAGACAGCGTTGCTGATTCACATTGGGATAAAAATTTTGATTACCAAAAACAAAGAGATAATGTATCAGACAGTCACTGGGAAAGAAACTTCAACTATCAGCAGGGAAGAGACAGCGTGAGCGACTCACACTGGGAAAGAGAGTATCAGTTAAAAAAAGACTCAGCCTCTAGAGCAGGTCGGCGCTCTGGGGGCGGAAGACACGGCCGAAGAGGAAGAAAAGGAAGGGGACGTAGTTCCCAAGAACAGTCAACGCAGGTTGTATCATACGTTCCTAGTGTCGCTGCTCAAATTGCCCAGAATGCAGTGAAGGGGATTTTAACAGGTAAGGCTAAAAAAGGTAAGTCGGTTAAATCTCAAACGTATAAAAAGGCTGCTAGAATGGGGTACGCGCCTATAGCATTTAGAAGAAATACACCTGCAGAGGCAAGAGCAGCTGCAAGAAAAGCAGTAAAGAAAATTATCTACGGAGATAACAAGCATTATGTAAGCAAGGATCCTGTAAGGCGTGCGAATGATATATTCAATAATACGCAGATGGCAGGCGTAAATAACAATTCCGATGAAAGAATGAAATACGCTCTTAGAGGTCTGGCTGAATCTAAAAAAATCAGATTTACTAAATGCAGCGTGGACGATTACCTCAACACCTACACTCGATCCTAAGAGTATGCATCAGGATTTAAAGAGGTACAGCGAACTAGGATACATCAAGAACGGAATGCTAGACGCTGACAAGCTGTCAAAGGATGCTAGAGATGCATTTAGTGGATTTTATAAATACGTAGAAAAAACGAGGCAAAAAGCCGAAGCGCTTAACTACATGGCGAAAGAGGCAGGTATTTATAAAACAGAGCTGCAGTATGACACCAAAGCAGGTAAGTTTAAGAGGAAGTTATATTTAAAAGATAAAAACGGCAACGAACCAAGAGAGGGCGTAATTGAAAAGCCTAGCGCTGGTCAGAAGTTTGCTATAGATATTGCGCAAGGAACGCTAGGCTTCCTTGCTGATTTAGCTGTAGGTAAATTTACAGGAGTAGGGGTACTCCCTGTAATGGGCGTAAACGCATTCGGACAAGGCGCAGGAGATGCAAGAGCTGCAGGTGCTGGTATATATTCTCAGTGGGGCACAGGATTAACAAACGCAGGAATCAATATCGGAACTGAAAAAATGTGGAGTACATCAAATATCATGAGAAACTCTACAGGCAGAGGACTCCTGGATAACAGCGCGGAAAAGTTTGCTAACAAAATGGCTGCTAGATTTGCAAAGGGAACCGCTGCTGACGAGATAAGATACAAAGCAATTAAGCTGGTCTTGCTGCATCATCCGAAGGTGTGGAAGAATTCATGAATGCAATTCTGCAGCCTATATCTGATAGATTTTACGATCCTGATGCGTTTAAGAAAATCGCAGAAAATCCTACAGGCTACCTTGCGGATGCTGTGTACCAGGGGATAGTAGGTACAGCGATAGGTGGTATTGTTGGTGGACCTAGCGGAGTAAATATGGATATTGAACTGTCTGCAGAAGATAAAGAAAAAATACTGCAGGCAGGTCTTGCTATGTCTGAAAAGTCCAGTGCAAACAATTTCGCTAGATCGATTGACAAGAACAGGCTTAAGGGCGGAAAAGTGCTGAATAATGCTATCCTTGATTTAAAACGCAAAATTGAATCCGGAAGAGAATTAACAGAACATGACCAGGTGCTTTTGAGCGCTGCAAAGAAATCGCGTATAAGAGGCGCAGAGAATGTATCCGGTAGTTTTATTATCAGATCTGAAGAGGGGCTAAACACTGAATACGATAGAGAAAAGGCATCCGTGCTTTTAACTCAAAAAGTTGCGAATAGAGAAAAGGAAGTAAGGAAATATCTATATGAAGCAGATACGCCTAAAAAGACCGTGGATGAACTATCATTCCCGGTAGCCAGGATATTAGAGGGAACAGGAAGTAGTGCAGATGTTGAAAATGTACTATTCACAGTAGATAACAATCCAGCTCTTGAATTAATCCAGAACGAAACAACGCAGGATTTAAACGTAGGAATGCTGCCTAGAATGAACAATGGAATGATAATGGGCGGTGCTAGAGAAACGCAGCACTTTAAGAAAGAACTAAACTCATTTATGGGAGCGAGATACGAGAGCAACGTTGAAGAAATATTGCCAAAAGCAAAGGATGCAGCAAAAAAAGAAATGCTAGCATCTATTGGTATGAAAACAAATCCTGAGATAGAAAAGTTGTTCGATGAAGGCGCAAAGGATGTGAAGGAAGGCGAGGAATTTTTAAACTATGCAAACGCATTTAATTACTTCTACGATTCCGGAAGAAGAGGTTTAGATTACAAGGACCTCGACAAGGTTATATTTCAAAGCAATTTAGTACCTGCAAATATCCGTAAAAAGATATATGAGATAGGAAAAGCTGAAAGAGAAGATAACAACATCATTACAAATAAGTCGAAACTACCAATAGGATTTAAAGCCGGAAGAGTGACTCTTGGTGAGAATGTGAGTATGAGCAATTCAATGGTTAATGCGTACAGAACACTCGCCAAGTCTTTTGGTGTTGAAATATCTCTTGAAGAGAACATCAAAGATTCAGAAGGTAGCGAAGTAAACGGCTATTACAAAAACGGAACTATTCACATCTCCATGAAATCAGATAGCCCAGTTATTGATGTTCTAAAGCACGAGGTAACACACCATATCCAGGTTAATTCGCCTAGGCAGTATGCAGCGTTTAAGAAGTACGTGCTTGATGAATTCTATAACTCAAATCTTGCTGAGTATGAAAATAAACTCAACAAGTATATGAATGACTACAAGGACATATCACGTGCCGAAGCAGAAGACGAATTACTAGCAGACGCTACGGATGTATTCTGGAAAGGTGATGCCGATGCAGAGGCAGCGGTTAAAACACTTGTAGAAAAAAATAGAAGCCTTGGAGAAACAATCCTCAAGGCTATTAAGTCTACAGTAGATAAGTTAAACACATTGAGTAAAAACGCTATCAACGCATTAAAAGGGGAATACCGCGGTAAGTGGCTTGAAGAACTAGGAATCCTGGAAAAAGCACAAGAAATGTGGACAGAAGCTTTAATGAATCCTGAAATAGATAAATTTGAAGAGGCTGTTAATAACGATGATGAAATCAAATTCATGTATAAGGGTAAGGATTCGGAGGGCAGAGATGTATTCTCAATTTCTAGCAAAACGAAAAAACTCACAAAAAAAGAAAAGCGAACAGAATTAACAGAGAGATTTGAAAACGGAGAAGTATTAAATGTTGAATTCGATAACGGCAAAGGTAGAAAGTATACAGCTAAGCCACATGAGGATTTCGCAGGAAAGAATTTTTACGGTGACAAACAAACAAAATCGATTAATGCATTTAATAAAAAGGTAAATCTATTCTATGAAGGAGATTTATCGAAACTGTTACAGAATTCGGAATACATAAGATCCGGACCTGAAAAGAAGGAACACAAAAATGTAATCAAATGGGAGTACTACAAAAAAGAAATTGTAATAGGAGAAACGCCGTATAAATTATTGATTAATGTGCAAAACCGAACTGATGGGGATTTTATTTACAACATTAAATTCGAAAAAATAAAAAAAGACCAACATTGGCAAGCTATCAATGAAGATAGTAAAAATAACGCCCATGTTGGTATTGATAATGCAAATTTATCACAAAACGATGAAGAGGTCAAGAAAAAATACCAGAGAAAAAACAGCATTTTCGATATCCCTAACAATCAGCAAGCTGATTCTAACACCATCAGGCAGCTTAACAAGAAAATCGATGCACTGATTCTAAATCAGACTAAAACGAAAGGAACAATCCCTAAAAGATCATCTGTTGTTAGTTACCTAAAAGAACTAATAACAGAGGTCGGTTCAGATGTTAAAGCGGAAGATTTACGCATCGACTATCACAATCTTTATAAAGCAGCTAAATCAGGTGATGATGCAACAAAGGAGAGATTATTAAACGAAATAACAAGAGAGATTGTTAAGAATACCTATGAGACTAATCGCATATCTCCAGAAATAAGGGATGTACAGAGATACCTGAAAAATATGACTATCTCTATCGATGAAGATTTAGAAGCAGAAATCAAGAATAAATACGGTACATTTGGGAAGTTTAAAGATTATATCGATGGCGCTTTCAAAATAAAACTTAGTAAGAATATCGATAGAATGGAATACGCTGTTCCAGTTGATGACATGCTATCTGAAATGAACGAGCTGTTCGGAGACACTATCAAGGTTGACGGACGAAGTCTAGACGATGTTACAGATTTTGTTACAGCTCTAGCTACAATTGCTGAGTATGCATCGGTAAAAGATAATAAAGTCTATCTTTTTGATGGCGGTGTAAATCTAACTCAGTACACCGAAAAAGAAATTGCTGAATACGAAGATGAACTAATAAAGGATGTTAAAGCTAATTTAGAAGCCAGCCTTGGCGAGATTAAGTCTATTGTTACTTATGCAGATAAGCAAGAGGCAAGAATCAGTAAGCTGAAAGCTAGCATGAAAAGAAGTGCTATGAATAAGCCAGAACAAACAAAGTCAAAGAAGCTTATCAACAAGCTGATTAATGACACTGGTTCAAAGATGCCAATAGAAGATGGTATGAGGCTCTATGAGGAAGTTTGGACGGCCGTACATCAGGCAACACCAAACGCTAGTGCAGTATATTCTGCAGCTGCGAGGTTATCAAATGCACTCCTTAATTCGAACGAGAATAATATAAAGGAAAACCTACAAACAAAGAAGCAAGTAATAGATCTACTCAGCGTAGGTAAAATTTATATTTCTCCAGAATTAGCAAAGAAACTAAATTACCAGGAATTAAAGGCTAGATACGGCCATGCGTTAAGGTTTACAACAGATATCAATAGCGAGCACACAATGCCTGCTGAACTGGTATATGACTTCTTCCAGAATAAACTAGGTGAGAAATACCCTGAGCTATTTGCGTCGGATGCAGCAGACGCAGAAGAAGCTGTTAAAAATCTATGTAACGCTGTAGATATGGTTGAAACATCTGCAGAGACAGACGGTCTAATTAACGGTGAATACAAAAACGTTGCTAGCGACATCACAGAATTAATACTAGATAACGCTATTTCTATGAAACCAGAAATGACCTATGCAGATAAACAGCAGGAGAAGCTTAAAGCTGCTGTAAAGGAAGCAAGAAACAAAATAAAAGAAAGGGAGACTATAAAGAGACAAAAAGCAGAAAAGAAACATGAAGAGGAAATAGCAGAAAAAGACAAGGCCATAGAAGAACTCGAAAGTGCTATTAAAGAAGAAAGAGAGTCAGTAAGTGAGCTAAAACGAGACCTAAGAAAAGAACGTAGCGAACTGAACAGAAAGAGTAAGGCAATTAATAGCATTAAGTGGTACTCAAATAAGCTATCAAACAAGCTGTTAAAACCTACTAATACGCAGTTTATGCCGGAAGAGTTCAGGAAATCTATCGCAAAGGTTCTTCATGAAATGGATTTTTCTACAGAACGTGGCGATGCGTTCTATGAAACGCACGGATATAACAAGACCTATGAAAACTTCATGGAGTTAAAAAACGAATATCGCAAGGTGCTTGAAGAAAAGAACGACGGTGACAGTACGTTTAGTTTTGTTGAGGACGAAGATTTTATGAATCAAATTGATTCAGTTCTTGAGGCTTTAAAAGAATCAAGGCTTGTTGATATGGACGCCGATACAATCGAAAGTGTGAGAGATGTTATTAGAGGTCTAGATAGCATTGTAAATAAGCATAACGATATGCTTAAGTATGACCAGTACAAAACAATCAGTGGAACAGGAAACGCAGTAATTAACGAACTCAGTAAAAAGGCAGAAAAGAATCGCTATGCTGGCGGAGCTAGTGCTGTATCCAAGTTCATATTCTCGAGGAACATTAATCCTGCAGATAGGTTTGCTGTACTAGATGGCACACTTAACAAACTGTTTAAAGAGATAACAATCGGATTTGATGATCACGCTATGAATGTTAAGAGCGCCCAAAATGAATTTCAGAGAATTCAAGAGGCTGTAGGAGAAGATGCATTTAATACTATCTGGGAAGATTCAAAAGTAGAATCCTTCAAGCTGGAATCAGGGAAAACCTTAAACCTAACTCATGGGCAGATGGTAACACTGTTCCTTCTCAGCGAAAGAAAGCAGGCGCTAGAACACATTCTTGCTGGCGGTATTCAGACTGCAGAAGTTAAACCGAAGAAACTCGGCAAAAACACTGTACTTAGAAAAAGCTCCATGCAGAGAGAAAAGATAACGCATAGTGATATTATAAATATCGTTAAGAGCTTATCTCCGGAAGAAATAAAATGCGCAAAAATGATTCAGCACTACCTTAATACAGCGGTGTCTGATTGGGGAAATGAAGTATCTATGAAGGTGTGGGGATATAACAAGTTTACAGAAGAAAACTATTTTCCTATCAAAATTGCAAGAGAAACTGTGGATGCTAATGTTGAAGAGGCAGCGGTAACTAAAATTATCAATCCAGGATTTGCAAAGAAAACGAAACCATCAGCAAAAAATGCGGTTGTATTAGATAACGTATTAAGTGTCGCATCAAACCATATAAGCGCTATGAGTGCGTACCAGGCGTTATCTATGCCGCTACAAGACCTAGAGAACGTGTGGAACTACAGAGACTATGGAGAAGACGGCGTAATAAAAGGCTCTGTTAGAGAGGCGATTGAGCGTGCATATGGTAGAGAGGCTAACGAATACATAGAGAAATTTTTAAAGGATGTAAACGGCAATATCGCAAAAAGCGAGATGCCTATCACAACTAAGATTATAGGAACAGCAAAGCGTGCTGCAATTGCAGCGAACGGAAGAGTAGCCATGCAGCAGCCTATGTCAATCGTTAGAGCATCCGCCGTGATAAATCCAAAATATCTAGCTAGGAGCAAGTATTCACGCGACGCGGTAAAAGAGATGCAACAACACTCAGGTGTCGCTGTGTGGAAAGACCTAGGCTATTATTCGACGGATGTGGGACCAAGTCTTACCAACGCTATGATTAACAAGGAAAATAAACTAGAGAAAGTAACACTTGATATGTACGGTTTCCTTGATAATATGACATGGGGTAAAATCTGGGGTGCTTGTAAGCTCAAAGTTGAAGACACAATGAATATCCATGAAGGAGACGAAGGATACTGGCAAGCAGTAAATGAACAGTTTAGAGAAGTTGTGTATAGAACTCAGGTATTCGACTCTGTACTATCACGATCTGAACTAATGAGGCAAAAGGATGTAGGGTCATCAGTGCTAACAGCATTCTTATCCGAGCCAACTAAAACGCTGTCGCTGTTCATTACTAATACTCAAATTGCAAAGCAAATGTATGATGAGGGCAATGTATCAGAAGCTAGAAAGCTAGTCGCAAAACAGTTTGGTTGGTTCGTAACGTCGGCGGCAGCAATGGCGGTTATGAAATCTGTTTATGACGCTATGATAAGACACATTGCAGACGATGATAAAAAGGATAAGAATTTTGTCGAACGATTCCTTGATGCGCTTCTAGGGGAAAACAAACTCCATACAGATGGAAATCTGTTTGGGGAACTAAATCCTATAGCTATGCTGCCGGTCGGAAAGGATATCCAGTCAGCGCTACAAGGCTACACACCATCAAGATTAGACATGTCTCTGTTCGTAAAAATTAGCGACGCATACAAGGCATGCGTAGATCCTAAAAATAGTTTAGTTACAAAACTTGAAAAGGTCGCTAATGCTGCAGGTGTATTCTTCGGACTTCCTGTAGATGTAGTTTATAGGGATTTAAAGGGTACATTTGCATATTTGGCATCGATACACGACTTTTTCACCGGTGCAAATACAAAGCAAGATTTACTAATGGACTTCTCAAAAATCGAGAAAACATACGAAGGAAACAAAGGCGCCTTCAAGAAAATTGCGACCGACTCTGAAAAGTACGATAGCGATACTAGGGAAAAAGCAGCTAAATACATTCTTGAAAACGATAAAGAATACACAAGAGAGAGAATCGATAAAGAAACGATTAATCGCATTAAGAGAAATCATAATGATGAAATGGATAACTTTATCAAGAAAGGAAAGAATGAAGAGGCTGAAAAACTCGCAAAGAGTCTTGCAGCAAGAAATAGTATGCTGAATGCAGAGGAATACTTCCAAAGCAGAATTAATAAGGTGAAAACCGATCAGCTCAAAAAGATTGAGAATGCTCTCATGAAAGGCAACACTGAAGAGGCTGAAAAGCTCGCAAACAAATTCAACAAGATGAATATCGAAGTTCAAGGAGAGCGCTATACTTCTGAGGTAGCAATGGAAAAATCGAAAGAGTGGATACGGAAGGAATATCTCAAAGGGGTTATTGATGGACTTAAAGCCCAGAACAACTTAAAGGTTGAAAAACAACTCGCAAAGATAGAACGTATAGATCCGACGAATGTCGACTTCCAACGCGAAGAGGTGTTATATAGTGCAAAACAAAGTATAAGGTATAGCTACTATCCATATATCAACAAGGCACTTGCTCGCGGAGATGTTGAAACTGCGAGAGTATATGCACAAAAAATAGAAGCTCTATATCCAGGAGATCGCAAGTATACTGCAGATGCTGTTATAAAGAGAAGCTATAAATACGCTACTAGAAACAAGAGGAAGAAGAAAAGAAGGTAAATTGTGAGGCTGTCGAAATGACAGCCTCATTTCTTTTAAAATTATTAAAGTAGAATTTATAGAAAGTGTAGGAGGCACATATGGATAAAAACAAAAGAACTAAATTAAGAGATGGTATTGCAATGATTATCACAGGTGCAGTCGCTGTGCTAATGGTATTCGGAGTCAATGTCCCGGTGATTAGTGACACGAATATAGGTAAAATAGCCTATGTGATTGCATTTGCAATATCGTATGCAGTAAATCACTATTTCAATCACAATTACAGTGAAGAGGCTAAACAGTCGCAAGAGCTGCTAGATTACCTAAAAGAAGCTAAAAAAATTAATGAATACGCTCAGCATGTTGATAACTACGTAAATAAACAGCCTACTCTAGAGGCGAACACAAATGAAGAGGTTAGCAATGTGGAAAAGACAAGCGAAGATAATGAGGATGAAGAGGAAAGTGAGGCGAAAGGTTAATGGCAACAAGACAGCAGTTTGTACAGACGGCAGTTAGTTACCTCGGAGCAGTTAGAGGTTCGGCTAAACACCGCCGCCTAATAGACATATTCAATCAGCATAAGCCGGATGGTTGGCCGATGAATTATGTTGCGCCTTGGTGCGCCGCAGCTGTATCTGCGTGGGCGTACGAACTAGGTATTGGTAACCTGATTCCGGCTAGCGCTAATTGCGGTACGATGATATCTAAGGCTAAACAGATGGGGATATGGATTGAGAGCGATTCATACACACCAAGCCCTGGAGATCTCATTCTATATGATTGGCAAGATTCCGGATATGGTGATAACGTAGGTGGACCCGACCATGTAGGCGTGGTTGTATCTGTCGGTGGCGGACTGATCACTGTTATCGAAGGTAATAAAGTGCGGCATCTGTTGTAGGATATAGAAGCGTACCTATCAATGGTAGATATATAAGAGGGTTTGTGAGACCAAACTTTGACGGAGTGAGCGCAGCACCGCCAAGCTCTAACTCTGGAGATTACGGACTATATCATGTTAATTCGTCTGTTGGTCTTAATGTAAGAAAAGGACCAGGGACAAACTATACAAGGGTAACCACGTTATCAAATGGAACGCCGCTTCGAATTGTGGAAATGAGCGGTAACTGGGGTAGATCTGTAGGAGCTGGCGGCTGGGTTTGTATGGACTATCTCACGAAAACAGGAGCAACATCAGCGCCTACATACACACCTAGTAGCACAAGCGCATACGCTGCAGGTAGAACATATCAATTAATTTCTGATATGCGTGTAAGAACCGGTCCAGGAACAGGATATAGACAGCGTGCATATTCTGAGCTGACCGCAGACGGCAAGAGACACGCACTCGCTGGAAGCCTAGCTGCTTGCGCGCAGGTACTCAGGTAACCTGTTTAGAAATGCGAGGAGATTGGATGCGCATTCCGTCCGGATGGATTTGCGCTCGTCAGGGAAGCAAGGTGTATATCAAATGATGATAACAGCATGCAACTCTGCGATGGGTACAATTATTGACTTGATTATCGGAGCTATTGTCGGTATGCTAGGAGGGTACATAAGGTACTTGATAAAGAAACAAAAAGCGGAAGACAGCGTGAGAGAATGTCTTGTAGAAGGCATGATGTGGATTCTCCACGATATCCTAGAACCAATGTGCGATGTAGTTATAAATCGGGGCTTTGTATATCTAGATGAATATGAGAATCTAAAATCGCGATTTGAAATATACGAAGGATTAGGCGGAAAAAACGGAATCAAGCAAAGAATGATAATGATAGAGATGTTGCCGAAAAAACCGAGAGGTTATGAATTAGAGTAATTTTGATAAAATGCGTTGCAATAATCAACGTAAGTATTGAAAAATACACGATTCAGTATTAACTCGTAATGAAGTGGTTGCGAGTTCGATTCTCGCCAGCAGCTCCAATACAAAACCGCACGGACTAATCCGTGCGGTTTTGCTTTGGTTGCAGATAATATCCCCAAATGCTTGCTCTATTAAGAGGCCTCACCTATAATTACCCGAGGAGGGTTAGATACATGGATCAGATTCAATTAGCACAACAGATATGTCAGGAGGCACACTACGAGCAGGTGGACAAGGCGGGGAAGCCTTACTATCTGCATCCATTTGCAGTCGCAGATATGTGTGAAACGGAAGAGGAAAAGGTTGTCGCTTACTTGCACGATGTGCTCGAGGATGGTGAGTATGACGAGGTGTATTTGCGTATGTGCGGTTTTAGCGATAAAGTAGTTGATGCTGTGAAAACACTTACCAAAGACCTCGACGAAGAATACATGCAGTACATAGATAGAATATCTCAAAATAAGCTCGCGACCGCTGTCAAGCTTGCCGACCTGAGCCACAATATGGATATTGATCGCATAGAGCACCCTGTCGAAGAGGACTATGCAAGAGTCGAGAAGTATCGGGCGGCGATGAAGAGGCTTTTGCAGGGAAATGGTAACTAAAAAGGATGATTCTTGACCGAAAATATGAAATGAAAACGCAATGATAAAGTGTTATTGAAAATACTGATATTAACTTTGAAGTATTAAAATTACTGATTTTAATACAAAATCCTTGTTTGATATACTCATAATGATAAATCGATATTATTTAAACAAGGAGGATATAATGAAAAAAGAAAAAAGCACTCTTATGATCATTACCGGGCTCGTGGTTGGCGCGGCTGCAGTACTTCTCGTTAAGTATGGCAACCCTGCTAACATGGGCTTTTGTATTGCTTGCTTCCTGAGAGACACTGCTGGTGCGGTTAAACTTCATTCAGCTCCAGTTGTGCAGTATGTTCGTCCTGAGATAATCGGACTTATTCTCGGTGCATTTCTCATGTCTCTTGGCGGCAGAGAGTTCAAGGTTCGTGGCGGTTCGTCCCCAATGACAAGTTTGTACTTTCGTTCTTCGTAATGGTAGGAGCTCTTATGTTCCTCGGTTGCCCACTAAGAATGATTCTCAGAATCGCTGGTGGAGACTGGAACGCAATCATCGGCTTGGTTGGATTCGTATTTGGAATTCTCGGCGGAATCGTGTTCCTTAAGAAGGGCTTCACACTTAAGAAATCAGTTCCACTAGGGCCAACAGAAGGTGTTGCACTGCCAGCAATAACAGTAGTTCTACTTGTTATCCTATGCGCATTCCCAGCACTTCTAGCATTCAGCAAGGAAGGCCCTGGAGCTATGCACGCACCTCTCGTAATCTCGCTAATCGCAGGACTAGTTGTCGGCGTACTCGCACAGCGCACTAGACTTTGCATGATCGGTGGAATTCGTGATGCAGTACTATTCAAAGATTTCTACCTACTATCTGGATTTATCGCAATATTCGTTGCAGCCTTTATTGGAAACATGGCACTTGGTTTCTTCCACGCAGGGTTTGATCAGCAGCCAATTGCGATAAGCGATGCACTTTGGAACTTCCTCGGCATGGCGTCGTTGGACTAGGTTCTTGCCTACTCGGCGGCTGCCCACTTCGTCAGGTGGTACTATCGGGTACTGGAAATGCAGACTCGGGCGTTGCAGTTCTCGGCTTGTTCGTGGGAGCAGCTTTCTGTCACAACTTTGCACTAGCATCTTCAGCAATGGGACCTACTCCAAATGGTAAGGTTGCAGTTATATTCGGAATCATCGTGACTGTAGTAATCGGTCTGCTGAACATCAGAAAAGGTAAGGAGGCATAAAATGACTAAGGTAGATGCAAGAGGGTACTCGTGCCCTGAACCAGTAATTATGACTCAGAACGCTGTTAAGAATGGAACACCTGTTGAGGTTCTCGTAGATAGCATGACGCCGGTTAAGAACATTTCAAGATACGCAGCTAACAACAAGCTATCTATGGAATACAGTGAAACGCCAGAAGGCGATTACCTAATCACATTAAAGTAATGTATATCGCAACATTTCATACGCATTTTGGTGCGCAGCAGTTTCATAAACAGCAGAAAAGCATAGACCCTTCCGCAACACTGATGCCAGTTCCTAGGGCGCTAAGTGCGGCCTGCGGAATCTGTGTGTCGTTCGAGGTGGACAATATCTCGGAACTCTTGGTAAATCACCCTGAAGACATCGAGGGAATTTATCTGAATGACGGCTCGGAGTTCAAGATGCTGTTCGAGGTACCGGAATATTAACGATACACAAATGGCAACTCAAGCAAATAATAACGAGTAACAGAAATGACCAGCCGCATGGCTGGTCATTTCTTATTAACATATGAGCATAATTACTGCAACTTGCATATGTGCATCTACAGCTTACAAAGCTACATCTTCGCTGCGAACAGCGAAACCTTCGATTTCAAATCTATAGGTCCGTAATATGAAATGTATACGTATGTGCTACCTTTTCTGAGGAAGAGTAGCTGGTCACGCTTTGCGGTAGGGTCATTCGCTTTCTTATCATCCACGACATATGCAGCATAGTCGAGACCTTCGTAATCGAAGCGGAACTTGTCCAGAGACTTATCTGATACCTTGATGCTAGCTTCCTCAAGTACATTTTTATAATTGTATTTCATAAATTCCGCTGCAATTTTAGAAGACTTTGCCTTGTATAGGTGAACATTGTAATAGAGATTAATTACAGAGTCATCATCTTCGTTTTTTGCTTGCGTACTAACTTCTAGCTCCTCAGATATCATTCTAGGAATCATGAAGCTTTTATCTTGGTCTATTTCGAAAATAATGTCTGTTTTATTATTTCCTTCATCATAGTTCTCAATTTGCTTCTTAGCCGTTTTCCATGTATCGGGGTCAAATTCCGAGAAGCGAACAATCTCGTTACCCTTATACTTAAGAGCCTCCGTGAAATCCCCTGATGATGAGGTATCTACTGTCCTAGGGATATCAATGATACTCCATAGGACTAGGACAATTAAAGTTATAAAAATTGTCGCATTGGTGTAATATTTCAATCTAAATCCTGAAGCACCATAGTAATCCTTCTTTCTGCTTCTATTTAGTAAGCCTATATACGTGAACATGTATTGAAACCAGTACAGAAATGCCAATGGTAATCCTACAAGACTCATAACAACAGAGGAAAGCGGTTCATCCGCACTGCTATAGAGAAGTGCTGAAAGTGAAATATTGAATCCTTGCAAACTTTGACTGATATTAAAAATTGTATCTACTAGGATAATTGCCATAATAATAAAATTAGTAATCAAACTCTTCCTGTAGTACTTATGTTGACTCTGCACATCCGTAAATGGCTCTGGAGCACCCGGATCATCCGTGTAGAATATCATTACTGAACCAGAACCGTATATTAGATTCCAACCACAAGAAGCATATAGATCAAGCTCCTCTCTTGTCATCTCGCTGTGCCTGTATGGCAAGATGCGATACCGTCTATCTCGTGGTTCGTCAACGGTGAATCTGCAAGTAAATAGATTGTCGTTAGCGAGGAGAAGTCCTTTTTTTTTGCCTGATATTCAAGCCAGTTCTGCTTATAGAACATATCAACTATGCCGAAAGGATTAAATTTTAATTTCGTTTTCTTATCCATGATTACACTCCATATTGAGTACTATGTGGTAACAGTGAAATGATATATAGCTACATCTTGGCTGCGAAGAGCCCAGTCTTTGACTTCAGATCGATAGGCCCACTATATGCAACAACGATGTATTTATTCCCCTTCCTGAGGAAAAGCATCTGCTTATAGAATGGAGCCTCGTCTTTTTTAGAAGCTGCGATATATGCCGCGTAATCGAGTCCCTTGTATTTAAACTGCATATTCTGGATGCGCCTCTCCGATACGTCGAAGCCTTTATAGTCTAGCTCTTCTGCCATATTAGATGGCATAAAGCGTGCGGCAATCTTTGGTGATTTGGCTTTGTAAAGCTGAACCTGATACATGAGCTTTGGCTCAGATACACCATCTTTATCGGTTCTGGAATAAACCTCGAGGTCTTCTGAAGACATCTTCGTCATCATGACATTACGGTCGTAACTTGTCTCGTATGTTATGTTGGGATTATCAATATCCTTATTGCCATTTTTTTACGGTCATATTCGCTCGAACTTCATCCCACGTGGCTGGGTCAAATTCTGCGAATCTTACAAGGTCATTATCCTTATAGGCCAATGCTTCCTTAAAGCTACTTGTTGTGGTATGTCTATCTGGCGCAAATACCACGTACGCAAACAACCCCACCATTAACACGATAATCGCATTAGTTAAGATCATGTTTGCATAACGTATAGCCTTAAAGCCGAGAGACTTCTTAAAAGTTTCCCTTTTAAATTGCCATATTAACCTAGCGTGCTTAAAGATAAATACCAGTCCGAATAACACTAGCATTGGGTACATCACAGTGTATAGGTAAATAATTGGAGATGGTTTATCAGCCAGCTGATAATAAAACTCAATTGGATTAAAGACAAAGCCATTCGTATTGAGCTTTAAATTCACAAGTATGCAAAACGTCGACACTATAGTAGTGATAAATGTAAAGAGTAGTCTCTTCACATAATACTTCTTCTCCGTAACGGCATCTGTAAAAGGTTCGGGTGTACTCTGATCATCTGTATAGAACACAGTTGATGCATGTGTTCCACGCACACAGGTCCATCCGCAGGACTCATATATATCCAGCTCTTCCTGCTCGATTTTCTTTCTCTTCTGAGGCAGAATACGATATCTCCTCTCTGTTGGTTCGCCATATTCAAAGTCGTACAGAAAGTATCCGGTATATGTGAGAAGCAACCCCTTCTTAGCCATATCCTCGAGCCAATTCTGTTCCTGGTATATGTCAGAAAGATCAAAATAACAAATTTTCTGTTTAATCTTATCGCTCATAACTGCACCTCCGTGCATCACCAAGGCACGCTTCCAATCTGCGTATTTCATCCTGATATAGCTGCTCGCCACGCTCTGTAATGCTGTAAGAAATTCTTCTGCCATCTGGTGGTAACTTCTTGATTAAATCCTCCGCTTGAAAAAGTGAGAGAAGTGAATACAGAGTACCCGGTCCGAGCTTGACCCGACCATCTGTAAGGTCGTTTACATAACTCGATATCTCCGTTCCACACATATCTGAGCGGTGAAAACAGAGCAGTATGTAGAACATCGGCTCGGTTAATGGTTCCAATGATTTTTTGGCCATATATAGCACCACCCTTTAATCAAATTTGCTGTAAGCCTCCTAATATCGTTAATCGATATTTCTAGCTAAAATATAATATCGTAATACGATATTGTCAATAATATTTATCCAAATTAATAGCATGTACTAAAAAAGTACATGCTTGTCGTTCGTTTAAATGAGTTTCACCATGCCTATTACAAGGCTTCCAAGGTTAAGTCTGAAGATATACGGCTTGCTATATCTTCAGACTGCTTAAGGTATCCGAGGTTCTCCTGCCTGAATCTATCATAAGTCCAGCCTGCCGCACGAAACACGTTCTCATATGCAGTCCAGACGGCACGAGTAGTCGCTCGCATGAGGAAGTGCCTTTTGAACTTTAGCCATCTGCTCTGCTTAAAATGCCCAATGGTATAGGACTGAAATCACGTGAGGTAGCTCGTCATGAAGCATCTGAGCACATATACGCTTTAATGCTGGTGATTCCGTCGCATCACTGAGTGCTGAATAATATGAGAGTGCGATAATTTCAGCTGTTATTAGGGTTATTACCTCTGAGAGTATGTTGCCGCGCCTTCGGATACGCCTAAAGGTCCTATCCAGAAAATTGCTTTTGCGTAGCGGTAAATTATGAAAGCGCATGAATTCTCCGAGGTAAGAAGAATGGAAATTCTCCTCCTTGATAAAAAGCTTCATGACATTGGGATATGCAGGTTCGTCGAACAAGCTTGCGAATACTTCTGCTGCTTTGACTAGATGAAGTCCGTCGCTGTGCTCGCCTATTTGAAACGCAGAAATAGAAGGCAGTATCAGTGCCTTGGTTTCATCAGATAGTTTGACTTCTTGAGAGAAATCTATCTGGAGCCTGTGTTTGTCGTTTTCACGGAAAAATTCCAGCCACTCGTCGTAGCTGTATTTTACCGATGAATCATTTCTAAGTTCAATCATGGGTACCTCGATTTAACATAGTTTAGTAGATTTAAATTATGTCATATATTAGCTATTATACCAGATGCGAGTAGTAACGAAAAATTGACGATTATTATACCGGAAAACAAGTCTGTCAGTATATGTTCCTGTGCTATTATAGTGACAGATTAAGTTTCAGAAAATAGGTGATAAATATGCTTACAAAGAAACAATTTCAATTGAAGTATAACTTAACGAAGAGAGAAGTAGACGGCATCTGTGACTACTATGGAATCAAGAAGAACAAAGGTCAGTTCCAGATATCCGATGACACTGTGCCTGTTTATATCCCTGACAAGAGATATGTAGATAAAGAGTTCTGTTTGTATCTCTTCGTTGCAGATGCAATTCGCAAGAAAGTGATTCTGGTGCCCGAGTTATTCTATTCGACAGATGATGAAGTCAAAACTGTCGTAAGAGTTATGAGAGATAAAAGGCTTATTGAAAGGCTTGAAGGAAGGCCCGAAGAAAGTCTTGAGTATCAGGACTACATTCTCGGTCCTGAGTTTGCAGATTGGAAGAGAAATGCCACGGGTAATTTTAAGGTGATTAAAGAGCTTTTGGGAACGGTAGTTGAGTCTAGTTCGAAGGGTGCTGCAGCGGCTGTGCTCGAGCACTATACTACGATGTAAAATAAAAAACACCGCAACTCGTTAGAATTGCAGTGCTTTAAGGTGGTGTCCCGAAGAGGATTCGAACCTCCGACACCCGCTTTAGGAGAGCGGTGCTCTGTCCCCTGAGCTATCGAGACACGGGTTGGGCGCTTGCGAATGACGCCTCCTGTGAACGTAATCCCGGATAAATCTCTGATTAACTACAATCATCAGCGTTAAACACAAGCTTAATTATAATATCACCGAATTGCATGAAGTACAAGCGGTAAGGGAATCTATATGTTCCCCGTAGATAGTGCACGTGCGTTTAAATAATGGTACGGTGGACTGGAGCAAATTAACTAAATATAGTGATTTGCATAGAAATAAAATTTAAAAACGGCAATTTATATATGCACAATTAAATTTATTTCAATTAATTTAGTCAAAGCACTTGACCTGAAGCAGTTTATAGTGTAATTCATTATGTAGCTAAATATAGTTGCATGCTACATAAGTGCAACTACATCTCAAAAGTGTTATATAAGTTCAATATTGAAAGGAGCACAAGGGTAAAATGAAAGAGACAAAGGGATTTGTAGCAGAGTTTAAGGCGTTTATCGCTCGCGGTAACGTGCTAGACATGGCAGTAGGTATCATCATCGGTTCTGCATTCACAGCAATCGTAACTTCACTTGTTAACGATATCATCATGCCAATCGTAGGTGTTATCATTGGAGGAATTGATTTCTCAGGACTAAAGGTTACGGTTGGAAGTGCAGCTATTAACTACGGTGTATTCATCCAGGCGATTATCAACTTCCTACTCATCGCGCTAACTGTGTTTATCATCATTAAGGCGCTCATCAAGGCTAAGAGAAAGAAAGAAGAGGAGCCAGCAGAAGAGCCAGCAGCACCAACACCAGAGGTTGAGCTACTTACAGAGATCAGAGATCTCCTATCGAAGCGCGACTAGTTCGTGCTTATAGTTGCAGCGTTTCGGTAGATAAAGGAAGCGTGGTATGTAGCGGTAAATAGGTAAAATTAACTAAGTTAAAAGCGGAGGACATGGGAATTTTCCCATGTCCTTTTGTAATGCGTGGGTACACGGTACCTGTGACTACATAAACTTCTCCATTTCAACACTTAAACATAAGCAAATATTAAGATTTGAAAGGGCTTGAAGGACCTTAAAAGCTTGAAAAAAAGCCACAAATAGGCTAAAATGATTTTGTCCTTTTGCCACAAAAAACCTTGGCAAATAGTGACAATTTAGGAAAACGGAGGGACGATTATGTACGATATCAGTCAAGTGCAGAGTGAATACAAAACCAAGCTGATCGACGCAGATTTCGCCGCTAGCCTAGTTAAGAGTAACTATAGGCTGCACTTTGGTGTGGGAACTGGGAGCTCCATATACATGGACAGAGCTCTTGGAAAACGCCTCAAGACCGATACGCTCCTTCGCGGATTAGAGATTCAGACTGAAGTTGCCGTGAGAAACGATCTTCTGGAGACTTTCAAGGCGACGAGGGACGTAGACACAGTTAGATTTTATTCATCGCATTATACTGGCATGGACAGAATGATGGCGGATGCGGGCAACTGTTGGTACGTGCCGATTCTATTCAACGAAGAGCCGCTATATTGGGGACAGGAAGGCAATGGATTTGACATCTGCTGCATTCAAGTTGCGCCAATGGATAGGTACGGCAACTTTAATTTTGGACCAACTAATGCCGATCTTCTCGGTATTATCAGAAATTCCAAGATTGTCATCGTAGAAGTTAATGAGAAGATGCCAATTGCGCTCGGATACGAGTCGCACATCAATATATCTGATGTAAATTACATCATAGAGGGAGAGAGCCCTGAACTTGCAGAGTTCAAGGCGGCACCAGCGAGCCCTGAGGACAGAAGGATTGCTGAGTCGATAGTAGATCGCATTAGAAATAAAAGTACGCTGCAGCTCGGAATCGGAGCTGTGCCAAATGCAATCGGCAGCCTACTCGCAGAGTCCGACATCCGTGACCTTGGTGGTCACAGTGAGGTAATCGTAGATTCCTTTATGAATCTGTATTATGCAGGTAAGCTGACCAACAACAAGAAGGTGGATAAGGGCCTCACTGTTTATACAGCAGCGGTTGGAAGCAAGGCGCTATATGACTTTATAGACGACAATCCTATCTGCTGTGCTGCACCGGTTGACTATGTTAACAGCGTCCACACTATTTCGCAGATAGACAACTTCATCTCGATTAATAGCTGCGTTGGAGTTGACCTCTACGGACAGGTTTGTTCGGAGAGTGCAGGTTTCAGACAGCTTACAGGAACTGGCGGACAGCTCGACTTCGTACTCGGAGCGTTCTTATCTGAGAACGGTAAGAGCTTCATGTGTACGCATTCGACTAGAACTAAGCCAAATGGAGAGGTCGTATCTCTCATTCATCCGACTCTGCCTAGAGGATCGATTATAACTACACCACGAACAGCGACTCACTATGTCGTAACCGAGTATGGTGCAGTAAATCTCAAGGGTAAGTCAACCTGGCAGAGAGCCGAAAGCCTCATCAGCGTTGCGCATCCTGATTTTAGAGAAGAGCTCATACAGGAAGCCGAGAAGATGGGAATTTGGCGTAATACAAGTAAGATTGAATATATTTAAGGCATATTTAATTCATATTTAACAATCCTCGCACACTATTATTACAGAGGAATAAATTTAATAACTGGCTTTACAGAAGGTTGGTTCGCAAGGCGGATTGACGGGGTCATAAAGTCGTGACAGAGGCGCGGTAGCACAATGCGCAAGGAGGTTTTTATGATCACAGCAGTTGTAGGTGCCAATTGGGGCGATGAAGGTAAGGGTAAGATTACAGACGTACTCGCACAGGAGTCCGATTATATCGTGAGATTCCAGGGCGGAAGTAATGCCGGACACACCATCAAGAACGAGTTTGGCAAATTCGGACTTCACCTCATGCCATCGGGCATTTAACAAGGATGCTGTAAGTGTTCTGGGAAATGGAGTTGCTGTCAACGCCAAGAAGTTCTTTGAAGAACTCGCATCCATCGATGAGGCGGGCGTTCCGCACGGCAAGATTATCATTTCCGATAGGGCGCAGCTAGTTATGTCGTACCACATGGCGCTTGATGCGTATGAAGAAGAGAGACTTGCTGGACATTCGTTCGGCTCCACTAAGGCGGGCATCGCACCGTGCTTCTCAGATAAGTACGCTAAGATTGGTTTTCAGGTCGCAGATCTCTATGCGGACAAGGAAGTCCTCATGGAGAGGATTAACAACGTGTGCAGTATCAAGAACGTAATGTTTGAGAACCTGTATCACAAGCCACAGATTAAACCAGAAGATATATATGATGAGCTAATGGATTATGCCGAGATGCTGAGACCCTACGTCGCTCATACTTCACAGGTTTTAAATGATGCACTTCGTGCAGGCAAAGCATTCTCTTGGAGGGGCAGCTCGGAGCACTCAAGGATACCGACCACGGTATTTATCCGATGGTAACATCGTCGTCGACACTCGCAGGGTTTGGTGCTACTGGTGCTGGACTACCGCCATATGCTATTGAGAGAATTGTTACAGTTGTAAAGGCGTACTCTTCGGCCGTTGGTGCGGGAGCTTTTGTCAGCGAGCTATTCGGAGACGAGGCTGACGAGCTTCGTAGACGCGGCGGAGATGGTGGAGAATTCGGAGTAACTACAGGCAGACCTAGAAGGGTCGGATGGTTCGATGCAGTTGCAACTAGATACGGCTGCATGATGCAGGGAGCTACAGAGGTTGCAGTAACAGTAGTTGACGTGCTGGGATACCTAGACGAACTCAAAATCTGTGTCGGCTATGAAATCGACGGAGAGATTACTAAGGACTTTCCTAATACACCGCTACTAGAGAAGGCAAAGCCAGTGTACGAGACACTTCCGGGATGGAAGACTGACATAAGAGGAATTAAGAACTACGATGAACTGCCAAGTGAATGCAAGGCATACATCGAGAGAATTGAAGAGGAAATCGGAGTTCGCGTGTCTATGGTTTCAAATGGACCAGCGCGTGACGAGCTGATTATCCGCTAGTTTGCAAGGGGAACTTTGCAATTTACAAAACTATAACCTACTGACAGAGACAGTTCCTGACGGCCTAGCTGTCAGGAACTAAATACTTAAAGGGGTAACTAATGTACAAGGAATCAATGCGCCAGACATGGGTAGAAATCGATCTTACGGCGCTAGATCATAACATCAAGGAAATCAAAAGGGTAATCGGTAACAGCGAGATAATAGGCGTTGTAAAAGCCGATTCGTATGGACACGGCAGCGTTCGCTGTGCCAAGGTCCTACGTGCAAATGGAGTTAAACGCTTCGCAGTTGCCACAATAGAAGAGGCGCTCGAACTGCGTGAGGCGGGCTTCAACGAGAGTATGCTCATTCTCGGGTTCGTGCCAGAGGATTGCACAGACATTGTGATAGAGCATAACCTCACAATTGTAATAGGCGGTCTTGAGAGAGCGAAGAGAAGAGCCGAGATTGCAGTTGAGAGCGGGGCAGTAATCGACTGCTTCATCGCCATCGACTCAGGTATGGGTAGAATCGGATATAGGATAGAGACACCACTTGAGAAGGAGTTTGCGAGAACTGAAATCGAGGAGCTGGACGAGCTCGAAGGACTTCGTATAAATGGCATGGTTTCTCACTTTGCGACTTCCGATGAAGCTGATTCGACATATACTAATAAGCAGCTTTCGCTATTCAATGACTTCTACGAGGAGCTCGCAGGCTGTGGCATCAACATCCCCATGCTGAGCATTGCTAACAGTGCTGCGATTATGGACTATCCGAAGACGTATTTTGATGCCGTGAGGCCGGGAATCATCATGTACGGTTGTTATCCATCTGAAGAGGTAGATAAGACGAGACTTGACCTCAAGCCAGTGATGTCTGTAAAGGCATATATCGTTCACATCAAGAAAGTTCCCGCTGGTACTTCAATCAGTTACGGCCGCAAGTTTATAACAGAGAGGGAGAGCAAGATTGCAACAATCTCTCTCGGATATGCTGACGGTTATTCGAGAGCACTTACAGGCAAGGCAGAGGTCCTTGTAAATGGGTACCGTGTTCCTGTCGTAGGAAATATTTGCATGGATCAGTGCATGATTGACGTGACGGATGTGCCCGAAGTCGTTAAAGGCGAAGAAGTTGTGATTATGGGAAAATCTGGTGACGATGAGATATCTGCAGAAGAACTTGCTGGTAAGCTTGGAACTATCAATTACGAGATTTTATGTGATTTCGGTATGAGACTTCATAAGATATATATAGACAGAGAACGCGGGGATTACGACCTCGTATAGAGTGTAGGGTTACAATAAACTGTAGATTGTACGAGAAGGTTGCTATACATTCGCTAACTCGAGACGATCATAGGAGGCTTAATGATAGAGACCATTCAAATATAGACGGTTCGCTGCTCATCAAGTTTCAGCACTTTGTGATCCATGGGGCACTAACACCCATAGTCAAGGTGTATACACATCTCGGAGATGCAGGAATGATGTGGATAGCGATTGCAGTGATACTGCTGATATTTAAGCGAACGCGAAAATACGGGCTTCTGGTTCTCTCATCGCTAGCTCTGACGTACCTTGTAAATAATCTGCTACTCAAGGAGTTAATAGATAGAACTCGTCCGTATGAGGTTTTTGACAAGGTTCAAAGACTGATAGAGAAGCAGCGCGACCCGTCGTTCCCTTCGGGACATTCGGCAAGCTCGTTTGCTGCGGCTATGTGCATATACCTTAATGCACCCAAGAAATATGGAATTCCAGCAATGCTGCTAGCACTATTGATGGCGCTTTCAAGGCTCTATGTTGGAGTTCATTATCCCGGGGATGTAGTAGCTGGAGCTGTTGTCGGTTCGCTTATGGCATGGCTAGTGTACAAGGTATACGACGCAAGGCAGGATGCTCTACATCCGGCAAAGCACCGGAGGAAGTAATAAGAAGCGCAGGAGATGTTATGAGCATAGATAAATTTAAAATTGGAAACGAATGGGACAGCATCCTTGCTGAAGAGATGGATAAACCGTACTATAAAGAGCTCGAGAGATTTCTCGATGAAGAATATGAAGCTCATACGGTCTTTCCTTCGCGTGATGAGATATTTACGGCTTTCAGTTACACTCCGTATGACGATGTCAAGGTGCTGCTGCTCGGTCAGGACCCGTATCACGAAGTCGGCCAAGCTCATGGAATGGCTTTTTCGGTTCAGAAAGGCGTGAAGCAACCACCGTCACTGGTAAACATATTTAAAGAGATAGATTCCGATCTTGGGATTACTCCGCCGCCGATGGATAACGGATGTCTGATTCCTTGGGCTGAGTCGGGCGTTCTCCTCCTCAACACAGCTCTGACCGTGAGGGAACACGAGGCAAATTCACATCGCGGCAAAGGCTGGGAGCAATTTACCGATACGGTTATAAGCAAGCTTAACAAGCGTGAGAAACCTCTGGTTTTCATATTATGGGGTTCAAATGCCAAGTCTAAACTGCCGCTTATCACGAACAAGAATCATCTAGTGATTGCTGGTGTACACCCGAGTCCTCTCTCAGCATACAGAGGGTTCTTTGGCGGGAAATATTTCTCCCGTGCAAATGAATTCCTGAGGAGATACGGAATACCCGAAGTGAACTGGGATGTGCGTTAGGAGAAGTGTTTAAGTTAAGCATTCACATAACAACCACGCGGAATTCATGATATGATATAAACGAGTATGTTATATTTCAATTGATTAGAAAGCATTTTATAAATTATATTTAAGGAAAGGTTGGAATCATGAACAACAAGAAACTTAAGACATCAAAGGTAACTATTGGACTTTACGTATGCACGGGAATAGTATCTGTGTACGCACTATATGCGATTTTTAACTCAATCACATATCTAAGAAACTACTTCAAGACCTATGGTTCGTCGATTGGCGAGCACTTCGGAGATGCGCTCTCTTACATCCTAAACCAGAGCTTATCGTACATCGTATTCGCTGTTCTTATATTCTCAGCATCTGTTATCCTAACTGAGGTTAGAAAGCTAAATCCTGAAAACTACGTTAGTGAAGATGAGATGCAGGCCCTAGCAGCAGCAAAGGCTGAGAAAGCAGCAAAAGCTGCAGAGGTTAAGGCAATGAAGGAAGCAGAGAAGGCTGCTAAGGAAGCTGCAAAGGCTGAGTCAGCAGTAGAATCAGCGAAGCTTGGAGCAGCAGCAGTAGATGAAGAGGTTGAAGAATTAGCTGAAGAAGTAGTTGAAGACGCTTTTAAGGTTAAATAGTAACTGTATTAGATGAGCAATCTAATCAATGATTTATAATGAGATTTTGAGGGCCGATTAATAGCCCTCTGATGATACTTCGTTACTATAATTTGGGAATGTACTATGATTAAGGCAGAGACTCGTATAAATAGAACGCTCCCCACAGAGCTGATTAAATTAATGAATAAGTGCGGGGAAAGAAAGCGTAGTCCTAAAACTGTGATTAAAGCACTACGTGATGGTCTCTTTATGGTGGGACTTTACGTCGATGATAACCTCGTTGCCTTTGGCAGAGTATCGGGAGATGGTGCAATGTATTTCCTGATTACTGATGTGATGGTAGATCCAGAATACGAAGGAAGTGGTGCTGATATGCAGCTGTACAAGGAAATTGATGACTTTCTCCTTGCGGTAGCACCTAATGATAGCAGAATACTCGCTATGACTAACAAGAAATACGAATCTGTGTTTAGAACATTCGGATACGAGTATATGGATCCCGATTATCGGACTGTTATGATAAGAGAATAGTATAAAAAAGCACTGCAATTTCTAACAACGGATGTTGCAGTGTTTTTATTATTTGTCAGGAAATGACTAGAAGAACGACAAACAATTGGACAAATAGTGTTGCAATAGTCCTGCATATATGTGAATATATGTGAATATACACGGTAAATAATATTTTGCAGATATGACAAAGTTCTAATATAGAAATAAGAATGAGGGGGGTGTTAGTATCAAACCGCTAATTTCAGTAATAATTCCAATCTATAACGGAGAGCAATATATCGATAAGTGCCTAGATTCTCTTATTAAGCAAACTTATCCGAACCTCGAAATCCTGTGTGTTATTAACGGCACTACGGATGATTCGGAACAAAAGGTGAGAAGCTGGATGAAGAGAGATGAACGCATCAATGTGTTAGTCACGGATATAGCTGACCTAGGGCACGCTTCAAATCTTGGAATTGATAACACTACTGGAGCATATATCTCCTTTGTTGATGTCGATGACTGGGTGGATCCAGAGTACATTTCCAAGTTATACGCAGGTATAGAAAAAGGTTACAGGATTTGCAAGGCAAATTGTATCATGTATGATGGCAAAAAGAATGAGCCCGCATACAAAGGTCAGAGCTCGAGAGAAGTATCCATTAGAAGTGCGATGTGGCTTCTGCCATGTCGAACGATTTCAATGTATGATAGAACTCTTTTTGAAAAGGTACGTTACCTAGAGTATTCGTACTACGAAGATTTGTCGCTATGGCCTGTCTTGGTTGCCCTAGCTGGTTCAATTTATTACGTCGATGATCCGCTATATTACTATAACCAGACGAACGAGTCTTCGATTATGACGGTGAGGAACGAGAAGCATCTTGTTCTAGACAAGGTATTTGCACATATTTTTGCAAATGTCACACCCGATATGGATCAGGAAGTCAATCTGCTGATTTCAGCGCTGTTCATACAGTCGTTTTGGAGCTCTAATATTAAATATATACCTAAGGATGAAGCTGGTGATGCGTACCTCAAGAGGCTCAAACAGGTTGTTGCTGGAAAACTTGTAGGATACTTTTACCTAGTAGATAGATTGCCAGTATCTGATGAAGCGAAGAGACGGATGCTGCTCTTCTATCAGGATAATAATTAATAACTAAAAATAGGCATAAACTAAACCCAAACCCATTGACTATAGATATAGTTAATGGGTTGTTTAGTTGGTTCTGCTTTAGCAGTGGATTTGCCGAGCGATAGTGAGGTGAATCAACAAACCACCGGCTATGCCGGTGTGATTAGTATAGCTTTAGCTTCAAGAAAAATACCTCCAATGTTATCATGATGTTGGTTCGCCAACCACATCAAATAACAAAGGAGGTTGCCATCATGGATGACAAAAATACTCTAGCACACACAAGCTGGAGATGTAAATATCATATAGTATTTGCGCCTAAATATAGAAGAAAAGAAATATATGGTAAGTACCGAGTGGAAATAGGAAAGATGATAAGAATCCTATGCCAAAGAAAAGGAATCAACATTGTTGAGGCTGAGCTATGCCCTGACCATATACATATGCTTGTAGAAATACCACCAAAGTATTCTGTGTCGCAAATAGTAGGATATTTGAAAGGGAAAAGTTCTCTTATGATATTCGATAAATTTGCAAATTTAAAATACAGATACGGAAATAGACACTTTTGGTGCAGAGGTTACTATGTTGATACAGTAGGGAAAAACGAAAAAAAGATAGCTGAATACATACGTACACAACTCCAGAGTGACATAGTTGATGATCAAATGACGCTAAAGGAGTATATTGATCCATTCACAGGAAGGAAGATGAAATAGTCCTTTAGGACTTGTAGGAAAGTACGTGCGGTTGGCGAATCTTTTCAACGCATCTTAAGATGCAGCAGGTAAAAGGCCCTTATAGGGCCAAAACAAACCACCGGCTAAGCCGGTGGTTATGATTATAATAAATGTAATCAATAGATTATATGATAAGGTTTAATTGTGCGACATACATGTGTGAGTGTATAATGTTCAGAATAACAGTATGTAGTGACTTCGAGAGGGATACCATTATTAGTAGTGCAAAATACAATGGTATAAAATACAATTGTATTGAAATTAATGCTATGCAAGTGTACCAATAATGTGTATAATGACATAAAGCTACTAACGGCGTATTTAATAGACGCATAAGGAGATAAAAATGACTAAGAGAATTAACAAGCGTAGAAGGAAGATGTTAAAGGCGACAGCGGTAGGTGTGTCTCTAATGATGGCACCTTCTGTGGCTGTCAATGTATATGCGGACGATGCTGTTACAGCAAGTGAGCAGTCTGCTATAAACAACTTCGTAGCAACTCAGCCCGCAGATGGAGCTACTACCAGCCTAGGAAATTCAAGTGTTTCTAATACTACTAGCGGATACAGATTTCCTGGCAAGGATAACTACACATCGGTTTTCGAGTCGCGTGCAAGGAAGAAAAACTCCCAGAGGACTATGAGCTAACTGTGGACTCGGGTGATTCGCACTCTGGAAATACTGTGAAGGTTAAGGATTGGAGCAATTTGGATACTTATGTTGTACACAGCGCTTCAGAAGGAAATCCGCAGGACCCACAGACGTATTATGAACCCATGTATTTTGCTAAGGAAGCTACACTAATCGATCAGGCTACCAATACTGAATATACTGTGAAGAACATAGTTATTGATTCTAACAGCATGTATGTGACCTACCCTAATATTTCACTTGATTTTCCTATAGAGGATGCAGACCCAAGATTTAAGACGATAATTGGAGATGCGGAGGCAGTGGCATTATTTGGGGGTAGTGGATACTGGAATATCACCGCAGAGGTGAAGGAGGAGACTCCATATGAGACTATTGTTAAGATAGATGCTGCCTTAAAGGCAAATCAGACAATCGTTGATTCCGTAGGTTCAAATGGAAGCAAGGATGCTAAGTTCAACATAGATATTCATTCCTTAAATGGAATGGATGAATCAAATTATAAGGATTACACGGCAGATGTTATTTATAATGATGTTAAGGCGCTTGTAACAGATAGCGCACAGGTTGGTAGCGATAATCAATTTGGATGGGGAACAAGTACTCTTGAATCGCTTACAACCTCTAATGCTGTAAACCGTATAATCCGCGTAGGTATAGATTACACACATTATGTAACAGAAGATGGAACTGAGTTAAAGCCTACAAAGTTTGGAATACATAGCAGTGAGAATATCGCTGGATATGAGCTTGTATCGACTCGTGAGGAGGCAAATGGAGATAAGGTATACGTGTATAAGGCTGTAACAACACCGACTACTCCGCCAGTGCCAACGACACCAACGACACCAACAACACCAGTGGCACCAGCGGCACCGGCAACACCAGCTACATCAACAACAACTCCTGCGGCATCAAGCACTGCAGCTACACAGGCTCCAACTGCTAAGGTTGCTCATGCAAGAAAGAGCACAGCACCAAAGACTGGAGATGTAGATACTATCTTTGCTTATGCTGCGACACTAGTTATGAGTGTTCTTGGGCTCGGAGCAGCACTTTTCGCAAGAAAGAAGAAAGAACAGTAATATTTAGGAGACTATAATTACGTTTCTAAAGCGGCAGAATAGTTGAAATAGGATGTAAATATATGAATAAAAGAAAACATGATTGATGAATTAATCGTCAATCATGTTTTTATTATGCATCTATTATTTTGCCTAAGGGTGAACCGCAGGTTTGAACTTGTGGTGCTTAAGCAAAGGTTACTATGAGAGCTTAAAACTCTATAATTCTGAAGTTTGAATGCGAATCTGCCCTTGAATCAGGGTTCTAACCGAAGGTGAACCCCATATAAGGAGGGCACTCGCCTTGCTCGGAGTCGTAAATCTCTGCCAGAGCCTCGTGGCTCTCGGAAATCATTCCCAGCGCGACTGCAGTATCACTGCCTGCCCTGCTCGGCATCATATAATGGCAGCTCACTGCGCCGAATCTAGCCGCGAGTGCCTTCGCTATCGCGATCCCGAGCTCCTTGTGACCACCGTCTTCACTGAAGGTGAGGAGCTCGGCCGCAGCGAGAGAGCCCGGCTCGCCGGCCTCACACGCTGCGATCGCAAGGGGCAGGGCGCTAACCCCATCCTTGATCAAAAGCAGCCCAGCCCCGCCATCATCTGGCCCACCTCCTTCGGCAGAACCAGCAGCAAAGCGGAGAGCACCTGCAGATAGTTCGATGTGAACGCGATTCTTAAGAATCGCTTCTCTATAATTGTTGTATTCTTCTGGAGAGATGATTTCGAAGCTTGGTTGTGATAAGCCAAAATCAGCCTGCTCATCCAATGTAACAGTTCCCTGCTCAGCATACATGAATTCCTTATATTCAAGCGGCTCGTAGAACTTAACCAAGCTCGGCTCAGCAGGTGAGAGCATGGATAGCTTTCGGCTGCTTTCAGCTATCTCCCTAGCGTAGACTGTGATATGAGAGCCGTATCCATTTCCTCGAGCTGATGGATCAGTACATATTGCGTAGCTCATCTCTATTGATCTTCCGTCTATTTCAGAAGCCTTATTTCCAGGTACAATCAGCTTTCCCATCTCGAACTGGGTGAGGGCAGCTTGCAGCACGTCCTTGCCGTCCTGGTCTTCAATAATTAGAAAATCAAGGTAAGCATCTCGAAAGCAATCATCAAAAAATTTGATGAACTCTGCATCATCTCCAAACACCTTGTGGCGGAGCGAAACGAACTCCTCGAAGTCGGAAGCCTCACGAGGTCTAATAGTGTATTTATTTTTCATAAGCTGTATACTTCATTAGCAGGACATCTGGATGGTAGCTTTCTTTTGCTTTTCTAAGACCCTCGAGCCCCATGTCTTCTTCTCGGTTAACGTACTCGACATCAGGGAATTTCTCAGAGATTGCCCTAACGAATTCGCGATTAATCATGGTGTAAGCACCTTCAACTCCTGGGAGAGCCTTTTCGAAATGCACATCCATAGTGAGGTTATCGAGCTGAGTTGCGGCGGTAAATGCAACTGGATTACCATTTTGGTATAGAAGGCCGCCAAAGAAACCGAGAGCCTCAAAGTTCTCAAACATCTGCTCGATAGCGCCAGCCTCCTTTACGAGGTCTGGGTCACCTTTTTCCTTATAGAATTCATCAACAAAAGCTCTAGCTGAATCGATATCTGAACCGCCTTCGATGAGCTTGAATTTCCAGTCGCCATTTCGTTCAAAATGCTTGATATGATTGCGTTTGGATGAAAGTTTACGACCTCTAAGGTCACGCAGCTTTTCAACTGTATAGATATAATCTGCGTCTTCACGATTTTCTTCGATTGTAAACTGGTCGCCATATAGAGGTTCAAATTCCTCCAGAGTCTTTGGTGTGAGACCACGCATTATAAGCTTCTGGCCACGAGAATGTGCGTCTTTACGCAGCTCCTCGATAATCGGTGCAACATCGCCACTTCCCTTAGGGTATGCGAATATGTATCCGAATTTTGGCATTCTGATAACCATACGTTCACCCATAAAGGCGATTTCTGGTTCGTAAGCGTGTCTCCAGATATATAAATTAGCAAAACTGTAGTCGGCTCCATGACATCCGCTCGAACATATAACAGTCTTGTCGAAGTCTTGGTCATCTAATTTGACAGGTCTAAATTCTAGCATTAGTCTCTCCCTTTTTGATATCTTAACTACATTATACGATTCTATTTTATAAAATTAACATCTCATTATAGCACTAAAAACCAACATGTAAAGTGAATTCCGAGTGAATAAGTAGGAATTTAAAAATATACTTTTATAGTATTGATTTTATAACTTCAAAGTGTTACTGTTGCAATAGAAAAAAAGAAATGACATTCGGAAAGGGGATGAAAGATAAATGGCTAAGATTACAGAGGATATGATTATCGGAGATGTTATCAACGAGAACCCTGATCTAATTCAGGTATTCTTCCAGAACGGAATGATGTGCATTGGTTGCCCAGCTTCTCAGGGAGAGTCAATCGGGCAGGCTGCTCAGGTTCACGGAATTGATGCTGATCAGCTAATCAACTCGCTTAACGCTGCTCTTGAGGCATAGGCAAGTAGATTTCAAAACTGGAGTTTAGACTTCGATAAATCGCAGGGCTTTGGCCCTGCTTTTGCATTTGGCGGCTAATTCATTATGATATATGTGCTTACTGAAATCGTGAGGTTTTAGCAAAGAGATATTAGCTTGTTGAACGGGGATTAGGATAAAAAGGACTTAGATAAGATGAAAAGAGAACTCAATCATCATTACATAGGGGGATCATACGGAGGTAACCAGAATTGGTTTCGCACCTTTATGATGCGAATCGGTGGCTGCGGCGCTGAGACTGCTTGTGAGAGCAGCCTGTATTTTGCGCGAGAATTTGGATTCAAGAATCTGTACCCATTCGACTGTAATCAGATAAAACGAGAGGAGTATGTGGACTTTGCACACATCATGGAGAATTACCTTTGGCCTAGGATTACTGGTATCAACAAATTATCAATCTATGTAAATGGATACGTTAAATATCTACGTGATGTCGAGGAATCTCGTGTTGACGTGAGTGAATTTTTAGGGGACAACACTTATGAGGAGGCGGCAAAAAAGGTAAAGAGTCAAATAGACGCGGGGCTGCCTATCCCATTCTTGACGCTTAGGCATAAGGATAAGGCATATGATGACTACGTATGGCATTGGTATCTTGTAAATGGATATGACGAGACTGAGGAAGGGCTCAAAGTCAAGGCGGTGACTTATAGCAGTTTCCGATGGCTTGATTTAAAAGGGCTATGGAATACTGGATGTACACCAACTGGTGGCATGATTATCTACAGTTTGCGCGACGCATAGTCAGAGCTTTAAGGGGCATAATGGTAGGCACAATAAGTGTGAGTTTGATATGGACATATGATTACAAAAAGACTGTGAGAATTAATCCCACAGTCTTTGTTTACAGATTATTGATGAGAAATCATCTTAACTCTACCTAATAAACTTCGCCCTTCTAATCACGAGTTCAGCTGCAATACCAATCGCTACTCCCGCAATTGTTCCAGATATCATAAGCACAGGCAGGTAATAGAAAATTCTGATGTCATTGATGATTATAGCCGCAATCGCTAGCTGCCCCATGTTGTGCAGGAAACCGCCCGCCATGCTGACACCGGTAACACTGAACAGCTCGGTCTTTTTCAGCAAAATCATACCCGCCAAACTGATAGTCGCACCGGCGAGCGAGTAGAGCATACCGAATACACCAGTAAAGAGGAGACCTGCAACGACGATTCGGATAACATTTAGCATAACTGCGTACTTTGCTGAAAGCTTATATAGAGCAACGACAGCAACTAAGTTAGCTATCCCTAATTTGATCCCCGGAATACCTGGTGTATATGGTATAATAGCTTCGACATACGATAAAATGAGCGCCAATGAAGCTAGTAGCGCAACGGTTGCGACACTATTGCTGCGGCCGCGCGGGGTTCTGGTATTAAGGTCAGTTGAACGCTTAGTTCGAGACTGAGTCATACTCGTTCGCCCCCTTTCCGCCTATAGAAACGACCACCTTGTTAGGAAGGCAGATGATGCTCTCCCCGGTCTTGCTTATAGCTTTGTGCTTTACGCACACCTGATTGTCACACGATGCTTCGGACATCGTCACGAAGCCATGTTTAATTCTTATTATATTAAGCTTATTACCCTGCTTTACAGCAATCGTTTTATCCTCGGACAAGCTGTACACTCCGTAAGTCTTGCCGTCGACTGTCACAGTGGCTTTATCTCCCGAACGACTCGTCATGCCGAGCCATACCGAGGAGGCGATGCCAAATGAGATGAGGATTATAAAGAGGATAATGTCCGCTTTTCTTACAAATCCTTTTAACATTATTCGTTATTCCCCGTAACCCCTTAATTGTGAGGTAATACATTGATTAGACTTAGTAAACAAACCATAAAACTCTCGTTAATATTCATAATAATCGCAACGGTTATTATAACACAGACAGCTTGCAAAAAAACACAGGAGGTTGAACCAATCTCAAAGGAGGGGTTCTACCTAGATACAGTATGCAAAATCTCGATATATGATATGGATGGAGACCTCGACCAGAAAAAGGCTGAGGCTGCAATAGACAAGGCGTATAAGCGTTGCCGTGAGCTCGAGAATACGCTCAGCAACACTATTGAGTCCAGTGAAGTTAGTCAGATTAATAACGCTGGTGGAAACTGGGTGACTGTGGGTAAAGACACGCTTAAGGTTGTAAAGGCTGGTTATAAATACGGTGAGTTATCCGATGGAGACTTCGATATCACTATCGGTGCGGTGTCAGGGCTATGGGATTTCCAGGCGGAGAAACCAGTAGTTCCAGAGCAGAGCAAGATCACTGAAGCTCTGAAGCATGTCAACTACAAGAATATTCAATTTGACGGAAACAAAATCAGGCTCGCAGATCCACAGGCGAAGCTCGACCTTGGTGGAATCGCTAAGGGATACGTTGCAGATGAACTCACTACACTGCTCGAGAAAGAGGGGGTAACATCGGCAGTTATCAACCTCGGCGGAAATATTTCCACTATAGGAAGTAAGCCTGACGGTAGTCCGTTCGTCATCGGAATCGAGAAGCCGTATACAGATAGAACTGAAATTATCGGAACGACAACGGCCGACAACCAGACGGTTGTAACCTCGGGAATTTACGAGAGACAGTTCCAGCAGAACGGCAAGATTTACCATCATGTACTGAGCAGCAAGACGGGATACCCGGTTGAAACGCAGCTTGAAGCTGTTAGTTTGGTTGCGAAGAAGGGACGCTCGATGGATATCGACGCTATGAGCACCATATGCCTGATGAAGGGTGTTGATGGTGGGAAGGCGTTCATCAAGAAGCAGAAAGGCGTTGAAGCTGTATTTAGTGCAGAGGGTAAGGAAGTTGCTAAGACCAAGGGCATGAAGTTTACAGCAGAATAATATGCCTAGAATGTGGTTGGAATCGTATATATTAAACATTAAGAAGGTTGGTGCATAGCATGAATGACAATAGAATATTGGTCGATATGCACCTGCATACCACGGCATCTGATGGTTCATACAACCCAGTGGAAGTCGTGCAGATGGTTAGGGATGCTGGAGTCAATGTGTTCTCGCTAACTGACCACGATACGACCGCTGGCGCAAATGAGGTTCAGGACAAAATTCCAGAAGGAATGGAGTTCTACAAGGGAATTGAGTTTTCATGTGAAATAGGAGATATCAAGTGCCACATCCTCGGCTATTCATACGATGACGAACATCCTGAATTCAAAGAAGCTCTCGCTGCTGCAGAGGCAAAGAGAGAGGATAAGCTCGCTATTAGGATAGAGCATCTGCGTGAAGTTGACGGTATCGAGCTTACATCTGAAGAGGTTTGGGAGCTAGAATCAATCCCCTCTGCAGGGAAGCCACACATAGCAAATATCCTCATGCGCAGGGGTATCTCTGGTACGAGAACCGAAATCATAAATAAATACCTTGAGTTTGGAGTGGATAACAGAATCCCTGCTGAGCTCGCTATTAAGGCGATTAGAGCTTCTGGAGGAGTTTCAATCTGGGCACACCCTCTCGGTGGGGAAAATGAAGCTCACATGAACAGAGACGAACTCGAGGCGAAGCTAGACGTGCTTCAGAGCATAGGTATCGAGGGGCTAGAATGCTTCTATTCTAGATACGATGAAGCTGAAACTGCAATGCTCCTAGATGTTGCGGAGAGTCGGGGCTTGCTCGTGAGCGGCGGTAGTGACTTTCACGGCAAGAACAAGAACGTGGAAATTGGGGAACTCGGTGTTAGCAAAAAAACAGTTTACGACTCTGATTTAAGTCTTGTTGCAGAACTCAGGAGAAGGAGACTTAAAAAGCAGTTAATTGTTTAATCAAAATACAACATGTGCTTAAATTTCAAGACTTTCATGTTGAACGGGCCCAAATAGTTTTGTATAATACCCCAGTTCGTAAAATAAAGATAAAGAAAAAGGAGATATACCATGAGTGAAAAGAAAGTAACTATACTGGGATGGGCAGGGACTTGCATGTCGATAGTAATGTACGTTGCATATGTAGCTCAGATTATGAATAACTTAAATGGAAATAAGGGAAGCTTTATTCAGCCTCTAGCAGCAATGATAAACTGCATCCTGTGGTTCTCGTACGGATTATGCAAGGAAAAGAGAGATTACCCTATTATGGTAGCAAATCTGCCGGGAATTATCTTCGGATGTTTAGCGGCAATTACTTCGCTGTAGATTTATTTGTGATATGAATAAGCTAAGGGAAAGCATAGAAATAATTATGGATTATAAACAAGAAGAGTTTTTAAGTAAACAAAGAGCACTGGAACTATGGGATAGTGGAGATATAGATAAAATCGAGACTGGAACATTTAAGGGGCTTGCTGAAATTCACAGGTATATATTTCAGGATGTATACAGTTTTGCAGGGGAAATAAGGAGCGTGAACATTGCAAAAGGGAATTTCAGATTTGCTCCGGTACTTTATCTTGAAGCAAGTATCAAAGAGATAGAGAAGATGCCACAGAACACATTTGAGGAATGTGTAGATAAATATGTTGAAATGAATGTTGCACATCCTTTTAGAGAAGGTAACGGTAGAAGTGGCAGGATATGGCTTGATAAGATGCTCAAGGCAGCTGTAGGAAAGTGTATTGATTGGTCGCAAATAGATAAAGAAAGCTATTTATCCGCTATGGAGCGTTCTCCGGTAAATAGCCTTGAAATAAAACATTTGCTTTCAAGTTCTTTGACTACTGATATATCTAGCAGGGAAATTTATATGAAGGGAATAGACAACTCATATAGATATGAAGAAGCAAATGCTGTGAGTATTTTTGATGTAGACAAGTCTCATATACGGTAAAACCCACATAACAAGGGAATTGGTAATATAGATCGCAAGAATATAAATTAGCCGCCAAGCATGGCGGCTTTTGTCATTATAAGATAATTTCTATATATAATTTAGAGAACCTATCGTTTTGACAGTTTTTCCAATTATGGCAGGAGATAGCTCTTGTTAAGAATTCTATCTTCTGACTTTTTCTATAAACTCAAAGATTCTAGAGTAGTAGTCTTCGAGTATCTCGTCAGTTCCGTTATACAGCTCGTGCTTTGCACCTTCATATATAACGAATTCAGTAGTAGGTGTACTGTTTGCAAATCTGTAGTGACCCTCCGGATCAACAAGTGCATCATTTCCAGAGGTCAAGAGCAGTATAGGAATATCTATTTTATGAGCATCCTTGAGAATCCTTGGAGTCGTACGGAAACTCGCGTAGCCCCAGCCGTTAGACATCCTACTAGTATGATAATGACTGTCCTCAAGGCGTTGCTTGAAGATGTACATGTATCTAGGCTCTGACATGGCACTGCTCTTGTCATAATTAGGAATTCCATCCCAAGCATTTCCGCCAGGGAAAGGCTGCTTCTCTTGGCGTAGTAGCTTGATTTTAGCTAATAGCAGTTTAACTAGCAGCTTGGATGTGCCGCCTGTTCTTATCTCGAACATTGGAGAGCTTAGAATTGCAGCATCGAAGACTTCTGGATATTGCTCCAGATAAAGGGCTCCGATTGCGCCGCCCATGGAATGAGCAAACATGATGCACTTGAGGTCTCCAATAAGAGGTTTAACAATCTCAGTCATAAATTGGTGTATATCACGAGTGTAGTCGTTATAGCTATTTACGTGAACCAAATCATCTCCGTCTATCTGCCTTCCCGAATAGCCGTGACCTCGGTGCTCTATAAAGAATACCTCGTAGCCAGCACACCAGTAATATTCAACCATCTCGTGGAACTTTCCCCAGAAACCGCAGTACCCGTGTAACATGACTATGCATCCCTTGGCAGCATCTTGCTGTGAAGCGTGATAGTACCTTATTGGTAGACCGTCATATGCAGCAAAGTCTCCCTGCACTACATGCTGGCTACGCCACTGCTTGTTACCAGTAGCCATGTGTTCATTGTATTCGCTTTCGCTAACGATGGTAATTCCGCTTGGAAGTGCTGCATGTCTAGAATGCCTAGAATGCCTAGGGTCACTAACGGGCACAATTATGGGATTCGCTTTAGGATAACTCTTCATATCTGCCTCCTGATTACCTCAAAAGCCCGATCAGGATAGTTAGTAATAATTGCATCAACGCCAGCTCTACAGCACAGTTCGAGGTGCTCCTCTTCGTTAACTGTCCAGACGTTGACAGACAGACCTTTCTGGTGACATTCGTCTATAAGGCCTGGGAACTGAATATTGTAAAGTGCTGGATGAAGTGCCTGCACACCGTGCTTCAGAGCGTATGAAGGCATATCAATCGTTCCGTCGGCATATAGAAAGCCAAGCTTAGCCTCAGGGGTAACCTCGTGGATGTGCTTAACCGTGTAGTGGTTAAACGATGAGTAAATTACCATATCTGAGAAACCGCACTCCGAAGTCAGCTCCAGAAGTTTTTCTGCCATTCCAGGATAGAATACAATTCCCGTCTTAAGCTCAATGTTGATAATCATGTCGGCTGGAACTAGTAGCTCGAATACTTCACGCATGGTCGGAATAGTGACTCCTGCGAAATCCTTCTGCCCGCAGGAGAAATCAAGAACTTTAAGCTCCGCTAAAGTTTTATCCTTAATCCAGCCACTCCCATTCGAAGTTCTGTCGATTGTCTCGTCGTGGCATACGACTAGCTCGCCATCCTTCGTCATCTGAACGTCTAATTCGATTCCGTTCGCACCCATCTCAATTGCTTTCTGAAATGCAGGAAGCGTGTTCTCGGGAGCGTATCCACTTGCGCCTCGATGTGCCCATACGAGTGGACGTCTTTGAATTGTGTTGTTATTACTTTGTGTGTTAGCCATCTGCTTTCACCTTGTGCTTTCGTTTAAGTTACCTGTTATACTCTGTAACTTGTGCCACTTAATTTGCATGTTAAGTTCTATTATTTAACCTTATGCTCGTTTGAAACCTTCCACAAATTCTCGTACTTGAAGC